>Ga0213838_1000007_pt1 | contig 816715 bp, 760 predicted proteins | sample SWPATP13_FD_160577 | JGI IMG/M metagenome (GOLD analysis project Ga0213838, IMG submission 160577) | Coastal seawater microbial communities from Marineland, Florida, United States - SWPA TP1 #3 | ecosystem: Environmental > Aquatic > Marine > Coastal | place: USA: Florida | collected 2016-08-06 | reverse complement strand
TGCCGCTCGATGCGTTGATTTGTAGCCCATTATTGCCACCCAGCTTAATGCCGGATTGCCCAAGTGTATCGAACAGACCTAAACCCGTTCCGCCAATGACTGTCGCCATGAACACCTCTTGTGTGATGAATGAAAAGGAGATGTAGGTAAATGGCGAGAATTTTGAAAAAGATTAGGAGAAAGTGAAATTGACAAGAAAAAATGATAACTACATCACATAAAGATAAGGAAAGTGAAAAAGGGCTCATAGCAAAGCCCTTTAATCATTATTGCGGGTAAGGTAGTTATTGTTTGTATATAGACAGCAGAGATTCTACTTCATTACTAACCACTGAATTGTTAGCCACCTCCGACTCAGTTGATTCTTCACCAATATTTATTCGAATTTGTACAAGCAAATTTTCAGCATCATCATTCAGTTCAGGGTATTTTTTGTTCTTCGCAATAAATGCTTCTAACCTGTGCTCTGCATCACTCAAATTTTGCTCCGAAAGCGATCTAAATGCTTCTACAAAATCAACAAAATCATCCAGCCCATGCCAAGTTTCGAAAGCTTCATGGTTTTGGTTGGAAAAGAACTGAGCAACCCCTAACTGGAACTTACACAAATCGTTATTAGGTTCCACTTCGAGAACCTTACAGTAAAGCACTATGGCTCTTTCGTACAATCCGATCTGACAGAGTATTGCTGCGTGAATAAAGCTAATAGAAATTAGCTCATACGGCCTTTCCTGACAAAGCTCTAGTGCTTTAGCTAAATCTTTTGTTTTCACATAATAACTTAGTAGTGCGAGTGTCTCTTCATCATTTAGATTTTCAATAGTCATCTCTATTTCCAATTGTATCTAAGGTCCAAAATTATTTCTGTGTGTAGCTGAGATACTCTAGACGGTGATATTTCTAAGTCGTTAGCGATATCCTTAAACGTCCTACCCTTAAAGTAAAACTCAAAAATTATATTTAACTTCCTCTCATCCAGCTTAAATAGAACACCTTCCAAATTATTCTCAAATATCACTAAGCTTTGGTTATCAATCTCTGTATCAGATTTTAAAAAACTATTAACATCTATACCATTTAGCAACAACTCATCTATTGAGTCAGTTTGAGATTGATATTTGTAGCTATCTGAAACAATCCTACCTAGTTCAAGATTGATGCATTTCAACATGTAGTTCTCGAGTTTTCCTTTACAAGGGTCGAAGTTATTAAATGAGCGGCAAGCTGCTACATAGGCACTATTCAGGAAGTCATCAAATTCAATCCCTGACACTCCACCATATAATCGAAAGAACTTGCTAGCCATCATATAACACCAACTGTAAATTAACTCAAAACACATTTCCTCTTTTATATCTTCCACATTAAATCTATGTTCCAAATCCCTGAATTAGGCTTCCTACGACGAGTGTCCACCCATCCACTAAAACAAATATCAGTAGTTTAACTGGAAGAGATATTGAGATTGGAGGTAACATGATCATCCCCAAAGCCATCAGGATACTCGCTACAATTAAATCTATTAGCAAAAATGGAAGGAATATAACGAATGCAAATTGAAATGCTGCTTTTAGTTCAGAGAGCATGAAGGCAGGTATTAAAACACTTAGATCATGACCAATAATATCAAGTTCAATGTCATCCTCTGGAGCTAAGCTTTTAACAAAATCGTAATCACTATCCCTAACTTTCCTAGAAAGAAAGTCAGAAAAAACGGACAATCCGTTATCAATTGATTCTTCTTGCGTAATTATTCCTTTTTGAAATGGATCATATGACGACTGTTTTATTTCTCCGATCAACGGTGTCATTGTGAACATACTCATAAATATTGCCATTGATATAATCACAATATTTGGAGGCGTTTGCTGTAACCCAAGCGCAGTCCGCAATAGAGATAGCACAATAACATAACGTGTAAAACACGTCGCAGAAACCAATAGAAGTGGAATCAGAGCTGTTATTGAAAATACGAAAAATGACTGAATAATAGGATGAGATAGGTCAATATTCATTTTTATTATCCTGGTACGTATTATCAACAGTAATAGAAATAGATGAAGAGTTTGATGCTACAAATAGCTTCCTTCCTTCATAATCTACTACGTAGAGCTTTGTTGTATTATCAAGATAGACCTTTTCTTTTACTATAATTTTATTACCATCTTTAATCCTTTTTCCCATTTTTGTTCTGGAAATATAAGGGACGAATGCTAATATAATCACAAGAAGAAAAATCACAAAGATATACTCAATGCCTATTGACATTTATTACCCCAAAACATCTGTTATCTCAACTGCAAAAAACCCATCTTTGTCAACTAATATTCCTTGAGCAATAGTATTTCCATCTAATAAAACTGATACTTTTTCTTCGAGATCAATACCTGAATCAATTATATCACCAGTTTTAATATTCATCACATTATCTAGAGTGGTGGTTAACTTACCAACACTCACTTCTAGGTCAACTCTTACACCTTTAAATTTATTGTTCTTCATTTTTATTATCCAATTATCATTTTTGTTTTATTATTACTTGCTGATATGAGCACACTATTAGAAATAACTTCACCTTCACAGGATAAGCTCAATCCATCTTTAATAATATTATCTGATGATATTGTATGCCCTACTTCTAAAGACATAATTTCATCAACACTTAAATTAAATCCAGTTAACATAAAATCTAAACAAAGATATTTTTTCTCACACATCGATATTAGTTTTCTTATGTTGATTGCTTTTCCCTTTTCGCTTGAGTATGTCTGCAAGAAGGACTTGGATAGCAATTCATCGGACAAGCCTACAATTAGTTTAACGTCACCAAAGATTTCAAAATAGTTTAGCTCGGACGTAGAGTAACCTTCATACTCAAATATATTGTCCAGCCTTTCTCTGACAAGTAACTCAAACAGTTGACTATGTTGTTGCTCATTTCGTTTTGGCCTAAATAAATTACCCAGCTCTTTACACAGTGTTTCTTCGATGGTCTGCTCATCAAACATGAGTTCATAGTGGGTTGCTAAAATGCTAACTCGATTCTGGTCATGTGGCTTTTTATCTAATGGTTTAATAACAATCGAGTTCGTTTCGCCCCCCTTAACGGCTGAACAAATTTTATTCAATAGTTTTTGTTGCGAAGACTTTACTAACTGAATACCCATTAGCTACCCGACCCACCGTAAAGCTGCTCAGCTAACTGGTTGGCAACAGTCATTACTCTAGAACTTGCTTGATATGATCTCTGTATGACCATCATATCGCCGAATTCTTTAGCAAGATCGACATTGGACAGCTCAATTGCACCACTGATTAACTTTGCGTCTATTCCTTCACCAATTTTGACCAACTCTGGTGTTTCTTCACTGTTAACCAATAAGTGCCCCGAGTGGGTGGTGAACTTTTGATAGTTTTCTACTTTAGCCAGAGCTAGCTTGCCCAGTGCCTTCTCGTCACCGTTACCATATGTCAGGGTAATTTTGCCTTTATCATCAATACGAATATCGTTGTATGGAGACTCTGTACTACCGTCGGTGCTATCGACTTTGAGTGATGATACTTGCCCCGGTTGACCCAAAATAACGCCTGACAAAGAACCCGCCTCACCAAAACTCACACTGATATTCTGTTGTTCGGACAGCGCGACCATTACCTTGTTAGCCCCAGTTTTTAGCGTACCATTGGACTCAAAGCTGATCTCTCCAGTGCCTACTTCATTCTCTCGGTCATCCAGAACTGATACGGTCCACTTTTCTGAATCATCAATGCGCTTCACTATTGCGCTCAAATATCGGTAAGAACCGTCTGATGCCACGTAACCGATTTGCTCTATCTTTGCCTGACCATCATCAACAGACATCTCTCCACGCAGTGAAATTTCGGTGGTAGGCACTGCAGGAATCGATAGTTTGTCAGATATGTCGATCTTGCCAAGCTGATCGTTTTCATCAAATGCGATAATCTCAAAGCCACTAAGCTTATCGACCAATATATTGTCTTCATTCATCCTGACCATTCCCGCTCGCGTGTAGTAGCGGCTGTCGTCATCCTGTAACGCGAATAGCCCTCGTCCGTCGATAAACAGATCCGTAGGATTGGCAGTTTGTGACACCTCTCCTTGGGTATATCTTTGCTGCACATCAGAGACTTGAGACCCTAACCCTTTTGTTGGTGTATCTACGTTTTGCATAAATACATCTTTCGCTTTAAAGCCGGGGGTTTGCATATTTGACACGTTATCACTAACAATATCTAATGCTTTGCTGCTGGCATTCATACCAGCTAAGCCATTATAAAATGCTTGGAACATGAGCTACTTTAGCCTCCCTTACTCGTAGATTCTGGATAATGTTGAAATAGGGATGTCATTGAGGTAACCCTCTTGACCAGACGCATCCTTGGTTTTCAGAGACACTACTGTTCCTGATGCACTAAATCCTACGGATATCACTTCTCCAGTAGTCAAATTACCACCTGAGTTCGTTTCGGCTGTTTTCCCAATCAAATTCACTCCCTGTGTCGACTCAACTAGCTTACGAACAGCCGATAACTCTTGATTGGACATCCTGCTGGATTCCAACAGAGAAAACTGCGCCATTTGAGCTAGAAAGTCTTGGTTGTTTACAGGCTCTAAAGGATCTTGAGCTTTAAGCTGCGACATAAACAATTTAATGAAGTCGTCCTGTCTTAACGTCGAGTTGACACTGGAAAGGTTGTCTGATTGACTAACTCCAGCGATGGGTTGTACTGCCACTGATCCTCCTAAATAGTCCGTTGTGCTTAATTTCTATATCACCACCAAATAGTTGGCTTAATTTTTCTGGAAGCTGACTGATCTTTGCTTCACTTAAGCTGCCTCTATAGTCACGCAGATACACTTTTAACGTCTCTTTGTGGGTAACTACTTTTACCAAGACAAGCGCAAAATCTCGTGATTGATAGAGCGATGATTTTGTCGCGATGGAATATGCGCTACTTTTCGCTCGATCTTGTCTACTGTGTTTATATTCGATTGCCTTACTTAGATCTAATTGCGAACTCGTCTGACTCAACTTAACCTGTGCAACACTCTCTAGAGCTGTTAATCCATGAGCCTTATGCTTGTCATGCGCTTTCAATGAATCTGAATAGAATGCCTCTCGGCTTTTAGTCTCGAGGACAACACGAGTTGGTTGATTAACAAATGCGCCTGACGCAATTAAGGACTGAAAATACTGCCCATTTGCTATCGAAAGTCGGTTTTGCGCTTTCTTTGAGCGACTGTCTGTCACCACTTTGTTGTAAACAATACGTTCGTATATATCGTTGCTATGGCTCTGTTTATTTTCTTTAGGCGCACTACCTCCTTTCTCTTCAAGTAAAGAAGAAAAGCGATTCTCGCCCTTATTGTGAACCTTATTGTTGTTTACATTTGGTTGGAAAACGGTTGATGTTCCCAGAATTTCCGCTGCTCTTTGCATAAATGTGCCTAGACAAGTTTTCTTCTAATGCGCGACCATGCTGGTCATTTGCTATCATTCGACTCTGATTAGTTTGAATACTCTGCAGACGGTCATCGAGAGCTTCCTGACTAGAGTTCAATCGTTTCAGTTCAGATGCCAAATGTTCTTTGTGTTGTTCCTTGCTGTTGACATCCGCAGCGTAGCTTTCATATTGAGTAAGCAGTTGACTCACTACCGGAGCTACTAAATCATTATTCAAATTTAAAGTTGATTGCTCCCACTGTTCTAAATTTTGGGCTGTTGCCGTTTTTTGTTTTTCAAGATTTTCTATATGCTCATTGAGCTGCTGTATCTGTTTTGAACCTTGATAAATTCGCTGTTGATTTAGTAGCTTTTTAAGCCTGATGATTTTTTGTGTATTGCAAAACTTCATGAATCGTTGCCGTGGATAATGTCTTTCCTGACGAATAAAGCTCACTATCGAGCAGTGTCTTTACCTTAATGGTAGAATCAATATCAGGATTGGAGCCTGGTACATAGATCCCTGTTTTAATCACATCCTCGACATCAGCATACCTGCTATATATATGCTTTATCTTGCGCGCTATCTCTTGGTCTTTATCATTTAGTACTCTGTCAGAGACTCTTGAGCGACTTTTGAGAATATCAATCGCTGGATACAAACCTCGATCGGACAATCTGCGGTCAAGCAATAAATGCCCGTCGAGAATGCCTCTCATATAGTCAGAGATGGGTTCGTGCTCGTCATCACCATCGACGAGAATCGACATGAGTCCTGTAATACTTCCACCGCTTTGAAAGTTGCCACACATTTCTACAACTTTAGATAGCTCATTGAACACTGAAGTCGGGTAACCACGAGCAATAGGAAGTTCTCCTCTTGAGATTGCTACTTCTCTCAGCGCATGCGCAAACCTAGTCATTGAATCGACGATCAGAAGAACCTGCTTTCCTTGATCACAGAAGACTTTCGAGTATGACAGAGCTACTTTTAGGGCCCGGCACTTCATCATAGGACTTTCATCAGAAGTTGAAGCAACAATGAAGGTATCTCTGTTATTCCCTGCATCCATATACGCTTCGTAAAACTCCACCACTTCGCGGCTTCGCTCTCCGATCATGGCAATGATTTTGACGTCAGCTTGAATCTCTTTCTGCAATTTATTCAGTAACGTCGATTTACCCACGCCTGACCCAGAAAATACACCCATTTTCTGACCACGCCCTAGGGGTAATAAATAGTCAATAAGCTTGATTGATGTCGGTGTCAACGTATTGACTGAAGCTCGCCAGCTAACGGGTACTGGCTCAACATGCAGAGAAAGTGTGCCACTGCCTATCACAGAGTGGGACTGCTGCGCTACATCTTGACCTAGGCCGTTGATAATTTTCGAAAATGGATCTTGCAACAAATTAGCCTCAGCAAAGGCATCGGTATAAATCACTTTGTTACCCACACCCACACCAATCGGCATCTCTAAAGGTGCTAACAAGGCCGACTCTTCTGATATGGAGACAACCTCACACTCTAACTCTTTGTCATTATTGAAGATTTTTGCAACTTCACCGACTTTACTGTCTATGTATGTCGCTTCAATAAAATAGCCGTGAACTTGAGTTACCTTGCCGTAACGACGCGTTAAGCGATAGGAAGAAAGCCCCGTGAATGTCTTTTCAACCAAAAACTCAGAGCGCATCAATCAGCTCCTGTAAGTTGGCTTTGATGTGAGTTTTAATACCTTGAGTCGAAACATGTATATGCTGATGTGGTAAATCAACAATGATCTCACTATCCCCCAACACTGGGTTGATCTTTACTTTCACCTCTTCAGGACATTTGTCACTGACCGATTGGAATGTACTCTCGGACACTTCAATCGAAATGCCATTAAGCTCTTTGTCATCGACTTGTTCCAAAGCACATTCAAGCACTGCACCCTTGAGACTTTCCGAGTCCATAAATTTGCCAAATACCCGAATCAGATGACTGATCAAATAAGGATCGAGGACCTTTTTTTCTTCTACCAAGAAAGTGTTGAACGCTTGTATGGACTGTTTAAAAGCATCCCAAATACCCTGATGGCTGGTTGCACGAGTGTATTCTTGCTTCAACTTTGAAAGCGAATGCTTTGCCTGAGTGATTGATTGATTCAGATCTTCTAGCTCTTGTTTTGCATTGCTTAACTCTTGATCCAGAGACAAGCGTCCCTGTTCCATACCCTCTGCATAGCCTCTGTGCTTTTCTTGCGTATAAACATCCTCAAGTTCTTGAGTAAATGTTTCTTTGATATGCTTTTTTATTGAATCCGAATTAAACACTGACATGTCTTTGTTGTACTCCATTACCTTCGCTTGCTGGCATAATTCGACAGCGCTGTTTTCATAGCGATAGATAAACCGCTATGCATCACATAGGCTTCCGTCAACGTGGAAACATCAAACGAATCACTTTTAACTAAGTAGTTTAAAACGTGCTCTATTTTCTGACGTTCCGGTGTATGCAAAATGCGTTGAGGTATTTCAGTAACACGTTGCTGTTTGAGAGTTTTACGCAACAATGACAGAGGAATCTCTGGTACATCATTTAACTCATTAAGCAACTTTTCTTTCATGGCAACATCTAACTTAGATAGCACTTTCTTCCTTAGAGTCGAGGACGACTTGATGTACAGAAGCCAGTGTTGATTATCCACGCTCAACCTGTTTCTCCTCCAACCATACATCCAAGCTTTTCAGTACCGTTTGTTCTTCTTTCTGAGTCAAACTCACCAACTTCTTTAGCTTAATACTTTGAATAGTTAACAAAGCAATAAGTAAGACAATTAAACTGACGGCTGCCATAACATAAGCCCCCAATAGTGACTCACTCGCTAGTGTTTGTATTTTAGGTTCAGTTTGGGTCATCACGCTTGGTGAAAGCATAGCAACCTCACGACCTGAATCAGGTTCCGTTTGGGTTTGCTCAGCTATAACAACCGTCAGTGAATCACCTCGTGAATAATCGAGAGACAGCGCACTGGTTAACAGTTGACGTAGATTCTCTTCGGTAAAGGGGGTAGTTGCAGGCACGATCACGCTTACCGACATTCTTTTGATACCGCCTTGAGCGTAATCCACGTTTCTTGTGACCTCTCTGTACCCAAACTGCTCGTCCGTAATCTGCTTACTAGGTACTTTCTTCTTCCCTTGCTGAACTTCTGTTGTTCGTTGGGTTACAACTGGCTCAAAACGTTCATCAATACCCTGCGATGTTTCACTCACTTTGTCATTGTTTACAGTGATCCAAGAAGAAACACCAATTTCCTCAGGTACGAAATGTACGCCTAGTAGGTTAAGCACTTTCTGTTCAACTTGTTGTTCAAGCTGTTGTTTTAGGCCAAAAGATCCTATTGTCAATTTTTGATTATTTGACGACAGAAGTTCTCCTCGGCTATTGAGAATGCTGACATTATTCGGAGATAGGTTGTTCACTGAACCTGAGACCAGCTCTCTTACTGAGCGCATTATCATCGTTATATTGGATAAGCCATGGCTGTCTAGGCCGAGTGTTACGGCAGCTTTGACTATCACTTTACTACGAGAGAAAGTTTTTTCTCTGGGTATAGCCAAATGTACACGAACAGACTCAACGCCTTCGATCAGTAGAATCGACTTTTCCAACTCTCCTTGCAAAGCTCGCTGATAGTTGACCTTTTGATGCAACTCTGACATGGACGGCTGAGACTCATTAAACAATTCAAAACCAACAATGTTGGGGCTGAAGACATTGTCACTTGTGAGCTGTATCTTAGCTTTACTCACATCACTATCAGCAATCATCAACCCATTGACACCCGGTGGTGGGTAGTCAAACTCAATGCCAGCTTCAAGTAGACTATTGGATATTTGAGCTAGCGTTTTCTGACTCTGATCTGAAAAGAGCAACGTTTTTTCTTTGCTTACAATGTTCATATATACAACTATCGCTATTGTCAAAATTGCGATACTGCCAAAAGCTAGCAGGTACTTACCTTTTTTACTTAATTCCATCTTCTACACTTGCATTCTTGTTATTTCTTTATAAGCGTCTATCAATTTATCTCGCATCGCCACTGAATATTCTAGAGTTAACTTTGCTTTCTCCATTTCTATCAGAAGTGTATGAAAATCAATATCTTCACCTTTGGCTAAAGCTGAAATGTTTTCATCAATGCGATTCAGCCTGTCACTAAAACTAACAGTATTATTTTCAGGGACATTGAACGTTAGTTCACCTATTTTTGGCAGTTCCTCTAAACCAATACTTTCAACTTTCATACTACTTATTGCCTATGCTCATTATTTTTCTAGACATATCTTTGGAATTATTAAACAAACGAATACTCGCTTCATAAGTATTTTTTGCTTGAGAAACATCCAAAACTTGTTCTTCTAGTCTGATATTCACGCTATATTCTAAATAGCCCGAATTGTTACTTGTCAGAATATTACTTCTATCCGTTTCAATTGAATAATCAACTGAGGGCCCAGTTCCAAGAATAACATCATGAATGCTGGGCAATTCTTGTACTTTCAGATAGAACTTACCCGGAACATCTTTGCTAGATGTATATGTCTTATTAATATTTGCCAAGTTCTTTGAGGCTACCTCTAATTTTTTAGACTCCAAAGATAAAGACAATTTCATTAAGTCTACTGCTGAAACATTTGCCATTTATCGGCCACCTTTTAAAGCCAGACGTTCGATTTCTATTCTTCTATTTAAGACATCTACTAGTCGATTACTTTCGCTGGTAAGATCAATTGAACGCATAATTATTTCTTCTACGCTTTGTTCACTTCGAGTTATCATTACCGCCTTCTTTATCTCACTTGGGTTACTAGAACTATCAACAATAAGATCACTAAATGAAACTAAATATTGTGGACCACCCAGTCTGCCTGATATCAGGTTATAATTATTCACTCGATTTGATATTGAGATCTTTTCAAGGGACGATGATATTTGATTTAATATTGAATTGATTTCCATTCTTCTGGCTCTGATTATTGAATGATTAGCTTACCGTTAATTGCACCAGCTTTATCTGCAGCTTGTAAGATGACAATAATATCTCTGGTAGATAAGCCCAATTGTCTCAATTCCTTGACTAATTGAAATACTGTTGTAGCACTTTCAGTATTTGTAACCTTTTTATCACTTTCTGTTACCCGAATAGTCGTATCTGGCACCACAACTGTATTACCTGAAGCTTGGTTGAAGCGTCCGACAATGAAATTATCTGGCTGGCTGACGTTATATTTCGTCTTGATACTTAGTTCCAAATTACCGTGCGCGACTGTGATCGATTTAACCTGAACATTGCCACCGGAAACGATGGTGCCTGTTCGTTCATTGACGATAAGCAGTGCTTCTTCATCAGTCGCGACGTTCAACGATTCAATTTGGGCAATAGAACGTACAATATCATTGCGATTATTGTGTGGAATCGCTACTTCCACTTTCCCTGAATGTACAGCTTGAGCATCATACCCAAGCTGAGCAATAGCATCAGCGACATTAATTGCAGTACCAAAATCAGAGTGGTTTAGGATAATTCCGACTTTACCTTCTTCATTAATCATGCTGACTACATTGTCACGCTCTATAGTGCCGCCTTTAGGTACAATACCGACTGTGGGGTGGTTCTTTTGCTCGGTATTACCAAACTGTTCGAATTTATAACCTCCAACCGAGATCTGGCCCTGCGCCACCGCATAAGTATGGCCATTCAATGCTTCTAATGGCGTAAGTAGCAACGTACCACCAACTAGGCTTCTTGCATCACCAATCGCTGAAACGGACACATCTATCTTGTCTCCTTTTTCAGCAAAACTCCCAATCGTGGCCGTAACCATGACGGCTGCTGCATTTCGGCTGTTCACTTCGTTGTCGTTAATCAGAACACCAAAAGACTTTAAAGTGTTAGAAATACTCCGAATGGTGGACTTATTCTTGCGCGAATCACCACTGCCCGCTAAACCAACAACAACACCATAGCCTATCAGGGCATTTTCCCGATCGCCTTCTAACCTTGCGATGTCTTTAAGCCTTGCATACCCATCTTGCGCGAATGCATACGTTGGCCAATTTACTAATATTAGTAGTATGAGTACAAAACGCTTCATATCAGAACCCCAGCCAGCGGAATAACAAGCGAAAAACATTTGGGTTTCTGTTGTCATTGACCTCACCGATGCCACTCAACTCAATATTTGCAGATTCGATGCGGGAAGATATGACTAAATTTTGTGCACTAAGATCTTCTGGCCTGACATAACCAGAAATGGTGATTTTTTGCTCTTCTCCATTAACGGTAACGTATTGCTCACCTGATATTTTGAACATGCCATGCTGATCAATCTCGACAACCCTTGTTGTTATCGTTGCACTGATACTGCCATTGCGTGAAGTGCTTGATTCCCCAGCCATTGACCCATTTAGCCCAGTATCAAACTGAAATGAGTGGCTGTTTATCTGATTCGAGATTCCAACAGAGTGTTTATTATCCGCGTCTAATCCCGCAGAAGAGCTCGCTTTCGCCGTCTCTTGAATTAAAACCGTAACCACATCCCCGATAGCGGTCGCTCTCTGATCCGCCCATGATGCCTTGTAATTCCCGATGTTATATTCAATCGAAGCTACTACTGTACTTATAAATAGTAAGCCGCAGGTCATCATTCTGATTACTAGAGATACACTGTTACTCATAACGAAAGCTCTACCTGTTGTTTCCCTGTGACAACGGCTCGCAAAACATTTGCAGACCCGGGAATACGTACTCTCACTATCTCTCCAAAATCACCTGCTTCCATAGACTTAGCAGATAGCACTAAGTCAAAACCTGTGCTTCGCGAGACTAATTTGACCATCTGATTTTTCTTCACATCATTACCTTGTTCTAAGTCTTGCAAACATAAAGCGTCACCCGCTTTCAAATCGCGCCTTAGCGACTTACCAAACAGTAAGCTGCTTTTTAAAGCCAATAGATTCAAACACGGCACAGCATTTGTCATACCCCATTCAACATTCATTTCGTTGACTTCCTGCCCTTTTGGTATGTTGGAGATTGCTCTCCACCCCATGCGAGAACTATCAATTCGGAACCAAATAGACACATCATTTTGCTTAGTATTTCCTAACACCTTTTGATAGACGACACGACACCGGTTAATCTCATACCGACATATCACTTCACGAAAAGCATACTGGGATTCGTCAACCAAACTTTCACCCAGATGACTAACCACAAGGTGATTGAAGCCTTGTTTGGTTAAATGTTTAATGAGCTTTTCCATTGCGTTATCAGGAAACTCCTGACTGTTCACTGGTGGCACAGGAAAAAGCACCAGTAATAAAATCGTTAGTCCAAAACGCCGTATGCTCATCGAATCAAGTTATTGATTGTTTCTAGAATCTGATCGCTGGTTTGTACCACTCTCGAATTGAGCTGATACGCTCGTTGAGCGGCCATTAGTGTCACCATTTCCTCGATCATATTAACGTTAGACATTTCGGTATAACCTTGAAGAATAATTCCAGCACCATCTTCACCCGGGGTTAGATACTGGCTACTTCCTGCTGCCTCTGTTTGATGCCATAGACCTGCATCACCTGCTTTTAGTGATTCAGCAGAATCAAATAAAACCAGCTCGAGTTGACCTAGCCTTAATGGTTCAGATTCATTTCGAATTTTCCCAAGCACTTCTCCATTTCTTTCGACACTGATTTCTTCAACATCAGGTGGCACGATGATATTTCCACTCAATTTGTGGCCTTGTATTGTGGCCAGAGAACCGTCTTCTCGCTTTTTGAGTGACGAAATGCGTGTATAAGCCGTTTCCCCATTTTCCAACTCAACTTCTAATAAGCCATTGCCCTGGATTGCTAAATCTAATGGTGAACCAGTGAATTTATATTCCCCATCAGTGAAGCGGTGAATTGAGCCCGATATTTCTACCCCAGAGCCAAACTCAGGTTGGTGTACTTCTCCATGATTAGAGGGAGACACGAGATTATTAAAAACTGGCGTTGAAGCCTTAAATCCCGGAGTGTTGATGTTCGATACATTGTTAGAAATCATATCTATGTGTTGTTGGTGAGTACGCAAAGCCATCTCGGCTTTGCTGAGTGCTTCTATCATCTTCTACTTCCCTAGCTCCGATATCGTTTTTTGGATCATCTGGTCATACGCTTGATAGGTTTTTTGCATTGTCTGCGTATGCTTGTTCAAAATCATTAATTGCAAAACAGCTTCTGAGGGTTGAACATTTGATTGCTCTAAGTACCCTTGTCGAAATGCGTTACCCGATGAAAGTTTTAACTTTTCACGAGAATTAAGGTAAATCTCTCCGTTGTTGTATTGACTACGCTGGTTTTGAGTTGGCTCTACAGTGAGAAATTGCGCAATATAAGTCTCATCAATGATGATTTCTCCCTGCTGGTTTAATTCAAACGATGGCCCTGGCAAAGCAATATCACCGCTCTGGCCTTGCAATACATAACCCGAAGAAGTCACTAGATGGCCATCATTACTGATCTGAAATTGCCCATTTCTTGTTAGGATCAACGCGTCATTGTTTCGAGCAACAAACCAACCCGATCCCTCGATTGCAATATCTAAAGCTCTCGATGTTTTGGTTAGCTCACCTTGAGTGTGATTAATACCTACATTATTGCTGAGATAGGCTTTAAAGCCTGGCGTTGAAACATTACTAGTGTTGGAGCTCACACGATCAATCTGCGTTAGATCCGCTTTGATAGACTGTAATACTATTTCTGGAATCTTATTCATATGCCAATTCTCATGCACTCACTTGACCAACGGTTTTTACAGAAGGCACACCTTTGACTTCTAAGGCTGATAGCACTACGAGTTTTGGGATCACTCGTTCTGTAATCTGGCGAAGTGGTAGACGCAAAGTACTTGAGCACAGTAGGACGGGCTCCAAACCTTGTGTAATCAGGCTTTCACTTTCAGCAACCAATTGTGAAATCACGCTTTCAACATCAGAAGGGCTTGCGGGCCCATCTCCGACTGGGCCAACCAACGTGGCTTTTAGCCGCGCTTCAACGACGGGTGAAATAGTAATAACATTCAGACTATCGTCGGAATCCAAATAACGTTCACAAAGTCTTAACGCCAGCCTTTCTCTGATTTTTTCTACGATAGCATTTGGATTCTTGGCTAAATCGGAGTTTTCTGAGCACGCCTCTAGAATTAACTCGATATGCCGTATGCTGACTTTCTCGGCCAACAATAATCGAAGGATCTGGTGCACATCAGATATTGAAAGCGCCTGTGGTATCAACTCTTCAACTAACGACGAGTTATCGGCTCTTAAGTGATGTAAAACGCTCTCAACATCTGCCCGAGATATAATTTCATGCATATACAGCTTCAATGTTTCAGAAATATGCGTGAATAGGATCATTTCAGCGTCAACTAGTGTACAAGACTGACTTTGGGCTATGCTTCTTTGCTCTTCACCAATCCAAAGTGCTGGTAGACCATAGGCGGGCTCGTTGGTTTCCTCACCTTCGATGTTTTTGAGGTGTTCAAGTTGTCCGATCGCCAGAGTTTTGCCCGGCCGAATCGTGCCCCTAGCGTATCTCGCACCGTGAATATAAATTTCATAAGCTTCTGCTTCGATTTCTTCATTTTGCGTGACATGAATGTCTGGAAGAATAAAGCCAAAATCCTTCGCAATTGACACTTTCAGAGCTTCAAGCCGGGCGTCGAGATTCCAGTTACCCTCAACCTTGAGAGAGTTCAATGTTGAACCAAATACGAGCTCAATTGGGCGAACTTTGATCATTTCTTTTAGATCTTCTTTCTCGCTTTGAGCCTTGGATTTAGGTTGGTTTGCTACTTCTTTAGACCGAATTGCCCAAAAAGCACCGAGTGCAAATAGAGCAATAGCCAATAGAAGGGGTAGTGTCGGCAGTGCGCCAAAAACTAGCGCTAAACACAATGCCAACGTCACCAATATCAACGTTCTAGGGTGTGAAGCGACTTGCTTTCCAATCTCATGACTCAGCTCATAATCGGTTGCAGCACGAGTGATAATGATTCCAGTCGCAACGGCAATAATTAAAGAGGGTATCTGCGTAACGATTCCGTCCCCAACAGTTAGTAGCGAATAAAGGGTTAATGCATCGTTCCAACTCATACCGTGCTGGGTTACCCCTACCGTAATGCCGCCAACAATATCGATTAAGATGATAATAATCCCAGCAATAGCATCACCTTTGACAAACTTGGTCGCACCATCCATCGCACCATAAAAGTTAGCTTCTTTTTCTATTGTGGCACGACGCTCTTTGGCCTCTTGTTCATCAATTAGTCCCATATTCATATCGGCATCAATCGCCATTTGCTTGCCGGGCATACTGTCAAGAGTGAATCGAGCTGCAACTTCAGCGACACGCTGGGCACCATTAGTTACCACCACGTACTGAACAACTACTAATATGATGAAAACAATAAAACCGATGATGTAGTTACCAGATACAACAAATTCACCGATCGCACCAATGACTTCTCCGGCATCACCCTCTCCGAGAATTAGTCTGGTCGCCGAGATATTAAGCGCTAACCTAAATAACGTTGCTATAAGAATGATTGATGGAAATGTAGAAAAGCTTAATGGCTTATCGGTACAAAAAGTCAGGAGCAAGATGAGGAGAGCTACACTGAAGTTAATTATTTGCAGAAAGTCCAATAATTCTGGTGGAACAGGTAAAAAAATCACCATCAGTATCAAAACTACACCAATGATAAATAAATTACTTGTCCAATCTTTGACTAAATATTCTTTAAACAAAATAAGCCTTATTTTTCTAAACTATATAGCCATCTATATATTGTTGCTACTTCATTATAAATTTCAGGTGGTATTTCCGAGTTAATACTCACGCATTTATATATCTTTCTAGCGAGAGGAATATTGACTTTCATAATAATTTTATTTTCTTGAGCAATATCCTTAATTCTATCTGCCATATGTCCCTTACCTTTAGCAATGACTTTTGGCGCTATCATTTTTTCTTGATCAAATTTTAACGCTACAGCAACATGGATAGGATTGGTAACAATAATATCTGCCGAGCTGACAGAGGACAAAGAAGACAACTTCTCACTTAACTCTTTTTGTCGTTTCTTTCTCTTCTGTTTTATTTCTGGATCGCCTTCCTGATTTTTGTATTCATCTTTTACTTCTTTTTTACTCATCCTCATTTCCTTAAGGAAAGACCATGATTGAAAACGAAAGTCAACTATCAAAAATGGAATCATCAAAGCTAAAAATAACAATATTGTTTTTAGTATCATATCATAGCTTAATGTCAAAACCCTTTGTATAGAGTGTTCGACATCGTCATGAACCCCGGAGACAAAAAAGCTAAAAAAATAGTAAGAAAAACATATTATCGCAGCCAACCGAGCTGTATTTTTCAATAGATCAAAGACTGTTTTCCTAGAAAAAACCTTCCTAAATCCTTTAATTGGATCGAGCTTTTTCAAATCTGGTTTTAAAGGATAAAAGCTGATGAGACCTCGTGTTTGTAATAGATTAAAAGTTACCGAAACAATGATACTTAGAAACATCACTGGCATAATTATCATAAGATAACTTGAAAACAAGTTACCTATCATCCAAGTATTATTCTCAGGTAATATCGTACTTGGGTTTGTTAATATGCTTTTCATTACTGTCTGCATTTTCACGCCGATAAACTCAAATAAAAAACATAGTGCCAACAAAAATACTAGGACTCCACCAATGGCACTAAAGTCAACACTCTTAACTACTTGCCCCTTTTTTCTTGCCTGTTCCAATTTATAAGGGCTAGCATCTTCATTTTTTTCTTCTGTACTCATTATATTTTACTAGTAAAGCGAATTCCAGAATGAAAAGTTAGCACTAAATATTGAATTTACAATTTTTTCAGCATGATTAGATATCAATCCAAGCATTATTATTGATATCAAAACTTTTGCAGGTAAACCTACAAAATAAATATTAACTTGAGGCATCATTCTACTACATAGACCCAATATAACCTCAACCCAAAATACAGATAAAACAATTGGTGATATCAATATGAAAGACAGTGTCAACTGGCTAGAAAAAATGCCCATAAAACGATAGATATCGATTTCCTCATATCCACTCAGAATAGGATAATAGTGGAGCGTAGAAGAAATCGTATATATAACTAGATGATGAATATCAAAAATAAAAAACAGCAACAGGGTAAAAACTAACAAAGCTCTACTTAGTATCGGCTCGGACTGATTCATAGCTGGATTGAATATACCCGTAGGATTAAAACCTACTTGCATATCAAGCATCTGAAACATCACCATTAAAGCGCCATAAGTTAAAACTAGCGAAAACCAAAATGCTAATCCTATAGACAGCTCAACAATGAAAGCTAACATTAGTGACACCCCATTTAGGCTCAACACATGCTCAACCAGAGGGTTATCAATAACTCCGACAGTGATAAAAAGCGATAAATATATAAGCAAACCCATTTTGATATAAGATGGAAGCATATATAACGGATTAATGCTTTTAAACAGTAATGGAGGTGTGACTCTAGCTGAGACTAATAAAAACAACACTATAAATCCAGAGCTAGTACCTTGTAGTATGTCCAAGTTTATAGACCAGCTGCGTAGTAAAATGAAAACTCAGTAAATTCTTTAAGCAAATTTAACATCCAATTTGACAACAGCATTATGGTGCCAGCTACTGCAAGCATCTTAGGTACAAACGTCAAAGTCATTTCCTGTATTTGAGTAACAACTTGCAAAATACTAATCAGTACTCCAACGCCCAAAGCAACAAACAATACTGGGCTACAAACAAGAAATGCAACACTCATAAGCTCCGTCAGCAAGTAACTAGCCGAATCAGTATTCATAATCTAACCAGTCTTAAGTCTTTCAAGTACAACCTCTTTTATCGTCCTATCCGATATTTCGCCCTTAAAAGAAATCAGCCCATTCATAATATTATCCGCTTCACCTTCCTTACCCAGGTGCTTCAAATAAAGAGCACGGCTAAATAGAGCAGAAGCACAGGCGCTATCTAAACGCAGCGCTGTTTTGGCAAGTTCTTTAGATTCGGCCCACTTTCCTTGTTTGACTTTTATTAGCGACATACCGCCATAACTCTCGGCAAACGTTCGGTCCAGTTCGATGGATTGCTTGAGAACAACTTCAGCTTTATCTGAATCCCCGTTTAAGAAATAGCACCATGCTAAATTGACTTTAGAACCAACATGTTCAGGCATTAGTACACATACCTTTTCGTATAGTTCAGCTGCTCGCTCTAGATTGTTTTGATACATTTCAAGTAAGGCTTTTAGTATGATCACTCGCCCAACATTTGGATATTGAGCATAGAGAGTGCTAATGCGTTTTATCGCTTGATTAATCTCCAGCTTAAACAAAGATAAAGTCGCATTCACTAAATTAGCATCAAAGTTCGATCTATCTTGATTGAGTGCTTCTTGAGCATATTCTTGCGCTTTCTGGTAATCAGCATAATCTAAATAAAGCAGTGCCAATAAACCGGATTTCTGACTATTCAGTTTTGGGCTAGATGAAGTAAAGTCTTCTGATTCCAATAGCCTGATAGCTGGTGATAAATCTCCTTCTGCGCTCATACACCTCACTTTTAGTATGAGATGCTCAAGAGCGTCACTAGAACAATCATTAAGTAGAGCCAGAGCCGATTTATTGTTACCACAATGATAGTGAGCGTATGCACAGTTTATTTTGTGACCCTCATAAACATACCCATCTGCAAACATTTCTTCGTATGTTGATATAGCTGTATCGAACTTTAATACAGCCATATTTAAATGGGCATACCAAGCCTTAAAGCGGTAATCTTGTTGTGCTTTCTCTCCTGATGACTCGAGGAGTTCAAACGCTCCGTCAATATCTCCACTAGAAACTAGTGCTTCTAAGAGCTGAAGGGCTAATTCACTGTTTTCAGGATCTACTTCGAGATACTGACGAAGCTTTTCTACCGCAATCATTGGTTATGTCTCTACTTAAATGGAACTTAAATACTAGTGAACGTTGTCAATGCTTGCGTCTTCCATTGAAGAGTCAGCTAGGTTTAACTCTGTCACTAGTTCTCTACCTCGCTCTGCATAATAATTGTCTGGTTCCGCAGAATCAGCGAGTAGTTTCAACAGATGCTCTGCTTCTTTTTCATCGTCTTCAGATAAAAGTAATAGTGCTTTATGAAATAAAACAGGCGGATATTGGGCATCAGATTCAAGAACTTCATCCCACTTCTCTAAAGCTTTATCAATTTCACCCATTTCTCGATATACCATACCGAGCTGAAACCTTTCATGAAGACGCGAAGGGGCTCTTTCTAATAAAGCTGAATACCTTTCTGAAGCCTCGGCGAACAACTGCAATTTCGCATATACGCTGCCAAGCATAGAGTCTAATTCATCGGAGACCACACCTTGATCATCTAAGTATTTTAGTTTTTCCAAAGCAATCGCTAGTTCATTTTTTTCCAAATCTTGAGCACTTAGTGCCAGCAGTTCCTCTGTTGAAAACAAACTTAGGTTTAACATCGTTACCTCTTAATCCCACGAATGAAAATAATAATCATTAATTCTATAAATTGAGCGGCGTTTTATAATTAATAATCAATATCATTTAAATGCCCAAAAATGAGAATAACAACATCAATCACACTAATAATTAAAATTAATATCATTCATATCAACAGTGATTTTCAAATGTATACAAACCAAACAGTTTAGCGGACAAGATCTCATCACAGCCACTAGTTTCAAATCACTCAAGGCAAACTATTTTTTGCTCTTTCTGCGTTTTCTTCCTAATACGGCCATTGTAACAAGCTGCAAAAAACTAATTGAATTACACAAAAATAATGATAGAGTTCACACGTTGGTGGCAACCAGTGCTATCAACCAACTTTTGCTCACTTTACGAGCAATCGTTCCAATGAAGACTGCAGGAGAGTGGTTATTTACCAAATTTTAACATTTGGACAAAATAACCTACCGAAGAAGTAAATCTTTCAGGTGCTGTGAAAACGGCGAGGACTGTAGTTGGAGGAACCTCTGGAGAGAACCGTTAAATCGGTCGCCGAAGGAGCAAGCTTCATACTATTAATGTGTGTAGTGAAACTCTCAGGCAAAAGGACAGAGGAGTGAAAAGAACAACCTAGCTATGATCGCTTTTCTGACTGTAGCGTTTGTTGAGACTTGTCGTCTCTACCCTTTCACTCTTCTCCTTAGTAATGCTTTATCAATTAAGGGGAAATCATGGATAACCTTCAATCTTTACTTAAAACTATCGACAGCTTTGTCTGGGGTCCACCACTGCTTATCCTGTTAGTGGGAACCGGTGTCTACTTTACTTTTCGCTTAGGCTTACTTCAGTTTCGACACCTACCGACTGCACTGAAAATGGTTTTCAGCAAAGATGATTCCAAAAAACCAGGTGATGTTTCAAGCTTCGCCGCTCTTTGTACCGCTCTTTCTGCCACCATTGGTACAGGTAACATTGTTGGTGTCGCAACCGCAATAAAACTTGGTGGTCCGGGTGCACTATTCTGGATGTGGCTTGCTGCTCTGTTCGGAATGGCGACTAAATACGCGGAATGCTTATTAGCTGTTAAATACCGCAAGGTAGATGACAAAGGCCAGATGGTTGGTGGACCAATGTACTACCTCCAATATGGGGTGGGTTCTCGTACGCTCGCTTCGCTATTCGCCTTCTTCGCTTTGGGTGTTGCCTGCTTCGGTATTGGTACTTTCCCTCAGGTAAACGCGATTCTAGACGCCAGCCAGATCTCTTTTGGCGTGCCGCGCGAAGCATCCGCAGTGGTACTGACGCTACTAGTCGCGTTTGTCACGCTGGGTGGTATTCAGTCAATTGCTAAAGTTGCTGGCAAAGTCGTTCCAACGATGGCGCTGTTCTACGTATTGGCTTGTTTGAGCGTGATTGTCATCAATAGCGATCAACTGTTCAATGCTATCGAGCTGGTTCTGGTGTCTGCTTTCACACAAACGGCGGCAACAGGTGGCTTCCTTGGTGCGAGCATCATGCTAGCCATCCAGTCGGGTATTGCTCGTGGTGTTTTCTCTAACGAATCGGGTCTTGGCAGTGCTCCCATGGCAGCAGCGGCTGCGAAAACCGATTCGTGTGTGAGACAAGGTCTGATTTCGATGACAGGTACCTTCTTCGATACCATCATCATTTGTACGATGACAGGTCTTGCACTGATCCTGACTGGTGCATGGCAAAGTGACTTTGCTGGTGCAGCGATGACGACTCACGCTTTTGCTGTTGGCCTGAATGCTGAAACACTTGGCCCTATTCTGGTCTCTGTTGGTTTGATCTTCTTCGCCTTCACGACCATTCTGGGTTGGAACTACTATGGTGAGCGCTGTGTCGTATTCTTGTTCGGCACCAAAGCCGTTCTACCATACAAGGTTATCTTCCTTGCTTTGGTGGCATCAGGCGCTTTCCTACACCTCGATATGATTTGGATTATCGCCGATATCGTTAACGGCTTGATGGCGGTACCTAACTTGATCGGTTTGATCTTGCTACGTCATGTCGTGATTGAGGAAACGAAAGCGTATTTCTCAGCCGCTGTCGATAACATAAAGCAGCCTCAGATGCAGAGCTAACCAATAAAAAAACAGCGGCTTAAAAGCCGCTGTTTTTTTATTCTTCCACTATAAGTTTAACACCTAGACCCACGAGAACCACTCCCGTTGTTGCTTCCATCCGGCGCATAAACTTAGGACTTTTCAGCAAGTTCTTCGCTGAGTTTAAAGTACCTGCCAAGCCACATTGCCAAATCATGGCAATCACAAAGTGGATAGCCGCCATCATACTGGATTGCAAAAATGCCGAGCCCTCGGGATTGATAAACTGCGGCAAGAACGCGAGATAGAAAACTGCTGTTTTCGGGTTGAGAATATTTGACAGAAAGCCTTCTCGGAGAGAGCGTTTCATATCCAGATTATGCGTATGAGACTCCATATTCGACAGAGCCACATCACCTTTCCAGACCTCTCTTAAAGTTGTCGCCCCCAGCCATATAAGATAAGCGGCACCAACCATCTTTACTGCATTAAACAGTTCTGCCGACTGAGCCAAAATGGCGGAGATACCAATTGCAGAAAACGTCGCGTGGACAAACAGACCTAAACAAATACCTAGACTGGTGGCAACGCCATCTTTCACTCCACCTCGGGAAGAATTGCGTAGCACCAGCGCAGTGTCCAGACCCGGTGTTAGCGTTAAAATGGTAATGGCGATCAGAAACGCTTCCATATTGTTAATCACATCTACTCCTTTCTATGCCTCTTCTCGAATTCATCGAGGTCATTTGATAATCCTCTTCTATCATCAAAACGTCAGTGAATAAACAACGAGGCGGAATTCTTTTTCGCCATACCAATAACATTTAAATCACTAAATGCTAGAAATAGTGTGATTTAACTGAGACCCCATCCAAAGGATGCAACCGGATAGTGCTTGGTCTGACTACGCGAGGTTGATACACTTTCCTTCTCCTAAATAGTCACGGAAGGCGACCCATGAGCGCATTCGAAAAACTCAAAGCACATTCTAAAAAAATATCTCATTTCAGCCACCTTGCTTCTATTTGTGGTTGGGACCAAGCAGCGGTTATGCCTAGCGGCGGTAACCAAGCTCGCTCTGAAGCCATGGCGGAACTCTCGGTTCATATTCACGGCCTTCATACTCAACCTCAACTGGCAGACTGGTTTGCAGAAGCCGAAGGTGAAGCACTCAACACAGATGACAAGGCGACACTTCGCGAGTTGAAACGCCAGTGGCAGCAAGCCAACATTCTCCCAGAAGAACTGGTGCAAGCTAAATCTCTCGCAGGTTCCAAATGTGAACATGCATGGCGAACACAACGTGGTGACAATGACTGGGTTGGGTTCGAGAAGAACTGGGCTGAGGTAGTGAAACTTTCTCAGGAAGAAGCGCAAATCCGAGCAGAGGCAAACGGACTCACTCCATACGATGCCATGTTGGATATCTACGAGCCAGGCACCACTTCCGCTTCACTAGACGCCTTGTTCAGCAATGTAAAAAGCTGGTTGCCAGAACTTATCGATGAAGTGATTGAAAAGCAGTCTTCTGAGCAGTTTATTCAACCTGAAGGTAAATTCGCGACAGACAAGCAGAAAGCACTTGGTCTCGAAGTGATGAAGCTACTGCAGTTCGACTTTGAACATGGTCGTCTGGATCAGAGTGTGCACCCATTCTGTGGCGGTGTACCATCGGATGTGCGTATTACGACTCGCTACGATGAAAACGAGTTCGTTCAGTCGCTGATGGGTATTGTACACGAAACGGGTCACGCTCGTTATGAACAAGGACTACCAAAATCTCTTGCTGGATTACCTTCTGGTGAAGCTCGCTCTATGGGTATTCACGAGTCACAATCGCTATTTTTTGAAATGCAGGTCGGGCGCAGCGACGCCTTTATCGCTCATCTGGCAGGTTTTGCGGCCAAGCATTTCGATGGTCATAACCCAGCGCTATTCTCGCAGGAAAATTTCCACAAACTATACACTCGCGTGAAAAAAGACTTCATTCGTGTTGATGCCGACGAGCTTACCTACCCTGCTCACGTTATTTTACGCTACGAGATTGAGCGCGATCTTATCAACGGTAAGATCAAACACACTGACGTTCCTGAACTGTGGAATGAAAAAATGCAGGCTTATCTTGGACTGTCGACCAAAGACAACTTTAAGAACGGTTGTATGCAAGACATCCACTGGACCGACGGCGCATTTGGCTACTTCCCATCTTACACATTAGGGGCCATGTATGCCGCGCAGTTTATGGCAGCAATGAAGCAAGCAGTTGATGTTGATGCAGCCATTCAAGCTGGCGATTTAACGCCAATCTTTAGCTGGCTATCAGACAATATCTGGAGCAAGGGAAGCCTACTCACAACAGATCAGTTAGTGAAGCAAGCAACAGGCGACACTCTCAACGCGCAATTCTTTAAAGATCACCTCAAGAACCGCTACTTAGGCTAAACGCTAGGGCTGGTGAATTCACCAGCCTTTTTCATTTCTCAGCCTGCCAAAAGTCTGAAATCCCAGCAACGCCGTGCGCACCGTAGCTTTGTGCATGTTCTACGTTATGGGTACTTTGCCCACCGAGGGCAAAGGTTCGCATGTTCGCCAATTTGGATAGCTCCGCAAAGCGCTGCCAACCAATCGGAGTGGCATCAGGATGAGAGTTCGTCGGTTCCACTGGCGAAATAGTAATGAAATCACACCCTGCTTTATTCGCCAGCTCAATCTCCTGCTCATTGTGACACGATGCCGCCAGATATTGCGCGCCGCTGTGACGAACTGACTGAATCAAAGCCTTATCTGAGAGGTCTTTTGAGGTAAAGTGCACACCATAAAAAGGAGCTACATCCGAGCCGTCATAGGAAGCAGAATTGACCAACACAATCCCTTTCACATAGGGACCAATTGCTTGCTTTAGAGACGATAGACTGTACGACTTGGCTCGTACCTGGCACAAACTGTCAACGCCTTGCAAAACAAGTAATTGCGCCAACTCATCTAGACTTTTCTCATTACGGGTAATGGCGTACTTTGTAGGTAACAACATTGGCGACTCTTTTCTCTTCAACAAATTTTGCGAAACAGCCGAAATGTTACTACTTGTTCGTTTTGGTTTCACTATCATCTGAGTCAGCCACATAAACCTACTCGCAAGTTCAGACAATATCTCAACCAGCTATGTTATTCTCAAAGTCGTTTTTGGTTAAAGTTTGGAGTACTTTATTTATGTCCATCAAAGCGTTGAAAACCTTGCGGGCGATTATTGCCCACGGCAGTTTTTCTGCAGCAGGTGACAAAATAGGTTTAACGCAGGCGGCGGTCAGTACCCAAATGAAACAACTTGAAACGGAGCTTGATACCAAGCTGTTTGAGAAGATCGGTCGCAATTTGGTTCTTACTCGTGATGGCGAAAAAGTAATGCAACGAGCCGAGCAAATTTTATCAATGTATGATTCTCTCGGCGACGGTTTAGGTCAAAACGGCCTCTACAGCGGCGAGCTACTGGTAGGGGCAGTATTTAGCGTTCAGGTTGGCGCTCTTGGCCCTGCCCTAGCTTCAATTCGTCGCCAATATCCCAAGCTCTCGATTAAAGTATTTCGAGGTATGTCAGTCGATTTGGCTGAGCGGGTTGAGACCGGAGAATTGGACGCGGTTTTAATTACTGAACCACAACGGAAGATACCGACTGGTTTTAGCTGGACGACCATAGAGCAAGAACCTTTTTACGTTGTCGCTCATAAGGATACAGCCGAAACTTCCGATAGCGATTTACTCAAAAACCACCCATTTATAAAGCTGGACGCGCGAGCTTGGGCTGGCACTATGATTGATAACGAACTCAAACGTAGGAATTTGATCACAGATACTGTAATGGAACTGGATTCCCTCCAAGCGTCGTTGATCATGGTGCAGGAAAAACTGGGAGTTACCGTTATGGCTTTAGGGGAAGCCAGAGCAAACAAACTAAGAGCGGAGTTCAAACTCGTTCCCTTTGGTATACCACGACTGCACCGCAATATGGGTTTGTACCAGAGAGAACATCACAGCAGAAAAGAGCTGGTTCAAGTCTTGCTCGATGAGTTGTACCCATAAATTAATTTTACGTTTTTGTTAAAAATCCATAATTATTTTTTCGACTTCTTTCTTTGTACTCTTGAATGAAGAAAGGAGAAAAATATTTCAGTTGCTATCTCGGCCTTACTGCAGGTCATGTTCATCATATTATTGGGTTATTTGATTCGTCGCTTAATGCGTTTTAACGATTCATTCTGGGACGAATTGGCCAAGCTGACATACTTCCTACTCACTCCCGCCTTATTGATCTACTCGCTTGGCAACAAGCCACTGGATGATGTGCCATGGTTCAGTATTGCCAGCGTCTTGGTTGTCGTTCTTCTTATCTGCAGTGTTTTACTCATCGTCTGGCAACGCTATGTGCGCTCTGTTGACTCAGCGTCTTTTACGTCAATATTTCAAGGAGGCGTGCGCTTTAATAGTTTTGTGGCGTTGGCCATCGTCTACAACTTGTTTGGGGAGTCTGGCATCGTTGCCGCCGCTATATCGATGTCAGTAATCATCATCACCGTAAACGTACTGTGTCTTTTGGTGTTTTCTTTTTATGGTCAGGAAGTGAAAAGCTGGAAATCGATATTTATCAGCCTATCGCGCAACCCCCTTATTCTTGGATGCGTGATTGGATTAACGGTTAATCTAAGCCCGCTGTCTCTACCCGATGAAATCAATGTAACCCTTGGTTTATTAGGCAAATGTGCACTGCCGTTAGCACTGCTTGCCATTGGCGCTGCTCTGAAAACAGACCGCAATGAATCATTCAAAGAAATGGTCGTCGTTGCTTCTGTGATGCAACTGCTTATTAAACCGGCAATGACTTTTGTGTTCGCGCTTTCGCTTGGGCTTGAAGGCATGATACTCGCGATTGTTACCATCATGATGGCAGTTCCCACCGCCCCTTCCGCTTACATTCTTGCAAAACAGCTCGGCGGTAACAGCCACGCTATGGCATCTATCATTGCTCACCAGACTTTTCTCGCCATCTTTACACTGCCTGTAACGTTTTATATTCTCAGCACTTATGGATAAAGAGTGGTTATCCCTTGAAACTTAGTGGTCGTACCTCTAATTAGAAAGTTTCAACCAAAAGTCGAAGATCACCGAGTTCATTTTCGTTAATGTAGTTAATACATCCCCAAGCCTCGGCTATGTCTGTTCAAAGATGACCCGGTGCGTTCAACATCGTTAAGTGGAGGTTTCTATGCAAGTCAAACTACTTAAACGTCTCATCAAAGACAAAATCTTTGGTAATACTTCTAATACTGCGCGCGGTGTTCAGGTTGCACAAATGGCGGATGCTCGCATGGGCGCCATGTACATGTTAGCGAGTACAGAAATTACTAAAGTTGCCAAAATTTCCAATGCACACTTTTTTAGTGCATTTGTTGTAGGCACCGAACCCTTCACAGACTTCAAAGATGCTGCCATGGGCCTACTCAACAAAACTGAGACCATGACTAAGCTCAAAAATAGCAAAGCAGCAAAAAAGATTTCGAAAGCCGCTTCAAAAGTCGCGGAAGTCACCACTTCAATGAAGAATGGTATCAAAGACCTTTTGTCTGATTTTTTCCGCACCTTGCTCAACAAAGTCAGCCATGTTTATGGTGATTTACTGCATGGTCTGGAGTGGCTAGCCGAGGTTGGGAGTTGGCTGATCAGTAAATTTGCCGGTAATTTCGCGGATCTGATTCCTGGTTGGGGGCATGTAAGAAGTGCTTCTTCTCTTTATTCAGCAGTCAAAAAGTCAGTTCTGAAATCGAAAGACCTCATTACTCAAATCTATAAAGGTCGTGGTGTCGAGCTACTGGGCGGCCACCCTAGCATTATATCCAAAGCGTTGGCTCGCCACTCTGCTACTGGCGCTCTGGGTGGCATCAAAAGCGTCGCGCTTAGCGTCGCTGGGATCGCGGGAGCCACTGCGGCCGGTATTGGTTCTATCATCAGCCTTATCGTTGCTGTTTTAGAACGTATTATCAAATTGGTCGACTTTTTTGTTCAGCGCGCCCTACTCGACAAAGTCCTCAAACGTGCAAAAAAAGAATGGCACAATCGCACCGCCAATGGCAGCTTGGTCAGTGATCACAAGATGTTTTCTGAATGGTTTCAGAATGCGGTGGTGACGACTCCAATTGTTGCCGCACTCGTTATGGGCAGTGGCTTTGTCGGCCACCCAATGAAGTTTGCGCAATTGCTTACGCCTAAGTTAGATGCTGTATCTCAGGGCGAGTATGATAAAGCCGTGGTTTACATTGATAAGCTTAAATCGCTCTCGACCAAATACGTTCAGGAGTACGTCGGCAGTTACAAAATTGATTTCTCCAGCACCGATGGCGTGGTTAACGCTCGACTGAATGAACTCAAGGAGGGTAAAGGCATACTGGATGGACACGAATTCGCAGTGAAACCCGCCGCGGTAAAACCAGCAGTCGCCTCCCGCAGTTCATTGGCGAAAAGCAATCTCTCACTCTCACAACTTGCGTCTTTACATGGCATGCCACCATTGGATGTGTGATTGAATGAAAAAGCCAAGGTCTTGACCTTGGCTTTTTCAGTATTAGACCAGCTCTCCGGCACCCTGCCTTGAACGTTCGCTATTCTCGACCAGAAATACAGTGGCGGTCTGCTTTAGTAATTCCCATTCTTCGTCTTCAACGAAAATACCCTCTCGCCATGAGGACTGCTGTGCATCGACGAGCTCCTTAGCGTCAACATACACATTGTAGCCTTGCGAACTAGCACTGACATCAAAATCACTTACCGCTAATTCAATCGTCATCGAGTGTTCACTTTCTATCGAACCACGGCTCTCCTCTGAGAAATACAGTTCCGGTGCAACTTGGCCTCGATTTAACACGTACAATACATTTTTAGGGCTGGTGCCATTGGTCCAGCGGGCACGACACGCGATACCTTTAGCTGCCAACTTCACTAACTCGCTATACGCCAGCCAACGGTTATGGCACTGCTTAAGCTCAATAGTAATGGTTTTAGACTGGGCCATTTTCTCCAGCGCAAAATCCAACACGGCAGGTAAGTGACAAGCCACACTGCTATTGTGCAAATCCACCTCTAGGCTCTCATCAGAACGTTGTGAAATCGACACCGCGCAGTCAGAGTCTAAACCGAGAAAACGACTGGCATTATTAAAGTGACGAACACCATGCAATCCGGCCATTTGTAAATCGGCCACCATATTGGCAATAACATCCGCTTCACCACACAAACGACGTGCGCCTAAGAACGCTTTATTGACTGCTGCAACCAGCTCATTGTGTGACACGATCATAATGCGTTTCCCCCTTGGACCTTGTTCGACTTACGATTCTGGATCTCACTTTCGGTTGGCATCAAAGGGAAAATCCAATTGTCGTTGTGTTGGTCTGAGCCAATTTCGTCCAGCAAAGGCGCACCTTGAAAGAAGGTCACCCGTACCCAGCGATCTGAGCGGGGATCAAACTTCGTCGCACCAAAGAAAGACAGCTTACAGCGCAGCAAGTGCATAGGCAGTGCATCTTGGCGTAACACATTCATCTGAATATCGCCCATCTGGCGATGCCCCAAGGTCCAGACTCGACGCGCCACAGAGCGATATTGAGGATGTTGCAATAGAAACTGAGCCAGTGACATCTCACTCGGCTGTTGAGATACTGCGTTAAACAGGCGGTTGACCTGACGACCTATATCAAGCGGAAGCTCTCGGTCTTCACCGGATTCCTCTCCGCGAACCCCGAGTCTCGGTTCTTCTTTATCCTGAGAGCGATACCAGAACCAATAGTTGTTTTCTGCCAGCGAGTAATCGGCGTCAATCGCCCAGCGATATTTATCGTTTAACACATTAAGCAAATCACCAACACTTTTGCCGGTAGCAACAGACAACGTTTCGTCGGTGTTCATCTGCTCTTCAAAACCGTTAACTAGTTCTGGGTAAAGCTCAATCAAACAAGAAATGACAATCTCTTGAGTTTCCAAACTGTAGGTCGTCAAACCCTCCATCACACCCTGCCAGTTGGGCTGCTGTGAGGTGATGTTCGCCAGATCTTTATGAATAAGAGTAAGCTCAGCAATCGCCTGTTGATTCAACGTATCCTGATGCGGATTGATGGTCACGACCTGCTCTAAGTGTTTGATGGCTTTATTCAATAACTGACTCAAAGGCCCATGCATCTCTGAATCGCATGGCTTTGCTAGAACTTGCGCTAAAGCACTTTCACGCGCCGTCATCCATTGATCAACGATGCATGGGTGATTAATCAAATAAGGCGCCATACCCAGCCCGGTGGCATTGCCGACGCCAAGATAACGTTGCAGTCCTCGGTCTAGCTCGACTGCATTTTCTCCGCCTTGCTGACGTGCAAGATAATGCACCCAATCGAGACTGAACTCACGTAGCAGGTACACAGCACACATCTGCGCACTGAAGGACAGACTGAAGTCCGGATTGTTCTCCAGTAGCTTGAAGTCCGCAATCCCAAACTTACCGTTGCCATACACGGCTGTTGTTCTGAGGATATAACCCACCTGTGCCAGCTCTTCGCCTTGTGGTTGAAGGCCTTTAGCCAGCGCCGAGACAATATGTTCGAACACTCGTACACTTTTATTTGCTCTTGCCAACACCAGCACATTGTTTGGATTGCGCCCTGCTTCCTGAAGCGGAACATTGGCACGCAACTGTTCAAGCAAACTCACATCAACATCACCGTAAACCAAGGCAAATGTGACATCCCACTTTTCCGCGATGACTCTGTCATTGCGCTCTTCGTCTGCAATCTGATCACAAAACACCACGAGATGATAAACATGGTGTGGGGTGTTAAGTCGGTAAATGACATGGCCAAACCCTTGCGGGCAAAGTTGCCAATCATGACGACTCACCTGCCATTGTTGTCTAGCCATTTTACGAATCAGACTGCGTACAAAACTGATTCGATTCTGGTGCATAGCTCCTAGCCTTTCTGGCGCCATGACCACCTCTGCATTGCGCAGCGATGTTTCAGTGTAAGTAGAACGATGTGCATCCATTTTGCTCACCACCTGTTGTTATTTTAAGAATGGTTGGAGTGTGCGGATAATTTCCGCACACTGTTCACGTTATTAGTTGTTAATAAGTAGTCACTAGGGTCTGTTGACCTTTTGCGGTTAAATTTTGTTCGAGATAAAAGCGTTTTAGTCGCGGCGAGAGGTTTGTCGCCTAGTGACCTAAGCAAAACACCTCTCAACAAAGAGTAAAACGCTTTTAGCCGAACCCTCTAGGCAGCGTTTGTGGTTCCTTTCTACTGCGTTATCGGCTTATCAGGTAGGGCAACTACATTTCAAATCCTCTGCCTTGTATAAAGAACCCACAAACTGCTGCAAAAATCAGCTCAAAAGATCAACAGCCCCTAGTACCCTTGTGCCTTCGCCATCTTGATTGCGATTTGTGGCGCATTCCAAAGTGATGGCAGCAGTATCAATGACACCGGAACCGCAGTGATCACGATAAAAGACTGCAATGCGGAGATTCCGCCTGAACCCAGTGAAATCAGAATCAGCGCTGTCACACCCATGGCGACACCCCAGAATGTGCGAACGATGGCATTAGGCTCGGTTTCTCCACTGATCACCACGCTGATGGTGTACGTCATAGAGTCACCGGTTGTAACGATGAAGATCGTCGTCAGGATAAGGAACAGCACCGATACCACCATAGGTAACGGTAGTTGTTGAGTAACCGCCAATAGCGCACCTGGCAGGTTGAAACCTTCGAAAGCTTTACTGACACTGCCCGGCTCGGCAATTTCAAATGCCAGACCAGAACCACCAACAATAGTGAACCAAAAGCAAGTCGCCAGTGGTGCCACAATGCTAATAGTCGAGATTAACTGGCGGATACTGCGACCGCGGGAAATGCGCGCAATAAAGATTGCCATCATAGGTCCATAGCCAAGGAACCATCCCCAGAAAAAGACCGTCCACCAGCTAAGCCAGCTTTCATCCCCACGATAAGTCGCCATTGGGATGAAGTTATCGAGCATGCTGCCCACACCCTGAATGTAGCCGTTGAAGATAAAGTTCGTTGGGCCAAATAGAAGAATGTAGATCATCAGGGCGATAGCCAAAATTACGTTGTAACGGCTAAGCATCTGCATTCCACGATTCAGACCACTCAGAGCAGACAAAGTATAAAGTGCGATGGCAAACAGAATAATGATCAGCTGAGTGGTAAAGCCGTCGGGAATATCAAACAATGCGTTTAACGCGTAGCTAACCTGTAGACCTAAGAAGCCAATTGGACCTATCGTCCCTGCAGCAACCGCGATGATGCAACACGCATCAATGATCGCGCCCGTATGACCTTTTAATGCACGTTCACCAAGAACCGGATAGAGAAGAATACGAGGTTTCAGCGGCAGACCTTTATCGTAATGAAGATGCATCACCACAATAGCTGTCAGGCTGCCAACAATGGCCCATGCAAGGAATCCCCAGTGCATAAAGGATTGCGACAGTGAGTTAACGGCTAACTGTTGAGGGTTATCTTGTGGGCCGTAGAGTGGTGGTGGGCTAACGTAATGGGCGATTGGCTCTGCCGCAGCCCAAAACACACCACCACCAGCGAGTAAGGTACAGAAAATGATCGCAGTCCAGCGGAAAGTATCCATTTCAGGTTTGGTTGTGCCACCGAGTATCACCTTACCTGTTCGCCCTGCAGCGAGCCCAAGGCCAATAAGAAAGGTGAGAAGCAGTAGCAACTGCCAGTATGGACCAAACACTTTCACTGACCAGCCAAATCCTGCATTGACCAGATTAGACAGCAGTTCGCCATCATAGAGCGCTAAAACAACAAACAGAGCGATGAACCCACCGCTATACCAGAAAGCGGGGTTGCTCAGCCCAAGCTTGTCAGGCGAATTTTCATTGGCAGACGTATTGTGCTTAGCCTGTGATTTGTCAGATGCCATGTTCATTGCGGCAGCTTTCATGCTATTGGTTAAATCAGACATATGCTGACTCCAGAAGTTTTTCGGTAGTGGCGATCAGGCCAGCTACACGAGTGTATTCAACGACCCACCTTGTTTTAGTTGTTGTGGTGGGCTGCTCCATGTTTGGATTAAGGTTTATGAAATAGGCTCAAGTCCTTCTTTCAGAAAGTTAAACCAGTTATCACCCAGTATTTGTCCCGCCTCGGACTCACTGAATCCATGACGAATTAATCCGTTGTAGATGTTCTCCATCCCTTTACTTCCGCTAAACCACGGCAGCGCATCCGGCCAGCCCGAATTGCTTGCAGAGCCTTCGCCATAATCCATCGCCTTAGACCAGCGCCCATTGCGCATCCACTCCAACACTTGTTGTGGTTGGTTAAGGCATAGATCGCTACCAATGCCAAGGTGTTCAACACCGAATAGCTCGGCCGTTTTCGCCACCATCTGGCAGAAATCCTCTAGTGAACATTGGCTGCCGTTTGGCAAGTGAAATGGGTAGAGGCTGAAGCCAATTAGGCCACCACGCTGCGTCAGCGCTTTAATCACTGTGTTGGATTTGTTACGAAGCGCATCGTGAGCAAAGATCGGGTTCGCATGGCTAATGCAAATCGGGCGAGAAGAAAGGTCAATCGCTTCCAGCGTCGAACGTTCCGCGCTGTGGGACATATCAATGATCATCCCCACTCGGTTCATTTCTGCGATGGCTTGCTTACCAAAGCGAGTAATGCCCGTATCGTTTGCCTCGTAACACCCGGTCGCAAGCAAACTTTGGTTGTTGTAGGTCAGCTGCATAATCAGCAAACCTTGGCGGCGCATCACCTCAATCAGACCAATTTCATCGTCAATTGGCGAGCAGTTTTGCGCACCAAAGAAGATACCGACCTTGCCTTGTTGCTTAGCGGTTTCCACATCGGCCATTGAGTAGATGGGCATGATGAGATCGGAGTTTTGTTCAAAACGTAAATTCCACTCAGCAAATCGGCTCAGGGTTTCACGTGCATTTTCGTGATAAACAATGGTCGCATGTACTGCGGTGATTCCACTGGACTTGAGAGTTTGGAAATACTCTCTGTCCCAGTTACAGTACTGAAGTCCATCAATGATGATTCGTTGTTGGTACATAACCATTCCTCAATAATTCTTAGAACCGCTCTATGTCGGGCAGCGCAGCGGCTGCCCAATGCAGACTTAGTACGGACGTTGATATGCCGTTTTCACTACGGTGTAGAACTCTTTGGCATACTGACCCTGCTCGCGAGGACCAAAACTAGACTCTTTACGGCCACCAAATGGAACGTGGTAGTCTGTCCCTGCTGTCGGTAGGTTGACCATCACACAGCCAGTTTGCGCTTGTTGCTTGAAGATGGCACTCGTGCGCAGGCTTTGCGTCACAATCCCGCCAGTCAGACCAAAGCGAGTATCGTTGGTGACGGCAATCGCTTCATCTAAGTCAGCAACTCGAATCACGCTCGCCATTGGTGCAAACACCTCTTCCTGGTTCACTTCCCAGCTGTTTTGCGTGTTGAGGAATAACGTTGGCGACATGTAGTAGCCATCGTGTTTGAGGTTCAAACGCTCGCCACCAAACGCTAGTTCAGCACCACTTTGACGTGCTTTCTCAATCCACTCGAAGTTTGCCTCTAGCTGATTGCCATCGACGACAGGGCCCATAAAGATGCCCTCTTCCAACGCATGGCCTACCTTAAGTTCGCTCATGCGTTTGATCAGCGCTTCTACGTAAGCGTCATGGATCCCGTCCATCACCACTAAGCGTGAAGACGCAGTACACTTCTGACCCGCGCCGGAGAATGAACCCGCGATGGTTGCTTCAACTGCAATTTGAATGTCTGCATCATCGGCAACCACTAGGGCGTTTTTGCTGCCCATTTCAAGCTGGCAGCGAACAAAGTTTGGTGCTGTTGCCGCCGCCACTTTGCGGCCTGTATCGACGGAGCCAGTAAAGCTCACACCATTCACGTCTGTGGAATTAATCAGTGTGTTACCGACTTGAGAGCCGCTGCCCAATACCAAGTTAAATGTGCCTGCTGGCAGCCCTTGGCGATGAATAATTTCAGTCAGTGCAACGGCACTGGCAGGCGTCAAGTTGGCAGGTTTCCAAACTACGCTGTTACCAAACGCCAGCGCTGGCGCAATCTTCCAAGCAGCAGTGGCAGTCGGGAAGTTCCAAGGAGAAATAATGGCGATAACGCCTACGGCTTCGCGAGTCACTTCAACAGAGACCCCTGGACGGACGGAGGCAGCGTTATCGCCAATCTGACGCAACACTTCAGCAGCAAAATATTGGAAGAACTGGCCTGCACGGTAGATTTCACCGCGACCTTCAGCAAATGGCTTGCCTTCTTCACTCGACAGTAACCTTCCTAACTCATCGCAACGGGCAATCAGTTCATCACCAATCGCTTGCAGTACCGCCTGCTTGCGCTCGATGGGTGTTTTTTCCCACTCAGGTTGAGCCTGCTTGGCCGCCTGAATAGCTTGTTGAACCTGAGCTTCGCTTGCCTGAGCAAAATCACCCAGATTCTCGCTGATGTCGGATGGGTTAATGTTGGCAACGGTATTGATGCCTGATTGCCATTCGCCGCCAATGTAGAGCGATTTTTCGGCCTGAACGTTGTTTAATGATGTCATGATTGCTTCCTTTGTTCTTGCTGACGGCTTTACTCGCCATCAGGCTGTTATTCGTAATAAGGGGTTACTGGGCTTGGTTCGCAGAAGCGTAAACGACAAACTCCACCAACATCTCTTCTCTTGCCAGGCCAGCAACGACCATGGCAGCACGATTTGGGTACGGCGCGTCAAAGTACTCGGCGTAAACTTGGTTAACCGTTTTGAGGTATTCGCGGTCAGTCACGTAAATCAGCACTTGCAGAACAGAGTCCAGTGACTCGCCTGCGCATTCTAGGGTGTGCACCAAGTTGTTAAATGTCTGACGGGTTTGCGCTTCAATACCCCCTTCCACGACAGCACCAGTGGCATCAATCGGGATTTGCGCGGTGTACAGGGTGCCATTGTTAACAATCGCCCATTCCAGTGGAGCCTTTGAAGCGAACAGTGATGTTTTGACTGGGTGTTTTTGAGTTTGAGTATTCACGTGCCTTCAACCTTTTGTAACCAAATTGTTTCGGAATCGTTAAATCCTGCACTTTGACAGACGATAAATCGAACGGTAAATTTCTTACATTCGATAAAAAAAACTTATCACCTTACTGAGACTATGGTGAATAAAGGGATGGCGAGGAGTCCAACGTGAGCATCAAATTTCAACAATTAAAGCATTTTGTGATGGTGGTCGAAGAAGGCGGTTTTCGCGCGGCGTCACATCGCGCCAACCGCTCTCAGGCCGCATTATCCACATCAATAAAAGAGCTGGAAAAGATATTGGGACAAGCATTATTCGAAGCGGGTAACAAAGCCAAGTTAACCCCATTTGGTGAAATCTGCTTGCCGAAGATCGTTCAGTTTCTCAATATCTACACAGCGCTAGACAATGATTTACGAGCTGCTGCAGCCGGCCAGCAAGGAAGGGTAAAAATTGCCAGTGTTCCCTCTGTCGCCGCTAAACTCATTCCGAGCGTTTTAGGGGCATTCTGCGAGCAGCACCCAAATGTAGAAGTCAGTTTGATCGATGACAATGCCGCAGGGGTCGAAGCGAGATTACTCTCTGGCGAGGTTGATTTAGCATTGGGAAACCCGTCTCATCTCGATGATGACAACATAACGTTCACGCCTTTATTATCGGACCCGATTGGTGTGGTGTGTTTGAGTGATAATCCGATTGCGACTAGCCGAGAAGGCATTGAGTGGCAAACACTGCTCAAGCAGCCATTTATTCGTAACGGGACCTGCACTTTGCTTGACCCGACGCCTGCCCGAGCTCTAAGTCAGCAAGCCCTCTACTCGGTAGAGAACATTACCTCGCTGTTTTCCGTATTAGAACTGGGCATCGGTGTCACAACCCTGCCGAAATTGGCCTTCCCTACCAATGAAACCAGATTGGTATGGATACCACTTATCGACCCGCCATTGGAAAGACAAATCGGTATCTTCACACTCAGCGACCGCACTATTTCTCCGCAGGCACAAGCGTTTCACGATTTATGTGTGGAGTACTTAAACTATCAGGACGATCACAGTCGGGTGTGAGCAAGATGAGCAATCTCTGATCTCTTAAATTTGCTTTTAGACAAGGTTACACACTGATGCTAGACAGTTGGGAAAGTTAGATAATTACGTTGATAAGAGAAACCAATAGTTAGGTATCCCAAATAAAAAGGGTACGTTTTACACGTACCCATATGAATCAATAAAGCATAGGTTTAACGACTCACGCCAGTTGGAGTGATATCTTCTGGTGTAAGATCTTCGATATAGCCATTCTCATCAACAGATAAGAAGAAGGAGTTATCGCTAAACTTGCCTGTAAGCATATAACCATCGCCACTTGGGCGCTCTAGAACACTATTGGCGTAATCATCAAACTCATCATAAGCATAGGTTTCATCTATACCAATTACCCCATCGGTATCAAAGGTTAGCAGCCAAGAGTCCCCATTTTTCATACCCGCAGCTAGAATGTTGTTTTGGCTCCCTTGCGATAAACCATTAATGATATTTCCCTCATAGTTTATCGACCAAATCATGTTGTAGTCTTCATCAAGTTTTGTAACGAAGGAATCGTGAGCTACATAAAGCTGTGATTGACTGATAATGATATCCGTAAACCCATTAGAGGCAGTGGGTTCCTCATAAACCAGCCCTGAGTAGCATTCGCCGGCAGAAAATGATGTCGCATATATAACGCCTCTTGAATCAGAATGGCCCACAGAAATAGCGATACCATCTTGATAAGCAGAACTATTTAGTGTGACACCTTCACCAACCTCAATGGTACAAGTTTGCATTTCCCCGCTAGCAGAATAATGCGCGACAAAGCCATTCCCTTCGCTCGGATATTGACCTGTAATGATCACACCATCAGCACCATCTGATTCTAAAGAACGATATTCCGCGTTCTCAGAAGTGACTCGGTCAATCTCAACCCCATCTTTACTTATCAGAAGTAACTGAGAGTCAAGGTTGTGGTGCGAGGATAGTGCTAGGTAGTATATTCCGCCAGACTCGACAATATCCATACCTTGGTAATAGCTGCTTTGCTCAAATGATTTTAGCCAACTTACCTCGCCGTTTTCATCGATCTTTGAGGTAAAATCATAGATGGGATGACGTCGGTGGTTCGTATCTTGCTGCATACTCGGTAAAGGTGCACGTCCTTCACCAGTTGTCATCATAAAACCATCAGAGTCTAGGTTAGAAAACCCACCATAGGTAAGACTCAAAGACTTAGACCATTGATTGTCGGCCTGCGCAGCTGTAGCAAACAGGAAGGATAAAGCCAATATAGTACGTTTCATTATTTTCCTTATGAGGTTTGTTGTCCCAAAAAATATCTTTCCATAGGCATAATATTTTTATAGAACTCATTATAAAACCTGTGATTAGTTGTTAAAAAATAAATAAGGATATTAATACTAATATCATAGAAATTATCTTTATCTAAATATGAGGACTAAAAATTAATATTAATTACAAACATCTATAGCCTTCAAAAATAAAAACACAAATAAAATAAACAAAACAAATAATTAAAATCAAATTTTAATTTAAAGAAATATAAAATCCAAATACTCAAAAATTACCAATAAAAAATGTAAATATGATTCATGGACATGCTAGTAACAAAAATAAATATAACACTAAAAACAAAAAAATTATTATTAACAGTGATATTTTGCATTTAAATCTAGTTATTAAACTTAACCCAAATTTCCTATATCTATTTTATTGACTCCAATCCTACTTGAGTGATTTTATTCAACCGATGTTTAATCATCGCAACATAACCTTATTAATTTTGGAGAAAAACAATGACTACTATTGAAAAACTAAATAAGAAGAAAAAAAACACAGAAGTTAAAGCAAAGAAAGTAACGAAGAAAGCAGCAGGTATGTGCTGCACATGTGTTTGCTAAACATTAGTTAATATTTAATCACTTAGCTGCCCTAAGGTATAAAGGCTTTATAATGAAACTCAGTCGAAACGTAAATTTTATCTCTACGAAGAATGAGGTAACTCATTTATACTATATGGGCAGCTCACTTTATTTTGAAACAGGAAGCATTCCATCTAATGAACTAAATGCTTTTATTGAAGAACTTCAAAACGTTGCTTTGGATGATATAGACATTGATTCACTATGCGACATCCGATCAGGCATGATATGTTCGCTTTACGACTATGGTCTATTTGAAGGAAATATTTGCAAGTCCCTGCAAGAACTTGAGTTAGTAGAAAACAAAATCTCAAACAAAGTCTACTTCCAGAGCTTCCTACCCGATGAAGAAGAACTTGAGACTCTACGCGCTCACACCTCCATCGAAGTACTCCCAAACTCACATAGCTTGAGTCAGTTAGATGAGAAAGCTTTACTACTCATTGCGGTCAGTCAACATCAATATCAACGTCTAGAGCATCTACATGAAACGCTTTCGACACCATGGGCGGCCATAATCTATGACCATTTCGGTTTTAGTATTACCCCTGTATTCGGATTGAGTATGGGGCCTTGTTATAATTGCTACCGTATGCTTTTCCTATCCAACCTGTCTTCAATTGATGAACATAATAGGATCGAGCATTATTTCAGTGAGAGAAAACAAAAGTTCAAAATATCAAAAAGTACATTAAGGCAGGGAGAATCCACACTGCAATTATGGATTGAGCGTTTACTTTCAGGAAAACCTTACGGCGACTATGATCATGCAATACTGTTTGATGCTCAAAACCTTGATTTTGAAAAAGTTAGAATACCTAATATCAACATGTGTAACTTCTGCTTTGAGTGATAACTATGTATTATCCAAACTTAAAAAGCCAAGCCTTCTTAGACAAATTAAGCAAGGTATGTTCAAACAAGTTAGGCATAATTCCCTCTGCCGAGAAGCTCAAATTTGAGAACGGACTATACATAACTCGATGTCATTCAAATTCTGGTATCAGTCTACTAACAGGAAGGAAAAATGACATTGTCTCATGTGGCAATGATGCCAGTCTAAATCTGTCAGCAGTGAAAGTTGCTGCCGAATACTTTGAGCGTTATTGCTGGTATAGCCTTTCTATTTATCATGGTAAAGCCCCCAAAAGTTGGGAACAAATGATCAATGAAGGAAATTTCTCGTCGCCACCTAACGAAATCATAAATGCTTTTTCAGAAACCCAGTACTCCGAGCCTACATTTCCTCTTAAAAAATTGGGACCAGGAGAGCCTATTTATTGGTTAAAGACGACTGATCTTGATAATCAAAGCACTTATTTACCTGCACAGATTTTCGTCCCTCAAAAACCAGAAGAAGTACCGTATTGGAGTCCTAACTCTAATGGAGTAGCTTTTCACATCGAAAAAGATGAAGCTTTTTTGAACAGTTTACTAGAACTCGTAGAGCGAGACGCTTTTCTTCATGTTTGGTGGGCTAAGTTAAGTCCAGCGGTGATTTCACAAGAAGACAACCGGTTTGTTTTGGATATCACTGGACGTATTGGAGTTCCTTGTGTTGCTGTAGTGGAGATTTATCGCCAGCATATATTGATAGGTACAAGCGCGGACTTCAATAAAAACAAAGCCATAGACAAGGCCTCTTCAGAAGTTGAGCAGCTAAAAATCGTATCTGCACTTCACGATAATACAGAAAATGTTGAAGAAACTAGCGGTATAAAGTCCTTTGAAGATAGCCTCAACTATTACAAGGAAGAAAATCTCCATCTAACCAACTTTCTTACTCAAGGTGTTTCAGCTACAGAAGAAATGAGAGCAGGTATCAGCACCTTGTCTGAGCTTATCAATCGATTGAAAGAGCTAAATATACGTATCTATACCGCTGACCTTACCACTCCAGAAGTCGCCGCTATGGGGGGAATAGTACTCAAGTCGTATTCTCCGGATTTGATCTCCTTGAACCACGATGATCGGTGTCGACCACTGGCAGCGATAAAGAGAATTACAGGGTGTTGCGCAGCTGAGCGCGAGCCGCATCCATTTCTTTGACGAGAAACGCACTTATGCCCATCATTAAGCAAAAGAACAGATTTGAACGAAAACTAACGCGTAGTATTCCACAATGGTACATTGATACTTGTCTCCGAAGCCAGTTTACTAATCAGGAATCTGTGAACCGCTTTGAGGCGTTTTATGAATCTGCATCAGGCCAAATATTTGAATTGCCTGAAGCATTAACTATAAAAAACGATGCCAGTCCGCTTTTACGCCTTTTTTCAGCTCGAAATAGCCATCGTTCCTACTCAGGTTCAACTCTGCAACTGAGCGAACTGTTGTTTTTCCATCGTTCAATTTTTCGTACTCGCAGCTACCCTTCAGCAGGCGGACTTTATAAGGTAACTCCTTACTATATCGTCAATCGAGTCGATGGTTTGGAACCAGGCGTATACCACTTACCCAATCATCATGAATCAACACCATCACGCCTTTACACACTTACTGAACACGATAAGAGTGTAGATAAAACCTACTCTTTCGATAACCTGTCTGATGCTGCCTTTATCCTATTTCTCACGGCTGAACACTCTGCTATCACTGAAAAATATGGTGATAGAGGATGGCGTTATGCATTCTTAGAAGCAGGACATATTGGACAAAACGTAAGTCTCCTTGCAACAGAGCGGGGCTGGAAACATTGCTGTATAGGAGGTGGTATGGAGGACACATTGTGCCAATGGCTGGGAACCACTATTCAGCATCAGGCTCCCTTATACAGTGTGGCAGTAGGTCCCTAGAGGAGACCATTGCAAACATACCTGGATGAATCGGCCCAATTTGTTGATGTTCACTCAGTAACGGTAACATTTCCTCGGCAGAGCTAACTCGTATATAAAAAACAAACCCCGCCAAAATCAGCGGGGCTAGGACTAAAACCATTTTGGCTGGTTGAGTGTCAGCCAGTGGGATATACGCCGTGCTACTTCGTCTGGCCGCTCCATGCTGGAGAGATGACCACAGTTTGGTAGTACGTGCAACGTCACATCTGGGATGTGCTTGGCCATCAGTAAGTGATTGTCGATAGGACACAGCAAATCGTCTTTGCCGGTAATGACGAGGGTTGGCACCGAGATGTCTGCCAGAAGTGGCCGAGCGTCGGGCCTTGTCGCTAAAGCATCAGCGTGAGCTTGAAAAGCTTCTAGGCCGACATTGAGCGCCATTTGCTCAATTCTCGCCGTCAGACCCAGCTCGTTAACACGACTTGGATGAATCAACACCGACATCAACATCTCAGGCGTAATCTGATCAAATTCACCCTTTAACGCTCTATTAACCAGTGCATAACGTTTCTCTGAGACCTCCGGTTTTTCATCCGCCGAGTTGGTATCCATCAGAATCAAACCTTTGACTCGTTCCGGCGCCTGACGATACACCTCAAACGCCAAAATGCCCCCCATGGATAAACCACCAAGCACAAACTCTTGTGGGGCTTTAGCCAACACATCAGCCGCTAGTTGTTCCATGGTAGGCAAGGCACTCAGTGAAACGCACTCAGGCGCTACCCATTGAGGTAGTGCCTGATTCACATCTTCAAACAGTGCACCATCACACAGTAACCCGGGTAACCAGATCAAAGGCAGTGGTTGTGTCATGTTGCACTCCTTACAGTTTGGCTGGCTTGTCAGAGCCGAGTACACAGTATGTGAAGCTGTTGCCACGCAAGTTCGTCAGTGAGTATGACGCACCTTCCGGTACACTAAATACGTCACCTCGGGTAAGGATCAGGCTGGCTTGTTCGCCTTGATGGGTCACAACCACTTCGGTATCACCATCAAAGTTAATCAGTACCTGCTTATCATCACGGCTATGCTGAGGAATGGAGCCACCCTCTGTGAGTTCATACGCCATGATGCTGACCTCATCTTCACTTTTCACGTGGAAATCGTAATCAGCCAGCGGATGACCAGTTAGCGCGTATTGCTTGACGTTTGGTGCTGAAAAGTCACTTTCAATCGGGCGGTAGTCGTTCTTGAGCGCCACGAAAGGCATCATCTGATCAGCGGTGTAGCTATCAAACGAAGCCATCTCTTCTTTGGTCAGCAATGGCATCAGTTCAGACTCTTGCGGAACCGCATCACCGTCAATGGTATCGACCAAAGTGCCGTCCGCTTTTAAGTACAAGCCGTAACCCTGACTGTCTTTGATAACGTTAGGGTGCCAGATCACACCACCGCCTGAATCATCGCCACCCAGTACCGAGTACATGAAGCCATAATCGCGACCGACAACTTCAAAGCCACGGAAAAGGTTGGTCGGAATTGAAATCACATCGCCATGAGAGAGCACCGCTTCATGTTCACCATCATTCCCCCAGTAAAAGCGGAATTGACCTTTAAACACGACGAACAGCTCAGCAGTACGGTGCGAATGGAGTGAATTCTTAATACCCGGCGGCTGACCTGCTGCGCCGATATTGAAGCCTGCTGTTTCGCGGATGTGAACATGCTGACGGCTGCTTTCAGCGACGCCTGCGCCTATGATGCAGAAGTTGTCTTTCAGGTCACTGCCCGGAGTACGTGCATCAATAAACGCACTGGTTCCCGGGATCAGCTCCATGTAACGAACAAGATTGTCGTTAATTCGATTTTGTAGAGTCATAGATAATCCTAATTGTTCTTTCTTTTCTTGGGTCTAGCCATTGACCTTGTTAGCGCTTTACTTAGCTGGCTCTCATACCAATGAGATCAGGAACCAAGAGGTCTGCCACCGTCGACGGCAATCGTGTTGCCCGTTGAGAACGTCAGCACTTCCGCGGCGGCGTAGACTGCATTTGCCACCTCTTCATCACTGGCAAGACGTTTGAGCGGTGTCGACTGCTCCTGCTGATTGCGCCAGCTGTCATCGAGCCCTTTAACAAACTCGGTGTCTACCAGCCCCGGAGCAACCGCAAGGACGCGAATATCCGGTGAAAGAGCTCTTGCCAATGAGCGAGTCATATTCTCTGCGGCGGATTTGCTCGCACAGTAAGCAATATTGCTGCCCATCGCGGTTTGCGCGGCGATGGAAGTAATGTTCACAACGCAACCTTTGGCCTCACGCAGCAAAGATTCACAGGCGCGAACCATGGCAAACGGCGCGCGAACATTGACTTGGAAGATTTGGTCAAACAGCTCGTCGTTCAAACCACTCAAATCTGAATGCGCGACAAACTTTGTCATACCGGCGCAATTGACCAGTAAATCCAGTTGGCCGTTAATTTCATTGACCTGACTGGCTAACGAGTCTATTGCTTGCGAATCCGACACATTGAGCTGAAAAGCTAAGTGACCTTCACCAGACAACTCTGACAATACTTTGTGCGCTGACTGTTGATTGCTGTTGTACGTTAAGACAACTCGGTAGCCGGAATCGGCCAGCTTGTGACATATGGCGGCCCCTAGACCGCCACTGCCGCCCGTAACTAAGGCAAGTTTCGACATATTAAGCCTCTTCTACTTTGCCTTTGTAACGGCGTACACGAATATCCGCTTGCTCTTTGTGCCCAGCAAAACCTTCCAGTGCACACAAGCGAGAACAGTATTCGCCAACCTTCAGAGATGCCGCTTCAGTGACACGTTGATACGTACAAGTCTTGATGAATTTACCTACCCACAGACCACCGGTGTAGCGAGCCGCTTTCTTTGTCGGAAGCGTATGGTTAGTGCCGATACATTTGTCACCGTAAGAAACGTTGGTCTCGCGACCTAAGAACAGCGCACCATAGTTGGACATGTTGTCGAGGAAATACTTTGGATCTTCCGTCATCACCTGAACGTGTTCTGAGGCGATGTCATCTGCAACTTCAACCATTTCTTCATAGCTGTCACACACGATCACCTGGCCGTAATCTGCCCATGCTTTGCCTGCGACTTCCGCCGTTGGCAGAATCGTCAACTGGCGCTCAATCTCTTTGATCGTTTCCTCGGCAAACGTCTCGCTGTTTGTTAGAAGAACAGCCGGAGAGTTGTAGCCATGCTCAGCCTGACCCAATAAGTCTGCTGCTGCCAGTTCTGGGTCACAGCCCTTTTCATCAGCAATAACCAGCGTTTCCGTTGGACCAGCAAACAAATCGATACCCACGCGACCAAACAACTGACGCTTGGCTTCAGCAACAAACGCGTTACCTGGGCCAACAATCATATCGACAGGGGCAATTGTCTCAGTACCCAGTGCCATTGCACCTACCGCCTGAACACCACCAAAACAGTAAATCTCATCAGCGCCAGCCATCGCCATCGCCGCAACGATTGCCACATTTGGCTGGCCGTTAAATGGCGGAGCACAAGCGATCACTCGTTTTACGCCTGCCACTTTTGCAGTGAGTACACTCATGTGAGCAGACGCGACTAGCGGGTACTTACCACCTGGGATATAACAGCCTACGCTATTAACCGGAATATTCTTATGACCCAGAACCACACCCGGCATGGTTTCAACTTCGACATCTTTCATTGAATCACGCTGAATTTGAGCAAAGTTACGTACTTGCTCCTGAGCGAATTCAATATCGTGGCGAGTTGACTCATCTAACGCGTCAACACATGCCTGAATCTGATCTGGTGTTAAACGAAACTGCTCTGGTGACCAGTTATCAAATTTTTCTGAAAGCTCGCGTACGGCGCTGTCACCTTTAGATTCAATATCAGCAAGAATGTTCTCTACGATCTGACGCACTTTCGCGTCATTTGATGCTGATGCTTCTTCAGTGATTCCGTTCTTTAAAATGCGTGCCATGCGATTTTCTCCTTGAGGGTTTAGACTAACAATTACTTCTTTGTAATTTTGGATACGAATGCAAAATTAGATTAAACACAATATTAACAACTTTCAAGATAATCGTACGCAAACCCAAAAATCCATCTAATTACTTGTTTTAATAAGATTTAAAGACAGGAAGAAGCGTAACAGACACGATTGATCGATGATTAAATAATCAAAAACATTATTTAGATCACATAAAATTCACTGATCATTTACATTTGTTCATGCTAATTTTTGCATACCTTTGCAATGGAGTGTTTTCATGACTAATTTCAAATCTACGCTAACCCAGCCTTCCTTACTGGGAACATTTGTTAAAACCCCTCACCCCCACATTATCGAAGTGCTAGCACTGTCTGATTTGTCCTTCATCATTCTCGATGCCGAGCACGCTCCGTTTGACCGTCAGTCTCTCGACCTGTGTATCCTTGCTGCCCGCGCTAATCAGTTACCCTGTCTGGTTCGAGTTCAGGATAGCCTACCTGCCACCATTCTTAATGCTTTGGATTGTGGTGCGACAGGTGTTCAGATCCCACATGTCTGCAATGCTGAACAGGCAGAGAAAATCGTTAAGATATGTCACTACGGTGAAGGAGGACGCGGCTATGCGGGCTCCAGCCGCGTTGCAAACTACGCAACCAAGCCTATGGTGCAACATCTGGCTGACAGTAAAGCGAATACTGTGATCGTGGCTCAGATAGAAGATCCCGAAGGCGTAGACAATGTGGAAGCCATCGCTCGCGTCGATGGTATAGATGCCCTGTTTATTGGTCAGGTCGACCTCACCGTGGCGTATGGCGCTAAAAGCGTAAACGACGATCAGGTGCGACAAGCAAGCATCAGAATTATTGAAGCCGCCAAAGCCTGTGGCAAGCCTGTCGGTATGTTCGTTGCCACAGCGCAACAAGCAAAAGACTGGAGCGAGCTTGGCGTCAACTTCTTTGGCGTGGGGTCGGAGCACAAAATGATCATCGATGGCTTCAGGCAAGAAAGAAATGTGATGAATTCCTGAGTTTTATCCGATATTTAATTGCTATCAATGCACAGCGCTAGACAGAGAAATCCCCTAACCCATACACTCTGGCAGATAAAAGGGTCAGCAAACCCACGGAAAGGAGTATCACCATTAAAGCGAAAGTAACTTCGATAGACGTCGCGAAAATGCTCGGCGTCTCTCAGTCGACCGTATCAAGAGCGTTCAGCCCGACCGCTAGTATCAGCGAGAAGAAACGTAAGATGGTGATGGATGCCGCCGCTAAGCTCGGTTACACCCCCAACGCTATTGCTCGTAGCCTGATCTCAAATCGATCTGGTCTTGTTGCCATCGCGTTAGACAGTGAGTCAAACCCGATGTATGACCTGCAATCACGTGCGTTAGCAATGGAAATCCAAAAACGTGGCGGTCAGGTGGTTCTGTGTCCAATCGATAAAGACGACCTTGATCTGGCGATTTCCCGCGCGATTGAGTATCAAGTTGATGGCCTGATCATCGCCACCAGCCGTCTGACTTCACGCGCTTTTGCCCAGTGCGAAAAATTTGGCGTTCACCTGAGTCTTATCAACCGTTATACCAATGGCATCAATGCTAACTGTGCCGGTGTCGACAACCGCCAGGCCGGCCAAGAAGCGGCCGAGTATCTGGTGAAAAAAGGCTATAAACAACTGGCGTATGTCAGTGGCGATTCAGGTTCAATGACCAGCGAAGAGCGCTGGCTTGGCTTTTCATCAAAGCTCAAAGAGTTAGGTGTTCCAACCCCTGTATTTATTCAAGCTAAATACTGCTTCGATGCGGGGATGGAAGCCGCAACAGAGATTCAGTCGCATGCGGTGAAGCCGGAAGCGATTTTCTGCGCCAACGACATCATCGCCCTGGGCTTGATGGATGGACTAAGAAAGGCAGGCGCATCGATACCGGAAGATTATGCGGTGATGGGCGTCGATAATATCCCGATGTCTGGCTGGCCAGCTTACGACTTAACGACGGTAGCCCAGCCTGTCGACAAGATCGTAAGTCGCGCTGTCGAAGATTTGATGGATCGTATCAACAACAATACCGACGCGTCTGGCGACTATCTGCTTGAACAAGGCACTCTGATTGAGCGCGGTAGCACTCATCTCAGCTAGCCTAAACCTTATCAACACATGTAAAAGCCTCACCCTACGGTGAGGTTTTTTCAAGACAAATAGCATTCGTATGCAACAAGAATTAATCTATTAAAGTTATCCAGAGTAAAGACAACTGAATACAGTGTAGGTAACTTTTCTCACTTCATTTTCTTTGTTCTACTAAACGAAAATCTTCCCATCCCTGACGCGTACTCATCAAGTAATAAAGCGACTAGCACTCCTACTATTGGCCTAATCTATTGTTTTAAAGCCGCTGAATACAGTTCTATTCACCGAAATATGAGTAACAAATTAGCGCAATCACTCTGAACACTTTTCGAACACTTGTTAAAAACCCGATCTTAAGCACGATATTAAAACATCACAGGAACAATCTATTGACAAAAATGCAACATAACCTCATTTTGGATACGTAATCAAAAATGAAGTAAACAAGAATTTAACTCAGGAGGTGATTTATGGCTATGGTTGGCTTTGACGAAAAATGGCGTGATTTTCCCGATTATATTTTGGGAATTACAAAAGAGATTTGGGAAGACCGTGGCCTAAATACCCTTGAGCACTATTACTCACCCGATATTGTTGTGCGTACACCTTTGTCTATTGTGCAAGGTAACGACGACGTCATCAGCGCGACCATGGCTACACTGGCTGAGTTCCCGGATCGTACGCTTTACGGAGAAGATGTCATCTGGTCTGGCTCACCTGAGCAAGGCATGTTGTCCTCTCACCGTATCATTTCGACTGCCACACACAGCAGCGATGGCTTCTATGGCAAAGCAACGAACAGCAAGTTACGTTTTCGCATCATCGCCGACTGCCATGCGATCAACAATCAGATTAACGATGAGTGGCTAGTACGCGATCAAGCAGACATCGCCAGACAGCTCGGCATGACGTCTGAAGAGTTCGCCCGAAAACAAATTGATTTCGAAGGTGGCGTAGAAAAAGCCTCCTTCCCTTTTACTCCAGATGTCGATATGCAGGGCCCTTACACGGGTGTTGGCAATGACAATCAATATGGTCAGCAATACGAAGCCATTCTAAACAGCATCATGAATGCTGAGTTTTCCGCGATCCCACGTGAATACGACCGAGCTTGTATCGGTGAGTACAGCGGCGGCCGTACCGCTCTATCACACAGCGAAATTGATCATTTCTGGATTTCACTGCGCTCTTCATTCCCAAATGCCGAGTTCAAAGTTCACCATCGCATTGGTCGAGATGATCCAATGATGTCTCCACGCGCCGCCATTCGCTGGTCTCTACATGGTAAGCACGAAGGTTATGGCGCATTTGGTAAGCCGACAGGTAAAGACGTTTACATCATGGGCATCAGCCACGCTGAGTTTGGCCCATGGGGACTGCGTCGCGAGTTTACGCTGATCGACGAAACCGCGATCTGGAAGCAGATTCTGATTCAGCAAGGCTAAGCCGCCCGGTCATAAACCCACATTCAGTAAGGAAGCAAAATGTCACTCAATATCATTGAACAGTTTTACCAACAGTACTTCAACGCTACGCTTAGTGAGCAGGCAAGTGTTGTCCAGCAATCGTTGAACCCAGACGTCAAATGGTGTGTCGCTCACCCAGTCAATGACCTGAACGGCCCAGAGGCTACACACACTTCATTTCTATCACCTTTGGTAACGGCAATGCCTGATGTAGAGCGACGCCCGATGATCGTGATGAACGGCGAATTTGAAGGCCGTACTTGGTACAACTCAACGGGCTACTTTGTTGGCACTTTTGAACAACCACTGTTCGGCATTCCGGCGACGGGAAAAACCCTGTATCTCAGGTACACAGAAATGGTGTGCGTCGAAAATAATCAGATCACTGAATCTTACATGATCCCAGATTTTATCGATACCATGAACCAATCACGTGTGAACCCTCTGCGCAAAAGCTTAGGTCACGACGGTTTAATCCCTTCACCCGCAACGGCAGATGGCATTCAAAACTCTGACGTATGTGAAGAACACAGCGCAAAAAGTGGTCAGCTTGTGCATGACATGTTGGCATGTCTTGGTCGTTTTGACGGAAAAGATCTCTACTCAATGGATCTGGAAAACTACTGGCATAAAGACTTTATGTGGTATGGCCCAGCAGGTATCGGTACTACACGTGGCATCAAAGGTTTCCGCAACCACCACCAAGCTCCATTTGTCTTCGCCTTCCCCGATAGAAGTGTGGATATTGAGCTCAATTTTTTGGCCAAAAATGACTACGTATCCACTGGAGGCTGGCCTCACATGCATGGTACTCATACGGGTCACAGCGGCTGGTTAGGCCTTGCACCAACAGGAAAAAACATAGAACTTCGCGTCATGGATATCTGGCGACGAGAAGGTGACTTGCTGAAAGAAAACTGGGTAGCAATTGATATCGTTCATATCTTGCTCCAACTTGGTTATGACGTTTTCGGCCAAATGAAAGAACAATTAGAAGGGCCTAATTATGCATGAATTTGGTGTACTTAACTGGACCATTCTTGGCGGTTACATTGCCCTCACCTTATTGTTGGGGGCCGTGGTCGGCAAGAAAGTAACCTCGGCGAGCCAGTTCGCACTCGGTGATAAAAATATCCCATGGTGGGCGATCGGTATTTCTGTTGTATGTACCTATGTCAGTGCAATGTCGTTCTTGGGCGGTCCAGCATGGTCATATAAAGAGGGCTTGTCGGTTATCGCAATTCACCTCAACTACCCGTTGGTGATCTTCTTCATCGTTGCTGTATTTATGCCATTCTTTTACAACAACGGTCTGACTTCTATCTACGAATATCAGGAAAGACGTTTCGGCAAAGCGTCACGTGTGACTTTATCATTCATTTTCCTGATTAAGCAGGCGTTAAGCTCAGCTGCGGTACTGTACGCGACAGCGATAATACTGGAGTTCATCACAGGAATAGATGTGGTGTACTGCATCATGATCGTTACTGCCATTGCGCTGATTTATACCGTCATGGGCGGCATCGCCGCTGTTATCTGGACAGATGTGATTCAAGCTGTGATTCTTTTCATTGGTGCCTTCATCATTATCGAAGCCGTGTGGAATGGCATGCCAGAGCCGATGACCGATGTAATGGCCGAGCTAAAAGCCAAAGGCATGACAGATGCTCTGCAAACCAGCATGGATTTGAGTCAGGTGACGACTATCTGGGCTGGGGTGATCGCCATGACGATGTTCCACACAACGGTCTACGGTGGCAGCCAGATGATGGTTCAACGCTGTATGGCAGCGAAGAGCATGGGTGATGCGAAGAAAGCCATGCTGATGATGGGTTACGTCGCCTTCTTCATCTACTTCGTGTTCATTCTACTTGGCGTTCTGTTCAATGCGTATTATGACGGTAAAGAGTTTGAAAACGGCAATACTATTATTCTTCACTACGCCAGTGAGTATGGTATGCCGGGTCTTATGGGCATCATTGCGGCAGCGATTCTGGCAGCAAGTATGTCGAGCCTTGATTCAGCATTCAACTCGATGGCAACGGTATCCGTAGCGGACTTTTACAAACGTTTTTACAAGCAGAACGAATCTGAAGAGCACTACCTGAAAGCATCTCGCGTCTTTACTGTCGCGTGGGCGATTCTGGTCATCATTCCCGCTCTGATGTTCGCGACCAGCACAGGCTCGGTGCTTGAAGTGTTGAGTAAAGCAGGTTCTTATTTCGTGGGTGCGAGCTTCTGTATGTTTGTACTGGGTTTCTACTCAAAACACATCACAGAAAAAGGATTGCTTATCGGCGTTTTCGCCAGCTTTATCGCCATCTGGTATGTCGCGGTAGCTACTGATATCGCTTGGCCTTGGTACTGCGTGATTGGTGTCGTGGTCAACGCTGTTGTGGCTTATGCTGCAAGCTTGCTTCTGACAGGAAAACAGGAAGAAATGCACCTATACACCATCAAAGGACAACAGGCGGAATACGCTCGTCTGAACAAGCCCGTCAAAGAAGATGGCTGGTACGTTATCCCTGGAAAGATTGATACACCATGTTATGGCTTGCTGGTCATGTTTGTCTTCTCATTGATTCTGCTGTGGGGCATTAACGCTTTTACCGATAATGCACCAATGCTTATTAACTTTGTTCGTAGCTGCTCAATTGTGGTTGCAATCAGTGTTGTCGCTTACGCTGTCTACTCACTACGAGGCTCTAAAACGGCCAAACCGGAGCAGATTGAAACAGCTGAATAGTTCTGGGTTGTACCCAATCAAAGTGAAAAAGCCTTACTTTGACTATAGTAAGGCTTTTTCCTTTTATGACTACGTACCTATTTATGTTAGGCTTGCTGTGAATTTCTTACCAAATGAATGATGGTCCATGAACTCAACTAAGCAGACGGTGACTTCGAAAGATGTCGCAAAACTCGCCGGCGTTTCTCAATCGACCGTTTCTCGCGTATTTATCCCTGGCAGTTCAGTGTCAGAGAAAACGAAACAGAAAGTATACGAAGCGGCGAAAGCGCTCAACTACCGCCCTAACGCGTTTGCACGTAGTCTGACAACCAACGAATCAAAGCTGATTGGCTTGGTTTTTCCTGATGCTGATTATCCAATTCATATGAAAACCCTGCAGCTCATTTCATCAGAACTGCAAAAACTGGGTTACTCAGCAGTTTTAATTCCGTGGCAAGTTGACGACAAAGAAAATCATTCTATCCCGAATATTTTCCAGTACCGAGTAGATGGCGTGATTGCGGCTTCTGCCACATTCAACAAAAGCCTCTATGAAGAGTGTGAAGAGTTTAATATTCCCATCGTTCAGTACGCGCGCGTGGTGGAAGGAACCAAAAGCAGTTATGTGATCAGCGACAACTACGAAGCAGGACAGCAAGCCGCTCAGTTGTTAGTGGATTGTGGTGTGAAACATCCCGTTTATCTGACGGGAGAAGTCCCTACCTTTACCAATGATGAACGGCACAAAGGCTTCAGTAGTGAATTTGAAGATTTGACAGGTACGCTCCCTCAGGTTGTTGAAGCAAACTATGACTATACTGCTGCGCTTGACGATATTCGCCAACTGCTAAAAAAGAATGATCGCCCCGATGCGGTGTTCTGTGCAACGGATAATCTCGCGATGGCATTAATGGACGTTGCTCGCTACGAATTCAACTTACGTATTCCACAAGACTTGCAGGTAATCGGTTTCGATAACATCCCCCAGACTGAATGGCTGAGTTATCAGTTAACGACGTTCAGGCAAGACTTCAAACGTCTGGCAAGAGAAAGTGTCAAAATTGTGGTAGACCAAATCAACGAGCAAAACACCAGTATGGTTAAAATGATGGTGCCGGTGAAACTGCTCGAGCGAAACACCACCAGCCGTTAAACTAAAAGCGGGTAACTTTACTCCAACCAACTCACTTTCAGGGCATGTATGGACGCATTACTTCAGCAATTGAGTTTCTCACTGTCGATTACCGGCCCTATTTGTTTGATGCTGTTGTTAGGTGTGTTTTTCAAGCGCATCGGCCTGATTAACGACAATTTCATAGAAATCGCCTCGAAATTAGTCTTTCAGGTGACCCTACCAACGATGTTGTTCCTCAGTATTGTCGTATCTGAACATAACTTCACTGCTGCCAGTCGCTTCCTTGGATTTGCCGCGTTTGCGAGCATTACCTTTTTTGTCTTTACCACGGTCTCTGTCGCACTGTTATTCAAGTCTTCTCCCGACAAAGGCGTCATCACCCAAGGTGGCTATCGCGCCAACACGGGCATCATTGGCATTGCTTACGTGGCGAATGCGTTTGGAGAACAAGGGATCGCGCTCGCTGCACTGTATGTCGCCATCACCACTTTCATTTACAACGTTCAGGCGGTTATCTGCTTAGCACCCAAAGGGGGAACTTCCCCCGCCAAAGCCGCTAAAGTGATGCTGAGAACGTTAACCAAGAATCCACTTATCATCGCCATTGTCTCTGGCGTGGTTTTCTATCTGCTTTCTATACCTGTCCCAACGGTCGCTGTTGATGCGGGTAATTACCTGGCGAAAATGACCCTACCACTGGCTTTGTTGTGCACCGGCGGCTCACTGGATTTGAGTAAGATGAGAAAAGAAAAAGGGCCAGCGTGGTTTGCCAGTAGCTACAAGCTGGTACTGGCTCCTTTGCTGATCACCAGCGCTGCCTATTGGTATGGCTTTAGAGGGCTAGAGCTTGCGATCCTGTATTTCATGAACGCCTCACCCGTTGCAGCAGCAAGCTATGTAATGACCCGCTCAATGGGAGGAAACTCAATACTCGCCGCTAACATTGTTGCCATGACGACGGTCATCTCAACTCTCACCTGTACCGCAGGACTAGTCCTACTTGTTAACATCGGGCTTATTTAAGTCAGCGTCATCAGTTAGAGAAAAATGTAGTTCAACACGGCGACCTGAATTGGTTGCGCTATTGTCGTAATACCAGCCGTACTGGCTGATTAAGCGCTCGGTTAGCTCAAGACCTAAACCAAAGCCCAGCTCTTCCTCTCTGTAGCCTTGGGATACGTTGTGATTGGTGATAACCAGTCGACTTCCAGACTGCTCGATAAACACTTCCCCCTGATAGGTATGCTGAAACGCATTGCGAACCAAATTAGTTATGATGATTCGACACAGCCCGTGCGGTAATGAATGCTGCGTGGCGTCTACTTTGATACTCACTTTGACCTCTTTTCCTTGCAGTAAGTATTCGAGTTCATGATCGATCTGAGTAATGAGGTCACCAATCACGAGATCACTGAATGGCAGTGTCTTGTCTTCTTGTCGGTTGAGCCACAATAGAGTTTCAGTCAAATCTGTCATTGTGTACCCTGCCCGCTCAATGCGTTCCAACACTTCAAGCTGCTTATCCTCATCCAACTTCTTGAGGATCATCTTTTTCAGTAGCTCTGAATTGGTACGGGTGACAGCAATCGGCGTTCTTAATTCATGACTGGCATAACCCAAAAAGCGCTGCTCTCGTTCAAGGCCTTCCTGTACACAGCTAAGACTGGATCTGATGATTTCTGCCAATGTGTTGAGCTCACTGTAGTCAAACCCCGGAATTGGCTGGCTGAGCTTTTCTTTGTCCAGAGATTTTGCCCAATCTTTAAGTTCTTCAACAGGAGTCGAGACACTACGAATAAAAGCAATGAGTATCAAAGAAAACGCGAAGATTGCAGCGATGGCAACAAACACGATGTAGATAAACTGGGGCATTTCACCCGGAGAAAATTCATTATCGAGAAACAACACCGACGCGTACCTGATGTCTCCTTTGTGCTCCATTTTCATTGCGAAATAGCCCGCTTTAGGCGATTCAATAAGAGGGACTCCGACAACTTTTTTAAGTACTTCATTGAGAACCAGTTCGTTTGGATTCAGGTTGTCTTGAATTGGCTGAGGTAAGTCTTGCCATCGTCTTGCCACTGTCAGATCATTGATTTTCACTGGAGTGTTATCCGTCAATTCAACTTGGTACGCCTGCGTTCGCATGAACCCTGTCATAGCCATATCCAAACCTGAAAAGAAGTAACTTACCGCAACACCAGACATCGCTATAATCGTCAACGACCCTGTCAGTAGCATGGCAAACAAAAAATAAAGCCTCAGGCTACGTCTTATTTTCATTGAGAAGTCTCTTGTTTCAATGCAAAGCCACGTCCTGTGATCGTATGAATCAATTTGGTTTCAAAACGGCTATCGACGGCTTTTCTAAGATTAAACATGTGCACCTTTAGGCTATTACTGTCTGGTTGCTCATCTCCCCACACACTCTGCATCAATTTTTCACGAGAGACAGTATTTGGACTCGCCCTAACCAACGTTTCAAGTAGCTTGAATCCGATTGGCGAGAGCTTTAATGGCTCACTAGATCGGGTTGCGGTCTGAGTCTGTAGGTCAACTTCGAGATCGGAAACAGAAAGCTTAGTGACCTGCCCGCTGCGCCGACGAGACAAAACCTGCGCTCGAATAATCAGCTCTTCCATAGCAAAAGGCTTCACCAAATAGTCATCCGCTCCTTTCGAAAAGCCTGTTAACTTGTCATCAAGGGTATCTTTTGCCGTCAACATCAGAACAGGCACGTCAATCCCTTGCTCTCTGAGCCTTGCACACACTTCCAGGCCATTCATTTTTGGCAAGTTCAAATCTAGAATCACCGTGTCGTACTGGCCTTGTTGAATCAGGTTTAATCCGGACAAGCCATTTGCAGCGTGGTCACACTGAATGTCTTCCAGAGCGAGGTAGTCAACAATCGCCTTAGCTAAATCCAGATCATCTTCGACCAGTAACAGCTGCAAGTTTTCCATGACTACCTCTTACTCTATGAAACTACTATTAATTTAGACGTTAAACGCTTTGAGCGAGCTTTTTCTCACCCAACACCGCTGCCTTCACTTTGTTCAGACCATCGTGAATATCACATTGGATCAGTAGAAGTGATGGGGTCAGCACCAATGTAATCATCGTCGCGAACAAAATACCGTAGCCTAATGCAGCGGCGGCTGGAATTAGGAACTGTGCTTGCATGGAGGTTTCGCTCAGCAATGGTGCCAAACCAGCAAAAGTCGTGACTGATGTCAGCAACACGGCTCTGAGTCTGCTACTGCATGACTCAACAATCGCTTCACTCACGGGGACGTTGTGCTTTCGCGTCAGTTCATTGAAGCGTGATACCAGCAATAAGCTGTCATTGACCACGACACCACTCAAGGCAAGGATACCATTTAGCGACAGGATACTGATCGTCAGATCATTCAGCCAGTGACCTAAGATTGCTCCAACTATACCAAACGGAATCGCTACCATAATGATGAGCGGTTGAACGTAAGACTTTAATGGTATCGCCAGCAACGCAAAGATTATTATCAACGCCATAATAAAGGTCGATTGCATTGAATCTGTCGACTCTTGCTGCTGCTCCGCTTCCCCAGTAAAGTCAATTTTAAGCGTTGGGTATTCCGATTTAAGCTGTGGAACCAGTGTTTTCTCCAACTGAGCCACCAGCTCATTCGACGACACCACATCTTTATCTACCACCGCAGTCAAATAAACAGCACGTAAGTTGTCGATACGTGTAATTTCCGCTTGCTGATAGTCGGAATAGACATTCGCGACCGATAACATTGGAACTACTTTTCCATCTGGAGTGCGGACACTCGATTGCTGAATATCCGCCAGCGTTTGACGATCACCTTCTGGATAGCGAACTCGAACTTTGACTTCGTCTTTCCCACGCTGGAAGCGCTGAACAATATCACCACCGAAGGATTGTAATACCTGCTTCGCGAGGCTCGAAGTATCCATCCCTAGCGCACGCCCCTGCTCGGTCAGCTCAAAACGGTATTGCGGCTCACCAAGATCTAAGTTGTCATCAATTCCGCTCACACCCGGTGTCTGTTCCAGAGCCTGTTTAAATGTATTACCTGCCTGAGTTAGGATCGTGTCGTCGCTAGCTTTGAGCTCTACTTTAAAGTTATCGACCATTTCCATTGAAGAGAGAACTTTAAGCTTCTTCATCCCTTCCATCTGCCCGGACATCTGCAACCACAAGTCAGCAAACTCACCTGAACTATAAGTCGCATCCGTAGAAAGTTCTACTTGGACAGTTCCAGTGCGGTCTTCATCGGCAATTACCTGAAGGCTAGTAATGTAAGATGTTTTCTGATCGCTGCTCTCGCTACTCGCCCTCAACTGCTGATCTGCTTTAAGCGCATTGGCTTCCAGTTCAAGAAGATTTGTTTGAGTCTGACCAAAGCTGGAATCGTTATACATACTTATTTCTGCACTAACGGTATCGCCTGCAATATCAGGGAAGAAAGCGATTCTCACCGCTCCGGTCAGTGGCATACCAATCACGAGAATGAACAGAGCGATAAAGGCCATGACCACAGCATAACGGAACTTTAACGCCTGCTTAATCACCTGTTTGTACACTTTATGATTGAACCACTCCAACCCGTTGTCCGCGCCTTGTTGAATGCGGTTCCAGATGCCTTTCTTATCACTTCGATGGGTATTGATATGGGCAAGATGCGACGGAAGAATGAACTTGGATTCAACCAATGATAGTAGCAAACAGATGGTAACCACAGTGGCAAACTGAGCATAAATCTGCCCCATTTTTCCATCAACCGCCGCAATTGAAAGAAACGCCACAACGGTTGTCAGCACGCCAAACACGGTCGGCGCCGCCACCTTTAATGTTCCGACAATCGTGCTATTGAGCGAGTCACCCTCTTTACGTCGTGTCGAATAAATACTTTCCCCGACGACCACGGCGTCATCTACGACAATTCCCAGTGCCATGATAAAGCCAAACGTGGTCATCTCGTTGATGGTTAAATCGACAAAAGAATCGGTCATAAAGAACAATGTGCCGAAGAATACGAATGGTAAACTCGCCGCAACCCAAAATGCGACACGAATGTTCAAAAATAGCGCCAATACGATGAACACTAGAGCAATACCTGTGAGGGCATTTTTGGCCAGAAGAGACAATCGCTCTTTGATCAGCGTACTTTTGTCATACCAGGTCTCAACACTAACATGGTCTGGTAGCAGATTACTGCTACGCCACTGTTCTACCACTTGTTTGGCTTGCTCTACGATTTGCACAACGTCGCTGTACTCATCCATGACAATCTGAATACCCATCGAGTTGCTTTGGTTGTATCGGGACAGACTGAAAGTGTCTTCCTCAAAGGTATCCGTGACACGGGCAATATCGCCTAGCGTAATTTGGCTACCGTCGGAATGGGTAAGAACAGGGATCGCTTTAAAGTCTTCAATCTCGTAAGCCTGCTCAGAGACCTTAAGACGTACAGTTTTCTCATCATTGCGCAAACTGGTTGAAATACTAGTGGATGACTCCGCATTGATCGCATCCGATACATCGGTGAGCGTTAAACCATAGGCTTGCAATCGACTTTCATTGACCTCGACCGAAATCATAGGATCAATTTCTGCTTTGATCTCCAGATCACGAATCGCACTTTCAGCAAGCAAATCGGCTTTAAGCTGCTCCGCTAAATCCTGCAATGTAGCGCGGTCTGCGTCGCCATAAAGTTGAACCCACAAAGCGTGATCCTGCATCCGAGCCTTATCAATCACAGGATTGTCGGCTTCTGCTGGTAGATTGTTGATGGCGTCCACCTTGGTCTTCACGTCAGTCAGCAAAGTATCGAGACTGTAGTTGGTCTCTTTTTCGATGGAAACGTGGCTACCCGATGCGCTGGAAGTCGACGTAATGCGTTTTATGCCGGCGACCGTTTCCAGAGCTTCTTCAATCTTTATCGATATCCCCTCTTCTGCCTGAATAGGATCACCACTGTCATAATTGACAGATACAGTCACGATGTCCGGTTCTAGACTTGGGAAGGCTTCCTTGCGTAATGAATTGACCGAGAACAGGCCGACGATAATCACCCCTAACATGAGCAGGTTAGCGGCAACCGGATTTTGAGCAAACCAAGCAATCATCCCTTTTGGCGTTTTAGATTGATGCTCCATGTTACCCCTCCTCACTTGGCGAGACTTTCATACCTGGTTTGAAATTACTCAGCGGTCTGACAACCACTTGTGCCCTTTCTTCAGCCAAACTCGGAGTGACGTACACTTTACCATCACGACCAAATAGCTTGCTCGCGTTCGATTTGTGCAGCAAACCTTGCTCATCTACCGTCCAGATTTCGCCTTGCTGAGATATCGCTGACGCTGGCACTTCCCAAAGACCATTAACTTCAGCTCCACTCAGTATTGCTTTAACAAAGGTCCCCGGATAGAGAGGTGACTCGGCTTCGAGAGGTTTATCTACAACCACAACCAGTGAGCGCTGGCGTGTGTCCTGAGTGACATGTTGGAGCTTTCTCTCAACCTGACCAATCCAATGGTGAGCACCGCTACTGTCAGTTAATGTCACCTGCCAGTCCCCCATATCGTTGGAGGTTGGCAGATTCGCCCATTGCTGCTCTGACAGTGGCACTTCCACTTCAACACGTTCAATACTGTATAAAGTGGCGACTGCGCCGCCCGCACTCAAATAGCTCCCCGGCTGAACATCTCTGCTCACGACTAGCGCCGTAAAAGGCGCACGTATTACCGTGTCTTTGAGGTCTTTTTCTGCTTTGTTTAACGCCTGCTTTGCATTGGCTAATTTTGCTTCAGCGCTGGCAAGTTGAGGCTCTCTAAGGACCAGGGGTGAGTTCGGCTCGCCACTCAGGCCTGAACGCTGCCATTCCGATTTAGCCTGCTCTCCTTCTCGCTGCTCTTCCAACAACTCAAGCTCAGCCGTTGCAACATCAGATTTAGCCTGAGCCAACGCCTGCTGATATGACGTATCATCCAGCTTGGCCAGTATCGTACCTTTGGTGATGACTTTTCCTGTCTCAAAGTCATTAGATAGGCTGATCACTCGGCCACTAATCTCACTGGCATAGTTAAGCTGGTAACGAGATCGAGTTTCTCCATAACCCACAACCTGAGCCTGATAGCTGGCACTGGTTGTCATCTGCACTGCAACTTGCTGGAGGTTTAAGCTTTCTTTCACCAATGGCTGCTGCAAAGGCTCAGGCTGGCTATTCTCACTCGCTTGAGCCATATGGCTACCGTTATAGCCAATAGCGGCAAAGATGCTTCCGGCAGCGACAAGTGTCACCGCTAGAGTGATGGCATTTTTTTTCATGAGGATACTCCCAAGCCCAGAGCTAGGCCTAAATCGATTCGGTTTAATAAACGTTGATAAGTGGCGTTAACCAGTTGTGCTTCGGTGTCGTAGGTCTGCTGCTGAACGGTCAGTAAATCAAAGATGTCGACCAGACCTTTTCGATATTTCTCTTCGTAACTGACAAAGCTACGCTTCGAACTTGTGAAGGCTTGATTAAGATGAAGTTGCTGCTTTTCAAGCGAATACTCCTGCCCGACAGCGTTTTCCACTTCATTGATCGCCGTCAGCAAGGTTTCCTGATAAACCCAATAGCTTTGCTCTGTGGTGAGTTGAGCAATTTCAGCCTGAGATTTAAGCTTTCCGCCCTGAAAAAGCGGCGCTGATAGCTGTCCGAGTAGGCTCCACAATGGATCCGTTAACAAGGCTTCGCTGGGTGACTGGGCAATATCCGTAAAACTTGCCGTCAAGCTGAACGATGGCAACATGGCTTTGTATGCTGCGTCGGTACGAAGGGCTTCAGCTTCGATATTGTAGAAAGCTTGCTGTAGGTCTGGTCGGCCTGCCATATTCTGCTGAGTAAGAGAATCGAGGGGGTTGACGACTTGTGGAAACGTCATGGCAACCTCTGGCTGCGGCAACTCGGATTGCCATTGCCCGGTTAACAGTTGGAGGCTGCGTCTGCTCTGTTCTAGGTTTTCTTCATACTCAGCGACAGTTGAGCGCGTCGATGCTGTGCTGGTTTTCGCGTTATCTAAGTCTTCCAGACTGCCTAGTCCCACTTGATAGCGCTCTAATACCAACACCTCGTTGTTTTCCAACACATCCAGCCTTCTCAGCTCAATATCAAGTAATTGCTGATTGACGCTGATTTCCAACCAATTGCGCATGATATTGGCCGCCAACAAATCTTTTGCTGATTGCAAGCTCGCCTGAGAGGCCGCGACATCTTTTCGTGCTGCCTCACTACTATCTGCCAGTTTTTGCCACAGATCTAGCTCCCAGCTCACGGTCACTTCGCCGGTGTAGCTGTCGTCGGTATCTTCTTTGGATTGACCTGTAAAGCTGGCATCCGCTGTAGGCAGCTGGTCTGCCAACGTGACTCCTTGCTGGGCATAAGCAATTTTCAGCGCGATCACGCTTTGCTGCAAACTAGGGCTATGAGCAAACGCGGCTTGTAAGTATTGCTCAAGCTCAGGGACTGAGATCAGATCCGTCAGTTGAGTCGGTTGGCTGATGTCGTCAGCCTCAAGTGAAAGTTGTCGCTCGGCTACCACCTGCGCCAGCAGTTGCTCAACAGACTGAGCACTATTCTGCTCAGCCTGCGTGGCAAAGTCGGCATCGGTCCCCGTCGCACAGCCCATAACGCCTACCAGCGTCAGAGCAAGAATGGAATATCGCAATGTCATCGTTGTTATCTCCCGCTAATCTACAGGTACGGTAACAAACGAAGGGGTTAAGACAGGGTTAAGGCATTTCCAATACCCCTAAAGTAGTATTCTATACTTCTTTTTGCTTTGACATTGCTTCAAAAATAATGTGCAACTAGATTTATAAAAAAGAATGAACTCACGGAAGGTACTAAGTACCTGTAAGAGTGGACATAAAATGGAAAAGAAAACGTTATTGTGGATAGGGCTCTTTATCACGGCTGCCTCTATTGGCCTTCTACTCTATGAAGGCTTCAGCTCATCACATTCAAAACACAATGACGCCGAGCATGATCACGCCTCAGAACCCGACCACCATGACTCACACCAGCACGACCATAAACACAGTGAAACAGAACAAAACAAACGCTACGGCTTGGTCTCTCCCATTCCAGAACACCCAGAGTTTGACCGTACTCAAGCCAAGATCGGTTGGGTGCTTTTTCGCGACCCTAACCTTTCATCTAACAAAAAGGTCAGTTGCGAGAGCTGCCATAATCTACGCACTAACGGCGCTGAAACGACGGCGGTTTCTACTGGAGTAGAAGGCCTTGGAACCCGTAACTCCCCTACGGTATTTAATGCGAGCCTGAATTACCGTTTTTTCTGGGACGGTCGGGTAAACAGCCTCCATGAGCAGCTTGATGGCCCCATTCATGACCCGGTTGAGATGGACTCAGATTGGTCAAAAATTACCGAATACGTCAGCCAGTCTCCTATCTACCAACAATATTTTTTGCAGGCAGAGCTTCCTATTACAGAACACAACATTAAGACAGCTCTGGTTGAGTTTATGAATGCCCTCAGCACACCAAACTCCCCGTTTGATCAATATTTAGCAGGCGATGAAAACGCACTCAACCCTGAAGCGAAACTCGGATGGCAAACCTTTCAGAAAGAAGGGTGTGTTCGTTGTCATCAGGGCAGCAACATCGGCGGCGGTATGGTCATGCGATTTGGCTACTTTGGCCAGTCGACTACTGGAGAAAATCGCAGCTCTGATAAAGGACGGTTCAACACTACTCAGGATGAGAACGATCTTTACCTCTTTCGTGTCGCCAGCCTAAGAAACGTCGCCCTGACGCCACCCTACTTCCACGATGGAAAGACACAGCACCTCTCAGAAGCAATTAAAATCATGGGTGAAAGCCAGTTAGGAAAAACGTTTGACGACGAAACCATCGCCCATCTCGAAGCTTTCCTGAATTCGTTAAGTGGAGATAGACCTGCCATCTTGCAGGAGTTTGAAAATGAATAAAATCAGGCTCGCCTTTGCAGCATTTATTCTCATTTTTATCGCCATGTGTTCATACGTCTATATGGCCTATGGCGAATTGAACAAATTGGCCAAATACGATGAGCAAGTACGAACCATGGGACATGAAGTGATTGAACTGCGTGATGAAGTAATTGGTGCTTCCATCCGCGGTATTTCTGACCCTTATCAAATGGCCAATCAACTTGTGGAACTCGAAAGAGAACTGACGGAATTTCAGAAACGACATCAACAAGCAGACTTGCATTCAACGCTTTTTCAGAACTTGCCTACCCAAACGCTACTCAATAATTTCCATTCATCTGCCATGAGTTTGGCGGGCACACTCGATCAAACCATCGGCTTAATCGTTGCTCGTGAATTTGTTTTACACTCCCTAAAGAACAAATTGATGGATGGAGGCGGCTTTAGATCCGACAACCAATCACTTGAGCAAATTATTTCCCATATGCTGGATGAAAACGCAATCGGTGCCGATGAAGAAGTCACGCGATTTGCTCAAACTTTTGTTCAGGTCAATGCACAACGAGAGCGGCTGTTATCCACCTTGCTGTCACACGACAGTGTTATGTTCCTTGAACAAGCGGAGTTCGGCCTCACTGCGACATCAGCTCGACTTAGAGACACTATCTCCCAAGTCTTGATTGGTGCTGCCATACTGTTTGTTGCTTTGGCAACGTTTGGCTTTATTGCCCGCATCGCCGAACTCAACCGTAACAATAATGCGTATCAGGTCGCCACTGAAAACGCCGAAAAAGCCAATGAAGCGAAGTCTATTTTTCTCGCCACCATGAGCCACGAACTGCGAACACCCATGAACGGTGTATTAGGTATCGCACAAATCATCAAAGATGAATCTCAAGAGCTGGAAACCAAGAAACAGGCTCAAATCCTTATCGATTCAGGTCAACACCTGATGACGATACTCAATGACATACTTGATTTCTCCAAGGTCGAGCAAGGAAAACTGGAGCTTGAGATTCATCCTTTCTCCATAGGCGAATTAGTACTCAGTCTGGAAAAAACACTAGGCCCCCAAGCCGTCAACAAAGGCCTACAACTAGTCACCCGCAACAAAGTGCCCGCCAATATCGAGCTGCATGGCGACCCTGCACGAACTCGGCAGATTCTGTTTAACCTAGTCGGCAACGCGATCAAATTTACCCAAACGGGTAAGATTGAAATCAAATTCGCACTCGACACGTCGACGCCGCCCAATGTCTGTATTAGCGTCACCGATAGCGGCATAGGAATAGAACGCGAGAAGCTTGACACTATTTTTACTCCATTTGAGCAAGCAGAGCTCTCCACAACGCGTAAATTTGGCGGTACCGGACTCGGTTTATCTATTGTTAAGCGGTTGGTCGAAATGATGGGCGGCAAAGTGTCCGTTTTCAGCCAGCCAAATGTGGGAACACAATTCACCCTCACTATCCCATTTGAACTCAAAGAGTTGGAAATAAGCGAAGCTCAAGTGCAACCCTCAGATGAGCTTTCCTTACTTGATAACTTCACCGTTCTGCTGGTCGAAGACAACCGAGTGAATGCTATGGTAGCGAGGAAGTTCTGCGAGTCTATGGGACTATTGGTTGATCATGCCAATGACGGGCTTGAGGCAATCAGCCGTCTTAAGCATTCCAATTATGATCTGATCATTATGGATAACCACATGCCAAACATGAATGGTCTGGATGCGATTGAGCATATACGCACCAAACTCAAGCTAAGTACCGTCATCTTTGCTTGTACTGCCGACGTTTTCAAAGAAGCACACGATGAATTCATCGCCCGAGGCGCCGACTTTGTCCTGACTAAACCTCTACAAAAGAGCAGTCTACAGAACGCATTGAGTCAGTTCTCCCGCCAGTTTTCCACTCACCGAGAAGTGGTTGAAGCCGTGAAGCATTTACCTCAAAACGCAAGCAACAATATATCGACTCTTATCCGCTTCCCGGTTGATAAGTTGCCGCTCACTGAAGAGGAAGTCTCACAAAGCCCACTGCTCAACCAACTTGAGCTTCAGGATAGAGAGAAAGTTGAATTGCTCGAATCATTAATATTTGAGTTGGATACTAAAACCGACTCTCTGATCGAACTACATTCCAATACAACGCCAACCGAACTTCACGCTATTCTGCATGCCATCAAAGGTATCGCTCTCGAGTTCTCTATGGGAGAAGTTCTCCTGTTGACGAAAAAGACAGAAGACATTGCAAGACAAGGGGAAATTCCTGAAATCGAGCTGCTGCAAAAACTAGTCAACCGACTGATGGTGAATAGCCACGAAGCCAGCCGATTGATATCCCGATTAAATCCGCACAACAAGACTGGCTAAGGTAAAGCAACGTTATGAAATGGACCTTCACAAAAAGTCGATACGAACTACACGCCGTTCTTGCCCTACTCGCAGGATTGTTCTTGTACCTTGATTTAATAATGCCAGCTGAAGTGGCATCAGGCCTCCCCTACATCGCCATAATCCTGCTCTCCATTGCATTGAGAAACCAACATTCTATCGTTGCTTGGGCGACTATCTGTACCTTACTCACTCTCGTGGGCCATTACGTAACGTCCGCTGGGAACGCTTTTTGGAGTGAGATAGCAAATCGTCTGCTCGCAATTTCTGCAATCTGGGTCGTCACGATAGTATCGCTGGCTATCAAGGATCGAGAGCAGAAGCTATCAAAGCTTGAAACCGAGCTGGTTGTTTCTGATTTTCGTTCAACACAGGGATTTGTCGCAGAATATGCCCGTGATGCTATTGTGGTAACAGACCCCGAGGGGTACACAACATGGGTCAACGAGGGTTTTGTGCAGTTGACGGGTTACCGACTGGACGAGATAAAAGGTAAAAAGCCAGGTGATATTCTCCAAGGTCCAAACACCAATATCAAGCAAGTCCAAGCACTGTCAGATGCTATCAAACAAGCGAAGCAAATCGATTGTGAGCTTATTAATTACAGCAAGGATGGTACTGAATACTGGATTGACATCTCGATTGCTCCTGTATTTAAAGATGGAGTACTCACGCGCTTTGTGGCTGTCGAGAGGGATATTACTGTACGAAAACAATTAGAAGAGCAACTTAAGAAAGAGATTCAATTAGCGAAGTCAGCCATGGAAAACAAGTCACGTTTCATGCGGCTGATTAATCATGAACTCAAAGTCTATAGCAACAGTATCGTTATACCGCTAAAACAAATCGAACGCAGCGATGACCTATCACAGATCAAATCATTAGCCACTCGACTCAAGCATTCCGGTGATTTACTCCATGCTTCGATCAAACATATTCTCACCCTGTCGGCGACGGATGTCGATTCTCTGGCAAGCAAAGCGGAAGAGATTAAATTGGCCGAGCACTTGCAATCATTGAGCAAAAAGTTAACACCACTCGCCAACGGTAACGACGTCAACTTCTCTACTCAATTCAACGTCAACGAGAGCAAACAATATCTGCTTGATGGGAACTTACTCAACCAAACCGTGTGTTTCTTCGCCCTCACAACGATTAACCAAACCCCGGGAGGAGACGTTGAAGTGAGCGCAGAAGTGATTGACGATAGAGACTCGGAATCTCTAATTGTACAGATACGTTCTACCGACAAGGGGGTTAGCTGTCGTTTGATGTCTGAACTGCCAGGAAGTCCTTTGCAGCGTCATGGATTGATGGAAGGCATCTGTGCCGGCTTCCACAAAGTTGAAGCTCTCATTTGCCAAAACGGCGGAAATATTCAATTAAGTTATACCCCTGAAGGTCACTCACTTATATCAATCAGAGTGCCGCTAACACATACAGAGAAAGAAACACCAGATAAGGCTTCGAACGGTACTCGTATTTTGATCGCGGAAGATAACCAAGTGAATGCACTTATTTTGTCGAAATTCCTCAAAGGGTTGGGGTATTACAATATTGATCGGGCAAAAGACGGGCAGGAAGCCGCAGAGATGGCACTAGCGGGCAATTACCAATACATCTTTATGGATAATCACATGCCACGACTCACTGGGTTAGAAGCGACCAAACTGATTATTCAGTTTCACAACATTCCAACCACAATAATTGCCTGTACGGCTGACACTACTAACACCGCAAGGCAGCAGTTCTATCAGTACGGAGCAAAAGAAGTACTGCTTAAACCCGTTAAAAAAGATGCGCTGTATGCTGCAATGGAGACTTCTTCTCAATCAAATGGCCAAAGTGTTGGAAATGGTTAGGGGCCACAGTGTGCCCCTACCTGCCTTACACGGCTTTAATTTCTAACGTTTTGTTGATTCCGGCTTCATCGACAAAATCTTGATCATGACTGACCAAAATAAACGGGCCTGGGTACGTAGATAATGCGTTGGCCAGCCGTTGCTTTGAATCGATATCGAGATGATTGTCTGGTTCATCAAGCAAAAGTAACGGCGAACAAGATTGGTGGCTCACCATTAATACCGCTAACTTCATTTTTTCTCCACCACTCAGCGCTGAGACCATCTTGTAAACACTGTCTCTGCGAAAGCCAACCCCAGCTAACAAAGTCCGAGCGTCACTCTCTGCCAGCTTGGGGCAAGAATTGCGTAACGTATCCAACATACTCATATTCGGACAAAGCAAACTAAAATGTTGATCTAGATAGACAGTCTTTACATTACATTTAATCCCTTGTACAAGCCTTCCCGCTGGTGAACTCAGTGCTTTCAATAAAGTCGATTTCCCACAGCCATTATTGCCAGATAGGTGTATCCGATCCTGTGTTTCCACTCTTATGCTCACGGTTTGCCAACGACTTTTATCTACGCTGAAATCCGCAATAGAAGCCAGATTGTGTCTCTTGTCCACTTGAGTATGGGCAAGATAAAAACTCTGCTCCTTCCCGTCTTCCTGCCGGCTCTTTAACGTCTCCAGCTTGTGTTGGTTCCGCTTCAACTGATTGTTTTGATTCGTGATAGCAGCAGAGCGAGTGACTTGCGCGCTGTCTTTCATTGCGCCCATTAGAATTTTTGGCTGACTGCCTGATCTTCTTGCGCGATTGCCCATCGCCTCTCGCTGCTGGGCTTTTTCGGCATTGAGCTGGATCTGACGCTCAATCTTCTTCTTTTCTGATTTGAGGTTGTCAATCTTGCTGCTTAAAGCCTGTTTCTCTACGTTATATTGGCGCTGGAATTCATCATAGCCACCTCGATAGCTTTTCAAACCTAATGATGAGAGGTGACAGATAACATCCGCACAACGTAGTAACGCTCTATCATGACTGACCAATAGAATCTTACCGGGGAATGCTTTGAGTTTATTTATCAACCACTGCTTTCCTTGGGTATCGAGATGATTAGTTGGCTCATCAAGCAACAAAATATCCGGGCTTTGTTCAAACAGATGATAAAGCTGCAGCTTAGCCAATTGCCCTCCACTTAGGTGGCAACAAAAGTCGTCCAATGACAGCGCAATGCTCAACTGAGCCATAAGCTCGATTGCTCGCTGCTCTACCTCCCAGTCATCGCTAAGGCGGTCAAAATCTTCCTGCCGCATGCTTCCTTGCTCTATCGCTCTCAGAGCCTGGCGTTTGTCATCGATGCCAAGGTATTGCGCAATGGTCATATCACTGACTAACAACTCTGAAGGTAGCTGAGAGTACGTAGCAATCCTCCCTTGACGTTCGACATTGCCAGCGTCAGGCAAGCAGTCCCCCGTCAAGATGGAAAGCAACACCGACTTACCACTACCATTTTTTCCAGTTAGGCCAGTAATACGATGATTCAACGATAGATTGATCGAACGGAATAACCATTCACCCGTTTCGAGCTGAAGTGAAATTTGAGATACAATTAATGCAGGCATATCGCCTCCTTTTTAATTCAAAAAGGGGTCGCCATTGTGCGGTGATATGGCCGAGCGTATAAAATGCCGAGATAATCCAGATAAACTGGCAAGAACCACCATTGGTGGATTTTAGAAATGTACTAAGATTGCGGCAACGCCCACTAACCCCGAGTGTCCAAAGTATTGTTTATATTGGATGTCAGGAAGTTAGCTGTTCATTTAGGCATTGGCTCCTAGTAAAGTGATGCGCGAATTATAACCAGCTTCGTTCAAACGTTGCAATACGGTGAAGCGGATAGTGCCAAACAAAAGATAAGATCTAAAAGGTCGCAAACACCCTTTCTAGATCACTGCTGAGATTGTTTTTGTTTATAGACGTTACTGCACCTAAAAACTTGGCAGCCTGCAGGCTGCTTTCCGCAGAGGCATGCGTATAGCCACTCGACATAGCAATAACCGCAGTATCCGGATGATGACTCTTAAGGTGCTGTATCACCTCGTAACCATCCATTTCCGGCATAAACACATCGGTCAAAACAACATCAAAGTGATTTTCAGCCAAGAGCTGAGGGACCTCTGAACTATGAGTACAAATTTCTACTTCAAACTTGTCAGCAAATCGCTGCTCCATAAAGCTTTCTATCAGCGCAGCGATCGTGGGCGAGTCGTCTACAATCAACAGTTTCATTTTATTTCCTAGCCAAGATAACTCTGGGTTATCAATTTTTTCTATCTGTATGAGTTAAGACCTATTTCCGTTACTTATCAATATATCTTGCTTGTTGTTTCGAGTAACAACAAACAGTAAAGCTAAATCACTTGGAAATGTTGGTATCAAACGATTCACCAAACCCTAGCGATTCTTGCCAACATAAAACCAGTTTGTCAGCTTCAACCATCAACTCATTAAGCATTACGATTCATATCAATTAGTTATTTCTCATTACTAAATATCTCAAGAAAAAGTAATAACAAAGAGTATTAACTCTAATAAAAATGCTTTAAATACTGCATGAATCAGACTGATTAAGAATAAAAAATGTTCATTTGTGATTTTCTTTCCACAAATGTTAACTCCATGTTATCAAATAAATGCTAGTGTCTTGGTGTTATTTTTTGTCGCGAAATTAAACCACATCCATCTCCACGACTTAGAAATGGGACCAAACTATGGACAGCTACGTCACTGAAAACCTCAACAAGCGTATTGAAACTCGGTTACCGCGGTTAAACAAAGTGGTTTTTGTCATCAAAGGAGAAAAAGGAAAAGGTCTTGGGCACTGCTACCGTGCATGGACGATTGCGCAATCCTTACCCAGTTTCATTGAATCCAAGTTTGTACTGACTCCAAATAGCTCCCTTGGTTTATCCTTTTGCGAGCAAAAAAACATCTCACAATACCAACTAGCGGCAAGCGACGACGACTTATTGAACATCATCGCTCAAGCAAAGCCTGATCTGATTATTAATGATGTCCTCAATACATCCGAAGCGTATGTGAGTGCGCTGAAAAAGCTCAACACTCCAATCATCAATTTTGAGGATCTCGGCACTGGTGGAATACATGCAGACTGCGTCATTAATGCCGTCTATCCGAAAACCGGTCTGGGCCAAGAGCTGTCTGGCCATGATTATGTTGATATAAGAAAAGAGTTTTTTCTCCACCGAAAAATCAGCAACACCTTAAGCCCTTCGGTGCGTAGCATTCTGCTGACTTTTGGTGGCGAAGACCCAAGCAATCTAACCCAAAAAACCTTGGAAGTCATCGCCCGCAACGACTACCTCTGCCAATTGAACTATGTCATCGCTTTAGGCGGCTCTTATCAACAGCCAAAAGAAGTCATGCGATTCATACAGGAAAAATCACTTAACGCGGAAGTGTTTATCGGCCAGGACATCGCACCGCTGATGACTCAGGTGGACATGGCGATTACCGCCAATTGCCGAACTGTCTTTGAAGCCGCTTTTATGCGCTTACCTACCGTTGTGATCTCGGCCAATGCGAGAGAGTGCCTTCATACCTTCTATCGAGATGCCCTTTTTCCATACTGCGGAAATGGCCAACTGGTGGATCATTCTGTTATTGAACGTCAGATCTTACGACTCGCCACCAACAATCAGCTAAGGCGCACTATCTCCAACCGACTCCAGACATTCGATCTGAGCAACGGCATGAACAGAATCATCAATCAAATTATCCAGCTGCTCAATCGCAGCTCTTCTATTTGCAACACCGAATATCAACACATTACAGAGAAAGCATTATGAATGAGCAACACACAACAACATTCCCCAAGTGGCCCGCATTTCACCCCGATTCTCTTCGAGATGTTATAGAGCCACTGAAGTCTGGTGAGGTCAATTACTGGACTGGAAACAAAGGGCGAGAATTCGAAGACGCCTTTGCGAAGTGGTGCGGCTCTGAGTTTGCCATCAGTTGCTCGTCTGGCACCTCTGCTCTACACACCATCATTAGTGCGATGGATATTGGCCCGGGCGATGAAATCATCGTGCCCTCTTACAGTTTTATCGCCTCTTCCTATGCGGTTTTACAGGCTGGTGCCATCCCGATTTTCTGTGATGTAAGCGCCGATCACACGATCAATCCGGACAAAATTGAAGCTTTGGTGACTAAGCGTACCCGCGCGATTATTGTCGTTCACTTGTATGGTGTGGTCTGCGATATGCAACCAATTATGGAAATCGCTGAACGCTATCAAATTAAGGTGATTGAAGATGCCGCGCAGTGCATTGGTGGCCAATATTACGGCCAGAAAGTCGGTACATTGGGGCATGCAGCGGCCTTTAGTTTTTGTCAAAGCAAGCATTTCACCACCGGTGGTGAAGGTGGAATGATTACCACCAATGACGAGAGCCTAGCGTGGGAATGTCGCTCATTTAGAGACCATGGTTTCGACGTGAAACACAAGCTGGCGCTACTGGAGATGGAAGAAAAGGAAAAATACATCCATCACCGTGTTGGCTACAACTATCGAATGACCGAAATTCAGTCGATTATCGGCCTCAACGAGTTGAAGCGTTTTGACGACTGGAACCTACTCAACCGACGCAAAAATGCCTTCATTTATCGCGAATGTTTATCTCAGTGCCAATACATTGAAAGCCTGCCGCTCGATACACCAGACAGACAAAATGCTTACTGGCTATTCCCAATTGTTTTCGACCAATCATTTGATGAGCAACGTACTGAGTCCGTATACAAGAAGCTGGTCGAGAGAGGTATTCCAGTAACCAAAGTGCTGTGGCCTGAAGCATACCGTGAAAAAGCCTACACCGATTTGATTGGTTTCGGTAAAGCCAACTTCCCATTTAACTCAAGCGAATACACCGACCCTCAATCGGTTCAGTATGACAATCAGATATGCCCAATGGCGTATTCACTTTCTAAACGAACACTTAACCTGCACCTCCACCCAACCTGGAATGCAGAGCATATTGAAAAATGCGCATCAACACTACTCGACGTATTGGCAGAAATTCACGGAGGCAATCATGGATAGTAAAAATGCCCGCTACTGGGATGAGAAACGAGCACAACTTGCAGAACAAGGTTATACCGTTATCGAGTCCGTTGTCCCGCAGGAGTTATGCCAGTCATCCATAGAAGCGATCTGCTCTTTTATGGAAGTCGACCTCAACAATAAAGACACCTGGTACAAACAGGACCCAATAAATGACACGGGTTCCGTCCCGATGCATCATCACCCAGCGTTTTGGCAAGTTCGTCAACATCCAGACGTTTATCAGGCCTTCGCTCAGCTTCTAAATGAAGAACAATTGTGGGTCACCATGGATCGCGCTTCTTTTAAGCCGCCGTGCCGCTATGACCTACCGCAATATGGCAATGATTCGAATCGAATGCATTGGGATTACGATTTTCGCCAAATGGATATCCCTGTCTACCAAGGGTTGATCTACCTGACCGATACTGAAAAAGAACAAGGTGCGTTTGGTGGTCTCCCACAAGTGTATCGCCAGATTATCGACAACACGTTCCACGACCCAAGCCTGTTTGATCAATTCACCATTAATGGATTGTATCTGGAGGATGTCTACCCTTTCACCGAGCAGGACATCACGAAGATAGATGCCCCTTCTGGCAGTTTGGTCATCTTTGACAGTCGCTTACCTCATGGCAACGTTTGTACTCACCATCTCAACCCTCGCCTTGTTCAGTTTATTGCTATGTACAAAGCCGACAGCGAAGAGCACGTGCCCCCAGTGCTGTACCAGTCACGAGAAGAACGCGTGAATTGCTACCAAAACGCTCGTCCACCAGCGTGGTTACGCGGCTGGCGAGGTCAGCTCGATCCTGAACCCTTTACACCGCTTGAACTCTCGCCTCTTGGCAGAAAATTGGTAGGACTAGAGTCATGGTAAAGCCCAGCAACTCACCGAAGCCGAGTTGGTTGGCGATCACTATGCCCGCTCTGTGCCTGTTCTTTGCGTTAGGCTTGAACATTGGCAGTTGGGCATCGCGACTCGCGGACTTGAAAAACGCTATGAGCATTACTGACATGGAGCTCGGCTTTTTCCTTCTCGCGACAAGTCTTGGTGCCATCTCCGCTTTTCCGCTCACCATCTGGCTACTACGCCATGTAGGTGCGCGAAAAATGGCACTGCTACTAGGAAGTATTGCCGCTTGTTTGCTCCCTTTAATCATGAACAACACTTCCTATCACTTAGGTTTGGTTTTGATGTTTATTGAGGGCATATGCTGCGCAGGGCTTAACGCCGCGATTAACACTTACGGCAGTGACATCGAACGTAATCACGACATTAAATGCATGTCCCGCTTGCATGCTGTGTTCAGTTTAGGATTGGCGGCAGCGGCTTTGATTTCAATGGGTCTGATTCGCTTTGTTTCGTCCGAACTGATTGTTCATGGCGCCGTCATTTGTGTATCGCTTCTGACGTTGTTTGCCGTTGCATATCGAACCTCAGAACAGTGCAGCACTTCCGATTCAGACGACAAACAGCCTGAACCAAAACTGATCAACAAAACAACCTTAGTGCTTGGCATCATCGTCCTGAGTGCAACCATCATTGAGGGCTCAATGAATGATTGGAGCGCGATCTATCTCAAAGATGTGATTGACGTCAGCCCCTCACTCGCCCCTTCGGGTGTATTGGTGTTCTCCGCTGCGATGTTTATTGGCCGACTCTTTGCTGACAGCCTGCGCTCGCAATACAACGACGCCATCCTGATTGCCTTTGCCGGACTTATCGTCAGCTTTTCACTCGCAACAGGCGTGTGGCTGTCTGGGCTTTACGCTTCATGGATATCATTCGCTATTGTCGGCTTAACCGTCTCTTTGGTTTCACCCATCATTTACGCTTCAGCGGCTGCCATTGGCCCCGGGTGTTTATCGCTAATTTCCACCTTTGGTTCCATTGGCGGTTTAGCGGGCCCACCGACTATCGGTTTCATCGCCACGCATTTTGGCCTGACCAGCGGCATGTATTTCGTCGCCGCCAGCGGCTTAGTCATTGGTATTGCGGCCTTAAAGCTTGCCAAGCATCAGCACACACCTCAATACGCATCACTTTAGGAAAACAGCATGTTAATCAGTATCATTATTCCGACTTACAACTGCGCTAACCTTCTAGAGAAGACGCTCGAATCACTTTGCCAACAGTCGTTGCAAACCGAGTGCTTCGAAGTCATCGTTGCTGATGATGGCTCGTCAGATAATACCGAACAGATGGTCAAAAGCTTTGCTTCTCGGCTGAACATCGGTTACTGCTTTCAGCCCGATTTAGGATTCAGAGCGGCGAGCGCACGCAACCTTGGCAGTCAGCAAGCGGTTGGCGAATATCTATTTTATTTGGATAGCGGCGTAGTTCTTGAACAACACGCACTACAAATACACCTTGCCGAAATGGAAAGAAACCCAGATCACATCCAGATTGGATTCTGCCACGGTTTTGAAGAGCATTTCGTCGCAAACAATACCTTCTCTCAGTTACTCGATAGCAACGATTTCAACACGTTGTTTGACTCTTTGACGCAACAAGATTCGAATTTAGATTGCCGCCAGCAACTGCTCAATCAAATCGGGCATATGAGAGGCTTCGACACTCATCCGTGGCTGTTTTTCTGGGGCGGGCATCTATTTGCTAAAACCTCTGATTTTGTTGAAGCCGGCGGTTTTGATGAGAACTTTACCCATTGGGGCGGCGAAGATGTCGAGCTGGGGCTGAGGCTATTTAACGCCGGACATAAGTTTACGCTACTGTTGGATGCCAAGGCCTACCACATCCCACACCAGAAAGCAGAAACTGCTGGGTCGGAAGCTACACATAACAACTGCCATTACATCCACGATAAGCATCAGTTACCGATTACAGAACGTATGTTGGCGGAGAGCTGGGAAGACATCGTCCGGAGCGTCAGTTAATCAGGGCAATCAACCCAATGAGCCGCCCAGAACCTTTTTAACATTATCGGGCATAAATCATTGCTATTGAGTGAAATCAGGAAGCGACCATGACAAGTGTATGTGATATTTCAAGCAGAGAGCCATTACAACCTGCGGCGATGTCTGCTGAAGGCGTTGCCAAACTAGACCTTAGAACCGGAGGGCAGCAAGAGCCTATTATCGTAAAGCATTCGCCTCCAATGAATGATCCTAGCCTGAACATCGCCGCTTTACTCGGGCGTGAGGCTATCACTTCAAACCAGCAGCTACTGGCAAAAAACATTACCGGCAAGAATGTCATGGTGACAGGCGCTGGCGGCTCGATTGGCTCAGAATTGTGCCGACAAGTTCTCAAGCAAAACCCCAAGAGCCTGATTCTTTTTGAGTTGAATGAATATAACCTCTATCAAATTGATCAAGAGTTAAGCGGCGGTGCGAAAAACAGCACAGGCACAGTAAAAATTATTCCAATACTGGGCTCAGTCCAAACCGAGCAACGCCTGATAACGCTCATGAAAAACCACAAAGTGGACACCATCTACCACACCGCCGCCTATAAGCATGTTCCATTGGTCGAAGACAATATCATCGCTGGCATCCAGAACAATGTGTTTGGTACGTTATCATGTGCTCAAGCCGCGATTGAGGCCAAAGTAGAAAACTTTACCCTTATCTCCACGGATAAGGCCGTCAGACCGACCAATATCATGGGCGCCAGTAAACGACTGGCTGAGTTAGTTCTGCAAGCTTTAGCAGACAAAAAAACCGCGACTACCTTTACCATTGTCCGATTTGGCAATGTCCTTGGTTCATCGGGTTCGGTTGTTCCACTGTTCAAAAAGCAGATCGAAGCAGGCGGCCCAATCACTATTACACATCCGGAAATCGTCCGCTATTTCATGCTCACTCAAGAAGCAGCGGAACTGGTCATTCAAGCCAGCGCTATGGGCCACAATGGACAGGTGTTTGTGCTGGATATGGGCGAGCCGGTCAAGATCGTTGAGCTGGCACGTAAGATGATTCAATTATCGGGTAAGAAAGAAGGTTTACTGGGCAACACGCATCACGATGAAATTGCTATCCAGTTCATTGGCCTCCGTCCGGGCGAGAAACTGTATGAAGAGTTACTGATTGGCGGAAACGTAGAAGAAACCTGCCATCACAAAATAATGACGGCCATGGAAGAGAAGCTTAATTGGCAGGAGATGGCGTTAGTCTTAAGCGAGCTTGAACGTAACTGCAACGAACATGATGTGATCGCCATCAAGCAGACACTTCTGTCAGCACCAACGGGCTACCAAACCGCTAACGTTCACAAAGAAACCAGCGACGTTTGCTAACGAGGTAAAACGAACCGGAAACCCAAATGGGCTTCCGGTTTAATTTCTTATAGCGCTACCGTCTTTTTGCTACGCAGTGATTCCAGTGCCGCATCAGCCAGTCTGAGCGCATATTCGCCATCATCACCTGAACACTCAGGCTCAGCGCCATTGAGCACATCAACAAAGTGTTGCCATTCGGCGATGTAAGCGTCTTTGTATCGCTCTAGGAAGAAATGCATTGGCTTGGCTGATTGCCTGCCCTGCTCGCTAATCTGGCTGACCAAGTTTTCATTTTGGTTTGCCGCCTGAAGCATGCCAAGCTCACCATGAAGCTCGATACGTTGATCATAACCATACCCTGAGCGGCGGCTGTTCTGGATCGTTGCCATTGCACCGGAAGGAAATTCCAACACCAAAACGCCAGTGTCGATATCACCCGCAGCTCCGATTTCTGGGTTCACTTTACAGCTGCCATGCGCCGTAATGGAAATAGGATCTTCTCCAAGAATAAAACGCGCCATATCTAAGTCGTGAATCGCCATGTCGCGGAACATGCCTCCAGACACCTTAACGTAATCAGCGCCCGGTGGTTCTGGATCACGAGACGTTATGGTCAGTGTCGCAGGCTCACCAATTGCTCCCTGATTCAATTTGTTTTTCAGTGTTCTGAATTGAGGATCGTAACGTCGGTTAAAACCGACTAGCATCGGAACTTGATGCTGCTTAACCACCGCTAAACAGTCTCTGACTCGGCTCAAATCAAGATCGATTGGTTTCTCACAGAAAATGGCTTTCCCTGCTTTTGCCGCCAGTTCGATCAAATCTGCGTGTGTATCCGTTGCAGAACAAATACACACGGCATCAATCTCACTGTCTTGCATTGCTTCTTCGATACTCTGTCGCTTAGCGCCATACTGCTGACACAGCATATTGGCATTAACATCATAAGGGTCGATGACAGAAAACAAACGGGTTTCCGGGTGATTGGCAATGTTAACAGCATGCACTTGTCCAATCCGCCCTGCTCCAAACAGTGCGATATTAAACATTCTGTACTCCTTACAGATTAGGTAGGAAAGAGGCCCACTGGCATATCTCAGTGGGCATAAATGTGCGTGATTGGGGGTGACGCACTTTTCAGGAGCGCTTATGTACGCTCAAACTTTAGCTATATAAGTTCTTACTCAAGCTAATCAGTCAGTATCTGAACTCTTTGCGTATTGTTCAGAATTGATCCAAGCGTGGTCTTTTTCCCATGTGAACAACCATTTTCGAGTTGGGCCAGCCATCACATTGAGGTAGTAGCTGTTATAGCCCGCCATTGTCGCCACTGGGTGGTAACCTTTTGGCACCATAACCACGTCTTTGTTGTAAACCGCCATACACTCATCCAACTCGCGATCATCGGTATACACGCGCTGCATACAGAACCCTTGCTCAGGATCGAGTCGGTGGTAGTAGGTTTCTTCGAGATAAGTTTCCTCAGGCTCTGCATCTTGATCGTGTTTATGACTCGGATACGAACTGGTGCAGCCTTCATCGGTGTACACCTCAACCACTAACAAGCTATCTGCTTCTTTGTCATCAGGAAGAATATTGTGCACATAGCGCTGATTCTGTCCCTGACCGCGATGTTCCGCATCAATATCTTGCGGAGCGATCAAGCGAGTTGGAAAGTTTCCCTTCCCCGGCGCCTGACATACGGCCAGCTCTAGCTGTGTATTTGCCACAACCTGCACAGCTTCTTTTGGTGCCACATACACAGCGTAAGGTTTGGTTTTCTCAAACGGAGACATACGCTGACCGATGTTTTCAAAACTCTGGCTATCGGTAGAAATGGTCGCTTTGCCAGCAACCAATACCAAGCAGAGCTCATCCTCATTAGCATCCAGTTGTATCGAATCACCAGCGTTCAACTCGTAAACCTTAAAGCCAACGTATTGCCAGCCAGCCGATTGCGGCGTAATAGACTGCACAAGCCCTTGTGCGCCATCGGGCTGATATTTGGAAAGCAGATACGACATTGCGAGACACTCCATTCTTCACAATAAAACGAATTTTCCATTACACTATCAAATGAAATAATTATTTCACCAATATTTTAGTTTGAAATATTCATTTTGTGGACTGAGTAACAAATAGCCAAAGTAGCTCAAATACTGAAACGACTAGCCAGATAAAAGTAAGCCCTTCATACGCTCTAACATCGCGGATGCGACATCATGATGATCATGTTCCCACAGTTGATCATTTAGGAACTCGCCGGAATAAAATCCGTCGTAGCCAGTGGCACGAATAGCATTAAGATATTCCTCGAGCGGGATATCGCCATCACCAGGTAAATAACCGCGCAGTAGCCTTTCGTCAGGCCATTCTTGATTAGGTTCAGGACGTTTGCCATCGGAAATATGGACGTTATAAATGAGAGATGAATCCAACGAGGCGAACTCTTCTGGTGATGCGCCGCGGCAGGCCCAGAAATGCCAGGTATCAAGCACGAAACCAAAATTGTCTCTAGCCACCGCATCATGCAATTTGAGGCAATCACTGAGTTTAGCGATGGGTGTCCATGCCGCACCTTCGTATTGAAAGCGAATGCCAAAATCTCGGCCAATATCGGCAATGGAACGTATGTTTCGTGCCGTCAGTTGAATATTGTCTTCGACGCTGAGCCCGTTCAGCCCTTCAAAGGCGTTAAGCTGAATGGTCGGCGCACCAATATCGGCTGCAAACTGACACAAGGTTTCTGTCTCTTTCCACAAGGTTTTCTGCTGGCTTTTGTCGGTTGTTTCAACACCACCAATAATATCGATCGCACTGGGCGTGATACCAAACTGGTCAAGGCGAGATTTAAACTGCTCAGCGGTAAATCCAGCATGAATATAACGCCAGAGTTTTTCCGTGTGGATTTCTAATCCCTGATATCCGGTTTCTTTGGCCAGGCGAATATCGGACAGGATGTTATTGTGCAACGAGCACATGCCATGAAGAGCAAAACGCATAAGAGCTCCTTATTGGGAGTCTGAAAGATTTTGGGCCACACAGAGGATAGTGGCCCTTCGATTAAGTGAGAATTAACCGATTTCCCGACACATCAGGCTGACTGCCAGAGTTTGTGCCAGATACATGGAGCTACTGAGCGAGCGGAAGCCCATGACTTCCCCTTCCTTCACTTCAAAACAAACATCGTACTTACTGCCATTTTCCGTCATTTGGTTGTCGGTAATAGCAACGATAGGCACCTGTTTCTCGTGCGCATTTTCCACCAATTCACTGGTTTCCGGCGCGTAAGGCGTGAACGTCACACACAACAGGACATCTTTTTTGTTCATACGCTTTGTCAGAGGTTTCAGCATACCACCATGATCATCGATTAAGACCACGTTATTGTCTGACTTCATCAGTGCGTACCAGAGATAGAATGCAACCGGATAAGCGCGGCGCATGCCTTGAATATAGATGGTTTCTGCTTCATCAAGCAGAGAGACCGCTTTTTCGAGTTTTTGTGGAGAAACGGCTATTTGTAACTGCTCAATAGCTTCAACATTGGCATGGCCAAAGTCTTGGAACACTGCCGCTGGCGAGTCCGATGCCATATCATCGTGCTCACGAGCCTGTCGCACACGCTCTTTATAATCACGCGGGCGATTCAGGTACTGCTCGCGGAACAACGCCTGCATCTGGCTAAAGCCTGAGAAACCCATAGTATTGGCAAAACGGCTCAGAGTAGAGAGCGGCACGTTCGCTTGCTCGGCAATGGTCGCCATAGTTTCGACGGCCACCAGCATCGGCTGGGCCATCACAAAATCCGCTACCTGCTGTAAACGCTGGCTGAGCCTATCGTAGCGCTTTACCACGCGATCACGTAGTGTATCTAAATCCGCAGGAACCAATTCCAACTGGCTGTTTTCCACTGTCATACCCTGCACTTCTCCTCGAAAAGCTTTTCTAATTCAAATAATAACTGATTGGTGCACAACTGAATACAACAAGCTATCTATTCTGGAAATACTTTAAGCCAGAATTTCAAAATTTCGGATTGCTTCTTGTCTTACCGCAGGTATGACTTTCTGCATAAAGTACAAGCGATCGAACTTATCCGGCTCCTGATTGAGCAAGTCGCGCAGTCCATGACCAAATGCCTGCCTCAAGCAAGTGCCTATGTTAAATTTGGCGACGCGGCTCTGCTTAAGCTTGAGCATGTCAACTTCACGAATACCGCTGGTGCCGTGAATCACCAGTGGAATATCAACTTGCGCAGCAATTTGGTCAAGTAAGCCAAAATCTATCTCGCAGACAGGCTGAGTAAGGCGGTGAATATTACCGACCGATATCGCGACACAATCCGCTTCACTTTCTTCAGCAAATCGCTGGGCATCTTGCGGGCTGGTGTATATCGACTTAATGTGATCACGGCCTTCTTCATAAGGCACTGATCCGATTTCACCTTCAACACTCGCTCCCAAAGCATGAGCAACACGCGCGACATTACGCGTACGACGGATGTTCTCATCCAATGTTAATTGCGAGCCATCAAACATAACTGAGCTAAAGCCAGCTTTGAGTGCACGGAAAACAATCTCTTCCTCGTAAGTGTGGTCAAGATGCAAACAAACTGGTGCACTGCTTTGCTTAGCGAGATTGAGAAACATAGATGCTGCGGTTTCAACACCGTAAAAATCCACCACGTCTTTGTTGCACGCCAGAATGACCGAGCGATTGGTTTCCTCAGTCGCTTCAACAACCGCTTTGGCGTCTTCATAACCAAAAACGTTAAAACAAGGAACAGCAAAATCCCCTGCCGCCGCTTCCGGCAGCAAATCCTTTAAATTAACCAGCATAAAAGCTCCCTATTTGAATTTGGCGATCATGTCCTTGATGCCCGGAATGGTTTCAACCTGATACTCATGATGCGGATCGAAGTGTTGAATCAGTGACTTAGATGTCTTACCCACGATAATCGTGAAGTAATACATTTCGTAACCAGGGGCAGCAACACTCGGGTGATAGCCTTTGTCTATCGCTATGACAGAACCAGTACGCACGTGGTAAACCGGGCCAAAGTCATCCTCATGTTCATATAGAAACTGAGCACCGAATCCGAAGTCCGGATTAAAGCGGAACTGATACACCTCTTCATAAAGGGTTTCTTTGCTGCCATCTTCTTTGACGCGGTCTTCATCGTGCTTATGTGGCGGAAAGCCCGACCAACCACCAGCGCCAACCGTAAACAACTCACTCACCAGTAGGCGACCACGCTTGTCCGCATTGCTCTGCCCTAGTACGTGCTTGATCTTACGATGTGTTTTTGTATCGTCTGAGCCGTATTGAACGATGTCGACATCGTTTTGACGGACACAGAATGGAGACAGTGTCTCTTCAAATCGACCACCGGCGATCATGATATCTGCATGGTCACTAACACACTCAAGCTTGGCTGTCATACCTACAGGAACGTAGACGGATTCAGGGTTACCTGTCCAGACGGATTCACGCTGACCAATATTGTCGAAAGCGTGCGTTTGCCCGTTTTGTTCAGTGACAGTGACACTACAAGTGCCTCCAGCCAGAACGACAACCGTTTCGTAGTCGTCTAACATGTAATCGAACGTTTCACCCTGAGCAAGGCGAACGTGATTGAAATAACACAACGGCGTAGTATCATCATTGACATCAATAATCGCTTCATTGTGGTTATCAAAAGGTGGAATATGCTTTCCCATTGTTCTTCCTTTAATACTGACTGACCAAAAGAAAGCCGGGCCACGATGGTAGGTAGTCGGTGATCATTATTGGTCACACTGGCCCGGCAAGACCTAAGACGCTAGTGGCATTCCGACACTTAACGTTGTTCTCTGGTCTCAATAAAATTAAACAGCGCTTCTCTGGTTGGCATGGCTTCCGTACAACTGGTGCCACTGACATTGATCGCTGCGGCAGCAGAGCCATGTTTAACCGCTTGTTCCAGCTCACCGCCGTTGACTAGTGTCCAGATGACACCACCAGCGAAAGAGTCACCCGAGCCAAATGGTTTGGTCACTTCGACTGGGAAAATCCCCTGCTCGAAGTAACTGCCATCGCGGCCATAGACTTTTGAGCCGAGTTCTCCGGCTTTGATGATGACGACCTGAGTTGAGCCCGTCAGGAACCGCTGCGCGGTTGCGTCATCATCTTTATTACCCGGTGCGACAACGGTTTCCATCATGTCGAACTCTTCACGGTTACCAATCACGATGTCTGACAGTTGAGATGCAATACCAAAATAGATAGAAGCATCGACGTCTGTGCGCCATGAATATGGGCGGTAATCTACATCCAGTACCACCAAGGTACTGCTGGATCTTGCATACTGCATTGCGAGCAACGTCGCCTCTCGGCTCGGGCTTTGTGCCAACGCCGTTCCTGTGACAATCAACACCTTAGAACTGGCAATATAGTCAGCGTCAATTTGCTCTGGTTTGAGCGTCAGATCCGACGCGTTGTTACGATAAATCAGCACGTCGCAGTCGGAAGGTTTCATCTCGGTGAACGCAACTGAAGTCCGTGAGCCAGAATCATCCGTCATCATGCCGTTCAGATTGATCCCCAAACCACTCATATAGTGTTTGACGTAATCACCAAACGAGTCTTTGGCCACACAGCCAATGAAACCGACTTTGCCTCCGAGCTTGTTTACCGCAACCGCAATGTTAGCGGCAGAGCCACCCACGAACTTGTTGAATCCAGAAATATCCTGAATATCAGTATTAAGTTCGCGCGCGTAGAGATCCACACCGGCTCGTCCCAGTACGATGGCATCGAGTTGACGATCGTGTTCGATAGCAATCTTGGTCATATCGTTCCCTCTCTGTTATCTCTGAACTATTTGTAGTCAACCCAAGTGGCATTCTGGTCAGCGGATTCAACACACTTCTCACACAGACGTACACCTTCGATACCCGCATCAATGCCCGGATACCACAGGTTTGCCAGAGTTTCCTGATCGTCGTTATTCGCCGCCTGAAACGCGAGAGCAAAACGGTGGTAAAGGTTCGCCCAAGACTCGAAGTAACCTTCCGCATGGCCACCGCCAATGCGGTTCGAGGCCACGCCCTCTGCGTCGTTATGCAGGTAACCCATACCACGGTCTAATAGACGCGGTGGCTCACCCTGAATTTCATACTTCAGTTGGTTTGGATGCTCATCCCACCACTCAATGGATGCTTTTTCGCCAACGATGCGAATCTTCTGCTGATGCATAGCCCCCGAGTTAACTGCAGACGCCCACAAAGTGCCTACTGCGCCGCCTTCAAATTCCATCATTACATGAGCGTTATCTTCCAGAGGAGCACGTGATTCGATGAAGCTTTGGCGCATACAAGCCAGACGTTTGACCTCCAGTCCTGTGATCATTTCACACAGGTAAAAAGCGTGTGTACCAATGTCACCAATCACGTAGGTAGGGCCCGAGACTTCAGGGCTAACACGCCACTTTAAGCCAGGGTCATTCTTTTCATGCTCAATGTTGTGGAAACCATGCGCAAAGGTCATGTTTACAACACGTATCTCACCCAAATCACCACGTTGAACCATCTCACGCGCCTGCTGGACCATAGGGAAGCCCGTATAGCCGTACATAACTCCAAGTACGCGGTTGTTCTGCGCTGCGATGGTTTTCAGTTCTTCGGCTTCAGCCACAGTAAAGGTGATAGGTTTTTCGCACACCACGTGCAGATTAGCTTCCAGCGCCGCTTTACAGATCTCGTAATGAGTCGAATTCGGCGTTGCGATTGATACCGCCTGAATACCATCCTCTCTCTGCGCTTCGGCGGCAAACATCTCTTTACAGCTTGAGTAGCAACGATCGCTATCCAGACCTAAATTGGTGCCGAAATCACGACAACGCTCGGCATCCAAATCGAATGCACCCGCAACTAACTTAAATAAGCCATCGCGCTGCGCAGCATTACGGTGAGAATAACCAATCTGGCTACCACGCCCGCCACCGACCATTGCCCAGCGAATAGGTTGTTCAAATCGACGCTCTTCATTAAACATGTTTCAATTCCTTCTTAACGCCACACTTTTCAGTTCGGCTTAACAATGCACTAATAACTTTTTAGACGCCACGACGTTGATTGACTCGGCCTTCTTCCCACTCCGCCACAATGCTGGCGGTCTCTTCGCTGCGAGTTACTTCTGGTAGTCCAACTTCCCACCAACAGTCGCATTTAGACCAAGTTGCAGGAGAGATAGGATCGATATCGACCACAATGACGTAGGTGCGATCCGCTTCTTTAGCACGCTGGAACGCAGCATCAAACTCAGTAATGTCGGTCAGTTTCTCGCTGATCGCGCCTTGCGCTTCCGCATGCTTAGCGAAGTCCACACGTGCCAGCTCACCATCAGGGCGTCGACAATCTTCCAGTAAGTTATTGAATGACTGGTTACCTGTGTTGGTTTGCAGTTTATTGATCACAGCGAATCCGCCGTTGTCACACACAACCACAATCATCTTGTGACCCGTCAGAACGGACGAGTAGATATCTGAGTTCTGGATTAGGTAGGAGCCATCACCGACAAGCACGACTACGTCGTTGTCTGGATTTGCGACTTTCGCACCCCAGCCCCCTGCGATTTCATACCCCATGCAAGAGAATCCAAACTCAATGTCAAACTTGCCAATCTGATAGTTCTGCCAGTTCATAGCCAGCTCAGCAGGTAAACCTCCTGCCGCGGTCAGAACGGTGTCACCGGGTTGCATGGATTTGTTGAGCTTGCCAATCACTTCTGCATAAGAAGACATGCCTGGTAGCAAGTCGCCTTCTTGAGGGTTAGTACGGCGTTGAACGACCGCTTTCCACTCGTCGGCTTGTGCTTTAGCCGTTGACGCCCAGTCATCACTACTGCGCCAGTCTCCCAGCAGTTGTGACAGCTGCGCCATGCCACGTTGCGCATCACATTTTACCGCCAGTGCTCGGTGCTTAATCGCATCAAAACGGGCGACATTCATCGCGATAAGTTTCATGTCTGGATTACGGAAAACACTCCACGACCCGGTAGTAAAATCTTGAAGACGTGTACCGATTGCCAGTACCACATCAGCATGTGCAGCCATGTAGTTGGCTGAATCTGAGCCAGTCACACCGATTGGACCAGCGTTCAGTGGGTTGTCCTGCAGCATGGTGGCGCGGCCTGCTATCGTCTCAACAACCGGAATATTATGCTTTTCAGCGAACGCTTTTAGCTCATCGGTTGCCAGTGAGTAGTGAACGCCACCGCCAGAAATGATCAGCGGCTTCTCCGCCTTCATCAGCGCAGCCTTTGCGTCTTCTAAGTCTGCTAACTCAGGCTCAGGGCGGCGGATACGGTGGATTTTTTCTTCAAAGAACACTTCTGGGAAATCGTACGCTACTCCCTGAATATCTTGAGGTAAGCTCAGGAATGCTGGGCCACACGTTTCCGGATCTAACATAGTATCGATCGCTTGCGGCAGAGTATGAATCAGCTGCGAAGGTGATACGATTCGATCCCAGTAACGCGTTAACGGTTTGAAAGCATCATTACAGGTGATCGACGGGTCGTAAAAGTTTTCTGGCTGCTGTAAAACAGGGTCAGGCAGACGACTGACATACGCGTCTCCTGAGATAAGTAGAACTGGCAGGCGGTTAGTATGGGCTATCCCTGCTGCTGTCACCATATTGGTTGCGCCTGGGCCAATAGATGACGTTGCAATACCGATGCGGCGGCGCTGATTAGCCTTGGCGTAGGCAATAGCCGCTGTTGCCATCGACTGCTCATTCTGCCCGCGCCAAGTAGGAATTTTGTCTTCAATATTCTTTAGCTGCTGACCAAAGCAAGTCACATTACCGTGGCCAAAAATGGCAAATGCACAACCAAACAACTGCTCGACTTTACCGTCAACTTCAATTTTCTGTGCAGCCAGATATTGTGCCAGTGCTTCTGCTACCGTAAGACGTATGGTTTTCATTATTGTCTGTCCTTAGTTTTGTCCCTAAGCCTCGTTAAGCCACTCGTTTGAGGCTCAGGGGCGACCTTTAATTCACATTGATATTTGATGCGCATTTAAGCAAAGCGTCCCTGCTTTACGCGTGCTTCCTGCATGACGTTGTTAGCCGTTATAAACCGTATTTTTCTGCATAACCTGAGATATTTTCGTAGGCGGTTTTTGCAAATGTGAGCGGATGAGCTTTGGCTGGATCTTGTTCAGCTTCCACCAGCAACCAGCCTTCATAGTTGCGCGCTTTTAGGGCAGCGAAGACATCGTCATAATTAACATCACCTGTACCTGGGACGGTAAAGACGCCATCAAGCACGGCATTGAGGAAAGATTTATCGGCGTCACGAGCCGTTTTCATCACGCCAAGACGCAAATCTTTAAAGTGCATATGGCCAATGCGATGTCCCCAACGCTCGATCATGGTAACTGGATTACCTCCGCCATAAGTCACATGTCCGGTGTCTAACGTTAGGAATACTTCCGGCCCCGTCAGCTCCATCAGTAAGTTGATGTCATCTTCCGTTTCACAGATGGTGCCAACATGATGGTGGAAGGACAGCTTGATATCGTGCTCTTCCAAAAGGTACTTCGCCACTTTGGTCAGCTTTTCACCGTACGTTTTCCATTCTTCCATGCTGAGGATGACACGCTGTGAGAGCGGAGTATCGATATCGCCATGAACGCTGTTGCTCACTTCTCCATACACCATCGCTTTACAACCAGCGGCTTTAAGCAAACGAATGTGCTGTTGCATAGCATCGATTTCTTCATCCGCTGTAAGCGTCATTAGGTTACCGCTGTACCACCCTGATGCGAGAACCAAATTATGCTTCTCTAAAAGTGGGATCAGCACTTCTGGCTCTCGCGGGTACTTTGTTCCCAGCTCCGTACCGGTAAAGCCCGCTTGCGCCATTTCACTCAAACATGTTTCCAATGGGATTTCTCCCCCCAACTCAGGCATATCATCGTTGGTCCAGGTCAGTGGGCTAATTCCGTATTGCACCTTACTCATGTTTGTACTCCAAAGATTTAAGTTTTCGAAAAACGGATTGAATCAGAGCGCTAAAGCGGTGTTTTTTGAAAAATGCTTTTCATCTCTCGTTCAATCGCACCAATTCGTTGAGTTGCTACTTACTATAAAACAACACTCATGATATGAAAAATATTTTTCAAACAATAAAAAACCTTTACAAACTGCTGAAAAAACCTGCTAACAGTAATCACAATAAGGCCTAAGACATAAAATTGACCTCGCTCACATTTAAATACAAACGCAATATAATCAAGCACTTAAAATCAAACACGGCCATTGAAAAATATTTTCCACAATTTGATTTGTGTAACAGTTTTCCGGAAAACACGTCAACTGCACTTCCCGAACAAGTTTTGAACGACTAGGATAAAAAACCGAAACAATGAAAAATTCTTATCATTAACAAACCCAACATAGCTGCAACATTTTAATAAGTCGTCAAAGACACTCAGCAGCCAACTGGAATTGCCATTACGTGAACAAACATCCAAACCCAGCTCACACTGTTCGATGGTAGAGCGAGAGACGGGTTCTCATATAAAGGAGTAGAGAAACATGTCATCGAGTCATTCGACGGATAAGAGTCAACGAAACTTTGCCTACATTATTAAAATCTGCTGTGTCGCCGCGTTAGGTGGGATCCTTTTCGGTTACGACACTGCGGTCATATCTGGTGCCATTGGGCCCATTACAAATTACTTTGGCCTAACACCTGCGCAAACAGGCTGGGCGGTTTCGAGCGTGGTACTAGGCAGTATTGTTGGCGCGGTCAGCGCAGGCTGGTTCTCTCTCAAATATGGCCGTCGTAAAACTTTATTCTTGGCCGCTATTTTGTTTGCTATATCGGCCGTTGGTTCAGCACTCGCCCCTACTTTCACTTTCTATACCGTATTAAGAATTGTTGGTGGCGTCGCAGTTGGTCTAGCCGCCGTTGTCTCACCCATGTACATGTCTGAAGTCGCACCAAAGGATTTTCGCGGCCGCGCAGTGAGTATGTTTCAACAATCCGTTGTTGTCGGCCAAACGGTGGTGTTTTACGTCAACTTTGTCATTGCCAAAGGCATGACAGAAATGTGGCTTCAGGATCTGGGCTGGCGCTGGATGCTGGGTTCAGAGATCATTCCCGCAATCATATTTGGCGCTCTACTTTTCACCATTCCAGAATCGCCACGCTGGTTAGTGCTGAAAGGCCAGAAAGACAAAGCAAAACAGGTCCTCACTCGAATTTCTGATGCAGAACATGCGCAGCGCGTAATCAATGAAATTGAAGACTCTTTGATGGCGAGTCGTGTGGTGAAGAAAAGCCAGGTGAGCCTTAAGTCTCCCCTCATGCTGTCAATCGTTGCTGTAGGTACCTTTGTTGCCGCGGCGCAGCAGTTCACTGGGATCAACGTCATCATGTACTACACTCCGGAGATCCTAAAACCCATTGTTGGCGGCACAGAAAACGCGCTATTCCAAACCACCTTTATTGGCTTAGTGTTTATTCTTGGTAATGCGCTGGGTATGTACCTGATCGATAAAGTGGGAAGATTACCGTTAATGAAATGGGGTACGCTTGGCTGTGCGCTCAGCATGACTTATGTCGGTTTCGTGGTTTACAACCAGTCTGAAGGTTACTCTGCGCTGTTTGCTCTTTGCTTGTATGTAGTCTCTTATGCGACCTCTTGGGGCTGTGCGTGCTGGACTATGATTTCAGAGATTTTTCCGAATAGTATCCGCTCAAGAGCAATGGCGATCGCTGTTGGTGCTCAGTGGTGTGCCGGCTTTGTCGTCACGCAATCATTCCCAATGCTTAATGAAAATGCCTTCCTCAAAGAGCAGTTTAATGGTGGGTTCAGCTTCTGGTTATTTGCTGCTCTCTCTATGATCTGCATGTATTTTGTGGTCAGATATGTACCAGAAACCAAAGGTGTTGCGCTGGAAAAAATGGAAGAAGTGATGGCTCAGAAGCTTGGCAAAACCAAACCCTCCACCACTCAACAGGAAAGCGCACACGTATAAAAATAATGGAACTACCGCGAGCACTAAGGTGCTCGCTTTGCCGTAAAAGGAAGTCGCATGCTGGATAAAATGGCCTTTTTTGTATACGTGATCCGCACCGGATCCATCTCCGCCGCATCGCGTCATTTTAATCTCAGTGTTTCCGCCGGCAGCCGCTGGTTGCAAGAGCTCGAAAATCATTTTGGCGTGCCACTTTGCCACCGCTCCAACCGACTTCTTACCGCAACACAGGCTGGCAAGACTCTTTTCGATGAGTTTTCACCACTAGTCGATAACGCTGAACGCATCAGCCGTAAGTTGGAAGACTTTCAGGCCAGCGACAAAGGCCATATCAATATTGCCGTTACACCCGTGTACGCCAATCATTTTCTGATCGATAAGATCGCCGACTACATGACTGAAAACCCAGACGTAACTTTCAATTTGAATGTCACGCCTTGGGCTTTAGATCATGCCAGTGAGTGTGATTTGATGATCAGCGCCAATGCCTCATTTCAGGGGTATCGTGAAAAAGACCTGCTGCTTGTGAAGCGTGAAGTGATGCAATGCCCGTTTATCGTTGTCGCTTCACCGGATTACCTACAGCGCCACGGTGAGCCTCAGCATCCTCAGGACCTCACTCAACATCATTGTTTGTTCGCAAGGACATTAACCGGCAGTAACGACTGGATATTTCGACAAGACGCGGAAACCTTGCAAATGAAGGTTCCGAAAAGTGTCGAAGTCAACGACAGCGATCTTCTCTTGAAAGCGGCGCTCAAAAGTACCGGAATCGCCTATCTTCCCCAGTTTGTTGTCGAAGAAGCAATATCAAACAAGTCTTTAGTTCCTTTAATGGAAGATTACGAAACCAGTATCTGGAGCCTTAATCTTTACTATCATCCTCCCCAAAAAGCCTCTCCACTCGTGACTCGCTTCAAAGATTTCCTGCTCGGGAGTACGGGCTCCTCCCTATAAGGCTTAAGTAAGCGTTATAGCTCACCCTAAAAACATTCATATCAGTAGGATGTTTTTTGTACAGCCTCGCGTTTTAATCCTCCTGATAACAAAAAAGAGAAGGAATACACATGAACGCGAGACAAAAAGCTCAACAAGACTTCGACCTCAGTGGCGAGCCGCTTATCGTTGGCGACAAAAGCCGTTGCCCATTGCCACCTGAAATACTTGTCGAGCTGACCTATGAGTCACCCTATGTGGTTAAGATTGTAGACTCAGGCCTAACCGCTGAGGTCTTCCACCTGCGTATCAACGGCCGAGACTACAACATGAAAAAGCGTCGCCCGACCGCTAAGGTGAAAAACTTAGATGGCCAGTATTCATTTTTGAATGAAGTTCAGCGCAGACAACGCTTCCAACAATTACGTGAAGACCCGGCAACATCCGCTTTGTTTCAGAATATAGTGCCCACTTTGTACGCCGACTATCGCCTTGGGTTTATGATTTCACCTTGGATAGAAGGCGAACATGTGCAGATGCTCACTCCGTCGATCATTAAGCAACTGTTCAATACTTTGGAAGCGTGTGAGCAGCATGGTCTGATGGAGTGGGACTTGTGCAGTGGCAATCTGCTGGTGGATAAAGTAGGCAAGCTATGGCTATTCGATTTTGGTTATATGTACCCGTTTGATCCACTCTCTGAACTCAACAGCAATGGATTGAGCGACCCACTTTTTCACTTCGTAGAACGCTTCGAAACGCGTTTTTTCTTTGGCTGGTTACTAGAGCAAAATCTTAGCTCGGCACATCAGTTATCTCTTTATGAAAGCGTCAAGCAACTCGGGCTTGAAAGCTATCAGCGAAAGATTCAGTGGTTAACCTCACAGGCAGCTTTGCCCGAAGTTATTACTCACTTTCAATCCATTGCTCAGCGCTGGAAAGCCGCATTGGATAACGAACAGGCGCTTAGCCAACAGTTCAAGCTTGAAGCGTTTCGCTCTTATGTTTTGGACATTGAAGACGATTTGCACGGCCAGTCTTGTACGCCAGCGACGCTGAAAAAAATCGATGTTGTGCAAAAAGAAGTCGAGCATGGCTATGAGTATCTGGCAGAGCATGGCGGTCTGTTTTATGGCAATGCCGATAAGAGCCAACCAGAGTTATTAGAAGACTACGCGAAAAAGTACCAGCTCGCGCTTAACTACCAGATCAAATAACCGGTGAATACCTTGCCCCATCGGCTTTATATTGATGGGGCTGCTTATCCAACGATTCCATCCCAACACAGTTTTACACCTGACAAAAACAAGAACAGATAGCACAGCTGATAAATTCTTTGCTGGCTGACTCTGTGGAGTAAAAACACGCCCAGCTTGACCCCGACTGGCGCCAGTGGAACCAGAACTAAGGCGGTCAGCAAATTCGTCTTATCAAACTCACCTAGTGCCGCGTAAGGGATCAACTTGAAGAGATTAATAATGGCAAAAAGCACAGCCATTGTTGCGATAAGGCGTACCTTTTCCAACTGTAAAGGCAGAAGATAAATGCTCGCTGGCCCACCTCCGGCGTGAATCGCCGTGCTGGAGAAGCCACTCAATGAACTCCAGAACCAAGCACTGACTTTACCCGGTGTTCGAGCTGGAGAACGGCCACCCAACCAGTGTTGCAAACAAAAGCCAAGCGACAATAATCCAATCGTTAGTTTCAGCCCTGTTTCAGGCGTCACACTGAGAAATCCCCACGCCAAACCAACACCCAGAATAGCGCCGGGCAACATTGTCTTGAGTACGGCATAGTCGGCATTTCGGTAGTGCTGTTTAACCGCAAACGCATCCATCACCACCAAAATAGGCAGCAATATTGCCGCCGCTTGGGTGGGTGAAATCACCAAGGCCATCAAGGGCACGGCGATGATACCTAAAGCGCCGCCCAGCCCGCCCTTACCAATCCCGTAAATCAATACCGCGGGAATCGCCGTGACGTAAAACCACGGGTCCGTCACTAGCGTCATTCCAATACTCCGGTGTAGGTGGCGATACAGGTTTCAACAGCAGAAATAGACATAGAAATGCTCTTATCTCATTAATTTTCAATACATTAATGAGTAAGTCACCAATCAACAGTGAACTGTTCCACATTGTTGTTTTGCATATTTGCAAAGTCGCTTTGAATTCCTGGGGATAACACCTTGGCGATGGCTTTCCATAGACTATACCCATCGAATTCAGGCAAAAGGATTGAGAAATGAAACGTGTATTTATCGTCGCAGCTAAGCGTACCCCGATTGGAAGCTTTAATGGATCGTTAGCACCACTGTCAGCGGTTGAGCTCGGCGCACATGCTATCCAAAGCGCCATTGCACAAGCGAATCTCTCCGCCGAATTGGTTGACGAAGTCATCATGGGTAATGTTCTGACCGCTGGGACAGGCATGGGGCCAGGAAGACAAGCGGCCATCAAAGCTGGCATCCCCGACTCTGTCCCTGCTTACACCATCAATATGATTTGCGGCAGCGGCCTGAAAGCGGTGATGGATGGCGCCAGCCATATTCGTGCTGGCGATGCAGAAGTGGTGATCGCAGGCGGTATGGAAAGCATGTCTAACGCAGCGTTTATTACCAGCGGACAGATTCGCAGAGGCTACCGCATGGGCCACCAGAACCTCGAAGACTCAATCATCAAAGATGGTCTGACCGATGCGTTTCATCACTATCACATGGGTATTACAGCGGAAAACGTGGCCAAACACCTCGACATCAGCCGCGAAGCACAGGATGAGTTTGCCCTGTCTAGCCAGAACAAAGCGGCGGCAGCGATTGAACAAGGTCATTTTAAGGCTGAGATAGAACCCATCACAGTGATTCAACGTCGTGTTCAGACTGAAGTCTCTCAAGACGAATACCCGAAAGCTAATGCGACAATAGAAGGTCTAGCGAAACTAAGAGCCGCTTTCGATCCAGAAGGGACGGTGACCGCAGGCAACGCTTCAGGAATCAACGATGGTGCTTCGGCCATCATTCTTGTTAATCAAGAAGCACTAGAACGTTACAACCTTAAACCGTTAGCTGAAATTGTCGAATATGGTCAGGGGGCGCTGAAACCCGAAGTCATGGGTCTTGGCCCCGTCACTGCAATCAATAATACCCTGGAAAAAGCACAGCTTAGCCTGAGTGACATCGATGTATTCGAACTCAATGAAGCCTTCGCTGCTCAAGCTTTAGGAGTAATAAAAGAGCTTAGCCACCAGCACAACGTCGAGCCACAGTGGTTACTCGACAACAGCAACCTGAGTGGCGGTGCAATTGCTTTAGGTCACCCCATCGGAGCTTCTGGTAACCGAATTCTCACTACCCTTGTCTATCAACTGCAGAGAAACAGCCAGCAATTGGGTTTGGCCGCACTATGTATCGGCGGCGGAATGGGTGCGGCAGTGATCTTAAAACGCTGTGAGGAACAATAATATGAAGAAACGTATTTCAGCCGATCAGATAGGCCAGCACTTGCGCGATGGCATGACGATTATGATCGGCGGCTTTATGGGCACAGGTGCGCCTGAAAAACTCATCGATCTACTGATTGAAAATAATGTTCGTGATATTACTTTAATCAGCACAGATACGGCCTTACCGGGTGTAGGCACCAGTCGCCTGATTGCCGAGCAGCGCGTCTCTAAACTGTACGCGTCTCACATTGGGCTCAACCCTGAAACTGGTCGCCAGATGAACGATGGCGTACTCGATGTTGAGTTGGTGCCTCAAGGTACACTAGCAGAAAGAATCCGTTGCGGAGGCGCTGGTCTGGGTGGCGTTTTGACGCCAACGGGATTGGGAACTCTTGTTGCAGAAAGTAAGCAGTTTATCGAAGTGGATGGCCAGCAGTTCCTACTTGAAAAGCCCCTCAAAGCTGACCTTGCCCTGATTCGCGGCTCAAAAGTCGACCTCAGAGGTAATGTTTTCTACAGCAAAACAACCCAAAACTTTAACCCCTTAATGGCAACTGCCGCTGAGTGCGTGATTGTCGAGGCTGAACAATTGGTCGAGATTGGGGACATTCAGCCAGAAGCCGTCCATACACCGAGCTTGTATGTCGATCATATTTTTGTGGGAGAAGCCTGATGAGTAACAACGAAAAGCACCTTATCCGTAAACGTATTGCCTACCGTGTTGCTCAAGAGCTGAAAGACGGAGATATCGTTAACCTCGGCATAGGCTTACCGACTTTGGTTGCCAACGAAGTCGACAAAGACATCGAAATCTTGATGCAAGCAGAGAACGGTCTACTGGGCATTGATGAGCTGGCCGATGAAAGTAATCAAGATCCAGACTTAGTCAACGCCGGCGCACAGCCGATCACCGCAATCGAAGGCGCGTGTTATTTCAATAGTGCTGACTCCTTCGCCATTATCCGAGGCGGACACGTAGATGCGACAGTGTTGGGCGCTCTGCAGGTGGATCAACAAGGTAATCTGGCTAACTGGATTATTCCGGGAAAAATGGTTCCGGGAATGGGTGGCGCAATGGATTTGGTTGTCGGTGCGAAAAAGGTCATTGTGGCAATGGAGCACACAGCAAAAGGCAAACCTAAGCTTTTGAAGCACTGTACCCTGCCGCTCACAGCGATGAATCAGGTTAATTTGATTGTGACCGAGCTAGGTGTCTTTACTATCACACCACAAGGTATTGAAATTATAGAAATTGCCCCAGATACCGACCTGGATTATGTGCAGTCAGTCACAGCAGCCGAGCTAATCGTCTCTCCTAACCTCAAAGCCATGCCCTGCTAGGCGATCAAAAACGGGAATAGCACTTCCATGCTACTCCCGTTCACTCTCTTTTGAATCTAGAGCTAGATCAGAACTTAATATTCATGCCTGCGAAGACCACATCGGATTCAAAGTCATCAGCCAGAACAAACTTTCGATACTCTAGGTTGAGGCCAACAGTACTAAAAAAAATCAGTTCAGTACCCGCTCCATAGTATGGATGTAATCCGGTGTGAGAATCGGTTCGCTCCGTTCCACCTGAAGGCGTATACGTTTTCTCAACATCAGAATAGTTCGCGCCACCGACAACATAGAGATTGAGGAAAGAGACAGGCGATACGCCTGCTTTCAAACCCGCAAAGCCAGTAGAGTATTTCACTTCTTGCTTGGTCGTCCCCAAAACGGTTGTGACGATGTTGCTTGTCATACCATCAACCGCGGCATAACCGACTTCCGCAGCGAAGTTCGGGTGGAACTGATACGCGTAATCAATTTTGCCCGCAAAACCCGAGTCACTCCAGCCATTAGGACCATCCGTACCGCCGCCCCCAATACCAAAACCGATTTGATGATTCCCCGCGAACGCCGTTGAAGACAGCAATAATGGCAAGAGTAAAAGCGCTTTTTTCATAGTTGAGTATTCACCATAGACACGAAACAGAGCTGGAAAATACGACAACCTTTCAATAAGTTGTATATCGTTTTTGTAAGGCTTTGTCAGAAGAGTGTATAACCCCTAGTCTACCCAATATTCAATATAGTGCGGTATTTGCCTTCAAGTTCTTTCAGGGCAGCTTCTAAAGTGGGTTCTGGTTTGCTCAAGTGAGTAATCAGAGTCATAAAATAGCAGTCCATAATCAGCGGCATTTTCTCTGCTACATTGACCGGCAAGTTCGAGTTTGCAAATACCGCATCATTGTATGACTGGTAGTAGTCCATATCCCAGATGACTTCTTTAAGCAGCGCTCGGCTCAGGTTCACATTGGAAAAATAGTAACCGTAATAGGTTGTCGCGAACTGCATCCCCATTTCCATTGCGTCGTTCACAGGGTTGGCCAAGCCTTGCTGCGCAAGCTGAGTTAGCTGGTTGAGCATACCTTCACGTAATATCGCGAGCTTGTTTTCAAAGTGGCTAAAGACCGTGCCATCTGCCACTCCCGCTTGCCTTGCTATCTGACGCGTAGACGTTTCCTGATACCCCTGCGTTTCAAACAATTCCCATGCAGCGCTAAGAATCCGCTCTCTCGTTTGTTCTCTTTTTCCCATGCTCTTTTCATCCAAAATATTGCTGCCAGATCATACCTCTACCCAGACGAGTTGACAAATTGAGCGCGCTCATTTATTAATTGAGCGCGCTCAATTTTATAATTTGGAAAGACTGCAATGGAAGAAAACCTCAAGAAAGTCGTGACTCTGCTTGGCCAGTGGTTGGTATTTATGCCGAGCTTGTTTTGCTTCTCCTACATATTAAGGCCGATAATGATGGCGCTGTTGATCCCGGGAGGTCTTTTGTTTCTCGCTCTCATTGGAGGCTCGGAAGTAAGAGACGCGTTTAAACAGATGATGCAGGAGAGATGATGAAAACACTCGCAAGCAGTGAGCTCCCAGCACAAAGTGCACTGGTTGGGCGCTTAAAGAAACGGGGCTTTTGTGACGCATTGAGCTTTGAGATCCTAGACCAACAACGTTCCCCTAGTCAGGTTTACGTGGATGTATTTGGCCACCTTCCAAACATCGTTGAAACACTGATGGCGCTGAGAAACCGTTTGGTCGCTCCGTTAGGCTTTGCTGCGTCAGCAGAAAAGATGACGTTGCGGGTCGAAGATTTACGGCAGGGACAAGGCATCGGATTACATCAAGTCGAATTACTCTCAGAGAGTGAGATCATTTGCACCAGTGAGGACAAACATATGCAAGTCTCCCTTTCAGTGGTCAAACTCGCTCCGGGGCGGTTCACGCTCTCCACTTTAGTCAATACTCGGACATGGATTGGTTACGCCTACTTGCTGGCGATCATTCCTTTTCATAAGTTGATCGCCGCTGCTAGCATTAGTGCAATGCTTAAAAGGGTCAACACTTAGGGTCTGCTTACCCCACTCTCAGGCATTTGAACATAAAAAATCCCAGCGATTTATGCTGGGATTTTTGTAAGTGAGTCGGAGAAGTCACTTATTCCATGGTCGGCATAGTAAAGGCACTCGCATGTTGTTCGAGTCTCACGCCCGTAGGCCAACGGCTTGTTACCGTCTTCATTCGGGTGTAGAAACGAACGCCATCATTTCCGTGAACATTGAGTGGGCCAAATACCGAACGCTTCCAGCCGCCGAAGCTGTGGAATGCCATAGGTACTGGAATAGGCACGTTCACTCCAACCATGCCAGCCAGCACGTCTTCACCAAACTGACGAGCCGTTTCACCATCACGGGTAAATATTGCGGTTCCATTGCCGTATTCGTGACGATTGATCAGGTCTAGTGCCGTCTCGTAGTCTTCAACTCGCACTACCGACAAGACGGGGCCAAAGATTTCTTCTTTGTAGATCGTCATGTCTGGTGAAACATTGTCGATCAACGTCGGGCCAACAAAGTAACCTGTTTCGTGTCCTTCCACCACAAAATCACGGCCATCAACCACTAGTTTGGCACCCTGTTGTTCACCTGATGTGATGTAATCGCATATCTTAGCTTTGTGCGGAGCTGAGATCACAGGCCCCATGTCATTTTCTGGCCCGTCTACGATACCCGGCCCGACACGCATTTGCGCGATCTTCTCTTCGAGCTGAGCGATGAGCTTGTCACCGGTTTCATCGCCGACCACAACCGCCACTGACAACGCCATGCAACGTTCTCCTGCGGCACCAAAGGCCGCCCCAATGATAGCGTTAGCTGCCATATCAAGGTCTGCATCTGGCATTAGCACGCAATGGTTCTTGGCTCCCCCTAATGCCTGACAGCGCTTACCGTGTGCAGAAGCGGTGCTGTAGATATACTCGGCAATTGGCGTCGAACCAACAAAACTGACGGCTTGAACTCTAGGGTCTGTAAGCAGTACATCCACCGCTTCCTTATCGCCATTTACGACGTTGAACACCCCATCAGGCAACCCTGCTTCTTTCAATAGCTCAGCCATAATCAGCGCCATACTCGGGTCTTTTTCCGATGGCTTAAGGACGAAGGTGTTACCTGTCGCGAGGGCAACTGGGAACATCCACATTGGCACCATAGCTGGGAAATTAAACGGCGTGATACCCGCACACACACCTAGGGGTTGCATCAGTGAGTGGCTGTCGACTCCCGTCCCCACGTTGGCTGAATGTTCCCCTTTTTGAAGATGTGGTATGCCACACGCGAACTCAACCACTTCCAGACCACGCGTCACCTCTCCAACAGCGTCTGAATAGACTTTACCGTGCTCGTTGGAGATCACTCGCGCCAAACGATCCATGTTTTGTTCAAGTAGTGCTTTGAATTTGAACATCACACGGGCACGCTTGAGAGGCGGTGTCTTCGCCCATAGAGGGAAAGCCCTCTCAGCTACAGCAATCGCTTCGGCGGTTTCCGCGGCCGAACTTAACACGACTTGGCGACTTTGCTCGCCTGTCGCAGGGTTAAATACAGGTGCGAAGCGACCTGTATGACTCTCGCTTAGTTGACCATTAATAAAATTCTGAACCGTTTCCATTTATCGAGCTCCTTCCCTGCTCTACTGGTTAAACAAACCAGCATCAGAGGCAAATTGATGTAAATTTTTGAATCCTAATTTGGCGTAAGTCAGCGGATGCGCCACCGACGGATCTTGCTCTGCTTCCACCACTAACCAGCCTTGGTAACCGTTTTCTGCCAGCAATTTAAGTACGGGCGGGAAATCCACGCCACCGTCACCAGGCACCGTAAACACGCCATCCAATACCGCATCAAGAAAGCTGGTCTTACGGTTCTTGACGTCTGCCAGAACATCAAGACGCACATCCTTGGTGTGAACATGGTTGATGCGATGAGCCCAGCGCTGAGCAACAGCAAGCGGATCCGCACCAGCAAAAGTGAGATGTCCGGTATCCAAAAGCAGCCCAACTTCCTTATCGGTGTGCATCATTAGATTGTCGATGTCTTGTGCCGACTCGATAACCGTTCCCATATGGTGGTGATAAGCAATTTGAACGCCCTGACTTTGGGTGTATCTGGCAAACTCAGAAAGTTTTTCACCATACTCCTGCCATTTGTCTTCCGGGAAATGAGGACGTAAATGCGCTGATGTTGTTTGATCGCCATGAATGCAGCCAGTCACTTCGGCAAACACCATCACTTTCGCACCGAGTTCTCGCAGTAACGTCAGATGCGGCTGAGCGGCTTCAATCTCTTCTTCAACGCTACGAGTCAACAACTCGCCAGAGTACCAGCCAGAGACTAATTGCAACTCATGTCCGGCTAAGATTGGCCCAAGTTGACTCGCTTCACGCGGGAATTTGTTACCTAGTTCAAATCCGGCAAAACCCGCAAGTTTTCCTTCCGACAAACACGTTTCAAGTGGTGTTTCAGCCCCAAGAGACGGCAAGTCATCGTTCGTCCACGTTAGTGGATTAATTCCTAGTTGTACTGTCATGATTGTTCCCTTAGATAACCTGATCTTTCTTGGCTGCTTCGTAGCGTTTACGCGCTTCTCTTACTGGCTCACGAACTGAAACTTCTGGCACAGCGACCTCCCACCATGAACCACCAGATTCAGTGGTACTGAGCGGATCGGTATCCAGCGTGATGACATACGTACTCTCCGCCGCTTTCGCGCGAATCAACGCCTGATCCAGTTCAGCAATGTTGCCCACTTTTTCTGCGCTAGCGCCAAGTGAGCGCGCGTGTCCGGCAAAGTCGGTCTTCGGTGCCCCCGCCTCAACGGTATTGCAATCCTGAAGCAGATTATTGAAACCCGCACCACCACAAGCTTGCTGAAGACGATTAATACAGCCATAGCCGCGGTTATCTAACACCACCACAACCAGCTTCTGACCTAACATCACCGAGGTGGCGATTTCTGAGTTAAGCATCAGATATGAGCCATCACCCACCATGACGAAAACCTCTGAATCAGGCTTCGCCATTTTGACGCCAAGCCCACCAGCGATTTCATACCCCATGCACGAAAAACCATACTCAAGGTGGTAACCCTTGTCGTAACGTGTCCGCCACAATTTATGCAACTCACCCGGCAGGCCGCCTGCCGCGCAGACAACAATGTCTTTCTCTTGCGCGGCACGGTTAACAGCGCCGATAACTTCCGCATCGGTAGGTAACTCGCTTTGGCGGTCAGTCATCGCAATCTCGACGGTTTCATTCCATTTCAATCGCAGTGATTCCGCTTTGCTCTTCCAGTTAGGGCAAATGTTCCAACCAATCAGACCACTGCCGAGTTGTGGCAAGGTACGTTTGGCGTCAGCAACCAGAGGGGCGCTGTAGTGCTTAGTCGCATCGAACCCATTGACGTTGAGTGAAACAATTTTGGCATCAGAGCGGAATAACGCGCGAGAGCTGGAAGTAAAGTCCTGTAAGCGAGTCCCGACAGCGATGACAACGTCTGCCTCACTGGCAAGTGTATTAACTGCTTCTGAGCCCGTAACTCCGATCGACCCTAGATTACTCGGGTGATCCCATGCCAATGCGCCTTTGCCTGCTTGTGTTTCACCGACGGGCAGACCAAAGGCTTCCACAAAGTCGCTGAACTCTTGGGTTGCTTCTGCGTAATGGATACCTCCTCCCGCGATCACCAGTGGCTGCTTAGCCTGCGCTATGGTCTCAATAGCAAGTTGGAGTTCATGCTCATCTGCCCCTGGTCGGCGTATCCGATGGACTTTTTCTGCAAAGAAATGTTCAGGGTAATCAAACGCCATAGTCTGCACATCCTGAGGAAGAGAAAGCGTCACAGGGCCACATTCAATCGGATCGGTCAATACTCGCATTGCCTGAGGTAAGCTATTCAACAATTGCTCAGGGCGAGTAATGCGATCAAAAAAACGGCTCACAGGCTTAAAGCAATCGTTAGGTGTGATGGTGGCGTCACTCCAGTCTTCAACTTGTTGAAGGACGGGATCCGGTTCGCGAGTCGCAAACGTATCACCCGGTAAAAGCAAGACGGGTAAACGGTTAACGTGTGCCAAAGCCGCAGCAGTTACCATGTTCAACGCGCCCGGACCAACTGATGTTGTGGCTGCCATCATGCGGCGACGATTGTTGGCTTTTGCAAAAGCAATCGCACTGTGCGCCATTGCTTGTTCATTGTGCGCGCGATAGGTCGGCAGTTCATCATTCACATGGAACAACGCCTCTCCTAAGCCTGCAACATTGCCATGGCCAAAGATGGCAAACACGCCTTCAAATATCGGTTGCAGTTGACCATCTACTTCCACTTTCTGCGCCTGCATAAACTTCACCAACGCTTGTGCCATGGTCAGTCGGATTGTATTCGCCATTCTTTAACCCTCCTGACCACGTTTACGCCACAGACTTATCAGATTGTGGTAATTACGTTTAATCTGGTCGATGAGCGTTTGATCATCAATCTCATTAGCTAACCAAGCTCGAGATGGCTGACCAAAGATGGTTCGCCCTACCGCAAACCCTTTGACCACATTATTCTGCGCAGCTTGCTTGAAGCCTTCACGCAACACCTCTTCCGGCGCATCTAACCCGAGTAACACAACGCCTCGACAATGCGCATCACGCTCGTTGATCAGTGCCTCAGCCGTTTGCCAGCTTTCTGTTTGCATCGGTGGAAGCTTCCACCAGTCAGGTTTCACACCTAGGTTATAGAAGCGCTGCATGGCGCGAAGGTAAAGGGCGTCATCGCGCTCCATGTCAGCGGGTAGAATAACTTCTAAAAGCATTTCATGGCCGGATTTGCAGCAGGCGGTGTAGACTTCCTGCACCTGTTTTTCCTGCTCCAAACGCAACGCATGATTGTCTTCCGGATGGAAGAACACCAAACACTTAACGACATGCTCAAGTGGCCAGTCAATCAATTGTGAACCGATGTTGCCGTGCTCAAGCTCTAGTGGGCGCGATCCCGGTAGCTCGACTGGACGCCCTATCCACCAACCGCTGCCCGTAACCTGATTCAATACCGATTGACCGAAAGAGCCATCGCACAATAAACCAGCTTTACCTTGCAAGTCGGCCTCACACGCCACTTCCTGGCTGGCTTTATAGATCAGTTCTTTAAGGGGAGAAATCCGACTGATATCAGCACCGACTGAACGCGCCATATCGACAAACTGAATACGGTGATCGAACGCCAGTACACACAACTCATCCCACTCTTTATCTCGCGTTGTTACTCGATGAAGGTGATTGAGGTGTGAGTCAAGATCCGGACGCGGTACCTCTTCTGCTCGCGCCAGATAATCATCCAGCTCCTCTTTACTTGGCATTGCTGGCGCACAGCCGTGTCTTGAAACCACCAGCGCGCCACATGCATTTGCGTACGCACAAGACTGCTGCCAACTCTCACCATTGAGGTAGCCACGCAATAACCCAGACATAAACGCATCCCCAGCTCCGAGCACATTGAGCACTTCTACTCTTACGCCGCGAGCGTTGATACCACCGTCAAGATCGTCTGGTAGCTCACCACTAAATACAGAACAGCCAAGTGGCCCTCGTTTGCAGACCAGTTCCGCATCCGATACTTCACGTACACTCTTCAACGCTTGCAAAGTATCTTCAGACCCTCCAGCAATATGGAATTCTTCTTCTGTACCGACAATAAGGTCGAATAATCCCAGCACCTCTTTAAGTGATGCTGTAACGTTTTCTGACTCAATATAACGTGTTTCACCGTCACCAATGGAAGTCAGCCCCCACAATACTGGTCGGTAGTCGATATCCAGCGCTGTTTTTACACCATGTTTGCGAGCATATTTCAGCGCTGTTAGCACTGCTTCACTTGTTTGAGGATGAGACAAATGCGTACCTGTAATCGCTAGACAACGGGCTGAAGCGATATATTCCTCGCTTACATCGTCAGACGTTATTGCCATGTCTGCGCAGTTATCGCGATAAAAAATCAGTGGAAACGTGTCCTCATCTTTGATCCCTAAAATCACCAGCGCGGTCAGGCGTTGCTGATCGGTGATCAAATGGCTGGTGTCTACGCCGAGCCGTTGCAGCTCTTCACGCACGAATCGGCCCATATGTTCATCACCAACACGCGCCAACATAGACGATTTCAGCCCTTGACGCGCCGTGCCGTAGGCAACATTGCCCGATGACCCACCGAGATACTTTGCGAACGACCCCATGTCTTCTAGACGGGCACCAATCTGTTGCCCATACAGGTCAACGGCCACACGTCCCATACATATAAGATCGAGTTTCTTATCGATGGCCTTCATTTGGTTACTCCTTTAATACTTTGCTGGTTTTAACCGGGGACACCACCCGGTTTCCAACTATCGCCGAATAAGGTTATTTGTGTTTCACAACCTTTATACGAAACATTTATTTCATTTTCAATGAAAAATGAAATGCAAAATCCAGACTGTGACCCATGGCCATTTTTTACTCAAATGCATTCTTTTCATTTCTAAGACACACATAAAATGAAAAATATTTATCAAAGTATCACTCAATATTTTCCGCTGAAACAAAAATTCCACAAATGAAAGACTCAATTAACACAAATATCAGAAACAGGTCACAAAATTTTTTTATCTAATAAGAATCAATAATTTAATATTGAACAGCATATTGAAATGTAAATTTCAGTGAGATCGCGATAACAGTTTTAACAATTGAGAAACAATTCGACTGGTCAGAATTCAAACATCCACATATAGTTTCTCACCGACACCAATAAAAAATATTTTTCAAACTAATGGAGTATGTTTTGCAAGTTTGAAAAGATAACGATTGAAACAGCTGAATAGGACTCACAGCCGCATTCAAGCAAAAATGAAATGAAAATTTCATTATGTGTGGAACGCGGTTGAACAAGAACGAAGGAGGCAATGATGCCATCATTACATCAAGGACTTACCATGCTGCTGACCAAGGTGAAACAACTCGCCACTACCTCTAAAGCCTTACTTAAAGGCCTACTCGTAACTTCTGGGTTACTTCTACTGACAGCTTGTGGTCAGGAAGAAGCCAAGTCGGACGTCACGCGGGTCGGCGTTGCCATTCCCAACTTTGATGACACCTTCATGGTGTACATGAAAGATGCAATGGACAAATACGCGCAACAATTTGACGGCAAAGTTGAACTGACCTTTGTCGATGCTAAGGAAGATACAGCGAAGCAGTTGGGTCAGGTAGAGAACTTTATCGTCCAGCAAATGGACGCAATTATTCTCGTCCCTGTAAACACAGACGCAACTCAACCAATGACCAACCGCATCCTTGATGCCGGTATTAAGCTGGTGTATCTCAACCGACGCCCTTCTTACCTGCCGGAAAGCGTTTTCTACGTTGGCTCTGAAGAGCTGAAGTTCGGCGAAACGCAGGCGGAATACGCCGCCAACATTAAAGACGGTGGCAACGTGGGTATCCTGATGGGGATGCTGACTCAGGAAGCCGCCATCATGCGAACTAAAGGTGTGGAAGATTTCTTCCAAGACAAGCCAAATTTCGATGTGGTTCGTAAGCAAACAGGTCTATGGCAGCGCGCTCAAGGGATGACCGTTATGGAAAACTGGCTCAACTCTGGCGACCAGTTAGACATTATCTTGGCTAACAACGATGACATGGCACTGGGTGCAATTCAGGCTCTACGTGCAGCGGGCAAACTTGATGACACCTTAGTCGTTGGTGTCGACGCTACGCCAGATGGTCTGATAGCAGTTAAGAATGGTTCTCTGAATGCGACGGTATTCCAAGACGGTGGTGGTCAGGCTCGTGGCGCGATTGACGCCGCAGTTGATGCCGTTAAAGGTAAACAGCACGATCAAATTACTTGGATCCCAGCAGAGCTGGTCACACAGGACAACCTAGCCGCGTTCGAAGCGAAACAAAAAGGTTAATGGAATAACAGCGCTCTGCACCTTCAGTGCAGAGCACTTTTTGGAGTAGTAGTTATGAGTCAAGTTTTACTCGAAATGCGTGGTATCACCAAAACCTTCCCTGGTGTTAAAGCATTAGACAACGTGCAGCTTACCCTTAAACAAGGCCGCGTCATGGCATTGATGGGGGAAAACGGAGCTGGTAAGTCAACCCTGATGAAGGTGATGTTCGGTATTTATCAGCGTGACAGTGGCACCATTCGCTACAAAGGAGAAGCCGTTGAGTTCTCGGGCGCAAAAGAAGCGCTGAAATCAGGTATCTCTATGATCCATCAGGAGCTTTCTCCTATTTTATATCGCAGTATTGCAGAGAACATCTGGCTGGGACGCGAACCGCTTAAGGGGCCGTTAAAGCTAGTTGACCACGATAAGATGTATCGCGATACCGAAGAGCTGCTGAAAAAGCTCGATCTGGATTTAGATCCACGAACTCCTATGACTGAACTAACGGTGGCAACGATGCAGATGGTTGAAATAGCCAAAGCCATCTCCTACCACTCAGAAATCATCATCATGGATGAGCCGACTTCCGCTCTAACCGACAAAGAAGTCGACCATCTGTTTGAAATAATTGAAATGTTGAAAAGTCGTGGCTGCGCTATCGTCTACATCAGCCACAAAATGGATGAAATTTTCCGCATCTGCGATGACATTACCGTCTTCCGCGATGGCTGCTTTATTGGTGAACGAGAAGCCAAAGAAACCAATAACGAAGAACTGGTGCAGATGATGGTGGGTCGAGATCTTGGTGACGTATTCCCACCTCCGACAGCCAAACCGGGCAAAACTCGTCTTGAAGTGCGAGATCTCTCCGTTGAAGGCGCCTTCAGCAACATTAACTTTGACCTTCACGAAGGCGAAATTCTTGGCATTGCCGGGCTGGTGGGTGCAGGTCGTACGGAACTGATTGAAACTCTGTTTGGGGTTCGCGAGAAAGACACCGGAGTGATCCGCATTAACGGCAATGAAGTGGAAATCAAAACCCCACAAGACGCAATCAGCCACAAGATGGCTTTCCTGACCGAAGATCGTCGCCATTCCGGCTTATATCTGATGCTCGATATCTTTGCGAATACATCCATTGCTCATCTCGACGCATACCGTAACAAAGTGGTGAATGTGCTTGATGTCCGCAAGATGCGTTCAGACAGCGAAGACCACTGTAAAAAGCTCAGAGTTAAAACCCCCGGTATGTACGAAACCATCGACAACCTCAGTGGCGGTAACCAACAAAAAGTGCTGCTTGCCCGTTGGATGCTAACCAAGCCTGACATTTTGTTCCTTGATGAGCCTACACGCGGCATTGATGTTGGTGCTAAGTCTGAAATTTACAAACTCATGCGTCTGCTTACCGGTATGGGTAAGAGTTTGGTGATGATTTCTTCCGAACTGCCCGAAGTGATGGGGATGAGTGACCGCATTCTGGTCATGCATGAAGGTCAGTTAAAAGGCGCGATTGAAGGGCAAGAAGCAACGCAGCAGAAAATCATGTCTATGGCGCTCAATTAAGGTCTCAGATCGTCATTCGTTTATCAGGATTTGTTCACCTGCGTGACAGGTGATTAAGAAGTAATTCAAGGAATGCAGTTATGATTGCAAAACTGATTAAGGCTACCTCAACCGAAGGTGAGCCAAACAAAAATTTCAAACGTCTTGTCTCTAAGTACGCGATTTACATTGTTTTTGTTGCCATGTGTATCGTGATGACGATTTTGTCTCCGGTCTTTTTGACCGTGGCAAACCTGCTCAATGTGGTTACTCAGATGGCCAGTATCGGTCTGCTAGCGTTGGGCGTGACCATCATCATTATCACTCGTGGTATCGACCTTTCATCCGGCTCAGTGCTAGCCGTCGCAGCGGTGGTATCGGCCAGTATGGCGCAAACACTCGACTGGAGTATGCGCATGTATCCGAACATGCCAGAGTTTCCAGTGATCGTGCCCATCATCGCAGCATTAGCGGTAGGTGCATTGTGTGGCTACATTAACGGTGCCTTGATCGCGTACACAGGTATTCCGCCATTCATTGCAACGCTAGGGATGATGATCGTCGCGCGTGGCGCTGCCCTGCTCTACTCTGACGGTCGCCCGGTCAGTAGTTTGATAGAGTCCTATCAGTGGATCGGACAAGGCAACATTGCTGGGCTTCCTGTACCTGTGGTGATATTCATCGTCATGGCTTTTGTCTCCTACATTCTGCTCAACTACACCCGTTTCGGTAAGTACGCTTACGCGATTGGCGGCAACGAAACCGCCGCTTACGTCTCGGGTATTAACGTCAATAAATACAAAATTCTGGTTTACACCTACGCAGGCCTTCTGGCGGGTATCGCAGCCTTGATTCTGGCTGCTCGCATCAACTCTGGTCAGCCGGGTCTTGGAGTGATGTATGAGCTGGATGCGATTGCCGCTGCAACCGTTGGTGGTGTATCTCATGCTGGTGGTATCGGCACAATTCAGGGCACCATCATAGGCACTATGATCATGGGTGTGCTTCAAAACGGGCTCGATTTGCTCAATGTATCAGCGTACTGGCAGCAAATCGTCAAAGGCTTAGTCATCATTTTTGCTGTGATGTTCGATATGAAACGTCACAAGAAAAGCAAATAACGTTTTGTAGGGCTGAAGCTATTGTCCTTTCACGAATATCTTGTCTGACGCTGCGCTCACAACGTCAGCCCTGATATGGCAATAGCTTCTGGGGATTACCCTGTTTGCGCCGCTTTACGTTGCGGCGCTTTTTTCTTCTCGCATCCAGCTTCTGACAATTTTTGGAAGCCATCACTAATCTCGTTCTGAAACAAATATTTCACGACTTTCGAATTTAAGGTATCTTTACGGAAGATTTATTTCAGATTCCGAACCTAGGAGAGTGACATGAAAGCGGCCAGTTCGCTCGGAGAGCTGCAGGATCAGATCCGCAATAATTACTCTGACCTGAGTAAGCGACTCCAGCAAGTAGCTAAGTATGTACTTGATAATTCTAACAGTGTTGCATTTGATACTGTTGCCGTTATTGCTCAGCAAGCCGAAGTACCTCCATCGACTCTAATTCGTTTTGCCAGTGCATTTGGCTTCAGCGGATTCAATGATATGAAACAACTGTTTCGTCGTAACCTGGTTGAGGAAACCACCAGCTATACCGATCGAGCCAGACTGTATAAACAGCTAGAGGGAGAACCTCACCCACCAGAAACACCAAAAGACATTCTGGAGGAATTTGCCCGCGCTAATTCTCAGGCAATGAATCACCTTGCCGCTCAAACTTCAGCTGAAAAATTAGAGCAGGCGGTTGATATCCTGCGTAATGCGGAGAATATCTATCTTATTGGACTTAGACGCTCGTTTAGCGTCGCGTCATATCTGACTTACGCACTACGTCATCTGGATAAGCGCGCTTTCCTTATTGATGGCCTTGGTGGAATGTTCAAAGAACAACTGAGCATGATTGGCCCTAAAGATGCCATCGTGTCCATCAGTTTCAGCCCTTACGCGCAAGAAACCGTGATGCTAAGCGAAGTCGCGTCCAAAGCCGGTGCACATCAAATTGTGATTACCGATAGCCAAATCAGCCCGCTCGCAGCGTTCAGCGACGTGTGTTTTGTGGTCAAAGAAGCCAAAGTGGATGCATTTCGTTCTCAGTCAGCGTCTTTGTGCCTAGCGCAAACTCTCGCGGTGTCTATGGCCTTCGATCAGGCTGAAAAACTCTAGCCTTCTCAGCGGCAGTGGTCGATCACTGCCGCTTATTTCTTCTTTATACCTGCCAAGGTCAAATCATTGAGCCAAGTGAGGGTTTGATCACTTATTTTTTACAATTCAACGCCTCTAGCTCCTCACTTATTATGTCAATTTTGGAAAAAGACAATGATACTTCTTCCAGTAATCGAAGAATAATACTAGCTTAAGTGATTGATATTTGGTGATTCAGCTTCCAAAGCGTGTTTTATTGACCGAGAAAACACACAAGTGTGAATTTCTGCTTCTGGTTCGAATTGAGTTTCGAATTTAAAATATGCAAAACCAGAAAATAACAAGCACGTCACAAAGGAAGCAAAGGGACGCCATGAGTAATCAAGCGCTAATTCAGACATTCATCGACATTGTCGGTCAAGACCATGTGTTAACCGATAACAAAAAAACCGAATATTACCGCTCAGGCTTCCGCTCGGGTAAAGGCAAAGCACTGGCCGTTTTGTTTCCCGGTTCATTAGTTGAACAATGGCGTCTGCTTCAGGCCGCGGTAGAAGCGAACTGCATTGTGATCATGCAGGCCGCCAAAACCGGTCTAACTGAAGGGTCTGCACCAAGCGGTGACGATTACGACCGAGAAGTTGTGGTGATCAACATCATGCGTATTAACTCGCTGCATTTGATTGAAAACGGCAAACAGATCATCAGTTTACCGGGTGTGAGCCTTCACCAACTTGAGAAGAAGCTTAAATCCGTTAACCGTGCGCCTCATTCCGTGATTGGCTCTTCTTCAATTGGCGCAACAGTTGTTGGTGGTATTGCCAACAATTCCGGTGGTGCTTTAGTCAAACGCGGCCCTGCGTACACGGAATTAGCGCTGTTTGGCCAGGTCACCAAAGAAGGCAAACTAGAACTTGTGAATCATTTAGGTATCGAAGGCCTTGGTGAAACGCCAGAAGAAATCCTGACCAATGTTGAACAAGGCAACTTTGACCCTTCTAAGATCGTCCACAGTGATGCGATGGCATCAGACAAAGAGTACGAAGCTCGCGTTCGTGACGTCGATGCAGAAACCCCTTCCCGTTTTAATGCTGATTCCAGACGCCTGTTTGAAGCCAGTGGCTGTGCAGGTAAGCTGGCAGTGTTTGCAGTCCGTGTCGATACCAATCCTGTCGCTGAAAAAGAACAGCTTTTCTACATCGGCTGTAGCGATCCAGCGAAGATGACGATGCTGCGCCGTGACATGCTGAGTGGCTTTAAACATTTGCCAGAAATGGGCGAATACATGCACCGCGACATTTTCAATCTGGCGGAAACTTACGGTAAAGATGTCTTCCTGTCGATTCATCACCTAGGCACTGACAAGTTGCCTAAGTTCTTTGCGCTAAAAGCAAAAGTTGAGTCGATCCTGAAACGCATTCCGTTTGTATCTAAAGATTTGCCAGATATTACGCTTTACTGGCTCACCAAACTGTTCCCACAGCACCTTCCTAAGCGCATGCTGGAATTCAGAGATAAGTACGAGCACCATCTGATCCTAAAAATGAGTGATGGTGGTATCGATGAAGCGAAAGAATACCTGGAGAACGTCTGGTCCAAGCAGGACGGGTGTGAGTACTTTGTTTGTGATGCTGATGAAGGCAAGAAAGCTCTGCTTCATCGCTTTGCGGCTGCGGGTGCTGCGATTCGCTATGAAACCATTCACTCCAATGAAGTGGAAGACATTCTTGCGCTAGATATTGCCCTGCGCCGAAACGACATTGACTGGGTGGAACAGTTACCAGAAGAGATCACCAAAGACTTGGTTATGGGTCTCTACTACGGTCACTTCATGTGTCATGTCTTCCATCAGGATTACATCTTCAGAAAGGGCGCGGATACGAAGAAGATCAAACAGAAAATGCTTGAGCTTTTAACTCAGAAAGGCGCCAAATACCCAGCAGAGCATAACGTAGGTCACCTCTATGAAGCCGAAAAGCAGCTTCAGGAGTTCTACCACTCATTGGATCCAACCAATACCTTCAACCCAGGTATAGGTAAAATGAGTAAGTACAAACGTAACTGCAGCTGCTGTGGCGGTTAACAGAAAGGAAAGCGGAGCTCATTGAGCTCCGTTTTACGATTAATTCTTCACAAACATGCCTGAACCGCTCAAGGCTTGATGCTTCTCCAATTCGCCTTCTTGATAAAAACCTGTGTGATAAACCGCCATCTGAGATTGACCACTGGTACTTTTCACAAAGCCAATCAGAATGCCGTGTTCACCTTCAAATGGCTTGGTACCTGACTGCTTCAGATAGGTTTTACACGCCTCAACGTTAGACGCTTCAAGCTTAGTTTCAAAACGCATAATCTGATTATCATTGTACATGGCGAAACCCTTTGGCTCAGTCTTACAGTACTCGACGCCATTGTCTTCAATGAAAGCGGTGACCATCAATTGGCCGTTGTTGACTTGGGTAAATTTGTAACGGTTATAGGCACTAGGTTGGTTGTAAGCATCAATGCTTTTCCATTCTGTATCTGGCAGAGAAGCCAAAACATCAATCAGTTTTTCAGTTTCAACTTGTTGATACCAAACATTAAAGTCTTCTCCTTGGATGCCAGAATCTTCCGAAGTCATCCGAAAGCCATAATCCAGTGTATTAAACTCATAATCATCCAAGTGGATTGACTGAATCTGCGCCTTTTGCACAGCAGAAAGATCTTTTCGCCATTCACCAAAAATCCAGCCTACGTTCGACAATTTAGCGTTGCGTAATGAGCTGCTAAGCACCTCACCACTTGGTTTCACTTGCTTCGAAGCATATTCCATTGCATCACTCACTGTTGACTGAGCGACTTCATACCCAGCCGACACTTCTACTTTGTGGTAATCGTTTGAAGCGTCCACACTCACCGACTGGCTCCAAAACTGTTGCTCACCTGTATAGTGATAACCAATGCCTACCCCCATGTAACGCGGTGATGTATCACTAGCGCGTAGAATATCGTCAGTCCCATTCCCTAATGTCGCAACATAGACCCCCATCGGATAAATCACACGGCTTTGGCCACCATTAATATTGTCTTTATCAGTGCTTCCAGCATCGCCAGAACCACCACCGCCACAACCAACAAGTAACGTACTTAGTACCGAAGCCGAAATCGCCACTCTTTTAAACATAATTTTTTCCCACTCATCACATACTCAACTGAGACGTATGCACACTAGAACACCATGAAATCTGGTGTGTATAAATCGATGATGGGAAGTATCCGCACGGATGTCGTTAAATCAAAAAACGTTTCAACACTAAACTTAACAGCACATTTATTTACATCTAACACATTGAATAATAGGAAGAATAACGAGTTATCTTACAGAGCTTATTTAGCAATTTTTACACTACAGAGAGGGAGATGAGTCCCCACTCTACTGGTTAGGATGGTGAGTTCAATCCAAGGTCACGTCTGCTTGGCTCCAACCAAATTTGTCGCACAGCACTTTAAGTTGGTTCAGCTCATTTTGAGTCTGTTCGACCAACCAGTTCAGGATTTCACTGATCATGGGAGAATGATTACGTTGATAACAGTAGTACTGCCAATCGCTATGTTGAAGTGAAAGCTGTTCAGGGCATTTGAGAAAATCACGCTTGAGTTCAGGTAATACCAACAGCAGATCCGTCACTGTCACTCCCTGGCCGGATAGGCAGGCACTTAGCGCTAAATCCAAGCTGAAGAACACGGTATCCCTACCCTTTTTCGCCCCTTGCAGATCAGCGTTGCTTAACCAGTTTTTCCAATCCTGATGATCAAGGGTGGCATGCAGATGTGGCAACGTCAGAACGTCACTTAACTGAATATGCTGCTTAGAGAGGGATTCAGCGTAAACCGGCGCCATAAACTCATCACGAAGAAAGGTCACATCTGAGCGATTCTGGTATCGCTCACGCTTTCGCGTGTTCACGATCAGCAGATCGCAGTCTTCAGAATCAAGCGGTGGATCTTCTTCAATCGATGGGATGATGACAATCTCGTGTTCAGGGTATCGCTCGTTGAGCATCGCAACCTTAGGCATCAGAATACGCGTGGCGTAACTGAGCGCACTTTTGATCACAATACGCTTCTTATTTGGCACCGCCCACTGAGCAATCAAGCTGTCTAGCGCAACGTAGTTTTTGCGCAGCACTTCATAGAGATCTTTCCCTTGCGTTGTTAACTCGATCGCTCGGTGTTTTCGGATCACTAAAGATGCTTTTAGCTCATCTTCAAGCTGTTTTATCTGGCGGCTGACTGCACTTTGGGTAACATTAAGCTCATCAGCCGCTTTGGTAAAGCTCATAAGGCGCGCCACAGATTCAAAGACTTTCAATCCGTTGTGTGAATAAGGGAGACGGTTATAAGGGGACATAATTCACTCGCATGATCTGAACTCATGTAAGAGTGGCATAAATGTCATTTGAAGGCTAGCCAGCAAACTCGTACCTTATTGTGATAACGATCACGAGGCACACAATGAAAAAAATTCTCTCTCTGGCATTCCCACTGATAATTTCGCAGCTCATCGCAATGGCACTGGTTCTGACTGATGTCTGGATGATGTCGCGACTCAGTGTGTCTGCGCTAGCAGCTGGAGGATTGGGTGCGTCCATCTACAGTTTCGTCTTTATTGTCGCGAGCAGCACCGTGGGTTGTGTGGCGAATTTAATTGCGATTGCTTATGGTCAACGTATTGCGAGGCCGGAATACGGCAATCAGCAAATCCGCTTAGCAGTAAAAGGGGCTGTATTACTGACAGTGATCCTGTCTGCGATCTTAACCTTGTGTTTTGCATATGCACCGCAACTACTGGCACTGGCGAAACAACCTCAAGAACTCGCTGGCCCAGCTATGGAATACCTAGACGCATTAAAATGGGCCATGTTGCCGTCTCTGATGCTACTGGTGCTGCGTGGCTTAACCAGCGCGCTTGGTAATGTTCGCTCGATCATGGTGATGTCATTACTGACGGTTGCGCTCAACGTACCAATCAGCTATTTGCTTGCTTTCCAGCTAGAGCTTGGCTTGGCAGGACTTGGCGCGGGTACCGCTTTAGCGGCATTCATTGTGATGCTGGGCTACGGCTACTGGGTGTTTAAGCGCCCTGAATACAAGCCGTTTGCGCCGTGGAAAAATACAGAAGAATACTCGCTATCATTGCTTAAACCTTTACTGGCGATGGGCTTGCCTATTGCACTGGCTGCGCTGCTTGAACACGGCCTGATTTACGGTGGCACTTTGATGGCAGGTACCATCAGTATCGCCGCGCTCGCATTGCATCAAATTTTGCTGCAATGCCTGAGCTTCACCTGGAACATCAACTTTGGTTTCTCGCAAGCCGCAGCAATTTTGGTCGGTCAGGACTACGGTGCGGAAGATTATGACGGTATTAAGCGTACAGCCTTACGCAGCTTTGGCCTGACGACAGTGATAAGCGTAGTACTGGCAGGTGTGTTCATGTTATGGCCTGAGCTGATCGGCTCCATTTTCAATCTGGATTCCGAGCTTTCAACACTGCTCGTCGCCGTTCTATGGGTAGTCGCGCTCTCTTTCATTGTTGATGCATGGCAGCTACTGGCGATTAACCTGCTTCGCGGTATGAAGATTGTTGTTGGGCCGACTGTAGTGACGGCTGTTGGCTACTGGCTGTTTGGTCTACCGGCTGCATGGCTTCTACTGCCAGACTTTGGTTTAGGCGGTATCTGGGGCGGTATCGGTATTGGTCTAGGCGTCACAGGTGTGTTGCTACTTGTTCAGCTTCTGCTGGCGATTAAAAAGCAACGCAATACAGATTCTCTTGCCGTAGCCATGGGTTAGTCGGTAGTATCGCTTCGACCATGAGTGAGAGAAGCGATGACAGACCTCGATATTGAATTTGAACATATTTTTCTGGAAGTAAAAGCCGAACGCTGGCACAGCATCGAGCGATTCTATTTCAGCTACTTTTGCTTCCGGGAAAATTACCTCACCAAGAAAGGTAAGCCCGATTGGGAGCTTGCTCGCCAGCACTGCCCTCGTTCTCGCTCCCTCACTATCATTAAGCACGCTGAGCTTGAGCCGCTGGTTCCGCACGAAGTGATCACCGGAGAAATCAAACGTTACTGGCGTGATGGTTTACTCACACCAAGAGCATTACGCCGTATTCTCGACAGCCTTCTGGATTACGCGACCATTACCAAAGCAGAAAAGAACGTCTTAAAACAAGCAGGCTTTCTCAACGCAATGCCAGCCTTTTGGTATCAATCCAAAGACAAATCACCGATATCAAGGTTCGCAGCCGCAAATATCGAGATGCAAGACCAATCAAGAGATTAGCGCCTACGATGAATTCTAGCGGGCAACACCGTAATTCCTGTTTTCATCTCCGGCTGCTTTAGAATGGCTTGTCCGTAATCAAATAGTGTCTGAGCAATCAGATCGCAGTCCTGTTCAACCGAGTCAATTTTCACAGGTAAGCAATCCAGAATGTCGTAGTTATCGAAGGTCGCCAAGCGAATATCTTCATCCAGCATGTTCTTCTCGGTCAAAAAACGCAAAACCCCTTCCAACAATGAATACGAGGCGGTATACACGGCTTTAGGTAGACGCCCTAGATCTTCTACAGCCAGTGCCATGAGCTCGTAGCCTGACTCAGGTTGATAATCCTTGGTATACACGTAGCGATCATCAAAACGCACACCTGCATCCTTAAGCCCGAGCTGATAGCCCTTAAAACGATCTCGGCTCGTAGACAAGTTAAGCTGACCACCGATATACACGCACTCTTCACCACTTAAGGCTAATTGAGCCACCACTTCCTTCGTCGCTTGCTCAGCATTGGTTTTGATATTGATGAAATGGCTATCTTCTAATATACGGTCAAAGAAAATTACTGGAGTGCTTGGGCTGATAGGTTGATAGAAGGTGTCATCCATCATGCAAGTTGCCACTAACAGGACATCCACCTGCCGTTCAATCAAGCTCTTTACTGCCTGTTGTTCCTGTACATGATCATCGTCGGACGAGGCGATAAGTAGCTGATAACCATTATTCCGACACAGTATTTCCAACCGTTTAGCAATGTTCGCAAAGCCCATGTTCGCTAAATCTGGAATGACTAAGCCTACGGTATAGGTCTGCTTAGACTTGAGCGCTCTGGCGTAGATACTCGGCTTGTAATGATACTGTTCAGCAATAGCCTGTACTTTCTCCACCGTGTCTTCATGAATACGGTGCTTTTTTGCGTGTCCATTGAGCACAAAACTCACTGTTGACTTGGAAACACCCGCCAATGCAGCGATGTCTGCCAACTTTAGTTTTTTACCTGCCATTATTCTCTTTTCCTACTCGGTATCTTTATCAGCCTGCCTTGCTGCTAGCTCGATCAACGCCACTGCGCTCTCATGTTTAGACTCTGACAATGATCACAATTTGATCTTTATCGTGATAAATGATCTCTGCAAACCTAGATCGCTAAACCGTTTTAGCTATACAATCAGCTTAATTTAGTTAAGTAAGAGATGCAATGATGAAAAACAGAGTTTGGGTAACAGGAGATGCAGTTGTAGACCTGATTCCAGATAGCGAGTCCAGCTACTTGAAATGCCCAGGTGGCGCGCCTGCTAATGTGGCAGTCGCCATCGCCAGATTGGGCGGTGATGCTGCTTTTATTGGTCGCGTCGGGCAAGATCCCCTCGGCCGTTTTATGCAACAGACACTCAAGCAAGAGCAAGTCGATACGCAGATGATGATACTCGACGAAGCACAGCGCACTTCGACCGTTATTGTTGACCTTGATGATTCTGGCGAGCGAAGCTTTACCTTTATGGTCAAGCCTAGTGCAGACCAATTCCTTGAAACCAGTGACCTACCGACCTTCACCCAGGGTCAGTGGCTGCACGTATGCTCAATTGCGCTAGCGAACGAGCCAAGTCGCAGCAGCACACTGGAAGCGATGCGTCAGATTAAAGCTGCAGGGGGGTATGTAAGTTTTGACCCTAATTTAAGAGAAGAGGTGTGGGTAAATCCAGAAGAGCTCAAACCTGTCGTACGTGAAGCAATTACGCTGGCCGATGTCGTCAAGTTTTCGGATGATGAGCTGTTATTTTTGACAGGCAGCGATACCCTTGAACAAGGTGTGGAAGCACTAAAACCGTTTAAAAATACACTAGCCTTAATCACTCAGGGGGCGAAAGGTGCGTTAGTCCTGTTTGAAAAAACACAACAGCTTATTGCCAGCCAAGCAGTATCACCCGTTGATACTACAGGGGCAGGCGATGCTTTTGTCGGAGGCTTGCTCGCTAAGTTGTCTCAATATAATGACTGGCAACAGCTTGAGGTCATTCATTCTGCGGTAAAATGGGCTAATGGCTGTGGCGCACTTGCTACTACGCAGAAAGGCGCTATGACTGCCCTACCTTCCTATCAGGCTCTAGAGGAATATATTCAGAGGTAATTGGAAGGAAATTCTGGAGAAGAAGGCAGAGAGTTCTGCCTTTTTCTCCTAGCTCACCTACGCGGAAACTCAACAATTCAGGAAACACTTCATTACCCTCACATCTCGCTCACCCATGCATTTGAATTGGTGATGCAATCCATGACGGTTTCTTCATGGAGCTCAACATCTTTCAGTAAAGACTCCAAAAGTTTCCAATTAGAACTTTCTATCGCTTCTGCTATCGAGAGTAGAGAACCTAATACCCCCTTCCTATGTATGAGGGCATCGGTGATCACATCAGATAATGATAAAGACGAAACAATGTCTTCCAATGCCATATCTAGCAAACCTTCAACACGTGAGAGCATTCCACAGAGATAAGCAGAATCTGCTAAATGAGGCTGATTAATGTTAGCCGCTAACTCTTCCAATAGTTTTGCTCTTGTGAGTAAATTCCTGAGAATAATGTTAGGTTTACTAGGCGAAAGCGCCGACAACGTTGTGTAGGTGACATACTTTCTTATTCTGTCATTGCCTAGATATGCTAAAGCTTGCTGTGTACTTTCTATAGATCTATTGAGTCTGGAATCATTGTTAACAAAATTTAGAAGCTGGACCGATAAGATTGGGTTTCTTTCTATGACTTGATTGACCTTATGAACTTCAATGTCTCTTTTTGCAACAAGGGCTGAAAGCTTAAAAATATCAACGGCAGACGCAGACAGTTTTTTTGTTTTTATCAGCTCTGGTTTTTGATAAAAATACCCTTGAAAGTAGTCGAAACCACACTGACAAGCTTGTTGGAATTCAGTGTTATCCTCTATTTTTTCCGCAATAAACTGAATGTTGGAATGCTGAAAATCACGAATGATTCCAGCGCATTCTTTCATTGAAAGCGCTCTAAGATCTAATTTAATAAAATCAATGAGTTTATAAAATCGGTCCCATTCAGGAGAAGGTTCAAAATCATCCAGTGCCACAAGGTAATTTTTTTGTTTTAACTCACTCACAGCATTGAAAAGCTCGTCAGTTGGGCTGCATGATTCGAGGATTTCTACAACGATATCATTTGAAGAGAAATCAAAGGGTACGCCTTCTATCAGATCTTTATATTCAAAATTCACAAAGCCTTGTTTGTTGTCTAAGTTTTTCTTTTGAAAGGTAAGAAATTGCTCAGAAAGAAGGCGCATGGTGACTCTTTTTGCATTTTCTGATTGGAACGCATTTGTATCACTTTCTCTATATAGCAATTCATAGGCGAATAATTCCTTATTCTTATCGATGATAGGCTGCCTAGCGACAATTGATAGTTTGCTACTCATAGTATTACCTGACGTTTTTTTAATTAGAATTCTTATAGGTTTGCTAAAAACTATAGTACAGCGCCATTGCAATTGTGCGATTTGAAGGGCAGTAAGTCAGAAAGTGAGATACCGCTTAATCTCTTCATTGGTTATTTTTAGCGCAACAAAAAACGGCGCCCAAAGGCGCCGTTAGAAACAACAAAGCAATACATTTTATTTAAACACAGGTCGGAAGAAACTTCTCTCGTAGCTGACGACGCAGTCTGTCTCTTCGGCGAACTTAAATGCTTTCATACACGCTTCGTCTTGGAAAGACTTATTGCGATACTCATCATAGGCTGTCAGGCTTTCAAAGGTGAACAATGCCAGTGCGATATTGCTAGCACCTTCCGAAGGCAGAAAGTAGCCGTTGTGCTGACCACCAAATTTCTCTACCAGAGGGATCCACATTTTGGCGTACTCCTCAAACTCTTTGACCTTCTTCGGGTTGATAACATATCGAATGTAACAGGTGACCATTTCTCTACTCCTTGATTTGAATCCATGCCTTAATGTCTGGCTAATTAACTTACGCCTTAAAGCGGTCAATCGCCAGTGTCAGATCCGTGGCCTGACTCGCCACTACAGTGGCAGACTGCGCGTTTTCGGACACAGCGCCTACGTTAGCGTAAGTCAGGTCACGAATAGTATTAACGTTACGGGCGATCTCTTCTGAGACTGTGCTTTGCTGTTCCACTGCCAGCGCAATTTGCGTGCTGCTGTCGAGGATGTGTTTCATCTCTTCCATAATCGCTTTGATATGACTTAGGGCCTGCTCTGACATGTCTACGCTGTCTGCCCCTTTGTTGCTGCATGACTGAATCGTAGAAACTACCGTTTGAGTCTGCTGTTGTACCGCGCTGATAATATCGGAGATTTCCGCGGTTGAACGCTGCGTCTTTCCTGCGAGTGTTCTAACTTCATCAGCAACTACAGCAAAGCCCCGTCCCTGCTCCCCTGCTCGTGCGGCTTCAATCGCAGCATTGAGAGCTAAGAGGTTCGTCTGCTCTGCAATTTCACCAATCACATTCAATACACTGCTGATCTGATCAGACAGTGCCAGCAAATGATTCACCTCACCGCGGGCAGTGGCTAAGTCTTCTGAAAGCGATGAAATGGTATCGCGTGTTTCCACAATATCATTAAAGCCAAGCTGAGCTGTGTCGTAACTTCTCTGAGTGTTGTCCGCAGCGCTTTCCGTTGTGCTGGCGACGTCTTTGATTGTCTCACCCATTTCAGTTACCGCCGCCGCAACACTATCAGTTTCAATCTGCTGCTGGCTTAACGCCTGTTCGGTATCCACGCTGCTTTGTTGTAACTGAGTAGAAGCCGCTCCCAGCTCATTGACGCTGCCTTGCACACGAGAGATCAGCCCCTGAATACTAGCCAGAAGGCTATTAAGCTGCCCTGCCATTTCTGCGATTTCATCTTTTCGGTCGGTATTGGCTTTAAGAGTCAGGTCATGTGTATTGGCAATAGTCGACATCATATCGCTCAGCTGCTGGATGTTGCTCTGAACACTGCGGATAAGGAAGTACGAGCCCAATAATAGTAACCCGGCAACAAAGATGACAGACCCAGCAATGAAACGCTCAATACTAGCCTGAGCGCGTTCAATTTCTGCATCTAGTGTCGATTCAATACCATGGAAGATAGTAAAGATGTCAGTGAACAGCCCTTTCATCTCATGCTTGAGGTGTTCAACTTGAGCTGCATCAGAATCATAACTCACCGCTAACATTTCCAGATCTTTGCGGTACAGAGTAATTTTCTTACTTAAGGTAGGAAGTTGACGAACAACGATGCCAAGTGCATCAAGATCATTGGAAAGCATGCTTGATAGGGTCTGGAAATCCGCATACTCGGCCTTGAACTCCTCAAGCTTACTGGCATCTGGTTTGTCTAAAAACTCATATTCGATACGATTCATCTCTAATAGTGAGACTTCCATATCTTTTACTTCAATTAGGGTTTTCTCAAGCTTGAGCAGTTTGAGGTTACTCAGCTCTGTAATGGTTACAATGGCAATAAGCGCAAGAATAGAGAGGCCGGTAAGGCCAAATAGTTTTGTTTTTATGGTCATGGTCTTTCTCAATGAAGCAGGCTTGCAATAACTACTTATTTTTATAATGGTTTTTGCGCTTTGTAACATGTTGTTACAACCATGTCACCCTTACATTGGCGCAAATTTTCTTTTTCTTAATAGTTGTCTATTGTTTGATTCTTAATCTACGGCTTAAAGAGGCAAATATCGTCATTTAAGATGCAATCAGTAGCACAACAAAACGGGTATTCAACCTCCCAAACAACAAGACGCTGGCTGCGTTCTGAGCTCAAAACGTATATTTATCAAACATCCCATCACTATATTGTTCAGAAAATAGGTACGACCACACAATGAAAGCACTATAGGAATTGATCGAGTTATATACGCACTCAAAGATTAAAGAGTGAGCAATTCAACGGCGCAGGCGGATGTATTAATGCTCACCTGAGCTGCGGCTCTTACGAGAAGGTCTAAAACTATGAGTATGACATTGTATGAAGCGAATCGTTTTCAACCAGATATCTGCAAGTCTCTGACAACAGAGTGGCTTGGTGAAATGATGAAGGGCTCGCACTATGGAAAGCTCTGGTGTACTCACGCCAACGGAGCGACAGAAAATGGAGAGTTTTATCAACGGCATCACCTTGATCAGGCACAGTTGGAATGCACTCAACAAATTCAGTCGATGAAAAACATTCAGACCTTGTTATCCAAGACGCCGTTTATTCAGAAACATCCTGCGGAAGCTATGAGCTTATTGTCAGCGCGTGGCGCTGCAATTGAGTCTCTCTCAACTCAGAAAACACAAAAGGTGATGCTGTCGCGAGTGAGAAACATGAAAGTGGTCCGCTCAACAAACCAAATTGATATCAATGGGTTGAAGGCAGAATTTTCCAAACTGGATAACAATAAGCGCTTTTATCTGATTTCAGTGCGCGCGAACAGTGGTTCACACGCCATTGCGGTAGCGTCGAGTAAAGCCAAGGGCTTTTTCAGCCCGTCGGGTTACCTCTATTACTACGATCCAAATCTGAAGAAAGTTGTGAGATGGCGCAGACGCACCGATTTAAAACGCTTTCTGGATAAGTCGTTACTGTCAGATTACCGCTCAATCAATGGCATCTGGCAGGTTGCGCCTGTGTAAACGATACGAATAAAAAAAGGCTACTCAATTGAGTAGCCTTTTAAAATCTTACGCGCTTGGCTCTTCGCCAAATATAGCTTCAATGCCTGAATACCGGTTACGCCAACTCACCGCCGCAGTCAATTACCTAATCAAGCAAATGGCGGTCGTGCTGCTTTGAGTGTTTTTAATCTGGCGGTCTGACAGCCATGCAACAGTGAAATACCTGTCGCTGCCTGCTCAACGAAAACTCGTGATGTCATCACTGCCTGGCCATGGTTTACAAAAACTTCTATTGAGGAAGTATCGGCAAGAATGCGCAGTTGAATCTTATCAGTATCGATCTTGAGTTCTCTTTGAGTATCTACCGCTCGATTCAGTGTCTGGCTGCGGTCCAGTATAAGTGTTTGGCGATCTTCATCTGCGTACAAGACAACTTTGTGCTGGCTACTTTCAAACAAATTCAGGCTCTGCCCCCACTCCAGCTCAACTTCAAGATCGAACGAATTACGCTCCAAGCGATAAGGCTCGTCGGTTAACTCAATGTGGCGTTGGCTATGAACGAGTTCTTCGAGCTCCTTAACAGGCCATTGGTTCAGCCGTCCGTTTGGGTAACTCAGCTCACGCATACAAGTGAGCTGATGCACCCAACCATTTTCGCTGCTTGGTTGGTCAACTTCATCAGGTAACCCCATCCAGCCACAAATCACACGCCGGCCATCCGGTGTTTCAAGTGTCTGGGGAGCGTAAAAATCGAAACCGTAATCCAGATGTTCAAACTGCGACAAAGATAAACCATTTTCCAAACAAGCTTTAGCAATCCCGTTGTGATGAGGAATGGTGTTGTGCTGAGAGAAAGATTCAATCCCTTGTGGCCCGATTACGACAAGCATCTGTCCATCGAGTTCAAACATGTCAGGACACTCCCACATGTAGCCAAAGTCCCCCAGCTCTTCACCATAAAGCGTATCAAACTTCCAGGCCCTAAGATCTGTTGAGGTGTAAACAGCCAGGCGTCCTTTTAGGTCCGTAGTTTGTGCACCTAACAACATAAACCATTGGTTTTGATGTCGGACGATTTTAGGGTCGCGAATGTGTGCGGTAACTCCATCGGGTAACTCACTGATAACCGGCCCATGTTTATCGAAATTCACACCATCTTTGGATGTGGCAAGACACTGAGTTGTGTGACGTTCGCGATTCTCGCCAATACGAACATTACCCGTATAGAACAGCATCAACTCAGAGCCATGACTGAGTGCGTGCCCGGAGAAGGCACCATGGCTATCAAACCAATCAGACGGTGTGAGCGCAACTGGTTGCCACTGCCATTCAATCAAGTTTTTGCTGATTAAATGTGCCCAGTATTTGTCTTTGTGGGTACAGCCATGGGGATACCATTGATAAAACAAGTGATACTGCCCGTCATGGTAAACAAAACCATTAGGATCGTTGAGTAACCCCTGTGGCGGAGAAATGTGCCAATCGGGTCGAAACGGACAGTTAACCGCGTCGAGCGCGTGTTCAAGCTCCAACCTTTGTTTTTCGCCGATACGCTGTCCTATAGACAGCAGATCTGCGGGACTTAATGAGTCTGGAATTGGGAACTCTACTTGATATTCATCTAGTACAATTTTGATTTGAGAACCTGACACAGTGCTCGCCACTCGCGAACAATCTCTGATTGCAAATATCAATCGACCTTGCGGCATCAGAACTCTTGTTATGTTTGTCTCACCACCACACTGGGTGATCAGGCTTTCAACCGACATCTTTAAAACCTAAAAGTTGGGAACGTTTGCAAAATACACTATTTGTTCTATTTGAACAAGATCAGTAGATACTCGCCTTCACTATTCAGGTGGTGACAGAGTGTATAGAAACGAAAATAAATACGCTGAATCCGGTGAGATTCAGAAATTGAAAATGGCTTCCGGCACTAAGCTAACACCTGACCGGAAGCCTTTTTATCGAGCAATGATTCTTTGAAAACTCAGGGCTAGAACCAAGTTTCCATTTGTAGGGCAAACAAGGTTTCACCACCTTGTCCCATTGTGCTGGCACCTGAATCCAAGCTTACTGAGTAGTTGTCCAGATCTTCACTCCAGTCAACGTAACTTACAGCAAAGCGAATTTCAGGGCGGTCAAAGAATCCAGCTGATGTCGCCAGCTTCACAGTCGGAGCCACCGTTAACTTGTAGAAGCTACCGTCTGCTTTTTCCACGCTGTTATCTAGATCCATGTACTGGTAGGAGCCTTCATAAACCATCTCAAAGTTCGAATTTAGCTCTTGAGCCAATCGAACGTTAACAGATGCCCATAGGTATTCATCGTTATCTTTAACACGATCTTTGCTCATCTCAGCCATAAATGCGGGTGCGATGCGCCAGTTATCGGAGAATTTAGTGACGCCATAGCTAAAGATTCGAACTGCCTGAGCATCATCATTCAGATCACCATCAGAGCCAATACCTTTGAGTGATGCACCAAGGCCCTGGCCAATCAATACGCCAGACTTCGAGAAGCCCTCGCTGACACCGAAAAAGTCATTGCCATGGTAGGCTAACATTGCATGCAGGCCGTCTTCTGCTCGCTCTGTGGGTGACGATGAGCTGGTTGAGCGGTCTGCATTATCGTTTGATTTCATCGCGTTGAGCATTAACTGCCATGAGCCAAAGTAGTTGTTCATAGTCGCAACATAGTTCTCCACATCAGTGCTTGAACTATCGATTTCGCCAAAATCGCGGCCATAAAGAGAGAAGTTTGCTTTCCAGTCCTCACCTAGTTTCACGTCATACAGGCCGGCGCCCGTGCCAGAGAGAAATACGATGTCAGAATCAAAGAAATGGATATCGAAATTGTCTCTATCAAATCTCTTACCCGCCCAGATTTTCGCATCTTCAAACGCACCGCTAAACCATGTTAAATCAGAGAACTCTGTGTACACCTGTCGAACGTTTAGCTGACTATCGCTTGCTGTCCATTCATTGTTAGTTTCGACACTGTCTGCCAGCATGATTTTGTAATACGCTTTTGAACCATCTTCAGCCACGCGATTATGAACAAGGTTGGCTTCCAGATAGTTATCATCTTCAAGGCCAAGACGTCCAACCGGAGCACCTAAGGTTCCTGCCGCCGTCATGTATGGGCCACTTCCTGTCGCACCATTCAGGCTATCATTAATCAACAACCCTGCTCGCGCATAACCGTGGAACTCAAAGCTTCCGGCAGATTTTTCAGCCTCTTTTGCTACTTGCTCTGTTTGAGCTAGGCGGCTTTCTAATTCCGAGATCCTTGCTTCAAGAGAAGCCATATCGTCTTGAGAAAAGGCATTAGGTGTGATTGCCAGAGTGACAGCACACGCAAGTAAAGACTTCATATTGTTCATTCTAATTCTCCATTGAGTAAATAACTTGGATTCAGCAGCAAACGTTCCCAGTTAATTCACAACCAATGCGAACCGTCGAATTTTAGGTCTATATACCTCAATACTCGTTCTCGATTTATTTACTTCACCTCAGTGATAGTGAGTGGACTATAAATACATTTTCGGTAACGTTCCCGAAAATAATTATAAAAACAGAATACTCATCACGAATATCTATAGAAGTGTGATCTTATATAATGAGAGAATTTTCATATGTGGGAATAAAAACGCCTGAAACGAACTTCAGGCGTGGAAAGGCTAGCAGGTTTCGCGCTGTATATTCTGAAAAGTCAGTACAACTTTACTCATCACCTGAGGTTTACCTTCAATCAATTCAAGCAGCACATCCGCACCACTTTCTCCAGCTTTATCAAATGGATAACTAAACGTCGATAAACTTGGAGACACAACAAAGCCAAGCTCATCATTACCTACTCCCAGTATTTTAACTTGCTCACCAACCACTATGTTTTCTTCCTGCAGTGCTTTAATTGCACCAATGGCAATTCGGTCAGTTGCACAAAAAACACCATCAACCTGAGGATATTCTTTAATAAGACGCCGCATATTGGCATAACCAGATTCAATGCTGAACTCTCCGTGACAATGGAACAATAACTCTTGTTCACTGTGCATCGTAAGCGCTTGCTTCAATCCATCAGAACGCTGTTTATCTACGGCGAGGTCTGAATCCGCTACTCCAATAAATCCGATATTTTCGCATCCAGCATTGAGCAAGCGCTTTCCTGCTTCGTACCCTACACGCAGATCATCATGGACAATACTCGGGATATTAAACAATGAACCATCCTGGCCAATTAGAACAATCGGAGCTCTTGACTGAGAAATGGCTTCAACCAACTGAGTGTCAATGTGTGTCGCATACAAAACAATACCCTCCACTCGCTTTTGATTAAATAAACGAATGAACTCGATCTCTTTCGAATCGGATTGCTGAGTGCTGGCCAGCAAAACATGCTTTCCTGCCTTTTCAAATATGCGGCTTAGACCATCAACGCCTTGAGACGTGGCATTAGATGAGACTCGCGGCACAATGACACCCACCAAATTGGTTTTTTGTGATTTGAGATCTTTCGCCACTTGATTGACCACATAGCCCACTTCGTCGACAGCTTTCATGACTTTCAACTTGGTCGCTTCTTTTACACCATACTCGTTGTTGATCACACGAGAGACTGTGGATTTAGATACTCCGGCCAGTCTGGCGACATCGTGCAGGCTTGCCATGTCTATGCCTTCATTAAGTTATTGGGAATGTTTGCAAAAGTTACCAGAATCTGACGGAATTTCCACTTCGCCCAATCGGTTTAGCAAAAAAGTTTAGCCGATCCAACTCACATTACCTTTTATTAACCTTTGACTGACACTGACAGATAGAGAAGAATTCATTTTGCAAACGTTCCCAAAAAAAATTACTGCCTTTTTGAACTATAAATTATTAGCAAAATAATAATCGGGGTTTGGAATGAATTATCCAAAAATTGCCAGAGAGCTGCTGGAGTTACTTGGAGGTAAAGACAACCTTCAAGCACTCGCCCACTGCGCGACGCGACTGCGCCTTGCACTGAAAGACGATTCAATCATTAATGAAGAAGCGATCAGCAACTTAGATGGCGTCAAAGGCCAATTCAAAGTTGCTGGACAATATCAAATCATTTTTGGTTCAGGCATTGTTAATCAGGTACACGCTGAAATGGCGAAGCTGACGGGCATGGCAGACATGTCGACCAACGATGTGGCCAGTGCGGGTGCACAAAAACAGAATATCATTCAGCGTGCAGTGAAAGGTTTATCCGACATTTTTGTACCTATCATCCCTGCAATTGTCGCTGGTGGTCTGTTGATGGGTCTGTTCAACGTACTGACAGCGAAAGGCCTCTTCATTGACGGTCAATCTCTGATTGATGCCAATCCGGGGCTTGCTGATCTCGCTAGCATGATCAACACATTCGCTAACGCACCTTTTGTTTACCTTCCTGTTTTATTAGCGTTTTCTGCCAGTAAAAAATTTGGTGGAAACCCGTTCCTCGGGGCCGCTCTGGGTATGCTGATGGTGCATCCAGATCTGCTGAACGGCTGGGGATTCGGTGGAGCAAGCGTAGCTGGGACGATTCCGACATGGAACATCTTTGGTTTCGAAATCCAAAAAGTCGGTTACCAAGGTTCAGTTCTACCTGTATTGGTTTCTGCCTTCATCCTTGCCAAGGTTGAAAATGGCCTACGCAAGGTGATTCCTTCTGTGCTGGATAACCTCCTAACGCCGATGCTGGCGATTTTTATCACAGGTTTCCTGACCTTTACATTGGTTGGTCCAATCACGCGTGATATTGGTTTCCTGCTTGGCGATGGTCTGAACTGGCTATACGATTCTGCTGGTTTCATTGGCGGCGCACTGTTAGGCTTCATCTACGCACCGTTTGTGATTACCGGCATGCACCATAGCTTTATCGCAATTGAAACTCAGTTGCTCGCCGATATTGCAGTCACTGGCGGCACCTTTATTTTCCCTATCGCTGCCATGTCTAACATCGCACAAGGTGCTGCAGCATTGGCGGTTGGCTTTACCACTAAGGACAATAAACTTAAAGGAATTGCAATGCCTTCGGGTGTCACTGCCCTACTGGGTATTACCGAGCCAGCCATGTTTGGTGTCAATCTTAAGCTGCGTTATCCGTTTATTGCGGCAATTATCGGAGCGGCATCGGCCAGTGCATTTATTACTCTGTTTAACGTCAAAGCTCAGGCATTAGGTGCTGCGGGTCTACCTGGCGTGATTTCGATTGTGCCTGACAAGCTAGGCTACTATGTCACAGGCATGGCTATTTCATTCGTTATAGCGTTTGCTCTAACGCTAGTTCTTGGTGCTCGCTCCGGCCAAGAGTCAGGCAACGCTGCAACAACATAGCTGAGAGCAGTCCCCCGTAGCTAAAACATGTTTTTAGCTCACTCCTACCCCGCCTCAGGCGGGGTATTTTACTTTTTAGTACTCCTCACTCGAATGTGTAGCTTTATCAACATTGGTAACGCCAGATAGGACACTATAGGAACAATGATTCCAACTGAAACCAAAGTGATGACAAACGGATGCTCACTGACTTGGGCTTGTACCCAGGCAGGAATAAAAAACACCAATGGTAAAAGAATAATAAAAGTATATAACGCCACCCAATGACGATTGGGTGGCGAACCATTACGCTCGCCACTCATGATTATCCCTTCGCGAAATAGCTGTTCATCACATAACCGTATTTGGTGGTGTGCTCCGCCAAAACCTGACCCAACGCTTCGCCGTGCTCACTGCGCCAGTCGTTCATTAGCTCAGCCAGAACCGAAGCCCATGTCGTCACTTTCACACCAGCCTGAGTCAGTCGTTGTATCGTCACTTCCTGAACCGTTTTGTTCCACGTGCCAGATGCATCAATCACTGCGTAGACATCGTAACCTTCTTCGACTGCTGACAGTGCAGGGAAAAGTAGGCATACATCCGTTACGATACCCGCCATGATGATCTTTTTGCGACCTGTTTTCTCAATCGCCTGCTTGAACGCTAAGCTATCCCAAGCATTGATTTGCCCTTCACGCTCGATCACTTCCTCACCAAGTACTTGGGTAATTTCTGGCATCACAGGACCATTTGGACCTTCCGGTAAACTTGCAGTTACAACTGAAGGCAGTCCGATCGCTTTCGCTGTTCTGGTCAAACCGACAATGTTGTTTTTCAGCACAGTCGGGTGTTCATCACCAAGCCCCACCATTAAGCCAGTCTGGTGGTCAATCATTGCTAATACAGAATTGTCCGCTGTTAAGAATTCAGAGTATTTTGTTGTCATGGTCACTTCCTCATTATTGTGTCTATTTAATTAAAAAGATTCGGTAAAAATCAGGGTGAGCTGACTGTCTTTATGAGCGACAAAATCCAGCTCTGTTGTCCTAACCAAAGTTCCGGCCTGAATCGTTTCACCGTTAATGCGTGCTTCACCGCTGCTTAGGTAGGCCAAGACCTCACCGTTATGTGTTGTTTGGTAACCTTCTGTCGCCTGAACCATTTCGATCACCGTGTGGCTATCAAAGGTCTCCGTCTGGTTTTTACTTCCACCATAGATACGTGTTCGAACGTTGATTTCTGGGGTATAGGCTTTGTAACCTGCGGGTTCGCCTTTAGTTTCCGGTAGAACCCAGAGTTGAATCAGTTGGTTGGGTTCGTCATCTGGATTGACTTCGTTATGCGCAAACCCTTCGCCACCAGCTCGCTGCACTTGTGCTTCACCTGCGACCAAACCTTTACCATGTTCTAGTGAGCCTCCATGGCTTACTCGACCTTTTGCCATCACACTGATGACATCAATTTCGTGATGAGGGTGCATACCAGTCTCGCCATGTGGCAAGAAGTTAGCGTCAGCAAGATAGACGAAGTTGCCAATCCCATTCGCGGTTTCGGGACGTTTGCGCGCACCAAACACACGGTAATCTGTCACTACCTGTTTCTCTTTAAGCCCAGCGAATCCGCCTTGTGGTAATTGGTCTAGTGTCAAAATTTCCATCGCTCAATCCTTGGTTATCTCGTTAAGTGATGAAGCTAGATTAGTTTGTTACCTAAAATTGATATATATTCATTCAGATACAACACTGTTCAATATTTGATAACAAATGACTGACCTTAATGATCTGATGGTGTTCGCGACAGTAGTAGAGAGAGGTAGCTTTACTCAGGCAGCGGACGCACTGAATACGCCGAAATCCAACATCAGCCGTAAAATTACTCGCTTGGAGTCACAATTAGGTGTGCGGCTACTGGAACGCTCGACGAGAACACTGCACCTGACTGAAATCGGTCAGCGCTACTATCAATATTGCAAACGAATCAAAGAAGAATATGAAGCCGCAGGCAGTGCGGTGGAATCTATGCTGGAGAAGCCTCAAGGCCGCATTAGGGTGTGTACATCTCTTGGTGTTGGCCAGTCATTACTAGGCGACCACCTTGCCGAGTACTGTCGACATTATCCGGATGTTGAACTCGATCTAAGCCTAACGAATCGACGTGTCGATCTCATTGAGGAAGGCTACGACCTAGCATTCCGAGTTGGAGATCTGCCAGACTCGGGGCTTATCGCTAAGAAGTTGTGTTCCATTAATCTCCGCCTTTATGCCGCGCCAAGTTTTGCAAAACACAGGATCAACACGCCCAGTGACCTGCTAAAACATCCACTAATGCTGATGAGCGCAAAAGAGCGCAGCCCCGATTGGCATCTACGTTGCGGAGTAGAAAAAACTGCATTGAGATTTGAACCAAATGTACGTTGCGATGACTTCTCTATGCTGATGAGAATGGCGATAAAGGGCTTGGGAATCACAGAATTACCCGAGTACATGGCGAAGCGTGAGCTTGCGGAAGGTACGCTCATTAATATTCTTCCCGACTGGCAATTCGAACCTGTCGATTTGTATGCGCTCTACCCAAGTCATCGAGGTTCGACACCTAAAGTACGAGCATTGCTAACTCACCTTTCACAAGCTTTACCACACTGACATTTCAATTAATGAATGAAAAAAGCCCACCAAAAGGCGGGCTGTGATTCCAAATAAGAAAAATATAATTGGCAATAATATAATTATTCCCCGATTAAACAGGTGACGACTTTAATCAGCTCAATTAACTGATAATTAACTCTGGATTAATAGTCTAAAAACATTTAGATTCTCGGGAAACAAATAAAAATTACACATTAGAATAAAATAAATCAAAGAAATTTATTTTAATGAATTACAAGCATGAATTAAATCACGTTTGGTTGACTAGTAGATGATAGATAAGATAATAAGGCTTATTACAGAAAGTAAGCATGACACAGGTGGTGTGAAATTCCTCGCTCAGGAAATGGGCATTAAGTATAGCACGCTGTATAGCCTATATTCCGGCAAGAATAGTAACCCCACAATCGATACGGTTGGAAAGATTTGTGATTACTACAACATTACCTTTTCTGACCTCTCTGATGAAGCAGCAGCACCTCATCATTTTGACTCGTTGCACCCTGAAATAGTCAGGCTGTCCCAGCATGAAGGTGTCGATGTTTTCATTAAAAACAACCACCTTATTGACAGTTTACCCAAAAGTAGCCAGTTAATTTTTGAAAAGTTCACTCCCCCTTTGAAAAACAAAAATCATTATATTTGCCTCACAGAAACTGGTGAAATTGTCTTGAGAAAAGCCATTGAAGAAGATAATAAATTTCTATTTATCTCTTCAAATAGAATAATTCACAAGAATGATTATCCAATAATGCAACTAAAGAATGTCAAAATATAACTTCTTCAAAATAAGGAAAAAACGCTCTCGACTCTATTCTATCGATGGATTGGTAGGTTTTATAGACAAAGAGATGTTTCGACACGCTTATATTGATAAACACGACGTCGGTCTTCACAACGGAAAATACTCTATTTCCGACAAGCGGATCCGTGCGATCAATGTAAAGGAAAAAACCATCGAAATGGAAATATCTGATATTCCAGTAACCGTGACGATGAAAAGCCTGCTTACACCTTCAATCAGACAAGAACTCGATATTAGTAATGAAAATTTTGTCGCCATCTATCACCAAATGGAGCAATAACCAATGAACGTACTAGAAAAGTCGACCATGCTCGCGACTCTAGGGCTGTTCTGTTTCCTAACTGCTTCAAACATGGCCGCAGCAAAAGCTGTTGAATTCTTCGGTATCCATCTTACGGCGGGATTCTTCACCTACCCGTTTGTTTACCTCTTCTCTTCCATCATCATGGCGACGCGTTCTCCAGACGTGTACTTCAAATGTATTACCTTTGCCTATTTCGGTTACCTGTCGTTTATCAGCCTGATGTACATTGCGGCGATTCTGCCCGGCGTCAATGCCGAGTCAACATACAACAAGAGCTTTGACCTAATCTACAGCCTCAGTAACTACCGAATTTACTTATCCTCATTGTGTGCCTACTTCGTCTCAATGTTCCTGTTTGGTGTGCTATTTAACTCATTGAAGATTGAAAGCATCGCAATCAGAATTGCGTTGGCCACGCTGATCGTGGCACTCGCTGACGTAAACCTGTTCCTCATCCTGGCTTTCTGGGGTGTTAAAGCAAGCGGCCTTCTGATGGACATTATGTTCTGGGCGAGCATTAAAAAGCTGGTTGCACAGCTGGTTCTGCTGGGGCCAACCCTCTTAATAATTAACCTGATCAGGAACAAACATGAGTACTGTGTTTCAAATTAGCGATTGCCATTTGAGCGATGAGTCGAGCTTTCAAAACCTTGAGAAGGCGCTGAATGTTGCAAATGCTGATAGTGATTGCGACACAATTCTGCTGACTGGTGATATCTGCTGTGGTCCTAAATCAGGCGACTATACAAAGCTGCTGAGTTTTGTTTCCCAGCACGTTGATAGCAAAAAACAGGTTTATGCCATTGCAGGTAACCATGATGATATCGTTTTGATGAAAGATGAGCTGAAGGGCTCTTTGATTCAGGTGGTGGATCAATGTGAGATTGCAGGGCGCGATTTCATCTTCCTCGACTCAAGTCAGAAACCTATTGATGCTCAGCACCCTCTCGGCTCTGGCAGAATTGACAATCGCGGTATCGCTCACCTGAGAAAGCAAATCCGTAAGAAGAAAGACCCTATTGTGGTCGTACATCACCCAGTGATTCGTGTTGGCTCTGACTGGATGAAGGCTATCTGCCTTGAGAACGACCAACAGATATTCAATATCCTTAAGCAATCTGGCGTCAGAGAAGTTATTTGTGGTCATGGCCATGATCATATTACCTGCACCAAAGAAGGTGTTACGCAGTACATGGCGCCAGCAACCGCTTATGGATTTGATCACTCCATTCCTGAATACAATCGAAGTGAACGTATCGGAATGAACAAATTTACTATTTCAAAACAAACAATAACTGTAAATGAGGTTGTGCTATGAGATTAAGCTTGGTTCTCGATATTTCGAAAGCCGTTGTCGCGATGTATGTGGGGGTATTCTGCGTACTGGTCAGCTATAACAATGTGATTGACTACAATACAAACTTCCAATTTGTGCAACACGTATTGGCTATGGACCAAATGAAGGCATTTTTTACAGGCGATAACCTGTATGGACGTGCGATCACTTCTCCGACACTTCACACTGTGTTTTACAATCTGATCATCGCACTTGAGTTCCTTGCGGGCGCTTTGTGCGTTATCGGCGCGGTAATTATGTTCTTCAAACGTGAAGCAGCCGGATTCTCCAAAGGTCAGGCTTTCTATGTAGCCGGTGTTACCGTTGCTTTAGGTGTGTGGTATTTCGGTTTTGGCGTGGTTGGCGCTGAGTGGTTCTCAATGTGGGCGAACTCATGGAATGGCCAGATGAAGGCATACACCTTCGCTATGTTTATCATTCTGACGTTGATTTATGTCCTGATGCCAAGACCAAACAACGACTAGTTCATTACTAACAGCAATAAAAAAACCCTGCTGATTGAGCAGGGTTTTTTCTATCTAATCACAGATTATTAGTCACATAGCGACGCACCAAACTTCTCAGATACGTGAGCAACGATTGCGTCAACCGCAGCAGCGATGTCGGCATCTTCTAGCGTACGCTCAACTGACTGTAGCGTCAGTGCGATTGCTAGGCTCTTCTTACCTTAAAATCTAACCTCTTCATACTTTAGGCTAACTCTACGACTAATGTCTAACTCACTGAGACTATTTGTTTTTTTCAGTTTGGTTTAAGGTACTAACAACTTCAATAATTGCGTTTATTTATAGGGTAATTTGTTCTTTATCTTTAACAGTGAACCTCAAGCTTTTTACACCAGTACCAACGATATTCTTGCTTGTTTCCGACCCTATTCTTAGTCAGTCATCTTCACTTTTTGATAATAACTCAAGTTACACCTAATAGAGATTTGTCGCATTCTTTGTAGCAAACACTAACTACTCCGCTACCTCTTAATACCGGGAATAAGTTACGTTTGTTGGAACAACACACCTCAGAGTGTGAACGAAAGGAATCAAAATGAGCAGTACTTTAGAGTCCGCACATATAAGAACAGATAAGCCTCAACCCAATGAGGATCAACTCACTTATGAACAACAACACAAACCAAGCTCTGAATTTGAGTCCCGAGAGCAGTATCTAGAGCACGAATTGCAAATCATGTCGCCTAAACGCTGGCGTCCAAACTTGCCGTTTAAAGATTATCGATTTGAGGTTGAAGACACCATCCCAGCAATGGCGGCGACCATTGGTAAAGTGGTAATGGTGGGCGCTATTGCAGCAACCTTTGCCGGTGCTCTAGGGCTAAACGAAGGGTTTATTCTAGAAAATGTTCGTTATGAATTACTTATCGCTTCAGTTTTCATTATTCTTTTCTCTGGTTTTTTATTGCCAACCGCCAACCTCGCAGGTACACACGGCCCACTTATCCCTTTGATTCCGATTGTTGTTGCCACTGGCGGACACCCGATGGCCTTTGGCTTGCTGATTGGCACGTTTGGCTTATTGCTGGCCATCAGTAAAGGGGGCAGCATGTTGGCAAATCTCACCAGTAAAGGCGTGTGTGGCGGCTTATTGCTCTACCTAGGCTTTGTTGGAACTGTTTCTCAAGTCAAAAAGCTATTCGCTTGGGCTGAAGGCATTGGCATGAGTCACATTGCTTTCGTCGTGATCTTTTGTACCATTATCTTGTACGCGTTATTGGAACACTTCCGTAAGCGTTGGCTAGCAGTGCCTCTTAGCTGCTTGCTGGGTGGCACGTTAGCTTTTGCGATGGGCGCACCGTTTTCTTTCCAAACCGAGCCTGGTTTACCTAACATGAACCCTATGTATTGGTGGGGGGAGAATACAGGTTGGATGCTAGGCCTACCGACAATTGAACATTTCATGGTGGTATTGCCGTTTGCCATTTTAGCAGTGGCTATGTGGTCACCAGACTTCTTAGGGCATCAGGTCTTTCAAAAAATCAGCTACCCGGAACGTACCGAAAAAGTACACATGAACATTGACGATACCATGACCACGGCTTCTATTCGTCAGACGTTTGGTTCTTTGCTCGGTGGCACTAACTTCACCTCTTCATGGGGGACTTACATCGTACCAGCGGCTATAGCTAAACGCCCTATTCCTGCGGGTGCTTTACTGACGGCTCTGTTTTGCATCATCGCCGCAATTTGGGGTTACCCGATGGATTTAGCTATCTGGCAACCTGTACTTTGTGTTGCACTGATCGTTGGGGTTTTCGTCCCATTGCTAGAAGCTGGCATGGAAATGACGCGCGAAGGGAAAACTACTCAATCTGCCGCAATCGTTGTATTTTCATCAGCGCTAGTTAACCCTGCATTTGGTTGGTCGCTCACTATGCTGTTAGACAACTTAGGTTTAGTCGGTTGTAAAGAACGTAGCGGTGAGCTGAGTAAAATGAGCCGTTGGGTGTTGCCGGGCATTATGTTTGTGGTGCTAACCAGTGTGATGGCGTTGGTTGGTCTTCTACCGGGTATTCCAGCGATTATCCCAAGCTTTCGCTAACCGTTAGACGCGAGTTGAAGCCAATGGGTATTTAGCCTCTTGGTTATATCTGTAAAAAATAAGGCCTCGCATTTGCGAGGCCTTTGGTTTCTGAGGTGATGACCAGCTGGCTCATTATTGCCCCAGAATGAGTTACGTCTCTATGCGTGAATTAAATGTCGTAGCTTCTCATAATTTTCATTTAGATACCCTCGCTTAGACCGTTTAGTAAGCTTTTGAGACGATAGTTACGCGAACAACAGAGGTAAGTGACGTGAGTTTAGAGTCGCAGTCCAAAATGCACCAATGACATGTAACTCATTAAAAATAAAAGAAATCTTTATGTGCCCCTATTAGGGTAATGGTGGTAATATCCAAAAGGAAAAACCGTAAATCGTACTAATTAACTCCTTGTTATAGCGAATAATATGGGTCTAACGCCATGAGTAAAAATAGTAAGCAACGTAGAGATCAGAAGAAAAAGCGGCTCAAGAAAAAGCAAAACAAACAGGCAGTAGGCGCGCTCCAAAAGACTAGTGATTCATCTCCTGTATTTCAGGTTATGGGTAATCCTTTTGCTGACCTTACAGCCGAACAACGCAAAGATTTAGTTAGTACACTTGGTAAAGAAAGTAAAAAAAAGGTAATTGATACACTTGAGTCGCTAGAACAAACGATTAGGAAGTATGACCCAATAACGTTAATTTCCATAGTTGCCGGTTATGGTTTAGTTGTTGGGGCTGGCGATGATGGTTTAGCCTCTCGGGACTCAATGGTAGGGGTGGAACAAGCCCATGTTGAACTCCTTCAAGCCTTGATATTGCAAGTCCCAAAAGACGAACTTGGTATGTATCCTGTGACGCCAGATGTAGTACAAAAAGTAATAGAGCAACTCAAAGAGGTTAGCGTTGCTTTTGCTATGAGTAGGATGACAGAGAGCCAAGTAGGACAATCTGAGGCTGAAAGTGCTATCAGCATGATACAAGAAAAGTTAAGGGGTCATACTCAAATGGTTCGAAACTGGGGATTCCATTCTCAGGTTAAAACAGTTTGTAGGGAGCTATACTCAAGCTTTGATGATTTACTATCCGAAAAATTGGGCTTCTCTCCATCCAACGTTGTTGATGTTTTCGACGTTATGATTCAAATAATGGAGCAAAAACTATCCCGTCGATTCGAAGAATTGTCTGAGTTACGACAAGTGAAAAAAACTTCCGACATGGTTTTAAAGTATCATGAGCTCATAGGTCAAGGCCTGGAAGAATCAAATAAGTTCATGACAGAAATTGACATGCGTGATATGTCAAAGATGCAAATTTTCACAATGCTCTTGGCTCATTATGACTTAAGGATGTCAGATAATTATCTCATAGATTTTAATGATTTAGCTAAAGTGACCAAACTGGATGAGAAAGTAATTCGCGCAATAGTCGATTACTTCTCCTTTGAGAGTGGCGAGTTAAATAAAGAGAAGACGATTTTTTTCTTTTTAGATAACCCTGTTTGGCATAAGCCAATATTGGGTACTGAGAGTGGTTACTATTGCATACTTCCACAGCTATTTTTCAGCTTCGCTATGGTTACTCTGGATGACTTAGTCGAGCAGTTTGATAAAGAGGGCTTGCATCGACGAAGGGCCCTGTATCTAGAGACAAAAATTGAGTCTATTGTAAAACGGAGATTTCCAGAATCACACGTAATATCTGGTGTAAGATGGCACCAAGGTGAGAATCTATATGAAACCGATCTAATTGCCTTTATCGACTCTCACGCGATTATTATTGAGGCGAAATCACAGAAGATTTCTAAGCAAGCATTGAGGGGAGCTTCAGAGCGTGTAAAACGCCATTTGAAAGAAATATTAGTAGATCCGGGAATTCAATCGCATCGCTTAGAGCTCAAAATTGATGAGTTACGGGCACGTGGGGGGGAAGCCCATGATTTTGTGGATGAATTGCCAGTCAATTTAAATGACATTAATAAGGTACTCCGCGTCTCTGTTTCACTAGAAGACTTTGCGACTCTGCAATCAAATCTCCAATTGTTCCAAAAGACGGATTGGATACCAGATGATTTCGTTGCATGCCCATCAATGAACTTGGCTGACTTCGAGACTTTGTTTGATTTTTTAGAGCACCCGGTCCAGATTATACATTACCTTCTAAGAAGAACGGAGCTTCAACAGACTCGTCAGTTTACCGGAGATGAGCTGGATTATATGGGGTTCTATCTAACAACATTGTTAAATACTGGAACTCTAACCGAAGACCCGTCTATGAACATTGTTATCACGGATATGTCTGAACCTCTGGATCTCTACTACATGTCAAAAGACCAAGGGATTGATGTGGAAAAACCACAACCTAAAATATCTCGTTGGTTTAAAGACATATTCAAAAAGCTAGAAGAGAGAGCCACGCCTCGCTGGAGCGAGATTGGTACTGTCCTGAATCGATTCCCGCCAGATGACCAATATAAAATGAGCAAGCACATTGAAGACCTTTCGAAAATCGTGCAGAGAACTTGGCAAATAGAAGGGCATAAAAATAGTTTGATATATAGTCCACCTGAAAGCTCAGAGTATGCTTTGGCTGTCGTACTGTTCAAGGATGAGAATGGAGATAGAAGGTATGAATTCATTGAAAACGCGTACTTAATGGCCTTAGAACCTGAACACGTTAAGTATTGTTTAGTTATTGCCGTCAATATTGATTGCAGCGATTTTCCGTATCACTATATAGCATTCACAGGGAAGGAAGAAAACCTAAAACTAAATGAGCTACCAGCGTGAACCCAAGCTTGTTAAGTAACCATACTAACGTACTTTTGTCCACTAATGAGTTAGCCCCCTCTCCTTATTCACCCCAAACAAAAAGGCCTCGCAATGCGAGGCCTTTGGTCTTCTATCTAATCAGAAGTGATTTAGTCACGTAGTGACGCACCAAACTTCTCAGATACGTGAGCAACGATAGCGTCAACCGCACCAGCGATGTCTGCATCTTCAAGCGTACGCTCTACTGACTGTAACGTCAGTGCGATTGCTAGGCTCTTCTTACCTTCTTCAACGCCTTTACCAACGTAAACGTCGAATAGTTTCGCGTCTTTCAGGAACTCACCACCTTGCTCTAGACATGCTGCAACGATGTCGCCAGAGGCCACTGCTTCGTCAACAACTACTGCGATGTCACGACGGTTTGATGGGAACTTAGAAAGCTGAACTGCTTCAGGGATCACTTTAGTGTTGATTGCAGACCATTCCACTTCGAATACGATAGTACGGCCGTTTAGACCAAACTTACGCTCAAGCTCTGGGTGAACTGTACCAATCACACCTACTTGCTTACCATCAACGATGATAGCTGCAGATTGGCCTGGGTGAAGTGCTGGGTTCGCTGCTTTGTCTTCAGCAGAAAGCGCTGCGAAAGAGTAAGCTGCTTCATTTGCTGTTAGCTCAAGAACCGCTTCTAGATCGCCTTTCAGATCAAAGAAATCAACTGTGTTGGTTTCGATGTCCCAGTGCTCTTCGCTGCGAGTACCTGCGATAACACCTGCAAGCATAGGCTCTTGGCGCATACCGTTTTCAGCAGACTCACAAGGAATGAAACGTAGGCCGTATTCGAATAGACGAACACGTGGCTGTTGACGCTTCTGGTTGTGAACCACAGTGTTTAGTAGACCTTGGATTAGGCCTAGACGCATTGCTGACATATCCGCAGAGATTGGGAATGGCAGGATTAGCGGCTCAACACCTGGAACAACCAGTTTTTGCTGCTCTGGCTCAACGAAGCTGTAAGTGATCGCTTCTTGGTACCCACGGTCAACAAGTAGGTTGCGAACGCGTTTTAGCGGGATGTTCGCTTCAACGTGATCGTGCATCTTAAGTGCTGCCGCTGGGTTTTGATTAGGGATGTTATCGTAACCGTAGATACGACCTACTTCTTCAATTAGGTCTTGCTCGATTGCGATATCAAAACGCCATGTCGGCGCCGTTGCCGTCCAACCCGTCTCGGCTGTTTCTACTGTTAGACCTAAGCGCTCTAGGATCTCAACTACATCGCTGTCTGGAATATGGTGACCTAGCAGGTTGTCTAGTTTAGAGCGACGAAGCGCAACTGTGTTTGATGTTGGTAGGTCTGTTTCCGACTCAACCGCCACAACAGGTGCGACTTCACCGCCACAGATTTCGACTAGAAGCTCTGTTGCACGCTCCATTGCACTCGTTTGTAGTGCGAAATCTACACCACGCTCAAAGCGCATTGAAGAATCCGTGTGTAGACCGTAGCTACGTGCGCGGCCACGGATGTGGTCTGGTGCGAAGAATGCACACTCAAGTAGAATGTCTTTAGTTTCGGTAGTTACACCAGACTCTTCACCACCAAAGATACCTGCGATAGCAAGTGCTTTGTTGTGGTCTGCGACAACTAAAGTATCTGCATTTAGCTCAGCTTCGTTGCCGTCTAGAAGAGTTAGCTTTTCGCCCTGCTCTGCCATACGAACCACGATGCCACCTTCAATCTTAGCTAGATCGAATGCGTGCATTGGCTGGCCTTGCTCTAGAAGAACAAAGTTAGTGATGTCTACTACTGGATCGATAGAGCGGATACCACAACGGCGCAGCTTCTCTTGCATCCATAGTGGTGTTTCAGCTTGAACGTTTACGTTCTTAACCACACGGCCAAGGTAACGTGGACATGCTGCAGTCGCTTTTACTTCGATAGAAACTGTGTCGTCGATAGCTGGTGCTACAGCGTTTACTGCAGGCTCGGTTACGTCAGCACGGTTTAGAACGCCAACTTCACGCGCCATACCACGGATGCTGAAACAGTCAGCGCGGTTAGCCGTTAGGTCTACGTCTACTGTTACGTCGTCAAGACCTAGGAATTCGCGGAAATCAGTACCGATTGCTGCGTCTTCTGCTAGTTCCATGATGCCATCAGATTCAACGTCGATACCTAGTTCAGAGAATGAACACAGCATGCCGTGTGATGGTTGACCACGTAGTTTTGCTTTTTTGATTTTGAAATCGCCTGGTAGTACAGCACCAACAGTCGCTACAGCAACTTTGATACCTAGGCGACAGTTAGATGCGCCACAAACGATGTCTAGAAGTTCTTCAGCGCCAACATCTACTTTAGTTACGCGTAGTTTGTCAGCGTCTGGGTGTTGACCACACTCAACCACTTTACCTACTTTAACGCCAGTGAAAGAACCAGCAACAGGTAGTACGTCGTCTACTTCTAGACCCGCCATTGTGATTTGATGTGTAAGTTCGTCAGTCGATACCGCAGGGTTTACCCACTCACGAAGCCAAGATTCGCTAAATTTCATAGTGATGTATCCCCTGGATTACTTGAACTGTTTTAGGAAACGAAGGTCGTTCTCGAAGAACGCACGAAGATCGTTTACGCCGTAACGAAGCATAGTTAGACGCTCAACGCCCATACCGAATGCGAAACCAGAGTATTTCTCAGGGTCGATGCCTACGCTGCGCAGTACGTTCGGGTGAACCATGCCACAACCTAGAACTTCAAGCCATTTGCCGTTTTTACCTTTCACGTCTACTTCAGCTGAAGGTTCAGTGAATGGGAAGTAAGAAGGACGGAAACGCACTTCCACTTCTTCTTCAAAGAAGTTACATAGGAAGTCGTGCAGAATGCCTTTAAGCTGTGCGAAGTTTACGTTTTCGTCTACTAGCATGCCTTCCACTTGGTGGAACATTGGCGTGTGCGTTTGGTCGTAGTCGTTACGGTAAACACGGCCCGGAGCGATGAAGCGGAATGGTGGTTTGCCATTTTCCATCGTACGGATCTGAACACCAGACGTGTGAGTACGTAGCATTAGATCTGGGTTAAAGAAGAACGTGTCGTGGTCAGTACGCGCTGGGTGATCTTCTGCGATGTTTAGTGCATCAAAGTTGTGGAATGCATCTTCAATCTCAGGACCAGACTCAGTGTTAAAGCCTAGCTCACCAAAGAATTGTTCAATACGCTCAACTGTACGAGTCACAGGGTGAAGACCACCGTTCTCGATACGACGACCCGGTAGAGTCACGTCGATAGTTTCTTCAGCCAGTTTCGCTTCTAGCTCTGCACGTTGCAGTGCGTCTTTGCGTGCGGCAATCGCTTGTTGAACTGCACCTTTCGCTTTGTTGATCTCTTGACCAGCAGTACGGCGCTCTTCTGGTGGTAGTTTACCTAGGCTTTGAAGTTGAGCCGTTAGCTCACCTTTCTTACCTAGATACTGAACACGCACTTCATCAAGTGCGACTAGCGAATCAGCAGCTTCAATTGCTGCGCCCGCATTAGCAATGATCTCTTCTAGATGTTGCATCGTTTCCTCATCTACCTTTAGGTAGTTTCCATAAGGGTTCCCGCGAGGGATTTTTGGTATTTTCAAATAGCTGTACATAGTAACGAAAGCGAGGTCTAAATCCAATCTGAAATCGGGATTCGACCTCTCTTTGAGTAAAAAATCAGCTTAATGATTGTTCGAGTTCATCAAGCTCAGCTATTTGGGTCTGTATCGACGAGGAAACTGGCTGGATTAGACACTAGCGTGAAGTGTCATAAGCAGAGGAATGAAGTGGTTGCTCACACGTCGCAACACAGTTGCGTCCTTGCGATTTGGCTTTGTAGACCGCGTTATCTGCCCCCTTGATGAGATCGTTGAAATCTCTCATTTCATAGGTACGCTCTGCCACACCGACACTAATGCTGCCACACCAGATGTCATCACCGGCGGGTACACGCATTTGTGCAACAATTTGTCTCGTTTGTTCCGCCACATGCGCGCCTCCTTCTGCATCAGTATTAGGGCAGATGACGAAGAACTCGTCCCCGCCCAAACGACACACCAGATCATCACTGCGAAATGAGTCATTTAGCGTCTGAGCTAACTCCACCAGCAAGCGATCGCCAGCTTCGTGCCCCGCACTATCATTCACCTGTTTGAAGTTATCGGCATCAATCATAATGCACACCAAAGGCTCTTGATTGAGGGTTGACTCATGCCAGTATGCTTTCAGTTTGCGAATCGCACAACGTCGATTGGGAAGCTGAGTGAGTGGATCAGTTAAAGATAGCTCTTCAAGCTGCTTATTCGCTTTGGATAACTGTTTTGTCCGTTCTTTCACTTTATCTTCTAAGCACTGATTCAGTTCCAGCAGCTCTTTATTTCGGTCAGAAACCTGTTCGAACAAGCCATTGAGCGCCTTAAGAAGCGGTTCCGTCGAGCTGTCTTGTTTCTTCTCTTCGCGCTCATAAGCAGTCTTTGGATCCACCCCTGCCTGAACCTGTTTCACCTGACGAGACATATTCTGGTCAATGCCAAGGATATGGTAAGCCAACCAATGAATCAGAAAGTTAAACAACTGCTCAGAAGCTTTCTTGTTTTCATCACTGATGAACGCCTGCATGCTGATGATATCCGTCATAAAAGCACGGTGTATTTTGATATGGCCTTCAATATGAGCAGGGTGAAGCCCTACCGAATGCATGAGCGCTTCTTCTTCCTTGAAATGAAACTCTGCGTATCGAGATAATTCAAACAGCGCCATGCGAATGTCTTGTAATGACATGTTATTCTTGGTGAGCAACTCCCCATATCGATTGATGATCTCGACTAGGTATTGGTGTTGTTCATCAACATCGTCTAAGCCGGTTTCGTAGCAGTTATCCCATTGAAATGACTTCATTCGCTAATAGCCTTCAGAATTATATTTATCACATTGCACTGTCAGCACGATGCATAAAAACCATAAATGATTTATGGATTTTACATAGGAATGTAGCGATGCTAAGGACTTAAATACAAAAAAGGGAGCTGGATCAGCTCCCTAGAGTTTGGAATAAAGATCACGTTTAAAAAGTGTTATTGAGCTCTCACTTAGAAGTAATACTCTAACGATACTTCAATGAAGTCATCCTTGCGCGCGAAGTACAATAAGTCGTCAGGTGTGTCATTCTCAAACCACCAGCCATCGACTCGCCATTTAAGGTGATTGGTCAATCGACTTGACGCTTCCAACTTAGCACTGAACACATCACTGTTATCCAGATCCTGAGTGAAGCCGAGTAATATTTCGGTACCATCCTCATCGTTCAGCTCGAAACGTGAACCGATGAACACATCGTTTTGACCGGTACTTTGAGCATTGTTGCCTCGACTGTCATAGAGATACTCTGCGATAAGCCCAACATCCCAAACACTTTCCAATGCACCAACAATGGTGTATTCAAACCCTGAAACCAACCCAATGTGGTGATCAAAACTGTCACGATAGATGCTCTCGAGCTTCCATAACCAGTCACCTACGATGCCTTGAACATCCACACCGACTTGCTTCGCCTGCGCGTAGTAAGGCTTCAAGTCAGTCCCTTGAAGACGGAAATACGGGTCGCGATTGGTCCCTTGAAAGTAGCTCAACCCTAGATCCCAATCTCCAAACATCTGGGCGTATCTCACAGCATAATCAACGTGCTGCTCCTCATGAGAAGATTCATAAATCGCATCTTCTGAGACTGGCAATGTCGTCCTCAAACGCCCGTCTTGGCCTGCAAATGTACGTTCTCGAAAGTAAGGAAGAAGCATAGCGTCAAGAATTCCCCAATCTTTGACTGAAGTCAGGTGCAGCATGGGTTGTCCTAGCTTGTCTTCGCCGTCCACCGCTTCAATCGAATCGGTTTGATTCACCACATCGACCAGATGTGCAGACTCAGTAACACCCCAGAAAACCTTTCCGATCCCGGCACGCAGTTCGTAGTCATCCCAGTAGGTTAAATAAAGCGCTTCTCGAATGTCGCCGTGACTTCGCTCATCATCTTCGCTGTCTAAACGATAAAAAGGCGTGAAGGTAAAATCTGAATTGTCATCAATCTCCCAATAAAATTCAGGCTGTAAGACGATTGAACTTTGACCTTTACCTTGCCCCTGAAGTCCGTCGGAAAAGAACTGTCGATGCTCAAGATTGACCTGACCCGAAAGTTCGAAACCATGGCAATGTAAGGCGACTAGCGTCAGTGATACACAGGCCGCGAGGCGACCTGTTTTATTCCATATTTTGCTCATAGCGATCCTTATTTCACCCGTTTGAGGATATTCTTCTCGAAATCTCTTGCTCTCAAACCAGTCTGAAACTGGAGATCACTAGTAGTAAGCAACGTGCTCTTGCCTGTTTGATGATTCGTCATCGCCATAGTGTGGGCACGCCAGTATTTATCTAGATAAAGCTGGTAATCATCGAATTTAAGCGTTTTCAGCAGTGAACCTTTTCGGTCATAGAATTCAACCTGCATTGGTCGGTAATGCTCTTTATCCAGCCAGACTTGCTGTTTGGTGTAACCCGAGTTTTTGTCTGTTGGTATCTGCTCGACAACGAAAGTGTTACTTCCTCCGAACTCTTCATCACGCAGATAAGTGAAGGTGTATTTCTCCAGCTCAAACGAGCTCAAGTCTTCATAAGCAAATTCACTGCCCATAAACGGGCCGGATTTATTGCGTGAGGAAATCCGCTTAACTCGTTTAAGCGCTGGTAGATATAACCATTGGTCATCAGCATCGATAGTGTGCGAGTGGTTGAGAAATGCCGTTCCTTTGACGTCTCTTGGCTGGTCGAAAATCGTCAAACCTTTATCGCCGTCATCAGCCACTTCAAATGACTTCATACGCATTTCGCGAGTACTGCTCTCACCTTGAGCATTTTTCAGTACCATTTGCATGGTTGCGATTGAGTCACCCCATCCTTCATCTCGCGCTTTGCGTTCGGTCGCAATTTCCAGTCCTTTTTCTGCGTTAGCAAACGCCATAGACTGACCGCCGATTGTCAACAACGCAGACAGCGCGACCGATGTGATCAATGAATAATTTGAACGTTTCATAGTGTATTCCCTTAACTTTGTGTCTGAGGAGCCGTTGTTGGCTGAGTTGAAGTGGCGGCTGATGTCAGTGATTCGTTTTCCTGCGCGTAACTCGCGGTATCAAAGCGCATCAACAACGCTGGTAGGAAAACAAAATCAACGACAAGAGCAATAAAGATCACCATGGCGCTTAACTGGCCCATATCTGCATTAAGTCTGAACGTGGACATGGCCAGCACGGTAAACCCTGCAACCAGTACAATGGTGGTGATCCATAGAGCTCGGCCTACAGTGTGAAAGGCATAGCGAACGGCTTGTTCCGCGTTTTGCCCCTGTTTACGTGCACGTTGATATTTCGAAAGAAAGTGGACCGCATCATCAACAACGATACCCAGAGTCAACGTTACAACCACAGACAGACCTAGGTTTATCTCGCCAGAGATCAAGGCCCATAAACCAAAGCCAATAATTGCCGGAGCCATGTTAGGTACAATGCTGATCACACCAAGTCGCATTGATCTCAGTGCAAAAATCATCAAAGCTGAAATCAAGATCAGAGTGATAGGCAGTGTCGACAGCATGCTTGCCATATTGGTCTCACCAATGTGTGCAAACATCAGCGATGGGCTTGAAGCCAACACGTCGTACTGCGAGCCGTTTGCCTTAAACCAGTCGTAAATTCGATTCTCTAAATCGACCAGTTCAACACTGCCCAAGTTGTCGATGGTCACCACCAGTTTGATCGACGATTTATCGACATTAATCTGGTTATTAAGATCAAGGCCATATGGCAGTGACATTTCATACAACAGCAAATATTGTGCAGCGAGCTCTCTTTGCAGAGGCAGCTTGTAGTAACTGTCATCATCGCCATGCATGTTCTTATTTAGGCGTTTATAGACATCGGAAAGCGTGGCGACATGATCCGTTTCTGGCTGCATACGAAGCCAGTCAGTAAAATTGCTAATCGTCTGGAGAAAAATAGGATCCGCAATCCCTTGGGACTCATGGGTTTTCACCGCAATACTGATGGTTGTCATGCCACTGATGCGCTCTTCCATGAAATCCGCAGCACGGCGAAACTCATTGCGCGAATCAAAATACTTCACCGATTCATCGTTCACCTTATTCAGTGGAATCAGTGCTGCAGATACCGCAATGACAACAACAGAAATAGGCAGCAAGGCTTTGCGGTTATTCACTACCCAATCGCCAAGCTTATCCATCGAGTCGCTGGTTTTCCCATTATCGGTCTCTTTTCGCTTCACTTTAATTGGCAGCAATTTGAGTAGCGCTGGCAACAAGCTGACTGACAGAAAACACGCCAACATCACACCGAGCGCTGCCAAGTTACCGAAATCTCTCAATACCGGTGAATCCGACATATTCATCATCAGGAAACCAATCGCTGTAGTCACTGAGGTGATGACGATCGGCATGAAGTTAATCGAAACGCTGTGGTCGATCGCGTACTGCTTAGAATGGCCTTTTTGCATGCTCTGACGCATCGTTGCGATAACATGAACGCAGTCTGCGACAGCCAACGTCATCACTAAGGTGGGAATATTGACTGTAGCGGTACTAAGGAACATACCAGCCCAACCCGATAATCCCATGGTTGCGGCGACTGAGCCGATGATCACCACAAGCGTGGCTATCACACTCAGGAAGGAACGCAGCATGATGGTCAAAAACACCAGTATTACCAGCAACATGGCTGGCACTAATGTTGAGCTGTCATCCTGAGCGGCGACCATGAAAGCATGGTTCATTGCAATGATCCCTGCTTTATGGAATTCGACATGAGGGTACAACTCACCGTATTTGCTCAACAATTCATCGACTCCGGCAACCACCTCGAGTGCTTCAGCCGTCTCATCGATTTCAGGTAGCTGAACGGTGATATTCACCACTGTCACATCGCCTTTTTCAGAGATCAGGGCATGCTTGACCACAGGTTCAGATAAAGCAATCGCCTTAACCTTTTCGATTCGTTCGGGCGTAAGAGGATAATCTTCCAATAGAAGATCCTCGACAATTAGGTCATCTTCAATGGCTTCGGTATGCTGATAATTGGCAATAGAGTCGACTCGGCTTGAATAAGGTACTAGCCAGGCATCTTGGGTAAGCTGTTGAATCAGTTCTAGAGTTTTTGGCTCAAAAACGTTGCCGCTTTGGGGGGAAATGATGATTGCGATGTTATCAGATTTGGCGAAAGTGGTTTGTATTTCCTCATAGGCAAGCAGTTGTTGGTTTTTTCCGTCAAAAAAGATGTTGTAGTCACCACGGAAATAGAGATTCTTTCCTCCAAAAGTGGCAGCGGTGACCAGTGCTAATGTCAGTAGGAGTACCCAACCGCTAAATCGGGTGGGTAAGGTTAACCACGGATGTGGTTGATTTGGATTAGAGTTGGCTGATTTCATCACACTCTCCGTTTGTGACGTTTCGTCAAAAGTTGTTATTTAAAAACCAGCTAACGCTGGCACTTAAGTAACAAAGCTCGTGTTTGAATGATTCAAACCTTATCGAGTGTCTTTTTTGACGATTCGTCATTTAGAGAGTCAAATAAAACCCATAACGGGCTTTATTTTAGGCTGAGGCAGATTAGCGTCCGACGGAATTGAGATATTCGATCTCTTGACTAAATAGCTCCTGCTCTACTCGGCGCCAGGTTTTCTTGTAATCCCACTCACTAGAGAGAGGTTTCCAGTTCAACCCATCTAACAGCATATTCGCATTATGGAGCACAGAAAACGGGTCCTGTAGGCGATTGATACAATGGCTATTGGACGCATTTTGCGTAAGGGCATTTGACCCAAAAGCAATCGACCAATTGGCAAACACTATCGCGTCTGAGCTGATACCTGGTGAGAACTTGAGGTCACCACTTTCAACCGCGTAGTTAACCAGTTGATCGGCGCCTTCTATCACTTGCTCTTCCAGCTCATTTAGCTCTTTAACACGTTCTGGCGACGCCTTCTCAAGTACAAAAGGATTTTTCGCCATTAGTGCACACATGGACAAAATCGGCTCCATGCGCGTGTAGATACGATAGCCTACATGCATCGCTATGATTTTTTCCCGTGTACAGCCTTCAAATTCTGCAGCGCGGGCGAATAATACAGCTTCGCTTTTCAGAGAATGAATACAAAGCGCAACAATCGCGTCTTCTTTACTACTAAAGTGATTATAAATCGTACCTTTCGAGTAAGGGCTTGCTGCCGTTAACTTGTCCATGGTCAGGTTACTCCACCCTTCCTTTTGAACCAGCGCTTTCGCCAGCAGAATCAGCTCTATTTCTCTATCGGCAATGGCCTGTTGTTTCTTGGTTAACCCAAAACCACAACGGGCGCCGTCTTTTTTATCACTCTTTTTACAGCTAAAGCCAAACATGATTATTTCGATCCGTACCCGTCTGTTGCTCCTTAACTTTCTAATTGTAACACGAATCATAATATTGCGATAAACCACAATCATGACGATTCGTCATTTTTGACACTTCGTCATAATAGATCATATATCACTCAAATAAAAGATTTATTCGTAGATACATACATAAAAACTATGAATTATTATCGTGCTACACTTTATGCACTTATCTGAACTGGAGAGACAATCCCACGTGTTCAAATACTTAGCTTTACCGCTTGCTACTTTTACATGCTGGACCAGTCCGGCATTGTCAGCGGACTACTCAACAGAAAAAATTGCTTCAGGTTTACTGGTTCCTTGGGGAATGACGTTTGCTGACGACAACACGTTGCTGGTCACCGAACGCAACGGCCATATTCTCTCGGTCGATATCGCTACAGGGAAAAGTACTCAGCTTATGGAAGATCCTGCTGGCCTTTATGCCAACGGTCAGGGAGGGTTGCTCGATATCGCGATGTCTCCTTTCGAACCGAACAAAGCGTATGTTACCTACAGTAAACGCACCACTAGTGGATCAGATACCACTCTCGCTACCTTCACATTTTCAGACGGTAAGCTCTCCGACTGGAGAAACATCCTTACGACAACATCCAATTCCTCGACCAACCGCCACTACGGTAGTCGGGTGACCTTCGATGATCAGTACCTCTACATGAGTGTCGGCGATCGCGGAGAACGAGATAATGGACAGGACTTAAGTACCCATGCGGGATCGATTCTGAGGTTGAACCCTGACGGTTCAGCAGCCGAAGACAACCCTTTCGCCGAGCAAAAAGGCGCGCAAAAGGAAATCTGGAGCTTTGGTCATCGTAATCCACAAGGCTTGTTTTACGACTCAGCAGCTGGCGCTTTGTGGTCGATAGAACATGGCCCAAGAGGCGGCGATGAAATAAACTTTATTCAGGCAGGCTCAAACTATGGCTGGCCAATCACTTCTCACGGTAAAGAATACTGGGGCCCGATTAATGTCGGGGAATCTAAAGAAAAAGAGGGGATCGAGTCACCAGTAAAGGTTTATGTTCCTTCCATCGCTCCCTCAAGTTTGCTTTTGTATCGAGGTGAAAACTACCCTGAGCTTAACGGGAAGCTTCTCGCGCCCGCTTTGAAACTGACCCATATTAATGTCGTCACGCTAGACAAAAACAATCAAGCAGTAGATGAAATTCGAATATTGTCAGAGCTTAACGAACGTATTCGCCATGTCATCGTCAGCCCTAAGGATGAGCTCATCTTTAGTACTGATCAAGGCAATATATACCGCCTTGTTCCCACTCGCAGCTAAGAAAAAGGCCCGTTATTACGGGCCTTGTCTTAAGCACTGATATGCTCCAGCAGTGCATCCTTTAGCTCACTTAACACTCCAGGCTTTGGTTGAGTGTGAGATAAAGTCCGCATACCATAGATGCCCATCACCAAAAATTGAGCCAACTGAGCTGGCGATTTTTTTTGAGATGCTTGACCCGCCTGCTGCGCCTGAGCAAGCTTCTCTTCAATAGACTGATGCCAATCTTGAAGCATCATGCTGATAAGATGTTCCACTTCATCATCCTGCTGTGCCATCTCACTGAGTGATTTCTGCAGCAAACAATCTTTGATTTCTTCCGTTTCACACTCTTCGACCACCCAGCTTAGATATTTTTCAAAGCCAGCCATCACTGTTGGTTGAGAGTCAAACAAAGCCTGAAACTCTTGCGATTTATCATCACGATACTGTTCCAACGCCGCAATCAGTAAGCCGCGCTTGTTTTCAAAGGCACAATAGATCGAACCGGGGTGCAGTCCAGTTACCTTTTTTAGGTCCTGCATACTGGTCTTAGCGTACCCTTTAGCTACAAAAGCATCCATTGCAGAACGTAATACATCTTCCCGATCAAATTCAGCGCTGCGCATTGGTTCTCTTATCTCAATTATCAATATGGATCGATTCTACTTTATTTTGAACAAGCATTCAAAAAAGTAGTTGAATGCTTGTTCAAATTAGACTAACTTGAATGGGCATTCAAGAAAAACCACAAAGGGATCGTCATGAATAACCTATTTGAACCACTAGAGCTGAACGACACCATTACATTGAACAACAGAATTGTGATGGCACCACTGACTCGTTGTATGGCTGATGACAGCCTAGTTCCAACTCAAGCGATGGTGGAATACTACGCTCGTAGAGCAGACACTGGTTTGATTATTAGTGAAGCGACCATCATTCGCCCAGATGGTCAGGGATATCCAAATACCCCTGGAATATTCAGTCAGGAGCAAATTGCTGGCTGGCGTAAGGTGACAGACGCGGTTCATGAGAAAGGCGGTAAGATTTTTGTCCAGTTGTGGCACACTGGCCGTGTTGCTCACCCTCATTTCTTCAATGGAGAATATGTACTGGCGCCTTCCGCAGTCAGCGTTGAAGGCAGCGTACCCCGCATGCGAGAGCTGACCTACACCACGCCTAAGCCAGCGACCCGAGAAGAGATTGAAGAACTTGTTGAAGATTATCGTCAGGCCGCTATTAACGCTCTAGAGGCCGGTTTTGACGGGGTTGAAATCCACGGAGCAAATGGCTATCTGATCGACCAATTCCTACATTATTCAAGCAATACTCGAGACGATGAATTTGGTGGTTCAGCAGAAAATATGGCACGCTTCCCGTTGCAAGTCGTCGATGCAATCGTTGATGCCATTGGTAAAGATAGAACAGCGCTACGACTCTCTCCGGGTGCTTACTTCAACATGGAACCAGACAATCGTGATCGTCAGGTTTCAGATTACTTGCTCAAAGCGCTCGAAAGCCGTGATCTAAGCTACCTTCACGTGGGAATTTTTGACGATAGCATGTCATTTGATTACCTAGATGGCACCGTTTCAGAGTATATGCGTTCAAACTACAGTAAGACGTTAATGGGTGTCGGTGGTTTTACACCAGAAACTGGAAATGCGGCGTTGGAATCTGGCAAATTTGATTTGCTGGCAATTGGTCGTCCATTAATCGCCAACCCTGACTATGTCGAAAAAGTAAAATCAGGCTCAGTGTTGACCGAATACTCGGATGAAATGCTTGCCGAGCTTGTATAACCCATTCACGTTTAGTGAGTTAAAAATCAGCGGCTTTTTGCCGCTGATTTCTTATGTAATGAAGATACAAAAAAGCCCTGACCAAATGGTCAGGGCTTCGTAATTTGGAGCGACACACGAGGTTCGAACTCGTGACCTCAACCTTGGCAAGGTTGCGCTCTACCAACTGAGCTAGTGTCGCATAATGTGTTAGTTAGATGGTGCCCCGGGCCGGACTTGAACCGGCACAGCGCGAACGCCGAGGGATTTTAAATCCCTTGTGTCTACCAATTCCACCACCAGGGCACACAAATCTAAATTTGTGATGGAGACACCATCTTTGATATCGACACATTAGAAATCGCTATCATAAAATTTGGAGCGACACACGAGGTTCGAACTCGTGACCTCAACCTTGGCAAGGTTGCGCTCTACCAACTGAGCTAGTGTCGCAAATGGAGGCGCGTCCCGGAGTCGAACCGAGGTCCACGGATTTGCAATCCGCTGCATAGCCACTCTGCCAACGCGCCTTCGTAACACCAATCGTCTCGCTTATTTCGCTGCGTTCCTCTTGGGTACGGGATGCATTCTACGGATTCGAACTAATGAGTCAACACTATTTTTAATTTTTTGAATCGTTTGTCTAATTAACAGTCAAAAGCTTCTAATTTGATTAATTTACTCTCAAAATTCTTTTGATTTTGACCAAGTTAACTTAAACAAAGTAGATGAGAGGTATAAAAAAACGGGCTATTGCCCGTTTTCTTTAATGATGCTCTTCACTGAGAAGATCGTCTTTGGCTGCTATTAAATACTGTGCCATAGACCAATAGGTCAATACGGTAGCAACATAAAGCGCGGCGTAACCTAACCAAATCATCCAGTCGTCATAACGCCAGATAAGCACCCATAAAGCAAACATTTGGCTAAGCGTTTTTACCTTACCGACCCATGAAACTGCCACACTGGCACGTTTACCGATTTCTGCCATCCACTCACGCAATGCAGAAATAATGATTTCTCGAGCAATCATAGTCACGGCAGGAATTGTGACCCAAATGGAGTGGTAGTGTTCAGTGACAAGGATCAGAGCGGTCGCGACAAGGACTTTATCAGCAACAGGGTCGATAAAAGCACCAAAACGGGAGGTTTGCCCCAACTTTCGCGCTAACATTCCATCTAGCCAGTCCGTGAACCCTGCAACCCAGAACACCATTGCCGCTGCAAATGGCGCCCAGCTGTAAGGAAGATAAAAAACCACGACAAATACTGGAATAAGGAAAAGTCGTAACAAAGATAAAATGTTAGGGATATTTAAACGCATATTTATTGAGGCTCTTATCGTTTGCGTATTGCTCTGTTCACTGCTTAAAAACAGGGCTCTTATGGTGCGGGATTTTTCCTATTGTTTCAATGCTTGATAAATGTTTTCTGCCAAAGAAACACTAATCCCAGGGACTTTGGCGATTTCTTCAACGCTGGCACGTTGAAGTTCCTGCAATCCCCCCATGTATTTGAGCAATGCCTGACGACGTTTCGGCCCCACCCCTTCAATGCCTTCCAAGGCACTGGTTCTTCTTGTTTTTCCACGTTTAGCCCGATGCCCCGCAATGGCATGGTTATGGCTTTCATCACGGATATGTTGCATCAAATGTAGAGCTAGCGCATCACTAGGCAGGTTAAACTCTTCACCGTCTGTGGTAATCAAAGTTTCCAATCCTGGTTTACGCGTCACTCCTTTCGCAATACCAATCAAACGTGGCCGCTTAGGCCAATCTCCCCAGTACTGTGAAATGATTTCAAACGCTCGATTAAGCTGCCCTTTACCACCATCAATAAACACAATATCCGGGATTTTTTCCACATCCAGCTGCTTAGAGTAACGCCTCTCGAGTGCTTGTCCCATCGCGGCGTAATCGTCACCACCGGTAATCCCAGTAATATTGTAGCGACGGTATTCCTGCTTCACTGGCCCTTCTTGATTAAACACAACACAAGAAGCAATCGTACTTTCGCCCATCGTATGCGATATGTCGAAACATTCCATACGAGTGATGATATCCATACCTAAGACTTCCCGTAACTCTTTAAAGCGTTGGGATATCGTCATCTTGTGATTGATTTTGGTAGTAATTGCCGTCAGTGCGTTGGTATTCGACAGCTTAAGGTAGCGCCCACGAGTTCCCGTCGGATTAACATGAAAATGGACTTTACGTCCGGCAATCTCGCCTAAAGCCTCTTGTAATGGCAGCGATTCTTCCATCAGGCCGGAGTTAAGGATGATTCGTGTCGGGATCGTTCGTGCTTCGTTGTGGCTCAGGTAATACTGGCTCAAAAAACTATAAAACACTTCTTCTTGAGTCGTATCATTTGGAATTTTAGGAAAATGGCTACGACTGCCCAAAATCTTACCTTGGCGAATCATCAGAATATGGATACAGGCAATGCCGTTCTCTTGAGCAAAACCCAAAACGTCCATATCATCTTGAGAGTCTTCAGAAACAAACTGCTGCTCCTGAACACGTCGTATCGCTTGTATTTGGTCTCTAAACTTTGCCGCGTCTTCAAACTTAAGACTTTTACTAGCCAGCTCCATCTTTTCAACCAAGGTCGTGAGAACTTGCTGATCTTTTCCTTGCAGGAACAAACGAACAAAACCCACCAGCTCGGCATAATCTTCATCGGAGATAATACTGCTAACACATGGCCCCGCACATCGGCCAATTTGGTACATCAGACAAGGCCGAGTTCGATTACTGTAAACCGTATCTTCACATTGTCGAACCGGGAAAATTTTTTGAATTAAGTGCAGCGTTTCCCGAACTGCTCCCGAGTCAGGGTAAGGACCAAAGTATTCACCTTTGCGCTTTTTTGCTCCGCGATGCATAGATAGCCTCGGGTGCTTATGGCCGCTGACGAAAATGTAAGGGTATGACTTGTCATCACGCAGTAATACATTGTATTTGGGTAAATACTGCTTAATGTAGTTGTGTTCAAGTATCAGGGCTTCTGTTTCGGTGTGCGTCACCGTAACATCAATCTTGTCAATATTACTGACTAGAGCTCGTGTTTTTTCGCTGTCTACTTTCTTACGGAAATAGCTAGAAAGGCGCTTTTTAAGGTCTTTGGCTTTACCTACGTAAATGACAACAGCCTCGGCGTTATACATTCTGTACACGCCGGGCTGATTAGTAACGGTTTTTAGAAAGGAAGCCGAGTCGAATGTGGCGGTCACTACAATGTCTCGGTGTCTAACATTCCATGGCGGATGGCTAGATGGGTCAACTCTACGTCACCGCTGATGTCCAGCTTATTGAACAAGCGGTAGCGGTAACTGTTGACAGTTTTCGGGCTCAAATTCAACTGCTCTGAAATATCGGTTACCTTCTGCCCTTTGGTGATCATCATCATGATCTGCAATTCACGCTCAGAAAGATCGGCAAAAGGATTTTCCGATGCTGGAGAGAATTGGCTAAGCGCCATCTGCTGAGCAATTTCAGGAGAAATATAACGTTGGCCGCTATTTACAACACGAATTGCGTTGACCATTTCATCTGGCCCCGCACCTTTAGTCAGGTAACCTGCGGCACCTGCTTGCATCACTTTAGTTGGAAACGGATTTTCCGTATGAACAGTTAAAACGATGATTTTCACATCAGGATTGAACCGCAAGATTTTCTTGGTAGCTTCTAAGCCACCAATACCTGGCATATTCATATCCATCAAAATGACATCGGCATGATTGCTACGACACCATTTTGCTGCGTCTTCACCGCTTTCAGCTTCCCCTGCTACGTTCATTCCACGGACGTCTTCAATAATACGTCGTATCCCTGTGCGAACCAGCTCGTGATCATCTACAAGGAAAACACTTATCAAACTTGTATCTCCACACTTCTTGATTGGCTCTGCACCCACTATTTGTAGTGGATAACAGCATGGCAGCCTATTTTAACTTAAATTACGCTTTTTACTTACTCTGAATATGTGCTCAAACGCAAACTTTAGCAAGTACTTATTTTCATATCTGCTGCTTAGCACGTTAATGACCATGCAATCAATAAGTTAAGTCATACAATGAGGTTATGAGTCAAAAATCGGCATACGGACACACAACGCAAGGCTTATCATTGAAAACGAATCTAATTTCACCTATTAATACACAGTGCAGTACGCATAGTTGCACAGTTTAAAATACATTTTAAATATCATCTTATAAGGATATGTTATGAAAAAGCTTCTAGCAGTGGCAGCCCTAGCAACAACTCTTCCTATGTCTAATCTAGCACTTGCTGACAATGATATTGGTTGTGGTTTGGGTACTATGGTATTCGACGGTCAGTCAGGCAAAGTTTCTAAAATTCTAGCTGCTACAACTAACGGCACTTCAGGTAACCAAACTTTTGGTATCACTTTCGGTACTCTAGGTTGTGACGGCACAGGTACAATTTCATCATCTGAAAAGCTAGCCATGTTCATTGATGGCAACATGGACAACCTAGCACGTGATATCGCTAAAGGCGAAGGTGAAACTCTGGCAACACTTTCTGAAGTTTGGGGTATTAATGAAGCTGACAAAGCAGCATTCAACACTCTAGCTCAAGAAAACTTTGCGCAAGTATTCAAATCTGAAAATGTCACTTCTCAAGAAGTATTTGTAAACCTGAACAACGTTGTTGCGGATAACGCACAACTAGCGGGTTACGCTATTTAATCAATGCCCTATTAAAAGGTGCCTTTCTAGGCACCTTTTTCACACCACCCTAAAGCCTCCCTATTATTTGTTGTATCCTGACGCTAAAAGTAGAAGCTCAATCGAACTGTAAGACTGTGTATTAGATGAAGTCCCCTTTGCTAAAAACCTCTTTGTTGTGTGGCTTAAGTTTGAGCCTTTTATTACCTTCAGCATCAATCGCTAGTGAATTCGATGTAGAACAGCTCTCCAAGCACTCATACTGGCATAAGCTCGGCCACTATTTGCCTGCGCTTCTATCTGGATACGAAAGTACCGTCGATAAAAGCGAATTTTTTCTTTCGGAACAAGGAAAGTACTCTCCAAAAGCGGAACTTGAGGCAACCATCAGTCGGCTTTATTCAGAGGATAAGCAACTTGCATTGGAGACTCAGTGTCAATATCCAGCACGCTATAGTTGGCTTGAACAGCAACAAGGTCGCCAGGCGATATTGAACTGCCCAAAGCTAGAAACTTGGAGCCAAGTCATCGACCCGGCTGGTCTTACGCTTGTTTTCCCAACCGCATTTATGAATAACCCTTCTTCTATGTTTGGTCACACCCTATTGCGTGTCGACGCTAAGGATCAAACCAGACATAAAGAATTGGTCGCATTTGCCATTAATTTTGCTGCTGAGCCAGAAACAGATGACAACCCCGCTCTGTTTGCGATCAAAGGATTGATCGGCAGCTACCCCGGTCGTTACACCGTGATGCCATATTATCGAAAAGTTCGTGAATACAACGACATCGAATCGAGAGATATTTGGGAGTACAAACTTAAACTCAATGAAGAGGAAGTAAATCGGGTTTTATTACACTTATGGGAAATGCAAAGAGCAGAGTTTGATTACTATTTCTTAGACGAAAACTGTTCTTATCAGTTGCTGTCTCTATTGGATGTCGCTCGGGAAGACTTAAGCTTGACCAAAGACTTCTCGATACAGGCAATTCCGTCAGATACAGTTTATGCATTAGCGGAAAGCGGATTATTGGAAGAACCTCAATATCGCGAGGCATTTGGCACCAGATTGCTACATCAAGCCAATGAAGCCGATGAGAAGATCTTCGAGGCAGCTAAAAAAGCGACGCAAGGCGAGTACCCGAGTGAAAACGAATTCTCAGATAAAGAACGAGCAGCGATTCTAGAGCTCGCCTACGAGTGGTTAAACTTTCAATTGTATGACTCCGGTTTAGAACGAGATCCAACAGCTAAACGGCTAACTAAGTTGCTCTATCTACGAAGCAGAATCAAAGTGGACTCTCCGTTTACCCCAGTTCCTCAGCCTGACGTTCCACCAGAAAAAGGGCACGCTTCCGCCCGTATCGGACTGAGCTACCAATATTGGGATGAGTACAGTAATCAAGCCACCATTGAATGGAGAGCTGCGTATCATGATTTGCTTGACTCACAGGATGGCTTCATACCCGGTGCACAGATCAATTTTTTGGATACTCAAGTGAGTATTGATCAGCAAGGCACTTCTCGACTCGATAGGTTTTACTTTATCGACACAATGGCGCTTGCTCCAAGTAATAGAGTATTCGACAGTTGGGCTTGGAATATTCGCACTGGCTTTGACAGGCAGCCTCTGTCTAATAAGTTGGCAGGAAGATGGTTTGGACAAGGTGGCTTTGGCAAGGCCTGGGGCTCACCAGACAAAGTCCACGTATACACACTCTTTTCAGGTGCAGTCAGTGGCGGCAACCTGACGGAATATGACGCAGTTCCTGGGGTCGGCGTGGAAACGGGAGCAATTTTCCAAGCTGGACGTAATCATAGAATAGGATTACAAGCTCAATATATGGCGCTGATTAACTCTCAGGAAGAGAGCCATGTCGAAATTGATGCAAGCTGGAACTGGAGCTTTAATTGCAATTTTGCGGTGCGAACACAATTGAGTTATCAAAGTTGGCAGTCTGAGAATATTGGCGCCAAACTGACAGGCTTTATCTATTATTAAGAGAACGCCTGCTTATGCTAAGCTAGTGAAACCAAGCTTCATCCGTTGCTTGGTTTTCATTTAGAGCAGTACAAATGTCCGTCCAACAAGGTTTCCTACTTACCCGCCACGCCAGAGATGTTTCTGGTCAAACTCAGATCGATTTATGGTTATCTACTGATGATGGGCCTGTACAGCTTGTTATACCGGGAGAGAAACCCGTCTTCTTTATTCCTCAAGACGATATCAAGCAATGCCAAACTCTAATTAAAGAGTTATCGATTCAGGCTGAGATAAAACCTTTAGCGCTGCATAGCTTTGATGATGTAAAACTTGCGGCTTGTTACTGCTTAACCGTTAAAGACGGACAACGACTAAGTCAGAAATTCAAACATCACGACATTCTTGTACTCGAAGACGATATACGCCTTGCCGATCGATATTTAATGGAGCGTTTTGTTCAAGGCAGTGTCGAATTTGCCGGTCACCCCCAACCCCAAAAAAACTACACTCGCTTTTCAAACGTCAAATGCCGTCAGGGTCACTATACTCCTCAGTTAAAGGTTGTCTCACTCGATATCGAATGTTCAGAGAAAGGCGTTCTTTACTCTATAGGACTCGATAGCCCTATGGACAGCCGCGTCATCATGATTGGAGAACCGCAAGCTGCTGAAACCGAGATTGAGTGGGTTCAAGACGAGAAACACTTATTGTTATCGCTGATCACGTGGTTTCAGCAATTTGATCCGGATGTCATCGTAGGCTGGAACGTGATTGATTTTGACTTTAGGCTGCTACATAAACGTGCCGAGTGGAATAAAGTCAGATTAGCGATTGGACGTGCGAATCAGGCGAGTTTTTTTCGCACCTCAAGTAACACTCAACAAGCATTCATATCAATACCAGGTCGCGTGGTTTTAGATGGTATCGATACGCTAAAAACCGCCACTTATCACTTTCGAAGCTGGTCGCTTGAATCGGTTTCTCAGGAGTTACTCGGCGAGGGTAAGCAAATCCACAATGTTCATGATCGAATGGACGAAATCAATTACATGTTCAAAAAGGATAAGCCCTCACTTGCAAAGTACAACCTGCAAGATTGTGTTCTGGTCAACAAGATTTTTGCCCACACCCACTTGCTCGAGTTCGCTATGGAACGCTCTAAACTGACTGGCGTTGAGCTGGACCGTGTCGGCGGCTCGGTCGCTGCATTTACCAACCTTTACCTGCCACAAATCCATCGTGCTGGGTACATTGCCCCTAACCTACATTCTGAAAACTGGTTGGCTAGTCCAGGGGGCTATGTAATGGACTCCATTCCGAACCTGTATGATTCAGTGTTAGTTCTGGATTTTAAGAGCCTGTACCCTTCCATTATCCGCTCTTTCCTCATTGACCCGATGGGTTTAATCGAAGGGTTAAAATTGGACATTGGCAAACAGGAAAACCAAGCTGTTGAAGGATTTCGCGGCGGTCAATTTCATCGTAGTAAACACTTTTTGCCCGAGATGATCGAAAACCTGTGGGCGGCGCGCGATATCGCCAAGAAAAACAACGAAAAGGCGTTCTCACAGGCGATCAAAATCATTATGAACTCCTTCTACGGCGTACTGGGCTCTTCTGGCTGTCGCTTCTTTGATACTCGCTTGGCATCAAGTATCACTATGCGTGGTCACGAAATCATGAAGCAGACGAAAGTACTCATCGAAGAGCAAGGCTATCAAGTGATTTATGGGGATACAGATTCGACGTTTGTTTCTTTGAACGGGCAATTTTCTCAAGAGCAAGCCGATGAGATTGGCCACCAGCTTGTCGAGCATATCAATTCGTGGTGGACGACCCATCTCAAACAAGAGTACGGCCTTACCTCAATCCTCGAACTGGAGTATGAAACCCACTATAAGAAGTTTCTGATGCCAACTATCCGTGGTCAAGAAACAGGATCCAAAAAGCGTTACGCAGGCTTGATTGGCGAAGGCGACAGGGAAAAAATTGTCTTTAAGGGGTTGGAAAGTGCTCGCACCGACTGGACTCCGCTCGCTCAGCGCTTTCAGCAAGATCTGTATTCACTGGTTTTCCATGGTAAAGATCCCTCTGACTACGTTCGGGATTTTGTCGAAAGAACCATGGCGGGCGAATTTGATGATGAGCTGGTTTACCAAAAAAGGCTACGCCGGAAGCTACACGAGTATCAGAAAAACGTACCACCACAAGTGCGTGCAGCTCGGTTAGCAGATGAAATCAATGCCCAGTTAGGTCGCCCTTTGCAATACCAAAACAAAGGACGAATTGAATACCTGATTACGATTTCTGGCCCTGAACCCAAAGAATACCTTAAAAGCAACATTGATTATCAGCACTACATTGATAAACAGCTTCAGCCTGTTGCAGAGGCTATCTTGCCATTTATTGGCATCGATTTTTCAACGCTCAGTGAGCCTCAACTCGGTTTGTTCTAACACTGAACAAACTATATTGACGGGCGCTGTTATTCCAGATGAGTACACTCCATTTTTACGTATCGATGTTCGCTCTATCGTTCGTACTGCAAGTAGTGATGCGCTCACCTATGAGTTAACCGCCAACGGTGCGAGACACTCGTTCAGAATCAAATATTTGATCATATAACATGCATCTTTGCTTGCGATTTTTAACTCATTTTTAACCCCATTTGTACTATTAACGACATGCAGCCACCATTTGAACATTCGGTGCTGCTTAATTCTTTATTTTGACCAAACCTAGCGAATCACACAAATCTTGACTATTCCCGTTAGCAACTTGATTGGAGTCCAGACTGCCAGCGTTCAGGTTTATGTCATCAAATAACAAGAGAGATAGTATGAAAAGAAAGTTCAACCTGCTTCTAATAGCCGTATCAAGCGTTTTGAGTGCCAACATTTGGGCATCAGAATTTGACGAGCCTGCTGGATCAGCCATTAATATTCTCAGTGCCTTACAAGATTCAAGTGCGGTGAATTACATCAATGCTGAAAATATCGTCAACGGAAACAGCACACCACCAACATTATCCCAAGTAAAAACTCAGGTGTTGGTGGAGAATAAACGCTATTTGATCGACTTTAGTAACATAGAACATGAGACTGAAAAAAACATTGCTCGAGCCAAACTCCGTAGAAGCTTGGGATTATTGACTCTCGGAGATATGGTAATCATTAGTGAGCACAAAGGTAAACTCCTGTTTAGTCAGTTAGAGAGCTCTGATGACACCAACCTTAAACGTCTTGAATACAAACCTAAATCACGCCGAGTAAAGAAAAGCATCTCCCCTCTTGCAGAGGTGGACAACAGCATACCTAGGGTCGCTTTCTATATCGAGGCGAAACGTACCATCAGTGATGCAGCATGCAATCCTACCTGGAATACTTACCAAGGCCCCGTTAAAAGTACAGGCATGTGTAACAATGCCCATATTTCTTTAATTTATCAGGTGACGCTGCAACGTTCATTGCCATTTGGAACTCAAGGAAGCGCAACGCCTGATGCCAAAATAGTGAGAATTGCAATTGACGATTCAACGACCGGTGCAGGTATTCAACTGAACCAAAACTTCGATAATATTCTGCTTCATACACGCGGTATACCATGGCCTGAGGGCGGCGACGAGCATGAGATGGTGACCACAGCTCTCGCGCAAAGCTATGACTTCAATTTCAATGCTTCAAATGAAAAAGCTCGTATCTTACGAACCGTGCCTAAAAGCAATTTAAACAAGAACTACACTAACCGTGAGATTTCAACCTTTTCATTCGGTGTGGTCGCGGGAGGAGAAGCAAGTAGTGACGGCGCAAAAGGCAAACTTGAAGCTTCGGCAAACTGGACAGAATCAAAATGGCTATCCTTTGAAACTAATGACTATCGAGTCGATCGCCATTCAAATGGCCCTCAGCATGTAGGTTTCGAGTGGGCAAGGGAGCAATACCCAACCGCGGAATCAGTTATGGTAACCACAATTCATGGCTATACGGCAGGGATCACACTGCCTGTCGATGAAAGTCGTATTAACAAAATGGGGCACGCAAGCTTCCTACCAAAAATGGAAGTCATATACTCTGCAGCCCCTGATGCAACGGGCAACACCAAATTTAATATTGACTCCACTGTCGACATCACTGGATTTAGGTATATGACGAACGTGACGCCGTTCTTCGGAGTACGAACTTACTACGCTAAAGACGACGATCACCAAGTCAATAGCGTCAATAAGAACATTAATTTTGTAGTTGATTGGGACCACCCTGTGTTCACTGGTGGCAGACCAGTGAATCTGCAACTTGGCGGATTCAAGAACAAATGTCTGGCTATCGATACTCAACAGCAGATATCCGCTAAAGAGTGTGATGAATACGATAACCAACAAGCTTTCATCTACAGTCAAGATGGTCATTATATTAGTGCATACAATACAGAATATTGCTTAGACAGTACCGACCTAACTCAAGCTCAATCATGCAACTTTAGCCTCACCCAAAAATGGAGTTGGGAAGAAAAAGCTAACCAAGATAACTTAAAAAGTGCTCACCTCGACCATTATCTGACACACGATAAACAGACTGAGAAACTAAGTATGACTGCCAGTACGCAATCGGAGGCTAGCCTTAGTACCAAGATGTACACACGATATGTCAATGTTTTTGATGCTTCTACGGTAGAAACCAACTCGTATAAGTAATCAGCCGCATACCTAAAGCGAGAAATTGAGCGGCAATAATAGACGTTTTAGCTTTTATTGCCGCATAATCAGTATCTTAGCCTATCTTAAATTCGGTTTTCTTGTACTGTTTAGCTAGCCACTCACCGAAACCATCAAGAATGCCAACGACGGATCGTTTTGCTATCACTCGTCCTGTGAGCAAAATCCCTAACCGTTCAATTTCGACCTGTTTATCAGGATAGTAGCGAAGAAAGTTCTGCCCACATTCAATAGGATCATCGAACCAATTTTTATCTTTGTACATCACTAGCGAATAGCTCGCACGCAGCAGCTTCTTGGCAATAACTATCTGTGCTTTTGACTGTTCCTCTGGCGTCGCAGAGCGTGCAATACGATTGCGGTACACTGCGACCCAATCTTCAACATCCATATTCCAATGTTTGGCGATTTCCCAGCTTGGCTCATAGTCGCCAAAACACTCAGAAAGGTCTTCACCGTAAATACACACCGAGCAATGACGAAGCTGAAATCCCCAAGAAAAAATGCTGTCCAAGCTCGCCACCTCTTTCACAAGCGTATTCTTTAGCGACACATCTGTTAAGAATGGATAGGACTTCTGAAAACGCCATTTAATAGAGTTGAACAAGGTGGTTCTGACATCACTAAAGCTGTCATGTGTAACGACCAATACGTCTAAGTTAGAACGATTAGGCTTTGCCCTCTTACGAGCGACACTGCCGTACAGATAGACACTGTGTAGATTGTCACCCAACCCTCCCTTTAGAAAAGCGATAAGATCATTAATGGCAGGCTGATACCTTTCCTGAAAAGGTTGCTTAGGGTCAATAACAGAAAGATGCATTTAGTTGATAACAATAATTTTTAGGCTTTCGATTCTTTAATGTTCGCCCACACGCAGACACGAATCAAGATATTCCTTCCCTTAAACACTATGTATATAATACGACAATTCCATCTCACACTAAGGAAACACTTTTATGCCAAGGGCAAGTGAGCTTAAAAAAGGTTTTGCTATCGAATCTAGTGGCAAAACACTTCTGATTAAAGATATCGAAGTCACCACTCCGGGTGGACGCGGCGGCGCAAAAATCTACAAACTTCGTTGTACTGATCTTGCGACAGGCGGACGTGTCGATGAGCGCTTTAAATCAGACGACGTAGTTGAAACGGTAGATATGTTTAAACGTGCTGTTGCTTTCTCTTACGTGGATGGTGACGAGTACATTTTCATGGATAACGAAGATTACACTCAATACACCTTCAAGAAAGAAGAAATTGAAGACGAGCTGCAGTTTGTTACAGAAGAAATTCAAGGCTTACATGTGATTGTCGTGGATGGCAATGCAGTAGGACTAGAGCTTCCAGCTTCTGTTGAGCTTGTAATAGAAGAAACTGACCCATCAATAAAAGGTGCTTCAGCTTCGGCGCGCACGAAGCCTGCACGTTTCGCGACAGGTTTGACTGTTCAAGTTCCTGAGTACATTGCAACAGGTGACCGTATTGTTATCAATACCACTGAACGTAAATACATGAGCCGAGCGTAATTATGTCCGAACTGATCTCCTATGATGACGCCATTGAAACGGCCTATGACATCTTTCTAGAGATGGCTCCAGATAATCTTGAAGCCGCAGACGTTATTATATTCACCGCTCAATTTGACGACCGTGGTGCTGCTGAGCTGGTTGAAACTGGCGATGATTGGGCTGGTCATGTGGGTTTTGAAGTTGACAAAGAAACCTACGCCGAAGTCCGCATTGGTCTAGTCAACGAAGAGAATGATGTCTTGGATGAAGTGTTCGCCCGCCTACTGGTAAGCCGAGATCCAGAACATAAGTTCTGCCACGTTCTGTGGAAGCGAGACTAAACAACAAAAAATACCCAAGCTTTTAACTTGGGTATTTTTTAGAAATAACTAGAAGACGAATTATAGACAAATTCGTCTTCTAGAATTCTATCGGTTTCAACTGACAAACGCGTGCTTGTTAGCCTTCTACCTTGGCATTTTCTACACGGGCTTTTAGTTTCTGCCCCGGGCGGAAGGTGACAACGCGACGAGCACTGATTGGAATGTCTTCACCCGTCTTTGGGTTTCGACCTGGACGTTCGTTTTTTTCTCGAAGATCAAAGTTACCAAATCCAGACAGTTTTACCTGTTCGCCACTCTCTAGTGCCTTACGAATTTCTTCGAAAAACGCCTCAACCGTTTCCTTGGCATCCCGTTTACTATATCCGAGCTTCTCAAACAGGTTTTCAGCCAAATCGGCCTTTGTGAGCGCCATAAAACTTTCCTCAAAGCTGTGTTAAACAATGCTGCCGAGTTGGCAGCGCCAAAGCATTTTGCCCAGCCAATCAACAACATATCGGCTTTACTTGGGAAAGTGTATGCCAACCTTCTGATTTTCGCCAACTTTTTTATTAATTGAAGGCAAATTAATCATTAAAAACAAATAGATATATGACCTAAAACAAACATACCGACTAAGCTGTTAGTTCAAAAAATCTTTAATTTTCAGATAATTAATTCATAAAAATCAGAACCATCAGTATTAGAGTCTGAATTTATTGGCAAAAAATTTTCTTACGCTTAACATGATAGCGAATTCAGTCTGTTAGATATGCTTTTGTGCATATGGATTCTTATCAAATAACACTGCAGTATAGCTTTATATGCTCACTGTAAAGAATAGAAGAATAATAAAACAACACTTTGGTTTTTAGTTTTCTCTAACTAGCTGAATGTAAAGTCATTAAAAACGTTCACAAAAGAAATATTCACGCCAGCATTTAATAGGAGTTTTTACAGTTCAATGCACCATTACTTGTACACACGGAGCAAGACACAATCAATTGACAAACATTTATATTAATAACGTGAACTGCGCATTTATTCTCCAAGCCAATAAATGTTTAGAATATGGAAGTTAGTATTTAAATATTGACAAAAAAATAAATAAATAAATAATCTAAACTATTGTTGGCAATCAGAACATGAATATTATAGAAATGCTGTCTTCTTTTTTGCAGGAAGACATGCTATCTAGAGCTCAATCTAAAGAGCTTTTAAACAAAATTGCAGATACACCACAACATGCAGAAATACTCGGGGCACTCATTAGCAAAAGAAAGTTCCAAGTACTACAAGTACGTTCGGACTTGAAACTTAAAGATCTAAATACACTATTAGGAACTGATGAATACGCTTCCTTTACAAGGAAAAAACCAGTTACTGGAGATCTGACTGAGGAGCTAAAGTTTTTTTTAGAACAAGTTGCATTAAAACACTTTGAATCTTTACCGTTGCTATGGGCACAAGTAGAACGCCATAAATTGAGATCTAAACAATTGAGTGCTCTCACAGATACTCCTAAGTTAAGTTATAGTGACATTGAGTATTACAGTGACCTGATCGAAGAAATATCAGAAGATCCACTAATCGTTTCTGTCCCATTTGATGACGGCCTCTATCGATTAAGTGATGCCATTTTGCTTTCAAATATCGAATTATTTGTCATCAAGCAAAAGTGGTACGAGCTCCTTTTTCTTATGGAACATTCTTCATCTGGTCAACATTTCGTTATGTTTCATAAGTCAGGTGAAAACAAGTATCCTTGCCTATGTTCATCAGCCATGATCACAGACTGGCAGCACAAACATCGTTGGCTTAGCTTTAATCCCTTTTTTCAGCATGAAAGATGGTCACTGCTTATCTCGAAAGAAGCAGTTGATAGCTTGAACAAAACGGGAGTTTTTAACGAGCTTTCTAACAATCTACCAACTCTAGAGCAGTTTGATTCAGATTGTATGACAAAAGCTAACTCTTCATACAAGCGATGTGAGATACTTAGGTTAACTGTATGCGGTAATCAAATTCAGCAACTCTATCTTCTCTATTTGGCTCAGAAACAAATGGCAAAGCAATTGGCCCAATCTGACTATGGTTGTGCTTACACAATTATTAATAACCCGTGGCTGTTAAACTTTTACGCCCAGCTAGAAGGTAACGCATACGTTCACTGCGGTAGCTTCGGCATTAATCAAGGCGAGTGTCCAACCTATAGAGGCATGTGGCTTGTAAAAGAATTTAACCGTCAATATTCATATATCGACTTTAAGCGATATAAGTCTATGGCTAGGCAAAAAATCATGACTTTGGAAAAAAGCGATGCCTGATTTGCTTACTAATATCCAGATCCACCCAGCATTTCTGCTGCTTTTTGTTGTTGCTTCAATTGTTCTTACTTGGAGTATTTACTTTGCAAAAACCGCTAATCGCAGTAACAGCGTCCAGCTAAGAAAGATAAAATTACCTTATTTATGCTATTCCCTATCAATTCTAGGTTGGACTTTAAGCAACGCTTTTTTCTACTCTCCGTATTTAGTTAGCTGGGGGAGTAACGTTGCTATAGGGATGGCTTTGTTTGCAAATGTCACATCTTATCTTGCATTTGCTAATGCATACCTAGTGTGTTTAATGCTCGCGAAGAAAGAAGGCGAAGGTTCTTGGAGAGAAATAGCCTTTTTATGTACTGTTTCTGCAATCGTACTCTTAGCTAATATCGGTAATCATTCCATGATACGTGGTATTACGATTGATAATGTGGGAATGTTTAACATTCATTTTGGTGAGGGAACCAACTATTTCTTCCTGACCGTTATGGTATTAATATTGCTGTCGTTTAAAAACGTAATTCGATACGCACGTAACGCAAAGCCACTCCAGCAGCTCAAATCGCTATACATGCTATTCGGTATAGGTGTTTTCATGCTATCCACGCTTGCGATTCATGTTGTCGTTCCAATGTTATTTGAGGACTTTTCTTTAGCATGGCTACCGCCAGCACTTTCCATCACGGAAATGTTATTAATGGGGTATGCACTGATTACATCTCGCTTCTATAGTAGCCGACATATAATACATCGACTATCAGCAATTACCCTAGCTGTTACTGTGCTCTTGTTCCCTACACTATTTGTTATTCGTGTACTTGAAACAGAGAACATAGTTTTAGTTGGGTTACTGTTTATAACTATTACGGGAATCAGTTGGAAACCACTAATAGGTTCGTGTAGCCGATTAGCGAGCAGAATTGTGTTTAATGATGAATATTCACCACAAGATAAGCTCTATCAATTAGAAAATGAATTTCAGGTTTCGACCAATCAAGCGTTGAGAAAAGTGGCAGCAATTTTGGGGGTAAATGAAACTTCCTTACAGCTATTGTCAAACATTCAAGATGAAACACTTTATACGTCTCACTTGAAAGGCGCTGGAAGTGTTCTAATCTATGAAGAAATTGAAGAATCTTTGCCTGTCCCTAGTAAAAACGTCGCTCATTCTCTATCAAAACTATATAAGAAAATGAGTGCAGACAATGTTGCTATGGTTCTTCCTATATACGATCATACAAACAATATGTCGCATCTGTTAGTTGCACGTAAGAAAAGTGATGGCCGCTTATTCTTCAGTGAAGAGATCCAAGCCTTACAGTCTGTACTAAAAAAAGTACAGGGATACATCAATGCCGACAGAAAGGTAAGACAATCTCAAGCCTTAGCAAATTCCATTGCTCACGAAATGAGAAATCCACTCGCTCAAGTTCAGTTTCAGTTTGAAAACCTTGCACTCAAATTAGGTAATGGTACCTCGCGTGATGAACTTAATAGGCATGTATTGGATGGGAAAAATGCGATTGAGCGGGGAAAACAACTTATAGATATTATATTAAGAGAAGTAAGTGACTCTTCTTTGGAACAGGAGCCTGCGATATCGACTTCAATACAACCTGTTATACGTACAGCAGTAGAGCGATATGGCTTTGAAGATGATAAGATTAAGAAACGCGTTATTCTCAATATCGACCAAGATTTTGTAGTGAAAATAAATGACACCTTGTTTAACTTCGTTTTGTTTAACTTAATGCGTAATGCCATTTACTATTTTGACTCTTACCCAGACAGTACTATTGAAGTACGAACCATTGCGGGTAAATATGAAAATTATGTTATTGTCAGAGATACAGGCCCCGGCATTCCAGAACATTTAACCAAACGTATATTTGATGACTTCTTTAGCCACAACAAGAGTGGTGGTAGTGGGCTAGGATTAGGATATTGCCAGCGTGTTATGAGAGCGTTTGGAGGTTCGATACGGTGCTACTCTCAGCTAGGCTATTATACTGAGTTCCATCTATCGTTCCCATCAATATCGATTGCGCCACCAGTAAAGTCCATTCAAGGCTGTTCTCCTTATTTACACGAAGAACTGGTAGAGGATAAAAATAGTTTTATAAGTAACTTAACTCACAGTATTGATAAATCTGATAAGCACTTAATCCTAGTTGTTGATGATAAAGAGATTCAACGCTCGCTTGTTAAGCTATATCTAGAACAATTAGGTTATGATGTTGTTTTGGCAAACAATGGAAAAGTGGCAATAGAAATAATTCATAGTAACCCAATTGACCTTGTTTTTATGGATATACAGATGCCTGTCATGAATGGTTTTGAAGCAGCAAGCATAATAAAACGTTCCTATCCAACCATACCAATAATTGCTCTGTCTGGTGAATCAGGAGAACGTGAACTTAATCTGATAAGTGAATTGATGGATGGACGACTTTCTAAACCTACCACTAAGCAGGCTTTAAACCAAATGCTTACTTCTTCTTTACCTGTAACTACGCATTAAGAAAGACGCCCATTAAGCGAGAGCGGTAGCAAGAGCTAGTTTTTTACCGCTCTAAGTTTAAATCGGCTCATTAATCAAATTTAAAGTTATGATGCAGTATTGAATCAATCTAAATCAACAAGGAATAAAATTAGTAAATACTTTTCGATTAAAAATGGGACTAGATCTGAACACGAATAAAAACAGGTTGCAAAAATATTTTTATCGGGTAAACAATATTGCTTCAATTTTCAAACCCAAAGTAACAGCTTATGTAAATATCAATTCAATCAATAAAACGACTTTAGAGAAAAGAAGATAATTATAAATTTATAACACACAATACCCAAAAAGATATCGCGACCAGACATAATTCATCGAACTATATATGGCTTAATAAATAAAAGGTTTGAATGGAACACTATAAATAGCGAACTAGGGTGATTATAAAATACGATATTTAATTTAATAAAACGACGTCAGAAATTGGTAAAATCGGAACATTATGTTCAGCTATATGTTAGATCAGGTTTCATACCCTAAAGCTATGGTACTGATTGGCGCAGCGCTGTCTTTATTGATATGGGCTGTATACTTTTGCTCAGCGATAATCAAACGCTATGGAAAAGATGGTATGCGGCTTTATTACTATTACATTCTTTACATGGCGGGGTTATTTGTATGGATTATCAGTAACAGTTATTTTCATACAGATCTTCTTAAAGCATTTGGTAATAGTGCTGCAGTAAACGTGGCAATCATCGCTAACTTAGCCACCCTCGTTGCATTTGTTTCTGCGTATTTATTTTCGGCAAAACTACATAACTTTTACGCTCAAAAATCTATTGGACATTGGCAAAGTGCTGTTGTTGTAATCACAATAATATTCGCCGTATCATGCAATTTGATACCCGGATTAACTGTGCGTGGAATAAGCATTATAGGCCCAAGCGACTTTGAGCTAGATTTCGGCCCATACACTAAACCATTTTTTTTGGGGCTTGCTATTTTAGTCACACTCACGCTAGTGAACTTAATATCTTTAAAGAACAATCCCAATCTAATTCGAAGAACTCGTGTAATTTACATGATTTGGGGAATGACAATATTCATGCTTTCAACCGTGATTATACAGCTCGGATTCACTTTGTTCTTTGACGATTTCTCACTAACTTGGCTACCTCCAACATTATCTGTCCGAGAAGTTCTGTTCATGGGCTACGCAATACTAACCTCTAGATTTTATAGCCCTAGATACATTAGCTACATTATGACAAGTTTTACGATAACCGCATTTGCCTATGCGGGCTTTATCTCCTCATTCTATTCATTTGAAAACACAAGTATCTCGGAACTTGCATTAGTTGCTCTAATAATCGGAGTATCTTGGCCAAAGGTTTATAAAACGATTCAACTAACAAGCTGTAAATTGTTCTATGGTGAATCACTATCTCCAGTAGCCAAAATAGCTCTCCTCGAAGAGGACTTTCACAAATCACCAACCCAAGCCATGGTAAAACTCGCTAAATATCTCGGAGTTCCTAAAGGGAAACTCCGTCTCTTAGACAACTATCAAGGTGCGAACGTCTATCAGCATTACTTCGAGAAACAAAGCACTCCGTTGGTGATAGATGAAGTTGAGGAAAGAATTGCACAGACCAGCGATACTACACTCAATCTCGTACATCGCAATATGAAAGAGACTCAATCAGCTCTTGTCTTACCAATTTACGATAATAATAAAGATCTGTCCCATGTTCTCGTTTCGAGCTCGAAATCCGAAGGAGCTTATTTTTCCTATGAAGAACTATCAGCGCTGGAGCGTGTACTTCAAAAAGTTCAACTTCATATCACGTACGAACAAAAAGTACGCCAATCACAGGCATTAGCGAACTCTATAGCTCATGAAATGCGTAACCCTCTAACCCAAGTTCAGTTGGAGTTCGAAAATCTCGCGCAAAAAATAGATGGAAGGCAATCCTATCAAGATCTCGCGCCCCATGTTGGTAGTGGTAAACAAGCGATAGCTAGAGGCAAACAACTCATCGATATTATTTTAAGGGAAATTGACAACACATCTCTCGATCAAGAACCAGCGACTGCTTGTTCCATTACTTCAGCTGTGACCTCAGCGGTTAATCAATACGGGTTTGACGATGATTCGCTAAGAAGCAGGGTAATGCTCGAGACAAGAGACGATTTCATCGTAGAGATTAACAACACTCTGTTCAACTTTGTCATGTTTAACCTACTACGCAACGCTGTTTATTATTTTGAATCTTACCCAGAGAGCATTATCACTATTCGCACTGAAAAAGGGCAAAATAGAAACACTGTAATGTTTACAGATACAGGTCCGGGAATTCCTCAAACCTATCTAGCACGTATATTCGACGATTTTTTCAGCCACAATAAGAGTGGCGGCAGTGGTCTAGGGTTGGGATACTGTAAGAGAGTAATGAAAGCCTTTGGCGGCTCTATTCGATGCGACTCGAAAATTGGTGAATATACAACGTTCTATCTGAATTTTCCTGTTACTTCAGATAAAGTGGAAGAATGTAAAATCAATGAATCGGTTGTGACCTCAGGCAATGTAGGTACTTTGCCAACACTCCCCCCTACTTCAGAATTAACACCAACAACTAACCCAGATAAACCTCTAATCCTTGTCGTAGACGACAAACGAGTTCAGCTTTCACTCGCTAAGCTTTACCTTGAGCAGCTGGGTTACAACGTCCTACTGGCAAATAACGGAAAAATCGCAGTTGAGACGATTCAGAATAACCCAATTGATCTCGTCTTTATGGATATACAAATGCCGGTAATGGATGGGTTTGAAGCAGCTACTCTAATCAAGCGTTCACACCCATCTCTCCCAATAATTGCTCTATCAGGTGAATCGGGAGAAAAAGAACTAAGAAGAATCAGCGAACTTATGGATGGGCGTTTATCCAAACCGACGTCAAAGCAAGCGCTCAATCAGATACTGACATCGACTTTGCCAGCTACGATGCCATAACATTTTCGTAGTTTCAAAACGACTCGCAATTTGCGTATTGCCCAGTCGTGATAAATAAAACGGTTATCTTTCTTTATGACGTTGTACTTGTGTTTGAAATTTGACACCGAAATTTGATTCACTAACTGTCTAATATACATGACGAAAGTTGGCTACAACCTCATTCAAGTTGGTTGTGGCATTCATTATGCTTCTAGAGAACTATGAATGAAAAAGTGGCGATGTTTTGTCTTCGCTACTTTCTCAGCCTGAGAATGTTGTCAGGCTGGCATAGATAAGAGAGGCAGCTTATGGAAATTCATCGTCATACTTATTATCGCCTTATCCATCATGGCATTAAGAGCTTATTAGTCGATCGCATAGGTCATTTTACCGAACACGAGTACCATGATTATCTCAATTACATGACCGGCAAATCCAGCTGTTTTGCCATGACTAATGAAGAACTCGAAGTTGCCGTCACCAACCTGAAAAACGAAGGCTACTTAGAAGACATCAAACCCTTGATTCGACGCCTCGAAATGCACTCTTAGCCTACAGTTCAAGGCCAGCAATATATTGCTGGCCTTGAACTGTTAAAGCGAGTACTGCTTAAGCCTTTGTGAATTGTTCAGATTTGGTTACACTGAAGGCAACTTCGCAATCTACAAGCTTTACAATGAAACAACTGATTGATTTTATTCCACTGATTATCTTTTTTGTCCTGTATAAAATGCACGACATCTACGTGGCTACAGGCGCTCTCATCGTAGCGACAGCAATTCAAATAATCGTTACCTACGCCCTCTACAAAAAAGTTGAAAAAATGCAGCTTGTCACCTTCTTGATGGTGGCTTTTTTTGGTGGTCTAACCATATTCCTACACGATGACAATTTCATTAAGTGGAAAGTTACCATCGTATATATGGTCTTCGCAATCGGCCTTGCCGTCAGCCACGCCATTGGCAAATCCGCCATAAAAGGCATGCTTGGCAAAGAGATTAGCCTACCCGATCCAGTATGGGCGAAGGTCACTTGGGCGTGGGTTGTATTCTTTTCTATCTGTGCAGGACTCAATGTGTACGTGGCTTTTGAGCTACCACTTGATGTGTGGGTCAATTTCAAAGTCTTTGGTCTACTTGCAGCAACATTTGGTTTTACCTTGCTGACCGGTATCTACATCTACAAACATCTGCCAAAAGACAAGCCCGAAGCCGACTCTGGTGACTAACCAAGCGTTTTTGATATAATCCACACTAATTTTTCCCCATTGGGGTATTACAGCGGCCGGATTGGCCGCTGTTTAGTTTTATGGATGTCAAAATGAGTAATGAAATCACTTCCCCTCGTGGACAAATGCTTTTACGCACCCTTGCCATGCCTGCAGACACCAATGCAAATGGTGATATATTTGGTGGCTGGATCATGTCACAGCTCGATTTAGCAGGTGGCATTCTGGCAAAAGAAATATCGGGTGGACGGATTGTCACTGTGTCTGTTTCAAGTATTACGTTCAAAAAGCCAGTTAAGGTTGGCGATGTTGTCTGCTGCTACGGTGAATGTACCAAGATTGGCCGCACATCGATGAGTATTGATCTTGAAGTTTGGGTAAAACCTGTCAAAGAGCATGGGATAGAAGATCGCTTCATGGTATGTGATGCGACGTTCAACTATGTGGCCATCGACACTGAGGGGAAACCTCGTCCAATCAAACAAAACTAATCTCACACTTTGCTGTCAGAAAGTCTTTAAAAAGCTGTTACATTCTGTAGAGTTAGGCTAATCACACAATAAGCGGCTTCGCTGTCCGCTTATTCATTATAAGGACATCAATACATGTGGTATGTAATTTTTTCTCAAGACGTTGAAAACTCACTAGAAAAGCGTTTAAGTGCGCGCCCTGCTCATCTAGAGCGCCTTCAAACACTTCAAAACGAAGGCCGACTGCTTACCGCAGGCCCAATGCCAGCTATTGATTCGGACAATCCTGGCGAAGCGGGTTTTACAGGATCTACCGTTATCGCTGAGTTTGATTCTCTTGAACAAGCTCAAAACTGGGCTGATGCGGATCCGTATATCGAAGCAGGTGTCTACGAGAAAGTCATCGTCAAACCTTTCAAGAAAGTATTTTAAGATGAGAATGAAGATTGCCTTAGGTGTGCTTTCTGCCGTTCTTTTGGCAGGATGTGCGTCACCTGAAGGAGACAAGCAAAGAGAACTGGAGCTGCTCGCAAGCAATCGAGCTAGTTTGCTGGCTTCTGAACTGCCAATGGAAGCTGGCCCGCTTTCTATTATGAGAGCCACTGCAAAAGGCACCATGATAGAAATTATGATGGTATACAATCAAGATGCCAGAGGCGCCAAACCCATCCAGCAAGTACTTCGCCACAGCATCAACAGTTACTGTACGAATCCTGATACCAAAAACAATTTGGATGTCGGGTTGAGCTATCGATTGAAGATGCGTAACAGCCGCGGTCAATTAATGGTTGACGAAATCGTGACTCAGCAAACCTGCCAAGCTAAACCGTAACCTTCCCTTCAGCAGGGTAACGACTCCTTAGACCTCGCAATGTGGGGTCTAATTCATTGAAACATCTGCTCACGTAATCTCGCCCATCAACTTGATAAAACTCTAGTTGCATAATGGACCTAGCACGAATAAATGAAGTTTTTATGACATCAATATTTAGTCATAAAATAGATGGAAACCGCTAAGTGCCTATCGATTATCAAAATAATTCACTTAAAGTCGACCATTTATCCAACAAATAAAAGATATACAATCTTTAAAACTGTGATCTTGCATTGACGCTTATCCAATCGCCTTCTAACTTTTCATATTAGTGTCATAACCAAGGAGGATCACCCAATGAAGCGCGCAAGCAATTCCTACCGTCTGCAATTAATAAAAGAAGTCGCCACCCGGCAAGAGCGGCTAAGCTGCGGTGATCCCATGGCCAACTATATCCAACAACTATTAGATTCCAAATCTGAGTCAGAGCCGCATGCAGATAAGAATTATCGCTTTAGTGGCAATCACTTTGATGATCATGTTGGGGGGTGGGTAAGTGACAAGTGGGGATTAAAGTAACCCGTAGGATTAGGACTATAAGCGAGAGGGAACACTTCTCGCTTTTCTGTTTATTGAGCATGTTAAAAGAGATCTTGCTGAGGATTTTTCGGATCGGATTCCGCTTGCTGCTCTATTCTAGAGCCTAGCATTTTTCGGCGATAACGCTGCCGACAAAGTTTAATAATGTGCAGTTGCTCCGCAGGGGTAAAAGTCAGCCAATTAAAGCGTTCTTCACGCTTACGCATGCAGCCCTTACAGTAGCCTTTTTCATCTACTGTACATACACCTACACATGGGCTCGGGACGACAAAAAATTCTAGCTGCTCCATCTGTGCCTCTTCATAGTTTTCTCAGCTACGCTTTAAGCACCTATCACTACTTTATTGCATCTATAATTAAATAAAATTCAATAACTTTCATTATGTGACTGTAAACAAACTATGACCTTAACCTGACAAAAACAGTGTTTTATAACCTATACTTTGTGCCATTAAAGTCGACAAAGTGTCGATTAACGTTTCTACATTTCGGAGTTCATTACTATGAAGTTTAGTCCAAAAACATTACTTGCAGCTGTCACCCTACCGTTTGTTATGACGGCTTGCGCGAGCAATGGAGGCGATGTGAAGCAAATAACAGTTAAAGATCTTCAGCATCATAACTGGGAACTGGCTAGTATTGATGGAAAAGAAGTAAAAGCGGAAGGTCACCAAAAACGACCACGCCTAGAATTGGGCGAGAACATGATGGCTAACGGCAACGCAGGTTGTAACAACTTCTTCGGTCAGGCTGAGCTCAAAGATAATCAGTTCCGTATTGAGAAAATGGGCATGACGATGAAGATGTGTATGGGTGACGCGATGGATTTAGAGCAGTCATTCTCGAAAACACTCGCTGAATGGAGCGACATGTCCCTGACCAACGAAGGTATGGTACTAAAAAATGACCTTCATACTCTGACTTTCAAGCTAAGTGATTGGAAAAACTAATCACCCACAACTAGAAACCAAAGCAGTCAATTATGACTGCTTTTTTGTTGCCCGTAGAAAAAGAGAACAAATCTCATACAACCCGCATACAATTCCTTCAAATACATAAAAAAATTAAATTTTTTCAGTCATAATGAATGAAAAACATGGATAGCACGGTCTATCACAAAACTTATAGATTCATTCAAAGGGTAAGGACAACCATGAAAAGGCTGATCACTCTCATCTCCACTTTACTTCTGTCTGTTGGAGTAACAGCACAAGACAATTGGCAGCAAGTAACAGAGAAAGCAAAAGGACAAACCGTATACTTCCATGCTTGGGGTGGCAGTCAAGAAATCAACAACTATCTGCGCTGGGCAGATAAACAGTTGCAATCACAATATGGCGTGACACTAAAACATGTCAAAGTCACTGATATCGCCGAAACTACCACTCGCTTGATTGCAGAGAAAGCGGCCGGAAAGAATACTGGCGGCAGTGTCGATATGGTTTGGATCAATGGTGAGAACTTCAAATCAATGAAGAACAACCAATTGCTTTTCGGTCCTTTCGTCGAACGTTTACCAAGTTGGCAACAAGTCGATAAGTCCTTACCCGTTGATAGTGATTTCTCAGAGCCTACCGAAGGATTAGAAGCACCTTGGGGGGTAGGTCAGTTGGTATTCATCCACGATAAAATGACGCTCAACAACCCTCCAGCATCGTATGCTGAAATGCTGAGCTATGCTAAAGCATTTCCGAACAAATTGAGCTACCCTCGCCCACCCGCATTCCATGGCACCAGCTTTCTTAAAGCCGTATTAATCGAACTGACCGCTAATGATCCTTCTCTAGCCAAACCCGTTGAACAGGTCGATTTCAATGCCGTCACTGCGCCTTTGTGGAAATACCTAGACGAATTTCACAAAGTCGCATGGCGCCAAGGCAAACAATTCCCAGCAAGCTCTGCTGAAACAGTGCAATTGCTTGACGATGGGCAATTGGACTTAGCCATCACATTTAATCCAAACTCAGTTTATTCAGCACAAGCGAACGGTAATCTGGCTGAGACTACCACTGTTTACGCAATGGATGGCGGCGCTTTGTCGAACATTCATTTCCTTGCGATCCCATGGAATGCGAACGCGACAGAAGGTGCATTAGTCGCGATTAACTTCCTATTGAGCCCTGAAGCTCAATCACGCAAAGGCGATTTGTCTATCTGGGGCGACCCATCCGTACTTGAAAATCAATACCTGACAGGAAGTGCAAAGAAAACAACGTTGTTTAAATCCGTTGCCGAACCACATCCTAGCTGGCAGGCTGCTCTGGAAACAGAATGGCAAAAACGCTACGGTAATTAAGAACAATCATTAGGTTACGAGAGCCAGATGTTAAGAGCTGCGTACATAGTATTAATTTTGCTTTGCATTGCACCAACAATCCCCGGATTAGTTGGTGTATTGCTCTCATCATTTGGCTACGTTCCTCCTGTCGGCCTGTTCGATTTCTCACTCAGCAGCTATCAGCAGTTTTTCGAATGGCCGGGGATTGAGCACTCCATTGGTCTCACTTTATTCAGCTCCATAACCAGTACTTATCTTTCTTGTTTAATCTGCTTTGCGATTCTTCAAAGCCTTTGGTTAGACCGCCATTGGCGAAAAGTTGAAGCACTACTTTCACCCTTGCTAGCAATGCCTCACGTCGCTTTCGCGATTGGATTTGCTTTTCTGTTCGCTCCTACAGGTATGGTTGCACGTATGTTGGCTCAAACCTTAGGTATTGACGTAGACACACATGAAGCAACTTGGTTAGTGCATGACCCTTATGCGCAGGGGTTAGCCATGGCACTTTCATTTAAAGAAGTGCCATTTTTACTGCTCATGAGCATTCCCGTTTTGCAGCAGATTAAAATCGACAAGCTGTATCAAGTCAGCACTTCTCTAGGGTATTCACCCACACAAATGTGGTGGAAGGCGGTCTTCCCTCTTTGGTTGGTAAGAATGCGCTTCGCTTTGTTTGCCGTGATGGCTTATGGCGTTTCAGTGGTCGATTTGAGTTTGATCTTGGGTCCAACCAATCCACCTACTTTGGCCGTTTTAGTATGGCAGTGGTTTAATGACCCCGACTTATCACTGATACCTCGTGCGGCATCAGGCGCGGTCATGTTATTTGTGTTAGCCAGTTTACTTTTAGTCTTAATCGTACTGGTCGAAAAGCTTCTCGTCGGCCATTTTGGTCAGTGGCAATACTCAGGTCGAAGAGGATTTAGCCTTCCCGGGAAAACGCTATTTACCTTTTCGGCCATTTTAGCCGGCATTATGTTTCCACTGATGTTGATCTGGAGCTTCGCTCATCGATGGCGCTTTCCGGACCTTATCCCTACCCGATATAGCGACCGCTTTTGGATAAATGAGTGGCTCAATATATTACCAACGATTAACCAAAGTTTGATCATTGCCGCCGTTACCGCTTGTTTTGCTTTGATATTGGGCGTAGTGGCTCAGGAAAGTCGTATCCGTTTTCGCTTACACTTGCCGGGTTATATCATTGCTTTACCCATGCTTATCCCGCAGCTTTCTATCTTATTTGGTATCCAGATAACCACGCTCTACTTGTCTGGTGATGCCTATTACATCTGGGTCATCTGGTCACATGTATTCTTTGCTTTCCCATTTGTGTACTTAGCACTCGATGGCCCATGGCGAAGCTATGACAACAACTATACTCGAGCGGCATTAAGCCTTGGCAAAACGCCCCTCTTTGTCTTTTTTCATATTAAGGTTAAGTTGCTGCTACCAGCCATCTTGTACGCTTGGGCTGTCGGAGCCAGTGTGAGCTTGGCGCAATATCTACCGACTCTCATGCTCGGTGGGGGCAGGATTGCCACCGTGACCACGGAAGCCGTAGCTCTTTCAAGTGGCTTCGATCGACGCGTTACTGCCATCTACGCGATTTGGCAAGCCATCTTGCCATTTGTTTTCTTTGTCTCTGCCATCCTTATTGGCAGATTCGCATTGCGACAACCTGATTATCAAAAACAAACGAACAAGGATGCCCTTAAGCATGACGCTGTCTCTAGAAAGCCTCGCCATCCATAAAACCAGCGGTGAAGCCCTCTTTTCTGATTTGAATATATCCGTTTCAGCACAGGAAGTTGTTTGTCTAATGGGCCCCAGTGGATGCGGAAAATCAACCTTGTTAAGCTTGATTGCAGGACATATGAGGAGCGAGTTTGTTCATTCCGGGCGCGTGCTACTGAATGGCATTAACTTGGCTGAACTTGAACCTCATCAGCGACAAGTTGGAATTCTGTTTCAGGATGATTTGCTATTTCCACACCTAAACGTGTGGCAGAACCTCGCTTTTGCCCTTCCTAACTCAATCAAAGGCGATGAAAGACGCCACCAAGCCATGGTTGCATTGAACAAGGTTGAGCTATCACAACTCGCAGATTCATTTCCTGACCAGATCTCCGGCGGCCAACGTGCTCGTGTCAGCTTGCTCAGAATGCTGTTAGCCAAGCCTAAACTGGCGCTGTTAGATGAACCATTTAGCAAACTGGATAAAGAACTTAGAACACAGTTTCGTGACTGGGTCATCGCTCAACTGGCAGAAGCCAATATTCCTACTCTGATGGTCACGCATGACAGGGATGATGTTCCTGAGAATGGACGGGTATTAAGTTGGCCATGGGAGACTCATCATGCTTGATCGGTTCAGTATCAAAGTCATTCGCTCCCCTTTGGCTATTACAGCCGCCGGATTAGATAAACTCGGTGTGACCGCAAACCAAACGACGCTAAGTGGTTTTCTTCTTGGGTGTCTGGCGTTTCCTGCTCTGTACTTTGAGCAATACGAGCTGGCACTTGTGTTCATCGTTATTAACCGAGTATTTGATGGTTTGGATGGCGCGTTAGCTCGGCGTCAGGGCATCACAGATGCAGGTGGATTTCTCGATATCAGCCTCGACTTCCTGTTTTATTCTCTGATCCCATTTGGCTTTGTGGTTGCTAATCCAGAGCAAAACGCAGTTGCGGGCGCCTTTCTCATTTTCTCATTCATTGGTACTGGCTGCAGCTTTCTTGCTTTTGCCGTCATGGCAGGGAAACGTGGAATTGAGAATCCTATTTATAAAAACAAATCCCTTTACTATATGAGTGGGCTGACTGAAGGCACTGAAACCATAACGTGTTTCATTGCGTTTTGTCTTTTCCCGCAGCACTTTGCCATCATTGCATACCTGTTTGGCACAGCCTGCTGGTTCACGACCTTTACTCGCATCTATTCAGGTTTCCACACTCTGAAATAGACATAAAAAAGGTCGCTCAATGCGACCTTTTTTAAAAGACAAAATTGATTATCACTGCGACCAACAATCCGGAGAAGAAACTCGGAACATGAAACTGACGTTTCGGCATAGATTGATATTCTAGTACTGGCCCTTCTTGAAATGTTTTCTTTGATAATTCCTTGATGTAATCATTCTGCATATCCGTTCTCCCAACTGAAGTGATTCTGACTTCAGCATAGAAGCTCAAGTTAAGTTGAGGTCAATATGGAATTACAAAGATCTCAATAAATTTAGCGGAACAACATTACTTTAAGCGCCGCTTCACTATCGACATCAGCAAATTCTGGCGGATTATCTAACCGTTGAACAAAGCTAAGCTCTGGCGCCTCTTCCTTCATGCTTTCAATTAGGAAATCGCTACTGACCTGAGGAGAGTTCACACAAGCAAGCACTTCGCCCTTATCAGTGAGTAACTCAGGCAAGCGACGCAGGATTCTCTTGTAGTCTTTGGTTAGCGCAAAGCTGCCTTTTTGAAATGAAGGTGGATCGATGACAACTAGATCATATGGTCCGGATCTTTTTATTTTTCCCCATGACTTGAATATGTCGTAAGCCAGAAACTTCACTTGATTTAGGTTGTGCTCATTCAACCTATGGTTATCTCGCCCTTTCGACAATGACGCTCTTGCCATATCTACGTTAACTACTTGATCAGCCCCACCATCGATAGCCGCAACTGAAAATCCACAGGTATAAGCAAATAAATTGAGAACATTTTTATGCTTAGCATGCTGCTGAACCCACTCTCGGCCTAGGCGCATATCGAGAAACAAACCAAAGTTCTGGTTGCGACCAATATCGAGTTGGTACTTCAGCCCTGACTCAACCACAACAGGTTTAGTGTTCAGTTCACCGATAAGCACTTCCGATGGCGCACCTTCGCTGTATCTATGTTGGATAACCACACACTTGACACCTTTCTCCTGCCATAGCGCAGTCTTAGACAGCTCATGCAATCCCTGTTTGAGCTGTTCAAGAAACTCATCGTCAACACTCTTGAATATATTGATCAGCAATTGGCATTCGACCCAGTCACAAGTGATCTGCTCTAAACCTTGGTAAACACGGCCTCGACCATGAAATAAACGCCTGACTTCGTTGGAAATACTCGATAACTGCTCCGAAATGTGAGCGAAGAATGTAGGAAGTTGTTCAACCTGCATACTGGTTCCTGTTATTTTTTGATTTTCGGCCATGAAAGCTCCCAAGGTTTTAACCAAGCATTAATGCCTTGGCTGACATTTTCCTGCTGCCATTTTTCTCCAAGCAGAGCACTTTCTCTCGGGTCACAGACAAACTGGAATGCTTTTCCATAAAACTCAAATTCAAGCGCAAATGCATGGAGGTAACCTCGGTCTGATTTACTGGCGGGGGTATAAATCGCATCACCGACGATAGGTGAGCCGACCGACTTTAGTGCCACCCTGATTTGATGAGTTTTACCTGTATGGGGCTTGCACAAAAACAAACGCTCACCCGGTTCTGCGCTAGTTGAAAGAAATTGCGTGATCGCAGGGTTTGAATGAGAGCTGGTCAGTTTCCATGCCGAGCGACGCGAGCGCTCCATATCACCACTGACAAGCCCTTGTTTCTTCTTCGGCTTCTTACTACCAATCGCCAAATAGAACTTTTCCACACGGCGCTGAGCAAATTGTGTCGATAACTCACTCGCAGCCGCAGCGTTGCGCGCAAGCAAAAGAAGCCCAGAAGTCATCTTATCCAATCGATGCACAAGATAGAGTTGCTCATCACCAGTAACTAATGCCACTTCATGTAGCAACATGGTTTCGCCATCATCTTTATGAACAGAAACATTGGGGTGTTTATTAATGACGACAAAGTCTGAATGAGAAAAAACGATATCAAACATAGAGGGCTCCACTTTGGACGCATGAGTATACCTGTTATGCGTTCTAATTCCATAAGTAGATAAGCAAATAAAAACGGGGAGCCAATGCAGGCTCCCCGTTTGCGTTGTTATCTGGATTCAGCGTTACAGTTTCTTAGAAAGAACACCTGCAAACGCTATGATTCCTATACCCAGTAACATGATTTCACCTTTGCCGCTATCGAAGCCGGACTTGATGCCCATGAAAGCAACGATTGCGATAGCAACAGGGATTACGTATTTCACTAGGTTGTACCATAGGCCAAACAGTGGGAAAGAGACTTCACCGTCATTAGTGATTTCTTTCTCAAGGTCAGTACGGCTTAGACGCCAGCCCGCAAAGATACATACCAACATACCGCCAACTGCTAGGAAGATCTTATCAGTCAGTAGGTCGAAGATATCAAATGCACCAGTACCAAACAGAGTTGGACCAACGCCACCCAGAGATAGAGAAGCAAACACACACAGTGCTGCCATTACTGAGCTTGCTGCGATTACCGCTGTAGGGCGCTTCATACCTTTCTCATCGATTAGGTAAGAAACCACAACTTCAAGCAATGATACAGAAGATGTCAGTGCCGCTACTGTTAGACCAATGAAGAACAGTAGTGCGAACAGAAGACCAATAACGCCACCCATTTCAGCAAATAGCTGAGGCACAACAACAAACACTAAACCAGGACCTGCAGCTGGCTCCATACCAAATGCGAACATTGCTGGGAACATTGCCACACCTGCTAGGATAGCAACACCTGTATCCATAGCTGTTACCATACCGGTAGTCTGAACCAGGTTCTCTTTCTTCTTCAGGTAAGAACCGTACGTCATCATACAACCCATACCAAGACTTAGAGAGAAGAACGCCTGACCTAGCGCTGCTAGCACTACGTTGCTATCCACTTTGGAGAAGTCTGGCATGAACAGGAACTCTAGACCTGCCATCGCACCTGGAAGCATCAGACCTTTCACTGATACAACGATAAGGATAAGGAATAACAGTGGCATCAGAATCTTACCTGCTTTTTCGATACCGCCAGAAATACCTTTCATTACGATAACGATGTTAAACATCAGGTAAATACCCATCCACATCAGTGGCTGTACTGGGTCAGAGATAAAACCACCAAAACTATCACCGATAGCTTCTGGCGTACTGAGCAGACCACCACCTACTTTAAAGATGTATGCCAGTGCCCAACCGCCTACTACTGGGTAGAAACCCATGATAAGCAAACCACTGACAACACCGATAACGCCGGTAAATGTCCAACGACGATCAGTAGACTTAAACGCGCCTACTGCAGATAGACCTGTCTTACGACCAATAGCGAATTCTGTCAGCATAACGCTAAAGCCGATGAAAATTACAAAAATCAGGTAGATAGCAACGAACGCACCGCCACCACTCTCACCTGCTGTGTATGGAAACTTCCATATGTTGCCCAAACCTACAGCAGAACCTGCTGCGGCCATTACGAAGCCTAATTTAGACCCCCACGTATCACGGGGCTGTGCACTTGTACTAGTAGCCACGATTACTCCATTAAAAAATTTTATCAGTTGTGTTTGCTACGTTAGGCGTCGAAAAGTTGAGTGTATAAAAAAATTTACACTTATTAGAATTCTAGGTGACCCTAACAATGTGGCAAGTAAACCAGTTTGAGATTAAAATTGGAACCCCAAAAAGTGTAAATTCCCACCACCGCACGGTATAGCATGCTTAAACGCTGCTTTTTTAATCAAAAACCTCCCCTTTTATCTACATTTTACATTGTCATAACATAATAATTCTATTCCTGACATTTATCTAACCACTTGTGTCACATTACTTGTAAGAACATTTGGCAATGAAATGTTTGTTGTCGGCGCTTCCAACTGGATTTAATATCTAGGTTGAACATCAACCTTACTCAAGCGATTGATTTACGCAGGAAATTGAATGGAAAAGTTCTATCACTTCCTCACATTGGCGGGCATTGTCTTTTACTGGATCCTCGTAGCAGGGGTGACTTTACGCGTCGTTCTGAAACGGAGAGCAGTTAGTGTTTCTCTCGCATGGCTGATGATCATCTATATCATTCCCATTGTTGGGGTCGCTTGCTACTTTTTATTCGGTGAGTTGAATCTCGGGCGAAAGAGAGCCGAGCGCGCAAAAGAGATGTTTGCGCCTTTTGCCAAATGGTTTTCCAGCCTGAATGAATGTCACGCCCACGATACAACAGGCTTTGGCCGTCATATCTATCGTATCGATGAGCTCTGCAACAATCGCCTAGGCTTACCTGCCTTAAGTGGCAATACTCTGTCTTTGCAAAGCTCGCCCAACGAAATACTCCATTCGATCATTGATGATATTGAAAATGCACAAACTAGCGTAAGAATGGTGTTTTACATCTGGCATCCAGGTGGGCTTGCTGATGCCGTAGCTTCAGCGCTTATAAGAGCTGCGAAACGAGGCGTAGAAGTGAAACTGCTTCTCGACTCAGCGGGTAGCCCGCGCTTTTTCCGCAGTCAGTGGCTCAAGATGATGCAGGCCGCCGGTGTGGAAGTCGTGCAAGCTTTGGAAGTGAGCCCTTGGCGTATTTTCCTGCGTCGCCTCGATCTTCGCCAGCATCGGAAAATTATCGTTATAGACGACAAAATTGGCTATACAGGCTCAATGAACCTCGTTGACCCGGCTTTCTTCAAGCAAGAATCAGGCGTCGGGCAATGGATCGATATGATGGTCCGCGTGACAGGCCCGACGGTTAACGTTCTTTCTGCTATTCACTGCTGGGATTGGGAGGTGGAAACCGGCTCGCGTTCACTCCCTCAATTACCAGAATGCCAGCTCGATCCAAACGAACCTCAACATCCCGTGCAAGTTGTGCCTTCTGGACCGGGGATGCCAGAGCATCTTATTTCCCAGGTACTGACACTCGCTATTAATCAGGCCAACCAGTCGGTGCGGATCACCACGCCTTATTTCGTTCCTAGCGCCGATTTACTCGAAACACTCAAGATGACAGCACAAAGGGGCATTACCGTTGAACTTATTATCCCGCATAAGAACGATTCACTAATGGTGCAATGGGCTTCGCGGGCTTTTTATGCTGAGTTGATGGAAGCAGGCGTTGAAATTTATGAGTTCTACGGTGGCTTACTGCATACTAAATCTGTTGTTATCGACCAGCAGTTCTGCTTAGTGGGAACGGTCAACATGGACATGCGCAGCCTATGGCTCAATTTCGAGCTCACATTGGCGATCGATGACGAAGCTTTCACTAAAGAGATGTACTGGCTTCAGCAGAACTACATGGAAAGCTCCCATCAAGTGAAGTTAGAAGAATGGAAAAAGCGCTCTCTATATTCACGTTTCTTAGAGCGTACTTACTACCTATTTAACCCACTTCTGTAATCCGTTATTTCTTACTCCTGACCCTCTTGCTATTAATGCGTTGCCATGTTTTAAATAGGGCAACGCATTTTCAGATAAGGACTTCCAATGTCAGAAGGTAAGCAAACGAAGCTGGTCACCGCTGGTCGTGATGAAAAATGGACCAATGGTGTCGTTAATCCACCAGTTCAACGAGCTTCTACTGTCGTGTTTAATACGGTTGCCGAAAAACACCATGCAACCGTTAACCGCGCAAACAAAACACTCTTTTATGGCCGCCGCGGCACCAACACTCACTTTGCTTTCCAAGATGCAATGGTTGAAGTTGAGGGTGGCGCTGGTTGCGCTTTGTACCCATGTGGTACTGCAGCTATTTCCAACGCAATTCTCTCTTTTGTTGAGTCGGGTGACCATATCCTTATGGTTGATACCTGCTATGAACCAACCCGTGACTTTTGTGACAAGATCATGAAGAAGATGGGAGTGGAAACCACCTATTACGATCCGGTGATTGGAGAAGGTATTCGCGATTTAATTCAGCCCAATACCAAAGTGCTGTTTCTAGAGTCACCTGGCTCTATCACTATGGAAGTGCAAGATGTTCCAACATTAGCCAAGATTGCTCACGAACATGACATCATTGTCATGCTCGACAACACTTGGGCGGCTGGCGTGAACTTTTCGCCTTTTGACCATGGCGTTGATATCTCTATCCAGGCTGCGACCAAGTACATTGTTGGCCACTCCGATGTCATGTTAGGTACAGCGATCGCCAATGAAAAACATTGGGACCAACTGCGCGAACAAAGCTATCTGATGGGTCAATGTGTTTCACCAGATGATGCCTATCTCGGGTTACGTGGTATTCGCACTCTGGATGTCCGACTACGTCAACATGCCGAAAATAGCCTCAAGGTTGCACAGTGGCTGCAAAGCCGACCTGAAGTCGATCACGTGCGCCACCCAGCTTTAGAAAGCTGTCCTGGTCACGAGTTTTTCCAGCGTGATTTCACTGGCGGTAACGGCCTGTTCTCATTCGTACTAAAAACCAGCTACCCACGTGCCACTACAGCACTGCTTGATGGCATGAAGCATTTTAGTATGGGCTATTCTTGGGGTGGTTTTGAAAGTTTGATTCTGGCTAACGAGCCAAAAAGCTTCAACAGCTTGAGAACCATCGCCAATCCAAACTTTGATGGTACGTTGATCCGTCTGCATATCGGCTTAGAAAATGTTGAGGATCTGATCGCTGACCTTGAGCGAGGTTTTGAACGCTATAACTCACTCATTTTAGAGCAGTCCGCGACGGCTTAACGCTAGCCAATTCAATCAAGCCCCTGACTCAGGGGCTTTATTTTTAACCCAATGATATTATTGAATATTTTATCAATTACTTACTTAATAATGACACGTTAAACAATTGTGTTGTTTTCCATCTCTAATTCACAATTCTATTGCTTACTTTTCATTCAAATTTCGTATAGCTCATTTTCTATTCTACTGTTTAGTCACTCATCAGAGGTCATACCAGAAGGAGCTAATTTTGAAACACAAACTGATACTTGCTGTGCTCTGTATCTTCAGTTTAGGGCTATCGGCAACTACTAGCGCGTCCAATGCTAGTGGCTACACTCAAACTCAATACCCCATTGTGCTAGTTCACGGATTATTCGGCTTTGATACATTAGCGGGCGTTGACTATTTCTATGGCATTCCTCACGCCCTAACCAAAGACGGTGCAAGCGTTTACGTTGCTCAAGTCTCTGCGACGAACAGCTCTGAAGTTCGGGGCGAGCAGTTGCTAGAACAAGTGGAAACTTTACTTGCGGCGACAGGCGCAGCAAAAGTTAACTTAGTCGGACATAGCCATGGTGGCCCTACTGCGCGTTATGTAGCGTCTGTCAGACCAGACCTTGTCGCTTCTGTGACAAGTATCGGTGGTGTCAACAAAGGCTCTAAAGTGGCTGACCTCGTTCGCGGTACCGTACCAGAAGACTCTGGTTTAGAAGCCTTGGCAGTAAAGCTGGCTGAGGGACTGACGACATTAATCAATCTATTGTCTGGTGGTGGTGACCTAGACCAAGATCCTCTTGCCTCTTTGGATGCTTTAACCACCGAAGGTTCACTTGCGTTTAACCAACATTATCCGGAAGGCATTCCGGCCACTGAGTGCGGAAACGGTGATTTACTCGCTGGTAATGGCGTTTATTACTACTCTTGGACAGGTTCATCTACCTTTACCAATATCTTTGATCCAACGGATGCCGCAATGACCATTCTTGGCCTAGCGTTTAATGAACCGAATGACGGTCTGGTTGGCGCTTGTAGCACTCACTTAGGTCAAGTTATTCGTGACGACTACAAAATGAATCATTTGGACGAGATTAATGGCTTACTTGGTATCCACCATTTGTTTGAAACCGATCCAGTGACTCTTTATCGCCAACATGCCAACCGCCTGAAACTGCAAGGTTTGTAGGAACTATAAGATGAAAAAGACCGCTCTAATAACAACAGTGATGATCGCCTCGATGAGTCTTGGAGCGGTCTATTTTATCAATCAAGAAGACAGTGAAGAGATTGCAAACCAATCACAATCTCAACGAGATACCCAGATAGATACCTCCTCAAGTCGAGATTTGTTTGATTACGCGTTAAGCAGCTTAGGTGAACAAGAGTTAGACCAAATTAAAGCTCGGATACAAAGTCTTCCTAAAGACCAACAAGGGCTAGTCGTCGATGAAGCACTTTTCGAGACCTATTTACAATACAAAACAGAGCTAGAAACTCTGGAATTTATAACCTCACAACAAATTACCTTGACCGATTTAGAGCAGCTTCATCAGCAGATTATGGCGCTGCAAAGCCAGTATTTTACTGACGAACAGATACAGACATTGTTTGGTGAAGAAAATCGATTACGCCAGCTCGCGATCGATAAGCTCGCGATAGCCAATCAAAACTTGGATGCGGAGTCGCAAGCGCAATGGTTAGAAGAGACCTTAGCCGACCAACCTGACTACATTCAGCAGGCAGAACGCAATAATCAGCTCATTATCGGGCTTAACCAATCGGCTCAGATGGATGAGCAAAACAAACATTTGACACGTGTCGAGTTAGTAGGGGAAGAAGCCGCAGAAAGGCTGGATAAACTAGACGCCAAACGTGAACAATTTAACACTCAGCTCGACAGCTACTTGCAGCAAAGAAGTGTAATCCTATCTGACAACACCTTATCGGACGATGACAAACAATCTCAAATCGCATATCTGAGAGAACAAAGTTTCGACTCTGTGCAATGGCGAAGAATCGAGGCATTAGAACGCATCCATGATCAAAATTTGTAGTCGTAGGATGCGTCTAACCAGTTAATACTTAGGTTTCTTAGGGCAACTCACCATATGGTCGTCGACCATACCTACCGCCTGCATAAACGCGTAGCAGATGGTCTCTCCAACAAATTTGAAGCCTTTCTTTTTCAGGAATTTGCTCATAGCCTTTGACTGCTCAGTCGAGGCTGGCACTTCGCTCATATCCTGCCACTGGTTGACCTTAGGCTTGCCATCTACAAACTGCCATAACGCCTGCGATAAGCTACCGTATTCTTCAATCAATGCTTTCGCGGCTCGCGCATTACTGAACACGGATTTAATTTTTCCTCTGTGCTTAACCACATCATAATTTTCGACAATATGCTCAGCGTGCTCGTCCTCATACGCTGCCAATTTATCCAGATCATAGTTTTCAAAGGCTTGTCGGTAGCCTTCGCGTTTTTTCAGGATGGTGATCCAACTCAATCCTGCTTGGGCTCCCTCTAAAGTAATAAACTCGAACAATACCTTATCGTCATATACGGGAACGCCCCACTCTTTATCGTGGTATTCACGCTCAAGCTCATGGTTCATCGCCCATGCGCAAGTGGTATCCATTGCTTTCTCCTTAAATAAAACGCCCCCGCCAAAGTCAGGGGCGTCTTCGATCTTAGTTGAATCAGTTTGGCACTTTCACTTTGTGGAAGATACGATACAACACTGGCACGACAATAAGTGTCAGTACAGTCGCAAATCCCAAACCAAACATAATGGTCACTGCCATTGGTTTAAAGAATATATCCGGTAGCAGCGGAATCATGCCCAGAATCGTTGTGATGGCAGCCATACAAACTGGACGTACGCGGCTCAGAGAAGCGTCCACGACGGCCAGATATGGGTCTTTACCTGACTTCATTTCGATTTCTATCTGATCGAGCAGTACGATACCGTTTTTAAGTAGCATACCCGATAAGCTGAGGAAACCGAGTAGCGCCATAAAGCCAAACGGAGTGTTTAATGCCAGCAAACCAGTCGTCACACCAATAATGGCTAGCGGAACCGTTAGCCATACGATCAGAGGCTCTTTCACGGTATTAAACAGGAACACAGTCACTAAGAACATGAACAGGTAACCCATCGGCATGGTCGTGAACAACGATGCTTGTGCATCACCAGATGACTCGTATTCGCCCCCCCACTCCAATGCATAGCCTGGTGGAAGTTCAATGGCTTCAATCTGAGGCTGCAAGCGTTTTTGTAAGGTTGCTGCCGTCTCTTCACCAAGCAAGTCTGGATCTGCCATCACCGTCAGCATACGTTTTCGGTTCTTACGTACGATGATTGGGTCTTCCCAGCGCATGTCGTAACCTAGCGTCACTTGCTGCAATGGAATGTATTCGCTTAATGCCGGGCTCCAAATTTTCATCCCTTCAATGTTACGAATATCCACACGCTCTTCTTCTGGTAATCGCGCCACAATTGGCATCAGCGTCGTACCATCACGGTACACACCGACCGATTTACCAGAGAATGACATAGCAAGAAATTCGTCCACATCTGACTTAGTGATACCGTAACGTCGAGCCTGACCTTCGTTGAACTGTGGCTCCAGCACTTTAGTACGTTCACGCCAGTCATGGCGGATGTTGGTCGCACCTGGGTCGGCATGCATGATGTCTTCAACTTGCTTCGCAATTGTTCTCAGTACGGTCGGATCTGAACCGATCACTCGAGCTTCTATCTTCGCACCACCCCCCGGGCCCAATTCAATTTGCTTAAGCTTATAATTGATTTCCGGGAACCCTTTTTCGACGTGAGCTCGGAAATCAGACATCAACTTAGCTAATTGGTCATAGCTCTCAACCCGAGTCGTGATCTCACCATACGCCGAATAACTCTTCTCTGGGGCGTAAGTAAGCATGAAGCGTTGTAAGCCTTTGCCCGCTGTCGTCGTAATGTGCTCAACACCATCTTGCTCGGATAACCAAGACTCCAATGCTTTCAGCTTTGTGTTGGTTGCTCGAATGTCTGTCCCTTCTGGAAGCCAGATGTCCGCTTGAAATATTGGCGTTGTAGACGATGGGAAGAATGACTGCTTAACGAAAGTGAAGCCGTAGATACTGACTACCAAACCAACAATCATCACAGCAACGGTCAACCAAGCGCGCTTCATACAAAACTCAAGGAAGCCCTTGTACAACACGAATATCATGCCGTTATATGGATCGCTCTCTTCTCCGCCACCTTTAATTTTTTGCCCTTTAAAGAAGATATCGGCAAAGAACGGCGTTAGAGAAATCGCAGTAAACCAGCTGAGCATGAGAGAAATTAGGAGCACGGTAAATAGAGTGCCACAGTACTCACCTGTTGCATCTTCAGATAATCCAATAGGTGCAAACGCTGTCACAGCAATAACTGTTGCACCCAGCAACGGCCACTTGGTTTGAGTCACAATGTCAGTAGCCGCCTGCATGCGCGTTCGGCCTTTTTGCGTCCCTATCAGTATCCCTTCGACCACCACGATGGCATTATCCACCAGCATACCCAGAGCGATAACCAGTGCACCCAGTGAAATACGCTGTAAGTCGATGGCAAAATACTTCATGAAGATGAAGGTGCCCAATACAGTGAGCAACAAGATCAAGCCAATAAGTAAACCTGAGCGCAGACCCATAAAGAACAGCAGGACGATAATGACGATCGCCACAGCTTGCCCTAGGCTGACGACAAAACCACTGACTGACTTGTCCACTTCTTTTGGCTGGCTGTAAATCTCAGAAATCCCGACACCAACAGGTTGTTGATATTTAAGCTCTGCGAGACGGCGATCAAAGCGTTTGCCCACTTCAACCACGTTAACGCCTTGCGCAAAGGAAACACCTACGTTCAACGCCAACTTACCGTTAAAGGTAATAATGTTGTCCGGTACGTCTATATATCCGCGCTTAATTTCCGCAACGTCACGAAGATAAATCAGGCCTTGAGCACCACTCTCGGTAATGATCAAATCTCCTAACTGGTCAACATTCTGGAATTCACCTGTCGGCTGAATACGAATATACTCATCACCAACCCGAATCGCACCAGCATCGGACACCACGTTTTGCGTCGACAGCAGGTTAAACACGGTATTAGGGGCTAAACCCAAACTGCTCAAACGTTTCATCGAAATTTCGATGAAGACTTGCTCTTGTTGCTGACCAGAAACAGAAACCTTACTGACGCCATCAATCAGCTCCAATTCACGCCTTAAATAATCGACGTAATCGAGTAGCTCCTTATAGCTATATCCTTCCCCCGTTACTGCAAGCAAAATACCGTAAACATCACCAAAATCGTCAATCACCTGAGGGTCATTGACGCCAGGAGGGAACTGGCCTTTAAGGTCATTCACCTTACGACGTAACTCATCCCAGATTTGCGGTAAATCGTCCGGGCCGTAGTTGTTCTTCATCGTCACGGTGATCTGAGATAGCCCGCGACTAGAAATCGAGTTTATCTCATCAACATAAGTGAGCTGCTGAATGGCTTTTTCTATCGGGTACGTGACTTCTTCTTCAACTTGTTGAGGCGTCGCCCCTGGATAGGACGTCACGACCATGGCATCTTTAATGGTGAAGGCAGGGTCTTCCAAACGGCCTAACCCGAAGAACGCCGCGACACCACCAATCAGGAAGATCAATGAGATCATCCAGCTGATGACACGATTGCGAATAAAATACGCTGCGATGCCTGTTACATCTTGATCTTTCTGAGACAGTTGATTATTTTGCTCACTCATTGCCTGCCTCCTGCTTCACGACTTCCACCTTCATTCCTTCTCTTAGGCGGGAAATTCCTGCCACAACCACTTGTTGTTTACTTTCGAGGCCATCCAGAATCTGCAAATCTTGTTTGGTGACTTTACCAATCGTCACTGCTTGCTTAGAAACGGTGTTGTCATCATTCAGCACCCAAACATATTTGTTCAGCCGATCAATCTTGTCACCGTCGGCATTGAACACAGCTTCAATCGGAACCAAAACACCAGCGTTCAAATTCAGCCCGACATCATCACCTTCCGAAGTCACTTCAACGGCCATACCATCCAGAATGTACTCTTCTTCTGGCATAGGAAGTGAAAGAGTCACGGTAAATGTACCGGTAGCAGGGTCTGGCTCAGTGGTGAACTCTTTGATAGAGGCTGAATATTCATTACCACTTGGTACTTTGACCAATGCTTCAATGCGTGACAGGGTTTCCTGATCAGGCTGATTGACGTACAACCGGTCAGGCAACTGAATCAGAACTTCAACGTTTTCGAGACTATGGATATTGACGATCTGTTGTCCAACCTGAATATTTTCAAACTGGTCAACATTAACGCGAGAAATAATTCCGTCCACGGGAGCAAGTAATTTAGTGAAAGAGAGCCTGAGCTGGGCAAGTTTCAATTCCGCGAAGGCAATCTGTCGATTCGCCGCAATCTCATCAAATTGAGATTTTGCCAACAAGCCTTTATCGACTAGTGGTTTAGAACGCTTATACTGGCTATCTACCACGCTATACTTCGCCGAGGCATTATCGACATCCAGTTTATAATCTGTAGGGTCTAACTTGGCTAATACATCCCCTTTTTTGACTTGATCACCTTCTTTGACATTTAGCTCACTGATTTCTCCCGCAACACGGAAGCTGAGATGGGAACGCTCTGCGGCATTGGCCACGGCTGGGAAATACAGATTGTCACCTTGTACTCCACTACCGATCTCCATAATTTTTACTTTAGGTAACCCAAAATCCACATATTGATTTTCAGCACCACAGCCAGCAAGAACTGCAGCTGTAGAAAGCATACCTAGGCTAATCCACTGCTTCATATTACAACCCTCGCTCCTTGACCCACTCCCTCACTTTGATACCAGGCTCAATACCACTGACACCAGAGATGATGATTCGATCGCCGTCATTCAAACCGCTTTTCACCTGACGTTTGTCGTTTAACACAATCGTGGCTTTCTCAACCACGCCAGTCTGCCCGACACGCCATACACAGGTTTTGCCGTTTTCTTCGAAAATAGCGGCACTAGGAATTCGAGTCGCACCAGTTGAATCCACTTTGACGTGCACTTCACCTGCCATACCAGGAAGAATACCGATGTCGGTTGGGCGCTCCATCACCATGGTGACTTTGTATGAGCCAGTTTTTGGGTCTGCTTCCGTATCGACTTCTTGGAAAGTGAGGTCGTAGCTGTTCTCGGGGAAAGCATCAAACTTCATCGTAGCGGTAAGATTGATACCACTCGCGAAACGATTAAGCAGATGATCAGGTAGTTGGAATTGTACTTTCATCAACTGATTGGTCTGAATGTTCATTACGCCTTCTTTAGCCGCAATGTACTCATAGTTCTCAGCTGGAATGATTGAAATTGTGCCATCATATGGCGCAACCAGTTTGGTGTAGCGCAAATTGGCGCGTGCTTGTTCCAAAGTGGCTTTTGCTGAATTGTGGTTGGCTTTTGCTTGATCAAAGTCTTGCTCAGAAACGACTTTATCAACGCGAAGCTTTTTATAGCGCTCATATTGAACGTCGGCCAAACGATATTGCGCCTCGGCCTGTTTAGCCAGCAATGAATACTCGTCTGGATTTAACGAAGCCAATACTTCACCTTTACTTACAGGTTGACCTGAAAGCACATCGATAGATTGAAGTTGCCCTGGGACTCGGAAAGCTAAAACAGCTTTGTCACCGGCTTCAGATGTGGCTGGAAAGTGTCTTTCAAACTGAGCGTTGCCAACTGAAACGGTAAAGAGTTTTGCGGGTCTGGATTCGGGTTCAGGGACAGGAGGGAGCTCCTTACCACAGCCACCTAGTGTTGCGGCAATGGCAAGAAGCACGAGATTTTTGTGCATAGTCAAACATCCATTTGTCACTTTTAGTTACAAAGATAGATGAATGATTACGCGACTGCCAGAGACATACCAGTAAATTATTATGAAAATTAATAATTTGCTGACAAAATATAGCTTAAGTTCTCATTATTGAGTTATAAGCTTTTAAACTCTCGGTCGACCTTAAAAGTATCAGAAGTGACGTATGCCTCAAGGTCGCGGATTTTACCTTCCAGCCCGTCAAAGTCTTTCTCCAACGTATCCAAAAGCGCTCCTGGAGTCTGCCCTTGCTGCCACGGTTTACTTTTCAGTTTATGTTCTTGTTCCGTCTTAATCGACTCTACGTAATTCGCGGGCTGTTTTTCTATCATAAACGTCATTGCAATATAGGCCAGCAAGACCAAAAAGCTGCCACCTAGTAATGCCGCCGAAATCACCAGAATTCGGATCAACCAAACTTCAGTGCCGAAGTAATTTGCCAATCCAGCACAAACACCAGAGATCTTGCCATTGGCGGTATCACGATATAGCTCTCGCTTATTCATATCGGCGTCTCCAGTTAGGTGTTTCGGCATCCAAAATACGCTCTAGTGTATCCACACGCTTTTGCATTTTTTCTGCCTTTTCAGACAGTGTCTGTAGCCTTTGAAAATCATCTTCTGACAACCCACCAGCTGTTTTCTTCTTACTGCGGTAGTGAAGTATCAACCACAGAGGTGCGACAAAAATCAGAAATACAATCAAAGGTCCGGCAATAAGAAAAGACGACATACTCGACTCCTAATAGACAACAGTTTTACGTGAGTAGATCCTCTACTCTGCCGTAAGATGTTATAAAATCAATTAAATAAAGGTAAGAACTTCGAAATAAAATGGAAAGCGGTAAGAATAATCTGAGACTGGTCAGGCGACAGACGCCCGACCTATCGTGCTTTCTCACTCGCGACTTATATTACTTTTTGTCGTTCATCTGTTGCTTAAGATTCTCTAGCTCTTTTTCGATTTCGTCTTGAGCTTGTAACTCAGCAAATTCTTGTTCCAAGGACTTAGAGTTACCTGTTTTGGCGTACACATCGGCTTCCGCTTCCAACTCGTCCACTTTACGAGAGTACTGCTCAAACTTTGCCATCGCTTCGGAAGTACGCGCAGTATGGAGATGCTTTTGCACATCACGTCGGTTAGACGCAGCCTGAGAGCGGATAGCCAGCGCTTGTTGCTTAGCTCGGGTTTCCATAATTTTGCTTTCAAGCTTACTAATCTCACCTGTCAATTTCTCAATGGTTTCTTCGACCAATGTCTGCTCGGTGTGTAAGCCTTTCAAAACGTCTTGCAGCTTCTGCTTTTCGATCAGAGCCGCACGAGCAAGATCTTCGCGTTGCTTAGTTAAAGCCAGTGTTGCTTTTTCTTGCCATTCGCTAATTTGATCTTCTAGCGCTTCTACTTTACGTGCCAACTCTTTCTTATCAGCAATCGCTTTGGCTGAGTTAGTACGCACTTCAACCAAGGTATCTTCCATTTCCTGGATAATAAGGCGAATCATTTTTTCAGGATCTTCAGCCTTGTCTAGCAATGCGCTAATGTTTGAATTTACGATGTCGGCAAAACGAGAAAAAATACCCATAGTTTACTCCTTAATTCTACAGTCCATCACTTCTAAGACGGCTTGGCTGTATCTGATGTTCATTGTAGGTTTCACTTACTTATCTAGTAACCAAGATGCGTGCCAACTTATAAATCCATATAAAACATTAAGTTAAGAAAACAACCATTGTAATTAAATCTAATCTATGATGAATTTAACTAACAGTAGGTAAATTTCACCAACGGAGTGGTTTCATGCAACAAAATCTCATCGGCGAGTCACCCGCTTTCCTTTCGGTACTTGATAAAGTGTCGAAACTGGCCGCCATTGAACGACCGATATTGATCATTGGTGAGCGAGGAACAGGTAAAGAATTGATTGCTCAACGCCTGCATTATCTCTCCAAACGTTGGGATCAATCGCTGATATCCCTGAATTGTTCGACACTAAGCGAAGGCCTTATCGATTCAGAGCTCTTTGGTCATGAACAAGGCGCGTTTACAGGGTCTAAAGGCCGGCACAAAGGCCGATTTGAGCGAGCGGAGAATGGCACCTTGTTTTTGGACGAACTGGCTACCGCTCCACTGCTGGTACAAGAAAAACTACTCAGAGTAATCGAATACGGCCAGTATGAGCGTGTTGGCGGACATCAACTGCTCAATGCAAATGTAAGGCTAGTCTGCGCGACCAACGCCAACCTGCCAGAGATGGCGGCCAATGGTGAATTCAGAGCTGACTTGCTCGATAGACTGGCGTTTGATGTCATTCATTTACCGCCACTTCGCCAGCGCAAAGAGGACATTCTGCTGTTAGCTGAATACTATGCAATAAAAATGTGTCGTGAGCTAAGCTTTGATTACTTCGTTGGTTTCTCTCCCAAAGCAGAACAAGCATTGCTCGATTATCAATGGCCGGGTAACGTTCGAGAGCTAAAAAATGTCATCGAACGAGCGGTTTATCAACACGGACAACAAGAACACCCGATTCATGACCTAATCTTCGATCCCTTTGCGACCGAATGGCAACCTGAGCCTGAAGAAGCCATTGAAGAAGCAGAACCAGAAATCGCCAGCACGAATTTTACCTTTCCAATGGATTATAAAGCTTGGCAAGAGAATCAAGACATCCATCTACTAAAGGCAGTGCTGGAACAAAGTAAGTTTAACCAACGGAAAGCGGCCGATATGCTGGGTCTGAGCTATCATCAGCTAAGAGGGATGATCAGAAAGTACGACCTCTCGACACTCTCCTGATCGTGCGTACGTTATTTTAAAAACCATAAACTAATAATGGTAAATTACTGAGATCTTAGGGCATAATGGGGAGTTCTATTATGCTTTGTCTCCGGCAATTGTTCTTTCTATGAAAGCATTCATTCAACTGACATTGAGTATCTTCGGCGTCACCCTGCTTACAGGCTGCGGTGAAGAACTTGATCACAACAAAATTCGTCAAAACGGCTTCGTTTACTGTGGTCAAGGTGGCCCGACGAGTTTTAACCCTCAATTGGTCGATAGCGGGATTACATCTGAAACATTGAGCCCGCAGCTCTTCGATACTCTGCTGACATTGGACTCGAATAACTTCAAGCCGATACCAAACCTTGCAACCAGTTGGTCAGTGAACAAAGCAGGTACGGAATACACTTTTAATTTGCGCAAGGGCGTGAAGTTTCAGAAGACGGCTTGGTTTACCCCAAAACGTCCAATGAATGCGGAAGATGTCGTATTCAGCTTCCGCCGGATCATCGATTCTTCACACCCTTATCATTACGTTGGCAGCGGCTTGTACCCTTGGTTTAGTGGTATCGACTTTCAAAATCTCTTGATTGATGTAAAGGCCATATCTGAATACCAAGTCCGATTCACCTTAAGCCGCCCAGACAATACTTTTTTATCCAACATTGCTACCAGCCATGCAGTAATTCATTCGGCAGAATACGCCAGCACGCTTGAATTGACCGATGACAAAGCGATGCTTGATAGCCACCCTGTCGGGACCGGCCCATTCTACCTCGATGATTTTCAGGTCAACGATTTAGTACGTTTGAAACGTCATAATGATTACTGGAAAGGTCGTCCTAAAATGGCTCAAGTGGTGTTCGATATTTCTCACCGTGGTACCGGCACACTCGCTAAGTTGCTGCGCAACGAGTGCGATGTGTTAAATTCACCGCTCTCTAGCCAAATACCCATCATTGAGCAGCAGGGTGATATTGAATTGATGGCGAAACCCGCGATGAACATCTCCTTTATTGCAGTTAACACCACTCACCCAGCACTCAACGACCCACGAGTACGTAAAGCGCTCAACTACGCGATTAACCGCCAAAACATTCTGGAATCAGTCTATTACGGTACCGGCAGTCAGGCCTACTCTGTTCTTCCGCCCAGCTCTTGGGCTTATCTAAGAGACAGCGTTCAGATTCGTTACGACCGAAACTACGCCATCGCGTTGATTAAAGAAGCAGGATTTGATAAAGGGTTAGAACTGACCATGTCAGTACCGCTGGAACCAAGGGCATACAACCCAAGTCCACGCAAAACCGCTGAGCTTATCCAGGCGAACTTGGCCGATATCGGTATTACCCTCAATCTACTCACCGATGATCGCTACGATCGTACTGACGTTGCCAGCAACGCCAACATCGACCTCTATCTAACAGGCTGGATTGCCAATACCGGTGACCCCGATAATTTCTTGCGACCATTACTGTCCTGTGACTCAAAAAGAGTGGGGCTAAACGTGTCAAGCTGGTGTAATTCTGATTTCGACTTCCTACTCGACCTTGCTTTGGAAGTCGACAAACCACGCTACCGTCTCAACCTATATAAACAAGCGCAAAACATTCTTAATGAAGAATTCCCTGTGATCCCACTCAGTCACGGCATGCAATTTCAAGCTTATGATGCTTCGTTACAAGGGTTTAAAGTGAGTCCATTTAACGCACAACCTTTCGATGCAGTAGAGAGGGTAAAATAATGTTTCTCTATACTGTTCGACGTATCAACCTGTTTATCATCACTTTGCTCATCCTGACCATGGTCGGTTTTAGTCTGCTAAGACTAGACCCTAACTCTCCATGGGCAATTCAGGATTTCTGGCCTGGCTGGATGACCTATATTGGCGAGCTAATGCACCTAAACTTTGGCGTCACTAAAAGCGGTGTTCCTATTGCCGACGAACTGGCGTTAGTCTTCCCTGCAACACTAGAGTTATGCTTGATCGCCTTTGTCCTTTCTCTTATGGTTGGCATTCCAATTGGAACCTTGGCTGGCATGAAACAGGGTAAATGGATTGATACCGCGATCTCCTTTACCTCTATGTCTGGCTACTCAGCCCCGATTTTCTGGGTCGCACTCTTGATGATCATGGCGTTTTCGCTGCACTTTGAAATATTCCCCGTTGCTGGCCGTTACGACCTACTCTATGAAATTGACCACATCACTGGCTTTGCCATTGTGGATGCCTTTTTCGCTCGTGGTGAATACCGCGCTCACGCCTTGCAGAGTGTGCTGGAACACCTAATGCTACCTTGTCTAGTTCTCGCGCTTGCACCAACGACGCAAGTCATCGGTTTAATGCGCACCTCGGTAGCAGAAGTCATGGGGCAAAACTACATTAGGGCGGCGCGTATCAAGGGCCTTTCAACACATGAGATTGTTACTCAACACGTATTGAGAAATGCTATCCCACCAATCATTCCTAAGATTGGTGTGCAGCTTTCAAGTATGTTAACGCTGGCCATCATCACCGAGTCGATCTTTAACTGGCCTGGCATCGGACGTTGGCTTTTGGATGCATTATCCAATCAAGATTACGTCTCGATTCAGGCAGGGGTTATTGTGGTCGCAACGTTAGTGCTGACCGCCAATATTCTTTCAGATTTGATCGGTGCTATGGTCAATCCGTTAGTAAGGAAAGAGTGGTATGCTAACCGATAACGTATATCAGGAAGAACAGATCCCAACCCAGTTCGAGCGATTCTGGCGCAGCTATCGAGCTAATGGCTTGGCGATGTTTGGGCTCTGGTGCCTTGGTTTAATCGTCATAGTGACCCTCGCCTCTCCTTGGCTTGCACCGCATGATCCTCAAGCTCAAACGGGTGAGCTACTGGTTCCGCCATCATGGAATCCCGCAGGTACTGTTGAATACTTCCTTGGCACAGATGATTTGGGCAGAGATATTCTGTCTCGTCTCATTGTTGGCTCTCAACTGACGTTTGGTGCTGCAGTCATCATTACCCTCATCGCAACCGTAGTTGGCTGCTTGATTGGTATTTTAGCCGGAATGACCAAAGGACTCATCTCGAGTACGCTGAACCACCTACTAGACACGGTTATGTCGATTCCCTCGCTGCTACTCGCGATCATATTTGTCGCCTTTCTGGGTTTCGGCGAATTCAATATTCTCCTTGCGATATGCCTTGCGTTGATACCTAGATTCGTTCGCTCGGTTTACATTGCCGTGCACACAGAAGTGGAAAAAGATTACATCATGGCAGCACGCCTTGATGGAGCAAACGACTTCTATCTGCTTTGGAACTCAATCCTGCCCAATATTTTGGTGGTGATTGCTTCTGAAGTCACACTCGCCTTATCGATCGCCATTCTTGATATCACCGCCCTTGGTTTTCTTGGCTTAGGCGCACAAGCGCCTAGCACGGAATGGGGAGCCATTCTTGGTGATTCAGTCGAGTTAATTTACTTAGCTCCTTGGACCGTGACACTGCCGGGCCTCGCCATCATGTTTATCGTGATAGTCATCAACTTAGTCGGCGAAGGGGTTCGTCAGGCACTCAACGCGGGGATCGAATAATGCCATTACTAGATATTCGCCACCTGACGATTGAGATTGAAACGCCTCAAGGACTGATGAAAGCTGTAGATCGCATGAGCCTTACCATGAACGAAGGAGAAATTCGTGGCTTGGTGGGCGAATCGGGCTCAGGCAAAAGCCTAGTCGCTAAAGCGATTGTTGGCGTATGTAAAGAAAACTGGAAAGTAACTGCTGACCGAATGCGTCTGGGCAATGTTGACTTACTCCAACTGACACCAAAAGAACGTCGCCGCGTAATCGCACGAGATATCGCGATGATCTTTCAGGAACCATCGACCTGTCTCGACCCTTCTGAAGAAGTGGGCAGTCAGTTGATCGAATCAATTCCTGCGCATTCTTTTGATGGCAAATGGTGGGAACGCTTTAAGTGGCGTAAGAAACAAGCAGTTACTCTATTACACAAGGTTGGGATCAAAAATCACGAGCAAATCATGTCTAGCTACCCGTATGAGCTCACTGACGGTGAATGTCAGAAGATCATGATTGCCATGGCTATCGCGGCAAAGCCTAAGCTTCTGATTGCGGACGAGCCAACCAATGACCTCGACCCAATCACTCAATCGCAGATCCTACGTCTGCTAAGTCGCATGAATCAGGTCAACAACACGTCGATCATGCTGATCGGCCACGATCTGACAACCATTACTCAATGGGCGACCAGGATTACGGTAATGTACTGTGGCCAGTCCGTTGAATCCGCAGACACCAAAAAGATTTTAGAGAAGCCAAAACATCCGTACACGGTAGCTTTACTCAAAGCGATGCCGGACTTCAGTGAGTGGATCCCTCACAAAGAGAAACTTCAATCTCTACCCGGTACCATCCCTCCATTGCAGCACTTACCGATTGGCTGCCGACTCGGACCACGCTGCCCTTATGCACAACGCCAGTGCGTTGAGATGCCAATGACACGACGAGTTAAAAACCACAAGTTCGCCTGTCACTTCCCGCTGAATATGGAGAAGAAAAAAGTATGAGTGCGCTGCTAGAAGTTAATGGCCTGAGCAAAGAATTCGTTACTCGTTCAGGCTTATTTCGTAAAAAGGTCCATGAAGCAGTGAAGCCTGTCAGTTTTACGCTTGAAGCCGGCCAAACCCTTGGTTTCATAGGCCAAAATGGTTCTGGAAAGTCGACGTTAGCGCGCATGTTGGCAGGTATGGTCGAGCCCACCGCAGGCGAAATTCGAGTCAATGGCGAGCTTTTAGAACACAAAGATTACTCAACTCGCTGTAAGTTGATTCGGATGATCTTTCAGGACCCAAATACCTCGCTCAACCCACGCATTCAAATTGGTCGAATTCTTGAAGGTCCTTTAAAGCGAAACACCAATATGACGCCTGAAGCGCGTATGAAGCGGGTCAAGGATGTCTTGCTGAGAGTCGGTCTACTTCCTGAACACGCCTACTTTTATCCGCAGATGTTAGCGGCAGGACAGAAACAGCGTATATGCCTAGCACGCGCTTTGATTCTACAACCTTCGATTATTGTTGCCGATGAAGCGCTGAATGGTCTTGATATGGCCATGCGTTCCCAGATTATTAACCTATTCTTAGAATTACAGGAAGAGATGGGCGTGTCGTTTATCTACGTATCGCAACATCTGGGGGTCGTGAAACACATCACAGACAAGGTGATGGTCATGCATAATGGTGAAGTGGTCGAAGCAGGAGAAACTCAGCAGATTCTAAGCTGCCCGGACAACATCATCACTCAACGTATGGTGGAAAGCCACTTCAATAAAGCGACCTGTTTTAAGTAATCTGTTTGAAGATTGACAGGAGTCCCACATGCTAAGGATAGCGATTGGGTTCGTATTTGGTTTGCTTCTATTCAGCCCCGCACTAGCTTACACCACCACCAAAACTTGGTTAGATCCTGGCTTTGTCAATCAGGCATTTCTAGATGTCGCGTTAAAGAACGAATACTCAGAGGGTAATAAACCTCTGGTTAAATGGAAAAAACCGATCAAGGTTTGGGTTGAACACAAAGTAGCTGACCAAGATCTCCATGATGAGCTAACCAATGCTCAACTTAGAGATCTCTCGTCGATAACTCGCCACCCAATCGAACGTGTATCCAGAAGAGAACAGGCCAATATCATCTGGATCTATACCCGCGAATCAGACTGGCGAAAAGATATAGAAAAAGAAATCGGCCCAAGTGCTCTCAAAAACATTCATGGCGCCCTTTGCAAAGCGGGATATCGGGTAAACCAGGTTACGAGTGAAATTGATTCTGCAGCTGTCATTATTCCAGTCGATCAAGCAAGAGAACATGGAAAGTTATTAGCTTGTATCGTAGAAGAAATCACTCAGGTGATGGGACTGCCCAATGATGCCGAGTCAGCCTATCCATCTATTTTCAATGATGAAACGCCCGAGGATCTGCTTTCACCGTTAGATGTTATTCTATTGAAAATGCTTTATGACCCAACGTTAGAGCCAGGGATGGAGCGAGCTCAAGTGAAAAAGCTCGCTAAGAAGATATTGGTTCAGTATCAACGCCAAGGGGTGCTGAATGACGCCGTTACTGTGTCCAAGTCGGGTGAGTTGTTCCAGATCGCTGGGTATTAACAGGCTAGATTAGTTCCTATTTTCCTGCTTTTTTCAGCTCAAACTCGAACTCATCCGGATAGAGCACTAAACCTTCTTCATTTTGGTTTGGGAAGACTACGATTGCCAATTCATCGTCTTCAAGGCCGTAAGTCCAGCGACTAAACCATTTTGCCGTCGAAATCGACTCTGCTTTACAGTGTTCCCAATCACCCGTTGCCCACTGATTGGCAAACTCTTCGTGAGGCCAAACAGGTACACAATCCTCATCTTCAGTGTTAAGCATGACACAGCCGTGTTCATCTGTAAGAATCCAAACTCTTCTATGCCTAGCGATTTCTTTGACAGTGTACTTCAGTCGCTCGTCTTCACGCATTTTAAGCACGGATTCAATCTGCTGCGGTGAAAGTGGTTCTGACATTTTCTTACTCCTCAAATAAAACGCCCACGGAAGTCCGTGGGCGTCGAATTTTGTTAATGAACCGGCGAAATTAAGCCAGTTCAGTCTGAAGCCAAGGCCAACCTTGCTTCTTGCGGCTTAGCGTGTTTTCCATCATCAGCATGCCGTCTTGCTCATGCTGAGTCAGTTTCTCAGCCCACTCACCTTTGTATAGTAGACGAGTTTGAGCTGTAGTGATGTCAGTTAGCATTACTGCAGCAAAAGCTAGGCTTTCTTCAGCACAGCGGCGTTCTAGATCAGATTCCAGCGCTTCAATCATGCCGTCTACTTGCTCTAGAGTCGCAAGTTCAACCTGACCGACAACAACATCACGGCCGTTAAATGGATAGCCTTTCAGATCTTTTTCTACAAGCTCAGCTGCAGAAAGACCTTCGATGTTTGTTTTTGCGATAAGAAGATCTTTGATGAAAGCGTCAACATCACATACATCTGCAATTTTCGCTAGCTCTTCAACAGCATCTTTATCTTTCTGTGTGCAAGTTGGAGAAGCAAAGCCGACGGTGTCAGACAGGATAGCCGACATCATTAGCTTAGCGATTTGCGGTGAGATTTCATGACCTTCAATTTTGAACATGTTGAAAAGTACTGTGTTCGTACAACCAACAGGCCAAATCCACGCTTCCATTGGGTTTACAGTCATAACATCACCTAGGCGGTGATGGTCAACGATACCTAAGATTTCTGCTTCAGCCACGTCATCCGGAGCTTGCGCTAGATCTGAGTAGTCAACCAACCAAATTTTCTCACCAGCAACAGATGTGCGAAGTTCAGGTACTTCCGCGCCTGCGACTTCAAGAATGTGCTGTGTTTCACGGTTGATTTCGCCTTGGCGAATTGGCATTGCTTCAACGCCACGAGCTTTTAGCAGCTCAGTTGCTACCAATGCACTACAGATGCTATCACTATCAGGGTTCTTGTGACCTACAACTAGAATCATCTTTTTTCCTATTACGACTTAAATAGGCCCGTATTGGGCAATTACTCATAAAGGCCGATACTTTACCTGAATTTTGAAATTTGTCATGAGTTAGCAAAAAGAAAAGTGTAAATCACAACTTTTAGTTGCAAATAATTCTCATTAACATATATTGATAATTATTCGTATTTGCATTTAAAGCTCAATGGACTCGATAAGACTTTCTCAAACACTGCCAGGTTGGCTGTCTTTTTCCCAGTTTCGGCCTGCCTATAAACGCCTTCTCCTGCCTGTGACTCTACTGGCACTGGTACTGAGCGAAACGACACGTGAAGTCACCGTTTCTACTCTGTCTGATGCCTTCTGGGCAGTGTCTGCCTACGTTGCTTTTACTCTGGTCATCTATCACTACGTTTCCCTGTGGATGAACAAGGAGAGCAAGCTGGTCAATCTATACCAGAGCTCACGTAGCTATCAGGTTTTCTTTGCTTCTTTACTGGGCGCCCTGCCTGGGTGTGGCGGTGCCATTATAGTAACGACTCAATTTGTCAGCGGGCGAGTTGGCTTTGGCGCCATTGTCGCAGTATTAACGTCCACGATGGGTGATGCTGCGTTTCTGCTGTTGGCCAGTAAACCTGATATTGGTTTGGCCGTTGTTGCATTGGGCGTTGTGGTAGGCTCAGTATCTGGATGGGTCGTCAACGCTATCCACCAAGATGATTTCCTAAGGCCGACCGCTAAGTCGGTGCTTGCGGACAAATTTTGTTGTCGTTCAGAAGCAAGCGATCCTTCTGGTCTTGAAAAGAAAGCCATCAACCTGCAAGGGGCCTTCTGGAAGTGGCTTATTGTTCCTGCGACTGTGGTAGCAGTATTGGGTTCATTTCAGGTCGATATCAATGAGCTTCTTTCTCTACCTGCTATGAGCATTGAGTGGCTCGGTGCTGGGTTGATCATTCTGAGTATGCTGCTTTGGTCGCTGACTAAAGAAATCAAAGATTACGAGTCAACAGTATCAGAAGATAAGAAGACCGTTTCATCACATCCTCTACAGAAAGCGGCTCAGGATACCAACTTCGTTACCGCATGGGTTATTCTGGCCTTTATGGCGTTTGAGCTGATTGCTTTCTTTGGTCACATCGATTTAGCCGCTACCTTTTCCGGTTGGGGAGTGTGGATGCCACTGATGGGGCTAGCGGTTGGCATGCTGCCTGGGTGTGGGCCTCAAATTCTGGTAACCAGCTTATATATTTCTGGCGCCGCACCACTGTCAGCTCAATTAGCCAACGCGATTTCAAACGATGGTGATGCATTATTCCCAGCTATTGCTCTGGCACCAAGGGCTGCACTGGTGGCGACGATCTATTCCGCTATTCCTGCACTGTTCGTCGGCTACGGCTACTATTTCTTGTTCGAGATATAATAACGTGTTGGCTAATACGTAAATACGAAAGCGCCCTCAATTGAGGGCGTTTTTGATCAACTTACGTTATAGCGTTGCTGCTACCTCGTCAGAAATGTCACCATTATGGTAGACCTCCTGTACATCATCTAAGTCTTCCAATGCATCGATCAAACGAAGTAACTTCGGCGCGGTGTCAGCGTCTAACTCGGCTTTGGTCGATGGAATCAGTGAGACTTCAGCGTTTGCCGCTTCGAATCCAGCAGCATCGAGTGCATCTTTTACCGCACCAAAATCATGAGGCTCGGTAAAGACATCAATGGCGCCATTTTCTGCAGTTTCAATATCATCTGCGCCACTGTCGAGTGCCACTTCCATTACTTCATCTTCATCTAATCCGGGAGCATAAGAGATCACGCCTTTCTTATCGAACAGATAGTTTACGCTGCCATCCGTACCTAGGTTTCCGCCTGCCTTAGAAAATGCGTGACGGACACCAGACACAGTTCGATTACGGTTGTCTGTCATACACTCAACCATTACCGCGGTACCACCAGGCCCATATCCTTCGTAGATGACGGTTTCCATGCCATCATCCCCTTCGCCACCAGCACCACGAGACACTGCGCGATTCACCGTATCACGCGTCATGTTATTGGAAAGAGCTTTGTCGATAGCAGCGCGAAGGCGCGGGTTATTCTCTGGCTCACCGCCACCTTCTTTAGCCGCAACTACGATTTCTCGGATCAGTTTAGTGAAAATCTTACCGCGCTTTGCATCTTGTGCTGCTTTGCGGTGACGGATGTTAGCCCATTTACTATGACCAGCCATAAATGAATACTCCCTAGCAAAAAGAAAAGCCGTAAGTGATGCTTACGGCTTTGAACTTTCTTCAGTTTATCACAATGCAGACAGCTTTACTTGTGACGCTCTTTCAGCTTATTTACCACGTCGTTCATTGATAAGCCTTGGTCCTGAAGTAGAACCAGTAAGTGATAAATCAAATCCGCTGACTCACACACTAACTCCGCCTTGTCACCCGACGTCGCCGCAAGCGCGACTTCAACGCCTTCTTCGCCCACTTTCTGCGAAATACGCTTGGTGCCACGGGAATAAAGGTTGGCAGTATAAGAGGAATCAGGGTCGGCACTCTTGCGGGCAGCCAATAACTGCTCAAGTTGATGAAGCCACACCATTTGCGACTCCTCTTGCGGATCGACGTCCCAGCAAGTGGTGTTGCCCAAGTGACACGTAGGGCCAATGGGATTCACTTTCACCAGCAGCGTATCGTTATCGCAATCTAACTGCATGTTCACCAATTGCAATACGTTGCCCGAGGTTTCACCTTTGGTCCAAAGACGCTGTTTGGTACGAGAGAAAAACGTCACTTGACCTGTTTCGCCCGTTTTTGCCAACGCATCTTGGTTCATGTAACCCATCATCAGCACTTGGCTTGATTGGAAATCTTGTACGATGGCAGGCACTAAACCATCCACCTTGTCCCAGTTGATGCGCTCAGCTAGAGAACTGACTTCGGTGGTGTTTAAACTCATAGTCGCACCTCAATACCTTGTTGTTTCAAATACTGCTTTAGTTCACCAATATTGATGACTTGTTTGTGGAATACCGATGCGGCAAGCGCACCATCAACATTCGCTTTTTGGTAAGCTTCCGCGAAGTGCTCCATGGCACCTGCACCACCTGATGCAATCAGCGGTACGTTACACACTTTACGCACCATGTTCAGTTGTTCGATGTCGTAACCGTTACGGACACCGTCTTGGTTCATCATGTTCAATACAATTTCACCAGCGCCACGCTTTTGCACTTCTTGCACCCAATCACGCGTTTCCCATTGGGTCGCTTTGGTGCGCTCTTCATCGCCAGTAAACTGGTAAACCTGATACTTGCCAGTATCTTTGTCGTAATAAGAGTCGATGCCAACCACGATACACTGAACACCAAATTTATCAGCAAGGTCGGTAATCAGTTGCGGGTTCGCCAATGCCGGTGAGTTGATCGACACCTTGTCCGCGCCAAACTCAAGAATGCGTGCTGCGTCTTCGGCTGATTTAATACCACCAGCGACGCAGAAAGGGATATCAATTACTTCTGCAACGCGAGCGACCCAGCTTTTATCGACGACACGACCATCACTGGAAGCGGTAATATCGTAAAACACCAGCTCGTCAGCGCCTTCTTCCGCATAACGCTGCGCGAGAGGAACGATGTCGCCAATGATTTCGTGGTTACGGAACTGAACGCCCTTCACTACTTGTCCATCACGAACATCAAGACATGGAATTATTCGCTTTGCCAGCATGCAAATGCCTCCTCTGCTGTGAACTTGCCGTCGAGCAGTGCGCGACCGACAATCACGCCTGCCACGCCACTACCTTTTAGTGCTTCGATATCTGCTAGCGAACCGATGCCACCTGAAGATTGGAACTGCACTTGTGGGTACTGTTTACATAGGTCAACATAAAGCTCTACGTTTGAGCCTTCTAGCGTACCGTCACGAGAAATGTCCGTGCAAAGCACGTGTTGTAGACCTACCGTTAGGTAATCGTTGATCAGAGCTTCAATCGTCACGCCTGAATCTTCTTGCCAGCCAGAAATTGCCACTTTACGCGTGCCGTCTTGATCGATATTGATGTCTAGCGCGAGAACGATTTTCTCAGCGCCGTATTTTTCCATCCAACCTTTCACAAGCTCTGGCTGTTTTACTGCTGTAGAACCAACTACAACACGTTGAGCACCAGCTTCTAACAGATCAATCACGTCTTGTTCTGTACGCACACCACCACCGATTTGGATGTTCGCTGGCGTGCTTGCTAGTAGCTTTGCAATCAAATCAAGTTGACGCGCTGTTGTGTCTTTCGCGCCAGTCAAATCCACCAAGTGCAGCCAGTTAGCGCCAGCTTGGTGGTACAAGTTGAACTGCTCAGCTGGATCAACTTTGTATTCGGTAACTTGGCCGTAATCACCTTGATAAAGGCGAACCACCTGTCCTTCAATTAAATCAAGAGCTGGAATAATCACACTAAATCCCTTTTATAATTCTAAGAAGTTTTGAATAAGCTTCGCGCCCGCTTTTGAAGAACGCTCAGGGTGGAATTGCACGCCGTAGTAATTACCGCTTTGCACCGCTGCAGTGAACGGATTTCCGTATTCACATTCTGCAATGGTGTAGTCCCCTACTGGCATGGCAAAACTGTGTACAAAGTAGAAGTACTCGCCTTCTTCAATGCCTTTGAACAACGGGTTGCCTGATTTTGCAGAGACTGTGTTCCAGCCCATATGCGGCAGCGGTAAATCGCCAGTTTGTAAAAGCTTCACTTCGCCATTGCAAAGTCCAAGACACTCAACCAACTCGTCCGCTTTCTGTCCTTTCTCTTGAGACACTTTACCTAACAGTTGCATGCCTAAACAGATACCTAGTAGTGGCTTTTCTACCTGTTTTACCAAGCTGATAAGATCGCGCTCTTCTAGGTTCTTCATCGCTTCACTGGCGGTTCCTACGCCCGGTAGAAATAGCTTATCTGCCGACAATACAACTTGTGGATCTTTTGAAATCGTTACGTCATAACCTAGGCGTTCAATAGCAAACTTCACCGAAGAGACGTTGGCACAGCCAGTATCGATAATGACAACTTTCTGTTCTGTCACTGTTTTTCTCCTTGCTAACGTGAGCCTTATAGCACGCCTTTACTACTCGGTAGCTCAGTGCCTTCTACTTTGATTGCTTGGCGCAGAGTGCGACCAAACGCTTTAAATAGGCTCTCAATGATGTGGTGATCGTTATCACCAGCAGAAGAGAGGTGTAGCGTACACGCTAGGGTGTCAGTCAGAGAGCGGAAGAAGTGAACCACCATCTCGGTTGAAAGGTCACCGACTTGCTCACGACTGAACTTCGCGTCGAACTTAAGGTAAGGACGCCCTGACAGGTCTAGCGCACATTGTGCCAAACACTCATCCATTGGCAGGCTAAAGCCAAATCGGCCAATACCACGCTTATCACCTAGCGCTTCTTTCAGCGCTTGGCCCAACGCAAGTGCGGTATCTTCTACTGAGTGGTGATCGTCTATGTGTAGATCGCCCTCCACTTTACACACCATCTTAAATCCACCGTGTGTTGCGATTTGATCCAACATGTGGTCGAAGAAGCCTAGGCCCGTAGAAATGTCATTACCGCCTTGGTCATCAAGATTTACCGCGACTTTAATATCAGTTTCTTTCGTAGTTCGAACCACTTCAGCAACGCGAGCCTTCACCGTCAGATCTTTCAGGATCTGTTTCCAACCCATGGTTTCTGGGTTGTATTGAATACCTCGAATTGCCATGTTTTCTGCAAGTTGAAGATCGGTTTGACGATCGCCAATCACAACAGAGTTTTGGAAGTCCACTTTGCCACCCTGAAGGTACTCTTTCACCATGCCTAATTTAGGCTTGCGGCATGAGCAGTTATCTTCTTCAAAGTGAGGGCAAATCAGTACGTCATCGAACTTCACACCTTGAGATTCGAAGATTTCCATCATCATATCGTGCGGTGCATCAAAATCTGCTTGTGGGTAGCTGTCAGTCCCTAAACCGTCTTGGTTCGTTACCATCACTAGACGGTATCCTGCATCCTGCAACGACAGCAGACTTGGGATAACAAATGGTTCTAGTTTTAGTTTATCTAAACGATCAACTTGAAAATCAACCGGCGGCTCAACAATTAAGGTGCCATCACGGTCGATAAAAAGGATTTTTTGTTGTTTGCTCACTCGAACTTCCTTATTGCTAATCTTTGGCGCCTCCGCTTTGTCAGCGAAAGCAATTAATTTTGTCTCTACTTATGAGTAGTAGTTTCTAATAAATCCGAGTGTTTTTTCGCACTCGTCGCGGTTACCCACACTGATACGTACGCAGTTCTCAATTGGCGAGTTACGCAAGATAATGCCTGTTTCCCAAGCGGCTTTGAAAAGATCATCACCATCTGGGAATTTAACCAATAGGTAGTTACCCCATCCTTCAAAGACTTCCAAGCCCGGAATCATCGACAAGCCCACCTGCAAATAAGCACGGTTCGCGTTCAAATCGAGAACTTGGAACTTCGCTCTCGCTAGGCCTGCTTCAGAAAGCGCTTGAGTGGCAATTTCTGCAACAGGAACTGGGACTGGGTATGGTGCGATGACTTTCAGAAGTACATTAATCAGCTCTTCGTTCGCAAGCGTAAATCCACAACGCAAACCCGCAAGGGCAAAAGCTTTCGACAGAGTACGCAGAATTGCAAGATTCGGGTATTGCGCCAGTAAATCTACCGTTGACGCTTCTGGGCAGAAATCAATGTACGCTTCGTCCATCACCACGATTGCGCGGTCTTTTGTCATTTCAAGCAGAGAGACAATATCTTCACGCTTAACCAAGTTACCCGTAGGGTTATTTGGTGAACATACGAAAACCAGTTTAACGTTATCCAGATTAGCTTCGATGCCAGCAAGGTCTAGTTGCCAATCTGATGTTAGCGGCACGGTTTTGCGCTCTACACCAATGGTTTCAGCGCTGATGGAGTACATACCGTAAGTCGGTGGGCAGTAAAGAATCGCATCTTCACCTGGCTCACAGAAAGCACGAATCAGTAACTCGATGCCTTCATCTGCACCACGAGAAGTCAACGTTTGTTCTGGGTTCACCCCTGCATACGCAGCGTATGCAGAAATCAGTTCTTTAGGCTGACATTCGCTATAACGATTAAGACGAGCGAAGTCTGTTTTGTATTCATTGTTGAATGGCGATTCGTTGGCGTTCAGCCAAACATCACCTGTACCACCGATACGACGAGCCGATAAATAAGGGGTCAGTTTTTGGACCTGTTTACGCGCTAGCTTTTCCATCTCATTGCCCTCTTACTTAACTGCCAGTTTTTCTACACGAATAGTCACGGCACGTTTGTGTGCATCCAAACCTTCTGCTTCAGCCATGGTCACCACCGTTGGAGCAAGGTTTTTTAGACCATCAGCAGACAACTCTTGAACTGTCATCCGCTTAGAGAAATCCGCTAAACCTAAGCTCGAATACGTACGCGTGTAACCGTAAGTAGGGAGAACGTGGTTAGTGCCCGATGCGTAATCACCCGCCGATTCTGGTGACCAATCCCCTAGGAAGATGGAACCTGCATTATCGAGTAAAGGCAAAAGCTCGCGAGGGTTCTTGGTCTGAACAATCAAGTGCTCAGGGCCGTAGTAATTTGAGATTGAAACCGCCTGAGTCAACGACTCCGCGATGATAACCAAACTTGAAGCGAGTGCCTTCTCAGCAATATCCGCACGAGATAGCTCTTTGAGTTGGCGCTGAACTGCGTCAGTGACTTGGTCCGCAATCACAGGTGAAGGCGTCACAAGCACTACTTGAGAGTCAGGGCCGTGCTCTGCTTGGCTTAGCAGGTCGGCAGCAATAAAATCAGGGTCCGCAGTTTCATCGGCCAAAACCAGTACTTCTGAAGGACCCGCTGGCATGTCAATCGCTGCGCCGCGAAAATCATTGCTCACTTGACGTTTTGCTTCAGTCACGTAAGCGTTACCCGGACCAAAAATCTTATCAACTTTGGATACCGTTTCTGTGCCATAAGCCATCGCAGCAACGGCTTGGCCACCACCGACGTTGTATACTTCATCAATGCCGCACAGCTGAGCAACATACAAAATTTCGTCTGCGATTGGTGGTGGAGAACACAACACCACTTTGCGACAGCCCGCAATCTTCGCAGGGACGCCAAGCATCAAAACAGTCGATGGCAATGGCGCGCTGCCACCCGGAATGTACAAGCCCACTTTTTGAATTGGGCGAGTTACCTGCTCACAAAGCACACCCGGTTGAGTTTCTACTTTGATAGGTTGTGGCTTCTGCGCTTTGTGAAACTTAGAGATGTTGGCATAAGCTTGCTCAAGTGCGTTCTTCATCTTCTCTGAAAGACGCGCTGACGCTTCCTCAATCTCTTGAGCCGACACTCGAATGGATTCCGGCTTCACGCGGTCAAACTTCTCAGTCAATTCAAGCAGGGCCGAATCGCCCTCATTGCGAACTTGAGCGATAACTTCAGAAACCGCAGCCGTGATGTTCGCACCTTCAGTAATTGCCGGACGCTCTAAAATAGAATCTTGCTGCGTTTCACTTAGCGATTGCCATACGACGGTTCTCATGGCGATTACTCCATCATTTTCTCAATTGGAAGTACCAGAATTGAGCTCGCACCCAGTTCTTTCAGTTGTTCCATGGTTTCCCAGAACAGATTTTCAGTACTGACCAAATGAACTGCCACCTTCTGTTGATCCGCAGAGAGAGGTAATACAGTTGGATCTTCGGCACCAGGTAGCAATGACTTGATCTGGTCTAACTTATCCGTTGGAGCATGTAGCATGATGTACTTCGACTCTTTCGCTTGCTGTACCCCCTGCATTCGAGTCAACAGTTTTTCGATTAGCGCCACTTTGTCCGCATCGAATTCGCCTGTACGTTGAATCAACGTTGCTTTTGATTTAAAGATGATTTCTGCTTCTTTTAGACCGTTAGCTTCCAATGTTGCACCAGTAGAAACTAAGTCAGCGATGGCGTCAGCAAGACCAGCACGAGGCGCGACTTCAACAGAACCAGTGAGCATACACGTTGAGAACGGTACACCTTGTTCGTCCATGTACGCTTTAAGCAGTTGTGGGTAGGTGGTTGCAATTCGCTTCCCTGCCAGATCTTGAGGGCCGTTGTACTCTTCATCTTTGTCGATAGCGATAGACAAACGGCAACCACCGAAATCAAGACGACGAAGTGGTACAAATTCGCTTGGTTCACCCAAAGCGATACGATCAAGACGAACTTCTTCAAGCTCGTTTTCACCGATGAAACCAAGGTCAACGACACCATCCATAATCAGGCCAGGGATGTCGTCATCACGAACTAACAGTAAGTCAATAGGCATGTTCAGCGAGTGAACGACTAAACGCTCACCCATGATGTTGAATTTTACACCGCACTTTTTAAGCAGTTCTTGGCATTCTTTGCTTAGGCGACCTTTCTTTTGGATTGCGATTCTTAGGCGTTGTGTTTGCATTGCTTTTATCCCTGTGCAAATTAATTTTTAAATCGTTTAAACTAAAAAACCCTCGGAAGAGTTGGTCTCCCGAGGGTTCTGAATCTTGTAGTTTGCGATTTCTGCCTCCGGGAGTTTCCTGTCCCCCGGGTATGCGTACATCTCCCGAAAGACTAGACTGGGTGATGATGGTGATGAATGTTCATTACAAAATTACGCATACTTATAAGCTCTTCGGTTCGCTTGCTTGGTAACCACACTAACCAAGGCAAAACCATTTTTCAACTAAAAATTAAAGATTTTTTCAATTTGTATAAGACAAATAAAAAGGGAGCAAATGCTCCCCTTAAAATTCTTTTATCGTTCAAATCATTAAACGTTTTGGCAGCTTGCCATCTTCGCTTTTGAAAGAATTGATAGCAGGACACAGACGCCCACAAAAGCAACTGCAGATACAGCGAATGAGATGCCTACAGATGCAGTCATACCCAACGTGATGAAACCAATACAAGAGACAGCAGCGACAGACAGTGCATACGGCAGCTGAGTGGCTACGTGATCAATATGGTTACAACGTGCGCCCGTTGAAGAGAGAATCGTCGTATCTGAAATTGGTGAACAATGGTCTCCAAATACCGAACCTGCCAATACAGCGCTTAGCATAGGCAGCATCAGAGCAAGATCTGTGGCACCTGCCATATCACCAGCAATTGGTAGCATAATACCAAACGTGCCCCATGACGTACCGGTAGAGAACGCCATCAGACCAGATAGCAAGAAAAGGATAACTGGCAACCAATGAGGGTTGATATTACCTTGTGCTAGCGTCGACAGGTATTTACCCGTGTTCATATCACCGATCACAGAACCAATAGTCCAAGCGAATATTAGGATCAGAATCGCACCAAACATCGATTTCGCACCGATCCAGAGCGTACGCGATATTTCGCTAAATGCGATACCTTGCTTAAGCACCGTAAACAGAGCTACAGCCAACCCGACAAGACCACCATAGATCAACGAAGTGCCTACATCTGTGTTCTCAAAAGCGCCTAGTACATTAAAGGCTTTGTCATCTGCGGTTAATGCCTGTCCGCCCGTATATAGCATTGAGGCAATCGTTGCGACAATCAGGAATACAATCGGTAGAACTAAGTCGGAAACTTTACCACCTTCACTTTCCTGGATATCCAACTCTTCATTGATATCATGCGCTTCCTGGGAATCATCAGCTTGCTCTTTTTCAAAGCCATGCCCTTGAGACGCTGCGATTTCGTGATTACGCATCTTGCCAATATCAAGGCCAAACCAAGCCACTGCAAATACCATTAGCAAAGCGAAAACAGCGTAAAAGTTCATTGGAATAAGGCGTACATAAGCACCAAGGGCAGAATACTCATTGATGCCATGAGAGACAAGAATGCCACCAATGATCGTCATAATGTAAGCACCCCAACTAGACGCTGGCATGATCACACACATAGGAGCTGCAGTTGAATCTAAGATGTAGGCCAGCTTAGCGCGGGATACATAAAAACGGTCCGTAACAGGTCGGGAAATCGCGCCAACGGCTAGGCTATTAAAATAGTCATCAACAAAAATGAATACGCCTAGAAAAGCCGCCAGTAACTTAGAACCACGTTTACTTTTAACGCGAGATTGCGCCCACTCTGCAAAAGCGCGAGTACCACCAGACAACGTCAATAACGCTGTCATCATACCAAGCAATAGCAAGAAACCGACAATACTCATGTTCCAAGTATTGATACCGCCATCTTCGATGAAGACGCTTGATACTGTAGAACCAACGTAGCTTATAGTATCACCCACCGAATAGTCATTAAGAAGTATGGCTCCAAGAGCAATACCAACACCTAAAGACACCAATACACGACGAGTAATAATTGCCAAACTCAGAGCTACCAAAGGAGGTAACAAAGAAATAGGGGATGATGCAAAATCAATTAAATTCATGATCTTCAAAAACCAGTAATAAATGGTTAGAGATCTACTGCAGACAAATTGAAGGAAAAATTTCCAAGCAATTAAGTTGAACTAAGCGAAAGGGAAGCGAAAACTTCACCCTGCCCTACAGTAGCGCTCCATAGTTTTACAAAATTATAGACTATGGCAGTGTTACCCCTTTCGAGTGTAACCCCAGCAAGCATCTTTGATTTGAATACTCACTTCGGCGAAACAACCTTTCGTATTTGTTCATTGGCATCACCCCAACAAACACTACTGATTTATTTCGCGCCTCTACCGCGAGTGTTGATATTTTAAACTGTCAAAAATAGTTTTTAACAACAATTTAACCAACACATCGCATTAGGTGGCGCCCATTGTACTCATCTAAAGCACCATTTCAATACATCATGCCAAATTTACTTACTCTAATTGTTAACGCAACAGTGCGTAAGGTTTCTCAACAATTGCATAGCCATCAACCAATATCATATTCAGGCTACTCAATATGAATCTAATTATTCAGAATTTGAGTAGCCAATGCGGAATTATACGTCTGAAACTAGGTATTAAGCTCTAACAACGAAAATTAGAGTGAAAAATTCGTGAATTGATGAAGATTTGTTACTATCTTGATAAATAGCTGACAAAAGGATAATCCAAATAATTTTGACGTTATAAAATAAATATCGCTCAACGTATGAAACTTATCCGCTATAAGTATTGTCAAAATCACAAAACCACCGATATTTTATGCAACAAAAATTTGTTGATTAAATTGAAAGGTCTCATTATTCAAATGAGCTAGCGATTAATTAATAAATTTTTATAACAATTTAACCAGAAAATATTGTATTGCTAATAATACGGGTTTAATATTTATTTTATCGGCTCCTTAAATAAGTGGGAATTTACATGTCGGAACTAACAAAAACTCTATTAAACATTCGCAGTCTACGCGCATTTGCGCGTGAGCTAACTCTGGAACAACTAGAAGAAGCTCTAGACAAATTATCAACTGTTGTAGCTGAACGTAAAGAAGCTGAAGAAGCTGAACGTGAAGCTCAAGCGGCACAAGAAGCTAAATTAGCCGATATCGCAGAACAAATTAAGCAACTAGGTCTAGATAAAGACATGGTTATTTCTGCACTTGCAGGTGAAGCAGCAGGTAAGCCAAAATCTAAACGTGCTCCTCGCCCAGCAAAATACAAATACCTAGATAACACTGGTGAAGAAAAGACGTGGACAGGCCAAGGCCGCACGCCTTCAGCAATCCAAGAGCAACTAGACGCAGGTAAATCACTAGACGATTTCCTTATCTAATTGAATTTATAGAAGTGTTGTGACTCAACACTTTTATAAAACAAAAGAGAAGCCTCGCAATGCGAGGCTTTTTTGTAATTATATGTTGCTAATTAGCGTTCCCAGTATGCTTCTTCCAAACTATCTTCACGCTCAGGCAAACCTCGAGACAAGCGCGGAGAATGTTGTACTAATACTTCGTAACTGGCACGATTTGAATATTTACATACCTGAGAGAAAGAAGAATATGTCAGGTAAGTGTGGGCATGCTTACTCGAATTAGGCACATTTTCTTTATGGTATTTATTCGCAGCCATATCATGTAAAAGTGCAGATAATGCGGCATCTCCAGCACCGTTGGTGTTTTTAATTTTCTCCGGGCCACCCATGTAAGGAGATATATGTGAATACACTTTGATTGGGTTGTCACACGCCCATTTTGCAGCAGGGCGGCTGAACTCATATCGGTTAAATTCAGCAATACTACCAGGGAGTAATGGCAGAGAAGTCTGACGTTTAGCCGCTTCTTCCGTATAACCCGCCATAAATAAACCTACAGGGCCTGCGGTACAAAGCACCAAGTCCACCCATTCAAGCGTTTTATCTGATGCGGCTAGTGGATCAGATTCGCCCGTTAGCGCTTCTGCTTCATCTTCATTCATTGCAACAACACTGACGTGGTCACGTAAAAAGTTTTGCCAAAATACTGGATCATCTTGAATAACGAATTTCGTTCCAAGTGTCAGTACAACAGGAACGTTATATTTCTTCGCATATTCGATCGCTTTCATCGTAGCATCTGGCATTGGGTCACCTTCTTTACAACGAACCAAATAAGCCGTGAGCACTAAAGCAGAAGCATTTTCAAAAATATGTTCCGGAATACTATTTGGGTGAAGCTGGTTCATCTGACCTTCACTGATGGCAAACGTACGCTCACCATCATCAGAGATCAAAGCAAAACAGCGGCCAATTGCACCATCAACACCTTGTAAATAATTAAGATCCATTCGACTGGAAGTGTTGCACAAATAGCGGAAACCATAGCTACCGATCTTAATATCCTGACTCATCACACCCAAAAGTGTTGAGCGGTCATCAGCTAAAACAGAATAGTTATGAAGAGTATTACCAATGGTGCCACCCGCATATTCATTGGTAATCAGTCCATTTTCCTTTAGCTCATTGTAGAGCGCTTCCGCTGTCACATCGTCAATAACCAGTGAGTGACCTTTACTCAATTGATACTTCTCAATGAGTTCCGAACTAACTTTCGCTTCAATATCCACCAAAGTTTGGTCAATGCCGATAATGTGCGTACTGGACATTTTCTTGCTTTCTTGAGATTGACTCACTAAAGGGTCACGCGCATGGACAGGAAAATAGTGCTTGGACTTTCGTTGGCCTGGAAACTTCATAACAAAATATTCTGAGTAAGGGGTCAAAGGATGCCGGATTCTACCGCGCACTACCTGACGCGGCAATAACCGGAATTATAGCAAACGATTGCGATAAAAATTAAATTCTACCTATCGAGAGGTAATAAATAAGAAGTGTTAAAGAGAAAGGAAGATCTTAAGCAATTAACGCGAAGAGTTTCTCGGCACCGTACCCATTAATAGCAAAAGCCAACTGACTACCAGTTGGCGCATGATGACAACTTATTCGCCTTCCATAAAACTAATGTCCGGCAAGCGGTCAAGGTGCTCGGAGTAACGTTTGAGATTAAACTCACCTTCGTTTTTCATTACGTCGAAGATCTCAATAGAGACAGCACAAGCCATCATTGCAACAGCCTCGTCTCGCGGTGTTCCTGTCATCATCAAACGCATCAAAGTTTCTTTCACTTTGAGCGGTTCACCATCTTCCAACTGATTCTCAACAATTTCAATCAGCTCTGCTTCCGCCATGAATTGACTGTCATCACTCATGTTTTTGTACCTTGTCTAACTTGAATTTTGCCAACTATGCCACATATAGCCTGTCTATAGTGAAAATTCGCAGATTAAGATAGTGAACGAGTAAAATTGCGGCAAATTTGAAGTGTGAGTTCGATCTCGGATCTGTCACCTCGAAACGCTTTCTGTTAAGATCTGCCTCCAGTTAAATTGTGTGGTGTTTAGTAATGTCTGAGAACTGTACTGACAACAGTAAAAAGAAAGTTATCGTCGGCATGTCTGGCGGTGTGGACTCATCCGTTTCCGCGTATCTCCTAAAGCAACAGGGCTATCAGGTCGAAGGTCTGTTCATGAAGAACTGGGAAGAAGACGATAACGAAGAATACTGTACAGCTGCAGAAGACTTGGCCGATGCACAAGCGGTTTGTGACAAGCTGGGAATACACCTTCACACCATTAATTTTGCTGCCGAATACTGGGACAACGTGTTTGAGTATTTTCTGGCGGAATACAAAGCGGGTCGCACACCGAACCCAGACATCCTTTGTAACAAAGAAATCAAGTTCAAAGCTTTCCTTGAGTTTGCAGATGAAGTACTAGATGCAAATTACATTGCAATGGGTCATTACGTTCGACGTACTTTCCCTGATAACGGTGAGAAGCCTCAAATGCTGCGTGGCCTAGATGGCAACAAAGATCAAAGCTACTTTCTGTATACACTGAGCAGTGATCAGATAGCTCGCAGCCTGTTCCCTGTGGGGGAACTAGAAAAACCTGAAGTACGCCGAATCGCCGAAGAGCAGGACCTTATTACCGCGAAGAAAAAAGATTCGACAGGTATATGCTTCATCGGTGAACGCAAGTTTACCGACTTCCTATCTCGTTATTTGCCAGCTCAGCCAGGCAAAATTGAGACACCTGAAGGCAAAGTAATCGGTGAACACCAAGGTTTGATGTATCACACATTGGGTCAGCGTAAAGGTCTGCATATCGGCGGTCAGAAAGGCGGCGGTGGTAATGAAGACCCGTGGTACGTGGCAGACAAAGATCTTAAACGTAACGTACTAATTGCGGTACAAGGTGCTGAACACCCATTGTTAAAATCCCAGGGACTCATTGCTTCTCAGCTTCATTGGGTTGATCGAGAGATTATTAAGGCACCGCTTCAATGCAGTGTGAAAACACGTTACCGTCAAACGGATATCCCTTGTACCATTATCCCAATTGATGATGAAAATATTAAGGTCATTTTCGACGACCCTCAGGTAGCCGTAACCCCTGGCCAATCTGCGGTGTTTTATAAAGATGATGTTTGCCTTGGTGGCGGCATCATTGAAAAACGTATTTAATTCAATGTATTTTCAGGAGTAATACTACGTGGCTAACGCTCTTTACGACCGCACCATCGCATTTGCAGGAATTTGCCAAGCTGTCGCTCTGGTTCAACAGGTCGCGAAAAACGGTCACTGTGACTCTGACGCATTTGAAACTTCGCTCAAAGCTATCTTAAACACAAACCCAAACAACACCGTGGGTGTTTATGGTCGAGAATCAGATTTGAAACTCGGCCTAGAATGCTTGGTGAAAGGCATTGATAGTACGCCTTCTGGCAGTGAAGTAACTCGCTATATCATTAGCCTGATGGCGCTTGAACGTAAGCTAAGTGGACGTAACGATGCAATGTCTCAATTGGCTGATCGTATTCAAATGATAGAGCGACAACTTGATCATTTTGAGCTTCTAGACGACCAGATGATCAGCAACCTTGCCAGCGTATATTTAGATGTCATCAGCCCGATTGGACCGAGAATTCAAGTAACTGGAACCCCTTCTGTACTGCAACAGACAGGTAACCAACATAAAGTTCGAGCCTTGTTACTATCAGGTATTCGCAGTGCTGTACTATGGCGCCAAGTCGGCGGAAAGCGTCGCCACCTCATTTTCGGACGCAAAAAAATGGTTGAACAGGCTCAAATCCTCTTAGCCAGAATGTAATGACTTAACAATACAGCTCGCGCCTATCGCGAGCTGATTTTTTCTACCAAAACAAACTTAACGCAAACGATTGCGCAATCTGCGTGACAATCTATGCAGTTATTGGTATAAAGCACACGAAATTTAGAAACTCAATTCAGGAGAACATCATGGAACTGTCAGCACTGACTGCTGTTTCACCAGTAGACGGCCGTTACGGAAGTAAGACGATTGCACTTCGCAGCATCTTTAGTGAGTTTGGCCTTCTAAAGTACCGCTCTATCGTTGAAATTCGTTGGCTGCAGAAGCTTGCTGCAACTGATGCAATCAAAGAAGTACCAGCTTTCAGTGCAGAAGCAAACCAGTTTCTTGATGATCTTGCCGCTAACTTCAGTGAAGAAGACGCTGCTCGAATTAAAGAAATTGAGCGTACGACGAACCACGACGTAAAAGCTGTTGAATACTTCCTGAAAGAAAAGGTTGCAGGTGTACCAGAGCTCCATGCCGTCAATGAATTCCTTCACTTTGCTTGTACTTCAGAAGACATTAACAACACGTCTCACGCACTAATGCTTAAAGAAGCTCGTGATGAAGTAATTCTTCCTGAGATCAAAAACATCATTGACGCTATTAAAGCACTTGCTGTTGAATACCGCGATATTCCTCTTCTATCTCGTACACACGGCCAGCCAGCTTCTCCATCTACTATGGGTAAAGAAATGGCGAACGTGGCGTACCGTATGGAGCGTCAATACAAGCAAATCGCTAACGTAGAAATCCTAGGTAAGATTAACGGTGCTGTAGGTAACTACAACGCTCATTTATCTGCTTACCCAGAACTAGACTGGCACAAGTTCTCTGAAGAGTTCATCACTGAGTCACTAGGTGTTACTTGGAACCCTTACACAACTCAGATCGAACCACACGATTACATTGCTGAACTATTCGATGCGGTTGCACGTTTCAACACTATCCTAATAGACTTTGATCGTGACGTTTGGGGTTACATCGCACTAGGTCACTTTAAGCAGAAGACAATCGCTGGTGAAATCGGTTCTTCAACCATGCCTCACAAAGTTAACCCAATCGACTTTGAAAACTCTGAAGGTAACTTAGGTCTTGCTAACGCAGTATTCAGCCATCTAGCACAGAAACTACCAATCTCTCGCTGGCAGCGTGACCTAACTGACTCAACCGTTCTACGTAACCTAGGTGTTGGTGTTGGCTACGCAATCATTGCTTACACTTCTACGCTCAAAGGTATCAGTAAGCTAGAAGTGAACCGTGAAGCACTACTTGCTGAACTAGACCAAAACTGGGAAGTTCTTGCTGAACCTGTGCAGACTGTTATGCGTCGCTACGGCATCGAGAAGCCATACGAGAAGCTAAAAGAGCTAACTCGTGGTAAACGTGTAGATGGTGAGGCAATGCGTAACTTTATCGACGACCTTGAGCTACCAGAGCACGAGAAAGCGCGTCTAAAAGAGATGACGCCAGCAAACTATATTGGTCAGGCAATCGAGCTCACTGACAAACTGTAAGATTAAGCACCAATAAAATTCAAGGGTTGACGTGAAAGCGTCAACCCTTTTTTATACCTACTCGTAGATGGGTATTACATTAACTACAAATCTGACCTTTGAAAGAACAAAGTGATTTTGCCTACTTCAAAACCTAACTTTCGGATACTCGTAATATTAAAGGCATGTCGCTCGTCTTGCCTGAATAACCAATCGTCAAAAGCGACAGTTACCTTTGAACCATCCACGACGAGCTCAAAGTCATATACCCAGTGGAGCGCATTACCCACTTCGTTACCTTTCGCAGTACCTAGTATGTCTCCAGCTTCTCCTTCGTAGGTACTATCGCTCAATCGCTTAATCTTCCAGATTCTCTGGTCAAGCTCGCCATCGTCAAATACAAAATCTTCAACAAGTGTTAAAGTATCTCCATCGATTGAGCCTACAATATCGACCTTAAAACGACGTTGCTGCTTGTTGGTATAATCCTGAACCATTCCCCAAGCGGTCACCTCGCCGTCAAAGTACTCGAATAGATTGAAAGCAGGTGTGCTGTCTTTATATTCAGAGATATCTGCAGAACACCCCGTTAGTAAAGCGAATAGGCTAGCGAAAATAAGCGTTTTAATCTTTCGCATTCTATTTAGCTCCTATCAGTTCTTGCCTGAGTTTTGGGTATTGCGTCTGTGGAGACAACCAGATCGCGAGAAACGCATCATTTAACTGAGGATCGGTAATAGAACCTATCAACTGATTTTTTTCACTGTGAGAGGAAAAAAAGAATCTGCCTATATCTCCATCGGAGACATAGGTCAGTTGTTGGCCATCTTTAATGTCTGGAAAAATGTCTTCGAGCTGAGTCACCCAAGAGCTAGTGTCGGAATAACCCAGCTTTTCCCATTGCTCGATAGTGGCATCGACCAACTGTTTTTGACTAATATCTCTTTGATACTCAATGGATAACGCGAGTGGATGTGGTGAAACATCTTTACCCTGTGCGTAATCTCCAGAGGGTGTAAGAAGCTGAGATTTGTATACGTCAAAAATGAAATAAGTGAGCTGTGCGCTCCCCACTTTACGCCATTCCTGCCATTGTTCATTGCTAGCAGTATTTGCTTTTACACTTGCACTAACAATCAAAGAGCTAGCGATCAACCCTGCCAGCGTACCCCATTTTATCCGATGCATTTCCATAAACCTTTATTATGACTGCCACAATCAGCAGCCATTCCACCATTAATACAAGAAGTGTGGTTGTCGTTGGTAAAGGAAAATAGACTGCGCCCAATTTCTCTCCTGCTACATAACTGAGCGCTCCTCCGACTCCCCCAAAAATAGATACGAGTAAGATAGAAAATCGGCTCACTATTGGCACAAGAAAATATGCATACCAAACAAAAATAAACCAAAGTGCCATAAGCCAAATAGGGAATTCATTGAATTCAAAACGAAAAACACCAAGCGCCATATTGGCGTAATCGACCATGACACCGAATAACGCCAACAAAAACACTCGCTCAAGCTTAATCGGTGCAACTAATTGGCTGTATACATAGGTACCGACGACAAGGCTAACTGCTAACCACTGCAGTTTCTCCTGACCAAATACTGCGATGAACCAGACAATTTGAAACCAGAGAGAATAGAAAATTAGCCTCTTCGTCGTCATATTCACGCCTTTTGAAAAGTCATGTGGACAGTGCTTATACTTTTCGCTCGAAATCCACCTTCGCAGTAACAAAAATAATATTTCCACATACGGATAAACGTGTCATCAAAGCCTAATTTCCTGACATGGCTTTCGGCTGCCATAAATCTTGTGTGCCATTCTTTCAACGTCTGCGCATAATCTAAGCCTATGTCAAACAAGTTCTTCAAGACTAAGTCGCTGTGTGCAGTTGTTGCTTGAGTTAAAGCAGTAATCGAAGGCAGGAAGCCACCCGGAAAAATATACTTCTGGATAAAGTCCACGTTATTACTGTAGTAGTCGTATCTTTGGTCAGCAATGGTAATGGCTTGGATTGCCATCAGTCCTTTTGGCCTTAAAAGAGACTGACACTTTTCAATGTATGAGCCCAAATACTCCTTCCCTACTGCTTCGATCATTTCAATGGATACCAGCTTGTCGTAATGCCCCTTTAGCTGCCTGTAGTCCTTTTTTAGCAGTGTTATCTTATGCTCTAGTCCCTTTTCAACTATTTGCTGCTGAGCGTACTGATACTGCTGCTCGGAAATCGTTGTGGTTGTAACGTGACAACCATATGTCTCCGCCATGTATATCGCCATACCACCCCAACCTGTACCAATCTCAATAACTCGGTCGCTAGAGGTCAGTTCAAGCTGCTGACACAACCTTTCCATTTTGTTGATCTGAGCCTGCTCTAAACTATCAGCAGCCGAGCTGAACACTGCAGCGGAGTACAACATTTCTTGGTCAAGGAACGTTTGGTAAAGCTCGTTACTCAAATCATAATGAGCACTAATATTTTTAGCCGCATTCTTCTCAGTATTTCGATTGAACCAATGCCCAAGCTGGTAAGATATTCGAGAAATAAAGCTACTCTGTCCTTCAATAGAATCGAGTGTTTTTAAATTTAAGGCCATTAGTTCCATAAGCTTGGTTAAATCTGGACTATCCCACCAGCCTTCCATATAAGCCTCACCCGCTGCAATACTCCCACCTTTTAGCAATCTGGCGTAAAAGCCCGGATTTTTGACTTCAATTATCGCGTGTAAGCGTGACGTCTGGGGTGCACCAAAAGTGGTCATGTTTTCTGACTGTGAGAAAGACTCAATCACAGTTAGTGAACCTGATGTGATTTTTTTTAGGAATGACATTGCCAAACTACGCGCTGTTTTTTGTCCTGTGCTTAGTGACGATGAGTAACCTAAAGTTTGGGAGTTCATCATGTCCTATGCTCCTTAACCTGTTCTCTCGATTTATGTTTTTCAGAAGATGCTTCTGGCTTTGTTTTGTATTTAGGATGAGAGTAAAACGGAGCACCTTTACACCAAAGCTTAAGCGCATGCCAGTAGATACCGACCAACATTTTAGCTGCCATTAGCGGTGTCCTAATCAGTTGTTTTAGGAGTATCCTTGATGTAAGCGCTTGCTTACTCATACTGAGCGTGGCATCAAATTCCTTTTGATCCCGATGGCACTCAAGATGAATCGAAAGCTTTTTCCCTAAGGGTTTTAACCGCCAAACATATTCTTGTTCTATAGGGTTAAAGGGTGACACGTGAAACGCTTTGCTGTGTCGCCACAAAGTTTCATCAAAAGCAGGAACAGCATAGTAATGCCTTTGATTCCAGGGAGTATTGCTTACCTCAGCCAACAGATAACGCCAATCTCCATCCTTGTTATAAACATAGTAGAAGTTTACCGGACTGAAATAGATCCCTAGATATCTAAGATGGATGACTGCCTCAACACGACCGTCTACTTTCTCTCCTGTCAGCTCTTTTATCTTTTCAAATACCGCGTGTTTTAAATCTCCCTCTCCTAGATAATCATCCCGTTTGAATCTCGCCCAATGCCACCACTTTTGCCCGAAACCCCACACAGATTTCTCCACTGTGCTGATCTGGTCTAAATCGATACAAGGCATAAAAATTGGGTACTTTAGCTGATGCTCTACTGGACTAAAGCGGCGATGTCTTACGTCCCCGACAAGCAATGAACAACTGTGCTCTGAGTTCATTATGCCGCACCTCTTTGGCGCTCAACTTTGTTGAGCTGTTTAAGCTCTCTCACAACATCTAAAGCACTTTTGACCCCGTCCTCATGAAATCCGTTGTACCAATACGCACCACAGAACCATATCTTATCCTGGCCATTTATTTCTTGGCGTCGTTTCTGAGCCTGCATCGATTGTTCACTAAAAACAGGATGATGATAAGTAAACGTTTTGAGCACTTTATTCGGCTCAATCAGGTGCGCGCTGTTTAGTGAAACACAGAATGTCACAGGCGCTTGTATATGTTGCAATATGTTCATGTTGTAGGTGAGCGTTGGCGGGCGTTCGCTCTCACCTTGCGCTCCATCTAACCAATAATTCCAAGAAGCCCAAGCTGACTTCCTCTTAGGAAGTAAGCTCTCATCAGTATGAAGTGTCACCTCATTCGCTTGATACTCCAACTGACCCAAGACTTCACTTTCAATGCAATTAGCATCGCTAAGCAGGGCTAGCGCCTGATCGCTGTGACACGCGAAAATCACCTGGTCAAAACGTTCGGTTCGATCGTCGAGTTCAATTCGCACGCCAAGTTGCTCTCGACGGACAGACTTCACGGGTGTAGACAGCTGTATGTTATCGGCGAAATCTCTTGTTAGCGGCTCAACATAAGCATTTGAACCTCCTTTAACTACGTACCACTGTGGTCTGTTCAGTACGTCTAATAATCCATGATTTAAGAAGAAACGAGCGAAAAACTGAAGAGGGAAAGCGCGCATATCTGCAAGTGTGGAAGACCATATGGCAGCCCCCATGGGTAAGATATAATTGTCACAAAAGTAGTCGCTAAATTTCTCTTCTGATAAAAAGTCTCCTAGCGTTTTTTCGGACTCTTGAGATTGTTCAACTAACCTTTTGACTTGCTTATTAAAGCGTAAGATCTCGAATATGAAAGCGTAAAACCTAGGATTGAACCAATTTCTTTTTTGCGCAAAAAGCGTAGATAACGTGTGACCGTTGTACTCCAATCCGCAATCGTCATTACGAACACTGAAGCTCATCTGCGTCGGTATACCTTCCACACCAATCTCTTCCATCATGGCCATGAAGTGCGGATAAGTTCTATCGTTATACACGATGAAGCCGGTGTCGACTGCATAGCTCTCGCCTTCAACCTCAACATTGACCGTCGCTGTGTGCCCACCGATATAGTCGTTGGATTCAAAAAGAGTAACATCATGTTGCTTGTTGAGATGGTAAGCACATGTCAACCCAGAGATACCTGTCCCGATTATGGCTATTTTCATTTTGGAATCCTCTTACTCTGAGATCAATTTAGCGGTTATTCGCTTTTGCCAGCTGTAAGGCATGGCACCGATGAAACGCAATAGCGTTGTGAATCTTCGAGGGAAGTAAATATATTGTTTTCGAGCAGCAAGCCCCTTGCGTATGACTCGCGATGCCTGTTGTACAGTTACCAACATCGGCATAGGAAATGTGTTTTTATCTGTCAAAGGCGTTTTCACGAAACCAGGAAATATTACTGATACATAGATGTTCTTACTGGCTAAATCGAGCTGAAGGGTTCTGCCCAGATAACTCACAGCGGCTTTGGATGCGCCATAGGCCTCTGCTCTAGGCAATGCCACCTCGCTGGCGATAGAACCCACCAAAGCCACCGTGTGACCAGCTTGAAAATGGTGTTGACTTGCTTCTATAGCATTGGCAAGACCAACGACGTTGATATCAAACACGCGCTTCACAAGCTGAGCGTCTACAACGCCATCATCTATGTATTCACAATCACCAGCATTGAATATCCAAATATTCGGCGTGACTGCTAGATTCTCTAACACCTGTTTTGTGCTGGATAAGTCCGTTAAATCGAACTGAAGCGAAGTAATCAAGCTGGAGGAAGATTCAAGCTCTTCAAGTGCTTGTTTGTTTCTTCCACAAGCAATAACTTCATAGCCTTCTCGGGCGTAATCCTCGGCCAGTTGTTTGCCGATGCCAGACGTAGCGCCTGTGATTAGAACGCAAGTCATTGACCTAACCTCTGCTTAATCGTCTTTATAACCGACCCAAGCAGTGGAAGATTCTCATAAAGCATTTCGCCAAGGTCGAAGTAATCTCTGTGATATATGACTTTGCCATCTTTAAACTTCAGATGACTAACGCCATTGACTACAACCGTTTTGCCTTTTTGAAGCTTGGGGTGCTCTAGAGACATTGACCAAGTCAAGAACCCACTGTCGCCCGATTGCTGGTGCTCTTTGATGTCAAAGTCACATCGCCTGACATTTGTATATAGGCTATCGAAATAGCTTTGCAAAGCTTGCCAACCTTGAAGACGATGCGCTGAATCTTCAAAGACAACATCTTGATGATAGACATCATCTAAAAGATAGAGGTTGTTCTTGCTTAGTTGCTGATATATGTGACCAACCGACTCGACGTTCATGTCCTCTCCAATTAGTTATACAAAATATTTTTATGTACAATTCATAATGAAGATTAGGCACCTTTTATGAGTTGTACAAATATAAATTTTGTAAAAGTTTAATTTGCAGAGTTGTACGGCGGTTAAATTAGAAGGGATCAAAAAAGGCTTGATATAAAATCAAGCCTTTTCGTTAAATCAAAAACTTATGAGTTGCGTAGAGCTGCGATACGCTTATCTAGTGGAGGGTGGCTCATCAGCAACTCCGTCATTGAGCGCTTACCATTAATACCAAATGCCATCATTGAACCTTCTAACTGAGATTCATGACTCACTTTTAAGCGCTCCAAAGCTGCAATCATTTTGTGCTTGCCTACCAACTGCGCCGCACCTGCATCAGCATGGAATTCGCGGTGGCGGCTGTACCACATAGTAATGAAGCTTGCTAGGAAGCCAAATACAAGTTCAAGAACGATGGATACGCCAAAGTACACCATCATATTGCTGCCACCTTCTTCTTCATCATTAGATGAAACGATATTCGCAATGAAGCGTGATAGGAAGATGACGAACGTATTCACAACACCTTGCATTAGCGTCATAGTAACCATGTCACCATTTGCAATATGGCTCACTTCGTGAGCTAGCACTGCTTCGGCTTCATCTCGAGTCATGTTGTGCAAAAGACCCGTTGAGACTGCGACCAATGAATCATTGCGCTTGGCACCTGTTGCAAATGCGTTAATGTCAGCCGAGTCATAAATAGCGACAGTTGGCATACCAATACCCACTTGCTCTGACTGTCGACGAACCGTTTCCAACAACCAGTGCTCAGTCTCATTACGAGGACTTTCGATCACCATGCCACCTACAGAGCGCAGCGCCATACCTTTCGACATCATCAATGAAATGAATGAACCACCAAAACCAAACACCGCCGCCATAATAAGCAGACCAGACAAACTGCCAGGCTGCATACCTGTAACAGCATAAACAATATTTAGAACAACACTTAGGACCAAAACAACGGCCAAGTTGGTTGCCAAAAATAACATTACTCGCTTCATTACTTTTCTCCGAAACAGGAAGCTTAATTATTTGCCTTGGCAATACGAATCTTGCGCCCAGGCTTTATATCTAATTCATAGATATAGTCTATCCCTTTTAAATACAAGGGATAGATGCAAATTGAAACATTTGTTTTCTTAACTGCAAAAATTGTGAAAATTTTCCGTAATAATTCACATCAAAAATGCAGTTTGCCCGATATATTAATCAACAGCAGTAGTATTAGACTTTGGTCTTATTGTACCTTGACTGAAGCGTGCTAGATTGTTGTCAGATTAAAGTATCCATGTGTGAAAAGGACAAAATCATGGTTGAAACTAACAACTATCAAATGGCTATTGACCTACTATGCTGCCACCTTGGTATTTCAGAGGAAGAAGCAAAGCAGCAACTTGGTATTTCTTCAGAGCAGCAAGCACAGAAACGTATCTCTGATACCCAGCAAGCGCTCATGGGTCTAAACCAAGATAAGTAAGCGGCGAGATTATAAATACAATAAAGGCTGCCATATGGCAGCCTTTATGTTTTACGTTACGGTGAAAATCAACTTTCAATTAGCGCGGACACATCAATATATTTCGCTAGATCTTTTTGTTTGACACTTGGCACATAAGGAATCTCACCCAACTTTGGCGCACCAATTTTTTGTTCCAGCATTTCAATGATTTCAGCGTAATGCTCTGTACCAGGGTTGACTCGGTTTGCAACCCAACCAATCACTTCCAACCCATCCGCCTTAATCGCATCGACAGTCAACATAGCATGGCTTAAGCACCCCAACTTGATGCCAACAACTAACACCACAGGCAATTTCTCTTGCTGTACCCAGCTAGACAGGCATTTAGATTCCGTGACCGGCACTCGCCAGCCCCCAGCCCCTTCGACCAGAACCACATCCGCTTTATCTTTATGCTCCGCTAATTTTTCACTCAACACGGAGTACTGAATTTCAATACCTTCACGTTGAGCAGCTATATGCGGTGAAGCAGGCAACTCCAAAGCGTATGGATTGACCTCATCATAGTCGACGTCAAGTGTGGAGGCTTTTTGCAGATACAGAGCATCTGAATTTCGGTAGCCTTCGCTTGTTTTCTCGCTACCCGCTGCAACGGGCTTGTAGCCAATTGTTTTTAAGTCCTTTAACGCGAGTGCGTTAAGAATTGCTTTTGAAGCAACTGTTTTACCAACATCGGTATCCGTACCAGCAATAAAAAATGCATCAATCATAGATGAATAACCCCTAAACAAACCTGATAAGTTGCAGGTAGAAGACCTTGATGGTTTTTAAACGTTTGATACGCACGCTCAACCTCGAGTAATGTGCGACGACTCGTTAACCCATGCGAACGGCCGCTTACATGATTGGCTCCGATGCCCTTCAGATCGCGCATCAAAGAAAATGCAGTGTCGTACCAAACCTTCATGGTAGGCAAGTCTAGATGATGACTCTGGCAACCAGATTGCGCTAACGCAATTTTTACCTGATTGGTGCTGATAAAGTCGTTGACGTGTTGATATGCGTCAATTTGGCGCCAAGCACATTTCAGCTCTTCCAATGATCCCTCAAGCAAGGTAGAAAAATACACTTGGCCCGCTGGTTTAACAACTCTACGCATTTCTCTCAAGGGGCGTGACAAGTCTTGACACCACTGCAACGCTAAACTTGAGAATACATAGTCAACAGAAGCAGTTGGAAACGGCAAAGCTTCAGCATCTCCAAGCTGGTAGCGCATGCCTGCAGAGCCACACCTTTCCTCAGCCTTATTCAACATCTGCTGTGAAAGATCGCAGCAGATGACCAACGCACCACGTTGGCGCAGCTTTTCTGAAAAATACCCTGTCCCACAGCCAAGATCGAGGACCGTTTTATTACTTAAATCTTCGGGTAACTGATTCAGTAACCGCTCCCCTACCATTCTTTGAAAAGCAGCATGAGAATCATAAGTATTGGCTGCTTTACCAAACGCTTCTGCAATGGCGGTTTTGTCTTGAGGCCAAGACTCATGCATCAAAATAGCGTGTTCCATCAATGCACCTTTTCCATTGAAACTTCTATGCTTTTTGCGAGTTCTTTAATTTGTGTCACCGAGTGATTCGCCGAGAGCGTCACTCTTAACCTTGCTGAATTACTAGGAACCGTGGGAGGTCGAATCGCCGTTAACCAAAAACCCGCCCCCTTTAAGTCATTCGCGACTTCCAATGCAGCGCCACTTCTCCCAATCAACAAGGGTTTAATAGGTGTTGAGGTCTCTACATAACCATCAAACGAAGAAAAGTACTGGGCGTATTCACCTTGCAGTTCCGTAAGCTTTTCTCGTCGCCAATGTTGAGTTTGAACCATAGTGATCGCATGAGTTAACGCATAAGCTTGTGAAGGCGGCATAGCCGTTGAGTAAACGTGATGCCTAGCAAACTGCGTTAAATAATCACCCAACGTTTTACTGCACATAATCGCTGCTCCTGACAAACCCAGAGCTTTGCCGAACGTCACTATCAGCACATCAGGTTTAACGTTCGCTAAGTCACAACTTCCTCGACCGTCGCTGCCCAGAACGCCAATGCCATGCGCGTCATCAACAGCAAGCCAAGACTTATTTTCAGTGACAGCATGAATATCGGCTAACGGTGCGAGATCACCATCCATGCTAAACACCCCTTCAGTCACAACTAACGCGCTTTGCTTCATGATTAGCCTCAAATGTTCAGCATCATTGTGGTGAAAGCGTTTCATCGTCGCAGGAGAAAGCATGCCAGCCTCCATTAAAGAGGCATGATTTAATTTGTCTTGGATAAGCAGGTCATCTTTTTCCAACAAGCTGAAAAGCAAAGCCTGATTGGCCGAAAATCCGGAGCTAAACAATATCGCTCGTTCAAAGCCAAGCCACTCACATAACGCGGCTTGTAGATCTGAGTGCGCTTTTAAGTGCCCTGTAACTAGAGGAGATGCACCACTTCCGTTGCCATACAGGTTCAAGCCCTTTTGCCAAGCATTTGACAGCTCTTTGTCTGTTGCGAGGCCTAAGTAATCGTTGCTGGAGAAATTGGTAAACATACTGTCTCCATGCGTTAGCGTCGTGCTATTACCTGCTCCAACCATGCGCATAGTCCGCTCAAGCCCCTGACGTTTTCTTTCGTTCAGGGCTCGATCAATGCGTTCACTAAACACTGGCATCGTAAAACAGATCATCCTTGGCTGGACGTGCAGCAACACGCTCTACCACACGATCAAGCAGATCATTTTCCTCAATTTCATCTGGTCGCTGGGACACTTCTTGGCTATTGATACCCAGTTTATTAAACAACTGCATATCTTTGTCTTCGGAAGGGTTAGGTGTAGTCAGCAATTTGCATCCGTAGAACACTGAGTTAGCACCTGCCATAAAGCACAGCGCCTGCATCTGCTCGTTCATATCTTCACGGCCAGCAGATAAACGTACTGCTGACTTAGGCATCAAAATACGTGCGATCGCTATAAGACGAATAAAATCGAATGGCTCAACATCATCGACTTCTTCAAGCGGTGTCCCTTTGACTTTCACTAACATGTTGATAGGAACGCTCTCAGGGTGAGTCGGTAAGTTTGCTAGCTCAACTAGCAGACCAGCACGATCATTGGCACTTTCCCCCATACCAATAATCCCGCCAGAACAGATTTTCATACCGGCATCACGTACGTGAGATAAGGTATCTAGACGATCTTGGTATGTACGTGTGGTAATAATACTGCCGTAGAACTCAGGAGAAGTATCAAGGTTGTGGTTGTAATAATCCAAGCCTGCATCAGCCAGCTCAGAGGCCTGTTCAGGTGTGAGCATGCCGAGAGTCATGCAGGTCTCAAGCCCCATCCCCTTCACGCCCTTAATCATTTCTGTCAGGTGGGGCATGTCACGAGCCTTAGGATTCTTCCAAGCTGCTCCCATGCAAAAACGAGTAGACCCAGCACTTTTGGCTTTTTGGGCTGCATCAAGCACGCGCTCAACTTCCATCAAACGTTCTTTTTCAACATCTGTCTGATAACGAGCACTCTGCGGGCAATACTTACAATCTTCAGGGCAGGCGCCAGTTTTAATTGAGAGCAATGTACTGACTTGTACGTGGTTGTGTTGCTGATAGTGACGGTGAACTAGCTGCGCTTCAAAAAGAAGATCCATAAACGGCTTCGCCATTAATTCGCGAACTTCGGCTACCGTCCAGTTGTGACGTACTTCCACGTGTATTCCTTACTATTATTGTTAGTTTCTTGACTTGGCTAGTCTACCGACGCGATGTAAACTGTCAACACTATTAAATTTCAAAAGTTTACATATGGCTGTAAAATAACCAGTCATCATTAAGGAAATATTGATGGATCTCGACTTTGACCGCCGCCATATCTGGCACCCCTATACATCAACGCTAACACCTCTGACCTGCTATCCAGTCACTTCAGCGAATGGTGTTTACATACAGCTTGAAGATGGAAAAGAGCTGATAGACGGCATGTCCTCTTGGTGGTCGGCGATTCACGGCTACAACAACCCTGCTCTGAATAACGCGGCTCAAGAACAAATAGGCAAGATGTCACACGTCATGTTTGGCGGCATAACTCACGAGCCTGCGATTAATTTATGCAAGAAGCTGCTTTCTCTCGCGCCCGGTAATCTCGAACATGTATTCTTAGCTGACTCAGGTTCAGTGGCCGTCGAAGTAAGCCTAAAAATGGCACTGCAGTACTGGCATGCGAAAGGTGAGAAACGCCCTAAGTTCTTAACTCTAAGGGACGGCTATCATGGTGATACCTTCGCTGCAATGTCAGTGACGGACCCAGACAACTCAATGCATTCGCTATACAAAGGCTTTCTTCCGGAACACATATTCGCTGACTCTCCAAAAATCGGTTTTCATCAGGAGTGGGATGAAGCTGATCTGGATGATTTCAAATCTAAACTGGAAACTCATCACAACGAGGTCGCGGCCGTCATCTTAGAACCCATTGTCCAAGGCGCTGGTGGCATGCGGATTTATCATCCGAGCTTTCTTAAAGGTGTGAGAAAACTATGTGACCAATTTGGTGTACTGTTGATTCTCGATGAAATCGCAACGGGGTTTGGCCGTACAGGGAAAATGTTCGCCTGTGAACACTCAGATGTAGAACCCGATATTCTGTGCGTAGGCAAAGCGCTGACAGGCGGGTACATGACACTGTCAGCCACTCTCGCATCAAAAGACGTGGCTGACACTGTATGTGGAGGCGAAGCAGGCTGTTTTATGCATGGCCCCACGTTTATGGGTAATCCACTAGCTTGCGCAGTAGCAACAGCCAGTTTAAAGCTATTAGAGTACGGAGACTGGCAACATCAGACACTTCAGATTGAAACTGCGTTTTCAGAGTTGCTGCCTAGATTAAAGCAATATGACTTAGTCGCCGACGTGAGATGGTTAGGTGCAATTGGAGTCGTTGAAACAACTAAACCAGTCAATATGGAAAAGATACAACAGCTATTTGTTGAGCAAGGCGTATGGATTCGCCCCTTCGGCAAACTCATCTATATGATGCCGCCGTTTATTAGTGAGCCCGATCATATAGAAAAGCTTGTTGGAGCAATTGAAAATGCTTTGAGTAATGAGCTTTGCTTCATTGGAACATAAAAAAATATAATTTTTTAAGAATCTAGAGGAGGTTGTCTGCTTTGTGAGCTCCTCCTTTTTTAAGCCGTTCTATATAAGGAAAAAGCCAGTCACAAAGACTGGCTTCAATATCTAGACTAACTTAAAGTTAGATTAGAAGTAGTAGTACGCAGCAGCAAATACGTAAGTTTGCTCTTCGTTATCAAACTTCTCTTCTAGATCACGTTTGATATCTACGCCCATGTCGAACTTGTCGCTAACTGTGTACATAGCAGCAACGTTGAAGTAGCTGTAATCTACATCTGCAACAGTAGTGTTCTGAGAATCTGTAGTTTGATCTGCGTAACCTGCAGCTAGTGTTAGCTTAGGAGTAACAGGATAAGCTGTAGATAGGTAGAAACCAGTTGTTTCTGAACCAGACTTAGCATCGTTCTCAGAGTCATTGATCCAGAAGTTAGCACCTAGTTTCAGGTCAGAAATAGTTACATTACCTGATAGAGAAGTAACTTCGTATTCCTCGCCGTTATCTTTGTCACGAGTTTCGTAACCAGCGTAGATATTGAATGTTTCTTGCTCAACACCAACGTAACCGTTGTAAGTTGATTCAGCCGCATCACGATCGTCGCTAGAGTCAGAAGCAGAGATACCGTATGCAAAACCAGAAGTTGAACCTTGGAACTTGAATACGTTGAAGTCATCAGACGTATCGCCTGCACTTGAACCAAATTCGTAAGTGAAGTCGCCAGCACCGTCTACTTTATCTAGAGCAGTATCGTTTTCCCAACCAAACGATAGTACACCGTAGCCAGTATCAAAACCTAACCAAGCTTTATCTACATCAGTACCAGGACCTGAAGTTACTGGATCACCGTAAACTGCGCTAACTCGGTCATTATCGCTCTCTGAGGAGTTAAAGTTCATTTCTAGGTCGACTTCTACATAACCTAGTAGTCGGTTGTTTTGGTAGTTTACAGCAACTGTAAGAGCCGTAACCCAGTCATCGTAGAATGCTTCTGAGTACGTATCGTAGTAGCCACCAACACCCCAAGAACCAGAAACAGAGAACTGGTCTTTGTGCATTGGGTCAAACTCGAAAGTTGGTTTTGAGTTTTGAGAGCTGTCGTTTGCTGCAAATGCTGATGCAGACATACTAGCGATTGCAAGAGCTACTAGAGTCTTTTTCATAATAATCCACTGCCTTTTCTATAGAATGGGGAAATCCTTATCCGGTTCCCTTTATGTTTTTTGATGACAACTCTGAACTCTAACTGGTCAGATGTTGTCGCCACTAAAATTCGGGGTCTAGATTGCAAAAGATTCAGCTACCTGTCAAATGACCTAAATAAAACAAATCAAAAAACATAAAATACTTTAAATACATAAAGTTACATATAAATGGAGCGTTTTTTCGAGCAAGTTCTAATCAAATTAAGTAAATTATCATCAAAAAGAAAAGTGCAGTTTTGCAATATTTTAAACCAATAAAAGTAAACACGTGGTTAACAGACAGAATTTTCATCTACACAAAAACAACTAATGAAGAGATATATTTTTAAATCTAAAAATATGCTCTAAGTTTATGAAGGTTCAGTTTTTTTTTGTGAAGGAGATCTAGATTTGATATGAAATGCTCTCATTTCGTGAACTACTTATCATTTAAAAAAATGTGGTAACATCGCCTTCCCTAATTAAAGGCACCAGTATGACCACCAGTAAAATCCAGCAATCCATACGTACCAGTTATCAAAATTTACAATCTCAGCTGGATAACTTTGTACCTCGCAGAGCTCAAAACTATTTAGTCGCAGAAATCGCCAAATCCCTATGTGGTGAGTATCACAAATCAACACGAATGATTGTCGCCGAAGCAGGAACTGGTATCGGTAAATCCCTCTCATATTTGATGGCAGCGATCCCAGTGGCTTTGTTCAACAACCGTAAGGTGGTGATCTCAACAGCAACTGTCGCGCTACAAGAGCAGTTAATCAACAAAGACCTCCCTCTATATAGAAGACTGTTCGACAGAGAATTTTCTTTCATACTGGCCAAAGGCAGGCAACGCTATTGTTGCGCAGAAAAACTCGCTGCTGCATGTGGAGCGGATGGTGGTCAAATGGCGATGTTTGACAGCAAACCAAAGCGCAAAGATATAGAGCAGCTTGAGTTGATGTATAAGAAGCTGGCACAAAACAAATGGGATGGTGACCGGGATTCCTGGCCAAAGCCGATCTCCGATGAAATTTGGCAGTCCATTGTCAGCGATAAACACAGCTGTAATAACAGCATGCCCGTTCACCGCGACTGCCCTTTCCAAAAAGCGCGTTCAGAGCTAGATAAAACGGATGTCATCATTGCCAACCATAGTTTAGTTATGGCCGATGCCGATCTTGGAGGCGGCGTCATTCTCCCTGAACCAGAAAATACTATTTATGTTTTTGATGAGGCTCATCACCTTCCTCATGTCGCACGAGACCACTCGTCAGCCGCTGCAAGTTTAAAAGGCGCTGCAGGTTGGCTCGAGCGCTTGAATCAGTCTGTAACTAAGTTTGCCAACCTTGCAGATGAAAAACGCGTAGGCCGCTTTCGCAATGAATTGCAAGACGCAGTTCAACAATTGATTCCTTCACTGACTCAACTTGCGAGTCGTTTTAATGCAGACCAATTTGAAGAAGGCTGTTATCGGTTTGAGAATGGTGAGTTACCCACATGGTTAGAAGAAGAGTCTAAACAATTAAAGATTGTCACCCAAAAAGGAGCGCAGTCTGTCGCAAAGATTGCAGATCTTATTGCTGAGCGAGTGAAAGATGGCGAGCTTGCTAACCGACTTGCCGAACCTGCTTTAGCCGAGCTTGGTTTTTATATTCAACGCATGGATAACCTTGCTCAAGTCTGGAACTTAATGGCTGAGCCTCAACGAGAGAAAGGCGCCCCTCTAGCAAGGTGGCTGGAAGTCGCACCTGAACGAGAAGGCGATTTTGTTGTCAATGTGTCACCTTTGGAAGTTGGGTGGCAATTAGATCAACAGCTTTGGAGCCGCTGTATTGGTGCGGTGCTTGTGTCTGCAACCATGCGAGCGCTTAACTCGTTTAGCTTCTTTTGTCGACAAGCTGGGATAAGTGAGAAGCCAGCAGACGGCGTGAGATTCTTAGCTTTAGCCTCTCCGTTTGATTATCAAAACCAAGCGGAGCTTAGAGTGCCTAAAATGGCTTATGAACCTCAAGCTCCTCAGTTTACCGATAGCTTAATTGAACGACTACCAGAATTGATTGAAGAGAATAAAGCCAACTTAGTGTTGTTTTCATCCTACTGGCAAATGAATCAAGTCACGGACGCGTTATCGTCATACTTTATAAAAAAAGGTTGGTCACTACAGGTTCAAGGTAAAGAATCGCGCTCAGAGATTCTAAAAAAACATAAAACCTTAGTACAATGTAAGAAAACCAGCATCTTATTTGGTACCGGAAGTTTTTCAGAAGGTCTTGATCTTCCTGGAGATTTACTTGAAAACCTAATCATTACCAAGATACCTTTTGCCGTCCCTACTTCACCAGTGGAACAAGCTCACGCAGAGTATATTGAAAGCAAAGGTGGAAACCCATTTATGCAGATAACGGTACCTGAAGCGAGCAAAAAACTGATTCAATCCGTTGGCCGTCTACTGCGAAAAGAGCGAGATTCTGGTACAGTCATCATCCTTGATCGTCGCATCGTTACTAAGCGATATGGCAAAGCTCTACTAGACTCACTGCCACCATTTAAACGTGTCATCGAATAACTAGAATATAAGAAACTGTATGGAACTTTTTGAACCAACAATGTTGTTGGTGTTAGCGCTGGTTGCTTTTGTCGCAGGCTTTATCGATGCCGTTGCTGGTGGCGGCGGTATGCTTACCGTACCTGCTCTGCTTTCCCTAGGCTTACCGCCTCATATCGCGCTGGGTACCAATAAGCTGGCAGCTACTTTTGCCTCGTCTACAGCGGCGTTTACTTATTATAAGAAACGCTTGTTCAAGCCTCATTGCTGGGGGCGAGCATTCGTCGCGACTTTAATTGGCGCAACACTCGGAACCCTAGTTGTCGACCTAATTAGTACCGAATGGCTGGAGAAGATTCTCCCTATCATCATTCTACTGGCTGCGATTTACACCATCTGGCACAAAACACCACAATCAAACAGTAACGAGATGCCACAACCTTGCCCTAAGTTTAATAAAAAACAATATATTCAGGGATTCAGTATCGGCTTCTATGATGGTGTCGCAGGCCCAGGAACGGGCGCGTTTTGGACTGTCAGCTCAATGGCACTGTATCGATTGAACATTTTGCTGGCGTCTGGCTTGGCAAAAGCGATGAATTTCACCAGTAACTTCACTTCGCTGATTACTTTCGCCATCCTCGGGCACATTGATTGGGTGCTGGGGCTAACTATGGGTGTTTGCCTAATGGCAGGTGCATTTGTTGGTGCTCATTCGGCAATACGATTCGGCGCTAAGTTTATCCGCCCTGTTTTTGTTACGGTTGTAAGTATCCTTGCCGTGAAACTTGCTTATGAAGCGTGGTTTGTGAATCTATGAAGCAATTTGGCCAGCTATCATCGCTATTAGATAAATTGGAACAAGAAGCCGCTCTATTGGATAACCAAAGAGGCGAGCATCACCAAGCTCTCTTCGATCAAAGTCTGTTTCGATGCCAATCCAAACTGCTGACACCCTATGCTTACGAAGCACATGAAACACTCGACAAAATTCTCGGCGAGCAATCAGCAGCAACACTATCGGCTGAACAAGCCGAGTTTTTGTCTGAAAAACTCTTGTGCCAGATTAGCGCAATTAAACGAGAATTAGCGACAACGGTTCTCAGGCAGAGTGAACCAACTGGCAAGTCATTCAGTCAACGCAACCTCAATGAACTTTACCAAAGCTTGGCTCAGCACCAACAATGGGAACAACGGCTTAAAACATTGGTGAAAAACAAGGAGCAAGAACATAAGCTCGCCACACCAAGAGATAAGTCTCTAGCCGCGCAAACTTTGCAGTCTGCTCAGCGTCGTTTGCAACGATGCCAGCACGCTAAAATCAAAATTGAAAAGCAAATTAGTTACAAAGAGCGAAACCAGTAATATGTCCTCAAACTCGTCCGAACTGGATCAAGCACCTGATGAAATAAAACTTGCAGTGGATCTCATCTATTTAATTGAAAGCAATGAGATAGCTCCCGAAGTAGCACTGGCAGCCATCAACATTGTTAAATCTGATTTGGAAAACAAACTGGAGAAGAAGTCATGAGCTATCCACTGAATTTCGACATGGCTGAATTTCTTGCTCAATACTGGCACAAGAAACCGACTGTGATTAAAGGCGGATTCAATGATTTCGTTGACCCAATTTCTCCAGATGAGTTAGCTGGGCTCGCTATGGAGGAAGAGGTAGATTCGCGCTACATTTCTAACATTGAAGGTAAGTGGTCAGCGCAACACGGCCCTTTTGACGATTCTCTGTTTGAAAACCTGCCTGAGTCCCATTGGCAATTAGTGGTACAAGCTTGTAACCATTGGCACCTAGGTGCAGCCGAATTAATAGAGCCATTCAAACAGCTGCCCAACTGGTTATTTGACGACTTAATGGTGTGCTTTTCTGCCCCAGAAGGTGGCGTTGGGCCTCACATCGACCAATATGATGTTTTCATTATCCAAGGCAGTGGTAAACGCCGCTGGCGTGTTGGCGATCTAGATAAAGGCCAGTATAAAGAGTCAATTCAGGCCGGCGCTTTGCGTCAGATTGAAGGCTTTGATGCCATCATTGATGAAGTATTGGAACCCGGTGACGTATTGTACATCCCGCCAGGGTTCCCTCACGAAGGGAATACACTGGAACCGAGCATGAGTTACTCAATGGGCTTTCGCTCCCCTAAGGAGCAAGAACTGCTCAGTAATTTCGCTGACTATGTGCTAGCGAATGAAAAAGGCGATGTTCATCTGCATAACCCAGAAATGACTGCTCAGCATCAATACGGCGAGATACTCAACGCTGACTTAGATAAGCTGACAACCATGCTTCGATCTGCCCTTCAATCAGAATCTGATATCCGTGAATTTATGGGGGGCATGCTAAGCCAGTCACGCCACCAGCTGGATATTGTTGAACCTGAAGAGCCGAGCGATGCTCTGGAAATCCACCAACACCTAGAATCACTAGGCAGTTTACGCAAAGTCTCTGGTTTACGTGTGCTGTACCATGAGAATGAATCTACACATGTTTACATTAACGGTGATGCTTACCCAGCTGAGTCACCGCAACTCGTCCACCTATTGTGTAATCAAGAGTCGATTGAAATCGAACACATCGACGGCAAGTTATCTGACTCACAAATGCAGCTGCTAACAACACTGGTTAACCTTGGTTACTGGTATCTAGATTAGATAGCAAAAGGGCCTCATCAAGAGGCCCTTTACTTTTATACTTTAAACTGACTCACCAGTTGTTGCTGTCTTTCTGAGAGATTTCCGATTTGCGTGCTGACGGTTTCAGATTCTTCTGCTTGAGATAAGATCTGTGCGCTCAAGTCACGGATGTTGCTGACGCTCTGATTAACTTCCGCAGATACCGATTGCTGCTCTTCAGCGGCTTTTACGATCTGCGAGTTCATATCATTGATGGAAGCAATCGCATCAAATATGTTGTTGAGCTGAGAAACCGCTCTTTCAACTTGTTGAGCGGAATCATTCGCCAAGTCGTTACCATCTTGAATCGCGTTGACCACATCCTGCGTCCCTTTCTGTACATCTTCGATCACCTGACGAATTTCACCGACTGACGATTGAGTGCGACTGGCTAGACTGCGAACTTCATCGGCAACTACAGCGAAACCACGCCCTTGATCACCCGCTCGCGCCGCTTCAATAGCAGCGTTTAGTGCCAGAAGATTCGTTTGTTCTGAAATGCCTTCAATAACCGTCAGTATTTCGGTGATGTTGGCGTTGTTTTTCGCTAGCTCTTCAACGACAGGAACCGCTGCCGTCATTCTCTCTACTAGTCGGACCATCTCATCTTGAGACTGCTCAATAACCTTCTTACCTGAGTCTGCAGCGACGTTAGCTTTTTCAGCTTCGCTAACTGCTATTTCTGCGTTTTGAACCACAAGACCTGCCGTTTGTGTCATTTCTTCAGAAGCGGTTGCCACCAAATCGACTTCTTTAAACTGAGAATCACTGCTGGATCGAGTTTGCTGAGCTGCAATTCGAGACTGTTCTGTTGTCGTACCGATCTGCAACGTCGTTTCTACAACATCACTAATAATTGACTGAAGCTTATCAAGGAATTTATTAAATCCTGTGGCGAGCTGACCAATCTCATCTTGGGATTTCACATCCAAGCGCTGAGTTAAATCCCCTTCGCCAGATGCAATATCATCTAACCTCGCGACCACCTCACGAATTGGTTTAACCAAACGAGATGCCATCACCGCGATAGTCACTAAACCGAAAACAACCAAAATTGAGCCCGCAAGTACTTCGGTTTTCACGCTCGACTCCACCTGATGGCTGATGGTTTGATCGAGCATTTCTGCGTCTGCCAGCACGCTGCTTCTAGGCATATCAAATAAGACGCCCCAAGTTTGATTGGCAACCATAATAGGTGCAAATACGCTTAACCATTCACCATCACTACTCCACTGGGTTTGAACTTCCTGCCCGAACAGAAGATCGGTCAGCTGATCACTGGAAAGTGTCTTGCTGTTGAACGACTGCCCTATTGCACCCGAGGGATCATCACTGGCAATCAATGAACCATCCAAACTAATGATATTGACATTACCACTGCCGTTGAAAAGCTGACTGTCTGACTCGACAACAATACCTGTCATTGCATCAAGTCGAAGATCAATACCAAAGAAGCCAATCACAGTATCATCAATCATGATCGGAACAGATATAGAGGTAGCCAGAACCTGTCCACCAGCTTGGCTGATGAGTCTTGGAGTGCTGACGCATGAGTCGCCACTGGAAAGCGGACAAAAGAATCGCTCGCTGTTTTGAGTATCTTCCAGCACCGCTTCACTCAGCACATTAGACACAACATTTTCACCGTTTTGAGCGGTTACCCAGTAAGGTGCAAACTGCCCTCTTTCGTTCGAGCCTACGTACTCCGCATCAACATAGTTACTATCTTCACCATCTAGCATGTTAGGCCTGAAGACGAGATAAGCACCTTGAATCGAATCAAAACTCAGTACCGACTTGCGAACCATTTCATCCAAAGCAGTACGCAATTCTTCGCTATCACCAAAATTTTCTTCAGTATTGGTTTTCAAAAACAGCGCATTAGATGCCAGCATTTCCGCTCGATATAAGGCTTCATTAAGATATTCAGCCACTTCAGTGGCATTCAGTAGTGCTCGTGTTTCAAGCAGTTGCTCTGATTTGTTGATCACAGACTCTGCACTTTGTGCCTTTATCTGTTGTTGGTTAGTCACTGCGTTGTAAACAGAAAATCCGATCAGGGATAAAGAGGTAATGAGCAGGCAGCAACCTGCAAGAAGGGTAATTTTCCATTGAACGGAAAGGGTTCGCATAGTACATCCTTATGAGCAAACTCATTCATATCGCATGAGAACGAAAACTAAATTCTACATTTCGAGACCAATTACAACATATTGCAATCAATTATCAATCGAAAGTTTACAGATATGTTAATACAAATACACCAACTGTTAACTTTAGGCGGTTACTAAAGAAAGTGGTAATATCTGGGGAAATTTCGATTCGTTGAATTATTTCAATAACAAGGAATAAAAATGAAAGTTATCAGCTTTAACATCAATGGTCTTCGCGCACGCTTGCATCAACTGCAAGCTGTCATCGATAAACATCAGCCAGACGTAATCGGTCTTCAAGAGATCAAAGTACATGATGAAGCCTTCCCTATCGAAGACGTTGAAGCTATGGGCTATAAAGTCTACTTCCATGGTCAGAAAGCACACTACGGTGTTGCCATGCTATGTAAGAAAGAACCGCTTTCTGTGCAGAAAGGCTTTCCTACTGACAATGAAGATCACCAGAAACGTATGATCATGGCGACGTTTGAAGACGACAATGGCGAGAAAGTCACCGTGCTTAACGGCTACTTCCCTCAGGGTGACAACATCAGCCACGAAACCAAGTACCCGTACAAACGCCAGTTCTACAAAGACTTGATGACTTACCTTAATGATCACCACAACAACGACGAACAGCTTATCGTGATGGGTGACATTAATATAAGCCCAATTGATGCCGATATCGGTATTGGTGAACCTAACCGTAAACGCTGGTTAAAGACGGGCAAATGTTCTTTCCAACCAGAAGAGCGTGAATGGTTGAAAACATTAATGGACTGGGGATTTGTGGATACCTTCCGTCAACTCCACCCAGAGGTAGAAGACCGATTTTCGTGGTTTGATTACCGTTCACGTGGTTTCGACGATAACCGTGGTCTGCGCATTGACGTTGTACTCGCGACTCCAAAACTCGCCGAGAAATGTATTGAATCAGATATCGACTACGAGCTGCGTGGCATCGAAAAGCCATCAGATCACGCACCGATTTGGTCAACGTTTAAGTAAAATAAAAAATCCGGAGCCTAGGCTCCGGATTTTGTTTCTAACGTAGTGCAATCAATTAGATAGCAATAAAGTCTGCTTTGTAGTCTGGGTTAACATCAGCGTCATAATCCACGCCTTCCGCACCAAAACCAAATAGCTTCAAGAACTCTTCTTTATACTCAACGTAGTCAGTTAGCTCTTTTAGATTCTCAGACGTGATTTGTGGCCACAAGTCACGACAGTGCTGTTGAATATCATCACGTAGTTCCCAGTCATCCAGACGTAGACGGTTCTTGTCATCAACTTCAGGCGCAGAACCATCTTCTTTGTATAGACGCTGGCTAAACATGCGGAAGATTTGCTCCATACAACCTTCGTGTACGCCTTCTTCACGCATTTTCTTAAATACCATTGCGATGTACAGTGGCATAACAGGAATTGCTGAACTTGCTTGAGTCACGACAGATTTCAATACCGCTACGTTTGCTGTACCGCCCGTTGCTGAAAGCTTCTCGTTAAGAGCCGTCGCAGCGCGGTCTAGATCCATTTTCGCTTTACCTAGCGCACCATCCCAGTAGATTGGCCAAGTCAGCTCAGTACCGATGTAGCTGTATGCCACTGTCTTACAACCTTCAGCTAGAACGCCAGCTTCAGACAATGCGTTGATCCAAAGTTCCCAATCTTCACCGCCCATTACTGTGACAGTGTCTTTGATTTCTTCTTCCGTTGCAGGCTCAACGCTTGCTTCGATGATGACGTCTTTGTTGGTGTCTACGGCTGTTGAAGTGTAAGTCTCACCAATTGGTTTTAGAGACGAACGAATCACTTCACCTGTTTCTGGCATTTTACGTACTGGAGAAGCCAGTGAGTAAACCACCATATCGATTTGGCCTAGATCTTCTTTGATTAGGTCGATTGTTTTTTGCTTCGCTTCGTTAGAGAAAGCGTCGCCATTCAGGCTCTTCGCGTAAAGACCTTCTTCACGTGCAAGCTTTTCGAATGCAACTGAGTTGTAGAAACCTGCTGTGCCTGGCTTTTTCTCTGTGCCTTCTTTTTCAAAGAACACACCGATAGTTGAAGCGCCGCCACCAAATGCCGCAGCGATACGAGAAGATAGACCGTAGCCACTTGAAGCACCAACAACAAGAACACGCTTAGGCGCGTTTTTGATTGGGCCTTGTGCTTTTGTGTAAGCAATTTGTTCTTTTACGTTAGCTTCACAACCCACAGGGTGCGTTGTAGTACAGATAAATCCACGAATTCTAGGTTTGATGATCATATTCAACTTCCTTTAAAAAACTTCGCTAGGATAAAAGGTTCAACGCCAGTTCGCATCTAATTTCTGTAAAAATGTCGGTAAAATGCAAGTGGTTGGAGCTCTTTCATACGAGTTTTAGATTTCGAGCAAAAAGAAAGACACCGGTTAAGGTGCCTTTACTCAATATCGGTTAGCGAGCTCTAAGCCACGCTATCTAACTTTGGCTTTACCCGAGCTTTACCTGTTCTCACTTCGCTAAAGTCATGGCTAAAGTCATCGACTTGAATCGCTTTATAGCGCAGCGCATCTGCTGCAACAATTTGGTCGACTTCGTCCTGAGTTAGCACGTTTGCTTCTAGCGCTTGTGCCAGACGATCTTTAAGTAGGCCTTTACGAGCAACTTTGCCCTCTTTAGCAGCACGCATCAGTTTACGTTCAAGGCTCTTCACACCATACATCGCAAGGAAAGCGTTCTCCATTAGACCAACGCTATCATCCGCTTCTTTACCAACATAACAAAGGTGCGTCAGACGGTCTCGATGCGCTCCTGGTGTCATTAAGCTTTCCGCCAATTTCACGGTTAGCGTGTCACTTGGCTTAGCGAAGTGGTTCCCTAATGGGAAGATCAACACCTTAAGTAGACGACCAACGGCTTTTTGCGGGTAGTTAGTAAACGCTTCTTGAAGTGATTTCGCAGCATTATGCAGACAGTGTTGAACCGCGTAATGCACGTAATCAAGATCTTGCTGCTGACGCCCTTCGTCTTCGTACTTCTTAAGCGCTGCTGACCCCATGTAAAGGTAAGCCAGAACATCACCAAGGCGAGCAGAAATCATTTCTTTACGTTTTAGATCACCACCCAAGGTAGCCATTGCAATATCCGCACTCACTGCCAACGCACGGCTTATACGTGTCAGATCTTTGTAGTAACCTTGAGTTGGGCCACTCATATCGGCTTTGATAAAGCGAGAGCCTGTAAGGGCTGCACCAAATGCGCCGAAGGTGTTCTTTGTAGCATGAGCGATGTGTTTGAACAGCAAGTCATCAAACTCTTTAGCGCCTTGTTTCTCATCAGGATTTGCCGCTGCTTCCATCTCTTTCAATACGTATGGGTGACAGCGAGTCGCACCTTGACCAAAAATCATCAGGTTACGGGTCAGAATGTTTGCACCTTCCACCGTGATTGCTACCGGAATACCTAGGTAAGGCGATGCTAGATAGTTCATCGGGCCATCCTGAATCGCTCGACCAGAATGAATATCCATTGAGTCATTGAGAATAGTACGCGCCATTTCTGTCATATGGTATTTGGCAATCGCTGTCACAATGCCCGGCTTCTCTTTAAGATCCAGAGACGTTGTCGTTAGAGTACGCGTCGCTTCAAGCAAGTAAGTCAGGCCACCGATTCGGCCCATCGCCTCAGCAACACCTTCAAACTTACCAATCGACATACCAAACTGTTTACGAACATAAGCGTAAGCGCCCGTAGTACGTGACGTTAGGTGACCAACTGCAGTACCTAGTGCCGGTAGAGAAATACCACGACCCGCAGAAAGACATTCCACCAACATACGCCAGCCTTTACCTGCGTAATCCTGACCACCGATCAGCCATTCCATCGGAATGAAAACGTCTTTCCCGCGCGTTGGACCATTCATAAACGCAAGACCTAGTGGGTCATGACGTTCACCAATTTCAACCCCTTTGTGGGACGCTGGTATAAGCGCACAAGTAATGCCTAGCTCTTTCTTATCGCCCATCAAACCATCAGGATCGTACATCTTGAATGCAAGGCCAAGTACCGTTGCTACTGGTGCTAACGTAATGTAGCGTTTATTCCAGTTAAGGCGGATACCCAACACTTCTTTGCCTTCGTGTTCGCCATAACAAACGATGCCATCATCAGGGATACCGCCAGCGTCAGAACCGGCTTCAGGGCCCGTTAGGGCAAAACATGGGATGTCGGTACCATCGGCTAAACGTGGCAACCAGTAATCTTTTTGTTCTTGAGTACCATAGTGAGAAAGTAGTTCACCTGGGCCTAAAGAGTTAGGTACCATCACACACACCGCTGCACTAATACTACGCGTTGCGATACGTGTCACGATGGTTGAGTTGGCTAGCGCAGAGAATTCTCGACCACCGTATTCTTTTGAAATGATGAGTGAGAAGAAACGCTCTTTACGTAAGTATTCCCAAACCTCAGGGGGTAGGTCACGGTCTTCTTTTACGATCTTATGATCGTCCAACATACCAAGTAGCGTTTCCAACTCGTTATCAACGAAAGACTGCTCTTCTGCGGTCAACGTTGGCGTTGGATACTTGTGTAGCTTGGAGAAGTCTGGGCGACCTGAAAACAGCTCCCCATCCCACCAAACGCTACCCGCTTCCATAGCTTCCTTCTCCGTGCTGGATAGCGGTGGCAGTACTTTTTTAAACATTTTGAAAGCTGGGTCACTGACCCATTTTCTACGTAGAGAGCACATAATCAGATCCTTTTGTTCACAGTTGGTGGTCCAATTTATATTTGTTTTATGTTTCGATTTTTGTGTTACTCAGCCGCTACGCCTGCGGCTAAATATGGAATAAGCTGATCGACAACAGATTTCGCGTCCATCTGCTTTCCGTATGCATTTTCTGCGATTTCTATTAACGCTTGGCTTGAAGCCATAGTGAATACACACGTACCCAGCGTGAAATGGAGTCGCCAAAATAATTCTTCCTGAGATAGCTTAGGATTCGCTTTCATCACTGACTGAGTAAACAGAGATAACGCATCCTGATAACGAGTGGTGATGAACCAACGTAAGTGGCCTTGCACATCGGTATAACCACGACCAATCAACAGCATAAAACGGCTGGTTCCATTCGGTCTTACATCGTTGAGTGCGCGCAGTGGCCCTCTTAACGATTCAAACACATCCGCCATTTCGTAACTTTCATTAAGATTAAGATTGATCAACGCATCTTGAACCGCTGGCATGAAAGCTTCCAGATAACGGTTTAAAACCGCTCTAACCAGAGTTTTTTTGTCGCCAAAGTGATAGTTCACAGAAGCTAGGTTGACACCCGCTTTGCTGGTAATCGTGCGCAATGACGTGTCATTGAAACCATGTTCAGCAAACAGAGCTTCCGCAACATCTAGGATTTTCTCTTTGGTCGTATTTCTCATCGACATTTCAATCACTCGTATTAAACAACTGTTTGAAATATACAACCGAAACAATTAACCAACAAGTTTTTAACATCACATTTTTAAAGATTGGTCCGACCAGATTGCAAGTTATGTGTTGTAAGCCTTTGAAGAAAAAATTAAAAAAATTTTCACTGTGAATGGAACTGAATTGAATAACGAGAGTCTGAATAAGTGTAGTTAGCAGAGCCTTCTTAAGTTTACAGGCCGTAAAACTTGTTTTCTTGACTGACACTACTAATTTACGCTGCTTTTTCTTATTAACTCCTATGTTTTGTATCAGCCCAGAGCCAGTTTGCTCTGGGCTTTTTTTATTTGCTACTACCGCTCAGTTTGTGAGTGACGTTGAGTACGAAATACCCACCAATGACTCAGCAAAAAATTACTCAACATTCCAGCAAGCACACCCAAAGCCAGTGCGAACATCGCCAGCACACCTTCGCTTCCCCAATAATAAGTGGTAAGTTTGAATACTCCGAAATTGGGCAAAGCGGAAAACATGGCACACCCCATAAATTTTACCCACTGCGAGAATTTCCCAGATGGATTTCGACTCGCAAAGGTAAAAACACGATTGCCAAACCAAGTTACCGATGCCGCAAAGAGAAAAGCCACAATGCGCGAGTCCAATATCGGCAACCCAATGGCATAAAACAGTAAGGCAAAAAGAGAGGCATCAGCGATAAAGCCAACGCCCCCGACTAGGGCAAAACGCCATAATTTGTTCATCATGAGTTTCGATCACATCGATATAATGCACGTTTGCTCTCAGCTACAAAATCAATTGCGCAACTCATCTTCTTCTCTTTGACCAGTTGCTCCACCTGCCCCTTCTCACCAATCAACTGAACCTTATCCAATCGATTCAGAACAGAACTGTCTTTGAGCTGCTTGGCCTGACCATGGCTGTAGAACTGACCTGAGAACGGGCGGTTCCCTACGTAATACGTTACTACCTGAGGATCAGCATTACGGAAAATGACCTTGTCACTTTTACGATCCCCTACTCCAAGCTGAATGTAGATAACAGCGGCAATTAACAAACAAGGCAAGATGCCTGCCGTGACTTTGAACCACTTCTTATCCTCTCGCACATCCGAAAGCAGTATCGCCATAAGCAATCCAATCGCAGGAACACCCGGTAACACATAGGCAGGAAGAATGTTGCCTGAAAAGGTAAACAAAAGCATAGGAGCGAGCATCCAGCACACAAGAAAACTAAAGATGCCATCTTTTAGTATGATGTCTTGCCCCAGCTTTTTGCGTTTCAACCAAAAAACGATGGGCAATACTATCGACCATGGTGCAGCTGAATAGAGCCAGAACAACCAAATGGTTCCTCTCGGTTCATCGTGCGCTGTGCCATAGAGATCGCCCTGCCAACCACTCACCAGAAAACGGTTAAAGTGTTCGCCAACAATAAAATAATCTAGAAAACCTGGGGTTGCCGCTTCAGCGGCGAAATACCATGGAAGAGCAATAATCAGCATAAGTAGACTGCCTCCCAAAACTGGAAAGCGTTGCCAAAGCACTTTGAATGCACCCAGCAAACCATGTTGAATCACCAACCATGGCACAACCGCTAAGCCCATCAAGACAATAACCAGTGGTCCCTTTGCCAGTAAGCCAATCGCCAAGCCAACAAAGCCGAAATACCCCCAAGGCTTAGAGCCTTGCCAGCACAAGTAAAAACCTATCATCGCGATCGACAACCCTAACGTCAGCGCCATATCCGTCATAACCGCGCCTGCCGCAATAGAAAAAATACCGCACGTGGCTAAAACCAGCGCAGTGATCAGCCCGCTAAAGCCTTGTCGATTTGCAAAGTACGCCATCAAAGCGATGACTATGACTCCAGCCAACCAATGGGGAGCACGCACCGCAAACTCATTGATACCAAACAATTCGATACCACCAGCACTTAACCAAGTGAATAAGGGCGGCTTTCCCCAGAAAGGCACTCCATAATCAAACTGCGGTGTGATCCAGTTATTGGTTTCAATCATCAGACGCGCCATTTCACCGTAGCGAGCCTCTGTAGTATCCATCAGCGGGTAAGCCCCCAAACTCAACAAGCGAATAAGTAATGCAACGCCTAGCAGCGCCCATAAGTGAACTCGATTAAAACTCACGCGCGTTTCTCCAATTGTTGATATTGAGTGGTTTCTGGTTTCTCACTGACGGATTGAACCAAATAAAGCGGTCGCCCTTTGGATTCAATAAAAATGCGGCCGATATACTCACCAAGCACGCCAATACTCAGCAGTTGAATCCCTCCCAGAGCGAGTTGGACCACCATCATTGATGGGTAACCTGTGACGGCTTCACCAAAAAGTAGAGTTTTAAACACGATAAAAGCACCGTACCCAAACGCACTTCCGGCAATCAGAACGCCAAGTAAGGTGGCCAAGCGCAGTGGTTTAATAGAAAAAGAAGTGATGCCGTCCATCGCCAGCCCGATCAGCTTGAGGTAATTCCATTTGGTTTCGCCACAGAAACGCGCATCACGTTGAAAAGGCAACGTCGCTTGTTTAAATCCCGGCCAAACGAAGATGCCCTTCATATAACGATTGCGCTCAGGCAGTTGGTTTATGTGATCCACCACCTCACGGCTTAACAGCCTGAAATCACCCACATTTTCTGGAATGTCCGATTTGACGAGGGTGTTGAGCAAACGATAGAACGCGGCCGCAGAGGCACGTTTAAACCAGGTTTCCCCTTGCCTGCCCGTGCGCTGCATATTGACCACGTCATAGCCCTCGCGCCACTTGGCTAGCATTTGAGGAATTAACTCCGGTGGGTCTTGTAGATCAGCATCGATGAGTATCACCGCCAGCCCACGAGAATGCTCCAGTCCAGCGCTCATGGCTGCCTCCTTGCCAAAATTACGGCTCAGCCCAATGCTGCGAATCGTGCAACTTTCAGCGGTAAAGGACTCGACCAATTGTAAGCTGTCGTCGCTGCTGCCATCGTCCACATAGATGATTTCGCAGGAATCTGGCAGAGCACTCAGCACCTCAGTTAACCGCTGGTGCAGCTCAGGCAAAACCTCTGCTTCGTTGTAGTAAGGAACAATGATCGATAATGTCACTGCTTTTAGTCTGTTTGGTACCGAATTGACTAGTCCCATAGCAAAACTCACTATAGTTGCATACGTACCATGAGATGCTTCACTATACGTATTGATTATCTAAAAGAAGCTGAGATGGAAACCTAACTAGCTGTTCCGCCCAGCCTCTGCGACTTTTTGGCAGATTATCAATCGCAACGTGAAAACGATGTTGTTCACGTTTTTTCCACGTAGGTTTTGCTGTCATAAGGCGATAGAAATAGAGAGCCGTTGCATGAACAAAATTTTATTGGTCGAAGACAACCGGGAAGTAGCCGGTATTCTGTTTGATTACTTCGAAAGTATGGGGATGGAGCTCGACTACGCAGACAATGGCGAGCTGGGTTTGCAACTTGCACTCAGCGAGAATTTTGACCTGATTTTATTGGACTTGATGCTACCGCGAATGGACGGCTTAACGGTATGCAATAAACTACGAGAAGCAGGCAACAATACCCCCGTTTTGATGCTTACCGCTCTGGATAATCGTGAAGACATGCTCAAGGGGTTTGAGCATGGTGCCGATGATTACCTAACCAAACCTTTTGATTTGGAGATTCTTGAAGCCCGTATGCATGCGTTGGTAAAGCGCTATCGGGGACAGGTCGCCAACACCGTATTGAACTTTGGCAGTCTGAAAATCGATCAAAAAACGCGTCAAGCATTCCGAGAAGGAAAGTTACTCGCGCTCAATCCTACTACCTACACCATCCTTGAAGCACTATGTCATAAGGCGCCAGAGATTCTGACCCGCCAAGAGATTTCTGAAAAGCTTTGGCAAGAAAAAGAACCCAATAATGATGTCCTGCGAAGTCATATCTACCAACTACGTAACCAACTCGATAAGCCTTTCGCCCAACCAATGTTAACCACATTGCCAAAAATTGGCTTTCGCCTAGAGGATGTCTAACGTGAACCGAGTTCTCTCTAGTACACGTTCGCTGACTGGTCGATTGGCGCTGTTTTTCACGACAATTTCCTGCATCATTGGCGTCGTCATTTTCCTCATTTTTACCCTATCGCTCCAATGGTCAGAAGATCGAGTGGGTGAGCGGAGGATTCTGATTGACCGAGATGAAGCTGTCGCGCGTTTTATTGCCGGTGAAGATGGCGAAATTCAGATTGATGCCCTTACCCGAGCGTATAACGATTTATCGTTAGTACCTGATTTTTATAGAAAGTATACGGATACTTACGACACTTATCTTGGAGAGGTAGGCTCCACGTTGTCTCCCAACGGCCACATGGTTTACAAGGGCTACTATACCGATAAAGGTGAAAAGAAAGTCGTCGTTCTGCTGTCTCTGATCGATCAAGTTGAATTCGCGACAGATGAATTCATCTATTCAGGTGTGATTGTCATCAGCTTTGTTTCGGTGTTGATGTTTCTGTTTGGTACCTTGTTATATCGTCTCTCAACACGCTTGATTGAACCCGTCAATGAAATCGCTAAACAGCTTGAAAGCCACTCAGGTAGCGCCACGCAAGCCTTTACGATTCGTGAAGGAGCCGCGGACGAGTTTCAAGCATTAACCGAACAACTCAACCAATACCGGCAAGACCTTAACCTTGCACTTAAACGCGAACAAGCCTTTGCACGTTACGCCAGCCATGAGCTGCGCACACCGCTTACCGTCGTCAAAGGTGCCAACAAATTGCTGTCTCGTTCAGAGCACTCCGAATTTCAGGAACGGCAAATCAGTCGGATAGAAGATGCGACGACACAAATGACAACTATGGTGGATGCCTTGCTCTCCATCGTTCGCTACGAGCGAAATGTCGATGACGCGCCTTTGAGAGGCATCGAAGAAGCAGAGCTTCAATCGATTGTCGATGCCAATTCCGTTCAAGCGACCGAGAAAAACATAGCTATCCGACTAACGATTGAAGGGCTGCCTACCGTAAGGGCTACCCCTGCGGTCATGAATATGATTCTGGGCAATTTAATTCGTAATGCAATCGCGGCGTCCGCGGAGGGAGAGATTACCATTGACCTGTCAGAGCAGCAGTTGGTGATTATCGACGACGGGCCAGGGTTAAGTGAAACGCCCAACGCAGATGGACACGGACTAGGGCTTCTGATCGTCGATGATTTAAGCCAGCGCTATGGCTGGTCATTTGAGCTGGAAAATCACCCTAGCCGAGGCTGTAGCGCGCGCATCCTGTTTTGATCCATATTCATGCTTTTAAAGTGAAATCAGGTAAGATAATCATCCATTTTATCTCTCAACGAATCTGATGAAACTTTGCGATACACCAATAACTCAGCACCAATTTGATGGAACCACGTTTTACCTCAAACGGGATGATCAACTACATAGCCACTTTAGTGGCAACAAAGCTCGCAAGTTCATGACGCTGTTAGATGGAAACTATCCAGACGTCACCACATTGATTAGCTATGGCAGTGCGCAAGCAAACTCACTTTACTCATTAGCGGCCCTGTGCGCTATCAAAGGCTGGTCTCTGGAGTTTTACGTTGACCACATTCCCCAATGGTTAGTGGAACGGCCGATTGGTAACTATCGAGGTGCGCTAGACCTTGGTGCGAGCATCATCCCCGTCAATGAGATCAACCTTCATCCTGCTGAATTCATTAAAGCTGTCCGTCAACCAGATTCCACCTGCCTAGTCGTCGAAGAAGGTGGTCGCTCCAGCGATGCCAGACTGGGCATTGAGCAACTTGCCCGTGAAATACTGTCTTGGACTAGATTCGAAACAGGTAAAGAGTTTGTCGTCGCACTACCATCAGGTACTGGCACAACAGCATTGTACTTGCATCGCTTTCTAAAACGTCATGGAATCGACGTGCTGACCTGCCCTTGTGTCGGCGGCAAAGACTATTTAATAGAGCAATTTAAGCAGCTCGGTGAAACCGATTTCCCTCAGATACTTGAGCTAGAGAACAAACACCATTTTGGCAAACTTTATCGTCAAGATTATGAAATCTGGCGTAAACTTCTGGAACAAACGAATGTTGAGTTTGACCTGCTTTATGACCCAATGATGTGGCAATGTTTACAATCTTGGTCTGAAGAAAACCCAGAAAAAACGCTCATTTATGTGCATCAAGGTGGCTTGCTGGGAAACGAAAGTATGTTGCCTCGTTATCAGCGTAAATTTGGAGATTGAAGAGAAGTAAACACAACCACACATTTTTCTCGGTAGCAACTTAATCGCGATTCAGAACTGGTCGCCTATATCCTACGGGTTAATCTAAGGAGAGTTTATGCGAATCAATCTATACACTTTGCTATTGCTGGCATCGGTATCCGCTTCGGCAAACGTTATTACGACGCCCGGTAAAGCCGTCATTGCCATCGATGGAAGCGAAGCCGCCAAGCGAGTGTGTTACTACCAAGACCAGGGCTATTCTCTGGGCGCAATACTCCAAGTTGGCGAACACTACATGATTTGTACCGAAGCCAACGATTTTGAAACCAATGGTGCGTTAAAATGGGCGCCTCTCAACAGCCAAACTCAAGCCGAGCCAAAAGAAAGTAACCCAAAGGTTAAAAGCTATTCGATTAAATGATTGGCGAATTAGCTAAGTGAGTGCAAAAACGCTGCGCCTCGTACGCCGGACGAGTCTCCGTGGACATTCTTCACAATGCGCGTTTTTGCTGATTTATTAAAGGTGTATAAGTTCAGTTTTTCATTCACCAGCGGGTAAATCGCTTCCACATTCGACATGCCTCCACCAAGCACTATCACTTCTGGATCGACAAAGTTGACGATGGATGCACACACGCGCGCCAGTTGATCACAATAGAGATCAAAATGCTGTTGTGCATCTAAATCGCCCTCGGCACATAACGCCATGATTTGTTTGGAATCTGCAGAATAGTATTTTTCTGAGAACGAGCGACCAAATCCGGTGCCAGACACAAATGACTCAGTACAGTTCAACGACCCGCAATAACACTCAACAGACTGACCGTCTTTGTTTTTATCGTATCCAGGCAAAGGATTGTGCCCCAGCTCTCCACCCAGTTTGTTCAAACCTGTCACTAAGCCGTTATTGATGACGACACCCGAGCCGCAGCCCGTACCAATAATGATCGCGACACACGAATGCTCTGCGTCCTTCGCAGCCCCATCTTTGAACTCTGACAAAGCAAGGCAATCAGCATCGTTGGCTAAAGCAACAGGAACATCAATGTAGCGGTTTAAATCGCCAATAAAGTCCTGACCATTGAGCACGGTGACATTGGCACCTTGCATCAAGCCATCATTGCCTACCGAACCACAACATCCGATGCCGATAGAATGGATTTCGCCGTGCTTCTCCACCTCTTTTATCACGGCTAATACCGATTCCAGAAAATCCTGATAGCTTTCTGTATTGGTCGGTTCACGATGTTTGACTAAGGTTGCATAAGTCTCCTTATCCAGACCTACACCTTCTATTTTCGTACCACCAATATCTAGCCCAACTAGCATAGTTTTCCTCTTCATAAACACCTGAAAGTTTCACCTCATCATGACACAGTCACACTCTTATCTCTTTTATCTTGCTCATGATATTGGCAAGTTTGTAAACTACGTTTGTTTAGGCCTATTCGTTTGGGCTTTTTTGCTAGCTGCATTTGTTTTGTAAGGTATAAGAATGTCTAACTCTGCTCCATTTTTCCTTCTGGAAAACGTCATTCAAAACTACCCTTGGGGTAGCCGAGATTCGATTAACACGCTATTTGGTATCGCGAACCCTGAGCAACAGCCTCAGGCTGAAATCTGGATGGGTGCTCACCCGAATGGATGTTCAAAAATTCAGTTAGAGAATGAGACCGTCCTACTGTCTGATTTTATCAGCCAGAACCCAGAGCAAACCATTGGCACAGAAACCCAGCAGCGTTTCGGTGAACTGCCGTTTCTTTTCAAAGTACTGGCCGCCGCGCAAGCACTCTCCATTCAGGTTCACCCGTCCAAAGCACAAGCGGAAGAAGGGTTTGCCAGAGAGGATAAAGCAGGCATTGAGCGTAATGCCTCTAACCGTAACTACAAAGATCCTAATCACAAGCCAGAGCTGGTGTACGCTCTGACGCCTTATATGGCCATGAATGGCTTCCGCGACTTCGAAGAAATGATTACGCTGTTTGATGAGATCAATGCTCATGCTCTACAGCAGGATATTGATGCTTTTCGCGAGAACCTTACGTCAGAAGGTCTGCAGGCATTCTTCAAAGCCATGCTAGAACTGGATGGCGGCAAAAAATCCGATGCCTTAGATGCATTGCTAAGCTGGGCTAATAACAGCGAAGATTCATTAGCGGCACTGATTGTGGAATTGAACACCCAGTACCCTAACGATGTCGGTCTCCTCGCCCCTCTAATGCTTAATGTGCTTGAGCTTCAACCAGGCGAAGCGATGTTCTTAGATGCGGGAACCCCTCACGCCTACATCAAAGGTACAGGTCTAGAGATCATGGCCAACTCGGATAACGTATTGCGAGCGGGTTTGACACCAAAATATATGGACGTTGAAGAATTGGTGAGCAGCTGCAAATTTGAAGCGCTGGATAAAGATAAAATCTTAACGCAACCGGTCGCTAACGATGGTGAGCTAAACTTCCCAGTGCCTGTTGAAGACTTTAAGTTTTCTGTTCTCCAGCAGCCAGAAAGTAAGCAGCTCGAGCTAAACCGCGCTGAGATAATCTTCGCTATTGATAGCGATGTAACGCTTCATTCAGGTACAGAGAGGCTTGTGTTGAGCCGAGGCCAGTCAGCATTTGTTCCTTACGCTACTCAAGCGATTAACGTGAGCTCTAAAGGCTCTGTTGCAAGAGCTCACTAGGCTATTCACTCTGACAATTCATAGAGCCCACTATTGAGTGGGCTTTTTTATTGCCAAAGATAAGCAACTGGTTACATAAATTTCTTCTCACTCAAAAAATAGATAAATAGTTGAAAATATCTATCAATTGAATTTTCTATCAACAGCATAAATATCATTAAAAATTCATACCTTAAGAAAATGGCATCATCATTCATTCTTAATCATTAACAATTTTTCAACATTAAATTGTTCAATATGGATATCGCATTGATTCATACGGACTGTTGTATGCGATCTTGTCAAATGATGAATAATAGGGATAGGTATGAAACCGTTTAGATCAAGTTTACTTCCACTTGTTGTATTTTCGGCAGTAACCACGGCTTCCGCAATCGCTGAAGCCAATCAAAATCAAATCACAGTCACACTTGAAGCTGAGCTTCCTGGATACCCTCGTGATATAAGTGATGGCAATTACGTTGTCGGTTTTTCTAATGGCGACTGGGATTGGGAGGGTGCACCAGAGCTGAGCAGAGCTGGCTTCCGTTGGTCGCAAGAAGGAGCAGAAGCCAATGTAGAATGGCTGACTGCACCTAACCTGACACAATCTGAATTGTACGCAGTCAATGACAATGGTGACGCAGTGGGTACAGCTTGTTTTACGCACTCAGGGTGCCAAGCAGTATTTTGGAAAGCTGACGGCGAGATAGTAAAACTCAACCAGGAAGTCGATAGGGAAATCGCCAAATTCATTGCAGAAAATCAATTGGGATCGAATCCAAGTAATTTCCCTTACGACGTCAATGTTCATGGAGAAGTATTTGGCTTTACCAATTTCTTCACTCATAACGGCGCGCGCGGCATTTTAGCATGGACATGGTCAAACAATGAGGGATTGACTATTTTGCCGGGAGGAGGCGGAGAATCTCAAGGATTTGAACGTGTTAGTGCCGGTAACATAAACGGGATCGCAGTAGGTGGTGCATACGATGAGTTTATCCCTGATGGCGAGTTTGCAAGCTATTGGGATACCGCCAACACACATCATAAGCTCGACGTCCCACAAGCTTTATATCCATATGGTTCAGTGGCTATGAGCGTCAATAACTCTGGCGATATCGTTGGTGTCGATGCCAGCTTATATACTCGTCCATGGACAATAAACCTCAATGACCCATCGAGCTTTACTCAATTGACCGAGTCACCTTATGGCGCCACAAGCATCGACTCCATTACAGAAGGTGGTATGATTCTAGGCTCAGCCCGACAAGTGATGTCCGGTTACTACTTTGATCGCCCACAGATTTGGGATACAGAAGGTAACTTGTATGACATCAACGAGTACTATCAAGCAGATAGCCACAATATTGGCGGTAGTACAAACATCGGCCTCAATCATCACAGGTTACTTGTTGCACCTAAACAGGAAATAGGCGGCAGCAGCTATATTGGAGCCGCAGTATTTCGGATTCACGGAATTTAATTCATGAAACTCGGACTCAACATGTAAACGACTTAAAGGAGCAATCAATTTGCTCCTTTTCGCATTAAAGACAACACTTTATCACCGAGAGCACACTATGATTCAGCCAATCGCTGTTCGACTCACCAAAGGCCAAGACTTAAAAAAGCAAATCCAGTCTCTGGTGGCACAATATGATATTCAGGCAGGATCTATTGCATCTTGTGTAGGGTGTTTGGAACAAATTAGCATGCGCTTGGCAGGTGCTGAACAATCTATAACACTAACTCAGCCTTTTGAAATTGTTTCCGTGATGGGAACACTGACCCCAAACCACCAACACATTCACATTTCCGTTGCAGATAGTGACGGCAAGGTAATTGGCGGCCACCTTCTCGAAAACAGCATCATAGACACCACCGCCGAACTGATCCTTCACAAGTACCCTAACCTAAGTTTTTCAAGAGAACAGGATGAAACAACGGGGTATACAGAGTTGGTAGTTGGGGAGTGTTTAGGTAAGAAGTCTTGTACCTAACGAAGTATATTCATCTATGTGCTTAGCATAGCTACATTGTACCTAAGGTGCTGTATACAATGCTCGACTCCCCTTAAACAACGTATCTCTATGGTGTGCTAGATATGGTTTATGTTCACGCATAATCATAAACGACATATCTTCTCTAAGCCCTATAACCTCTGGTGTTTCTAGATAATCAGAGATAAGAACTTTTCCATTGTTATCAAAGGAGATAAACCCCAGATCAAATGCTTTATCTAGGTTAGCTAACAACAGTAGCCCATTAAACTTATCTAACCGTTCCTTATTGTTTGACTGGCGCCAAGGTTTTATATGAGAGGCAAGCAATAGCTGAGTATTTCTATACCCTGTCACAGCACAACCACCCCACATTTGTACCAGCTGAGATCTAAAATGCCCTTGGCCCATTCTGGTCTTAACCATAATGCTCTTCTCGGTGTCTGTCAGCTTCTGATCTGACATAACCTGTCGAATATCTGCATTTACGTCAATTTGAGTTAGGTCAGCTAAAAACTTATGATAGTGGGATAATGCAGCACTATACATACCTTTCCCTTTTAGGTCTCTCAGCTTAAAGACTTCCAACCGCTTAACCTTTTCTTCATACTGGACAAATTGACGATAAGATGTAACTTCGGTGAGTGGATCACGTATCTCTCCTGCATCTATTAACCAGTTAGAAATGGAACCACGAATCGCTCCAAGATAGTTGTTAGCTGTTTTCTCTGACTTTCCAATGTCCATAAGCCACAGATAGTAGTGTGAAGCTAAATCAGTAAGATTTGAAACTAAGGCTTCCTTGAACTCATTGGTAACAATAAAACTCTTCATATAAACAAAAAGTTCATCGTCTAAGTAAGCGTACTCGATAGCTTTAGACGAGTATCGACTAGTACCTTTTCCTCATAGCCAAGGTTATAGGAAAGATGCCAAAACCCTTCACTTCTGAGAAAGAAAAACGGATTCTCCGGAGTATTCTTATCATTCCCTTGTGCAAGGTTGTTGAAGTGATCTGCGAACCTATCCTTTAGCGCCTGATTCAATTCAATCTTGTTTGAAGTGATGTTTCCCGCTTGAATTAAATCCATAACCGCCAATAGCATGCACACTTTATGCGGGCTCTTCTTACCACGAGCGATATTCATATTCAGATTGCGAAATTTATCTACATAGTATTCGTGCGACATAACTTATCCTTCCATCGCTGAAGACTTCTTTATGACAACGGTTTGCCATGACACTTCTTCTCTTTGCAGCGCATCCTCATCATCAGTGTCATAAAGGACGAACAAGCCAACATCTCTGCATAACCTTTCCAATTCAGACACAGAGACGCCAAAGGTCTCACGACTGTCTTTAAATATACCGTGGCGCAATGTAATGACCAGAAGCCCATTATCTGACAAAAGATTTGATAGCACCCTTATAGCCATATCTCGTTGATTAACTGGAAGGTGCATCCATACGGCTGACAGCAGGACTACATCATACTGCTCCACAAGGCATATAGCTTGTTCCAAGCTAGGTAACGAATCTGCTAGCCAGACGACTTTATCAGAACAGTTTTGCTTTCCAATCTCGCGTAAGTATTGGGAGGGTTCAATTGCAACTACAGAGCACCCACGTTCAGAAAACCACCGAGCATCACGTCCAGACCCAGCACCAACATCTAAGACTTTAACACCAGAATTCGGCCAATATGCAGACCAAGATTTGTGAACAGATTCAAACTTGAGAGAGTCATATTGCTTAGCAAGCTTTATAGCATTTTTTTCGTAAAATGAAGCTGTTGAGGACATAAGTCTAACCGCCTATTACCATGCCAAAGATAATATACGGCTTGATTACATAACACGATAAAGTATTAGAAAATAATGAGTGATTGTGATGGCAGATCAAGAATTATCATCACCTTATCAAGGCCTCAACCAAATCCACCGCATTTCAACACAATGAAGTGAAGCCACAATCGGCAATTACAAGCTCCCGTCTTTCAAAAACTTAGAATTTAGGCCACTCAATATGAGAGTTAGATCTAACTATATGAACATAGTCATTTAGTTGCACAATGAATGCGACGTACATTATCACAAATTGTAAAGCTAATGGATTTGTATGGCTGAGATTATTCCTTCGTTGAACTCCTGTTTAACCAAAATGGAACGAGGAGAAAAGCGTTTTGCTCGTCGTTTAGAGTCTTTTCTGGAAAGTGATTACCTTTGCTGGTTTGACATTCCTGTCGGAAAACGTCGCCGCTACCCAGATTTTACCATTCTGCATCCTCAACGCGGCCTTCTATTTCTTGAAGTTAAAGACTGGAAGATAGAAAACATCAAATCAATTAACGCTAAGCAAGTTGAGCTATTTACAAATAGTGGTTTGAAAACCTTAGCGAACCCTCTTGAACAAGTTCGTCAATGCGCCTATACCGTGGCTAATAAGCTAACTAAAGATAAGCAGCTCCTCAGCAAGAACCCTAAATATCAAGGTAAACTATGTTTCCCTTATGGTTATGGTGTCGTACTTCCTTTTGTCTCTCGAAAGCAGTTAAACGACGCAATTCCAATAGATGCACAAGAGAGTATTCTTCAGAGCCACCTTGTCATTTGTAGTGATGAAATGACAGAATCCGCTGATCCCGAACACTTCCAAGCTCGCCTATGGGAAATGTTCAACTATAAATTTGACTATATGCTGTCTCTGCCTCAAATCGATCGTATTCGTTGGCACCTCTACCCTGAAGTTCGAATTGTTCAGCAGCAAGATTCTCTATTTCCCGAACCATTGGATCACGAGGTGAATGCCTCTGAAACGATTCCAGATATAGTTAAAATAATGGACATTCAGCAAGAACAGCTTGCTAGAAGCTTGGGTGACGGTCATCGTGTCATTCATGGTGTTGCGGGATCAGGCAAAACCTTAATTCTTGGCTACCGATGCCTACATCTAGCAGACACGCTAAATAAGCCAATCTTGGTCCTTTGCTACAACATCACTTTGGCTGCTAAGTTGCGTTCATTTATCGAAGAAAAAGGGATTTCTGCTAGGGTGCAAGTTTATCATTTCCACGATTGGTGTGGACAACAGATCAAAACCTATCATGTAAACCCCATCGAAAATGAAGACCGAAAGCCATTTGAACTCAGCGTTGAAACAGTCATTCAAGGTGTCGAATTTGGTCAAATCCCATCAGGTCAATATGGTGCAGTGTTAATCGATGAAGGCCATGACTTTGAACCCGAATGGTTAACATTAGTTACTAAGATGGTTGATCCGGACACTAACTCACTTTTACTCCTATATGATGATGCTCAATCCATTTATAAGAAAAGCACCGGACTGGATTTTTCACTATCAAGTGTAGGTATTCAGGCTCAAGGCCGAACCACAATTCTCAAGCTCAACTATCGGAACACCAGAGAAATCTTAGACTTCTCATACAAATTCGCTAAGAAGTACTTTGAAGGCTTCAAGCACAAAGAGATACCACTAATAGAACCAGAAGGAGCAGGATGCAAAGGAGATGCGCCTATCTTGAAGAAGTTTGACACTCTGGTCCAGGAGACCGAATTTGTTCTTCGTTGCGTAAAACACTGGATTGCGAAAGGTAAAGATTTGAAGGAAGTTGCAATCTTATACCCCACCCATTCATCCGGTAAGGCTATGGCTGATGTATTGAAAGGTTCTAACGTGCCATTTCAATGGTTAGCGACCCCGGCTTATAAAAAGAAATACGACCCAAGTGCAGATAAGATAAATCTTATTCCCGTTAGGAGTAGTAAAGGGCTGGAATTTGAAACCGTTGTGATGATCGATGGAAGCTATCTGCCTAAAGATAAAGACGAAGAAGTAGATGCAGCTCGCGTAATGTATGTCGGTTTTACACGAGCAACAAAAAACTTACTCACCACTTTCCACAGACAGAATACGTTCAGTGAACAACTATCTATAGCTATCTCATGATAACCACCATGTTGTTGTCCTCATATTCATAGAGGTACAACGAAAAAGCCCCAGCATTTCTGCTGGGGCTTAGAATGTGGCGGTGAGTGAGAGATTCGAACTCTCGATACGTTGCCGTATACACACTTTCCAGGCGTGCTCCTTCAGCCACTCGGACAACTCACCGAATCAAATTTTGGTTGGTTTTGCTCACCAACGAGGCGCTAATTTAATGATTCTATTAGGTTAGGTCAAGCCTATTGAGGAAAAAAAACGTCACTCATTGATCGTTTGATTACTTAATGGCTAATTCGACCAGATTTCCTGCAAAATCAGGCTTGCTGATAGTAACCCGGTACTCTAAACCACTTGCGGCACATATCGAGAAAGTAGCCATACAAGACACCCATTCCACATGAGATCACTGCATTCGAGGTTACCGCCGTTAGGATTTGATCACTTGACGCGCCAACCGCAAACAAGATCGCAGCATACACTGGCGATTGAAACAGTACATAAGCAAGCAAGTCGGACATATTCTTCATCATACTCGTGGATGAGACTCGCTCACCTTGCCTAAGCATGAAATCTCGGAACAAGCCGTATGGCCAAGCAATCGCAATATTCACGGGAATAGAAAGGGTTCGTGAAGCCAGAGATTGTTCGAACGTCATCCCGGAAATAAAGATTTCTATGATCATCCCAGAAATAAAGCAGAATACCACCATAGCAAAAGTGTCTGCTGCGGCATTACGAATACAAAACGGCCCACGCGGCTTCATCTAAAACCTCAGTATATAAATCCAAATTAAAATAACAAATACAGTGATATAAACTGGATAAAATTTAAATAACCAGCATATGAGACTATTATTTCATGACTTATATAGTTTTAGATTTCAAATAAAAACAAAGTTGGTAAATAAACCACCAAACTCAGTAAAAAAGTTAGAGCAATTCGCTATCAATCCTGAGTTCGCTCATAAATTAATCAAAATTAAGTAATTTACTTACAGAAATCTTTTAGCAGAACCGTTAATACGTCCAAATCTGATTGGGAAGGAACCTCCCCTAGTGTAAGTTTCATCTGTATCGCTTTCAGGGTTTCCTCCAAGTGGTTGTCTTCAATGCTTGTGGTGGCCGCTTTCAAGGCTTGAAAATGCTCTTGTGCTTCTTCTAGGTCACCATTCTCTAGAGCCATATAGAACGTCAGTAACAATGATTCTGTCTCTTCATCTTCAGCATTGGAGCTCTTTAATAGTGTGGGTTTATATTGATAAAGGCGTTCAGAATATCGATAGAGCGCATCGTCAAGTTCATTTTCATCAATGGGCTTCGAGACAATGTAATCAACCCCGACTCCAAGCATACGCTCTCGGGTTTCTTTAAATACGTCAGCCGTACACCCTAATATTAGGATTTTCGATTTAGAGCTAGGGAGTGAGCGGATCGCGGAAGTGGCTTCCACACCATCCATCACTGGCATATGGTTGTCCATCAGGACAAGGTCATATTCATTATTTACTATGGCATGGATTGCCAACTCTCCATTTTCTACCACTTCACACTCAAAACCTTTGTTGCTCATGAAGGTATTAATGATGATCGCATTAGTTCGGTTATCTTCAACGATCAGCGCCGTCAGACCGTTGTAGTTCAACTTGCGGTGTTCTTTGGCATCATGGTTTCGCGGTTCGCAGCGGTCCATAGCAACCAGAGCATCAAAACTGGTGCCTATACCGAGTTCACTGGTCAATGTCACGCTACCGTTCATTAGGCCACATAGTTGCTTGACGATCGCCAAACCTAAACCTGTGCCACCAAATCTGCGAGTCGTGGAAGACTCAGCTTGTTCGAACGGTTTGAAGATCTTTTGCTGCGCATCTTTTGCAATCCCTATCCCCGTATCTCGAACTTTGATTTCTAAGTAGTTTTGCCCCTGCTTCTCTACTTCCTTGAAATACACCTCAACATATCCGCGCGAGGTAAACTTGACCGCATTGTTGAGCAGGTTGAACAGTATCTGACGTAAGCGCGCCTTGTCCGACATATACCAGCGGTCATGTGGCACTTCGGAATAAACCTTGAACTGTAATCCTTTTTCAGAGCACAACGTAAAGTAGACACTGTTAATACTGCCGATGATGGCCTCTAGTGGGAAAGGATTGTTTTCAAGCTCTAAATGGCCTTGTTCAATTTTAGAAAAATCTAGGATTTCATTCAGCAATGTCATCATATGGTCGCCAGACTCATAGAGCGTTTTCATGTGCTTTTGCTGTTCTTCACTCAAGTCTGTTTTAAGCAATATTTGAGCAGTACCTAGTACGCCATTCATTGGAGTCCTGATTTCGTGTGATAAGGTGGCTAAAAAGGCACTTTTGGCTTTAGTTGAGGCCTGAGCTTTCTGTTTTTCGGCTTCTAGGAATACGGTTTTTTGGTTAAAGGTGTCGATCAGGTGTTTAATCTCATCTTGACTGTTGTAGCGTAAATCGATGATGCCTCCTTCTATAGAGTCATCAACTTCCTGAGCAATAATCACGATGGGTGAAATAAGGAAGCGATTGATAAGGAAATACCCCATCATCACACAAGCAAGCATAATCGGTATGATGCCAGCTTCGACTTTAGAGACTAGATCGTAGACTTGCTCTGTTACCAAGCGGTTCGCATTCACAACATCGATGTACCATTCAAAGTCGCCGAAGTCGGTACTACTGATGTAAATTCCCTCCACTACCTGGAAGTTGTGTTCAGTAATCACATCTCCATAAGAGTCTTTTAGCACCACGCCTAATTCATACTCTTCAGCATGTTTGCGAACAAAAGCGACCAGACTTTCCAGTGATATGTCTACCGTTGCTACACCAGCGAAAACATTGTCGACATAATAAGGAGAAGAAGCGGTGATCATCTGGACATGGGTAAAAGGATCGATATACACCTGTGACCAGGACACCGTGCCCATAGGCTTACCGACGACCGAGGTATACCAAGATTCTTTGTCATAGCCACCGGATTCTGGGTTATCCCAAGAGAATACTTGATCTACCTGCCCATCACTGGCTCGATTGAAAAACAAGCTCTTATAAGCTTTGCCTTCCTCGATTGAATAAGGAATTGGCCAAAGTCCACCACTGACCGCGACGCCATCGATTACCGAAAATAACTCAAACAGCATCTCTTCTTGATGGCTTTGCGATTCATGAGTATTACCGATACTGACCACACTCTGGAGTATGCCCAGAGAACTGTTCAAAGGCTCTTTGATCTCAGCGGCTATAATTTGCGTTCTCAGGTCCAAATTCTTTTCCAACTGATCCCTAATAGGTGGCTCCACCACCAAATAGCTCACAGTACCAATGATCGCAATCAGCAATGCCATATACATGGCGAGCGCCAAAAAGCTCTTTCTTTTGAGGGAGGAACGAATTTCCATAAGCCTTTGAATTTTGTCCGTTTAACTCCAATTATAGCGAAGATAACAAAGCTGCCACCTTTTTATGTCTCGTTTTGGCTGTTAGTATTAGCCCAATTTCATCAAACCCGTTTGGTATTCATTTTGACACTACAAGAAATCCTTTCTCAGCCAGAATTGGAAAACCGACTGATCAACGAGCCAAAAACTCAAGGATTCGTTACAGCTATGGCTGCTGCACCCAATGTATTGCCGCCTCAAGAATGGCTTCCTTTTCTATGGGGTGGAGAAGAAGTTGCGCCTTTTTCTGATGGCGAGCAGCTAGAAACCTACATTGAATTGATTATTGCAATGTGGAACAAATACCGCCCTGCTTTACTAGAAAACCAGTGGGTATGGCCAAGCGAATGTTCGCTGGATGAAGCGGATATCGTTAATCAGGAAGCACGTGATTTCTGTGAAGGTGTTTTGCAAGGCTGGCAGCTAGCCAGAGATGACTGGGAAACCATCATGCCTGAAGACAGCGAAGACAGCGCCCTTCTTGGCGGTGTACTGCTTTCTCTCAGCATGCTTTACGACCCAGAGACTTCAATCGCTACATTGGCTGAGCAAGGTATTGAAGGCTTAGAGCAGTTTGAAGAGATATTTAATGCAATCCCAACTATGTTGTGTGGCCTAGCAATGCGCGGCTCCATGTTGGTGGAAGCGGAGTAAAAACAAAGCCGGCTTTTAGCCGGCTTTTTAGTTACTTTCGAATAGCCTCACCCTTCGGGTTATTGACCGTAATACGCTTATCTTTTATTGACTCCAATAAAGGTAGCTCAAACGCTTCATAAGCAGGCATTCGTTTACAAAGGTCTTTCTTGATTCGAACTATCGATACCCCGGCTTTCTCTGCGTCCTCACTATCAACACGAATTACAAAGTCTTCATTCGAGCTGCATCCTGTGGAAACCGCCTTAAAAGATATCCGCCCTTCGCTAACATTATGGCTTTCAAGAGGCACCACAAGGTTAGTTTGATTCACGTTACTAGACGTTGAGTTACACGCAGCCAGACTTAGCCCTGAAAGAACAAACAGTAGGCTAGCACACCACTTAAACATTTTTTCTCTCTTTCATTCTGCTCACAAAGCCCAATACAGCTAATAGCATTAGGCCGTAAGACGTTGAGCCACCGCTTCCACCACTACCATTTGCAACAGTGTTTCCATAGCTATATACGATATGCATATCTAATTCGCCAGCCACACTATGATCCGTAGCGACCTTCATCGTGGCACGGTTTGATGACGCATAAACGGTAGAAGCATCTACTTTAATGTCTATAGAACAAGAATCACCTTGGTTTAGAGTTGACGAGCAATTATTTGAAACTAAAGTGACGCCTGACGGAGTGGTAATGTTCGTCACATCAAAGGATTCTGCTCCGTAGTTTCGGATTGGTAGATTATAGGAATATTCGCCACTTTTAGAGCTAAGTAAAATATCTTGGGTGTAGCTGACGTTTGCAGTCTTCTTGTTGATCCAGCCATTGGTATCAAAATATCCAACGTTTGAATAAACACCATAAGCGTTAGCTTGAGCGCAACCATCCCCCCAACTTACGACACCCACTTGTTTATAGGTACCACCGTCATTGACAACTAATGGCCCACCACTATCCCCTTGGCAAGAGTCTTTTCCACCTGCTTGATAACCCGCACAAATAGCATCTGTTCCTACAGTAGCGTAATTGCCACCTAAGTTTTGGCAAGTACCTCTATCAACATAAGGTAGATCAACCTGATACAGTTCTGTTGGGTACACTTTACCTGTAGTACTTTGGTTACCCCATCCCATGACAGTCAAGCTTTGGCCTACAGATAAATTGTTCACTTCTGTTTCAGTTGCAAGTGCTACTTGAGTCGCCGTAACATCGTTTACCAACTCTAGAATAGCGATATCATTCACTGCAGTTGATGCGTTGTAATCTTGATGTATGTAATGAGCACGTACTGCTACACGCTGACCTTCTGTCGCTTCATTGTTTAGATCATGAATACCTATCGATACATCAATTTCACTCGCCGCTTTATCATCCACACAGTGTGCAGCAGTTAATACATACTTCCCGCCAATAAAACTGCCGCCACAAAACTGACCGCTATACGCATCGCTTGATGTATTTTTAATAAGGGCTGTCATAAATGGCCAGTCAGACTTTCCAGACACTGAACCATTGATAATCCTAGTATTAATCTCGTTAAGAGAAGTCATTGACTCTTGAGCATTAGAAGCCATAGGCATCAACATACTCACCGCAAAAGCCACTAACGTTTTTTGCATATATTTCTTCCTTTTTTATTGATAGTGCAAATACTCGGTAGCACAATAAATGATGTATTTACAAAATCAATGCATTAGAAAGAAAATGGACAAGATGTAACGTATTTCTCTTTTTAGAGACTACTTTAGCAACGCAAAAGTAAAACACTCTCTAATGAGAGCCTACAGTTCAACGCTCAAATTTTGCTCCAATCAATCCGCTCTATCCTCTCATCTGCGATGTAAAACAACTTAGTTCCTGGAAGGATAACCTTTTCTAAGTCGGGGTTGAGTTCGATCCCTTTTCCGGTATCAATCGCGATGAGTGTCGCTTGGTAAGCACGTTTAATGTACACAAAGATAGACTGCACATCTGTTGCAGAAGCGCTTTCTGGGTAGGTTGTTGAGTACTGAGTCATTCCTCTAGTGGAAGCGAGCAGCTCTTGATGAAGAGCGCTAGATCCCGGGTCTACAGCGGCTTTGGCAAGCATTTCGGCTCCAACGGCTGGAATACATTCAGCATTCGGGCAATGTTGATTGAGCAGTTGGCTCAACGCTTCATCTTTGAAATAAGCTAATAGGTGCGCCTTTGGGTTAACGTTGGCTGAGTAAAGCGCCGCAGATAGCGTAATATCATCTTCCAAGTTATCGACCACGATGCAACTGGCCTGTGTGACCGATGCCTTTTCCATCTCCTGCTCATCGGTGTAGCTAGTCACTTTTACAAAGCCGATTTCTCCTGGTAAAGGATTCTCGATGTCAGAGCGACTGCACAATACGATAGGTCGTTTCCCTTCTTCTTCATGTTGCAACATACGAATTAGATGCATAGTACGCTGACCGTTCCAACCTAAAAGCAGAATATGATTTTCCACACCAACTCTCCGTTTTCCTAATATTCCTGCGCGCCAATAATCGACTGATGCTGAAGCTAACCTACCAACAAGAGCAGCAAATAAGGTTAATCCGCCAGGTATGACGAATAAAATCACCACCCATTTTCCTGCTGCTGTTGTCGGAGACAAATCGCCATATCCGACTGTCGATGCCGTGACCATGAGGTAATAGATAAAAGTGGAGATATCTTCAGTCAGTGCCGTTTCACCACTAACTACCAACATTCCCCAAGACAAAGCCACATACGCCAGCAGCAAAATGATCAGATTGCGATTACTCAGCTGGAATAATCGTGATTTCAACCACTTTTTGAAAACAAACCAAACTGACATATTTCCTGTTACTCGACTGATTACTATCAATATTCTAACTAGGTTAACTCACTTAGGACCGATGAGCCAATTCCCTGTATTAAACTGTTGATCCCTTGTCACTTCTATACGGTTATAGTCAGAAAAATCAGGGTAATAACGTTTAAATGGGCGGCTTACACACCGACGCTCGCTTTCTGCAATCTTAGGTTTTGCGTTTATCTATCGAATCTCAAATCGGCTAGGTCTATGTTGGGGATAGACGAGTATTAAACTCGCTGTAATTAAGATAAGAAAGTAAGGGTTTTCACATGATGTCTTTCATCTTTTTAGTACTTTTTGCTGCGATGCTTTTCGCATTCTGCGGCAAAAAGTCACTTGGCTACATTCTGTTCGCCACATCGATATTGATTGGTTTGTATTGGTTTAACCACCATGCCAACGACGCTCTTTCTATTTTGCTGTAAGGAGAGCACGATGAACCGAAATCAAATCAATATTCTTAATACCCTCGGCCTTTTCGGCATGACGTTAGTCTTGCTAATTGGTTTTGTCCTCCAATTCTCACTCAACGAGTTGCCATGCCCCCTTTGCCTACTTCAGCGCATTGGTTTTGTCATGGTGATGTTTGGCTTTCTGCTCAACGTAAAATACGGTCCACAGCAACGACATTATGGTGTCGTGTTGATAGGGGCACTGTTTGGGGCAGCGACCGCCCTGCGCCAAGTCTCATTGCACGTTATCCCTGGTACTCCTGGGTATGGCAGCGCTATCTTTGGTATGCATTACTACACTTGGGCGTTCGTCTTGTTCTCAGCAACTGTTTTGGCTGTCGCGATACTGCTTATGCTGTGGAACGAGGCTTGGAATACGGAATCTTTCGAAATGAGTAAGATCGGTCATTGGGTGTGTCTGCTTGCGATATCAGTAGTGGCTCTTAATATGCTATCGACATTTGTCGAATGCGGGCCATACCAATGTCCAGATAACCCTGTAAGTTACTGGCTGCTTAACTAAAACATGGTTAGTCAGAGACAAAAAAGCCAGCTTAACTAAGCTGGCTTTTGGGATCTTAGAGTACGGGTTTAAGCGTTACCCTTAACCTGCATGTTCAGTTGCTCTGCAAAATCAAGCATACGATTTAATGGGATAAGCGATTTCACACGTAATGCTTCATCAACGAAAATTTCGTGTTGTTCTCCACCATTACTCAAGGCTTCTTCGATTGCTTTCAGGCCGTTCATTGCCATCCAAGGACAATGTGCACAGCTACGACAAGTGGCTCCTGCACCAGCAGTAGGTGCTTCAATCAGTTCTTTTTCAGGCACCAGTTGCTGCATCTTGAAGAAGATACCTTTATCAGTCGCAACGATCATTTTTTGCTGAGGTAGCTCTTTAGCCGCTTTGATCAGTTGGCTGGTTGAGCCGACGGCGTCCGCCAGCTCGACTACGCTCGCTGGCGATTCAGGGTGTACCAAAATCGCCGCTTCAGGGTAGAGGCTCTTCATCTTACGCAATGCATCAGCAGAGAACTCATCGTGAACGACACATTCACCTTGCCACAACAGCATATCAGCACCAGTTTGATTGGCGATGTAAGAACCTAAGTGGCGATCAGGGCCCCAAATAATAGGTTTATCTTCAGCGTCTAGATGCTCGACAATTTCCAAAGCGATACTTGACGTCACCACCCAGTCAGCACGGGCCTTCACAGCGGCTGACGTGTTCGCATAAACTACGACAGTATGATCAGGGTGCGCATCACAGAATTCTGTGAATTTATCCGCTGGACAGCCTAAGTCTAATGAACACTCAGCTTCAAGCGTTGGCATCAAGATGCGTTTTTCAGGCGTCAGAATCTTTGCAGATTCGCCCATAAAGCGCACACCACCAATAATCAATGTGCTCGCAGGGTGGCGGTTACCAAACTTGGCCATCTCTAGTGAATCACCAACAAACCCTCCGGTCTCTTCAGCAAGCGCTTGAATTTCAGGGTCAGTGTAATAGTGGGCGATCAGTACCGCGTCTTTCTCTTTAAGCAGCTCTTTAATGTTTTTAATGTGCGCTTGCTTTTGGTCATCTGTCAGCGGTGTTGGTTTCGGTGGGAATGGGTAAACAGTTTCGATTGTATCTAAAATGTGGCTCATTGCTCTTGCTCTACGCAACTTCCAGTAATCCGGGTATTGTAACCTTAACCCAGATCAAGATGCCAGTTTCCGCAAGAATTACTTGCTGAGTAAATAGTGAATGGAATGTCTGTACAGAGGGTATTAAAAAGGAGCGACTCTGCGCTCCTTTTTTATCTACTTAATACGTTCTGCCGCAAGTTTTGCAGACGCACTATCTGGATACTCGTCAAGTACCTGTTGATAGTACTTTTTCGCTTGCACTGCATTGTTGTTACGCTGCGAAAGGTCACCAAGTTTCACCAGAGCATCTGCACGTTTATTCGAGTCTTTGTAAGACACTACCGAGGCAAAGCTCTTAACTGCTTCTTTATCCTGCTTCTTAGCAAAATAAAGCTGCCCTAGCCAGTAATGGGCGTTTGGCGCAAACGTTGAGTCAGGGAAGTCTTTCTGAAATTGCTGGAATGCAGCAATAGCACCCGTGTAATCACGTTTCTTAAGGATAAGATCAACGGCATTCTGATACGCAGTCTGCTCATCCACATTAGTACTGAATTTACCAACAGGCTTCGCTTGCTCATCTTTAGCTGTAGTATCGACTGCTGGTGCGCTGTTGATCTGGCCGCGAAGCTTATCAAGCTCGATAAACAATTCGCGCTGACGCTGCAGCATCTGCTGCATGTCGTAATTATTCTTTTCTAGCTGACCACGAAGGTCACTAATTTCCAACGCCATTTCATCAAGCTGTTGTTGCATTTGCAACTGAACGCGATTGCGGTTTTCTAACAAGCGTTCTAGACGTTGAACTTCGGTTTCATTTGCCGGTACGGCAGAGGACGATGGTGCAGAGTTGCTACCACCAAGATCAGATACTGGGGCTGGTGCAGCGAACACAGTGTTCGCTGCACTTGCCAGTAACGTAAGCGTAACTACGCGCTTAAGGTTACTGAACATAGGGTCTTTCCTTGATTAGTATACTAGAACCGCACGACGGTTCTTAGCGTACACATCTTCAGACTGACCTAGTAGAAGAGGCTTCTCTTCACCGTAGCTCACGATTGAGATTTGGTCTGCTTGAACACCTAGTGCTTGTAGGTACTTAGCAACTGCAGTTGCACGACGCTCGCCTAGTGCGATGTTGTACTCAGGAGTACCACGCTCATCAGCGTGACCTTCGATAGTCACTTTTAGTGCAGGGTTTTTGCTTAGGTAAGCCGCGTGTGCAGCTAGCATTTCTTCGTAGTCACCAGCGATGGTTGCGTTGTCAAACGCGAAGTAGATTGTTTGAGACTCACGAAGTGCCTGCTCTTTAAGCTCTTGCTCAGAAAGTTGGCCGTTCTCACCGATTGGTGAAACTACAGTTGTATCAACACCGTTAGCAGAGCCAGACGTTGATTGATTAGTTTCAGAACCAGAAGCGTTAGCTGCGTCATCGCTTGAACTACATGCTGTAACAGCTAGAACTGGTAGCGCAATCAATAGCCCTTTAAGAACTTTGTTTAGTTGCATTGTTATATTTTCCTTACTTTTTGATACTTATTACTTGCTACAAAAACGGTGACCATGCAGGTGCACGAACGCGACCGTTTGTTGCCGGTAATCGAGCTTTAAAGCGTCCATCTATTGAAACCATTGAAAGCACATTGGTTTTGTTGAAGATAGAGCTATAAATAACCATACCGCCGTTTGGCGCGATACTCGGTGATTCATCCAGCAATGTTTTTGTCAGAACCTGAACGGCGCCCGTTTCAAGATCCTGCTTTGCCAAATTGAAGCCCGAGTTACTACGATTGACCATTACCAGGAATCGTCCATCAGGTGTAATCTGCCCACCTAGGTTCTGGCGACCCTGCCAGGTAAGGCGGTTGGTTGAACCACTTGCCAAATCTACTTGATAAATTTGAGGTTTACCACCCCGATCCGAGGTAAAGATCAGTGATTTGCCATCAGGATGCCAGAATGGTTCTGTATTATTTGATCTACCACGTGTTATTTGCGTCAACTTGCGGGTTTTCAAATCCAATGTATAAACTTGCAGGCTGCCTGTTTTTGACAACACGAGAGCGAGTTTATTACCATCAGGAGAGAATCGTGGCGCACCATTGTGACGAGGGTATGACGTTACTTTTTCACGCTCACCTGTGTAGATGTTCATGATGAAGATTTCTGCCTGACCATTTTGAAAACTCACATAAGCCAGTTTCTTACCATCTGGTGACCAAGCTGGAGACATAAGTGGCTGCTTAGAACGTAGAACCAATCGCTCGTTATAACCATCATAGTCAGCAACACGTAGTTGATACGGGTAGCTGTCTTTATCGTTAACCACAACGTAAGCAATTCGAGTCAGGAACGCACCACGCTCACCAGTTAACTCTTTGTATACCAAGTCTGAAATTCGGTGAGCATATTCACGCATACGCTCTCCCGGCACTGTTGCACGCTTGTTGAAAAGAACGTGATCTTTAGACAACACGAGTTGGCCATCAGTACTTAACGCTTTGCTTTGCCCTTGAGTTAATTGACCACGAACTACGTCCACCAACTGGTAGTTGATTACATAGTTACCTTCCGCATTTTGCGAAATAGTGCCTGTTAGTAGCGCATCAACGCCTAACCCTGTCCAAGCATCAAAGTTAATTTCACTTTCACTATATGGTGTTTGTGGCATTTTGCTGGTTGCAACTGGGCTGAATTTACCACTGCGTTGCAAATCAGAAGCAATAATAGCTGATACATCATGAGGTAATTTAGTTGAACCTTCCCACTTAAATGGGACGATAGCGATCGGACGTGCAGAGTCAATGCCGTCTGTAATCACAAGTTCCAGCGCCGCATTGGCTACCTGAAACGCGCTCATCACTGTGAGCAAACATCCTAATACTAGTCGCTTTAACACAAGCTTTTCCTTATGACTTAGGTTCTACGGTTAAATTGATATTCTTTAACTGATTGATGACGTCTTGTTCTTTAGGCAAAGGGAAACTTCCTACCTGTGCGACCGCCCGTCGCGTCGCCGAACATAGTCGATTGTCACCATCAAGCACGCTTAGGTTGCCGACAATAGCACCAGCACCTGTGGGAATCAGGCGCAGATTAACCCGGCATAACTTTCCCCTGAAACTGTCCTCCAGTAGCAGGTTCTGCTGAATCAATTGGGTATAAATAGCGCCGTATCGATCCGCTTCACTATTCACGTGTTGCTGTCTAGCTGAACTGTTTTGCTCAGCCTCAGTTTCTAGACCAGAGAAGATGTTATCTAGAGCGGCTTCTTGCTCTTTACGTTCACGCTCCAAGCGCTCTAATCGTTCTTTCTCTTTTCGCGCTTTTTCAGCAGCTTCTTTAGCAGCCTTCTCTTTCGCTATACGTTCTTTTTCAGCTTTTTCAGCCGCTTCACGTTGACGACGTGCCTTTTCTTCCGCTTCTTTTGCTGCTTTCTCGCGAGCTACACGTTCTTTCTCTGCTTTAGCGATGGCAGCTTCTTTCGCTAAACGTTCTTGTTCCGCTTTTTTGATCGCCTCTTCTTTTGCTTTACGCTCAGCTTCCAATTTAGCCGCACGTTCTCGCTCTTTTTTAACTCGCTCTTCAGCGGCTTGGCGTTCTTTTTCTTTCTGCAGTCTGGCTTTCTCAGCTTCGCGCGCAGCTTTCGCTTCTCGTGCTTGCTGCTCTTTCAGCTTACGAATGCGTTCTTCTTCCGCTTTGCGGTTTTTCTCAAGCTGCTCGCTTTCGCGGCGCAACTTATCTAAACGGTCTTGCTCTTTCTTTGCTGCTTCTTCGCGTTGACTACGAATTTGCTGAGCTTGCTGGCGCACCAAGTTGGGGTCAATAACAACCGCCTGAACCATCTGACCAGAAGGCTCTGGCTTTGACATGGTAAAGTCTGTTCCCCAAATAAGCGCCACAGCCAACACTGCATGCAAAGCCGCAGATATCGCTATCGGCTTGGTGTAATCACTCTTTTTCTTTGGTTTGGTCTCTTTCATAACCTGAGAGCGCTTATTCCTTTATGTCCGTAAGAAGACCCACTTTAGGGATCCCAGCACGGCTTAATTCGTCCAGAACCAGTACCACTTCAGCATAAGGAGTCGCCGCATCACCACCAACAGCGACAGGTGACTCTGGCTTCAAGGACAGTTCTGCTTTCACACGTACAATCACGTCCTGCAGCGAGATACCACGCATGACTTCTTCATCGTTCACACTCAGGCCTAAATTGCCTTCGCGATCAATTTCTACAATGATGAAGCTCGAGTCGCTATCTCCGGCGAGCTCTGATGCAGGTTTCGCTGTTGCTGTTTTTGGCAACTCAACATCAACACCCTGTGTTACGAAAGGCGACGTCACCATGAAGATAATTAACAGCACAAGCATAACGTCGATGTACGGAACAACGTTAATCTCTGCCGTCATCTTACGTTTTTTAGGTTGATAGCCTGCCATATCCATTAATCCCTGTTGGCAGAGTCACGTCCAGCCATCGCTTGGCGGTGCAGGATGCTGTGGAATTCTTCAGAGAAAGTGGCGTAGTTGTGTTCCAATTTACCTACTTTATTGCTTAATCGGTTGTAAGCCATCACAGCTGGAATCGCTGCAAATAGACCCATCGCAGTTGCAACCAATGCTTCAGCGATACCCGGCGCAACCATAGCTAAAGTAGCCTGCTTAACTTCACCAAGTGCTATAAAGGCATGCATGATACCCCAAACTGTACCAAATAGACCGATGTAAGGGCTGATTGAGCCAACCGTTGCCAAAAATGGTAGGTTGGTTTCAAGCTCATCGACTTCACGGGCAACAGCAACACGCATTGCGCGGCCAGTGCCTTCCATAATGAAGTCAGGTGAATCGGCGTTGGATTTTCTTAGGCGAGCAAACTCAGTGAAACCGGAGTAGAAGATCTCTTCCGTTCCTGCCAGTTCGTCTTTGCGCTTTTTAGCGTTTTGATAAAGGACGGAAAGATCAGTGCCTGACCAGAACTTATCTTCGAATGTTTCAGCTCCTTTCGCAGCTTGGGATAGCACTTTACTGCGCTTAATGATCATTGCCCAAGAAACAATCGACATACCTAACAAGGTCAACATCACCATTTTTACGAGCAGGCTTGCTTGCAAAAACAGGTCAAGCATTGAAATATCAGCGGTCACTGTGAGTAAACTCCATAACTATTGATTGAGGGATCGCTTTTGGCCTCATTTTTTCATTATCGATGCATGCTACCTTAACCATTGCTTTACACAATGTTTTGCCGGCAGGATTTACGATCTCCTGACAGAAAATAAGGCTTGCTTTCTTCGCTTCTGCAACTGATGTCTTAACCGTTAGACGGTCTTCGAGACGAGCGCCTTGCAGAAAATCGATGTCCATGTGTCGGACTACGAAACCAATGTTTTGTTCCAAAAGAGTCGATTGTGAAACGCCAATACTGGACAGATATTCAGAACGGCCACGCTCAAAATACTTAACGTAATTGGCGTGAAATACCAGCCCACCGACGTCAGTATCTTCATAATAAACCGTTACAGGCAGCTCAAATACAGCAGGTTCGCTTTGCACATCAATCCCTTTCTAACAATTGAGGTGCTTTACTATAACGCAACTCATTGCCGTTTATGCAAGGGTTAATGGAGGTTTTCAAAGATTGAAACAAAAAAATAGCGCCAGCTATCAAATAGTGGCGCTATTGTGACTAATTAGTGGATAATTTTCAGTCAGTTCAATTTACAAAACACGTATTAGAGTTAAATAAATTAGAATCGTTAAGGAAAAATAGGGACTGAATAATAATCGCCAATACCAGTTTTTTGGTTTGAAGCCCAAGCCAAAGATCATGCTGGAACAAATTGCCCAAATCATCAGCGGTGAGATCAGTGCATTGAAACCGCCTATTGAAGCTGAATACTGCTCCGGATCCCACATCACCATAGCAACATGATAAAAACCAAGAATCAGCGATAAGGCTCTAAACAGAGCCTTATCCATTGGCGCATGCAGCTTAGCTACCTGCTCAGCGAGATTACTCACTGTCTTTATCCATCATTTCTGAGTGCTCTAGCCAAAGAGCATTGATGATACCGAATGCGCAAGCAAGTAGTACACCTAGAATCCATGCGAAATACCACATAGTAATAGCTCCTTAGTAAAGTGAGTTTTTGTTGTCTTCAATGAACTTGCTGTCCAGACGACCGAACATCTTGTAGTAAGTCCAAATTGTATACACCAAGATAACAGGCACCATGATAAAGGCTACACCTGTCATTAGGTTGAGCGTCAATTCAGATGACGTTGCATCCCACATGGTCAGGCTGTGGTTAGGCATCAAATCAGAAGGCATGATGAATGGGAACATCGCCAGACCCGCTGTGAAAATAATACCTGCATTACCAAGGCTTGAAGCGAAGAATGCGATACCGCCACGCTCAAGACGTGAAGCCAGTACAGTAACAAGAGACATCACTACACCCAGCGCCGGAGCAATCCACATCAACGGGTACTGCTCGAAGTTGTTCATCCAAGCACCCGCTTCACGAACTACTTCTTTAGCAAGTGGGTTAGACGCGCCATTATGGTCAATTGCGCTGGTAATCACGTAGCCTTCAATGCTTTGAACCCAGAAACCAGCAGCAACGAAAGTCGCAACCGTTAGTAGACCCATGATTTGTGCAACACTGCGTGAGCGAGCGTGAACTTCGTCTGTAGTCTTCATCTGTAGCCAAGTTGCGCCCTGCATTAAGATCATGAACAAGCTCACTAAGCCACATAGTAATGCGAATGGGTTTAACAGACCAAAGAATGAACCGTGATACGTTGGCATCAAAAATTCAGTCAATTGGAACGGTACACCTTGTAGTAGATTACCAAACGCCACACCAAAGATAATTGGTGGAACGAAGCCACTGATAGAAATACAAATATCCCACGTTTGACGCCACTTAGTATCTTCAATCTTTGAGCGATAAGAGAGGCCCAACGGTCTTAGCCACAAAGCAGCCAACGTCAGAATCATCGCCAGATAGAATCCAGAAAACGACGTTGCGTAAACTAAAGGCCATGCAGCAAATAGAGCACCACCCGCTGTCACCAACCAAACTTGGTTGCCTTCCCAGTGAGGTGCGATCGAGTTGATCATCACACGACGTTCAGTATCATTTTTTCCGATTACAGGTACTAGCGCGCCAACACCCATATCGAAGCCATCAGTCACTGCGAAGCCTACCAGGAGAACACCGATCAGAACCCACCAGATAAGTCGCAAGATTTCGTATTCAAACATATGTTTCTCCTTGCTTTACGCGTCTACTTGACGACTAACTTTGTCTTCAACAGAGTCAGCGTTTTGCTCAAAGTGGTAACGACCTGTCTTCAGGCTGCTAGGACCTTTGCGAGCAAATTTCAGCATCAAGTACACTTCTGCAATCAGGAAGACGGTGTATAGCGCCAAGATTGCAAACAGTGACGTCCAGATTTCCCCAGCGGTGAGTGCAGATGCCGCCACATGTACAGGTAGAATTTCACCCACAGCCCATGGCTGACGACCGAATTCAGCAACAAACCAACCTGCTTCGATAGCAATCCAAGGCAGTGGAATACTCAGCAACGCGGCTTTTAGTACCCATGGTTTTTGCTCGATCTTCTGGCGACAAGTCTGGATGAATGCGGCACCGAATACGAATAGCATGATAAAGCCACACGCAACCATGATTCGGAACGACCAGAATAGTGGCCAAACTGTTGGGATAGAATCATCCGCCGCCGCTTGGATTTGATCTTCAGTCGCATCAACCACGTTTTCTGTGTAACGCTTCAGAAGAAGGCCGTAACCTAGGTCGCCTTTCACTTCATCAAAGGCAGCCATGTTTTCTTCTGACTTATCGCCTGCACGAAGCTTTTCAAGCAGTTCATAGGCGTACATACCAGTGCGAATACGGTCAACGTGTTCATCACGAAGGTCACGTAGACCTGTTACTTGCTCATCCAACGAACGAGTCGCGATGATACCCATGACGTAAGGAATCTTGATCGCGTAATCAGTATGCATGGTTTCCTGATTTGGCAAGCCAAACAGAGTGAAAGCGGCTGGTGCTGGTTCGGTGTGCCATTCAGCTTCAACTGCTGCCAGTTTTACTTTCTGCACTTCACCTAGTTCATAACCAGATTCGTCACCAAGCACGATTACAGACAGGATTGCCGCCATACCAAAAGAGGCAGCGATGGCGAATGAACGACGAGCGAAAGCGATGTCACGACCTTTTAATAGGTAGTAAGAACTGATGCCAAGAATAAACATCGCGCCTGTCGTATAGCCAGAAGCTACTGTGTGTACGAATTTCACCTGAGCAACTGGGTTAAGTACAACCTCAGCAAAGCTCACCATTTCCATTCGCATGGTTTCAAAATTGAATTCTGCGCCAACTGGGTTTTGCATCCAGCCGTTTGCAACCAAGATCCACAGTGCCGAGAAGTTAGAACCCAATGCGACTAACCAAGTTACAACTAAGTGTTGTCGTTTTGTCAGTCGGTCCCAGCCGAAGAAGAAAAGGCCAACGAAAGTGGACTCGAGGAAGAAGGCAACCAGAGCTTCGATGGCCAGTGGAGCCCCGAAGATATCCCCGACATAATGAGAATAGTAAGACCAGTTAGTACCAAACTGGAATTCCATGGTCAGGCCGGTGGCAACACCAAGTACGAAGTTAATACCGAAAAGCTTACCCCAGAACTTTGTCATGTCCTTGTAGATTTGCTTGTCCGTCATTACGTACAGAGATTCCATGATGGCGAGAAGGAAAGCCATACCCAGAGTCAATGGTACGAAGAGGAAGTGATACATCGCAGTGAGCGCAAACTGCAACCGCGACAGATCGACTACATCAATCATGTTTACTCCTATGTGTCGGCTGAAGACACTTTCTACATTCATGCAGCATAAGTAGGCGTTTAGCCAACTTAAATAATGTTGCTAAAGAACAGTATGTTGTTGCAAAAATGTACCGTAACGGTTAGTTAATTGTTAAGCATCAGCTAATATAGCTGGCGCTAATGCTACTCCTAAAAACTGTCTGTTTCAAAAGGTTTATCTTTGGACTTCGCTTTGATTTGTATCAAATTTTGTGCGGCATTTTTGTCTAAAAATCCATCACATTGATCCACATCAACAGTTTAAGCGAGCTTTTGTTAATTTGCGGTTATTTGGGAGGTAGACCAAGGTATTTATGCAAAACAAGCGCTTAACAACTCGTGCATTTTAGTTACCTAATTAGTAGTAACGAGATTTAATTATTGTGATCACGATCACTTATAGTAAAAGACCAGCTCATGATGAGCTGGTCCTGAAAACTTATTTTTCAATTCCGAAATGAAGGTATGCCCTATCGGTAGCAATACGCCCTCTTGGCGTTCGCTGCAGATAGCCTTGTTGTATCAGGTACGGCTCCAAGACATCTTCAATGGTGTCCTTCTCTTCGCCAATGGCGGCTGCCATGTTATCCAGCCCAACAGGTCCACCACCGAACTTCTCCATAATGGCCAGCAGCAATTTGCGGTCCATGTAGTCGAAGCCCTGTGCGTCAACATCCAACATGTTAAGGGCCTTGTCTGCGATGTCTGCACATATATGCCCGTTACCTTTCACTTCTGCGTAATCTCGCACACGGCGCAACAATCGGTTGGCGATACGTGGCGTACCACGAGCACGTCTTGCGACTTCAAGCGCGCCTTCGCTCTCCATCGACAAGCCCAAACAATCAGCGCTACGCTGGACAATATGTTGAAGATCAGGAATTTTGTAGTATTCGAGGCGCTGAGTAATACCAAAACGGTCTCGAAGTGGTGAAGTCAACGAGCCAGCTCGTGTGGTCGCACCGATCAAAGTAAATGGTGGTAAATCGATCTTGATTGAACGCGCGGCAGGACCTTCACCAATCATTATATCGAGCTGGTAGTCTTCCATCGCTGGATACAACACCTCTTCAACCATCGGACTCAAACGATGGATTTCATCGATGAACAACACATCGTTTTCTTCGAGATTGGTCAGAAGCGCAGCCAAGTCACCGGCTTTTTCCAGAACCGGACCAGATGTAGTGCGAATGTTTACGCCCATTTCATTGGCCACAATATTTGCCAATGTGGTTTTCCCCAAACCAGGAGGACCAAATATCAGCAAATGATCTAACGCTTCTTCACGCAGGTTGGCGGCCTTGATGAAAATCTCCATCTGATCACGAACGTGATCTTGTCCTTGGTAATCCGCCAGTTTTTTCGGGCGAATTGCCCTGTCGATAACGTCTTCTTCTTTGTAAACCGCATTTTCCGGTGCGATTAGACGATCCGCTTCTATCATTAACAGTTCCTAGTCGTCACTTAAACCATTGACTTTAGTGCTTCGCGGATTAGCTCTTCGCTGCTCATATCCGCGGTTTTGACCTGAGACACTACTTTAGAAGCTTGTGTCGGTTTATAGCCAAGTGCAAGTAATGCGCTAATTGCTTCTTCTTCGGCGTTAGCTTGATCAACTTGAGGCGCTGAATCGACTGGCGCTGCATCTGTATGCGGCGTAAACAAATCACCCGCTCCCCAACCTTTGAGACGGTCTTTCATCTCAACGACCAGACGTTCTGCAGTTTTCTTACCAACACCCGGCAATTTAACCAGTGTTGAAATGTCTTCACGTTCAACACATGAAACAAATTGGCTGGCTGTCATACCTGACAATATACCCAAGCCCAGTTTCGGGCCAACACCATTAGCTTTAATCACTTCGCGGAATAGAGCGCGTTCTTTAACAGTATTAAAGCCATAGAGTAGCTGAGCATCTTCGCGAACAACGAAATGCGTGTAGATGATTGCTTCCTCACCAATATTCGGCAATTCGTAAAAACAGCTCATCGGCATCTGAACTTCATAGCCAATACCGTTTACTTCAATCAACAATTCAGGGGGTTGCTTTTCAAGCAGAATGCCACGCAAACGTCCAATCACACTCAATACTCTTTGGAAATTAATTTGCGACAGGATAATAAAGAACTGGATAGACATCCAGTTCTTTATACAGTGTATCTAGATTTTTGAGACCACTAGATCAAGTTGGGATGTGAGAGTGCGAACTGTCTCAACCTGCCCGTTTAACTGCGCACCATTTTGTGCAACAAGCTCGGAAATGGTCTTGGTCTCCACCACACCATTGGCCACTTCACTGCTCGCTTCATCCAGTTCTTTGAGTGCCGACATTTGGTTGGTCATGATATTGGCTAAGCCGTTTACATCTTTCGAGATACCCGTCACTTGTTCGATGACTTCTTTCATTCGCGTCGCACTAGCATGGACCACCTCTTGACCGTGACGCACTTCCTGTTCGCTTCGGTCAAGCAAGTTACGAATCTCCACCGCAGACTCACTACTCTTAGCTGATAACTCACGTACCTGATCCGCCACCACAGCAAAACCTCTGCCCTGTTCACCTGCACGAGCGGCTTCAATCGCTGCATTCAGTGCCAGTAAATTGGTTTGTTCCGCGACCGAAGTGATCAAATCAGCGACTTTCATGATTTGCTCATGGCTGTCGATGATCTGGCTTATCGCACTGGTAGAAGCTTCAAGCAGTTCTGAACTTTTCTCCGCCTGTTTATGAACAGCGTCACTTCGTCCGCGTAACTCAGTGACAAAGTGGCTAGAATCTTCAAGCCCCTCCGTCATCTGATGCACTTGCTGACTCATCTGTTCAGCGGCACTGGCCTGAGATTCACTATTGATGTTGAGCTGACTGACCTGGCTGTCGAGGGCTTCCGACTGAGATTCCAAAACCTGCGAAACTTCTTTCAATTGATGAGAATTCTGATTTGCCTGATCTAGCACACTTGATAAATGGCGTTCACCTTGGGTAGCTTTATCAGCTACCGCTTCACTTTTTTGTTTTGCGTACTCAGCTAGCTCAATCGCTTGGTCACGCTGTTTCGCCGTAAAAGCTTGAGCAATACAAATCACCACCAGCGGGAGAATGGTTCCTGACCATATTTCAATGCGCAATGCCGGTTCAGACAGAATCAATTGAGGAAAGCTAAAATCCGAGAGATGAAGATACGTCATGGCAGCCGATAACGAAATGACAATCGCACTCCAACAGATCGCCATGAAGCGGGTTCCCGAGAGGAAAAATGCAACAACCAGTAAAGGCACCCAATAGGTTTGAGTTGACTCGACGACGCCACCACTTTGATAAATGATGTTGAGCGCATGGACCGTCATGCCGACAAACCCAAGATTGAGCGCAAAACCGGGATGTTTAAACCACTTCAAACACGCCGCAGAAATCAGCTCTAATACAATAAGAAACACAGAAGTCAGCACTAAGCTGTCATGGCTGTGTTTACTCCATTTAATAAAGCTATAAAGGCCGACGAGGAAAGCAATAAAAGTGAATAGAGACAGGATATCAGCCTGTCGCTGTTGTGATTTTGTCCAATTGTGTTGGCTCGGCATACACGCACGACGCCAGAGAGTGGCTGGGTTCATTGTCAATCATCCTTGATTGAAAGTTGTAAGACCTCCGACCACTATAGATTTGCAACATTTCCATAACAAATCGCATTGTTAGATCTGTTTAGGACGTCTCAATTTTGAAATCACTATGCACAATCAACGGTAACGACCTCGTCGTGCACTGGTTGCTTTACCAGCCAAAGCAACTAAGGTTTTATTGGTATTTGCATGACAGATAGCAACGCCTAGGGCATCAGCGGCATCCGCTTGAGGCTTAGCAGGCAACTTGAGCATTGACTGTACCATGTGCTGCACCTGCTCTTTATCTGCGCCCCCCGTTCCAACTACCGCTTGTTTAATTAAGCGCGCCGCATACTCATAGACAGGGAGATCGGCGTTGACGGCAGCTACGATCGCACTGCCGCGGGCTTGACCAAGCTTTAAGGCGGAGTCTGCATTACGCGCCATAAACACTTGCTCAATAGCGAACACATCCGGTTGAAATTGGGTGATGATTTCTGTCACTCCGGCGTAAATTTGCTTCAGTCGACCGGGCAGCTCTTTTTCTGATGTTCGGATACAACCACTGCCTAAATATTGGAGGTGACGTCCGGTCTGGCGGATGACGCCGTATCCAGTGATGCGGGAACCTGGGTCAATGCCCAAGATGATTGACATAGTGCTTATAAAACCTATTCGTTTAGCCAGCGCGTATCTTAGCTTACCCCATTATCTTTAGCGAGGTTTCAACGCGCGGTCACAATCGCTCTGCTTGATAATCCAGAATCCAAGGTGACTTCGATCACCGCAGTACGTTCATGACTGAGTTTTTCGCCGCTCCAGTAATCATACCAATACACTGGAAAGTCAGAGGTTAAAGTCACTTCTCGAGCAGGTTGCTGGAAGTTAAACAAACAGTGCAGATCATTCTGCTCCGTCATTTTCAAATAAGCATGGTGCAAGCTCAACGAAGTAAATCTAGCCGCGTTTTGGCTATGTTTTTGGCGGATAAACAGGCGGGAGAGTGTTTTCAGAGCGAAGGGCGTCAGTTCGGGCAACGGGTCACCAGATAACAACATGCCACCGCAGGCTAGCAGTGTGTCCCGATGAAACTCGTAATAACGACGCTCTGTGGCCTGATTCGGCAAAGAGACAAACGTGGCGCAGTCTGGATCAATCTGCCACAGTTTTCGATGCTGCCAGCTGCGATAAAACGTTTCTTTCGCGATTTGCTCAAAGCGCCGTTCGTCTCGTTCCACATCGTCTGACACTCGCATGGCATCGACAAGTCCTAGCGATGGCCACATTGGAGCATTACAGCCAAGAATTAAGGCATCCCCCGCTCCTTCGGCAATGGCTTCCATACCCAATCGATACGCTTCAACACCAGTGATGCCGCTCTGATCTCGTCGCCCTTTTAGCGTTCCCCAATAATTCGCATCAAGCTTGAACAGCTCTATCCCCCACTCTTCTCGCATCGTTTTAACCACTTGGGTAAGATGCTCCTGCACATCTGGGTGAGACGTGTCCAAGATATACCAAGGTGTACATCGCCAACCGGCATAAGTCACGTCTTCGGCTTTCAGTAGAGAGCCATCTTCATGAGTCACAAACCAATCTTGATGTTGCTTAAAAAGCTCCGATTCTGGCTGAGCAATAAAGGGGGCTAGCCAAATCGCGGGCTTCTTGCCCTGAAGTTTGATTTCTTTTATCAGCGCTTTTACGCCAGAGGGGAATTTGTCAGACGGCGTGAGCCAGTCTCCCATAAAAGCCTGATAACCGTCATCCAGCAGTACATATTCGAGCGATGCCAACTCATCCTTCATATGATTCATATTATCGAGGACATGGCTCTGCGTAACGTCAGCATAGTAAGCGTACCAGGAGCACCAACCAATAGGCGCTGCCTTCTTCACGCCAGCTCTTGGGGAGTGATGACGCGAAATCATTTGTGCATACTCAGAAAAGAGTGTTGATAACGATTCTCCCTGAAGAACCGCTACAGATTCCAGCTGATTGGATGCCCAATCCAATGGATAAGTACCTTCGCCATCAATGCAGATCTTCAACCAGTTGTGATTCTCTAACTCTACAACTTCAAAATAACCCGCAAAACGGAGGCAAGAAGTAAAGCCAAACAAGGTATAACCTATGGAGTCTTCAACCACCAGATAATTGTAATAGCGCTTTGGTCCTGCTGAAGAATAGATACGATAACTTGAAGAGTTGTCCGGGCAGCGTCCAATATCCACAGGGTTGTCGACGGTACCCGTAGTCTGAGCAAGCATCTGGAAACCATCACCTAGCAGAGTCGCATTATGTTCGAACTCAAACTCCGTAATCGCCAGAACATAGCGCCCACTGATACGGTCATTATTCAAGCCTTGATAACTAAACGCGATTTCATTGTGATGGAGCTCGGCTTGCAAATTGATGTCTCTGACCCGCAGAGTACGACCATTTTCCAAGCTGACTGAAAACGACATAAATGAGCCCCCCAGATCAATCAAATTTGCTGTGCCCTTAATCAAATTAGAGCACTAGGTTTTTTTATTGTCCAATCACTAACTTAGGTAATATTGGTCTGGGTCACGAATTGTTTTCATATCATTTGTGATGGTGATGAAAAATCACTTTTAGATGTCTGCCCGCACAAAGCGGTAATAGCATCCATTCACAGGTAGAGTTTTTGAGAGAAAGAATGAAAGAACCCTAGTAGGAGATGAATCTGGGGGTGTCTTAAAATGAAAAAGCCCTCCAACTCCGGAGGGCAAAAAGGCAGTGGATTATTGCGATAAGCGTCCTGCTTAAAAAAAGCCCACCTTTGTGGGCTTTAAGAGATATGAATAAACCCGATCGTTAAATTAGAATGCGTAAGCTAGTTTAACGAATGATTCGATGTCGCCTTCTTCTGCGCCAACACCTGTCGTAGAGTTAAAGCCTTCATCAGAAATGTGGTAAGCAATATCAACTAGTGCAGTTACGTTATCGGTAAACGCGTAAGAACCACCGAAGTTCACTGCTTCACGAGTATCTTCAATCGTTACGTAACCTGCTGCTAGGTATAGTGCATCAATGGTGTAACCCGCAGATGTGTTGTACATCTTAACTTTTTTGCCATCTGCAAATTCTTCTTCAGCAAAAGTAGCACCGATGCCAACAGAACCAAGCTTCACAGAACCGTTCACTAGGTATAGTTTGTCGGTAGTACCTTTATCTTCATCGTTATCTTCGTAACCAAAGTTAACCATGAAAGTGTCGTTTTCATAACCTAGGTAACCGTTGTAGCCTGGTTGACGCTCTTCTTCAGCAGAGCCGTCCGTATAGTTACGGTCACCATAGTAAGAGATACCGTATTTAACGCCTTCTTTATCGCCTTCAAATTTAACTACCTGACGTGCGTCAGATGCATCATTTGGTGACCATAGGAACTCGATAGTTTGGTCTGCTGCACCATCAACCGCGTCCAGAGCAGTGTCATTTGCATAGCCAGCAGAAACAACACCAGCACCAGTTTTGTAACCAACCCAAGTGTCAGTAATATTGAACTCTGAATCTGATGTACCGTAGTCATTTTCTACGTCAAACTCACCGCCAAATTTACCAACAATGTTACCGTTTTCGTAATCAGCGAAGATATCAAAGCCCGTTACACCACCATTGTAAAACTCTTCATCTTTTTGTCTTTCAATGTTGTTTACCGCACCATTTTCTTTACGGTCTGTTTGGTAGTAACCACCAACTGCGATTTCACCAGATACTGTGAATTGGTCACCTGAAAGAGCTTCTGCTGCTACGGCTGAACCTGCAACAAGAGATAGGGCTGCTGCTAATGCTGTCTTTTTCATTTTCTATGTTCCTATAGATTTTTATTTATGAGCGTCAAATACCATCTGCTCGCTCTGGCTATAGAAACTATTGGCGCCAACCATTATTAACAAATAAATCAATAAAAAATAAACGTAGTCACCTAATTAAGATTCACGAAAAAGGTCAAGCTCCCTTAATTACTAATGACAAACAACTCAATATAAAGGGGAATTTCTATTCTTAACGTAAAAGCCGTGAGGCCACGCTCGAATACGCGGAAGCAAATACTCATTGCAAAATGAGCACAAAGATAACTCTGATGATAAAAATATTTTTGGCTTTCTCAACCTCAACTAAACTTAATTACTAAGAGGTTTGATGGAACAGACTGGTGTATAGATACCAAATTGGAAAATTGATTTTCCTTACTCTCAGCCTATGGAGTGGCCTAGGATGGGCTGCGCCATTACGACTCGCGCAAGACTTATGGCCTCCTTACGTCATGAACTCTGCACTTGGCAGCGGGATAGCCCATGATTTGGTGACAGAAGCGTTAGTCTCCGCTGGTTTTGAAATAGAATATTCTGTCAAACCCTGGTCTAGGGTGCTTAAAGAAACCATTAACGGCAAAAATGACGTCATCATCGCCATCTGGAAAACGGAACAACGTAGCAAAGATTACTTATTCACAGAAGAATACATGTATAACCAGATGGCCTTTATTTCACGTACCGACACCAACTTTGAATACAACTCAATGAACAGTTTGAAAGGCTTACGTGTTGCGTTAATCAACAACTATGCCTACGGCGCTGGATTGCGTGACTACAAAGAAATGATCCCAGCAGACTCAATAGACTTACCCAATAGCATCCGCTTGGTACTTACCGATCGGGCAGATGTTCTCGTCACAGATGAAGCAGTGGGAAGATGGACAGTGAAAGAGATGCGAATCAAAAAGGACAGGCTTCATTTTAGCGAAGCCTACCTTGACTCTACCCCACTGCACGCCGCAGTAAGAAAAGACCATCCTCAAGCCGAGCAAATCGTGACAGCGCTCAACCTGTATTTTAAACATCACGCGGAGCAGAAACTTCATGATCTGCGAATAAAGTACGGTTTGACTAACTAGTACTTTCAGCTTAAAGGATTTTAAACCCGATTGATCGTAATGTCAGAAACGAAGCCATTGCCAAGGCTAGATAACGACGAATGAATCATCTCAGCGACGTCCTCTGCTGCCATAAATCCGGCTGTGTTCAAATCCTTCCCGCTTGACGGCCAGAATTCTGTATCCATACCACCCGGGTATACCGCAATCAACTTCATTGGTTTGCCTTTCAGTTCTAGGCGCACCGATTCCAATAAACCTCTAACTGCCCACTTGACCGCACAATAAGTCGATTCCTGAGCTTTTGGTTGTTGAGCGGCTGTCGACATCACCATAACTACATTAACGGGGTTATCTTGGTATCGCTTGACCGCTTCTTGCAGCACATTAATTGCCGATTTCAGGTTATTGTCGATTAACGCTTGAATCGCATCAGGTTCTTGCTGCTCAAGCAGACCAAAGTACCCTGAGCCCGCACAGTGAATCAAAGTAGTCGGCTGGTCCTGAAAACCATCAAACAAATCAGAGACCGAGCTGTGATTAGCCAAATCACACGTTTGGTAGCTTGATTGCTCTGATAGCTGCGCGTCGACTGCTGCAAGCTTCTCTCGACTACGACCAGTTAACAAAACCGTCTGCCCATCCGCATCAAGCCGTTTTGCTAACGCCGCGCCCAATCCGCTGCTGCCACCTGTAATTACAATCATAATATTCCTTTCATGTTGCGCCTAACCATGCTGGACCTAACAAAGCGTGCGATTGTCGATCAAGAGGTCGGCCAAGATTTAATCATCGGCTATTGATGCCTTTTGCCCATTACCGACGTATCATTGCTGATAGATTCTACTTGCCGTCAGGAATTATAAAAAGCATGAATAAACAGGTGGGGATTAAAAGCCCAGTAGATATTGATAACTTGACCGATTTTGCCCGAGCCTCTTACTACTCTTTGCTCGACACGCTTATCTGCGACCCGGATGCAACGGAAGATGGTGAAGATCACTTCCCAAGGCAGGTGTTTTCAGGCCACTACGTGCCAGTAAAGCCTACTCCCATTTCTGATCCCATCTATGTCAGCCACAGTCGCCCATTTTTTAAACAGTTGGGCTTGCATGACAACCTTGCACTAAGCGAAGAATTCAAACAGCTATTTTCTGGCGATATGAGTCAGGTACCCGCTCCCATGCGCAGCGTAGGTTGGGCGACAGGTTACGCTTTGTCTATCTTTGGCAATGAATACACCGAGCAGTGCCCATTTAGAACGGGCAATGGTTATGGTGATGGACGTGCTATCTCAGTCTTTGAAGGAGTACTCAACCACCAGCGCTGGGAAATGCAGTTAAAAGGTGGCGGCCCAACACCATACTGCCGCGGCGCAGATGGCAGAGCCGTTCTACGTTCAAGCGTCCGCGAATTCCTTGCACAAGAACATATGCATGCACTTGGGGTTTCTTCATCACGATCTTTAAGCTTGTTTGTATCCCAATCTGAAACGGTTGATCGCCCTTGGTATCGTGAAGGCTCTCGCTCTCAAGATCCTGATGTCATGGTCTCAAACCCTGTGGCAATCTCGACTCGAGTTGCGCCGTCTTTCTTGCGTGTTGGTCAACTTGAACTCTTCGGGCGCCGCGCCCGTTGTCAGGAACATCCCAACGCGTTAGTCGAGCTAGAGATGATGGCTTTACACATGATTGAACGAGAGTATGGCGATAAGATAGATGCTAACCTTCCTTTGACTGACAAAGCACTCCGGTTAGCCGTTGAGTTTCGCGAACGGCTCACGACATTAATTACACACTGGTTACGCGTCGGTTACTGTCAGGGCAACTTTAACAGTGACAACTGTGCAGTAGGTGGCTTCACCTTAGATTATGGTCCTTTCGGGTTTTGCGAACGCTTCGAACCCTATTTTCAACCTTGGACAGGTGGTGGTCGACACTTTGCCTTCTTTAACCAGCCATTGGCCGCCGAAAGGAACTTTGAATCTTTCTGCTCCGCGTTAGAAGTGTTATTGCAGTCTTCCCCAGAGCTCATCCAACAATTGGATGAGATTCGCGATGGCTTCTCTTCACTCATGCAAGACAAAATTACCCAGATGTGGGCAGACAAATTGGGGCTCGACACATTTGATGCTCCTCTATTTAACTCGCTACTCGCTCTGATGATGAAGACCCATGTCGATTACACGATGTTCTTCCGCGAACTCTGTGATATTCCAGAGAATGTCTCTGAAATTGCCAAGAGCTTTTACACTGAGCCTGATGAGCTATTAGAAAATGAGTGGAGTAAGTGGTTAACATCATGGCGTAAGTCACTGAATGTTGAAAAAGGTATCGAGGTTATATCTCGTAACATGAAGCAAGTGAATCCTAAATACACTTGGCGCGAGTGGCTTATTGTCCCTGCTTATGAGCAAGCTAGACTGGGAGATTTTACACTTATCCATGAGCTAGAAGAGATATTAGCTGATCCGTATGGAGAGCAATCTAAAGAAGTCGAAGAGAAATACTACAAGCTAAAACCGTTAGAATATTTCGCAGCAGGCGGGGTCTCTCATTACAGCTGCTCTTCCTAGAGCCTGAACCTAAAAATTTAACAGCACTAAACCTTACTTAAGTAAGCAAAGCCAAGTTATAAAAAAACCAGCCAGAGGCTGGTTTTTTTATTCTCTACTTCGAAGTTTAAGCCACTTCGATTGGGCCACCGAATGAGGTTACAGGTGGAACCTTACCAGTGAACTTCTCGAAATCAACGATACAGGTGTTGGCAGAGGTTGCCTGAGCAAGCTCTGAAGAACCGATATCCATTGTTAGCGTATTCGGGTCGCCGTAAGTACAGATCGCACCTTCTTTTTCGTTCAGAGGACCATACCATGCGCCCTCTTCGATACGGATAACGCCACGAGCATAGCTATCCATAAGCACAGCCCCTGCCAGCAATTGACCACGGTCGTTAAACACGCGAACCAAGTCACCGTCTTTGATACCTTTCTCTTTGGCATCCTGAGGGTTGATGTAAACCGGCTCACGACCTTGCACCGCGTAGGTAGCACGGAACTCTTCCGACTCACACATCTGCGAGTGTAGGCGTTTATCAGGGTGACACGATTGCAGCCAGAATGGGAACTTGTCTGAACCCGGTCCACCATGTGAGCGTTCTGTCTTTTCAAACCACATTGGGTGTTCCTGACAGTGCTCATAGCCATAACGACCAATCTTACGGGAGGTAATCTCAATAAAGCCAGAAGGAGTACCAAGTGCGTTAATTTCTGGATCTTCACGGAAATCAGCGTGTCGAACCCAAGGTTTACCTTCGCCGAAATCAAGAACGCTCTGTTCCCAGAAATCGTCGAACGATGGCATGTCGAACTTACCTTTGTTTGCCGCACGGCAGTCATCATACAATGAGCGAACCCACTGCATTTCATCCATACCACGCGTGTACTCGTTATGGCGACCAAATCGACGGCTGAGCTCGGTGAAGATCTCGAAGTCTGTCTTAGATTGGAACAATGGATCCACTAGACGGTGCATCGCAATCAAACCTTTACCTGAATATGAGCCGTAGACATCGATGTCATTACGTTCAAACTGAGTACAAGCTGGTAGAACGATATCAGAGAATCGACACGTTGCAGTCCAAGCAAACTCTACAGTCACCACGGTCTGAAGCTGCTTGAAGGCCTTCTTCATACGGTTGCGATCTTGGTGGTGATGCCATGGGTTGTTCCCTGAAATCACCATCATTTTGTAACCCGGTAACTTCACTTTACTACCGTTGTAGCGAATTTCTTTACCCGGTTCCAACAGACAGTCAATCCAACGGGCAACAGGAATGGTTTTGCTGTAACCGTTGTAGTCATTGTTGTCCCATTTTGGCTTCATACCTTGGTCAAGGTTACGTGGGAAACCACCCGGTGCAGCGAAGCCAGTTGAAGGTACGCCGATACCAGAATAGTGGTGACCATAAGAAATACCACCACCCGGAAGACCAATTTGACCAACCATTGCAGCAACTACTGCCGCCGCCCAATAAGGCTGCTCACCGTGCTCCTGACGCTGAATACACCATCCCATCAGGATCTGTGTGCGACCATTAACTAGCATGCGCGCAAATTCACGGATCTTGTCAGCGCTTACGCCACAGATCTCAGCCGCCCACTCCGGTGTTTTTTCAAGTTTGTCTTTCGTTTCACCTTGAACGTACTTAATAAACTCGTCGAAACCAAGGCAGTAGGTATCAATGAACTTCTGATCGTGAAGTTTTTCGTTGTACAACACATGAGCGACCGCCAACATAAACGCAACGTCAGTCATTGGGTTAATGTACAAGTGATCATTTTGTAGAAAACGCTGAGTTTTGTTTTTCACTGGGTCAACAGAAAGTACGTTGATTTCGCCTTTAGCGACTTTCTCTTTCAGTTGCTCCAAGTAAGGGAATGACTGGTGAGTTTCACAGTTCCAACCAACCTGAAGGTTCTTCACCGGATCATTAGCCCATAGGATGATGTTGTCTGAGTTTTCCAGAATCTCAGACCACGATGTACCTTGAGCGTAAACTTCCGTCGAGCCCAGAACGTAAGGCAGAATCGTCTGACCTGCACCCGTTGAGTAGTCACCAACTTTAGTAATGAAGTTACCATGCATACCTACCGCACGTTGCATGTGGCTGGTACAGCTATGGAATTGACCGGTCTGACGCCAACCCGTTTGGCCTGCGTGCAATGCCCAAGGTCCATAGTCTTTCTGAATGCGCTCTAACTCACGGTAGAACAGATCCAAAGCTTCATCCCAAGTAACACGAATAAAACGGTTGTCGCCGCGAGTTTCGGCACTGTACTTGTGCTTTTTCAACCAATCTAGGCGCACCATTGGGTAGCGGACACGAGACGGGTTATAAATAACACCTTTGATACCGTTGATCATATCAGTTGGGTTGGTATCGGTTTCTAGCGGCTTGATCTCTTGAACTTTACCCGCGTAGATATGGGCACGGAATGCGCCCCAGTGAGAACCGGAGACTTTCCAAGTTCCTGTTGTTTCAGCTGCGCTTGCAGAAGCAGATGCCAATAAGCTTGGACCGATTACTGACGCTGCACTGGTCGTTGCTACACCTTTAAGAAAACTTCTTCGTGTAATAGCCATTTCAATTACTCCATCCGACGCTTATTAGTGATGACCTTCAGCAAAATCTGAAGAGTGCTTCTGTAGGTACTTCAATACTAGGGCTTCGCTATCTGTGTCGAAGTTAACAAACGCCAACATACCATTGAACATACCAGGCCAAGTGTTCGCATCGAAGTGCGCTTCATCAGGCTGAGTGTGACAAACTGAACAGTTGGTCTTATACGCTTCGCTCGCTTTTTCCCAGATTGGAGTGACGTCGTTTAGCATTGCTTCTTTTTTCATCCAAACGGTTGCTGCCACTTTCTCCCATGGGAGACCAGTTAGCTCATCGACTTTTTTCTCGCCTTTTGTAACCACATCATCACTGGTTGCCGCTTCTTTAAGTAGTGAACCAACTGCGATGTTCATACCAAAGTCTTCCTGAATAACTCGACCAAAGCCTTTTGCTTTGCGCCAGCCATCAATTTCAACTTTCATCATTTCGCCCTTGTCTTCCAGAACTGTAACTGTCGATGCTGGGTTAAGCAGGCCCGCTTCTTCAGCGCCCGTTTCATCAAAGTAGACAGGTAAATGGCGAACGCTCACCAAGGCGTTACCCACCGAGTAATCTGTGCTGGAAGTCAGCTGCTCCAGTTCACCAACAATCCCACCAATACTGTCCATACCAGCTGGAAGCTTGTGGGCAATACCTTTATGACAGTCAACACAACTCTGATCTTTTTCCGCCGCTTGCTTCATTTGGATGCGAGCCGTTGGGGACATTTGTTCGAAGTCCATTGACTCATAGTTGTGGCAGTTTTTGCACTCCAAGGATTTGTTCGCAGAGAAACGATCCCATTCGTGTTTAGCGAGTTCGATACGGCGCTCTTCAAATACACCTGGTTCGTCGTAGTTACCAAACACTTGGGCGAATACTTCTTTAGAGGCTTGCATCTTACGAGCAATTTTATCAGTCCAGTTATGAGGAACGTGACAGTCAGGACAAGTAGCGCGAACACCAGAATGGTTTTTCCAGTGAACAGTTTCCTGAAGTTCAACGTATACGTTGTCACGCATGGTATGACAGCTGATACAGAATTCTTCGGTGTTCGTTGCTTCTAGTGCTGTGTTGAAACCACCCCAGAAGATGACACCTGCGATAAAACCGCCCATAGTCAGCACGCCAAGGCTGATATGTACTGCTGGGCGCGTCATGGTACGCCACAGTTTAACGATCAATGATTTCATGGTTTGCTCTCTTAAAATCTTTTCAAAAATGTGGAAATGAGCTCACTGGCTTACATGCCATGGGCGCCAGGTGGTCCAAAGAAGAATACTTGCAGCATCCAAACAATGAATCCGTAGCCGCCTACGAAAGCCACACTTAGAACCGGGAAGAGAACAACCGCGATGAAGAGAAAAGACTTCCACTCCAGCGAGCGTTTTTCACCACTCTCAATTTTGTTAACATCACTCATACATTTGCCTATTTTGTATTTAGTGTTATTGGATAGCTCTTGTAACCGAGCTAACGTTTTTTACAATCTCTAGATAAAAATGTTAGACCATACTAATCGTAGGGTTCAATTAAATCCGCCCCACCACACCTTGTTATTCAACACTTTTTTGAGCTCATCCAGAGATGTGTTTGATTAATAATTCATATATCAACATGCATAATTTTATGAAGATTTATTAACAGACAAACATTGTTAAAAAAACAACCAACAAACAACAAATAAGCAACATTTTGCGAGTATTTTTAAGGGTGTAGCACGTTATCCACCCCATAAAAGAACACCTAAATGTTAATAAGTTGTATCGGGGAATGTATAAAACTCAGGCAGCTTAACCATGTAAAAGTCGAATGTACTAGAACTGAATCGGGCACTTTTTCGTGGAATTCGACCCTTACTAAAGTTTTTAGGTATACAATGCGCATTGAAATTTTAGGGGAGAAATCATGAGCAGCGTTGTAGATATTTCTTGGCCACTGCTGGCATTATTTTTTTGTACTCTGACGATCCCAGTACTCATCAGTCGCTATTACCGGCTTAATATCGAAAGAGAAGCGCTCATTAGCGTCGCTAGAATGACCATACAGCTATTGTTGGTCGGTATTTACCTTCAGTACTTGTTCACTATAAACAGCCTGCTTGTAAACGTTTTGTGGTTGCTGGTCATGACTTTAATTGGTGCGAGCTCCATCATCAGCAAGGCTAAGCTGCCTAGGAAGCCTTTAATGTACCCTGTTACCGCTGGTTTATTCGTCGGCCTTTTACCTATTCTGATACTCATATGTGTCGTGATCGTTCAGCCACAACCGCTCTTTAATGCACAGTATCTGATCCCCTTGGCGGGAATGCTTCTGGGAAATTCACTGAGCGGCAATATCGTCGCATTACAGAATATGTTTACCTCAATCGATACTCGTCGCAGTGAATATGAGGCTGCGCTTGCCTTAGGCGCTTCTCCTCAGTTCGCCACATTACCCTTTGTAAGAGAGTCGATTAAAAAGTCCCTAGCTCCCACTTTGGCCTCAATGACCACTAGCGGCCTAGTTACATTGCCAGGAATGATGACAGGCCAGATTTTAGGAGGAGCAAGCCCACTTACCGCGATCAAGTATCAGTTAATGATCATGGTCGCGATCTTTGTCATGCTGTCTGTCTCCATCAGTTTGACCCTCAGCTTATCTGTTCGAAGCTGCATTAATAAAGAAGGAAGAGTCTTAGTGGATCTTAATAACACACCGTCATGACAATAAGGATCCACGAGTAGAAAAGATCTTATCCACAGAATCTGTGGATAACCATGTCATACTACTCAGGATAACTTCGATTCTTCCTCTCAAACGTATTCTAGTCAGTAAAAATTGTTAGTATTCATATGCATATGAATTAGCTCAAACGACGTCATAAAACCGTCAAATCCCGAGATTATGCTTTAGACAATTGATCTTGTGAGGTTAAAAACATGCAACTTGACGCTTTCTATCGCCCTAACGACGTAGTCCAACTGGAAAACGAAGATAGTCGTGACTGGTTAGTCTCTCTACCAGAAGAAATATTGGAAATGGATGACATCATTGAAGAGCCGTGGGGGCAACTTCATTGAGATCCGCAAGATCAAAAAAGGCTCGTTCTTCAACGAGCCTTTATTCATTCAATTCGGGTTAGTCTCTCAGATAAATCATCCAATACCACATCCCAACAAAGACACCACCACCAATGATGTTACCGAGAGTCACAGGTATAAGGTTGTTGGTGATAAAGTTGAGCAAATTCAAATCCGCGTAATCAGCAATATTCGCTCCCGTCATCTGCCAAAACTCAGCAGGTGCAAAAAACTTGATACCAATAGCCATCGGCACCTGAAACATATTTGCGATGCAATGCTCAAAACCAGCAGAGACGAACATCGCCACAGGTAAAATCATCACAGCAATTTTATCTGTCAGTGTACGCCCACTAAATGTCATCCAAACCGCGATGCAGACTAAAACATTACACATAATGCCCAGCGCGACCGCAGAAACAAAACTGTGATGCAGTTTATGCTGAGAGATAGCCATAGCGTTGAGGCCAACTTGGCCGCCATCGAACATATACTGTTTGGTTAGCAACATACACACCACTAGCAATAACGCACCGATGAGGTTTCCACTGTACACAACAGCCCAGTTTTTCATCAGCATTTTCCACGTAATCTTACCACTCGCACGGGCAACCAAGGTGAGAACTGAACTGGTAAACAACTCGCCACCGGTAACGACAACGAGTATCAAACCTAAACTGAATGCTAATCCACCTAACAAGCGAGTAAGGCCCCAAGGTAAGTCCCCGGCCCCAGTCGTGACTATTGTGTAGAAGACAAACGCAATACCGATATGAATACCAGCCGAAATGGCCAGAAGAAACGACTTCATCGGGTCTTTCGTCACTTTACCTACACCGATTTCAGCGGCACGTTCCGCCATCTGTGGCGGCAATAGAGAATCAAACTGGTTTAAGTTCATCATGGTAAAACATTTAAATTAATGTGGATTTGTGGGCGCGGATAATTACTCTTATTGTGCTCAATTTCAAGCCTTAATTCCCTGCACGCAACGAAGTGGCTTTAAAACAATAAAAACTTCGAGTGTTTGTCAGGTTTAGAATAATAAAAGAAGGTAAAATAAGAACCTTTAAAATGAGTAATATTACATTAAATCAATTGATTAGAATTCATTTGAAGTCAGTAATATTTTCATCAAAGGCATTTAGTCAATTTCTTCATATCAACCTTCACCGTTATGAAGTTTAAGCATTAAGAAAAACACCTTAAACACAGTTAAACAGTTGGTCAATAACTAATCGAATCAACGTCTATTTTTATGCAAATTAAGGGATAGATAACATTTCTCTTTGCCCATAATTGATGAATACCAATACGAGGATTATGGTTGTTTTAATACTTTCTCTAAGGAATTCATTATGAAATATACCGCTGATAAGATCGCCGAATTAAACCTGTTACTTCAATTCGACATTAGCAGCGCCGCTACTGGCATTAAAGTTCATCATGATGCATCAGAAGATATGCAATCGGCGGTTCAACGACTATTTGATAAAGGCCTATGTACTCTCCCTGACGGCGGTTACCTCACTGACGAGGGCATCGAAGTTGCCGAACATGCAGACAAAATTTTACGCGTTTTATCTAGTTAGATTTGTCTATCGTAGGAACACTGCTTAAGGCGTTCTTGTTGTCAGTCGGTTGCTTTAACCGACTGACGATTGAGTCTATATCTATTTTTTCCAATCCTTGATTAAATATTTCTCTTATCGCTTTACCTTCCGGCTGATTTTTAAACGCCATATAAAGCTGCTTATTCTCAAGCAATCTAGCATTCATTCTCAAACGTTTCCTCAACAGCCCCTCTCGCACATCAACACTGATAAGATATTCTAGGACATTTGGGTCAATCACGGCCGCATCCAGTCTTCCTTTGGCCACTTTATGAATGTTTCTGGTGTCATTAGCTGATGCCTCAACTTGCAGGTGACCTTCTGCCACCATTTGGTCAAACTCTTTGGTATTGACATAACCTTGTACAACACCAATGCGAAGGAATCTGAGATCAGAGAGACTTTCCCACTCAATCGGAAAGCGGGTATTTTCGACAAAGCCCAATGGGCCACTGCCTATAGAGTCAGAGAAAATAAAATCAGAGGTTTCAAAAAAATATTCGGGGAAATAGCCCATGTATCTGTCAGATTTAGTAGCTAATGCCACAGCTCTCACCCAAGGTTGAAAGTCTACCACCAGCTCATATCCCATTGCTGCAAAAGCCTCGCGAGCAACGGCAACAGAGTAACCATTTTCAGGCAAGTCTGCGCCTGAATAAGGTGGCCACTCTAGAGATGTCATATAAACTTTTTGTTCGGCCGCTACACTTGAGCAAAACAAGGTGGCCCATAACAAACACCACTTCATGTACTTACCTAAAAAGTCGAGTGGCAAAACGCACCCAATACTTAATAATAGACTCAATAATAAGAGATTGGGTTTGTTGGTGAAGCGAAGCAAAGGCTATGAAACCATCAAACTAACTGTTGATTATTCTCAGCGTCTTTAAGATAGTTAAATGGAAAATCACTTTGGACAAGGACTTAGTGTGAAAAACATATTGATCATTGGTGGCGGATGGCTAGGTAAGCCTCTCGCCCATTACCTAGAAACCATAGGGCACAAAGTGTATGTGAGCCGCACCACTGATGATGGTGTAAAAGAGCTGGAAGCTCAGCATCTCACAGGGCTAAAAATCGACTTACAGACTAATCCGGATATTGTCGCTCAAGCCATTAGTAACACTAAAGCGGACATTGTGATTGGCTGTTTCCCTCCCGGTTTTAGAAAAGGGATGGGACAACAGTACGCTCAACACTGGAATATGCTCTGCCAGGCTTGCCTAGTTGCTCAGGTTAAGAAAGTCATCATGGTCAGCTCGACCACCGTATACCCCAACCTAGCTGACGCCTTAGATGAAGATGCTGCCTCTCTCAATAAAGCGCACAACAGCAAGTTATTCTCGGAAAAAGCAGCTACGATGCTGCAAGCAGAACAGTACGTAATTGATTCAGGGCTTGATTACGGCGTTGTCCGCTGCAGTGGACTCGTTGGACCTGATCGTCACCCTTCTCGCTTTGTCGATAAATTGAAGCAAGTCAGTGAACTTGCGCCGGCCAATATGCTTCATCTAACCGATGCAATAGGTGCAACAAGCTTCGTTGCTCTCAACTGCAAGAACGTTGTAATCAATGCGACGACACCCAACACGGTTAGCAAGGCAGAGTTTTATCAAGCAGCGCTCAACAGTGTCGGCTCTGATGTCCGCCTACCACCTGTTGTACAACAAGCAGACAAACGAATTCTAGCGGATCGCTTGCAAAAATTGGGCTATCGCTTTCATTACCAGCACACTTTAGAACTTGTATAGCACTGGGAATCCAATATGAGTACCAAGCTTTTCCAACACATAGAAAATCTGTGGGATTACATGCAGCTCGCTCAGCCATTACATAAAGCTGACTGCCTATTTGTACTTGGTAGCAACGACGTTAGGGTTGCAGAGCATGCAGCAAAACTTTATCACGATGGTTGGGCAAACAAGATTGTGTTTTCTGGTGGCGTTGGACGGCTAACAGACGGTATTTTTGATCAAACCGAGGCACATACTTTTGCTGCTATAGCTAGAGATCTCGGGGTACCCTCAGTTGATATCATCCTCGAAGATCAAGCGACCAATACCGGTGAAAATATACAGTTAACGGCCAAACTTCTCACCGAACTTTGCTACGATTTTCGCTCATTCATATTGGTTCAAAAGCCCTATATGGAGAGGCGAGCTTACGCTACTTTCATGAAACAATGGCCAAATGAAGTCAACCATGTCTGCGTGACATCCCCTAAAACCGCTTTTATTGATTACTTTAGTGAAGAGATATCTCTTGATGTTACCGTTGAAGCTATGTTGGGTGATTTTGAGCGAATCAAAGAATACCCCAAAAAAGGATTTCAGATAGAACAGGAAATACCGCCACACATTGAGACGTCCTATCTCGCATTAAGATCTGTTTTCAATTGACACAAAAAAGCCAGAGCTTCACACGCTCTGGCTTTTTCATTCAACACACGACTTAGTGTACAGCCGCTTCTTTTTCACTTAAGTACTTAAACTTAAGCTCATCTTTCTTCAGATTGACTTTCACGGTGCCGCCGTCGACCAACGTACCGAACAGCAGCTCATTGGCAAGAGGTTTCTTCAGTTGTTCTTGAATAACACGTCCCATTGGACGCGCACCCATCGCCTTGTCGTAACCTTTCAGCGCTAACCAATGGCGTGCATCATCCGATACTTCTAGTGATACACCACGCGCATCCAGCTGCGCTTGAAGTTCAACAATAAATTTATCAACCACTTGATGGATAACATGTTCATCAAGGCTGTTAAACCAGATAATGTTGTCCAGACGGTTACGGAACTCAGGCGTGAACACCTTCTTGATCTCTGATATCGCATCGTGGCTGTGATCCTGCTGGATCAGGCCGATGGATTTCTTGACCGTTTCCTGAACGCCAGCGTTGGTTGTCATCACAAGAATGACGTTACGGAAATCAGCTTTACGACCATTATTATCCGTCAAGGTACCATTATCCATAACCTGAAGAAGCAGGTTAAAGATATCTGGGTGAGCTTTTTCAATTTCGTCCAGAAGTACAACAGAGTGCGGATGTTTGATTACCGCGTCGGTTAACAAACCACCTTGATCGTAACCAACATACCCCGGTGGCGCACCAATCAAGCGGCTCACAGAATGGCGTTCTCCATATTCAGACATATCGAAACGAAGTAGTTCAATACCCATCAGTTTAGACAGCTGAACCGTGACTTCCGTTTTACCCACCCCAGTTGGGCCTGCAAACAAGAATGACCCCACAGGTTTGTTATCAGCACCAAGACCAGCACGTGTTAGCTTGATGGCTTCGCTCAGAACGTCAATGGCGTCATCCTGACCAAATACCAGCATCTTCATCTTCTCATCCAAATTCTGAAGAATCTCTTTATCGGAAGAAGACACAGACTTTTCAGGAATACGAGCCATTTTCGCTACCATCGCCTCAATGTCGGCAACACCAACTGTTTTCTTACGACGGCTCGCAGGCGCTAGACGATGGCGAGCACCAGCCTCGTCAATCACGTCAATGGCTTTATCTGGTAAATGGCGCTCGTTGATGTATTTCGCCGAAAGCTCTACCGCAGCACGAAGTGCTTTGTTGGTGTAGCGCACCTCATGGTGAGCTTCATACTTAGGTTTCAGACCCATCAGGATTTTCGTTGTGTCATCAAGCGATGGTTCAACAATATCAATCTTCTGGAAACGGCGAGACAGGGCACGTTCTTTTTCAAAGATGTTGCTGTATTCCTGATACGTGGTTGAACCGATACAACGTAATTTACCACTGCTTAGCAGAGGCTTAATCAGGTTAGCAGCGTCAACTTGACCACCAGATGCTGCACCAGCACCAATAATGGTATGGATCTCATCAATGAAAAGAATCGCGTCGTCTTCTTTCTCTAGTTGCTTAAGAATGGCTTTGAAACGTTTTTCAAAATCACCACGATACTTGGTGCCAGCCAGTAGCGAACCGATATCCAGAGAATAAATTACACTATTCTTAATAATTTCAGGGACTTGTCCTTCAACAATTCTCCACGCCAAACCTTCAGCAATGGCTGTCTTACCGACGCCCGCTTCACCCACTAGAAGTGGATTGTTTTTGCGGCGGCGACACAATACTTGAATAGTTCTTTCTAGCTCTTTGTCGCGACCGATCAGTGGATCAATCTGGCCTTGCTTAGCAAGCTGGTTCAAGTTGGAAGCAAAACTCTCTAGGCGCTCTTCCGAACCTGCTTCTTCAGTACTGTCACTGCTACTGAAAGAGTCAGATGAAGAAGAGTCATCACCTGAGCTTGATGCTTTGGTAATACCGTGTGAAATAAAGTTAACGATATCCAGACGGCTAATATCATTCTTCTTCAGAAGATAAGCCGCATGAGACTCTTGTTCACTAAAGATAGCGACCAAAACATTGGCGCCTGTTACTTCACTGCGTCCTGAAGACTGCACGTGGAACACCGCGCGCTGCAGGACACGTTGAAAACTTAATGTAGGTTGGGTTTCGCGAGTTTCATCATTTTCAGGGATAAGAGGAGTTGTCTGATCAATGAAGATATCTAACTCGCTTCTTAATGCATCGATATCTGCCTGACAGGCAAGAAGGGCTTCCCTTGCGGCATCGTTTTCCAACAATGCTAGCAGGAGGTGCTCGACAGTCATGAACTCATGTCGTTTGTCTCTAGCGCGGGAGAATGCGCCGTTTAGACTCGACTCTAACTCTTTATTCAGCATAAGTACCTCCTTTGGCAGCAACTTGGGTTGCTTGATTCAGCTTTACGCTTGCTCCATTGTACAAAGCAAAGGATGCTCGTTTTCTTGAGAATACATAGTGACTTGCGCTACTTTGGTTTCCGCGACTTCGGCAGTGAACGTGCCACATATCGCTTTGCCTTCGTAATGCACTTTGAGCATCACTTGTGTTGCCTTGTCTATATCCATAGAGAAAAAACGCTCTAGGATTTCAATCACAAAGTCCATTGGTGTGTAATCATCGTTATTCAAAACAACGTTATACATGGACGGCGGCTTTACTTTTGTTTTTTCTAGCTCCAGTAAATCAGAGTCTGGAGTGACCCATTCAAATTGCTTGCTCATGACTAATCGTGTTTAGAAAGTTGCTTAAGATAATTTTACCACTTCACTGTGCGGAAGTTATCGATTTAGCTCTTATAAGTAAGAACAAATTGAGCCAAGCAAATTTGTGCCCTTACTTAGAGACTAATGCAGCAATTGTATCGCTGCAAATAAAAGATTTCTATCAAACAGCATTCTCTATCTAATTGATTAAAAAGACACCAAAAACCATTCAGAGCATAAATACAACAGACCGGATTACGCTGAAATTCGTTGCAAAAATGTAAATCTTAAAAGTGATTTGTTTGCAAATATGTTGAGTGTGATACGTTTTTCCTATTGACTGAACTCAATCATTGGCTACATTGGTCAAATAGTGACTCAAAATTTGGCAGCGGCTGAATGGATATTCACTTTTTGTTTACACACGGAATCATCGTGTAATCACACAACTTCAGTAACAATATGCATGAGGGATGTATAGCATGGCTACAGGTACAGTAAAATGGTTTAACAACGCCAAAGGATTTGGTTTTATCTGTCCGGAGGGTGAAGACGGTGATGTCTTCGCGCACTACTCCACAATCAAAATGGATGGGTATCGTACTCTGAAAGCAGGCCAACAAGTCACATTTGAAGTGGAAGAAGGTCCTAAAGGGTATCACGCAAGTTCTGTGGTACCAGTAGAAGCTCAAGCCATTAAATAATACGCTGCCAAACAACGTTCGACACCCAAAGTGTCGAAGTAGAGAAATAAAAAACCCGCCATTTGGCGGGTTTTTCAATTTCAAAATGACTAATTAGTCATTGATGATAGCGTTTAATGTTGCGCTTGGACGCATCAGCGGTGCAGCTTTGTCAAACTCAGGTGCGTAGTAACCACCCAGTTCACCTGCCACGCCCTGCGCGCCGTTAAGCTCAGCGACGATCGCGTCTTCTTTTGAAGATAGTGCTTCAGCAACAGGTGCAAACTCTGCGGCTAGGTCTGCATCAGCAGTTTGAGCTGCTAGCGCTTGCGCCCAGTAGGTTGCTAGGTAGTAATGGCTACCACGGTTGTCTAACTCGCCGACTTTACGCGAAGGTGACTTGTTGTTATCCAAGAACTCACCCGTTGCTTTGTCTAGTGCATCAGCCAGTACCTGAGCTTTAGCATTGCCAGTCACTGTACTTAGGTGCTCTAGAGACGCCGCTAGTGCAAGGAATTCACCAAGAGAATCCCAACGTAGGTGGTTTTCTTTCTCAACCTGTTGAACGTGCTTAGGTGCCGAACCACCCGCTCCAGTTTCAAACAGGCCACCACCATTCATTAGTGGCACAATTGAAAGCATTTTAGCCGACGTACCAAGCTCTAGAATCGGGAATAAATCCGTTAGGTAATCACGTAGTACGTTACCTGTTACAGAAATAGTATCCTGACCTTCTTTAATGCGCTCTAGAGAGAACTTACATGCATCCAGTGGTGCTAGGATCTTGATTTCTAGACCTGCTGTATCGTGGTTAGGTAGGTAAGCATTCACCTTCTTGATCAGCTGAGCGTCATGTGCACGATTCTCATCTAACCAGAACACCGCTGGTACACCTGTTGCGCGAGCACGTGTTACCGCCAGTTTCACCCAGTCTTGAATCGGAGCGTCTTTCACCTGGCACATACGGAAGATATCGCCTTCCTCAACGGCTTGCTCTAGTAGTACTGCACCAGCAGCATCAACAACGCGGATTGTGCCCGCTTGGTCAAGAATAAAAGTCTTGTCGTGAGAACCGTACTCTTCCGCTTTCTGAGCCATTAGACCTACGTTTGGCACGCTACCCATTGTCGTTGGATCAAACGCACCGTTTTCTTTACAGAAATCGATAACCGCTTGATAGATGCTTGCGTAGCTACGATCAGGGATCATCGCTTTGGTGTCTTTCTGCTTACCATCTGGACCCCACATTTGGCCAGAAGAACGCAGCATTGCAGGCATAGAAGCATCAACGATGATGTCGCTTGGCACGTGAAGGTTAGTGATACCACGATCTGAATCAACCATAGCTAGCGGTGGTTGAGTTTCGTAAACAGCTTGCAGCGCAGCTTCGATTTCTTCTTTTAGAGCAGCTGGTAGAGAGGCAATCTTAGCGTAAACATCGCCAATACCGTTGTTCACATCTACGCCCAGTTGATCAAATACGTCACCGTACTTAGCAAACACATCTTTGTAGTAAACTTTAACCGCGTGACCGAAGATCACTGGGTCAGACACTTTCATCATGGTCGCTTTCATATGAAGCGATAGAAGAACATCTTGCTGTTTCGCATCAGCAATTTCTTTTTCAAAGAATTCTACTAATGCTTTTTTGTTCATTACTGAACAATCAATGATTTCTTGGTCTTGCAGAGCGAATGGTGCTTTAAGCTCTTTAACCGCACCGTCAGCCGCAGTGAATTCGATTTTAACTTCCGTCGCACCTTCTACCGTGTGAGACTTTTCGCTACCAAAGAAATCGTTACCAGACATGCTTGATACATGGGACTTAGAATCTTTAGACCACGCACCCATTGAATGAGGGTTTTTCTTCGCGTAGTTCTTAACCGACAGTGGCGCACGACGGTCTGAGTTACCTTCACGTAGTACAGGGTTTACTGCGCTACCTTTGATTTTGTCGTAAGTCGCTTTGATGGCTTCTTCTTCATACGTGCTTGGCTCTTCAGGGTAGTTAGGCAGATTGTAGCCTTTGTCCTGAAGTTCTTTGATTGCCGCTTTAAGCTGTGGGATAGAAGCAGAAATGTTTGGAAGTTTGATGATGTTAGCTTCAGGCGTTTTCGCTAGCTCACCCAGCTCAGCCAGTGCGTCACCAATGCGTTGTTCTTCAGTCAAATGCTCTGGGAAGTTTGCAATAATACGCCCAGCTAGAGAGATATCACGAGTATCAACATCAATACCAGATGAAGCCGTGAAAGACTGAATGATTGGTAGCAGTGAATACGTTGCTAGTGCAGGAGCTTCATCAGTGATGGTGTAAATAATTGTAGGTTTTTCTGTAGGCATGAAATTTCCCTATTGTTCTTACAAAGCCCGTCGGATGAACGGCTTTGGGTTGTGTGTCCGCCAACAAGTTGAATTGTCATCCCCTCACTTGTTTGCGATTTATTGTCTCTTTTGTTTTTTCCTTACGTTTGCTTAAGCGTAAGATCCGTGAGAACTGTACTTTTATAATTAAACAAAATCGGAAGAATAGTCTATTATCTTGTGCACCAATCCTGTTTTCGGGCGCGCACATCATAGCCTAAAACGGATGGTTTTGAAAATTTTCGCCCACACTTCGTTTACATTTTTGCAAGGTAGTTAACATGTCACCACGCTCACGCCGTGAGTCCTCCACGCCTTCCTCTCGTTCGCGTAAGCCCGGTTTTAAACACCCGACTTCGACCAATAAAACCAAGCATCACTCATCAAAGAACCGTAAAAAGCCGGCGAGCAGTAAGCCTAAAATAGCACCCGAAGATCGCAAGGTGATCGTGTTTAATAAACCATTTGATACTTTGAGCCAATTTACTGATGGCGAAGGCCGAAAAACACTCGCTGACTTTATCCCAGTAAAAGATGTCTATGCCGCTGGACGCTTAGATAGAGATAGCGAAGGGCTAATGGTACTGACTAATGATGGCATATTGCAGGCAAAGCTGACTCAACCAAAATCTAAGTCACCGAAAACGTATTGGGTGCAAGTTGACGGCGCACCGTCAGAATCTGATCTCGATAAATTAAGGAAAGGGGTTGAGCTTAAAGATGGCATGACTCTACCCGCAAAAGTTGAAGTAATGGCAGAGCCCAGTGTATGGGAACGCACCCCTCCCGTTCGTTTTAGGGCCAATATTCCGACCACTTGGCTGGCTATCACTATTATCGAAGGACGAAACCGTCAGGTACGCCGCATGACGGCCAATATTGGCTTCCCTACTCTACGTCTAATTCGATACTCAATGGGCGATATTACGCTGGGTGAATTGCAGCCAGGTGAATGGAAAGAAATCCTGATCTAAGTGCCAGTACGATTACTTCGCATATACAAAAACGGCGCTTCAATTGAAGCGCCGTTTACTTTTTCTATGAACGAAAAGCTTATTCTGCGTCTTTCTCTTTGGCAGCCGTTACTGCAATCGCAAGCTCTTCCAGTGCTGCTGGGTTTGCAACACTTGGTGCATCTGTAAGTAGACACGCCGCGGCTGTTGTTTTAGGGAACGCGATAACATCACGGATGTTCTCTGTACCACATAGCAACATAACCAGACGATCTAGGCCGAATGCAAGACCTGCATGTGGAGGCGTACCAAATTTCAGAGCGTCAAGCAGGAAGCCAAACTTAAGCTGCTGTTCTTCCGCATCAATACCTAGAATATCAAACACGGCCGCCTGCATTTCTGCGTTGTGAATACGAACAGAACCACCACCGACTTCGTAGCCATTGATAACCATATCGTAAGCATTTGAGTTCGCTGCTGCTGGGTTTGCTTTCAATTCTTCAGCATTCACACCTAATGGAGAAGTGAATGGGTGGTGCATTGCGTGCAGGTTGCCTTCGTCGTCTTCTTCGAACATTGGAAAGTCAACAACCCATAGCGGAGCCCATGCGTTTTCGTCTGTTAGTTCAAGGTCTTTACCCAGTTTCAGACGCAGTGCACCCATTGCTTCCGCAACTGTGTTCGCTTTATCGGCACCGAATAGAATGATGTCACCAGATTCAGCTTGAGTGCGATCCAGAATGCCGTTGATCACATCTTCATTTAGGAACTTAGCTACTGGAGATTGGATACCTTCCATACCTGCAGTGCGGTCGTTAACCTTCATCCATGCAAGACCTTTCGCGCCATAGATGCCAACGAACTCACCATAGCCATCAATCTGCTTACGAGTTAGAGAAGCGCCGCCCGGTACTCGAATTACTGCAACTCGACCTTTCTCATCGTTTGCTGGGCCTGAGAATACTTTGAACTCAACGTCTTTCACTAGATCAGCAACGTCTACTAGCTCTAGTGGGTTACGTAGATCTGGTTTATCGCTACCGAAACGACGAATCGCTTCTGAGAAAGGCATCACTGGGAATTGTCCTAGGTCTACGTTTAGTAGCTCTTGCCACATATCGCGAACCATTTTCTCAGTCGTTGCACGAACTTCATCAGCCGTCATGAAAGACGTTTCGATATCGATCTGAGTGAATTCTGGTTGACGGTCAGCACGTAAGTCTTCATCACGGAAACACTTAACGATTTGGTAGTAACGGTCAAAACCAGACATCATTAGCAGCTGTTTGAATAGCTGCGGAGACTGAGGTAGCGCGTAGAACGAACCTTTGTGAACGCGGCTTGGTACTAAGTAGTCACGTGCGCCTTCTGGCGTCGCTTTAGTTAGAACTGGAGTCTCAATGTCTAGGAAACCATTGTCATCTAGGAAACGACGAACAAAGCTAGACGCTTTAGCACGTAGCTTGATGCGATCGCTCATTTCAGGGCGACGAAGGTCTAGATAGCGATACTTTAGACGCTGCTCTTCAGAATTCTTTTGATTGAAATCTAGTGGCAGAACGTCCGCACGGTTGATGATTTCAAGACCTTTCGCGATGATCTCAACTTCACCCGTTGCCATATCTTTGTTTACTTGGCTATCTGGGCGAACACGAACTTCGCCAGTTAGCTTGATACAGAATTCATTACGAAGTGTGTTAGCTACTTCATACGCATCTGCCATATCTGGATCAACAACTACCTGAACGACGCCTTCACGATCTCGCATATCGATAAAAATAAGACCGCCTAAATCACGACGACGGTTAACCCAGCCGCAAAGTTCTACAGTTTGTCCTGCAAGGGACTTGTTCAGGTGACCACAGTAATGGGTACGCATAATGAATTTCCCAATCTCTTTAAATTTGTTAATTACTCGATATCAGCGTTTTCCTAGCTGATAGCGCAAAGATCCATTTATACGCTGAAAGTCATTCAAAATCGACTACTCAGAATACAATTTATTGCTATTTATCTGGTTTTGATGCTTTTTAGCGCAATAAAAGAGCAAAACCACATCAATCAGAAAAAATTGGCGCTGATTATAGCTTGAAAGTACCGTTCTCTTCAAAACTCTCGTAAAGTGGTTAAGCGTTAAAGGTAGAGATGGCTCGATATGGATGGATTACCCCTTAGACTTGGCTTGACCATGTGGTCGCACAATAACTGGCAACAAAGCTTCTACGGCAGTGGCACTAAGCCCGTAGAAAGGTTAGAAAAGTACGCTCAGGTTTTCCATACTGTCGAAGGGAACACGACGTTTTACGCCACACCAAGTGTTTCAACCGTACAGAACTGGCGAGCTGCGACGCATGATGATTTCAAGTTCACTTTTAAGCTGCCTAAAGCGATCACTCACCAACAAATGCTACGAGGCAGCCAAGGGCCACTCAATGAGTTCATGCAAATCATGGCACCTTTGCATGACCGCATCGGCCAGTGGACCATTCAGTTGCCAGCGGCTTTTGGCCCAGAACATCTCAGCAACCTGCAAAGATTCTGCGATTTATTCCCACCAAACTTCCCTATTGGCGTTGAAGTTCGACACCCCGCTTTTTTCGCTAAAGGTGAAGAAGAGCGTCAATTGAACCAGTGGCTGCACGAGAAAGGCTACGACCGGATCATCATGGATAGCCGGCCTGTGTTTGCAGCAAAACCGGACAATGAAGCCATCATTGATGCACAACAAAAGAAACCTAAAGTCCCAGTGCACGCTATCGCCACAGCCTCACACCCCATGATTCGCTTTATCGGTCATCCAACGGAGTCTCAAAACTACGCTTTTTTCACCCCTTGGCTGAAAAAGCTACCACAGTGGATAGCCGAAGGTAAGCAACCTTATGTAATGATTCATACCGCTGACAATATTATTGCGCCAGAACTTGCGAGTAATTTGTACAAAATGCTGCAAAACAATACTCAATTGCCTGACTTATCAGCATTCCCGGCAAATGATGGCAATTCGCAGTTACAGATGTTCTGAGTAGAATTGTCTCAACACATGACACGGGCGCGATTTTCTCATAAAATACGCGCCTTTTTTGATGCCACTGCGAAACTTGTCAGAGAATCGATTATGAACCCTAAGAGCAATCCAGATACGATGTTTTCCGCTCCTATCGATAAAATAGGAGACTTCACGTTTGATGAACGTGTTGCAGAAGTCTTTCCTGATATGATTCAGCGATCTGTTCCTGGGTACAGTAATATCATCTCTGCCATTGGCATGTTGGCCGAAAGGTTCGTTAAACCGCATTCAAACATTTACGATCTTGGCTGCTCACTCGGTGCCGCGACGTTATCCATGCGTCGTCATATTCAGCAGGAAGGTTGCCAAATCATTGCAGTCGACAACTCGTCCGCCATGGTTGAGCGTTGTAAACTGCACGTCAATGCTTACCGCAGCGATACACCTGTGGATGTGGTGGAAGCAGACATTCGCAATATCGAAATCCAAAACGCTTCTGTCGTGGTACTCAATTTCACGCTGCAGTTTCTTTCACCTCAGGATAGGTATACTTTGCTGGAGAAAATCTATGCGGGTCTGCGTCCGGGTGGCATTTTGATCTTGTCAGAAAAGTATGTGTTCGAAGACCAAGTGTCTAATGAACTGCTCATCGACCTTCATCATGACTTTAAACGCGCCAACGGGTACAGCGAATTAGAAATCAGTCAAAAGCGCAGTGCGATTGAAAACGTCATGCGCCCTGACTCTAAGAGAGAACACAAAGAACGCTTTGCCGAAATCGGTTTTAGTAGCTTCGATGTCTGGTTCCAGTGTTTCAACTTTGGTTCAATGTTCGCGATAAAGTAGCGAAAAATGAGTCGTTCGCTCAGTATGTTGGGCTAAATTGTTTAATTTATTATCAGTGAAAAACTATGTTTAACTTTGCCAATTTTTATCAGTTAATTGCCACGGATACCCGACTCCAGTCATGGCTTAATGTTTTACCTCAGCAGCTAACCGATTGGCAAAACGCAGAGCATGGTGATTTTGGGCGCTGGCTAAAAGCGCTCAACAAAATCCCTGAAGGTTCACCTGATCAGGTTGATCTGAAGCACTCTGTCACTATCGCGAACGATACTCCATTCCATACTGGTGAGCTGAAAAAGCTAGAAAACCTGCTTCGTACGTTCCACCCTTGGCGTAAAGGCCCATATCATCTGCACGGTATTCACATTGATACAGAGTGGCGCAGCGATTGGAAATGGGATCGCGTGCTACCACACATCTCACCACTTAAGAACCGTAGTGTCCTTGATGTTGGCTGTGGCAACGGTTACCACATGTGGCGAATGCTGGGTGAAGGTGCGCGCTTGTGTGTCGGTATAGACCCATCACATTTGTTCCTGATTCAGTTTGAAGCAGTACGCAAGCTAATGGGCGATAACCAACGGGCGCATTTGCTGCCACTGGGTATCGAGCAGCTACCGAAACTTGAAGCATTTGATACTGTGTTCAGCATGGGCGTGCTATACCACCGCCGCTCTCCACTCGACCACTTGATTCAACTTAAAGATCAGCTTGTAGCGGGTGGTGAGTTGATTTTGGAAACGTTAGTCATTGAAGGTGATGAAACTTCTGTGCTTGTACCAGTTGACCGCTATGCTCAAATGCGTAATGTCTACTTCTTCCCTTCTTCAAAAGCCCTCAAAGTGTGGCTAGAGCAAGTCGGATTTGAGGATGTTCGCATCGTTGACGAAAACGTCACTTCTGTCGATGAGCAGCGCACAACTGACTGGATGACGCACAATTCCCTGCCAGACTATCTTGATGCCAACGACCCAAGCAAAACAGTGGAAGGTCATCCGGCACCTCGTCGAGCAGTACTTGTCGCCAAAAAACCTAATTATGATTAATTATTGACAGACTCCTAACTTTTTAGGTACTTCAAATACTTAATCTAAACACTAAAAGACTCTAAAATTTAGGATGCTGACTGCGTCCTATTTTTTTGCAGTACATCACTAATCAATACTCAATACAATCTATCAGGGCAATGTGCCTTGTGAGACCAACGAGTAATGATCTAAACTCCTAATTTATAAACAACTTAATCTAATTCAGGATTTTCAATGTTTACCAAATTGACTCCGGTCATTGCGATTGCCTTACTTTCAGGCTGCACGCTCACCAACAGTGAGCAATACCATCAGGAAACCCTTGCAGCGATTCAATCTTCAGAAACAAATCTCACACAAAAATTTACTCGTTTAGAGAGTCAGGTAAGCGATCAAGCCGAACACATTGAAAATCTACAATCTAAGGTCGACATGCTGGATAAAGAGCTGATGAAGTTCAAATACGAAGCCATGGCCGAAGTAAAGAAAAAGCGCGAACCAGTACTGGTGCCTACTCAAGTCCAAGTTCAAGCTGCACCGACTCAAGACGTTGTTTTAGGTGAGATTGAAAAAGTGACCATAGATTCTATCAAGCAGGCATTTGACACTCGCATCGATACTGGTGCAGCCACGTCATCACTCAATGCTGTCGACATCGAAGAATTCGAACGTAATGGCAATAATTGGGTTCGCTTTCACTTATCAGACGGTGAAACCGCACTAGATGACACAAACTGGATTGAAGCCCCTATCATCCGCTTTGTGAAAATACGACAAGCAACAAGCGATAAAATGGAACGCCGCGCGGTCGTGGAATTGTGGGTAAGATTGGGCAAGATTCACGAAAAAACACAGTTCACTTTGGCAGATCGTTCTCAGATGACCCATCCTGTGTTATTGGGTCGTGAATTTATCCGAGATATTGCAGTGGTGGATGTCAGTAAACAATACATCCAAACGAAAAACGAACAAATACAATAAGGTAGCTTATGACGTCTAAAGTCCCTTTTTATATATCGGTCGTCCTGCTTATTATTGCAGGCATCGCTTTAAGTATGTTCAGGCATCAGACTTATGGCGTTCCTTGGACACCGGGAGAAACCCGTCAGGTTTGGGATATTGAAGCCCGTGTCGAGTTTAATGCTCAGGCTAAACCTGTTAAGGCGTCACTAGCCGCACCACATACTCAAAACGGGTTCACGCTGATCAGTGAATCTTCTTCATCACCAGGCTACGGCGTTTCATACGTTAATACTGAAACTGGGAGAAGAGCTGAGTGGTCAATTCGCCACGCAGTGGGCGCACAAACTATCTACTACAAAGCGCAATTCCTTGTGGATTCTCAGGCGAAAGTCGAACCACTCAAGCCAGATCAAGATATCACCCCACCAACCTTTGACGGTCCGACAGAAGCCGCGGCGATCTCTTTAATTGAACGCGCCAACAAACGCTCTGCTGATGACATCACGTTCACTCGTGAACTGATCAAAATCCTTAACGATTCAGATAGCCAAAACGCTGCTCTATTGCTGAACAAAATGTCCAAAGTGGAAGCGGTCGATAAAATCCTTGCTCACGCTCAAATACCAAGCAAAGTGGTTGGTGTCATCGAGTTAGAAGATGGCCGTCGACGTCAGACTATTCAGCAGATGAACCAAGTATGGAATGGTAAAGAGTGGATTCTGTTTAATCCTCAGAACGCTAATCAAGTCATCGCTGAGAACATCCTAGTCTGGGATGAGTCCAATGTATCACTGCTTGATATCATCGGCGGCCAAAACAGCCAAGTTCACTTCTCGATGATCGCTCAGGAAGTCTCACCAAAACAGGCGACTCTGGACAAAGTTGAAGCAGACGGTCTACTTAACTTCTCTATCCATAGTTTGCCACTTGAAGAGCAGGCGATGTTTAAAACCATCATGCTGATTCCGATTGGTGCACTTATTGTGGTGTTCCTACGTGTCATCATTGGCCTGAAAACCTCCGGTACCTTCATGCCAGTCCTGATTGCGGTTGCCTTCGTTCAGACTCAGCTTGTCACTGGTATTGTCGGCTTCTTGCTGATTGTCGGTACCGGTCTGGTAATACGAAGTTATCTCTCAAGGCTAAACTTGCTGTTAGTCGCTCGGATTTCTGCAGTGATTATCACGGTCATCATGATCATCTCGGTCTTCACGGTAGTCGCGTTTAAGATTGGTTTGACAGAGGGTCTGTCGATTACCTTCTTCCCGATGATCATCCTTTCTTGGACCATCGAACGTATGTCGATTCTATGGGAAGAAGAAGGCGCTAAAGAGGTTATGCTGCAAGGCGGAGGTTCATTAGCAACGGCCGTACTGGTTTACCTAGCGATGACCAGCACTTACATTCAGCACCTGACTTTCAACTTTATTGGTCTTCAGCTGATTGTTCTGGCAGGTATTCTGCTACTTGGTACTTACACGGGTTACCGTCTAACAGAGCTACGTCGCTTTAAACCACTAGCGGAGGACTAAACGATGCTGACACGTTTAACTTCGCAGTTTACATCGCCAGATAAGCTTCGCCATAAAGGTATTATGGGCATGAATCAACGTAACCACAGCTACATTGGTCGTTACAATGATCGCTCAAAGTATCCGCTGGTAGATGACAAGCTTAAAACAAAAATTATTGCTCAGCAGCATGGTGCCACGACACCTGAGTTAATTGGCGTGATCAGTAGCCAAGTGGAAGTCAAAACCATTCATAAGATGGTCAAAGACTGGCCGGGTTTCGTTATTAAGCCTGCTCAAGGAAGTGGTGGTAAAGGCATCTTGGTTATCACTTCTCACAAAGATGGTATCTACACCAAGCCGTCTGGCGCTACGATCAACCAAGAAGACGTTGAACGACATATTAGTAACGCACTGGCGGGGCTTTTTTCGCTAGGTGGTAAAAACGATGTTGCTGTTGTTGAAAACCTGATTAAGTTTGATAACTGCTTTGACGGGTTCAGCTACGAAGGTGTACCCGATGTGCGTATTATTGTTTTCAAGGGCTACCCTGTTATGGCAATGATGCGTTGTTCCACTGCCGCCTCTGATGGTAAAGCGAATTTACACCAAGGTGCGGTAGGTGTCGGTATTGATATCGCAACAGGTCGTGCAGTGAGAGCCGTACAATTCGATCAACCCGTCACGCATCACCCCGATACAGGTAAAGAACTCGCTACGCTGCAAGTACCTCATTGGGAGCGCTTGTTAACATTGGCTTCGAGTGCATGGGAAATGACAGGCTTGGGTTACATGGGCACTGACATGGTTCTGGATAAAGAAGAAGGGCCTATGGTACTTGAGCTAAACGCACGTCCGGGCTTGGCTATCCAAATCGCCAATGGCGCGGGGCTACTGCCTAGACTGCATCATATAGAAAACCTTGGCTCACCAAGAGTTTATCCAAGCGCAGAAGAACGCGTCGCTTATGCGGCCAAGCAGTTTGGTATATTCGCTAATGAAGTGACAGGCTAAAAGCTTTCAATAACTCAAAAACCCGCGACATGCGGGTTTTTTTATCGCTGAAGTAAAACGATCAAGCCAAATTCACACTAGCATGTTCCTTGCACAAACCGTATTTTAACTTGATCTTATCAGCCACTTTTTCGGCAATCATTATTGTTGGTGCATTGGTATTGCCGCCTATCAAAGTGGGCATAATTGAGGCATCAACAACTCTTAAACCCTCAACCCCATACACGGAAAGATTACTGTCTACCACAGCCAATACATCTTGTTCTGTTCCCATTTTGCAAGTTCCGACCGGATGATATTGAGTGTCAGCGCGATTTCGAATGTCTTGCTCTATCGCACTACCATCACTCGCATCAACCGGATAAAAGCATTCTCCTCGTACATCATCAAACGCCTCACTTTCTAGCATCCGATGCTGCTTTTTCCACGCCTTGATCATCACCGACATATCATCGGGGTGGCTGAAGAAAGCAGGGTCAATGCTTGGTGAATCATACGGGTCTGCACTTCTAAGCTTGACTGTCCCTTTGCTCTTGGGCCTCAGCAAGGTAACGTGGCTACTAAAGCCATGACTCAGGTGGATTTTCCGCGCGTGGTCATCAACGACAGCGACAACAAAAACAAACTCAAGATCAGGAACTTGTACTTCATCATCAGAACAAAAGAACCCTATTCCCTCTGCGTAGTTACTGGTTAACTTCCCGCTCCGATGACGTCGCCATTGTGGGATCGCTTTACCTATATCTGCGGCCATTTGTAATGAAATACCAAAAGTCGAGCGCTTGGCATTACATTTATAGGAATGGATCAGATCAATATGATCTTGCAGATTCTCCCCCACGCCTGCGAGTTCATGGATCTGATAAATACCGTGCTTATCCAGCTCTTCTTTCGGTCCAACGCCGGATAGCAGCAAGATTTGTGGCGAGCCAAATGCCCCAGCCGAAAGAATGACTTCTTTTCGACACTTAATCTGAAAGCGCTTTCCTGCTAAGCCATACTCCACACCAATAGCTTGCTTATCACGAAACAGGACTTTATGAGTTGTAGCTTTAGTCACGACGGTAAGATTAGGACGAGATAAATTGGGAGTCAGGTACGCTTTAGCCGCACTACAACGCTCACCATTGAGCTGAGTCACTTGAGTTGCCATCGCGCCGAATTGCTCAACGCCATTGATGTCTTTGTTTCGCGGTATACCGATAGATTCACATGCCTGAAGGTACTTCTCAAGCATCTCATTTGGGCTACGGAGGTCAGTGACATTCAGCGGCCCACCCTGGCCGTGAAATTCATCCTGGTGGACTTCGTTATTCTCAGCCTTTTTGAAGTAAGGCAAGCACTCATCATAGCTCCAGCCGACATTGCCTAAACTTGACCACAAATCATAGTCATAGCGATGCCCGCGTGCGTACATCATGGCGTTTATCGAACTTGAACCACCCAGTGTTTTACCACGCGGCTGATAGCCTCTGCGCCCGTTGAGTCCTTTCTGTGGAACCGTCTCAAAACCCCAGTTATTGTGTTTAGTCGGCATCATTGCGACCATTCCGACAGGAGTATGAATAAAGGGACTGGTATCTTTACCACCAGCTTCTAATAGGCATACGCTGATGCTGGGATCTTCAGATAAGCGAGCCGCTAACACGCACCCGGCAGAACCTCCGCCTACAATAATAAAATCATAACTGTCCATCAGTTAACTCCTCAGCACAAATTCAGCGGCATATAGAAGTGGGGAAACGTCCCTACTCGTACAAGTACGTAACTTGGATATTTGCAGACTGCTCTGCAAATCTATTTGGCTTGCTCTTTGAGTGCAGGATCGGGTTTTCCAACAAACCATCGAACCGCCAGTTTCTGAATCGGATTTCCATAGGGCGGCGTGAACAAAGCGATTGGAAACCACCGACGCATCTGCAACACACTGCGCGCGTGGCTAAGCTCACGAAAGCCTTCTTCCCCGTGATAATTGCCGATTCCAGAATTGCCAACCCCGCCAAATGGCACTGAATGATTCAGCACATGCCATCCCCAGTCATTGATCGTCACACCACCACTGTGTGTTCGAGCCAGTAACGTTTCACGCTGTTGCTGATCATGACTAAATAGATAACACGCGAGAGGTCTTGGGCGCTGAGTAATGTAATGGATAACTTGGTCTAGACTCTGATAACCGAGGACCGGAAGCAGTGGACCAAAAATCTCTTCCTGGCAGATACGCATCTCAGGCGTTAGTTGGGTGGCGATGAACAAAGGCGTCTTGCGTCCCTCTCCATCCTCTGAACATTGCGTTATGACCGCTCCTTTGCGACGAGCATCCTCTAACAATTCTTGGAATCGTTGCGCCTGAGCATCATCGATTAGAGAGGTATAGTCATGGTTATCTCTAATCGATTTGTACATTGCTTTGTGCGCATGGGACACCGCAGTGACAAACCGCTCCACTTTGTCTTCGGGGACAAACGCATAATCTGGCGCAATACATATCTGCCCAGAGTTGAATCCTTTGCCATGAGCGACCCGTTGAGCTGCAAGCTCAATATCAAAGTCATCAAAAACAATAACCGGAGACTTTCCTCCTAGCTCCAACGTCACCGGAGTAAGATTCTTGGCCGCATTAGCCATGATAACTTTGCCGCTCTTCGGTGAGCCGGTAAAAACAAGATGGTTAAATGGAAGACTCGAAATATCCATCGCTTGTGGATGGTTCCCCTCTACGACTCGGACCAAGTCGGTTGAATAAATTTCGCTCAATAGCTTGGTCAATACTCTCGTCACAGCTGGACAGTTCGGGGGCATTTTTATCATGCAGCGATTACCCGCTGCTAAAGCAGTAACCAACGGACCAACAGAAAGGTAAATAGGGAAGTTCCATGGGCAGATAATACCAACCACTCCTTTGGGCTGATATCTCACCTCAAGTCTATTGCCTTTGAATAACCACTCCGTAGGACGACGGCTTGGCTTCATCCAACGTCCAATGTGGCTTAAGACATGATTGATATCCAGTATCGGGGCTAGGACATCCGCCATAACCGACTCGGTATGACTGCGCCCACCAAAGTCTTCACTCATCGCATCCGCGAGAACATCTTGATATCGAGATAACTGTTGCTTAAGTGCTCTTAAACGTTGCTTCCTCACACTCAAACTTGGCAGTGGTTCATTTTGGTATGCCAATTGAAGCTCATTGAACCAAGTTGTCAGCTCACTTGCTGAAGCGTCAGACGCCAGTTTATCGCTGTCGGCTAAGTGTGTTGCCATCGTATTCATCTGAGTTGCCTCGCATGTCCCAATACCTTATTACAACATTTTGCTAACATGACGCACAGGTGGTAGAGAGACAGAAAACGGTGAAATTCGGACAAAAATAACAGACCTAAGAACATCCTTAGGCTATAAAGAACCCTCAAGCTGGCAATGTGCAAGGGAAAAGGAAGGAAGGGAAATGGAGTATAGTGCGGTTTATGAACCCGATATGCAGGCTTTTGGTATCCTAGATGTACAGCTGTTAACAAGGTATCTGGAACATCAGACTCCAGTCGAAGATCTGCTTAAAGGCAGTGGTATATCACTTGCGGAACTCTACTCTCCAGACACACATATCACCCTCGCTCAGAAGCTAATCATTTTTAGTAATGCGACAAACCTGTCAAACGAGCCTGCTCTGGGTTTAAAAATAGGTCAACAAGCGCGTTTCAGTGACTTTGGTGTTCTTGGTTATGCGGCTTTTAGCAGCAGCACGCTACTCGATGCCTTGCTACTTGGCTTCAAATATCTGCGTCTTGCCGGCCCCGTACTAAGAAAGAAAATGTGGATTGAACAAAATCACGGTTATTTTCGCGCAGAGCAACTTATCGAGCTCGATTCGCTGCTTCCTTTTTGCTGCGAGTACTGGTTTGCTACCATTCAGAATCTGTGTGAAGAGGTAATGCAACAACCATTTCCTTCCCATGTACTTAAGTTTCCTTACCCGAAGCCAGAGTATGGAGACTTATATAACGAGCTGTTTCGCTGCCAAATTGAATTTGATAGCCAAGAGCTGGAATGGGAATTTGACGCTAGCCAATTACACAACCCTCTGCCGTCAGCGAACGCAATGACGCTACAGATGTGCTTAAAGTCCTGTGACGAGATGTTGGCTAAAGTGAGCAGTACGCCAAATTTGAAAGAAAAAATCACTCAGATATTCATTGAGCGGCCTGGTCGCTACCCCTCGATTGAAGCGCTCTCTTCTGAGCTAGGAATGTCATCTCGTACATTACGTCGCCACCTCAAGGCCGAACAAACGGGCTATCAACAAATATTGGATCACGTCCGCTTCCACCTCGCAAAACATTACCTTGTTTCAACAGGTTTAAATATCGAAGAAATTTCTGAGCGGGTAGGCTTCTCAGACAGTGCAAATTTCCGCCATGCGTTTCGCAAATGGAATGGCTGCTCACCGAAAGCGTTTCGTAACCAAGCCGATGACGCTAAACAAAAAAATACCCGCTAACTCAGCGGGTATTTTCAATCAGCTTGTCTTTATAGCTCTTCAATCAGTTCTTGAGCTTCTGACTTGTCTTGCTCAGCTTGTCCAAAGCCTCTTAGACCAACCACATGAACATGCTCATGGTCTTTAAATACTTTACGCACTAGCTTGTAAGTGGTGCCCTTCTCTGGGCTGATGTTTTCTGGTGCCGCAATCAACAATTGCATATCCAGACGGTCACACAGTTCAAACAGAGTCGAAATCGACTTAGCATCCAAACGCGCGGCCTCATCGAGGAACAACAGTCGACAAGGAACAATGTCTTTACTGCGTAAACGACGAGATTCTTCTTCCCAGCTCTGAACAACCATCAGAAGAATCGACTGACCCGTACCGATCGCTTCACCCGTAGACAATGCACCAGATTCCGCTTGTAACCAACCATCTGAACCGCGGCAGACTTCAACACTCAGCTCTAGGTAGTTGCGGTAGTCCAGCAGCTCTTCACCCAGAACTTGCGGGCTGCGTTGCCCCATATCAATATGTGGGTTAACGCGCTGGAACAACTTCGCCATCGCCTCTGAGAAGGTATAGCGAGAGGTCTCAAACAAGTCTTTGTGCTGCTCTTGCTGTGAAGCTAGACCATGAAGCAAAATTTCGTGGCTTTCACGAATCTTCACATTCAAACGAACACCTTTTACCTGACCAAAGGCAATGTTCGACAAGCCTTGGTTTAGCATACGGATGCGGTTTTGCTCACGCTGAATCGTTTTCTTGATGATGCTAGCGACAGATTCAGAACTAATCGCAAGACGATTTTCACGTTGCGTCAGTTCTTCGGTCAATCGCGCCAGCTCCACTTCCATCTCTTCAATGGCCTCAACCGGGTCATCGGTATGGATGATATCCTGACGAATGCGTTCACGCAGATGCTGGTACACTGCGATATAGAACAGTACCTTACGCTCAGGGCGTGCATTGTCTTCCGACAGACGCAGGGCATCACGTAAGTCATCGTTATCTGCCACCGCCAGACGTAACGCACCCAACGATTTATCCGACATCGAACGTAATTCATCCGCTGACATATAAGCAAGCTCACGCTTATGAAGACGACGTTCGACGTCGTTTTCACGTGCTAAGCGTAGTACTGAGCACCAACCTGCTTTCGCTGCAACCACAAAGGTGCGCAGCTCAATGTACTCTTTCTGAACCTTCTTAAGACGTTTTGCCAGACCTTTCATTTCCAGCTCAGTCGACGTGATGGTACGCTCGTATTCACTCTTACGACTGCGTGACGTATGCAGACGCTCCTGCAACTCGTCTCGACGACGCATGGCGCGCTCTTGTGCGCCTTCGTCTGCAGTAACACCAAACTCTTGAAGCTCTTGCTTAAATTCCTGAACCGTTTCCTGCTTAGCCTGATGAGAGCTCTTCAATGAAGCCAAGACTTGGTTGTACTGGTTCATCTGACCTTGAGATTGCTTAAGCTCGTCACGAGAACGCGTACGCTGCCTCTCTGCTTCAACAAGCTTAGCTTTAAGCTGTTCACTCAGTTCACTGCTCTTGTTTAGCAAGTCCACAGAGTCAGAATAAGCAAAGTAATGGCGACGCTCCACCAAGTCAGACAACGCAAAGATCTGCTTCTTAAGTTCCTGTAACTGAACATCCGCTGCTTTATATTCGGCTTCCAGCGCATCGAATTGCTCAGGGTCAGCTTCAAGCGCTGAAGCAATTTTTTCCAGTTCAGAAACTGTTTTCGCGTGGCTGCTCAAAAATGCTTTTGCTTCAGACAGTTGAGCGATTTTTTCTTCAAGCTCTTCGAAACGCAGTGTCAGCGAATCATCTTCAATCAGCGCCATCATTGGTGCTAATTTATCAAGCGATGACAACGCCTGCTTACTCGCTAAAAGCTGAGAACGTTGCTGCTGCTCTTTGGCATCCAAATCTGCCAGTACTCGTGACACTTGGTTACGCTTCTCACGAGCCACTGTCAGCGATTGCTCCGGATCCGCTTCAAAAGCAACCTGAATGTGCTTGGCAACGAAGTTGTTGAATGCCTGATATAGACGCTGAAGTTTTTGCGAATCGAACGCAGCTTTCGCATGCTGTTCAACCACTTCTTCTCGCTCATTACGTAGCAGCTCTAAACGTTGTTCTCGCGCAGCACGTCCAAACAGAGGAATTTCTGGGAAGCGTGAGTAACGCATCTGGCGATCGTTCATGCGAACACAAACCGCCCCTTCCAGTTCTTCAGCATCAAATGAGCTGTCATCAAAGGCATCGATATCGCCTTCAATTATGTAAAGGTCTTCAGGGCAATCGTCCAGCTCAACCAGCTTTTCTTCAATACCCGTTAAGTCAGACACCACAATCGCATGACGAGATGGACCGTACATCGCACTGAAATAAGGCGCATCGCCAATGGTGATATCGTCATAGATCTCTGAAAGCAGCACACCGCCTAATGTATCAGCCAAGCCTTTCAGACGAGGGTCATTGGAGCCACCCGGTGATGCTAACCGTTCAATTTCATTCTCTAAGTGAGTACGGCGCTCTGCGAGCTTTTCTTTTGCCAATGACTGCTGCTTTTCTTGCTCAAGTACCACTTGCATGTGGGACATAACAGCTTGGCTGTCATACAGATCAGCACCACTTTGCTCTTTGAGCGTTTCCAGTGCTTCGTGAGCTGCAATCCAAGTTGGCGCAATGGCTTCAAGCTTTTCGATTTCGCTAGCAGAATCCTGCTCTAAGCGACGCTGTTCGCTGCGCTGCTCACGTACCTCTTCCTGAGCCATCTCAAGCGATTCAACCTGCATAGCGTGACGTTCACGCTCCTGCTCAAAGGTTAACTCATCAACGAGCTCTGCATGATGTTGCTTCTGATACGCGTCGACTAACTCACGGGCCTGACGCTGTTGATTGAGATTACGTTCTAGATCTCTGTGCTGCGCTCGCCATTGTTGTTCATTTTGTGCAATTTGCTCAGCATCTCGCGCTTGACGAATCGACTGCTTTGCAACTTCAGCAGCATTTTTACGCTCCACTGAGTCGCCAGCAATCTTACGAACCAAGGTAAGCGCCGTCTCAAACTGCTCAACGGCAGCTGAAGACATATCCAGTTTGTGTTTCACCGACAGCAAAGCTGCCGTGCTTTCTGATTCCTGATTTTTCAGCTCAGAGACCAACGAGTGCGCGCGCTCAGCAGTCAGGTCTTCATCCCCCAGCAAGGTTTTCGCTTTCTCAAGCGCTTGCACTGCTTGCTGGTATTGAAGTGCGCGGGTTTGCTGAACGTCCAGCGCTTGCTGATAATCCGCCAACTGAGTCTTAAGGCTGTCGACCTCTTCTTCCGCAACCGTCGCTTGCTCTTCCATCATCAGAACACGCTCTTGCGCTTCTTCAACGACCATCATCTGTTCTTCAAGTCGTTCGCTCAGCTCTTCAAGATCTTCTTGATAGCGTTCGATCTTTTCCTGCTGGCGCAGCGCATTCTGAACAAGCTGTAAGTGGTCAGAAGCCGCTTGATAGTCTTGCTCTAAAGCCGATTCGGACTCCACCAGCAGTTCAAGCTCTTCTTGAACGCGATTAAGCAAGCTGTTTTGCTCAACCAGTGTTTCACGTGAGCCAAACAATTCAGAGCGCAGAGATAGAGTCTGCTCTAGCTTATTACGACGATCGTTTGCGTGGCGCATGTAGTCAGCCGCCACGTAATTCGTCGATTCGGTGATCAGGTGTTTAAATAGGTCTCGATCTGCTTGAGTCGTTTTAATCGCTTCGAGCGTCATGCGGTTTTCACGCAGCGCCGATTCCATGTCCTGGAAAGCTTTCTTTACTCCGCCATTCTGAGGCAGTAGATAATCACGTAATGAGCGGGTAATCGCACTCGAAATACCACCGTACAGCGACGCCTCAATCAAGCGATAGAACTTAGAACGGTCACTGGAGTTACGCAATTTCTTAGGAATCACGCCAAATTCAAACATTTGAGCGTGGTATTCGACAATGGAATTGAAAGTCTTAAGCTGAACACCTTCGTATTGCGCGACTGACTCTTTGATTTCGTTGATCTGACGAACACGCGCCTGAGTCGCAGAAACACTTTCAATCAGAATATCCGTCGGTTTCACACTGCTTGGCAGCCCTTGAATCACGAACGGTTTGATATCCACTTTCTTATCGCGACCCGCGACCTGCTGCAGCTTAACCGCAAACAGTAAGCGCTGATTACGTGAGTTTACGACATCCAGTGCCGCATAACACGCACCTGGCTGCAATTTACCGTAGAGGCCTTTGTCACGTGAAGACTGGCTACTGCCCGCCTCGGTCGTATTTCGGAAATGCAGCAGCGTTTGGTCAGGTATCAAGGCTGTAATGAATGCCGCCATTGTGGTTGATTTACCTGCACCGTTACCCCCAGATAACGTGGTAACTAAGCCATCAATGTCAAAGGTTCGCGCAAAAAAGCCGTTCCAGTTGACCATGGTCAGCGATTGATATTTACCTCTTTCAATCATGCTTCACCTTCTTCTAATTTTTCTGATTGAGATGAGTCATCACCTTGTTCGGATTCTGCCAGCAAGCTGCCTTGGCTTGGCTCTTTGGTATGCACCACAGCTTCACCATCACGGATCAAGCGTAACTGCGCTTCGCGCATGTCATCGCCCACACGGACATCAGCACCAAAGCGGAATACCGACTCACTGATACTGAATTTACCGGTTTCACCGATGTTGATGATCATGCCCAGACGGCGTAAACGGCGCAGAGAAGTGCGGACTTTTTCAAACAGTTTTTCTTTATCTAAATCTGAACCAGTCGCACGGTTGGTGACCAGCTTCATCAGCTTTTTCTCATCAGATAAAGCCAACAGCTCTTCATACAGTTCCTGATTGGTAAAGATTCCCTCGTGAGCTAGACGCTCTGGACTTAGGTAGAGGAAACACAACACCTTACCCACCAGCATGTCGAGCTCAGACAATACACTGCGGTTAATCAGGGACGTTGAACGCGGGCGAAGGTAGAAGAAACCTTCCGGTGCTTTGACCAGCTCAGTATTGTAACGCTGGTAAAATGAAGACAGTTCAACTTCAAAGTCAGACAGCAGCGCATGATTGTCGAGATCTTCGGTAGAAATATGACGTCCGGCACGAAGCATGCTGTCCAGCGCCGGGAAAAGTGGATTTGAAATCGCTTTTGCCAGATTTTCTGACATGTAATCATTAGTATCGGTCGATGACATTTGCTTGTACCTTTGCTCCGTATTCGTTAATTGCCTGCCAGTCTGGCTGAATCGCTTGATAATCCGATTCGGAGTAACCCAGACGTACTGCTTGATCAATGACAATACGAGCTAAATCGAAATGATGAGTGCGCGGATGCTGTGCTAGATAGTCGCGTAATACAGCTCCAAGATGGATAGCTGTACCCTGCTCTTTGTGTACTTTGAGCATGTCACCTATGCGCTCAGAAAGCTCATCATTCACTTGCTGGAATTCTTCATACTCCACTTCCAGAGGCACTTGTCCGGTCACTTCATCATCTCGAAGAACCAATGCTTCATCGCGGAGATCGACTAACCTTTCTGCATCGGCATAAGTCAGATACCAAGGTGTGTCGAAGTAATCTTTGACGGACTGACGCAAACGCGTGCTGAAGGCGCGGTTCTTATCCATGTCAATTGCGGTGCGGATAAACTTATGGACGTGTCTGTCGTAACCAATCCATAAATCAATCGCTTGTTGGCCCCAGCTTGTGATGCGATCTAGTTTCATCTGTAAGCCAAACAAGGCCTCCTCAATAAATTCCAGTTCATCTTGTCCATAAACAATTTCTTGGATATCAAGGATTTGAGTTTGTAGCTCGTCGCTGGCTGCTTGTAATGTATCTTGCAGCTCGCGCAAGGTGCTAGACGTTTCAGATAACAACTCTTCACAGTTGTTTATCGCTTCACGCCAATCTTTGTTCAGTAGCTCAGCAATCTGCACTTTAACGGATTGTTGCTGCTCATCCATAACACGTTGGTTGAGATCAATTTGATCGAATATCTCACCCACGGAATATTTGAGCACACCATAAACGTTCTTTTTCCAGTGCCCCGGCGTCCCGCCTTGCTGAGCAGATTCAATCGCTTTCGCCATTTCATCCGCCACCATCGACAATTGGATAGAGAGGCGTAACTTAGAAAACTCACGATGGCGAACATAATAGTCCGTAATTCCAATCGCGAGCGGCGACAAGCGATAAATACTTGCGCCATCATTCACTTCACTGGTAAAGCGGCTAATCAGCCTCTGCTTTACCATCTCATTAATCGCGTTGTTAGCCCGAAAAGCCGACGCTTCTCCGGTATCCTCAAATAATCGAGTGACGATAGTAAATGCGTCGTGCAATTCACCTTCACCCAATTCTTCATCAAACCTCTCATTGCTAAGGACTGCAATAGCGATGAGAAATGCGAGACGTTCAGTCGGCAGGTTTAATGAGAAATCGTGCTGCTTTACCCAGCCAACCAATTCATCAATGGGTTGCTCAGCGGCGTTGAGAGTCATCTCACTCATTATTGTTCCTGTTCTTCTTTCTTTTTGGCCCATACATGTATGTATCGGCCTAGCGAGAGGTAGGGCTCTTGTCGACACAGCTGTCGCTCAAGTGCCACCACATCTTCTGTCTTATAGTCGCCCATGTATTCTCTGTTTCCGATGTAATCACTAAAACAGCGAATACCAGCTTTGCCACAGATTTCAAAGCCAGCGTCCTCGATCCACTTGTAGACCTCTTCTGGTTTAAGCCCTTTCTGCGGCTGTAACTTAAATCGTTTTCGATGCGGCATGCCCTCTAATACATGAGGAATATTGCCACATACGACATTCTTGTAGACCAGACCATGATGGTTGTAGAACATGATGGAAGCTGCGCCCCCCGGTTTCACCTGCTCAAGCACCGTTTCTAAAGCGGGTTTCGGGTCTGCCAACCACTCCATCACAGCATGGAACATGACCACATCAACGGGCTGCTCCAGATGTTCTGCAATGTTCTGAACTGGCGAATGAATCAAGCGATACTGCTCAAGCAAGCCATTTTTTTCAATATCCTGCTTGGCTAGTTGCAGCATTTCCAAAGATAGATCACATAAAGCGACGCGATGTCCGAGTTTAGCCAGCTTTTGCGACATTTGTGCTAAACCACCGCCAGCATCCAGCACATCGAGGCTTTTCCTGCTACCATTAACCGCACAAAGTAGTTGTTCAAGTTCTTCCCAAACAATGACTTGGCGTATCTCTCCTTTGTCGGAGCCGTAGATGTTTTTTGCAAATTTGTGGGCAATATCGTCGAAATTGCGGTCTTCAGTCACGGCGGCTTAGGTTATCATGTCGAATCGTGCTGCTATTCTGTCATAAGAAAGGCAGATATAAAGAGGGATTCTCTTAAATTAAAATCAATTGGTGTTTTTTCGGACTATTTAAGTATGTTTGAGCTGAAAAAAGTGGTGTCATCCCTTTTAATGCCTTTGCCAGCAATGCTGATCATCGGTTTTTTAGGTCTGATGCTGATTATGTTTACAAGGAAGCAAAAAACAGGCTGTTTTGTTGTTCTATTCTCTTTCATTGGCATTTTTCTCATTGCATTCCAGCCAGTTTCATCTCGTCTCCTGATGCCACTTGAGCGTCAGTATTCTGCATTTTTCCCTGTCGATGAGACGATCGACTACGTTATGGTCTTGGGCAGTGGTCATGTGGTGGATGATAAAATTCCGCCCACTTCTGAGCTTAGTCGCACCGGCCTGATGCGATTGGCAGAAGGTATTCGCATTATGCGCATCTATCCGGGGTCTAAATTGATCCTGTCTGGGTACGCCGGAGGGTCTGAAGTCAGTAACGCACGTATGATGGCGAAAGTGGCTCTAGCACTGGGGGTTTCAAAATCCGATATTATTTTGCTGGAAACCGCAAAAGATACGTGGGAAGAGGCAAGGCAAGCGGCGGCGTTTGTTAAACGCAAAAAACTGGTTGTGGTGACATCAGCCAGCCATATGAAACGCGCACTGAATGAATTCCATTCTGCGGGCCTTAAACCTTACCCTGCTCCGACTAACTATTTGGCGCACGATAAGGTGACACAGGCTTGGGCAAAATACGCACCTAAGGCAGTCTACCTAGAGCAAACAGAGCGCTATTGGCACGAAACATTAGGCCGTATCTGGCAATCTCTGCGTGATTGGGCATCCGATTACGAAGAGAAAGCAATACAAGCTTCCGATAGTAATGTTTAATTAAAAAAATACCGAGGGCATGCCTCGGTATTTTTTTGCTTATCTGTTTAGATCAATCACCCGCAAACATGTACCCTTCACCATGGACGGTAACAAAGATTTGTGGGTTCTTGGGGTCAAATTCCATCTTAGCGCGCATGCGTCGAATTAACACATCGATGGTGCGATCATTAGGTGCATCGACTCTGTGACTGATCATATTCAGGATACGTTCACGGCTCAGTACTTGATTCGGATATGAGGAAAGGGCTACTAACAGCTCGTATTCGGCTTTGGTCAGTTTCACGGGTTCGCCATTTTTACTTAGAGCGCGACGCTGAACATCGAAAGTCCATTCCGCAAAACGTACCACATTGCCCTCATTTTTATTCTGCTCATTGACGTCGATGGCATTGCGAGCAGCGGCAATTCGCCACAATAGGTTTTTAACACGAACAAGCAGTTCACGAAGTTCGAACGGTTTGGTTACATAATCGTCTGCACCCATTTCTAGACCTACGATTTTATCAATGCTATCCGTGCGTCCTGTTACCAGGATAATTCCAATATCCGACTGACTGCGAAGTTCGCGAGTGAGCATCAACCCATCTTCACCAGGAAGATTGATATCAAGCATCACTAAGTCAATCGCATGATTTTGTAGCGTGTCGCGCATTTGCTCGCCGCTTTCGGCTTCGCTGACCTGATAACCTTCATTTTGAAAGTACCCAACCAACTTGCTGCGAGTCACTGCGTCATCTTCAACTACTAATACGTGATAGCTCATTTACACCACTTAATTACACTTGGAATTGTCTTCACTTGTATTCTATTCATAATCAGTAACAATTCTAGTCTTTGTCCGCTTACTATCCAGAAACCTGAGTGTTTATTGATTCAAAACAAACCTAGTATCTGGCGTTCATAACTTTCCATTTTTGCACTCAACCTGAAACAACCACCATTACCGCTATTCATTTTTATTCGTTAAACTAATAGGTAGAATTTTCAGGAGTCTGAACTAATGCAAGAAATCAAAGCATTCAACGAAAAACGTGCCGAAATATACTGGTGGCTGTCGAGCCTTTATGCCAAAGAGCTCACAGAAGATAACCTTCAGCAGTATCACTCAGCAGAGATCCGATCTTTCTTGACCGGACTTGGTGAAAACTCCCACCTTAAGCCAGCAATAGAGCGCGTAATTGACGCATTAAATCGACTGATGGATCGCGATAATGCACAACTGGAACTCGCCGCTGATTTCTGCGATTTGTTTCTAAAGTCAGATAAGGATTCCGCACTGCCTTACGCGTCAATGTACATTGGCAAGTCTGGCCTGCTCAATGATCAGCCTGCTACTGATATGGAAAAGCTGATGGCAGAGCATGGCATCGAGGTCGAAAAGGGTCTTAATGAACCAGCTGACCATATCGCTATTGAGCTCGATTTCCTTGGCAATCTGATCATCCGTTCTAATGAGTTAGAGCAAGACCGACATATGGAAGAAGCGTTTTCAGAGCAAGAGCAGTTTATCCAGCAACAGCTCCTCAGTTGGATTCCACAATTTAGTAAAAAGTGTCAGGCGTTAGATGAGTTTGGATTTTATTCTGCAGTTTCATTGCTGTTGATCGCCTTTCTTGAGTTGGATTGTGCCTATCTGAAAGGCGAGTAACCATATAGTAATTGTGTGATACATAACTTATCACTGTTACGTTTTTTATTTGCTCTTCTGTTGTTTGCGGTCTAAAATCGTGACCGCAAACGATAAAAACGAATGAACTAGAGACAAACCGCTGAATACAGCGGTTTTTGTGTTTCTGATACTTTCTGCCAAATTATTCTACAATCTGAATATGCTTCCTGGCAGTCATCGACAGGACAGAACCTTATGGCCACTATAAAAGACGTGGCACGCTTAGCTGGCGTGTCTACTACAACCGTTTCTCACGTAATTAACAAAACTCGCTTTGTTGCTGAAGCGACTCAGGAAAAGGTAATGGAAGCCGTTACCGAACTGAATTACGCCCCCAGTGCTGTTGCCCGTAGCTTAAAGTGCAACAGTACACGCACCATTGGTATGCTTGTTACTCAATCTACCAATCTGTTCTTTTCTGAAGTCATCGATGGTGTTGAGAGCTACTGTTATCGTCAAGGCTACACTTTGATCTTGTGTAACACTGGTGGTATTTACGAAAAGCAACGCGACTACATTCGCATGCTGGCAGAAAAGCGTGTCGATGGCATTTTGGTTATGTGTTCCGACCTGACTGAAGAACTGAGCGAAATGCTGGACCGCCATAAAGACATCCCAAAAGTAGTTATGGACTGGGGCCCTGAGAGTTCTCAAGCCGATAAGATCATTGATAACTCAGAAGAAGGTGGCTACCTCGCGACGAAATACCTTATCGATAACGGTCACAAAGACATTGCTTGCTTAAGCGGACACTTTGAAAAGGCAGCTTGTCAGGAACGCATCCTAGGATTCCGTCGTGCAATGGATGAAGCGAATCTAACCGTGAAAGAAGATTGGATTCTTGAAGGTAACTTCGAATGTGATACTGCGGTATTAGCGGCAGACAAAATTGTCGCCATGGACGACAAGCCAACCGCAGTATTCTGCTTCAACGATACTATGGCACTTGGCTTAATGAGTCGTCTACAGCAGAAAGGTATTCGCGTACCTGAAGATATTTCTGTGATTGGTTACGATAACATTGAGCTTGCAGAGTACTTCTCACCACCGCTAACAACGGTTCACCAACCTAAACGTCGTGTTGGTAAAAATGCGTTTGAAATACTTCTTGAGCGTATCAAGGACAAAGAACACGAAAAGCGTGTATTCGAAATGCACCCTGAAATTGTCGTGCGTGATACGGTGTACAACTTAAACAAATAGCATGCTCAATAGTCCGACTAATAACTCAATCTATTAGTCGGACATATCATTTTGACGCAATTTCTTTGAACCAAGATCACATTTGATCAATAGAGATGTGATACTTACCTCAAATTTTATTTATCCTTAAAATGTTCGACTAATGCCACGAACAGGGCAAACCACTTCGAAAGAGTGGGACGCAAAGCTTCCGGCCTGACTCAGGAGACTGAAAGGTAGCGGGGTTGCCGATGGGCAAAAATGCAAACGATCCGTATCGTTTAAAACAGTACACTGTAATTGTTATCTAGAGCTAAGTAACTAACGTGTGAGTTTTATTTCGGTATGACACCTTACTGACACTTTATCTGCATTATTTTGCTATTCTCTCGGACCTGAATTTGGTGGCGTATAATAATATACACCGAGATAACACAGCATGGATAAACCAATACTTAAAGACTCGATGCGGCTTTTTGATCAGCTTGGTCGTATAAAATCGCGTTCGATGTTCGGCGGATTCGGAATCTTCGCAGACGACACAATGTTCGCATTGGTGGTCAACGATAAGCTTCACATCCGCGCGGATGACAAACTGGCTAGTCAATTCAAATCTGAAGGCTTAGAACCCTACGTTTATAAAAAACGAGGTTTTCCGGTCGTTACCAAATATTTCGCTTTAACTGACGATGTGGCTTCCTGCCCAACTCGTGCTCTCGCCCTCGCACAAAGTGCATTGGCGATAGCTAAGAAAGAGAAAACGTCGCAGGCTAAAACACGACCAAATCGCCTCAAAGACCTACCGAACCTCCGTCTGGCAACAGAACGAATGCTAAAGAAAGCAGGTATCGATAGCGTTGAAAACCTTGAAGAGGCAGGTTCAGTAGAAGCGTTTAGGGCCATTCAGGCAACGCACTCTGCTGAGGTCTCTCTTGAATTGCTATGGGCGCTTGAAGGGGCGATTAACGGAAAACACTGGTCAGTGATTCCACCAGAGCGACGACAAGAGCTGGTCAACAAACTCAACAACTGATCGACAAAATTGATGAAAAGCCAACCAATCGGGTTGGCTTTTTTTATTGTTTGTGAAATTTAATCTTTGCCAAACGGTTCTTATTTGTTAACAATTTTTATTGAGTCGTAAGCCTGAGACTCGAAACAGAGGAAGTCGTTATGAATAAGAAACTTGTGTTGGGTGTCCTGCTGGTTGGCCTGATCGTTTTTCTCGGTATTAACTTTGGTCAATACCTCACCTTAGAAAACGCGAAAGCCCAACAAATAGCGCTTTCTGAATACATCAATAACAACTTTGTGCTTGCAGCCGTTACTTATTTCTTGGCTTATGTCGCCATTACCGCCTTTTCGATCCCTGGTGCAGCGGTGGTCACTCTACTCGGCGCAGCTTTGTTTGGTTTCTGGACCAGCCTACTACTTGTTTCTTTTGCCAGTACCATAGGTGCTACACTAGCCTTTTTGAGCAGTCGTTTCCTATTGCGTGACTGGGTTCAGAGTAAGTTTGGCGACAAGCTGAATGCCATCAACCAAGGCATTGAAAGAGACGGTGCATTTTACTTGTTTTCATTGCGCCTGATCCCCGTATTCCCGTTTTTCCTGATCAACCTTCTAATGGGTCTGACACCACTTTCAACAGCGAGATTTTATCTCGTTAGCCAGTTAGGTATGCTGCCAGGCACTGCGGTGTATCTGAATGCAGGTACACAATTGGCACAAATTGACAGCTTGTCAGGAATCGTATCTCCGTCTGTCTTAGCCTCATTCGCACTACTAGGGCTTTTCCCTGTCATTGCTAAATGGGTAATGGCAAAAATTAAAGGCGCGCCTCAAGCACAAAATGGGAGCCCTTCTTGAAGATATTCACCGCCGATAACCCACCAGAAGCTCACATTGTTTGCGAGCTTCTTAAATCAAACCGCATTCCATGTGAAGTGCGAGGAGAAGGTATGTTTGGCTTGCAGGGTGAAGTCCCTTTCGGTGAAAACTCCCAACCCTATATATGGCTTCTCGATAGCAAGATGCATAATCAAGCCAGCGCTATCATTGAACAATATATGCAGCAAACACTGATTGGCTCGGAATGGCAATGTGAGGAATGCGGAGAAACTAACGAAGCACAATTCGCTATCTGCTGGCAGTGTGGTGCCGCTGGCCCTGCTTAATTGGTAATGGCTTGTTGTTTAATGAAGGCAATAGAGTGTTGATTAAATTCTTCTGGACGCTCTACGTTGCACACGTGGCCACAATCGGGAATTTCCAGTAGCGTACTCTTCTGGTGCGCTGCGACCATTTCTTTGACCGGGCGAATAAACATGTAGTCCCGTTCCCCCATTAGATACAATGTAGGAATTGGCAATTCACGCTCTTTAAAGTATCGCATCATCGGATTCACATCAGCCGTGAGAATAAACCAACGTTTAAACTCTTTCTGGCATAGCTTCTTCGCTTCGCGGATAAACAGGTGACGAGATTCTTTTTGTGTACGCTGTGGCATGACGATATAAGCAAATAAGCTGTATAACCACATATAAGGCACGATGTGCTTACACAAGTTACCCAGCTTAACCAAAACTTGTGAACGCGTGTTCAAACGCGTTACAGCGCCTCCTAGAACCATAGACTTAACCCGGCCAGTCGACATTTCAGCCAAGTTTCTTACGATAATGGTTCCTAAAGACATACCAACGAAATGCGCTGATGTAATCTTTAAATGGTCCAAAACCTTAAGAATATCCACGGTAACCGCTTTGAATGTATAACGATTTGAGATCAACTCTTTGATGAAAGGGTTAGACTTACCGTGTCCACGAAGATCCACCAACAACAAGTTAAAATGCTGTCGATAAGCTTTGATCTGCTTGAACCAGATAGATGAACTGCCACCTGCACCATGCACAAAAACCACCCACTCATTACTGGTTGGGTGCAAATATGTTTTATGGAAGAGAAGCGTTTCGCTCATATTCTCGCAGTCAGTTAGGTCAATAATTTTGTGTCGGGCAGAGTATCACAAACTCTCAATCTTTTAAGTCAGCTTATGTCAATTAAGCCCACAATTACCACAAATTAACCCTAAATTTAACTCAAAAAAGGCGCCATATAGGCGCCTTTTTTCATAGCAATTGTTATTAATCTAATGCACTGTTGTACAAACTCAAATACTCATCCGCTGCTTTGTTCCAGCAAAAATCTTGTTGCATTGCGTATAACTGAACACGCTTGAGTTCACCGGGCTGCTGAGCGTACAACAGCAATGAGCGTTGCAGCGTTAAAAGCAATTCTTTAGGCTCTGGCAGTGCAAACACAAAGCCAGTAGCGGTCTCTGGATCAGCATCGTAATCGTTAACACTGTCTTTTAATCCTCCAACACCCCGAACAATCGGCAATGTGCCATAAGCCATGCTGTAGATCTGATTTAAACCACAGGGCTCAAACTCAGACGGCATTAGGAAGAAATCAGACCCAGCTTCCACCAGATGAGCCAATTCGTTGTCGTAGGCCTCTATAAACTTGAACTTATCACTGTGCAAAGCTTCGATATCTTTAAGCTTAGATGCTAGAACTGGGTCACCTGTACCGACAATGACCAGCTGAACCTCATAACGCAAAAACTGGTCGAGTATCGGCAGTAAGTAATGGACACCTTTCTGGTTCGTCAGGCGACATACCATGCCATACACTGCGCCGTCATTTTCCGCTAAGCCAACACGCTCCTGAAGAGCTCGCTTACAGGCTTTTTTGCCGCGCACCATACTTTGACGATTCGCCTTGTAATTGGCTGGCAAGTAGCGGTCAGTCTCCGGATTCCAAGCAGAATAGTCACAACCGTTCAATATACCAACTAAGTCGCCTTCTCTCTGTTGGAACTCAGCAGCCATACCATGGCTACCTAGTTCTGTTTTGAGCTCTTCCGCATAAGTTGGGCTTACTGCATTGATCTTATCAGCATTCATCACCCCAGCTTTTAGCATGGTTACGTGTGTTGAGCTTACCGCCGCGTCTGGCGCGTAGCGAGTATGCATTTCAGGCAAGACCTGAAGCTCCTCGTAGCTGAATACACCTTTAAATACCGCATTGTGCACAGACAGGATACTTCTGGTTTGTGCAAAAAAGTCTGTGCGGCCATATCGGTGTTTGAGCAGATAAGGGACAAATCCCGTATGCCAGTCGTTAGCGTGAATAATATCCGGTTGGAAACCCAGCTTAGGCAACATATCCAGACAGGCAGCACTAAAGAAAGCGAAGCGCTCACCATTGTCGCTGTATGCCTGATTGTTTTCGGCATACATCTCTGGGCGGTCAAAGTACTTAGGACAATCAATCGCGTAGGCTTTTAAGCCTGCGACGTGCAGCTCCCGAACCAAATACTCAGTATGAGGCCAGTGCTCGAGTGTCGTCTTCAACACCACTGGAGCTGATGTGACTTGAGGTATTTTTTGATAAGCAGGTAATGTTACTCGTACATCTTGATTAAGTTTGAGGAGAGCCTCGGGTAGCGCCTTGGCCACGTCGGCCAAGCCACCACTCTTGATGAGTCCTTCAACTTCCGATGCTACAAACAGAATAGATAAATTCTTAGTAGCCAATTCGTGCTCCTTTAGGAATGACAACAATACCATCGTCAGAGACGTGGAAGTGCTTTTTGTCTTCCATTAGGTTCACACCAATTTGCGTACCTGGTGCAATATCTGCGTCTTTGTCGATGATGACGCGACGTAGTACACAACCCTCGCCTACTTTCACGTCGCCTAAAAGGATACTTTCGCTAATATCACACGCAGATGCAATATTACTGCGGAAACCTAGTACAGATTTTTCGATACGAGAACCACGAACATAACTGCCGTTACATACTAGACTGTCAATAATCTGCACTCGACCGTTATCCGAATCAGTGAATGTCGCAGGTGGCAGTGCTGGATAGAATGTATGAAGTGGCCACTTTCGGTTGTAGAGGGAGAATGGAGCATCTTTCTCAAGCAAGTCCATGTGCGCCTGCCAGTAGGCATCAATCGTACCGACATCACGCCAATAAACTTCTTCTTTCTCGCCAGTAATTCGGTTGGTACTGAAATCATAAACAAACACATCACCACGCGGGAACATTTTTGGAATGATGTCTTTGCCGAAATCGTGAGAAGAGTCTGGGTTATCCGCGTCTTCAATCAGTTCAGCAAACAAAGGTTGAGCTTCAAAAACATAGTTGCCCATTGAAACTAACGCATGTTGAGGATCACCAGGAATCGGCTTAGGTTGTTCAGGCTTTTCTTCAAAGCCGATCATTCGCCCATCTTCATCCACTTCAATAACACCAAACTGAGACGCCTCAGACAGAGGCATACGCAATGCCGAAACCGTCAGTGATGCTTGTTTTTCTTTATGAAAATCGAGCATCTGTTTGATATCCATTTTATAGATATGGTCAGAACCAAAAATACATACTTGCTCTGGCTCAGCCAGTTCCATAAAACGTAAATTTTGGTAGATAGCATCTGCCGTGCCTTCATACCAACGTTTACCAGTACGCATCTGCGCTGGAATTGGGTCTATGAATCGATCAGTGATACCGCTGATATTCCAGCCTTTCTTGAGGTGATGAAACAGGGATTGGGATTTGAACTGAGTCAATACATAGATACGCATCAAATCAGCATTTACGAAGTTGTTTAAAGCGAAATCAATAAGACGGTAACTACCGCCAAAAGGAACCGAGGGCTTGCTACGAGACTCCGTCAACGGACGAAGGCGTGAACCTTCACCACCAGCAAGGATCATTCCTAAAACACCAGCCATTATTTATTCTCCATAATAATTTTTAATTGCGGATAAGTTTCTATTTCGGGGACTTATCTTTGTCTTCCTAGTTGCTAGTCTGATTTCACGCAGACATACGATATGGAATGCTTAGCCTGTTTTTTCGAACATAAATCCATTTTATGTTTCGTCTAATAATCATCAATTCTTTGTGCACAGGGTTTACTATAAATTACCGTATTTCGTTAAATTTACAATTTAAAAGATGCTATACCTTGAACGCGACAAAGTTTACTTTGCCCTGCCCTGAAGCAGCTCACAGAATCAAGGGCTTTTAACACAAGCCGTTAACACGACGCATACAAAGTGGTGACTTTGATCGCAGTTCACAATTTATTGCCAAGATGATATTACGAGCAGATGGCAGTTTCATGAATCGCCTAATCCGAATGCATTTCTTAGCTAATCCATTGTTCTGAACAATATCCATTGATTACTCAACGAATAATAAAAAAGCAGCCTAAAGAGGCTGCTTTTTTAAATGTAGGATTAATGGCTTTACTTTGCGGGCTTCTTACGCTTATCGGTAATTTCCCATTTACCATCGATGTACAACGCTGTGTAGCCTGATGGTTTGCCATCAACCTCAGATCGAACATAGTTCTCTTTCGATTTGCGGCTGAAACGCACTACCATAGGAAGACCGTCTGGATCTTTTTCAGGCGCTGTTGTCAGATAATGGAATTTCGGAGAAATACGATCTTTAAATCGAACCAACTCTTCTACAAGAGGAGCACGAGTTTCACGCGATTTAGGGAAAGTACTTGCTGCCAAGAACAGACCAGAAGCACCATCACGTAATACAAAGTATGCATCTGAGTTTTCACATGGTAACTCAGGAAGATGAACGGGATCTTCTTTAGGCGGCGCGACTTCACCGTTTTTAAGGATCTTACGCGTGTTCTTACATGTCTCGCTAGTACAATCCATGTATTTACCAAAGCGACCGTTCTTTAGAACCATGTCACTGCCACACTTGTCACACTCAACGACAGGGCCGTCGTACCCTTTCACCTTGTACTCGCCATGCTCAACGATGTACCCATCACAATTAGGGTTGTTACCACACACGTGTAGCTTACGCTTATCGTCGATCAGGTAAGCGTCCATTGCGGTTTCACAAATCGGGCAACGCTTTTTCGCACGAAGTGCTGCTGTTTCAACGTCCTCTTCTAAAACGTTAATGATGCCTTCTTCGTCACCCAAATTGATGGTGGTCTTACAACGCTCTTTTGGTGGTAATGCATAACCTGAACATCCAAGGAATACACCTGTCGATGCTGTTCGGATACCCATTTCACGAGAACAAGTTGGACACTCGATATCGGTGTAGACGATATGGTTTGGCTTCATGCCACCATGCTCTTCGTCCTGCTCCGCTTTTTCCAGATCTCCAGTAAAGTCACCAAAGAAGTTATCCAGAACCTTCTTCCAGTTCGCTTCACCTTCAGCAATTTGGTCAAGCTTTTCTTCCATGCGAGACGTAAACTCGTAGTTCATCAACTCATGGAAGCTATCATCTAAACGATCCGTTACGATTTCACCCATTTTTTCGGCGTAGAATCGACGTTGCTCAACTTTAACGTAACCACGATCCTGAATTGTCGAGATGATGGACGCATACGTTGACGGACGGCCAATGCCTCTCTTCTCAAGCTCTTTAACCAAAGCAGCTTCAGTGAAACGTGCAGGCGGTTTGGTAAAGTGTTGTTTAGGATCTAATTGAATCAAATCAACCTTGTCACCAACCTGAACGGCAGGCAGGATCTGGTCTTCATTCTTACCTAGTGGACGTTGAACACGAGTCCAACCATCAAACTTAAGAATGCGGCCTTTGGCCTTAAGCGTGTACTCAGCAGCTTTGACGCTCACTGTCGTAGAATCATACTTTGCAGGTGTCATCTGACACGCGACAAACTGATTCCAGATAAGTGAATACAGTTTATGCGCATCCGCTTCCATACCTTTCAGATCGTCAGCTTTAACTGCCACATCTGAAGGTCGGATTGCTTCGTGTGCTTCCTGTGCACCTTCTTTGCTGCCATACACATTAGGTTTAGCCGGAAGGTAAGCGTCACCGTACTCATCGCCAATGAATCCACGAACGGTTTCTACAGCTTCTGCGCTCAAATTCGTCGAGTCGGTACGCATATACGTGATGTAACCCGCTTCATACAGACGCTGAGCTAACATCATCGTTTTCTTAACGCCGTAACCTAAACGAGTGCTGGCTGCTTGCTGAAGCGTTGACGTAATGAACGGAGCAGAAGGCTTGCTCGACGTTGGGCGGTCCTCACGTTTGCAAACTTCGTACGCTGCTTTTTCCAGCACAGCAATCGCTGACTGCGTTTCAGCTTCATTCGACGGCTTAAATGCCACACCATCTTTCTGGGCAACCTGAAGACGGAAATCCGTTTTGTTAGCAGTTTTAGTATCCGCGTGAATATCCCAAAACTCTTCTGGAACAAACGCTTTGATTTCGCGCTCACGCTCCACCAATAGTTTTACCGCCACCGATTGAACACGGCCAGCAGACAGGCCACGCGCGACCTTTTTCCACAACAGTGGTGAAACCATAAAGCCCACAACACGATCCATAAAGCGGCGTGCCTGTTGGGCGTTAACGCCATCCATACTGAGCTCACCCGGTTTCTGGAAAGCTTGTTGAATCGCGTTCTTAGTAATTTCGTTAAAGACAACTCGTTTGTATCGCTCTTCATCGCCACCGATGATCTCACGAAGGTGCCAAGCGATAGCTTCTCCCTCGCGATCCAAATCGGTTGCGAGATAGACGCTATCTGCGTCTTTCGCGAGCTTCTGTAGCTCAGCAACCACTTTTTCTTTACCAGGCAAGACCTGATAATTCGCTTCCCAGCCGTTAAATGGGTCGATGCCCATTTTTTTGATCAGCGCTTTGCGGTCTTTTTCTTTCTTGATTCGAGCTTTCTCTTCAACACTCAAACCTTTCGTAGAGACAGCCGCTGCCTTCTGGCCGGTACTCTGACCTGCGGTAGGTAGATCGCGTACGTGACCCACACTGGACTTAACAATAAAGTCCTTACCTAAATACTTATTGATGGTTTTAGCCTTAGCCGGCGACTCCACAATAACGAGTGACTTACCCATATTGACTCAAGTGTCCTTAATATGATTTCGGCGATTTAACGCACGACATACTTAATATATTGCTTCTTTTTTTACTATTGAGCGAGAAACCAAGAAGATCAATATCTTTTTTTAAATTCAACATTGACTGGTCGACAATTCGACGAATGGTAATTGTCTCGATGCTTAGAAAGTGCCACATACTAAACGTGGCAAAGATGCTTCCGCTAGTACAACGAAAAAATTTTTGCCTTCGGTCACAAAACCCATCGCATTGCCTGTTTAACATTGGGACAAGCTAGATTGATCTGACGCAATTGCTTTCGTTATTAACCCTTCTACAATCCCCTCTATTATATAAACGCGTTGATAAGCGAGTGATAAATATGAGCGAGAAGAAAGTCATTTCCAAATTCGAATTGTTGCTGATAGCCAACCACATCATTCAGGAGCATGAAGACTATGTTGAAGGAATGCGAGCAGACAGCGTCGAAGAAAAAGATGAAGTTTTAGTATTCAAAGGAAATTACTTTTTGGATGATGCAGGTCTGCCAACAGCAAACACTACTGCTGTATTTAATATGTTCAAATACTTAGCGCATCAACTGTCGAAAGAATTTACCTTAGAAGATTAGAAAGCAGAATAAACCCTGATGACGAGCATCAGGGTTCATTATGTTAGCAGCTCAGTGAAGCCAGCTTGTCAAAGTAATCAGGGAAGGTCTTTGACGTACATTTCGGGTCATTGATCGTTACAGGAGTATCACTCAACGCAACCAGAGAAAAACACATCGCCATACGATGATCATCATAGGTATCAATAGCCGCATGAGTTAGCTGTTGAGGTGGTGTCACAACAATGTAATCTTCGCCTTCTTCCACTTCTGCGCCTACTTTGCGCAACTCTGTTGCCATCGCCGCTAAACGATCAGTTTCTTTCACTCGCCAGTTGTAGACATTACGGATCGCCGTTGTGCCTTTAGCGAACAGTGCGGTAGTAGCAATTGTCATTGCAGCATCAGGGATATGGTTGAAATCCATATCAACCGCATTCAGTTCGCCAACACGAGAGATAACGTAGTCGTCACCCCATTCGATTTCAGCACCCATCTTTTCTAGCGCATCAGCAAATTGGATATCACCCTGGATGCTCTTCTTACCAATCCCTGTTACTTTAATTTCGCCACCCTTAATAGCAGCAGCAGCCAGGAAATAAGAAGCAGAAGAGGCGTCGCCTTCGACCAGAAAATCACCCGGAGCAACGTAAGACTGACCTTTACGGATGACAAATTCCTGATAGTCATTGTTCTCTACTTCAACACCGAACTGCGACATGATGTGCAGAGTAATATCGATGTATGGCTTCGACACCAACTCACCAACGATTCTAATGGTTACATCGTCTTGTGCCAGCGGCGCAGACATCAAGAATGCCGTCAGGAATTGACTTGAGATCGAACCGTCAATTTCAACCGTACCGCCCTTCAGGCCCGTTCCTTTAATTTTCAGTGGAGGAAAGTCTTCATTTTCTAGGTATTCAACGTCAGCACCAGCCTGACGAAGGGCTTCAACTAGGTGGCCTATCGGGCGCTCTTTCATACGAGGCTCGCCCGTCAGCACATACTCTCCGCTACCCAGACATAAAACAGCAGCGAGAGGTCGCATTGCCGTACCCGCATTACCTAAGAAGAGCTCTAATGCTTCCGGAGCATCAAAGGCTTTACCTAGCCCTTCCACTTCGCAAACCGTTTTGTCTTGCGACAACGTATAATTCACACCAAGTTGAGTCAGTGCATTCAGCATATGGCGAATGTCGTCACTGTCTAGAAGGTTAGTTAGACGAGTCGTCCCTTTAGCGAGTGCTGCTAGCAATAACGCACGGTTAGAAACGCTCTTAGAACCGGGTAAGTTGACCTCACCATTGACTTTGTTGATAGGTTGTAACGTAAGGCTTTCCATTAAATTCAGTTATTCCTTGATCGCTTTGCCTTCCTAAGCAAGCGATGAAAAATTCTTCGTAGTTGCAGCCTATCTAAAATCGACATCTAAAACTAGACCAAAATCACAATTAGTCGTGATCTTTTATTTGGCTTATGCAATAGCAATACACAGGGCGAATCAATACTCTTTATCAACTCTAACACCGTTATCGAAATACAGGATTCGTATCTTGTCGCCCCGCTCAAACAACATAGTGTTGTCGACATCCTGAATGACATCGATCAGCTTATCGTCGTCCGTTTTTATCAACAATTCGACCAGCTTGTACTCCACTTTATATTCTTGATTAGCGCGATTGTGTGCAATGCCTGCTCCTGCCACAGCGCCAACGCCAGTGGCGACTTGTTTACCGGTCCCACCACCAAATTGATTGCCGATAACGCCGCCCACGACAGCACCAAGCAGCGTTTCCCAGCCAGAAGATTCAGCTTTAACAATATCTTGTTGAGTGAGATAGCGAACGGAATCAACTTCACCAAACACGACTTGATTCACAGGTCTGGCTTGATTTCTCTCATATGCTGCATTGGCAACGAGCGGAAAAATGAATAAGATCCAAAGCCATTTTTTCATCATAGTTCTCCTGCGTCATGGCGATTTATTTAACTGAACTCGACGAAGACAAACTTTGGTTTCCATCTCCATACGAAGCCCTAAATGATCCAAATGGGTTGCTTGCATTCGGTGGCGACCTGTCTCCTGACCGTCTATTGCTCGCTTACCAGAATGGGATTTTCCCTTGGTATGGGCCAGGTGAGCCTCTTCTTTGGTGGAGTCCATCACCGAGAGCAGTGTTTGATCCTAAGACATTCAAACCCGCTAAAAGTCTTAAAAAGTTTCAGAAAAAGCATCAATATCAGATCAGCATCAACCTTGCGACCGAGGCTGTTATCGATAATTGCGCATCAATGCGGCCAGAACACGAAACCTGGCTCAATGAAGAAATGCGCGCCTCATACAAGAAACTAGCAACGCTAGGGCACTGCCATTCAGTGGAAGTGTGGAAAGATGAAGCGCTTATTGGGGGCTTGTACGGCCTATCTATAGGACAGGTTTTCTGCGGCGAGTCGATGTTCAGCCGAGAAACCAACGCTTCCAAGATCGCGTTATGGTATTTCTGCGAACATTTCAAGTCGATGAAAGGGCAATTAATCGATTGTCAGGTGATGAATCCACATTTGAAATCCCTAGGTGCTCAGGAACTCGATAGAGATGACTTCATGCAAAGCCTGCTATCCTTAAGACAGGGAAAGGTTGTTGAAAACAGCTTTAAAGCTCAGTGGCTTGAGCTGTCTTCAGAGGAGAATCAATGAGTTCTGATCTGCAACAAATCCGTATCGGGTTAACAGATAGTCACCCTTGTAGTTATCTTCAAGACAAGCAAGAACGTGTTGCTGTGGCTCTCGATCCAACCATGCACACAGCATCAAGTTATGAAGTTCTGCTGGCGAATGGATTTCGTCGTAGCGGTGATACGATATATAAACCTCATTGCGATCAGTGCCAATCTTGCCAAGCTCTTAGAGTCTCTGTGCCTGACATCCAGCTTTCAAAGAGTCAAAAACGCTTAAGAAATAAGGCCAAACACCTAAAATGGGAATTACGTGATGAAATGATTCCAGGCTGGTTTGAACTCTATTCAAAGTATATTGAGGCTCGCCATAGCAATGGCACCATGTACCCGCCTAAACAAAATGAGTTTACCCAGTTTTCACAATGTCACTGGCTCAATACTCAATATCTGCATGTTTATGACCAAGATCGACTCATTGCGATAGCGGTAACCGATATTTTGTCCAACTCAGCCAGCGCGTTTTACACCTTTTTTGACCCGGATTACGAATTATCTTTAGGAACACTCGGCGTGCTATTTCAGCTCGAATACTGCCAGCAGCAAGGAAAACAGTGGCTCTATTTGGGCTATCAGATTGACGAATGCCCTGCAATGAATTACAAAGTCCGCTTTCAGCGCCATCAAAGGCTAGTAAATCAGCGTTGGCAAGGGTAGAATACGCCCCAACTTTACTTATTTCATTTTTATCGGCGAAATTAGCCGGTTGAAATTATCCATTTTTAAAAGAGGATTAAATGGCTAAAGAAGACGTAATTGAGATGCAAGGCACTGTCCTTGATACTCTTCCAAACACAATGTTCCGTGTTGAGCTAGAAAACGGTCACGTAGTTACTGCTCACATCTCTGGTAAAATGCGTAAGAACTACATCCGTATTCTTACTGGTGACAAAGTAACTGTAGAGATGACTCCATACGATCTATCTAAAGGTCGCATCGTCTTCCGTGCTCGTTAATCTCTGATTGCTTTGCGCAATCCGAATTAGTCGAATACAACAAAAAACGGAGCTCAAAGCTCCGTTTTTTGTTGTCTAGCATTTGTGCTGCTATTTGCCGAGCGCTTCTTTGTAATGCTGGCGGCACACTGAGACGTAACGGTCGTTACCCCCAATCGCAACCTGATCACCTTCAGCAATGGCATTTCCGTGTTCATCCGTACGGATAACCATATTCGCCTTGCGTCCACAGTGACAAATGGTTTTCAGCTCAATCAGCTTATCTGCCCAAGACAACAAGTATTTACTGCCTTCAAATAGCTCGCCCAGAAAATCCGTTCTCAAGCCATAACACAGCACTGGGATATTCAGCTTATCCACTACTTCTGTCAGCTGGTAAACCTGCTCTTTAGTCAAAAACTGGCATTCATCAACCAAAATACAGTGGCGCTTTTCCACCTCGTTTAAGGCGGCAATATCCTGATAGAGATCAGAGTCATGGCGGAACAGTTGAGCATCCGACTGCAAGCCGATACGAGAGCTCACTTTACCGACACCATATCGGTCATCTAACGCAGCGGTAAAAATCACGGGCGTCATGCCTCGTTCTTGGTAGTTAAATGAGGATTGAAGAAGAGTGGTGGATTTACCCGCATTCATCGCAGAGTAATAGAAGTACATCTGAGCCACTGATTGCTACCCGTATAAATGTATAAATAAAAAGAAAAAGGGCTGAATCAACAGCCCTCAACAAAATTCAGTTACTTACGGCGCCAAGTCGTCCCTTCTGGGCCATCTTCAAGCACGATTCCCATCTCAGTTAACTTGTCGCGCGCCATATCGGCATTTGCCCAGTCTTTAGACGCACGCGAGTCGTTACGCAGTTTAATAAGCCCTTCAATCTCAGCCACTTCATCATCATTACCTGCATCACCTTTTAAGAACGCTTCTGGTTCTTGATGAAGGATACCTATCACGTCTGCCAATTCACGCATTAATGAACCCATCGCACTCGCCTGCTCTAAGTTATCATTCTTAATGCGGTTAATCTCGCGAGCCATGTCAAACAACACTGAATATGCTTCTGGCGTATTGAAGTCATCGTTCATCGCTTCGGTAAAGCGCTTAACGTACTCTTCACCACCAGCTGCTGGGACTGTTAGGTCCAAACCACGTAGCGAGGTGTATAGACGCTCAAGAGATGCACGAGCCTGATTCAGGTTTTCTTCACTGTAGTTCAATTGGCTGCGGTAATGCCCTGACATTAGGAAATAGCGAACCGTTTCTGCGTCATAATGACCAAGCACGTCACGAATGGTAAAGAAGTTTCCCAGAGACTTCGACATCTTCTCTTTGTCGACCATCACCATGCCACTGTGCATCCAAGTATTCACGTATTGAGTGTCGTGCGCACAGCATGACTGAGCGATTTCATTTTCGTGATGCGGGAATTGGAGATCAGAGCCACCACCATGAATATCGAAATGATTACCTAGGATTGATGAGTTCATTGCTGAACACTCAATGTGCCAACCTGGGCGACCCGCACCCCATGGTGATTCCCACGTAGGCTCGCCTGGCTTAGACATTTTCCAAAGTACAAAATCTAGAGGACTGCGTTTCGCGCTTTCTACGTCTACGCGCGCGCCAGCCTGAAGCTGATCTAAATCTTGCTTGGATAGTTTACCGTATTCGTCGAACTGACCTACTTCAAACATGACGTCACCGTTGTCAGCTACGTATGCAAAACCGCGCTCGATCAGTTTTTCAACTAGCTCGATAATTTCAGCAATAAACTCCGTCGCACGAGGCTCAACATCTGGGCGCTTCATATTCAATGCATCAAAGTCAGCGTGCATTTCACCAATAAGGCGCTCTGTTAGAGAATCACAGCTCTCGCCGTTTTCATTGGCGCGCTTGATGATCTTATCGTCGATATCGGTGATGTTACGAACAAAGGTCAGATCATAGCCAAGGTAACGCAGGTAACGAGACACTACGTCGAAAGAAACGAATGTACGACCATGACCGATGTGACAGAGATCGTAGATGGTTACTCCACAGACATACATGCCAACTTTGCCAGCATTGATTGGTTTGAATTCCTCTTTCTGTCTTGTGAGTGTGTTATATATCTTTAACATGATCTCTATCTAATTATTTAGGTGAAACAAAATAGTGGTTCAGTATACCAATATGCTTACCTTCAGGTCATCCCTGAAATGCTTAAAAAGACACCACCAAACTCATTATTCACCTCTAGTGAGCCACTTTTCACGTATAAAAGTGGCAAAAGTTAATATAGAATTCAGTTTTTAAGTCAAAGTCATAAATAAAGGACATCATCATGATCACCCTTCACACTAATTTTGGTGACATCAAAGTTGAGCTAAACGAAGAGAAAGCACCAGAAACATGCGCGAATTTCCTGCAGTACTGCCGTGATGGTTTCTACGACAACACGCTATTCCACCGTGTTATCGACGGTTTCATGATCCAAGGTGGCGGTATGGAATCTGGCCTGCGTGAAAAAGCAACTCGCGCACCAATCAAAAACGAAGCGAACAATGGCCTGAGCAACAAAGTGGGCACGCTAGCAATGGCACGTACCATGGAACCGCATTCAGCAAGTTCACAGTTTTTCATCAACGTGAACAACAACACTTTCCTTGATTTCCGTAGCGAGAGCCTAGACGGTTGGGGTTACTGTGTATTCGCTGAAGTGGTTGAAGGCATGGATATCGTTAACCAAATTAAAGGTGTAAGCACAGGTTCTCAAGGCATGCACCAAGACGTACCTCTTGAAGACGTTGTCATCACAGGTACCACAATCGAAGAATAATGATTGTCAGGGAGAGCACTAAGCTCTCCCTCGTTGTTTCTTCAGGTTAATAAAATATGACCACATTATTTATTTCAGACCTCCATCTCTCTTCTACCACACCAGACATCACTGATTGCTTTATTCGCTTTATGCGTGAAGAAGCCGTTCATGCTGACGCCTTATACGTTCTCGGCGACCTGTTCGAGTTTTGGATTGGCGATGATGACCGCTCAGATTTTGCCAAGCAAATTCGTCGCGAATTCAAGCAACTGACCTCTCTTGGGGTACCTTGCTACTTCACACAAGGTAATCGCGACTTCCTCGTCGGTAAGCGCTTTGCCAAGCAAACTGGTGTCACCTTGCTGGGTGATGAGACAGTGATTGACCTATACGGCAAAAAAGCCGTGGTTTTGCACGGCGACACACTGTGTACTGAAGATGTAAAGTACCTCCAGTATCGAGAGAAAGTGCATCAACCTTGGCTACAATGGTTGTTCAATCGCATCCCAATGTTTATTAAAAAGAAGATTGTATCGAAAGTTCAATCTGATATTCGCACCGACAAACAAACCAAATCACTCGACATCATGGACGTGACACAAACTGAAGTGGAAGCGGTCATGGCATACCACAACGTCGATTTGATGATTCACGGACATACTCACCGCCCTAATGTACACGTATTCTCCGCGAACAATACTAAAAAAACCCGTATTGTTTTAGGGGATTGGTACACTCAAGGCTCAGTTCTGGTCTATGCTAAAAATAGCTTCGAGTTGGAAGCTAGGCCATTTCAGACTTCAGTGGAAGAAGCTGACTAAACTCTTAATTATTCATTGGAATTTGGCCAATTCCATTACTAATAATGAGACGTTGGAACTAGGTTTTGAAAAACTCATACATAGCCAGACAACCGATTTTAAACCGAGATAAACAAACTGTAGGGTACGAACTCTTGTTCAGGGATGGTCCTAAAAATACCTTCCCTGAAATTGACCCTGAACATGCCACCAGTCGTTTACTGTCTGATCACTTTCTAAATACACATTATGAGACTCTTGGGGATAAACTTGGCTTTGTTAACTTCCCGTACCAAAGTCTGATAAATCGAGTGCCGACTTTGTTCCCATCAGAGAACTTTGTCATCGAAATTTTAGAAGACTGCCCACCAACTGAAGAACTGCTTGATGCAATAAAAGATATGGCAGCCAAAGGCTATACCATTGCACTAGATGATTTTATCCCTAATAAGGAATGGCGCCCTTTTCTTCCTTATGTTTCATTGATTAAGTTTGATATCCGGTTAGTGCCCATCGAAAAAGCCCATGCTTTTATGAAAAGGCTCGAGGGAAGTAACATTCGCTTTCTGGCGGAAAAAGTAGAAACCTATGAAGAGTTTGAACAAGCAAAAAAAGCAGGGTTTGAATATTTCCAAGGCTATTTTTTCAGCAAGCCTGAAATGATCAGTAAAAAAGCGTTGGAACCCTCTTTCATGACAGTTATTCAACTGTTGACCGAGATTTCGAAAGATGAGATTGACTACAAAGCCATCGAATCACTAATCAGTAAAGACTTATCGTTATCCTACAAGCTACTGACTTTTGTCAATTCGTCAGCCATCGTTCAGACACAGATTCAGTCTTTCCATCAGGCTTTGGTTTATCTTGGCGAGGATAAGTTACGCAAATTCATTTCTTTGGTATCGCTGGCATCCACTCAAGATAGTAAACCCGATTACTTATATGGGCTATCTATACAGCGTGCGCGGTTTTGCGAGCTGATCGGAGAGAAGCTTCAAGTAGAACTTGAGTCCGGGCAAGCTTTTCTTACCGGTATGTTCTCACTACTAGACAGCCTGTTAGACAAACCATTGGATGTAATAGTGACTGAGATTCCTATTGAAGAAACCGTAAAGCTGGCATTGACGCAGAATGAAGGCATACTAGGCAGCATTCTCATGTTAACCGAAGCGTATGAGTTAGCTGATTGGGAAGAGGTATCCGACCTTAGCGAGTCTTTAGGCTTGAATCCACAAGATTTAAGTAAAAGCTATGACGCATCCGTTAAATGGACTGCAGATCTTCTCTCAGTATCAACAAAATAGCGCTTCATTGGAGCCATCATGCAACACTGCCCTTGTGGTACAGAAAAAAGCTACAGCGAATGCTGCGAGCCAATTCACCTCGATCATTCTAAAGCCACAACTCCTGAAAAATTAATGCGCTCCCGCTATAGCGCACACGTTAAGCATCTGGTCGATTACGTCGTAGACACTTATCATCCAAGTTGCAATGCCATTCAACAACGTGAAGGGATTCAACAATCGGTAGAAAGCGATTGGTGCAAACTTGAAGTCATCAATACAGAAGCAGGCTGCGATAAAGACGAAGGCTTCGTTACCTTCAAAGCTTATTTCAAAGAAGATAACGTGCAGCACTGCCTCGAAGAGCGCTCACGTTTTGTGCGAGAAAATGGGCTATGGTATTACATCGACGGTACGTTTCCAGAGCCAGACATTGATCCGCGGCTCAATCAAACTATAAAGAGTTTCAAAGTCGGCCGAAACGATCCTTGTATTTGTGGTAGCGGTAAAAAGTTTAAGAAATGTTGCGGTTAACTACAGGCTAGATAGTAAAAAAGCAGGATGAGTATCCTGCTTTTAGTTTCTGAGCTTAGTAAAGCACTAAGCGTCATTATTCGGGTTAACTCTCACAATATCTTGCTGATCTTGATTGAATTGCTTTTTCAGTTCCGCTTTTGACTTAAAACTGATCTCGCCCCCCTGGGCCACTGTCATATGTTGTGCTTCTGCATTGTGCTTAGATTGATACAACATCACAGCTTGCATACACGAATCTCGCTGCTCTTGAGAAAGTGGTGTACCCTCAGGCCACTTCCCCGTTTCTACAGCATAGAGTAGACGCTCGTATGCCTCTGGTGTAATGGCATTAATTAACTGCTCTGCGTCCATGGTCTATCCTTAAGTTGTAACTGAGATGGAAAGAACATAACTGGCTGGCATTCTGAGTCAAGATTGCACCCAAGAATAAGTGTAACGGATCACAAGCAAATCAAAATATGAATCATATAAAAGCACTACTAATCTTCAGCCTGGCTATTGCGTTATCAGGGTGTTTCGAAAACCGTCAGAACACCGACAAACTGTGCGCAGACAACCCTAGCTTACAATGTGAACGGCTTAATATGAACGATGGTCAATGCCGTGTTCCTAGAACCGATTTGATTTGGCATCGGAATGAAGTACGTAAACAACCGACCGACAGCAATATTATTGATGAATACCATTTTCTGGCCGCGTATAAGAAATGTCTTGAGTTAGCATCGCAAATCCAGCCGATTGAGCAAGCCGGACTCAAAGAGCGCCGATTTAATGCGCTGATTAACTCCGGCGAAGACCTGGAAAAATTAGTCGAACGAATTCGCAAGTCTTCTTCACCAGAATCACTCTATTTTCTATGGAGCCAAACTGGCGATGATGAAGCGCAAAGAAGCTTCCTCCAACTCGAAGGTACACCCGCTTTAGACACGCCAGAAATGCAGTATGCACTGGCGACTTTCTATACCAGCCGCGATCTGGAGAAAACCATAAACTTGCTCAACAAGTCACTTGAGCTGAGTAAAGGCAAGAACCTCAACACGGATATCTTCAAAACACTCGCCAGCATTACCTATCAATTGAATCGCAAAGAACAAGCTTACATCTGGGCAATGGTCGCAAATCGCTTTGAAGTACCCATTATTGGCTCAGAGCAAGAAATGCAGATTCTTTACGGCTTCAGTAAAGACAAGTACAAACAGCTTGACGGTATTGCCGATAATATAGAAAGCGCACTAGATAGCGGCACTTATCAAAGAAACATGGTTCCTAGCTTCAATTAGTGTCGGCAAGTTGAAAGGATTAAACAATGAGCGGTGATTTAATCACCGCTTTTTACTGAATTGTTGAAAATTAACGACACAGAATTTACACAGAATCTTTCGCCTGTTGTCTTTGGTCCATCAGGAAAAACGTGACCTAAGTGGCTATCACAAGCTGCACACCTAATCTCTGTTCTCACCATTCCGTGACTTAGATCTTCCAAATAACGAATAGCCTGATCATTAATAGGGGCATCAAAACTTGGCCAACCACAACCAGAATCATACTTGTTATCTGATTGAAATAGAGGAGCCTGACAGCAAGTACAAGAATATACCCCAGTTTCCTTGTTGTGCAGTAACTTACCTGTGAACGGTGCTTCTGTTCCCTGCTCTCGACATACTCGATATTCTTCTTCAGAAAGCTTTTCACGCCAGTATTCATTTGGTTTGATGACTTTTTTATTATCCTGTTCCACTTTGTATTTTTCTCCGAATTAATCACTATTACTGTGACTTTTTTTCTCAAAAACTTGCGCAATTTATTGTTTGTAGCACATACTTTGAATCCATAAAAGGACGCTTAAACTTTGATCAAAAGTGAAAGCGTTTGATCTATTTTACGTCAACTGGTTAGACAAAAAACCTATAATCCGTTCAAAAGATAGTCAATTACGACTGATTGTGAAAAAAAGCCACGCTTTTTTTTGACTTTAAACAAGTTAAGTCCGATTATCTGTTGCAGATTTTGACTGGATTCTGTAATTTTACTACCAGTTATCTTTAATCAGAAATTAAGTTGTGGAGCAACTATAATGACTATCAAAGTAGGTATTAACGGTTTTGGCCGTATCGGCCGTTTCGTTTTCCGTGCAGCGCAAGAGCGTAACGACATCGAAGTTGTAGGTATTAACGACCTTATCGACGTAGAGTACATGGCATACATGCTTAAGTACGACTCAACTCACGGCCGTTTCAACGGTACTGTTGAAGTTGAAGGTGGTAACCTAATCGTTAACGGTAAGACTGTACGTGTTACTGCTGAGCGTAACCCAGAAGACCTTAAGTGGAACGAAATCGGTGTTGATGTTGTTGCTGAAGCAACTGGTCTTTTCCTAACTGACGAGACTGCACGTAAGCACATCACTGCTGGCGCGAAGAAAGTTGTTCTAACTGGTCCTTCAAAAGACGCAACTCCAATGTTCGTAATGGGTGTTAACCAAGACACTTACGCTGGTCAAGACATCGTTTCTAACGCTTCTTGTACTACTAACTGTCTAGCGCCTATCGCTAAAGTTCTTAACGACGAGTTCGGTATCGAATCTGGTCTTATGACTACAGTTCACGCAACTACAGCTACTCAAAAAACTGTAGACGGTCCTTCTGCTAAAGACTGGCGCGGTGGTCGTGGTGCTTCTCAGAACATCATCCCATCTTCAACTGGTGCTGCTAAAGCTGTAGGCGTTGTTCTTCCAGAACTAAACGGCAAACTAACTGGTATGGCTTTCCGTGTACCAACTGCTAACGTTTCTGTAGTTGACCTAACTGTTAACCTAAAAGAAGGCGCATCTTACGAAGCTATCTGTGCAGCAATGAAAGAAGCTTCTGAAGGCGAGCTTAAAGGTGTTCTAGGTTACACTGAAGACCAAGTTGTTTCTCAAGACTTCATCGGCGAAGTTCAAACTTCAGTATTCGATGCTAAAGCTGGTATCGCTCTAACTGATAACTTCGTTAAAGTTGTATCTTGGTACGACAACGAAATCGGTTACTCAAACAAAGTTCTAGACCTAATCGCTCACATCTCTAAGTAATTAGATAGTTAGCAATTAGCGAATAACTTCGTTAAAGAAAAGGCGGCTCTAGAGTCGCCTTTTTTGTATCTGGACTTTGAGTAATACAAACCCGACATAGCATATAATGTGCGAAATATGTCGAAAAGCTCTCCCCAGCGATAGGAAACTACACATGGATTTAAAAACTCTCCCAGCCCTGACCGTGTTATCTGACAACATCACTATCGTTGAAGTTGATCAGGTTAAAGTCGTCCGCGTTATTCATGAAAAAGCAACGGCAGGCATCGCGCTGCACGGTGGACATGTCGTATCGTTCATGCCAGTAGGCCAAGAAGATCTGATTTGGATGAGCGACAGCGCCATTTTCGATGGTAAGGCAGCGCTTCGTGGTGGCATTCCAATTTGCTGGCCTTGGTTTGGCCGCATTGCTGCGCCTGCACATGGCTTTGCTCGTACCAGTGAGTGGTCACTGCTACAACATCGTGAAAATGAACAAGGAGTTGTGATTGAGCTCGGACTGAAACCTTCAGAGCAAACGCTATCAATCTGGCCACATAAATTTGATGCGCGTTTAATAATAGAAGTCAGCAACGAGCTTAAAGTGACGCTCGATGTCACCAATACTGATACGACACCTTGGGCATTTTCAGGGGCATTGCACACGTATCTTAACGTAGGCAACATCAAACAAGCACAAACTACTGGGATGGGCCCTGAGTACATCGATAGCCTAAAAGCAGGTGAAATCTGCCAAGGTGACAAGGTTCTTCAACTTACTGATACTATCGACCGTGTTTACACTCAGCCAGAAGCGCAAATTTTAGTGAAAGATCCAGTGTTGGATCGCACACTAAGCGTGGAGAACCAAGGCCACAACTCGGCTGTATTATGGAACCCATGGGTACAAGGTGCTGAATCTATGTCAGATATGACGAATGACGGGTATTTAACAATGATGTGTGTCGAATCTACTCTTCACGCACCAAGCATTGAACTAGGAAAAACACTTCAACCTGGTGAGTCACATCAACTTATCACCTCTATTTCCGCTCAATAACTCTTTTTCTGCAGGCTATTATGCCTGCAGTACCTCCCTCCCGAAATTATTCTATGCCCGCTCAGGTCTTTTACTCTACACCCGCTGTACAAACACATTTTTTGACTTGCTTATTGTTTGAATAATTAATAGGAATCAATTTTAACAATTGGATAAGTCGTTATTATTATTCTTAATTTACAATAAGAGCTCTATTTTCAGCGATAAGACACGTCTCTAAAGACAGGATAATTAAAAAATGTTCGAGAAATTCAAAAACCAAAGTGTTGGCTTTCAATTAAAGTTGGTGATACTGCTTTGCTTGTTGGTCTCTTTCGTGGGGACCGCGACCCTCGTTTACCGTAATGCCTCCAAAGTGCTCCTTGATACCACACTGAAAGGCCACCAATCAGAGGTCGAAGCAATGGCAATGACCATTGCCGGCCAATTTAACGCTTACCTTCATACCGCAAAAGTTTTGGAATCCACCTTTAGAAACGGTTATCTGGCAGGCGTCTATGTTGAAGACTACACCGTCGACTTCAATGGTAAACAGGTTCTAAATGTCACTCAGTATGGTGAGAGTCTGATCAATGATGAAAAACTGGTTGATAGCTTTACCCGTGATACAGGAGCAGTAGCCACGCTGTTTGCTCCGTTAGATGGCGACTTTATTCGAGTTTCAACCTCACTCAAAAATCCATCAGGTAATCGCGTGGTTGGTACAACATTAGGCAAAAACCACCCGGGTTATAACAAGCTAATGAGCGGCCAACCATACTACGCTCAAGTTAAGCTTTTTGGCGAAAACTACATTACCTATTACGCCCCCCTCAAAGACTATCAGGGCAACGTGAGTGGCATCACCTTCATCGGACTACCTGTCGAACAAGCGACCCAAGATCTTTTTGAATCATTACGTTCAATAAAGTGGGGCGATACAGGATATAGCATTGTAGTAGATAACCGAGAGGACAATTTGGGTCGCTACCTATTGCACCCAATTCATGATGAAAACGCTCCACCCATCATCGATGTCGCCGACTACAATGGCAATAAACCTTTCCATCAGATTTTCGAACAGAAAAGTGGCCTGATCCGCTACCCATACGAATATCAGGGCACAGTTGGAGAGAAATACCTAGTTTACACAGAAGTACCTGGTTGGAACTGGAAGCTGCTTGGTGGGACGTTCATCAAAGAAGTCACTAAAGGCAGTGACACCTTGCTCAAGCTGATCATTACGATTGCTACGGTAGTGGCGATTGCCACCTTCATCATTTTGACTATTTTCCTGAACCGTAACCTCAAACCACTAACGGTACTGAACGGGTATATGTCTCGCCTAGCAAAAGGTGAAGTAAGTTTAGATATACCAGCGACAGGCAAAGCATCTAAGAATGAAATCATTAACCTGAATAACGGCGTCGCCAATATGGCAGGACAACTGAACTCCCTGGTCAGCGAGATTCGCTCTACGAGTGACGCAGTTCAGGAAGCGTCGCGTAGTGTCTCGCAGGATGCCAACCAGAATCTCAGCCAATCAGACCTACAGCAGCAACAGGTTGAGCAAGTCGCAACTGCTATTGAAGAAATGGCCTCTTCCGCACAATCAGTAGCCGAGCAAGTAGAAGCAATTGCTGAAAACGTCCGTCTCACCAACGAAGACAGTCAATCTGGGCTAGAAAAAGTTGAAGGAGTTTGTATTGATGTCGCGCAGTTGAATGATCAGCTAGATAATTCCGCGCAAGCCATTGAGCAAGTAAACAAAGACAGTGAAGCTATCCAAACTGTCACAAAGATGATTGATGAAATCGCCGAACAAACCAATCTGCTTGCTCTGAATGCTGCAATTGAAGCAGCACGTGCAGGAGAACAAGGCCGTGGTTTTGCTGTTGTAGCTGATGAAGTCCGTACGTTAGCGCATCGCACACAGACGTCTGTTCAGGATGTCGTATCGATCATCGAGAAGCTGAAAACCTCTACAGGTAACGCCGTGAATCTTATGACTCAGAGCCAAAGTAATGCGAATCAGGTATTGGATAAAGCCCAAGAGGCAGGCTCAGCTCTGGAGGCCATTGCGTCACAAGTGCAATCTATTGCCACTCAGGCTGATACGATAGCGGCGACTTCTGAAGAGCAAGCGAATGTATCACAAGAGATTGCGTCCAATGCGAATTCGATCAGTGAATTGAACCGAGAAAGCCGAGCAACCAGCGCTAAGACCACTCAAAGTGCTGAAGAGCTGCAAACTCAAGCCGGTTCGTTGAAACAACAAGTCGACTTCTTCCACTAATACGAAAAAATGGGCAGGACTTTTTCTGCCCTTTTTTACCTCTATGTCGCCCTTCCCATGCTAGTCTGAAAACACGGTTCCTGTTAGAATTCGCGCTCATTTTGTCATCCTGAGATCGTTATGTCTTATACCTGCCCTTTATGTCATCAAAGCCTGTCACTCACTGAGCGCACCTATCGCTGTGAGAACAACCATGCTTTTGACTTAGCCAAAGAAGGCTACGTCAACTTGATGCCAGTTCAGCATAAGCGTTCTAAAGATCCGGGTGATAACAAAGAGATGATGCAGGCCCGTCGTCGCTTTTTAGAGAAAGACTACTATCGCCCGATGAAAGAGAAAGTGGCTGAGATCTGTGCTAAATACCTTGAAGGCACTCAGCACCAGTTACTTGATATTGGCTGTGGTGAGGGTTACTACACCACGGAGGTCGCGACGCAGCTTTCAACACAGCACTCACAAGCAGTAACTTATGGTCTCGATATATCTAAAGTGGCTATTCGCTACGCGTCTAAACGTTATACCAACTGTTCATTTAGCGTAGCGTCGAGTACTCGCCTGCCTTTTTCAGACAACAGCCTTGACGCCGTGCTACGTATCTATGCCCCTTGTAAAGCAGAAGAGTTAGCACGAGTCGTGAATGACAATGGTGTCGTCATCACAGTCACGCCTGCGGGTCGTCACCTCTACCAACTTAGAGAACGTATCTATCAGGATGTCAGATTACATAGCGAAGAAGCAGAAATCATTGATGGATTTAGTCTTGAAGAAACACTCAAACTCACTTACACCATGCCATTGCAAGGTGGCGATGCACATGATTTGCTCCAAATGACACCTTTTGCATGGAAAGCTAGTGAAGAGCTGCGCGATCGTCTGAAATCAGCTAAGTTATTTGAATGCGAGGCAGACTTTATGATTCGTATCTATCGCAAACAGCCTGATTAATTCACTAGATAATAATTCTCATTTAGATTGAGTTATCTTCCTGCCTCCATTAGTATGCTCGCATCATATTTTGGAGGCATTTCATGCGTAAGCTTCTCACTATATCTTTGGCATGTCTGACTTTGTCAGCTTGTTCCACTGATCCTCATCAAGAAATAACCAGTTTCTACGACTATCAACTCTTCACCCCACACGCTACAACCGTTTCCCTAACCAGTCTTCCCGAAGACATTCAAAAAGCTGACATTATTTTGGTGGGTGAATGGCATACCCATTCCGGAGTTCATCGCTTTCAAACCGACTTAGTCAAAGCGCTTATTTCACAAGGCCATAATGTGGCTGTCTCTATGGAGCAATTCTCACGTGACAGCCAAGATATCGTCAATCAGTACCTGGCTGGTGAAATTGGGGAACAAACGCTGATTAAAAACGCCAGCGCTTGGCCAAACTACGAAAGTGACTATCGCGCGCTAGTCGAACTGGCCAAAGCCAATCAGATCGATGTTATCGCGGCAAATGCACCGAAACCCATCGTCCGCTGCATTGGGCGGCAAGGGGTTGGTTACCTCGATAAACTTGCCCCTGAGCAACGCGCGAATGTGGCCGAGAAAGTGAATGTCGCCTCAAGCCCATACAAAGATAAATTCATGGCTTCGATGCACCATGGCAAACCTGAACAGACAGAAAAACAGTTTGCCGCTCAGGTGACTTGGGATGAAACCATGGCAGAAAGTATGACTCGCTATCTGGAGCAGAACCCTTCCAAACAAATAATCCATATTGCTGGCAAATTTCACATTGAAAACGGGCTAGGAACCAAAGCGTCGATTCTATCTAGAAAGCCAGATTTACGTGTTGTTGTGATTACGCCGACAGGTGACGTTATCTCTGAAAGCGACGACTACCAACTAGAGGTACTCGCTCCTCCAGTGCGATATGTGCAAATGGAGAATCGAATGAAGGCTTACCACAACCTAACGAAAAGAAACGAGGATTTATCTTGCCTCTAACCCGGCATCCATTTTGCTCACTTTGATAAGATCCATTGAACTAACATCATGTAAATTCAATAAATAGTAGTTTTTGATATGTAATGGATAAATCAGGCATGCTTTGTGCTTGATTCTATTTCATACAAAATCGACATATTTTGCACAAGTTTTTCGCTCATTGGTCGATATATTCCATGAGGATGATGTAAGGAGATCGCTATGACACCAGTAGGAATGGAGCCAGCTAAGCTGACACCAGCCCAGCAGGTCAAGCCTCAAGCGAATCAAAGTGAGCCAAATAATGGCCCGGCTCCGCTTAAAGTGGAGCAAAATAAAGTCACGCTTTCTGATGAAGGAAAGGCGTTGCTTGCCGCTTTGCAGGAAATTGATAAGGAAGCGAAAGCCGCAGAGAAGGCGGATAAAACCGTCGGCGATCAAGTAGAATCCTTCACACATGGTGCGTTAGGTATTGATAAACCTGACGAAATCAAAGAAGAAGATGATGGTGCTTATTCTGCGGGGCAATATCTTTCCGCAGCGGCAACAGTGGGCGGAATACTTCTAGCTCTAATATAGAGTTATTCCGACCAGCTGTTTTTTCTTCATCAAGCTTAATTGACGCTAAGTTAAATAGTGTCACCTCTCCGCGTCTAGCTGTAGCTCCATAATTTGTGGCACATTTCATTTCGGTTACGCTCAACTGACAACGGCTTTTTCACTTTGCGCTAAGCCCGCCATCTTTCTATTGCGAAGAAAATACAGTTCTTCCAGTTTTACTTGCCCGACCTCCCCTAACAAAGCACTGCTGCTCACCTCTCAATGTTACCGCTACTTTTAATATCAAAAGACTCACTTAAATGAACTTTATTTCGTGTTAATCAACACAAAAATCACCATGCAATCGATTTTATAAATTAATTCATTGATGACACAAATGTGAAATGTAACAGTGATTTAATCAGGACGCTTTTACAAATAAGGACAATTCGATGAAGCACTTAACAAAACCTCTTGTAGCGGCAGTCGCGACTTCTGCGCTCTCTTTTAATGCACTTTCTGCAGAAATTAAAAACGTTATCCTGATGATTGGTGATGGGATGGGCCCACAGCAGGTTGGCCTGCTAGAAACTTATGCCAATCAAGCCCCGAATTCCATTTACCAAGGTCAACCGACGGCACTGTTTAAACTCGCTCAGGAAGGCGTTATCGGTTCCTCACTGACCCACCCTGAAGATGCGATTGTGGTTGACTCAGCATGTTCGGCAACCATGCTTTCAACGGGTATTTATACTGGCTCAGAAGTCATTGGTATCGACTCTCAAGGTAACCATGTTCAGACGGTTTTAGAAAAAGCTAAAAGCATGGGCAAAGCAACCGGGTTGGTTTCTGATACCCGCCTCACTCATGCTACCCCAGCCTCATTTGCCGCGCACCAACCTCACCGATCTCTAGAGAATGACATTGCATCTGACATGTTGGAAACGGGAGCAGATGTCATGCTATCCGGCGGTCTTCGTCACTGGATTCCAAAGTCGACCAACGACAAAGGTGAGACATACAACCAACTGAAAACGCTGACTCAGGGCGATGTTTACCTTAAGTCTAAGCGCAAAGATGACCGTAACCTGCTCACTGAAGCGCAGCAAGACGGTTACTCACTGGCCTTTAACCGTGACATGATGGCAAAAGCGCAAGGCGATAAGCTGCTTGGTCTGTTCTCCTACTCTGGTATGAACGACGGCATTGCTTATAGCATGAGTAAAAATGATCCAGGGCGCACCCAACCAAGCCTTAAAGAAATGACGGATAAAGCGCTGGATATCCTTTCGAAGGACGAAGACGGCTTCTTCCTCATGGTTGAAGGCGGCCAAATTGACTGGGCTGGACACAGTAATGATGCCGGCACCATGCTGCATGAGATGATCAAATTTGATGAAGCCGTCAATACCGTTTATCAATGGGCACAAGGCCGTGAAGATACCATTGTCATCGTCACCGCTGATCATGAAACGGGATCGTTTGGCTTCAGCTACTCCTCTCAGGATCTGCCAAAACCTGAGCAACGTGATGGCGAAGCTTTTGCCGAACGTAGTTACGCCCCTAACTTTAACTTTGGTGCATTTCAGATCTTAGATGGTCTATACAACCAGAAGAAGAGCTACTACGGCATCGTGAGTGAGTTCCAAAAGCTGGATAAAAATCAGCAAACTGCCGCTAAGTTTGCAGAAATGGTGAACAAGAATACCGACTTCCCAATCACTTCCGGTCAAGCAGCAAATGTCCTTGCCAGTAAACCTAACCCATATCGTTTAGCAGGACATAAATATTTGTCTGTTGAAGAAGTTCCGGCAATTAACGACTTCGACGCCTTCTTCCCATATAACGATCGCGGTAACCTGCTTGCTCGTGAGCAGGCCACTGGCCAAAACATCGTATGGGGCACGGGTACGCACACACATACACCGGTGAACGTGTTTGCCTGGGGGCCAGCAGAAGCCATTATTCCTGTGTCTAAAATCATGCATCACTCGGAGCTGGGTGAATACATCAAGACACAAGTTAAATGAGCGTACTTTGAACCTTCAATAAAATAAAACGCCTTTCGGGGCGTTTTTTAGTGACATCGTTTTCTGTTGACTCGTAATGAATGGCAGGTTAGAAATAGCGGTTTATCATTGTTCAGCATCGTATTATGTGTGAAATATTTTCTAATCAGCCTCAAGAAAACTATCAGATTATTGCCCGCTCGATCCGAATTGATGGCCACGCGACCAGCATTAAGCTCGAAGCCAGTTTCTGGCAGATTTTAGAGGAGATCGCGCAGCAACAATCAATGACACTTCCCCGCTTTATCAGCGCGATTTACGCTGAAGCATTGAAATACAATGGGGAAATCAAAAACTTCACCTCCCTACTTCGCTGTGCTTGCCTCATCTATCTTCGCCAGCCCGATGATGTTATGGCAGCCGTAAAACAGCAGCTCATCGTGAATAGTTAAAATCTTTTCGCTGTCGTACTCCGGTACTACCTTCCGCTAAACATTTCCCCTTATTCTTCTCACCAACAGAGCAAGGGGAAGATAATGACGAAGCTAATTCACACCATGGTGAGAGTACAAGACCTTACCGCTTCGCTTGAGTTTTATCGCACAGCACTTGAACTTGAGGTGAAAGACCAATTCGTTTTTGACGGCTTTACCCTTACCTACCTAGCCAACCACGAAACTGGTTTTGAGTTAGAGTTGACCCACAATCACGATACGAAAGAACCGTATAGTCACGGAAACGGCTACGGGCATATTGCAGTCTGTGTCGATGACATTCATCAGACGCATCTCAAACTCAGCACGCTAGGATTAGCTCCCTCTGAAACGAAAACCATGCAGCATCAAGGTATTGATCTCGCTACTTTCTTTTTCATTACCGATCCCGATGGATACAAAATCGAATTCCTACAACGTCAGGGAAGATACCAATAAACAACAACGAAAAATCAATAATTACAGAGTAAACATAATGATAAATTTAACCGCGACTTTTCACGCAAAAGCTGGCCAAGAAAGCCTATTGCAGTCCTTGTTAATCGCTATGCTAGAACCTACCCGAAATGAGCCAGGGTGCCTTCGCTATGACCTGTTAAAGGACAGCAGCAACTCGGCAATATTTATGTTTCAAGAGCAGTTCACCGACAAGCAGGCTTTTGATGAACATTGCCAACAGGCGCACTTTCTCAACCTTTTAGACAGTTTGGAAGGTTTACTAGAGCAGGAACCGACTATCGCCTTTTACGATCAGTTATAAACGCAAAAGAGCGCCATCGGCGCTCTTATTTTTATCTCATCAAAATGTTAATCACCCTGTTTTACCATATGTAAGTGCACATCCTGTTGAGGGAAAGGAATCGATATGCCTTCCTGATCAAATCTCAGTTTCACTTCACGTGTGACATACCAGTACACATCCCAGTAATCATCGGTTTTCACCCAAGGGCGAACGATAAAATCGACCGAAGACGTATTCAACAAATGTACACGAATATTAGGTTCCGGATTACGTAATACCGCTGGATGAGAGTCGACAATTTCCTTTAGCACTTTCTCTGCTTGAAGAATGTCATCGCTATAACCGATGCCAAACACCATATCAACGCGACGTACTCGTTCATGGGTAACATTCTTAATCACATCCCCCCAGATCTTGCCGTTTGGCACAATAATGATTTGGTTGTCGAATGTCTTAATGGTGGTATTAACCAAGCTCATGTGACTCACCTTGCCATCGACGCCACCAGCAAAGACAAAATCCCCGACATCGAACGGACGGTAGATGAGCAGCATCATACCTGCTGCGAAGTTTGAAAGCGTATCCTGAAGCGCAAAACCGACAATCACCCCAGCAATACCAAAACCCGTCAACACAGGCGTTAGATTAAGCCCTATTTGAGACAGCCCAATCAGAATACCAATAATCCATACCGCATTACCTGACATGGCGATAAAGAAATCTTGCATCAGCTGTGACATTTTGAGGTTTTTTGAAACCACCGTTTTGCTGACGACTTTACGCGCCAGCTTAGCAAGCATCTTGGTGACCAGTAGAATCAGAATAAAAACGAACAGCTGAAACAAGTGCTGCGGGGCATTGTTGGCAATCCAACTCCAGAAATTGTCCGACCAATGCGTTACCACAGAAAGTGCAACCTGCCAGTCCAACAAATCCTGCGTCACGCTACCTGTGACTTCAAACATCAGACGCTTATACTCTGCGGTCTTAACCGATAGTTGATCGGCAATGGAGACTAAGGAGCTCAGGCTATCACCAGCAATGTTGAGCCTTTGCTGGGTCACCAATCGACTGAGTTGCAGGCTGGATTTTTCTGACTCTGGACTAATGGAAAGCTGCTTATCCACCACATCAATCTGCTGGCTGAAGTACTCCACCGACGCAGAGACCAGACGCAATCGCTTGGTGATAAAACTTTTAAATTGCTTTTCTTCTAGAGTCTCATCGACACCCAATTGCTTGAGCCACTGAATATTCTGCCAACTCGACTCAACCACTGTATCAAGATAGTGCTGTAGTTCCTGATAGTCATTGAGCATCGTCAGGCGCTGTTCATCTTTCGCTTCATTGAGCTTTTCGCTGAGTGACTTTATCTTACCTTCAAGATACTCGGATGCCCCTTGAGAATAGGCTTGCTGGGTTGCTACCTGCTCAATCAATGTCTCTTTAGGCAGGCTATTTTGCTCGATGGCGGTGGCCAGAATCGACCTTAGTTCCTCATTTTTTTGGAACAGTTTCAGCTGCAACGCATCTCTTTCATCACCAATCGCACTTTCAAGTGTCACCGTCAGTTCTTTCAGGTCAGCGTTTATCTTGGTGATCGCCGCTTCAGCCCTTGATAGCGTATGAGCTTGTGCCAATGCTTGAAAGCTCAGCACCCACGCTATCAACATAACAATGAACAGACTGATAAAAGATCGATTGGTGAATCCAAAGTTGTGGTTCATATACACCTCGAAAGCGGCACTCTTCTTGTGCAAGCTTTTGTTTAAACAATGATTACTAAACAGTGTATATCAACAAAGCGTATTGGCGAGCCTTTGCCGTGTTAGCGATTGGCAAATACAAAAACAGCCGCAATTAGCGGCTGTTATTGTATGGAATCTATTATGCTCGATCTGGATGGTTAAGGATATGATCCTCCCAGTCTACCACATCGATCTCGTATACCACTTTGTTACGTACGCTTTCGCCAGCAGCATGCATCGCAGACTTAGAGCCTGTAATCAGAGGGTGCCATTCAGGAATCGGCTGATTTTCTGCTAATAAGCGGTAAGCACAGGTGTGTGGCAACCAAGTGAAGTCATCAATATCGTCGCGGGTTAGCTTGGTACATTCCTCACCTGATGTGAATCGGTTTGGGTAGTCTTTGCACGAGCAGGTTTTGCTATTTAACCAACTGCACGCCACGTTGGTGTAGTAGATTTCGTCCGTGTCTTCATCCATGAGCTTATGCAGGCAGCACTTACCACAACCATCACAGAGAGCTTCCCACTCCTGCTCGGTCATTTGTTCTAGTGATTTGCTTTCCCAAAATGGCTGGCTCATAACATTACTTCGGTATCGGACAAGGGGAGCGTTTTATACCGTTTAGACGCGTAAAGTTCAAGGGCAATTTTTGTACGGAACAGAGAAGTAAAGGCAGCATTTAAAAGGCTTACCGAAACTCTCTTAGATAAGCAACAGGTTAGCGAGTTCAACGGCCTCTGGCACGATGACCAAATGCGTAAGTTTTTGACGACTGTTTGAGGTACTTTGCTTTATAACTGCCATTGAGATGCACCAAAGTCCCCCGTAATCTATCCAAGTGATAACGCTGCTCGCTACTTCCCAGATTAAACTCTAACGTTTCACCATCAAACGCAAAGTGTGTACTGATTAAGTCTTCGTTCCAATAGATCCCTTCTTCCGCCACATGCAGCGTATTGGCGGCATAGGTCGCCACATTCGACTCTTCCCACACACCAAGTAATTCCTGGCGAGCCTGTTGGTGTTCGTAATCAACAATAAAGTAGACGCCGACACCGACCATAATGGCACCAGCTATGCCAAGGACAGTCGCGACCTTGCTGGAATGTTTTGTCCAAAAGCTTTTATCGCTCATATGACTCGACACTCCTGATTGTATATTTCATTTCAAAACGCCTAAAAAGCGTTTCCCCTAACCTTTAAGTTTAGTGGAATACGCATAAAACTAACAAAAATATAAATTAGAGCGGAACTGCTTTTACTCACACCACAATTATATGGGCGACCAAGTCATGAATGACATTAAGTAAACATGTAATGTGTCGAATGAACTTTATACTGCTATAGGCAATCTTTTTTGCTACTATCGCGCCCCTGTTTTTGATGAGACCGTCAATATGGAATGCCGATTAGGCTGCGGAGCGTGTTGTATCGCGCCAAGTATTTCTTCCCCGATTCCGGGTATGCCGAAAGGTAAGCCGGCTGGGACAAGATGTATTCAGCTCAATGAAGATAATTTGTGTAAGTTGTTTGGTAAACCAGAAAGACCGAAAGTGTGCCACGAATTTAAACCCTGTCCTGTCGTCTGTGGTAGTACGAACCAGCAAGCGATCGACAACATTACTGAGCTTGAAAAGCTGACATAAAAAAGCCGCTTTATCATAAAGCGGCTTTTTCGTTTTAGAGGCTGAGTATCACACCAGCGATTGAGGCACTCATTAAGTTGGCCATTACCCCTGCTGCAATGGCACGGAACCCATACTGGGAAATAAAGCTGCGACGCTCAGGCACCAAGCTGCCCAACCCACCAATCAGCATTGCCATTGTCGAAATATTCGCGAAACCACACAAAGCGAACGTCACAATCGCCTGTGAATGATCACTGAGTTGAGATTTCACTTCCATTAATTGAATAAAGGCAACAAATTCATTTACCACCACTTTGTTACCAATTAGAGAGCCTGCCGTAATCGCTTCGTTCCAAGGCACACCCAGCAGCCAAGCAACAGGTGCAAACAAGTAGCCTAAGATGAGCTCAAAACTTAGCTCCATACCTACCAGACCACCAATCCAGCCCAGCATACCGTTAAGCATGGCAATCACACTGATGAATGCTAGCAAGGTGGCACCAACGGCAACAGCAATTCGTAAGCCCGACATCGCCCCATCCGCCATCGCCTCAACAACATTGGTCGCGCGTGGCATATCGACATTGTCTATTTCAACCTGAGCGTCTATTTTTTCCGTTTCAGGAACCAAGATTTTTGCCATCAGCAAACCTGCAGGGGCTGACATAAATGCTGCCGCGATAAGGAAGTTGAGGTCCACGCCCAGCGACGCGTATCCGACCAGTGTACCACCAGCCACAGATGCAAGACCGCCTGTCATCACAGCAAAAAACTGTGAATCGGTCATCTGGCGCAGATAAGGCTTTACTACTAGAGGCGCTTCAATCATACCGACGAAAATGTTTGCCGTCGCAGACAGAGATTCTGCACGGCCTATTCCCAGCAGTTTTTGTAATCCGCCGCCGATCACATTGATCACTTTCGGCATTAGCCCAATATGATACAGACCGGAGATTAACGCAGAGAAGAAGACGATAATACCCAACACGTTGATGGCAAAGGTAAAGCCACCGGTTGCCAACCCACCAAACAAAAAGGCAATCCCTTCCTGACCATAGTTGATCAGATTCGACACCGCTCCGGTGACATTGTTCAGCACTTCCTTACCTGCCGGTACATAGAGGACTAACAGCGCAAAGGTAATCTGCAGAGCAAATGCTAAAGATACCGTTTTCAGGTTAATATTTTTTCTGTTGGTAGAAAGTAGCCATGCCAGTGCAAGAATGGCGATGATTCCGAGGATCGAGTTCATGGAAATATCCGACTAAAAGGGGCATTAAGAATGGCGTCGGATAATATTCCGTTACAAATGAGATGCAAATCCAAGTTGTTAAAATCCGGTTTACTTTCCACAACTCAAACTTTAATCAACGCATTAAGCTGCTGTTTTAAATCAAGATAAACGTTTGCTTTTTCTTATTATTTCCATAAAGAAAAAATGTTTCCAAAAACAGAAATAATCTCAGGGCGAAAATCAGGCTTTAGGTCGGTGGATATAGGGAGACAATCGTTTGTCCCAGTAGCAAGGTGAACCAATTTTCTTCTTGATGAACTCAATTACTGCTGTTGTCTTAGTCGGCAGGTAACGGCGGCTAGGGTAAACCGCATAAAATGGCATGTTCTGACTAGGTAACCACTCAGGTAAAAGCTGAATCAGCTGACCTTGTTTAAACTCGTCACGAATCAGATAAGTGGCAAGGTAAGCGACTCCCCATCCAGCGACAGCCGCATCTCTAACTGCTTCGGCCAGATCGACCGAGTAATTTCCAGACACCTTTACATTTATTTGATCGTCACGATTGGAAAATGCCCAACTGGTATAATCGCGCTCCCAACTTCGATAAATCAAACAATTATGATCAACCAAATCATTCGGGTGATGAGGGGTGTCATATTTCATCAGATACTCTGGCGAAGCCGCGACTACGAACTGGCTGTCCGCTAACCGCTGTGCGACATATCCTTCCGGCAGCATCTCGTTATTGGTAATCCAGAGATCAAGCCCCTCTTGCAACATGTCGACCTTGTAGTCAAACAAATGCATCTCTACTTGCAGGTTTGGGTGTTGCAACCGTAACTCATCAATCGCAGGAAGAATATGTAAGGTACCAAACGACTGCGATAAGCCGATTCGAATCAACCCCGCCACTTCATCTTTTTGGCTTTCAACTTCCAGATGTGCTTCTTCAACACTTCGCACCACTTTCTGGCAATGATAGAAAAACTGTTCTCCTGCCTCAGTCGGCGTAAAAGTCCTTGTGGTTCGTTGGACTAACTTAACCCCTAGCGACTCTTCCAACAGAGCCAGTTGCTTACTGACATGGGATACAGAGACTCCAAGGCTCTTGGCAGCCTGAGTAAAGTTTTTATGAGTAAGTAAGGCGGCAAACACCACCATTTGAGACGCACGATCAGACAGCACAACGACTCCACAAACTAAAAGGAGCTCCGAAGAGCTCCTAATCAAAACAATTAAAGTGCGATTCTATCGGCCAGATGGCTAACGGCTAAAGCGAAGTAATAAGAGCGATTCCACTTCATCAACACATTGTAGTTGTTGTATACCAGATAAACGCGGCCATTGGCGTCATCAGGGGCAATCAACCAAGCTTTAATATCTTCATCCAATTGAGGCAGTGGGCGTCCGTCATAGCGAGTGACCCCCATTTTGCTCCATTCCTGAAGGTATTTCCCTTTCTCTTCACTGCGACCCTGAATGCTGGTATCAAAACCGTGTGGCAGCTTAACCTGACGCCCCCAAGTATAGGAATCGGTCCAGCCAGACTGGCTTAAGTAATTGGCTGCGGAAGCAAATACATCGGCTTCGTTATCCCAGATGTCTTTCTTGCCGTCACCGCTGCCATCCGCGGCATAAGAAAGAAAAGAGCTCGGCATAAACTGGCACTGGCCCATCGCCCCTGCCCATGAGCCCTTCATGTCCTCAGGCTTGATATGCCCTTCTTCAAGAATCGTTAACGCTGCCATGGCTTCATTGCGGAAAAACGCTTCACGTCGACCGTCATAAGCCATGGTCGACAGCGCATCAATCACACTGTAATTACCAGTGAATTTACCAAAATTACTCTCAACGCCCCAAAGCGCGACAATAAAGCGAGGTTGAACGCCATATTCCTCACCAATACGCTGCAGCTCTTCTTTATGCTTCATGTACAACTCTTTGGCCTGTTTTACTTTCCAGTCAGGCACTGCACGAGGAATGTATTCATCCAACGTGAGTTTTTTTTCTGGTTGGTTACGGTCGGCTTTCACGGCCCGTGGTTTATACGTCACGTCCTCAAAAGCCGCAGAAATTATTTGCTCAGAGATGCCTTTTTGTCGCGCCTCTTGTTTTAATCCTTCAACGTATTGCTCAAAGCTCAGCTCATTAGCCCAAGCTGAGCTCGCAATCGTCGCACCTAGTATGACTGACAATAATTTTTTCACATTGCCCTCCTTGAGCAACATTATGATTCGCCAACAACTTCCCTATTATAGATGAGAGAAATTATTCTGATTGCTGGCGCGCTTTTTGTTCTTTGTATTCGTCCAACAGGTTCTTTGGCGGTGGCGGTAACTGAAGGAAAAAGCCTTCATCTTTCATCGATTGCTTCACTTTTTCAATGTCGACTTGAGCCAGCTCACGCCCGTCCAAATTCACCATCATGACCATGGTAGGTTTGCCAAACATTTGCATCAATGTGTCAGGAACTTGTGAAAAATCATCCTTTTTCGGGATATATAGGTACGCGCCTTCTTTTTTAGAACTTTTGTAAATTGCACAAAGCATGGGAAGCCTTTTGTCTGTTTAGATTCAGAGAACGTCAATGTTTCGCTATTTTTGAGAGCAAAACACTCAATTGAGCGCAAGATAACTTGCTGTGCTTATTGTGGGAATATAACATGACAACCCTAGTCTCAGGCAACGTCCTTACGAGGTTCCCAAAAAAAGATGTCGAATTCACCGGACCTGAAAGGTAGTAGTTTTACTTTGTCCGTTTTACACCTTTCAAATAACGATGTTGAAAACACACTCCAATTTCTCAGTGAAAAAGTCGAACAAGCGCCGGCTTTCTTCGCTCAAGCCCCTGTTGTCATCAATATTTCAAAAGTTGATGGTGATATTGACTTTGCGAGACTAAAACAAGGGATTTCACACGCTGGGATGATTCCCGTTGGTGTGACAGGCGGTCGCGATAAACGCACTCAGAATCTGGCTTCAGAGGCTGGTTTTGCTGTTATGTCAGCCAGTAAATCCCCTTCTCAGGCTCCAGCAAAAATGGCACCAACCAAGATTATTCGAACTCCGGTACGATCTGGTCAGCAGATCTACGCCAAGGACTGTGATCTGGTAGTGTTAAGCCACATCAGTGAGGGTGCCGAGGTTATTGCAGATGGTTCTATTCACATTCACGGTACACTCCGTGGTCGTGCGATTGCTGGCGCCAGTGGCAACACGGGTGCAGTGATCATCTGCAATAAGCTTAATGCCGAATTAATGTCAATTGCCGGTCACTATTGGCTCACAGAACAGTTTGCTGATGAATACTGGCAGAAGAAAGTTATGTTCAGTTTGGACAATGACTCGCTCAAGTTCGAGTTGTTAACCGTTTAAAGATTAATAAGGAACACATAATGGCACGCATTATTGTTGTCACGTCAGGTAAAGGTGGTGTAGGTAAAACCACGTCAAGTGCCGCTATTGCTTCAGGCCTGGCACTTAAAGGAAAGAAAACCGCAGTGATCGATTTTGATATCGGTCTACGCAACCTAGATTTGATCATGGGCTGTGAACGCCGCGTGGTTTACGATTTCGTGAACGTAATCAATGGCGAAGCCACGCTTAATCAGGCATTGATCAAAGACAAACGTACAGACAACCTATTCATTCTACCTGCCTCTCAGACGCGTGATAAAGATGCACTGACTCGCGATGGGGTTCGCCGTGTATTTGATGAACTGGATGAAATGGGCTTTGATTTCATCATCTGTGACTCTCCGGCAGGTATCGAGCAAGGCGCACTGATGGCGCTATACTTTGCAGATGAAGCTATTGTAACAACGAACCCTGAAGTTTCTTCGGTTCGTGACTCAGACCGTATCTTGGGCATTTTGGACTCGAAGTCTCGCCGTGCTGAAGAAGGACTAGAGCCAGTTAGACAGCACCTGCTGCTAACCCGTTACAATCCAGCACGCGTGACACAAGGTGAAATGCTGAGCGTAGAAGATGTCGAAGAGATTCTGCATATCTCACTGCTTGGCGTAATCCCTGAAAGTCAGGCGGTTCTGAATGCTTCAAACAAAGGTGTACCAGTGATCTTCGATAACGAGACAGACGCGGGTATGGCTTACGACGACACTGTCGAGCGCTTATTAGGATCACAAGTGGATTTCCGCTTCCTAACCGAGCAGAAGAAAGGGATCTTCAAACGACTATTCGGAGGCTAAATGTCATTACTTGAATTTTTCCGCCCGCAGAAGAAAACGTCTGCCAATTTAGCCAAAGAGCGTCTGCAAATCATCGTTGCGGAACGTCGTAGTCAGGGTGACCCGTCACCTTCGTACCTGCCACAGCTCAAAGAAGACATTCTGAAGGTAATTGGTAAATACGTCGCTGTGGATCCTTCTATGGTTGATCTCTCTTTTGAACACAAAGACGACGATATTTCTGTACTGGAGCTGAATGTAAAACTTCCGGAAGACGAGAAGTAAAACCAGTGAAATAGAATTTAAAAGCCAATGCGAGAGCATTGGCTTTTTTAATGGCTGCAAGTTTTACCGCGCGTAACTTCTATCAGCACCTTTCAGCAATTCTTATAACGAAAAAAAGCCCCAACCTTTCGATTGGGGCTAAACCTTTTCCCGATAGTTAGGTTTCGTGCTAGCGAAAACCTATCTCAACACTAACGCTCCTACTTTATGCGTTAGCTTTTGCTTTTTTTGATTTTGGCGCTGCTTTTGCGGCTACCTGGTCTGCTTTCTTTTTGATAACAGTCGTACCTTCGAAAGTCTCACCTTCAACGAACGCTTTACCGTAGTAAGACGCTAGTAGAACTTCTTTCAGCTCAGTGATCAGAGGGTAACGAGGGTTAGCACCTGTACACTGGTCATCGAACGCTTCTACCGCTAGTTCGTCTAGTTTAGCAACGAAGTCCGCTTCAGAAACGCCAGCAGCTTGGATAGACATTGGGATGTCTAGGTTAGCTTTTAGCTCATCAAGCCATGCTAGTAGACGTTCAATCTTCTGAGCAGTACGGTCACCTTCTTGGCTAAGGCCTAGGTGGTCAGCTACTTCAGCATAACGACGACGTGCTTGTGGACGGTCGTACTGAGAGAATGCTGTCTGCTTAGTTGGGTTATCGTTCGCGTTGTAACGTACTACGTTAGAGATTAGTAGTGCGTTCGCCAGACCGTGTGGTAGGTGGAACTCAGCACCAATCTTGTGCGCCATAGAGTGACAAACACCTAGGAATGCGTTAGCAAACGCGATACCAGCGATAGTTGCCGCATTGTGCACTTTCTCACGAGCGATTGGGTCAGCTGCACCATTTGCGTAGCTTGATGGTAGGTACTCTTTTAGCATCTTAAGTGCTTGCAGAGCCTGGCCGTCAGAGTATTCATTTGCTAGAACTGATACATAAGCTTCTAGAGCGTGAGTTACTGCATCGTAACCACCGAATGCTGTTAGAGACTTAGGCATGTTCATAACAAGGTTTGCATCTACGATAGCCATGTTTGGCGTGATTTCGTAGTCAGCTAGTGGGTACTTAGCACCAGTCTTGTCGTCAGTAACAACCGCGAATGGAGTAACTTCTGAACCCGTACCTGAAGTTGTAGTAATACAAACAAGCTCAGCTTTTTGGCCCATTTTAGGGAACTTGTAGATACGTTTACGGATGTCCATAAAGCGCATTGCTAGTTCTTCGAAGTGCGTATCTGGGTGCTCGTACATTACCCACATAATTTTCGCTGCATCCATCGGAGAACCACCACCTAGCGCGATGATAGTGTCTGGCTGGAAGCTCTTCATCGCTTCAGCACCTTTCTCTACTACAGATAGAGTTGGATCTGCTTCTACGTCGAAGAACGTCTGAACTTCCATGCCTTGAGCTTTAAGCAGGCTAACTACGTCATCAGCGTAACCGTTGTTGAATAGGAAACGGTCAGTAACTAGGAATGCGCGTTTCTTACCTTCTAGATCGCTCAGTGCGATTGGAAGGCTACCACGACGGAAGTAGATAGACTTAGGTAGTTTGTGCCACAACATGTTTTCAGCTCGCTTCGCTACAGTTTTCTTGTTGATTAGGTGCTTAGGACCTACGTTCTCAGAGATAGAGTTACCACCCCATGAACCACAACCTAGAGTTAGAGAAGGTGCAACGTTGAAGTTGTACAGGTCACCGATACCACCGTGAGTTGTCGGGATGTTGATTAAGATACGAGCGGTCTTCATCTTGTCACCGAAGTAACGGATGCGGTCTGCGTTAACATCTTGGTTAGTGTATAGGCCAGATGTGTGGCCTATGCCGCCAATCTCAACCATAGTCACAGCCTGTGCCACGGCATCTTCAAAGTCATCTGCGCGGAATAGACCTAAAGTTGGAGACAGTTTCTCGTGAGCAAATGCGTCATCGTAAGACACTTTGCCTAGGCCTTCACCTACCAGCACTTTAGTGTCTGCTGGAACGGTAACACCTGCCATTTCAGCAATTGCTGGAGCTGGTTGACCAACGATTTTTGCGTTTAGTGCACCATCGATGAGCAGAACTTTGCGAACTTTCTCAGCTTCTGCTTTAGTCAAAACGTAAGCTTTGTGAGAAGCAAAACGTTCTTTTACTTCGTCGTATACAGAATCAACAACGATTGCAGCTTGCTCAGAAGCACATACAACACCGTTATCGAAAGTCTTAGACATTAGGATAGAAGCGACAGCACGTTTGATGTCAGCGGTTTCATCGATAACTACAGGAACGTTACCTGCACCTACACCGATTGCTGGCTTACCAGAAGAGTAAGCTGCTTTAACCATGCCTGGTCCACCAGTTGCAAGAATAAGAGCGATATCATCGTGCTTCATTAGAGCGTTAGAAAGCTCTACAGATGGCTGATCAATCCAGCCGATGATGTCTTTTGGAGCACCCGCTGCAACTGCTGCATCTAAGACAAGTTTTGCTGCGTCGTTAGTAGAGTTCTTCGCACGTGGGTGTGGCGAGAAGATGATACCGTTACGAGTCTTCAAAGAAATTAGAGATTTGAAGATTGCAGTAGACGTTGGGTTAGTTGTTGGTACGATACCGCAGATGATACCTACAGGCTCAGCGATAGTCATAGTACCTAGGTTGTCATCCTCTTCTAGGATGCCACAAGTCTGTTCGTCTTTGTATTTATTGTAGATAAACTCAGAGGCAAAATGGTTCTTGATTACCTTATCTTCAACAATACCCATACCAGATTCTTCAACCGCTTGTTGAGCTAGCGGGATACGTGCTTGGTTAGCTGCAAGAGACGCTGCGCGGAAGATCTTGTCGACTTGCTCCTGAGAGTATGTCGCGAACTCTTCTTGCGCTTTTTTAACGCGTGCAATCATTGCATCTAGTTCAGCCATATTAGTTACAGGCATAGGGAATCTCCTAAAATTAACAAATATTAAAAACTTTTTAGTAAGTAAACTGTGTGCTCGTTGTTAGTTGATTCAACAGTGTTTCTTAGTAAATTGCTTTCAGAGCTGATTATATTATTTCAGGTTGTGAAAAAAATTGACCCAGATCAGTTCTGAAATATTATTTACCCACTAAGTGGTATCCCACATCAAAAATAAAATCTAACTAGTTGAATTTTAAAAAATAAAAAGAAATTCAAACACGAAATAAATTTACAACTATTACGTATCTCAGATATCGAATCGCACACAAACTGTAAAAAAGTTTCATTTCTTGACCATCAACTTACATGTGGTCCACTAATGTTGTGCTACTAAGCTTATATCCAATCGTAAATGAGGCACTATAGTCCCTCCTTTTTTTATCAAAAATGTGCAAATGTTAACGTTTGTGTAAATCGAAGGAAACTGCACACATATTGTACGTAACAAAGTATGTCATTAGTGTTTACGTTTCTGTCAGGAATTAGATTTTCTCAGTAATGAATTCAGATTAGCTTTAGATTTTTTCATTCGTGACTCAGCAAATTTTCGACTATATTCCGCCTATCACTCTGGTGATCCTGTTCTGGTCTTTACTTTGTGTAGGCACACGCAATGCAAACGTTCGAAATCGCAATTTTTTTACAGTTCTTTCTGGGCTTAGTCGCAGCCGTTAACCCTGTCGGAATCATGCCTGTGTTTGTTTCTCTGACAGGCCATATGACGCTGGAAGAAAAACATAAGACCGCAGCAACTGCGAATCTCGCCGTCGCCGTGATTCTAATCGTATCTCTACTGGCAGGTCAGATGCTGCTCGATATGTTCAGTATTTCGTTGGATTCATTCCGTGTCGCTGGTGGCTTACTTCTACTTAGTATCGCCTTCTCAATGATGAGCGGTAAGTTAGGTGAAGATAAGCAGAACAAACAGGAGAAGTCCGAGTATGTCAGCCGCGAGCAAATTGGCGTGGTTCCTCTGGCTATGCCGCTGATGGCCGGTCCCGGTGCTATCAGTTCTACTATCGTTTATGGTGCACGTTACCCGACCATGCTAGATACCGTCGGCATCATTATTACCGTCAGCTTATTCTGCCTTTGCTCTTGGTTCCTGTTCCGTTCTGCGCCATTGATTGTACGTTTTCTTGGTCAGACAGGAATTAACGTTATCACAAGGATCATGGGCTTGATTCTCGGAGCACTTGGCATTGAGTTTATCGCCAATGGCTTACGTAACTTATTCCCTGGATTAGCCTGACAAGAGTGTTGCAGGTATGATTAACGCTATCGATTAAAAGGTAGTACCGTCATGCCACGCAAATCCCTGAAACACCATCTCTATATCATTATTTTTGGCACGCATACCAAGGCTGGGCGTGCCTTTGATATCGCATTAATTATTGCGATTCTTTCATCGTTACTGGTACTGGTTCTGGAATCAATTCCAGCGGTCGCATCCCAATGGCGAACAGAGCTGCGTTACCTGGAATACACATTCACCGCTCTCTTCACTATCGAGTACCTGCTGCGCCTTTATTGCTCTCCAAAACCCGTGGCTTACGCAAAAAGCTTCTACGGCGTTGTCGATCTGTTGGCTATTCTGCCAACATACCTAGCGTTTTTCTTTCCGTCTGCGTCATTCATGGGTGTCATCAGGTTGCTACGCGTAATGCGAATATTCCGCGTACTTAAGTTGGTGCGTTACCTGCAAGACTCCAATATTTTGTTGCGCTCATTGCTCATGGCGAGAAGAAAGATCTTCATCTTTTTCAGTACGGTCGCCATCCTTGTTACCATCTTTGGCGCGCTGATCTTTGTCATTGAAGGGCCGAAAAACGGCTTTACTAGCATCCCTAAAAGTATCTACTGGGCAATCGTCACCATCACAACTGTCGGATATGGTGACCTTGTTCCTCAAACCAATTTGGGCAAAGCCGTTGCATCCATCACTATGTTACTTGGTTACTCTATATTGGCCGTACCGACAGGGATCATCACCGCCGAGCTCAATCAAGAAATGCGCACCCACAAGTCTTTGGTCAAATGCCCAAACTGCTCTAAGTCAGGACATGAGTCAGATGCCATGCATTGCAAACATTGTGGAAGTGAGTTGGCCGACCCTGACCAAAGGATAGTTGTCGAAGAAGACTAGAAAATAGACAACAGGAAAAACGAAAGGGTTGACGTTATACGTCAACCCTTCCTTTATACAAAGCTTGCACCTCAAGAATGAGATGGTTCTTCGCTTTGAAAACTATGCTTTTTCAGCAAGGATGATGCGTAGTGTGCGACGCAGTGGCTCTGCCGCACCCCACAGTAGTTGGTCACCTACAGTAAAGGCATTAAGGAAGTCATCACCCATTGCCATCTTACGTAGTCGGCCGACTGGAATCGACAGCGTACCAGTCACTTTCGCTGGTGTTAGCTCTTCTGCAGTGATGTCGCGATCATTAGGAATCACTTTAACCCAATCATTATGGGTAGCGATCATCTCTTCGATCTCATCCATTGGTACATTTTGCTTAAGCTTGATGGTCAGCGCTTGAGAGTGGCAACGCATTGCGCCGATACGCACACAAGTGCCATCAATTGGTACTGGCGCATCTTGGAAGCCGAGAATCTTGTTCGCTTCAACGCCCGCTTTCCATTCTTCTTTACTCTGACCATTATCACGCTTCACATCGATCCATGGAATCAAAGAGCCCGCCAGTGGCACACCAAACTTGTCCGTTGGGAATGAGCCGCTGCGCATGGTGTCAGCCACTTTTTTATCGATATCAAGAATGGAACTTGATGGGTTTGCTAATTCTGAGCTTACTGAGTCGTTGATAACGCCCATTTGAGAAATCAGCTCACGCATATTCTGCGCACCCGCACCAGATGCGGCTTGGTAAGTCATCGCACTGGTCCATTCAACCAAGCCTTTTTCAAACAGACCGCCCAAGCCCATAAGCATCAAGCTCACTGTACAGTTACCACCAACAAACGTATTGGTGCCACCATGGATGCCTTGCTGAATCTGAGCCATGTTCACCGGATCAAGAGTGATGATTGAGTCTTGAGCCATGCGCAGCGTTGATGCCGCATCAATCCAGTAGCCTTTCCATCCCGCCTGACGAAGTGCAGGGTAGACTTTCTCTGTATAGCTACCACCTTGACAGGTAACAACTGCATCAAGCTGTTTTAAACTTTCGATGTCAAATGCATCCTGTAGGAGACCTGCTTCTTTACCAAGATTTGGAGCAGGGATACCTACCTGAGAAGTGCTGTAAAATACCGGCTCAATAAGGTCAAAATCTTTTTCTTCAACCATGCGCTGCATAAGCACTGAACCTACCATGCCACGCCAACCGACTAAACCTACTCTCATTCTCAACTCTCCGTGTACAATATTTAAAAAAGGAATTCCTCAATATTTCAATTTTCCCAACAAAATCTCAAGGAAAAATTCACTTATTTCTGTAACTTTTGCATCCTTTTTTTAAATATCTCCACCAAATGGCTTTTTGTTGCTTCTTTGCTCACCAGTCACAAGTTACAACAAAACATGCGAATTAATGTACATAAGAGAGATTTACGTGCTACATACCATTCACAAAACAACTCATTTCAAACCATTAAATTTAACCATTTTTAATATTTTTAACTAGCAATAAATACATCAATAGATTTAAATCACATCGGAGTTGTATTTGTTCGAAATATTATTCTGAGTCATGTAAAGTGCATCCAGTACCCAAATGAGTAAACACTCTCTATATGTTCCTTCCCCATACACATAGGAGCATATGGCATATAACACATATAAGAGGCTCTGCATGACGCAACTCACTCCCCGTTTACCAAGCCTGCTGCAAGTTATCGCTGCGCTTGGTTTGTTTTTGCTAATGGCTTTCTCTTTCACTGCCCAATTGGATTTGCCTATTCAGCTAGCACTCTATATAGGCTGGTTTGTCATCATGATTCTTGGTGTTCGTCTCGGTCACCAATATAAAGATTTAGAAAAAGCAGCGCTTAATGGCATTTCTAATGGTCTAGGTGCTGTTTTAATTCTTCTAGCAGTCGGCGCTTTGGTCGGTACTTGGATTTCAGGCGGTATTGTTCCAACCATCATCTACTACGGCCTGAAAGCAATTCATCCGTCTATCTTCCTTCTGGCAACCATGATCATCTGTTCCCTGACCGCGCTTGCAACAGGAACATCTTGGGGTGCAGCTGGTACTGCTGGTATCGCTATGATGGGTATTGGCCAAGGTCTAGGCGTTCCTGCACCAATCACAGCAGGCGCTGTTCTGTCAGGTTGTTACTTTGGCGATAAAATGTCTCCGCTTTCGGATTCCGTAATTTTGGCATCATCAATGTCTAACGTTGAAGTCGTTGAGCACATCAAAGGTATGCTGCCGATTGCTCTGATCAGTTACATCATCACTGGCATCATGTTTACTGCTTTTGGCTTCCACTACGCCGGTAATGTTGACATGACACAAGTGCAGTCAGTCATCGATGCCATGGAAAGTCAGTTCTACATCACGCCATACTCGTTCGTCCCTGTCATGATCGTACTTGGCCTGTTAGCGATGCGCATGCCGTCTTTCCCAGTGATCAGCTTTGGTTCTCTACTGGGGATTATCTGGGCGGTGATGATTCAAGATGTTGACTTCCTTCAGGCATTTAATACTGCGTGGGCACCATTCCATATCGAGTCTGGCGTTGGGTTCATCGACTCAATTCTCAACCGTGGGGGTATGTCTTCTATGTTAGGTTCTGTCGCTGTGATCGTCTTTGGTCTGGGCTTTGGTGGTCTATTGGACAAAGTCGGCGTATTGGAAACCATCGCCAAACTGTTTGAGCGCCGTGTCCAGAGTTCAGGTTCACTGGCAACCAGCACTATTGGTACTGCTTTCCTAGGCAACGTGTTTGGCTCTGCGATGTATGTTTCCCTGATCCTCACTCCGAAGATCTGCGCGAAAAACTACGATCGCCTTGGCTACAAGCGTAAGAACCTGTCACGAAATGCCGAATTCGGCGGTACACTAACATCTGGCATGGTTCCGTGGAGTGACAACGGTATCTATATGGCAAGCATCTTAGGTGTCGCCACACTTTCATATGCGCCATTTATGTGGCTAAGTTTTGTGTGTATTTTGGTAACGATTATTACCTCGTACATGGGTTGGTTTGTCGATAAGTGCGAACCCACAGCTCCAGCGAGTGCAGAAGAGACACCAGAGTTAAGCAAACAAACCGCTTGATAGATAACCAAAAAGAAAAGCGCCAAAACGGCGCTTTTTTATTAACTCTATAACGAGTAATCGTTCTTCTGTTCTGGTTGCTCTGAGAGGTACTCTATAAACTCAAATTGCAAGTTATGATCATCCATATAATAGGCGTTCTTGCGATGAGGGTGTTCATCTCCTCGATGATCGACAAAATAGCCTTGCTTAGCCAACCTTGCTTCCATCGCATCTAGATCGGTTACCACTATCCCAACGTGCTTAACCCCAGTGAATCGTGTTTGCCAGTCCGGCGCCTCCCCTTTTCCTGTTGAAGAAAGTGCTATGTAAGAGTTTTCATCGCCGACGTGACACCACTGAATCGTCTCACCCTGACCATTAACGTATTCACCTCCACCACGGATTCGCCATTCAGGTAAAGCCGTCGTTAGCAGTTTCACCGTTTTGTTTGGATCAACAACACCAATATTTGCGTGCTCAACATAGCCTTTCATAATTCAGTCCTTTTGAGTAATTAGATAGTTAATTTAAGAATCAGCGCGTTACCGCCTAATCTTGTCTTCACTGATTTAACTCTAATTCCTCAAGTTAACTTTAGGTAAAGTACTTTTTTAAATTTAATTCGATTGAATGAAGGCGGAGAAAATACTCGCTTGCACCAACAGTGAAAACGGGTAACCTGAATCTATCATCCTTTATTTTCTGAGCATTATGCATCTTGCCGATCGCTTGAAAATCTACCTATTCCATAAAGAAAGAATTCGGCGTTGGAATGGGACAAATCATAAGGTGCAAGGCTGGTCCAGCCATGAAGAACAACAAGTGCGCTTCGAGACTTTCGCCCGAAACATGAAGTTCAAAGGCAAACGTGTGTTGGATCTCGGCTGTGGGCTGGGAGAGTTGTATGACTACCTTTCAGAGAACCAACGCCCTGGGTTTTATCTCGGTTTCGACCAACATTGGTCTTTCCTTCATCAAGCTAGAAAACGGATAGGCTCCTCACAATGCCGATTTAAATTCACCGACATCAGCCGAGCAACCTTACCGGAGATGGATATCATCGTCGCCAGTGGATCGTTGAATTACCGAACGAAAAACCCAGACTATCTGAACGAAATGATCATGCGTATGTTCTCTGCATGCAAAGAGGCAACTATCTTTAATCTTCTTAACATTGAGGCATTTCCTGACCAACAGGTATTGCAAGCCTATAACAAGCTTGAGGTATTGCAGTTTTGCCAAACAGTAACACCTAATGTCACCTTAATTGACGATTACTCTGACGCTGACTTTACTTTGGTACTTAGAAAATAAGACAGAGAGCCTTTGCTCTCTGCTGTATTTATATCTCGATTTCAACTAATTAGTTGAATCAACCATTAGCATCTTGTTCGTTAAGAAACGTTTGTGCTTCAAGAATCGCCTTATCCAAACGAGCTTTGAGCTCATCCAGCAAACCTGACACAGAACCAATGTCATCTTTAATTGCCTGCTCAACCTTACCTGCTGATTCACGAAGTTTTAGTGCGCCTAAATTACCACCAACCCCCTTTAGACTATGGGCTTTACGCAACGCTTCTTCAGGGGAGTCATTGAGCAACTGAGTGATTCGTTCAGCGTCTCCAGTATGGTCATCGACAAATACCTGTAGCAACATACACACCGATTCGTAGTCATTTCCCAATGAATCAAGCATGCCGTCTAAATCAATCTCTGGACCATCGTCCAACGCAGCGGCTGCAGTAACCATGAGTGCTGATTCTTTAGCTGTTTCAACTATAGATTGAACCTCTTTCTGAGAGTTATCTGCAACTTTTTCTGAACGCTCAACCATACGTTGGACTCCTGTAAATCGATAAGTAATGAGCATCATCGCTAGCAAACAAATTCCGCTAAAAATGACACCGCCAATGACGAGATTACGCTGCTGCGACTGATATTGCGATTCGACCACATTGATCTGGGTGTGAATGGAATGTGTCATCATTTTCTCGATGACATAACTTCCTTGCGCGTAGCTACCCAATACAGCTGAAGTTTGTGAAAGCAATTGTTGAATATCTTGCTTTTGCAGCGCTGGAAGAGATTCAGATACTACGTAAAGCTGATCAAGCTCGCGGAAAACCTGAGGATTGGATCTGTTGGAGCTGAACAAAGCCTCTAAAACATTCGCACTCAAATGGTAAGAGTGTGACATCAGCTCATTGTTGTCTTGGTATTTTGCGCGAATAAACCGAACTTGGTCCACCAACGAAATTAAAGCAAGTTCATTATCAAGGAAGACTTTGGTCTGCTCTATAAATCGATCAGTGGTATAAAGCAGTTGGTTAATGTCTGGTGTCAGCCAGCTCTGCTCATAAGTCGCTTCAATTTGGAGGCGAAGAGCGTAGATAAGCTGTAAGTTGAGAGACTGGCCATCGGTCAATTCCGCTCTGTAGGCAGGCTCTTGAAACAAGGAATACTTGAGTTCATCTATGCTATTACTCAATTCTCCGACTTGGCTCATTGTCATTACGTTTGAGCGATAGCTTAGAGACAGCACAGTTGTCCCTATCACCCAGACAACAATAATCAGCCAACTCAGCTTGAGCGCTTTGCGTTCCATGTCATGCTCGTCTTTGAATAAATTCCATAATTACAAGCATATACGCAAAGTTTGAGAAAGGTAGGACTAAGTGCATATTTCTTCGACTTAGTCCTGATTTAGTGAGGAATTAGCGGTTGCGTGTCAGCTGATCACGCAGGTTTGGTGGCGTACCTTTGATCGTCAGTGTATCGGTTTCTGGATCATAAAAAATACGCTCGCCAAGCAGCAAGCTGTCAAAGTTAATCGTTAGACCACCGCCTGCGCCAACATATTTAGTCAGTTTACGTACTGCCGTTCTGTCGCCTGGGAAGCTTTCTTCAAGTTCATAACCTTGTTCCTGCGTGTAATCAAGGAAGCTGGTACCATCCTGAGAAGGAGGTAACTCACCCGACAGCTCACGAACCTGAACTTCGTCACCACTTTTAATTTGTTCGTTACAGTAGTCCGCTACCTGCTTTTTGTAACTGATGGCTTCATCTTTCTCTAACTTAGAGTCTGTACAAAAATCTTCAACCGCCTGCATGAGAACTTGGTTTTGTTGCTTAGTATCGAGTCCTACTTCCGCCTGCAAGAAATCAAGGAAAAAGTCTGCAACTTTACGCCCAACTCGACCTTTAATATAGGCAAGGTAGCGGTTTGACTCTTTGTCCGTCTCGTAACTGGTTAGGTCGATACGCGCTGCGATATCCATTTTGCTCAGATCTAGATAATCGGTCGCACTAATTTCGAGACCTTCTGTCACTTTTAGGCTTTCATTGGAAGGAATGATGGCAACAAAAAGGTAATCTGTCGCCAGAGACTGATATTCAGCAATGACCAGAATACCTTCATCAGCAAACGGGTACTTACTTAACTCATCTTTCAGACGGTTTGCACTTTCTTGTGAGAAATCATAGAAGCTTCTCTCACCTTTACGAAGTTCATGCAACCAGTTCTGGAATTCGCTGTCAGATTTGAATGAGCCGAACCCTTTGCCAGCTTTTGAATTAAAGACACGATGAAGCTCAGCCACTAGGTTTTCAGTCGATGCGTCATTAGCCAGAGAGTCAGCTCGGAAGTTAACAACAAGTTCGTCTGAATCGTTTTTTCGTAGCTGGTGTAAGATAACGTTTGAAAGATGAAGACTCATGATGAATTTTTATCGTCGTGTAGGTTTCAGTTGCGACGCATTGTAGGTTATCATAAGCCGCTTTACTATCACCATTAGAGTCTTTATGCCGATTACATCTAAATACAGCGACGACAAAGTTGAAGCTATTCTATCAGAAGTGGCTGCAGTGTTAGACAAACACGGTACGGGTCCGGAATTATCTTTGATGATTGCGGGAAATATCGCTACCAATGTCTTAAATCAAAACGTTAATGCTTCACAACGTAAAGCACTTGCTGAAAAATTTGCTCAGGCGCTGTTGTCTTCTATTGAAGAAAACACTCACTAGAAAAATAAACGGACAATAGAACAGTACATGGTAGATAACGGAAATACATACGGCGAGCGCGTATCGCGTTTAGTGGGTTGGGGGCATTGGTTTGCCTTTTTCAACATCATAGCGGCCATGTTAATTGGTACCCGTTACATCACTCAGTCTCCCTGGCCCGAAACCCTTTTAGGACAATTCTATCTGGCCGTATCTTGGGTGGGGCATTTCGGTTTCCTCGTTTTTGCACTCTATCTACTGGTTCTGTTTCCGCTAACCTTCTTGATACCGTCACGCAAGCTATTTCGCTTAGTGGCGGTTTGCTTTGCCACCGTCGGATTGACGGTGCTTCTGATTGACACTCAAGCCTATCAAAAAATTAACCTCCACCTCACGCCTGTCGTCTGGGAAGTGTTGTTTAGTGAGGAAGGCAGTTCGATCAGCATAGATCTACAGCACTTGTTTGTTGTACTTCCACTGATATTCCTATTACAACTGGCGCTATCAGAGTGGGTGTGGCGTAAGCAACGTCGTCTGTCTCACAAACATGTCGGTCGTCCAATTGCCGCATTATTCTTTGTCAGCTTTATTACCAGCCATTTGATTTACGTTTGGGCTGATGCCTATTTCTACAATCCAATTACGGCGCAAAAAGCCAACTTCCCTCTTTCGTACCCAATGACGGCGAAGTCCTTTATGGAGCGTCATGGTTTATTGGATAGAGAGGAATACCTTCAACGTCTCAAAGAGAGTGAAGCCAACACAGACTTAGTTCGCTACCCTCTTGAAAAGCTTGAGTTCAACCGTAGAGCTAACCCTCTCAATGTACTGGTTGTCAGTATTAATAACCTACGAGGTGATGTACTGACGCCACAGTTGATGCCAAATGCTGCTGAGTTTGCCTCGAACAACCTCAACTTTGCGAATCACTATAGCTCTAGCAACGATACTTTCGGCGTGTTTGGTTTGTTCTATGGCCTGCCAAGTAGCTATGTCAGCAGCATCAAAACTCAAGGTTCTCGCCCAATCTTGCTTGATACACTGCTCGATAAAGAGTACAGCTTCGGCTTGTTCAGTGGCGATAACTTCGACGATACGCTTTATGGTGAAACCGTCTTCCGTGGTCTGAACTTTACTGGCATTGCCTTTAATAACAGCACATCACCTGATACTCAAGCCATTAATGCTTGGGCAACGTGGGTGTCTCAGAAGAAGAAGCAACCTTGGTTTAGCTTTATTGAACTCACAACGGTCGATAACTTTAGCGCCTATAACGAAACAGGTAACAACACGTCTACGTTAGAGACCTTGAAACAGGGCTATCACACGTCTGTGAACAACGCCGATGAAGAACTGGGCGTGCTGTTCGAGAAGATCAAAGAACTGGATATTGGTGACTCAACAGTTATTGTCATCACATCAAATCATGGTACTGAGTTTAACGAAACTAAGACCAATAGCTGGGGTTCAAACAGTAACTACAGCCGTTATCAACTTGAAGTGCCAATGATTATTCACTGGCCTGGCAAAGTCGCCGGAAAATACGATCATCGCACGAGCCACCTTGATTTATCTGTAACTCTTCTGCAGGACCTGCTGGGTGTATCTTCTAACCCATCAGATTTCAGCAGCGGTCAAAACCTGTTTGATGAACGCTCTAGAAAATGGATTCTTGCAGGCGATACAAGAGAGCTGGCATTAATCACAAACAAAGACACAACGGTGATCGATAAGTTTGGTAACTACAAATTGTATGACAGTAATTACCAGCGCCTGAAAGACGAAAATCCGACATTGCCAGTTTTAATGCAAGGTCTGACAGAGCTACAGCGTTTTTACGTAAAAAGTAACTAAATCATAGCCTTAGTAATTGACCTCGCCGTAAATTATGGGTAGATTATTGGCATCGGACTGTAGCGCAGCTTGGTAGCGCACCGTCATGGGGTGTCGGGGGTCGCTGGTTCAAATCCAGTCAGTCCGACCATTACACCTAGAAAAAGAGAGCTTCGGCTCTCTTTTTTGTTTTTGGCTGTTTGTACCTCTCGCACGAAAGACCAACTCACCATAGCTAACAATAAAAAACCGCCTCAACGGCGGCTTTAGAATCATCGAACTGAACTTCAACAGTATTAGTTCAGTTTGAACTGAGCGACTATTTGTGAAAGCTGCTGGTTGTTTTTGGACAAATCTGATGTGCTCTCCATCGTTTGTGAACCATTACTGGTGAGCTCATCGACCATGCTTTGAATGGTCGTCATATTGCGGCTTACTTCTTCTGTCACCGCATTTTGCTGACTTGCTGCTGTCGCGATTTCAAGTCCAAGATCATTTATACGCACGATAGAATTAACCATACGATCCAGGCTCTCATTCACATTCTCCGTCGTCTCAGCAGTTTCCTGACAACGCTGCTTAGTGTCGTCCATCGCTTTAACAACCGTTCTGGTGCCCTCGTTAAGGTTATCCAGCATATTGTTGATTTCAGAGGTACTTTGCTGAGTACGGGCAGCTAAAGCGCGAACCTCGTCCGCAACCACTGCGAATCCACGCCCTTGCTCACCAGCTCGCGCCGCCTCAATAGCCGCGTTCAGTGCTAATAGATTGGTTTGATCAGCAATCTCACCGATCACCATCAACACAGAACCTATCTTCTGCGAATCTTCGTTCATAGCTTGAATGCTTTTCGCCATCGACTCAACTTCATCAATCAGGTCGGCAACACTGCGGACGGCACTGGCGACGACCAGTTTCGACTGCTCGGCTTCATCATTAGTTACACGAGTAAACTCCGCGGTTTGAGATGCACTTTGTGCAACGCTTTCGGCTGTTGAACTCATTTCATTCATCGCCGTTACCACTTGGGTGGTTTCCATTGCATGAGATGTCAGCACTTGAGCATTACTGTCGGTCTGCGATTTTAATAGCTCAATGTTTTCTGAGATTTGATTGGACGATTTCGACACTTCCAGCATCATTGATTGCAGCTTACCAATGAAGGTATTGACTGCCTGAGCTATCTGGCCTAAGTCATCGTCAGTTTTGACTTCAAGACGACGTGTTAAGTCGCCATTGCCCTGAGACAGATCGAGGACAGTACTCTTTAACGCTAGAATTGGACGATAGGCATAATTGAGAATGACGAACAAGATGATAAAAGCGACAACGAGTAACACCAGTGCTGTATAGAGTGAATTTTTCAGTGCTTCGTCAACTTCGGCATAAGCAATGGATTTATTCACCCCGACCAACAAATGCCAGCTGTTGTTCTCATCCAATTGAATGGTCTGGAAGAAAGCGACCTTCTCAATGCCTCCTAAACTATAATCCTTCATCCCTGTCGGCTGAGACAGCAAAGCGTCGGTCAAGGGATTTAATTCAGCAAAGTCATACAATTTCGTTTCACCGGGAACATCCACTTCTCCGTTTGAGGCAATTGTCAGACTGTTGTGGTCATATAGACCCATCATCGCACCCGGGAAAGGCGCTTTTCTGACCAGTTCATCCAATAAAGTCAATTCGATATCGGCTAGCAAGACCCCTTTTAGCTGGCTTTGCTCATAAAAAGGTTCAGCAACACTTACCATCAAACTTTTGGTCAAAGCATCGCTGTAGATTTCCGTGACAATCGTGCCACGCTTTTGCTTGGCAAGTTGGTACCAGTCACGTTTACGTGGGTCATATTTGGCTAAGTCCCGCTTACCGCTGTTATTGCCATAAGAGCGACCATCTTCGTAACCAACCAGAATATCCGATGCAGGAGAGGTGTTTGCGATCTGTCTGATCATCAATAAGATTTGGTCATCGTTGTAGTCTGGAACAAAATCAGGCGCGTTCGCCACCAGCCCAGACTTAATTGAGTCAATCCAAGTTAAGATCGTATCGCTGGTTGTACTGATTTTTAGCATCGAGTATTCATTAACCCGCTCGTGAATCGACAAAGAAATTTGTCTGTAAGAAAGGAAGCTAGAAACCGTAAGTGATGCTGTCAGTAAGAGAATGACAACAGCAACGATCCTGCCCTTAAAACTGTTTAAAACACTCATATCCTTTACCACTGTTTCATAAGTGAGACGAATGTATCATCGCAATTGCATAATGCTCCTTGTTTTCATCTAAATTTTTACGCCGATCACACTATTAATAAAGTTAACAACATCTTTCTAAGTCATTGTAAGTATTGATAGTTAATAGGAGATTAATCGTATTCGAGCCCGAAAAAATACCGTTTATCGTTCCTCGATGTTTCATGACAACTGAAGCCAACTAAATAAGGCTTCAGCGCTTTTAGTCACCAATATCAAACAGCCTGTTCGACAAACGATCTCAACGATACATAGAACCTTTAGCTATTGAATATGCAGCAATTAGCTTTGCGTAAGTTGCCGTTGATCACTACTATCAATTTGAACGATCGTTCAACAGGGTATATGATTCACCAGAACAATAATTAATCCAAACAGAGGTTGCAGATGTATCTAGCTCAGTTTTTTAAAACCGCAGGCGAACCCGCGATACTAAAACGCTCGCTAAAGGTTTCTCTTATAGTTGGCACTATTCTTATGTTCATTAATCACGGCGACAAATTGCTCTCCAGCAACATCGACGCAACACTGGTTATCAAGATCTTAATGACTTACTGCGTACCTTTTTGTGTATCTACCCAAGCAAGCGTTTCTGCAACTCTACAATCACGAAACAAGGCCGCCTCATCATGAAATTTTCCTTTAAAAAACAGTCTCCAGATATTGTTGAGGTCAAAACCAGTCACCTCGAAGAATTAGAGCAAATCTCTGATAAGTACTCGCTATTCAAACAGAATGATCCCACCAACTATGCCAAGAAAATTCACGTCAATGCGGCCAATGTCCATAAAGCCTCACGAAGTCGCGCTGAATCTATCGAGCAAAGCTACGAACTGGTCAATCACTTTATCGAGCAATCGGAAAGCATTAATAAACTGTCTTGTGAGAGTCACCAATATTCCAGCAAAACGGCTGAAACTGCAGCCAATACCATCGATAAGCTGGAGCTTTTGGAAGAACAGGTGCTGGTTTCTAAGGAAAAGATCTGTCAGTTCAGTGACCTTCTTGAATCATTAGATGAGATAAACAAGAACGTCACCCAATTGGTGGATTCCATCAAAGGCATTGCGGCACAGACAAACTTGTTAGCGCTTAATGCCGCGATTGAAGCGGCTCGAGCTGGAGAGCACGGTCGCGGTTTTGCGGTGGTCGCAGACGAAGTCCGTCAGTTAGCGAACACAGCGAACCAGTCAGCAGAGAGTATCGATACTGAAATGGCGTCGATTTCAAAAATATCAGACAGCATTTTCAATAAGCAAAAAGAGGTCGAGGACGTCATTATTCTCAGTTCAGAAGTCACTAAAGACACCATGCAAAAAATGCAGAACCTGATGGACATGTCGATTGAAAGTAAAACATCCTCCAAAACCATCATGGATGCCATTGAAGCGCAGCTGTCAGACTCAAATACGGTTAAGCAAAACATGGAAGCCCTAGTTGAAGACACCAAGCTGTCAATCAGCCTTTCAGGTAATAACCATGAACTCGCGGAACAAATCGTCAACTCTTTATCTTATCTGGAGCTAGGTGGTCACGCAGGTCGAAAGGAAAGCGCTTAACACCGTTAGCGTGTGAGCAAATAAGGAGAGAAGCCACATGGATAAAATTGAAATGAGTGTTTCTATCTCACTGAATGATATCTTAAGTGAGCGTTCACTATCATCATATGTTCAATCTATTAGAGATCTTAAGAGCCAAACTACCTATGGACATGAAGTTTTGGTTCGTGGTCCTTCAGATTCCTTGTGGCATCGCCCCGATCAATTGTTTGCTGCAGCTCAATCACAGCAACTCAGCAGGCAATTGGAAATTGTCATCCTCGACGTTCATCTTGAAAACATTGTCGCCCACGCTCCCATAGGGTGTTACACCGTTAACCTCACTCCTAACCTATTGTTAGATGAGACCGTATTCCAGATACTTAGCCGCTATCCGCTCGCCGAAAAAATTAAGATCGAGCTTACCGAACACTTACCGATACGGGACTGGCAGCCAATAAAACAACGAATGGCTCAATTGAGGAAACGGGGCTACCAGTTTTGGCTTGATGACGTTGGCTGTGGATTCTTTGATTTGGCGCTGATCGATGAAGTTAAACCAGAGGTGGTTAAACTGTGCATAAAAATCGTCAGCAGGCTTACGTTTGATTCTACTCTGGTCGATGAAATTAAAACCGTCGTCACAGCGGTTCATGACTACGGCGGCGCGGTTTTGGCTGAAGGGATTGAAGAGCCAGCCCAACTCGATATGGCGCAGCATCTGAATATCGACCTCGCACAAGGCTATCTTTTTGATAAGCCACGGCCACTCATCTGAAGAACCAAACTCCAACTATCAGCTAAAGATGTATCGTTGGTTTTTTTGTTATTATTGTTCTATTTATTGAGACTATAAATCAGTTTCTGCTGCATTTATCCAAAAATACTGACAAGTATACTTTGCTTCAAGTCGAACAAATCCACCTAACTTGAAGAGGTATACCAGATGTTAAAACCACTCAACACAATCACTCGCGCTTGTTCTGCCCTTTCGCTTCTTGCAGTTACTATGGGGACAAACGCTGCAACCACGGAACACACTCATACAAGAGCAAGCGTTATTGAGATTACCGCTCAACAGGGACAAAACACCGCTCTTGCTGACTTCCTTTCGGTTGGTGCACAGCTCGTTCAGGACAACGAACCTGACACACTGTTCTGGTCTGCACTTCAAACCGAAAATAAAAACACCTTTGTGATCTTCGACGCTTTTGGCTCTCAAGCGGCTCAGGATGCGCATTTTGCTGGGAAAATCCCGAAAGCACTGAGTGAAAGTGCTGCAACACTAGTTAAAGGTGGATGGAACGACGGCGTGCTACCTAACATCCACAATGCTGACATTATTGCTTCAAAAGTCGGCAAAAATACGCAGGAAAGTATCAAGATTGCCACTTTTATCCCCTTGAAGGCAAAGCCAGGTCAAGAACAAAAGCTCGCGGAATTACTCAAGCAAGGCGCTCACATCGTAACAACGCAAGAGCCCGGCACACTCCATTGGTTTGCCATTCATTTTGGCGACGATCGCTTCAGCATCGTAGATTTCTTCGCTGATCAAGCCGGAGTTGATGCGCACTTTAATGGCGGCGTTGCTGCTGCAATGAAACAACATGCCTCAACTCTGGTTGAAGGTGGTTGGGAGCAAGGCGTACTCGCTGGTATCCAAACTTACCAAGTCATTGAGTTGCTCCAGCACTGATCAGCGAGACCACGTGTTCACAAGCCTGCTGGTTAAGCAGGCTTGAAATCAACACTGTCAATCAGCAAGCTTTTCGTAAAACCAGAATAAACGTCATCCCACCTGTGGCATTGTTTGTCCCAGTAAACCTTCCCTGCATATCACGGACATTGTTCGCTGCAATCGCTAATCCAAGCCCCAGTCCTTCACCGATTTTTTTGCTGGTGTAGAAAGGCTCAAACATACGCTCTAGATTATCTTGTTCCACACCACAGCCGTTGTCGATGATCCTAATTTCTACTTCATTCGATGAACAGCTCACCTCAATGTCTAGTCGAGGAAAGTCAGTATCCACCATTGCATCCAGAGCATTGCCAACCAAGTTTCCGAGTACGTGGCGCAGCCTAGCCTCTTCGCCAAGCACAATCAGCTTTCCGCTCTCAGTGCGAAGCTCGAAATCCACCTTGTCCAAGCGCGCTTGATGAACTTGCAGTACTTCATCCAACGCTTCCTTGAGTGACACAGGCAGTGGGGCTTCGAGTCGCTGAAATGCAAATGACTTAAGCTGACGCGTCATTGACGCCATACGTTCAAATAACGTCATTGCCAATGACATATTGTCTTTCAGTAACTCTGTTTCACCTCTTTCGAGCAACAATTGGTTACTCGAAAATAGCGTTTTGAGCCCTGTCAGTGGTTGATTAAGTTCATGCACAATGGCACTGGACATTCTTCCAAGCGCGACCATTTTGCTCGACTCAATCAACTCTTGCTGAGCATTGTCGAGTGCTTTCGTCCGCTCTTCAACTCGCACCTTCAACATCTGGTTTGACTGTTTCAAAGCCATTTCAGCGCGTTTTCGCTTACTAATATCAATCAAAGTACATAGGTAATAGCCTCTTTCATGCCAAGGTAAGGCACTGAGTGAGAGCATCACGGGAAAGCAGCTACCGTCGCTGCGCTGGCCTAAAATTTCTACTTCCGTCATTTCAGCCAGATAGGTGTGCTTATCGAAGTTTCTCAGCAGCTCTAACGTGGGTGAATCCGAACGGCTGCTGTCAAACAACTGCCAGACCTTAATATGGCGAGTCATGGAATCTGACAGGCTAAAATACTTCTTCGCCATCGGGTTAATGTCTCGGATATGGCCACTTTCATCCATCAGTATCAACCCGACGTGGGTTTTACTGAGCATCACATTCAGCCTTTTCTCAGAAGCCTCCACCAGCTTTTGTATACGCTGTTGGCTAAGCAGTTTCTGATGTCGTTGATATCTGATCACCATCAGTAGCATGATGATCAAACACCCAACCACAGTACTCGCGCTAATCCAGCGTGTAGTGCGTAACATCGACTGCAAGGGAGTTAGGTACACCAACCTCCAATTGAGATCATCTAAGGTAACCGACTGAACTAAATATCTTTTTTCCTTTAGTTGCCAGGTTTCAATGCGCGTTCCATCATACAGGGTTCGGTACTCCATCATTTTTCCACTATCGAAGTGCTGATTAAACCAGGTGGATGAAAAGAAAGGGTTACTGGAGAGAAAAAACTGGCTGTCAGGATGGTGCGCCAAAATCGCCTCTCCCTGAGAAAACCATTGATCGATTAGAAGAGTCAGATCTATCTGAACCGCGACAATACCGATGATAGTCACGCCACTGTACAGGGGGGCGGCAATAAAATAATCCGAGCTGTTTGGACGGGTGGACACATGAGAAATCACGCCACGATGTTGCTGAATTTTGGCCGCGATTTCCTTGGCGCTGCCACCAGCGAGCTGACTAGATTGAACACTGGAAATTTTAAGCGTACCTTTATCGGTAAGTACATACCAACCTTTGGTGTTAGCCGCCTTGTCCAGTTGTATCAGTTGCTGCTGAATCTTTCGATAAAGCTGTTGCTCGCCGCTTAAAAAACGCACACTCTCTTCATCTTTAGTGACTAAGAAAGGCAAGTAGTCAAAACGACGTAATGTGCGGCGAACTTCTTCGATATAACCGAGAAAACGCGCTTCTGCGTGACGTTGCTTACTTTCCAGCTTCCACTGTTTAACCACTTCCTCACTTACAATCTGAATCAAGCCTATCAGCAAAAGGGCAACGGCAAACAAGCCATATCGTTGTGGAGCCACCATAGCAATTTCATCCTTTATCACTTATTGAAGCCACACATATTAGGTTTTGACGACTTACACTGCTTGGTTTTAAAAGGGGTAGACTAGTTGCATAAAGTGAGAGCTAGCTCCTTTTCGTCTGAGGACAATTTCCTTAACGTGACGAAAAAAGACAACGACGTTAGATATGGAACAAGTAACCAAACACTCTATAGCGCTGATCGAGGACGACCCAATCGTTCGCCAGACGACCGCTCAATGGCTGCAACTGGCTGGCTTTGATATCACCACCTTTGACAATGGTCAGGCGGCGCTGGCCGAAATTACTCAGCATAAGTTCATGGCGATCATCAGTGATGTTCGTTTACCGGGAATCAACGGCTTGGAATTGCTACAGCAGGTGAAGCAGCAAGCTCGGGGCATTCCGGTGATCCTCATTACCGGACATGGTGATGTCGATATGGCGGTCAAAGCTCTTCAGCAAGGTGCCTACGATTTCATCGAAAAACCATTTGAGCCTGAACGCTTAGCGCAAACCATCAACCAAGCCATCCTGCCTTATATCGAATCTCAGAAGTGGCAATCACGGCAGGCTTATCTCCAGAGGCTTGAAGGTATTGAGCAAATATTGATTGGCCGCAGTCAAGTCATGTGCGAGCTGCGTGAGCAGATGCAGAAAGTCGCCGACATTGACACCAACGTCATCATTTATGGCGACACAGGGTGCGGAAAGGAGCTGGTCGCTTACTGCCTGCATCACTTTAGCGCCCGACAATCGCATCCATTCGTACCGCTCAATTGCGGCGCAATACCAGATAACTTGTTTGAAAGTGAGTTGTTTGGTCATGAAGCCGGGGCTTTTACTGGCGCTGCCAAGCGACGCATCGGCAAGATAGAATTTGCCGACAAAGGCACCTTATTCCTTGATGAAATAGAAAGTTTACCCTTAGCAATGCAGGTCAAGCTACTGCGCGCTCTGCAAGAAAGTACCGTCGAGCGAGTGGGCAGTAATCATGCTAAGCAGGTCAACTTGCGCGTCATCTCGGCCGCTAAGTGTGACTTGCTCAATCACTCTGATTTTCGCCCAGATCTATTTTACCGTTTGAATATCGCCCAGCTGCATCTACCTGCCCTGAAAGACCGAGAAGAAGACGCCTTACTGCTGTTTGAACATTTTACTCAGGAAGCCAACCCCAACACGCGACGTGCCAGCCCTGCCGATCAACAAGCGTTACTCAACTACCCTTGGCCGGGCAATGTCCGTGAGCTACGTAATGTCGCGATTCGCTTTGCACTGGATGATTCACTGACTGTTGGTGACATTCTCTCTTGCCGTCCACAGGCTACCACAGCGGGTATCAAGCAAGGTTTACCACTCGCCGTTCAGATGCAGAGCTTCGAGAGAAAAATTCTCCACGACGCGTTGAGGCGCCACCAAGGATGCATCAATTATGTGATGGAAGAGCTGGATTTACCGCGACGAACACTCAACCAAAAGATGGTCAAGTACGCGCTAAACCGAAGCGACTATATCCCCTCTTAGCTTGTTCAGCCGATAGGCAAAAATCCGCTTATCTGAATGTTGCACGTCTCGGCACCATTTACCGACTAGCAATAAACACGCTACTTAGGGGCTGACACATCATTCGTTGCACTCCCTTCTTGATGAGCCATTTTTTGCTTACGGCAATCACTACAAATAAGCAACTTAATGCTTATTTAGAGCGTAAATCAATTAAAATTCTTTTTATTACAATAACTTAAACATTGGCATTCTGCTTGCTCTATGTGGTTTTCCAATTTTAATAACATCTAATGATATGGAGCATCATCATGACGTTAAAACAGATCTTCACAACCACAGCACTTACACTCAGCGCGCTGGCATTTACTCATCCAACTCTCGCTAGCGATCGCAGCTATATTCTCGCGACCGCTTCAACCGGTGGAACTTACTATCCGGTAGGCGTGGCACTGGCAACGTTAAGTAAGGTGAAACTCGCCCCTAAGCAACATTTCTCACTGGCCGCCATCAGCTCTGCAGGTTCCGGAGAAAACATTAAGCTTCTTAATGACAATCAGGCACAATTTGCGATTTTGCAGGGGCTGTATGGCGCTTGGGCATGGCAAGGAGCGGGGCCTTACCAGAAGTCAGGCAGTCAGACTCAATTGCGTTCAGTTTCCATGCTGTGGCAAAACGTGGAACATTTTATTGTACGTTCAAACTTAGCGCAGACAGGTACTGTAAGTGACCTTGAAAAACTAGAAGGCAAAAAATTTTCTATTGGTAAGAAAAGCTCAGGTACAGAGAACTCGGGGCGTCAGATACTGCGCAGCCTCTCTATTAATCCGGAAGATTTCAAATTGGCTTTCATGGGCTATGGTGGTAGCGCCAGCGCACTGCAAAACGGCACCATTGATGGCATGAACACACCAGCGGGCGTGCCTGTTGGTGCGGTTACTCAAGCGTTTGCCGCGCTTGGCAGTGACATTCAAATTCTCTCTTTCACCGATGAGCAAATCAAACAGGCAAATCAGGAATATGACATCTGGACCAAATATGAGATACCAGCCAACACCTATCCGGGCGTAGATAAACCCATCACTACAATTGCTCAGCCAAACTTCCTTGCGGTGCGCGACGATATACCAGAGGAAGACGTTTATCAGCTGACGAAAGCAATCTACGAAAACTTATCCTTCCTGCAAGGCATTCACAAAGCCACCAAAGCGATGGCGTTGGAAAAAGGCACCTCCGGCCTGCCAGTACCACTGCACCCAGGCGCAGCTCGCTATTACCGAGAAATGGGTATCGATCTTCCACCTGAGTTGATTGTGCGTTAAGCCGTTCTGGCCTGCACGCATGGAGTTTGTTATGAAGGATTCACTTCAACAAGAACTGCAAAAGTTTGAACTGCCCACACGTACTGACTTTCCCTTGGTTGGGACAGTCATCACAACACTCAGCGTAGTTCTCTCTCTCTTACATATCTGGTTTAACACCATAGCGACGCTGCCTGAGCTATGGATTTCCGCCATTCACTTTGCTGGTTTCGCGATCATATGTGCACTCTGGTACCCGGCACACGGGTCTCTAAAAAGAAATCGAGCAGCCCTTATTGCGGATATTGGGCTCGTCATCGCCATCCTCGCTTGTGTCGTCTACCTCCCATTTGCTGAAGATGCACTCTACGAGCGAGGCATGAGCTTTATTGCCAGCGACTGGTTCTTTTCTGTACTGGCAATCGCCATCGTCATAGAACTCATACGCCGCACCATGGGCTGGTTCATTCCGGTCCTGGTCCTTGTCTGCCTCAGTTACGTGGTACTGTGGGGGAAATGGACAACCGGTTTATTCCACTTTCCCGGGTTGAGCTTTGAGACTCTGCTCTATCGAAGCTTCTACTCTTCGGAAGGGATGTTCGGCCCCATTTCGCGCATAAGCTGGACGTTTGTCTTCATGTTTATTCTGTTTGGCGCCTTTTTGGTCCGTTCAGGCGTTGGTGACTATATTCTTGCCGTAGCAAAAGCAGCCGCTGGAAAAATCATAGGTGGACCCGGTTTTATCGCCGTCATAGGCTCGGGGTTGATGGGTTCGGTATCTGGCTCTAGCGTCGCCAATACCGTTTCCACGGGCGTCATCAGCATTCCTCTGATGCAAAAAGCAGGCTTTCCACCTCGCTTCGCAGCCGGCGTCGAAGCGGCTGCGTCAACCGGAGGGCAGCTCATGCCACCTGTTATGGGTGCTGGTGCATTTATCATGGCTTCTTACACGCAAATCCCCTATGTCGACATCATCTTAGTGTCTCTGCTACCTGCGTTGATTTACTTTCTCTCTGTTGCTTTCTTTGTGCGGATTGAAGCTAAACGTAGCGGGGTGCAAAAGGTGTCGACTGGCGGTGAATCATTGCTCCGCGTCTTACTATCTGGCTGGCATAACCTGATTCCATTAGCAGTATTAGTGACGCTGTTGGTGCAAGGATTTACACCTACTTATGCCGCAGGACTGTCCATTTTGTCCGTTGTGGTCGCGTCATGGTTTTCAAAACAGCACAGAATGGGCCCACGCGCTATTTTTGAAGCATTGGCACAAGGCGCAAAAAACATGGCCACCACCGCCGTGCTTTTGGTCGGGATTGGTTTAGTGGTAAATGTCATCAGTACCACGGGTATTGGCAACACCTTCTCACTTATGATTCATCACTGGGCAAACGGACAACTGCTGCTGATGATCCTGTTTGTTGCCCTAGCCTCTTTGATACTGGGAATGGGCTTACCTGTCACTGCGTCTTACATTGTACTAGGCACGCTGTCTGCGCCTGCTCTGTATGAGTTGCTGGCAGAGAAACAGCTGCTCGACCTCATGGTGTCCGGTCAACTGCCACAAGAGGCGATGTCTATCTTTATGCTCACCGCACCGGATCAACTCAACACACTTACCGCTCCTATGTCATTGGAAACGGCTCAGCAACTCCTTTCTCAGGTACCTGCTGATTTTATGCAGACATTACTCGAACAAAGCTTAGGGCTGGAAACAGTCAGCCTAGCTTTGCTGTCTGCGCATCTGATCATTTTCTGGTTATCGCAAGACAGCAATGTCACGCCGCCAGTGTGTTTAACAGCCTTTGCCGCCGCGACCATTGCCCGCACTCCACCGATGCGAACTGGCTTTACGGCATGGAAAATAGCCAAGGGTTTGTATCTGGTTCCTCTGCTGATCGCCTACAGTGGTATTGTCAGCTGGGATACGGTGTCAGTACTGGAAGCAGGGGTGTTCGCTATTTTGGGCACTTATGCATTTGTTGGCGCGATGGAAGGTTATCTGGAAGGGAAAATCCATCTGGTAATGCGTATCTTACTTGTCGCTATCGGTTTCGCTCTCGTCTGGCCTGAAACTGCTTTGATTGTGCGCTTAGCATGCTGTGCAATATTGATTGCTTTCGTGTGGTACAGCCGAAAACACTATCAACCAGCGCCGTTACAACAGCCTGTTTCCTCTTAGTCGACGGGATGATTAAGTAAAGAGCGCTATACTTCTGAGCGCTGTGATTATCACAGCGCTCTTTCTATTCTCCATGAATCTATTTTTCACAGGTCACTACCGAATAACTCTCTGTTTATTCGTCATATTTGGTCTAAAAACACGCACTTGATCTAGTTTTCCTCTTCAAGTGCTCACAATTAAAGCAATCAGTAAAATTAGGGGTTTACAAGAAAAACCAACCTATATATTATTCGCCTCAACAACGGAGAGATGGCTGAGTGGTTGAAAGCACCGGTCTTGAAAACCGGCATACGTTAATAGCGTATCTAGGGTTCAAATCCCTATCTCTCCGCCACATTCAGTAAAAAAGCCGCTAAGCAATTAGCGGCTTTTTTCATTTTTGTTGTTCGGAAACGGAAGTTGTCTATTCACCTAGTGGAGTGCAACCCACCTTCCTATAAAAAGCCCACTCATATCTGAGCGGACTTTTTACTCTCATGCCACCTTCTCTAATCGGCAAAATTTCACTCAGCCTATAACTGATTGATATCTTCCTGATCGCCTTGCGCGTAGCTACCAAGGTGAGTAGAAAAGCTTTCGGTCTTAATCAGTTCCAGTACTTTATCTTTAAGCTCTTTCGGATACATACGTCTATTCTTCAATTCAGCCAAAGGCACCCATTCCACAGACTGGATGTATTCTTCGTCGTTAAGCCCAGCGAGGTTCTCGATATGAGGTTCACCATGATAGCGGGAGACACGGTAGAAGAATTCAGAGTGATAACGGTTTCTGTGTGTTTCAAGAAACTCGCGCACACAAATCAGCTCCCCTGCTTCAATATCCAGCCCAGCCTCTTCTTTAAACTCCCTCACAACACAATCTTTTGAGCTTCTGTCGCCTTCTTCCATACCACCACCCGGCGGGATCCAATACTCTCCCGTAAAGTCTCTGACTTTCAAAAGCAGCATCGCGTCATTGTCGATGAGTATGCCTGCAGCCCGAATTCTCTGTTCCATTGTTAACCTTTATTGATTGCCATAGACCTGAAAGGCCGCATTAAGTAACTGCATGTGGATCGGTACCAATTCGCTGTGGTCAGTGCGGTAGCCGCCTCCAACAACACAACCTATCGGAAGTGCATTTGTTTTCGCCAGCTCAAACATGGCAACGTCTCGTTGGTAAATCGCCTGAGTAGAAACATTGAAGTAACCGAGCTCGTCGTCTTGATGAATGTCTACGCCCGCATCATAAAGGATCAAATCCGGTTGATGCAGATTAATCGCCATTTCGACAACTGAGGAAAACGAGCTAAGAAACTCTTCATCGCTGGTTTCACGTGGTAAAGCCACATCCATATCTGAGTCAGGCTTACGTGCAGGAAAGTTTTTATCGCAATGAAAGGATAGCGTCACGATGTCATCCTGATCTGCACATAACGTTGCCGTCCCATCACCATGGTGGACGTCACTATCAACAATCAGCACTTTTTCGATGCCTTCATGCGTTAGTGCACGTTTCGCCGCCAATACCAAATCATTAAGTAAACAGAACCCACTGCCAAAATCATAATGTGCATGGTGGTATCCGCCACTCAGGTGGATAGCCACACCATGTTCAATCGCTTTTTCAGCCGTCAGACAGGTTCCACCAGCCGACGTCAATGTGCGTTCAATAAGGCACTCACTCCACGGGAAACCAATACGTCGCATCCGCGCTGCAGGCAGGCCACCAGAAAACAGCTCAGACACGTACTGTTCACAGTGCGTCTTCATCACTTCCTCTGATGTCAAAGCTTGAGGTTCACAGTAGTGGAAAAACGCCTGCCACTGCTCGTCACGAAAGCGCACTTTCTCGATCTCATTGAATAACAGACGATACTTATGGATCGGGTATCGGTGGCCTTGAGGTAACGGCAGCTCTGAATAGATGGAATGATAAATCAGTGGGATCATTGATATCAGTCGATATTTGAGTTTTAAGTATGGTAACAAGTTGCATCACGGTTGCAAAACAACTTAAATGGTAATAATTATCATTTGAGTCATTTAATCTTATGCATCATCCAAAACTGTTTTTACTGCTAGGAATCATAGTCGGTTCAGTTGGCGCTATATCTTTGTTTTCCCTGATGCTGGTCTCTGCGTGGTGGCTAGTTGATTTTACGTTGACCGCTTAGCAAAATAGCCAAAATACTTTAACAGGGGTTCACCATGAAAACTGTTCTAATCACCGGAGCTAACCGTGGTATCGGGCTGAGCTTAGTCAAAAACTACCATGCTCAAGGCTGGCAGGTTCACGCAACCTATCGCTCAGAGAAAAGCTCGCAAGATCTCCTTGAGCTGGAAGGTGACAACCTGACGTGCCATCCGCTCGACGTGACGGATTATCAAGGGCTGAGTGAGTTCGCCAACGCTCTGCCAGCGCTTGATGTGCTGATCAATAATGCAGGCTACTATGGGCCAAAAGGCTATGGCTTTGGTAATACCGATATCGACGAGTGGCGTAAAGTACTTGAAATTAACACCATCGCGCCACTAAAACTCGTTGAAGCACTTTTCCCCAACCTACAAAGAGGTCAGCTTAAAAAGATTGCCTGCCTCTCTTCTAAAGTGGGTAGCATGACGGAAAATACGTCTGGTGGCGGTTATATTTATCGCTCGTCCAAAGCCGCGCTTAACTCAGTAGTCAAAAGCCTGAGTAACGACCTTTCCAGTCAAGATTTCACCGTTTTAGCGCTTCACCCAGGTTGGGTACAAACTGAAATGGGCGGTCCAAATGCGCTAATTGATACGCAAACATCCGCGGCGGGACTTGTTGAAGTGATCGAGAGGGCCGATATCAGCCGCTCTGGCGAATTTATCAACTACGATGGCACCGCACTTCCTTGGTAATATCAAAATCAACAAAAAGTATCACTATTAACTAATATTAGATTGAATGTAATACTTTTAGAACCATAGAAACAGATTGAGCTCGTTAAACTGACACTAAATCAGACACAAGGAGCTCAACATGAAAGCAATCACATTAGCACTAATGACAGCAGGCTTGATGCTGTCAGGCAACACATTTGCCTTTGATCTAACGAGTCAGGATATTCAGGAAGGTCATCCAATGGAGAAGACCTTCGAGTTTTCTGGCTGGGGATGCTCAGGCGATAATTTGTCGCCGCAGTTAAGCTGGGACAACGCACCAAAGGGCACCAAGAGCTTCGCCATTACGGCTTACGACCCAGATGCGCCGACTGAAAGTGGCTTTTGGCATTGGATTGCAATCGATATTCCTGCTGACGTCAGTCAGCTACCTAGAGGGGCAGATATCAGCAAGCTGGGTGGTTTAGAAACCCGTATTGACTATGGCACCAAAGGCTTTGGTGGCGCTTGTCCACCCGTGGGTGATGGTATGCATCGTTATCAGTTCACGGTTTGGGCACTACCAAAAGCGAAGCTAGAGTTGGGTGAGGATACACCGGCGGCTGTGGTTGGCTTTACCCTTAATAGCCTCGCATTAGCGAAAACGACGCTGACAGCGACCTATACCCGTTAGTTGAAGGAGGAGTGATGGCTCACCAATTTCAGATCACTGAGTTTCGTGCCCAGCACTTGCAAGCTTTGAGAAATGTGACGATTCACTCCCCTAGCATCATCCAGATTTTATCGGGCAACAAACGACTGTTCTGGCAGGAAGAATCTGTCACGCTAACGCCTGACTCGCTCATATTGTGCAGCGCAGCTAGCTCATGGAACTTTGCCAATCTTCCACAAAAAGGGCCGTTCCTATCACGAGTGTTTAGCTTCCACTATTTTCCTAGTCAGGAAATGCTCGACTTGAGCGAAAGTGCCGCTCCCTCATCGACCCCCTCTTACTGCTTGATCGACAAACCAATCAGAGACACACTCAATACGCTTGCAACGGTTAACCTAAAGGCGATGAGCCCCAGCACTCAACAGTATTGGCTAATGCCGCTCTATCAGCAGTTGGCAGAACAAGGCGCTCTGCATAAGATTTTTCGCTCTTCCAAAGCATCACTGACTCAAACTATCACCCAGTACCTTTCCATCGCACCAGCTGACGAACACTCTCTTGAAGGCGTTGCTGATCATTTTGGTATGAGCCGGGCAACGCTGATCCGCAAGCTTAAGCTGGAAGGTAGTCAATATCGGCAATTACTGGCACAGGTGCGCCTTAGCCATGCATTGCAATTGATGCAAAAACATCAATACGATGGCTACCAGTTAGCGCAAATGTGCGGTTATCAGTCAGAAGAACGCTTTCGTCAGCGTTTTAGAGAAAGGTTTGGCGTCACGCCAAGGGAGTATCAACGAACTATTGGCAATGAGCATTAACTGCTCTTACGGCGCGTGGTCGCACGTTTCTGACCACCAGCTTTCGCACTGCTTCTCCGCTTACGCTTAAAAGCAGGTCGTTCCACCTTAGGTAGATGACGCAGCGACTCAGGCACTTCGCCGCCTTTGACTTGCTGCATTAGACCGTCAATACGCGTTTGCAATGCCTGCATAAATGGGCTGTAGGCTTGATTACGTTCAGCCATTCCTTGAAGCTGATGCTCCCAATGTGCCGTCATATCGGGATAAGTCGACTCGGAAGGCAATGCATGCACTAGCCCTCTTCCCGCTGGTGAACTGAGGATTGTTTTGCCCTGCCGTTGCAGCAGTTGGCGCTTAAACAGCGTATCCAAAATCCCTGCGCGAGTCGCTTCGGTACCTAGGCCATCGGTTTCTTTGAGGATCTTTTTCAGCTCTTTGTCTTCAACAAAACGGGCAATGCCTGTCATCGCTTGCAGTAAAGTCGCTTCAGTAAAGTGCTTAGGTGGCTCAGTCTTACGGTCTTTGATCTCGCCTTCACGACAAATCAGTACTGTGCCCTCATCAAGCGGGGGAACCGCGTCAACGCCCGTGTCGTCATCATCCACTTTTCCCATCAACGCTTTCCAGCCAGCCGAAACAAGCTGGCGACCTTTGGCAATAAAAGTCCCGCCAGCGATGTCAAATACCAGTTTCGCCTCTGCATAAACCGCGGCTGGATAAAACTGCATTAGATACTGGCGAGCAATTTGCTGATAGATTTTCATCTCATTGCCTGACAGCGCATTTACGGAAGCCTTTTTAGGCGTGGGAATGATCGCGTGGTGCGCATCCACTTTTTTATCATTCCATGCTTTGGATTTGAGGCTTAAATCAGCGCCATGAACAGCCTGACCTAACTCGTTGCAGTTATTCGATATCGCATCGCAGACACTTTTGGCCTGTCCATAATGTTCCATCGGCAGGTATCGGCAATCCGACCTAGGGTAAGTGATGAGCTTGTGCTTTTCATACAAAGATTGGCAGGTATCCAGAACCTGTTGAGCACTCATGCCAAAACGCTTGGCAGCGTCAATCTGCAACGCAGAGAGAGAATAAGGTAAAGGGGCTGATTGCTTAGTTTGTTTTTGCTCCGACTCGACAACCTTGGCAGGCTGATTCGTAATGCGATTGGCAACGTTCTCGACCAATTTACGATTGAGAACCCGCCCTTCTTCATCTTGCCAAGGCTTACACGCGTCGCTCGGTTTCCAACGGGCGCGGATATCAAACGCGATATTTCCATCCTGATAAGGAATCGAGGCATGCAAGGTAAAATAGTCTCGAGGGACGAAGTTCTCAATCTCTTCATCACGACGAACCACCAACCCAAGCACGGGTGTCTGAACCCTGCCGACTGACAGCACCCCTTGATAGCCCGCTTTTTGCCCCAGTAGCGTATAAGCACGAGACATATTCATGCCATACAACCAGTCAGCTCGGGAGCGAGCAAGAGCGGAAACCGAAAGAGGAATAAACTCGCGGTTACTGCGCATCTGATTTAGCGCGCGTTTGACCGCTGGTAAGTTGAGGTCGCTAATCAATAAGCGCTGCGTGGCTTCTTTTTTCGTCTTACTGACTTTGCAGTAATCCAACACTTCATCCACCAATAACTGGCCTTCACGATCCGGGTCGCCAGCGTGAATGATTTCAGACGCTTCTTTGAGTAACTTCTTAACTACAGTCAGCTGTTTAGACGCCGACTTGCGAGGACGTAGTTGCCAGTGTTCGGGAACGATTGGTAAATCAGCCAGATTCCATTTTTTGTATCTATCGTCGTAAGCATCCGGTTCTACCTGCTCAAGCAAGTGACCAATGCACCACGTCACCACGTCGCCATTGCCACAACGAATAAAACCCTGATCTTTCTTTTGCGGATTAGGCAACGCCGCAGCGATAGCTCGACCTAAGCTCGGTTTTTCAGCAATGAACAGACGTGACATAAAACTTAATCAGGCAGATACAATAAGGGCCACATTATCGAATGTGGCCCTTAAAAATCAAGAAAAACTGTAAATTTAAACAGTAGTTTCTCTATTATTCTTCGTCTGCACCAGCGCGTTCAGCTGCTTCTTTAATCAGTGGCTGAAGTTCACCTTTCTGGAACATCTCAATAATAATGTCGCAACCGCCAATCAGCTCACCTTCAACCCAAAGTTGTGGGAATGTTGGCCACTGTGCGTATGCAGGTAGCTCAGCACGGATATCCGGGTTTTGTAGGATATCTACATAAGCGAATTTTTCACCACATGCCATTAGCGCTTGTGAAGCCTGAGATGAGAAGCCGCAGCTAGGTAGCTTTGGAGAACCTTTCATGTAAAGAAGGATAGCGTTCTCTTCGATTTGCTGTTTGATTTTGTCGATGGTTTCCATTACTTCCTCTTCATGGAGTTACTGCAAGTTATTGACACATTTTAAACCATTGGCTGAGAATAAAAAGCCTATAATATCTATGGTTTTATAGAAGAAAGAAATTTGTCGAGGCGCTTTTATTAAAGTAAAAACTTGTTAGACTATAACGCAAGTCAGCAGAATGACATGGTTGGCCTGTGGCGAGCCATGAATAATAAATAACACTGGAAGCAATCGAGAGAGTTTAACTCTTTCATATCAATGGAGAATCGAGCAATGGCATTTGAACTACCAGCTCTTCCTTACGCGAAAGACGCGCTAGAACCACATATCTCAGCAGAGACTCTAGATTTCCACCACGGTAAGCACCACAACACTTACGTAGTTAAGCTAAACGGTCTTATCCCAGGTACTGAGTTCGAAGGCAAAACGCTAGAAGAAATCATCAAAACGTCTACTGGCGGCGTATTCAACAACGCAGCACAGATCTGGAACCACACGTTCTACTGGCACTGTCTAGCTCCAAACGCGGGCGGTGAACCAACAGGCGCAGTTGCTGACGCAATCAACGCTGCATTCGGTTCTTTCGAAGAGTTCAAAGCGAAGTTCACTGATTCAGCAATCAACAACTTCGGTTCTTCTTGGACTTGGCTAGTTAAGAAAGCTGACGGTTCTCTAGACATAGTTAACACTTCTAACGCAGCGACTCCTCTAACAGAAGAAGGTACAACTCCACTTCTTACTGTTGACCTATGGGAACACGCTTACTACATCGATTACCGTAACGTTCGTCCAGACTACATGAATGGTTTCTGGGCGCTAGTTAACTGGGACTTCGTAGCAGAAAACCTAGCTAAATAATCCTCCCCTATAGGATTTAAAATTTAGTCGCTTAAAAAGCCAGCACTTAGCTGGCTTTTTTCTTTTCTAGTCAGTCATTTCCCCTAAAGTTCACCTCGATGTTGCCGCTACATAGGCATCAAGCGAGGTAACATGCAAACTCAGATTCACACCTTAGATAAAGCGGGTATTATTAACGAACTTCAGTTCGGCAAGGGGATTAACCATGCTGTTCACGAAGGGCGTCGTGCCGACTTCGCTTTGATTCTGTCGATGTTTTCTGATGACGTTCGCGATAATACCCCCATCGAGAAGGTAAACGAGCAGGACGCAACTGAAGAAGCTTTGAGGCGCCGATTCGAACTGCAACCTCCCCAGCAAATTCGTTCTGATCAGGACTCCTACCCTATCTCGGCGATGCAAGCCGATATGTTTCATCGCGCAGGCTTACCAAGTGCCAAACTGACTCACTACCTTCACCCCGAAGTTCTGACATACATGCCAGAAGATACACACGACCTTCCTGAAGAGATTTACAATAATTTATCTGGCCATCAACGCCGTCAGTTAGGCGAAAAAGACGCCAAGGAACTGATACCTATCGATCTCTACAATCAGCTGATCAAAGCCCAGCGAACCTTCCAGATCCAAACGCAGGTTTAAAGATCAATCAAGATCACACTATCCTGTCTTTGATTCTCCTTTATATTCAATCAATCACTTATAAATGTGAATGAGTGCAAATTATTTACCCTAAGCACAAGATATGCACAAGTTATTTGAGCTTATTCACACTTAAGCAACAACTAATCTACCATGCTATGTGGACAACCTTTTCAGCTACGGACGGAGGCTCACTATATGGATATAAAAAGTGCCGTGATTTTAATCACTTCGGCAGGCTCACAGCTTGGCAGTACGCTCGCTACGCACTTTGCTTCACTGGGTGCCACCGTTGTTCTTTGCGATAAAAGCGCGGCTCAATTGAATGAAACTTTTGTCCGTTGCAAAGCCATTTCACCAGATATATATCAATACGCTTTGCCGGATCATTCAGTGGACTCTATCCACTCTCTTTTCGGATTTATTGATCAATCGGTTCATCAATCACCGGATGTTTTGATCAATGCCTTGACCAGTCAGGCTATGCCCAAGTTTTTTGATGATCCAGCGGGAGATGTCTTTACGCAGCACTTATCACTAATGGCCGCGACATTGTTTAGTTTTGGCCAGGCTACAGCAGAAAAAATGCGTCAGGATAAGAAAAACGGTGTGATTGTAAATGTGATTGCTCACGCGGATTACCATGATTTATCCGGATTTGAAAACGCGACTTCTATGGTTGCCGGATTTACCCAGAGCTGGGCAAAAGAACTGACACCGTTTAATATTCGAGTCGGTGGTGTGGTCCCTTGCTACGAACAAGAAGAAACCCACTGGGCTAAAATCCACGATGAGCTGATCCGCAATACGGAATACATTGTTTCAAACGATTATTTCAGCGGCCGAGTGATGGCCGCCTAAGCTAAAGAGATCGAAGAAGTTTTTCTGATGCTTCTTCGATCAAATCCAACACCAACTCAAACCCCTTATCACCGCCGTAGTAGGGATCCGGAATTTCCTCTTCACACGCTTCTCCAAAGCTAAGAAACAGCCTGAGCTTATCTTGATACTGAGATGGGCATTGCGCTTTCAAGTCAGCTAAATTGTCTCGATCAGCCGCTAAAATCAGGTCAAAGTGCTCAAAGTCGCTATCAACAACTTTGCGAGAACGAATCCCTTTGAATGAGTAACCTCGTTGTTCACCCGCGGCTTTCGAGCGAGGATCTGGTGGGTTACCTTGGTGGTAGCCAATCGTACCCGCGGAATCCACTTCGACATCCACGCCCATTTGCTCTGCTTTCGCGCGCAGAATTGCCTCTCCCGTGGGAGAACGGCAAATGTTTCCCATGCATACCACAAGTATTGATGGTTTCTTTATATTATTCATAGCTTTAAACCTATAACGCTGCCAAATCCCGTACTCAATATTCACATAATTTAATATTAAAACACCTTCTCAAGTTATTACCAGTAAAGTGCAGATCTCAAAACTCTATTTTTGCATATATCGAGTACCAATCAATTCATGATCCTTTCTGCCCCACTTCACGTAACTTAAGGAAGTAATTCAAGTAGTAAGGCAAGGGTGCGTTAACCAAAAACAAACTTTGGTTGGCACCGTTTGAGAAGAGACATAGGGAAGCCTACGACAATGCATCACGTAACTGTCAGCATTGGCAGCAACATCGACAGAGAGTTTTACGTTTACAAAGCGTTGAACGCCCTTGACCAGTTTTTCGCGCCTCTGACCGTATCTAAATCTTACGACTGTGTACCTGTTGGCTTTGAGGGTGACAACTTTCTAAACTTGGTAGTGGGGTTTGAGTGCTCTCAATCCGTAAGTGACCTAGCAACATTACTCAGACAAATCGAAGATGAAAGTGATCGCGTTAGAAGTGGAGAAAAGTTCGCTTCAAGAACACTAGACCTCGACATACTCACTTTCGATGATCTAGTCGGAATCATTGATGGTGTTGAGCTCCCTCGAGGCGAAATCACCGAAAACGCGTTTGTGCTTCGCCCGCTAGCAGACATTATTCCACACGAAACTCATCCACTAACAACAAAGACATACGAGCAACTTTGGAGTGAATACGACAAAAGCAGTCAGCATGTCACCGTGACCGATTTCACTTGGCCTTAATCTGCTCATCCTTCCTATCTCAATCAGTCTTCCCTCTTACCGCTATATGCAAATTGATCTCAGCAAGCGGCTATTACGTAAAGGTTGATACGGTCCTAAATTAGGAAAATATGATGAATCACAACGCAATAATAACAATTACTAACCTCAGACTTCGTACCTACATCGGTTTCAACGAAGAGGAAAAAAAGAAGCAGCAAGACATCATTATCAACGCAGAAATCCACTACCCAGCTAATAAACTTTGTTTAGAAGACAACATTGATAATGCCTTGAATTACAAAACCATCTGTAAAGGAATCATTAACCATGTCGAAAATGGCAGGTTCTTACTGTTAGAAAAACTCACCAGCGACGTTCTCGGCATCTGTATCGATCATCCTTGGGTCTCTTATGCTCAAGTTAAGATTGATAAACCTCATGCTCTGAGATTTGCAGACTCTGTTTCTCTCACTTTGAACTACACGGCAGAAACAGGAGACAAGGCATGATTTCACCAGAAGCTCAAAAAGTACAAGAAGCATTAATCGCACGTGGATTGGAAACGCCACTCGTTCCCTCTGAAATGACGGCAGATGAGAAATATCAACGTATTCGAGGTCTACTCACCGAAGTCATTAGCACATTAGGACTGGATCTTACCGACGATAGCTTGGCTGAAACACCTCATCGTATTTCAAAAATGTACGTGCATGAGATTTTCTCTGGTCTGGATTACCAAAACTTTCCAAAAATCAGTGTGATTGAAAACAAAATGGCCGTTGATGAAATGGTCAAAGTATCGGATGTGAACATCACGTCGACCTGTGAGCATCACTTCATCACTATTGATGGCCTAGCTCAAGTCGCTTACATTCCGTCGAACAAAATCATTGGTTTGTCGAAAATAAATCGCATTGTACGCTTCTTTGCACAGCGACCACAGGTACAAGAGCGCCTCACTCAACAAATCTTAGTGGCGATTCAAACCCTGACGGAAACTGAAAATGTCGCAGTGTCTATAAAAGCCACTCACTACTGCGTTAAATCTCGAGGTGTCATGGATACTAGCTCAGAGACATCGACTACTGCACTGGGTGGCATCTTCAAAACCAACCCTCAGACCCGCGCGGAGTTTCTAGGATGAAAGGAGCGGTGGTAATAACAGGTGTTGGTAAAAGACTGGGATTAGCATTGGCGAAAGATTTTCTCGCTCAAGATTATAGAGTGATCGGTACTTATCGCACCGCATACCCAGAACTTGAAACTTTACAGGCACAAGGAGCTGACTTGCATCAAGTTGATTTCTATCAGCCTACAAGCCTCGGTGCTTTTAACCAATATCTCAATCTTGAGTACTCTGAGCTGCGGGCGGTTATTCATAATGCTTCAGACTGGAGCCCGGATGAGCCTGCAGGGTCCAACAATCACGCTCAGGTGTTGCAAAAAATGATGGCAGTTCATGTGAGCACACCATACCAGATGAACTTGGCACTACAAGGATTACTCTCCAAGGGCTCTGGCACCAGCGATATTATTCACATCAGTGACTATGTTGCTGAAAAAGGCAGTAAAAAGCATGCAGCCTATGCAGCCAGTAAAGCTGCGCTTAACAATCTTACGTTCTCGTTCTCAGCTATGTTAGCGCCAAAGGTTAAAGTGAACACCGTTTCTCCAGCCCTTCTTAAGTTTAATGAACATGATGATGATGCGTACAAGCAAAAGGCTCTGACCAAAGCGCTTATACCCCATGAAGCAGGTTTTGAAGAAGTGATAGAAGCGATTCGGTTTATCATGTCTAGCGAATACATGACTGGCAGGAACATCTATCTCGATGGTGGTAGGCACTTGAAATGACACAATGATTGCTGGTATTTACCAGCAATTTTTTTGGTTATGATAAGGCCAAACTCATTTAAGGAAGCATTCATGCCTGATCAAAATTCAAAGCAAGAACGCCATCAAGCACGTCAGCAAAAAGTGAAAGAGCAAATCGACGCTAAAGTTGCTGCTGCTCAGGAAGAAAAAGGCCTGCTACTGGTTATCACTGGTAACGGTAAAGGTAAATCCACTTCAGGATTTGGCACTATCGCCCGCGCTGTTGGCCATGGCTTCAAATGTTCAGTCGCCCAGTTCATTAAAGGAACGTGGGACAACGGTGAGCGTAACTTGCTAGAAAAACTCGGAGTAGAATTCCAAGTCATGGCGACTGGCTTTACTTGGGAAACTCAGAATAAAGCCACTGACACCGAAGCCGCGCAGAAAGTTTGGCAAGAATGTAAGCGAATGTTGAGCGATGAGTCTATCGACGTGATTCTGTTTGATGAATTAACCTATATGGTCAGCTACGGCTACATTGAACTCGATGAAGTCGTCGAAGCACTGAACAACCGCCCAAAGATGCAATCTGTTGTCATCACAGGTCGCGGCGCGCATCGTACGTTGATCGAAATGGCCGATACTGTTTCAGAAGTGAAAAACGTCAAGCATGCGTTTGAATCTGGGGTGAAAGCGCTCAAGGGTGTTGATTGGTAGTCTAGGCTGCCCACTATCATTACTAACAACAACACGAATGACAGCACTGACAATGACTATCGCTCAGTGCTTTGACCCTGTAAGTTCTTTCTCTTGATATTACATGGATTGCCCGCCGCCAGACAGTAGGAAGGGACGCTTTTCGTGACAACACTACCTGCTCCGATAACTGCTCCATCACCAATATGGACGCCAGGTAAAATAATGCACCCGTATCCAACCCAGACGTCGTTACCTATCGTAACAGGCTTAGCTTCTAGGCTATCTAGCTCATTCGCATGACCTCTATTAGCCAAAGAGTGACCACTGCAATCCATAATGACTACATTAGGGCCAAAAATGACATTGTTCCCTATCTTTATCTCTTGATAAGAACAGATAGAAGTACCTTGGAGAACACAGCTGTTCCCGATTTCAATTTTTCCAAATGGACGGTTTTTAATAGATACACTAGTTAACTTTGTTATTCCCGAAGGAAATGCAGGAAGATGAGTGGACTCAATATAACAGCTAGAACCGATACAAATAACTTCATTGTTTTTGGGGAGGTTACCAAAACTATCTGTTCCAACTTTAGTTAACGTCACTGATGGACAACCCGAAAATGTCACCCAATTATCTACACCACAGTACTCCCCAAACTGTTGCATCAATTCAGCCCCTGACAATCCAGAATGTTTATCCGGACACAATATGCGTTCAGAGTGATACATTTGAACCCTCCTGCCTAAAATTATTAGGTATCTCCTGGATTACCCCTCCGTCCATAAGTAAAACTCGATCTGCCGATGCTATGGTTTCTGGGCGATGAGCGATCATCAGGATGGGAATATTAATTTCTTTAAACATCTGACAGACAAACGACTCGGTATAGATGTCTAAACTACTTGTGGCTTCATCCAACACCAAAAACTTAGGTTTCTTGTACAAAGCTCGCGCGATAAGGATTCTTTGCTTTTGACCTCCGGAGAGACTGGAGCCCATTTCACCAACCAGTGTGTGATACCCCATATTTAGACGTTCAATATCATCATGAACACCTGCCCTTCGAGCACACTCAACGAGCCACTCTTCATCTAGAGCGCCTGAAAAGAACGTAATATTCTCGATAATCGAACCACTAAATAGCTGATCTTCTTGTAATACTGCTCCGACTTGAGCTCTAAGTGATTTAGAAGCTGTCGATCTATTACCAAAATAGCAAATGTCTCCAGATGTGACTGAGTATATGCCTAATAGAAGCTTAGAGATCGTAGATTTACCGCAACCAGATGGCCCGACTAACGCAACAATTTCGTCGTTTTTGATACTAAAGCTAGCACCACTAAGAATAGGGGGCAGGTCTTTCCCATAGGAAAAGTATACATCGTCGAACTCGATGGCACTCTCATTCTGGTCATTAATCACACTAGGTAGTTCCGTAACATCTGGAGCGCTATCTGTTTCCTTTTCCGTTAAGACAATGTCTGCAAGACGCTCGTTATACACGGATAACATCTTAAACTCGAAATACTTATCTATTAGGGAGCTAATGCTGGCCGAAAAGCGCCCTTGATAAGACAGGAACGCCATTAACATACCGATAGTAAAGAGTCCATCTAACACCAAATTCGCACCAAACCAAAGAACACTCGCAGATACAAGGCTAACAATGCTCACATTCATTGTGTTGTAGATCATTCCTAGCTTTTGCTCGTATAGCTGCGCATTTCTGCGATTAATGTTAAGGTTTCTCCATGACGACTCTCGCCAAGGTAGCGTCCCATTTACTCGCAAACTTAATACACCGCGAACAGTCTCAATGAAATAGCTTTCTTCTTGAGTACTAGCTTCCCAAGTATTTTCTTCAGCGCGTTTAAACGCACCAAACCATGCCAACCTGAGAGCGATGTAGCCCAACGCAGCAGCGATGGCAATGAATGAGAGTTGAGGACTATAAACCAACATAACCGACAGCGTGCCAACGACTAATACTAAGTCGAGTAGAGCTTGAATTACACTGGTTGTTAACGTCTGCTGAATGACATTTACAGCAGAAAATTTAGCATTAATACTCCCTATATCCCTTTTTTCAAACCAATCTATCGGTAATCGGAACAAATGATGGAAAACATTCGCAGCCCACTGCATATTAAAATTTACTGAAAGCTTGATTGTCGCCCATTGCTGGGCGAGACCGATTAAGGTTTGAGTCGCCGTTATCATAAGGATGGCTCCAATGACGAGTACAAGGAGATTTTTGTCATACCCAACCAACACTTCATCAATCACGATTTGATTGAAGATAGGTAACGTAAGGGCTAATACCTCCAATACCAATGCAAAAACAAAAATTCGCCCTAGTGCCCCTTTTAGGCCAACTGTTTTACCAATAAGGGTTGATAGCCGAACGGCTTTGCTTTCGACTTTTTCTTCAAAGTCATGAGTGGGTGTTAACTCTAGAGCAATACCTGTAAAATGTTTGTTCACCTCATCATAACTCAGTGTCAATGCTCCATTTGCAGGATCATGAATTTCAATTCTCCTCCCACTCACTTTCTTTAACACAACAAAATGATTTAGATTCCAGTGCAAAATACAAGGTGTGGCTAACTGTTCTAATTCATGCAGGTCCAAGCGCACCGCTCGGCCAGAAAGCTTGAGAAGAGAAGCACATTCAATTAGCCGGGCAAACGACATCCCATGCTGGGTAATGCCGCATTTTACCCTCAGTGACCTAAGATCGGTTTTGTAACCATACCAATCGGCAACCATCGCCAAGCAAGCAATACCACATTCCGCCTTTTCAGTCTGTCGGATCAATGGGAGTTTCTTTCCCCACCCCCAATCTATTAGACCATCTGCATGCATCGCTATATTCGCCCATTAATCGTGTACAAAGGCTCTAAAAGCCACTCGTAGACCTTACGTGTATCCAATTCAATGTCTGCAGTTAACGTCATTCCTGGCACAAATACTTGCTCCTCCCCATATACCGTGATGGTTGGCTTATCTAATTTAACTCTCACTTGGTACAAACCAACACCACCAAGAGTACGAGAAAGCTGACTTTGTATTAGTGGACTATTTGGTAACATCTCCGCGGAGACTGCAGATTTTGATATAGATGCGATAACGCCTTGCTGAACACCAAACTTTTCATAAGGAAACGCGTCAAACCGTAAGCGAACATCCTGACCTTCTTGAATAAAGCCGATGCTACGACTGGGCGCATAAAGCTCAACAACGACTGGATCTTCACCCTCTGGAATTACAACAAGTAAAGGCTGACCTTTGTTAACTGAATGACCTTCCTTGACGAAGATTGACGCAACGACGCCGTCTATCGGTGACACAACCTGAGTATCTGTCTGATAAAAGTATTCTATTTTGTTTTGAGTAACTTGCTGAAGCTGGCGGTCTATTTCCTGTAGGGCAATATCAAGTTCCAACTGGAGGGTATCTTTCGATTCTTCCAGCTTAGCTTTTTCTCTGACCAAGCGTTGTAAACTAAGACGTTGATTTTGTACTTTAGCCTCTAGTGTTATTAGCTCAAGCCTTTGTTTTTGAAGCTCAATAGAAGAGATGAATTGTTTGTTGGCTAACACTTGTTGCTTATCGACTAGGCTTTGTGCAAGGCTTAGTTCTTGTTCAGATAAATCAACGACAACTTTCAGTATACTTGCTTCTTCTGACAGGCGCGCTAGGTCATCCTCAATGACTTCTCGTTGATGTTGGGATTTTTCTACTTCTTTATTTCGACGTTCATTTAGCAAGGCGATTTGATTTTCAATGGTAGTAACAATGCGCTTTTTTACACCTTGGCCAAACTCATCATATCGCTCTGTTTTTATCTCGTACAACGCTTCTCCAGCGAGAACTTTCTGACCTTCAGTAACAAATACATTTTCGGCATACCCTTCATCGTTAGACTGTATCTTAACAATACCGCCTGTAGGGCTTACCACTCCATTCAGTGTATCTCTCCGAGTATATTCAGCAAAAACAACGAAAAAAATGATCGTCAATAAAACGAATACAGATGCGCCAACGAACAAGTTCTGACTAACTGAAGCATCAATTAAAATTGAACCTTGATTGTCTGATCTTTGCGCCTCAAAATACTCTGGCCGGTATAAATGCTTGGCTCTTGCTACCACTGGTTATCCTTTCCCGAAACAAATGAGGCTAAACCTGCGTTACTGCAATTTCTTGTTGCTTATGTGAAATTAACTTTGTATTCACCTTTGTAGCCGACAGGTCTACACCACATTGGCAAATCTTAGTTCTACACTTCGTTGGAATATCGGGAAGTTCAAAATTTTCGTCATAAATAGAACCAATAGGTCCATCTTGCATACACCAAGAGCGATAAATATCTCCGCTAAACGTCACGACTAAACTATCAATACCAGCATAGCAATCCCACCCAACAAAGTTGGTTTGATTATTAGCGATTAGGTCAAAGGTAGACAAATTCCTAGCTGTACCATCAATATATTTAACTTCTAGTTCAGCCATTGACGGGGGTAGTGTTTTAAGTTCCGGCCTACCACGAAAGTCTTTCATTATCTGTTCTTGTTCAGGGGTATACGAATACTTCTTAGTAATTCCACCATTGCCGAAGCCTTCAAAAATTGGCTGGAGAGCAATAGAGCAACGAACTTCTTGTTTTAGCCTATTTGCAAACTCTAAGCAGTCATCGAAACGCTCTGGAATCATCATGATATTGACATGGAAGCGTGTATTTTGAGATGCCTCAAGAACTTTGGATACCGCAACAAAATGGGATTCGCTTTTGATATCGTTAATATGATAACTAAGGCTCACGCCCGATAAGTACTCAGCATTGTCTCGCCACCAAGAAACTTTTTTTGATCCGTTAGACACAATTGTTACATCCCCTCCTCCCCATGAAATATACTGTAATAAATCGCTAAAATAGCTTAGAAGTGTTACTTCCCCCCCACCGAACTCAAAATATGGTTTATCATTGGGATCTTCTATACTATCAAGTATATGCTTAACAAAACCTAGTACAGCTTGATAACTAGGAGCCTTAATAGTTCCCCCATTCAAATCTGAGTGACAATAACGACACTTATAATTACAAGTATTCATCAAAGCCCAGTTTATATAAAACCCCTTTCTAACCCTTTTGTTATATAAATAACTATAGCTATACATCACTTCCCTCAAAACTTCATTTTGAAACAATAGATAAAGCTAACGATAAATATGCGACAACCATCGATAATACAAAGGAGGCTATAGTTACAGATAACCAATCTAGATTAGTATAGTCATTTAATAGCAAAACAATAAATGGGGGCAGCATAAAATATAAATAAAACCATTTAGAAATACTTAATCTCAAACCACAGTTGGAACACTTGAAATGTCTATTCAATTTTAAACCAGTTAACAGTCGAAAAAGATTAACGTTATTTTTACATGAAGGGCATTTTTTCATTGCATTCATTCCTATCATCCCTCCTTAATTCTCGTCGTGAAGGATGTTTTATATCTAAGTAACTATCATTTAGATGTTCAACATTACAATTAGGAAAGCATTCATACTGTCTCTATAAATTATCCCCACAATATGTCGGTGGGGATATTTATAGGTTACAACCCTCGACCACCTGCGAAGCCTGCATTACCTTGAACATTGCTCATACTCATGCTACCACCCCGACCATTGCTTCCACTGTTGCCGTTAGCACTATTACTGACCATTTGGGAACACAAAATACCGGAAGCAGTCCCTACTATCACATTTCTCGTAGCTGCACCAACTACTGTCCCTGCTATTCCACAGCCGATATTGCCTATAATAGTCCCTACACTACCATCACCACCACCATCAACCATTGAAATCTCATCAACGCTTAAGTTATACATAAATTATTTCCTTATATTTTTTACAGTAAAAGAGTACTGTGCTCATAGAATCTATCTTGTTAGCCATCCTTTCTTCTTGCCTAGGATTTCATCTGAATATCCGAGTAAATTAGGTATCCACGTAATTGACTCTAATAAGGCTGAATATATTGGCGCTTTAATAACTTGCTGATTTGATAAATCATCCGAAAGATCAAAATCTCTTACATATGAATTAACAAGTAAAAAATAAAAAACAATATTTAAAGCACCTATAGCAATCGGAACCCAAATACCTGTCGCAACCATAAATACAAACAAAATAATGCTAGATGGGAATATATACTGTGCCGCCGTAAGTAAAAACCAAGGAGATGCACACAAACCCGCGCTCCAATGAGTTTTCCATGCTTCCGTATAGGCTTCCACCCGACCTCGCGCCCATCGCCTGCGTTGATTAAACAACCCTTTAGCATCGGTAGGGCATTGTGTTGTTGCCTTTGCCTTAGGTGCATATCCTGTTCGATAGCCGTTAGAAATGGCCTTCCAGCACCAAGCGATATCTTCGACTAGCCACTCGCTCCATCCCCCTAGCTTTTTCACAACTGAAGCTCGGTGGGCTACAAACGCGCCAGCTAATACTGGAACACAACCAAGTTTGTCTTGCGCGGCTCTTATCGCACCATAAAAGCTAATATGTTCATAGTGTTGCAATTTACCTATAAAACTGACTTCATGGTTCTCTGGTGTGATATACCCACAAACTGCAGCGTATTTTTCATCAGACCAAAGCTTCGCGACCAGCTCATAGATGCCATTGGGTTCGATATAAGTATCGCTATCTACCACGACGTAAACATCCCCAGTTGCAACGCCAAGATGAAGGACATGATCTAAGGCGAAACCTTTTCTACCACCATTTACTGCCCTTTCTACAATTTGGAAGTCGTGGTTTATCTCGGTGCTAGTAATCCACGCTTTAACCCTACTTATTGCATCGTTTGTAGAACCATCATCAATAACAATAACCTGAAGTCGACTTGAATAGTTTTGCTCATTTAGCTTGTTCAGTGCACATATTAAATGCTCTTCATTTTCGTTGTAAAAAGGCAGAAATACGGAAACTTCTGGGTCGTTATCATTTTTACACTTAGACTTTCTCAGTTTATAACAACCAAATAAAACAAGAGTTGTAATAAATGACAATAGCGACGTAGAAATTAATATCACTTCGATCACATCAATCATAATTATTCCACTTATGATAAATAACCATTAATAAGACAACTAATAGATTGATAATCATATTTTGTATGTAGGTGTTCTTGATGCATATTAAACGCTGAATATTTTCCTTCTCTTAAAGAAAATTTCGCATTGCTATTATTGAAACCTAATTTTTTTGACTCAACTAAAACTTTCTGTCGAAACTCATTATCATTGAATCGAGTAATAATTTTCCTTTCATCACCCTTTAGTCGCTCCTTTAAAGTATTTGCACTTTGCAAATTACTCTCGGAGTGATCCTCGATTCCTAATTCCTCCAATAAATACCGATTTTCATAGTCACAAAGTGCTTTTGAGAAACCATACGATAAATCTTTAATTTGATTTGGAGTAAGTTCACCTTTTGAATAGTGATTAACTGTATCAAACAGATTTTCTAGCCAAGATTCAGTTAGTTCGTGGTCATCCCATACGGCACCCACTCCATTAGCCAGTACGTAGTTTCCAAAGTCTGGAACCGCTGTTATCGTTCCAAAGTCCAAAAACCTACCATCTATCGATATATTTGAACTCGTTAGTGAGCCATGTGGAATTCCTTTTACTCTCGACGCAGCGACCTGAGAAGCAAGGCGGTTTATCAATTCGTTTAGAACTTCACCTAGAGGGAGATCCTCCATCCCACCTAACAATTTAGAGAGATACGGTACTGCTTTCCTTACACGGTTAGCATCATTATCACGCAGGAAGCTGTAACTCTCCTCTGGCCAAAAAAATGTGCATCGTTCAAAATGTGCCGGACGAACTGACATTTCTCTGATTGCTAGTGCACAGTGCTTATTTGGAGTACCATCTTGATACGTAAAAGCATGTTTGGTATTGGTTTTAATAATGGCTAATGTACGTATTGCTCCATATGGTAAATGTTTGTGACAGATCTCACCCCATATAGCTTCGCTAATGGCTTCGTCGATAAATAACTTTCCATGAGAGTGGCTTTCAGAAACATTTTGAGAGATTAGTGGATTTCGTCCAATACCTTTGACCTGAAAATTACCATTTATTCCACATCTAGCACTGCCTCCATTACAAACTTCATGTCGAGAGCCGTATTGATCAGCCATGAATTGTTTCTTATCATTTATATTAATCCGATCCTTCTTAGCATAATCTTTGGAAACATAGCTAAAATTTTTAACTAACTCATTTTTAATTAAATTCTCGTCGCCGTTAATTCCATAATCTTGAAGAAGTTTTTTATTAATCCAGACAACCTCTGTTCCTGACAATTTATAAGCATCAAAAGAGACAAAAGATTCCTCTGGTAATAAATTTCCTATGCACGGGGTATTATCTACTCCAACTAGCTTGTGCGTTTTTAGTAGTTCAGTACCCATAAATACTCCGCTTATTTGTTCTAACAATCCGACCTTGATCGTCTCGAATACAAATATTGACCGCACTTCTATTAATATCTGTGGATGAAGTAATGTATCTATATAATTCTCTTAATTGGCTATTCTTGTTTTTTTCAACAAACCAATCGACAATTATTAAGTTATTACCTTCATTCCAGTGCATTGGTTTTAAAAAGAATCGAGGCTGAGTCATGTACTTTGTCAAAGTCGAGTCATCCACCCATGCCCATAATACATATCCGGTATATTCAACATCACTAGTTAGCTTAAGGAACTTATATTGCCGATGGAGAACAGCTGGTTTGATCCAATGTATGAAGGACGACAAGTTTAAATTTTGTCGCAACTTACTCTTAGACATGGTTTCAACAAACCGGCCTAGCTCATGCGTTGCTTCTGCTTTCGATAGAGCTCCATAAGGCATACCTGTTATCTGGTTGTTGTAATACGAAACTGTCTTTTCTTTCATAACAACACTATGATCTATAATGACTTTCTTTTGGTGGCTAAATTACAGGTAGTTATGACGAAAGAGAATAATGGTAAGAAACGTATTCGAATGACCTCTTTAAAGTATGCCTATGACAAATATGTCAGTTGCAAAATACTTCATTTTTGATCGCAAACTGCTTGTCATTTTTATGCCACATGTAAAATATGTGGCATAAAAAACAATAAGCTCTATCGATGTGATCTTGATGAAATCGTCGAAACATTGAACAACTGACCAAAGATGCAATCTGTTGTCATCACAGGTCGCGGCGCGCATCGTACGTTGATCGAAATGGCCGATACTGTTTCAGAAGTGAAAAACGTCAAGCATGCGTTTGAATCTGGGGTGAAAGCGCTCAAGGGTGTTGATTGGTAAAGATTTGCTGGTTAGTGGCGTAGTCAGTCTACGCCACTCTTTCGTGCCGTTGGCACTGTATCTCTATTCAATATGGATGTTGTTTTGATGCTTATAATGTCCATCAGGCCATAAGTGATATGGGTAGTGATAGCGATCTGATTCCATAATAGCAGCTGTGCCTGGCAATTTATCGCTCAGTGCTTTTCTCGTCTTAAGCCTCATCTCATCAGAAAACAAATCCGCCTGAGATCCTGAATACGCAGCGGTTGCCAGATAGAAGAACTCAGTAACTTTACACGCGTCATCGCATGTCGGGTCATCATAAAAGTAGTAACCTTTCTGCTCTGCAGTTTGCCATTGGCGATACAGCTCACTCTGCTGAGAACTTTGATCACTGAATACATTCGGAAACAGTCCCTGCCACCCTGCATTAAGAATCAAATGATGAATCTCTTCCTGGGAGGCATCTCGGTCCGCATCTGGATTGGTTTCATCCGCGGACAAGTCCTGCCCAACAATGCCATCAATGTCCATTTGTTCAAACGCTTGGTCACTAAATCCTCTGGCACTCATGACCAAGGTTGCTCGATTACCCTGAAGCTCATTAACAATACCCGCTTGGTCAACCTGACCATCTTGATCGTTGTCTAGCCACTGCGCGGCAACATTCGCAGCGTGGCGCAGTTTATCAATCGGTACCTGGTTTGTTGCACAAATCGTGACGGCATTAAACACCGATGCTTTTTGTGTAAAGAAATCAGCCGGACAGCCTTGTTTAGCGTAGGGGCTAGGATCGAATTCCCCAGCCTGCGCTGGCACAACCATAAATGGTAAAAGATAGATCAGTCGTTTCATGTTCCCTCCTTAGTCAGAACTCCACTCTACTCACATTCACAATATGAATCTGTAAGCACTTGTAATGACTTTGTAAGTGGACCAAAAACAAAAAAAAGCGCACCCTGGGGTGCGCTTTCAATTGATATTCAAGTGGGTTAGTTGAATAGACCTTTCAGTAAGCTATTCACTGCTTCTTTGGTCTTTTCATCTTTGATCTTGTCACCCAGTTTCTCATCAAGCTTCTTCAGGCCGCGATCAATTTCTTTCTGCGCTTTTTGCTTCAGAACATCATCGAAAACAAGCTTGAATTTAGGCTGCTGCCAAGAGCCAGAGATGTTGATTGGAATCGTTACATCACGCAACTCATCAATGTCTTTACCACCCTGCCCTTCTAGCGAGCCAACGATTGAAGTACTAACCGTGAAGTCGACGGTTTGATTCAGGTAATTGGCGCTACCATTACCACGAATGCGCAGCAGTGGTGATTGCATCGTTAAATCGTTGGTCGACACGTTGCCCTTGTTCAGTTTCAGCGTCGCCTTCATCGCACTAAAGTCTGTCTTTTGCGTCTCATTGCTAGACTCAACTTTCTGGCCTTTTATTTTGGCGTAGTTTTCACGAATCAACTGAGCAACGTTGATGCCGTTAACGGCACCATCGGTGAAGTTAATACCAATAGTTCCGACCAAGTTTTTCTGAATACCCGTTGGGGTCAGACTGCTGCCTTTAACGTCAACATCGATATTACCCGTCCCTTCCAGCATTTCATTGTTTGCCACGTCTTTCAGTAACGGCTGAACTTTAACGCCTTTGATTTTCTTCTTCGCTGTGTAAGAAGCTGGGCTCTTACGTGCATCCAATTTAGCGGTTGCATTAATTGAACCTTGGTACAAGTTTGACGAGAACGATGTCAGCTCTGCAATACCGCGATTGACATAAAAGCTCGCTTTGACGTTCTGCATTCTGGCGTTGCTGGCTTTGAACTTATCAATAGTAATGTCACCTTTGACGTCCAACGTCTTCAACGCTGACAAATCAGGTTCTACTTCGGCCTGTGGCTTACTTGCTGATGCAGAAGCGCTACTAGAGCTTGTCGAGCCTGTATTTTGCGTACCTGCTGTACCTGATGCTGAAGTATTCTCTGCTGGCTTATTCAGACCAAGAAACTCATCTAAATCAATGTTTGGACTGTGCAGAGCAAAACGCACTTTTGGAATATCACCCAGCGTCACATCCGCCTTACCATCAAAAGCAAGTGCGTTGGCGGTTAATTTCTCTAACACAAAGCTCAAGTGGCTTTTTGTCAGATCAAACGTCAAATCAGACGCCATATCCACTTTCATTGGCGATTGAGGCAGTGAGTCACCTTTGAATGTTGCGTCCAAAGTCAGTTTGTTCATCACAACTTTGGAAATCGCTTTGTCGACCGTCAGTGCACCTGCGCCTTTCATATCAATGTCTAGGCCAGCAGCTTGACCTGCAACGCTGTAAGTCAAAGCATTTGCTTTATCAAACTCAAACGTTTCCAATCCTAGCTTGATTGAATCCATCTTAGTTGCCGGGTCGCTAAAGCTCGCATTGAGATCAATGTTACGCAGCGCATACTCAGCAAAGCCTTTTGCTAGCTTAAATTCAGCACTGCCTTGCGCCGTGAAATTTTGCTGGTTGTTTTCGCCTTTAGCGGCAAAATCAGCCTTGGTCCAAGTATCTACTGCAAACTCAGACAAGTTGAGCGACACATCGTACAGCTTAGTGTAGGAACCAGCCTGCTTATCCTGAATTTCAACCGCAGCATTAGAGACTGTGACTCCAGCAAGATTGATCGTCCAAGCAGAAGCTGGGCTTGGGCTTGACTCTGTCGGAGCAGCATCCGCAGGCGTTTCTGTGCTTGGCGCATCCGCTGTCACGGCTTCCGTTTGCGTATTTTGAGCCTGAGTCAAAGCATCAATATTCTTACGGCCATCTTTGAGTGTTTCGAGGTAAAACTCTGCGCCATCAAGAGTGATGTTGCCAATTTGAAGCTGCTGACTGAATAAAGGCATAACGGAGACATCAACTCCCACCGTTTCAACTTTAAACATGTTTGGCTGACTAAAACCCTGCGGGTTACGCAGTTCCGTTTTGCCTAGCTCAAAGCCGATAGATGGAAAGAATTGCCAGCTGATATCGCCTTCAATCACTAGCTCAAGGCCAGTTTGTTTCTGCGCTTGCTCAACAATAAGAGGTTTAAATTGGTTTGGGTTAACCAAAAGTACCAGTGCCAATAGAGCACCGATAATGATTACTAGAGGGATCGCTATAAATAGGAACAGTTTCTTCATCAGCATTATCCTTGCTATTCGGGTATTGCCAGACGTGAGTGGACAAATATCCCAAGTATAAATCTTGTCGGAAAACTTTTATGAGACATAAAAAGAAAGTGGCACTTAAAGTGCCACTTCTTACATAAAAAATAAAGCGCCTGAATGAGATAAGGGCTTAAGCTTTCAAAAGTTTTGCAATGTGAGCTTTTAGTACATCGATAGCAATACGGTTTTTACCACCACGAGGAACAATGATGTCCGCGTATTGCTTTGAAGGTTCGATAAATTGCATAAACATAGGACGAACTGTTTCTTGGTACTGCTTCAGTACTGATTCCATTGTACGACCACGCTCTTCCACATCTCGCTTCACACGGCGCAGTAAACAAATGTCGAGTGGAGTGTCCATAAAGACGGTCGCGTGCATCAGATCACGCAAACGAGGGTCAGTTAGAAGAAGGATACCTTCCAGAATGATCACCTTCTTTGGTGTCATAGATGAGGTGTTTTCTGTACGTGTGTGGTCTGTATAGCTGTATTCTGGTACTTCAACTGCTTCGCCACGAGTCAGCATTTCAAGATGCTCACACAGAAGGTCATGATCCAGCGCGCTCGGGTGGTCGTAGTTGGTCTTAACACGCTCTTCCATGCTCAGGTGACCCTGGTCGTTGTAGTAGCAATCTTCCGTAATCACACCAATTTGATGATCGCCCACTTTCTCACGAAGCTCGTTGTAGATAGTGCTAGCGATTAAACTTTTTCCAGAAGCAGACGCGCCAGCAATACCGACGATGACGCATTGATTATTATCAGACATTATTCTTGCACCCGATGAATTGAATTGGTGTCATGTTCTAATACTAGCATTGTGCATAAAAGCACACATTGTGTATTAGTGTGTAATAGATAAACCGCCTGATTATAGGGAGTTCGGCCTGCAGTTACTAGTGAGGATTTAGCCCAAACCTACAAATGGAATAAATAAGCGCAACGCAAACGATTACAAGCTATAAGATGGAGAAACGAGTGCTTAAAAAGCACTCGCTTTATCGTTACTCGACCATTGTAAATTGGATGGATGCCGGCTTTTCTTTGCCATGCCAGTACATTCGGGCACATACGGATTCAGCCAGTTGAATATACTGAGCTGCATGTTCAGAATCTGGACGCGCTGCCACTGTCGGGCAACCATTATCAATGTCTTCACGCATAGAGATGTGCAGAGGAATTTGAGCCAATAAATCGAGCCCATACTCACTCGACATCTTCTCGGCGCCACCTGCTCCAAAGATGTGCTCTTTACCACCACAATGGCTACAAATGTGGTAACTCATGTTCTCGACTAACCCCACAACTGGGACTTGCACCTTCTCAAACATTGCCGCACCTTTGCGCGCGTCTGCTAATGCGAGATCTTGTGGTGTGGTCACTATCACAGCTCCGGTCACCGGAATTTGCTGCGCGAGTGTTAGTTGTATGTCTCCCGTCCCCGGCGGCATATCGATCACCAGATAATCGAGCTCTGGCCACTCCGTCTCATTTAGCAATTGAGCCAGCGCTTTAGACGCCATCGGCCCGCGCCAGATGGCTGCTTCATCCTTCGATACCAGATAACCAATCGAATGTGTGTAAATGCCATACGCAGCAATAGGCTGCATCCACTTATCATCACGAACAACCAGTGTCGCGTTTTGCTGACCAAGCATCATAGGTACAGACGGCCCATAAATATCCGCATCAAGTAACCCGACTTTTGCCCCAGATTGCGCCATGGCGAGCGCTAGGTTGACTGAAGTTGTGGATTTACCGACACCGCCTTTCGCAGACGTCACTGCGATGACATTTTTCACCCCTTTAACTTCATTACCAACATGAGTTTCCAATGATTTAGGTGCCACGGTAATCTCGCATTTAAAAGCAGCAACCTCACCACCTTGTTGCTGAGACTGAACCCATTCAGACAATTCGCTAACGAGCGCTTTCGCGGCAAATGGAATGGCGATTTGGATAGCATTTGCTCCGACCGTAACAATATTGGCCACAGATGCCCATTGAGGAGCTAAGCTCGGGTGCTCAAATTGGTTTAACCAAGTACAAAAATCTTGCTTTGAAGTGAATTGACGCATAGGTCCTCCTTATGCATCTAATCGTAGCACTGAGCAGCGCAGGACTGAACCCCGAAAAAACTAAGGTAATCACGCTGATGACTCCTTGGAGTCACTGGTGGGATAAGGTAGTATTACTCTCTATTTTTATACACCTTAAGAAGCGATTATTAAGTATGGCAAACGATCCAAGAAAACTACTGGTCACTTGTGCCCTTCCGTACGCTAACGGTTCGATTCACCTAGGTCACATGCTTGAGCACATTCAAGCTGACATCTGGGTTCGCTACCAACGCCTACGTGGCAACACTGTAAACTTCATCTGTGCTGACGATGCTCACGGCACGCCAATCATGCTAAAAGCACAACAGATGGGTATTACGCCAGAAGAGATGATCGCTGCAGTAAGTGAAGAGCACCAGAAAGACTTCGCTGGCTTCGATATTAGCTTTGATAACTACCACAGCACACACTCAGAAGAGAACCGTGAGCTGGCTTCACATATCTACCTAGAGCTGAAAAAGAACGGCTTTATTTCTAGCCGTACTATTTCTCAGCTATTTGACCCTGAGAAAGAGATGTTCCTACCAGACCGTTTTGTAAAAGGAACATGTCCTAAGTGTAAGTCAGAAGACCAATACGGCGACAACTGTGACAACTGTGGTGAGACGTACAGCCCAACTGAACTGATTGACCCGAAATCAGCAGTATCTGGCGCAACTCCAGTAATGAAAGACTCTGAGCATTTCTTCTTCGATTTACCTCAGTTTGAAAGCATGCTGCAAGAGTGGACACGCTCTGGCTCACTTCAAGCTGAAACAGCAAACAAGATGCAAGAGTGGTTTGAGTCAGGTCTCCAACAGTGGGACATCTCTCGTGATGCACCATATTTCGGCTTTGAAATCCCAGGTGAGAAAGACAAGTTCTTCTACGTATGGTTAGATGCCCCTATCGGCTACATGGGCTCATTCAAAAACCTATGTAACAAGCGCGATGACCTAGATTTCGATGAGTACTGGAAGAAAGACAGCACAACTGAGCTTTACCACTTCATCGGTAAAGACATCGTTTACTTCCACTCGCTATTCTGGCCGGCAATGCTAGAAGGCTCAGGCTTCCGTAAGCCAAACAACGTATTCGTCCACGGCTACGTGACCGTAAACGGCGCTAAGATGTCTAAGTCGAAAGGCACATTCATCAAAGCCGCTACTTACTTGAATCACCTTGACCCAGAGTGCCTACGTTACTACTACGCAGCGAAGCTAAACAGCCGTATCGATGACCTAGACCTTAACCTTGAAGATTTCACTCAGCGTGTTAACGCAGACGTGGTCAACAAGATCGTTAACCTAGCTTCTCGCAACGCAGGCTTTATCACTAAGCGTTTTGAAGGCAAGCTATCTTCAGAGTTCGCAGAGCCTGAGCTATACAACGAATTCGTTGCAGCCGCTGATCGTATCGCAGAGCTTTTTGAAACTCGTGAATTTGGCCGTGCTATCCGTGAAATCACAGCGCTAGCAGACAAAGCAAACCAATACGTTGATGAAAAAGCACCGTGGGTTGTAGCGAAAGAAGAAGGTAAAGACCAAGAACTGCAAGACATCTGTTCTGTGGGTATTAACCTATTCCGCGTTCTGATGACTTACCTGAAACCAGTTATGCCAGAGCTTGCTGCACGAACTGAAGGCTTCCTAAACGAAGAACTGACTTGGGAAGGTATCGCTGCACCACTGACTGGTCACGAAATCACTAAGTTCAAAGCGCTATTCAACCGCATCGATCCTAAGAAGGTTGAAGCAATGGTTGAAGCTTCAAAAGAAGACGCAGCAGCAGAAGTTGCAGCAAAAGAAGCGGCAGAAGCAGCAAAGAACAAAGCGAGTCAGACTGAGCTTGATAAAGAGCCAATTGCGGACGAAATCGAATTCGATGACTTTGCGAAAGTTGATCTTCGTATTGCTAAAATAGTTGAGTGTGAAGAAGTACCAAAAGCAAACAAGCTTCTCAAATTGAAGTTGGATATCGGTGGTGAAGTACGTCAGGTATTTGCAGGCATTAAGTCCGCTTACAAACCTGAAGATCTGATCGGTAAGCACACGGTTATGGTGGCAAACCTTAAACCACGTAAGATGAAGTTTGGCATGTCTGAAGGCATGGTACTGGCAGCAGGCCCAGGTGGCAGTGATCTTTGGATCCTAGAGCCGCACGAAGGTGCCCAGCCAGGCATGCGTGTCATGTAAGTCAACTGACTTTTAGTTACACAAGCCCCGCTTTATAGCGGGGCTTTTTTGTGCCCTATTTCACACTTTTGGTGAGTTCATGCACCTTCCAAGAGCACAGAAGAGCACCTGATAAAATTAAGTCATTGAAATATAATAGATAAAATTCTGGCATCAAAGCTGCTCTACCCATTAAGAGGTATCAAGCAACAAGGAGTCAGTCATGTTTGTACTCATTTCTATCATTATATCCGTAGGCATTTTGCTGACGCTGTTTCACTTTTCAAAACATCGTCAAACGACACTACAGAGAAAATTCGACATTCTCGTATTACTTAGGCAAGTTTTGCTGCTTGGTCGACAGCACAGATCGCTCACTCATCAAGCGCTATCCAACCAAAATCAATCTCAGAGCTTTCCTGAGTTAGAACGAATTTATGACCAAATGATGGAGAAATCGGGCGAGCTTATTGCAGTTGCACAGTTTGAAAACAAACCTATGTATCGAATTCTGCAATTGAAACTCAAGGGATTACATAAAGAGTGGTCTCATCGTTCAATCGCTCGCAATCAAGTCGTTCACGGGCACGCCATTCGCCACTGTATGTTCTTAATGGATGAAGTCGCCATCGCTTGGTTGATCGAATCTGGGCGAGGAGAATTGAGTGATGAGTATCACCTTAACTGGCAACAAGTCCTCGACAGCATGGAAGTGCTAACTCAATTGCGTGTTTCCATTCAGGAAGCTCACTACCCTGAAGGAATGCTGCGTGTGAAATACTATTGTGATAAATCTAGGCGTAAGCTCAATCAGCTATCACTGATTTGCCCAATGTCGATTGCCTCACCGCTAAGCTCAAAGTCCATGCATACTTTGTCTGAAATCGGGGCTTCCGATGACATGGTGCTTTCCGTAGAAGAGCTATACCAACTGACGACAGACATCTCCCTAATCATTTCTCAGGTGTACGACCAGATGTTGTCAAACATCACTGAAAGTTTGTATTTACCCCTGCCTAAAGTTGCTTTTAACTAATGAGTAGTAGCGCCACATGATTTGTGGCGCTCTTATAATGTAAAAATTACATAAAATATCTTAATTCAAACTTTACAACTTAGTCTAAAATTATAGAATTGACTTAAAATCTTAATTCTATTTTTCTATGAGTAAAAACGATAGTATCGTTTATTATTGTGATGACTTAATCTTAGACAGAAAAGAAATGTCTATAAAAATAGATAGTCATGAAAACAAACTAAACTATAATGAACTAATGATTATTATCCACTTTATGGAAAATAATAATCAGGTCATATCAAAGAATCACCTTATCTCAGTAGGCTGGCCAGACAGTATTGTTACTGACTCCTCGTTACACAAAGCTATTTTTAATCTTCGCTCAGCAACTCGACACTCCAAAACCATCGAAATAAAAACTATTCCTAATAAAGGCTATATGTGGGTTTGCAATTATTTTGAAGCAAAACGTGTTGAAAGAGAAAGCGAGAATATGGCCGCCTCTCGGGTTGAAAAAGTCCCCCAAAAATTCATCAAAGCAAGTATTGTCTCTCTTTCAGCGATAATGCTTAGCACTGCGCTGTGGTCTGTCAGTAACAATTACTTTTTTAATACAATCTTTATTGATGAACAATACCACATTATGAAAATATCAACTAAGACGGTATTAAAACGCAAGGATCAGCCTTTACCTCAAGAGCTTATCGATAGAATAAAAGAAATGCCCTGCCAATGTTCTTATTTTTATTATAAGAATAAAGACACTTATGAATTATCAACATTTAGTTCAAAAAATAAGAGTAGTAACAATTACTTTATTGATAAAGAAGAATGGGATGTATTTATAAAAAAATGGGGCAATGAATGATGAAGCGGTATTATATTTTACTTATCATTAGTTCTTTAGCGCTTTGGGGTTCTGTTGTTTTTGAAAGTGATATTAATTTCAGAGGTGGCGTATTCAACAGCAATATTATTACTCACCCATACAAAGCAGAAAAGTGGCAAGAGAATATCAATATTTTGATCAATGAAGATGGTAGCTTTCATGCAACACTCATCCTAGAAGGGAATGAGCTGCCACGAACTGAAGTCTTCTCTGTATTTGGCCAACTCAATAAAGATGCCGAATATGCCTATCAGATCGTTTCTAAAACTAAATCAATGCAAGAGACTTCACTACCGGAGCTGATTTCGGAACCCTACACACAACTGTACTTTTCTGAAGACTTGACCTTGGTCGATTCATTCAACGTTATCTATCGTGACAAAGATAAGCTGATAGTCGAAGCAAAAGAAGGTGAACTAAAAACGCTAATGATCACTAGAGAATAGAGGCTGCCTCTTACCGAAGAGGCAGCTAAATCTGTCTAGAAGGAGTACGTCGCCCCTATCTGAAAAATGTTGTCGTTCGCTTTTTTTTCCAAATCAAAATCTGCAAATTTTAGCTCTCGATAGACAAAATTGGTGTTGAGCGCCCAGTGCTTCGAAAAGTAATAGTCATTGTTTAAGTGGATTTCGTGCTTATAGATGTCCATGCCGTCCTCTTCGAAATAACTGATGTTGTAAAAAATGTTCAGTCTATCGTTGTCACTTAAGCTAACGACGCTTCCTAACTCCAACGACATACCATCTTCAAACCGAATCACCTCATCACGTACAGCAACATAATCTTCCGGATGCATAGAATCGTATTCTTCATTGGTGAAAGACCTTTGACTCTTTTTAAATTCACTCCAACCAACAGCTGCATATGGCTTAAATCTTCCCAACGACAAGAAATAACCCAGACCAATGTATTGATTCGCGCTCCCGAAATGTTCTTTACCTGAGTACTGCGAAGATGCGTTGCTGGTCTGACGCTCCGCTCCCTCTATACTTGACTCATCGTAACGAGCCTGAATAAAAAGCTGATCATAGAAGTTCCAAGAAGCATCCAAATAGGCTCCTAAACCTTCTCTTGCATCCTCGTCTCCATACAGTCCCTCACCCGCATTGCTAATGTGCAGGCCAGCTGAAACGTGATCGAATGGGTTTTCTAGGGCATAACACTGACTGGTTAAAATAAGTGTGCTGATAGCGAAGAATATTTTTGACACGGACTCCCCTCATAAAACTTGTGTAATTCCTAACGACAGGCTGTCGTTCAAAGCTGGCACAAGGTAAAGAAGCTAGGCTGAGATAGGAACGGAAGGTTTCTTACTGGTTCTGAAAAAGCTAAAACCGTGTTTTTAGCTTTTTTGAGAGCATATGTGTATAGAGTAAATAAAAAGCCCCGCTCAGTGAGCAGGGCTTTAGAAAGGGAAAAGTTTGCTATTAAAGCATCTTACGTGCAGCTTCAACCACAACTTTGATTGAACGCGCTTCTGTTTCTTTTAGCGTTGAATGATCCGGGATCTCTTTCTGAGTACGGTTGATGATAACACCCGCCACACAGCCAGCTTTCAAGCCTGAGCTCGCACACATGGTTAGCAGTGTTGCAGACTCCATTTCAAAGTTCAGCACACCCATATCTTGCCACTCTTTCATAGAGCCTTGGAAACGCTTCACTACACGCCCTGAGAAAGTATCGTAACGTTCCTGACCAGGGTAGAACGTGTCACTAGATGCAGTTACACCCATGTGGACATCTGCACCAGACTCTTCAACAGCAGCTTTCATTGCTGTAGCTACTTCAAAATCAGCAACTGCTGGGAATTCCATTGGAGCAAAGTGAAGACTTGCACCATCTAGACGAACAGAACCTGTTGAAACGATCATGTCACCAACATTAACGTGTGGCTGAATTGCGCCCGTTGTACCCACGCGTAGGAAAGTACGAACACCTAGCTGCGCTAACTCTTCAACAGCGATTGAAGTAGAAGGGCCGCCGATACCAGTAGAACAAACAACAACCGGCTTACCGTCTAGTTCAGCACGGTAAAGCGTGTATTCGCGGTGGCTTGCCAAAAATACCGGATTCTCCATTTCTTCTGCGATCTTTTGAACGCGCGCAGGGTCACCTGGAATAATCGCTAATGTTGCACCTGCAAGATCAGCTTCAGTAACGCCTAAGTGAAATACGGCTTGAGACATAGGGGGCTCCTTAGTTTGACGAAACTTGATTCAACACACGAACCTGTTCGTTCTATAAATTTCATTGGGTACAGGAATACTTTATCTGACTCACGCCCACCAAAGAGTGATAAAACTCACATTGATGAGCGCAAACAGTATTAGCATTGCACATAAAATCGGTTGGTATCACATTTTTATACAAATCGGCTTCTTGTGTTGCATAAAAAATAGCCTCTGCACCATAGATACAGAGGCTGAGCGTTTAACCAGAAATGTTGTGAATGGGCTGATCCTGCTGAGACTTGAATTTCAATAGCCGAAGCGCATTCAACGTCACAATCGCTGTTGCCCCACTATCTGCTAATACTGCCACCCAGAGGCCAGTAATACCCAATAAACTGGTCACTAAGAACACTCCCTTCAGACCCAGAGCTAAGAAGATATTCTGACGAATATTGCTTAGTGTCGCACGCGACAGCTCAATCATACCTGCCAGCTCCACTAAACGGTTGTGAGTGATTGCAGCATCTGCGGTTTCAAGAGCAACGTCCGTACCGCCACCCATAGCAATACCGATGCTTGATGCTTTCATCGCAGGAGCATCATTGATGCCGTCACCAACCATAGCGACATTCGCGTTGGAGGACAGCTCCTCAACATAGGTTACTTTATCCTGAGGCAGCAGGCTGGCTTTGAAATCAATGTCGATCATTGAGCTGATCGCTTGCGCACTGCGCGGGTTATCCCCCGTTAACATAATCGAATTGATGCCTAAGCCTCTCAACGCTTTCACTGCTTGCGCGGAGTCTTCACGCAAGGTATCTTGCCAAGCAATCAGGCCCATTACTGTGTTTTCGTTCTGCACGGCTACTACTACCGTTTTGCCCTGCTCTTCCATCTGCTGGATACGAGATTCGATATCACCGCTCATCTCAAACCCAAGCTTACTTGGTGCAATTGCCTGATACACAACCCCATTCACCACACCGCGAACACCACTACCTATCAATGCCTGTTTGTCCAAAGCTTCTGGTAAGTGAATACCTGCTGATTTGGCTTTGTTAACCAGCGAGACAGCCAGCGGATGACTTGAGCCGACTTCGATAGCCGCAATGTTCTCAAGCAACTCCGACTCTTGCACATCACCAAGAGTAATGATGTCCGTTACTTCCGGTTTACCTTTGGTCAAAGTACCCGTCTTGTCGAAGGCGATGGTTTCAATCTTTCCAAGCTGTTCTAGCGCCGCTCCACCTTTGATTAGAGCCCCACGTTTTGCTGCCGCAGCCAGCCCCGATGTAATCGCAGCTGGTGTGGAGATCACCAGTGCACAAGGGCATGCAATCAACAGCAACGCCAGACCACGATATACCCAAGTTTCCCATGGCTGAGCAAAGAACATTGGCGGCACGATAATCACAAACAGTGACACCAGCATCATAAGTGGCGTGTACCAACGGCTAAATTTGTCTAAGAAACGTTCCAGAGGCGCTTTACGTGATTCTGCTTCTTCAATCAGATGAAGAATACGATCAATGGCATTCTCACCTTGTTTAGAGGTAATCGTGAAGCGCACCACTTTGTCCACCACAACGGCACCAGCCATGACAGATTCATTTTGGTAACGCTCGACTGGGATGGATTCACCAGTCAATGCACTTTCATCAAAACTGGCTGCATCACCGACCAATTTGCCATCTGCAGGCAATCTTGCTCCGGGCGAGACCTCGATGATATCGCCGGGTTGTAACTCACTGGCTGAGACTTCAACGCGCTGACCGTCAATGATTTTGGTCGCGGTTTCCGGCACCAATTCCATCAAGGCTTGCACGCCGCTGCGGGCACGAGAAGCCGCAAAGGCCTCTAACTGCTCACCAATCAAAAACAGCAGTAATACCATGGCCGCTTCGACGGTTTCCCCCAGATAAAGAGCACCAAGTGCTGCCACACTCATCAGAGTTTCAATAGCAAAGGGCGTACCTGATTTGGCTAATACAATGGCTTTCTTACCGATGGGATACAGGCCAGCCAAACACGTTAGGATAAACATCCATTCGCTAACCAGAGGAAGAGCGGGTTTGAGCACTGCTGCAATTGCCATCGCCGATGCAATGGCGATAATCTGGGCGTTTTGCTTGAAGATATGTTTCCAGCCAGAAGCCGTTTTTTTATTAGAAGAAGAGTTGGGGCTGGCAAAGCTAAAGCCAGTATCAAGAATGGTTTGCTCAACCAGTTGCGCCACACCAGAGTGGTCTACTTTTACAACCAATTTTTCTGTCGCAAACAGAACTTTGGCTTCAACAACACCATCAACTTTGTTAACGGCAGTTTCAATTTTTCGCGCGCAGGATGGGCAATCCATACCACCGATTTTCCAGCTTTGCGTCATTCGAGGGGCTTGTGACAGACCGGAGTCACTTTCCTCATCAGCTGGATCAGTGCCACTGCCACAACTGTCTGAGCTGCAGCAGCCAGAATCCGCCGTTTCTACGCCTGCCATCTTAATAGTTGAAATTTTTGGGCTGGCACAAGAGCCTGTATTTGAGGGATTAACCGCCACTTTGTCTGAACGACATGCTTGATGTTTGGTGCACATAAACTTATCTCCATTGAATGTACACCTTAATCATAAACCTTGGAGTCTACTCCAAGGTCAACTATTTTTTGCTTCCTGAGGCAAAATTTCTTTCTGACTAGCTACTTCATCAATCAAGACTGCATCATGAGTACAAAACGGCTGAGAGTTGATACTGGTAATCGACGGATCTTCCTCCACCAGCTCAGTGGTTTCACCTTTCATTAAATCAGCCAAGTGCATGCGTAAAACAAAGGTCGCTAGGATGCCAAATACAATCGAGCCAAGCGCTTGACCATACAGCACGCCCAGTGCCCCAAACCAACTCGAGCCTAAATAAACAAACGGCAACGTGCCTAACGTCGCTTTGCCTAAGTTTAATGCTGTCGAATAAAGCGGTTTACCAAGATTATTGAAAGAGGTGTTGGCGACAAATTGCGCCCCATTGAAAATAAAGCTCACGGCCACATAGGTACAAAAGGCGGAGACGATAACGGCGGCATCACCTTTCAAGCTGAACCCAGAAATCACCAACGATTGTGCGAAGTAGAGAATGAAGCAAACCAGAATCGTATAGGTGGTGGTCACGATTAGTGAGTTGTTTAACGTATCACGTACACGATCAAACCGCTCTGCTCCGAAGTTTTGGCCTATGATTGGCCCGACCGCGCCTGACAGAGCAAATATCACCGCAAAACACACTGGAATCAGACGTCCGATAACCGCATAACCTGCGACAAAATCTTCGCCATATTGTGCAATTGACGTTGTTACGATTGCGTTGCCAATCGGGGTCGCGATGTTGGTGATAATGGCTGGAATCGCAATAGTCAGAATTGCTTTGAGATTGTTACTCCACGCAGGCAGCGACAAGCGTGCAACCAAGTTATGAACACGAATCAGAGGAGAGATAGAGAAAAACAGCACGGTAAATCGGGCAAAGACGGTGGCAATTGCGGCGCCTTCCACATTCCATCCAAAACCAAAGATGAAAATTGGATCGAGAATAGCGTTAGCAATACCACCTGCCAGTGTCGCCCACATTGAGCGTTTCGCATCGCCAGCTGCTCTTAAGCCCGCGCCCGCAGACATGGCAATAGCAATCACAGGGCCACTCGGTATAAGGATTCTCAAATAAGCTTCGGCGCGTTCTGCCACGTACCCTTTAGCACCTATCGCGTGCAGCAGTTCAGGAATATAGAGAAACATGACCGCACTGACCACGCTGCTGATGACAAAAGCGGTGGCAATAATACTGCTACTCAGTTGTCTGGCATGTTCGCGCTGCTTAGCCCCTATCGCCTTAGAGACTAATGCCCCCATTGCGATGGATGTACCAATAGAAATTGAAGTAGAGAAGAACACCAGTGTGCCAGCAAAGCCGACAGCAGCAGCCAGCTCCACTTGCCCTAACATACTGATAAACAGCATATCCAGTAAGTCGACAACAAACAGGGCCATTAAACCAACAGAACCTGCGCCGGACATCACCAAGATATGGCGCATGGTTGAACCTTCAACAAATTTAGCGCTCTGATTCTGCATGCTTCTCCCCGGACTTTGCTGGTATCAATAACAACAAGAGGCGCATATTTGCGCCTCTTTTACAGTTTGTAACACATCACTATACCGGATGCTTAAAGCAATCGTCCAGATTCTTCGCTACAGCTCTAAGCACATCTCGACGCGTAATAATGCCGACGAGCTTGCCGTTATCAATCACTGGATACACTTTCGGCTTACCCACTTGCATCATATCTGCCAGCTCAATAATCGAGGTATCTGGACCAACCGAAATAACATCAGGATGCATGCAGTCCGACACAATGTGAGTATCCTGACAGTAGTAACTGACCTTAACCAGTTTATCTAGCAAGTCATGCCCTGAAAGAAAACCAATCACTTCTTCTTTTTCGTTAATAACCGGTCCACCGAGATAACTCGACTTCATCACTTTTTCCAGCGCAGCACTTAGTGACATTTCAGGTTTAAACGTCACGGCTTGCAATGTCATGTAATCTCTTACTTTCAATGATTCCATTTGTGTCTCCTTAACGAGCAAGTCACGCTTGCCATATTGTAATTGTTGTCTAATTTCTTGATTTTACTAAATTGAAAACAACAATTTTTCCAATAGGCGTTACCTATCACAAAACTACTTGCCGGGACAGTTAGCCTGAGCGTCACGTGCCGCCAACCAGCTACTGAATAGTGAGACGCAAAATGGCACACAGTAGGTCAAAGACGCTTTGGCCCAATTCACAGAACCTTCTCCCAGAATTGCATCATACTGATTGATCAAATTGAGTAAGGTGCCCACCACCGCCGCAATGATCAGCGCTCTTTTCGTCATTTGCACATTCATCTTATTGAGCCTTACGTTTGTATAAGTACTGTGTTCTCTGAATAAACTATAGTTAGAAGATAGAAAGCAGTTAAGGATGAGGCTCGTGAATTCGACATTTTCAGCGGCAGTCGCCAGAAACCCAGACCTCATGCATGCTGTTTTTGAATCACTGCCTGAACCGACCTTTCTGATCAATAAATCCGGTATCTACATCGAAGCTTGGGGGGGTACAGACACCAAACGCCACCACAACCCAGCATCACTGATTGGGCTCAATCAATATCAGGTGCTTCCCGCAGACAAAGCAGTGTGGTTTAGTCAGGTGATCGTCGATGTCATCGATAATCAAAAACCCGCTGAACTTAGCTATTCGCTTGACCCAAAAGACCTGACTTGTTTTGAAGGCGTTCAGGGACCGGTAGAAATCCAGCACTTCAGCGCTCTGGTGATCCCCTTACCCAATACAGAGTATGTGCTTTGGACCGTACGCAACATCTCTGAATATCAACGCGCTCTCAATAAACTGGCAGAGCAGCAAAATGAGCTCGAGCGGCTGACCTTAATGGAGCACTTGACCCAAGTTTATAACCGCTATGCCATGGATGCTTTATTACCAGATTCTATTGATCTGGCAAGATTAAAGGGCATGGGAGCAGCCGTGTTTATGATCGATATCGATTGCTTTAAAGAGTTCAATGATCACTATGGGCACATCAAAGGAGATGAAGCATTAAAAGCGGTCGGTAGTGCAATCAAACAGTGGGCGCACAACAACGATCTTTGCTTTCGTTATGGCGGCGATGAGTTTCTGGTGTTTGTTCCCGGCATATCGGAACATATGTGTATTCAGCACGCACAAGACCTACTTGATGCGATCGCGCAACTCGCGCTAGAGCATAGGACATCACACGTTTCTCAATACCTGACAATTACCGTTGGGATTCGTCATTGCGATCCAATCCCCGCAGATATGACCGCAGAAAAGTTTGTGGGAATTGCAGACAAAGCCTTGTTCTTTGCCAAAAAACACCAACGAGGCACCATCCACAAAATGTAAATCAAATACAAAACAGGCCCGTCATCAAGAAGGGCCTGTTTCTTTATGATTTCCAACGTTCAGCAGCTTTCGCATCCGACTCTCGGGATTCAACCCAGCGAGTCTCTTCCGTAGTGCGTTCTTTTTTCCAGAATGGTGCTTTGGTCTTTAGATAATCCATGATGAATTCACAAGCTTCAAACGCCGCACCGCGGTGCGCACTAGATACACCAACAAATACGATTTGATCGCCAATATCCAAATCACCGACACGATGAATGACACGAACATCAAGCAAAGGCCATCGCTGCTCAGCCTGCTGACAAATCTCGCCAAGTGCTTTTTCTGTCATCCCCGGATAATGCTCCAGAGAGAGCCCTGTAACATTGTCGCCAAGGTTCATATCTCGTACTTTGCCAACAAATGTAACGACGGCGCCAGAGGCTGTGCCCTGTGCGAGAGCTTCGTACTCAGCGCCAACAGAGAAATCTTCGAACTGAACAGACACACGTTCCATCATTAACCTCCTGTCACAGGAGGGAAGAAAGCCACTTCATCGCCATCGTCCAAAGGATGCTCAAAAGGCACAATGGACTGGTTAACCGCTGCCAGTAATTTACCAGGCTCCAGCGCTAAGTCCCATTTACCTTCACGGGTAGCAAGGTCTGCGCGTAGTGCTTCAACGGTCTCAAAACGAGCTTCTAGTTCAAGTTCATCGGTATCAACCAATTCACGGGTCTGAGCAAAGAACAGTACTTTAATCATGCATCCACCTTAAAATGACCTGACTTGCCGCCGGTTTTCTCCAGCAGACGAACCTGACCAATCACCATGTCTTTCTGCACCGCTTTACACATGTCGTAGATGGTTAACGCAGCCACTGACGCCGCAGTTAGGGCTTCCATCTCAACCCCGGTCTTACCTGCAAGTTTGCACACAGACTCAATACGAACCATGTTTTCAGATTCAATCGCTTCCAACTGAACTTCAACTTTTGAAAGAAGAAGCGGATGGCAAAGCGGGATCAGATCCCAAGTTTTCTTCGCTGCCTGAATACCTGCAATACGAGCGGTCGCAAACACGTCCCCTTTATGATGTTGACCCGAAACAATCAACTGCAAGGTTTCCGATGCCATATGAACAAAAGCTTCAGCTCGCGCTTCACGCACAGTGTCATTTTTTGCCGATACGTCGACCATATTGGCTTCACCGGAGGCATTAATGTGAGTGAACTGACTCATAGTGCTACCTGCTTATACAGAAAGGTGTGGCATGAAGTTACAAGGGCGATGGCTGGCATCCAACTGCTGCTTAATGATTTTTGTCCAGCCAGTACGACAAGCACCTGTCGAACCCGGCATTGCAAAGATGACAGTATGGTTCGCAAAGCCCGCAATCGCGCGTGATTGAATGGTCGATGTACCGATTTCTTCGTACGACACCTGACGGAACAGCTCACCAAAACCTTCTACTTCTTTGTCAAACAGAGGCTTAAGTGCTTCTGGTGTACTATCACGAGAGGTAAAGCCCGTACCACCGGTAATCATCACAGCTTGCACGCTTTCATCCGCAATCCACTGAGAAACGATCGCACGGATTTTGTACATATCGTCAATCACGATCTGCTTGTCCACAACGTTGTGACCCGCTTCTTTTGCGTTCTCAACCAGATACGCGCCAGAAGTATCATTTTCTTCTGTACGTGTGTCAGAGACGGTTAACACGGCAATGTTTGCTGGTTGAAATTTACTTTCTGCGTGACCCATTTGTTCACCTACCTATTTCGATTTGTTCAGATTGCGCCAAGCTGAGGCTTAGCCCAACATAATATGATTTGAGAATTGAGTATCAGCGTTTAGCCGCCAATCGACGCCAGATGCGGCGTCATGCCCGCATTACCATCGTGGAGGAAGTGGCTCACTGATTTAGTCTGTAACTGCTCCTGAATACGCTGAATTAACGCATTTTCTTGCGAGTCTTGCTGTAATAAATCACGCAGCTCAACACCATGTTCACCAAACAGACACAGGTGCAATTTGCCTTTGGCCGATACACGTAAGCGGTTACAGCTCTCACAAAAGTCTTTCTCATAAGGCATAATCAGACCGATTTCGCCTTGATAGTCAGGATGAATAAACACCTGAGCAGGCCCATCGTTGTTTGCACGCGCTTTAAGTAGCCAACCATTGGCAATCAGCTGATTACGAATCGCTACACCTGAAACATGATGATTGTGGAAGAGCTGATCCATCTCACCAGTTTGCATCAGTTCAATAAAACGCAGCTGAATTGGGCGGTCTTTGATCCAGTTTAGAAACGCTGGCAACTCATGAGAATTGAGGTCTTTCATCAATACCACGTTCACCTTGACCTGCTCATAGCCGACTTCAAAGGCGCGGTCGATACCAGCCATCACTTCGGTAAATTTGTTTTCACCAGTGATCTGATAAAACATGCGAGGATCGAGGCTATCAACGCTAACGTTAATATGTGTCAGTCCAGCCTGCTTCCAGTCAGCAACCTGCTTCTCCATTCGGTAGCCATTGGTGGTCGTTGCCACCTTACCGATGCCTTTGGTCTCGGCCACGGTATGAATGATATCAGTGAAGTCTTTACGCAGGCTCGGTTCACCACCTGTGATACGAACTTTCGACGTACCACAGTCAGCAAATGCTCTGACTACACGTTTTATCTCAGGAAGCGTTAAAAAAGACGAGTTTTTCTGTCCCGAAGGTTTATAACCATCAGGCAGACAATATGTGCATTTAAAGTTACAGACATCTGTAACGGAGAGACGCAAGTAATAAAACTTGCGTTGAAATCTATCTTCGAATTGTTGCGCCACGGAACACCTTTCCAAACACGGGAGGCGATAATCATTTCCAATTATGCCCTTGTGACAATTTGTCACTGGCTCAGCACGCTTATTCACTATGAACTTAGCCTGATGAGCTCGGAGTTATGGCAACTGCCTATTAAGACCAATGCTTAACAACAGTAGCTGACGATAAAATACTTAATAATTGTGCGTGTTTCTACCCTCAAGATAAAAAAATCACACCCAACGCCCAAAATACCCCGTATTGAGTACTTTTAGCGGTTCGATTATTCTAGATTGTAGATGAATATGATCAAATAAGAACAAAATTAATGACTCTGTACTGCACGAAAAAAGTGGTCGCCGTTGGTGGTGGTCACGGCCTTGGACGCATGCTGGCGGCTTTGAAAGACTTTGGTGAGAATGCGACAGGCATTGTTGCCACTACAGATAATGGCGGCTCAACTGGTAGGATACGTAATTGTCAGGGCGGTATCGCCTGGGGTGACACCCGCAACTGCATTAACCAGTTAATTACTGAACCCTCAATCAGTTCGATGATGTTTGAATATCGCTTCAAAGGGTCTGGCGAATTGGATGGTCACAACTTAGGTAACTTAATGCTGACTGGCCTCGATAACCTGTCAGTTCGACCTTTGGATGCCATCAACCTTATCCGCAATATGCTTAAAGTCGATGTGAATATCATCCCAATGACAGAACACCCTGCTGACCTTAAAGCGCTTGCTCCTAACGGTCAGTGGGTAACAGGAGAAACCAGTGTCGATGAAATGCCTGAAAAACTGGTTCGTCTCGACTTGGAGCCTGAAGTTCCCGCAACCAGTGAGGGTGTACTTGCGATAGAACAAGCGGATGCGATCATTCTTGGTCCGGGCAGTTTTCTAACCAGTATTATGCCACCATTGCTGTTACCTGAAATTGGCCGAGCAATCGAAAACAACCAAAAGGCCCAGCTTGTTTTCGTTGAAAACCTATCTCCTGAATACGGCCCTGCGGGTAAGATGACTCTGAAAGAAAAACTGGAATGGTGCGAGCGTGCCTGCCGCGGTAGAAAAATTGATGTGGTTTTAGGTGAAGAACCTCACCCTGAATTAAGCGATTGGAATTGCATAACAACACCTCTCGCTTCACCAAATCGAGACTGGCGACACGACAGAAGCAAATTGCAGTCTGCCGTTGAGTCGTTATTGTGCGAGTAACGCTTTATAGCGCTGTTGGGTTTCACTCAGCAGCGCAACCATCTGTTGCTGTGTCGCTGAGATATCGAGCGTCTGACCTGATTTAGCTTTCGCGTCCACTTCCACCGCATACGCACATAGAGATTCAGCCCCGAAACTTGCAGCACTGCTTTTCAGAGCATGGCTAATTTCTTTGAGATAAGCATCTTTATCCAAGCCTTCATCGGTACTGAGCTTTTCGATGTACTGCGCTAGTTCCCCAAGAAAGATATCAAGCAAAATCGGTACATTGTCAGCACCAATTTCACTTGCCAGTCGGTCTATTTTAGTTTGATTTAACACTTCCATGATCGATTACTGTGTTTCCTTCGTGTTCCAGTTTTGCAGCTTGCGATAAAGCGTTGATGGACTGACGTCTAAATAGCCCGCGGCTTTAGGAATATTCCCTTCACAGGCCTGAATCGCTTGCTCAATAGCTTTCTTCTCTGTTAACCACAGAGGGAAAATGTCATGCACAGAAAAACTGTCTTTGTCCTGCAAGTCTACCCTGATCTGATTTTCGACCGGCTGATTCAATGGAGGCGGCAACATATCCATGGAGATGTTTTCACCGTTGTTAAGAACCACGACGTTTCTCAGTACGTTTTGCAATTGACGAACATTACCCGGCCACTCGTATTGAGCGAAGCGGCTTACAACTTCTGGTGCCAGTCGGACAAAGTCTTTTCCTTCCTCTTTAGACATAAAGCCTAGCAGAGAATAAGCAATTTCTATGACATCATCGCCACGCTCCCTCAAAGGAGGTAGGTGCAAAGGAATTACGTATAAACGATAATATAAGTCTTCACGGAAGCGACCTTCCTGCACCTCTTTCCAAGGGTCTCGGTTGGTTGCACAGACGAAACGCACGTCGACGCTTTTCATTTTCGAAGAGCCGACTTTCTGGAAGGTACCCGTCTGAATAAAACGTAGTAGCTTAGTTTGCAGATCCAGATCCATCTCACACAGTTCGTCAAGGAACAGCGTGCCTCCATCAGCCAACTCAGCCGCGCCTTGTCGATCAGTGGCAGCGCCAGTAAACGCGCCTTTCACATGACCAAACAATTCACTTTCAATCAGATCTTTTGGAATAGCCGCACAGTTGATCGCGATGAAGGGCTTGTCACCACGCTTACTTGCCGCATGAATGGCCTCTGCACACACCTCTTTACCCGTACCACTTTCACCAGTGATGAAAATACTGGCTTTACTGGATGCGGCGGAGTCGATGGTACGATACACAGCCTGCATAGTGTGGCTACTACCGATAAAGCCTTGATAATTCTGGTTACCCGGATTATCAGCTTCATTTTTCAACTTGGTCGCTTTGCGAATAGCGTTGTTAACCGTGACACGGAGTCGGTCCGCTTCACACGGCTTGATAAGGAAATCCTGAGCACCATGACGCATCGCTTCTACAGCGGTATCAATCGAGCCATGGGCCGTCATGAAGATCACTGGAACATCAGGCATTTTCTGTTTCACTGCATGCAAAACATCCATACCTGTCATGTCGGGAAGACGAAGGTCCAATAGGATTAAATCAGGAGTGCGAAAGTTGAGGCTTTCAATGGCATCGCGCCCGGTACCAACAATGTTGATATCGATACCCAGAGGGGTGAGATAAGAACGGTACAACGCCGCGACCGACGCAGTGTCTTCAACCATCAAAAGATATTTGGACTTTTGTGTTTGCGTATTATGTTGCATAACCTAGCCGAATTTTTCTTCGCAATTTGTATAAATGATTGCATTGCGCTTTGCATTTTGCAAATTTAATGCTTAAAAAACGAGAAACGCCCTAAAATTGGCGTAAAAAAATTGGCACGTTAAATGCTGTTATAACATTGACCCTTATGGGTCACCTAGCCAACTGACGTTGTTAGTGAACTTAGTATTCACAAATTACAGCCAATAGAATTTATTTCTACTGGCTATTTTTTTATCTGTCAGTCGGAGGCCATAACACGAAATCAGCTATTCACAATGAACTGCTGACGCAATTTTTCAATTTGATCTCGTTTCTCAGCCGCCGCTTCAAACTCCAGATCTTGAGCATGCTGATACATCTGTGCTTCCAACTTGCTAATCTCTTTTTCAAGCTGTTGTGGTGTCATCACATTGTAAAACTGGGACGGCTCTGCGACCTTGGACAACGGAACCTGCTTATTAGTTCGTTGTTTTTGGCTCTTAGCAATATCGCCAAGTTCCATAATATCTTTAATATTACGTTTCAGTGCCTGCGGCTCGATGCCCATCTTATCATTATAGGCTTGTTGTTTCTCTCTACGACGGTTGGTTTCTCCCATCGCCTTGTGCATAGATTTCGTTACACTATCGGCATAAAGAATAGCTTTACCACTAATATTACGTGCCGCACGACCAATAGTCTGAATCAGCGAACGCTCGGAACGCAGGAAACCTTCTTTGTCAGCGTCCAAAATAGCGACCAACGACACTTCCGGCATATCCAAACCTTCTCGCAACAAGTTGATCCCGACCAAAACGTCAAATTCACCCAGTCTCAGATCTCGAATAATTTCCACACGTTCAACCGTGTCGATATCAGAGTGGAGATAACGAACACGTACGTCATGTTCCGTCAGGTACTCTGTTAAATCTTCTGCCATACGTTTTGTTAGCGTGGTGACCAACACACGTTCGTCCTTAGCAGACCGAATACGGATTTCGGATAGAAGATCATCCACCTGAGTCGCCACTGGACGAACTTCCAATTCAGGATCAAGCAGACCTGTTGGACGAACGACCTGATCAGCCACCTCGCCATCTGATTTCTCTAGTTCGTAGTTACCTGGCGTTGCGGATACAAAAATGGTTTGTGGTGCGAGAGATTCAAACTCTTCGAATTTGAGCGGCCGGTTATCCAAAGCAGAAGGCAAACGGAAGCCAAATTCCACCAGCGTTTCTTTACGTGAACGGTCACCTTTGAACATGGCGCCAATTTGCGGCACGGTTACGTGAGATTCGTCGATCACTAACAAACCATCATGGGGCAAGTAATCAAATAGGGTCGGTGGCGGCTCGCCTTCACTACGACCACTGAGGTAGCGAGAGTAGTTTTCGATACCAGAGCAGAAGCCAAGCTCTGTCATCATTTCAATATCAAATTGAGTCCGCTGAGAAATACGTTGCTCTTCAAGTAGCTTGTTGTTGTCCAACAAATGCTTTTTGCGACTTTCTAATTCAACCTTAATATTTTCAATCGCATCCAAGATCTTATCTCTTGGCGTAACATAGTGCGTTTTCGGATAGATGGTAAAACGAGGCAAATCGCGCTGCTTGACCACACCCGTCAGTGGGTCGAAGATACTGATACAGTCGATTTCATCATCAAACATTTCAATACGTACTGCATCTTGATCGGATTCCGCAGGGAAAACATCGATCACTTCACCACGAACACGGAACTGTCCTCGCTCAAATGCCACATCGTTGCGGCTGTATTGCAATTCAGCCAGACGGCGCAAAATATCTCGCTGATCCATTACATCCCCGCGGCGTACGTGCAACATCATTTGTAGATAAGACTGAGGATCACCCAAACCGTAAATTGCGGAAACAGAAGCCACAATAATGGCATCTTTGCGTTCAAGTAAGGCTTTGGTCGCGGACAGGCGCATTTGTTCAATGTGGGCGTTTACAGAGGCATCTTTCTCTATAAATGTATCGGTCGTCGGTACGTAGGCTTCAGGCTGGTAATAGTCGTAGTAAGAGACGAAGTACTCGACAGCGTTATTAGGGAAAAATGATTTCATCTCACCATAAAGCTGTGCAGCCAAAGTTTTATTCGGTGCGAGTAGAATCGCAGGGCGCTGAGCCTGTGCTATCACATTGGCAAGGGTAAAAGTTTTACCTGAGCCAGTAACCCCCAGTAAAGTTTGATGAGCGAGACCTGAATCCAACCCCTCCAGTAACTGGTTAATCGCTGTTGGCTGGTCACCTGACGGTTGGTAATCCGAAACCAAATCAAAAACTTTGCTCATTTGCACCTCACCCGCACATGAAGAATAAATTCGGTCTATTTTGACTGTATAAATATACAGAAACAATAGCTAGAGAGAAAATAACTCTCTGTTTTAGAAATTTTGCACTGTTAACGCTAGATCCCAATATTCAATCCTGCTATTATCTCTCGCCCTACTCGGGAACCATCTTAATAATCTCCCAAAATTCTCACACAGCTTATTCACATTTCTAGTTAAAATCTCAACTTGTCCACATTGATCAAAAAACCCTAAAAATCATAAGAACAGATCTAACCTTCACCTGATGCTTTAATATACAACAAGTTAGCTAATGATCTTTTATGATTATTTTTAGAGCTAAACACCTATTATTGCTCAGTTTATTCATTGCTCAAGATTCATCAACATAGTTATCCACAATTTTGGTGGATAAGTAAATCTAGCTTAGGCACATCAAGGGCTACAAAAAAGTAAAGCACTTTTTATCAAAAAAATTTAGACCATTCAGGCGATTTTGAGGTTGACAGCGTTTCGTCTCGCCGATAATATTCGCTGCGCTTAAACGCAATTCCCCCTTAGTTCAGTTGGTAGAACGGCGGACTGTTAATCCGTATGTCGCAGGTTCGAGTCCCGCAGGGGGAGCCAAATTCAAGAAAAAAGACGTCTTCGGACGTCTTTTTTCGTTTCAGCAGCCCTTAAACTCTATACAGCGGTGCTTCCTCTCCTTTGATTTACTAGGCCTTCCCTGCATACCTAGCCTCAAATCTTAAACGCAAGGTAATCACATAGCTCGCTCAAACCGCTCCCTTCATTTTTGCACTCTCTTACCGTTTAAAAGCCCAATAAACAACGGGATACGTAATTCGGTAATTTATCAACAATTATAAATAAAAAACAATTTAGCTTTATTCCGTACTATTCCGTGCATTTCCTTTCGCTTTTGTCGTTTGTATCTCTACCTTAACCGCCACTTTCACCGTGATGTGAAAGCGAAAACAACAAAAGAGTTAGCCAATCGCTAGCGTTAAATGTAGGAAACACACTATGCAAAACAAATCCTTAAAACTGGTTACTTTCGGTGTCTTGATGGCGACAACAGCATTCACTGCTAATGCTTCAGAGAACTATGATTATTTCATTGGCCTTGATGCAGGTGCCCGCATTAGCGGTACAATCGAAGTGGAAACCAATGGCGTCAATCAAGACCAAGATATGTCATCCTCCGCGGTGTTTGGTTTGCGTGGTGGTGTTATCTTCAATAATGCTCACCAACTAAGTCTAGGTTATGACTATCGTGGTACGAGTGAAGAAAACAACTCAGATAGCGACCTTGAAGTCGGCACTCTCTATACAAGGTACGACTACCTTGTGCCAATCACGGAGAAACTTTCCTGGACCTTAGGTGGCAAGCTGGGCTACGAAATGTTCAATGCGAGCTACGATACACACGAACTGGATGGAGTAGTGCTGGGAGCACAAACAGGACTAAACTACCAATTTGAGCAATGGAGTGTTGGTACAGAAGTCAGTTACCTGTACCACACTACAGAACTAACTAATGAAGAAGGGAACACTAAAACAACATCAAAACTAGGTGACGAAGTTTTCTTGATGACGAATATCCAATATCACTTTTAAATTCAGCCCAAATAAACTGTCCAAATATCTCCCGATCCATCGGGAGATATCATTGGCGCGCGAATCTGTTATGCTCGTTAAGCGCACTGCTCGACTTTACCTTGTTCTGTTTTTGCCTTTGGCTTAGATGTCTTTTTCGCAGCGTCTAGATTAACTACTTCCTCTGTGGAGACATTCTTTGAGTTGCCTAGAAAGACGCCGCCTTTCTGAATGGTAAACTCTGTAGCAGACACTTCCCCCTCAAGGTAGCCGTGTTCAAGAATCTCTAAGCTTTTGGTGTAAACCTTGCCAAGGAAGCGGCCATTGATAATCAGGCGTTCAGCACGAATCGAACCGTCAACAGATCCGGTTGCACTGATGGTGACACTACGATCGGTTTCAATGCTGCCCTTTATTTGACCATCTATCTGGATGTTACAAGTAAGCTTGAGTTGTCCTTCAATATAGCCTCCTTCCGCGATGACAGTTTGAGAGCAGTGGCTATTTGATTCTCGATTCTGTTTACCAAGTAATCCCATTTTACGTCCTTATTCGATTCGAAAATCGAGTCAAAGTTATTCATTTCCCATTTGGTGAAAGGCAATGGATCCAGAGAGCGCCCCACCAAACGAACCTCATAATGCAGGTGATACCCAGTCGATAACCCAGAGTTACCCGACAGGCCAATCAAATCACCTTTCTTAACGTAATCTCCACGCTTCACCTTGAACGCACTCAGGTGAGAGTAAGAAGAAGTAAAACCGAATGAGTGCGCCAGTTTTAGGAAATTGCCTGAGCCTTTATTACTTTTTCTCGCCACTTCGATAATGCCATCAGCCGGAGCGTAAATTGGAGTTCCAGCATTGACCGCGTAATCAATACCATGATGCATGGCTTTCATTTTGGTGACTGGATGCACCCTACGACCGTAATGGGAAGAAAGATAACCTGCTTTAACTGGCCGTCCATTGGGTATCAATTGCATCATCTGATGACGAACCGCAGTACTAAGCGCCGCGCTATCAACTCTATCTCTTAAGTCTAAGGACTCGTTGGAAAGCTCCAGCGCAGACTCAATATCACGCAGCTTGTCCGTCACGTAAGCGAGATCTTGCTTCTTTCTCGTCAGGTGGCTTTCTAAGTCACTCTGAAATTCGTGTGAGCGTATTAGCTCTTTTTCGAGAGAATAGGCCTTGCTCAACAGCTCACTTTTTTCCCGTTCGGAATCAGAAGCATCGCCCGCTAGAATCGACAAAAGTCCGAGCAAGGTAAAGAACACCACAGCAATAAATAACAGCGAGTACTTAATCCCTGTAATAGCCCGGAACGATAGATTAAAAAAGCGCGTTCCCTCAATGCCAGTGACCATAACGGTTAAGTGATTAGATTCCATACTTTCTCAATGACACACTCTTACAATCATTAAAGTGAGAGGAATTCTATCAGGGCAAAATGACGCGAGAAGAGTCAGGTTTCCAATTCGGAAACCTTATCCCAGAGATAAAAATTGGATTTAATTGCGGTTCAAAACAGGTCGCTTAGGTTATTTTGGCCCTGAATACAGAGTCACAACTACTCAGCAACTTTCTCGCGATTAAAACGCTTCATGTCACTGGCAAATTGCTTAAAATCAATGCGTTTAACCAACGCAGCACAGACAGGAGGAAGTGGTTCAAACATAAACACACTGTCGTGATAAAGAAGATTATCAAAAATGAGGGTAAGGTTGTCTTTGTTAGACAAACCCGTAGAAAGAAATAGTGCATGGATTTTCGCCACACTGCTCACTTTGTCGAGCTTACGGGTAAAGCTATCCAGCACAGACTCCGCGCTTTGTCGTGCCCCCGTGAGAAATTCAGCATGAAGCTGAATTAATGCTAGATGCTGACTTTCGCTATCCGTGAGCTTATGACGGGACATTTCTTTTACGACCTGATCAAATTTCTTCTCATACAAGCCACTCCCCTCTTCACTTCTCATCCAAAGCATTAGCAATGCGAACAGATAGTTCAGAGTGTGCTGGGCAACGTCTCGATTGATCAGTTTGGCGGTATTAAGACCAGAGGAGAAGTGAACCAGAGCATCATCATATCGACCGGCGGCAATGCTCATCAAAGCTAGCGATGTTTGATGAGCCAAACTAAGCCCCCAACGCGAGCCCGAACGAGTCAACAAGCGATAAGCATCCTGTATGCTGCCATTTTGCAGCATCAGTAACGTCCCTATCTCGTCAAATGGCTGACCGAGTTGAAACTTGGCAGAATTGAACTTGTTATAAAGCTCCAGCGCGTCGTCTGACTGAGCATTTAATACCAGTGCATTGAGAAACAGGCTGATCTCTAGAGAATAATCTCGCTTGCCCGCCTCTTTTATCAAAGCACCATATAGCTCCGTGGCTTGTTTAAGCTCACGTTTTACCAAGTGGTGGTGGGCACGATTGAGTTTGAAATCATACTGATATTCAAAGTAGTGCTGCTCAAAGAATTGGTAGCGCTTTTCCATCTCGTCAGCACACTCAATATCGTTGCGCTGAAGCAGAGGCCAAACCTTATTCTTCTTCTCAAACACCTTGCGGATAAGAACACTGATATCCCGCTGATTATCTTCCGGCTTGAGGTGGACATCACCAAAGTAATATGAACTGTCACGGATACTGCTATCCGCGCAATCCATAATGATTGTCGAGCGCTCATCTATAGTCTTCGACTTTCTCAACTCAAGAATCAGATCCTGTGACTTAACCGTATTTTTGCGAAAGCTCTGATCACAAATCAGAATATCAAAACGGCCATGGAACGTCCGATTAAGCGCTTCATGTGGAGAATTCAGATGAATAATCTTATGTTGCTTGATTCCCAAAGAGAGCATAAGACTAGATATGCTAATGTTTTTGTTCGGAAATTCTTTGATGATAAGGACGTTTGCATCTCTTAACTTAAGCATACCAACCTTTCTCTCCTCCTTAGGGTAAATCAGGCTTGATGCAGTTTAAGGTGACGCAAAGCCTTGCGGGTGACGAATTATTGAGCTTTTTGCGCGAATCGGCTATTGATAATCTCTTCTAACGCGAGCTCTTCCTTGTGTCGAATGTCAGAATTGTGCTCTTCCTTCCAACGTTCGAGAGTATTTTCCAGACCTTTGACTCTGAGGTGCTTATTTTCAAGCTGTTTTTGCAACGACGTGCATTGCGCTTGCATCACCTCCTGCTCATGTTCCTGATGGACAATCAGCTTATGAAGCATCTGATCCACACGGCTACGATTGAGTAATGCCTCTCGATGTAAAGCCATAACATGACTCGATCGTGGTTGCGTCTGGCGCTTCAATTCCATAAGTTGTTGTAAACGCTGCTGTGCTACTGTGTGCTGTTGACGAAGCGATTCCAACTGCACTGACATTCTATCTCGATGCTTTTGCTGAATTTTCTGAAACTTCTCAACAGCACGCAGTTTCGCTTCCATACGTTAATTCCTAATTTGATTGAAAGAGCTGCGCTAGTTCGGTCAGGCTTTGAGGAAAATCCACCGAGCAGTCTGCCGCTTGTTGAAGGTATGCCGTCAGCTGTGGATACAAAGCCACCGAGCGATCCAGTTCTGGATCCTGCCCCGGTTGGTAACCTCCCAGTGGCAGTAGATCTTTAACTTGAAGGTAATTCGAATAAGTCTTGCGAAACTCATTGGCCAAGGTCAGGTGGGCAGGTTGTGAGCAAGCCGTCATACAGCGGCTCACCGAAGCATTAACATCAATCGCCGGATAATGTCCTTGTTCTGCCAGTTTACGAGATAAAACAACATGACCATCAAGAATGGCACGCGCAGAATCAACCACTGGATCTTGCTGATCATCCCCTGCAGCAAGAATGGTATAGATGGCAGTCAGGCTACCATTTGGATTTTCGCTGTTTCCGGCACGTTCAAGTAACTGCGGCAAGGCATTAAATACCGATGGTGGATAGCCTCGGGTGGCGGGTGGTTCACCCAGAGAGAGGGCAATTTCTCGCTGCGCCATCGCATAACGAGTCAGAGAGTCCACCATTAGCAAGACATCTTTACCCTTATCGCGAAAATACTCCGCGACTCGATGGCATAACAACATGGCTCTAAGACGCATCAGCGGCGATTCGTCTGCTGGCGCAGCAATGATAATCGCTTTCTCACGCGCTTCAGGAGTCAAGTTAGACTCAATGAATTCACGGACTTCACGACCACGTTCACCAATCAGGCCCACGACAATGACATCCGCTTCCGTGTTTTGAGTAATCATTCCCATCAACACACTTTTCCCCACGCCACTGCCCGCCATTAACCCAATACGCTGACCTTTGCCTACCGTAAGCAGGCCATTGATCGCTCGTACCCCGACATTAAGCGGTGAATCAACGGGTCTACGCTTTAGAGGGTTGATTGGTTTAGGCTCTAGTGAAACGCGATCACCACCTTGCAAGACAGGTCCATCATCAAGGGCTTCGCCTAGCCCATTCACCACGCGTCCCATCCAGTTTTCGCTAAGCTGAACTGTGCTATCTCCATCCAGCGGGATCACTTTCGCTCCCGCAAATAATCCGCCAAGACGACGAATTGGCATCAGATAAGCGATGGTATGATCAAAGCCAACAACCTGCGCTTCAATCATGTCACCTTCCGCTGTCTCAACTAGGCAGCGTTGTTCAAGCTTAAAGCGACACCCTACCGCTTGCAGCATCAGTCCTGTGACTTTTACCAGTCGCCCTGTAACCCTAGCCACGGGAATGGAATCCAGCGAAGCAATGGCTTCACTGGTTCGTTCAGACAGAAGATCAAATGCGAGCGTATTACTCATTGTCAGCTTCAACCACAGGTGTCACTTCTTCGAGCAAGTGCTCTTTGACGTTGTCCATGCAAGCTTGTAATCGCGAGTCACAGCTGGCGTCCGCCTCAGCATCATCGGTCACCAAATGACACCCGCCTGTCGGCAGTTCTGGATTGGCGACCAGCTTCCATTCTTTAGGTAATTCCGCATTAATTTGAGTGATGCGGTCAAGATCCTGAGGGTTAAGATGAACGGTCACCTTCTCTGTTTTTCCGGGCATTGCTTCGAGTGTTTCATCAACGAGCGCTAGGATTTGTTGTGGCATCAAAGTCAGCTCTGCTCGAATCACCTGTTGTGCGACCTTTTGTACTAGTTCGCAAATAATGTGTCGCTGCTGTTGTTCACGCTCAGACTGCCAACGTGACAAGGTTTGATAAAGCTCATTTACTGGCTTAGTCGCTTCAAGAAACGTCTGCTTACCAGACTGTTCACCTGATATGAAGCCTTTCTGGAAACCTTCTTTCTGGCCTTCCAGTAAGCCTTGCTGTTTCCCCTGGCTCACCCCTTGACGGAGGCCTTCTTCATGTCCCTGTTCGAGACCTGTCTGGAACCCTTCTTCAAGCTTTTGTTGCAGGTCTATCTGGGATTCCTGCCAGGAATCATCGATGGCAAATTCATCGTCGCTTGCCATTGGCTGCGCCAGTGGTGGAAAGCGATGAATGCGATAACCTGATGCTGGAACTTGCAGTAAATTGGATTTCACTAGTGACATGCTTTACTCCACTGTAGGTTCGTCATAAAGCACGAGTTCGATTTCACCCGCCTCATCCAGCTCACGTACGATCTGCATGATTTCTTGTCTGGCTCGCTCCACTCGACTTAGTGGTACCGCACCGCGAATTTCCATGTCGTCTTCCAGAGCTTTGACCATGCGCTGTGGCATTGCACTCTTAATGGTTTGCTGAAGAAGAATCTCTGCACCTTTCAGAGCCACACCCCAAAGTTCGAGTGGAACTTGCTGAACCAAGCGATCCATTGTTTCTTCTCTCTGTCGACCTAGCACCATGAAGTCGAACATGTTTTGCTCAATTTCACTCACCACTTCTTCATCGTGCAATTTGAGCATTTCCATCAGTGAACCACGATCACCTTCAAATCGGTTAATGATGTCCGCCACTTGTTTAACTCCAGAGAGCGGCGCACTCTGACTGACCGATACTTGTTCAATACAGCGTTCAATCAGGTCATTCAGATCACTCGCAACCTGATGGTCAATATCCTGAAGCTGAGCAATCCGATACAGGAGTTCATCATGGTAGTCTTCAGGTAAATGTTTGAGCACTGTTGATGAGCTTTCCGGTGGCAGGTAGGCAAGAAAAATCGCCTGCATCTGCGGGTGCTCATTAGATATGAATCGAGCTAAAACCTCAGCTTCGACCCACTGTAAGCGCTGCATATTATTCCGAATCTCATCACCGTATAGGTTGTTGAGAAGCCCTTTGGCTAAGTCATTACCCAGCGCTTTACGCAGTGTGTTCGATAGATACTCTTTTGACGCCCCACGGATGCCACTGTGTTGACGAAAGTCTTCAAAGAAGTGCTGGATAACGCCGTTGGCACTATCACTTTTTATCCCACTCAATTTCGCCATGGCTTTTGTCACACGCTGAGTTTCATCTCGAGTGAAGTTACGCAGCACTTTGGCAGCGGCGTCTTCACCCATGCCGAGAAGAACCAGAGCGGTTTGCTCTACGTGACTAAGCGTTGCTTTCTGCTTTGACTCTGCTGTGTTCATTCACATTTACCCATTGTTTTAGTACTTCGGCGACTCGTTCAGGTTCTTCGTTAGCAATTAACTGCAAGTGTTTCAACTGAATCTCCAGTGGCGATCCGGCTGGCGGTAACATGTCATTTCCCACGTCCAGACCAGAGGAAGCGGCAATGCCTTTTTCAGATAACTTGCGATTCAGTGCTTCTTCACGTTCACGTTCTTCACGCGTTTGCAGATTGTCGAAAATAGGCTCTTCCTGAGGTTCAGCGAACTCCAATTCTTGAGAGCGCATATCGGCCCCCGTCAGATGCATGATAAGTGGGCGCAGCACGAAGAAAATCATCGCCATACCCAGCATGCCTCCTATCACGTAACGCATCGGCTGCTGAATCGTTGGATCCTGCCACCAAGGAATGGTCGGTGGCGCCTCAATCGCTAGCGGTGTAAAGCTAAAACTCATCAAACTCAGGCTGTCACCACGGTCAGCAGCAATACCCACAGCGTCAGTGACCATAGTAGAAATCTGAGCTTTTTCGTCCGCAGTCCAAGCTGTACCATTTGGCGCCGCGGCCTCATTGAGCAAGACAGAAACACTGAGCTTTTCGATCTGGCCCTGTTGATAGTGTGTGCGGCGTACACTGCTGCCCACAGCGTACTGACGGTTTACTTCAGAGCGAGCATTGGTGTTCTGACTATCCTGTGTCGTTACTTCCCCAGTTACCGGAGGCTGATTGCTCAAGGTTCCCGGAACGCCTAACGCAATCTGATCAATCGAGTTGTTGGAGATGGTGTGCTCATTACGAACAATTGGTGTGTTATCAAGAATTTCCTGAGTTTCTTCCACCTGACTAAAATCCAGATCCGCCGCTACCTGTACGCGGAAGTTACTCGGTCCGACAATCGGTGTCAGCATGTCGGAAGCGCGCTGAATAATTTGTTTCTCAACGTTCTTCTGATATTCAAGATACTTGGCATTTACCTTACCCGCTTCCGCTGAGGCAACATCAGCACTGAGTAAACGACCATACTGATCAATCACCGACACTTGTTCTGGCTTCATCCCAGTCACGCTGCCGACAATCAGATTAATAATCGCTTCGACCTGTTCCGGTTTCAGATCTTCACCAGGTTTGAGTTCAAGCATGACCGATGCTGAAGGCGCTTCGCTATTTTGTCGAACAAACAGTGTTTGACGCGGTATGGCTAGATGAACTCGGGCATTAGAAACCGCATTGAGAGAGATAATGGTACGTATCAGTTCACCCTCCAAACCATGACGATAGCGTGCGGTTTCCATGAACTGACTGGTTCCAAGAGAACTGTCTTCTTTGAGTGAATCCAAACCTGTTGGCAGTTTGGCTTTCACTCCCTTTGCTGCCAGCAACATGCGAATTCTGGCGACTTCACCTTCTGGTACTAGTACTTGACCATTTTGCTCTTGAAGTCGGTAATTTATGCCTTCAGATTCAAGGACAGAGACGATTTCACCGGTATCAAATCTTTCTTGCTGACTGTAAAGTGGTCGGTAGCTCTGTGTTGAGCTCCAAAGAGCCACCACAATGATTGCAGCCACAATCGCGGCCAAAACAGCAGACAGAACCAGATTTCTCTGGCTGTTTGACCACAGCTGCTTCAATTTATGAGTGAAGTCTTCCATTCCTCGCGAGGAGGAAGTTTGTGTGCTGGCAGCGCTAAATGTCCCGCCACCTGCAACTTGGGTAGTTAAGTCTGACATGGGTTACACCGGCATCTTCATAATATCTTCAAACGAGGTCACGACCTTGTTGCGTACCTGCATCAAAGCGTTGAATGACAGGCTGGCTTTCTGGCTAGCAATCATTGCTCCGACTAAATCATCGCTCTGACCCGTTTCTACCGCGGTCATTTTTTGGCTGGCAGCCGATTGATGTTGATTGACCGTATCAAGCACATTGGTCATCGCTGTGGAAAATGAGAGAGGCTGATTCACCTGCTGCACATCAAGTGGATTAGCAGAAACCACGAACTCCGGTTGAATCTGAGCGCGCATTGCATCCATCTTGGATAGCATTAGCTGTTCTGCGGTCATCGCACTGTTTATTGGTTGACTTGCCATAACTTATCCTCCTTAAGCAGCCGAGCCTAGGGCCGACTGTAGATCAATACCTTGTTCGCGCATTGCCGCTAATTTGTAGCGCAGAGCGCGCGTAGTGACGCCAAGTGCGTTTGCAGTCTTGGTGCGATTGCCGCCATACTGGCGAAGTTGTTCGAGAATATACTGGTACTCAGCTTGTTTCTTAGCCTCGACATGCCCCATGCTCTGAGAAGGCGTCGATGTCTGGACAGGGCTGATTAACTCAACTGGTAACATCAGATCATGCGCAGTAATGTAGTCACCGTGTCGCATGACTAATGCTCGTTGGATAACGTTTTCCAACTCTCGAATGTTTCCGGGCCAGTGATACTGACTGAGCGCCATCATGGCATCTTGAGATAGGTGACACTGACTGCCATCTTGATATTTATTAATGAAGAACTGACTGATCGGTAGGATGTCTTCACTGCGCTCTCGCAGTGGAGGCCAATGCAAGGGTAAAACATCCAATCGGTAATAAAGATCCTCACGGAACGTGCCATTTTTCACTTCTTCGCGCAGATCTTTATTCGTGGCGGCAATGACCCGAATATCAAGCTGAATTGGCTTATGACTACCCACTCGCTCAACTTCACGCTCCTGAAGTACGCGCAATAGTTTGGCCTGAACCGCTGGCGACATTTCACCGATTTCATCCAGCAGTATCGTTCCGTTGTTCGCTTCTTCAAACTTACCGCTTTGCGAGTGAGTGGCACCAGTGAAAGCACCTTTCACATGGCCAAACAGAACAGCTTCAAGCATAGATTCGGGTATGGCGGCACAGTTTACGGCGATAAAAGGGCCACTTGATCGTGGAGAATGCTCGTGGACATAACGCGCCAGCACTTCTTTACCGGTTCCAGATTCTCCGGTAACCAAAACACTGGCATTCGTGCAAGCTGCACGGTGAGCTAGCTGAAGCACCTGTTTGCTCCGCCATGATTCGGCAACAATGTTTGCCATTGGTTTGCCAATCACCTCAACACGCCGTAATAGGTTTACTAATTGGCTGTTTTCAAAAGGACGAAGCAGGTAATCCGTCGCGCCAGCTTTCATTGTTTCAGCGGCTAAGATTCCCTGCTCTTGTTCAACGATTGCAATAGCAACGCCATTGCTTGATGTCTTTTGGTGACAACTGACGAACTCTCTGACGCACATGTCAGGCAAATTTGAACTCACCAAAGTAATCGGCGCAGCGCCCTCAAGCAGTGCACTTCGCCCAGTCCGAGAATGAGTCACACGGTAACCCGAATCCTCTAACACTCTAATGACTGGATGAGCAAATTCATCCTTTGGCTCAACTAACAAGATATTTGTCTCTGCCATCTTTAAGCCTTTTCCCTATCGTTCATTTTTATATTTTGTTTTGGTACTACTGCTTCATCATTGCGCACCAGCCTTAAAGTCACGCGGCGGTTCTTAGCCTGCCCTTCTGGTGTTGAATTACTAGCGATGGGGTATCGAGAACCATGAGACCGTACTTCTATTCTTGCGGCCTCTACGCCAGATTTTTTAAGTGCTTTCGCAACCAAATCTGCTCGTTGCTTAGAGATGGTTAGGTTAGCGACGTTGGAACCGACGTTGTCGGTGTAGCCATCGATCAAAACTTTGCTGATGTTTTTGTCGGCGCGCAGATAAGTGTAAAGCGCACCCAGAGTATTCGTTTGTTGGGCGGTTAAGTGACGTTGGCCTAGGTCAAATGAGAGAGTGAGGTTTCGGGCTTGAGCATAGGACATGCCCGGTAAAGATGATTGGCAACGACGAAATTGGGCTAATGCTTTCTGAATGCGAATCGTCGGCAGAATATAAGTCATGCTATCGGAAGCGTCTCTTCCGCCAAAAGCAAACTTTATCCAATGTCCTGATTCAATATTGTTCAATAAGTCATCAATATTATGCTGAAACGTAGAACGCTGATTATTAATAGCGGCATTCTGACTTATGAGCCTGAGTTCATTTACCGCACTCCATGGTGCTGGAGAACTATATAACTTAGCGCTGTTCCAATTTTTATTGTTTTTTTCCACTTGAGAGTGGAAATATATTTTACTGACTTCTTCAGAGCGGAAATAAAACTTCCCATAGGAAGAATCTTCATACTTCAAATTACACGCTAAGCTACTTCCTTTATAAAGCCAATTTACTTCATCCATAGGAACTTCAACCTCAGTGTCAGCGAGAGAAGAAGAACAATGAAAGAGTAAAGCTAATAAATATATTTTCGGAGCTTTCGTGTTCATGATGTTATATGAGTGCCATTAAATAAACAGAAGAATCATCCATTCGAATTAAATAATTTATCTCTTGGAATTTCGAGAAATTGGAACTTGTTTATATATTGACCGTTAGTTCATGACATCATCGGGATGTAATTAACATGTAACAAATCAATAAAAATCATTTAAAACCATAAAGATAAAACAGAACAAGAGACTGATAACGACAAAAAATCGTCATTCATCATTTGTATGTATCGCAAACTAACCTGTTTTATTTTTGATGAGAAGATATATATAACGACTTAAAATCAACATATGGAGTAAAGTCACAAATTTTATAAATCGGGGTTATTTAGAACAAAAAATTCTATGTAGACTTGCGCCAATTGAGTTAGAAAATTTAAAAATCGCTTTGTCAAGACACGGTAAAATATAAATGGAAAGTAGCAGCAAGATATCTATTCCAGATTATCAGCCTCTAAGCATAGAATCGTTAGGGAAACCTATTCACGTTATTCGAGATAAATTGGATGATTTAATATCTACCTCGTGTAATGGCCTGACGTATGAGCTGCAAAACTGGTTAAAAACTCATCATGCAGAAGCTAATATAAATCTAGTTTCACTGCATACTTTTACACCAAGTGAAATGGATAAGTCTTTTATCAGTACTTTCCGACATGATGGCGGTGGGCGAGTATTTATCCATACCGATAGCCAGACACTAATTAAATTAGCTGACAGCTTTTACGACGCTAAAATGGAAAGAAGCCATACTTCACTTAACAATAGTGACTTGCGGCTTCAGGAAAAAATCGGACGGCTGATCATCAACTGGCTGGCTCCAGAGGAAATGTGGTCTGACTGCGAATTCGAGCCAGCACAGGGAACTGGTCTTTACGCCACTATTGACGTCAACCTCAACGACCACCAAGGCACCATTCACGTTAAGCTAGATGAACTGCTTGTTGCCACATTGACAGAACAGCTGGATCTACAACCCAAAGAGTCAATGTACGAACCTTTCTGTCAATCTCTTGCTTCGACTCCCGTCAAGCTCAATGTCTTACTTAGTAAAAAAACCATGCCGCTCAGTGAGTTGATTTCACTGCAGCCTAACGACGTATTACCCATCGAATTATTGTCTTCAGCTCCCGTCAGTATTGGCCAAGAACATCTTTTTTCTGGTCGAGTCGCGGAGAATGATGGGCAGCTAGTTTTAATTCTTAATCAAGATAAGGAATCTTTTTAATGAGCGAGACAACAGAGACCACCGCATTTAATGGTGAAGAACTGAACTTTGATGACTTTCAATTGGAAGATACGCACACCGACATTCTCGATGCTGCAGTACCAGCTCCAGAACGTGATCTGAGCTTTTTCAAGAATATTCCTGTTACCGTAACTTTGGAGGTTGCCAGTAAAGATATCGCCTTGGGCGATCTGATGAAAGCTGGAGAAGGCAGTGTCATAGAGCTCGACAAACTCAATGGCGAACCTCTGGACGTTAAAGTCAACGGCTCTCTGATGGGCCATGCGGAAGTGGTTGTCGTGAACGAAAAATATGGTCTGAGACTGATTGATATAGTCGATTCAGCTCTAACTTCTGCGGTTCAGTAAGGGTTCACCGAAACATGACTAAGTCACCTTCCTTTCAGGGATGGGGGATCCTAATCGGTTTGGTTAGCCTGCTCTTCGCTTTCCCTTCTGTTGCGAATGAGTCAGGCTTAACCATTTTGTCTGTCAGTGACGGAGCAACCCAACAAGAATACAGCGTAAAACTGCAGATTCTGTTATTGATGACAGCCCTGAGTTTTCTTCCTGCATTTATTTTGATGGCCACCAGCTTTACCCGCATTATTGTGGTTCTCGCGATCCTGCGTCAGGCGTTAGGGCTCCAACAAAGCCCACCTAACCGAGTGTTAGTCGGTATTGCACTCGCGCTGTCGCTACTGATCATGCGCCCTGTCTGGACAGACATTTACCAGAATGCTTTCCAGCCATACGACAATGGTGAAATTACTTTAATGCAGGCGTTTTCCGTTGCAGAAAAGCCCGTACGCAATTTCATGTTGGCACAAACTCAGCAGACGTCTCTGGAACAAATGCTGCGCATTGCTAATGAGCCACTCGATACCGCGCTGGAGGACATCTCATTTGCCGTGGTACTGCCAGCTTTTGTCATCAGTGAGCTCAAAACCGCTTTTCAAATTGGCTTCATGCTATTTATTCCCTTTCTAATCATTGACCTTGTCGTCGCCAGTGTCCTCATGGCAATGGGCATGATGATGCTATCGCCGCTGATTATCTCACTTCCATTCAAGCTGGTGGTGTTTGTTCTGGTCGACGGCTGGGCCATGACGGTCGGCACATTATCCGCCAGTTTTGGGTAGCAGGAGTTCACATGACACCAGAAATGACCGTCACCCTGTTTTCCAATGCGGTATGGCTGATTATCACCATGGTCGCAGTGCTGGTTGTGCCCGGCCTGATAGTCGGCCTTGGCATTGCAATTTTTCAGGCCGCCACGCAAATCAATGAGCAAACACTGAGCTTTCTACCAAGGCTTCTGGTCACGTTACTCATGGTAATTTTTGCTGGGCACTGGATGCTACGTAAAATCATGGAGCTGTTCGACTACCTGTTCCACAATATTCCAGGAATGATTGGCTGATGGAGGTCACTTTCGCAGAAATTTCTCGCGTCCTTGGTCAGCTATGGTGGCCTTTCTTCCGTATAGGCGCGGTATTTATCTCCATGCCTTTCTTTGGCGACTCATTGATACCCGTCTGGGTACGTAGCTTACTGGCGCTCTCGATTGTAATGATCTCTGCTCCTTTGATGCCGCCAATGCCAGCGGTCGAGTTTTTCTCGATGACTTCGCTGTTTCTCGCCTTCGAACAAGCCATTTGGGGATTATTCTTTGGCCTGATTTTGCACATGCTGTTTACCATTTTCACGACGCTGGGCCAGATAGTCTCTATGCAGATGGGCTTAGGCATGGCGATGATGAACGACCCTGTCAACGGCATGTCCGTGGCAATTCTTGGTCGTATCTTTCTGATTTTCTGCACCTTACTGTTTTTATCTCTCGAAGGCCATTTAGTGGTACTCGATGTTCTCATCCAGAGTTTTGTTGTCTGGCCAGTAGGTTCCGGTCTGACTTCAGCTTCTCTACAAGGCATCGTTAATTTATTTAGTTGGATGTTTGCATCAGCGCTGGCACTCGCCCTTCCTGCCATTGTCTCCATGTTGTTAGCAAACATCAGCTTTGGTGTGATGAACCGAGCAGCACCTTCATTGAATGTCTATGCATTAGGCTTTCCAATGACCATGCTGCTAGGGCTATTCAGCGTGCTCATTTCTGTGTCTGGTGTGCCGAGCCGATATACTGTGCTGGTCAACGACACCCTACGTTTTCTGAATCAATTCATGGTGGGGGGCGGATGAGCGAACAATCCTCTCAGGACAAAACCGAAAAAGCTTCCCCGCAGAAAATCAAGAAAGCGCGTCAGGAAGGTCAGATTCCCAGAGCGAAAGAGTTCACGACTGCCGCTATTTTTCTCGCTGTCGCCGTGTATTTCTATAGTCAGCTTCCAGTAATTTGGGAAAGCATTGCGGGTATCTTTCGCTTTAACATGGCACTGACTAAACAGGATTTAGCGAATCCTAAGCAAATGGTCGAGCAGCTCGGTCACAGCCTCGGCATGATCATTACGCTGCTTTTGCCAATGTTTGTCGTGATTATTGCTGTTACGCTTGCCAGTACTATGGTGCTGGGTGGATGGATGTTCCGTTTAGCGAACGCTTTTCCAAAGTTGAGTAAACTTAATCCGCTCAGCGGTATTAAGCGGATGTTTTCAACGCGTTCACTGGTTGAACTGCTGAAATCGACCCTCAAAGTACTGGTCATTTTTGGCGTGCTCTACGCTTATCTCGATAACCACCTACAACCTTTATTGGGCATGCAGCGACTTTCGCTGGAGCAAGGTGTGGTTAACGTCATGCAAATTCTATTCGATGGTCTGTTAATGATGGGGTTTGCCTTACTGCTATTCGGCGTTATTGACATCCCCTACCAACGCTGGGAGCACATGAAAGAGCTCAAAATGACCAAACAAGAGCTCAAAGAAGAATACAAAAACAACGAAGGACGCCCTGAGGTCAAGCAGCGTATTCGCCAGATTCAACAACAATTTGCTCGGCGTAAAATCGATAAGATGGTACCGACAGCAGATGTGGTCATCACCAACCCGACCCACTACGCCGTAGCAATGAAGTATGACCCTGCGTTATCAGACGCCCCATTTGTGGTTGCCAAAGGCGTGGACGAAACAGCGATGCATATTCAACGTATCGCTCGTGAAAATCAGGTTGAAATCATCAACTCGCCACCGCTTACCCGTTCCATTTACTACACCACTGCGATTGAACAGGCCGTTCCAAGCCAGCTCTATATTGCGGTGGCGCATATTCTGACGTATGTCATGCAACTCAAAGCATTCCGTACCGGAAATGGTGAAAAGCCAATGCCTTTACCTCACTTCACCATTCCAAAGCATTTGCAACACTGATCATCCGTATTTACCCAAGGACACCAACCTATGCTCAATCGGTTAAAACAGATACAACATTCCACAAAAGGCTTTGTCGGTATTCCGCTGGTCTTACTAATGGTGCTGGCTATGGTCATCTTGCCACTGCCGCCATTGCTATTGGATGCCTTGTTCACTTTTAATATCGTGCTCGCCATTTTGGTGCTGTTGGTCAGTACAACGGCTAAACGCCCACTCGACTTTTCCATTTTCCCAACCATTTTGTTGGTGGCAACACTATTACGACTGACGCTCAACGTCGCCTCAACTCGAGTCGTCCTGCTCGAAGGTCACAATGGTGGTGATGCCGCAGGTAAAGTCATTCAGGCCTTTGGTGAAGTGGTGATCGGCGGCAACTATGTAGTCGGTATGGTGATTTTCGTCATATTGATGATCATCAACTTCGTGGTGATCACCAAAGGTGGTGAACGTATTTCAGAAGTATCAGCACGTTTTACGCTTGACGCTTTACCTGGCAAGCAAATGGCAATCGATGCGGATCTCAATGCAGGTTTGATCGATCAGGAAGCTGCCCGTCAGCGCAGACGTGAAGTGGCAAATGAAGCTGATTTCCACGGTTCTATGGATGGTGCGTCAAAGTTTGTTAGAGGTGATGCTATCGCCGGATTGCTGATCCTGTTCATTAACATCACAGGTGGTATCAGCATCGGTGTGTTTGAACACGGACTTGCTGCCTCCGAGGCTTTTAAAACCTATGCGCTACTGACTATTGGTGACGGCTTAGTTGCCCAAATACCGTCACTGCTTTTGGCAACCGCAGCAGCCATTATCGTTACTCGCATCAACGACAGCGACAACGATATGTCAGAAACCATGCAAAAGCAGTTATTGGCTTCACCAGCTACTCTGTTTACTGTATCAGCGGTGATGTTAATCATCGGCATGGTACCGGGCATGCCTCATCTCGCCTTCTTTACTTTTTCCGCTGTGCTTGGATTTGCAGCCTGGCGGCAACACAAAAGCCCCGTTCATGATGCTCAGATTGAAGATGTCGAAGTACTCACTCAGGCCATGCAACAGGAAGAAACTCCGCTAAGCTGGGAAGACATTCCACATGTACACACACTGTCTTTAGCACTCGGTTACCGACTGGTTCATCTGGTCAACAAAGAACAAGGCGCGCCACTCACCCAACGGATCCGCGGCGTAAGACGTAATTTATCTGAGCAAGTCGGCTTCTTGCTACCGGAAGTGCGTATTCGTGACAACTTGAGCCTAAAACCCAACCAATACACCATTTCACTCAATGGAGAAACGATAGAGCAAGGCTTTATCGAGCCAGAGCGTTTGATGGCGATTGCTGTTGGCGAGACGTATGGCGAAGTCGATGGCATTCTTGGCAGCGACCCTGCCTATCAGTTGCCAGCAGTTTGGATTGAGCACACAGATAAAGCCAAAGCGCTCAATATGGGTTATCAGGTGGTAGATGATGCGACTGTCATCGCAACCCATATCAGTAAAGTGATCAAAACCCACCTTTCAGAGCTGTTTAATCACGATGATGTTGATGCCATGATGCAGAGGCTGACCCAGCAAGCGCCGAAGCTGGCAGAAGCTCTTGGCGCAGCACTCAATCCAGCACAGCAGCTGAAGGTGTATCGTCAACTTTTGCTTGATCAGGTGCCTTTGCAAGATATTCGTACTATCTCGAACACCATGCTTGAATCGTCTGAAAACACCAAAGACCCGATACTTCTGGCGGCTGATGTGCGATGCGCATTGCGCCATACTCTGGTCAACTTGATCGCAGGTCAGAAAGTGGAACTGAAGGTGTATGCACTCTCCGATGAACTGGAACAAATGCTGATGACATCTCTTCAGCAGGCACAAGCAAGTGGCAGTGTGAACCTCGACAGTTTCCCTGTGGAACCTAACATTCTGGCTCAGTTTCAACAAAATTTACCTTTGATTAAACAGCAGCTAAAACAGCAAGGGCTGGCACCAATACTCCTGGTTATGCCGCAGCTTAGACCGCTGATTGCCCGCTATGCTCGCACGTTTTCTCAAGGATTGGCGGTATTGTCATACAACGAAATACCAGAAACAAAACAAATCAACGTGGTAGGAAACCTTGGCTAACCTCAACTCACATCAGGCGATGTACAGATACATCGCCAAGCTCATGGAAGAGCACCTTGAGACCGAAGATGATCAAATCATCCATGAAGCATTGGTCCACAACGACATCCGGCATGCGTGTCAGGCTATCCGCTCAGCAGACTCAGGTGAAGTCGAATTTCAGCACCTGACACTCAGGTTTGGCGGAGACGGTGAACAAAGTGTGTATCAGTTCGACCTGTCTCAAAAGGTCAAGTACTGCCTAGATTTGTTCAGCCTGTACCTAGCGCTGCGCCAGACCCGCTTTCAACTAGATACATTTCATCCGGACTTAATCAGCAACGTCGTGGTTCCCCTTCAGGTCGAAGCTCTTGTCTGGCCGCAGGGTGAACATTTTTTGCAGCAAGTTATTCTCTGCCATAAGAAAGCGTTCGCGCATGTTATTCCTTCACTGCAACTTAGCCATTCATTAGGGTTTGCCTCGTCGGTAGAAAACCTGATCGAGCTTGTCGGAGAATATGCTTATGCACTGTGGTTTGAAGTCGCTCCGCCCTGCCCTTTACTTGAGCAGTTGGCTTGCTATGAGCCTGCAATGCTGAAACTCTCGGTGTCACTGGAAGATAAAGAGGACCGAATGGCCTTTTTGCCCATCGTTCGTTTTCTGAAAAAGCATAAATTAAAGTGGGTCGCCAGTCGGGTCGCCAGCCAAAAAGAGCTGAACCAATACAAACTGCTTGGCGCCAGTTACTATTTTGGTTACTTCAGTGATATCCCAACCTCACTCTCTTTTAAGACGTTTACCAACGAATACGAAGCCTAGTTAATCCACTAATTGGCGCTAACAGCACCAATTAGTGGAATCAACCTCACTAAATCAGCGCCAATTCTCTAAATATTCCAGTAATTTAAACTTTTTAATTAATCTTCGATATTTATCGTCCGCCTCCTGTTAGTGACCAGGGAAATCCTGAAGCCAAAATCTGAGTATTGTGAAAAACGAAGGAGACCATAATGGCTTTATCAATGCACACTAACTACGCATCACTAGTTACACAGAACACACTAAGCAGCACAAACGATCTACTCTCTACCGCTATGGAGCGCCTAAGTACTGGTATGCGTATCAATTCTGCAGCGGATGATGCAGCAGGTCTTTCTATCGCAAACAAACTTGAAGCACAGACTCGTGGTATGTCTGTTGCAATGCGTAACTCTCAAGACGCAATCTCAATGCTGCAAACGGCAGACGGCGCACTAGAGGAGCTGACTAACATTGCTTACCGCATGAAAGATCTTGCTACACAATCTGCGAACGACACGAATGGAGCTTCAGAGCGAACAGCACTAAACGCAGAATATGCGGAGCTAGGTAAAGAAGCAGAACGTATCTTGACTGAGACTTCATACGGCGCAGGCCAAAAGCTTCTATCAGGTGGTAAACTAGGTGCTGCAGTTCAATTCCAAATCGGTACGTCAGCAACAGAAATTTTACAATTAGACATCTCAACTGATTTAGGTAACATTAAATTCGATGCTGCCTCTATTGGCGACATCACAGACCTTGCTAACTCAACAACAGCAATCGGCACTGTTGATGGTCTGTTTGACACTATCAACAAAGTGCGTTCATCACTAGGTGCTAATATCAACCGCCTAGACCACACCATCAATAACCTAGCAAACGTATCTGAAAACACAGCCGCAGCGAAAGGTCGTATCACAGACGCAGACTTCGCTGTGGAATCTTCAAACATGACGAAGAACCAAATGCTAATGCAAGCGGGTACAACGGTTCTTGCTCAAACGAACCAAATGCCTAGCATGGCAATGTCTCTACTTCGCTAATTGGCGAGAGACACTCTTCTATTTATTTACTCCAGTGATTTTAGCCTCCCTTGCGGAGGCTTTTTTTCGTTTTAATACTCCTAGTCAAAACCTTTTTCATTTAACAAACCCTGCCATTTGGTCGCCTTAAAACATTGAGCAAAGCTGAGTTTCATTCAAGGAAGCAGCGGAACTCAGCAATGGGAAGTCGTACTTCCGCAAAACCAAGAATGAATGCATAAGTCATTGATATTTAAAAGCTAACTGCATGGCATTCATCTTGCTATTTCTCTAATTTAATCAGAAAGATGATGGTGGTATGAACCACAACGTTCATACACAAAAGACAAGGGAGTACTCTGATGAGTTCGATCGATCCAGCAACGATGGCACAGCAACTGGCAACCTTTGATGTCCAGTCGTTCAAACAGCGCTACACCACTCAAGCCTCCCAGTATCAGTCTCAACTGGATGCACTTGGCAAAGTTGAATCGGCATTGCGTGAATTCCGGACTGCTGTGAATGAGATGAACAACAGCACATCAGGAATCATCAAAAATAGCGCAACCGTGTCGAGTGAGGGTTTCTTCACTGCCAGTGCTGACTCCAAAGCGCTCAAGGGCAGTTACCAGATTTTTGTTGAACAAGTCGCGACAACGCACCAGGTATCAACGGGCATGCCTGCCGATCTGGAGTCTACAACGGAAGTGCCTCTGACTGGCACGCTCGAGTTTAAAATCAACGGCGAGACAATGACGCTGGATCTCTCCACTCTGGACAGTGACGGAGATGGTAAGGCAACCATGGCTGACTTAACTTCAGCCATCAACAATGACCCCGATAATCCGGGAGTAAACGCCACCTTGGTTCGCTCAGGTGGCAAAACCCACTTCATGCTCTCCAGTGAAGAAACTGGGGTAGCAAACAAGATTGAAGTCTCGGCGACAGGGACTGGACAGAGTTGGTTTGAAGATGCCTTCACCAACCTCAATCAAATCAGCGAAGCAAAAGACGCCATCATTTGGCTAGGGGCGAAAGACTCAGGCCTTAAACTCGAAGGCAGTAGCAATACGTTTAGTGATGCTATTGATGGCCTCGACATCACTGTCAGCAAAGCCCAAGAAGCCGGCGAATCGCCGTTAACCCTCAGCGTCGGTGGTGACAATGACGCCACTAAAGAGCAGGTCAACAAATTTATCGACGCCTATAACAAGTTGATGTCGACCGTTGACGAATACACCAAAGTAGACACGGAAAACAACACTCGGGCTGTTCTAGCCAGTGACCCTACCCTACGAGCGATTGAAAGCCAGGTGAAGTCTGTTGTGCGTGGAGATTTCGGTGGCCTTCGCCTGAGTCAGGTCGGTATTGAGATCGATCGTGACGGAAAAATGAAGCTCGATTCAGAAAAGTTCGAGCAGGCTCAAATCGATAACAGTACAGGCCTTGAAGCAATGTTCAACGGTGACGGCAACCTGCTAGATAGCATCGACACCATCATCGAGCCTTACCTGCAGTTCTCTTCCGGTTTGTTTAAATCTCGCAAAGAGGCACTAAAGCAGAACATTGATCGCATCAACGACAAACAGGTCGTGCTGGATCGTAAATACGATATGGCTTACGACCGCTACCTCAAACAATTCACCCAAATGAACACCATTATGCGCCAAATGAACCAAACCATGTCGATGTTTGGTTAACGGACACCAGGAGACGTTTTTATGTTAATGGACTCAGGCTACAACTCTTATCAACAAGTCGATCTTGATGCTCAGGCTGCCTCGGCAAACCCACATCAGTTGGTGGTGATGTTAATCGACGGTTTGCTCAACGAAATCGAACGAGTTCGAGGCCACATGGCCTCAGGTCGCCTTGCAGAAAAAGGGGCTGGCATTAATAAATGCATGAATATTTTGGTTGGCCTAGATAGCGCACTTGATGCAGAGAATGGCGGCGAAATCGCTGAGAACCTCCACCAGCTATACGACTTTTGTCAGGTTGAGCTTTATCAGGCAAGCGTACAAAACAACCTGGACAAACTCACCAGTGTGGAACATGTCATGAACAATATACGTGAGGGGTGGATGAGTTTTGGTCAGCAAGCATAAAGTGTCCCCTGAACGATTTCGCCATCTCGCGAAACTGATTCATATCGCGACAAAAACCCAGGACTGGCAAGGTCTGAAACGCTATGACCTTCAATTGAGAGAGCTGCTGGAGAGCCATCAGCCCTACCTCAAAGATCCTAGACTCGCGCCTGTCATTACCGAAGTGAAAGCTGTACACAAACAAGCTTTTGACGCACTGGATAAGGCCATTAACGAACTGGAAGCAGAGATTAATGTTGTCGACGCTCAGCATGAGCGTGCAAAAGCTTACCAGCTTGCGATGACCATGGAGTACTAGCAATGAACACACCTTCACTGCACACCATGACAGGTCAAAGACCAGAGCAGTTCTCCGCTGACGGTACGATCCAAAAAGCCCGTGGATTCGGTCAACCTGCCGAACAGAACACTGGCTTTACTCTCATGGGGCAACCAGCATCGACGCTTACTGGCAGTCAGCCAAATGCTGAACAAACTGTCGTGACCTTAACAGATGATAGCGAGGAAATGCTAGGGCAGGAAAATAGCTCAGATAATACGACTACGCTACCGATTGAAAACCCTCATCGACTGAAAGAACACTCTGCAACCACGGACGCTTTAGCTTTGCTACAGCTGAAACAAAAGCGAGTAGCAAGCGGTGCTCAAACGTTCGATGCTATGACAGGCTCAGTGGGCACAAATTCGTCAGACAGAATGACACCGCAGAGTATAAACCATCAATTGGTGAAGCAGACAAGCGGGCCTTTGAGTATCGACACGCCTGTAAGCCAGAGCCCATCAGTTCAGAATGTTCTGCAAACCTTGGCCTCAACACAAGCACAGCCACAGCCTCAAACCTCTCACCAGCAACCTATAGCAACGTCTGTACAAACAGCAGAGTGGGCAGCGGTAAAAGTTGATACCAGTGCGGCTAAGTGGGGCGAACAAATGATGCAGGTGTTGCATGACAGAGTCTCACTTCAAGCACAACAAAGCATGCAAGAAGCCAAGATCCGTCTAGATCCGCCAGAGCTTGGAAAGCTGGACTTGCTGGTACGCGTTGATGGCGACCGCCTCAATGTGCAAATCAACGCTAATGCGGCAGCAACCCGCGAGGCCTTGCTTCAGGTTTCTGACCGGCTGCGAGCGGAGTTGCAAGACCAGAACTTTGTCCATGTCGACGTCAACGTAGGCTCAGGAGAAAGTGAACGCGACCAGTCACCTCATCAAGGTGAACAGCAAACACACATTTTCGATAGTCGCGAGTTTGCCAATTCAGACAATCCCAATGATCCATCAGAGCATTGGCTCAGCACACACGCATAATTAGGAATAGGGTTATGACAAAAAAACAAATGATCGCGGTATTTTCAGCGATGATCCTCACCAGTGCCCTGGTTTCAGCCGCAACCGTAGTTGGTGGAATTTGGTTCTTAAAGCAATCGGGGAATAGTACCAATTCAGAATCATTTTTCGCAGATTCTCCCCTTGCCTTCCTTACCGAAGAACGCAACCCAGCTCAGACGCCTAGTTTCCACTCACTGGACAAAATTGTCCTCAGCGTTAAAGGAAAGCGCCAGACCCACTTCGTCATGCTGGAAGTCGCGATTGAAACTCGCCGCCCAGAACGCATTCAAAATATTGATGACTACATGCCAATTGTGCGCAATTCACTACTGAAGCTTTTCAGCGACAAAACCTACGAAGATCTGCATCAGGACGGCGCAGTTAACCTGCTCCAGAATCAGGTCAAACAAACGGTGCTGCTAGCCTTTGAGAAAACCGACATTCTTCGCGATATCGATGACGTCTTGCTGACGAAATACGTCGTGCAATAAGGAGCACGGCCCATGTTGGATATGAACTTTCAGGAAGAATACGGCGTCGAAGGTGAAATCAGTTCACCTTCCATTCCTATTGATGAGAACAAGTTGCTCAAACAGCACCAAGTGCTGGTCAACCGTATCGTCAATCAACTCAGAGCCCATGCTACACCGCATTGCAGCATCGAAGACATGCAGCAAATTGGCCTTATTGGTTTACTGGAAGCGGGCCGTCGATACGGAAACGTTGAGGACCCCAACTTCCCTGCCTTCGCGGTCTGTCGGATCCGCGGATCAATACTGGATGAGTTGCGCCGGCTTGACTGGCGATCACGAAAAACGCGTCAACAAGCTCATGAGCTCAATGATGTCACTCGTGATCTGATGCGCTCTCTTGGCCGGCAACCGACCGATGCCGAAATCATTAAAGCATTGGGAACAGACGAACAAGACTATCTGACTCGCCAAAATGCGGCACTGGCTGGAGAAATGCAAAGCCTGGATCAATTGATTGAAAACGGTATCGAAGCACAATCTGACGCTGTTTATGACGGAATGTCCCATGAGCAAACTCGTCGCAGTCTTGAATTTGCTCTGAATAAGCTGCCCAAAAGAGATCAACTGCTGCTGACGCTGTTTTATCAACACGAACTCAACCTTCACGAAATCGCATTAGTGCTTGATCTGACGCCTCCGAGGATTTGTCAGCTACACAAGCAAGCACTCAAACAACTCAACCACTACTTATCCTCCTAGGAGTCACAAATGCAAAAGTTTTTTGGAGCCATCACCGTCTTACTGTGTGTCTTTGGCGGATATATGTGGGCGGGCGGTAAGCTTGGCGCTATCTGGCAACCGGCTGAATTTCTGATCATCATTGGCGCCGCTGCTGGCTCGCTGATCATAGGTAACCCGCCACAAGTCCTGAAAGAGATGCGTCAGCAAGTTCGTGCCACCATCTCTGCACCACGCGAAGAATACGAATACTACATGGAGCTGATGGCTCTGCTTAACAACTTGCTTGAAACAGCGCGCAGCAGAGGCTTTAAGTTTCTCGATTCTCATATCGAGGCTCCAGATCAGAGCTCGATCTTTCTCGCCTACCCTAAAGTTGGTTCAGATTACCGCCTAATTTCATTTATTACTGACAACTTGCGTTTAATGGCCATGGGGCAAATGTCGCCTCACGAATTAGAAGGTTTACTGGAACAGGAAATCGAAGCCATTCAAACAGAAATGCTACTCCCTTCTCGCTCAATGCAGAGAACGGCTGAAGCACTGCCGGGCTTTGGTATCTTGGCGGCAGTCGGCGGCATCATCATTACGATGCAGGCTATTGACGGCTCAATCGCTCTTGTGGGTTACCACGTTGCAGCGGCTCTGGTTGGAACATTCGTTGGTATCTTCGGTTGTTACTGCTGTCTTGATCCACTTAGCAATGCCATGGCACAGCGCGTGAAGCGCAACATGACCGCATTCGAGTGCGTCAGAGCAACGCTTGTGGCTTATGTAGCGAAGAAGCCAACCTTACTTGCCATCGATGCTGGCCGTAAGCACATCCAGTTAGACATTAAACCGACATTCAATCAGATGGAGAAGTGGCTCGCTGAGCAGGAGGGGTAATGCAAAGACAAGAACAGGTGGTATTCAAACGAACAAAAACCGTCGATGACGATGAATTTCATGGAGGTGCCTGGAAGGTCGCTTTCGCTGATTTCATGATCGCCTTAATGGCACTGTTTCTGGTCTTATGGGTGATGCAGGTTGTTGACAAAGAGGAGCGTAAGGCGATTGTCGCTCACCTTCAGAGTGCGAGCGTGTTTGATAAGAGCTACGGGAATCCGTTTGATACCTCGCAAAGTATCTCTCCTATTGATTTGGCCGCCGACTCTTCCGTACCGAGCCGACATGATTCTACCCACATTGTCAGTTCATTCTTTCAGGGTGATGGTGAAGGTCCGGAAACAGACTCTCTGATTCCCGGAACGTTCGACACACAGGAACGACTGGCGGCACTGGCGAAAGTCATTCAGGAAGCGGTTCGACAAATCAGCGCTCAGGGGAATGTCAATGTCACCGTAACACCACAAGGTCTACGGATTGTTCTTCAAGACGACTACAAACAGCACATGTTTGGTCGTGGTGGCTCTGAATTGACGCCATTCTTCGAAGATTTGCTTCTTGCTTTAGCGCCTGTATTTAAACGTGTCGAGAACCCACTGATCATCAGCGGTCATACTGACTCTACTCGCTTTAAAGGGCATGTTGAGCGTCGCTCGAACTGGGAGCTGTCCGCGTCACGTGCGAATGCCGCTAGGCACACTCTGGTTGCCGGAGGGATGCCCGACGAGCGAGTATTGCAAGTCACAGGGATGTCAGATCGCGCCTTACTTAATGGTGATGAACCGGAATCAAGTGAGAATCGACGCATTGAGCTGTTTATCCTCACCACGCCAGCCGCCAAGGTATTGGAAACCTTCTTTGGTAAGAATGCTGGCAGCGAACTGCAAAAAGCCAAACAGAAGGCGGAATTTAATCAGCCGGTTATTCGCCAAGAAGTGATTAACTTTTCAGATACTCAAGCTCCTTCGAAGCCAAAGCTTCAGCAACTTTAACTCTCTCAGGCGCTCTTGCAGCGCCTGTTAACTCAAACGTAAAAGCACATGCCTCAATATACGGTCCGACACGCAAAAAAAGATGGATTACAAAAAGCCTTTATGTGGCTGATTGTCATCGACTACGTGTTGCTTTCTTTGTTTCTCAGTCAGCTGTATAACCTGACTCTAAACGGAGGCACGGCCATCAGCACTCTGTTGCTACTCTACAATGTACTACTCACTTTTCTCTGCTTTCAGCGTACCGATAAACGCGACTCTTACATTATTTACCCAACGTTATCGGCAACGCTACTGGCTTTCGTCTGCTTCCTGTACTTCTTCTTTCTGGTCTGATGCGACTTTCCTTTAGGCAAAAAAATGCTCTTCAATTAATGAAGAGCCAAGCGAGCAATAAAAATCGGTAAATTATTTTAGCTGGGCTTCCGCCTTAGCTTCTCATTAACGCCACCACAGAATGACGTTTTACGTTCGCCTGAGCATTGAGTGCCATAAAGGCTGTCGAGAATTGGCCAGAGTTCTCATCGAATAGTTTAAGTTTGTCTTCGACTTGGTGAGCAGAAATAACCGAAGACTGCTTATGAAGTGTTTGCATTTGCATTGTCAATTCAGAGCCAATTACACTCGCCTGCTCTAGCCCTACCTGTACTTGACGGAAGTGCTGATTAACCTTAGCAATGGTCTGTTTAATGCCTTCTCGAGAGCTTAAATCGAAACTCAGCTCCGCAATGCCTTCTGGCTCTGCTTTGAGCGTCATAACATTGGATTGCCCTGCAGGAAAGCGATGCCCCTGACCAGTGACCATCACCTTCTGCTGCATTTGTTGATAAGCCTTCTCGGAGGATTCAAATAGAATGGTACCGTCCTCAGACAACGTGGCTCTGAGCCCAAGAGGAATCAGACTCCGGTCTAACATTTTGACGGTTTGCTTGCCCTCAGACTGACCATCAAACTGAACCATCACTGAGTTGCCTTGCGGGAAATCAAGGCGAATTTGCTCAGCTTTGTCGCTCAAACGATGGATGTTAAGACCAGGGATTGAGAAACGGCGCATATCCGCTTTGTCGATCTTGAGCTTCAACTCGTTGTCGATCACTTTGTTACCGTCAAAACGTGCGCTATCTAAAATGCGCTCTATGTTAGCTTTGGCTCCTGTTAAGCCTTCTTTTAAACCAGCAACATTACCCGCTCCAAGATTCATTGCCCGAGTGAGGCCTTGCTTTATCTTGGCTAATTCACCGCCAATGGCTTGCAAAGAGCGTGTCGCAATCTGAACTGAAGTCGCATTTTGCTGCCCCTGAGTAAGCAAAACACCAGACACCGAATACGATGCTGGTGTTTGGTTTTGGGCAGCTAGTTTACGCTGCCCTATGCCACCGTGAGACTCCGAAGAACGAGGAGGAGAAATAGAAGCTCTATCGTGCCCGGTCAATCTGACATTGTGGGGGCGAACCTCAACTGTGCTCATTACCATATTTCAATTCCTGCTTATCAGATGCGGTCGAATAAGTTGAGATCGTTAATCTTAACGTAGCTGGCTTGAGTCGCTTGCAATGCGGCCATGTAATTACTCAAACGTACTGAGGCTTCACCATAGTCTAGTGCGGAGAGATCGCTGCTGACCTTATCGACAAACAACTTATTCTCACCATGAGCACTATCCATCAAATCCAGGTTGTTGTGACGACCACCCATTTCAGTCATCGCAGCTAACACGTTGCTGGACGTTGCTTCGATAGAGCTGAGCGTCGATTCAACCGTAGTTCGAAAAGCTGGCGTGGGTGATTGGAACTCTGCAATCAAAGCATCAAGATCGTTAAGAACGTTATTGCCACCCAGATCCAGAATTTCCTGTGCAGTCATATTGGATTCCATCGTGACACCTTTCGCTACTGTCACAACACGTTTATCGCTGTTGCCTTGGATTACGTAGCTCCCACTCGCGTTAGACAAAGCTGCCGTGTCTGTTTTAGTTCCGGAGAACAAGTAACGGCCTTCTTCATCCTGAGCGTTAAACGATGAAACGACAGAAGAACGTAGACTTTCAAGTTCGCTGATAATGCCAGTACGATCGCTGTCGGTTAACGTACCATTAGCTCCCCATAGAACCAGTTCGTTCATCTTCTTCAGGCTTTCATTCACTGAGTCAAGTTGAACTTCCTGGTTGGATAATGCGGTCTTCACATTGGAAATGTTGGTCTTGTACTGGGTAATGGCTGAGCCTTCACGCTCTAAGTTAAGCAATTGAACTGATGCCATTGGATCATCAGACAATTTGGTCAGACGTTCACCGGTAGACATTTGCTGCATAACTTGTCCAAGTCCGGCGTTATTAATCTGCAAGCTTTGCAGCATCATCTGACTGAATTGAGTATCGCTAATTCTCATCTGATTTCCCTGTAATTAGAATAACTGAAGAACGGAATCAAACAGCTGATTTGCTGTGCTGATCACTTTCATGTTGGCGTTGTGAGCGTTGGCAAACGTCATTAAGTTTGCCGCTTCTTCATCACTGTTTACTGCGCTGACGTTATCTCGGGCGGCCATTGCTTGTTCGCTCATCGACAGCTTCGCCTGATAATCCGCATCCGCCTGACGTGCTTTGATGGCTGTTTCTCCCACCATAGCAGCAAACGCATCGTTTAATGTGACTGAACCAAAACCACTGATTGACACAGCTTTATTGCTAACTGCAATTAAGCTGTCCAGCACATCGGCATTGCCAGGATTGCCGTCACCAGACAAAGCAAGCTCCTCTGGTTTGAGGTCGGTAATCGTCAGGCTTGCAGCTGGGTTAGCAGGGTCGTAACTGAACAAGGGCTTACCAGTATTGCCATTGAGGTCTTGGCCGGTTACCAGCAATGCGTTGAATTCATCAGCAAGTGCCTTAGCCATATCATCAATCGCAGAACGGTATGGTTTTAGCACCTCCGTCTGATAGTCGGTCAGTGCGCCAACTTGCCCACCCGGTGTATCAGTAATCGCAAAACTCTGAGTACCAAACTCAACATGCAAATCGGCAAGATATGGATCGCTTGGATCAGGCACGGCCTTAAGCACAGCGGCATCCCCACCCATGACCAGTGGCTGTCCAGAAGAAAGCGTAACCTGCAAGCTGCCATCGGCCTGTGACGTCGTTTTCACTTCCACAACTTTAGACAACTCACCAATTAACGCATCACGAGTATCCATTAACTGAGCAGGGTTCCCCCCTGTGCCTTCCATCTCAACAATCTGTTTGTTCACATCAGCGATGTTACTCATCAAGCTGTTGGCATGAGAAATAGCCGCATTACGCTGGTCATTGACGTCTTTATGCTGGTGAGAAAGCGATTCGGTGAGCGTATTAAAACGACGCGCGAGGGCTTCTGATTCATTAATGATCTGCTGGCGATAAGGGACCGACTCTGGTTTTACCGTTGCATCATTCAGGGCTGAAAATAGCGTATCCAGACCAGCTGAGAGGCTGAAACCGTCAGCGCCAAGCGTATTTTCCAGCTGACTCATCGTGCTACTGTAGCGAGTGGCGTAAGCGGAAAGGCTGTTTGTCGCCCAAGTTTGCTTGACCAGAAACTCATCCGTTACTCGACGGATGCTGGTCACTTCAACGCCCAGTCCTGGGCTTAGCTTGTCGTGTTTCGTTCCACCAACAGAAGCCATCAAGGCTTGTTGACGGCTGTATCCCGGTGTGTTGATATTGGAGACGTTCTGCGCCGTGACATCCAGTGCCACGCGATTCGCATTGAGGCCGGAAAGGGCGATATTGACGAGGTTCATTTACAGCTCCATTTTTCGAATCAATGGTTGGGCGAAGGCGGTGGTCACGCTGACTTCGCCCAACATTTGTCTAACTGAGGCGACCGTCTCCTGAGTGGAATAAAGCGTTTGGCCCGAATTAGACGTTACAGATGCTTCAGCGTGTGAGCTTGCTTCCACCTCATTGAGGTTGTCATTTGCCGGTAAGTCTGACACGCTGGTTTCAAATTCCACTTCCGAAATCGAAGGACTGAGCTGCTTAATCAACATTTCTGAAATGCCAGAATGCTGTTTCTTAGACATTTCAATCGCTAGCTGACCATCGTACATATCGCGAAAAACACCTTGTTGCTGGCTGGAAAACGGACTGTCTTCATCGGCCAATACGTCACTGCTACTGCGCATCTGGCGCAGCACCATCTGCAAAAACATCGCTTCAAACTGGCCCGCTACTGTCTCCAGTGCGGCTCCCTGTTCGTTGCTGTTCTTTATGTTCATCAGAGCGCTGTTATCGTGATAAAGCACCGAGTTCATTTGTGACTGTTCATTCAGTCCGTCAAATTTCATAAAAACTCCTTAAATCACTACCAGCTCTGCATTCAATGCACCTGCTTCATGCAAGGCTTGCAGAATCGACATCAAATCCGTTGGCGTCGCCCCTAAACTGTTTACCGCACTGACGATCGTGTTGAGTTCTGTACCCGGAGGCCAGATCACCATTTGTGCTTGCTCTTCGCTGACGTCTAATAACGATTGGTCGACAACTTTTGTTTCACCGTCAGCAAACGCGTTCGGCTGACTGACCTGCTGCGACTCGGCAATGGTGACCGTTAAGTTTCCATGACTCACCGCCGCTTCACTGACCTTGACGCTCTTACCTATCACAACGGTACCGGTACGAGAGTTAAAAACGATGCGCGCAGGCTTACGTCCTTCCGCCACGCTGATTTCTTCCAGCATGGACATCATGACAACACGCTGCTGGCTGTCCTTGGGTGCTTTGACGCTGATACGAACATTGTTCTTTGCTACTGCGACCTTAGGTCCGAAAATGTTGTTGATTTCACGAGCAATATTCTTAGCTGTCGTAAAGCTTGGTTTTCTCAGGTTCAGTACCACGTTATCTTGCTCTGAAAAGTCATTGGGTACTTCTCGTTCGAGTGTCGCTCCACCAGGGATACGACCTGAGGTAGGAGTATTAATGACGATTTTAGAACCGCTTTTTCCTTCAGCAGACACGCCGCCCACGACGACGTTGCCCTGAGCAACGGCATACACCTCACCATCGATGCCGCGCAATGGTGTCAGCAGTAAGGTACCGCCTCGCAAGCTCTTGGCATCACCGATGGAAGACACCACTACATTCAATGTCTGGCCCGCACCTGCCATCGGTTCAACGGTTGCAGTGACGCTCACTGAAGCCACATTGCGCAACTTAGGGTTGGTACTGTCGTCGATTTGAACACCAAATTGTCGCAACATGTTAGTGATGGATTGCGCGGTAAATTTAACCTGATTGCGGTCGCCCTGCCCGTCTAGGCCAACCACTAGACCGTAACCAACCAATTGGTTTTCACGAATACCCTGAACATCAACTAAGTCCATGATAGGGATTTCAACTTCAGCTTGAGCAGGTAACGCTGCCCCTAGTGACAACACCAGCAGCATCCCCATCAAGAATGAATCTCTTTTATTGGCAACCCTCTTCTCATGCGCAGAGCTAAATCGGAGAGAAAGAGAGCTAAGAACGGTGATAAACATTGTCATTTTCTGTTTCATTAAAACGGCATCCAAGGACTGTTGAAGAATTGGCTTAACCAGCCAGCAGCATTACTATCAGCTAAAGTGCCTCGACCTGAGTAAGTAATTCGCGCATCACCGATTCGTGCGGAAGAGACCTGATTGTTACGGCTGATATCATCAACACGTACGATGCCAGTTAGGCGAATGAACTCATCCCCTTGATTGAGACGAATCCATTTTTCTCCACTGATACGCAAGACACCATTAGGCAGCACTTCATGAACTGTTACTGTTATAGCGCCTTCGAGCTTGTTGCCCTGAGAGCTGGAAGCACTACCATCAAAAGCGCGTTGAGCGTCGACGCTGGCGGCGAGCTCATCGATGGTTTTGCCTCCTAAACTCGGTGCAGCAAAACCAACGCTCGAGTTCTTGCCATACTTGGTATCGGCTTTTTTGCTCGATTCCGTTTCTTCGGAAAGGACGACCGTGAGCATATCGCCAACACGGTATGCTCGCCTGTCCTGAAACAGGGTCATGGAGTATTGATGACGATAAAGGCTGCCGTTTTGTGCAGCTGGAAGTGAATAATCCAGCGTAGGTGGTGCGTATTTTTTTTCATCAGGCTCAGGAGGCGTAAACTCCTGACGACCAGCGCACCCAGCAAGCAAAATGACAACCAGAGGCCACACTCTCAATAATGCCTTCATTCCCTGTTCCTTTATTACCTAACGGTTACACCGACTGAGCGACAAACTTCAGCATGTCATCCGCAGCCGAAACGACTTTGGCGTTCATCTCGTAGGCACGCTGTGTCGTGATCATGTCGACCATTTCCTCCACCACCTGCACGTTTGAGCCTTCTAAAGAGCCTTGCTTAATGCTGCCTACGCCGTCTTCTCCGGCAATCAGCTCATCCGCCTGACCACTGGCTTCCGTTTCACGGAACAAGTTTCCGCCCACGGCTTCTAGGCCGGCTGGGTTGATGAATTTCGCCAAGGTGATTTGACCGAGTTCTTGTGGTGCAGTGCTGTCAGCTGTAGTAGCGGACACCGTGCCATCCACACCAACAGAAACCGATAACGCGTTCTCCGGGATCTGGATTTGCGGCTCTAAAGGCAGGCCTTGGCTATTAACCATCAAGCCTTCCGAATTAACGTGAAACTGGCCGTTGCGGGTGTACATGATCTGGCCATCGGAATTTTCGATCTGAAAAAAACCTTGCCCCATCACAGCAAGATCCAACTCCTGACTGGTGTTTTGTGTATTGCCTTGAGTGAAGACCTTCTGTGTACCCACCACACGCACACCACTACCTAACTGAACGCCTGCTGGCAGCTCGTTAACCTGATCCACCAGCGAACCCGGTTGGCGTTGAATGCTGTAAAACAGATCTTCAAACACCACTCGGTCACGCTTAAAGCCAACGGTATTCACGTTTGCCAAGTTATTGGAAATGGCGGTCATTTTGGTGTCTTGGGCTGCCATGCCCGTTTTACTTACCCATAAAGCTGAGTGCATTTTCTACTCCTTGCGCCGCGCCTAGCGTGACGACATTAATTTGTTACCGGCCTGCGCCAAAGTCTCTGCGGTTTTCATCATCCGCACCTGCATTTCAAAGTTACGTGTCAGAGACATCACGTTCAGCAGTTCATCTATCGCTGATACGTTACTGCCTTCAATATGCTCTGGCGCAAGTTGAACGGTTTGGTCAACCTCAAATGGGTTGCCATCAACGCTGTGAAGCAAGCTATCGCTCTCTTTCTGCAGTTGATTGGTTTCCGGCTTCACCAACTTCAACGTGCCTACTTCAAGCTCAGCACCACCACCCGGAGGCACGACAGAAATACGACCACGTTCGCTGATTTCAACTTTCTGATAATCTGGCAGAACCAAAGGGCCACCTTCACCGATAACCGCGAAGCCATTAATAGATAAAGCGCCAAACGGGTCGACTTTGATGTTACCTGCACGGGTATACGCTTCCTGACCATCTGCAGTCTGAACGGTCAGATAGCCTTCCCCCATAACGGCAACATCCAATGCGCGGCCTGTTTTAACGATGTCACCTTCATCAAAACGAGTAGACGCAGAGTTGGTCACAACCATAGTACGGCCATCAAAACCTGAGCCCTGAAGCTGTACACTCGAGACACGCTCCATATCAGCACGAAAACCAGCGGTATCCGCATTGGATAAGTTGTTTGAGCGAACATGCTGAGCCTTGAGTACTCGACTCGCGCCAGATGTTGCAGTGAATAGCAAACTGTCCATATCAGGCTCCGTTAGATTGCGTTAAACAACGCCTGAGTCAGTTTGTCATTAGTCGAAATGGTTTTTGCATTCGCCTGATAGTTGCGCTGTGCTGTCATCAGGTTGACCAACTCGCTCGTCAGATCGACGTTTGAACCTTCTAGCGCTCCCGGTGTTAAATCACCCAAAGTGCCAGAACCGGGGACACCCATTACTGGCGCACCTGAGCTGAAGCTTTGAGTCCAAGCAGTACCGCTGACTTTTGAGAGGCCTTGAGGGTTAGCAAAATCCGCCAGCACAACTTGGCCCTGCAATTGAGACTGACCGTTTGTGTATGTGGCGTAGACCATGCCATTGTCTTCGACACGAACACCCGCCAGCTCGCCTGATGTGTAACCATTCGGGTTGTTAGTACTGACACCAAAGCCTGTGCCAAACTGAGTGCTGCCTGACAGGTCAATGTCGATGCTCATTGGGTTTGCGCCCGCAGCCGGGAACGAAACGTTATAAGCGCCTGTCGGCGTCGCAATTGAACCATCTGGATTGAACGTCATCGCCACAGTGGAAACCGCGCCCGCACCTCCATCAACTTGAACATTCACTTCCCATGCATTGTCAGCGGTCTTAGTGAAGTACTGAGTAACGGTATGTGGCTTGCCTTGAGAGTCGTAAACTTTTGTCGTGTAAGAAGAGTTGAATGAATCAGTATTGTTAGGGTCAAACGGATTCACGGTCTGATCGACAATCGAATTCGTTGCATCTAGGTTGGCAATGAACTCCATCTTATCAGTCGCTTTAGCCGCCAATGAGGATGTCGAGATCTTGATATCACCCGTTGCACCCGTGAGCAGATTGTTGTTCCCATCAACGCTGTAACCTTGCAATTTGGCGCCCGTGTTACCGATGACGTAATTGTCTTTATCAGTGCCAAATACACCTGAACGGGTGTAAAGCAATTGCCCCGCGCTGTCTTTGGTCACAAAGAAGCCATTGCCATTGATCGCCAGATCCATTGCACGACCCGTTCCGCTCACCGAACCATTTTTATCAAAGTTTTGGGAGATGGAAGCGACTTCCACGCCGCCTGGCTGCATTCCGTTGTAAACAGCCGCAAACTCAGTACGTGCTCCCTTGAATCCGTAAGTCGATGCGTTGGCAATATTGTGGCTGATGGTATTCAGCTCTGTGTTGGTCGCATCAAGACCGCTTAGGGCAATATTAAAACTCATAACTAACCTCTGTCTTCCTTATTGGTTAAGCACCAAACTGAGTGATTTGATAGAAAGGTACGCTGCCAACACCTTCGATGTTAACGAACGCTGCGCCGCCTGAGCTTGGGATACGAACTTGCTCAACCTGACCGGCTAAAAGAATGTTTGGAGCAGATTGCCCCTCCTGAACCTGAACAGATACCATATATTTTCCTGGTTTAAGACCGAGCTCTTCAGGGTTGATACTAAAATCCACGTCACCCGCGGGATGAGCGCCTAAAGGCACTTTGGTTGACTGGCCGAACTCATCGGTAACAACCAGATTGACTTGGCTTGAAGGATGTTGAAGCTCAATTTTTCCACCTTGAACTGCGTCACCCATTTCAAACTCATTACCAGAAACAAAAACCGTCTGACCAACCAACCCGGCCGTAGACAGAACTTGCATGTTATCGAGCAAAACCATGCTGTTTTGCATCATTGACGCCATGTTCTCTGTACTTTGTACCTGAGAGAACTGTGCCAATTGACTAACATACTCAGTGCCATCAAGTGGGTTAAGCGGATCCTGGTTCTGAATCTGTGCCACCATCAAGCTGATGAATTCGTTTTCTAACGATGTAGCACTATTGGCATCTTGTGGGTTACCAGTCACCGAGGTGGTATTTGCCCCAGAGCCTACTGGAGTGTCAGAAGATAAAGCGTTGTAAGAAGCGATGCTCATTAGCTGCCCTGCCCTAGTCTAAGCAGGCCTTGCTGCATACTTTTTACATTGCTAAGCACTTCAACATTGGTCTCGAAGCTACGGGTGGCTGACATCATATCTGCCATCTCAGACACAACGTCGATATCTGGGTAGTAAACATACCCCTCGTCGTTAGCCAGCGGGTTACTCGGCTCAAAGCGTTTTTCCGCCTGACCGGCACTCTGGACAACATCGACAATTCTCACCTCAGCATTTGGGTAACTCTCTTTACTCGCTGACAACTGAGTTTTGCTGTAAACCGTAGCAAACACAGGTTTTAGCGCCTTGTACGCGTCATCTGGATTGGCAGAGACAGCATCCGCGTTAGCAAGATTACTCGCGACAGTATTCAAGCGTACTGTCTGAGCATTCATTGCTGAGCCAGCAATCGAGTAAATATCGGTAAATGACATGATTAACGTCCCTCTATCACTTTCGCCAGTCCCTGAAATTTCATGTTCAGAAAGGTCAGACTGGTCTGAAAGTCCATGTTGTTTTGTGTGAATTTGCCCTGTTCAACCCCCAGCTCGACTGTGTTGCCATCTTTGCTGTTCTGATAAGGAATCGAGTACATAGAAGAGACCTGCAGTTTAGGTACTGGTTTGTTCACTCCATGAGGTGATAACTGATTCATTACAGTGGTAAAACTCAGGTCCTTAGCCAGATACCCAGGGGTATCAACATTTGCTAGGTTACTGGCAAGGACTTTGGTACGCTGAACCCGAAAATTCAGCGCATCAGGGTGAACACCCAACGCATTTTCAAATGAAATTGCCATGTCTCTTTCCTTTAAAGTCGTCTCGAATAAGGATGAATAAGACAAGATGCATGCCACAAAAATAACAAAACAAAATCAATGACTTACAAAAAAGAAAGGAAATGCAATTTCCGCATTACGGAAGTATTGAAAAGCCAGAGGAACCGAATTGCTTCCTCTCTAAACTGGGCTGTATTAGTCAGTACCATGCTGTCTAGTCAGGCCGTTTTAAGCAGTGAAAATATCGGCGCCAAGCAATCCATTATTCAAGCCGTAGAGGCCGACTTTAGACAACAGGTCCAGACTCAAGCCGACAACAGACAATGGGGAGACTATCAACTCGATTACGATATTCGTGTCCCTGCTGCTGCAGAGCATCTGCCTATTTGCCCCAAACCGCTGAATATTTCAGGTATCGACAACAAAGTGCTCCCTGTCGGCAACCTAAAACGTGCCGTCAGCTGCGATGTGCCTTCAGCGAACTGGCGTATCAATGTCGCCATCAAATCTGCGCTGACACTCAATGTGGTCGTCACCAAAACAGGCATCAATCGAGACCAAGCGATTTCACCGATGAACCTTAAGCTTGAAAAGAGAACCCTTAGTCGGGAGCAAGATTTCTTCACCCAGCTCTCTCAAGTTTCCGGCATGGTTGCCTCTAGGCGCATACGTTCGGGCCAGATATTAGATCCAAGAAAATTAGAGTCCACGCCTCTAGTCGCGAAAGGTAATCAAGTGGTGATTACCGCCTCCAAAAACGGATTTACTGCATCCACCAAAGGTGTCGCCCTTGAGCAAGGAACGCGTGGTGAACAAATTGATGTGCAGAACAGTTCTTCAGGAAAAGTCATTAAAGCGGTGGTCACTGGACTGAATCAGGTACAGACCCAATTCTGATTTTTGGACTCCGGTTATCATTTTCGTTGTTTATGACTCGTAAAGAGATAATCATTTCAGGTAGATATAAAAAAGTGATTACTTTGACTTAATGTTTCGCGCATCATGGTCGCATTAAACCTGTAACCACGATGACTAAGGAACCCATTGATGAAAATCGACAAAGTTGCAGGCGGCCACGTACCCCAAACCAGCCTAAACCAAGCTTCCAAGAAACCCGCAGAATCTTCGGCTGCTCAACCGATTTCAGAAGCCATGGTCAATACCAATACTGCTGCAATCGACAAAGCACAGGCAGAAATGCAATCACTGCCTAACGTAGATATGGAAAAGGTTGAACAAGTCCGTAATGCGCTGGTAAAAGGCGAGTTGGCACTGGATACCAAAGCGCTATCTCAAGCGGTTCTACAGTTTCATACTGGTCACGAGTAACGCAGGCTGGAGTTCAATATGGCATCTGAAACCTCTCGCATGATTCAGCGCTTTCTCACCTCCATAGGCGATGACATCAAGTCGTATCGCCAATTAGCGACACTGTTACAAGAGCAAAAATCGCTGTATTTGTCTTTTGATGCAGCGAAACTCAACCAAAATCTTGCCGAGCAAAAACCATTGCTTAGAAAGCTTGATCTACATGCAACTGAACGTAGCCAGACCATGAAAGCTTTACGGCTGACTAGCGACCAAGCAGGTATTAGCAAACTTTTTTCTGTATTACCGCCGTCGTTGTCAGGCAAAGTTCATGTACAATGGCGCGAACTAGAATCTCTGGTTAAGCAGTGTCACGCACTCAATCAAGAGAACGGCCACAGCTCTGCCAGTTTTCATGAACTGATGTGTCATGTCACTCAACCAAGCCAACATACTTATGAAGAGCAGCCATCGTTAAGATGACCAATGCTCGCAGTGGTTGGAAAGGGGCACTGTACAAGCTCTTGTCGATTTATCTTTGTACTGTATACCCTCTCCACGCCTCACCTCTACCTACTGAATTTGAGCACGAACTGGCTATCCTGACTCCCTATAAAAAGCAAATAGAACAACGTTTGGCGGTTAACCGACCTCTGATTCAGGACATCGCCAAGCAGTTATCATCTCAGTCCTTACCATCACAGCTGATATTGCTACCCATGCTAGAGTCTTCCTATGATCCTAAAGCTGTCTCTCACGCCAATGCAGCAGGGTTATGGCAACTGATGCCAGCTACGGCACAGCGCTTTGGTCTTAAAATCGATGCCAGCCAAGACCAACGATTTGATATTCAAGCCAGTACTGAGGCAGCCATCGAATATCTGGCGTTTTTGCACAATAAGTTTGATGATTTGGCACTCACTATTGCGGCATACAATGCTGGGGAAGGCCGAGTATCCCGTGCCATTAAAAAGTCTGGCAGCAGACAGTTTTCTACACTCGCGCTACCTTCAGAAACGACACAATATGTGCATCGATTTTATGCCCTGCGAAGCTTGATTGAGATAGAGAGACTAATTGAAAAACAGCCTAATACACTGTTTTTATTTGGCGAATTTAACCAGTCACCGCTTGTCGATCTATCTCCTCTTCCACCACTCATCACCTTATAAAGACTCAACGGCTAATCAGATACGTTAACAACTCGGTACAGTTGCTTATGCTCTCAAGCTATTAGCGCTTCAACCTTAATGCCCGACAGCTCTAAAGATATCCTTGCTTAACGATGGTTTTTACAGGTTTAGCCACTAATTTAGCCCCGATAACGGGAATATCCCGTATAATTTTTATTCAACAATACAAAACCCTAGCTTTCGTTGGTTGTTATTGACTCAGCAAAGCAGGATAATATCGGGATCGGATTCTCTTAAATATATAATTATGACCGAATATCTTTTGTTGCTGGTCGGCACTGTGCTGGTCAACAACTTTGTACTGGTGAAGTTTTTGGGCCTATGTCCGTTTATGGGCGTTTCCAAGAAGCTGGAAACAGCAATCGGAATGGGGTTGGCAACCACGTTTGTCCTGACCTTAGCCTCAGTGTGCTCGTATCTTGTGGAAAGCTACATTCTTGAGCCTTTGGGGCTGGAATATTTGCGTACCATGAGCTTTATTTTGGTGATCGCCGTTGTGGTTCAGTTCACCGAAATGGTGGTGCATAAAACCAGCCCGACGCTCTATCGCCTATTGGGGATTTTCCTACCGCTGATCACAACCAACTGTGCGGTTTTAGGTGTCGCCCTGCTTAACATCAACGAAAACCACAATTTCATCGAATCTATCATTTATGGATTTGGTGCAGCAGTCGGTTTCTCACTAGTTCTCATCCTCTTCGCTTCTATGCGTGAGCGTATCGCAGCGGCCGATGTACCTGCGCCATTTAAAGGGGCATCAATCGCCATGATCACCGCCGGTCTGATGTCGCTAGCATTCATGGGCTTTACTGGACTGGTGAAATTGTAATGAGCGCTATTCTTATTGCTGTACTGGCCCTAGCAGCACTTGCGGCACTGTTTGGCGCCATATTAGGGTTTGCCTCGATCCGCTTTAAAGTTGAAGCAGACCCGATTGTCGACCAGATTGATAACATTTTACCTCAAACCCAGTGTGGCCAGTGCGGCTACCCGGGTTGTCGCCCTTATGCAGAAGCGATTGCGAATGGCGACGAGATCAACAAGTGTCCTCCTGGCGGTCAGGCAACTATCGAGAAGCTGGCCGATCTTATGGGCGTCGAAGCAACAGACTCGGCACACGATCTGGATGACAACGTCAAAACCGTCGCATTTATTCATGAGGACATGTGCATTGGCTGCACTAAGTGTATTCAGGCTTGTCCGGTTGATGCGATTGTTGGCGGTACTAAAGCTCTTCACACGGTGATTAAAGACGAATGTACCGGTTGTGACCTGTGTGTTGCACCTTGTCCAACGGACTGTATTGAAATGATTCCTGTAGAAACCACTACAGCGAGCTGGAAGTGGCAACTGGACGCCATTCCTGTTGTTGATATTACCGATTCTGCCAAGTCGCAGAATGGCGTGAATTAAGGACTGGTATGCTGTCACTCATCGAACAAATTAAGTCAGGCGCACTTTGGGATTTTCCAGGGGGTGTCCATCCACCAGAAAACAAAAAACAGTCGGTTAAAAGCGAGATTGCTAGAGCGAGTATCCCGCAAGAAATCGTTCTACCAGTGAAGCAACACATTGGTAAACCGGGCACGATCACAGTGGAAGTTGGCGAGCAAGTACTCAAAGGTCAGCCGCTGACTAAATACGACACCAGCTTCATGCTTCCGGTCCATGCGCCAACATCCGGTAAAATCACAGCGATAGAGTCTCGTACTACAGCCCACCCATCCGGTCTGGCAGAAACTTGTATCATCATCTCTCCAGATGGTGAAGATCGCTGGATTGAACGAAAAACAGATAACGACTTTACCCAACGTACACCAGACGAGTTGATTGAGATTATTCGTCAGGCTGGCGTTTCAGGTATGGGCGGCGCAGGCTTTCCAACCGCGAAAAAGATCCAAGCTGGATTGGCTCGAACAGAGATTCTGATTGTTAATGCGGCAGAATGTGAGCCTTACATCACCGCCGATGACATGTTGATGCAAGAACATGCCGATGAAGTAATTAAAGGCATCGAGATTGTTGAACACATCTTAAATCCTAAGCTGACCATTATTGGTATTGAGGACAACAAACCTCAAGCCATCAAAGCGTTAGAACAAGCCGCAGAGCATAAAGACATCGTCATCCGCGTCATCCCCACCAAATACCCATCGGGTGGTGAAAAGCAGTTGATTAAAATACTGACCAACAAAGAAGTACCAGCAAACAGTATTCCAGCGGATATTGGATTGTTAGTGCAAAATGTTGGTTCGCTGCAAGCCATTAAGCGTGCTGTTTGTGATGGCGAACCTCTGGTTGATCGAATCGTTACTCTGACCGGAGATACCTTTAAACAGCCGCGCAATGTCAAAGCACTGATTGGTACACCCGTTCAATCACTGCTCGACGAGTTTGGCTATAAAGCCGATAAAAAACTGCCTCGCCTAATCATGGGTGGCCCTATGATGGGCTTTACACTGCCCCATGCCAACGTTCCGATTACCAAAACCGCGAACTGCATTCTGGCTCCGACTCGTAAAGAGGTTTCACCCAATCAGTACGAAATGGCCTGTATCCGTTGTGGTCAATGTGCCGAGGCCTGCCCTGCTTCACTGCTCCCTCAGCAGCTTCAATGGCATGCGAAAGCAGAGGAATACGACAAATGCGAAGAGCTCAACCTTAAAGATTGTATCGAATGTGGCGCTTGTGCCTTTGTCTGCCCAAGTGAAATCCCGCTGGTGCAATACTACCGCCAAGCCAAAGCTGAGATGCGTACTCGCAAAGAAGAGTCCGAAGCCGCTGAACGCGCTAAAATCCGCTTTGAAGAGAAGAAAGCGCGACTTGAACGTGATAAAGCCGAGCGCGAGAATCGATTCAAGAAAGCGGCAGATGATCGTCGCAAAGATATGAAGAAAACCGGTGGCGATGATGCCATTGCTGCAGCCATTGCGCGCGTAAAAGCACAGAAATCTGAAGCGAAATCAGATGAACCCGCAGTTAAACCGGCGGTAGCGGCCGCAATCGCTAAAGCGAAAGCTAAGCAAGCGGCTGCGATGCAAGCAGGTGATGCGGAGCCAGACAACTCTGAAATGGCAAAACTGCGTGAAGAACGCAAACGTCAGGCAAGAGAGAAAAAAGCTCAGAAGACTCAAGATGCTACGCCAACCACTTCATCTGATGATAAGAAAGATGCGGTTGCAGCAGCTATTGCGCGCGCTAAAGCGAAAAAAGCCGCTCAACAGAATAACGGTACTGATTCAGCAACTGAAGATAAAAAGGCTTCCGTTGCCGCTGCTATTGCTCGTGCTAAAGCACGTAAAGCACAGCAAGAAGGTAAATCGGAACCCGTCACTACTGAGCCGGAAAACGCTGTAGCCGGAGAGGATCCAAAGAAAGCCGCGGTCGCTGCCGCTATTGCGCGTGCTAAAGCACGCAAAGCGCAGCAAGAAGGCAAACAGGGACCCGTCACTGTTGAGCCTGAAAACGCTAAAGTAGCCGAAGAGGATCCTAAGAAAGCTGCTGTAGCTGCCGCAATCGCGCGCGCTAAAGCACGTAAAGCGCAGCAAGAAGGCAAATCGGAACCAATCACCGCTGAGCCTGAAAGCGCTGAAGTGACAGAAGAAGATCCGAAGAAAGTCGCTGCCGCTATCGCACGTGCCAAAGCACGAAAAGCGCAGCAGGAAGCAGAACCTGAAAGCACTGAGCCTGCCGAAGAAGATCCGAAGAAAGCTGCGGTGGCTGCCGCCATTGCGCGTGCCAAAGCACGTAAAGCGCAGCAGGAAGCAAAGTCGGCCCCTGTCACTACTAAATCAGAAAGCACCGAAGTAGCCGAAGAGCATCCTAAGAAAGCTGCTGTAGCTGCCGCAATCGCGCGCGCTAAAGCACGTAAAGCGCAGCAAGAAGGCAAATCGGAACCCGTCACCACTGAATCTGAAAGCGCTGAAGTTGCCGAAGAGGATCCGAAGAAAGCCGCGGTTGCTGCCGCCATTGCGCGTGCCAAAGCACGTAAAGCTCAGCAGGAAGGCAAATCGGAACCCGTCACAGCAGAACCTGAAAGCACAGAAGTAGCCGGAGAGGATCCGAAGAAAGCGGCTGTGGCTGCCGCTATCGCACGCGCCAAAGCACGCAAAGCTGAACGCGAACAGAATAATAAATTTGAGGAGAAAGAGTAGTGGCCTTTTTCATTGCCAGCTCACCCCACGCTCATAGTCGCAGAAGCACCCCCGACCTGATGAAATGGGTAGCGCTGTGTGCATTACCCGGCTTATTCGCCCAGACCTACTTTTTTGGGTGGGGAACATTAATTCAGCTCGGCTTTGCCATCATTCTTGGGCTTTTGCTTGAGGCTGGTGTCATGTTGGCTCGTAAACGCCATCCGATGTCGGCATTGCGGGACAATAGCGCGATAGTAACTGCGTGGCTGCTTGCGGTTGCGATTCCACCACTGTCGCCGTGGTGGCTCATCACCATTGGTCTGATTTTTGCGATTTTGATAGCAAAGCACCTCTATGGCGGTATTGGCCAAAACTTATTTAACCCCGCAATGGTTGCTTATGTTGTACTGCTGATCTCCTTCCCGGTACAAATGACCAGTTGGATCTCACCTACCGAGCTGCAACCGACAACGAGTTCTTTAGGCGATGCGTTTTCACTGATTTTCACTGGTTTCAATCTTGATGGCTTATCACTTCAGCAGATTCGAACAGGTGTAGATGGCATTACCATGGCAACGCCACTCGATGCCTTCAAGACCGCACTCCATACAGGTAATACCGCTGCAGAAGCCCTCCACCAGCCTCAGTTCAGTGGTCTGGCAGGTATCGGTTGGGAGTGGGTTAACTTAGCCTATCTAGTGGGTGGCCTACTGCTGATCAAATTAAGAGTCATTAACTGGCATATTCCGGTCAGCTTCGTTGTCAGTTTGACGGTGATGAGCGGCTTGTTTGCTATCTTAACTCCGGGAGAGACGGCGTCTCCGCTGATCCATTTACTCTCCGGAGCGACCATGCTTGGCGCTTTCTTTATTGCCACCGATCCAGTGTCTGCGTCTACTACGGTGAAAGGCCGACTGATTTTCGGTGCTTTCATTGGCGCTATGGTATTCATTATCCGCAGCTGGGGCGGCTTCCCTGACGGTGTCGCCTTCGCAGTACTGCTTGGCAACATGTGTGTGCCTTTGATTGATTACTACACTAAGCCTCGAACGTACGGCCACTAAGGAGCAGCATGTTAAACGCTATTCGCAAGAACGGTGCTATACTCGCGATTTTCGCCTGTGCATCAACAGGTGTCGTTGCGCTCACGCACTATTTGACTAAAGACCAAATCAGCCAGCAAGAGCAGGCTCAACTGCTGTCTGTACTCAACCAAGTGATTCCTCCTGAGATGCATGACAACAGCTTGTACGAGTCCTGCACAATGGTCTCAGATCCCGCTTTGGGAACTGATGAAGCTATGCCCGTCTATATGGCGAGTAAAAATGGCGAGCCGACAGCATTGGCCATAGAGGCGATTGCCCCAGACGGTTATAACGGCGCAATCAAGATCATTGTTGGCATCGAGCAAGATGGGATGGTTCTAGGGTCACGAGTTCTGAGTCATCAAGAAACACCTGGACTAGGGGACAAAATTGACTTACGAGTTACCGACTGGATCCTGAGCTTTGCTGGCAAGAAAGTTACGCCAGAAAACGAAGCCGATTGGAAAGTACGTAAAGATGGTGGGCAATTCGATCAGTTTACTGGCGCAACAATTACCCCGAGAGCCGTCGTCAAAGCAGTGAAAAATACAGTACAATTTGTGAACAAAAATCGTGCACAAATTCAGAACCAGCCACGCAATTGTGGAGGCAACAATGAGTGATCACAAAACACTGATTAAAAACGGTATGTGGGACAACAACCCGGCACTAGTTCAGCTGCTGGGTCTCTGTCCGTTGTTGGCTGTGTCTTCAACAGTGACCAATGCTTTGGGGTTGGGCATCGCTACCTTACTGGTCTTGGTCGGCTCTAACGTCACCGTTTCTCTGGTACGTGATTACGTGCCAAAAGAAGTACGTATCCCAGTTTTCGTAATGATCATTGCTGCTCTGGTAACGTGTGTTCAACTGCTGATGAACGCCTACGCCTACGGTCTTTACCTGTCTTTGGGTATCTTCATCCCTCTTATCGTGACTAACTGTATCATCATTGGCCGAGCCGAGGCGTTTGCTTCGAAGAACGATTTATTGCCTTCTGCACAAGATGGTTTCTGGATGGGCCTAGGCATGACCAGCGTCCTTGTTGTCTTAGGTGCCATGCGTGAAGTGATTGGTAACGGCACCCTATTTGATGGCGCTGACCTGTTACTTGGCAGCTGGGCAAGTGCCCTGCGCATTGAAATATTCCAGTTTGATAACAGCTTCTTACTGGCGCTACTTCCGCCTGGTGCCTTTATTGGCGTTGGGTTACTCATTGCACTGAAAAACATCATAGATAAACAACTAGAAGCTCGTCAGCCAAAACAAGAAAAACCGACCATTGAACGAGCTCGCGTCACTAACCAGTAATATCTGGTTTACACACTGGAAAGCAGCTTCAAAATGAACAAAGAAAAACGAGTACAAATACTGGAACGCCTGAGGGAGAACAACCCAAACCCTCAGACTGAGCTCAACTGGAGTACACCTTTCGAACTCTTAATTGCTGTGCTCTTGTCCGCGCAGGCTACCGATGTCAGCGTGAATAAAGCGACCGACAAACTTTACCCTGTGGCTAACACACCGCAAGGGTTATTTGATTTGGGTGTCGATGGCGTCAAAGAGTACATCAAAACTATCGGCCTGTTTAACTCAAAGGCAGAGAACGTAATTAAAACCTGCCGTATCCTGCTTGACCAACATAATGGTGAAGTACCCGAAGACAGAGCAGCGCTAGAAGCTCTGCCAGGTGTTGGGCGCAAAACCGCCAACGTTGTACTCAACACTGCTTTTGGCTGGCCGACGATTGCCGTTGATACTCATATTTACCGCGTCTCAAACCGTACTAAGTTTGCGATGGGGAAAAATGTCGATCAGGTTGAAGAAAAGCTACTCAAAGTCGTACCCAAAGAATTCAAACTCGATGTACACCATTGGTTGATCCTTCATGGGCGTTATACCTGCGTTGCACGTAAACCTCGTTGTGGCAGTTGTATCATCGAAGATTTGTGCGAATTTAAAGAAAAAGTTTACCCAGAAAACTAGGAGAGCAAGGCAATGTCAAACGGGCGTATTTTACACACCATGCTACGTGTAGGTGATTTAGATAAATCGATCCAGTTTTATACTGAAGTCATGGGAATGCAGTTACTGCGTACCAATGAAAACAAAGAGTATGAATACACTCTCGCTTTCTTGGGTTACGGTGATGAATCTCAAGGTGCTGTGATTGAACTGACTTACAACTGGGGCACAACAGAGTACGATTTGGGTAGCGCATTCGGCCATATCGCGATTGGCGTTGAAGACATCTACCAAACCTGTGATGCCATCAAAGCCGCCGGTGGCAATGTCACTCGTGAGCCGGGACCTGTAAAAGGTGGAACGACTCACATTGCTTTCGTAAAAGACCCTGATGGTTATATGCTGGAACTTATCCAAAACAAACAAGCGTCGGCAGGCCTTGAGGGGTAATCGCCTCCACCATTGATTCTATAGGGCAGCATTCAGCTGTCCTATTATTTTCACTTTACATGATAATAATTATCATTTAATCTCAAGATATTGTGAATTCGGAGAGTTATAAGACAATGGGCATCACCGAGTGGGAAAAACACACGCTACTGGCTGATTTAGCAATGAACGATGATGATCACCTGCGTAGCATCCTTCACTACCAACAAGCGCTGACATTAAGTGAGCGAATTAGTGATTCCAATGAGATTGATGTTGAAGACCGACTGATGATCTCCGTGATTTCCTGCCACAACATGGCTTCGTTTTGGCGCACTGTTGGTGATACTAAATACGAACTCAAATACCTTCAATTGGCGTCAGAAAAAGTGCTCACCTTGGTACCTCAGTGCCCAAATAGCGACTGTGATGCCTTCGTCGATTCAATGGGTTGCTGTAAAAAAGCGCTGATCGAATTCATGAAACGACACCCAAATCCTAAGATAGCGAAACTGGTGCAGGATATAGACACTGCCACTAACTGTAACCTGATCGCTAAGTTCCGACTTAACTAATCGGAATGAACAGTAAAAAAGCCAGCATTATGCTGGCTTTTTTACTATCAGACTTGGGTCCGCCCCAGTGATATCACTACTCGGCGGTTTTTATCTTTACCAAGCGGTGAAGCGTTGTCTGCGACCGGACGACGACGGCCGTAGCCCTGAACCTGAATCCGATCTTCAGGTAAACCGAGCGATTTAAAGTAGTCACGCAGTACTTCCGCCCGTTGCTCAGACAAATTCTGGCTGGCGCTCTTACTTTCTTCATTCGAGGTGTATGTCGATACCAAGACCAAATCAATATCCTGATTATGGCGAATGTATTCTGCTATCTGTGCCAACCGTTTCTGCGACGCTTTGTTTAGCTGAACACTTGAACGGTCATAATGCAGAATGGTGAAAGCAATGTCTTCAAAACTATATGGCAACAGATTTGCAATACAGTCGCTAAACACATTGTAGGAGTGCTGGAACAAGACAGAAGACAATGAGACTTCTATACGCTGATCACGACTTTGCCATTCCTGATAACTAAAAGTTGGGTAACGCCCTTTTTCCAGCTCTGTGAGAATGCTCCATGCAGTTTGCCCACCTACATAACCATCAAACTGCTGGAAGAAACGAATATTAGTAATACGCTCAGCGCTGTCCCCTGGTCGCCATACGGGAGGCATTGAAACCAGAGACACATCTCGGGTTTTACCCATAGGGCGCTTCATCTTCAGCTCAAAATCGAGGTTGATCTTTTTGCTGGCATGGGATGAGAATACCGCGTCACCGTAATTTGGAATCGGGTGCACCATGCGACACTCTAGTGGCGTATTTGCAATCATCTGCCACTGTGACTGCTGGGGTTTAGCAGCATAGCGAACATCCATTGCCGAAACGGAGCTGGCAACAGAGGCAAGTGTTAATGTTAGGCTAGTGGCTAACAGTCTTTTCATGGGGTACGGATTCTCTTACTTAATACGGCGCGATGTTGCCGCTGATACTTCTACAACACCTACAATGCAAAAATCTCGCCAAGAACACAGTCACTGGTTGCATTTCTATCAATGACCACGGAACGTTATTAATTAGACAATCCGGTTTTTCTTGCCCTGAGAATCTGCAATAATGCTGCCCTTGTCACATAATACTAGGCCAACATGACTGTAGAAAACGAAGCATTGACGCTCAAAAAACGATTTCGTGGCTATTTTCCTGTCGTTATCGACGTTGAAACCGCAGGGTTTAATGCCAAAACGGATGCACTGTTAGAAATCTGTGCCGTCACTCTTAAAATGGATGAAAATGGCGATCTTCAGCCAGCTTCCACCATCCACTTCCATGTTGAGCCATTTGAAGGAGCAAACCTCGAGAAGGAAGCTCTGGATTTTAACGGCATTCATGATCCGTTTAGCCCATTGCGTGGTGCGGTGCCTGAATCCGAAGCCCTCAAAGAAATCTACAAGCTTGTACGCAAAGAGCAAAAAGCGGCGGATTGCAGCCGAGCGATTATGGTTGCACACAACGCAACTTTTGATCACAACTTTGTGATGGCCGCTAGTGAGCGTAGCAAGTTAAAACGCGTCCCTTTTCATCCCTTCGCAACGTTTGATACCGCAACGCTAAGCGGGTTGGCTTATGGCCAGACTGTATTAGCCAAAGCATGTAAAACCGCTGGGATGGATTTTGACAACAAAGAAGCCCATTCTGCCCTTTACGATACGCTAAAGACGGCAGAGCTATTCTGCGGCATCGTCAACAAATGGAAAGCTCTCGGTGGCTGGCCATTAATCGACGAAGATGCAGAAAACAATAAATAAAAAAGTAAACACAACAATCGAGTAAACTATGAATCCTGTTGTAATTTCAGTATGTATCATGCTGCTTCTGGCACTGATGCGCGTGAATGTCGTGGTCGCCCTGACATTCAGTGCTATCGTCGGTGGCCTTGTTGCTGGCATGGACCTTAATGATGCTGTTGCTGCATTTGAAAGTGGCCTAGGTGGCGGTGCAACGATTGCACTCAGCTACGCTATGCTTGGGACATTTGCTGTCGCTATCTCTAAATCGGGGATCACCGATTTACTGGCAAACAGTGTCATCAAACGTATTCACGGTAAAGAAAACGGCTCTGCTTCGACAGGTCTTAAGTACGCAGTGTTAATCGCACTGATCTTAGTGACTATGTCTTCTCAGAACGTCGTACCTGTGCATATCGCCTTTATCCCTATTCTTATTCCACCTCTGTTAGGCGTTTTTGCGAAGCTCAATCTAGACCGTCGTATGATTGCCTGTGTGCTGACATTTGGTCTAGTGACACCCTACATGGTGTTACCAGTTGGCTTTGGCGGTATTTTCCTCAACAATATCCTGCTCAAAAACCTGCACGATAATGGTTTGGAGTCCGTCGTGGCAAGCCAAGTCCCAGTCGCTATGTTGCTGCCAGCAGCAGGTATGATCTTCGGTTTATTGACAGCCATTTTCTTTAGTTACCGTAAGCCTCGTCAATACAAGGAAACGGAGCTGACACACGTTGAAGAAAACACGCCGTCAATCAACAAAAAGAACATCCTAATTGCTTGTGCTGGTATCATCGCAGCACTTACTGTCCAGCTAACCACAGGTTCAATGATCATCGGCGCCCTAGCAGGTTTCATGGTCTTCACGTTTGGTGGTGTTATCGCTTGGAAAGAAACCCATGACGTGTTCACTAAAGGCGTGCACATGATGGCGATGATTGGCTTCATCATGATTGCCGCCGCTGGTTTTGCTGCAGTAATGAAGCAAACAGGTGGAGTAGAGTCTTTGGTAGAAGCACTATCGACTAGTATCGGTGATAATAAACCACTAGCTGCTCTTCTTATGCTGGTTGTTGGCCTCTTGGTCACTATGGGCATTGGCTCTTCGTTCTCGACTATCCCGATCATTGCAACGATCTACGTACCACTGGCTGCCGCATTTGGTTTCTCGCCAATGGCAACAATTGCTCTAGTTGGTACAGCGGCTGCATTGGGTGACGCGGGTTCTCCAGCCTCTGACTCAACACTTGGCCCTACGTCTGGCCTGAATGCTGATGGTCAACATGAACACATTTGGGAAACCGTAGTGCCGACGTTTGTTCACTACAACATCCCATTGATTGTGTTTGGTTGGATTGCGGCTATGGTTCTCTAACCGAGCCAAAAGCAAAACAACAGACATAAAAAAAGCTGACTTTGATAGTCAGCTTTTTTATTACCTATTGGAGGTTACTTAGCGTGTTTGTCTGCCACCGCAGACAGGACTGGTACCATATCTTTCAGCAGCTCTTCTTCTACAGGCTTACCTGAAGAGTCAGTAACGTTGATAGAAGTACGGTTACCTAAATCACCAAATAGGAAAGTGTAAGTCCCTGATGAAAGGCCAATCGGCTTAACGCCAACCTCAGTCCAGAATGCATCATCTGGTGCAGCGTACTTAGCTTTCACTGTCCCTTGTGATTGGTTGCGCTCTTCAATGGTGAAGCCCATTTCAGGAAGCAGCTTAGGCAGACGAGGCCACAGCACGTTATAAGGAGTACGTGCGATGATCACTGGGAAGCCACTACGGTCAGTGCCCATAGAGATCGGGATCTGCTTAACCAGCTCTTGAGCACGACGAGCTGCTTCCTCACGAATATCCAAGTCGTAACGAGCTGTCACTAGATTGGTCATCAAGGCGTTGTAGCGCTCTTTATTCGTCGCGGAGACTGGCATTTGTTTGCCTGCTTCGCGCCAATCAATCAAAGAGATCTTAAAGCCGTAGCGATTATTCGCTTCAACACTGGTGATTTCATAGCGAGAACCGATTTCAGCGTCTTCGTCTTCAGACTGCCAGCTAACCCAATCCGTCTCGATACGATTATCCGTTTGCTCACGAATAGCAATGTTCTGCTCTTGCAGCATCTTCAGCGCCGTTTGCCAGACTTTATCCAGCTCATCTTCACGCAATAACCACAACGTTACTTCGCCATTCTTTCGCTCTGCACGCGCGCCTGGGATCAACTCCAGAACCTGTTGAGGTGGGCGAATATCCACATCACGACCAACGCCACCACTAAACTCTCCTTGAGGGATCTGGTAGTTAGTGTAGTTGCGCGGGTTCACACCTTCGATGTTATTCCACTCAGTCAGAGGCGGAGTATTGAGGTAATCAAAATCGTCCTTCGCCTGACGACGCTGAGTTGCGTCACCAGAACAGGCACTTAAAACAAAAACAGCTAGCGAACTAACAACTAGCTGGTGAGACAATTTCATTGAAACTCCTGATAAGTAAATGCCGAAGCTTTGTACTTCGGCAATTCATTCTGATTTAGTAGATGCAAGCTTCCGTCATTGCCTGTGCCACAATTGGACGAGCATTTTCAGACAACTCTGTCAGCGGCAGTCTTAAGTCACCGTGAGCAATCAAGCCCATCTTGTGCGCAGCCCACTTAACTGGAATCGGGCTCGACTCAACAAACAGATTCTTATGAAGCGGCATCAAGCGTTGGTTGATAATCTCGGCTTCTTCGTACTTACCTTCAAGGGCAAGCTTCATCATTTTTGCCATATCTTCCGCCGCGATGTTATTCGTAACTGAAATCACACCCTGGCCACCTTGCTTAACAAAATCAAGGCCACTCGAATCATCACCACTTAGTAAGATAAAATCTTCGCCACAAAGTTCACGGTGAATTGCAATTCTGCTTAAATCACCCGTTGCATCTTTTAGCGCCACGATATTATCGATTTCTGCCAGACGAGCAACTGTTTCTGGCAACAAATCTACTGCAGTGCGACCTGGCACGTTGTAGAGTATTTGTGGCACGTCGCTTTCTTCAGCAATCGCCTTATAGTGCTGGAACAAACCTTCCTGAGTTGGCTTGTTGTAATACGGCGTCACACTCAGACAACCTGCGATACCAGAGTTGTTTAGTAAACGACTGAAAGTGACTGATTCATGAGTAGCATTCGCTCCTGTCCCTGCAATCACAGGAATACGACCTTCAGCAAACTCTACCGCTTTGGTAACAACCTTGACATGCTCTTCAACGGTTAACGTTGCAGATTCACCTGTTGTGCCAACGGCCACAATTCCATCTGAGCCAGATTCGACGTGAAAATCCACAAGTTTTTTCAGGCTTACGTAATCTACTTCGCCATCATTATTAAACGGTGTAATTAACGCTACGATACTTCCTGAAAACATGTCTTTCTCCCTAATTTAGATACTTTCTGCATGGTACTGTAAGGCGATTGAAAAAGACAAGGGATTAAACCCGCTTAAATCACCTATTTGAGTGAATATTTATCAGATGTTAGAACTTTGGCAACTTACGCCTTTTTTACAGCCTGTTGTCAGCCTGAGGTTAGAAATATCAAGCCCTCAGACAGGGTCAGTAACGAGTGCAGAAAATTGCATCAGATTTCTGTTGAGCGGACATTTTTCTCTTCAGTAACTGTGCTAAGCTATCTCATTAATAATCATAACAATGCTCGAAGTGATATTATGACTCAACATCTGGTGATTACAGCGGTAGGAACGGACCGCCCCGGTGTCTGCAACCAAGTGGTTCACCTGGTCACACAATCTGGATGCAATATTGTTGATAGTCGCATTGCGCTTTTTGGCAACGAATTCACCCTCATTATGCTGCTTTCCGGCAACAATGCAGCGGTCACTCGCGTCGAAACTACACTGCCTTTATTAGGTCAGGAACTTGATCTCATCACCATGATGAAACGTACATCTCAACATGCTCATGCTGACAACTCTTACAGCTTGGAAGTCTTTGTTGAATCTGATGATGAAGTTGGGCTGACAGAGAAATTCACTCAGTTCTTCGCTGATAAAAATATTGGTCTTGCATCACTCAGCGCGCAGACCATAGATAAAGCGAAAATTCAGTCTACGCAAAACCAGTTCCATATTGCTATCACGGCCACTGTTGATGCAGATTGTAATTTGATGCAGTTGCAGGAAGAATTCGAAGCATTGTGCTCAAGCCTTGGCGTTCAAGGCTCATTAAACTTCATAAAGAACAGTCAATAAAAAGGAAAATCAATGAACACGCTAACAGCTGGCACTCCGGCTCCGGCATTTTCCCTGCTGGATCAAGACGGCAACACAGTGTCACTCAGTGACTTTGCTGGTAAAAAGATTCTTTTCTACTTCTATCCAAAAGCGATGACTCCAGGCTGTACAGTACAAGCACAAGGTCTGCGCGATACTAAAGCAGAACTGGATGCTCATAACGTTGTAGTGCTTGGCGTCAGCATTGACCCAGTAAAACGCCTAGGTAAGTTTATCGAGCGTGACAACCTCAACTTCACTCTGTTGTCTGATGAAGACCACGCAGCCGCAGACCAATTCGGTGTTTGGGGTGAGAAGAAGTTCATGGGTAAAGTGTATGACGGCCTACACCGCATCAGCTTCCTTATCAATGAAGAAGGTGTGATTGAGCACGTCTTTAATAAGTTCAAAACCAAAAATCACCATGAAGTGGTTTTGGATTACTTGAATGAAAATAAGTAATCTCTACTCATAAAAAAACGCCAGCTTGTCGCTGGCGTTTTTTGTTTCTTTAACCTTAAACAATAAACTTGTTCAGTATTGCATCTTGCTCTCGGACATTTTCCGTCTGTACCTGCATGGCAATATTGGCGTTTTCTGCGGAGTCGGCTACCTGTGTCGACAGATCTTTGATCTTCACCGTATTGCTGTTGATCTCTTCCGCCACCAAGCTCTGCTCTTCTGCCGCAGAAGCAATCTGCATGTTCATGTCAGTAATGCTCTGAATCGCATCACGAATGCGTTGCAAGGATTCATTTGCCGCTTGAGCTTTATCCACCGCATCCACGGCTGTGTTCTTGCTTTCATGCATTGCTGCTGACACTGAGCTTGCGCCCGCTTGTAGCTGCTCAATCATACTGCGGATTTCAGTTGTCGATTCCTGAGTACGCTGCGCGAGCGTTCGAACTTCATCCGCTACAACTGCGAAACCTCGACCAGACTCACCCGCACGTGCTGCCTCAATTGCCGCATTCAAGGCTAGCAGGTTCGTTTGATCGGCAATGTCGTTAATCACTTTAAGGATGGTTTCGATGTTCGCTGTCGCAGATTCCAGACCTTGTACTTCTTCAACCGCTTGATCGATTCGCGCCGACAATGCATCAATCGATGACGTGGTAGCACTCACCACTGAAGAGCCTTGTTGTGTTGCTTCATCGGCGTCTTTCGCTGCACCAGCGGCGCCTTGAGCGTTATTTGCAACTTCTGTTGCCGTCACAGCCATTTCGTTCATCGCTGTAGCAAGCTGCTCAAGCTCCTGCAGTTGGCTACGCATCGCTTCTGCTGACTCTTGTGAGCCCTGAACCGTCATTTCAGTACCGCGCAGAATTTCAGCACCAATCGCTTTCGACTGCTGAATCTGCTTCTGCAAGGTCTCAGTAAAGGTATTGAAGCCTTCTGCCAGCTCAGCAAACTCTTTGTCAGTGTTCGTATCCAAACGTTTGGTTAAGTCACCCTGACCGGAAGCGACATCTTTGATCGCTTCATTAAGTGTACCTAGAGGGCGCATCAGGAACTTAATCAGGAAGCTCAGTACCACAACACTCAATACAACACTGATTACTGCGTATAGAATCGAGCTGCTACGCATATCGTCAATAGCCGCAAACGCAATACTCTCATCAACAATTGCACCGATATACCAGTTTTCACTTGGTACTTTGGTAAAGTGAATAAGGTATGACTGACCATCTTTTTCTATACGCTGGTTGCCTTCTTTAATGCTAGCTTCTGGCAAATAAGTGGAAAGATTTTGGCCATTATTCTTGGCATCAGGGTGAGCGATGGTTGTACCGTCAGCGGTGATAATAAACAAATACCCCGCATCGAGCAGATTAGCGCTATTAACTAAATCCGCTAAGCCTGTCAGTTCTAAATCATAAAACATGGCTGCGGTAAACTGGCCGTTGTCTCGAACAGGTGTACCGATAGAAATGATGACTTTCTTCGAGGAAACATCAACATAAGGCGCTGTGACTACAAGCTTGCCTTGGGCTTTAGCATCTTTATACCAAGGTCGGACACGCGGATCATAATCAGGACCAGCTTCCCAGCCGTCATCATTTTCTACAACAAAACCATCCGCTTCATAGCCATATCCGACAGCCAAGAAGCTACCTTTCAGGTTTGGTTTCTCAAGAATATCTTTAACGCGTGCTTTGTTTTGAGGGTCAAGTTCAATAACCTCGGTAGTGGATTGAGCAAGAGACTTCTTACTCTCCATTTCTGAAGTGACGGTGTTTTTTACCCCTTTCACCATCTCAATTAGACTGGTATCGACCAAGTCCTCTACTTCATCCTTTACTGTATTAAGTTGTTGCACCGAAAGTAACACAACGGTTACTAACAGCAATGCTGATGATGCAGCAACGATCTTTTGACTAAATCTCATAGTGTCCCTCAAAGATTAATTCGTTTTTTAATTTATAGTTGTTATGTCGTATCTATTATTATCGTCCTAACCACAGCAGACTTAAGAAATTTCTTACAAAATTCATACTTTGTAAAACAATCTTTTAAAAAGTATATACCGTTTGCGCAAATAAAAAGCCTCAAAGCGAAAGCTTTGAGGCTTTTTATTTGATGAAATTGTAATTTGGCCTACCCGGGGTGTGAATAGACTTCGTCTTCGTCGTTACTTGGCAGAGCATTCCACACCGCTTTCACTAAGGTTGCTAACGGGATAGCAAAGAACACGCCCCAGAAGCCCCACAACCCTCCAAAGACCAGTACGGCAACAATGATAGCAACTGGATGCAAGTTCACCGCTTCAGAGAACAGAACCGGAACCAGAACATTTCCATCCAGGGCCTGAATGATGCCATAGGCAATTAGTAGCCAGTAAAACTGCGGAGTCAGCCCCCACTGGAACAGGCCAACCATTGCCACAGGTACTGTTACCGCAGCCGCACCGATATACGGGATCAAAACAGAAAGACCGACTGCAACGGCAAGTAGTACCGAATAGCGCAAATCTAAAATTGCGAATGTCACATAACTCACACCGCCGACAATCAGAATTTCCATCACTTTGCCGCGAATGTAGTTAGAGATTTGATCGTTCATTTCATGCCAAACTTTGGTTGCCAGCTTACGGTTGCGCGGTAATACACCACTCGCCATGGCAATCATCTCTTGCTTATCTTTGAGCAGGAAAAACACCAGCAGTGGCACCAAAATCAAATAAACCGCCAGTGTTGCAATGCTCACCAAAGAGGCTAGAGAACCCTTGACTACCGTCTCACCCATCACGATAACTTGGTTCTTCGCGTTGGTCACTAGCGATTCGACAATCTGAAAGTTATCCAACTCAGGGTAACGCTGCGGTAACTCTGCAATCACCTTTTGCAGCCCGGAGTACATAGAAGGGATATCATTAATGAGATTGCCGACTTGCTGCCAAATCGTTGGGACCAGGCCAAACACAGCCACCATCATTAAGCTCGTAAAACCAAGAATAACCAAGATGACCGATAACGTTCTTGGAATACCCAGGCGGGACAACTGAGAAACAGGCCATTCCAATAAGTAAGCCAAAACAATCGCAACAAGCAAAGGCGCAATAAGATTGCCGAAGAAATAAATCGTGATAAAGCCGAAGAGCAGAATCGCAACCAAGCTCACAGCATGTGGATCAGAAAAACGTCGCTTGTACCAACGACTCACCATCTCAAACATTCGACAAGGTTCCTTTAGTCACTTGCAAACAGTAATAACTATCCAACTCTTCGCAGACCAACTCGAAGGATTGCTTAAGCAGGAAATGTTTTATATCTGACATAGAACTGGGGTCTGAAACATAAATGGTTGTTTGTTGTCCTTCACAAAGCCCTTTAGTGTGACGCTTGGCAAGTAATAGTGCCATAGGGCAGCGCTCTTGACGCAAATCCAAAAGATTCAGTTCCATTCTTCAGCCCGATGCTTATCATAGGAGGAATATTGTATAGTGTTTTTTTCCAAGCGTCAGTGCAAATACACCGATGCAGCGAAAAGTTTCACTTTGACATAACTCAATTCAATGGAACACTTTACACTCGATAGATGAATGATAGGCGCACAATTCACAAAACAGCAGCCAATCGACGGTGAAACCATCTCAGTAAAAGAGTGTCAAAAAGCTATACCTCCAGCCTGACACCGTTCATTATAACCAAATGACTCAGACTGAGTGGATAGACCAAATGATCACGGAGTATCACCAATAAAATATGTTTAGACGTACGCGCTCACTTGTCTGCTTATGCGTCGCAGCTTCGCTGGGTATACAGACACCAACCTACGCCAATACTCTCGATTTGCCTGATATTGGTACGGCAGCCAGTAGCACTTTGACCATAGATCAAGAGCTACAATACGGTGACGCCTACATGCGCATGCTGCGTAACAACCAACCTATCGTCAATGACCCAGTTCTGAATGAATACATAGACAGCTTAGGCCACCAGTTGGTTGCTAGCGCCAGTGACGTAAAAACCCCGTTTACCTTCTTTATGATCCGTGACCGCAATATCAACGCCTTCGCGTTTTTTGGTGGTTACGTAGCTCTGCATACTGGGCTATTTCTTCATGCCAAAAGTGAAAGCGAGTTGGCTTCCGTTGTCGCACACGAAATAGCGCACGTCACTCAGCGACACCTTGCACGCAGTATGGAAGAACAGGCAAGACGATCTCCCGCTACAATGGCAGCATTGGCAGGCTCACTGCTTCTCGCTATCGCTGCGCCTGAAGCGGGTATCGCAGCGATTACCGCAACCACTGCTGGTAATATTCAGGGTCAGATAAACTACACGCGTAGTAACGAGAAAGAAGCCGATCGCTTTGGTATCGACACGCTAGCCAAAGCTGGGTTTGACGTCAATGCGATGCCACGCTTTTTCAGTCGCTTAGCCGATGAATACCGATACGCCAGTAAGCCACCTCCAATGCTGCTGACTCACCCGCTGCCGGAAGATCGTATTACCGACAGCCGAGCGAGAGCGCAAAATTATCCGGCGAGAAGAATTGACCCATCACTGAATTACAACCTTGCTCGCGCTCGTATTGTCGCCCGTTATGCTGGCATCAGTGCCAAAGCCGCAATGGATTGGTTGACTCGCACAGAGAAGAAAGCGCCAGCAAGCCTGAAATCTTCTTTCCAATATGGGCGAGCTCTAGTCCACTTAGATAATAACGAACTGGATGAAGCTAACACGATCTTACAATCCTTGATCCAACAGCAACCGGACAACAACTTCTACCTAGACGCCATGTCCGATTTGTATATTGCGCAGAAAAAGGCTGGTGAGGCAGAGAAAATGCTGCAAAAGGCGTTGAAAAGTAAGCCAAACAACGCCGTATTAACCATCAATTACGCTAATGCTTTGATGAAACAGGATAAAAATGCAGAAGCGGTACGTGTCCTTCAGCGCTATACCCATGACAATCCTAACGATGTGAATGGTTGGCATTTACTGTCTGAAGCCAGCATTCATCTTGGCCGAAGTGACGAAGACCTCGCTGCTCGCGCGGAAATTTTAGCTTTGAAAGCTAATTGGAATAAGGCGATTCAGTATTACACTCAAGCCAGTCAACTGGCCGAACTTGGCAGCTTAAAGCAAGCACGCTACGATGCACGCATCGATCAGCTTATGGTTCAGCGCGATCGTTTTATGGCTCTACAATAATGATGGAACGGATAGAACACCGTTCCCAATAACTCGGAGACTCAACTTATGTCAGTCGTGATTTATCACAACCCTCTTTGCTCAAAAAGCCGCCAAACTTTGGCACTTCTCGAAGAAAAAAATATCCAGCCAGAAATCATCAAATACCTCGACACACCACCAAGCGTGGCTGAGTTGGAATCACTTTTCGTACAGCTCAAGCTAGATAACGTCCGCTCTATGATGCGCACTAAAGAAGACATCTATAAAGAGCTCAATCTAGCAGATGCGACAGACGAACAGTTATTCGAAGCCATGGCTGCCAATCCAAAACTGATTGAACGTCCAATTGTCGTTAGCAATGGTCAGGCAAAACACGGTCGTCCACCAGAGCAGGTTCTCGATATTCTATGAGTTGCCAGATTGTCGTCCTTTATTACAGCCGACATGGTTCTACCCGCGCATTAGCGCGGCAAATTGCTCGAGGGATAGAATCTATCCCTCACTGCGAGGCCTTGATTCGTACGGTTGAAGACATAGATGAAAGGCAACAAGCTCAAGATCCTGTAGTGACTTTAAATGAACTAAAAGCCTGTGATGGCCTAGCGATGGGTAGCCCGGTCTGGTTTGGCAACATGTCCGCCTCACTCAAACACTTCTGGGACCAGACGACGTCTTTGTGGGTCTCTGGCGATTTGATCGATAAGCCTGCATGCGTCTTTAGCTCCTCTTCCAGTTTACATGGCGGGCAGGAAACAACATTGCAAACCATGATGTTACCTCTGTTACACCACGGAATGATGATCTTAGGGATTCCTTACTCTGAGCCGACGCTGCATACCACGCAAACCGGTGGAACACCTTACGGCGCCACGTCTGTCACTCACGACGGGGCTTCACTCAGTCAAGATGAAATCGAACTGGCTCAACAACTAGGTAAACGCTTGGCGACCACTGCGTTAAAAATGAAGGACTGATGCATGCAGGAAATGCAATCACAAACCAAACTATTCCGGCTTCTGGCGTTATGTGGAAACCTCGGTCTGCTTGCTTGGGTGGCCCTGTGGCAACTTAGCCTATCTCCTCACCCTCACATCAGCAGCATTACACTTGCCATTGCCTGGAGTATTCCTCTGCTGTTGCCGTTACCCGGCATTCTTGCTGGTAAACCGTACACACACGCTTGGGCCAACTTCGTACTGATGCTGTACTTTCTGCATGCGTTAACCATTCTTTATATCGATGGTGGTGAGCGCTGGCTAGCAGGTATAGAACTAATCCTTACAGCAGCGGCCTTCGCCGGTAACATTCTTTATGCACGCTCCCGTGGTAAAGAGTTAGGGCTTAAGCTCAAACGGTTATCGAAAGTCGAAAAAGAAGAAAAAGAACGATTCGAATAAAAAAGGTCTGGCATTTGCCAGACCTTTTTCGTTATTCAATTGCGTCTTCGAGCGCTTCTTGAGCCTCTTCTGAATCTATCAATTCAGCTTCATGCTCTATTTCTGTCGCGGGAGCCCCTAACCATTCAAATGTCAGAATTTGCTCCGATGGAATGACAGCTGGAACCTCAACAGGAGTGTCAATATTCGGTTGCGCTCCACTGACCGAATCATCAGGCGATTCAATTTGTGGTTCGTCAATAACAACGGGTTGAGACTCAGTGCTATTTTCCAGTTGAGTCACCTGCCCCATACGGCTGACTTCCTGCTCAAATTCCGCTTGAGAAGCCAACAGATGCACGTTGAACGTTACCTGATTACCTTGAATCTTTAGAATATCCGTTGCGGCTACTGAGCTGAGTTTTTTCAGCTGTTTCTCTAACGTGAAAAAATCCACCGCATTATTTAACGAAGTAAAACGAACTTTCACAGTTTCAGAAGACTCACTTGCAACGACTACTGCGCTCTTTTTCGCATAGTAGTCACTGATCTGGTTCACCATCTTAGTCGCAGAATCCGCACCGCTGTTTGAGCCAGATACTGGTGCTTGACGCGTTATACCAATCGTGGCGGGTTTTTGGTCGTACAAAGTCCAACGTAGCGAGTTACCCTGTACTCTCACAACCAATACAGCATCAACAGGGTAACGTTGGCTTGCTTCACCAACAGGGCGAGCAAAACCACCCCAAAGGTCAGAGGCAGCTACACCTGTAATATCATCAAAATCTCCAACTGGAACCGTCAGCGGTAAGCCACGCTTTTCGGCTTCCACTTTCATCTGGCCAAGCACTGGTGAATCAGAATGTTCCCAGCTGATATTACGATCATATTGAGTCTCTTCAACCAACCAAACCAGCAGATTGGCGCGAGCAGCAGGCCAAATAGGTAATTGAGCCTGACTTAACAGAGAACGGATATGAGGCGCACTGAAACCCAAACGAAGTGTTTGCTGGCCATCAAGTTGCCCATAACTGATTTGCGAAAGGTACTGAGAGTTTTGTTTCAGAGCCTTTTGTACCACTTGATTCGATACTGCACTTTGATCGCCAGAAGCACGGACGATAATCTCTTTCATCCCATCCACACGAGCTTGGGCATCCGCATTTTCAACGCTTTGATCAAGTACAATCTCTGTCTGATATAAATCTACATTGGTCAAAGCAGCGGCAGGGAATCCCACCAGCCCTAAAGCCAACAAAACTAAATGGCGCATAGCTTTCCTAAGGTCAATTCTTCATTGCAGCTTCGGATGATAAGCAACTATCCAATCTTGAGCAACTAAAGGTCGGATTTATGTGTTTTGGCACCCTTAAACCATCACGCTTACTGATTGGTTAATTATTGTTTATTTGATCCACTTCAGATTGCAAACGATTGCCAAGGTGATAAAATCCCGCGAATTTTATTTTTCTGTTGAGTATTTACCTACTGCTCTTCGATTCACCACATAAAGGAATAAGCCATGAAAAACGCCATTCAAGGTGCGCAGATGCTATTTGTCGCATTTGGGGCTCTCGTGTTGGTCCCACTGCTGACAGGATTAGATCCTAGTGTCGCTCTATTTGGTGCAGGTGTCGGAACCCTTCTTTTCCAACTTGTTACTCGCCGCTCTGTTCCTATCTTCCTTGCCTCATCTTTTGCTTTTATTGCACCGATTCTTTACGGAGTTCAAACTTGGGGTGTACCTGCAACTATGGGTGGTCTAATGGCGGCCGGTTGTGTATATGTTGCAATGGGAGCGCTCATTAAAGTACGCGGTGTAGAAATTATTCATAAGTTACTACCACCCGTTGTAGTCGGTCCGGTCATCATGGTGATTGGTTTAGGTCTCGCACCCGTCGCTGTGAACATGGCTCTCGGTAAAGTAGATGGTTCACAGGTCATTGATGCAAATGCCTCGCTGGTCATCTCAGTAGCCTCATTGTTAACAACCATCATTCTGAGTGTTTTCGCCAAAGGTTTCCTGAAGTTAACACCGATTCTGGGCGGTATCGTTGTCGGTTATGCGCTAAGCCTTAGTTACGGTATCGTTGACTTTACGCCAGTCCATGAAGCAGCTTGGTTTGCATTACCAAACTTCACTACTCCGGAATTTAACATCAACGCCATCTTATTCATGATTCCCGTCGCCATTGCGCCTGCGGTTGAACACGTAGGAGATATGTTGGCAATCTCGAACGTAACAGGTAAGAACTACATCAAAAAGCCAGGACTGCATCGCACTATCGCAGGTGACGGGGTGGCAACCATTGCCGCTTCTATGGTTGGCGCACCGCCGAATACAACCTACTCAGAGGTAACCGGTGCGGTCATGCTGACTAAAGCGTTTAACCCTGTCATCATGACTTGGGCAGCAGTGAGCGCAATTGTCTTAGCACTGGTAGGTAAGCTTGGTGCGGTTTTACAAACCATTCCTATGCCTGTCATGGGCGGTATTATGATTCTGCTGTTTGGTTCAATTGCAACTGTCGGCTTAAACACACTTATTAAGAATGATGTCGACCTGCACAAATCCCGCAACCTAGTTATCGTTGCGATCACCCTAGTATTTGGTATCGGCGGTATGGCTTTTGGTATTGGCGAATTTAGCCTGCAAGGCGTCAGCTTATGTGGCATCGTTGCAATACTACTTAACCTCCTCCTTCCGAAAGATTTGGGCGAAAACCACGTCGTGGATAACGCCCAAATGGAAGACGAAGCCAAGTAGAATCGAAAAAGGGTTGATGTATGGACATCAACCCTTTTTAAAAGAACCTATCAGACGATTAGAATCGCTCGTTACAGACACAGCTCTGCAAATTGCCCGCGAGTCAATGTAGCCAAATCTTTCGGTGCTAATTCAATTTCCAAACCACGCTTACCAGCACTGACACAAATAGTCTCTCTGTTTTCCGCACTCTGATGAATAAAAGTAGGCAACGCTTTTTTCTGACCAAGCGGGCTAATTCCCCCCACCACGTAACCCGTCGTTTTCTGCGCGATCTCAGGATTCGCCATTTCTGCCTTCTTAGCTTTAGCGGCTTTAGCAGCAAGCTTCAGATTCAGTTTTTGCTCGACCGGAATTACAGCAACCGCCAAGTTTTTAGGCTCACCGTTCATACAAAACAGCAAAGTCTTAAACACTTGCTCCGGATCTTGCCCCAATGCTTCAACCGCCTCCAAGCCATAGCTATCTGCACGAGGGTCGTGATCATACTGATGAATGGTATGGGTGACTTTTTTCTTCTTAGCGAGATTGATTGCCGGGGTCATGTTGATTCCATTGGGTAAATAACAAAAAAGCGCTGCAAAATGTGCAGCGCTTTTAAGTTAATGAGATTTCGAAGTTTTAGTCAACTTACTTGTAAACAATCTCGCCAGCAGGTGCGTACTTGTTCACATCAACTGGGCTGTTCGCTTCTAGATACTCTTTTAGGACTTCAGCGTCTACGAAACCGGTATTAACGTAACCAGGGTGACCTGTCAGTTTAGGGTAACCATCACCGCCCGCTGCGTTAAAGCTTGGGATTGTGAAACGGTAAGTCTCGTCTAAACGAAGCTGCTCACCACCAATGAACACATTAGATACTTTGCCGTCTGCCACTGTCATAGAAATACCAGCAAACTGTGCGTAGGCACCTGAATCAACTGGCTTAGTTGCAACAACATTTAGGTAGTCTAGAACTTCTTTACCCGTCATGTCAGTGTAAGTCAGGATGTTAGCGAATGGCTGAACAGTTAGCACATCTTTGTACGTTACATCGCCGCCTTCAATCGAGTCACGAACACCACCTGAGTTCATTACTGCGAAGTCCGCTTTTGCACGCTCCATGTGAGCAGTTGCAATCAGACGGCCTAGGTTAGTTTGCTTAAAGCGAACGACGTTACGATCACCTTCAAGCTTGCCGTTAGTTTCTGCAATCTTCACATCCAGCTGCGCTTTACCTTTTTCTTGGTAAGGGCGTAGGAATTCAAGCAGTTCTTCGTCTTGCTTGATTTCATCTTCAATAAGAACACGTTGCTTCTTACCGTCGATCTTAACTTTCTTCTTCAAGTTAACTGGGATCAGGTCGTAGCTCACCATTTCTAGCTCACCGTTACGGAATTCGTAATCAGCACGACCTACGTATTTACCCCACTCGTGAGCCTGAACAATGTAAGTACCATTTTGTAGGTCTGGCTTGCACTCGTCAGAAGGCTTGAAGTTCTTCTTAACAACGTTTGGCGCTTCCATACATACTGGCTCTTGAGAGTGGCCGCCTACGATCATGTCCAGAGAACCTTCGTCTAGGTAGCGAGCAAGAGCCACGTCACCCGGAGCATTAACACCACGCTTACCATCTTCGTAGTGGCCCATGTGAGTCACAGCAAAGATCAGATCTGGTTTTTCAGTTTCTTCGATCTCAGCGATCAACTTCTTCGCTTCTTCTTTAGGATCGCGGAAGTCGATACCACCAATGAATTCTGGGTTACCAATCTTAGCCGTATCTTCAGTAGTCAGACCGATTACAGCAATTTTAATACCCTGCTTATCAAACATCTGGTAAGCCTGGAACATACGCTCGCCAGTTTCTTTGTCGTAGATGTTTGCAGATAGCATTGGGAAGTTTGCCCACTCTTTTTGCTTAAACAGAACTTCAAGCGGGTTATCAAATTCGTGGTTACCTAGCGCCATTGCATCGTAACCGATCTTGTTCATGCCTTTGAAATCTGGCTCGGCATCTTGCAGGTCAGACTCTGGAACACCTGTATTGATATCACCGCCAGATAGTAGTAGCACGCTACCACCGTCAGCTTCTACTTCTGCACGCAGCTCGTCAACCAACGTTTTACGAGCAGCCATGCCGTACTCACCATATTTGTTCTGCCAGAAACGACCGTGGTGGTCATTAGTGTGCAGAACTGTCAGCTTATAAGTTTTGTCCGCTTCCCACTCTTGCTGAGGTGCTGTCGCACAACCAGCTAGAGTTGCAAGAATCGCTGCGCTTAGTGCGGTTTTTACAATCAGGCGTTGCTTCATTGTCATACCTTTGAATTTTTGGGGATTTCCACTGCTTAATACTGAGTTTGTTGAACAGACGCGCTCAGCAACCAATAACTGAGAACTCAGTAAAACTTGAACTAGTTTAAATTAAGCCGTTAGGGGTGACATCTTGATTTCATATTTATGCCGCTTAGATCACCCTAATTGACATTTAAGTGTGTAACAAAGCAGCACAATTGCACCTGTTCTACCAAATGATCACAAGCAAACGTTTTACTGTGAGTTAACATCACTGAACAGCAAATGTGAGATTGAGCGTTTACTCAACAAAGAAAGGGAACATGACTTCTTCTTGCTAGGGTTCTAAGGGATTTGGGGAGCAATCAGAAACAAAAAAGGCTAACCAATTGGCTAGCCCTTTTCTTAACAATGAATACTTATTTAATGTCGATGTGGTCGAAACCTTTAATCAGATCGTCCAGCGCCTTCATTTGCGCTAGGAAAGGTTCCAGCTTGTCTAAAGGCAATGCTGATGGACCATCACATTTTGCCTGATCAGGATTCGGATGCGCTTCAATAAACAGACCCGCAATACCAGTCGCCAGACCCGCTTTTGCCAATTCAACAGTCTGCTCACGGCGACCGCCAGATGCTGCACCTGAAGGGTCACGCATCTGAAGTGAGTGGGTCACATCAAAGATAATTGGGCTACCTTTTGACGCTTTCTTCATCACACCGAAACCCAACATATCAACCACTAGATTATCGTAACCGTGACAAGAGCCGCGCTCACATAGAATGATGTTGTCATTGCCACACTCGCTGAATTTATCAACGATGTTACCCACTTGACCTGGGCTCATGAACTGCGGTTTCTTAACGTTAATCACAGCGCCAGTTTTTGCCATCGCTTCAACAAGGTCAGTTTGACGAGCCAAAAATGCAGGTAGCTGAATCACGTCAACCACGTCAGCAACAGGCTGTGCCTGAGCCTCTGTGTGTACATCAGTGATAATTTTCACACCAAATGTATCTTTCAGCTCTTGGAAGATTTTCATACCTTCTTCCAGACCTGGACCACGGTATGAATGAACAGAACTGCGGTTTGCTTTATCGAATGACGCTTTGAACACGTAAGGGATGCCAAGCTTTTCTGTCACTTTGACATAGTGCTCACAGATCTGCATAGCCAGATCACGAGATTCAAGAACATTCATACCTGCAAACAACGTAAACGGTTTGTCGTTAGCTACAGGGATATCACCAACGTGAACGATTTTCTGTTCCATTTTTTTCTCTCTATTTCTTTATGTATGCCAACCTGCAGCTGGACTTAGTGAAGTGTCACCTGAGTTTCACTCATGGCGTTTACTTGATTCTTTAACAACTCAGCCGCCGGATCATCAGGGCACTGGTCAATAAAATATTGGTAATCGGTCAGCGCAACCTGATGGCAGTCTAGCTGCTGGTAGATAAAACCACGATCGCGAATTTCATACGGATCATCAGGTACAAACGTTAGTGCTAAATCGGTACATTTCAAAGCCAAAGTATAGCGCTCTTCACGAAGTAAAGCGCTCTTGAGCAATGCTAGCCAACGACCGATAACCGTTGGATTATCCACAGACTTAAGATGTTCAGGTTCCAAGGTCGCCAGAGGGCCACTATGCCCAATTAGCCACGCACCCAGTACGTGCTTAGAAACATATTCACCATTGAATGGATTAATAAACTGTGGGCGCTCACCATACCATTCCAGCTTCAGCAAAAACTGGCTTGGAAAGGTCACACCACTGATTGGAAAACCTAGCTTGCGCCCGAGGTACAGTAATAGAGCCCCCAAGCTCACCGGAATACCTTTGCGACGCTCCAAGACTTTATCAATGAAAGCATTGGACGAATCGTAGTAGGCTTCCTGATCACCAGTGAATCCCCACTCGTGATAAAAGAGACGAAGCAAAGCGTCGAAACGCTGCTTTTCGCCGATCTCTTGGCTTAATCTCAGCTCAGCTTCTTTTAGTAATCGATGCAGTTCTTTCTCTGCCCACTGGTCATTGGTCGACGGGTTGATCGCTTTGTTTAAGATCAGCGCCCCTTCTGCCAGTTCAATAGAATCAAAATCTTCATCAAATAACTCAAGCATGAATATTACCTAGTACGCCTTAACCTAAAAATAATGGTGCTTTACTTACAGCCACCTTACCTGCCATCGCTAACCAACCTAGCGCGCCAAAGAAGGAAAATGTACGTAGTAGCTTATTTTTACCCAACTTAAGAGCAAAGAAACCCAGTGCGATGTACGCCAGCACACAGGTAATTTTCTCCGTCAGCCAAGGGGCTGCGGCTGTAAAAGGAATAAAGCCAGTGATAAAAATCAGACCAATACCCGACAACAGTAAACATGTGTCATTGATGTGAGGGAAAACTTTGAAAAACTTCTTCTCTAGCAGTTTGGAATTGGCCATCATCATCGCATAGCGAACAGACAATAAAGTGGCACTGATTGCTATCGTTAACAGATGAAAGTGCTTTAAACCTTCGTACATAATTATCTCTCTTGCTTCTCTGGAGAAAATTGACCTATGGTTACGCGGTCGTTTTCGCCGTAGTCTTTATAAGTTGTAATGTTTTGGTACCCCAGTGAGCCTAAAATCTCTCTCACTGCCATACCTTGATCGTAACCGTGCTCAAACATCAGCCAGCCATCACACTGCAGAAAGCTCAGTGCCTGACTCGAAATGTGCTTGATATCAGCCAACCCGTTGTCTTTCGCCACTAAAGCACTCAACGGTTCAAATCGCACATCTCCCTGCGCCAGATGCGGGTCATGCTCTTCAATATAAGGAGGGTTTGATATTATTAGAGCAAACTTTGTACCAGTTCCTACCGGTTCAAACCAGCTGCCTGTTAAAAATTGTGTATTGCGAATACCCAGATGCTCGGCATTAGACTCAGCCAGCTGTTTGGCTTCTTGCTTGAGATCGATACCCCAAACTTGACGATTTGGTAGCTCCGACGCAATGGCGAGTGCAATCGCGCCAGTTCCAGTGCCCAAATCTAGAATATCACCTTGATTTTCAACCGCTTTATCTAAAGCAATTTCAACCAAACGCTCTGTATCTGGACGTGGAATAAGTGTGCTTGGTGCCACTTTCAGTGGCAGTGACCAAAACTCACGCTCACCGGTAATGTAAGCGACAGGTTCGCCATTGATACGACGCTGTAAATTCGCTTCAAAAGCCAAGATTGCTTCTGAATCTAGGATTTTGTCAGGCCACGTAAGCAGAAAGGAGCGAGGCTTGTTGAGGGTGTGGCAAAGCAATACCGCGGCATCAAGAGAGGGCGAATCACTGCCACTCTCTTGAAGCTTGTCTACGGCACTCTTTAGTGTGTATTCAACACTATGCGGTGCAGTCATTGATTAGTTGTTCTCAGCCAGCGCCGCTAATTGGTCAGCTTGATGCTCTTGGATAACAGGATCAACTAGACTTGCTAAATCCCCTTCCATGACTTCATTTAGACGATAGATAGTCAGGTTGATACGGTGGTCGGAGACACGGCCTTGTGGGTAGTTATAGGTACGGATACGGTCACTACGATCGCCTGAACCTAACAGGTTACGACGAGTATCTGACTCTTCCGCAGCACGTTTAGCTTCTTCGGCCTGGATAATACGTGCCGCCAGTACTGACATCGCTTTCGCTTTGTTTTTGTGCTGAGAACGCTCATCCTGACACTCAACAACAGTACCTGTTGGTAAGTGAGTAATACGAATTGCAGAATCTGTGGTGTTAACGTGCTGACCACCAGCACCCGACGCACGGAAGGTATCAATTTTCAGGTCTGCCGCTTTGATTTCTGGGATTTCCGCTTCTGGGATCTCCGCCATAATGGCGACAGTACATGCAGAAGTATGTACACGGCCTTGTGATTCAGTCGCTGGGACACGCTGAACACGGTGACCACCTGATTCAAACTTGAGCACGCCGTAAGCACCATCACCAGAAACTTTTGCGATCATTTCTTTATAGCCGCCATGTTCTGCTTCATTAGAAGACATGACTTCCACACGCCAACCTTTCTTCTCAGCAAACTTGCTGTACATGCGGAATAAGTCGCCTGCAAAAATACCGGCTTCATCACCACCCGCACCCGCTCGAATTTCTAGGAAACAGTTGCGATCATCGTTAGGATCTTTTGGTAGTAGCAGAATCTGTAGCTCGTCGTTAAGACGCTCGATAGTTTCCTGTGCTTCTTTGATCTCTTCCTGAGCCATCTCACGCATTTCAGCGTCGTCTTCCTTAGCCATTTCTTCAGCCGCGACTAGGTCTTCCTGTGCTTGCTGATAAGCTTGGAAACACTTCGTCACTTCCTCTAGCTGAGAGTACTCTTTTGACAAGGCGCGGAATTTATCTTGGTCGCCGATCACGTCAGGATCGCCAAGCAGGTGTTGAACTTCTTCGTATCGTTCAACCAGTGTTTCTAGCTTAGTTAGAATCGAGGCTTTCATAGTTTTCTTAACTCAGGGTTCGATAGATTGGCCGTTTTCACGTCCAATGAAATTAGGAGTCTTCCAGACCCAAACTTTGTCTTAATGTGGCGAGCTTAGCCGGCTCACCTTGTTCTGCAGCACTTTGCAATGCTCGGGTCGGTGCATGAATCAGCTTGTTAGTGAGCTTATTACTCAGCTCCAGCAATACTTTCTCTGGGTCAGTCCCCGCTGCCAAAGACTGCAGACTTTTATTCAGTAGATCTTCTCTGATGTCATTGGCCGATTTTCGATAATCACGAATACTGTCGACCGCTTGAAGAGAGCGTAGCCATGACATGAACGTGGCACTCTCTTCACTGACGATCGCTTCCGCTTGTATGGCTTCAACTTTTCGCTGCTCCATATTGCTTTCGACAATCGACTGCAGATCATCTACGGAATAAAGATACGCATCATCAAGTTCAGCCACTTGCGATTCAATATCACGAGGCACCGCAATATCCACCAACAAAATGGGTTGATGACGGCGGGCTTTCAGCGCACTTTCCACCATCCCTTTACCAATGATTGGCAGCGGACTGGCCGTGGAGCTTATCACAATATCAGCGCGAGGAAGATGATCAGGTATTTCTGGCAAGCCAATGATTTGGGCACCAAACTGCTCAGCAAGTGGCAATGCACGCTCTCTGGTGCGGTTGGCAACAATCATTTTACTACAACCATTGCTTGCAAGGTGTTTCGCCACTAGCTCAATCGTCTCACCAGCACCAACCAAAAGCACCGTAGAATCTTCAAGTGACTCAAAAATGTGCTTGGCCAATGTACAGGCCGCGTAAGCAACAGAAACGGCGTTGCCACCAATATCCGTTTCGGTACGGACACGTTTTGCAACAGAAAAAGTCTTCTGAAATAGCTTTTCCATCGCGGTATCGACCGACTTATGTTCACGAGAGTCTGAATAAGCCTGCTTAACCTGCCCTAGAATCTGAGGTTCACCAAGCACCAGAGAATCCAAACCGCAGGATACACGCATCAGGTGACGAATCGCCGCCTGCTCTTCGTGTACATACAAACTAGGTTTCAGGTCTTCAGGGCTTACCTGATGAAACTGAGCGAGCCAATCCACTACTTTGCTTTTACCAGAAGATTTGACGTCACAGTAGACTTCAGTGCGGTTGCAGGTTGAAATGATCACACTGCCATTGACATGAGGGTTATCGCCCAATTGCTTAAGTGCTTGAGGTAACTTCTCCGGTCCGAATGCGACTTTCTCTCGCAACTCTACCGAAGCCGTATTGTGGTTAATACCTATAGCAAGCAAAGACATGTAATCAGGGTTCTCGTTTTCAGCGAATGAACAAATAAGGACGGAATTTTACTTGATGGCCCGATTTAATTAAAGGGTATTCGGGATATGTTTTCATGACTTCGTGATTTCAATGATATAGTGTAGCGCAAGACAAGGACTCAAATGGATAAATAACCAACAATGACGACCTATTTTCGTCCCTTCTTTATCTTTCTGTTCAGTAGTTTAATTCTTGCGGGATGCGCAACTCTTGACACCAGCACCACCAATGTCGAGTGGCAAACACACCAACAGCGCCTGAACAGTATCAGCCAATACCAAGCTAACGGAAAACTGGGCTACATTTCACCACAGCAGCGCCAGTCACTCAATTTTCAGTGGAAACACAGCCCCGATTTCAGCCAGCTTAGGCTCACCACTTTTATTGGTCAAACGGCACTGAACCTGAAAATTACACCGAGTGGTGCTTCGGTAGAAACGTATGAAGACGAAACCTACACTTCACACGATGCCCAATCGCTAATTTATCGCCTAACAGGGCTCACCCTACCTGTCGAGCAACTCAATAACTGGTTCTTAGGTAGCCCAATTGACGCTGATACATACCGACTCAATGACACCAATACTCTGGCTTCATTGACTAAGCAGGTGAATGGGCAAACCTGGCAACTTGATTACCTGAACTATCAAGATATCCAGTATCAGGGCAGCGCTTTACCATTGCCACAGAAGCTCAAGCTGAAACAAGGCGACATTTCAATCAACATCGTTATATCCAAATGGAATCTTGATCAATGATCAGCGAAACAACGCATTGGCCTTCACCGGCAAAACTGAACCTTTTCTTATATATCACAGGTCGCCGCGACAACGGCTATCACGAATTACAAACCTTATTCCAGTTTGTTGATCATGGTGACACCCTCACTATTACCGCCAGTCAGAGTGGTGAAATTCAATTAACACCCGATCTGCCGGGCGTAGCTGTTGAAGATAACCTGATTTGGCAAGCTGCGATGGCACTGAAGGCGAAAACAGGCTGTTCATACGGTGCCCAAATCGAGTTAGATAAAGTGTTACCAATGGGCGGAGGCATTGGTGGTGGCTCATCAAACGCTGCCACAGTATTAGTCGCCTTGAATCACCTTTGGCAGACTCAACTGACTGAGCAACAGCTGGCCGAGATTGGATTGAAGCTTGGTGCAGACGTACCTGTCTTCACACAAGGTTTTGCCGCGTTTGCTGAAGGTGTCGGTGAAGAGCTCACAAAAGCAGAACCTGAAGAAAAGTGGTATTTGGTCGTTAGACCGGATGTAGCCATCGCAACGGCAGATATTTTTACGCACCCTGATTTAACTCGAAACACTCCAAAACGTGACCTGGCAACACTTCTTGACAGCCATTACGTAAACGATTGCGAAAAAATTGTTCGAATGCTGTACCCAGAGGTTGATAAGCAACTTTCATGGCTGCTACAATACGCGCCGTCAAGACTGACAGGGACCGGATCCTGCGTTTTTGCTGAGTTTTCGAGCCAAAATGGGGCCAACAAGGTTCTTGAACAATTACCTGACAATGTCTCTGCTTTTGTGGCTAAAGGGAAAAATATTTCTCCTTTATACGAGACACTGGCTAAGTATCGCTTAGCCCACAATATATCTATCTAAATACTGGACGCAACCCCGAGGTTTCCACCGTGCCTGATATGAAGCTATTTGCTGGTAACGCTACACCTGAACTAGCCCAACGTATTGCTGATCGTCTATACATCTCTCTTGGTGATGCTACTGTTTCTCGTTTTTCTGATGGCGAAGTCGCTGTACAAATCAACGAAAACGTACGTGGTAGTGATGTTTTCATCATCCAATCTACCTGCGCACCAACTAACGACAACCTAATGGAACTTGTAGTGATGATTGACGCAATGCGCCGCGCTTCAGCGGGCCGTATTACAGCAGTTATCCCTTACTTTGGTTACGCTCGCCAAGACCGTCGTGTACGTTCAGCGCGTGTGCCAATCACAGCAAAAGTTGTTGCTGACTTCCTTTCTAACGTTGGCGTTGACCGCGTCCTAACCATTGACCTACACGCAGAGCAAATCCAGGGCTTCTTCGATGTTCCTGTAGATAATATCTTCGGTACACCAGTTCTTCTGGATGATATGGAAGCGCGTGGTCTTGAAAATCCAGTTGTTGTTTCTCCAGATCTTGGCGGTGTTGTACGTGCTCGTGCAACGGCTAAAGCACTAGGTGACATCGACATCGCTATCGTTGATAAGCGTCGCCCACGTGCGAACGTTTCCGAAGTGATGAACTTGATTGGTGATGTAGAAGGCCGTGACTGTGTGATCGTAGATGACATGATCGATACTGGCGGTACGCTATGTAAAGCAGCTGAAGCGCTTAAAGAGCGTGGTGCTAAACGAGTCTTTGCTTACGCAACTCATGCTGTATTCTCTGGTAACGCTGCGCATAACATCAAGAACTCAGTACTGGACCAAGTCATCGTGACCGACTCCATTACTCAGTCAAAAGAAATGCAGGCAACGGGTAAAGTGACTACGCTAAGCTTGTCTCGTATGCTGGCTGAAGCAATTCGTCGTATTAGCAACGAAGAGTCTATCTCAGCAATGTTCAACTAATCTTGGATTAGATAAGAATGACTTGAAAACACCCCACTTTGGGGTGTTTTTTTATGGCAACAAACTGGCAGTCAATCCACACCTCGCCCGAGGTGAGAATTATGTGCTATCATACTGCGCTTTTTGAGATTCCAAGAGAGATTCTAACCTTGAGTCAACAGATCAAACTTCTTGTCGGCCTTGCCAATCCTGGGCCTGAATATGCCAGAACCCGCCATAACGCGGGAGCTTGGGTAGTAGAAGAACTGGCACGCGTTCATAACATCACACTGAAAAACGAAGCGAAGTTTTTCGGCCTGACTGGACGCATTATGATGAACGGTCAAGATCTCCGCTTGCTTATCCCAACGACCTTTATGAATCTCTCTGGCAAATCCATTGCCGCATTGGCGAAGTTTTACCAGATTAAACCAGAAGAGATCATGGTCGCACACGATGAGCTAGACTTACCTCCCGGTGTCGCCAAATTTAAGAAAGGTGGCGGCCATGGTGGGCACAATGGTCTACGTGACACAATTAGTAAGCTTGGTAATTGCAAAGATTTCTATCGTCTGAGGATTGGTATTGGCCATCCGGGACACAAAGATAAAGTAGCGGGATTTGTTCTAGGTAAAGCGCCTGCCAAAGAGCAAGAGCTACTTGATGCAGCGGCTGATGAATCTGTTCGCTGTCTAGACATCCTAATAAAGGATGGCTTATCGAAAGCGCAAAACCGTCTACACACGTTCAAAGCAGAATAAGGTTAATATCATGGGTTTTAAATGTGGCATCGTTGGTCTACCAAACGTAGGTAAGTCAACTCTGTTTAACGCACTAACTAAAGCAGGTATCGAGGCGGCAAACTTCCCGTTCTGTACTATCGAGCCAAATACTGGCGTTGTACCTGTACCCGATCTGCGCCTAGACGCACTGGCGAAGATCGTTAACCCACAGAAAGTCCTGCCAACAACGATGGAGTTCGTTGACATTGCAGGTCTGGTTGCCGGTGCATCTAAAGGTGAAGGTCTAGGTAACAAATTCCTAGCGAACATCCGCGAAACTGATGCGATTGGCCACGTAGTGCGCTGTTTTGAGAACGAAAACATCGTTCACGTAGCTGGTAAAGTGTCTCCTATTGAAGACATTGAGGTTATCAACCTTGAGCTTGCGATGGCGGATCTAGATTCTTGTGAACGTGCAATTCAACGTAACAACAAGAAAGCAAAAGGTGGCGACAAAGACGCTAAGTTTGAGCTAACTGTTCTTGAAAAACTGCTTCCTGTTCTGACTGAAGGTGGCATGGCTCGCACTGTTGAGCTGGCAAAAGAAGAGCTGGCAGCGATTGGTTACCTGAACTTCTTAACCCTCAAGCCAACAATGTACATTGCCAACGTCAACGAAGATGGATTTGAAAATAACCCATACCTAGACGCAGTACGTGAGTTTGCAGCAAAAGAAAACAACGTTGTTGTCCCAGTTTGTGCGGCCATTGAATCTGAATTATCTGAACTGGATGATGAAGATCGTGAAGAGTTCCTAGCAGATATGGGGATCGAAGAACCAGGTCTGAACCGTGTAATCCGCTCGGGTTACGAGCTTCTGACACTACACACTTACTTCACTGCAGGTGTTAAAGAAGTTCGAGCATGGACAATTCCAGTTGGAGCAACAGCGCCACAAGCAGCAGGTAAGATCCACACTGACTTTGAAAAAGGCTTTATCCGAGCTGAAGTCGTTGGTTACGATGATTTCATCGAATTCAACGGTGAAAGTGGTGCAAAAGATGCAGGTAAATGGCGTTTAGAAGGTAAAGAATACATCGTGAAAGATGGTGATGTTGTTCACTTCCGCTTTAACGTATAATTTCTTCGCAAGTCATTGACTTTCAAAGCCAGCATTCGTGCTGGCTTTGTTGTTTCTGGAACTTTGGCAATTAAATTAAGTTGGCTAATGGATAACATTTTGTTGTCACTTTTCGATGATTAACACGCCTCTTTGTTTAAAAAGAAACCGAACAGTTGATTTATCCCGATTTATTCAAAAAAACTATTGACGGCTTTGCTGCAACTTCGCATAATGCGCGCCGTTCCCGACGATAAGGTCAATTATCTGAAAGAACATAACATGGTATGGCTACGTAGCTCAGCTGGTTAGAGCACATCACTCATAATGATGGGGTCACAGGTTCGAATCCCGTCGTAGCCACCATTCCTAAAGACTTTTACGAAAGTATTTAGGAATAGATGCGGAAGTGGCGGAATTGGTAGACGCACCAGATTTAGGTTCTGGCGCCGCAAGGTGTGAGAGTTCAAGTCTCTCCTTCCGCACCATGTTTTGATAGCTTTTGCTATCAGCTGTAGGTCTATCGCCAAGCGGTAAGGCAGCGGCTTTTGATGCCGCCATTCCCTGGTTCGAATCCAGGTAGACCTGCCATTTATTTAAAGTGTTAGGCCTTTTGGAAAAAGGGCTTGTCACTAAGAGCGTGAAGGTTTATATTGTCTCGCTCACGAGTGGCTACGTAGCTCAGCTGGTTAGAGCACATCACTCATAATGATGGGGTCACAGGTTCGAATCCCGTCGTAGCCACCATTAATTTAGATTGCTAGCTAAGGCTAACAGTCCTGTAGATTCAAGACGCGGAAGTGGCGGAATTGGTAGACGCACCAGATTTAGGTTCTGGCGCCGCAAGGTGTGAGAGTTCAAGTCTCTCCTTCCGCACCATCTTGATATAATCTACGTAAACAATTTATGCGGAAGTGGCGGAATTGGTAGACGCACCAGATTTAGGTTCTGGCGCCGCAAGGTGTGAGAGTTCAAGTCTCTCCTTCCGCACCATTATCTAGATAGCTTTTGCTATCACCCCGTAGGTCTATCGCCAAGCGGTAAGGCAGCGGCTTTTGATGCCGCCATTCCCTGGTTCGAATCCAGGTAGACCTGCCATATTCAACGTTATTGAGACTTTACCAATTGTCTTGATAACTACGATTAAGTTGCGGAAGTGGCGGAATTGGTAGACGCACCAGATTTAGGTTCTGGCGCCGCAAGGTGTGAGAGTTCAAGTCTCTCCTTCCGCACCATACTTAATCACTTGGCTACGTAGCTCAGCTGGTTAGAGCACATCACTCATAATGATGGGGTCACAGGTTCGAATCCCGTCGTAGCCACCATTAATTTAGATTGCTAGCTAAGGCTAACAGTCCTGTAGATTCAAGACGCGGAAGTGGCGGAATTGGTAGACGCACCAGATTTAGGTTCTGGCGCCGCAAGGTGTGAGAGTTCAAGTCTCTCCTTCCGCACCATCTTGATATAATCTACGTAAACAATTTATGCGGAAGTGGCGGAATTGGTAGACGCACCAGATTTAGGTTCTGGCGCCGCAAGGTGTGAGAGTTCAAGTCTCTCCTTCCGCACCATTATCTAGATAGCTTTTGCTATCACCCCGTAGGTCTATCGCCAAGCGGTAAGGCAGCGGCTTTTGATGCCGCCATTCCCTGGTTCGAATCCAGGTAGACCTGCCATATTCAACGTTATTGAGATTTTACCAATTGTCTTAGTAACTATAGATTAAGTTGCGGAAGTGGCGGAATTGGTAGACGCACCAGATTTAGGTTCTGGCGCCGCAAGGTGTGAGAGTTCAAGTCTCTCCTTCCGCACCATTATCTAGATAGCTTTTGCTATCACCCCGTAGGTCTATCGCCAAGCGGTAAGGCAGCGGCTTTTGATGCCGCCATTCCCTGGTTCGAATCCAGGTAGACCTGCCATATTCAACGTTATTGAGACTTTACCAATTGTCTTGATAACTACGATTAAGTTGCGGAAGTGGCGGAATTGGTAGACGCACCAGATTTAGGTTCTGGCGCCGCAAGGTGTGAGAGTTCAAGTCTCTCCTTCCGCACCATACTTAATTACTTGGCTACGTAGCTCAGCTGGTTAGAGCACATCACTCATAATGATGGGGTCACAGGTTCGAATCCCGTCGTAGCCACCATTATTTTAGATTGCTAGTTCCGACTAACAATCCTGCAGATTAAGACGCGGAAGTGGCGGAATTGGTAGACGCACCAGATTTAGGTTCTGGCGCCGCAAGGTGTGAGAGTTCAAGTCTCTCCTTCCGCACCATATTTATTGTAAAACCCAGCTTTATGCTGGGTTTTCTTTTATCTGAACAAACCTTTTACTCATTGATTAAACGCGTTCCCCAGACATAAAAAATCCAGCCGTAGCTGGATTTTACTTAAAGTCATGACTTTCTAATATGCTGCGAAATTACTTTCTTAGCCTAGAAGCCCCAACGCTGAGTTGGGCGCCTGCTTTGCTTGAGCAAGAACGGAGCTAGATGCTTGAGACAAGATCTGAGCTTTTGTTAGTGCTGTAGTTTCTTTGGCGAAATCAGTATCTTTGATTCGGCTCTTAGACGCATTTACGTTTTCGTTAATGTTATCTAAGTTGTTGATCGCATGGCTGAATCGATTCTGGAAAGCACCAAGTTCTGCACGGTGGCTATCCACAAATTTCAACGCTGAATCGACAATCGCAACCGCTTCTTGAGAGCCTGCAACCGTAGTGACATCGATAGTATCAACCGTTACCGCTTGGGCTGGGCCCATGCTCAATTCACCAGCCAGTGCCCCACCGAATGTCACATCACCGGTGACACGGTTATTATCAGTAAAGACTTGTAAGTTACCATCATCTCCAACAGATGCTTTGACCATATCTGTCTGACCGTTGATGTACGTAGCCAGCTCTTCAATATCATCACCTTCTTTCGCATTTATTGTGATGTTTTGTTGTTCACCAAATACATCTGTCAGTGCAATAGTCAAGTCATTGGAACCTGCTTGCACGGCCCAGTCTTTGTCTTTGGCATTGGCTGCAGAATAGCTATTACCACCCATCATGCTGTTGTCACTACGCATGTTGTTCAGTGTCAGCATAACTGCTTCACCATTGTCAGCACCAATCTGGAATGACTTAGTTGAGAATGTACCGTTCAGTAGCTTGTTACCACCGAATGAAGTGGTTTCAGCAATACGGTTCAGCTCGTCGTTCAGTGCAGTGATCTCTTCCTGAATCGCAACACGTTCAGACTTAGAGTTCGAGCCGTTTGCAGATTGTAGTGACAAATCACGCATACGTTGCAGAATGTTAGTCGTTTCATTCATAGCACCTTCAGCTGTCTGCGCCATGGAAATACCATCATTCGCGTTACGTACAGCAACGTCTAGACCTCGGCTTTGTACATTCAAACGGTTAGAGATCTGCAAGCCTGCTGCATCATCTTTAGCACTGTTGATTTTAAAACCAGAAGATAAACGTTCCATTGAGGATTGCTGTGCATTAGATGCGCTATTTAGGTAGCGCTGCGCAGTCATTGCCGCAACATTCGTGTTTACATTAACCGCCATAGTGGTTACTCCTATTGATTTTCCGTAGATCGGAAGTTTCGAAAGGTTTCCGACGTCTCGGTAAACCAAGTTCTCTCAAAGTAACCTTATTAGCGACGATAAAATGATTATCTTTAGAGCAATTTTAAAAATTCCTACGAAAACTAGGGAGAAGAGTAAATATGTTGATCAAATCAGCAGATATGAAATCTATTGCTAAAGTTTTTGCTAAAACAGCCGGGGGAGTGAGGGGGAAAAAGGGTGTTTGTTTAAGAATAGCAGAGCTAGGCTAGCCTGTATAACAGGCAAAAGAAAAGCCCCTTTTCCTTTGAGAGAACCGGGGCTAGTGTGGTAGCCATTGTGGAGATCGAGAGAAATGATCACAGCCTGGCTGCCGTGTGCATAAGTCACTTGGTTAATTAGAGCAGGTGTGAGAGAGAACTCTAATTACCTTATCACCTATGCTTGCCGAAACATCTTCGCTAGCCCCACGTCTAGGTTAATGCTAGTGAAGATATCTACTGCTACTGCAATAATGACATTGCAGAATTTGGCAACTGTTTTGCTTGGGCTAGAATCGAAGTACCAGCCTGTTGCAGGATTTGTGCTTTGGTCATCGCGGTCGTTTCTTTCGCAAAATCTGTATCGCGGATTCGACTGTTTGATGCCTCTACGTTTTCTTGGATGTTGGCCAAGTTATTAATACTGTGGCTTAATCGGTTTTGCTTAGCACCTAAGTCTGCACGTTGTGAATCAACGTATCGCAGAGCTGCATCCACAATACCAACCGCATTCTGCGCGCCACCAACAGTATTTACATCAATATTTTGAACAGTTGTATTCAGACCCGGTCCACCATTTAAACCCAGTTCTGAAGCAAGACCGCCGGAAATATTTAGGTTACCTTCCAAGTTCGGCTCTGCGGCAAAGATCTGCAGCTTACCTTCTTCATCCACAGACGCTTTCAATTTATCAGTCTGACCATTGATGTACGTCGCCAACTCCTCGATGTCATCACCATCTTTCGCAATGATATCTAACGTGATTGCTTCACCATCTTTAGTCGTGAACTCAAACTTGAGATCTTTAGCTGTAGGAGGAACGCCCCAATCTTTAGTCTTAGGTTGCTCAGCAACAAATGACTGTCCACCCATACGGAAGTCATCCGCACGAATACTGGTTAGGCCCATGATAATTGCTTCACCTGAACTCGCACCTATCTGGAACGATGCTTCACCAAATGAGCCGTTAAGCAGTTTTCGGCCACCAAAAGATGTCGTTTCCGCAATACGGTTTAGTTCATCTTGCAGTGCTTCAACTTCTTCGTTAAGAGCCTGGCGCTCAGACGCAGAGTTTGTTCCGTTCGCTGATTGCAACGACAAGTCACGTATACGCTGTAGGATAGATGTCGATTCGTTCATCGCACCTTCCGCTGTCTGGGCAATGGAAATACCATCATTAGCATTTCGCATGGCAACATCCAGACCACGAGACTGTGCTGTCAAGCGGTTAGAGATCTGAAGACCCGCAGCATCGTCTTTTGCACTGTTGATTTTCTGACCTGAAGACAATCTTTCCATCGAGGTGTTTAGATCACCTGTGGCCTTATTCAGGTAACGCTGGGCAGTCATTGCCGACACGTTAGTATTTACAGTAATGGTCATAGTTTGCTCTCCTAATGAGTTCGCAAGTGCTTTGCGAAGCGGCCAGCTTAATCTCAGTTGGAAGCACTGACCGTAAATGACTTGCTAAGCAGGAAACGCCTGCTTAAAACCTGTTCGTTAAACTCTTGGTTTTATCAATACAAGTAGTGTGCCAACTTTAGAAAACGAATAATAAAATAATTTTATCTATAATTTTCATATGCTTAATGAGATTAGAACCTTAGAGTACTCATGCTCATTTTATCGCCACACTCTGGCGGCAATGACCTTGCCGCCTATTTGCCACTTGGTTGCCATTGCCATACAGGCGATGTTTCTGACCAAAGGGCAATACCTGACTTCGCACATACGGCTTAGCACGTATGGCATTGAAGCTAGATGTAATTAAATAATGTTAAATCTTTGGTTTTACCGAATGCTTGTTGAGATGCTTGAAGCGCCCGTGAGTTTTCATTGAACTCAATGATGGCATCGGCATAGTCGAGGTCTTCAAAGTTACTCTTGGATTTTGCCAAGGTCATTTTAAAGTCGTCGTGTTGTTCTTCTTGAATATCCAGTGTATTCAGGCGAGCACCGACATCGGTCCTTGCCTTGTTCAGATGAATAAATGCCGCATGGAACTCTTGAGTAATCTGATGAAGCTCCGCAGTATTTGACGTATCTGACACTGAGCCTTCTGCCAATTTCATCGCTTGCTTAAACGTATCAAAGATACTGTACGTTTTTCGCGGCTCTAAGGTAATCGCATCACCTTTGGTTATTTGGCCTTTGACCTGAATCGTGACATCTTCAAACTTAATCCCAATTGCAGGGTCAAAGTTATCGGCTTTAACTACCGCCCCATCACGCTCAAGCTGATAGCCATAATTTCCATCAGGCATGTCAACAAACGTGACTTTATACGTCGATTGGTCATCTGGATTGGTATTTATCGCTCGCTCAAGCAGCAATTCTGAGACACCTTTGAGATCATATTGAGGTTCAAAGTCTCCATAAGGATTGTCGATTTCCATAAACAGTTTGCTGCCCGGATCGTTGATTGGCATTTCCAAGCTGTTAGAGATCTTCATCTTACGTTGGTAATCATCACCGGCATAAACCACATCACCATCTTTATCACGGAAAAACGGCTGGTTTTTCGGCTTAGTCCCCGCAAAAATATAGTTACCTGATTCATCTTGCACATTGGAGAGGTTGAGGAAATTATTCGAAATTTCCAACAACTCACGGCGCTTCGCGATTCGATCTTCAGGTGATAAAGAACCATTAATCATCTCCATAACTGTACGCTTAGCTTCATCAGCATACTGTTCCGCATTGGCAATAATTACTTCATGGTGCTCTAGACGATTGCGACTAAGTACAATCGCATCGGTAAACTGGCGTAACTGCTCTTTCTGTTGACCAATGTTTTGGATGTAATGCGTTGCTAGCGGATCATCACTGGCTCGCATTAACTTCTTACCCGAAGCTAGCTGAGCTTGATTGTGGTGAACTTTGGCTTCCTGGCGGCGTAAATCATTCTGTACCGATTGATAGTTGTGGAAGCTGGAAATACGATTCATCATTTATCTGCCCCCCTATCTCAACGCCAATATGGTGTTAAAGGTATCGTTCGCTGCTTGCATAATGCGCGATGATGCCATGTAAGCCTGCTGAAACTTCATCATGTTGGCAGCTTCTTCATCAAGGTTCACCCCGGAGATAGAAGCGACCCTTTCTTGCGCGGCTTCTTTCTCCAGACGTGATACGTCGGTTAAGCGAGACGCCGTTGACATTTGCAGGCCTACGTCAGTATTCAGGTTGTGGTAGATATCCAATACCGTTGATTCACCATCATTGAGGTGTTTGTTGGTCTGGATATTCTGCATTTTAAGTAAGTTGCCGTTATCACCTTCGGATGGGACAAGGTTTGCCGTGAACTTGTCATTAGCAATCGCCCCTGCAGACAACTCAAACGTGGTGCCCTGTACAGTCACAGGTCCTGTTGGCGGGTAAGCCTGAGGCTGAAGTAGAATCTTGCCTTTGGTGTCCGTGACGGCAAACTGCTTCCCGTCCGGCGAGATGATCACTTCGAATTCGCGTAAATCGCCCGCAGTATCAATAGAGAAAGTCGCACTACCTTGGGCAAACGTCGTCGAGGCTTCGTAACTCTGAGCAGCAATAGCAGATGGGTCATTAGTTGCCATCTTCATCTGCGCCGCACCGTTTCGTGTCGGTCTGATCAACACTCGTTCACCCGCTTGCAGGCCGTTGTTGATATCAATGCGAATGCCGTCGAGTGATATTGAGTTTCCAACCACAGGGACAATCGACATCTCTCCATTAGGGCGAGTTATATAGTAATCACCACCGTTAAACTGAAGCGAGTACTGACCACCTACCAATTTATTGGTATCTTCAATGTACACTTCCAGATCAGCAGTTGAATTAGATGATGTCACCACACGGGACTTGGCCACTACTTCAGAGTTCACATCAGTAAAAACTAACCCACCGATATTACCCCTAAGATCCAGACCTTGAGATTGAAGTGCATTCACATCATAAGAAAACGCGGTCGCCATCTTACCTAATTCGTCCATCAGGTACGGGATTTTCTCGTCACGCATCGTCAGCATCGCACCAAGTTTACCGTCGATATCTTTGGTAGTGATGGCTTTGATGCCTTTACCTTCGATCATAGCCAAACGGCGCTGATGCACATCAGGATAGCCATCAATCATTTTTAGCTGGCTAGCCTCAGTACCCGAGACTAAGGTGTGTCCGTTACCAATATGAACGTTAAAACCTTCTGCGTTTTTACGCGGCGTTACCGTCACCTTTGTGTACTCAGACAGCTCTGCTATCAGCTTTTCATGCTGATCCATTAAATCATTGTGCGGGCCAGGTGTACGCATCATTAAACGATGTAGGTCCCTGATTTCAAGAGCAAGCTGGTTTACTCGCTCAATGCCGAGATCAAGTTTTTTGTTCGTGACATCAGACTGTCTGCGTATAGTTTCGTGGAAGTCATTGAGGTTCTGCGTGATCAGATCTGCTTTTTCCAGCACTACTTTTCGTGCGCCAACATCATTAGGGCTATCCGCTAGTGACTTGACCGCATCAAACCATTCATTGAGATTTTCAGGAATTTTTTTCGACGCGACTGATGACAACATGTTGGATAGCATTTCCAAGTTAGCCTCATCATCGACCTTATGAGCGTAGTTAGTCGTTGAGATGTTCATCTCATTGACGGCAAACTGATCCCAAGAGCGGCGAACTTTTTCCACATGCACACCCATGCCATAGGTTTCCCCGCCGTATTGGCGTGGCATATTCGCACCTTGGATCACCGACTGACGGCTATAACCCTCTGTATTTACATTAGAGATGTTATGACCCGTGGTGTTAAGTTGTCTCTGAGCCGTCAGTACGCTTTGCGAACCAAGATTCAGAAGATCAGACGCCATATAGCCCCCAGGAAACCCAATAAAATCAGTAGAACTGAATAACTTAGTTAACCAAAAGCAATATATGTGCCAAATTCGGGATTCGGGATTCGGGATTCGGGATTCGGGATTATTTTGCTTTTCTGAAGACCATTCCTGTCAACATTTTTACCACAAGTTAAAGTATAGCCTTCGCTCTCGTTAAAGCACTCACGCTTAAAAACAAACTCACCCGAAGGTGAGTCTACTTACATCTGATCGATTTGCGCTTTTACTCTTAAAACCTTGTTAGCGTACTGCGGGTCAGTCGCATAACCAGCCTGATGAATACCATGAATAAACTGCTCATTGTTGCCTTGATGGCGAAGTGCCATGGTGTAGCGAGGGTTATCATTCAAGAAGCGCACATAATCATTAAAGCTTTCTTCAAAGTTAGAGTACGAGCGGAAAGCCGCTTTTTCTTTTACCGGCACACCTTGATGATATTCTAGGGTCTGCGTCGCAACCTTATCTCCACCCCAGCTCTTATCAGCTTTGATGTTAAACAAGTTGTTGCTGCTACCACGGCCATTACTGACCACTTTTTGCCCCCACCCCGTTTCCAACGCGGCCTGAGCCAATAGCAATGAAGAGTCCACACCCAATGCTCGTGCTGCTTTTTCAGCATACGGCTTCATGGATGTCACGAAGGACTCTGGAGACTCGAAAGAAGTGGGTGTTGAAGCAGCTGCAGTAACAGGAGCAAGCTCTGCATTCTCTCGGCGAGATTGGCGGACATGGTCAATTTTGTTCATCAAAGCTTCGAAATCGGCTTCGCGACTGGCAGCATTAGGGTTTTCCACTGACCCTGAAGTGAGTTGGGCTACGATCATATCTGCTAGCCCAAGAGAGCCAGAGGAACTGAGTTCACTCGCCATTTGCTCATCCATCATCTGGCGATAAAACTGCTGATTTTGGCTGTCCATCAACCCTGATTCAAACGTTGAGTTAGCATCACGCATCGATTTAAACAGCATGGAAGTAAAGATGGATTCGAACTGTTTGGCTGCTGCAGTCAGTGCCTCTCTTTCACTGTTTTCATCCCCGCCCACCGCTTTCTGACGTAATTTGTCGAGATTAGCGATGTCGTGGATGAAACCGATGTCTTTTCCATTGTTAATCATAACGCTTCTCCTTAGATTACGATCAACTGACCTTCAATCGCACCCGCCTGTTTGAGCGCTTGGAGGATAGCCATAAGATCTGACGGTGCTGCACCAACCTCGTTTACGGCGCGGACCAAATCATCTAAGGTCAAGCCAGGTTCGAATTTGAACATCTTGCCCTGTTCTTCAGTAACTTCGATATCCGTATCGGGTGTCACCACCGTTTCACCACCACCAAATGCGTTTGGTTGGCTTACATTAAGGTTTTCCTTGATTGCGACCGTCATGCCGCCATGGGTAATCGCAGCTGGTTTAAGGCGCACATGTTTACCAACCACAATCGTTCCGGTGCGAGAGTTAACAATAATTTTCGCTGAACCCTCGGCCGGATTAAACTCAAGGTTCTCGATGGCAGAGAGGAAAGAAACGCGTTGAGAGATATCACGTGGAGCACGGACTTTGACAGAAGTAGCATCAATCGCTTGAGCCATTTGTGGGCCAAGGAAATTATTCACTGCATCAGCCATACGCTGCGCTGTTGTAAAATCAGACTCAAGTAGATTAAAGGTAATGTAGTCGCCACGACCAAATGGTGACGGGATTTCACGCTCGACAATCGCACCATTAGAAATCATACCCGCTGTTGGGTTGTTACCGACGATTTTAGATCCATCAGCGCCAGTAGCACTAAATCCACTCACGACCAAGTTGCCTTGTGCAACGGCATAAATTTGCCCATCAAGACCTTTCAACATGGTCTGCATCAAGGTGCCACCACGTAAGCTTTTTGCTGAACCGATAGAGGTGACTGTGACGTCGATAGTCTGGCCTTGCTTAGAAAAAGCCGCTAAGTCAGCCGTAACAATCACAGCCGCAACATTCTTTGATTTCGGCTTGGTACCAGGTGGAAGCTGAATGCCGAAATTTTCGAGCATAGCGTTAAAGCTTTGATCGGTAAAAGGTGTTGATTCACCTGTACCCGGTAAACCCGTGACCAAGCCGTAACCGACCAACTGGTTGCTTCGTACACCTGCCACCTGTGACACATCTTTGATACGTGCGGCATAAGCCGGTGTGGATGCAATGATCAAACTCGTCAATAACAGAATCAGCTTCTTCATCGGGATACCTTTCTTAAATACTCTGTGCCAAAACTTCGACTTCAGATGGCTTTATAAAGCCACATTAAAGAATCGTGCCAAGAATCCCGGCTCTTGCATATCTTGTTGAGTACCTGTGCCTGAGTAGCGAATTCTTGCGTTTGATATGCGGTTTGACGCAATTGTATTCTCATAAGAGATATCATCTGGACGGATCGTGCCGCTTAAGCGGATATACTCATCCCCCGTATTGAGCGTCAACCATTTCTCACCTCGAATCACAAGATTGCCATTGGCCAGTACTTCAACCACTTCAACAGTAATCGAGCCAGAAATGCTGTTACTCTGGTTGGCCGCTGCGCTACCACTGAATTTGTTATCGTTACTTAAATTGTATGAGAAGTTGTAATCGCCGATGTTAAGCTGTTGACCACCAACTTCAAGCGGGTCCATTGATGCGTCGTTGTTTTTCGACAGATCCGCATCCGAGCTTTTGGCTGCCTTAGTATTTTCATCCAAAGTCACGGTGATGATGTCACCTACACCGCGCGGCTTGGAATCATCGTAAAGGCTGCTTGCTTGAACCGTATTAAATAGAGACCCAGTCTCTGCCGCATAGTGCTCTGGCTGATGCTTGGGGTGAATTGGCGCCCAAGCAGGATCACCAGCAACCGGATCGGTTCTGCCACGAAGCGTATCAACGATACCTGAACTTTCGTCTTGAGACTTATCCCCTTCAACAGCATCTACCGTAGTCGTACCCTGAACAACATCGGATGTTTCAATTGGCGCTTCAAGCATCGAACAGCCCGATAACAGGGCAATAGCCAAAATGGTCAGTAAGCGATTCATTAGCAATTCCTCAATATTCCAGGCTTATAGTTGCTGGTTAACGAAGCTCATCATCTTGTCGACGGCAGAGATGACTTTAGAATTCATTTCGTATACACGCTGCGCTTCGATCATGTTGACTAGCTCTTCCGTCACATTCACGTTAGAGGTTTCCAACATGGATTGACGAATGTCACCAAACCCATCAAAGCCAGGAACGCCTTCTTGGGGATCGCCACTAGCACCCGTTGGTAAGTACAAGTTCTGCCCGATGGGCTCAAGGCCACCTGGGTTAACAAAATCCACGGTCGCAATTTGCCCTACGACCTGATTATCTTGTTGACCACGAACACGCACTGACACTTCGCCGTCCGTACCAATCGTAATGCTAATTGCATCTTCAGGGATGGCGATTTCTGGCTCTAGTGGATAACCAGCACCTGAAGTCACCACGACACCTTCATCGTTAACAGTAAATTGGCCGTTGCGGCTATAACCAATGTTGCCGTCTGGCATTAGGATCTGGAAGAAGCCATCACCTTCAATCATCATGTCGAGACTGTTATTGGTCGTTTGAGTATTACCTTGAGTGTGAACCTTTTGAGTTGCGACCACTTTAGAGCCCGCACCCAACATCAAACCACTTGGTAACTCGGTGTTTTGTGAAGACTGACCACCCGGTTGATTAATGTTCTGATAGAACAGATCTTCAAATACCGCACGGCTCTTTTTGTAACCAACCGTTGACGCGTTCGCCAGGTTATTTGAAATCGTAGATATATTGGTTTGTTGGGCATCCAAACCCGTTTTACTTACCCATAATGCAGGATGCATATCTCTCTCCTAATAATCTGGTTAGCTCATACGAAGCAAAGAGTCAGACGCTTTGTCCATTTCTTCTGCCGTGCTCATCATCTTGACCTGCATCTCGAACTGACGCTGAAGGTCAATCAGATTGGTCATTTCGCCAATTGCATTGACGTTACTGCCCTCCAGCGCACCGGTCAGCAGTTTGACGCCGGCATCCATTTCGTATGCGGCATTAGGATCTTTGGAACGGAATAACCCGTTAACATCTTTGTATAGTGATTGATTATTGGTGCTAGTGAGCTTGATTCGATCGACGATTTCTATCGCATCGGCCGGCGCGCCCTGAGGGACTGCAGAAATCGTACCGTCAGTGCCAACTTCAATTTTGCTGACTGGGATAGGTATCGTAATTGGCGCTCCAGTCTCTCCTAAGACTAAGTTGCCATTACCCGTGGTAAGCATGCCATTGACGTCAACTTTCATGTTGCCGTTGCGAGTCAGGCCTTCTTTACCTGTGTTATCAAGAACAGAGATCCAACCTTGATCTTGAATGGTGACGTCTAAGTCCCGCCCAGTAGTAATCACACTACCCTGCTGGAAATTATGGCCCGGACGCTCTGTCATGCTGAATACGCGGCTTGGCATACCATCACCGTATGCTTGCATAGAACGGGCTTGCGCCAAATCAGCACGGAAACCCGTGGTACTGACGTTTGCTAGGTTGTTCGCTCTAAGCTGCATAGCCTGCATATTCTGCTTTGCGCCACTCATAGCGAGAAACAGTGCACGATCCATAATTTGCTCCAATAATCACAATTCAGATCAATTCAAGCAAATGGTATGCCAGTTTTATATGTCGTTATTTATTAATAACTTAACTAGTGGCTTTGTATCAGGAAGAGTAATAGATGAAAAGAATTGCCATAGGTGGCAATAATAGCAAGCTGGTTGTTGCCACCAGCCTGCTATTCAGATGATTGCGGAATGTCTTTAAACTCTCAGAACCGTGATTAACGAATCTGCAGGATGTTCTGTTGAGTTTGGTTGTGCACTTCCAGAGAACGTGAGTTCGCTTGGAAGTTACGCTGAGCAGAGATAAGATCCACCAGCTCCTGTGTCATATCGATGTTGGCTTGCTCAAGCACACCACTCGAAATCGTACCAAAGGAGCCCTTGTTTGATTCACCCCAAATCTTGTTGCCAGAGAACTGAGTTGAATCCCACTGAGTACCACCTTTCTTATCCAGACCTTGCTCATTAGGCACTCGGACTAATGCAACTCGACCTAAGATAATGTTCTCACCATTCGAATAAGTACCAAGCACGCTACCGTTCTCATCGAAATCAACTTTGGTCAGGAAGCCAGTCGTGGCACCGTCTTCATCAAACTTAGTTAATTCAAATGGAGCGGCAAACTGTGTCGCATCCTGTAGACCAAATGATAATGTTTGGTTGATATCCGCACCATTTAGCTCTACTGGGTTTGCACCTGTACCAAGTGGCTCAGAAACAATATTCTGACCGTTGTTCAGGCTTGCTAACGTACCATCATTGTTGAATCGCATAGTGTGACCAACATGACCCGTAGGCGCCGTTGCATCGCCACCAACTATGTTGATTGGCTTCTCACCAGCGCTATCAGTAACGGTGTAATACGTTTGCCAAGTATTGGCTTGGTTCTGATCTTTCAAATAGTAAGTCGTCAACTTGTACGACTGACCCATGGAGTCATAGATAGTCGAAGACGTTGAACGGTTGTAGGTTTCCGGATCAGAATAGTCAAACAATGCTGGGTCTTTCAAATCTCCACCTGCAGGCAAGTTAACACCTACATCAATATTCGAAGTCTGCTTAGGTTTACCAAACTCTTTCGGGATATTAATTGGTGAAGGCTCGTAAGACAGTACATCGCCCGTGTCTTTGTTGACCTGATAACCTAACAGGAACTCATCATTCGCTGTTGTCATGTAGTTATCTTTGTTCAGGTGAAACGCACCATTACGTGTCAACTCGTTGGTCGTTGGTGCCAGACGATCTTTAGCAACAGCAAAAAAGCCAGTACCAGAGACACGCAAATCCATTGGGTTATTGGTATAAATACTTGAACCTTCATGGAATTGCTGAGCAACCTTAGCGGCTTGTACACCCTGACCAGGAGTGGTCTTAGCATGGGTGAACAGTGAATTAGAGTAAACATCACCAAACTCGGCACGGGACTCTTTAAAGCCATATGTGTTCGCGTTCGCAATGTTGTTACTGGTTGTGTTCAGATCTAACTGAGCTGCGGACAAGCCGCTTAATGCAACATAAGACATTCCAAAATCTCCTATCTAGCCAGCGTGATTACGCTTTGCCAACTTCTAGTACTTCAGCAAGTCGAACTGGCGACTCAAAGCCAGCCAGATTGAGTAGTACGTTACCATCACCTTTACCAAGCAGGACGCTATTCACGTTAGCGTACGTCGAAACTTCAAAATCTTTCGCCTGCCCGTCCAGCAAACCTGATGCTTTCACATTGTATTTGCCAGCCGGCAATGGATTACCGTTTTGATCTTTACCATCCCACTCAACGCGGTTGTCACCTGCAGGTTTAGAACCGACATCGAAGGTACGGATCAGCTGCCCCATTTGATCTTCTACTCGCACCATTAGGTTATCAACAGATTGAGGTAGTTTGACCATAGCAGCCATGGAGCCATCATCAGCCTTCACCCCTGCTGCACCCGGGACTAATACGTCTCGACCAACAAGTGATGATGCCTGAAGCGCTTGGTTAGAAGTCATCGACGCATTCAGTGTTTCAAACTGATTGTTCATTTTGCCGATGCCATCTACCGTCGCAAACGACGCCATCTGAGCAATCATCTGGTCATTGCTAACCGGCTTAAACGGATCTTGCTGGGCAAGCTGCTTGGTGAGCAACGATAAGAAGTCTTCTTGTTTAAGATCCTGCTTACCTGTTGTTTCGTCAGGCTTATTCTTGTCCTGAAGCTGTTTAAGCTGGTCAACATAGGACAAGCCACTCTGACCAACATTATTATTAATGCCCCCGGCCATATGTTACCTCCTATCCTTATTGACCCATCTGCAGCGTACGCAGCAGCATTTGTTTGCTTGCATCTGCTACTTGAACATTCGTTTGGTATGAACGAGAAGCAGAAATCATATTAGCCATTTCTTCCATCACATTAACGTTTGGCTTGTAGATATAGCCATCGTCATTTGCGAGTGGGTGCTCTGGGTTATACTCCGCATCAAGCGGTTTATCACTTTCAACTATCCCTAACACTTGTACCGGCACCGTATGGTCTCGACCGTACTTAGCCTTACTTAACTCAGCACCAAACACAGCATGGCGAGCTTTATAAGTATCTTTCGCAGAGCTAGAGACACTGTCGGCATTTGCCAAGTTGCTTGAGGTGGTATTTAGACGAACAGATTCAGCGCTCATGGCAGAACCAGTTACATTGAAAACGTTAAACAAGCTCATCTAGTTACTCCCCTTTAATGCTTTAGTTAAGTTCTTGAATTTACTTCCTAAGAAGTCAAGTGATGCCTGGTGTCTGATTTGATTTTGCATAAACAAGTTACGCTCTAAATCTACATCCACCGTGTTGCCATCACCGGTGTCAGGTTGAGTCGGAAGTCGATAAAGCACTTCCCCTGTCACTTGCGTAGAGGCAGGAATATGCCGACTGTCGGTACGACTAAGCCCAATGCTTGCCCCCGATGTTGCCGCCTGCAATGCCTTTTGGAAGTCCATGCCTTTCGATTTGTAGCCAGGAGTGTTCGCTTGAGCAATGTTGGTGGAAATCACCTCAGCATTGCGCTCACGTACGCCCACCGTGTATTGGTGGATACCTAATGCATTGTCGAAAGATATAGCCATGTTAACCTCTACATAAAGAACTGACCGTTACTACTGAATAACAAAGCAATTAGCGTACCAACTTTAATTGAATCGTAATTTCTTTGTTATAAGCTCATCAGCAATTACCACGCCAAAATGTGAAATTGTGGAGCAATGGAATGTCATTGTAAGTATAGAGAAATAATCCAAATACGAAAAAGCCCAGCGAGTAGCTGGGCTTGAGTTAAATGGATTCGGCTTATTTAAGTTTATAAATAATACCTGGGTTACATCGGACCATCTCGAAACGGTCAGTTAGCCCAGTTAAAGACTCAGACGCCCCAAGTAGTAGGTATCCACCAGGGTTTAAACTGTTAGCCATCTGATTTAAAACCTGTGATTTCATGTCCGGAGAGAAATAAATCAATACGTTACGACAGAAAATGATGTCAAACTTGCCGAGCAAAGCGTAGCTGTCCATTAGATTTTGAGGGCGGAAATTAACTAGACGCTTAACATTGTCTTTAACTTTCATCCGGCCATCGCCAGCATCTTCAAAGAAATTGCGACGACGTTCAGGAGACAAACCACGCCCTAAGGCAAGATTATCGTAAACACCTGCACGGCACATATCCAACATACTTGCGGAAATATCCGTTGCCGTTACAGATACGCTCGGCAACATTCCTGGTTTACGCTGTTGGGTTTCGAGAATGGTCATTGCCATAGAATACGGCTCCTGACCAGAAGAACTTGCCGCTGACCAAATTTTTATTGGTCGTTTGTTTGCCGCCGCTTCCGGCAACAATTTATTAGCAAGGACTTCAAACGGGTAAGTATCACGAAACCACAGTGTTTCGTTGGTTGTCATAGCATCAACAGCGGCAACACGTAACTCTCGGTTACGGCCAGTGACAACATCTCGTAGCAGATCGGACAAAGAGCTGAGCTTAAACTTTGTCACAAGAGGGCTTAACCGGCTCCTCACTAAGTACTGTTTACTGTCACCTAGTACGATGCCACATTGAGATTCTAAGAAACGGCTGAAATCACGATACTCTTGATCGCTTATAGTTATCGCTGTCATTTACTTCTCTTTATTCAGTAAGCGCAGTCTTCACTGCATTACCAAGTTCATCAGGGTTGAATTTCGCAATAAAGGAGTTGGCTCCCACACGTTCGACCATCGCTTGGTTAAATACACCACTGAGTGATGAATGGAGAATAACATAAAGATCTTTAAGATCAGGGTTACGCCTTATTTCTGCTGTTAAGGTATAGCCATCCATTTCAGGCATCTCGATATCTGAGATAACCAAAGAAATCTGATCATAGATACTACCTTCTGCTGCCATTTCTACCAGCTTCTCATAAGCTTGCTTACCATCAATAACAGCAATCGCTTCAAAACCCAGTGATGTAATTGCACGTTCAACCTGCTTACGCGCTACCGTTGAATCGTCAGCTATCAAAATACGGCGAACTATCTCTTTCTCTGATTCAACCTGGGCTATCTCCTCACCGATTGAAGCGTCCATTGTTTCATCCACTGGCGCGATTTCTGCAAGGATCTTTTCTACATCAAGAATTTCGACGAGCTCATTATCAATGTTGGTGACAGCAGTCAAATAGTTGGATTTACCAGCGCCTTCAGGTGGTGGCAGGATCGCTTCCCAATGCATGTTGATGATACGCTCTACGGACGTTACAAGGAAAGCCTGAATCGTACGGTTAAATTCAGCGATCACAACAAAAGCTTTTTCAACGTCAGTAGTCGGACGGCCGCCAACAGCTAAACTTAAATCAATAACTGAAACAGTATGGCCACGGATATGAGCCACCCCTTTGACTAGGTGGTGCAAGTTTGGCATTGAAGTAAGCTTAGGGCACTGAAGTACCTCTTTTACTTTAAATACGTTAATTCCATAACGTTGTCGCCCCATCAGACGAAACGTTAGGAGTTCCAATCGGTTTTGACCGACGAGTTGCGTACGCTGATTCACCGAATCAAGAATACCCGACATAAGCTCATCTCCATCTCAAACTTTCATGCTAAAAAAAATGGTAGTCTACTAACGGCCATGTAAAACTATTAGAGAAATAGAATGACATACTCAAAATCACACTTATGCTCATTTTCCATAACTAATTGTAGAGCTTTCTATAAAAACTTTTATAAGTCTATCGTCTTTTTATGCTTTTTCTTTAGTTTTTCAGCAACATCAGCCACGCCTGAGCAAATTATCAGTATTCAACAAGCGGCCGAAGAGTACGTCTTATCGACCATCGAATGGCCTACAGGCGGTACGTTAGAGGCAAGAGCGGCAAATATTGATAGCCGTGTCTTTGCCACCGATTGCCCAAGCAATTTAGACGCCTCTTCCTCCTCTACCAACCCCAATGCCAGTAACATCACTGTGTTAGTAGAGTGTAGCGAAGATAACTGGAAATTATATGTTCCTGTCAGACTGACGCGCTCTGGCCCTCAAGTTACGCTCGTTGGGCCGCTTAGCCGAGGCCAGATTATCTCACGACAAGATGTCACTATTAATATGGTAGACTTGCAACGCTTCAGGCGGCAAGGCTTTTCCAACATTGATGCCGTGATTGGCGCAAAAACAAAGAAAAATCTGCGTGCTGGCGAAGTTATTGAAAGCAATGATATATGCGTAGTTTGCCGCAATGAAACGGTCACAATCAAAGCCGTAAAGTCTGGTATGACCATCACAACCAAGGGCACAGCCCTCACAGATGGGTCACATGGTGAACAGATAAGAGTGAAAAATACAAAATCCAACCGTATAATTGAAGGGAGAGTCACAGGGATCTCGGAAGTGACGGTTATTTTCTGATCAATTTAAAAAAAGCCTAAAGTAATCCCTACTCTAGTCGATATTGACAACATAAGATTCTAAACACGAAAGGCTCACACATATGGCAGGCATTGATAACATACGCTCTGGGCAGACGGTAACAACGTCAACAAGAAGCACAGCGCGTAATGAAAATAGCCCTTCTGCAACTGATTCAGCAAAGAAGTCAGAAGTTGCACAAGACTCTGTATCCTTAAGTAAACAAGGTAAGGCAGTCGGTGAAATGCATACCCAACTTGCTAGCCAGCCAAGCTTTGACCAAGCAAAAGTTGCCGCTATCAAAGAAGCTATTGCAAATGGCTCTTACAGCGTTGACCCGCAAAAGCTGGCTGATAATATGATCAAGTTCGAGAAAGAACTTGGTGGTTTCGAGTAACGAGTTTCTGTCATGGCAGCCCTAAGCAGTTTAGTTGAGTTCCAACTCAAAAGCGCAACCGATCTTTCATTGCTGTTAGAGAAAGAGAAAGCTGCGATCGCTAGCAGGGTCGCTAAAGAAATCGAACAGCTTGCCAAAGAAAAACTCACTTTAATTAACCAGCTTCAACAGACTGACCAACGTATTAGCCAGCATCCCGATGTGGCGACTTTGACCAATGATCCAGAGTTGAGCCCTCTAGTCGATCAAATTCGTTCTATCGTCCATGATTGCCAACAAGCGAATGCAGTAAACGGTGAAGCCTTGCAACGCGCACAATTAAGCTTCAATAAGCTGAATAACCTAATGCAACAAACTCAGGGCAAACTGGGTATGACATACACAGCAGAGGGTCAAACCAAGAATGTCACTACCTTAGGCACTAATATCAAAGCCTAACCAATCTGAACACAAAAAAGCGGCAATGATTGCCGCTTTTTTTGATCGAAGATTTAGAGAGAAATTTAGAAAAGAGTTTGTTGACGTTTTTCCGGAACGACCTGCACTTCACCATAATCACGGAGCTTGTTCATCTTCTTGATGTCCAAACGTAATTCAGTAACGTAACTGTCGCCCACTTTGTAACTGCGCACCACTTCAGCACCACGAATGACACCATCTACAGCACCTGAGGTGAGTTCAGTCCCTAAACGTTGATCCTGTAAATCTGCACGTCCGCTCACTCGCATACCATATACTTGCTCAGCCAGTTCTCGATAGGCATCAATCTTAGAGGCGCGCATCGCTCGCACCTGACGCTCTTCATCTGTGCGGCCTTTCTGCTCACTGATATTGGCATAGCCAACCGCTGTTAACCAATCATCTGGGCGCATATTCTGCAAAGGTTGGCAGCCAACCATAATCAACGCAACTGCCAGTAAAAATAACTTCTTCATCTCAACTCCCTATGGACGCAGAATAACCGTGTAAGGTTGTCTTATTGTAGGGTCTGAGCGAATCAAAACACCATCTTCAGTTCGGATACTGTTAAGTGTGTCTAGGTCACGACCAATTCTATCCGCAGGTAAGAAACCTTGAGCAGTGGCAACAACCACACGTGACTGCATACCGACGACACGAGCGTTAACCAGAACACCGCCTTCTTGACGTAGCATAGTCCCTGTCAGGACATATTGGATATCTTGCTCCTGAGATAAATCTTTCCAGTCACGACTGAAGGCGAAGTCTCCTTGCTGCGTCACTTGGATAGATCCCGTCGTTTTGTAATCAACCACTTTAAAGCCACGGCGTTGGAATTGGTGAATGAACCCTTCTGATACCGAATTACCCAACCAGTTCGTCGCGTCCATATTTTGTAGATCAACAAAAGAGGTGACGGCAATTGGTGTCCGCGCAGACACACTTGTGTTCGAGATCATCAGATCTTCAGTCATACTCTCAATAAAGAAGTCAAGAGTATGACGCGGACTCTCCATCAGCATAAACTGGGAGCCTGGGTACGGTTCTTTACCGTTGTATATTGGGGCATAGGCACAAGCGGTGAGAAACACCACTGGCACTAGCGTTAGCCATCTTTTCATTCTCTAATCTCCGATACATATTAGGCACTGATTGGTTCCATTTCCTATCTCTCATAAAAAGTGGAACAGTCTTTGCTTTTCTAAATCTGCAACCATTCAGAACGGCAATGCCTAAATCAGCTAAGATAGAACAAGCAAAAAATGAACCAACTTGGAAGATGAATATGAAAAAATCGCTTCTTGTCCTGATTTCAACCATTTACGCCTCGCTGTACGCGAGTATAGCGTCTGCCGGATGGTATGAAGTGACCGGAACCGCCACTGTCGTTTCCTCTGAAGAAGTCGCTCGTATTCATGCATTGGAAGATGCTATTTATAAAGCCGTCAGCTTTTCTGGCGCCGATATCGGCAGCATTTCCAACTTGAGGCCGCTACTCGAAAGTGAGCGTAAAGAGTACCAATTCAGCAATACCGAAGTTCGCTATATCTTGGTCGATGAGCAGAAAGTCCGCAGTGGCGTCATGTTTGTCAAAGCGCGTATTGATATCTACCCATCGGCAACGGGTTGCCATGTCAGCCAATACAAGAAAACGTTTTTGGTCGGCAATATCGATGTAGAGTCACCTCAACAAGCAGTAATGGGCCAGATTTATAGTGTGGGGGACGATTTTGCTACGGTAATTAATCGCCAACTGGACCAGCAATCGGCCAACTTTGTCTCTGTTGGCACCACAGACTATGAGATCAGTCAACGTTACCCAGAACGCCTCAAAATGATCGCGCAAGACACCGGCGCTCAATATATCATTGGTGGTGTCATCACCGACTTAACTGCCACTATTGAACAGAAGCTATTAAGAGATGACATCATCAACCGTCAGTTTGCACTAGAGATGACCGTATTTGATGGAAAAACAGGTAATGAAGTTTATAACCGCAATTATCGTGAAGTTGCGCGTTGGCCATTCCCCAAAACCAGCCAAGTGGATACGAAAAGTGCTCGCTTCTGGGCGTCAACATACGGTGACATGATGCTCCGTGTCAGCCGTAACATCATGTTAGATCTGGAGTCAGAAGTGTCATGTAAGATCACACTCCCAGAGATCATTTCAAAGTGGAACAATGTCCTTACCATGGATTTAGGCCGTATCCACGGCGTTCAGCAAGGCGATAAACTCAAACTTTGGCACACAGGTTCCTTTATCGATCAACGTGGTTTGCCGCGTAATAAGGTGACAGAATCAGACATTACTCTCACCGTGTCTCGAGTGTATGAAAACGAAGCGGAGCTTACCGTTGATCAGCCTGAGCTTGCAGGCAGCATTCAAATTGGCGATGTTATGCACAAGATGCTTTAAATCAGTGAGTTAAGGTTTAACATCCTGTTTTAATTCAGTATGATGAACCCGAGCTCCCGTGGCACAGCTGGATAGCGCGATCCCCTCCTAAGGGATAGGTCACAGGTTCGAATCCTGTCGGGAGCGCCACATCATATACAAGCCAGATCCAACGCAAGTAGGTCTGGCTTTTTTGTATCTATAATTCTATCTCTCGCCTGTCTATTCCATCCATTACGACAACTTCTCTGTAAAGCAATAAAAAACCTCTTCCCAATCAGGGAAGAGGTCCAACAAGAAGAGTGTTGAAACAAGGATAATTAACATTGGTTCCATACCGAGGTGTTCATTAGGCGGATTCCAATAATGCCACCTGGCTAAAGTGGCAAGTTCGAACAATCGTCAGAGCACATAACCCATACCTAAAACCAGTTTAGCCATGAGAAATGAGTGCTTAGATCTCAATCTAAGCATTGTCCTACAAGAAGTGCTCACTGACACTTGAGCTTCTCGATGGAAAAAAGTGTAATATATGCATTAATTTGTTGTCAAATGTGAAACTTTTTTCAACAAAAAATAATCTCATACTGTGTAACAGTTCATAAAAAACGACTCGGAGAAGCATATTGAAAGATGTCACCACTATTGGCGGGCGGTTAAAAGAAATTCTTTTTGTTAAAGGCGTTTCTGCAGCTGAGCTATCTAGGAAAGTGGGTATTGAAAGAGGCTATATGAGCAAGCTTCTTAATAACAAAATTAAAAACCCACATAAGAACATGACCCAAATAGCGAAGACACTTAATGTATCCTACGAATGGCTGATGACCGGTGTTGAACGCACTGGTACCTACGAACGTGATTATGATGTCGAAGGAATTGTTAACTCAAAGCTTCAAAAGATTGGTTTTTTTGAAACTGGTATGCCAATATCCAAGTTCCACAAACTCATTTACAATGATGAATCTATAAATATAGTCAGCACTAAGAAACTTGGTGCTGGAAATTATTTATTTCAGAGCGGTGAAGATATTATAGAGCTGTTTAGAGTTGATAATTTCATCAACTTAGCTTGGTATCCTCATGAACCTGAAAAAGACTATATTCCAATTGGCAAGGTTATAACAAAAATAAGTAAGGAACATATCAATGACAAGAAGCTTAAACTTGTTGAAGGTTGAAAATGGCTTAATATATTACACAAACGAAGACAATGACTATGTTTTAAGCTCACCAGCTAGAGGGCTTATCAACAAAGGACTGGTTGTATTTTTCAAAAAAGAGCATCGAGATTTGATCCACGCGATGGATCCTATTACCAAATTTGATATTAAATGGTATGGGTTCCTTACCGCGCTTTATCTCGCCTCTCTCTTAGTTGCGATTCCTATGTCGCCGCATAGTGTTGAAATATTCGGCACCTGGCAGCCTGCTGGTATTTTAATATTCCCATTAACCTTCCTAGTCCTCGATACGATCAACGCAACACTCAGATACGAGTATGCTAAATCGACAACCTATTTTGGCGCAGGAATGTGTGCACTCGCCTCTGGATTAATCGCGGTTACCTTTTTTACCTTTGATATTAAATCTCCTTATAAAGAGGTATTCGAGCCACTTATATATTTATACCTGATTAATAGCCTGTGTATTCTTGCTGCTGACCAAGCTAACAACTTTATTTTCAGAAAACTCAGTATGAAGTTGCATAAAGCGCCAATTTGGGCACGTTCTATTATTTCAAGTACTATTGGCCAAGCACTATATACTGTTATTTGGATCGGATTATTCTTTAATTCATCAACATCATTAACACTATTACAAAAGATTGCTGATAATTATTTATTTAAAGTCGGCTATGCTGTGGCACTAATTCCTGTACTTTATGCTTTAGTGTTTACTTACAACATTCTAAAAGCAAAGAAACAAAATGACGCTTCTGAGTTAGATGAAAACTCTAACTATGCTTAATTAGCCTTCTTCAAAACCAAAAAGCTCGGACTGTTGTCCGAGCTTTTTATTGTTCATGACTTACCTATGCTATCTGATCTAGTCATCACGACCAAAGCAAGCCAATATCCTAGAAATACTCACCTCGATACATTGCTGACTGCGTACCGTCTCATCGATAAAATTTTCTAGATCAGCAGCAAACGCTGGCGGGATAGGTAGAGAGTAACTTTTCTCCGAGGTATACACTTTATATGCCCCTGACATGAAGAACTGTCTGAACTCCTCCCCACTAAAAGAATATTCAAACTCTTTTGGCATCATTGAAATCACACTAAAACCTCTCGACTCAAACATTTCACGGTATTCCCTCTCATGCTCTAAGTGCATACAGACCATGCGAAAGTCTTGCCCAAGTTGAGGGTAAAAGTCTCGAAAAAACTCACTCATTAGGTTTGAGACCTGTGGACACCAGTCTTTTTTATAAGGAGTCTGAAGCACAAACATACCATCTGGTTTCAGGGCCGTTCTAATTGCCGACAATGCGGCATCATAGTCTTGATACCACTGAAAAGAGGAATTCGATGTGATGACATCAAACCCTTCCTCAGAGGCATAATCAACAATGTCTGCATGCACGAAGTCAATCGGGCTGTCAGGGTAAAGGTGTAGTGCCTGTTCGAGCATTTCCGACGACACATCTATCGCCACCATGGTTTGAGGTGATGAGTGATCGTGTATCAAGTGAGCGACTTTACCTGAGCCACATCCGACATCAAGCAAACGCCCAACCTTAGTGGGTAAAAGTCGAATCAACTCTTTAGCGGCATCAAACTGTACGATTCCATTGCGATGGTATTCTTTGTTGTAATTCATAACGCACTCATCTCTGTTTCAGGCGCAAGATGATAATTCAAAAGCCACTGAGTAACTGTAAGATACACGTCAAATACCACGCTTCTTACCTAGCAATTACACAATAAAACAGGTGAGAACGTAGAGCCTTAATAAAAGCGCTTCCACCGCTCAACGTCTGATGAATCTCAACTACCAAAGCTCGGGGTGATTGAACACTTCGACACAAACAGGCTTACCAAAAACAGTGTCAAAAGCAGCACCATTGAGTGATTTTGCAAGCCAGCCTTGCGGTTGAGTAAGTGGGTACGGCGATGCAATGATAGATGTCTCCACCGGTTGAAAGCCCACTTTAGAATAAAAGTTTGGATCACCATAAGTCATTACCAATTCGACGCCTTTCTCTTTAAGCTCTTTCAAGGCGTAACCTATTAATGCCTGACCAATGCCCTTGCCCTGATACTGGGTAGCAATCGCAACCGGAGACAATAAATACGCACTCGCCTTAGAGTCAAAGTTCATTGTTGACAGCAAGATACATCCAACAATGCGGCTTTCTTCTGTAGCGACATAGACCTCAACCTTGGAGGCTTCGGTATTTTTCATCAAGTCAAACGCTAGACTCGATACAAGCAGCCCCTCACTTTCCCCCTCAGAATCGCTGAAAGTGTTTAAAAATAGTTGCTTGATCTCTTCAGCCTGACTCGGGTGATACAACGAATAATGCATAGATCTTTTTCCTTCTTCTCTTTCAAGATGAACGCATCATAAAGTGTGAAGCTTTAGACAGGTCAAGAATTACTCACGAACTTTTTCCCGCGTGGGATTAATTATTCTCAACCCGACACGCACTAAAAATATCAAGTTTGCTCTGATACTCTTGTGTCGCTACGTCCATCATCCCAAGCAGCGAATGAAAGACATTGTCGTGAGAGTAGATACCCGTTTGTTGAGCCTCTTGCTGAAGGCAACGCGTATTAATGTGTTTCACTTGCTTGAAACCTGGCGACATCCACAACAAGAAAGGCACTCGTTTTTGAAAGTTTGGAGCAAGACTATAAGGCAAGCCATGTAAGTAGATACCCTCTTCACCCAGCGACTCTCCGTGGTCGGAAACATAAATGAGTGCGGTGTTGAACTGTTCCTGTAGTGCTTTCAGTTTGTCTATCGCCTGACTCACGACGTAATCGGTATAAAGGATGCTGTTGTCGTAGGAGTTGATGATTTGCTCTGGTGTACAGTTTTCGATGTCGGAGCGTTCACAATCAGGAAAATACATCGCTCTATCTTTTGGATATCGTTGGAAGTACGTCGGGCCATGACTGCCAATCAAATGCATTACCATCAATCGGTTACCTTTAAGGGAATCGACATGTTGTTCGAAATTCTCAAGCAACGCCATGTCATAGCACGTACTTCCATTGCATTGCGGATCGGCCGGGGCATGCGCAATCTCTTGCTTAGCAACATTTTTGGCTACCTGCTTATCACCCCCATCATTGTCACGCCAAAGCACATCAACTCCCGCCCGCTTTAGAATGTCTAAGACGTTATCCTGATTATCAGCGAGTTGGCGATCAAAATGAGATCGATCCATATTAGAAAACATACAGGGGACCGATACTGCGGTCGCGGTGCCGCATGAACTCACATCTTGGAATGAAATCACGCCCATATCCCGAGTGTATGAATTGGTTTCCCGGTTATAACCGTTCAATTGGTAGTTTTGTGCTCGCGCTGTCTCGCCGACCATAAATACCACTAATGTTGGTTTCGACTCGGCGGCTTCTAAAGCCTCGGCAGATTGTTGTGCGTCCAGACCCAACTGGTGGTATTTCACAGGAGTGGCAAAGTAATGCCTTTTAATATAACGAGAGAGGCTGGAAACAAACTCGGTCGGAATCAATGCTCGATTCAACGTATGATGATTACGACCAACGGAAACATAATTCTGATAGTACAACCCAACAACAGCCGTCACTACAAGGATAGAGATCACCATCGAAAGCAACTTGCTTTGGATCAAACCCAGTGGGTGAGGTGTTTTAAATCTAATTTTAACGACGGCCAGTGCTGGAATCACTCCCATCGCCACGACCCACCCAATAGAGTATACGCTGAGATAAGACAGTACTTCACTTTGATTGGTCTCAAACAGGTTAGTCATCATCGACAGATCGAATAACACTCCATAATTGTATCCGGCATAACTGACAATACTTGAGCAAATCAGCAGTACAATGAAGAAAGGCTTAGTCAGATACGGCCAACTAAAGAAACTAAACAGAAAGTTCAGAGATGCCCACAGAAACAGTGGAATGGACAGCAAGAAGCCAATATTTACGGTACCTGAGTGGCTGTATATCGTGTGCAACTCTTTGTAAAACGGTAAATTAACGACAACGGCAAAGTACAGTGCAAGTAAGGCGGTAAAAATGGCATAGCTGATGCCTTTCGACCTATCAGTATTCAATCCGTTCATAGCATTACATCATTTGTGTTAACCGGACAGGGAGCAACGCGTCGCTGCGCCACTCGTACAGGACTTGTATTGCTTGGCGTCATACTCTTGTGATGCCTTAAAAAGCAATCACTCAAGGTCATACACGGTATAACCTTTGTTGGCTAAGCACTTACGTAAGACCAAAGACTGAGTTTTCGTCGAGTCATTAGCGCCACCCAAAGCCCCAGCACCCGCGCCGACAGCGCCACCAGCCGCAGCACCAACAACCGCGCCCCCGACACCATCCTGAATAACACCAGCCACGGCTCCAATAACCGCGCCTGATACTGCACCGTTTGTCGCTTCGGTTTTCGCCGCTTCTCCTTTGTCGACTTGCTCAGCGTACCCTTGGCAATAAGTAAAATCGGCATCGTATTGCTGCTGATCGACACCAGCCATATCCACTACAGGTTTTTGGTTGTAAGCACATGCTGCCAAGCCGGCAGACAGCGCTATCACAGAAAATGTTCTCAACATTTCAAATACTCCCTCATAAATCTGAGAGTAAATGTACAGTGTTTTATTGTTGAGTTCTGTCGTACTTGAGTAATGGAATGTCAGCCTATGTCATGCGCATATCAATGAAACGAGAAGGGACTACTCGGGCTAGTTCGTGAGAGAAAAATCGGGGCTTCAACAATTGCTGACATTCAACTAAAATAGTTATTAATAAAATTATTCATAAGAATTTAATGAAGAAAAGTAACTTGACCACCAACACTGGTCATCGCTTTATATCTAAAGCCAAAACCGCTTTCAAAATCCACATCCATACACCTGATGACACGGTGCTGCACCGTTCTGTGGGTTATGTTCGGATCGGCGAGAAGAAAGGGCTGCAGAAGGCAATTAAACTTCGTAACGAGCTTGGAAGTGAAATGTGGGGGAAATTTTGGCGTAAGTTGCTCAAAGACCCTTACTTAATGACCCGTTTGCCTCACTCTGTAGAACCTAAGATCATCTTTAAACCACGCCCAACCAAAACCAATCCTGACGCGAAAGATGAATGCTATATTGCTGCTTGGCGAACTTACGACAAAAGCGGCAAGCTAATCTATCAAAGCGTCGTATGTTCAATCAAAAAGCACGGTAGATTGGCTGCATACACCAAAACTAAGAAAGCGTTACTGGAAGCCAATAAAGACAACCTAGAAATTCTCGAATTCATGGGAAGACTAAACAGTATTGACCTCAAATAAAAACACCCCGAATTTTCATTCGAGGCGTTGTCATTAATCAGAACATCAATTAGTTATTGAGCTTCATACTCAAACGCTGGCACCATGATTTCTACACGGCGATTTTGTTCACGCCCTTGCTGTGTTTCATTAGAAGCGATTGGGTTATTTTCCCCTTCACCACGAGCACTGATTCGAGAAGCATCAATTCCCTGCTCTTCTAGCGCATCAGCCACTGATTGAGCACGTCGCTCGGACAGTTTCTGGTTGTATGACGCAGCACCACTAGAGTCAGTGTAACCAACAACTTCAACCGTAGATTGCGGGAATTCCATCATAAACGCGACCAATTCAGCTAGCATCGCTTTGCTTTCTGGTTTCAACTCTGCGCTATTTAAAGCGAAGCTGCTAGAGTCAACAACTTTGGTCTCAAACGTTTTAACGATAGGTTCAACAACCACTTCTTCTTCAACTACTTCCTCAACCATTAACTCTTCTTGTACAGGTTGTGCTGCAGGCTCATCACTGCCACCAAACTTAGCAATAAAACCTAGTGTTAAAGCGTTGCCTTTAAAGCGATGTGTATCAATGTTGATGTCAGTTAAACGCTGATACTCTAGTTGGAAATCGATGGTAGGCATAAAGGCATAGGTGACACCTAAAGCACCAAGAAGAGAGCTATCATCTTTGTTTCCGTATTCCACATAGGCACCACCAACTTTAGCAAACGCATCAAACTTTTGTGAAAGCGGCATGGTGAATCGCGGTGCAAGAGAGTAAGAACTCAAACCTGCATCTGTGTAGCCATAACCAGTGGTTTCCCCCAGTGTATCAAGGCCCAGCTCAAGACTAATCATGTCATTGAACTCGTAACCTGCAAATGAACCTAGCGCCCAAGAGTTATCATCACAAGGGCCAGTCGAGCATGAATCATTGAGCCAAGATGCACCCGCTTTAGCACCAAGATAAAACTGAGCATTTGCAGATGTGGAAGCAAGAAGAAGTGTGGTGGAAATTACCGCTGCTAATTTTTTCATTGTTTTTTCCTTATATACCGACAACGCACGCGCGTTATAACTGACAACCAACACGATAACAATCATCTAGTTACAGTATGGCCACATTAACAGTACACCCTGACCCATAGAATGTACAAATCGGTTTATGGATTAATTTCACCTTTTGCATACTAGCAAGTAACTTTCTCATAAATATGACAAAGCCCTGTCAAAACAGGGCTTTGGTTCAAGAATGATTGATTCAGTCCAAACTATGGCTGAACTTCATATTCAAACTCATTCACGGTAACTTCTGCACGGCGGTTCTCAATGCGTCCATCACGTGTTTCGTTGGTCGCGATTGGATTACTCTCGCCTGCGCCTTCAACATGAATACGTGATTGGTTCACACCGTATTCTGCAATCACATCGGCTACTGACTGAGCGCGCTGCTCAGATAACTTCTGGTTGTAGGCTGCCGGGCCGCTGGTATCTGTGTAACCAACAACGTCAACCGTTGCTCGTGGGTATTCACCCATGAAAGAAGCCACTTCTTTAAGAGCCATTTCACTTTCAGGTGTTAGCTCCGCACTATCAAATTTGAAGCTCACTGAGTAAACCACTTCTGACTCAAACGTTTGGAATACTGGCTTAACAACAACCGTCTCTTCGACAGTTTCCTCTACCAGCATTTCTTCTTGTGCCGGTGCTTCAGCTTGCTCATCGCTTCCGCCAAACTTAGTGGTAAAGCCCAGAGTAACGGCGTTACCAGAAATACCATGCGTATCAATATCAATGTCAGTCAGACGTTGGTATTCAACTTGGATATCAATGTTTGGCAACACGCTGTAGCTCAAGCCGACACCACCAACAAAAGAGCTGTCACTCTTGTTTCCATACTCAACGTAAGCGCCACCAGCTTTGGCAAATGCATCAATGTTTTCTGTTAAAGGCAGGCTAAAACGCGGCGCCAATGAGTACGAGACTAAACCTGCATCTTTATAACCCGAGCCCGTCGTTTCACCTAGCGTATCTAGGCCAGCTTCGAGCGCCAGGTAATCGTTAAATTCGTAACCAACAAATGAGCCAAGTGCCCAAGAATTATCATCGCACTCGCCCGTTGTACATAAATCATCTACCCAACTCGCTCCTGCTTTTGCACCTAGATAAAACTGCGCATTCGCTGACGCTGATGCAAGAAGGAGTGTGCCAGAAACTACCGCTGCTAATTTTTTCATTTTTCATACCTTATTAATACGCGCTAGATTTGCGACGCTATAGACAATCCGTACAAAAACAAATACATAGAGAGTTACCGTACAGACGTGCGGACACTACACCTTAACGAGATAAATAACAAATAACTTTGTGAGTTTTTATTTAATTTCATCTAATTAGATAATTTTGCTTCGTATCAGCGCATTGTGAATAGGAAACTGGAACCATAATCACAGGTCAATTAAGGTGTTATCTAAGGTTTAAATTGTCTCATTAAAGTTGGGATACAAAAAAACCGCAGCCTGAAACTGCGGTTTATATGCTGTATATTTGATTTTTTATGCGTTAGCTTCACGCTCTTCAATAAACGCAATCGCCATCTTGATACGAGCGATGACGCGCTCTTTACCTACAAGCTCCATGACAGCATCAACAGAAGGAGACTGGCCGCCACCTGTTACCGCTACACGCAGTGGCATACCAATTTTACCCATGCCGATTTCTAGCTCTTCACAAACGGCTGCAATCACACCATCTTTGATGTTTGCTGTTGTCCACTCTTCTAGCGCTTCAACTTTTGCTAAAGCCAGTTCTAGCGGGCCTTTAGCAACACCACGCAGGTGCTTCTTAGCGGCGCCAGCTTCAAACTCAGAGAAATCTTCGTAGAAGTAGCGGATTTGCTCTGCAAGCTCTACAAGTGTGTTACAACGCTCACCCACAAGCTTGATCACTTCTGTGATTGCAGGGCCGTTTTCAATGTTTAGATTCTGGTTGTCTAGGTGCCATTGTAGGTGCTCAGCCACGTACTCAGGAGCCGAAGTCTTGATGTAGTGGTTATTCAACCAAAGTAGCTTTTCAGTGTTAAACGCTGACGCTGACTTAGAGATAGCATCTAGAGTGAATAGGTTGATCATCTCTTCTTGAGAGAAGATCTCTTGATCACCATGAGACCAGCCAAGACGCACTAGGTAATTGTTTAGTGCATTTGGTAGATAACCTTCATCGCGGTATTGCATCACTGATACTGCGCCGTGACGCTTAGACAGTTTTGCGCCGTCATCACCTAAGATCATTGCACAGTGAGCAAATGTTGGTACAGGTGCACCTAGCGCTTCGTAAATGTTGATTTGACGAGGCGTATTGTTGATGTGGTCTTCACCGCGAACAACGTGAGTGATACCCATATCCCAATCATCTACAACAACAACGAAGTTGTAAGTTGGAGCGCCATCAGTACGGCGGATGATTAGATCATCTAGCTGTTCGTTAGCGATCTCAATACGGCCACGGATTTGGTCTTCAAAGACTACGCTGCCTTCTTTCGGGTTACGGAAACGGATAACAAACGCATCACCTTCTTTCGCTTCTGCATTTGCAGCAACAATTTTCGGGTGGTTCGCATCGTAACGTGGCATCTCTTTTGCTGCTTCTTGCTCGGCACGGATTTCGTCTAGCAGCTCTTTAGACGCGTAACATTTGTAGGCTTTGTCTTCTGCTAGTAGCTTATCAACCATTTCGTTGTAACGGTCAAAACGCTTTGACTGGAAATAAGGCCCTTCATTCCACTCAAGACCCATCCACTGCATCCCTTCAAGAATTGCATCAACTGCTTCCTGAGAGTTACGCTCTAAATCCGTATCTTCGATACGTAGAACGAATTCACCGCCTTGGTTTTTAGCAAAAAGCCAAGAGTAAAGTGCAGTACGTGCACCACCAACGTGAAGGTAGCCTGTTGGGCTAGGAGCAAAACGAGTTTTAACCGTCATGTAAAATACCTTGATTGTCTAAATGACTGCACCATTCAATAGAGGCCATGAATGGTGCCAAAATTGCGCGTATTTTAGCACTGATGTACAAATCTACAATCCGTCTTGCGCAGAATTCATCATTCATTGAGGTGTTTTACTGCCCACGAGATAAACTCTTGGCGCTGTTGCGGTGTCATCTTAAGAAACTCGCTTTGTAAATCTGCACTCGCCGTCGTTTTTACCTCAGAATTCGAGGCTGAGTCGATGGTAGACGCAGCGACCGCTTGCGTAGCGTGATTATCACTACCATGAGCTTGAGACGAGAGCGATGCTATAGCGCCAGTTTGATTGTATTCTTCTATCGCAGCTTCATAGTTTTTGAACGAAGAGAAACCTTTCACCTGAATCAAATCCACTTGGTAATCAACAGGACTACCATTTTTATCAACCAGTGAGAAATCCAAAGTTTGGCGGAACTTCTTCGCCTGATCGATTTCACGAAATACCGGGTAGCTTAAAGTGAGTGGTTCTTGAGAGGATTCAAAGCGCATCACGACTGAAGGAAATACCAGCTTATTACGACGGCCATCTTCAACCACAATCTGGTCTAACCCAAACAGCAACTGATTCTCGCCTTCTTTTAGATTGATAACTTGTCGACTTTGGAAATCGCTTGCTGACATCTCTTTGCCATTAAGTGCTAACGGTTCAATCTCATCAATAATTTTGAGTTCATTCGCGCTGACAGGCAAAGCGACAGCCCCCAGTAAGATTGCAGGCAACCAATTTTTCATACTTTTCTCACACTAAAATTTTTAGAACCACGAAAGGCGGCAAACCGCCGCCTTATCATAAAATGAGGCTAATTTAGAACCAGTATTCAATACCGACAGACGCTTCATCAAAGCTGTCAGACTTCCAACGACCTTGGTAGCCTTCCCCTGTTTTACCCGTGTTTTCCAGATCATTGATAGCGTAACGCGCGTAAACCACCGCATTGGTATCAACCGCATACATTAGTTGCATAGAGGTTACGTTATCTTTAGTCCCCTCAATGTCTTGACCATCGACTTCTAGGCCGAGGTTTTCCGCTCGAGCAATCTTAGCTTGCCACTTATCACCTTCACCAAAGTTGTAAGTCAATCCAACAGAGTAAGAGTTTTCAGTCTCGTCACTGCCCAACGTATCTTGCGCTTCAGCAATACGGTAGTAAGCGAAATAACCAATGCCATTGTTGAAACCACCTTGAGCGCCCATTAGGTAGGTTTGGTTGTCCCAGTACTTCTCATTATCACCTTGCATGGTGTCGTAGTTCATTTCATAAGCGAGATCTAACTGAACCCAACCCCAGTCACCATCAAATTTCTGGTGTGCGGCCATACCATGCCAATAGTTGCTCCCAGCTTCAGTGCTCGTTGTCGATCCAGCACGGTCTGCACCAGCACCTACGGCGATATCCATGGTGAAGCCAGTCCACAGCTCTTTGGTATCCCAACGAATGGTGTCAGACTGGCGATCGTTAAAGTTATTACCACCAATGTTTCCGCCCCAGTCCCAGACGTTGCCCATTCCAGGGTTAGTCGCTGGCCAGTCAATCAGTTCATACATAGGAGTTAACACGCGGCCCAGCCTGATCTGACCGATCGAGTCATGTTCAAAACCGACAAAAGTATCACGTCGACCTAGGTAGCCATTGCCCCCATCTTCGCCAGCAAAAGACTCATCGACGTAACCAGACTCGATTTGCCACAAAAAGGTCCAGTCTTCCAAGCTGTCAAACTTGGCAGTGCCACGCCAACCTAAACGAGATTCGTTGTTGAACTGAACACCATCATTTGCTGGTGAGTTGTCGTAGTCGCGGTTGGCCACCTGCATCGCAATCAAACCGTAAATGCCTTGTTCATATTTTGCTTCTAAATTTGTATCCGCTACTGCTGCACCTGAAAATGCCAGAATCGCACTGGAAACTGCCGCACCAACAAGTGTCTTTTTATAGTTGTACATACTCTAACCCCTAGTCATTATGTTTTTCGTCGTTCCCCTCAGGCACTTTTAAGTTCATGTTTTGAAGGGAACTATTTATGGACAGGGATATGTTGGCAAACTTTTTTTTTGCCAAAAAATTGCGAGGAACAATATCTGATTAGCGTCAAAGTCTAAAAAAGAAAAAAACAATAAATCATTTAAAATCAAAACATTAAAAGCAAAAACAAAGAAACAAAAACGTCAAAATGGGACTATTAATCTTTTTAACAGCCTCCTCCCCCCTATATTTGCCTATCGGATCACGCCCAATTTTGAGTGATTTACCTCAATTGATATATTCCCTATAAAAAATTTGAAATGTCTCGCAAGCTAAGACAAACAAAACACTGTTCTCTGGTAAGTTTTGACGTTTTGGTATTTGTTCATTGACAGCGCTTGACCTTACCCTTGAGGTAAGGTTTATTCTCAGCAACAGTTCATCGTTGAGGGTTATGTTATGCGTCAGTTCGATATTCCACTATCAGGTTTAAGCTGTATGGGTTGCGCTCGGAAAGTTGAGCGAGAACTTACCTCTCAGCATCAAGTCAACATCCATGATTTAACGCCACAACATATCACTCTGGATAGCGACAGCCCCTTTGTAGATTTAGAACAATCAATTCAATCTCTGGGGTATCAGGCAGGTCATCAGTATCAGTTCCACCTATCAGGACTAAGCTGCGGTAAATGTGTGGCCAAGCTTGAGTCTGCTTTAGAAGAAAGTGACGATGTTGGCCATTTCGATGTATCGAAAACCACGCTTTCTCTTTCGACATTGCTCACACGGCAACAAGTGAAAGATCTTGTCGCCTGTCTCGGCTATCAGGCCAGCGAGTCTGAATCAGAAATAGAAGAGCCTGAGACTCAACCACAAACCACTCAGTCAAACTCGCACCTTCCCTCTTCCAATAACAAAGAAACCCTTCATTTTTTGATATCAGGAATGACATGCGCCAGTTGTGTGGCGTCTGTAGAGCGAGCACTGACTCAGGTAGAAGGCGTAGACAAAGCTCAGGTTAACCTTGCGGAGCAAAGTGCCTTAGTTTTCAGTACCTCTAAAGACAACAAAACCATAAACGCTATAGCCAATGCAGTAGAAGAAGCTGGCTATCAGGCTGAAATTGTTGACGATCCAGCAACACAACAAGAGAAGCAACAGGCCCAACAAATGGCCGTGCAAGCTCATCATAAGAAAAGTGCGTGGGCTGGTATTGTGATCGGCGTACCACTCATGCTTTGGGGTGTGTTGGGTGGCAATATGATGATCCGTACCAGTCAGGATCAGTTAATTTGGGGCGTCGTTGGGATTATTTGCTTCTGGCTTCTTGCTAACGCGGGAAAAAGCTTCTTCTCCAACGCTTGGCAAGCCCTTACTCACAGGCGTGCAACCATGGATACCCTCGTTGCGCTTGGTACGGGTGCTGCTTGGCTGTTCTCAATGTTAGTCGTGACGTTCCCAGATTGGTTTCCACCAGCGTCACGTCATGTTTACTTTGAAGCCAGCGCGATGATTGTCGGTCTGATTTCTTTGGGCCATTACATTGAGGCAAAAGCCAAAGCGAAGACCACTCGCTCATTGCAGGCTTTGATCAACCTTCAGCCTAATGAAGCAGTGTTGATTACCGAATCTGGCGACCAAGTGATTGCAATTGACCAGATAACAGAAGGCATGCAACTGCGAATCAAACCCGGTGAAAAAGCCCCTATCGATGGACACGTCGTTTCAGGTGAGTCTTACCTCGATGAGTCTATGCTTACTGGCGAACCTGTTCCCGTCTACAAACAATCTGGCGATACTATTTCTGCAGGCACTTTAAACCAAGATGGCAGCTTAGTCATTGAAGCAACGGGAGTCGGTAGCAATACCATGCTGTCGCGCATTATTACCATGGTACGGGAAGCGCAAAGCAGCAAACCAGCCATCGCCAAACTGGCGGATCAAATTTCGGCTGTCTTTGTCCCTGTAGTTGTCGCCATTGCTCTGTTCTCTGCACTAGTGTGGTTTATGGTTGGTCCTGACCCGAAAGCGAGCTACATGTTGGTCGTTACCACCACCGTACTGATCATTGCTTGTCCTTGTGCGCTAGGCTTAGCGACCCCGCTGTCGGTGACTGTTGGTATTGGTAAAGCCGCTGAAATGGGGATCTTAATCAAAGATGCGGATGTGCTTCAATCTGCAAGCAATATCGATACGGTTGTATTTGATAAGACAGGTACATTAACTCAGGGAAAACCTGACGTTCAGCATATCTTTGCTCTTAATCAGGACGATAAACAACTGCTAACCGCAGCGGCTAGCTTAGAGCAATATTCAGAGCATCCACTAGCAAAAGCCATCGTAAAACACGCTCAAGAGCATCAGCTAAGTTTGGGTGAAGTTCGCGATTTCAATAACATGCGCGGCATGGGAGTGACTGGCGTATTAGAAAATGAAAGTATTGCGGTGGTTTCTTTGCCTTATGCTCAGAAACAAGAACTCAAGCTTGAAGGACTTGAACAAGAACTGCAGCGCTGTGCAGACAATGCCTGGACTCCAGTGATCGTCGTTCAGCAAAATCAGGTATCAGGTTTAATCGCCATTGCCGACCCAATTAAACAAGACGCGAAACAAGCTGTGGATGCCCTGTTCGCAATGCAAATTACTCCTGTCATGTTAACCGGTGACAACCAGCATGTGGCTAAAGCGATAGCCCAACAACTGGGTATCGAACAGGTGATATCTCAAGTACTGCCTGATGAAAAAGCAGGTCATGTGGCTCAAATTCAGGCAAGTGGAAAGCGAGTTGCTATGATTGGTGATGGTGTCAACGATGCACCGGCTCTCGCGCTCGCAGACATCGGTATCGCAATGGGTAGCGGTAGCGACGTCGCAATCGAAAGTGCACAAATGACCTTGCTTAACTCATCACCGCTGGCCGTTGTTAAAGCCATCGAACTTTCCAAAGCAACGATTAAAAACATGAAGCAGAATTTATTCGGTGCGTTCATTTATAACTCTTTAGGTATTCCGGTCGCAGCTGGCGTACTGTATCCAGCATTCGGATTTTTGCTCAGTCCAGTCGTCGCTGGTGCAGCAATGGCGCTCTCATCAATCACAGTCGTGAGCAATGCCAACCGATTAAGACTCTTTAAATCTTCGATTCGTTCATAGAGGTGTGTATGAAAACTCAAGTTATTTCCTTTGCGTCCCTTCTTTTACTGTCCGGTCACGTACTGGCGGCAGACGTGCTCAACCACAAGTCACCATATTGTGGATGCTGCACAGAATGGACCAAACACATGCAGGAAGCTGGATTCACGGTTGAAGAAAAATTGCACGATGATATGAACCCAATCAAACAAAAGCTGGGGATAAAGCCACAATTGGCCTCATGCCATACAGCTGAAATTAACGGTTTTGTATTTGAGGGGCACGTTCCGGCACAGGACATTAAAGCTTTTTTAGAGAACCCTCCTAAAAATGCTAAAGGTTTAGCCGTTCCTGGCATGCCGATGGGTTCGCCTGGTATGGAATATGGCAATCAAAAAGACGCCTATTCTGTTTATGCGTTTAATGAACAAGGTCAGGTATTCGAATACCGCTCTTACCCAGAAAATTAGTAATAACCATTTCTGTTGATGCTTTTATATTTTTAAACGCCTGATTTTTTCAGGCGTTTCCACTTTACACAGACCACAAAAAACCCGAAATATCAATCAGTTAGATTAAAAATGTAATTCTATTCAATTATTTGTAAATTTATTTTTCGCCTATTTCAACATCCTCCGTTAACTTCCCTCCGGCGAAAAAGCGAGCATACGTACCGCATTTCTAATATTGCTGCTAATTGATGGCAACTACTGTTTCTCATCAAATCAGTCCAGGCAATCACAACTCAATACAAACAATTACTTGAGCGTAAAACTATGAAAAAAACTCTACTTTTAGCGGCAACAGCTGCACTGGTTTCAATGCCTTCACTTGCGGATCAAAGCTACGTTGCACTAGAGCTTGGCGGAGGTTCGTATACAACTTCAGGCCAAGATTCAAGCGCATCAGCTTATCAGGATATTGAGGATACAGGTTTTCTTAGCCTTAAAGGCGGATACTACTTCAACAAAAACCTGAGAGCATACGGTTACATTCAAACTAATGGTGAGAGTAGTGTTGAGTACCAAACGTTTGGAATTACAGTAGCGAAAGCCGCGATTTCTAGCAACGAGATTGGTGCAGGTGCTGATTACCTACATAATGTTACTGAACAGTTTTATCTTCTTGCTGGCGCCAATTTAGGTGTTTATAAAAGTGAACTTGAACTTTCAGCAATGGGGGTAACGCCAGCTGACAGCTCAAATACTGGACTGACTGCTGGGCTAAACCTAGGTTTAGGCTACCACTTCACAGACAACTTCAGTATGGAACTAGGTTACCGCCACAGCCAATACTTCAGCAATGAACACAAATTGAACTTCAGCGGCAACAACATTGAGGTTAATTTCGATGCCTCAAACACTGGTTACCTAAACGCTAGCTACTCTTTCTAAGCTAACGTCTATCAGGTGTGGTTGGACTCTCCACACCTGAATTTCCCATCTCAATCATTTAAAATTAAACAATCTCGGTTCAAGTTCTCATTTTTAATACACCTAATGTCACATTCAGGACTTATAAGCAACATTGATATTGCGGTAGAATTCGCGTCCTCTGTTCAATCACGACGTACTTCGATAGCACTGCATGAATCTACTTGAAAAAGCTAAATCAGAACAATGCAATATTGCTATTGCAGATCTTACCTATAATCCAGCAGATAAAACTCTCCATTCCAAACAAGGAGAAATATCTCTTGAACCAAGAAACTTGGCGTTACTGGAAATTTTACTCACAAACGTTGGGAACCCAACGTCAATTGAAGAATTTATAGAGTCGGTCTGGGAAAGTCAGTACATCTCCAAAAATGTGGTCACCAACAGAATTAGCTTATTGCGGAACCTCTTCCGTGAACACTCTGAAGAAGCCGATCCATCTAAGATCATCATCACTTACCCAAAACGGGGCTATTACATTCCAGAAAGCGGCGTTCAGCTTGTAGCAAAAACATCGGACTCGAACAAAGCTCCGCAAACCGCTAAAAAGAGCTTTGAAAAAAAGCAAACAGCGCTGCGCTATTTTTCCTGGAGTTTAAATTTGATTTTGAGTGCGATCGCTGTAGTGTTCGCGATCCACACTTGGTCTCATTTTGAAGAAGACAAAAAAAGTAATACTCTGCATATCCCTCAGGTTAGGCTGCTTCTCGATAGTATCAACCATGAAGAACAGAGCCTGAACCAAACCGTTCTCAAATTAAAAGCACTGATCCTGCACTCACAAAGCTGTTCTCCGTATATCCATCTATCGAATATGAGTTCGCCAACCTACTACCTGCAAAGCCTAAGCGAACATGAAAACTTCCCCGGCTCAGAAGCCTTTTATGACTCAGACTACACTCTGAGCTTTAATCTGTGGGAAGATACAAACGGAGTGTTGAACTTGGAGAGCCTTCTTCACCACTCTGCTTCTGGCCGAGTCGCATGGCGCAAAATATATCATCTTCAGCCTCCCTACTTAGCTGCAACGATTAACCAACTTAATGTGGATTTAAGTGAGTACTTCAAGCTCCCACAGCCGATAAAGCCATTATCTTCGAAGTTGTCTAGCCAAATTGTACCTGTATCAGAGCTGACTCTTGAACAACTGCTCTCCCGCCAGCTATCTGGGATTGAAGTACTGTTTTATACTCGAGAGTTACTTTTCACTCAGCAATCTAGTGACGGATTAAAGAGCTGGATAAAAAAGGTGAGGAAGCAAACTCCAGTTCCTCCACCAGATCTGCATATGCTGCTAGCACTCCTTACTTATCGTTCGGGTGAAGTTGAACGCAGTTTGCGAATGTTGCAAAGAGAGTATGTCACCGAGATACCAGAAAATGCACTGATTTTGCTACTGCAAGCCAACATCAACAGAAAAATAGGCAACAAGCAAATGTATGTTGCCCACTATCTCAAAGCTATTTCAGCACTCACCAGTACCATTGAGGCTGAGCGGGTACTCGATCACTACTCTAGCCCCGACAGACAGCAGTCATGCCTCGACCTTTGGCGTGAGGCACTAAAAGACGTCAAGTACATTCAAGAGCCGCAGTCGGTTCTATGGCAAGGTATTGAGCAATTCTGCCAACCTTACGATTAATTATAGAGGCACAAAAAAATCCACCTCGTGAGGTGGATTTTCTAATCAAACTGAGCTGCCTGCCTAGCCACCAATAAGTTCAACCATCATCTGAATATGGAGATCATCATCGTTTAAACATGGAATGAAGTTAAAGACTTCTCCTCCTTGCTCAAGAAATACATCTCTGCATTCTTCCGAAATCTCTTCCAAAGTCTCAAGGCAGTCCGAAGAAAAGGCGGGCGTCATGATATCCAGCTTCTTGATACCTTTTTCAGGCAGCTTTTCCAGCGTTTTATCGGTGTAGGGTTGCAGCCATTCTTCACGACCGAAGCGGGATTGATACGTCATTCCAATCTGTTCTTTGTTCAAGCCTAATTCCAGTCTCAATAACTCTGTGGTCGCCTCACAATGCTTGGGATATATATCCCCGTTATCTGCGTAACGCTGAGGAATACCATGGTACGAACACAGTAAATAGTCACCACGTCCTTTTTCTGCCCAAGAGCGCCTTACGCTCTCTGCCAACGCTTTAATGTAAGTTGGATGGTCATGATAATCGCGGAGCATTTTGTACCCGGGCATCACCGGAATATTTTTAAATGCTTTGGTTAAACCATCAGAAACTGCGGCAGTGGTTGTTCCCGAGTATTGTGGGTAAAGTGGCAATACAATCACCTCTTCCACGCCCTTTTCTATCAAGGATTCCATCCCAGACTGAAGACTCGGATTACCATAAGTCATGCCAAGTTCGACTGGGATATCGATCGATTTAGCCAGTTTCTCAGCTTGGCGCTTAGAGTAAACCATGAGAGGAGAGCCTTCTTCCATCCAAACACTCTCATACAACTTCGCAACTTTGGGTGAGCGAATAGGCAAAATGACGCCATGTAGGATCGGACACCATAACCAACGTGTCATATCCACAACACGTTGGTCATGCAAGAACTGGCTGAGAAAACGCTTTACTTCAGGAGCTGTAGGTGCATCTGGTGTACCTAGGTTAACCAGTAGCACACCCTGTTTTTTATTGTTTTGCATAGGACCCTGTCGACACTTTAAAAGAGGCTTTACGTTGGAAACTTCTTTATCGATCAATATGTAGCGATAAAAAAAGCGACCCATCTGGGTCGCTTCCACTATATCAAACTTTTAAATTCTGCCGTTAGCAAAATTAAGCCAGTGCTTTCTCAATATCAGCGCTAACTTCGGCAACTTGTTTAGTACCATCAAACTTAAGGTACTTGGTGTTACCTGCTGCCGCTTCTTTACCGTAGTAGTCGATAAGCGGTGCAGTTTGCTCATGGTAAACGCCTAGACGAGCACGAACAGTTTCTTCTTTGTCGTCATCACGCACAACCAAGTCTTCACCTGTTACGTCGTCTTTGCCTTCTACTTTCGGCGGGTTGTACACTACGTGGTATGTACGGCCAGAAGGTAGGTGAGCACGACGACCAGCCATGCGTTCAACGATAACGTCATCAGCAACGTCAAATTCAATAACGTAATCGACATCAACGCCCATTTCTTTCAGACCATCAGCCTGAGGAATCGTGCGCGGGAAACCATCTAGTAGGAAACCTTTTTCACAGTCATCTTGAGCAATGCGCTCTTTGATTAGACCTAGGATAATTTCATCAGAAACTAGCTGACCAGCATCGATAACAGCTTTAGCTTGTTTACCAAGCTCTGTACCTGCCTTGATAGCAGCACGTAGCATGTCACCAGTAGAGATTTGCGGAACACCGTATTTTTCCATGATGAAATTTGCTTGTGTGCCTTTACCTGCACCTGGAGCACCTAGAAGAATGATGCGCATGTTGAATCCTCTTAAGATAATGATGATTTATACCGAAGCTCACTATGGTGTTCATAACAAACAACAGCCTTAGCTCACGGTAAGTTTCGGTATAACTGTTCTTTCAGTTGACAATAAAACAGGCGTGCACATTACACGCCTGCTCACTTTGTTTCAAGATTGCATTCTATCACACAATCTGTTCGCGTAGCGCAGCTTACGACTAAAGAATGCTTAAACACTCACATTAAGCTGCAAACTTACGCTGTTTTATTCACGATAAGCGCAAATAAATCAAAAAGCCCGCATGATGCGAGCTTTTTGCTACCGTTTGACTATTAGCCCTTAGTCAAAAGCGAGTTAATAGCGCCGACAAATTGAGACGGGTCTTCCATCGAACCACGCTCAGCTAGCATTGCCTGACCAAGAAGCACTTCGACCCAACGACCAAACGCTTCTTCATCGGCTTCGTCCGCCATGCGTTTGACAAGCTGGTGTTCTGGGTTGATTTCGAAGATGTACTTCACTTCAGGTGCAGCCTGACCAGCGGCTTCAAGCAACTTCGCCATTTGTGTACCCATTTCAAAATCATCGGTCACAACAACCGCTGGTGTTGAAGCTAGCTTGAACGTAGTACGTACTTCTTTTACGCGTTCGCCTAAGTAGTCCTTCGTACGCTCAACAACAGACTTAAACTCTTCTTCCGTCTCTTTCTGCTTTTCTTTTTCTTCTTCGTTCTCAAACTTGCTCAGGTCAAGGCCTGCTTTAGTGATCGACTGGAACTGCTTACCATCAAACTCTGTTAGGTAGTTCATCAACCACTCATCGATACGATCAAACATCAGAATGACTTCGATGCCTTTTGCTTTGAACTGCTCTAAGTGAGGGCTGTTCTTCGCAGCAGCGTAGCTATCTGCTGTCAGGTAGTAAATCTTGTCCTGACCTTCCTTCATACGCTCAACGTAAGAGGCTAAACCAACCGTTTGCTCCGAGGAATCCACTTCTGTAGAAGCAAAACGCAGCAAACCAGCAACTTTTTCTTTGTTGCTCATGTCTTCTGCAGGGCCCTCTTTTAGAACCAGACCAAACTCTTTCCAGAATGACTGATACTTCTCTTCGTCATTTTTCGCCATGCGCTCAAGCATCGTAAGAACACGCTTAGTACAAGCGTTGCGCAGAGATTGCGTCACTTTGTTGTCTTGTAGAATTTCACGTGACACGTTCAATGGCAGATCGTTTGAATCAATTAAGCCACGAACGAAACGCAGGTAAGAAGGCATGAATTGCTCAGCGTCATCCATGATAAATACACGCTGAACGTACAGTTTGAGACCCGATTTGTGGTCACGGTTCATCATGTCCCAAGGCGCTTTTGCTGGGATATACAGTAAGCTGGTGTAATCGTTCTTACCTTCAACACGGTTGTGGCTCCACACCAGTGGATCAGCGAAGTCGTGAGAAACGTGTTTGTAGAACTCTTGATACTCTTCTTCAGAGATATCAGATTTGTTGCGTGTCCAAAGTGCTTGAGCTTTGTTGATTTGCTCCCACTTCTTCTCACCTGTTTCTTTACCTTCTTCGTCGCGCTCAGCAGTCTGAATGGCAACAGGGATGCCAATGTGATCCGAGTACTTGCTGATCACTTCACGCAAGCGCCACTCGTTGAGGAACTCTTTACCTTCATCACGCATATGAAGAACGATATCAGTACCACGAGATTCTTTTGAGATTGTCTCGATGGTGTATTCACCTTCACCAGCAGAATGCCACTGAACGGCTTCATCAGCTGACAGGCCAGCAGCACGAGTACGAACTGTCACGGCATCAGCAACAATAAATGCAGAGTAGAAACCTACACCAAACTGACCAATCAGTTGAGAGTCTTTAGATTGGTCTTCCGACAGCTTTGAGAAAAATTCGGCTGTGCCTGATTTTGCAATCGTACCCAAATGCTCGATCACATCATCACGGCTCATACCAATGCCGTTATCAGAAATAGTTAGGGTATTTGACGCTTCATCAAATGAAAGTTTTACACCTAATTCAGCATCGCCTTGATATAAATTAGGATTAGATAGCGCCTGAAAACGCAACTTATCTGAAGCATCAGATGCGTTCGAAATCAGTTCACGCAAAAAGATCTCTTTATTGGAATAAAGAGAATGAATCATTAAGTGAAGTAGCTGTTTTACTTCAGATTGAAAGCCACGAGTTTCTTTGTTTTGTGTTGCTGTATCGCTCATGATAGCTCCGTAACATCTATATTTATCAAGCCTCCGCATTGTCAACGGGGGCGATACTGAGATAATCTGCAAGTTAACATGAGGGTGACAATTGTAAATTCAAGGTCAAAAATCATAAAAACAGTGTTTTTTTGATCTTATTTTGACTATTCTTGCACCTCAAAAAATCAAAAAAACTAAACGTCACCTCCCTGATATAGGGATTTTTGCGCGCATCTGATGAAATCTATACAACAATAATGGTCATATCCAATGAGTAACATAGGCACTAAGTTCAATCTTGCTAACAGATTCACTTTTGACCCCAATACGAACTCTCTGGTGGACAAGTCAAACGACAATGAAGTCATTCGTCTGGGAAGCAATGAAAGTCGCATCCTTCTTTTACTGTCAGAAAAACCCAATGACATCGTATCCCGCAACGAACTGCATGACTTCGTCTGGCGAGAACAAGGCTTTGAAGTCGATGACTCAAGCCTAACTCAGGCGATTTCGACATTACGCAAGCAGCTTCAAGACTCAACCAAGTCTCCTCAATATGTCAAAACAGTGCCTAAACGCGGCTATCAACTTATTTGTAATGTAGAACGTGCAACCCCATTTATGAGTGGAGACACTTCAGTAGCCGAAGAGGAAGCACTTGAAGCAGAAGATGTTTCGGTTGAACTGCCTACTGACTCTCATGTAGACGAAGTCAGCCCACTTAAGTCGACCGTTACGGAAACAAAATCAACACCAAGCGTCGCAAAACAAGTTAAGCCTCAATCTAGATGGGCTATACGTATTATGTTGGTTCTGGCACTACTTATTCCTTTGTGCGTTGTACTATTTACCAACCCAGCAGAATCAAAATTCCGCCAGGTTGCGGTTTACGATAATACTCCGGTGAAAACACCGATTAATCACCCTGATCTCAGTGAGTGGTACCCATCAATTGAGCAATGTGTGAAACGTTACAATGCCGCTCATGCAACCGTCGCTCCCGTCGAAGTAATCGCGACTGGTGGCCAGAACAATCAGTTAGTACTGAACTACATTCATTCACTAGACAACTCTGGTGAAAACATCACCGTTCGTATTTTTGCTGAACAGCAAGACCTCAGTAAAGTTTGCCAATAGGAATAACGACATGAATCAGAAAATCGCAGCTGGATTACTTGTTCTGTCAGCTCTGTTCAGTGGCTGGCTATACTGGGGCAGTGATCTAAAAGTTGAGCAAGTGCTGACCGCGAAGGAATGGCAGTCAAAAATGGTGACAGTAATTACAGATAGCCTTCAAGAAGAGTCAGTTGGCCCGCTTCGCAAAGTGGATGTCACCTCTAACGTGAAGTACCTACCTAACGGTAGCTACATTCGAGTTGCTACTGTTCGTCTGTATGCTAACAATGCAGAAAGTGAAAATGTCATCAACATATCTGAAACGGGCGAATGGGATATCAGTGATAACTACCTGCTGGTCTCACCTATCGAGTTCAAGGACGTTTCCTCAGCACAAAGCAAAGACTTCACTGCTGATCAACTAAAATTGATCACGCAGATCTTTAAGATGGATGCTCAGCAGAGCCGCCGCATCGACATTGTGAATGAGAAAACATTGCTTCTAACGAGCTTAAGTCACGGTTCTACGGTACTTTTCTCTAACTAATTTCTACCAAAGGGGATCATGATGCTCCCCTAACTTTATCTTACTCATCATGGATTGGATTCACTCAATTGGGCTACTGATTGGCTCATTTATCTCAAACACGCTTGCTTCCTTGTCTGGCGGGGGTGCTGGACTTTTGCAATTCCCGTTGCTCATTTTCTTTGGCCTACCATTTTCCGTTGCGCTTGCAACTCACAAGGTCGCCAGCGTCGCTCTCGGTATTGGCGCAGCGTTCACGCACATTAAGCAAAAAACGATAGACTTCAAAGTCGCTCTCTATCTGATTACGGTAGGTAGTATCGGTGTCATCATCGGTGCGAATATCGTGTTGATGATTCCAGAACAACTGGCCGAAACGTTATTGGGTCTGATGATTCTGGCTATCGGCGTCTACTCTCGCTTCAAAAAGCAGTTGGGCCAGCAAGAACTTCCAACAAACCGTCATACGCTAGGTTGGGTATTTGGCGGGCTAGGCCTGATTCTGATTGGGATAGTTAATGGCTCTCTCACCGCGGGTTCTGGGCTATTAGTGACCATCTTCTTAGTTCGTTGGTTTGGTTACAGCTATAAGCAGGCTGTCGCGTTAACCATGATTTGCGTCGGGCTGTTTTGGAACGGCATTGGCGGTGCTGCGGTGGCACAAGCAGGCGCCCCAATTTACTGGCCGTGGTTACCTATTTTATTGCTGGGTTCCTTCTTTGGCGGAGGGCTAGGAGCTTACCTGAGTACTCGATATAGTAATCAGGTTATTAAGGTTTGTTTTGAATTGCTGACCTTTGCGGTCGGCATCAAGTTATTACTGTGAGTGTTTATGGACAAAGCAAAAATCGATATTTATTACTGTCGTCAATGCAATTGGATGTTGAGATCTACGTGGTTATCTCAGGAGCTGCTCCATACGTTCAGTGAAGAGATCGAAACCGTCTCCTTGCATCCCGATACAGGTGGTCGTTTTGAGATTCATTGCAATGGTCTTCTTATTTGGGAAAGAAAGCGTGATGGTGGCTTCCCAGAAGCGAAAGTACTGAAACAAAAAGTCCGAGATATCATAGATCCAGAAAGGGACCTTGTCCATTCTGACAGTAAGTAAAAATGCCCGTTTTAGCGGGCATTTTTTATAGTCGAATCGAGGCTAGTACCTGATTATCGAAGGCCACCACTTTTAGCTCCCCTTCTTCATAGACACCGAAACTAGGTTCAAAACCATTACGTGGGAACGTCACTGAGCCTGGGTTAAAGATGACTTGTTCCCCTTGCCACTGCGCAACAGGCACATGGGTATGACCATGTGCAATCACGTCCCCACGCTTTAAAGGAGGACGTTTGTCCGTGTTATACAGATGACCATGAGTAACAAACAAGCGATGGCCGCTCTCAAGCAACACCCATGCGTAATCCATCATCATAGGAAAAGAGAGCAGCATCTGATCTACTTCGCTGTCACAATTACCTCTAACAGCAATAATCTTCTGCGCATATTGATTGAGTCGTTCCGCGACTGCTATAGGGTTGTAACCTTCAGGTACCGGATTACGTGGCCCGTGGTTAAGAATATCGCCCAGTAAAACTAAAGCCTCAGCGCCAGATTGGTCGAACTGCGCAAGAACTTTCTCGGTTGCAGGCAAACTGCCATGCAAGTCTGAGGCAAAAAATAATTTCATGACATCATGTCCTCAAAAAAACTGAGGCTATTTTACGGACTCAACGTTGTTTAGTCATCTCTCGCCATGCCATTAATCACAATATTGTTGTAGCTTACCATCCCTATAACCTGACCATTTTCAATTACAGGAGCTCGACTGATACCAAAGCGTTCGAATAAACGAGCACAGTATTTCACATTCATATCAGGGTCCACCGATAATGCTGGTTTTGTCATAATCTCATAAATATTGATCCGATCAGGCGAGCGATTCTTTGCCAGCACTTTTTTCGCAATGTCATTCATTAGCACCAGACCGAACTCATCGTCTTCATTCCGTTTGTTCACAACCAAAGCTTTCACTTCATGGCTGCGAGCTAGCTGAATACCTTCCCTGACGGTTGTCAGGCCATCAATCATGACGTAAGTACTCGCCATCACATCACGTACACGGATTTTTTCATGACTGCTCATAATTCGTCCTCTACTACTTTGGTTAGTTTTTCCACCTGATGAGCAACGCCGACTGCATCTTCAATGTCGATCTGTACCGCTATTCCCTGCCCCGACTCCTGATCAAATTCTCCAACCTCACTGATGGTTTCAAGAATATGACGAGAAAGGTGCTCTTCGACAACGAACAGCAATACGTCTTTTTGCACTTCTAGGGTCAGACCAAAAAAGGTGCGCTTCTTATTTAGGCCTTCCCCTCTGGCGTGATTGATCACGGTAGCGCCTGTTGCACCTGCATTCCTGGCCGCATCCAGTACCGTTTCAGTTTTACTGTCTTCGACAAAAGCCAGTATCAATTTAAAGCGCATTTTCACTATCCTCCTTCGTCGACTCTTTGTTGAGCCAACGAGTGATTTGGGCATAACCCATAACAGAAATCATCGGGAACAAACTGGCAAAGGCAATCAGGCCAAAACCATCAATCATTGGGTTTCTTCCCGGAACGGTAGAAGCAAGCCCTAACCCTAAGGCGGCGACCAAAGGCACGGTGACTGTGGATGTCGTGACGCCACCAGAATCGTAGGCCAGCGGTACAATTAACTTGGGAGCGTAAAAGGTCTGTATAACGACCACAATGTAGCCAGCGATAATGTAGTAATGGATTGGATCGCCAACAACGATCCGATAACTTCCCAAAGAGATGCCAATTGCGACTCCCAACGCCACGGCGATGCGTAGGCCGTTCACACTGATAGAGCCACCCGAGACTTGGTTAGCCTTAATAGCGACAGCAATCAGAGAAGGCTCAGCAATTGTCGTACTAAAGCCAATACAGAAGGCGAATAAATACACCCAGTAGTAATCCTGCCAACCGATAGCGCCCGATACGCTGGTTCTAAATTCTTGTAAAAAGGCGGGGGCCGTCAATTGGGTCGCCATCGTTTCCCCGAGTGGGAACAACGCCAGCTCTAAACCGATAAGGAACAAAGATAAACCAAGAATCACGTACCCGAACCCAAGCAATACTTTGGGTAGATTCGTTACTGGGCGGCGTAATACTGCAAACTGAAAGCCGAAAATAATCGATGCGATAGGGATGACATCGCTAATAGTGCCAAGGAAAGTGTCAACAAAGTGCGACCATTCAATCATGCCACCACCATTCCATAAACCATCACAAACATCATAGGTAACAAGGACGCAAAGGCGATTAACCCGAAACCATCTATCATCGGGTTACGACCTTTAATAGCCGATGCAAGCCCAACGCCGAGAGCTGTCACCAAAGGGACCGTGATGGTTGATGTGGTCACGCCGCCAGAATCGTATGCCACACCAATAATGGCGTCTGGTGCGAACATGGTCAGTACCACAACCCCGATGTATCCGCCGATAATCATGTACTGAATCGACCACCCTTTAAGAATGCGGAGTACCCCCAGCATGATGGCTATCCCTACCGATAAGGCGACGGTGTAGCGCAAACCATTAGCATAGTCGTCCTTCGCCACTTCTCCAGAAGCAATCATCCCCCCTTCGGCCGCAACTTCTGCTGCTTCATCAGCTACAGCAGTGAGGGCGGGTTCAGCTACCGTGGTACCAAAACCCAAACAAAACGCGAAGATCATCAACCAGAAAACGCTGCCCTTTCGAGCAAACGCCTGTGCCATGGACTCACCAATGGGAAACAGCCCCATCTCCAACCCGAAGATAAAAAACGTCAACCCCATGACAACCAGCATTAAACCGAACAATATCGATAACATATTGGGCAGCGGCTCTTGCAGCACCACCAGCTGAAAAAAAGCAATTACGGCAACAATTGGCAACAGATCCCGCATGCTGCCCAAGAACGCTTTTAGCAGCGCAGTAATTGCCTGCATAGAAACCTCTTTATCCGTGAAGTACTTGTTTATGATGACAAATGGATTGCACAGTTGATGTGACTCGCATAGCGAGATGGCCAACAAAAGTAACAAAATGTTAATTTTGTGATAATCATTAGTTTTGCATAATCAATGATCCTAATAGCTGCTAACTCGCTATAATTACTAGAATTACCATAGATACCACCTGAGTAATCTGGCATTTATGGAGGAGCAAAGGAGAGCGAAATGAAAGTACTACTCACTGGTGGCACAGGTTTTATTGGCAGGGAATTGCTGAAGCACTTCACAACGTACGAAGTCGTTTTGCTCACCCGCTCTCCCGCCAAAGCAAAAGCGGCCGTCAACCATGCTGATTTAGGTAACATCACCTACCTATCAGACTTAGAGCAGTACCATGACCTCAATGAATTCGATGCCATCGTTAATCTAGCGGGCGAGCCCATCGCTGACAAACGCTGGAGTAAGAAACAAAAAGAAGCCATTTGTAAAAGCCGTTGGGCTACCACAGAAAAAATCGTTGATTTGATCCATGCGAGCACATCTCCTCCCTCTGTGTTTATAAGCGGTTCTGCAGTTGGGTACTATGGCGACCAGCAGGATCACCCCTTCGACGAAGGACTGCACGTTCATAATGAAGGGTTTCCTCATCATGTTTGCGCAAAGTGGGAGCAGATCGCTAATCGAGCTCGTTCCGAATCCACTCGAGTATGCATACTCAGAACGGGAGTCGTGCTAGGGCAAGACGGTGGTGCACTGGATAAGATGCTGCTGCCTTACAAGCTTGGCCTAGGTGGGCCAATCGGCAATGGCCGACAATACATGCCGTGGATACACATGCTGGACATGGTTCGCGGTATTGTCTATTTACTCGAGACCGAGCATGCCCATGGAGAATTCAACTTATGTGCACCTCACCCTGTGACCAACAAGCAGTTTAGCCAAACATTGGCGAAGTCACTCAAACGTCCTCACCTTTTGTTTACCCCAAAATGGGCTCTGCGTTTAGCTATGGGGGAGAGTTCTGTATTGCTGTTTGATAGTATTCGAGCTAAACCCAAAAAGCTGACGGAGCTCGGGTTTCGTTTCAGTTACTCCCGATTAGAGCCCGCTCTGAAAAATCTATTACAACATCACGAATAATCTTTTACTCTAAGCCATATCCGTTGCGCTAGAAGAAAGGATCTCATGTCTAAATCTATACTCATCACTGGTTGCTCGACTGGTATTGGTTACGTTTGTGCACATGCACTCAACCAAAAAGGCTATCAAGTCATTGCGTCATGTCGACATACTGATGATGTTGAACGCCTGCGCAACGAAGGGCTAACGTGCATACAGCTAGATCTGGCTGATAGCGACAGCATTTCAAGCGGCGTTAAACAGACACTAGAACTGACGAACGGCAAGCTTGATGCTCTGTTTAACAATGGGGCTTATGGTCAGCCGGGTGCTTTGGAGGACCTTCCCACTCAAGCTTTAAGAGAGCAGTTTGAAACCAATTTCTTTGGCTGGCATCAGCTAGTATGCGAAGTTTTGCCGGTTATGCGCCAGAATGGGCACGGCAGAATTGTTCAGAACAGTTCCGTTCTTGGCTTTGCAGCGATGAAATATAGAGGTGCGTACAACGCTTCCAAGTTTGCGCTTGAAGGCTGGACAGACACACTTCGATTAGAACTGCATAACTGTGACATTCATATTAGCCTTATAGAGCCAGGGCCAATAGAGACTGAATTCAGAAAAAATGCACTCCAAGCGTTTGTAAAATGGATTGATGTTAAAGACAGCGTCCATCATCAGCAATACCAAAATCAATTACAGCGATTAGAAAAAGAGTCTTCTAACAACTCCTTCGTTTTACCAGCTGAATCTTGTATTGCGCCTCTTCTGCACGCACTAGAATCAGACAAACCTAAGATTCGCTACAGAGTCACTACACCAACCAAAGTGTTTGCCGTGTTAAAACGGTTACTGCCAAGCCGATTATTGGATGGTATTTTGCGACGTGCTGCTTAAAAATAAATCACCGAGTGTAATTTTTTCGTAACAATAAGACGCTAACTTACACCCTGAAGTTGTTCACTTCATGACCTCATTTAAGCGTTACATTCGGTAAAAGACATGACATTAAACCAGTTAAACTGGCTAAGTGTGGGTGTTGCGCTAACTTTGTTTATCGTTTTATAAACACCTTCGCTTGCATTAGGCAGCAAAAACACCGCTTTCACAAGCGGTGTTTTTGTATCTGCTATTCCCTTGATATCTATAGCAACCGCCCATATGTTTGTTGTATCCAACTCTTTGCAAGGAATCACCAGATGCAATCTCCTTTTATTGTGGAACTGAGCGAACAGAACTTCCGTCAAGTACTGGAAGGCTCAATGCAAACGCCCGTACTTATTCATTTCTGGGCCCCTATGAGCCAAGAAAGCACTCAAATTATTCCCGAGCTGCAAAATCTTGCTCAACAATATAATGGAGCGTTCACACTGGCATTACTCAACTGCGAACAAGAGCAGATGATCGCAAGCCAGTTTGGTGTACAAGCTCTGCCCACCATTGCATTGTTTGTGAATGGTCAGCCTGTAGATGGCTTAGGCGGTCCTCAAGAGCTCCCTGCAATTCAAGCTATGCTTGCCAAACATTTACCTAGCCAAGATGAGCTTAATCTAAAACAAGCTGTAGAATTTCTTCAAGCAGGCCAGCATGCTCAGGCTTTAGCACTTCTTCAGGCATTGCCAGATGAGCTAAAACAGAAAGGCGACGTAAAGCTCGCTTTAGCAGATTGCTTACTAGAAACTCAAAGCTTTGATCAGGCTAAAGCCTTGCTAGATACCATCCCTATGGAATATCAGGATAACTACTACAAAGGCTTAGTGGCAAAACTGGAGCTGCATGACCAAGCGGCGAACAGCCCTGAAATCCAATCTCTTGAGAATGCGTTGAAAGAAAATCCAGCGGATGCCAAAAACGCCGCAGAACTGGCACTGAGCTACCATCAAGTTAATCGTGACGAAGAAGCACTCGAGTTACTATGGACCTTCTTACGCAGTGATTTAAATGCTCTTGATGGCGACATGAAAAAGCACTTTATGGACATTCTCGCAGCACTAGGTCAGGGAAACCCAATTGCCGCGAAGTATCGTCGACAGCTCTACTCTGTACTCTATTAGCCTTCCCTCAAATCACCTTTAAAGCCGGCATGTCCGGCTTTAATTTTGCGCGAATTTAGCACTGGTTCTCATTTATGTCATTGTGCTGCCACATGAATTAAGCAACAATCGACATAATAACTTATACAAGGACTCAGATATGGCTATCGACTCTCTCATTACCATCGGCATTTTTCTCATTGTCGCTATCGCTTTCATCATGGCAGGTGTCAAGACTGTACCTCAGGGTAACCACTGGACCGTCGAACGTTTTGGCCGCTACACCCTGACTCTGAAACCAGGTTTGAACATCATCATTCCTTTTATTGACGGTATAGGTCATAAAATTAATATGATGGAGCGCGTGTTAGACATCCCCGCTCAGGAAGTCATTTCTAAAGACAATGCTAACGTCACTATTGATGCCGTCTGTTTTGTTCAAGTCGTCGATGCAGCGAAAGCCGCGTACGAAGTTAACGACCTAGAGCACGCCATTCGCAACCTGACACTGACTAATATCCGTACCGTCTTAGGCTCTATGGAACTTGATGAGATGCTGAGTCAACGTGATATGATCAACAGCAAGTTGCTGTCTATTGTCGATGAAGCAACCAACCCTTGGGGTGTGAAAGTAACACGTATTGAAATCAAAGATGTGCAACCACCAGCGGATCTAACCGCCGCCATGAATGCTCAAATGAAAGCAGAACGTAACAAGCGTGCTGAGATCTTAGAAGCCGAAGGTATTCGTCAGGCAGAAATCTTAAGAGCCGAAGGTCAGAAGCAATCTGAAATTTTGAAAGCGGAAGGTGATAAGCAAGCCGCTATACTTCAAGCAGAAGCTCGTGAACGAGCAGCTGAAGCCGAAGCGAGAGCAACAACTATGGTATCGGAGGCAATTGCCCAAGGTGACATGCAAGCTGTTAATTACTTCATTGCCCAAGGCTATACGGACGCATTGCGGGCAATTGGCCAAGCCGAAAATGGCAAGATTATCATGCTACCACTTGAGGCATCGGGGCTGATGGGTTCCGTGGCTGGTATCGCAGAAATGTTCAAGCATAAATCCGATCAAAATAAATAGAGGTGCTCTTGTTCGAATTACTCGATTCTCTCAATTATTGGCACTGGCTGGCCTTCGGGCTAGCTTTACTGGCTGTGGAACTGCTTGGTACTGCTGGTTACTTTCTTTGGCTGGGTTTGTCGGCTTTAATCGTCGGCCTACTACTTACTTTACTTCCGATGAGTTGGCAACTGCAGTGGATTGCTTTTAGTGTATTTTCACTCATGACAACTTGGCTATGGTGGAGACGACAATTTAAGAAGGACTCCTCCGACGACCTAAACCGAGACTTAAACCAGAAGCAGAAACAACTCATTGGCCAGACAGTTCTGGTTGAAGAAAACCTAGCGCCAGGAAAGCATCGCATAAAAGTTGGGGATACCACTTGGTCAGCGCAAACTGAACACGCGATACCCGCAGGTACACTCGTAGAAATAACTCAAGTGAACGGTATTATTCTCACTATAGAAGAAAAAAAATAATCTCTATCTCAGGCTCTTTGCTTAACAAAGAGCCTTTTTTCTTCTAGAAACACTTCCCTTGAAGTAACAAGTGATAGTATTCAAATACTTAACGCATTATTGTCTTGAATTAAGTTGCTATTTATACCGACAAATAGCATTAATCAAAATCAATCTTCTCATTTCAAACAAAATAACATTCTAACCATATCATTTAGTTATTAATTAGTTTCTCACAAAAAGTAAGAGTTATTTATTAAAGAAAATTTTAAATAACTAAACTTTTTTTTGATCTTTTATCGTTAAGCGACATACTGATAAATATCTCTTTAATGGGATCTTTAGTGAGGTGTTTATTATGAAATATTTCGTTGCGTTAGCATGTAGTCTTATTTTTAGTTTTTCGGTAGCAGCACAATCACCCGTAGGAAGCACTGCTTCGGGCCCAATAGTGAAATGTGAATTAAGCTCAGGGGTAGTTGAACGTATGCCAATAGTTATATGTGAAAATAGCGATGGTACGGTAATGAGATGAAAAAAGGAGCCTTTTCGGCTCCTTCTCTTTTTATAATTCTAGCAGTTGTTTAATGACTGCTTTTCTTTCTTCTTTCGTTGCTTTTCCATACCAGTAACCAAACATTTCTTGTTGCTTGGAATCAGTTGTAAGCGTCAGTTTGGTTGAGTTGCGATTTTCAACCGCCCAGCTCAATAGATCATCACGTTGTTCTTTTGGCGTTTGCTCAAACCAATATTGTGTCATCTCTATCGCTTTTGACGACGAGCTGTGAGCTACAGGAGTCGCGGCAGCAACAGGAGCAGCTACCACAGCCGGAGCTACATTAGAATTGGCACTGTTCACAATCGCTTCAATGTAACCTGAAGGGATAGAGAAAGTAATGTTATTAGCATTTGAAGCGGTTACATCAAATTTAAGATCTTGATACGGCTGCTGTGCGAGAAGCTGGCTAGACACTGGAAATCTGACATACTGAGTTTGAGTACATACATCACTACAAGTTTCCGCTGATGCAGCGTAAGGCTTTAGAGCAACCTCTTTATTGCTACCTTCAACCATTACTGTTTTAAATTCGTTGTAGTTTTTAAAGTACTGCAATTCCATTTTAATAAAGGAATCCGGTACATTTTTTTTCTGTGTTGGAGTTACATAATTCAGCTCTAATGATGACTTCACCAACTGACTACCGTTCACTTCAAGTGCATCCGGCGTTAGTGATTTACCAACAATAATTTGATAGTTCTGTTTAGATTCAACTCGTTTTACAACATCAGTAAAATCGCTCGTTGAATCTAGTGTGGTACAACCTACCATCAATAAAGGAAGTGACGCTAAAATAATTTTCTTCATATAAACCACCCTGGAAATTACTCCGTTATATACTATTCGAATTACCCTTTATCTTCAGGCTCTACCTCTCAATACAACAAACGCTGGCCAACAAGGGCCAGCGCATTTTATTAAGAACAAATTGGAAAACTCTTAGAAACCGTACTCTAGACCAACACGAACAACGAATGTTTCTGTATTTGTTAAACCGTCTGAAGAAAGGATATCACGCTGTGCAATCCGTACGTAAGGTACAAAACCATTGTGAACATACATTAACTGACCAGATACAACACTATCTTCGTTGTTTGTTTTAACACCTGCAGTTTCTGAATCCATATTGGCTGCGTAACCTAGCTTGAAGCCCCATGGTCCAGTCCAGTATTGACCGATAACAGAGTATGAAGCCTGTTCCGATTTTGCACCACCTTGCTCATCAGACTCACCAGCTTTATATGCTCCAGAAATACCAAAGCCTGCAGGAAGAGATGCTTCAAAGCCGACTAGGTAACCAAACGTATCAGCCAGAGTACCAGCATCTGCATCAGTTTGACGATCCGTTTCAGTTTCCAGCGCAGCATGGAAAGTTAGGCTGTCATTCAGACGATAGTGCGCGGCTGCACCGTAGAAGTAGTTGTCTTTTACGCTTGCATCACCACGACCAGTTGCCAGATTGAAAGTGAAACCGTTGTAATCAACCGAATCGTAGCGAGCCATATCACCATGACGGTCACGGTTGTATTTAACATCACCGCCCCAGTCCCATACAGCACCTAAACCTGGGTTCGCGTAAGGCCAGTCAATTACTTCATACATAGGTGTCAGCATACGACCAAAGCGCACTTTACCCCAATCGCCTTTTAGGCCAAGGAAAGTGTCACGGTTACCCAGTGATGCGCCATCGCCATTTTCACCAACGTAGCCAGATTCAATCTGCATGAAAACATTTACGTTCTCGTACATATCTTTGCTAGCACGGAAACCAATACGTGATTCGTTTTCGTAGTCATAGCCGGTACCAGTATCTTTAGTAACACCTGCTTTCGTCTCTTCAGAGTCGTAGTTTACGATCGAGATCGCTGCCACACCGTAAGCTTGGACATTGAAGTCAGAGATAATACCAACCTGAGATGATTCAGCTGCTAATGCACCTGTAGAAACCATCGCCACTGCTGCACCAAGAAGAGTGCGTTTGAACATTTTTTCCATGGAAAAACTCCTAAAAATGGATATAGCTGTTTTTGTTGTTCTCACCTTAAGTTGGCCGCCGAAGGGAGAATCATTTCCTATGACGAAAGCAAAAGATTAATCATTAATTCCTCACTTTCTAATTCTGCATACACCCGGTGTATCCATGGCTTTAAGACTAACTTCGCGACAAAAAACATCAATCAGAACTTAATTTCTAAATAAAAAAATATGACCAGCTACAAATTTTTCTAAACATAGTGATCAAGATCCACCTACCCTAATAACAATCAAGATAAAAACAATATAATCATTAAAAATCAAAAACTTAAATATAAAAACAGATAAATTAACTTTGAAGTGACTCGCATAAAAATAATGAAAAAGGGAACTTTCTCAGTTATAAGATCTTGATCACTGCATTAATTTTGGCCTCTACAACCGTTAAAAACATCAGTATTTTTACCGCAAAAAAAAACCACCCATATGGGTGGCCTTTCTACTATTGTAACTAGATTTAGATCAGATCGACTAAGTCCTGCTCTGTTTTGATTTCTATACCTAACTCTTGTGCTTTTGCTAGTTTAGAGCCTGCATTTTCACCAGCAAATAAAATGTCTGTTTTTTTGCTCACACTACCCGTTACTTTCGCACCTAGCGCCTGCAGTGCAGATTTCGCATCATTTCTAGATAACTGTGACAAGGAGCCCGTAAGAACCACCGTTTTTCCAGCTAACGGCTGGGGAGTGTCTTCACTCTGCTCTTCAATCTCAGGCCATTCTATCCCTTGGTCGAGAAGATCTTGGATGACTTGTTGGTTTTTATCCTGTGCAAAGAAACCAATAACATGGCTCGCAACAATGTCACCAATATCAGAGACCTCAATAAGCTGTTCGTGATTAGCAGCTTTTACTGCATCCAGAGTTTTAAAGTGCTGAGCGAGATTCGCTGCTGTGGCTTCGCCAACTTCCCGAATGCCAAGGGAGTAGAGGAATCGAGGCAGTGTTGTCAACTTAGCCTGGTTTAATGCATCAACAACATTCTGCGCCGATTTCGGGCCCATACGATCTAGGACAGTTATTACCCCTGCAGATAGTTTGAATAAGTCTGCTGGTGTTTCGACCATCTCACGATCCACTAGCTGTTCAATCACCTTTTCTCCGAGTCCATCAACATCAAGAGCTTTGCGCGACACGAAGTGTTTAAGAGCTTCCTTACGTTGCGCCTGACACACTAAACCGCCAGAGCAACGAGCAACCGCTTCACCTTCAATACGTTCCACTTCTGAGCTACACACAGGGCACCGCTCAGGGAATACGATGTCGCGAGCATTACCTGGTCGACGCTCTTCAATCACAGAAACAATTTGTGGAATCACATCTCCTGCACGACGAATGATCACGCTATCACCAACTTTCACGCCAAGGCGTTCAATTTCATCCGCATTGTGTAAAGTTGCGTTACTTACTGTCACACCGCCAACAAACACGGGTTCCAGTTTGGCAACAGGTGTAATCGCTCCAGTCCGTCCGACTTGGAACTCAACATCATTAAGCAAGGTGATCTCTTCTTGCGCAGGAAACTTGTAAGCAATCGCCCATCGTGGTGCTCTAGCAACAAAGCCTAATTGTTCTTGTAATGCAATATCGTCGACTTTAATCACAACCCCATCGATTTCATACGGTAAAGCTTCTCGGCGCTCTAGTATATCTTGATAGTAGGCTTTTACTTCGGTCAAATTAGCAACTCGACGAGTTTCAGGACACATTGGCAGCCCCCAGCCTTTCAGTTGCAGAAAGCGCTCATAGTGGCTTTCAGACAATGCAATTCCTTCCACAACACCAACGCTGTATGCGTAGAAGCTAAGAGGACGTGTGGCCGTAATACGGGAATCCAACTGACGCAGACTTCCTGCTGCTGCGTTACGTGGGTTGACAAAGACTTTCTCACCCTTTTTCTGGGCTTGTTGGTTCAATTTGTCGAAGCCTTCTTTTGGCATAAAGACTTCACCACGTACCTCAATACGTTGCGGCCAACCTTGACCACTCAACTTCAGCGGGATCGATTTGATAGTACGAACATTCTCAGTAATGTTCTCACCAGTAGTACCGTCGCCACGAGTAGCAGCCTGAACTAAGGTGCCATTTTCATACAATAAGCTAACGGCTAAGCCATCTAGCTTAGGTTCACAACAAAATACATTGAATTCTGCCGTTGGAATACGATCAGACATACGCTTATGGAAGCTTTCTAACTCTTCGTCATCGAAAGCGTTGTCCAGAGACAGCATCGGAATTTCATGCGCCACCGATTGAAATCCGTCAAGTGGCTGCCCACCGACTCGCTGACTTGGAGAATCAATACTCACCAAATCTGGATGCTCTGCCTCAAGTTCCAATAACTCACGCATCAGACGATCATATTCCGCATCAGGAACCTCAGGATTGTCTTCTACATAGTACTTAACTCCGTGGTAATGGAGCGTTTCGCGTAATTGATTGAGTCTTTCTTGAATCTCTTGTGACATAACTAACTCTGTACTTAATCGTTTTAACGACCGATATCGTATCGATGTCGGGATATAGTTTGGAGGAGTATGAACAGGCTTTGTCTGGTTCGCAACTATACCTTGTTCAATAAAAGAAAGGCTCCGGATTCGGAGCCTTGAATGAATTATGTGTAGCTTACGCAGATTTTGCTGTTTTAAAACTCTGAATTTGCGCTCGGTACGCATCCAGACGATTTGGCGTCATTAAGTTACGAGCGTCATCGAGTACGTTTGCGCCTAAATCATCTGCAATCTGCTGAGCTGTTTTTAGCATCAACTTAAAGTTCTGCTCTGGGTCACCATAACAAGGTAGCGTCATAAAGAATGAAATACCTTTGGTTGTAAACTCTGCTGGGTCTGCATGCTCAAGCGTACCAGGTTGCATCATATTAGCGACGCTAAACAACACCTTGCCTGTTCCGGATAGATCTGAATGACGATGGAAGATGTCCATTTCTCCATAAAGCAGGCCATTTTGCTGCATGCTATCAAACAACTTAGTTCCAACAAACGGCTCGCTTCCAGCACAATGGACGTTAAGCACAATCACTTGCATTTCCGGCTCAGCAACGGTGGCTTCAGGCTCAACTGGCTCGTTGATTCCCGGCAAAGATTCTGTGTCTTCTGGCTCTGAGGCTACAACTGTTTCCACGCTCGCTTCAATCTCATCCAGCGCTTTGGTAGAAATTGATGGCACGTCTAGATCAGGCTCTTCGATCACCTTTTGCTCAACGTTCTCAGAAGGCAACTCAGGCTGAGATTGAGGCTCAAGAGCAACGTCTGGCTCAACATAACCATCGATCAATGGATCGGCTGTGAGTTTCTCTTCAGCGAAATCGGGTTCTTTGCGCTCTTTACGAATGATTTCAAAATCGTCTTCGGGTGCAAATGCACGTTCTGGCATCGCCTCAGGATCATCCTCTTTATCGGCATCCAATTTACGAAGAGGCTTACTGCCAAACTTGGCCTTTCCTTCTTTTTTGCTTGTCCATAAACCGTGGAACAATAGCGCTGCTATTGCTAAAGCTCCGACAATTATGAGTACAAATCGCAATTCCTGCATTTTTCGCTCTCAAATTACTCGATATACCTAGTCCGTAAACCAACTTATCGAATTTGGTTAAACCTTTCTATAAGTAACTCTACCAAAACTCTCCCCTGTTTTAGAACAACTTAATGTGAGAAGTTCACGCAATGTTGTGATTTTGAACACGCTTTTTTCTTGTTAAGATAAAAAGCGTTCGATTTTACACCACCAACAGTCAGGGCTTATGAATTCAAACATACAACAACGATCCGGTTTTGGTTACTTCTTCTACGGACTTGAACTCGCAGTCAAGCCCGGTATCCGTCAATTTGTTCTGCTTCCTTTATTAGCAAATGTCTTGCTTGTGGGTGGTGCGCTGTTTTATCTGTTTTCACACTTAGATGTTTGGATAGAGCAGTTAATGGGGCAACTACCCGGATTTCTTTCCTGGTTAAGTTACATATTGTGGCCTTTGCTGGTCCTGACCATACTTGCCACCTTCTCCTACTTCTTTAGTACGCTGGCTAATTTCGTTGCCGCACCATTTAACGGTCTATTGGCCGAAAAAGTAGAAGAGCATCTGACAGGTAAAGCCGTTAACGACGATGGGATGTTAGCCGTAGTCAAAGACACTCCTCGTATTCTTGCTCGCGAATGGAAAAAGCTACTTTATGTTTTGCCAAAAGCTATCGGCCTGTTCATTTTGCTTCTGATTCCCGCTTTGGGTCAGACGCTTGGGCCAATTCTTTGGTTTGGGTTCACCGCTTGGATGCTGGCCGTTCAGTATTGCGATTACCCTTTTGACAATCACAAAGTGCCATTTAACGAAATGCGTAACAGTTTGAAACAAAAACAAGGCAAGGCTTACAGCTTTGGAGCGTTGGTGGCCATCTTTACTACCATCCCGATCTTAAACCTTATCGTGATGCCCGTTGCAGTCTGTGGTGCGACAGCCATTTGGGTTGCTGAGTTCAAACGTTGAGTAACAAATAGTGCATGTTTGATGAATAACATGCACTTCATCCCATTCTAATAAGTTATAACTTTTTAATCCTTCTCTAGAATTTTTAGCTAGCCTACTCTTCTATCCACGAACTCTATAATGAGCACACAGATTACCAGCTAATCGCTCTCGGTTTTTCAGAGACAAATTAGCTTTTAACAGATGAAGGATCACGACATGAGCAAAATCTACGAAGATAACTCTCTTACCATCGGCAACACACCACTGGTACGCCTGAACAAGGTCAGTAAAGGTAAAGTATTGGCGAAAATTGAAGCTCGTAACCCAAGCTTCAGTGTTAAATGCCGTATCGGTGCCAACATGATTTGGGAAGCTGAAAAAGCTGGTACGTTGAAACCAGGCGTAGAGCTTGTTGAACCAACCAGTGGTAATACAGGTATTGCTCTTGCATTCGTTGCAGCTGCTCGTGGTTACAAACTTACATTAACGATGCCCGAGTCTATGAGCCTAGAACGCCGTAAACTGCTAAAAGCGCTAGGTGCAAACCTTGAGCTGACAGAAGCAGCAAAAGGCATGAAGGGCGCAATCGCTAAAGCAGAAGAAATTGTTGCGGCTAACCCAGACAAATATCTACTTCTTCAGCAATTCAACAACCCAGCTAACCCTCAGATTCACGAAAAAACCACAGGTCCTGAGATCTGGGAAGCAACTGATGGCGAAGTTGACGTATTCGTTGCTGGTGTGGGTACAGGCGGTACTATTACAGGTACAAGCCGATACATTAAGGGTGAGAAAGGTAAGAACATTGTTTCTGTTGCCGTGGAGCCAGCAGAATCACCTGTCATTGCACAGGCACTTGCAGGCGAAGAAATCCAACCTGCACCACACAAAATTCAAGGTATCGGCGCTGGCTTCATCCCTGGTAACTTAGATTTAGAGCTTTTGGACCGTGTTGAGTCAGTCACTTCTGAAGAAGCTATCGAAATGGCACGTAGACTGATGGAAGAGGAAGGTATTCTAGCAGGTATCTCTTCTGGCGCGGCTGTTGTCGCTGCTAATAGACTGGCAGAACTACCTGAATTTGAAGGAAAAACTATCGTAACCGTACTTCCTAGTTCAGGTGAGCGTTACTTAAGTACAGCGCTGTTTGCGGGCATCTTTACAGAGAAAGAGAACCAACAGTAATTCGTTGCCAAATCAATTTTTAGTCTAAAAAAGCCCCTTTATGGGGCTTTTTTGTTGATCCCTGCCTCACCTTTGGTAATATCAGGGCAGTTTTATTTTTAGCTTCAAAATAAAAGCTAAATAAGAATTTATCCCAGTGATGAGATCCAGCACAGATTGGAATCATGACTGGAAAATTTGCAATCAGTATCGACTATGACACTAAATGAATATTGTGTATTTGGCACAAAGCGACATTCGGGGTTAAGCTGAATCTGATTTAGAAACTATCAAAATATAAATCAATTGGGGTATATAACATGTACGAGAAGCAAGTAGAAATCACTGCAGAAAACGGTCTTCACACTCGTCCAGCTGCACAGTTTGTTAAAGAAGCAAAAGGCTTTGATGCAGACATCACTGTGACTTCTAACGGTAAAAGCGCTAGCGCGAAAAGCCTGTTCAAACTTCAAACTCTTGGCCTAGTAAAAGGTACGCAGGTTACTATCTCAGCTGAGGGCCCTCAAGCTCAACAAGCTGTTGACCACCTAGTTGCTCTAATGGATCAACTACACTAATCCGGTCTCCTATTTTCAAAGCCATTTTGTGAAAGCAAAATGGCTTTGTTGGAAATAGGCCAAGATTTAAGCTACACATTATCGTTAGCGCACTCATATTTTCTCCCGTTTAAAGTTGACCAATTTAAGGTAAGGCTATGATTTCAGGCATCCTAGCATCTCCAGGTATTGCTATTGGTAAAGCACTACTACTTCAAGAAGATGAAATTGTCCTAAACACTCACTCAATTACTGATGCTCAAGTTGAAGCAGAAGTAGCTCGCTTTTTTGACGCACGTAACAAATCAGCAGCTCAGCTTGAAACTATCAAGCAGAAAGCCCTTGAAACATTCGGTGAAGAGAAAGAAGCGATCTTCGAAGGTCACATCATGCTTCTTGAAGATGAAGAGCTAGAAGAAGAAATCCTAGCACTGATCAAAAACGACAAGATGCACGCCGATAACGCGATTCACACGGTTATCGAAGAACAAGCGACTGCTCTTGAATCTCTAGACGACGAATACCTAAAGGAACGTGCAACAGATATCCGTGATATCGGTACACGTTTTGTTAAAAATGCTCTTGGCATCAATATCGTTTCACTTAGCGATATCAACGAAGAAGTTATCCTAGTTGCTTACGACCTAACGCCATCTGAAACTGCACAAATCAACCTAGATTACGTTCTTGGTTTTGCTTGTGACATCGGCGGTCGTACTTCTCACACTTCAATCATGGCGCGCTCTCTTGAGCTTCCAGCTATCGTTGGTACTAACGACATCACTAAGCAAGTGAAGAACGGCGACATGCTGATTCTTGATGCGATGAACAACAAAATCGTTATCAACCCATCGGAAGCTGAACTAGAAGAAGCGAAGGCGGTGAAATCAGCATTCCTTGCTGAAAAAGAAGAGTTAGCGAAGCTGAAAGATCTCCACGCAGAGACTACTGACGGTCACCGTGTAGAAGTGTGCGGTAACATCGGTACGGTTAAAGACTGTGATGGCATTATCCGTAATGGCGGTGAAGGTGTCGGTCTGTACCGTACTGAATTCCTATTCATGGACCGTGATGCTCTGCCAACTGAAGAAGAGCAGTACCAAGCGTACAAAGAAGTTGCGGAAGCAATGAACGGTGAATCAGTGATCATCCGTACAATGGACATCGGCGGTGACAAAGATCTTCCATACATGGATCTACCACAAGAGATGAACCCATTCCTAGGCTGGCGCGCAGTTCGTATCAGCTTAGACCGTCGTGAAATCCTTCGTGACCAGCTACGCGGCATCCTACGTGCATCTGCACACGGTAAACTTCGCATCATGTTCCCAATGATCATCTCTGTTGAAGAGATCCGTGAACTGAAGAAAGCTATCGAAGAATACAAAGCAGAACTTCGCGCTGAAGGCCATGCATTTGACGAAAACATCGAAATCGGTGTAATGGTTGAGACTCCAGCAGCCGCTGCTATCGCACACCACCTAGCGAAAGAAGTCGCATTCTTCTCTATCGGTACTAACGATCTTACTCAGTACACACTAGCAGTAGACCGTGGTAACGAGATGATCTCACACCTATACAACCCGCTGTCTCCAGCTGTACTTACAGTAATCAAGCAAGTGATTGACGCTTCTCACGCTGAAGGTAAATGGACTGGTATGTGTGGTGAGCTAGCAGGTGATGAGCGTGCGACACTTCTACTTCTAGGTATGGGGCTAGACGAGTTCTCTATGAGCGGCATCTCAATTCCTAAAGTGAAGAAAGTGATTCGTAACTCGAACTTTGCAGAAGTAAAAGCAATGGCAGAAGAAGCGCTTTCTCTACCAACAGCGGCAGAAATTGAAGCCGTTGTAGAAAAATTCATCGCAGAGAAAACTCAATAATTGACTGATACCATTAAGATAGACGGCTAAAAATAGTCGTCTATCTTGTGAGATTGGTATACTATAATTCGACAGAATTAAATAAAACGTTAGGAGCATGACACAATGGGTCTGTTTGACAAACTTAAGAAGCTAGTATCTGACGACAGTGCTGACGCAGGTGCAATTGAAATCATCGCGCCTCTGTCTGGTGAAATCGTAAACATCGAAGATGTGCCAGATGTCGTTTTCGCTGAGAAAATCGTTGGTGACGGTATTGCTATCAAACCTGCTGGCAGCAAAATGGTAGCTCCTGTAAACGGTACAATCGGTAAGATCTTTGAAACTAACCACGCGTTCTCAATCGAGTCTGATGACGGCGTAGAGCTATTCGTTCACTTTGGTATCGATACTGTTGAACTAAAAGGCGAAGGCTTCAAGCGTATTGCAGAAGAAGGTCAAACAGTTAAAGCTGGCGACACTATCATCGAGTTCGATCTAGCGCTTCTAGAAGAGAAAGCAAAATCAACTCTAACGCCTGTCGTTATCTCTAACATGGACGAAATCAAAGAGCTGAACAAACTATCTGGTTCAGTATCCGTAGGTGAAACACCAGTCCTACGCGTAACTAAGTAATTTTTACTTAGCCAAATACAAAAAAACGCAGCGACTCAGCTGCGTTTTTTATTGCCTTTATCTTAGATTATTTTAGCCCCAACGCATACTTCAACACCTGACTTTTTAACGGCCCAGCATTCTCAGCCACTTTCAATGCCGCGTTGCGGATAAATTTAAGTGGAGCCAGATCGTTACTAAAACTCTTGTAGAAAAAGTCCATGCCTGATTGCATAAGCAGGTTGTCAGGGCGGCGTTTACGTTCGTAGAGCCTGAGCACTTCCTGCGAAAAATGTGTTTTTCCTTCCGTCACTTCAAGTAACGCTTCAACATCTTTAAAGCCAATATTCACCCCCTGCCCTGCCAGCGGGTTTATTGTATGCGCCGAATCGCCGGCAAGCACACAACCAAGCGCTGAATAGGACTGTGCGTGTCGCCTGGTTAGAGGGAATGAACCAGCTTGGAGCACTTTAATATCGCCTAACTCGGCAGGAAAATGACTCAGAACCTCTTGCCTTAGCTGCTCATTGGTCATAGAGCACAGCTGTTTGATTCGCTGAGGAGAATCATACCAAACCAACGAGCCCTGATTGCCACACAACGGAAGAAACGAACGCGGCCCTGATGGCGTAAATTGCTGCCAGGTAATGTCTTGCTGTGGAAGTTCTGTCTCAACATTGATCAACATACAATGTTGACGATAATCCCATGCCGTCACGCCAATCCCAGCCAAAGTTCTGACCTGAGAATTTGCTCCATCAGCCCCCACGACTAAGTCAGCCTGAAAGGACTGACCGGAATTTAAGCTAACAGAGCAAGGTTGACCAAACTCAATATGATCTAATCGTTCTGGGCAGCAAAGCGTAATATTAGAATAACGTTCAAATTCCCCCCACAGCCCCAACTGAATCAGGCGGTTTTCGACAATGTAGCCAAGTCGATCCATATTTAGCGCATCAGCATGAAAACGGGTTCTGCATTCTGGGTGTTCCCAAGTTTCCAGCCTACGATAAGGACATACTCGCATCTGTGATATTGCCTGCCATGCACCCAGCTCTTCCAATATCGATACAGAATGCTCTGAGATCGCCGAAACTCGAATATCCATCGGCTGCTCTGCTGAAAACGGCTGAGGAGCCGTGCCTTCTACGACAACAACGGTTCTGCCTTGCTTGGCGAAACCGATCGCAATCGCCGCACCAACCATACCGCCACCGATAACGGCAACATCATATCTGGTCATAATTCGTACTTTATTTGTTGATTATCTGGCTGATTTTGATTGTACTTTTTCATTACTAAAATGTAACTAAAAACCTCAACACAGATAAGGGCAAATCCCTTGCATTACATAGGATTTAACTGAATGTGTGACAGCACTAGTCAGTAGGTTTTTAAAGCAGTACAATACGCCGCTTACCGCCGAGAGGGCGGCTAAAATATAGTCAACTACATGAAATATGCAGCGTTGACACTGTTCCACACTGGGCGATTTGCTCCCTTAATTTAAACTAACGATCGAGCGAACAACATGAGTAAAAAACTGCTAATTAAAACCTGGGGCTGCCAGATGAACGAATACGATTCATCTAAGATGGCCGATCTACTGAATGCTGCTAACGGCTATGAGCTGACGGAAGAACCAGAAGAAGCAGACGTACTACTACTGAATACCTGTTCTATCCGCGAAAAAGCACAAGAAAAGGTATTCCACCAGCTAGGTCGTTGGAAAACCCTTAAAGATAAAAAAGAAGGCGTTGTTATTGGCGTGGGGGGCTGTGTAGCCACTCAGGAAGGTGACCACATTCGCGAGCGTGCGCCGTTCGTTGACGTTATCTTTGGCCCTCAAACATTGCACCGTCTGCCTGAAATGATCAAGCAGTCACAAAGTAATGAAGCGCCTGTTATGGATATCTCTTTCCCTGAGATTGAGAAGTTTGACCGTCTACCAGAACCTCGTGCAGAAGGCGCAACCGCATTTGTTTCCATCATGGAAGGTTGCTCGAAGTACTGTACCTACTGTGTTGTTCCATACACGCGTGGTGAAGAAGTCAGCCGCCCAATGGATGATGTCTTGTTCGAAATCGCGCAGCTAGCAGAGCAAGGGGTTCGTGAAGTGAACCTTCTAGGCCAAAACGTGAACGCATACCGAGGCCCAACACACGAAGGTGATATCTGTAGCTTTGCAGAATTGCTTCGCCTTGTCGCTTCGATTGATGGTATCGACCGAATTCGTTTCACCACCAGTCACCCACTGGAGTTCACAGATGACATTATTGCTGTTTACGAAGACACGCCTGAGCTTGTGAGCTTCCTGCACCTGCCAGTACAAAGTGGTAGCGACCGCATCCTAACAATGATGAAGCGTCCGCACACAGGTATCGAATACAAGTCGATTATCCGTAAACTGCGTAAAGCACGCCCTGATATCCAAATCAGCTCTGACTTTATCGTCGGTTTCCCGGGTGAATCCGATATGGACCACCAAGCAACAATGAAGCTGATCAAAGATGTCGATTTCGACATGAGCTTCAGCTTTATCTTCTCTCCGCGTCCAGGGACACCAGCTGCCGACTATCCATGTGATCTGTCAGAGCAAACCAAGAAAGAGCGTTTGTACGAACTTCAGCAAACCGTGAATGCGCAAGCAATGCGTTTCTCTCGTCTGATGCTTGGTACAGAGCAACGCGTTTTGGTTGAAGGCCCTTCGAAAAAGAATCTAATGGAGCTTCGCGCACGTACTGAGAACAACCGCGTTGTGAACTTCGAAGGTAATGCTGAGCTCATCGGTCAGTTTGTCGATGTGAAAATTACTGATGTCTTCGCTAACTCATTACGTGGTGAAATTGTGCGTACAGAGAAAGACATGGATCTGCGTACTGTGATTTCGCCAACTCAGATGATGGCAAAAACAAAACGCGAAGATGAGCTAGGTGTAGCAACCTTTACGCCTTAAGCTTGAAAATACCTATCTGAGTGACCATCTTAGATATAGGTATATAAAGCCATTGGAAGCCCGGTCTAAATCGGGCTTCTAGGAAATGGCCAATAATGAGAGGCAACTTTGAGCAATAAAATTGTGACTCTAGAGATTGATCTAGAACCTTCTGACAACCGCCGTCTAGCGAGTCTGTGCGGTCCTTTCGATGATAACATCAAACACTTAGAACGCCGTTTAGGTGTCGAAATCAGCTACCGAGGAAACTTCTTTACCATCGTTGGTAAACCTCATACCTCAGCAGCTGCACTGGAAATCATCAAAACCCTTTACGTCAATACTGCGCCTGTTCGCGGCAATATTCCGGATATTGAACCAGAAGAAATTCATTTGGCTATCAAAGAGACGGGTGTACTTGAACAAGACACTGAGTCCAACCTTGAGCATGGTAAAGAAGTCTTTATCAAGACCAAGAAGGGCGTGATTAAACCGCGTACACCGAATCAAGCTCAGTATCTGGTCAATATGGTCACGCATGACATCTCTTTCGGTATTGGCCCTGCTGGTACAGGTAAGACGTACCTTGCCGTTGCTGCCGCCGTAGATGCTCTCGAACGTCAAGAAATTCGTCGTATTCTGCTAACACGTCCTGCTGTTGAAGCGGGCGAAAAGCTGGGCTTTCTCCCAGGTGACCTAAGCCAAAAAGTCGACCCGTATCTACGCCCACTCTATGACGCGCTTTTCGAGATGCTTGGCTTTGAAAAAGTCGAAAAGTTGATTGAACGTAACGTCATTGAAGTAGCACCGTTGGCTTACATGCGCGGTCGAACCCTGAATGACGCTTTCATCATTCTCGATGAAAGTCAGAACACCACTGTAGAACAGATGAAGATGTTCCTGACTCGTATCGGTTTTAACTCCCGTGCGGTCATCACTGGTGACGTTACTCAGATCGATTTACCACGCGGAGCAAAATCAGGTCTTCGCCATGCGATTGAAGTGCTCAATGAAGTGGATGAAATCAGCTTTAACTTCTTCCAGTCTGATGATGTCGTTCGACATCCAGTGGTTGCACGTATCGTCAATGCCTATGAGAAGTGGGAAGCGCAAGATCAAAAAGAGCGTAAAGAGTACGAGAAGCGCCGTCGTGAAGAGCGCGAAGCAAAACTTCAGGAAGCGCCAGCAACTCAACCTACTGTGACTCCGGAGACGAAACCGTCATGAGCATCGAACTAGATCTTCAATTAGCAGTCGAAGATGAAAAAGGCTTACCGAGCTTTGAAGATGTTCATCTCTGGTTAAGTTCTGCTGTGGCAAAGTTTCAGCCTCAAGCCGAAGTTACCGTTCGTATTGTCGATGAGCAAGAAAGCCACCAGCTTAACCATGACTATCGCGGCAAGGACAAACCAACCAATGTGTTGTCTTTTCCTTTCGAAGCACCTCCGGGTATTGAAATGGATTTGCTGGGTGATCTGATCATTTGTAAACAGGTGGTTGAGCAAGAAGCCGATCAGCAATCTAAGCCATTGATGGCACACTGGGCGCATATGGTTGTACATGGTAGCCTGCATCTGCTAGGTTATGATCATATCGAGGATAACGAAGCCGAAGAGATGGAGTCCCTCGAAACAGAAATCATGCTAGGTATGGGGTTTGAAGACCCATATATAGCTGAAAAAGAGTCACCTTAGGGTCACTCGCATGTGAGGGTTTGAGAGTTCATTATTTACCTCTCTCAGGCCCTCAACGTGAGCTATCACACTTCTGATAGCGTTACTTAATTGAGAAACAATGAACGAAGACAATTCGCCCTCTTCTCTAGAAGGTAAAAAAGAAAAATCTGAAGGTCCGAGTAGAAAGTCCTTCTTCGGACGCCTAGGTCAACTATTTCAAGGCGAACCTAAAGATCGCCAGGAGCTTGTGGAAGTATTCCGCGACTCAGAAGAAAATGACCTGATTGACCATGACACCCGAGACATGCTTGAAGGCGTTATGGAAATCGCAGAAATGCGCGTGCGCGATATTATGATCCCACGTTCACAAATGGTTACCGTTGACCGTAGCGACGATTTAGACGCATTGGTTAACCTTATCACTGACGCTCAGCACTCTCGCTACCCAGTCATCAGTGAAGATAAAGACCATGTTGAAGGCATCCTGTTAGCGAAGGACTTACTTAAATATTTAGGCTCAGGCAGTGCGCCATTTGATATCGAACAGGTGATCCGCCCAGCGGTCGTTGTTCCTGAAAGTAAGCGAGTAGATCGCTTATTAAAAGAGTTCCGTGAGGAACGTTATCACATGTCCATTGTCGTAGATGAGTTCGGTGGAGTTTCTGGTCTTGTGACTATCGAGGATATTCTCGAAGAGATCGTTGGAGAAATCGAAGATGAATTCGACGATGAAGAAGAACTGGATATTCGTAAACTCAGCAAACACACCTATGCAGTAAAAGCCCTAACGACAATTGAAGAATTCAATGACACCTTCAACACCTCATTCAGTGATGAAGAAGTCGACACAGTTGGTGGCATGGTAATGACAGCTTTCGGTCATCTTCCTTCACGCGGTGAAGTAGTTGAACTGGAAAATTATAGCTTTAAGGTTACCTCTGCGGACAATCGTCGCGTGTTACAGCTTCAAGTAACCATCCCCGACGAAGAGCCTCTTCCGGAACCAGCCGAAGAGTAACGCTAATTTCCCAAACTGGGATACTCAGAAGTATAACGATGATAAAAACACTTTTTCATCGCCTAAAACGGCCGCTTGCGGCCGTTTTTGTTGGCGCCCTCACTACCTTCGCATTTGCTCCTTTTCAGCTCTGGCCTTTGGCGATCCTCAGCCCGCTGCTATTGTTGGCCTTAATTCATCAACAAAGTGCAAAGCGTGCTTTATGGATTGGCTATGCGTGGGGAATTGGCCAATTTGCAACTGGGATCAGTTGGGTACACATCAGCATTGACAATTTTGGTGGTATGCCGAAAATCGCCAGCGTTTTTCTCATGGCGCTACTGGTCGGCTATCTTGCAGTTTATTCTGCACTGTTTGCGTGGGGCCTTAACCGTTACTTTCCACACAGCAACCGCACGCGTTTTCTGCTTGCCGCTCCAGCGATTTGGCTGATTTGTGACTGGCTGCGCGGTTGGGTCATGACAGGGTTCCCATGGCTATGGCTTGGTTACAGCCAAATAGACAGCCCCCTAGCGAATTTTGCCCCGATTGGTGGCGTTGAACTACTGACTCTGCTGCTGATAATCAGTGCTGGCAGTATCATCTATGCATTTAGCCAGCGACAGTGGCTTCACCTTCTCATCCCTGCCGTTATTTTTTCTACTGGTTATGGGCTTAAGTCAGCCAATTGGGTAACAGTAGACCCAGGTAGCACCACCAAAATAGCCCTAATTCAGGGCAACGTCGATCAGGCGAAGAAATGGTTACCACAAGAGCGCTGGCCAACCATCATGAAATACACTGATATGACGCGCGAAAACTGGGATGCTGACATCATCATATGGCCAGAAGCCGCCATTCCAGCGTTTGAGTTTGAAATCTCTTCCTATCTGAGTAACTTAGACTCGGCCGCTAAAATGAACAATAGTGCCGTCATTACAGGTGTGGTCAATCAGGGAGAAGATCGCCAGTTTTACAACAGTATTCTTACTGTCGGCAAAACACCTTATGGCGATTACAGCTTTGATATGAGCGAGCGCTACCACAAGCATCACCTATTACCTTTCGGCGAGTTTGTGCCTTTTGAGGATATTTTAAGACCATTAGCGCCATTTTTTAATCTGCCTATGTCTTCGTTTAGTCGTGGTGACTTTATACAGCCCAATATTGAGGCTAACGGCAAGCAGATGGCACCAGCACTGTGTTATGAGATTATTTTCAACGAGCAAGTACGTGAAAATGTCACAGATGACACCGACTTCATCCTTACTCTGTCTAACGATGCTTGGTTTGGCAAATCAATCGGCCCGTTGCAACATATGGAAATTGCTCGAATGCGAGCACTTGAGTTAGGTAAACCCGTCATTCGCTCGACTAATAATGGTGTCACCGCGGTGACCGATTACAAGGGCAACATCACCGCGCAGATCCCTCAATTTGAAACAGAGGTATTGCGCGCAGAGGTCACCTCCACCCAAGGGCAAACTCCCTATCGAGAGCTCGGTACTTGGCCACTCTACATTTGGGTACAACTGAGTTTGATCGCCGGTTGGCGCTTGAGGAAGTAAGAGTAGACTAATCACGGGGGTGGCGTACAAACGTCACCCCTTTTTTGTCAGTAGTAGAAGCATTTACATTTAGGGTTTAAGAAGCTGGCGGCTAAAGCCCTTCCCACCACATTTCGTGCATGGAATGATCACGGTTGGATGGTTGTATTGCGTTTTATGACCACATTCGTCACACACTAAAATACCTAACCCAATCACTTCACCGGCTTGATACAACCCTTGGTGTTCTAAGTCAGCAAACAATTCAACCCATTCGACCTTTGTTCGGTCTGTAATATCCAATAGCCCCTGCCAGATAGAATCTGCCACCATAAGATAAAAAGGCCCCCCCTTCGATTCCTCATAGCTATCAGCAAACTCTTTCAAATCTGACTTCACATACGCTGACACCAAAGCCAGTTCATCTTTAGTCAAATCATTGGCCGCCTCAACGACCTTTTCTGAGGTTTCAAAAACGTGGTTGACTTCATCTGGGCTATGTTTGAGCGCTTCCACAACATCCTCAAACATCTCCTCATAACCTGCTTTACGTTTTGGCATAGTGACCTCCTTCTAGCGACTCGGGAGAATTGCGCCCGTAGGCTATTGTTGTGCTCCTCTCCTTTAGGTATTCTATGACGATCTATTTATGTCTGTTCTAACTGAACTCACAATTTCCAAGATAACCGGATATCATCGATGCAAGAGCAATACAACCCGCAAGATATTGAACAGAAAGTTCAAAAGCACTGGGATGACAACAAGACCTTTGTTGTAAGTGAAGACCCAAATAAAGAAAAATTCTACTGTCTCTCTATGTTCCCTTACCCAAGTGGTCGACTGCACATGGGTCACGTGCGTAACTACACCATCGGTGATGTGGTATCTCGTTTTCAACGTCTGCAAGGTAAAAATGTAATGCAACCAATTGGTTGGGATGCATTTGGTCTACCAGCAGAAAACGCAGCGGTTAAGAACAACACGGCACCTGCACCATGGACTTACGAAAACATTGAGTACATGAAGAACCAGCTTAAAATGCTTGGTTTGGGTTACGACTGGAACCGTGAATTCGCAACTTGTACGCCAGAGTACTACCGTTGGGAGCAAGAGTTCTTCACTAAGCTTTACGAAAAAGGCCTAGTTTACAAGAAGATGTCTACAGTTAACTGGGATCCAGTTGACCAAACAGTTCTTGCGAACGAACAGGTTGTTGACGGCCGCGGCTGGCGTTCAGGCGCAATCGTTGAGCAGAAAGAAATTCCTCAATGGTTCATCAAAATTACTGAATACGCTCAAGAACTGATCGATGACCTAGACAAGCTAGATGGCTGGCCGGAAATGGTTAAAACCATGCAGCGCAACTGGATTGGTCGCTCTGAAGGTGTTGAACTCAAGTTCGAAGTAAAAGGTCAAGCTGACCTAGAAGTTTACACAACTCGCCCAGACACGCTAATGGGTGTGACTTATGTTGGTATCGCAGCAGGTCACCCTCTAGCAGCAGAAGCCGCTAAAACAAACCCTGAGCTAGCGGCTTTCGTTGAAGAATGTAAGAACAACAAAGTAGCAGAAGCTGAAATGGCGACAATGGAGAAGAAAGGTATGGCGACTGGCCTTACCGCTATTCACCCATTGAACGGCCGTGAGGTTCCTGTTTACGTGGCTAACTTCGTACTAATGGACTACGGTACAGGCGCTGTAATGGCAGTACCTGCACACGACCAACGCGACTACGAGTTCGCGACTAAGTACGGTCTAGACATCATCCCTGTGATCAAGCCTGCTGACGGCAGCGAACTGAACATCTCTGAAGTAGCGTACACTGAGAAAGGCGTACTGTTCGATTCAGGTGAGTTCGACGGTCTTGAATTCCAAGCAGCATTCGATGCAATCGCAGCGAAGTTAGAAGCTGAAGGCAAAGGCACTAAGACAGTTAACTTCCGTCTACGTGACTGGGGTGTATCTCGTCAACGTTACTGGGGCGCACCAATCCCAATGGTAACCACTGAAGATGGTGAAGTTCACCCAGTACCCGCTGACCAACTGCCAGTAGTCCTTCCAGAGGACGTGGTAATGGACGGCGTAACCAGCCCAATCAAATCTGATAAAGAGTGGGCGAAGACGACATTTAACGGCGAACCAGCTCTACGTGAAACTGACACGTTCGATACCTTCATGGAGTCTTCTTGGTACTACGCACGTTACTGCTCACCACAAGCTGACGACATCCTAGATCCAGAAAAAGCAAACTACTGGCTACCAGTAGACCAGTACATCGGTGGTATCGAGCACGCTTGTATGCACCTACTGTACTCTCGCTTCTTCCACAAATTGCTACGTGATGCGGGTTACGTAACCTCTGATGAACCATTCAAGCGCCTACTATGTCAAGGCATGGTACTGGCTGATGCATTCTCTTACGAGAACGAGAAAGGCGGTACTGAGTGGGTTGCACCTACTGACGTGACTGTTGAACGTGACGGTAAAGGCCGCATCACTTCAGCGAAAGACAACACTGGCCGTGACGTTGAACACTCAGGCATGATCAAGATGTCTAAGTCAAAGAACAACGGTATCGACCCACAAGAGATGGTAGACAAGTACGGTGCTGACACAGTACGTCTATTCATGATGTTTGCATCTCCAGCAGACATGACACTTGAGTGGCAAGAGTCTGGCGTTGAAGGGGCTAACCGCTTCCTGAAACGTGTTTGGAAACTCGTAAACGAGCACGCATCGAAAGGCGCGGCAGAAGCAGTGGATACTTCAGCACTGTCTAGCGACCAGAAAGCACTTCGTCGTGATGTTCACAAAACTATCGCGAAAGTGACTGATGATGTTGCTCGTCGTCAAACGTTCAACACGGCAATCGCAGCGATCATGGAACTAATGAACAAGCTAGCGAAAGCACCTCAAGAATCAGCACAAGACCGTGCAATCCTAGATGAGGCGCTAAAAGCGGTTGTTGCAATGCTTTACCCAATCACTCCGCATATCTCTAGTGAAATGTGGGTTGGTCTTGGTGAAACTGACATCGACAACGCAACATGGCCAACTCATGATGAAAAAGCCCTTGTTGAAGACGAGAAGCTAATCATCGTTCAAGTTAACGGTAAGCTACGTGCGAAACTGACTGTTCCAGCCGATATTTCTAAAGACGATATTGAAGCTCTAGGTCTAAACGATGAGAACGTAACTAAGTTCACAGACGGCAAGACTGTTCGTAAAGTGATTTACGTACCAGGTAAACTTCTGAATATCGTTGCAAACTAAGCATTTGCAAAGTAAAGAAAGTGTTGCGAACTAATTCGTTAAACTAAAGTCTTAAGCAGGGTATATTTATCCTGCTTTACTTATCTCAGCCTATTCACTGAGTAGCCTTAGATAAGTATTCAAATAATCGAGAAACATCAACTAATGCGCCTATTTTCAATCTCAACTATTAAGCTCACCAGCGTTGTACTTGCAGCGAGCCTGCTGTCTGCCTGTGGTTTCCATCTCCGTGGCGATTACTCTATCCCGGAAGATCTCGACACGATGTCTCTTACCAGTTATGACCAGTACAGTACGTTTACCCGAATGATGAAAGCCCAACTGCGTATGAGTGAGATTGAAGTTGTTCCGCCTTCTGACAATATCCCGAATCTTCACTTAGTAAGTGAAGGTGTTGGTGAACGTACCCTATCGCTTTATCAGAATACTCGTGCGGCAGAGAAGGAACTTACCTTCCGAGCGTCTTACCGTGTAACTATCCCTGAACTAGGTTCGAAGACCTTTTCAACCAGTGTTACTCGAAGCTACTTAGATAACCCGCTAACAGCACTGGCCAAGTCAGTGGAACGCGATATGATCGAAGATGAAATGCGTAAACTGGCTGCAACTCAGATCATTCGTCAAATGGCACGTTTAAAGGCAGATATCGAAGCTAACGAGCTTGATATGGAAGAGCAAGAGATCCAACTAAAAACAGACGAAGAGCAGTACCGAATCAAAACCTATTCGTCAGATGAGCCTCAAGGAGCATCTGACAGTAACTCAGCGGTTCAATAGTATCCTATGCGAATCTTCGCAGATCGGCTGGTGGAGCAGCTCAATAAGCAGCTCCACCCTACTTACCTGATTTTTGGCAATGAGCCATTACTACTACAAGAATCTCGTCAGTCCATTCAAAAAGCCGCTTACACTCAGGGCTTTGAAGAACGACACCGTTTCGCAATAGACAACAGCTTTGATTGGAACTTGGTGTATGACAGTTGCCAAGCATTAAGCCTGTTTTCATCGCGCCAATTGATTGAGTTAGAGCTCCCAGAATCAGGAGTAAACGCGGCGATTGCAAAAGAGCTAGTAGGCATTTCAGAAGTGTTGCACAGTGACATCATTTTAGTCGTAATTGGCACTAAGCTCACCAAAGCCCAAGAAAATGCTAAGTGGTTTAAAGCCTTATCTTCCCGTGGCTGCTGGGTAAATTGTCTCACCCCAGACCTCAGCCGCCTGCCTCAGTTTGTCCAGTCACGCTGTAGAGCACTGAACCTGAATCCGGATGCGGAAGCGATTCAAATGTTAGCTCAGTGGCATGAAGGCAACTTGTTTGCATTGACACAAAGTTTGGAAAAACTCACGCTTTTGTACCCCGATGGGCAGTTAAATCTTATCAGACTCGAAGAATCATTGAGCCGACACAATCATTTTACCGCATTCCACTGGTCAGATGCTCTGCTAGCAGGTAAAGCTAACCGAGCGCAGCGAGTATTAAGACAACTAGAAGCGGAAGGCGTTGAAGCGGTAATTTTGCTTCGAACCATTCAGAAAGAGTTGACTCAGTTACTCTCGATGCAGCAACAAATGCAATCGCAAGCTATAGGACAAGTATTTGAACGCTACCGGATATGGCAATCAAAGCGGCCACTGTACTCTGCGGCGTTAAACCGTCTTTCACAGACAAAGATCACTCAGCTAATCCAGTTAATTGCTAAAGCCGAAGTTATCTCTAAAACTCAATATGAGATTTCCAGTTGGCCACTATTGCACCAGTTAAGTGCTGAGGTGTGCTTGCCACAAGTGAAGCTTTAAAAAGCGTGATATACTGCGCCGCTTTGATTTTAAACCGAATAAACAAACGAGGACCTGACTTTGCAACTTGAAGAACTGAATGATTTTCTAGTAGATAAAGCCGACGACATGAAAGCACAGGACATTAAAACACTTGATGTTCAAGGCAAATCCAGCATCACAGACTACATGATTATCTGCACAGGCACTTCAAAACGCCACGTTGCCTCTATTGCTGAACACGTAGCAAAAGAATCAAAAATGGCTGGACTTGAACCACTAGGCATCGACGGTGAAAGTGAAGGTGAGTGGGTCGTCCTTGATATGGGCACGACCATTGTTCATGTCATGCAGGAAGAACAACGCGAGTTGTATCAACTGGAAAAACTCTGGGGCTAAGCGATGAAACTGCAATTGATCGCCGTTGGCACTAAAATGCCCAAATGGGTTGAAGAAGGCTTTCAAGAATATAAGCGCCGGTTTCCTCACGATATGCCACTGGAACTTGTTGAAATTCCAGCCGGAAAACGGGGAAAAAATGCCGATATTGCAAGGATTCTGCAAAAAGAAGGCGAAGCCATGCTGGCTGCGGTGCCAAAAGGCAATCGAATTGTTACCCTAGATATTCCCGGCAAAAAGTGGGATACCCCTCAGCTGGCGCAGCAACTAGACAGTTGGAAGTTAGATGGCCGCGATGTCTCCATTCTTATTGGAGGCCCAGAGGGGTTAGCTCCAGCTTGTAAAGCAGCGGCCGATCAAAGCTGGTCGCTATCTGCGCTCACCTTGCCCCACCCTCTAGTTCGCATCGTGATGGCAGAAAGCCTCTATCGTGCCTGGAGTATCACTGCTAATCATCCATATCACCGAGAATAAGCGTCAATGTTAAGGAAGCGTACCCGAATCAGGGATTATCAAGAAGAAGCACGGCTGTTTAAAAGCCGGGCTATTGTCGCTTTCATTGGTATTGTCACTATGGTTGGCCTGTTAGTGGCCAACCTCTATAACATCCAGATCAACCAATACCAAGATTACAAAACCCGCTCAAACGACAACCGTATTAAAGTCGTCCCTATCGCACCAAACCGCGGGTTGATCTATGACCGCAATGGTCAATTACTTGCTGAAAATCGACCTGTCTTTAATTTGGAAATTACTCCAGAAAAAATTAAGGATATGGAAGCCACTATCGCTGGTCTTCAAGAGTTCATTGAAATAACTCCAGAGCAAGTCGAACGCTTCGAAAGGGAAAGACGCCAGACTCGACGTTTCAAATCAGTGCCAATACTGACTCAGCTCACGCAAGAACAGGTCGCAAAATTTTCGGTCAATCAGCATAAGTTTCCCGGTGTCGCTGTCAATGCAAGCTTAAAACGCCATTACCCATACGGCGATGTTTTGACCCATGTGATTGGTTATGTGTCACGTATTAATGACCGAGACATGCAGCGTTTAATCCGCGAGGAAAAAGACGCCAACTATCAAGCAACACGTGATATCGGCAAGCTTGGTATCGAGCGTTATTACGAAGACCTGCTTCATGGAACGGCTGGCTATCAAGAAGTCGAAGTGAATAGCCGTGGTCGTATTATCCGCACGTTAAAGTACATTCCGCCAGTTCCCGGCAAAGACATCGTGCTTAACCTCGATATAAATTTGCAGCTCTACATTCACGAATTACTCGCTGGACGTCGTGGTAGTGCCGTAGTGCTCGATCCCAAAGACAACGGTGTATTAGCCATGGTCTCGAGCCCAAGCTACGACCCTAATGCTTTCGTACATGGCATTTCCGGCAAAGCATACAGTGCTCTCCTCAACGACAAGAACCGTCCATTGGTTAACCGAGCAACTCTGGGAATTTATCCACCAGCGTCGACAATTAAACCATTTTTAGCGGTAGCTGCTTTGGAAGAAGGCGTCATCACTCCATACACCACGCGTAATGACCCTGGTTACTGGAAGATTCCTAACTCTAAGACAAGGCCTTTCCGAGATTGGCTACGTTGGGGGCATGGTAAAGTTAATATCGTCAAATCGATAGAAGAGTCCGTGGATACCTTCTTTTATCAGATTGCCTACGACATGGGCATCGATCGAATCTCTCGCTGGATGATGATGTTTGGTTTTGGTGAAAAAACTGGCATCGATATCTATGAAGAGAGCAAAGCAAACATGCCAACTCGTGAATGGAAAATGGCTCGTCACCGTGTACCTTGGTATCAGGGAGACACCATTCCTGTCGGCGTAGGCCAAGGGTATTGGACAGCAACACCTATGCAAATTGCCAAAGCGACCTCTGTGTTGGTTAACCGAGGCGAAGTGATCGCTCCTCACCTATTGAGAGCAACCATCGACAATGGCCAGCAATTTGATAAGCAAGTGATGTCTGAGATCGAGACTTACCCGCCAATTACTGACGTCAAAGAAAAATTCTGGGACTTGTCCATAGAAGGGATGCGACTGGTTAACCACGGTAAAAAAGGCACAGCAAGACGATCCTTCTACAATACGCCTTACGTCAGTGGTGGTAAATCTGGTACTGCGCAGGTATTCGGCTTAGCAGAAGATGAAGAATACAACGCGGATGAAATTGCTGAACACTTAAGAGATCACGCTCTATTCACCGGTTTTGCTCCATTAGAAGAACCTGAAGTGGTAGTGACGGTCGTACTTGAAAATGCGGGCGGAGGCTCTTCACAAGGTGGTCCAGTGGTCAGACAGGTCTTTGACCGCGTGTTAGTAGAAGATAAAGAGGCGAAAAAATAATGGATTTTGATCCTGCTACAGGCCAAAACCGAGCGCTATTCGAGCGCTTCCATATCGACTTGCCTTTACTGCTAGGTATTTTGGTATTAATGGGCTTCGGTCTAGTCGTAATGTACAGCGCCAGTGGCCAAAGCCTAGCGATGATGGATCGACAAGCTATGCGTATGGGGCTATCACTCGGTGTGATGGTAATTCTCGCTCAGATACCTCCCAGAACCTATGAATCTCTAGCTCCTCTAATGTTCATTGTCGGCGTTCTGCTGCTGTTCGGGGTTCTGTTTTTTGGTGAGGCTTCAAAAGGCGCGCAGCGTTGGTTAAACCTAGGCTTTGTTCGTTTCCAGCCTTCAGAGCTACTCAAACTTGCTGTTCCATTAATGGTTGCGCGCTTCATTGGTAAGCGTTCACTACCCCCAACATTTCAGACTCTTGTGATGTCGTTGGTGATGGTCTTTGTACCAACCATTTTGATCGCGAAACAGCCCGATTTAGGCACTTCGATTCTAATTGCCGCCTCAGGAATTTTCGTTATCTTCCTTGCCGGCATCAGCTGGAAAATCATCTTCGCAGCAGCCTGTGGCCTCGGCGCATTTTTGCCAATCTTGTGGTTCTTCTTGATGAGGGAATACCAGAAAGTCCGAGTTCGTACTCTGTTCAACCCAGAGTCTGATCCTCTTGGCGCTGGTTATCACATTATCCAGAGCAAGATTGCCATTGGTTCTGGCGGCATCGCTGGTAAAGGTTGGCTACAAGGGACTCAGTCTCAACTTGAGTTCTTACCAGAACGTCACACCGACTTTATTTTTGCGGTGATAGCCGAAGAATGGGGCCTGATTGGTATTCTGATTCTGCTTAGCTTGTACCTGTTTATCATCGGACGCGGCCTAGTGCTAGCAAGTAAAGCGCAAACAGCTTTTGGCCGTATGATGGCCGGCAGTATCGTGCTCAGTTTCTTTGTTTATGTTTTCGTAAACATTGGTATGGTGAGTGGCATCTTGCCAGTAGTAGGCGTCCCGCTGCCTCTGATTAGCTATGGCGGTACGTCCATGGTGACCTTAATGGCGGGCTTTGGCATATTAATGTCGATCCACACTCATAGAAAAGCATTTTCGAAGGCAACTTAAATGACAATAAATAAACCTCTGCTAGGCATGCTATGCGCCGTAACCATTCTAGCAGGTTGTTCCTCTGCGCCTTCAAAGCGTTACACGATAGACGACGATATTGCACCGGATACCCCGATCTCAGTCGATCATATCGAAGATGCAAACCCTCAGTACGAACCATACAGCTTGGGCGGCAATAGCGACTATACGCTTCGTGGACAACGCTACCAGATCATAAGAGAGCCCAAAGGATTTACTCAGGAAGGACAGGCATCTTGGTACGGGAAGAAGTTCCACGGTCACCTAACTTCCAACGGCGAAGTGTACGATATGTATTCCATGACGGCGGCGCATAAGACCTTACCGATACCGAGTTATGTCAAAGTAACCAATCAAGATAATGGTAAAACAGCCATTGTACGCGTTAACGATCGTGGTCCCTTTCATGAAGGTCGGATTATCGACCTCAGCTTTGCAGCCGCCACCAAATTAGATGTGGTCCGTACAGGCACTGCCAATGTGTCAATAGAGGTCATCTCTGTCGACAAGCCAACGGAAGCACATAAACAAAAAGCACTACCAAAGTTCGTTGTTCAGGTTGCGTCTTCACAACATGAAGACAGAGTACGAACTTTAGCGCAAGATCTGAGTCAAACACTTTCGGTAAAGAGCTATATCAGCTCGGATAAAAACCTTCACCGCGTGTTTTTGGGCCCGTTTGATGACTATATGCTGACGCAAAAGGCCTTAGAACAAGTTAAGCTGATGGGCTATTCGAGTGCTTTTATAAAATCCCAGTAGTCCTCAATCCAGTGTGAGGTACGCCGCACACTGGTTTGAGCGATTGTTTCTGTTAATATATGGACAGTTAATAAAAACCTGTAGTCAATATGAAAAAAACAACGCTAATTAAATCCGTTTTTGCGTCTTCTATTGCGCTTTCTGCAACTTTCGCATCATCTTCGTTTGCCACCCCAATTGTTGTACCAGACGCTCCTCAAATCGCTGCGAAAGGCTACGTTTTGATGGACTATAACTCAGGTAAGATCCTCGCAGAGAAAGAGATGAACACTAAGTTGTCTCCTGCAAGTCTGACCAAAATGATGACCAGTTACGTGATCGGCCAAGAACTAGAGCGTGGTAATATTTCGCTTCAGGACGACGTAACCATCAGCAAGAATGCGTGGGCTAAAAACTTCCCAGATTCTTCAAAGATGTTTATCGAAGTCGGCACGACAGTTAAAGTCGAAGAACTTAACCGCGGCATCATTGTTCAATCGGGTAACGATGCATGTGTTGCGATGGCAGAGCATATTGCAGGGTCGGAAGATGCCTTCGTGGATCTGATGAATGCTTGGGCGGATACGCTAGGCATGAAAGACACTCACTTTGCTAACGTTCACGGCTTAGACAACCCTAACCTGTACTCGACGCCTTACGATATGGCGCTACTTGGCCAAGCGTTAATTCGTGACGTGCCAGACGAGTACCGTATTTACTCAGAGAAGAAATTCACCTACAACGGCATTACCCAATACAACCGCAACGGCTTGCTTTGGGACAAGAGCATGAACGTTGACGGTATTAAAACCGGTCACACAAGCAATGCGGGATATAGCCTAGTGAGCTCGGCCACTGAAGGTAAAATGCGCCTTGTTGCGGTCGTCATGGGCACTAAGAATGCAAACGCACGTAAATCAGAAAGCAAAAAGCTACTGAGTTACGGCTTCCGCTTCTTTGAAACTGTTGCTCCACATAAAGCTGGTGAAACCTTCGTTGAAGAAAAAATCTGGATGGGCGACAAAGATACCGTTGCACTGGGTCTAGATCAGGACACTTACGTTACCCTTCCTCGTGGACAGGCCAAAAACCTTCAGGCGAGCTTCGTACTTGAAAAAGAGCTGGAAGCCCCAATTAAGAAAGGTGACGTAGTTGGTAAGCTATACTATCAACTAGAAGGCGAAGATGTTGCTGAGTACCCACTTCTGGCATTAGAAGATGTCAATAAAGGTAGTCTGTTCAGCCGTCTGTGGGATTACATCGTGATGCTGTTTAAGAGCTTCCTGTAATTCAAACCACACATTCATCGAAAGCCGCATAATGCGGCTTTTTTTGTTCCTGCCAAACGCAAGTCGGCAGGATCTTGAGATTTAAAATTAATGGCAGTACTATTCCGCGCTGCTAAAACGACTTTCCAACTTGGAGTTTCAACATGTTGACTATCAACTCAGATGCAAAACTGAAAGACCTGCTTGAGTTCCCTTGCTCATTTACTTACAAGGTGATGGGCTATGCGAAACCTGAACTGCCAGAGAAGGTTCTAGAGGTGATCCAACGCCACGCTCCAGGTGATTACAGCCCTAGTGTAAAACCTAGTGCGAAAGGCAACTACCACTCAGTGTCTGTGACAATCACAGCGACTTCCATTGAACAGGTAGAAACGTTATACAAAGAATTGGGCGAGATTGATATCGTGCGCATGGTTCTATAATTTTATTTGATAAAGTAAAATTATTTTGAAAGCAGCGTAAGCTGCTTTCTTTTTAGATATCAAACAGATAATAATCCTGTATTTTATCAAGGGTTAAAAATGTGTTACTGGTATATAGTTCATTGACCAGAACCAGTTTATAATCCACAAACTTTATTTACGGGCAATAGGATTAGGGATGCACAACCAGCTTGTTGTTAAACACTTAGGTAGGCAAGATTATGAACCTATCTGGCAAGCCATGCATGACTTCACAGACACTCGTACAGAGGACACCTGTGACGAAGTTTGGCTAGTTGAACACAACCCAGTGTTTACACAGGGGCAAGCAGGTAAAGAAGAGCACCTGATCAATACGGGCGACATCCCAGTTGTTCAAAGCGACCGAGGCGGTCAAGTTACCTACCACGGTCCAGGTCAACTTGTAGCTTATTTCCTGATAAATTTACGTCGTAAAAAACTCGGTGTTAGAGATCTCGTAACTCATATTGAGAATCTCGTAATCAACACTCTTAAAAATTACAATATTGAGTCAGCGGCACGACCGGATGCACCAGGCGTCTATGTTGATGGTAAAAAGATCTGCTCACTAGGATTGAGAATTCGTAAGGGATGCTCTTTCCACGGTTTAGCACTCAACGTAAATATGGACTTGTCACCATTTCTACGTATCAATCCATGCGGCTATGCTGGCATGGAAATGGTTCAGGTTAGCCAGCTTGGCGGCCCGGATGATCTTACCCAGGTTGAGAAGACACTAGTCGAAGAACTTGTCACTTTGCTTAACTACGAGCAAGTGGAATTCAGCACAGAAGCCTCTCCTACGCGATGAGAAGCAAAGAGAAGTAAAGAAAGCATGAGTAAACCAATCCAAATGGAAAAAGGCGTTAAATACCGTGACGCCGACAAGATGGCACTGATTCCAGTCAAGAACATGCCAACTGAGCAAAAAGAAATTCTGCGCAAACCAGACTGGATGAAGATCAAGCTGCCTGCTGACAGCCAACGTATTCAAGATATCAAATCGGCAATGCGTAAAAACAACCTTCACTCGGTATGTGAAGAAGCCTCTTGTCCAAACTTGGCTGAGTGTTTTAACCACGGCACGGCGACCTTTATGATTCTTGGCGCAATCTGTACTCGCCGCTGTCCATTCTGTGATGTCGCACATGGCCGCCCGGTTGCTCCAGAAGAGAATGAACCACAAAAGCTGGCTCAGACTATCTCCGACATGAAGCTAAAATACGTGGTTATCACTTCCGTAGACCGCGACGACCTTCGTGACGGTGGTGCCAAGCACTTCGCCGATTGTAACCGTGAGATTCGTGCCAAAAATCCAAACATCCGCATCGAGACTCTGGTTCCAGATTTCCGCGGCCGTATGGATGTAGCACTTGAATTAATGAAAGACAATCCACCAGATGTCTTCAACCATAATTTGGAAACGGCCCCTCGTCTGTATCGCAAAGCTCGTCCTGGTGCAAACTACAAATGGTCGCTGCAACTGCTTAAGAAATTCAAAGAGCAGCATCCAGATGTACCGACTAAATCAGGCTTGATGATGGGCCTAGGTGAAACCAAAGAAGAGATCGTCGAAGTCTTGAAAGACCTGCGTGCGCACGGTGTGACGATGCTGACTCTAGGCCAGTATTTGGCACCAAGTCGCCACCATCTTCCAGTGGAGCGTTACGTACCACCTTCAGAATTTGATGAGCTCAAAGAGATTGCTTTGGAGCTCGGCTTTACCCATGCTGCGTGTGGACCATTTGTCCGTTCTTCTTACCACGCTGACCTTCAGGCACAAGGTGTGGAAGTAAGCTAAGTGTTCTTTTAGTTAATAGAAAGGGCTGACTGCATAAGTCAGCCCTTTTTAATTTCGTTTCTTGAATGAGACACAACTCTTCTATAGGCTTACCCCTAACAACACTAAAAAGTACATCTTCCAAGGAATTATTATGAAAAAATTAGGTTTTGTTGCTGTCGCTCTTGCCGCACTGACAGCAGGTTGCGCTTCTAATACACAGCAAGACAATTTCCGTGAAGCTTCTTTTGAGCTGTGTAATACAGAGGTTGAGCTTTACTCTGTAAGCGATGATGGTCGCGTACGTATCGTTTGTGCTGACGGTTCTAAATTTGCTCTAACTAGTGAAGCTACTCTAGAAACCATGCGTGACATCAACATCGATTACTGTGATGGTGAAGGCCTAGGTAAGTTCAGCGAAAGCCGCAAGTACTACTCTTTCAAATGTAAGTCAGGCACTCTGCTGAGCATTTCAAAATAAGCTCAAGCTAGAATCAAAAAAAGGTTGATATGATATCAACCTTTTTTATTTCATCTCATCCGTGGATTAAGCTACTTAAACGTTCTTACCGACAACACCTTACCGTTGCTGCCCCCCATGCTGGTCACTTCAACTTCTAGCGAGTTCATCGAGATAATGCCATCCGTTGAACAGATCACGAAGACATAGGCGCACGAAAATTTGTCTTCAAAAGGCATAGGAATACGGTTCCAGTAGAACTCGCTTGCTTTCGCATCAGTCCGGAATTTACGGTAATCGGCTGGAGCCGTAGAACCACTCTGCTTAGCAATATGCGCAGCAAAGACACGATTCTGGTCCTTATCCACACCAATAGCCATTTCACAGCCGCTGAAAGGGCCAGATGCCAACCAACCAACACCGCTGCCCGTGTAACGCCCTACTACCGCTTTCGTTTCAGCATAAGGCACCCATACGCCGGCATCGACTGATGAATCATCACGAGTCAAAACAACTTTACCATCGCGCTCCAGCAAAGTGACGCCATATTGCTTTTCCAAATAGCCATTTTCGCTGTTCTCTGGCCGGCATGATAGGCGTATATCCATTTCAATATTTTTGCCTACTAAAGCGGTCAGATTTTCTTTCGTTGGACGCATTCAACTCTCCCTTATGAATTACCAATTAAGACTAAGTATATAGATTTAAACTCAATGCCAATCAATTATAGATATGAAACATTGTGATTATGTTTTCGTTTTTAATCGTTAATAAATGAGCAATATGTATGATAGGGGAAGTTAGAGGAAGACTGGTTTATCCAGTTGATCTTTATGAAGTAAACTCGCAAAAAATAAAAAGCCTCCCGAAGGAGGCTATTGCAGCATACAGTTAGTGAAACCAAAAACTGGAAGATTTATGGTTCTATGCTGAGTGCTGTTTAAGCGTAAACAGGTAGACGCTTACAGATCTCTAGAACCTTGGCTTTAGTTGCCGAGATAACATCCTCATTTCCGATGTTATCTAGAACGTCACACATCCAGTTCGCTAGCTCTTTTGCATCTTCTTCAGTGAAACCACGACGAGTGATTGCTGGAGAGCCTACACGGATGCCAGAAGTCACAAACGGGCTACGTGGATCGTTTGGTACTGAGTTCTTGTTTACCGTGATGTTTGCTGCACCAAGTGCTGCATCAGCATCTTTACCTGTGATGTCTTTGTCGATGAGGTCAACTAGGAACAGGTGGTTCTCTGTACCGTTAGAAACGATCTTGTAACCACGCTCTTGGAACTGGGCAACCATCGCTTTAGCGTTCTTCACTACGCGCGCTTGGTATGCTTTGAATTCTGGCTCCATTGCTTCTTTGAACGCTACCGCTTTACCTGCGATAACATGCATCAGAGGACCACCCTGACCACCAGGGAATACCGCTGAATTCAGCTTCTTGTACATATCTTCGCCAGCGTTAGACAGGATTAGACCACCACGTGGGCCTGCTAGTGTCTTGTGCGTTGTCGTCGTCACTACGTGAGCGTGAGGGACTGGCGTTGGGTATTCGCCTGCTGCGATTAGACCCGCAACGTGCGCCATGTCTACGAACAGGTACGCGCCGGCTTTGTCTGCGATTTCACGCATGCGAGCCCAGTCAACGATTTGAGAGTAGGCCGAGAAGCCGCCGATAATCATCTTAGGCTTGTGCTCTAGAGCAAGTTGCTCCATCTCGTCGTAGTTGATTTGACCCGCTTCGTCGATACCGTAAGGAATCACGTTGTAGTGTTTACCAGAGAAGTTTACTGGTGAGCCATGAGTCAAGTGACCACCATGCGCTAGGCTCATGCCTAGAACAGTATCACCTGGATTTAGCAATGCCATGTACACAGCGCTGTTTGCTTGTGAGCCCGAGTGAGGTTGAACGTTAGCGTACTCACAGCCGAATAGCTGACATGCACGATCAATTGCCAAAGCTTCCGCTTTATCAACGTATTCACAACCGCCATAGTAGCGCTTGCCAGGGTAGCCTTCAGCGTATTTGTTTGTTAGCTGAGAACCTTGAGCTTCCATTACACGTGGGCTCGTGTAGTTTTCAGAAGCGATTAGTTCAATGTGCTCTTCCTGGCGAAGAGTTTCTTCTTGGATTGCTGCGAACAGTTCCGCATCGTAATCTGCGATGTTCATATCACGCTTTAGCATCTGTATCTCCTGACTCAGATTTAAACTGAAATTTGCAAAAAACCTACCAATGACCCTATTAATCTACGTAAATCGACTCACGCAAACGTTTGCATCACGTTAATAGCGCGCATTCTACATAATTTGACCTTGGCCATAAAGAGAAAGTTTTACTTTTTCTCATGCAGATTCTTCATGTGGTTCTACAAGGATTGTCATATTGTCACCTTTCTAAAACGTATAAATATGAAAAGTGTCAATTTTTCCCTTTACACCCCGTAAAACGATAATTACATAGGTTTACCTTAAATTTGCTTCTCAAGCTACCGAAAACCTCATTTTTTAAATAGTATGCGCGCCATTATCTACTGTAAAAGTTTCAAATTGATGGAAAAACACTCACGCAAAGAAGATTGGATTGCTATTTTAACTGGAACATTTCTGGTCGCTCAGGGCGTTTTCTTCCTCCAATCTGCAAATCTGTTAACCGGAGGCACCACAGGTTTGGCCCTGCTTATGAGCCAGTTTGTGTCACTTTCCTTCGGTACGCTTTACTTTTTGGCCAACAGCCCTTTTTATTTACTCGCGTGGAAGCGTTTTGGCTCAAGATTTGCCTTCAACAGTGCTATTTCTGGTGCCTTGGTTTCTGTGTTTGCAGACCACCTATCTCTGGTCGTCAGCCTTGAAACGGTCAACGTTGTGTATTGCGCGGTTGCCGGTGGGTTACTGATGGGTTTGGGTATGCTTATACTGTTCCGTCATCGCTCAAGTCTCGGCGGTTTCAACGTACTTTGCCTGTTTATTCAGGATAAGTTCGGCATTTCAGTGGGCAAATCTCAGCTAGCCATCGATTGTTGCATCTTGTTCGCTTCATTCTTTTTTGTCTCTCCTGAAGTCATCGGGTTATCCATTCTGGGCGCTATCCTGCTCAATGTTGTGTTAGCTATGAATCACAAACCAACCCGTTATTCCGTCAATTACGGTTGAGAACCACTAGATAAAAAAAAGCCCGCGAATAGCGGGCTTTTTACTTTATCGGGCGCTGCGATTAGTGTGAGGTTCTAGCCTTCACGTCGTGGCTTAATTCTTTGTTCAGTTCAGCCTCCACATGTCCCGGTGATTGCGTACTTGCTGAAATCAGTCGGTACATCGCAGGGATAACAAACAAAGTCACCAGCGTTGCGAAGCCCATACCGAAGAAGATCACTGTACCTACCGCCACTCGGCTTTCATAACCTGCTCCTGTCGATAGGATCAACGGAATTGCACCAGCAAGCGTAGTGAACGCCGTCATCATGATTGGGCGCAGGCGACGTGCTGCGGCATCAACAATCGCTTTCTCAAATTCGAAGCCGCGATCACGCAACTGGTTCGCAAACTCAACAATCAAGATACCGTTCTTGGTCACCATACCAATCAACATGATCATGCCAATCTGGCTGTAGATATTTAGCCCCTGACTCATAAAGAACAAGCCCAAGAAGCCGCCAAATACTCCCATAGGAACAGTGAACATCACCACCAGTGGGTTAATGAAACTTTCAAACTGCGCTGCCAAGACCAAGTACGCGACCAGCAGTGCTAAGCCAAATACCACCAGAATACTGGATTGGTTCTCTTTATAATCTTTCGATTCACCAGAGTAGCTGACTGAGATATCGCCCGGCAGAATGTCCACCGCTTGTTGATCTAAGAAGTCCAGTGCCTGACCTAAGGTGTACCCGTCAGACAAGTTAGCCGTAACGGTAATCGATTTCTGTTTGTTGTAGTGTGACAAACGAATCGACGAAGCCACTTCTTCAATCTTGGTGACCGCGTCCAGTGTCACTAACTCGCCAGAACTGGTTCGCAGATAAATCTGGCTCAGATCCGTCGCGTTATTGAAGCTGTTCTCATCACCACGTAAATAAACATCATATTCTTCACCACGCTCGACAAAAGTCGTTTCACTCTTACCGCCAAGCATAATTTCTAAGGTCTCAGAAATCTCTGATACGCTGATGCCCAACTCTGCCGCACGTTGTTTATCAACCGTCACCACCAGCTCAGGGGTTCGCTCAGAATAGTTAATGTCTGCCCCTTCCATGATCGGCGATTCTTCCGCTAACTGCTCAAGCTTTTCGGCCCACTGTTTCAGTTCTGGGTAATCAGAACCACCTAACACGAACTGTACAGGCTCACTAGAGCCGCCTCGGAAGCCCGGCATAAACGGGAAGACACGAACGTCAGGAATACCAACCAGTGCCTTTCTCACCTCTCCTAGCGCCTGCTGAGCCGTTACATCACGATTATTCCAGTCATCCAGAATCATGATCACGAAACCCGTCTGGTCACCTGCATTACCGCCAAAGGCTGGCGATTGAATGCTGAAGGACTTAAGGAAACCTTCGCCCAGTAGCGGTAATAAGCGCTCTTCGACGATATCCATGTTCGCAGCCATGCGGTTGTAACTAGTAGCATCAGCACCACGAACAAAAGCAAAGATCACCCCACGGTCTTCAGACGGTGTGAGCTGAGAAGGTACTTGCTTCATCAAGCCCCAACTTCCGCCAATACAAGTCAAGATGATCAGAGGCGCGGCCCATTTCCATTTCAAGGCTCCACGCAGCACTTTACGGTAACCACTTTCCAGACGACCAAACATGCGATCAACAAACTGATTAAAGCGATTTGGTTTCACGTTAGCCTTTAATAGCTGACTGCCTAACACCGGCGTCAAAGTCAGCGCAATCAGTGACGAGAAAATCACCGACATTGCCAACAGTACCGAAAACTCGGTAAACAGCAGGCCGACCATACCATCCATAAACGAGATGGGCAGGAAAACCATCACCAGTACCAGAGTTGTCGCCACAACGGCAAAGCCAACTTCGCGTGTCCCTTTGTACGCCGCCAACAGCGGTTTTTCTCCCCGCTCGATATGGTGGAAAATGTTCTCCACCACCACGATGGCGTCATCAACCACCAATCCAATCGACAATATCAGCGCCATCAACGTGATAAGGTTGATGGAAAAACCGAAGTAGTAAGCGGCCATGAAGGATGAAATCAAAGAAACAGGCACTGTTACTGCTGGGATCAGCGTGGCTCGAGCCTGACCAATGAATATGTACAGCACAAGAATGACCAGACCACCGGTAATAAACAGAGTGCTGTATACTTCCGCTATCGAACGCTCAATAAAGACGGTTGAATCATAGTCGATGGCAAGACGAGTTCCCGATGGAAGGAATTGTTGGATTTTCTCCACTTCATCATGCACTAAGTCCGCCACTTCAAGTGGGTTGGCGTCCGATTGAGGCACAATACCCATGCTGACGTTAACAACACCATCACTCTTAAAGGTCGAGTTTTCGTTCTCCGCGCCAATATAGACATCAGCCACATCTTTCAGATAGATGGGGGTATTGTCACTGGCACGCTTAACCACCAAATATTCAAAATCTTCAGCCACGTTGTAGCTGCGAGCGGTACGAACCGACATTACGATCTGATCGTTACGTACCTCGCCGCCCGGGCTTTCAATATTCTCATTGTTGAGTGCCGCAGTAATGTCAGAAGTCGTGACTCCACGCCCCGCCATCTGGGCTGGTTTCAGCTTAACGTACATGACTTTGTACAAGCCGCCAGACACGTCCACCGAACTTACACCCGAGATCAAACTGAATCTGTCGAGCAGAACTCGGTCGACATAGTCCGTCAACTGGGTCCGATCCATTTCTGAAGAACTCAGATTGATGTAGAGAGACGCTTCACCGGAGCCATTATTCTTATAAACAATCGGATCATCCGCCTCATCAGGCAAGGAACGCTGCGCTCGTGCAACCGCATCCCGAACGTCACTGACACCGGTATTGAGGTCATATCCGAGCTCAAAAGTAATCGTGATTCGTGAACTGCCATTACGCGTGGTCGATTCAATTTCATCAATACCGCTAATACCAGAAAGCTGATCTTCCAGTGCAGACGTAATTTGGCTTTCAATAATGGTCGCTGAAGCACCTTCATAACGAGTACTGATTGAAACGACCGGACTTTCAATATCCGGCATTTCGCGTACCGCCAGTTTACTGAAAGAGACAATACCAAATACACACAGCAGCAAGCTGAGAACGACCGCCGCAACAGGTCGTTTTACTGAAGCATCAGATAACCACATTAGCTGTTACCTTCTTGCTCATTATTCAGTGGTTTGCCATCTTCACCCAGTTCACTCACGGCCACGCCATCGCGCATATTCACGATGCCTTGAACAACGATTTTCTGGCCGATATCCAAGCCTTTTTCAATCACGACCTGGTTGCCGATACGAGCACCTAAGAATACTTCAGTGCGAACCGCTTTGTTGTCATCTCCAACTACATAGACGTAACGTTTGGTGCCAGAATATTCGAGTGCTTGAACAGGAATAATCGGCGCTTCCATTGGAGGAAAATCCATATCCGCAGCCACTAACATGCCTGGTTTGAGTCTTTGCTTCGGATTGTCAAAGTGGATACGAACCCTCAAGTTAAGGGTTTCTTCATTGATTCGTGAATCGATACCAACAACTTCACCACTGAATACAGCATCATTCCATGCTGCCGTCTTTGCTGTCACTTTCATGCCTTTAGAGATCTGAGATAGATAGCGCTCCGGCACTTGTAAATCTAACTGCATCACTGAAAGATCATCCAGTGCCACTAACTCATCACCAGCACTGACCATTTTGCCTAAGCTGAAATCCACGAAGCCCACGGTGCCGGAAAACGGTGCTGTAATATGTAAGTCACTCAAGTTAGCATTCGCGGCATCAAGACGTGCTTTCGCGATTTCTACACTGGTTTTCTGCGCGTCTATTTCTGTCTGAGTAATCGCATTGCGTGCCACCAGACGTTCAAATTCTCGCAACTTACGCTCTTCATCTTTCAGGTACGCTTGAGCCTCCGCTACACTGGCTCGGGCTTTATCGTCATTAAGCTGAATCAGCATCTGGCCTTGTTTGACTTCCTGATTCGCCTTAACGGCAATGACATCCACCTTTCCAGTCACTTCCGAAGAGACTACAACAGATTGCTCTGCTTCCAGCTTTCCAACTAGCGACAGGGACTGAGAAACTTGATGAATCTGGACCTGTTCAGTCACCACGGTAACTGTCTGTGGACCTTGTCGTTTAGCTTGCACTGCAGGTGCTGCGGCTAGAATAGACAACGACAAAATGCTCAGAATAATTTTATTTTTCATGTTTAAATTCTGCCTCAAAAAACTCCGTACATTGTACTCGTTAAACCGCGCTGGAAACGTCAAGTAATGTAAAGAGAGAGCAATAAACTGTAAGTTTAGACGTTGATTACGTGAGCTTTTAGGTTAATTACTGGCATCTTTGCCCAAAAAGCCAGCATTCAATTCAAAATCATAAGAAAAGGCTTTACAGGTTTAGCGAGTTTGCTATGATGCGCTCCGCACTTGAGTGATGTGTTGGGAAATCATTTCTTAAGTATAAAAATACCCTGGAGGGGTTCCCGAGTGGCCAAAGGGATCAGACTGTAAATCTGCTGGCACTGCCTTCGATGGTTCGAATCCGTCCCCCTCCACCATATTGAATGCTTGATTGATGCGTTGGGAAAACGTCAGTTAAGGATAAAAAGCTCTGGAGGGGTTCCCGAGTGGCCAAAGGGATCAGACTGTAAATCTGCTGGCACTGCCTTCGATGGTTCGAATCCGTCCCCCTCCACCATATTGAACGCTTGATTGTTGTGTTGGGAAAACGTCAATTAAGGATAAAAATACCCTGGAGGGGTTCCCGAGTGGCCAAAGGGATCAGACTGTAAATCTGCTGGCACTGCCTTCGATGGTTCGAATCCGTCCCCCTCCACCATATTGAACGCTTGATTGTTGTGTTGGGAAAACATCAGTTAAGGATAAAAATACCCTGGAGGGGTTCCCGAGTGGCCAAAGGGATCAGACTGTAAATCTGCTGGCACTGCCTTCGATGGTTCGAATCCGTCCCCCTCCACCATATCAGCGAAAAGCCAGCTCATTGAGCTGGCTTTTTTCGTTTCTACTTTCCAGTTACGCATAAAAAATGCCCCGCACAAGCGAGGCAATGAAGAAAACACTATAGGGGGTGTGTTTACTCTTCAATCAAAATAATGCGTGTCTCGTAAGGACGTAGAGTTTGAGTTTCAGCAACGGCTTCAGGCAAAGCGTAGTTGCCTAATACATACTTAGCACAGTCCACCTTGAAGGACTCTGGCAGTACACATTGTGCTTCCACGCCATAATAGTTGTTGAGACAAATCAGCGTCTGTTTGGCGCTCTTACGTTGATAGCCAAAGATCTGGTCGTGATTCGGATACAGATCTTGATAGTCCCCTGTCGTGATCACTTCAATCTCTTTGCGCAATTGAATTAATTTCTGATAGAAGTAAAAAACCGAATCACTGTCATCAACAGCTTTAGCTGCGTTCACTTGAGGATAATTTTCTGCCACCGCCAACCAAGGTTGAGCCTGAGAGAAACCAGCATACTGCTCGTCATTCCATTGCATTGGTGTACGTGAGTTGTCACGGGACTTCTGAGCCAGAATATCTATCATCTCTTCGTTACTGACACCTTGCTGGTTGACCATGATGTCATACATATTGGTGCTTTCCACATCACGGTATTGCTCTATCGAGCTATAGCCGGGATTGGTCATCCCAATCTCTTCCCCTTGATAAATGTATGGTGTGCCTTGCATCATATGGACAGAGGCTCCCAACATTTTAGCGGACTCCACGCGATAATTTTTGTCATCGCCTAAGCGGCTAACAACACGTGGCTGATCATGATTACACCAGAACAGTGCTCCCCAACCTTTGCCGTTCAATCCTGTTTGCCAATGGTTAAAGATCTGCTTTAGTTGTGAGAAATCAAAAGGCGCTTTGGTCCATTTCTCGCCATTTGGGTAATCCACTTTGAGATGGTGGAAGTTAAACACCATCGACAGTTCTTTGTTATCCAGAGAGGAATACTGCTGGCAGTGTTCCAATGTGGTAGACGACATTTCGCCAACCGTAACGCTGCCATATTTTTGGAACACAGCTTCACTGATTTCCTGCAAGTATTCATGTACACGAGGGCCATCTGTGTAAAAGCGGCGACCGTCACCAATATCATCATTCGGGAAATCTTGCTGCTTAGAAATCAGGTTAATCACATCAAGACGGAAGCCATCCACTCCTTTCTCAGCCCAGAAGCTGATGACCTTTTTCACTTCCTCACGAACAGTCGGGTTCTCCCAATTAAGATCCGCTTGCTCTTTGGCAAAGAGGTGCAGAAAATACTGGCCTGTTTGCTCATCCATCTCCCAAGCGCTTCCGCCAAACTTGGACTGCCAGTTGTTTGGAACGTCACCTGCAACCGGATCTTTCCAAATGTAGTAATCACGGTATGGGCTACTCTTATCCCCCTGAGCAGATTGGAACCAAGCGTGCTCGGTAGAAGTGTGGTTAACGACAATGTCCATGATGATGCGAATACCGCGCTGGTGCGCTTCACTCAGTAGACAATCAAAATCTTCCATGCTGCCAAACTGAGGGTTAATAGCGTAGTAGTCTGAGATGTCATAACCATTATCAATCATCGGAGACTGATAGACTGGTGTTAGCCAAATGGCATCAATACCGAGCAATTTTAAGTAATCGAGCTTAGAAATGATGCCCTTAATATCCCCTGTTCCTTTACTACCGCTATCACAGAAGCTCTTCGGGTAAATCTGATATATCGAAGCCGTTTTCCACCAGTTCGCATCATTTGTAATTGTTGTCATTGCTAAACTCACTTACCAAAAAATAAAAATCGAAAAAATAACAGAAGCGATCGCCGAATTGCGATCGCTCCTTTTTGTTTGCGCTTAAGCGTTTGCAGGCTCTAGCTCGCCTTTCATTTGTGCACGCTTGTAGAAGAACAGGGTCAATACTGCTGGCAGTGCAATCGCCACCAGCATTGCAATCGCGTAGATGCCCCAGAATTGTGGTTGGATAGACAAAATGCCCGGCAGGCCACCCACACCGATACCATTAGCCATAACACCAGCACTACCACAGATCGCTGCTGCAATAGCACTACCGATCATCGCACTCAGCATTGGGAATTTGTATTTAAGGTTAATACCGTACATCGCTGGCTCGGTGACACCTAGATAAGCAGAGATAGCTGCAGGTACTGAGATATCACGCTCACCGTGTTTCTTACTGATGATGATGATACCGACAACCGCTGATGCCTGAGCAATGTTAGACAGTGCAATCAAAGGCCAGATTGGAGTACCACCTAGGTCTTGCATCAACTGTAGATCAACAGCGTTGGTTGTATGGTGAATACCGGTAATCACCAAAGGTGCATACAGGAAGCCAAACACCATTGAGCCAATCACAGCGAAATCACCCGTCATTGCTGCTTTCGCGGCAAACGCCACACCATCACCCAATACGCGACCAAACGGGCCAATCAGAGAGTGCGCCAATACAACAGAAACGATGATAGAAACGAAAGGAACAACAACCAAATATAGGTAAGAAGGAACAATACGCTTAAGGTTCGTTTCGATGAACGCCAACGCGATACCCGCTAACATGGCTGGAATAACCTGAGCCTGATAGCCCACCTTCTCGATAGCAAATAAGCCAAAATCCCACACTTCTGGCACTTGCTTACCAATCAGGTACGCATTCATTAGCTGAGGAGAGACCAAAGTGACACCAAGCGTAATACCGAGGATCGGTGTACCACCGAGTTTCTTCACTGTTGACCAACACACACCGACAGGCAAGAAGAAGAAAATGGCTTCACCAATTAGCCATAGGAAGCTGTGAACAGTCGCCCAGAATTGGCTGATTTCCGTCAATGATTGACCATCAAACATCTTGATGTCGCCAATCACGTTGCGGAAGCCCAAGATCAAACCACCTGTAATGATTGCTGGTAACAGTGGTACAAAGATTTCAGCAAGATGGGAGATACCACGTTCCAAAATGTTCATATTCTGACGTGCAGCCTGTTTGGATTCATCTTTCGACGCTTCAGACTTACCCGACAGTTCAATCAGAACTTTATACACTTCATCAACTTCAGTACCGACAACAACTTGAAACTGACCCGCATTAGTGAAACAGCCTTTCACGAGCGGCAGTGCTTCCAGTGCTTTGGTATCGGCTTTATTTGTGTCATTTAATACAAAGCGAAGGCGCGTCAGACAGTGGCTTACACTGGCGATGTTATCGCGACCGCCAACCAGTTCTATCAGACGCTCAACCTCTTGTTTCGCAATCTTACTCATATCCTTGTCCACCCTAAATTGGTTTCTCGTTCAGATCAGAACTCTCTGATCAAAAGGTTAGTTATAATTAATTTGGGAACATTCCCATTTGTATTTATTATATTGTCAAATCTATCGAAATAGATAAATGGGAACAATCCCATTAATTGAATGAGATCACAGTATAATTTTAAACCATAGAGAAAAGAGAGGCTTAACTCAGGATTGGTTCCTGAGTTAGGTGCACCAGTTCAGACTCTCCATTAAGCTGAGAAATCAAAAGCTTGGCAGCTCTTTCTCCAGCCTGAGCATAACCCGGGTCAATACTGAATACTCTCGGAAATAGAAAAGACAGCAGCTCATTACCACCGACACCAGTCACCATCACGTCTTCCCTATCCAACTCCTGAAGACGCTTAATTACACCAAGTGCCAAAGTATCACTGGCGCACACAATTGCCTGTGTGGTTTGATTCAACACTTTATCCACCAGCTGATAAGCACTTTCGTGATGAAGGTGACCAGTTTGGTAGTTAGGGGGTAATCGCTGCTCTGAACACCAATCTAAGTAAGCATTGAGACGAATCTGCCCAGTAGTTCGGTCTGAAGGATCAACACCAATAAAAGCAATCTCACTCACCGATTGGCGCTGAAGGTGTTCCAGTGCACAGCGAATGACGCCTGTGTTGTCGTAGTTTATCGATGAGGTTGCGTCGGTATCCATAGCAATTACCAGTGAACGATGTTGCCAACTAGAGAGACGTTCAATGTCAAAATCACTAAAGCCAAACACAATCACGCCGTCAACATTGCGTCTGCGTAGGACGTCGAGATGTTCATTGGTCATCTTGCGGTCGAATTGGCTTTCCATGATCACCGCGTCATAGCCGTTACTGTAGAGAACTTGCAGCATGCTGCTGACGGCTTTGTTTTCCGATGGCGAATCAAGACGCGAAATGATAACCCCAACCACTTTCTGACTACCGCCACGCATCGCTTGCGCCGACTTAGAAGGCACATAGCCAGACTCTTCAATCACACGCTCAACTTTGGCACGAGTTTCCGGTTTGACTTTAGGATCATTAGTTAACACACGGGAAACCGTAGATTTACCAACGCCAGAAAGTTTCGCAATATCAAGGATGGTCAGTTTTTTATTCATAATGCTGTGGGTTCGCTCAATTGACAAAGCAGAGTGTACAGAAGATTAACGCTATTGGGTTTTACAGTTTTTGTAAACGACTCTGCCTAATTCTAACCGCGCATCATCACCTTTGGTGTGTAAAGTTACCGGATTAAGAATCGGCTTTGTGCCATTATCCAGGATGTATTTTGCACCAGAACCAGATGGGACCTGAGTGAGGCGGTAGTCATGTTTAGGCAAACGTAAAAGCGCCGATTGTTCCTCAATCAGATAGGCGACCTCAAACAGCTTGTTTGATTCACACTGGTAGGTCACGAATTGATTAGTGTCATCTGCTTCGCGCTCAATCGCTGAGTGGCTGCAACCAAATAGTGTCGTTCCAACCAGAAACGCTAACAAGGCATTCATTTTCATCCACACTCTCCAATAGAAAAAAGGCCGCCTCAAGCGACCTCTTTTCTCGATAATTTACTTCGCTAAGTAGGCAGGGACTTCTTTAATACTGTCCAGCACAACAGAGGCAATCGCCTCACCTTTTTCCGTAACAGGCTTGCCAGTACGTACTAAAATACGCGTACCCACTTCAGCGGCTTCTGCGGCCATCATATCCTCAGCCTTGTCGCCGACCATAACAGAGTTCGCCATATCGATTTTGAGAAAGTCACGAGCAGAAATGAACATACCAGGTTTAGGTTTGCGGCAATTGCAATCTTCTTTGTATTTACCCTGACCATGTTCCGCATGGTGTGGACAATAGTAGAAGCCATCAAATTCAACGCCATGATCAACAAAGTTCCAATCCATCCACTGCGTTAGTGAAAGGAAACGATCTTCACTGAATTTACCACGAGCAATCCCTGACTGGTTGGTCACCAATACAAGCATATAGCCCATCTCTTTGAGCTTTTTCGTCGCTTCAAACACGCCATCAATAAATTCAAAGTCGTGCTCGTCATGAACATATCCGTGGTCGACGTTGATTACGCCATCACGATCCAAAAAGACTGCTGGTTTCGCCAAAATTTGCTTCTCTGTCTACTATTTATTACCAGAATTATTACACGCTTTATTTCTTTCATCACTATCTAATTACTAATCTGTTTGATTGAAACGAACGTTTAGACGTCTAGCCGTAAAAATATCTATTGACACAGTTAATGCAAAGCCATAGCATCCTCTACTAAATGAGAGGTAGTTCAAAATTATCTACTTTTTCCCAAAGCAGTCTGATAGCGGATTTCTCGATGATAGAAATTAATCAAGTAAACAAAGTATTTCTTCAAGGAAGCAAAGAGATACATGCCCTGAAGGACATCAACCTTCATATCCCTCAGGGGACGATATTCGGTGTAATTGGCTCATCAGGAGCAGGGAAAAGTACGCTTATTCGATGTGTCAATATGCTGGAAGCGCCAACGTCGGGTTCGATCATTGTTGACGGTATAGATCTTACCAAGCAGTCCAAATCTGAACTGAGTGAAACGCGCCGTAACATCGGCATGATCTTCCAGCATTTTAACCTGCTATCTTCACGTACTGTGTTCGATAATGTTGCTCTACCCCTAGAGCTTGCAGGCAAAGATAAGGCTCAAATCGATGAGAAAGTCACCGAGCTGCTCAAACTGGTAGGCCTCTCTGATAAACACGAAAGTTACCCTTCTAACCTGAGTGGAGGTCAAAAGCAGCGTGTAGCTATCGCACGGGCTCTGGCTTCTGATCCAAAAGTATTGCTGTGTGATGAGGCAACCAGCGCTTTGGATCCTGCGACAACGCAGTCTATTCTCGAACTGCTTAAAGAGATTAACCGTAAGCTGAATATCACTATGCTGCTCATCACCCACGAAATGGACGTGGTAAAGAGTATCTGCCATGAAGTGGCGATCATTGGTGGCGGAGAACTGGTTGAGAAAGGCACGGTAGGTGAAATCTTTGCTCACCCGAAAACAGAGCTGGCTCATGAGTTCATCCGTTCTACGCTTGATCTATCTATTCCTGATGATTATCAGGCGCGACTGCAAGAGACTCGCGTTGAAGGTAGCTACCCATTAGTTCGACTTGAGTTTACTGGTGCAACTGTAGACGCCCCACTCGTCAGCCAGATCGCGCGTAAATTTAATATTGATGTCAGCATTCTAAGCTCTGATCTTGATTACGCCGGTGGCGTTAAATTCGGCATGATGGTCGCTGAGCTGTTTGGTAACGAGCAAGATGACAACGCGGCAATCGAATTCCTCCGTGAACACAATGTAAAAGTAGAGGTACTGGGTTATGTCCTTTAACACAATTTCTGAGTGGCTGAGCCTTAACAGTAACCTTTTAATCGGTGCGACTTGGGAAACCATCTACATGGTCGCAGTGGCAGGTATTGTTGGCTTTGCCGTTGGTATTCCACTAGGTGTTATTCTTCATACAACGAAGAAAGGTGGCCTACTTGAGAACACCAAACTTAATAGCATTCTAGGCGCTGTCGTCAACGTTGGCCGCTCAGTGCCATTCCTAGTATTAATGGTTGCCATCATTCCAGTCACTAAAATTCTGGTCGGCACTTTTATTGGTACTACAGCAGCTATCGTACCGTTGACTATCGGCGCGATCCCATTTGTTGCTCGCCTTATTGAAGGTGCTTTGTTGGAAGTACCAACAGGCTTAGTGGAAGCGGCTCAATCGATGGGCGCTACTCCGATGCAAATCATCAACAAGGTTCTGCTTCCTGAAGCAATGCCAACGATAGTGAACTCAGTCACCATCACGTTGGTCACTTTAGTCAGCTATTCAGCCATGGCCGGAACGGTTGGTGGCGGCGGCTTAGGTGATGTCGCCATTCGTTACGGCTTCCATCGCTATGATGTAGTTATCATGGCAGTAACCGTGGTGATGCTTATTGTTTTGGTACAAATCATTCAGTCTATCGGCGATGCAATTGTGCGCCGCGTCGATCACAGATAATAAATTTACAGAGTTAGAATAAGGAGAAAGTCATGAAATTTGGATTAAAAGGTCTACTCACCATCGCAGCAGTTGCTTCTGCACTTGTCCTATCAGGATGTGGTGAAAAGCAAGCAGATACTAGCAAGATTAAAGTTGGTGTTATGGCGGGAGCTGAAGCTCAGGTAGCAGAAGTCGCAGCTAAAGTTGCAAAAGAAAAATACGGTCTGGATGTAGAGCTAGTGACTTTCACAGATTACGTAACGCCAAACGCAGCTCTGGATGATGGCTCTATCGACATCAACGCGTTCCAGCACAAACCATACCTAGATCAGCAAGTGACTGACCGTGGTTACAAGCTAACGATTGCGGGCAATACGTTTGTTTACCCTATCGCTGGTTACTCTAAGCAAGTAAAATCGGTTGATGAAATTCAAGATGGTGCACGTATCGCAGTGCCAAACGATCCAACCAACTTAGGTCGTTCTCTACTGCTTCTTGAACAGCAAGGCCTGCTTAAACTACGTGACGGCGTTGGCCTACTGGCAACTGTGCGTGATATCGCAGAGAACCCAAAAAACATCACCATTGTTGAGCTAGATGCCGCTCAGCTTCCTCGTTCTCTTGACGATGTAGCTCTGTCTATCATCAACACGACTTACGCAAGCTCAATTGACCTGACACCACAAAAAGATGGCGTCTTTGTTGAAGACAAAGAGTCTCCATACGTAAACCTGATTGTTGCGCGTGAAGATAACGTCAAAGCTGAAAACGTACAAAACTTTGTTAAGTCTTACCAGACAGACGAAGTATACACAGCCGCTTCAGACATCTTTAAAGGTGGCGTAGTTAAAGGTTGGTAATCACTTACTCGCCGAATTAAACAAGGGCTGACGTTACTGCGTCAGCCCTTTTTCTTTCAGCTTTTTGATTATTGTTCAAAGGAACTTCTCAATCAGCACTTCATCTATGTACTGACCTTGCACATAAGCGTGCTTCTTTGCCGTCCCTATCACTTCAAAGCCCTGATTAAGATACGCCGCTAACGCCGTTGGATTATCTTCTCTAACGTAAGCAAACAGCTTTTCGTATCCCTTATTTCTTGCCGCTGCAAACGTCTCAGCAAATAGATGACTGGCGATCTTCATCCCTCGAAACTGCCCATCCACATAGGTACCGATAATTCCTACATGGGCAAAGGCCTGAGTATAGGACGCGAACGGCTCTACATTCTGAAACCCTAGCACCTGTTGATTCTCTGATATGGCAACATTGAAGACACCTCGCTTAGGAAACTGGCGTATAAAGTCCTGCTCTTGGGCAAGTGAAAACGGGGTATCAATCACGGTAAATTTGCCTTGCTCAATGATTGGGTTTAATACACCACGAACACCATCAGCATCCTCGATTTTGACTTCTCTAATTGTTACTTCCATTGGCTCTCTCATCCCCCTTATCCACTAGATATCGCAAGTTGTACGGTCTCAGGTCTACTCACAATACCAAAAACAAAAAACCGGAGCACTGGGCTCCGGTTTTGTCGTTCGATAATACGTTATGGTGTGTAGTAAGTTGCTGCGCCAGGACCAACTGGCAAGCCAAATACGAATACCCATAGATAGAACAGTAGACTCCAACCCACGATAAAGCAGATTGAGTAAGGCAACATGGTCGCAATCAGCGTGCCGATACCTAGGTTCTTCATGTAGCGCGATGCAACGGCCAGAATCAGACCAAAGTAGCTCATCATTGGTGTAATGATGTTAGTCGTTGAGTCACCGATACGGTATGCCGCTTGAATCGTTTCAGGCGCGTAACCGACGAGCATCAGCATAGGTACGAAGATTGGTGCAGTCACAGCCCATTGTGCAGAAGCTGAGCCGATCATCAGGTTGATGAAACCACACATCAGAATGAAGGCGAAGAACAACATAGGACCTGTCAAACCAATGCTCTGTAGGAAGTCTGCACCTGCTACCGCGAACACCTGACCAAAGTTAGTCCACTTGAAGAACGCAACAAATTGAGCCGCGAAGAACACCAGTACAATGTACATACCCATTGAAGACATTGACTTAGACATCGCATCAATTACGTCACGATCGTTCTTCATTGTGCCAACTACCTTACCGTAAACAAGGCCTGGTATAGCAAAGAAGACAAAGATGAAAGCAACGATACTTTTCAGGAATGGAGAACCCGCAACCGTGCCTGCGTCTGAACGAAGAATTCCATCTGCTGGAACGATTGTCCAAGCAAGTAGAGCAGAAACCGCAACTACCGCTATGCCAGCCATTTTCAGACCTTTCTTCTCAACGTCGGTCAGCTTACCCATTGAATCGTTAGACAAATCTTCTGACGCTTCTTCTTCGTTGTATTTACCTAATTTAGGCTCAACGATTTTCTCCGTTACGAAGGCACCCATACCTGCGATAAAGAAAGTAGAAACGAACATGAAGTACCAGTTAACTTCTGGGCCAACCGTGTAAGTTGGGTCGATCATTTGCGCTGCTGTTTCTGTAATACCAGAAAGCAGTGGATCAACGGTACCAATCAGTAAGTTTGCTGAATAGCCGCCCGATACACCTGCAAATGCAGCTGCTAGACCCGCAAGAGGGTGACGACCTAAAGAGTGGAACAGCATAGCCGCTAGTGGGATAAGTACCACATAGCCTAGCTCAGATGCCGTATTAGAAATGATACCAGCAAATACTACCGTGACAGTGACCATGCTCTTCGAAGCACCCATCACCAAACCACGCATTGCAGCAGACAGTAGACCTGAATATTCAGCAACCGCGACACCTAGTAGTGCAACTAATACAGTGCCCAATGGCGCAAAGCCGACAAAGTTTTTAACCAGATTGGTAACAATTAACTCAAGACCATCAGCATTTAATAAGCTGACAACCTGAATCATACCGTCAGCCGCACGACCAGGTGCGCCTTCCGGACGAGGGTCTGCCACCGCCACTTCAAAGTAACCAGCGATACCGGAAGCTACTAATATAGCAACACAGAAGATGGCGAAAAGTGTGATCGGGTGGGGTAACAGGTTCCCCAAATATTCGACTGTATCTAAGAAGCGCGTAAATATCGGCCTCTTAGGCGAGTTTTGTTTAATCGAAGCAGATGAACTCATCTGTTCCCTCCTTGTAGTTATTCCTGCGCGTCATTGTGACGAGCTGCCACAAAACTCGCGCAGGTTACTCGACAAAGAGGTCAATTAGAAATCGAAAATGTAATAAAGTGTTATCCAGATCATTATATTTAACGCTAAAAAAACAAAAAACCAGCAGTTTCATCCACATATATAACAATCATTAGAATTATAAATTACATAGAATCATCGAAATTTATAATGTATTCACTATTTTTGGACAGCTTTGAATCTGGGATTAGTTTTACATATTACGTATAACCGTCCTCTTCTTTTTACAATCTGACAATCAGGGTGGCGGCTCTTGGCACTTTTCAGAGACTTCACGACTTTCATTTACTTATCTCCTTTCGAGAATTGGCCAAATCGACGCTTGAAGTTAGCTACTCGACCTTCCTGATGAATAACACGCTGTTTGCCGGTATAGAAAGGATGGGATTTTGATGAAACTTCAATCGTGAAGTACGGATACGTCTTGCCATCTTTCCACTCGATCGTGCGTTGTGTTTGCAGCGTTGAGCCAATCAAGAAGTATTCATCAATACTTGTGTCATGAAAAACGACGGTTCTGTAATCAGGGTGAATATTAGGTTGCATAATTACCTCTCCATTAACTGTTATGTTATAACATAATAAATGATAATCATTATCAAAGGATTTAGCTACCCTTTTTGTGATACTTTTTGCGAATCACTGTATTTGAGAGAAAACAAATGTATTCCGTAGAGCCGATTGGTTTTATTGAAAGTCCTTATAAAGAGAAGTTTGCCGTACCAAGGCAGCCTAGGCTGGTGCCTGAGGCAAAAGCGAGACTTCGTTTAGTGGGCGATGCAAATTGTGCAGAAGCAATCAGAGGCATCGAGCAGTTTAGCCACCTATGGCTGTTGTTTATGTTCGATCAGAATTTGCAGGCCGGATGGAAACCGACAGTACGCCCACCAAGGCTGGGCGGAAACGAACGCATTGGCGTGTTCGCATCACGCTCGACATTCAGGCCAAACGGGATTGGCATGTCTGCGGTCGAGCTTAAAGGCGTATCACAGTGTGGTGACCAATTTTATATCGAGCTTGGAAGTGTTGACTTAGTTGATGGTACTCCTGTTATCGACGTCAAACCTTACATCGAATACTCAGATGCCATTATTGACAACAGTAGCGGTTATGCCGACGAAGCGCCGTCCACCTCAGAAGTCATATTCACCGATAGCGCGTTAGCGACGCTCAGCCCCCTTCCTGACAGCCAACACATCTCTTTGGTTATTGAACAAGTACTGGCTCAAGATCCTCGTCCCGCTTATAAGAAAAACAAGCCCGACAATAAGGAATACGCGGTAAATCTATTCGATCTGAACGTGAAATTTCGTGTTGAAGGCAACTTAGTGACGGTTACGACCATTGAACGCTTTTGACAAAGCCAATTGGCTGATATTATAGGCGGCTAACTATTTTCCCTTGATGGGATCTCTTTACTCAAGCTCGTTCTGGCTAGAGTATCTAACTTAAATAAACGGATAAATTTAATGCGTACCAGTAATTATCTTCTTTCTACTCTGAAGGAGACTCCAAACGACGCAGAAGTAGTGAGCCACCAGCTCATGCTACGTGCAGGTATGATCCGTAAGCTGGCTTCAGGTCTATACACCTGGCTACCTACCGGTCTACGTGTACTGCGTAAAGTCGAAAACATCGTTCGTCAGGAAATCGACAATGCAGGCGCAGTCGAAACTTTGATGCCCGTTGTTCAGCCGTTTGAACTATGGGAAGAGACAGGCCGCAGCGAAAAGATGGGTCCTGAGCTACTTCGCTTTACTGACCGTCATACTCGTCCGTTTGTTCTTAGCCCTACCGCTGAAGAAGTCATCACTAGCCTTGTGCGCAATGAAGTAAGCTCTTACAAGCAGTTACCGCTAAACCTGTACCAAATTCAAACTAAGTTCCGTGATGAGCGCCGCCCACGTTTCGGCGTAATGCGTGCACGTGAATTCTGCATGATGGATGCGTACAGCTTTGATATCGATAAAGAAGGTCTGCAGAAGTCTTACGATGCGATGCACGATGCTTACTGTAAAGCGTTTGACCGCATGGGTCTTGAGTACCGTCCGGTACTAGCTGACTCTGGCGCAATCGGCGGCAGCGGTTCTCAAGAGTTCCACGTACTAGCAGAAAGCGGTGAAGATCTGATTGCATTCTCTACTGAATCGGATTACGCAGCGAACATCGAAAAAGCTGAAGCGCTAGCTCTGGCTGACGAAGCTGCTGCTCCAACTCAAGAGATGGAACTTGTTGATACACCAAACGCGAAAACCATCGCAGAGTTAGTCGAGCAACACAGTCTAGCAATTGAGAAAACCGTTAAGACTCTATTTGTTAAGGCGTCTGATGAAGTTGAAGCTGACCTAATTGCGCTTATCATCCGTGGCGACCACGAACTGAACGAAGTGAAAGCGGAAAACCTTCCTCAAGTTGCAGCTCCTCTAGAGATGGCAACAGAAGAAGAGATCCGTGGTCTAATCGGTGCTGGCCCTGGCTCACTAGGCCCTGTGGGTCTTGAACTGCCATTCATCGTTGATCGCTCTGTAGCAGTCATGAGTGACTTTGGCGCGGGCGCTAACATTGACGGCAAACACTACTTCGGTATCAACTGGGGTCGTGATGTTGAGCTAAGCCAAGTTGAAGATTTGCGTAACGTAGTTGAAGGCGATCCAAGCCCTTGTGGTAAAGGTACTATCGCACTAAAACGTGGTATCGAAGTGGGTCATATCTTCCAGCTAGGTAACGTTTACTCACAAGCCATGAACTGTGGAGTTCTTGGTCCAGACGGTAAGAACGTTATTCTAGAGATGGGTTGTTACGGCATCGGTGTTTCCCGTGTTGTTGCTTCTGCGATTGAGCAAAATCATGACAAGTACGGCATCATCTGGCCAGACGCACTAGCACCTTTCCAAGTGGCTATCGTTCCTATGAACATGCACAAGTCAGAAGAAGTAAAAGAAGCGGCTGAGAAGCTGTATGCTGAATTGACGGCTATGGGTATCGAAGTGCTATTCGATGACCGTAAAGAGCGCCCAGGTGTTATGTTCTCTGATATGGAACTTATCGGTATCCCTCACACTATCGTGATCGGCGATCGTTCGATGAAAGAAGGCAACTTTGAGTACAAGAACCGCCGCACTGGTGACAAGACACCTGTTGCGATGGCTGACATCGTTGAACACATTAAAGCTCAACTGGCTTAAGTTGATTAACGCTTAAAAACAGAAAGGCTGATGCAGTGCATCAGCCTTTTTTATTTGGAGTTTCCATCAAGCCCAATCCGTTGTTTCACTCCAACGGCTCAGTTGGCGCCTGACTTTCGACCTTTTTCGGAGCAAATGGTACATCAATGAGCTCATCGGCATTACCATCGACAATCTCACCGAAATGTAAAATGCCAAACTCTCCTGGCTTCATTCGATGCCACTCTTCATTATCAGTTAGCGGCTGCGTCGCGATGACTGAAACCACATCATTGGGTGTCGTTTCTTCCTGAAAATTAATCTCGACGTCTTCATCAATTAAAGAAGCTTTACCAAATGGAGCACGACGAGTAATCCAGTAGAGATGGTTGGTACAATACGTCATAACGTATTCACCATCTGACAACAGCATGTTGAACACCCCTTTACTTTTCAGGGTTTCACAACATTTCGCCACAAAGCGGAACACACCTATCATATCCTGAGGCGGTTCTGGGAATCGGTCTTCCATCTGCTTAAGCAGCCAACAGAAAGCCAATTCACTGTCTGTCTGGCCTACAGGTCGATGACGCCCCGTATGCAGATCCTGATAATCAGACAGCTGACCATTGTGAGCAAAAGTCCAATAACGTCCCCACAATTCTCGGGTAAATGGATGAGTGTTCTCTAGATTGACGCCACCACGATTCGCCTGACGAATATGGCTGACTATTGCGCAGCTTTTGATCGGATAATTCTGAACCAATTCAGCAATTTTAGACTTGCAGCTTGGGTTCGGGTCTTTAAACGTCCGAAAACCTTTACCTTCGTAGAAAGTGATCCCCCAGCCATCGCGATGAGGGCCGGTATTGCCGCCACGCTGCATCAAGCCAGTAAAACTGAAACAAATGTCTGTTGGTACATTGGCGCTCATTCCGAGCAATTCACACATGGTTTATAAAACTCCCTTGCACTACCTAAGTGCCAGCTCAAACAACACTGGCACTTGCTAAACCAGTTTGAAAATTACTTTTCCATTTCCTTTTCGATCAACTGAATCACAATATGGATGATCTTAATGTGGATCTCTTGAATTCGGTCAGCGTAACCAAAATGAGGAACACGAATTTCGATATCCGCTAAGCCCGCCATTTTACCGCCATCTTTGCCAGTCAGAGCAATCGTCTTCATGCCTTTTGCCTGAGCAGCTTCAATCGCTTTAAGAATGTTGCCAGAGTTGCCCGATGTCGACAGACCAAACAGAACATCGCCTTTCGCACCAACCGCTTCTACGTAACGAGAGAAAACATACTCGTAACCAAAGTCGTTACTTACACAAGATAGGTGGCTTGGATCTGAGATAGCGATACCTGGCAAACCCGGGCGATTTTCACGGTAACGACCCGTCAGCTCTTCAGCGAAGTGCATGGCATCACAGTGTGAGCCACCGTTACCACAAGAAAGCACCTTGCCACCCTGCTTAAATGAGTCAGCGAGCATCTTCGCCGCCGCTTCAATTTGTGCGATGTTACTTTCATCACTAAGGAATTTATTTAGTACGTCAGCAGCTTCGGTAAGTTCGTTTTTAATCAGATCCTGGTACATAGGTTTTTCTCTAATTATTTTGTATTAAAAAGGCCGACGCTTATCGTCGCCAAGGTTATAGTCAGAGTTTACTCAAACAATTCTCACTGTCGATAGCTGCCCGCAAACAATTGCGTCTTTATTCCGTTTCTGCACCATCAAAAAGCGCCCACCTCTTCATTTTTAGAACTTTCACTCTACCAAGATCACTTTTTGAACATATTTGGGTTTTACATTTCTTTAATATTTTGATTACACTTTAACTGGTTGGACCTCTTACTAGATAACGGCGTAATCTGAATATCAAGCGCCGAACAAGGAACATTAACTATGGACATCTTGCTCTCTATACTTGGATTTGCTGCAGTTCTGGCGATCTGTCTCTACCATCGCACTTCGCTGGTGAAGTCGATTGCAGCCCTTACCGCCACACTGGCGGTGCTTTCTATACTTGGCACCGCAGGCTCACTTAGCTGGATTCTTTTCATCGCAGCCACTGCGGTAATCGCGATTCCTTCCGTTCGCCAATCTCTGATCAGTCAAAAAGCGCTGACTTTGTTTAAAAAAGTCTTACCAGCGATGTCGCAAACGGAAAAAGAAGCCCTCGATGCTGGTACCGTTTGGTGGGAAGCCGAGCTTTTCAAAGGTAAGCCAGACTGGAACAAACTGCATGCGATTCAAAACCCTCAGCTAACTGCCGAGGAACAAGCGTTTCTTGACGGTCCAGTAAACGAAGTTTGCGCAATGGTAAATGATTACCAAGTGACGCACGAACTGGCTGATTTACCCCCTGAAGTCTGGCAGTACCTCAAAGACAACAAATTCTTCGCCATGATCATCAAAAAGAAATACGGTGGTTTAGAGTTTTCTGCTTATGCCCAGTCCTTAGTACTACAGAAATTGACCGGCGTGTCTGGCGTTCTTTCTTCTACCGTTGGTGTGCCTAACTCTTTAGGCCCAGGTGAATTACTTCAACATTACGGTACGACAGATCAAAAAGATTACTACCTACCTCGCCTTGCAGAAGGTAAAGAAATCCCTTGTTTCGCCCTAACCAGCCCTGAAGCTGGCTCTGATGCGGGTTCCATTCCTGATTTCGGTGTGGTGTGTAAAGGCAAATGGGAAGGCAAAGAAGTCCTAGGTATGCGCTTAACCTGGAACAAGCGCTACATTACCTTAGCGCCTGTAGCTACGGTTCTGGGCCTTGCCTTTAAACTGCGTGACCCTGAAGGCTTACTTGGTGAAAAGGAAGAACTGGGCATCACCTGTGCTCTGATCCCTACCCATCTTAAAGGTGTTGAGATTGGTAACCGCCATTTCCCACTGAACGTTCCTTTCCAAAACGGACCAACTCGTGGTGAAGACTTGTTCGTTCCACTCGATTTCATTATCGGCGGCCCTAAGATGGCAGGCCAAGGCTGGCGTATGCTGGTTGAATGTCTGTCAGTTGGCCGTGGTATCACACTGCCTTCAAACTCTACAGGTGGTATTAAAACGGCAGCGCTTGCTACAGGGGCTTATGCTCGTATTCGCCGCCAGTTCAAACAGCCAATCGGTCAGATGGAAGGTGTGGAAGAGCCATTAGCACGTCTGGGCGGTAACGCCTACGTCATGGATGCAGCCAGTAACCTAACTGTCGCAGGTATTGATTTGGGCGAAAAACCTTCCGTTATCTCCGCGATTGTAAAATACCACTGTACCCACCGAGGTCAGCAGAGCATCATCGATGCCATGGACATTGTGGGCGGTAAAGGTATCTGTATGGGGCCTTCGAACTTCCTAGCACGTGGCTACCAAGGCGCACCTATTGCTGTAACCGTTGAAGGGGCAAACATCTTAACCCGCTCAATGATCATCTATGGTCAAGGCGCTATCCGCTGTCATCCTTACGTTCTTGAAGAAATGAATGCGGCTTATTCAGACGCTTCTGATGCACTAGATAAGTTTGACGCAGCACTTGCAGGCCACGTCAGCTTCACAATGAGTAACCTGGTACGCAGCTTCTGGCTAGGTCTCACTGATGGTCGTTTCTCATCGGCACCAGTCAAAGACACTACTACTCGCTACTACCAGCAGCTTAACCGCTACAGCGCGAACATTGCATTCCTGTCAGATATTTCAATGGCCGTATTAGGTGGTTCACTGAAGCGTAAAGAGCGTTTATCAGCACGTCTGGGTGATATTCTCAGCCAGCTTTACCTCAGCTCAGCAACACTCAAACGTTATGAGAGCGATGGCCGTATCGCCGACGATCTTCCACTGGTCCACTGGGGACTACAAGATAGCCTGAAGCAGACAGAAGAAGCGATTGATGAATTCCTTGCTAACTTCCCGAACAAATGGCTAGGCAAAGTGCTACGCGTGATGATCTTGCCATTTGGTCGAGTGCGTAAAGCGCCAAGCGATAAGGTTGATAGCCAAGTTGCTCAGATTCTTCAAACACCGTCAGCGACACGTGATCGATTGGGTCGCAACCAATACTTCCAGGCGAGCGAGTTCAATGCCGCAGGTAAGATTGAAGAGGCACTGCACATCATTCTTGAAGCTGAGCCGATATTTAAGAAAGTCTGTAAAGCCATCAACGAGCGACGTCCATTCCTACGTCTCGATTTAATCGCAGACATTGGCTTAGAAAAAGGCATTATCGATTCTGCGGATGCACAACTACTGCGCAAAGCAGAAGAGCATCGCTTATATGCCATTAACGTGGATGATTTTGACCCAAAGGACTTAGCTGCCAAGCCGCTAGAGATAACACCTCAGATGGATGAAGTGGCGTAAAGTTCACACTTACTAAAAAGGGCTGCCAAGTTGGCAGCCCTTTTTTGAGGTAACCTCGAATCTTATTTCTTCGGCATTTCCAATTGCATTTCAGGCATCATTTCTTTTTTAGCTCTTAACTTACTCATCACAAACCAAACCGCTAAACCAAGAATAATCATCACAACATTTCCGACCCCAATCATAATAAAAGTTCGAGTGCGTTTTTCTTCTCGCATTTGAATCAAACGCATTTCTTCCATCAGCTTCTGTTGCATCATGCGTTCTTCTTCCTGCAGTCGACGCGTCTCTGCAAAATCAATTTCTTCAAGCACACTATAAGTATGTTCTTTGATTGGAAACGCCAGTGGGCGGCCTGAGCCCATTTCAGTCGCAAACACCTGACCCATCCAAGAATAATTGCCGATTTCACCGTTATAAGGGATGGTCAGTACCACTTTTTCTGATTCTTCTGAAGCGCTTTCCGCCGCCGAGATTTCGCTATTATCTGGAGACTTGTGCTCAATCTGGGCTGCCAAACTGCCTGGCTGAATCATACCTTGCTCCCCAGAGAAAACCACTTGGTGATCTTTCCCTTCTTCTCGGCTTTGAATAAAAGTGGTTTCAATCGGTGTTGGATAAATCAGCACTTCCTGCTCCTGAGCACGGAGGAACACACCATTGCCTGATGTAATGCGTACACGATATTTGCCCGGTTCTGGGGATATGTTCAAAGAAACCGTAAATACACCATCTCCTGCCACTTCATCCAACCCACGGCCATCATCAGCAAACTCACCAATCGTGTAGGGAATTGGTCTTGCTTCCTTGATCAGATCCTCTTCGTTTTCCACATACTTGGTAAAAGTGACCATCAATTTGACTCGTTCAAGGAAGTCTCTGAGCACCAAAGGTTTGCCATCCGCCGTCAGACGAGCGGTAAATTTGATTTCTTCATTTTGAAATAGCCGTGTCGGCATGGTATCCGTCGACAATTCAAGGTGGGAGATAAGAATGATTTTATTCTTAGGTGTGATTTTGCCTATTGCCTGCCAAGGACCGGGCATGGGATTGTCAATCGAGATGATGTCCATGGACGATTCTTGATACCAACGGACATTGTCTGGGCTACGCCACGCGTAGTACTTTTTACCATCTGGGCGTACCAGAACGACCGGGCGTGAGCGCTCCGCACGATAGATAACAAAGGTAATTTGTTTAATAGTTGGATCTACTCGAAAACGGTTGTCGAGCAGCGACATTGAGGATTCCTCAGCATAACCAAAAGTACTGACCAACAAGCCCAGCAGGGCAAACCAAATCCTCAACATTCCTTCTCCTACTGACGCCAGAGACAGCTTCCGCTCTTCTCCACCAGATCCAATCGATTTTGATGTGCTTCTAATTCATCGGCCGTTGCACGGATAACCTTTAGCGATTTTCGCCCACCAGCAGCCCGTTTTATTGATTCACCTCCCACATTGCCTTCTGCACTACCTGGATTAAATTGCAGTGATGTCTGGCCACCTGTCATTAACAGGTAGACGTCAGCCAGTATCTCCGCATCGAGCAAAGCGCCGTGGAGGGTACGGTGGGAGTTATCTATACCGTAGCGGTCACACAATACGTCAAGGTTGTTTCGTTTGCCGGGGAAGATTTTCTTCGCCATGGCAAGCGTATCGGTCACCTTACAATAATCGTCAGTTTTACCAATCGTAGGATCGAGCATACCAAACTCGTAATCCATAAAGCCGGTATCGAAGGGCGCGTTGTGAGCGACTAATTCAGCGCCTTTAATAAACTCGAGAAATTCCTTATGAACATCCTGATACTCTGGTTTGTCGACCAGAAACTCGTCAGTGATACCGTGAACTTCGACCGCGTCAGGCTGAATTTCACGATCGGGTTTGATGTAAACGTGAAAATGACGCCCGGTCAGTTTACGGTTGATGATTTCCACCGCACCGATTTCGATAATACGGTGCCCCTGATAATGAGGCCCGCCTTCACGGTTCATACCTGTGGTTTCGGTATCGAGTACCACGATGCGATTGTGGTTAGAATTGTTGCTGGTATTCATAACAAATTGTGTGTCAGACTATGCCAATAATGTGCTTAACCCAATAGTATCAAATCATGACGAAACAAGTGGAAATTTTCACAGATGGTTCTTGCTTAGGCAATCCGGGCCCCGGCGGATACGGCATTGTTTTACGCTACAAACAAGTAGAAAAGACCCTTGCTAAAGGTTATACCCTAACCACGAACAATCGCATGGAAATGATGGCTACTATAGTCGCACTGCAAGCATTAAAAGAACCTTGTGACGTCATACTCACCACTGACAGCCAGTACGTTCGACAAGGCATTACTCAATGGATCCATAACTGGAAAAAACGGGATTGGAAAACGTCCGATAAGAAGCCAGTTAAGAACGCCGATTTATGGAAAGCACTCGACGCTGAAACCGGACGTCATAAAATAGACTGGCGCTGGGTCAAAGGCCACGCGGGTCATCGAGAGAATGAGATGTGTGATGAGCTCGCCCGTGCTGCTGCTGAAAATCCGACCGACGAAGACACAGGCTATCAGCCTAGTTAGAGCTGCTTCGCTTGCTCGAGATTTTGTAATTGACGCCAATCGGCGTCAATTTTCGTTTTAGCTTCCAATGTGGCTTGATAGGCTTTAAAGGATATGTACGTTTGCGGGCAACAATAAAGTACAAGCTACCCATAGGAGATGCCCAGTCCCCTAAACTGTTTTCAAGCCAAGTCCACATAGTGCGGTATTTCTGCATTGGAAACAGTGCGTAGCTGTCACACTCAATCACTTGATAGTTCAAGACACTCAACCAATCGCGGATACGATTCGGGGTAAACATACGCCCACTCCAAGGCAAGTTATTCTTACGCCACGGCATCAGACTCGCCAAACCAGTGAGGCTGATAGGATTAAACCCAGTGATGATCAAATACCCATCGTCGATCATCACCCGATCGACTTCTCTCAACATTCGATGGGGGTCATTGCAATAATCCAGCTGGTGCGCCATCACAACAGCATCGAAACTTTTTTCAAGAAACGGAAGGTCATAACCATCTGCAATCACATTGTGCAAAGGGTTCTGGATATCAAGGTTAACTTGGTGTTGAATATTACAATTAAAGCTGGTTAACTCGCAGCTCAGCCCACCCAGCTTAAGCATATGATAGCCAAATAGTTTTGGGCACCATTCATCAACACGGGTTTGTATGGATTCACTGACCCATTGGCCATTCTTAAGCTGAGACCATGAATGAGGCTTTTCGAGCTTCTTAGTACTGCGTGCTGGCTTCATACTTAACCTGCTTCACTCTTGGTAACCGGAGAGACAACTATGTTAGATATCAAAAGCATACCTGCATTTAACGACAATTACATCTGGCTGATTAAAAATAGCGATCAGCGTTGTGCTGTCGTCGATCCGGGAGACGCTGCCCCAGTATTGGAGTACCTTAAACAGCACGAGTTAAGCTTAGAGGCGATCTTAATTACCCACCACCATAATGATCACATCGGCGGCGTTCCAGAGTTGGTCAGACAATTTCCGGGCGTCGATGTGGTAGGCCCTGCCAATGAGCCGGTGCCAACACTGACCCACGCAGTTGAGGCCGGTGAGCAAATCGAGCTGTTTGGCGAGATCTTTTTCGTTTTGGGCCTAGAAGGACATACACGCGGACATATTGGCTATGTCGGTGATGGAAAGCTGTTCTGTGGTGATGTTCTGTTCTCCGCCGGATGCGGCCGCGTATTCGAAGGCACGATGGAACAAATGCACACTTCGCTCAATAAACTGGTTGCCCTACCCGAGGAAACCGAAGTTTACTGTGCGCATGAATACACGGCCAGCAATGTCGCTTTTGCTCTTGCGGTAGAGCCAGACAACGAACTGCTGCAACAATACCGTGATGAAGTAAATCGCCTGCGAGCGCAAAACAAACCCACTCTGCCAACCACCATTCGCAAGGAAAAATGGATTAACCCTTTTCTGCGCACAGACCAGCAAAGCGTCATGCGTTCTGTGGCTAACCGAACCCAACAAACGGACTCACTCGCCATTTTTTCGGCGTTACGTGAGTGGAAGAACGAATTTTAACGTTTTGCAACTTGTCACTTCCATATTTAGCCAAGTATTATCAGCAGCCAAATAAAAAAAGGGCTGTGAAATGCGAGTTAAACACAGCTGGGTATTAGCACTGCTACTAACAGGATGTCAGCTTACCCAGCAGACAGAGAGCGATAAAACTGCTTCTCCGGAGACCAATAATCCACCAACGGTAACTTCTTCAGAACCGACCACCAAACCTTCAGAGTCGGTAGAGTCATCTAAAACTGTTGTAACACCTCAATCTCAGGAAGATGTTTGGCATCGCATTGCCATGCAATTGGATTTCCCGATTCCCGATGACAAAATGGTGGATTACTACCGTACTTGGTATCTCAAACACCCTAACCACCTTAAAACCGTTTCCGAACGTGCCCAGCCGTTTCTTTACCTGATCACGGAAAAAATTGAACAACGTGACCTCCCCCTAGAGCTTGCTCTTCTTCCTATCGTTGAAAGCTCCTTTGATGCCTTTGCATACTCTCACGGCAGCGCCGCTGGTCTATGGCAGTTTGTTCCCGGTACAGGAAAATATTACGGATTAAAGCAAAACTTCTGGTACGACGGACGTCGTGATGTTGCCGCCTCTACAGATGCGGCTCTTGATTATTTAGAAGTATTGAATAAGCGTTTTGAAGGAAACTGGAATCACGCAATCGCTGCATACAACAGCGGCGGTGGCCGTGTTTCCAGCGCCATTCGCAAGAATAAGCGTTTAGGTAAGCCAACCGATTTCTTCTCTCTGGACCTACCTAAGGAAACCAGTGGATATGTGCCAAAACTACTCGCATTGGCAGATATCATCGCAAACCAAGACAAATACGGCATCGATATACCTGCCGTTGCCAACAGACCAGTCGTGGAACTGGTTGATCCTAAGGAGCAACTGGATTTAGCGATTGCCGCAAACTACGCAGGCATTAGCGTCAAGCAGCTACAGAGCCTAAACCCCGCATACAACCAATGGGCAACTGCCCCTGATGGCCCACATCAACTATTGCTGCCGGTTGGGAAAATCAACACGTTCAAAGCCAAAGTGGCGGAAAACCGTGGCAAAGGTATGAAAGTGGTTCGTTATAAGGTCAAATCTGGCGATAGCTTGAGTGTATTAGCCACCCGATACAACACCACAACGAAAGTCATTCAGAGTGCAAACAACCTTAACGGATACAACATCCGTGTCGGCCAGCATTTGATGATCCCGACATCAACTAAAGATGATCAGGCCTATACACTGAGTGCAACCAACCGGTTGGCAAAAACTCAGGCCAAATCGCGTGGTCAGTATAAGCTCACCCACACTGTACGCTCAGGTGACAGCTTATGGAGCATCGCGCGTGCCAATAAAGTCTCCCATCAGTCTCTCGCAAAGTGGAATGGCATGGGACCAAGAGACACGTTACGTGTTGGACAAAAGCTGGTTATCTGGAAAAACAGTTCTGACGGCGCAATCATCCGTACCGTTTTCTATAACGTGAAATCTGGCGATACCATCAGCGGCATCGCCAACAAATTTAAAGTGAAATCTAATGACATCGTGAAGTGGAACGGGCTAAGCAAAAAGAAATATCTACAGCCTGGTCAAAAGCTAAAACTCTATGTCGATGTAACTAAGGTGAGTGTATGACGCCTTCTTCAAACCCTCTCGTGATGCTGGTTGACGTATTTCGCTCACCCAGCGCTTGTTTCCTCGCACTTTACCAACGTGGTGCTTGGGGCTGGCAAACCTATATCGTGTTGATGTTGTCCCCATTTCTCTTTTGGGGCGCCTACTTTGATGTTGTCGATTTTGAGTGGCTGCGACAGGGCTTGTCTGCTCAGCTCGCACAAACCAACCCGAAACAATTGGATCTGCTTGATGCGAACACTCTGATGGCCAGTGAGATCATCAGCGACGTAGCAGGCCGAACGTTAACTATTGTGATGTTGGCGTTCTGGTTCAATTTAGCCACCAAACCCAGTCAGCACCAACATGGCTTCTGGCGCTGGTTTGCCGCAAGCACTGTCGTCGTGTTTCCAGCGATCATTGGCGATCTGGCGAGTTACGTCAGCCTGCTTCTCAAGCATGGTCAGGTAATGGTGTATGCGGCGGATCTCAATAGCCTCAATGGCCTGTTGAAACTGCCGTTGACCAATGAGTGGTCACAATTTGCCAGTTCATTCCCGCTGCTCTTACCTTGGTATATCGCTTTAGGCTATGCTGCTGTCGGAACTTGGACGGAATTCGAACGTGGTCAAGCGTTGGTAATTTCAGCGCTACCATGGGTGGCGTATTACATTATCTGGGCGCTATATATCGTCATCAGCTAAACGAAACATGACCTCAAGAGGATTATGGTCAGAGGCGTCGGATTCCGGCGCCTCTGCTTTTATCAGGGTTAATCCTCGATAAAAAACATGATCGAGCGGCAATCCGGTTATAAATTGAGTACGATGATCAGGGCGATAGCTCACCTCTTTCACTCCAAGCGTGTCCAGTGCGCTTCTCATTACCGCCATCCTATCTGCACTCCAACTATTAAAATCACCGGCGACGATAATCGGCCCTTGATGCTTGCTCAGCTCATCAACCAGTGTACCAAGCTGCCTCTGATACTCATCCGTACCATAGGTAAAGTTCACCGCATGGATATTGACAACCGACAGCACCTGACCATCAGATAAAGGGTACGTGGCATAAATAGCAGATTTAGGTAAGCGCAGCCAAGGTTCAAGCTCAGTGTAAGCGCAAGCGAGTTTCGGAAGAGACTTAGATAAATTCAGCACCCCTGCACTGCGTTCAAACGCTTTAAACGCATCCACTTGATTACCAAACCAAAGCTGCTGTTTCATCCACTCCTTGAGCTCGGGCGTCATACTGGCTTCTTGGAGCAAAACCAACTGTTTGTCGTCAGAATGCTTGGTTAACTCTTGCGACCAATTATCGCGATTTTGTTTATATATATTCCAAACGAGCAGATTTATGTCACCATCGTTGTCAATGGATTCCACCTGAGAAGCATGTGCACAACGCAGCGACACATCTTCCCCTGACTGGGAAATAGTCGATAGTTGAGGCTGCTTAGGAAGAGAAAAAATCAGTTGGAAACTACCAACCACGGCAGCGATAGCAACAATAGGTAAGATCAGCAGGCGCTTTTTTTTCACTTGGAACTACCATTAAGAAAAAAGAGCCTTGCGGCTCTTTTAAGAGAATCGGATTAGATTGCGTCTTCGTCTTCTTCACCAGTACGAATACGAACAATACGCTCAACATCAGTGATAAAGATTTTGCCGTCGCCAATCTTACCGGTTTGAGCCGTCTCAACAATGGTATCGACACATTGCTCTGCAACATCGTCCGTCACAACAATCTCAAGCTTAACCTTAGGTAAGAAATCCACCATGTATTCTGCACCACGGTACAGCTCTGTATGCCCTTTTTGACGACCAAAGCCTTTCACTTCAGAAACCGTCATGCCCGTAATACCAACTTCCGCCAATGCTTCACGAACGTCATCCAATTTAAATGGCTTAATAATGGCTTCGATTTTTTTCATGTTCATCCCTTAAACTTCAGCAATTTGTCTCATTATCCCATGATAAACAGGCAATAAAAAGCCCGAGCTTTTTATGCTCGGGCCAAATACTATTGTCAATGACTTACTTTAGACTCGCGTAGTACGCCGCTAAATTAGCCACATCCGCATCACTTAACGCTGCAGCTTGTGCCTGCATAACAGCAGCTAATCCACCGTTACGTTCTTTGTTTTTGTAGGCATTAATTGACGTCACAATGTACTGTTCGTTTTGGCCTTTCAGGTTAGGGTAACCTGGAATAACAGCGACACCATCTGCGCCGTGACACGCGGCACATACCGCCGCTTTTGCTTTTCCGGCTGCGACATCACCTGCTGCCATAGCTTGTCCAGCAAACAGACTCATTCCGACTACTAGTCCAATAGCGATTTTTTTCATTGCTCTTCCTTATAATTCCATTTTATTTATGTGCCTTTATGTATACAATTTTGACACAACTGGTACTGGCTTGTCCCAGACAAGTTCACAGTCTTGGCCTGCAAAGTGATGATCAACAAATAAATCGGCTACAGCGGCAACCCGCTCCCCACACATTAAAATCGGCACGCGGCGCCTCAACCAACTCGGCACTCCATATTCCTGAAACAATTTTTTCAATTTTCGGCTATAGTTGCGATCAGTAGGCTTCGCGCTCAAGCCTTGAGGCTCAAACGTAACGGATAATGGTGCGGCTTCAAGTGCAGCTTTTGAAAGCTGCCCATTATGACTAGATTGGAGTAATAAAGAGCCCAATGAGTCAGGCAAGTTCAACGCTGTACCAATGGTAATATCCCGCTGCCAGCCAGACAGTTCTTGCCACTGCTCAACCAGATACAAGCGCTGTTCAAAGCGGCGAACTTGACCACCCGATATGGAGAGTGCAGGGTTGGCATCTTGACGACTGAGCGCTACTTCCTGCCACACCTTGTTCAGTTGCTCACGGCTGGGCATGCGTGCCTGATGATGAGAGAGCCACATCCTGAGTAAGCGAGCTCGCATCAAGGGCGTCATATTCTGCAAAGGCTCAATCCATAAGCTGCCATCTTGATGCAGCACCTCTGCTAAGCGCTCAGTCAATAATTGATCAAGAAGTTGCTCTTGCTCAGCACACAACTCGGCACTGCGCTGCACGGCCTGAGAGAAATGCGGCCAACGTTGCGAGATGACAGGCGCTACCTGATGGCGAATGAAGTTGCGATCAAATCGCGTGTCTTGGTTACTTTCATCTTCAACCCACTGCAATTGTTCAGCTACTGCATAGGCTTTTACATCTGATCGGCCTACTGCTAGCAATGGCCGAACAAGCAGAGCTTCACCAAAAGGCATAGCCTGAGCCATAGCAGATAGCCCCTTGGGCCCACTGCCGCGTTTCAATGCCAGCAAGAATGTCTCAAACTGATCATCGCTGTGCTGCCCCGTAAGCAGTATATCTCCGTTGGAAACATACTTACTTAGAGCCTGATAGCGAGCCTCTCGTGCGCTTTCTTCAATGCTTTTTCCGTGTTTTTCCAGCGTCACTCTCTCAAGGTTAAAAGGAATACCGTCTTCTGAGCACCACTGCTTACACTGCTCGGCCCAATCGTCAGCATTACTGCTTATACCATGATGGACGTGTACTGCTAGCCCCTCTTGCTGATGCTCGCGGCAGTACCTCGCTATTAATGACAACAGGACTCTGGAATCCAGACCACCACTCAAAGCAAGCACTAACTTACCGCCAGGCTGCCTGTGTTGGTCAATGACAGAAGAAAATGTCTGATATAAATTCATACACAAAGAAGAGAGTTTTCAATGCTGCTAGTTTACCACCCATAACAAAAAAGGCTGAACCTAAGTTCAGCCTTTATCTTCAATCTCGCGTGATTAACAGTAACCGTAGCTCATTAAGCGCTGGTAACGGCGTTCAAGCAGAGCATCATTGTCAAAATGTTGTAGCTCATCAAGCTGCTTGACCAAAGTCGCTTTCATATTAGCAGCCATTTGGATGTGATCACGATGCGCACCGCCTAAAGGCTCTTCGATGATTTCATCGATCAGTTCTAGCTCTTTCAAACGTGGAGCAATCAGTCCCATCGCTTCCGCTGCTTGTGGCGCTTTATCTGAATCGCGCCAAAGGATTGAAGCACAACCTTCAGGTGAGATAACAGAATAAGTCGAGTATTGCAGCATGTTCACGTAGTCGCCTACGCCAATAGCTAGTGCTCCACCAGAACCACCTTCGCCTACCACGTTACAAATAACAGGCACTTTTAGACCAGCCATTACTTTAAGGTTTTTCGCAATCGCTTCCGACTGACCACGTTCTTCAGCACCAACACCTGGGTATGCACCTGCAGTATCGATGAAAGTGATGATTGGCATGTTGAAACGCTCAGCCGTTTCCATCAAGCGAAGCGCTTTACGGTAACCTTCTGGCTTTGGCATACCAAAGTTACGTTTCACTTTCTCTTTCGTCTCACGACCTTTCTGGTGGCCAATGATCATAACAGGGCGGCCATCAAGACGAGCCATACCGCCAACAATCGCTTTGTCGTCAGCGTAAGCACGATCACCGGCTAGTTCTTCGAATTCAGTAAAAACGTGCTCAATGTAATCAAGCGTGTATGGGCGTAGCGGGTGACGAGCCATCTGAGCTGTTTCCCACGCGCCAAGGTCGCTGAACGTTTTCTTCTTCAGTTCTAAGCTTTTCTTTTCTAGCTGTTCGATCTCTTTGTCTAGATCAACGCCAGAGTCACCACCGTGACGGGAAACACCACGAAGTGCTTCAATCTTAGCTTCAAGTTCTGCGATAGGCTTTTCAAATTCTAAAAAGTTCAGGCTCATCTATAGATCCTTTCTGATTCGGCATTCGACTGCCGAACTTAGTTAAATTCGAGTTCTACCTGGCTCTTACCAAGCAGTTGTTTCAAATTGTCTATTAATTCGTCACTAGGCGTCACACGCCATTCGGTACCTAACGTTAAGCGCGCTCGCGCGTCACTGCGTTGGTAGTATATATGGACAGGAACCGTTCCTGCCTTGTAAGGCTCCAGTATCTTACTAAAGCGCTCAAAAAATTGATCATCGATTTGAGATTGTTCAATGGACACCGATAAGCCACGGGCATATTTTTCACGCGCCGTGCCGAGATCCATAACCTCGCGCGCGGACATTTTAAGACCACCATTGAAATCATCAAAGCTGACCTGTCCAGAAACGACCAAAATTTTGTCTTGTTCGAGCAATTCAGCGTAGCGATCAAGCGCATCGGAGAACAACATGACTTCCATACGACCGCTACGGTCATCCAAGGTCATGATACCAATACGAGTACCGCGCTTGGTTGTCATTACTCGAGCCGCAATCACCAGACCTGCAACCGTGACACTCTGATCACGTCTTGTTGGTGTCGCATCTTTTAGTCGACAACTGGTGTACTTACCAAGTTCCTTTATGTAGGCATTTATTGGGTGCCCGGTCAAATATAAGCCAAGTGTATCACGTTCTCCTTCCAGCCAAACTTTTTCTGGCCAAGCAGGTACCTTGGTATATTTATGTTCAACTTCTTCCGGCGCTTCGGTCAAAACACCAAACAAGTCACTTTGACCAAACGCTTCCGCTTGGTGGTATTGGCTGGCAGCTTTTACCGCATCATTAAGCGATGCCATCATCGCCGCACGGTGCGGGCCAAGTCGGTCAAGCGCTCCTGCATAAATGAGCTTCTCTATCACGCGCTTGTTCACTTTTTTAAGATCAATACGAGCACAGAAATCGAACAAGTCTTTAAAGTGACCACCTTTATTGCGCGCTTCTAGAATGGCTTCAATAGGACCTTCACCAACCCCCTTGATCGCCCCAATACCGTATACGATCGCACCGTTTTCATCGACGTTAAAACGGTACAAGCCAGCGTTGATATCCGGCGGAAGCACCTTGAGCTTCATACGGAAACATTCGTCTACCAGACCAACCACTTTTTCGGTGTTGTCCATATCGGCGGTCATTACAGCAGCCATGAACTCGGCTGGGTAATGCATCTTCAGCCACAGTGTTTGGTAAGACACCAATGCATAGGCGGCGGAGTGTGATTTGTTGAAACCATAGCCTGCGAACTTTTCTACCAAGTCGAAGATTTTCATCGCCAACTCACCGTCGACGCCGTTCTTTACCGCACCATCTTCGAAGGTCGCACGCTGCTTAGCCATTTCCTCTGGTTTTTTCTTACCCATCGCACGACGAAGCATGTCCGCGCCACCAAGGGTGTAGCCAGACAATACCTGTGCGATCTGCATTACCTGCTCCTGATAGAGGATAATGCCGTAAGTCGGATCGAGGATTTCTTTTAGCGATTCATGTTGCCACTTTTCATCTGGGTACGAGATCGCTTCTCGACCATGCTTACGGTCGATAAAGTTATCTACCATGCCCGACTGTAGCGGACCCGGGCGGAACAGTGCCACCAATGCAATGATGTCTTCAAAACAGTCTGGCTGCAGGCGTTTGATCAGTTCTTTCATACCGCGCGATTCGAGCTGGAATACCGCGGTCGTTTCCGAGTTTTGCAACAATCGGAATGATGCCGCATCATCCAATGGAATCGATTCGATGCGAACGGGAGCTTTGCCTTCACGCTCAAGGCGTGGGTTAATCAGACCAAGAGCCCAGTCGATAATGGTTAAGGTACGTAGACCTAAGAAGTCAAACTTGACCAGACCAGCAGTTTCTACGTCGTTCTTATCGAACTGAGTAACCGGGAAGTGACCTTCTGCATCGGCATAAATTGGCGCGAAGTCAGTAATGGTGGTTGGCGAAATTACAACACCACCCGCGTGCTTACCGGCGTTACGTGTACACCCTTCAAGGATGCGGCACATATCGATAAGCTCTTTCACTTCTTCGTCAGCTTCGTACAGTTCAGGTAACGCAGGCTCCGCTTTAAACGCTTTCTCCAGTGTCATACCAGGATCAGGCGGCACCAGTTTTGAAATACGGTCAACAAAGCCAAATGGGTGGCCTAGTACACGACCTACATCGCGAATTACCGCTTTCGCGGCCATAGTACCGAAAGTGATGATCTGAGATACCGCATCACGGCCATACATTTCTGCAACGTGGTCAATCACTTGGTCACGCTTATCCATACAGAAGTCGACATCGAAGTCGGGCATGGAGACACGTTCTGGGTTGAGGAATCGCTCGAAGAGCAGATCGTATTCCAGCGGGTCAAGGTCGGTAATTTTCAACGCATAAGCCACCAACGAACCAGCACCCGAACCACGCCCAGGCCCAACAGGAATATCATTATCCTTCGACCACTGAATGAACTCCATTACGATCAGGAAGTAGCCTGGGAAGCCCATATTATTGATAACTTCCAATTCGACTTTTAGGCGCTCATCATATTCAGGACGTCGCTTCGCTCGCTCTTCTTCGTCGGGAAACAGAAATTCTAAGCGTTCTTCAAGGCCTTCCTCTGACTTTTTGACCAGAAATTCGGTTTCCTCCATCCCCTCTGTAGGGAATGCGGGCAGGAAGTACTCGCCCAACCGTACCGTCACATTACAACGCTTAGCAATTTCAACACTATTTTCCAGCGCTTCAGGGATATCGGCGAACAGCTCGCACATCTCTTCTTCGCTACGTAAATATTGCTGAGCACTGTAGTTTTTAGGGCGGCGAGGATCTTCTAGCGTGTAACCATCATGAATCGCCACTCGAATCTCATGTGCCTCAAACGTCGTTTCATCCAGAATCACAACATCGTTAGTAGCGACAACAGGCAATTGCTCTTTCTCTGCAAAGTCCAAGGCAAAGTGAAGATAAGTTTCTTCATCTGCTCGCCCTGTACGCGTCAGCTCGAGGAAAAATCGGTCGGCAAAGTGTTGATGATAAAAATCCGCGCAGTTTTGAGCAACTTTATGGTTGCCCTTCAGTAAGGCTTTACCAATCTCTCCACTTTTTGCCCCAGATAGAACAATCAGCCCTGCCGACAGCTCAGCTAACCATTGTTTATCGATGACAGGTTGATGCTGAACATGGCCGCGCAGATACGCTTTGGAGATCAACAAGGTTAGGTTTTTATACCCTTCATTGTCTGCTGCCAGCACGGTGAGTTTAGTCAACTCTTCACCAAACTCTTCTGACTGCATCGCAAAATCAGCGCCAATAATTGGCTTCACGCCACACCCATGAGCCGTTCCATAAAACTTCACCAAACCACATAAGTTGGTGAAATCAGTTAATGCCATGGCTGGCATTCCCATTTCAGCCACTTTCTTAACCAAAGGAGGCACTTTCGATAGGCCATCGACCATGGAAAAGTCACTGTGAACTTTTAGGTGAATAAATTTAGGATCTGACATCAATGATTCCGCAGTTTTGCTTATTCGGAGAGGTTACTGGGGTATTTTACGTGATATAAAATCTTAGATATACCCCAGTCAGTGAGGGTTTCTAATCTAAACCCAAGGCTTTTTTGACTGGCTTGAAGCTCTTACGATGCTGATCAATCACACCATGTTGCTCAATGGCCTCAAAATGGGCTTTGGTTGGATAGCCTTTATGCTTTGCAAAACCAAATTGAGGATGAAGCTTGTCGAGTTCTTCCATCTCTTGATCTCGCACCACTTTAGCAATAATCGAGGCCGCGCTGATCTCTGCAACGCGCATATCACCTTTGACCACAGCTTGAGCATCCATATTGAGTAGAGGTACGCGGTTTCCGTCGATGAGTGCAAAGTCAGGCGCCACCTCCAGCCCTTCTATCGCTCGTTGCATCGCGACCATGGTCGCTTGGAGAATATTGAGCTGATCAATTTCCTCCGGAGAGCAGCGCCCAACAGACCAAGCGAGTGCTTTCTCTTTAATCTCTGGCAGCAATGCAAGCCTCTTCTTCTCAGTCAATTTTTTTGAATCATTAAGACCTTTGATAGGGTTATTCGGATCCAAAATCACGGCCGCAGTCACCACATCACCGACCAACGGGCCACGCCCCACTTCATCAACACCGGCAATCAGGTGATACCCTTGAGGGTATTCGAATGGTGGCAGTTCTTTTTTTTCTTTTGTCATGATGGCTATTTACCTATCAGGTTCAATACAGCTTTGGCTGCTTGTTTATCTGCATCTTTTCGAATCCAGTGATGCATTTCTGTAAACTTCTCAATCATGCACTGCCCTTGTTCACCAAGCAGCTTTTCAACTTCGATCTCTAAGTTTTCAGGCGTGCAGTCTTCTTGCAACAACTCTTTGACCAGTTCTTGATCAGCAAGAATATTGGGTAAAGAAACGTATTTGGTTTTGAGCATTTGGCGAGCAATAAACGCAGTCACAGCATTCACCCGGTAACCCACCACCATTGGTCGCTTAATCAGCATACACTCCAATGCCACTGTACCTGATGCCAGCATTACTGCATCAGAAGCAGTGATCACATTTCGGGCAGTATCATTGACCAATTTGAAATCCAATTCTGGAGCCAGCTCCTGCCAGACTTGTTCAAATTGCTCACGGCGTTTTTGATTGACCAAGGCGACAACAAAGCCTAAATCCGGATGTTTATGATGCAAACGACGACACGTTTCAATAAAAGGGGCAGCCAGCATTTTTAGTTCACTACCACGACTCCCCGGAAGAACAGCGAGCCACTTTTTCTCCTGCTCAAGACCTAGCAGCTCACGGGCCGGCGCTTTTGGAGATTCTAGAGGAATCGCATCAGCTAAGGTATGGCCAATAAATTCGCATGGCACCTGATATTTATCATAAAACGCTTTTTCAAATGGCAGAAAAGCCAGCACCAAGTTAGTAGCCGCTTCAATCTTAAAAATACGTTTTTGACGCCATGCCCAGACGGAAGGACTGACGTAATGCACGGTTTTGATTCCCGCTTTTTTAAGGTCAAGTTCAAGACGCAAGTTGAAGTCTGGAGCATCAATTCCGACAAAGACATCCGGTGGACTTTCGGTGAAATAGCGAACCAACTCAGCTTTGACTTTCAGTAAGCGAGGGAGCCTGCCTAGCACTTCCACAAGCCCCATAACCGCAAGTTCTTCCATATCAAACAGAGATTCACAGCCCTGAGCGATCATTTTCGGGCCACCAATACCCACGAACTTTGCGTCTGGATACTGTTGCTTAACGGCTTTGATAAAACCTTCACCTAAGGTATCGCCAGATAACTCCCCAGCAATGATACCAACGCGAAGTGGCTTTTTGTTATCCATAATCCCTAACCTCAAAAACACAAAAAGACCGCAACCTAAGGCCGCGATCTTTTCAATTTGGATTCAGTAACAGTTAGCGAATAACGCCACGCTCTGAACTTTCTACGAAATCAATAAAGTGCTTAATGGACGGCCACTGTTGTGCCATTTCCAGCAAAACTTCTTTGGCCTCAGCCTGTGTTTTACCTGCTCGGTAGAATTCTTTATAAGCGTTGCGTAATGCGCGCAGTTCACTCTTTTCAAAGCCGTTACGCTGCAAGCCCACCAAATTCAACCCAAATGGTGTCGCATGGTTACCTTGAGCAAGCACATATGGCGGGACATCTTTCACTACCGCTGAACAGCCACCGATATAGCTGAATGCACCCACTTTACAGAAAGGATGAATTGCAGACAATGCCATCACACCGGCATGATCTTCAACTGTCACATGGCCACCTAAGATAGCGTTGTTGCCAACGTGAGTGTGGTTACCAACAATTACATCGTGAGCAATGTGTGCATTAACACACAGTAAATTGTCATCACCAATGACCGTTGTCGCTTTGTCTTGCACGGTACCACGGTGGATCTGCACTGCTTCACGAATCACATTTCGGTCGCCAATAACAACTGTTGTATCTTCACCACCGTATTTCTTATCTTGGTTTTCTTCACCAATCACGGCATGCGGGAAAATACGGTTATCTTTACCAATCGTGGTATGGCCTTTAATAACCACGTGCGACATGATTTCTGTACCTTCACCAATTTCAATTTTGCCTGAAATATAGGTAAAAGGACCGACGGTCACGTTAGCGGCAATTTTCACATCCCCTTCTATCACTGAAGAAGGATGTACCTGAGCTGTTTCATGAATCATATTAAAACTCTCGACGAGCACACTTAAGCTCTGCAGAACACACAACTTCGCCGTCTACTTTCGCAACACCGTTAAACGCAGCAATACCACGACGCTCTTTAATGAATTCTACTTCAATAACCAGCTGATCGCCTGGTGTTACTGGTTTGCGGAACTTCGCACCATCAACACTTGCAAAGTAGTACAACTCATTTTCAGAAGGCGCACCAAACGATTTAAATGCTAGAAGGCCCGTAGCCTGAGCCATTGCTTCCAAGATTAGAACACCTGGAAAAACCGGCAGTTGAGGGAAATGACCTGTAAACTGAGGCTCATTCACTGAAACGTTTTTGATCGCCTTAAGGTATTTTTCTTCTTGAAAGTCGATAACACGATCGATCAACAAGAATGGGTAGCGATGTGGTAACAGTTCCTGGATTTCAGTGATGTTCATCGTTTTGTTTTCAGTAGTCAAAGTCATATTCCTATCTTGAATGCTAAATTAACTGGCAGGCATTATACCCAAGTCATCCCAATATGCTAAGTACACACTGCGATGTTGTTGTATTGAGTCCACATAATCGGTCAGAAAAAAAGACCCGCACATCGCGAGTCTTTTTATTCAGAATCAGATTAAGTGTCTTCGCCCTGATCCAGCTGTTTTTCAAGCGCCTTAAGACGCTTGTTCATCTCATCAATTCGATGAACCCGAGTTGCGGTCTTACGCCACTCTTTATTTGGCTGCAGTGGGATACCGGAAGAGTACATACCCTTTTCTTTAATGCCGCGCATGACCATTCCCATACCGGTAATAGTGACGCCATTGGCAATTTCGATATGGCCATTGATAACAGTTCCGCCACCGATAATGCAGTATTTGCCGATTGTAGTACTGCCTGCGACAATCGTACCACCAGCCATGGCAGAACCATATCCGATGTGTACGTTGTGCGCGATCTGCATTTGGTTGTCAATGATCACATTGTCTTCAATCACAGTATCGTCTAAAGCACCACGGTCTATCGTTGTACAAGACCCAATTTCAACGCGATTGCCAATACGCACCGTACCCAGTTGAGGGATTTTAATCCACTCACCTTTATCATTCGCATACCCAAACCCGTCTGCGCCAATCACTGTGTTCGCTTGGATAAGACAATCAGAACCAATTACAACATCGTGATAGATACTGATATTCGACCACAATTTGGTATTTGCACCAATTTGAGCCTTTTTACCAATAAAACAGCCAGCGCCAATCACAACGTTATCAGCCAGTTGAACACCCGACTCAATCACAGCGTTTGCACCAATGGAAACATTGTTGCCAAGCTGAACATCATCGGCGATAACCGCAGACGGCGCTATCTCATTGGCCGGCAGTGGCGTAGTATCCAAAGCTTGTGTCACTTTAGCAAAAGCGATGTAAGGATCGTCAACCACCAAAACATTACCAGTGCACAACTCACGCTGCGCATCCTTAACCATTACGACGGTCGCCTGACATTCACCAAGGTGCTTAGCGTATTTAGGATTAGATAGGAAAGTAACATGACCTTCCATCGCTCTATCCATAGGGGCTACCATGGTCACGACTGCATCGGCATCACCATGTAGTTTCCCGCCAGTAATTGAAGCCAGTTCGGCTAGTGTAATTGCTGTCATAGCCAATTATTTCAGTGAGTTAATAACTTGTTCAGAAATGTTGTATTCTGGCTTACCGTATTGCATGGTCTGAATATCGACAACGATGTCGTAGCCTTCTTTCTCTGCCACTTTCTTAACAGCTTCCTGAATTACTTTGAACAGTTTCTGTTTTTCTTGTGCTTCGCGACGAGCTGAAGCTTTTTCTAGAGCCTGAGCTTTGATTTTGTATTTGCTGTCAAGTTGAGCAACTTCAACACGCAGCTTTTCAACTTCTTCTTGACCTAACAACTCACCATCACGCTGCAACTTTTCAATTTTTGTTTTAGCTTCAGCTTGAATAGATTTCAGCTCATCGGCTTTATCTTTGAACTCTTGCTGCATTTTTTGCAGTACGACTTCACGTTGAGGAAGTGCTTGGAAAACTTGAGCTGTATTGATATAGCCAATTTTCTGTGCGGCTTCTGCTGCATTAGCAAAGAATGAAGACGACATTACAACAAGGCTAAGACCAGCCGCTTTAATCATTTTGTTCACTGTATATTCCTCTGTATTTAGAAGGTTCTGCCGATAGTGAAAGTGAAGAATTCCTCGTCGTCACCTTCGTAAATTTTGATTGGTTTCGCAATAGAGAAAACCAATGGTCCCATTGGAGACATCCATTGCAGTGCGGCACCATAAGATGCACGGTAATTGGTTGGATCAGAGTAATCTTCGTAGTACTGCGTACCTTGATAGGCTGAGTTATAAGCAAACTCAGTATCCCAGACACTCGCCGCATCCACAAATAAACTGGTGCGAATCTGACTGCGCGCCTCATCCGAAGCAAATGGCGTCGGTACAATAAGCTCCATACTCGCCAGCGCAATCGCGTTACCACCCACAGAATCATCGGTAGCATTCACACAGCCGTTGTTACCACAGCTGCCATTGTTGGTGGTATACACCGCTTTAGGACCCGCAGAGTTAGAGCTGAAGCCACGTAATGAAGTAAAACCACCCGCGTAGTAGTTTTCATAGAATGGGAACAGGTTATCGTTACCGTCTGTTTGACCATAACCGTTACCGTAACCTAAACGACCACGCATCAAGAGAGTAAACTCGTGCTTCTTAGTGATTGGCACGTACTGACGCACGTCATACTGAACTTTGAAGTACTGTGCATCCGAGCTTGGAATAGTTGCTTTCGCAAATGCACGCTGATAGTTACCGGCAGTTGGGAAGAAACCACGGTTCAGGTTGTTGCGCGTCCAAGAGATATTCAAATCAAAATCGTTGGTAATGATATCGCCTTCAGGTTGACCAATACTTTGAGCAAATAATTGCGCCTGATCGTAAGTAGGGACGTTACCAATCTTATTGTGCGTATATCCGATACCAAACTCTAGACTGTTCAGCTCGTTAACTGGGAAACCCCATGTCAAACTGGTTCCGTAACTTTCATTGGTATAGTCAACGATACCCGCTTCAGAAGCTTCAAAAGTGTTGTAGAAAATCTTACCGCCCAAGCTGACACCATCAAGGTTCCAGTATGGGTCACGGTAATCAAGGCTCACATTTTTCTGGTAGTCGTTCATCATTGCGCTGACGCCCACGCGATTACCTGAACCTAAGAAGTTATCTTGCTGTAAACCAACCTGGAAACTCACGCCAGACTCTGTACCGTAGCCGATACCAAAGTTGACGCTGCCTGAGTTCGCTTCTTTAACGTTATAGACGAGATCAACTTGATCTTCGCTACCCGGCACACGAACAGTTTGGACGTCTACTGTTTCAAAGTACCCTAGACGATTAAGGCGGTTCTTACCGGTTTCAATCGATTTTGAGTTAAGCCAGCTGCCTTCCATCTGACGCATTTCACGACGTAAGACTTCGTCTTTAGTAGCGTTGTTACCGACAAAGCGGATATCACGCACATAGATACGCTTACCAGCTTCAACGTTAACCACGAGAGAGACCTGTTGAGTCTCATCATCAAATTCTGGAATAGTACGAACCTGAGGGTACGCGTAACCCGCTTCACCAAGAGCACGTTTCACGTTTTCTTCTAAGCTTGTTACCTGGGAACCGTTATAGACGTCACCGTTTTCAAACGGAACCAGAGCTTCAAACTCCGCTTCTTTGCCAATCAGCTCGCCACGGAACTTCACGTCTTTCACCGTGTAAGGTAAGCCTTCATTCACCGCAAGGGTAATGTAGACACCTTTCTTATCTGGGGAGATCGCTACCTGCGTTGAATCGACTTTAAATTTGAGATAGCCACGGTCTAGGTAATAAGACTTGAGAGCTTCGATATCACCCGCCAATACCTGCTTCTGATACTTATCATCGGACAGGAAGTTCCACCAAGCGACATCTACGTTCAGGTTGAAGCGACTTAGTAGCTCTTCATCGGTAAAGACTTCATTACCAATAAAGTTAATCTGTTGGATTTTTGCCGACACACCCTCAGAGAAAACAAATTTCAGATCCGAGCGGTTACGAGGCAATGGAGTGACAACCGCTTTCACCGTTGCATTGTATTTACCAACACTGTAGTAAAAGTCTTCGAGACCTTTTTCAATGTTCGATAGCGTTGTGCGATCCAGAGCTTCACCTACACGTACACCAGATGCATCTAGGTTCTGTTGTAATTGCTCTTCTTTGATAGCCTTATTGCCAGAAAAGGAGATGTTAGCAATCGTAGGACGCTCTTTGACCTGAACCAATAGCTGGTTACCATCTCGCAGCACTTTGATATCTTCAAAGTTGCCTGACGCGTACAACGCTTTAATGATCTCAGACACGTCTTGGTTGTCGACAGTATCACCGATGCGTACCGGCATTTTTAACAATGCCGCACCCAGTGCGACACGCTGTAAACCGTCAATCTGTATGTCTTCAACAACAAAGTTCTCGGCACCATTTGCAGTTACGCTCGTTGCCAATAGCGTTGCAAATAGAATTTTTTTCATCGCCATATTTGTTTTAGTTATTCCTTACTACAACCTTTGCCCTGTTACAGACGAGCAAAATCATTAAATATCGCCACTGCCATCAGAGAGAAAATAATTGCCCCACCAATGCGGTACCCCATTTCCTGAATTCGTTCAGGAACTGGCCGTCTGATCACTGCTTCAATAGCAAAAAACAGTAAGTGTCCACCATCCAACATAGGTAATGGCACAAGGTTAATGATGCCTAAGTTGACACTAATTAGCGCTAGGAAACCAAGGAAATATACCAACCCATAATCGGCGGTCGTCCCTGCTCCTTTCGCAATTGAAATAGGTCCACTTAGGTTATTTAATCCAACGTCACCAACGATCAGCTTTTTAAGCATGCTGATCGTTAGATCGATAATTTGTCCGGTTTTCTCAATCGCTTTTCCGACTGATTCAAATACACCAAATTGGAGCTCGAAGCGATAATTTTCCGGCCATTCTGCGACTTCAGGAGCGATTCCGGCAAATCCAATCGTTCGCTTATCCGCAAGTTCACGACTATCGGGGGTTAGAATGAGATTTTGTCTCTCACCAGCACGCTCAATTTGCAAGTCAATAGCTTGATTCGGATGCCCTTGAATCAGCTCAACTACTTGCTGCCAATTAGTGATCGGTTGACCGTTAGCAGCGAGCAATGTATCTCCAGCTTGTAAGCCTGCCGCTTCACCAGCTCCTCCTTCAGAAATCGTCACCAGTGTGGTAGAAATTTCCGGAGTGAAAGGCTTAAAACCCAATGCTGACATAGCAGACTCATGTTCTGGGTCAAAGTTCCAATTGGTTAAATCAAAAGTTCTAACTTCTTCAACACCCACACCGTCAGCCGGGGCCACTGTCATCGTTAACTGCTCATCACCAATATGGCCAATCAATCCCATATTGACGGATTCCCAGTCCGGAGTTTGGACGCCAGAGACGGCTTTTAGTTCCATTCCAGATTCTAAACCTGCTTCAGCAGCGATAGAATGAGGTTCTACCTGACCAACCACGGGCTTAACCGCTGGTACACCAATCATGAATACCAGCCAGTAAGCAAATACAGCAAAGAAAAAGTTAAATGCTGGCCCTGCCGCTACTATCGAAGTTCGCTTCCATAAAGGTTGTGTATCAAAAGCGTGCTTTTTCTGCTCTTCAGGCACGTCATCTACACGTCCGTCGAGCATCTTAACGTAGCCACCTAATGGGATGATTGAGATACTGTATTCAGTGCCGTCTTTACCTATTTTGCTCCAGATTGATTTACCAAAACCAATCGAGAACTTCTCGACTTTGACACCACAACGGCGCGCAACCCAGAAATGGCCATATTCATGCACGGCAACTAAAATACCTAACGCAATGATAAATGATGCGAAATTCCACAATATCCCAGTCATAATGCACGCTCTTCAATGATTTCGACGGCCAACGCTCGCGCCATTTTATCCAGCTCTAAGATGCTTTCCAAGCTATCACAAACTGAATGATTATTGTTAGAGCAAACTTGCTCCACCACTCGCTCGTTGACAACAGCAATATCAGTGAATTTGAGCTGGCGTGACAGGAAATGTTCCACGGCCACTTCGTTTGCCGCATTCAGTGCCGTGGTTGCATGCTGCCCTTCATAACAGGCCTCAATGGCCAGTTTCAGACAAGGATAACGTTTAAAGTCGGGCTCTAAGAAAGTCAACTCACCCACAGTGGTGAAGTCCAAAGGCTTTACACCTGCAGACACACGTTCAGGATAAGAAAGTGTTAGTGCAATCGGTGTCGCCATATCGGGCTCACCCATTTGGGCCAGTACTGAACCATCCTTGTATTGAACCATAGAATGGATGACGGATTGAGGATGAATCAAAACTTTGAGCTGCTCTCGGCATGTGTTAAACAGCCATTTAGCTTCAATGTACTCCAAGCCTTTATTCATCATGGTGGCAGAGTCGACCGAAATTTTTGGCCCCATCGACCAGTTTGGATGGGCAATGGCTTGCTCAGGTGTGACAGCTGGCAACGTACTGATATCGCTATAACGGAAAGGACCACCGGAACCAGTCAACAAAATATGTTGGATGCCGTGCTCACTTAAATCACAACCGCCCAGATTGGTCTGAATCGACTCAGGCAAACATTGGAATATCGCATTGTGTTCACTATCGACAGGCATCAGTTCAGCACCGTGGGCTTTCACCGCGTCGATAAAAAGCTGTCCTGACATGACCAAAGCTTCTTTGTTAGCCAGTAAGATGCGCTTGCCTGCTTTGACTGCCGCCATTGTTGGTAACAAACCTGCCGCGCCAACAATCGCCGCCATCACGGTATCAACTTCGTCAAATGAAGAAACATGACACATGGCTTCCTGACCCGCTAACACTTGCGTTGAAATTTTGAGCTCTTGCAACTGTGTTTTCAGTGTCATTGCGGCACTATCGCTGGCCATCACTGCATATTTAGGCTGCCATTTCTGACAAAGTTGACGCATTTTATCGACATTATTACCCGCAACCAGGGCCACAATCGAGAAGTGCTGAGGATTCTGTTCAATAACTTTAAACGTGCTGTCACCTATCGAACCGGTTGCACCTAAAATTGTCAGCTTACGCATAGCTAGAAACCAATGAGAGTATAACGGCAGGCTCTAGCCTGCCTTATAAATTAGAATATGAAGTATAGAAGAGCAAAGACCGGAAACGCAGCTGTCAGGCTGTCAATTCGGTCCAGTACACCGCCGTGGCCTGGAATGATGTTGCTGCTATCTTTGATACCAGACACACGCTTGAACATGCTTTCAACTAAATCTCCCAGAACAGATATCACTACGGTTATTAGCGTAATCATCACCATTGCCACGGGGCTGCTGAACTCAATTTCAAACCAATTCGCCGTTGCCCAACCAACAGCAATCGCAGTAACAATGCCACCAATCAAACCTTCAATTGTTTTATTCGGGCTGACATGAGGGGCCATTTTTCGCTTACCAAAGCTCTTTCCGGCAAAGTAGGCACCGCTGTCTGCTGCCCAGACAATAAAGCATACAAACAGAACAAGTTTAGCCCCGTGATAGGTATCTTGATTGATGCCTTCCGCTCTAAGCAATAAGACACTCCAGAAAAAGGGGAGCAAGGTCAAAATACCAAACAGGTGACGAAGCACATTGGAGTGCTGCCAGAATTTGGCTGAGTTAGGGTAAGTGATGGCTAAACTGCTGGAAGCCAACCACCAGACACCACCCGCCAGCAGTACTGCTAAGTGGCCTTCAGTCACCGCATTTAAGCTCAAAGCATCAAAAGGTAGCAGGGTCAGTGTCGCAACACTGACTAAAAGACCAGGGATTAATGCGGTAAGACGTGTTTTATAATCAACAAACTGAGTCCATTCCCAATACCCAATCACTGTCACGGCTGCAATCGCGAGCATGAACAAGGGGAGCGATAACTCAAAAATGCCGAGTATCACCAATGGAGCAAGGATAAGCGCGGTTATAATTCTTTGTTTCAAACTTGATTCCTTTAATCGCTTTCCATCAATGCCTTGATTTGTTCACCGGTACAACCAAATCGTCTCTCTCGATTAACAAACCAAGTCACTGCTTCAATCAAGCTGTTTTCATCGAACTCTGGCCAATAAATTGGCGTAAAATACATCTCAGCGTAAGCCATTTGCCACAGCATAAAGTTACTGATTCGGCATTCACCACTGGTTCGAATCAGCAAATCAACTTCAGGTAAATCTGACATCGTCAGGTGTTGTGTGATTAGCGCTTCATCAATCTCATCAGCACTGAGCTCACCTTTTGATACCTTTTGTGCGATGACTTTAGTTGCTTCAACAATATCCCACTTGCCACCGTAGTTGGCCGCAATATTGATGACCATCCCGCTGTTATCCGCCGTTAATGCTTCAGCCTGGGCAATTTTCTTTTGCAAACGCTCATTGAATCGACTTGTGTCACCAATCACACGCAAACGTAGGTTGTTTTTGTGCAGCTTTTTTACTTCTGTCGACAAAACAGTAATAAATAGCTCCATCAAGACGCCCACTTCTTCTTCTGGACGACGCCAATTTTCACTACTGAAAGCGAATAAAGTAATAGCTTTAATGCCTAGCTTGGCAGAGGTAGAGATCGCCTTTCTGACGGCTGCAACACCATTTTTATGGCCAAATACACGCGGTTTGCCTTGTGCTTTCGCCCAGCGGCCATTGCCGTCCATGATGATTGCAATATGTTTAGGAAGTGATTCTGGTGAGAGTTGAGAGTTTTGCATACAAGGATTTATGATTACCAGCAGGGGACAAAGAGTAGCATAAAAAAACGCTGTGCTGCGAGCACAGCGTTCTCTGTATCCAGAGTCTAGATGGAATTAAACTTCCATCAACTCTTTTTCTTTTGCCGCTAATACTTCATCGACTTGCTTAACAGCAGCGTCAGTGATTTTCTGGATCTCGTCCTGACCTTTACGATCTTCATCTTCAGAGATTTCTTTGTCTTTCAGTAGCGCTTTTAGTTCACCGTTCGCATCACGACGAATATTACGGATAGCCACACGACCACCTTCAGCTTCGCCACGAACGATTTTCACGAGATCTTTACGACGCTCTTCCGTTAACGGTGGAAGTGGAACGCGGATGATAGTACCTGCAGACATAGGGTTTAGGCCTAGGTCAGACATCATGATCGCTTTCTCAACTTTTGGCGTTAGCTCTTTATCGAATACTGTGATTGCTAGTGTACGAGCATCTTCTGCTACTACGTTCGCGACCTGGTTTAGAGGAGTAGGCGCACCGTAGTACTCTACTGAAATACCAGAAAGTAGGCTTGGATGAGCACGACCTGTACGTACTTTAGAAAGGTTGTTCTTTAGCGCTTCTACGCTTTTTTCCATGCGCTCTTGAGCGTCTTGTTTGATTTCGTTAATCACAATATCACCTTAATGTGTAATTCTTTTCAGAAGAAAGCCTAATCAGGATTCTTCAAAAGGCAATGCCGCAGCATGAATTAGCCACGCTGCGGTTGAATGAATTATTCAGCAGTACTAATCAGAGTGCCTTCTGCTTCACCCATTACCACGCGACGTAGTGCGCCTGGTTTGTTCATATTGAATACGCGGATTGGCATTTTATGGTCACGAGCCAGTGTAAATGCTGCTAAATCCATCACTTTTAGTTCTTTATCAAGAACTTCTGCGTAGCTCAGGTTATCATACAGCTCTGCGTCAGGGTTGGCTACTGGGTCAGCCGTAAATACACCGTCAACTTTTGTCGCTTTTAGAACTACGTCAGCTTCGATTTCAATTCCGCGTAGACATGCAGCAGAATCTGTTGTAAAGAATGGGTTACCAGTACCTGCTGAGAAGATAACAACACGACCTTGGCGCAACTCGCGGATTGCATCTGCCCAGTTGTAATCGTCACATACACCTTTTAGTGGGATTGCAGACATAACACGAGCATTGACGTATGCACGGTGCAAAGCGTCACGCATCGCTAAACCGTTCATTACTGTTGCTAACATACCCATGTGGTCACCAACAACACGGTTCATACCCGCTTCAGCAAGACCTGCACCACGGAACAAGTTACCACCACCGATAACCACACCGACCTGAACACCCAGTTCAACCAGTTCTTTTACTTCTTGAGCCATACGATCCAAGATCGCAGGATCAATACCAAAACCTTCTTCGCCTTGAAGTGCTTCACCACTCAGTTTTAACAGAATACGTTGATACGCTGGTTTAGGGTTCGTAGTCATGGAGTTTACCTTCCAAAAGAGAGTTGTTGTTGATTAACAGTCATGGATGGACAAGAGATGCATTTTCTATTCTGAAAAACGCTGAGTTCTTGCCCATTCATCACGGTTAATCGTTTAGACGCCAGTCGTAAAAAGACCGCAGCCTTGGCTACGGTCTAAACTTTATGCGCTTCTCTAAGGTTTAACCTTTTTGAGCAGCTGCTACTTCGTCAGCGAAGCTCATTTCTTCGCCTTTATCGATACCTTCACCTACTTCTAGGCGAACGAATGTAGCTACTGAAGCACCGCGCTCTTTCAGGATTTCGCCTACAGACTTCTTAGGTTCCATAACGAAAGCTTGACCAGTCAGAGAGATTTCGCCTGTGAATTTCTTCATGCGGCCAACAACCATTTTCTCTGCGATTTCAGCTGGTTTACCTTCGTTCATAGCGATTTCTACTTGAACAGCTTTCTCTTTTTCTACTACATCAGCAGGTACGTCTTCTGGGTTTACGTACTCTGGACGAGAAGCAGCTACGTGCATTGCAACGTGCTTAAGAGTTTCAGCGTCGCCTTCACCAGCAACAACTACACCGATTTTCTCACCGTGACGGTAAGAAGCGATTGCAGCACCTTCAACGTACTGAACGCGACGGATGTTGATGTTTTCGCCGATCTTAGCAACAAGAGCAACACGCTCTTCTTCGAATTTAGCTACTAGCTCTTCAACAGAAGCTTTAGATGCTAGAGCGTCTGCTGCAACTTTCTCTGCGAATGCAGTGAAGTTAGCATCTTTAGCAACGAAGTCAGTTTGGCAGTTAACTTCAAGAAGAACTGATACACCGTTGTCTTCTTTGATGATGATTGCACCTTCAGCCGCAACGTTACCTGCTTTCTTAGCAGCTTTCGCAGCACCTGATTTACGCATGTTTTCGATTGCTAGTTCAACGTCGCCGTTAGTTTCAACTAGCGCTTTCTTACATTCCATCATGCCTGCGCCAGTACGGTCGCGCAGTTCTTTAACTAGAGCAGCAGTAACAGCCATTCTCTATTCCTCAGTTTAAATCTGGATTTGGTAAAAAACAGGGGCCTACATTTTCGGCCCCTGCTGATAACTATAACTTAGTTTATGCGACAACTAGATTTCACATAGACCAAGTGTGACGCGGAGCCGCTATTATTCAGCTTCTACGAAACCGTCTTTTTCAGCAGCTGCAGCAACATCTTTGTTACGACCTTCAGTTACTGCAGAAGCAGCAGCGTTTAGGTATAGCTGTACCGCACGGATTGCGTCATCGTTACCAGGGATAACGAAGTCAACGCCATCTGGGTTAGAGTTAGTATCAACTACAGCGTAAACTGGGATACCTAGGTTGTTTGCTTCTTTAACTGCGATGTGCTCGTGATCAGCGTCGATTACGAATAGAGCGTCTGGTAGGCCGCCCATATCTTTGATACCACCAAGAGATTTCTCTAGCTTCTCCATTTCGCGAGTACGCATTAGAGCTTCTTTCTTAGTTAGCTTGTCAAAAGTACCGTCTTGAGACTGTGCTTCTAGGTCTTTTAGACGCTTGATAGACTGACGAACAGTTTTGTAGTTTGTTAGCATACCGCCTAACCAGCGGTTGTTAACGTAGAACTGGTTGCTTGCAACAGCAGCTTCTTTAACAGCTTCAGATGCAGCGCGCTTAGTACCTACAAATAGAACTTTACCTTTCTTTTCGCCAACTTTAGCTAGCTCAGCTAGAGCGTCGTTGAACATTGGTACAGTTTTTTCTAGGTTGATGATATGAACTTTGTTACGAGCGCCAAAGATGAATGGCTTCATTTTTGGGTTCCAGTAACGAGTCTGGTGACCGAAGTGAACACCAGCTTTAAGCATATCGCGCATTGATACAGTTGCCATTTTAAAATCCTCTATGGGGTTAGGCCTCCACATCCCCCATAACTCCGACTAGGCTTCTGCCCAGCACCCCGGAATATGTGACGGAATGTGTGTGATTTAAAGATATAAGTTAATTGGAAGTCGTCAGCTTCGCCACGAGGTTTCACCAAGCAGAGAGAACAGACCACATTTCCGGCGCGCTTTATACCATATTTTTGCCCTTCATGGCTAGTAAAAAACGATTATTCATTGCACAGACTGGCTCTCTCAGTGCCTACTTGCGTATAGAGCTACATGAAGAATCATTCTCATTATGTGCGGTTCCTGCTAGAATGCGCCCATTCGCACCATAGAGTGCCACTGAATGAAATAGAGAAAGCCGATGTCAATCAAGATCAAAACCGCTGAAGAAATCGAGCGCATGCGAATCGCAGGCGCACTGGCCGCTGAAATCCTAGAAATGATCGAACCTCACATCAAAGAAGGGGTAACGACAGATGAATTGAACCAGATTTGTCACGACTACGGGATCGAAAAAGGCGCTTACTCTGCCCCTCTTGATTACCACGGGTTCCCTAAATCCATTTGTACTTCAATCAACCACATTGTGTGTCACGGTATCCCAGCGTCAGAAGACGAAGTGGGCAGCAACGGTCAGCCAAAACCTGCCGTTTTGAAAAACGGAGACATCATCAACGTTGATATTACTGTCATTGTTCCTAATGATGAAAATGCCGACCTCAGTGTGCGCCCGCAGGGTTATCATGGCGACACATCTAAGATGTTCTTCGTCGGTGATGTGTCTCCGGCTGATAAGCGCCTCTGTATGGTCACGCAAGAAGCACTGTATGTGGGAATGCGTAAGGTAAAACCGGGGGCAACTGTTGGTGACATCGGTACTGCGATTGAAAAATACATTAAAGAAAACAACAAAAAGAACCCACGTAATAAATTCTCTATTGTAAAAGACTTCTGTGGCCATGGCATCGGTAATGAGTTCCATGAAGAGCCACAGATTGTTCATTACAAGAACAACGATCGCCGTGTTCTTAAAGAAGGCATGTGCTTTACTATCGAACCCATGATTAACGCGGGCAAGTTTGGCGTCACAGTAGACGCTGAAGATGACTGGACTGTCTATACCGGTGACGGCAAGAAGTCAGCACAATACGAACACACATTGCTGGTAACCAAGACGGGCTGTGAGGTAATGACTTTACGCAGCGACGACACCATCCCTCGTCTAATGAACAACGTCTAATCTGATTTATTGACTTAATATCCCCGTTTCACGGGGATATTTTTTTATCAGCGCCATTTTGATAGATTGGTATCTAATGGATATTTAGCACGGACTAGCGGTATGCCCTTTCAGTCTCCTCTGACATTTGAAGATGATCAGATCTCAGTCAATGAACTCAAATCTCAACTGGAGCAATTTGCTCTCTATCAGAAGCAGGAATTTCTCGAACATCACCCTGTGACCGACCTCGTTTTAGGTCGTTCTGATTATGTTGATTTACTTCTCAACCGCCTGTGGCAACACTTTGGCTTTTCCGACCTGCCGAATATCAGCTTAGTTGCGGTCGGTGGTTATGGACGGGGTGAACTTCACCCACTGTCAGATATCGATATTTTGATCGTTTCTCGCCATAGCTTGCCCGATAACTTGGCGAGCAAAGTCAGTGAGTTCATTACCTTACTCTGGGATCTTAGACTCGAAATAGGTCATGCAGTACGGACGGTTGAAGAGTGTGCGGCTATAGGCCGCGACGATCTCACTGTTGCCACCAACTTGCAGGAAGCCAGATTACTGTGCGGCTGTGAAGAGACTTTCCAGAAGTTAAAACTGGAAATTCATTCCGAATCGTTTTGGCCAAGTGAAACCTTTTACAAAGCGAAAATTCAAGAGCAGCGAAGTCGTCACGCTAGATATCATGACACCACATACAATCTTGAACCTGATATCAAATCGACACCAGGGGGTCTGCGAGATATCCATACCTTGAGCTGGGTCGCCAGACGCCATTTTGGTGCGACGTCTTTGCTCGAAATGAGCAAATATGGCTTTCTAACCGACGCTGAATATCGTGAACTAGTTGAGTGCCAAGATTATCTCTGGAGAGTGCGCTTTGCACTGCACTTACATCTGAAAAGGTACGACAATCGCCTTGCCTTTGCCCATCAGGCTCAAGTCGCAGATTGTCTAGGCTTCGAAGGCGAAGGGAATCGCGGCGTTGAAATGATGATGAAGGAGTTCTACCGTACGCTGAGACGTGTCGCTGAACTCAACAAAATGCTGCTTAAACTGTTTGACCAAGCCATTTTAAACAATGGGGTGGAGTGTCAACCTGAGATCCTCAGTGAAGATTTTCAGCGTCGGGGTCACCTAATAGAAGCTCGCAAGCCAGCTTTATTTCAGGCCCGTCCAGAAACCATTCTCGATATGTTCCTTCATATCGCTAACGACTCAAGCATTGAAGGGGTTGCACCACCGACGCTACGTCAACTTCGAACCGCTCGTCGCCGACTGAACAAGTTCCTTCATACCATTCCTGAGGCACGAGAAAAATTTATTGAGCTTTGTCGCCACCCGAACGCTCTGCACAAGGCTTTCAGTTTGATGCACAAGCTTGGTGTCCTCGCCGCTTACTTACCACAATGGAGCCAGATTGTGGGTCAGATGCAGTTTGATCTGTTCCATGTGTACACCGTCGACGAGCACAGCGTTAGGTTACTCAAACACATCAACACCTTCGGTAACTCACAGAATTACGACAAGCACCCTATCTGCTGCGAAGTGTACCCACGTATTCAAAAGAAAGAGTTGTTGATCATTGCGGCTATTTTCCACGACATCGGTAAAGGGCGCGGCGGTGACCACTCAGTGATTGGTGAAGGGGAAGCTTACAGCTTTTGTATCGAGCACGGTCTCTCAAAACCTGAAGCCAAATTGGTCGCATGGCTAGTCAGACATCACCTGCTTATGTCAGTCACTGCACAACGCCGTGATATTTATGATCCAGAGGTGATCACTGAATTTGCCAAACAGGTACGTGACGAAGAATACCTTGAGTATCTGGTGTGCTTAACCGTGGCCGATATCTGCGCGACTAACCCCGAACTATGGAACAGCTGGAAACGGACCCTATTGGCGGAGCTCTTCTACTCCACGCAAAGAGCATTACGCCGCGGGCTGGAGAACCCTGTCGATGTGAGAGAGCGAATCCGCCACAACCAGCAGCTCGCCTCTGCCCTATTACGCAAAGAAGGATTTAGTGCACGAGAAATTGAAGTGCTATGGCAGCGTTTCAAAGCGGATTATTTTCTCCGCCACACTCACAAGCAGATCGCTTGGCACTGTATGCACTTGCTCCGCCATGAAGATCATGCAAAACCACTAATCTTAATCTCGAAGAAAGCGACCCGAGGGGGTACGGAAGTGTTTGTCTATAGCCGTGACCAACACGCCTTATTCGCAACAGTGGTGGCCGAGCTGGATAGGCGTAATTTTAACGTTCACGATGCTCAGGTTATGACCAGTAAAGATGGTTATGTACTCGATACTTTTATGGTCTTGGATCAACACGGTCAGGCGGTTGATGAAAGCCGTCACAAGGCCGTGATTAAACACCTAGCCCACGTATTGAAAGATGGCAGGCCAACAAAAATCAAAACCCGTCGTGTACCACGCAATCTTCAGCACTTTAAAGTTAAAACACGGGTCGATTTCCTACCAACAAAGAGCAAAAAGCGTACTTTAATGGAGTTTGTTGCCTTAGACACACCAGGGTTACTGGCAACCGTCGGGGCGACTTTTGCGGATTTAGACCTTCACCTTCATGCAGCAAAAATCACCACCATTGGTGAGCGAGCAGAAGATTTGTTCATCATCACCAGTGAGCTAGGTGGCAAGTTAACTGAAGAGCAAGAAGCACAACTTAGAGAAAGTCTGACCGCTAATGTGGCCGAGCTGGCACCGTAAGCGATCTTGTCCACAAGTTGTAAAGGTGTACTAAAAATCAGCTATCTACAACGTGATTAGGCTGCTACATTATTGATGTTAACAATATTTGTACACCCTGCTCATAAGCGCGCAGGGTGATTTTGAATCAACACAAAGAGGTAGCCTATGTTCCCACACCTCACTGGTTTAGGTATTCACGATCCTAAACAGATTGAGCGCTATTCACTACGCCAAGAAGCGCACAAGGATGTGTTAAAGATCTATTTCCACAAGCAGAAAGGCGAGTTATTCGCTAAAAGCGTAAAGTTCAAATATCCCCGTCAGGTTAAAAACGTTCTTGTGGACAGCGGAAGCCATAAGTACAAAGAAGTGACCGAAATTAATCGCAATCTGACTCTAGTGATCGATGAGCTGAACAAACTCACCAAGCCAGAGAAACTCGCTGAAGTGGATGTGAAGCAAAAGATTCTGTCCGATCTTCGTCACTTAGAGAAAGTGGTTTCAAGTAAGATCACAGAGATCGAAGCCGATCTAGAAAAACTTAAATAAAGACTTAGCGAAATCGCTTCGAGAATTAAAACTATTTGGAGGGCTGATGTGAGAGCATCAGCCCTTTTCTTTTAGGTTTTGGAGAACTTAGACGCCTATCCTCTCACCGTATCAAACTAGACGAGCCAGCCTGCGTATTTGCCCACAAAGTAAAGCGCCACACCTGCCATGATACCCGCGACGATATCATCCAGCATAATACCTAAACCACCGTGGACACGCTTATCTAGCCAGCCAATCGGCCATGGCTTGACCATATCAAAGAAACGAAACAGCACGAATCCGGTCAGTACCCATTTCCAGTCCGTTGCTGAAAGTTGAAACAATGGCACCACCAGCATGGTTATCCAGAAACCGGCAAATTCATCCCATACAATAGAACCATGATCGTGTACTCCCATATCATCGGAGGTAACCTGGCATATTTTGATTCCAATTAAGCAAGAAGCGACTACAACCACGATGTATACAGGTAAAGGCAACTGGACCAAAAGGAAATAGAAAGGGACTGCAGCCAATGTGCCCATCGTTCCAGGAACAACAGGAGAAAGGCCACTGCCAAAACCAGTAGCGAGTAAGTGCCAAGGGTTTTTCAATGAGATAAGTGAAAGTGGATTTGTCATTATACTACTTAGAATTATTTAAAGTGATCATAGCCTTGCAGCATCCAATCTAACGCTTGCCCTTGCTGGTGCAACTCAAACGTTCCTTGTGGTCGTATTTGACCAATGCAGGTAATCTTAGCGCCACAATGCGCAAGAGCACTCTCGATGGAGCCTTTATTATGCTCAGGTACCGTAAAGCACAGTTCGTACTCTTCCCCGCTGGATAACGCATATTGTTGAGCTTTAGACAAAGTGCCCGTAAATTGGATAAGTGCATTAGAGACAGGTAACAGCGAGACGTCAAGGCTTGCCCCAACAGAAGAACGTTTCAGAATGTGTTGCAGATCTGAAATCAAACCATCTGAAATATCGATAGCTGAGCTGGCGAGATTAAGGAGTGCTTGACCAACTAAAACGCGAGGCGTCGAGAGGTAGTGGCGTTGTTCCAACTCCTGAGCAAAAGGTTGAGACTTAAGCTCCGGGTTGAGAATGACATCCAGACCAGCTTTGCTGTCTCCTAAATCACCCGTAACATAAACCCAATCGCCCACTTGAGCCCCATCACGACGCAGTGCTTTATCTGGGTCAACCAATCCTTGTACAGTGAGCGTTAGACTTAACGGGCCTTTAGTGGTATCACCACCAATCAACTGCACCCCATAATAATTCGCAAGCTCAAAAAATGCATTGCAGAAAGGCGCTAACCACGTCTCATCGGGCTCAGGCATCGTCAAGGCAAATGACACCCATGCTGGTGTCGCACCCATAGCAGCGAGATCACTGATGTTGGATGCTAATGCTTTATGTGCAACCCAAGCAGGGTTCGCATTTTCAAGAAAATGAGTCCCTGACACCAGCGTATCTGTGCTGATCGCGACAGATAGCCCCTCAGGTACTTTGACTAAGGCGCAATCATCACCAGCCGCCAGCAGGACATCTTTACGTGACGCCTGTCGGCCGACGAAATACTTTTCGATTAAATTAAATTCACCAGACATAGTACTCAATGTAACGTTAGGCATAAAAAAGGCCAGCATTTGCTGACCTTTTTCTATCAATTCGGCTTATTTTTTGCGAACGTGTGGTGCGGCTTTATCTAGCACACCGTTGACAAACTTGTGGCTCTCTTCAGCAGCGAACACTTTAGCCAGTTCGATTGCTTCATTGATTACCACTTTGTAAGGCACATCTTCACGACGCGTCATTTCATACATAGCAAGACGAAGCAAAGCCAGCTCCATCATGTCCAAATCTTGCATTGGGCGAGCAGTGTAAGGACGAATCTTGCTGTCTAGCTCTGTGTGACTTAGCACAACACCTGTTAGCAGGTCACGGAAGTATGCAACGTCAGTATCTGGTGCAACAAGCGCTGGCTCAGCAGCATGATGCTCTTCTTCATCATACTTACCACCAGATAAGAACTGCTCTTCAATAGTGGCAACATTTTCTTTAGTAATTTGCCATGAGTAGATCGCTTGTAGAGCGAATCGACGTGCATTACGACGTGCGGCTGGTTTCACACTGGCCCCCATTAGGAATCGATTTCAGATAGAACGTTAATCATTTCAAGTGCGCTTAGTGCAGCCTCTGCACCTTTATTACCAGCCTTGGTTCCTGCGCGCTCGATAGCTTGGTCAATTGTATCAACGGTCAGTACACCAAACGCCACTGGAAGACTGTACTCCAGAGACACCTGTGCAAGGCCTTTGTTACATTCACTACAAACATAGTCAAAGTGAGGTGTGCCGCCACGAATAACAGTACCTAGTGATACGATCGCATCAAACTTGCCTGTTTTTGCTACGCGCTGAGCTACCAATGGAAGTTCAACCGCACCCGGACAACGAACAACGGTGATGTTATCTTCGCTGATTTGTCCATGACGCTTTAAAGTATCGATTGCACCAGACAATAGACTTTCGTTAATAAAACTGTTGAAACGAGAAATAACGATAGCAATTTTTGCGTTTGGCGCTGGGAAGCCACCCTCGATCACTTTCATAAGCCTTCCTTTAACTATGTTCATCAAGTGAGAATCGCCGGATTCTAGCACAAATCTGTGAGCAATATCTAATGGAAATTTAGCATTACTCAATTAGCAGAACGGCGTTAAAAACAAAGAAGGCAATTGGTTCATCACCCTTTGCCTTCTTATACAATCTAGTCGTTTTCTATCTGCTTATTCGCAAACATATTCAACCACATTAAGACCGAACCCACCCAAGGCGTGGTATTTCTTATTGGTTGAAGAAAGTAGACGCATGTCATGCACACCCAAATCCGCCAAAATCTGCGAACCGACACCAACACGTCGTGATGTTCCTTGCTTCTTCGCCAAGGTTGGCGCTTCGCCTTTATCTTGGGCTTCAAACATTTTCACGCGGTGGATAAGCAAGTCAGTTGACTCTTCATTACCAAGAATCACCAAGACTCCACCTTCTTCACCAATGCGCTTCATTGCTTTATCTAGCGTCCAGCTTCTTTCAGCATTGCGATCACTACGCAGTAGGTCAGTAAACGTATCCTGAAGGTGAACTCGAACCAATGGCGCGTTCTCTTGCACGTTACCTTTACATAGCGCGTAGTGAACCTGATTGTCGATAGTATCGCGGAAGGTCACCAGTTCAAACTCACCGTATTCTGTCGGCAATTTGCACTCTGCAACACGCTCGATAGTCGTTTCGGTGTTGTTGCGGTATTCGATCAAATCAGCAATCGTACCTAACTTGATACCATGTTTCTCAGCGAAGATTTCTAGATCTGGGCGTCGAGCCATTGTGCCGTCGTCATTGAGAATTTCAACAATAACACCAGAAGGTTCAAAACCAGCCAAACGCGCCAAGTCACAACCTGCTTCAGTGTGGCCAGCACGAGTCAGGACACCACCATCTTGTGCGGCAAGCGGGAAGATATGTCCTGGTTGAACCAAGTCAGCCGCTTTGGCGTCTTTTGCAACAGCAGCTTGCACGGTGCGCGCACGATCTGCTGCTGAAATACCTGTTGTCACGCCTTCCGCCGCTTCAATAGAAACAGTGAAGTTAGTCGTGTACTGCGCGTTGTTGTCCTGAACCATAGGTGGCAAGCCTAAACGCTCACAACGCTCTTTAGTCATCGTCAAGCAGATCAGGCCACGGCCGTGAGTTGCCATGAAGTTGATCGCTTCTGGAGTGACATGTTCGGCCGCCATGATCAGATCGCCTTCATTTTCACGATCTTCGTCATCCATCAGGATGACCATTTTACCTAAGCGAATGTCTTCGATGATTTCTTGAGGCGTACTAATTGGCATTTCTCTGTTCCTGTTATCTGGGCACTTGGCGACTTTATTCTGTGTCAACGCCCAGCGTTCTAGGCTGGGCGTCCGTTAATTTATGCAAAACCGTTTTGCTGGAGAAACTCCATGGTCAAACGCGATTCTGGCTGCTCTTTTTGGCTGGTCAGTAAACGTTCCATGTAGCGTGCTAACACGTCCACTTCCAAATTCACTTTTCGTCCAACATGGAAATCTGCGATGGTCGTCTCTTCGCCAGTGTGTGGCACTATCGTAAGTTTGAAGGCATTTTTGCGCAGAGCATTCACCGTCAGGCTGATACCATCCACAGTAACAGAGCCTTTCTCAGCAACATATTTAGATAGTTCTTCAGGCATGGAAACCCAAAACTCAATCGCTCTCCCCACCTGATTACGTTCAGTAATTTCACCAACACCATCCACATGACCAGAAACAATATGACCACCAAAACGTGTGGTTGGCAGCATGGCTTTTTCGAGATTGACCTTGCCACCCACTTGGTAATCCGTGAACCCAGTTTTGTTCAATGTTTCTAACGACAAATCGGCGCTATAGCTGGTTGAATTGAAATCCACAACCGTCAAACACACGCCATTCGTTGCTATGCTATCGCCGAGTTTGACGTCTGACATATCCAGCTTACCCACTTCAACGGTGACACTAATATCTTCACCTTTCGGAGTAATTGCTGTTAGCGTACCAACAGCTTCAATAATTCCTGTAAACATATTTACGCTTCTTTGTTCTTAAGTCGGGCTACAAGGCGAATGTCTTGGCCAACTCGTCTGATATCTTGAATATCGAGTTCAATGACCTCTGCCATCGATTCTAGGCCTAGCGCCCCTAATAAGCCTCGGCCGTCACTGCCCATAATTTTAGGCGCTAGATACAATACTAACTCATCTACCAAGCCTTCTTTAATCAGACTGCTTGCCAGAGTGGCGCCCGCTTCAACCCAGAGATGATTAATATTGTGATGAGAGACTAAATTTGCAAATGTTGATTTCAAATCGATTTGCTCTGAGTCATTAAGTAAGGGAGCTACATCACCTTGTGCAGAGACAACAATACGCTCGCCGTCAGTCGAATAGAATTTGAGTTCAGAAGATAACTGCTGCTGACGATCCAACACCACTCTGACAGGTTGGCGCACTTCACTTTCAGGCAGTTTAGCCTGCACAGACTCAGGTAGCTCAGACCAACGGACATTCAGCGATGCATTGTCCTCAATCACCGTTTTGCTTGTCGATAAGATAGCGCCGGCTTGAGCACGATAGTTTTGTACATCTTGCCTTGCCTGAGGAGACGTGATCCACTGGCTTTGACCATTACTCAACGCGGTTTGCCCATCGAGGCTTGCGGCCATTTTCAACTGCACAAATGGCATTCCGGTTTTCATACGTTTGATGAAAGCAGAGTTCAGAGCCACCGCATCGCTTTCTAGCAATCCAACCTGAACTTCAATACCCGCATCTCGCAGCATTTTAATGCCACGCCCTGCCACCTGAGGGTTTGGGTCTTCCATGGCACAAATCACTTTCGCCACTTTAGCTTTGATCAAACCTTCAGCGCATGGAGGGGTGCGGCCGTAATGAGAACAAGGCTCAAGGGTGACATAAGCGGTCGCCCCCACAGACTTATCGCCTGCCATTCTTAATGCATGTACTTCCGCATGGGGTTCGCCAGCGCGGTAGTGAAAGCCTTCACCAACGATATCGTCATCAAAGGTAATAACACAACCAACATTCGGGTTTGGTGCCGTGGTGTAGATGCCGCCTTTAGCCAACTCAATCGCACGTGACATCATTTGATAATCTTGAGGGGTGAATTCAGACATGTTTACGTTAATCTTCTAATCGGGCAATTTCTTCGCCAAACTCACGAATATCTTCAAAGCTACGGTAAACGGATGCAAAGCGAATGTAAGCGACTTTATCCAGTTCTTTAAGCTGATCCATAACCAAATTACCGATCATTTCACTAGGCACTTCACGCTCTCCGGTCGCTCGTAGCTGAGACTTGATCATGCTGATCGCCAGCTCAACAGAGTCCGCACTCACTGGGCGTTTTTCCAACGCTCGCTGCAAACCACCGACCATTTTATCTTCATTGAATGGTTCGCGATTTCCATTTGATTTAATCACGCGAGGCATCACAAGTTCAGCAGTTTCGAATGTGGTAAAGCGTTCGCTACAAGCTAGACACTGCCTGCGACGGCGAACCTGATGACCGTCGGCCACCAGACGAGAATCGATCACTTTCGTATCATTCTCAGAGCAAAAAGGACAATGCATATCACCTCCATAATATACTCAAACAACCTCTGCGCTTAGCGCACATTGATAGAATCAATAAAGGGACTTTGTTCAATGCAAACCTCAACGAGAATCCCTTTTAGGATAAGTTGTTAACGCGCAAACGAAGTCACTTGAGTATATCGCAGTTAGTGTAGCGGATTTGGTAAAGTGAAGAAAAGCAAAAGGGGCAAAATCGCCCCTTTTTCATATCGGAATACTGAGTTTTGTTAACTACGCGGTAGGTAGTTAGCCTTTCCTACCCATTTATAGCTGGTAAGCTCTTCTAACCCCATTGGCCCACGAGCATGCAGCTTCTGTGTCGACACCGCAACCTCAGCACCTAAGCCAAACTGCGCGCCATCGGTAAATCGAGTAGAAGCGTTAACATACACAGCAGCAGAACCCACTGAGTTGATGAACAACTCCGAGTTTTCCAAGCTGTTCGTCATAATTGCATCAGAGTGGCTGGCATTATGGACTCGCATATGATCGATAGCTTGTTTGACATCCTTAACCACTTTGACACCAAGAGTGAAGCTGAGCCATTCCGTATCAAAGTCCCCTTCGCCACTATCACGTATCTGTTTAGCAGTCGCCATCAAAGCCTTTGCTTGAGGCTCAGCAACAAATGTGACTTTATCTTCCATGCGAGCTTTCAACATTGGCAGAAACTCGGCTGCGATAGCTTCGTGAACCAATAAAGTATCCAGTGCATTACAAGCCGAAGGACGCTGCACTTTCGCGTTTTCAACGACTTCTAGAGATTTCGGGAGATCAGCACTCTCATCGATGAATACATGGCTGATACCAAAGCCGCCGATAATGACAGGGATCGTACTGTTCTCTTTGCACATTTTGTGAAGACCAGCACCACCACGCGGAATGATCATGTCAACGTAATCATCCAGCTTAAGCAGCTGAGAAACCAACTCTCGATCCGGTTTTTCAATATACTGAACCGATGCTGCAGGCAGATCGGCTTTAGCAAGCGCAGACTGAATAACTTTGACCAGCTCCATATTGGAGAAAAACGTCTCTTTACCACCGCGAAGAATGCTTGCGTTACCCGTTTTTAAACACAGGGCAGCAATATCAATAGTCACGTTCGGGCGCGCTTCGTAGATGACGCCAACAACCCCTAATGGCACTCGACGGCGAGATAAAGACATGCCGTTTTCTAGGACTTTGCTATCAATTTCGCTACCGACGGGATCATTAAGGCTAATCACGTTACGTACGTCATTGGCAATTCCCGACAAACGAGCTTCGTTAAGCAGCAGGCGATCAAGTAACGCTTCTGTCAGGCCAGCTTCACGGCCCAGTTCAATATCTTTGGCATTTGCAGCCAAAATCGTGTCTGCGTTGGCTTCAAGTTCATCTGCAATGATCGCTAGTGCTTGGTTTTTTTGCGCCGTTGATGCTGTTGCCAGTTGGAAAGCTGCGTCTTTGGCAGCTTGACCCATAGAAATCAGTTCCACTATCTTTCCCTCAATTATTCCTGAATTACGACCATATCGTCACGGTGCAGCACTTCGCTGCCATAGTCGTAACCCAAAATTCCTAAAATATCTTTACTGTGCTTACCAATTATCTTGGTCATGTCTTGGCTGGAGTAGCTGGAAATCCCGCGCGCAACCAATGCACCGCTCTGATCAGTCACACGCACCACCTCACCGCGGGCAAATTCGCCACTCACGTGAGTCACTCCCTTAGCCAGCAGACTACTGCCTTTATCGATGACTGCTTTCACCGCTCCGTCATCAATGACAATATCACCTGACGCGGCTGGCCCAGCCAGAATCCAGCGTTTGCGACTTTCGAGCGCTTCTTCAATTGGCAGAAAGCGGGTACCTTGCGGTTCTTCACCTAATGAGTCGAATACCACATTAGGTGCGCTACCAGCTGCGATGATCACTTCAATTCCAGCTCGTCGAGCAATATCCGCCGCCTGAAGTTTGGTTGCCATCCCGCCAGTACCAAGCGTTGTGCCACTGCCTCCGGCGATTTTGCGCAGAGTGTCATCAATGGTTTTCACTTCTTTGATCAATTCAGCATTTGGGTCTTTGCGCGGATCAGCGGTAAATAGCCCTTTCTGATCTGTCAGTAGGAGCAATTTGTCTGCCCCACAAAGAATACCGACTAAAGCTGACAAGTTATCGTTATCACCTACTTTGATTTCACTGGTCGCTACCGCGTCATTTTCATTCACGATAGGAATGATGTCATTGTCGACCAAAGCATTGATAGTATCGCGGGCATTAAGAAAGCGTTCTCGGTCTTCCATGTCTGCACGAGTCAGCAGCATCTGACCAATTTTAATTCCGTAGATGCCGAACAAGGCTTCCCAAGTTTGAATCAATTGGCTCTGCCCCACCGCAGCCAATAACTGTTTATTTGCCATCGAGTTGGGCAGTGCGGGGTAACCTAGGTGCTCTCGGCCGGCCGCAATTGCGCCAGACGATACCATGACCACAGAGTGGCCCAGTTTCTTCAGCTCAGCACACTGGCGCGCCAACTCAACCATGTGAGCGCGATCTAACGCCAATGTCCCACCAGTTAATACACTGGTACCCAGTTTCACAACCACAGTTTGGCGCTGTGTTGTGTTTCCGCATTCTTGATTCATTGTCTCTCTGCTATGAAATTAAAAATAATCACCCATTGCTCTGGTTTGCATAGCAACACGCAGTATCAGCAAAATGGTTATCAGACCTGATGTTTTAACAATCAAAGCATAAATTCACAAGTAGAAAAGGCGCCGTGAGGCGCCTTTTTGATAGATAAAATAGATAGAGGAATAAATTTAGACGAACTCAACAGATTCTTTGTGTAAATCTAACGTCATATCAAATTGAGTCTGTAGGGTTTCAACCAGCTTTTGATGGAAAGCTTCTTGGGTGCGGTTAACTTCTTCAATGGCTTTTTTCGGTAACTTCTCGTCCACCCAGTCCCCTTTAACATCATAGAGGCCAGTGCGATAACGAGCAGCGAATGTCTGCCCTTCTTGTTCCAGCTCTAGCCACCATCCCCAGAACTCTCTTTCTTCCGGCGATTTTTTGTCATTCACACAGACAGAAAGACAATCAAACAAGTAACGGCCTTCTTCACTTTGTGACTCTCTCAGATATGGGCCAATGGCCTTTAACGTAGACATCAAGCGGTAATGAGTTGGACTTTTTGGCTGTTCAGACATAATGAATCTCCATATTCAATATCTGTAATGATTATTCGTTGTAATTATGACGAGCAAATAAACAGGACTGCTTAGTTTGGGTATTGCCCTTATATGAGTCTTGCCTAATTTATTAGATTTGTCATCTAATTAGCTCGTCCTCCAACCACTTAATCGCCAAATCGAGGGATTGCTCATATCCTTGTGTAATTGTTTTTGCACTGATTTTCTTCGCTTTCCCGTAATCACTAAACAAGGCAACCAGCTGGTTATCACTGTAAGGTGAAACGGGATCGCTTTCGAGGCTCATTGCCAGAATAGGCACCTTAGTTTTACGGTTAGATAAAATGCCCTGCACCTTAAGCGACCAAGCCATCAACTGACCCGCCAAACTGTTGACGTCTACCGCGTTCTTCCCTAAGCGCGATGCTAAAACATCAAGGTACATTTTCGGCATTTTCTTCAACTTTTCCGGCGAAGAAAGTACATCGTGAATCGGCGCACCTAAGCTGACACACGCTTTAATCTTATCTGGCTCCATAAAAGACAGTCTGACTAGAGCATTGCCGCCAAACCGGAACCCAATCAACCCGACCCTATGATGATCAACCCAAGGAATGTTAAACAGTTCGTTCAATACCGCTTGGTGGATGCATGAGGTATCTTCTGTTAGCGTCCAATGGCTGCTATGCCCAACTGAAGGCATATCGACAGTCAACATAGCGATGTCTTTTTTCGCTAAATGGTCACGGAACAACTTCCACATGTCGGTTTGTAAGCTATCCAGCCCCGCACTGACCATCACCACAGGTTGCGGCTTATCGGTTTTGGTCAAATGAAGATGGGCGATTATGCGTTTATTCTGGTAGGGAATTTCTATCTGCTTAACGATATATTTTGTTTTCTTGGAGGCTTCCGTATACGCATTGCTGGCAAGAACCTGAGCCTGAGTTGCCAGATTATCATTCTTAAGATGCGGGTAACCGGCAATACTAAAACATAAAGAAGCATTGAACAGTTCATCGGCGGCTTCTTCACCCTTTAATTCATTAGAACGTTTGTGATGCAGCATACCCAGCTTGGTCCACTCGTAAGTCCAGTTCCCACTGTGGTAGCCCATTACGGTATCTAGCCACTCGTCGTGAGTACGTGAATGTTTTGAGGACGCAATTTTTGCCAATACCGCTTCGACTTCAATAGGATCCAAACCTTGCCATGCCCACTGCATTCGACGCAGGTTTCGATACCATTTAAAGCCATCTTGTTCACGCTTTTCATCCAGCATCGACTGGCTGCTAGGCATGTATTGCGTCAGTGCGGAGGTTTCTCTGGCTTGTTTATGATTGGTGAACAGGGTTTCGGAGAGGTTTTTGCTCACTTCTTCAGACATAAGGAGGCCTAGTTAGAATAATTTTCTACATTGTATACCTGTCACGATGTAAAAGGCAGGCCAGAGTCAAGGTTCACTGGATTAGTTCACGAAAAGTGATGATAGGAAAATAGAGAAAGGAGAGGCAATGTTGGGAAACGACAACAGGCAAATGTCTACCCAACAAAAATGACCCATTAAGGGCCATTTCTCGTTTACTGAACAATCCAGTAAGGGTTATTTTTGCTTGCGATTGATCGGCTCAGCGTACTGAATCGACATATCCCAAGGCTGCTCGATCCAAGTTTCCTGTGCGATATCAACCACGTAGTCATCAAGAAGAGCTGCACCAGATGGTTTAGCACATACCGCAATCAGTTTTGCTTTCGGGTATAGCTCACGCAGCTTACGAGCGGTATCACCGCTGTCCACTAAATCTTCAACGATTAGGTAACCTTCACCGTCACCTTCTGGTGCTTTCAATACACTCATATCACGTTGATGATCGTGGTCGTAGCTAGAGATACAAATGGTATCAACGTAACGAATACCCAGTTCACGAGCCAGAATTGCACCTGGAACAAGACCACCACGACTTACCGCCCAGATACCTTTCCACTGCTCTGCTGGCATTTGTTGCTCAGCAAGCTCACGACAATAACTGTGCATTTGATCCCAAGTAATAATGAATTTCTTACTCATTGTTCTAAACCTAATAATAAAAAGTTGAGGGCCTGTCCATTCAACTCAACGTAGAACGCACAGCCCCTTGATGAAGCTCTTTAAGCAACAATGTATTTGAAGATAAAGATTGCCGACATCACCCACACACTAAGGGAAACGTCACGACCTTTACCACTGAATAATTTGATTGCCGCGTAAGCGATGAAGCCAAGAGAAATACCTTCCGCAATAGAGAAAGTCAGAGGCATCAGCAAACATGTCACAACAACTGGTGCCGCTTCTGTCAGGTCTCGCCAATCAATACTCACCAAACCAGAAAGCATGAGGATCGCCACATAAAATAGCGCACCAGCCGTCGCATACGCAGGGATCATACCAGCCAATGGCGAGAAGAATAGAGCAAGTAGGAACAAAATACCAACTACAACAGCGGTTAGACCTGTGCGACCACCAGCGGCAACACCAGATACACTCTCAATGTAAGAAGTCGTGTTTGACGTACCCAACAGAGCACCTACCGAAGTAGCAGTTGAGTCAGCAAGAAGTGCTTTATTCAGACGAGGGATTTTACCATCTTTATCCATCAAACCTGCTTTTTGAGACACACCAACTAGCGTGCCAGCAGTATCAAATAAGTCGACGAAAAGGAAAGCAAAAACCACTGAAATCATACCGATCTCAAATACTGCAGAAAAATCCAACTGCATGAAGGTCGGTGCAATGCTTGGTGGCGTTGACATGATGCCACCCCATTGCACATCACCAAACGCCAAACCTAAGCCAGTAACCGCCAAAATAGCGATCATCACCGCGCCTTTTACGCCACGATGAACCAGTGCAATAGTCAGGAAGAAGCCAATTGAAGCTAATACCGCAGGTAATGAAGTAATCGAGCCAAGAGAAACAAGTGTCGCTGGGTTATCAACTACAATACCTGCATTCTTTAACGCGATAAATGCCAAGAACAAGCCAATACCCGCCGAAATACCCGTGCGCAAAGAAAGTGGGATGGAGTTTATGATCCACTCTCGGATCTTAAACACACTCAATAGAATGAATAGCACACCGGATACAAATACTGCTGCTAATGCAACTTGCCATGTATATCCCATACCCAGAACAACGGCGTAGGTGAAAAAGGCGTTCAGCCCCATTCCCGGTGCCTGAGCGATTGGGTAGTTAGCGACAAAGCCCATGATGAAACAGCCGATAGCCGCCGCCAGACAGGTCGCGACGAAGACAGCACCACGATCCATACCGGCATCAGCCAAAATAGCTGGGTTTACAAAGATGATGTAAGCCATGGTAAGGAAGGTTGTCATACCGGCTATGATCTCAGTTTTTACATTCGTTCCGTGTTCACTGAGCTTGAATATTTTTTCGAACATAATCGAATTCCAAAGGGTAAAAGTAAACGGTTGCGTAATCGATTGGCGGGATTATAAAGTCTACAAATGGCAAATTCCAGATAGAATTAGGACTCTAATCAATATTTCTATCTGTAAAACTTGGTCTCAAACGCCCCACCTAAGTGAACATTAGTAAAAAATCCTATTAGTTCAATACATAACAGTGATGTACCTACGAGCCTTTGAAAGGTGATTTTTTCAACCATGTCGTAAACTTACATTGAAGAAAAAGCCCTGAAACGAGATTGGATATGTGTTTATGCGAATAAAATGAAGCAAAGCTGATGAGAATAGAGAAATCATGCCATTGCGGCAGACATTTTCAGCAGATAAAAAAACGCCACTCAAATTGAGTGGCGGTTGAATCATGTCAGCAAATTAGGAGCTGTAATAAAATTCCAATTATAGGGGTGAACAAACTTGTTCGAGAGTCACAAGCTCGGAATTAGTAACCGAAACTCGTTGGGTATGCAAAATTGCCAGTGTAAACAGAGTTGTTTATCCAGAATGTTGCACTTGGTAAACCTTTCATAACTATCACCTTCTAAATCAATGAAAACAGATAACAAATATTGATTTCTCGGTTCCTTGGAGGCGACAAATCGGACTCATCCTTTGAGCATTTTCTCTTCGCTTTCGAAGTTGGTTACTAATATACCCCAAAGAAAATTAATTACAACAACAAAAGTGACAAAAGTCACATAAATTTCAAAAAATGACTCAAATCAAATAATTTTGGTAATTAAATTACAGAAATATTAATTTAGATATTACTTTTATTACACTCAATAAGAATGCAGTCTCACATGGAAAAATCATTGAATCTAGGTTCTGTGATGACAGCGAAACATTTCGTTTCTGCTTTTACTACTACCTAACCTTAGGTAGTGCTATTCTGTGCCTCTCTACCCAATAGGTCAGATTTGGTTTTTTGTTCGTTTAATTAACGCAATTACCTAACAAGATCTGGCATTATTATGATTAAGGAGTCATCCGTGTCTGAATTCCATTCTGAAATCAGCAACTTATCACCTGCACCATTATGGCAGTTTTTCGATAAGATCTGCTCTATCCCTCACCCTTCTAAACATGAAGAAGCACTCGCTCAATACATTGTGGGCTGGGCGACTGAGCAAGGCCTAGATGTCCGTCGCGATCCGACGGGCAATGTTTTCATTAAAAAGCCAGCAACACCTGGCATGGAAAACAAGAAGGGCGTAGTTCTTCAAGCACACATCGATATGGTGCCGCAAAAGAATGAAGACACGGATCATGACTTCACTAAAGATCCTATCCAGCCTTATATAGACGGTGAATGGGTAACCGCAAAAGGGACCACTCTAGGTGCAGACAACGGTATGGGTATGGCGTCTTGCCTAGCAGTGCTGGCATCTACCGATATCAAACACGGCCCGATTGAAGTGCTTCTGACTATTGATGAAGAAGCAGGTATGACAGGTGCCTTTGGCCTGGAAGCTGGCTGGTTAGAAGGTGAGATTCTGCTGAACACCGACTCAGAGCAAGAAGGCGAAGTCTACATGGGCTGTGCGGGCGGCATTGATGGCGAAATGACGTTTGACATCAAGCGCGAAGCGATCCCAGCGGGCTACGTAACTCGGCAGCTAGTATTGAAAGGTCTGAAAGGCGGTCACTCTGGTTGTGATATCCATACTGGCCGCGGTAACGCAAACAAACTCGTTGCTCGCTTCCTAGCCGGTCACGCACAAGAGCTGGATCTACGTCTGGTTGAATTCCGTGGCGGTAGCCTACGTAATGCGATTCCGCGTGAAGCGTTCGTGACTGTCGCTATCCCTGCAGAAAATAAAGCTAAGCTGGCTGAACTATTCAACTTCTACACTGACTTGCTGAAGCAGGAGTTAGGAAAAGTAGAAACAGACATCGTTTCATTCAACGAAGCCATCGAAACCAGCGAGCAAGTACTGGCCATTGCTGATCAGCAACGTTTTATTGCTGCCCTGAATGCTTGTCCTAACGGTGTGATCCGCATGAGTGATGAGATCGAAGGCGTGGTAGAAACGTCTCTAAACGTGGGCGTTGTTACCACAGAGAGCGATAAGATCAACGTACTTTGCCTAGTTCGTTCATTGATTGATTCAGGTCGTCATCAAGTTGAAAGCATGCTGACATCCGTAGCGGAGCTGGCAGGAGCTAAGATTGTTTTCTCTGGCGCATACCCAGGTTGGAAGCCAGATGCAGACTCTGAAATCATGGCTATCTTCCGTGATATGTACGAAGGCATTTACGGCCATAAGCCAAACATCATGGTCATCCATGCTGGTCTAGAGTGTGGCCTGTTTAAGGAACCGTACCCGGACATGGACATGGTTTCATTTGGTCCAACGATCAAATTCCCACACTCGCCAGACGAGAAAGTGAAAATCGACACGGTTGCTCTATTCTGGGATCAAATGGTCGCGCTATTGGAAGCGATTCCAGAGAAAGCCTAACCCGCTCGTCCTATAGAAAAACTAGTCAAAAGCCAGCGGTTTCCCGCTGGCTTTTTTTGTTATCGACTTTGATAATCAATTTTTGTCGTCACGGTGAAATTAATTCGTTAGTCACCCTCACCTCTCGCTGATACAGTCGCCGCCGTTGAAGCGCCATAGGCAATCCATCTTGCCCACTTCAACCCCTATAACAGATACACGCTATCCGTTATATCGGGGGATGCTCGGTTCTCAGAGCATCTTGATTACTTTCTCAATGTAAATGAAATGCAATGAACGAAAAACTGCTAGTGGGCTGGCGAGAAACACTGAGCCTTCCTGAGTTAGGTATAGAAAAGATCAAGGCAAAAATTGATACCGGAGCCAGAACTTCGTGTCTGCACACATTCAAAGTCGAGAGTTTCCATAAGGGGGCTGAGCTATGGGTCAGATTCTGGATTCATCCTTTGCAGCGTGATAACTCACAAGAGGTGGTATGCGAATCCAAAGTCATCGACCAACGTGTTGTACGCGATTCTGGAGGCCATGAGGAAACACGTTATGTAATTGAATCGACAATACGACTCGGTCAGCAAAGTTGGAAAGCGGAGTTGACGTTAACCAATCGTGAAAACATGGCATTTCGCATGTTGTTAGGCCGTACTGCAATGCACCATCGCATGCTTGTCAACCCTGTTAAATCGTTTTTAGTCCCCTTCGAGGAAAACCAACAATGAAAATCGGTATTCTGTCTCGCAACGCCAATCTGTACTCAACCAAGCGTTTGATCGAAGCGTGTCAGAAACGTGGTCACGAAGTAAAAGTGATCGACGCGCTACGCTGCTATATGAACATTAACTCGGATAAACCTGAGATTCACTTTAAAGGCGAAGAGTTATCGGGGTTCGATGCCATTATTCCACGTATTGGTGCATCCGTGACTTTTTACGGCACAGCTGTACTGCGCCAATTTGAAATGATGGGGGTTTACCCAGTCAACGAGTCAGTGGCTATTACGCGCTCGCGGGACAAACTGCGTTCTATGCAATTACTCTCACGCAAAGGCATAGGCATGCCGGTTACCGGATTTGCTAGCAAACCCGATGATGTCAAAGACTTACTAGACATGGTCGGCGGAGCTCCAGTCGTGATCAAATTGCTTGAAGGCACTCAAGGCATTGGCGTGGTGTTAGCTGAAACACGTAAAGCAGCAGAAAGTGTTGTCGAAGCTTTTATGGGACTGAAAGCCAACATCATGGTTCAGGAATACATCAAAGAAGCGGGTGGCGCTGACATTCGATGCTTTGTGATTGGCGATAAGGTGATCGCGGCAATGAAGCGTCAGGGTGCAGAAGGAGAGTTCCGTTCTAACCTGCACCGTGGTGGCAGCGCGTCACTCATCAAAATAACGCCAGAAGAGCGTCGTACTGCGATTGCTGCGGCAAAAGTCATGGGGCTCAACGTTGCTGGAGTGGATCTACTAAGATCGGAACGGGGCCCTTTGGTGATGGAAGTCAACTCTTCACCAGGTTTAGAAGGTATTGAGGCAGCAACAGGCAAAGACATTGCAGGCATGATCGTTGAGTTTATCGAGAAAAATGCCTCAACCAAAAGGACCAGAACTCGTGGCAAAGGCTAAAAACAATCGCGTGTTTGACATTCTCGGCGAGCAAATCTCGCCGGGACAAAGAAAGGTGGTAGAGCTTGAGTCAGCAAAACTCTATACCCATTCCCCTTTATCGATTCCGATCGAAGTCATCAATGGGAAGTTTGCAGGGCCAACTCTGATGGTTAATGCCGCCATCCATGGTGATGAACTCAATGGCGTGGAGATAGTCCGTCAGTTAATCAACACCATTGATGCCCAAAAACTGAAAGGCACTGTGATCGCAGTGCCTATCGTTAACGTGTTTGGCTTTATTCATAAATCACGGTATTTGCCAGATAGGCGTGACCTGAACCGCTGTTTTCCCGGCAGCGACAAAGGCTCACTGGCTTCTCGCATGGCAAGCGCTTTCTTCAATCAGGTGGCAAAACGTTGTGACTATATTCTCGACTTACATACCGGTGCGATTCATCGCACAAACTTACCGCAGATTCGGGCGGACTTAAGCAATCCTGAAACGCTGCGAATTGCACAGGCCTTTGCCACACCTGTCATTGTTGATGCTCCTTTAAGAGATGGCTCACTGCGCAGTGAGGCAGAGCGTCTGGGGATCCCAGTGCTGACTTACGAAGCAGGAGAAGCACTGCGATTTGAGCCTATTTGCATCAACGCGGGTTTTATTGGCGTGAAACGTGTGATGCAAGCCATTGGCATGTTACGACCAAGCCGTAAAAAGCTTCCAGAGCCCGTGATCGCCAAGTCCACCAGTTGGATACGAGCGGAAAGCGACGGGATTCTGCGTACTGTAGTGACACTGGGTGAAAAGGTAACGAAAGGCCAAACGTTAGCCTTCATAAGCGCCCCGCTGGGACACAGTGAGATTGAGCTTAAAGCCCATAAGGGTGGCATTGTGATTGGCCAACAAACTCTTCCCTTAGTCAATGAAGGGGATGCCGTGTTTCACTTGGCTTATTTTGTCGAAGATGACCAACAAGTGGAACAGGTTGTAGAAGAGTTTATTGAAGAAGTTATCGACGCCGATCTGGAACCCCTGACAACAGGTCAAATTCAATCTTCAACCTAACCAAAAAAACCGCTTACACCTTTTATGATGTAAGCGGTTTTCTCTTTAAATATAGCCTGTTAAGTTGCTTAACCGAAAGACGCCCAGATCACCGTGGCAACCAATACAGGGCAGACAAATTTCACGTAAGCAGGCCAGAGCTTTCCAAACCAGCCTTGTGTAAATTCCGGGTAGCCTTGCTCGAGTTCTTTGATTTTCGAGTGGCGATTCCACACCCAACCACCAAACAAACAGAAGAGTAACGCTGCAGCAGGTTGAAGATACTGGGTTGCGGCGGTTGCGACCAAGCCAAACAAAGCACCAAAATTAAACACGATCACAATACTCAACAGCGCAATTAAACCACCAAGCACCCAGCTTGTGGTACTGCGTTTAGTGTTAAAGCGCTCACCCACCAGCGCGACCGGACACTCCAGCATAGAGATGGAAGAAGTCAGTGCCGCAATCGTCAGCAGTAGGAAGAACACAATCGCAAACAGCTGGCCTAATAAACCAAGGCTATCAAACATCAAAGGCAATACGGTGAAAACCAAGGTATCTGAGCTGAGCAGAGAACCATCCTCAGCGTAGATCTGCACGCCTTTCTGCATCGCTACAAACATCGCTGGCATAACCACCAAACCTGCGATAAACGCAACCGCGGTATCGACCAGAGTCACGTTCATCGCCATTTTCGGCAAATTCTCTTTCTTGCTGAGGTAAGAACCATAGATCAGCATAGAGCAGCCACCAATGGTCAGAGAAAAGAAGCCCTGCCCCATAGCAGCGAGAATTAATTTGCGATCCATCACCTTGTCAAAATCTGGAACAAGATAGTGTTTAAGCCCTTCCATCGCACCGGATTGAGTCATGATATAGATGAACAACAAGCCAAACAAAACGAACAGAGCAGGCATAAGGCGCGTCGACCATTTTTCGATGCCTTGTTTCACCCCGCCCTGCACGATGAGAATCGTCAGCACGTAGAAAACAACAGTACCAAACAGGTTACGCTCAACACTGAATCCCTTAAACCAGGCACTTGCGGCTTGCATACCTATCACATCAGCCACAGCACCAAGCAAAAAGCAGATCAGCCAGCCGCCTACAATGCTGTAAAACGCCAACACAGCGCTGGGCACACTTAAACCTATCCATCCTACAAGCCCACCGACTTTTTTCGCCAGAGGATTAACGGTGAGAGAGCACATGCTATCCACGGGGTTAGCCTGACCATGACGACCTATCGCCATTTCGACCACCAGCATTGGAAACGCCACCACCAAAATCATCACCAGATAAACCAGCAAAAATGCCCCGCCACCATTACTGGCAGCTTGAGTTGGGAAGCCCCAAATGTTACCTAAACCAACCGCAGCGCCAGCTGCCGCCAGAATAAAGCCTAAACGAGAGCCAAAGTGCTCACGTGTTTGAAAATTGTCTGCTTGTGCCATACCGCTTAACTTGCACCCGTAAACTAGTTGACTAGTACAATATTACAAAACTCTTATTCACTCCAGCTATGAGGTTATTAAGTAACCAGAACAAGGCAAATAAATAGGAAATTAAGCTGTAAATTAATTCATACAAAGAATCTTTAACCAACCAGTAAGCAAAAATTGAAGCGTGAAGTGCGCCGAACAACCAATGTAATGAAAGATCCGAACTAATTTTCACCGTGATATCCGACGAATAAAACCCAAATAATCATTAAGTTAGCGAGCAAAGCTCAGCATTTTCGCTATTGGTTATGAGTTGGTTTACTAAATCCATTAAGGAGAGAAAAATGGGTTCAAATCTGCTCAGAGGCGCCATCATCGCGGCGCTAGGGCTAAGCTACCAAGCGCACGCCTATGATTGTGCTGGCTTGGTGGTTTGGGATAGCACTGCGGTCTACACATCCGGAGATCTAGTTCAGACATCCAACCATGCTTATCAAGCCAGTCATTGGACACAAGGCAATGACCCCGTCAGTAACTCCGGTGATTGGGAAGCATGGAAAGACCTTGGACAATGTGACACTGGCGGTGGTAACGCAGCTCCAGAGGTATCAATATCTTCTCCTGTCAATAACGCCGAGATCCCCGAAGGCACAGTCACCACGATACAGGCTTCCGCCAGTGATAGCGATGGCAGCATCGCTCAAGTGGCCTTCCTGGTTGATGGCCAGAACATCGCGACGGCCACACAAGAACCTTATCAAACAGATTGGACAACGGTCGCAGGTGTAACCACCATTTCCGTTATTGCCACTGACAATGAAAACGCAACATCAGAAACGCAGATTGCAATCAGCGTCACCTTAGCTGGCGAACCGATTCCTCCTTCTGTCACTTTAACCAGCCCTTCAGGCAGCGAGCAATTGACCGAAGGCGACCTTCTCACATTAAGCGCGAATGCCTCCGACACAGATGGTAACGTTGATAAGGTTGAATTTTTTGTCGATGGACAATTGATTGCCAGCGATACGTCTGCACCTTACGAAACCACGTGGACCTCAGTCAGTGGCACTCATAACTTCAAGGCCAAAGCCACAGACAACGACAACCAGGCGACTTCAACACAAGAAATATCGCTGGTTGTAGCCAGCAACGCATCAGGTGGCTGTGCAGGACTACCGACTTATACCGCAGGTACCAGCTACAGTGCAGGTCAGCTAGTACAGAACCATAATCAAAAATACCGTTGTGACATTGCTGGTTGGTGTTCTTCAGCCTCAGCTTGGGCATATGAGCCAGGACAAGGAGACTATTGGGATGAAGCCTGGACGGGGTTAGGCGCTTGTGCCGCTCCACCGGCGGTAACCATCACTAGCCCTAGTGACAATCAAATATTGCTTACTGGCAGCACAGTCAGTTTCGCTGCTGACGCTTCGGATTCTGATGGGACAGTAAGCCAAATCGAATTCTTCGCAGGCAGTAACAGCCTCGGTGTGGTGACACAGCCACCTTACGCAGTAAGTTGGACAGCGACTCAGGTTGGCCTAAATAGCCTCAAAGCCGTCGTGACAGACGATGAAAACAACACGGGCGAAGCGATGGTTTCGGTAACAGTCAGTGACCAAGACTTAGTAGTTGCACTGACATCACCAGCCCCGGGTCAAACCGTCGGGTTAGGTAAATCGGTCCAGTTTGCCGCCGATGCAACATCGCTGTCTGCCAGCGTGACGCAGGTCGATTTCTTAGTAAACGGATCGATTGTCGGTACAGATACCACTGCACCATACAGCTATAACTGGACCGCAGGTGCGGTAGGCAGCTATACCGTTGCGGCCAAAGCCACAGACTCAGCCAACAGTGAAGTGACGTCCGATGCTGCGACAATTTCTGTCGTTGAACAGACAGAAAAAACGCACAAGTTGATCGGATACTGGCATAACTTCGTCAACGGTGCAGGGTGCCCAATGCGATTGGCGGATATGTCGGACGCTTGGGATGTTATCGACATTGCATTTGCCGAGAATGATCGCAACAGCGATGGTACCGTCCACTTTAACCTTTACTCTGGTGATATCCATAGCAGTTGTGCTGCACTTGACCCAATGCAGTTCAAACAAGACATGGCAGCGCTACAAGCTAAAGGTAAAAAGTTTGTCCTTTCTCTTGGTGGTGCAGAAGGTACGATTACACTCAATACTGATCAGGATGAAGCCATCTTTGTCTCCAGCTTGACTGACATCATCAAGGAATGGGGTTTCGATGGTCTTGATGTCGACTTAGAGAGCGGATCTAATCTGGTTCATGGCTCGCAAATTCAGGCACGCTTAGGCCGAGCACTACTGCAAATCGAGCAAAACATGGGTGGGGATATGTACCTCACTATGGCGCCAGAACACCCTTATGTTCAAGGCGGATTCGTGGCTTACAGTGGCATTTGGGGGGCGTACATTCCGGTCATTAATGACACACGCAGTACACTAGATCTTCTCCACGTACAGCTATACAACAATGGTGGCCTGCCGAACCCTTACACGCAAGGTAGCGCTGCTGAAGGTTCAGTCGATATGATGGTTGCCCAATCTAAGATGCTGATTGAAGGCTTTGAGCTGGCCGATGGCTCTCAGTTTGCGCCGCTTAGAGATGATCAAGTCGCTATCGGCTTGCCATCAGGTCCTAGCTCAGCGAACTCAGGACAAGCACCGACCCAGAACATTCTTGATGCATTGGATTGTCTGACTAAAGGCACCAGCTGTGGCTCAGTCACTCCTGCCTTTAACTATCCTAACTATGCGGGTGTGATGACCTGGTCGATTAACTGGGATGAGCACGATGGCTTCATCTTCTCAGGTCCTGTCGGCGACAAGCTGACCCAGATGAATAACAGCCAATAAAAAGAAGAGCGCCGTTTGGCGCTCTTCTCTTATCGGGAGTTAAATAGTGAAAATCTGATAATCTTTTAGCTGTGGAATTTTCTTATGTAATTCCTGCTCTTGCTCAGCCATATTGTCAAGTGAGTCACAAAATTCCTGACTCTGTTTCTCCACGTCAACGGAGTGTTCTTCAAGTCTTCTTGCAATTCGCTCTTTCAGCTCACTCATAGTATCCGCCATCTCTGTCAGATTCAGACCACCTTCCGCTTTCATTTTTTCCGACATCGCATTGAATGCACTGGTGATGAACTCTTCATTGAACAACTTCTTCGCGCTTTCAAAATCTTCCGCCCACGTTTCGCGCAGTGAGCCAAAGCTGTCCGCTGGTAAAACCAAATCGCCATTTTGGTAATAACGAGCTTCGATGTCGGCGTAAAACTGCTGCATGGAGGCTTTCACACTGTCGAAAGCTTCCGGTGCATCGAAACTTTGGCCAACATCATCAATAATGTCGTTCGCCAAAGCCAGACCATCCTGAGCAATCTGCTTTGCTCGTGGCAAGTAATCATTTAAATTGCTGCGATAGTCAGCGATCGCTTGCTGCTGTGACGCATCTAAAGGGATGACCTCTCCATGAATAGTCAAGGTGTTATCGGCATTCACAATCGCACTGTCACCACTGACTTGATGGATCTCTAACGTCTCACCATTAATGCGGATATCATTTTTCAAATCGACCTGACATTGAGCTGCGTATACCTGACTCGCCATCAGCAACGGGATGGTCATTAGTACTCGTTTCATTTTAATCTCACCGTATTGACTCTTCGCTACCCTAACAAAAACTCAACGCACTTGCGTCAAATTATTGTATCTACCTCATAGCTAAAGGTGGTTGTCGCGACCTGATACTCTACTTCATCCCCCATAGACTTACCCTTCATAGCAAAGCCAAGTGGTGAATCGAACGTGACTAACATGACTTCTTGTTGCTGATGCTGGACTTTCAAACCACCCGTGCAAGGCGCAACAAAAAACCATCGACGGTTATCCTCAAGATCAATTAAAGAAACCAGACTACCAAGAGTGATTCGCTCTGATTGCTGTGGTAGTTGAAGATGAGCCATGACATCCAGATCTCGTTCGCATTCCTGTACACGCATCGCCTGTCCATGAGCAAGGTAGGATGCCTCCAGCGCCAAAGTATCATATTTGTGCTCTGGAACAGTTTCTTCATCAGTGGCAGATTCAATCGCACGTTGAGTAGCACTGTTGGCCACTTCAAGAGAGTGTTGCATCGCAGTCAAAATGGTTTGCAGTAACTCCGATTTATTCATACTAAAATCATGTTCCTTCCCGTCTAATCCCTCTAGAATACTACGTCAGGCACTCTCGTCATACTGGTAACAGGCAAATGCAAACATCAGGCAACCAAGATAAAATCCACGCTACATTACGCGCCGCTTTTGGCTTTGAACAACTAAGATACGGGCAATATCAAGTAATAGATAAGGTTTTGGACGGCAAGTCCTGTGCGGCTATTTTCCCGACTGGTTCAGGAAAATCTCTTTGTTATCAGCTGTCTGCTTTATGTTTACCACACCTGACCTTAGTCATTTCTCCTCTATTAGCATTGATGAAAGATCAGCTCGAATTCCTGCACAGCAAAGGGATCGCAGCAGCCTCTCTCAACTCCAGCCAAAGCAAGGAAGAAGCCCAACGGATCATGGCACAAGTGCGTAATGGCGATGTGAAGATCTTAATGGTATCTGTCGAACGACTGAAAAACGAGCGTTTTCGTCACTTTTTATCTCAGCTCAGTATCTCGCAATTGGTTGTCGATGAAGCACACTGTATCTCAGAATGGGGGCACAATTTTCGCCCTGACTACCTAAAGCTTCCTCAGTTTCAACAAGAACTCGCGATTCCTCAAGTTCTCCTTTTAACCGCGACGGCAACGCAAGCGGTATTGGATGACATGAGTAAGAAATTCAACATTGCGCCGCATGACATTACCGTCACTGGGTTTTATCGACCTAATCTGGACATTTCAGTCATGCCCTGCTCGCAAGCAGAAAAAGATGACGCCTTGTTATCGGTAATCAGCCAAGATCCAACGTTACCTACCATTGTTTACGTAACTCAACAGAACAGTACCGAGCGTATTGCCAAGTTACTTGCCGAACAAGGCGTTAAAGCCGCGGCTTATCACGCAGGACTAGACAGTGAAACCCGAGAACGAATTCAGCAAGACTTTATGTCTGGTCAGACAGATTGCATTGCCGCTACCATCGCTTTTGGTATGGGAGTGGATAAATCGGATATCCGCCGTGTGATTCATTTTGATTTACCTAAATCAATTGAAAACTACGCGCAAGAAATTGGCCGAGCAGGTCGAGACGGACAAACTTCACAATGCATTTTGCTCGCCAATGAGGATTGTGTATGTACGTTGGAAAATTTTGTCTACGGCGATACACCTGAATACGATGAAATCCATAACGTCATTCAGCAAGCCGTTGCATCAGAGCAAAACTGGGAAGTGGTGATCTCTCGTCTTTCCTCTGACAGTAATATTCGTCAGTTGCCACTGAAAACATTGCTCGTGTACATGGAGATGGCTAAGGTCATCAACGCCCAATACAGTTACTTCGCCGATTATCGCTTCAAATTCATTAGGCCTAAGCAGGATATTATTGAACACTTCGATGGCGAGAGGCGCCAATTTAGTGAAGCGTTGTTTCACTGTTCACCGCAAGCCAGACTCTGGTGCCAGGTTGATTTTGACGCTCTGTGGCAAAGCTACCAAGGCGAGCGCTCGCGTGCTGTCACCGCACTGGATTATTTCCACCAAAATGGATGGATTGAACTGGAAAGCAAGTTAATGACCGAAGTGTATCGGGTCAGCCCACCTCAACAATCTATCGAAGACCTCAGTGAGCAGCTTTGGCAACTGTTTAACAACAAAGAGCGCAGTGACGTGGAACGTATTCACAACCTGTTAGCGTTGTTCAAATCCAAACACTGTTTGAGTAAGGCGTTAGCAAACTACTTTTCAGACAGCCAAGCCCCTGAGCAGTGTGGCCACTGTAGCGTATGTCGTGGAGAACAACATGCTTGGCCAGATACGCTAAACCCACAATTAGAACGCGAACAGATTGCTGACTGGTTGGCTCCTCTTCAAGGTAAATCCGCCTCGCCATTATCCAACAATCTTAAAACGAAGTTCCTGTGCGGCATAGCTACCCCTTGGTTTACCAAAGTTAAAGCGCGCAGCTTAGCTGGGTTTGGCAAACTCAGTGAACATCCATATCAGCAAGTGCTGAGCGAAATTGAGTCACTTTAGTTGGCGTTAGAAAAAGCTCAGCTGTTTGGTTTGCTCTTCAGGCTTAAGCATCACGTTTAAGCCTAATAGCCGAATCTCGCGCCCTTGCTGGCGTTTAAGAATATCACGCAATAAATCTTTGAAGTAATCCAGCTCAAGTTCAGGGTGTATGTGTTCAATCGTAGTGAGCTGAAAATCCGCAAACTTGAGTTTGATGCCCTGCTTGATAATGGCTTTCTCGGGAGAGACTTTGAGCAGTCGTGTTTCCAACTCAGGAAAGAGCTTATGTTCAATCACCTGCCAACACTCGTCATAAGTACTGATATTTTCGCTGAAAGTGCGCTCAACACCGACCGATTTTCGTTCACGTTCTACCACTACCTCTCGCCGGTCAATACCATGGCTCTTTTTCCACAGAGAGGCACCTAATCGACCAAAGCGTAATAACAGCTCACGGTAATCACTGTTTTTTACATCCTCACAGAGATAAAAACCTGCCTGATGCAATTTTTCTAAGCTCACCTTTCCCACACCAGGAATTTTTTCTAGTGGTAGTTTATCAACAACCTGCTGGACTTTTTCCGGAGGTATCACGTACTGCCCATTGGGCTTATTCATATCCGAAGCGACCTTTGCTAGAAACTTTACCGGAGCAACACCAGCCGACGCTGTCAGTTGAAGCTCATTAAAAATATCTCGCCGGATTGCTTCTGCAATTAACGTTGCTGAGCCCTGACACTGCTCAGAGTCCGTCACGTCCAAAAAGGCTTCATCCAAGGACAAAGGCTCGATCAATGTCGTGTAGCGGGAGAAAATCTCACGAATATGCTGAGAAGCTTGTTTGTACACTTGCATACGCCCAGGAACGACCAGAAGGTGAGGACACAATTTTAACGCCTGCCCAGTAGGCATCGCACTTCGGATGCCAAACTTTCTCGCCTCATAGTTGCAAGTACTCAGAACGCCACGTTGTTTTTCATGCCCACCAACGGCCAATGGCCTTCCGCGATAGCTCGGGTTATCACGCATCTCCACCGCAGCATAAAAGCAGTCCATATCAACATGAATGATCTTTCTTACTTTTTCGTCGGACATAACCACACATAAAGAACTGTACATAAATACAGTATAACTTTTCTCTCTCTACTCGCCAACAGTCGTAAGAAGAGCGAAACTTTTTCCGCATTTCTAATAGAAGTATCAAAATATGCAGTTATTATTAATTTATAAGTTGCGATAAGGAGGACTCAGGTGAACCATAAAGTGTTGGTGGTCGAAGACAGCCGTGCCTATCGCAACTATTTGACACAGCAGTTGACGACTATTGGCTGTGACGTCGTTGGGTGTGAATCATACGCAGAGACTCAAAAAGCGCTAGATGAGCATCACAACTTCCATTTTGCTGTGCTGGATTACTGCTTGCCTGACGCACAGGATGGCGAAGTCATTGATCTTGTTTTAGATAATAAACAAAAGGTTATCGTACTCACTGCGACCTTTAGCGATCAGATTCGTGAACGTTTTATTGCCAAAGGCGTGATGGATTATCTACTTAAAGACAGTATGGCTTCCGTGTCGTACTTACTGCCTTTGGCAACTCGATTGATGAACAATGTTAATCATCATGCTCTGGTAGTTGATGACTCTCCAACTGTTCGAAAGCATGTTGCGCAATTGCTTGAACATCAGTACATTCGAACGACTCAAGCGCAAAACGGCTCAGACGCACTACATAAACTCGCGGAAACTCCAGATATTACCTTCATCATTACCGACCATGATATGCCCAGCAAAGACGGTATTGTAATGACGCGAGAGATTAGGCAAATGTACGATAAGAATAGCCTCGCTATATTAGGGCTATCGGGTAGTGGCGACAGAACGCTAACCGCTAGGTTTCTTAAAGCTGGCGCCAATGACTTTTTGCACAAACCGTTTAACCAAGAAGAATTTTTTTGCCGGGTCAATCAACTCCTTGATATGAAAGAAGCTACCGACGAGCTGTACAAACTTGCTAATCAGGATACCCTGACTGGTCTTTGGAACCGTCGTTTTCTCTTCAATCAATCTTGTACCGAAGGCAGTGCCAGATACATCGCTATGCTGGATATCGACCACTTTAAATCCGTCAATGATACTTTCGGCCATGATGGCGGAGACGCTGCACTAAAAACCATCGCCAATATATTGAAAATCTACTTTCCGGAAGATGTGGTTGTGCGCTTTGGAGGGGAAGAGTTTTGCGTGCAGTCATACTCAACACTGGATGAATTTATCACTCGCCTAGAGAAAATGCGCCAGAGAATAGAGAATTCGATCATTAAACATAATGGTCAAGACATCACGCTAACGATCAGTATCGGTGTATGCAGTTTAGAAGGTACCTTGGAACAGCAAATTAAATTGGCAGACGATTGTCTTTATGTCGCCAAAGAACACGGCCGCAATCAAATTATCGCGACAGAATAAACAAAGCCCGGATTGAACTCCGGGCTTTGTATTCGATTAAGCAATTCGGTCTTTTTCCCACGCTGCCAGTTTTTCTTCACGAGCAGCAAGCTTTTCTGCTCTTAAAGCTTCGCGAGCTTCTCGTTTTTTACGAGCATCACACGGTTCAGGGCAATTACACACCTTGTCAACGCCCACAGCACCAAGACCACCACAACTGCCTTTCACCACTTTCTTCTGGAAAATATAGCCCACAGACATGGCTGCGATAACGGCAATAAAAATGCCGAAAGTAATCAGAAATGTACTCATAATGACATGCTCACTTGGTATTATTTATTCATAAATGGCTTATACGCTTCCGATGCCATTTCTTTAAATCCATCTTCGGTTTTAACGATCATAAACACAGGGATATCATTCTCGTTGGCTATCTTCATTCCCTGCTCTTCGCCAAGCACCATCAACCCTGTTGCTAGCCCGTCAGCAGTCATCGACGACTTGTCTAGTACCGTCACAGACACAACTTTATGACGGATTGGTTTCCCAGTTTGAGGATTAATGATGTGCGAGTAACGTACACCATCACGCTCAAAATAGATACGATAATCACCAGAAGTGGCAACTGCCATATCGCCCGGCTCGATAATCTCCTGCACAGCACGTTCGTCAGCAGACGGCTTTTCAATCGCGATACGCCATTTAACGCCTTCACGATTGATGCCTTTAAGGCGCATCTCACCACCGACTTCTACCATGTAATTTTGGATACCTTGTGATTGAATATAGTCCGCAACAACGTCGACCCCCCAACCTTTTGCAATTGTTGAAAGATCAACATACAGGTTTGGGATGTCCTTAGTCAGCAGATTACCTTCTACCGTCAAATGTTGAATGCCTGTATTGGCCTTACGTGCTGCCAGCTCTTCATCCGTTGGCACAACTTCAGGACGTGCTTCAGGTCCAAAGCCCCATAAATTAACTAGTGGGCCGACAGTAACATCTAAGGCACCTAAAGTAAGACCGTTCAAACGAATGGCTTCTTTCACAACGGTGGCAGTTTGTGGTGACACTTCGAATGGCGTTGATGTCTGGTTCTGATTGAAACGACTCAATTCGGAATCTTTTCGGTAAGTCGACATCTGGTCATTCACTTCTTCCAGTAAGCGATCAACTTCTTTTTGTAGGGCCTCAGGCGATGGGATACCCTCAGACTCTATATATTTGATATTGTAGGTGGTACCCATTGTCGGGCCACTTAGGTGAATCTGTTCTACGGGCTTTTCACAGCCGGCAAGAACCAATAGAGAAGCAAATGCAACAAGCCACTTTTTCACTTGTTAGACTCCTTATAAGAGAAACGGAAATAGCACATGACTCTGTTTAAGAGAACATCGACTATGGCCATTTAAAAATTAATAGCAGGAAAAAACAATGGCTGACTCTTACGAGTCAGCCATATATTTCAATCACTTATGGGAATTAACCACCAAAGTCATCGAGTAGGATGTTTTCATCCTCAACACCAAGATCTTTTAGCATGCCGATAACAGCTGCGTTCATCATTGGTGGACCACACATGTAGTACTCACAATCTTCAGGCGCTTCGTGGTCCTTCAGGTAGTTTTCGTACAGTACGTTGTGGATGAAGCCAGTGTAGCCATCCCAGTTATCTTCAGGCATTGGATCAGATAGAGCACAGTGCCATACGAAGTTGTCGTTTTCTGCTTGTAGGCCGTCGAAATCTTCTACGTAGAACATTTCGCGCTTAGAACGAGCACCGTACCAGAATGACATCTTACGTGAAGACTTCAGACGCTTAAGCTGATCAAAGATATGTGAACGCATCGGCGCCATACCTGCACCACCACCAACGAATACCATTTCGTTGTCAGTGTCTTTCGCGAAGAACTCACCAAATGGACCAGAAATCGTACACTTATCGCCTTCTTTCAGAGACCAGATGTACGAAGACATGATGCCTGGTGGTACGTCTGGGTTGTTTGGCGGCGGTGTAGCGATACGGACGTTCAGCATGATGATGCCTTCTTCTTCCGGATAGTTCGCCATTGAGTAAGCACGGATAGTCTCTTCGTTTACCTTAGACTCATAGCGGAACAGGTTGAACTTGTCCCAGTCTTCACGGTATTCCTCAGGGATATCGTAATCAGCGTATTTCACGTGGTGAACTGGTGCTTCAATCTGGATGTAACCACCAGCACGGAAAGGTACTGATTCACCATCTGGGATTTGTAGCTTAAGTTCTTTGATGAATGTTGCTTTGTTATCGTTAGAGATAACAGAACACTCCCACTTCTTAACACCGAAGATTTCTTCAGGGAGTTCGATGTCCATGTCAGTTTTCATTGCAACCTGACACGCTAGACGCTCACCTTCACGTGCTTCACCTTTAGTAATATGGTCAAGCTCGGTAGGTAGGATATCGCCACCACCTGATTTAACTTTTACGCGACACTGACCACATGAGCCACCGCCACCACAAGCAGAAGAAACGAATACACCAGCACCAGCTAGAGCACCCAGAAGCTTACTGCCTGGCTGTGTAACGATCGCCAGTGAAGGGTCATCGTTTACAGAAATTGTAATGTCACCTGTTGGTACAAGCTTAGACTTAGCGAAAAGAATCACTAGTACTAGCGCAAGTACGATCAGAGTAAACATCACTACACCAAGAATAATGTCCATTGACTATTCCTTAATTGTTGCGGTTTACCCGACTTACAGTTGAACACCAGAGAAAGACATAAAGCCTAACGCCATAAGACCTACACTGATAAAAGTGATACCAAGGCCACGTAGACCAGGAGGCACGTCAGAGTACTTCATCTTCTCACGGATACCTGCAAGAGCAACGATAGCTAGCATCCAACCCACACCTGAACCGAAGCCGTAAACAACAGATTCAGCAAAGTTGTAGTCACGTTGTACCATGAAAGATACACCACCGAAGATCGCACAGTTTACTGTGATCAGCGGTAGGAAAATGCCTAGCGCGTTGTACAGAGGTGGGAAGAAACGGTCAAGAACCATCTCTAGAATCTGTACAAGTGCTGCAATTACACCGATAAAGGTGATGAAGTTTAGGAAGCTAAGATCCACACCTTCCACTAAAGCGTTTTCTTTCAGTACAAGGTTGTAAACTAGGTTGTTAACCGGAACTGCGATAGTCAGTACCACAACAACAGCAACACCAAGACCGAAAGACGTCTTAACTTTCTTAGATACAGCAAGGAATGTACACATACCCAAGAAGAAAGACAGAGCCATGTTTTCGATGAAAATCGATTTAACTAATAGACTAATGTAATGTTCCATGACGCCCTTACTCCTTCGCTTCTACTTGTTCTGGTTTCAGAATACGGATTGCCCAGATAAGGAAGCCGATTAGGAAGAATGCAGATGGTGCTAGAAGCATCAGACCGTTTGGCTGGTACCAACCACCATTGCTCACTAGAGGTAGAACTTCCATGCCAAATAGTTTGCCAGAGCCAAACAACTCACGGAAGAAGCCTACAGTGATAAGAACGAAGCCGTAACCAAGACCGTTACCAATACCATCAATAAGTGACGGTACAGGTGCAGATTTCATAGCGAATGCTTCAGCACGCCCCATTACGATACAGTTCGTAATGATCAAACCTACGAATACCGACAGCTGCTTAGAGATATCGTATAGGTATGCTTTTAGCACTTGGTCTACCACGATTACTAAAGATGCAATGATCGCCATCTGAACGATGATACGAACGCTGTTAGGAATGTGGTTACGGATTAGAGATACAGAGAAGTTTGACAACGCAGTTACAAACGTTACCGCTAGTGTCATTACAAATGCTGTCTCTAGTTTGGTTGTTACTGCAAGAGCAGAACATACACCAAGAACCTGTAGCGCGATTGGGTTGTTATCCAACACCGGCGCCATAATGCTCTTTTTAATGTTTTGTGCGCTAGACATTAGTTCAGACCTCCGTCACGAACTTTTGCTAGGAACGGACCAAAGCCCATATCGCCTAACCAGAAGTCGAATGTACCTTGAACACCGTTACCAGTTAGTGTTGCACCTGAAAGGCCGTCGATACCATGCTCTGAACCTTCTGGAGCGCCACCTTTAACGATCTTGATTGCTGGCTTGTGGTTGTCGTCAAACAATTTCTTACCGACCCACTGAGCACGCCATGATGGGTTCTCAACTTCACCACCAAGTCCAGGGGTTTCACCCTGCTCGTAGTAAGTGATACCAGACACAGTGTTACCGTCAGTTTCAACAGCAACAAATGCGTACATCATAGACCATAGACCGTTACCATGAACTGGCAGGATAACTTTAGACACGTCATTGCCGTCTTTCACTAGGTATACAACACCTGTGTTAGCACGACGGATGATTTTCGCCTTGTCTTCTTCGCCAGTTAGTTTAACTGACTCTGAAGGGTCTTTTGCTGCTTTGCGCTGATCATAGTTTGCAGCGGTAGAACCATCTGCAGCTTCTTCAACAAAGTCACCAGTGTTGAAGTCAACCAGGCGAGGTTCAATGTACTCAGCGAATAGCTCAGGTACTTTCTTGCCCGCTGTTTCAATTCCAGCAACTTCGATAATCTTAGTTTGCTTGTCTAGTACAGCGTTAGCTTTTTGCTGATCGCGCAGACCAACAGCGGCTGTTGATACGATGATTGAACAAACAAGGCTCAACCCGATAACAACACCCAGCGTCTTTTTAATGCTGTCGTTATTACTTGCCATAGCGTGCTTGTCTCCGCTTGATGTTCTTCTCGATAACTACATGGTCGAACAGAGGTGCAAACAGGTTCGCGAATAGAATCGCCAGCATCATACCCTCTGGGTAAGCTGGGTTAACCACACGAATAAGTACACACATCACGCCAATTAGCGCGCCGTACCACCATTTACCACCATTGGTAAATGAAGCGGATACAGGGTCTGTCGCCATAAAGAACATACCGAATGCAAAACCACCTAGAACTAGGTGCCAATGCCATGGCATGTTGAACATTGGGTTGGTATCAGAACCGATAACGTTGAACAGCGTTGCGGTTGCAATCATACCGATCATCACACCAGCAATGATTCGCCACGAAGCGATTCGCATATAAACGATCATCGCTGCACCAATCATCAGGGCAAGAGTCGATACTTCACCGATTGAACCAGGGATGTTACCGATAAACGCGTCCATCCAAGTGATAGGAGCACCTGTTACTGTGTTAACAAGAGCACCGTTACCACCTTGAGCCCATTGGCTAAGCGCAGTAGCACCTGAGAAACCGTCAGCAGCAGTCCAGACTACGTCACCCGAGATTTGAGCTGGATAAGCGAAGAATAGGAAAGCACGACCAGCTAGTGCAGGGTTTAGGAAGTTACGACCTGTACCACCAAAGATCTCTTTCGCTACCACAACACCGAATGTGATACCTAGAGCCGCTTGCCATAGAGGCAGCGTTGGCGGAACGATTAGCGCGAACAAGATAGAAGTAACAAAGAAGCCTTCGTTAACTTCGTGCTTACGCACCATACAGAACAACACTTCCCAGAAACCACCAACAATAAACACTGTGGCGTAAATCGGTAGGAAGTAGGTCGCACCCAGTAGCATCTTAGTGCCAACCCCTGCATCAGCCGCAATAGTGCCGCCAAGCATTTCGGTTAGCCAGTAATGCCAGTTACCTGCGATAACTGCTGCTAGCTGCTCGCCAGCATACATGTGGTTAAGTGCTGCAATAGCTTGGCCACCTGCGTTGTACATACCCCAGAACATTGCTGGGAATACCGCGAACCAAACCATGATCATGATACGTTTTAAGTCAACGCTATCACGAACGTGCGAGCTTTTCTTTGTGATAAGACCTGGCGTGTAGAAAACTGTTGCTACAGCTTCGTACAGGGCAAACCATTTTTCATGTTTACCGCCAGGCTCAAAATGATGCTCGATGTCTTCAAGAAACTTTTTAAGAGCCATGAAAATTACCCTTCCTTCTCGATCTTATCTAGACATTCACGAAGTAACGCACCGTACTCGTATTTGCCCGGACATACAAAGGTACACAATGCTAGGTCTTCTTCATCCAGTTCTAGCGCACCCAGTGCTTGAGCACTGTCAACGTCGCCTGCACATAGATCACGAAGTAGCAGAGTTGGTTCCATATCCAATGGCAATACGCGTTCATAGTTGCCAATTGGCACCATTGAACGATCACTACCATTCGTGGTTGTTGTCATGTTGAACAACTGACCTTTGAAGATATGACCAAGGAAAGCACGGGTTACCGAGAACTTGTTCTTACCAGGCATAGCCCAGCCAAACAGTTCTTTGTCACGACCTTCACGTAATACAGAAACCTGTACGTGGTAACGACCTAGGTAAGCGTGAGGACCAGTTGCATGAGTACCTGTCAGTACTGAACCAGAAATCACACGAACTTCACCTGGCATTAACTCGCTGTCAGTCAAATCTTCTAGGTTTGCACCTTGAGTTGTACGAACTAGACGAGGGTTGTTCACTACTGGGCCAGCCAGAGATACAACGCGATCCGTGTAAAGTTCACCAGTTAGGAACAACTTACCGAACGCAATAACGTCTTGGTAGTTGATGCTCCACGCCACGTTTTCTGCATTTACTGGGTATAGGAAATGCATGTGGGTGCCAGCTAGACCTGCTGGGTGAGGGCCATCAAAAACATGCTCTTCAACATTTGACTGAGAAGAACGAGGTAGACTGGTACCAGATTTACACACGTAAACCTTACCGTCTGTCAGAGTTGAAAGCACATCCAAACCAGCAACGAACGCATCTTGCTGTTCATTGATGACCAACTCAGGCTGAGCTGCCAACGGATTAGTATCCATTGCAGTTACAAAAATAGCCTGTGTAGAAGACTCAATTGCTGGAACCTTGCTAAACGGACGAGTACGTAAAGCTGTCCAAAGACCTGCATCAACAAGCTGAGTTTTAACCGCGGTACGGTCAAGACCTGCTAGTTGGCTGGCTTCAAACTTATCGAACGTTACCTGCTCCTCACCTGCCACTTCAATCACTACAGATTGAAGGACACGTTTAGCGCCACGGTTAACCTCGATCACTTTACCGCTTGCTGGTGAAGTAAATTTCACACCTGGGTTCTTTTTGTCTTCAAAAAGAACTTGGGCTTTCTTTACTTCATCGCCTACGCGAACATGCATAGTAGGACGCATGCCAACGTACTCTTCGCCAAGCAAGGCGACTTTCTTGATGGTCTTACCATCATTAATCACCTGGGTAGGAGTTCCTGCGATAGGAAGGTCCAGACCCTTCTTTATTGTAATCATACGCACTTGCACTACTTTTATCGGGAAAAAGATTCTTTGATTGCGTAACTTTTAGACACGACACTAGTGTCCGGTTTTGGCGCAGTTTAAAACACCAAAATCGCAACATCCTATTAAAAACCTCGCTACAAATTTAGTCGAGATTTATCAGGTGCGATAGTCTATCATCTTTTTAGAAGTCTATGCCATGACCAATGAAGGTAATCAGATAGATATTTCGAAGGATTTGAGTTTAAAAGGCTAAGTATTGGTCATAAGTTTGAACCATCGCACAATCGCCAATAACCACACGGGCTTTGCTGTTTTTAATTATTCACATTGTGAAACATTTCTGGTTAAAACTAATTCAGCTGTTTATTTGTTTCTACATTGTTAACGCTTACTTAAATCACAGCCAATAAAAAAGGCAGCAAACACCACCTCTTTTCTTTCAACTATTTAGAGCCGCCTAAACACATTGGGCTATCTGGAGCCAACTCGTTCTGCTCTTTCCACTCCGATGGCGTGTATGTGTGCATCGACAAAGCATGAATATGGTTAGCGAGTTCATCAGCCAGCACTTGATTAACCTGGCGATGGCGCCCAATCAGACGTTGACCTTCAAATTTGTCACTGACCACCACCACTTTAAAATGACTTTCCGAACCCGCTGGAACATTGTGCATGTAACTTTCGTTTAGCACGTTAAGAAATTCAGGTTCGAAGTGCTCTTGGAGTTTAGTTTCAATCACTTCTTGTAGCATTGTGTGTCACCATCTAAATATGAACAGCATGAAAGAACAGATAATAATCGTCTTGTACGCAAAGCAAAAGGTTTTAGTTTTCACACGCCCTGCCTTCTGCGACAATTTACGTCATGAATTTGCCCAAGCGTTCCAAATATGAAAACTGAACTTGTGCTCCATGAGCGCACCTTAACTTTGCATCGATTCCCCCAACGCAACAATGAAACTCTTCAGGCCTGGGATGCTGGCGATGAATACCTTATCAATCATATAGAAGAACTTGGTCTCGCTGGCAAACACATTCTGATTCTAAACGACAGTTTTGGCGCGCTGAGCTGTTGGTTGTCGGAGAAACATCAGATCACCATGATGAGCGATTCCTACATTGCTCATCAAGGAACACTCTCCAACCTCAAGCGTAACCACTGCCGTGATATCACCTTGCTTCACACCATGGAAGAGATTCCTCAAGGTGTGGATTACGTTTTGATGCAAATCCCGCGAAACAACCGCCACTTAATATGGCAATTGAGTCAGCTAAGACAAAGGCTTGACGTTTCGGTACCTGTCATTGCGGTAAACAAAGCTAAAGAGATTCATACTTCTACATTAAATCTGTTTGAAAAGTACCTAGGTACGACAGCCACATCTCTAGCATGGAAAAAGCATCGTCTGGTTTTCTCTCAGGCCGATAGCTCGACGAGTGTTTCTGTAGACCCTATAACTCGCTGGAATATCGACGAGCATCATTTCATGCTCGACAACTTACCTAATGTCTATTCGGGCGAAAAGCTGGATCAGGGTGCACGATTTATGCTTGATCACTTACCTAAGAATCTCAGCGATGAAAAGGTTGTGGACCTTGGATGTGGCAACGGTGTGTTGTCCGTAAAGATGGGAATGTTGAACCCCAATATACAGCTCACTTGCGTCGATGAAAGTTTTATGGCCGTCGAATCGGCCAAGAGAAACTTAACCCGCACACTTGGCGAAGACAGAAAAATAGAATGCCTTCCCAACAACTGCTTGGACGGATTTGAAAACGCCAGCGCTAATGTTGTGGTCTGTAACCCACCCTTTCACCAGCAGCAAGCCATTACCGATCATATCGCATGGCAGATGTTCTGTGATGCAAAGCATGTTCTCAGCAACGGTGGACAATTATTAGTTATCGGTAACCGTCACCTCGGCTACGATGTGAAGTTATCTAAGCTATTTGGAAAATCGAACGTAAAACTTGTCGCTTCAAATAAGAAATTTGTTATTTTACAAGCAACTAAATAGTTCACTATCATGTCTCTTATACGTATAGAGTTACGATTAAAGGAAATTACAATGAGAAAATTGGTTCTAGCCGCGTCAATGGCCTTACTTACTGCGTGTGCCGCACCGCAACAAGAACAGATCAACTTTATGCCTCAGCCAGTTCTGAGCAATAGCGACATCGTAAAAGACGCAAGTTTCACTCTGACAAGTAAAGACGTACGTTCAGCTCAATATGTAGCCCTAATAGATAGTGGCCGCTCAAACATTGAGCCAATTCACTCTAAGCAAAATGTGCGTATCGCGATCGAAAACGCGTTACTGGAACAGTTCCAATCTCAAGGTTTCCGCAGCACTGTTAACAGTGAAAACTCAGTAAAGATTGAAGTGCAAGAAGCATTGGTTTCCGTCAAACACTCAGTGATGGAAAACGAGATGGATGGAAAAGTCGTTCTTGAAGTCACAGCAGAGACGCCTCAGGGTAAGCTAGTTAAGACTTACACTGGCACGGCTAAACGTACAGGCGCTTTAAGTGCTTCAAACGAAGAAATCGAAATCGTACTTAACGATGTAATTAACCTGGTTCTGAAAGAAGTCGCCAGCGACCGTGAGTTGAAGAATTACATGCAGGAGCGCTTCTAATGTGGAAAGTTGCTATTGCCTCACTGGCGTTAGTCAGCAATCTGGTGTTTGCAGGTCCTAAAGTTGAATTTGAAACCACATTAGGTGCTTTTACGATTGAGCTCAATCAGGAAAAAGCCCCTGTTACAGTGGAAAACTTCCTTAAGTATGTCAAAGACGGCAGCTATGTCGGCACCCAGTTTCACCGAGTAATTCCGGGCTTTATGGCGCAAGGTGGTGGTTTTGATCAAGACATGAAGCAAAAACCAACTTACGCGCCTATTAAAAATGAAGCGTCTAATGGCCTCAAGAATAAAACAGCCACCGTTGCCATGGCGAGGACTAACAACCCTAATTCTGCAACGCGCCAATTCTTTATCAACTATGTTGATAACAATTTTCTTGATTACGACCAGCGCCCGCCGGGTTACGCAGTGTTCGGTAAAGTAACCAAGGGTTTCGACGTAGTACAGCAAATGGCGAAAAAGCGCACCAAAACGGTCGGCCGCTATCGTGACGTTCCAGCAACACCTATTGTCGTAACGAAAGTGACTTTACTCCCATAATCTAAAAAGGCTCCTACTTATCCAGTTGGAGCCTTTTCAATTCACCCTGTTTTCCCTAACTTAACACTCACTATAAAACGAACAAGGAAGACTTTATGTCTGCCAACTCCTCCTCAATGTCTTGGCTAGAAACGATTCGTAGTTATTATGATAAACGCCTGCTATGGGTGTTTATGCTCGGTTGCTCAAGTGGCTTTCCATGGGTTTTGATCGGCTCTAACATGTCGGGTTGGTTAAAAGACGCTGGCTTAACACGTGCAGCGATTGGCTACTTCGGCAGTGTATTCGCGGTTTACGCAATTAACTTTCTGTGGGCTCCGCTCGTGGATCGGGTCAAGCTTCCGGTTCTACATGCAGTACTAGGCCAACGCCGTAGTTGGATTTTTTTCTGTCAATCATTGGTGCTAATCAGCACTTTGTTTATTGCAGGTGTCGACCCTTCACAAAACTTGATGTTCACATCTACGCTGGCGCTGGGTATCGCAATTGCGTCTGCAACTCAGGATATCGCCATCGATGCATTCCGTATCGATACTTTCCCTAAATCCGATTCATCCAAGCTGCCTCAAGCCTCAGCGATGGCGGTGATTGGTTGGTGGACCGGCTATTCACTGCCAGGTTACGTAGCCTTCATCAATGCTGACTCAATCGGTTGGAATGGTGTGTACTATGGCATGGCAGCTATCGTCGGCATCTTGATGCTGTTTACTCTGCTAGTTGGTGAACCAACAACCAATCGTGAAGCCCTCCAACAACAAGCGGAAGCTCGCCATAACAAAATCGTCGGTTCTAAAACTGCATCTTGGATAAGCGTTACTGTGGTTGAGCCTTTCCTCGATTTCTTTAAACGCAATGGTGTCAAGGTAGCAATAACTCTATTGCTGTTTGTGTTCCTGTTTAAGATCGGCGAAGCCTTCTTGGGCCGAATGTCCATCGCCTTCTATAAAGAAGTGGGCTTTAGCAACGAACAAATCGGCTATTACTCTAAGTTGATTGGTTGGGGAGCAACTATACTCTTCACCTTAGTGGGCAGCATGTTCAACGTTCGTTTTGGCATCGTACGCGGTTTGATGATTGGCGGTATCGCCATGGCAGGCAGCAACTTAATGTTTGCTTGGATTGCCTCTGTTGGACCAAATGAGCACTTGTTCCTAGCCACAATTATCGTCGATAACTTTACAACGGCATTCTCAACCGTTGCGTTTGTTTCTTTCCTCACTGTACTCACGGGCCAGGCATTCTCCGCGACGCAATATGCGTTGTTGGCCTCCTTAGGGAACTTTGGACGAACAACATTAGCTTCATTCAGTGGAGAGTTGGTTGACTTCCTTGATGATTGGTCACTGTTCTTTATCATCACTTCACTAATGGTCATTCCGAGCTTAATTATGCTCTATTCACTACGTCATTACTTCACCGACCTTTTGAATAAAGCCAAAGAGCGAGATGAAGAAGAAGCTAAAGAAGTAACATCTTCATAAAAAAAAGGCTTGGTAAATGCCAAGCCTTTTTACTTTAAAGTCATTTTTATGGGTACATACCTTTACCAAATAGGTTAAAGATACGCGCAACGCCTTGAGTGAAAATCATTGGTTCCGTCAACACGGTAAGACACAAACAGTCCTCTCCTTTTTGCGTGTAAGGGCTGTGTTTAATTGAAGCGTCTTTAACAAGGTAATCCCCTGCTTCATAATGACCGTCTTCATCACTAAACCCACCATGCAGTATCAAAGTAGACTCGATTCCCTTGTGCGTATGCTGAGGTATCTTCACATCTTCTGAAATGTACATTAGATTCACTCTAACACTATCGCCAATGTCGATTGGTGCACTGTATACCTTGCCACCATAGCTTTTCCATTCTCCTAACTTATCTCGGAATCGAGATAGAGAAAGTGGCAACTGAAATGTTTTACCGTTGACTTCAATGCTTGTTGGTTTTCTGATTGGTCGGGCGCCTTCTGGAGCAGGTTCAGTCTGCAAGATATCGTTCAACATATCGTCGAAGTTGTTATCATCGAAAGCATCAAGCGACATTAACGCTTCACCGTAACAACTCTCCAACTCCTGGACCTGTTTTTTACAAGTAGGGCAGCTCTCTAAATGAGTGGCGACAGTAAAACCATCGACTGCATCCAGACTGCCTTCAACATAAGCCTGCAACATATGCTGGTTTGGATGATAGCTCATAATCTTTCTACCTCTATTGAATGACGCAACTTCTCCACTGCAAGTCTCAGCCTAGATTTCACTGTTCCGACTGGAATATCGTACATATCAGCTACCTGCTGATGTGGAAGTTCCTCCAGATATACTGCTTGAACAACTTTTTTCTGGGCGTCAGGAAGGACATCTAAAAATTTTACGACCTGCTCCTTAAGCATTTCTTGTTCAGGCGCATAGTGCTCAACTAAGTCTGGCGGACAGTAATCGTTTGGCCATATGTCTTCAGAATGAATGTGTAAATCTTTACCACGCTGCTTTCGAAGAGTATCGAAACATAGGTTGCGAGCAATTGTATAGATCCAAGTAGACAGCGAACTTTTCGACCCATCAAACAAATGACTTTTTTGCCATACCGTCGTCATTGTTTCTTGCACTAGCTCTAACGCCACTTGCTCATTACCCATGTGCTTGTAGGTAAACTGTTTTAAACGTGGTGCAAAATGCCTGAAGACCAACGAGTAAGATGCTTTGTCTTTATCTTTAACTTTCTCCATACAGAGGAGCCAGTCTTGTTTTGCAAAAGATTCCGTGTCCGTAGAAGCCATGTTCAGGTCCTTGTCAGCACTTTTAGAGTTTTACGTACGAAAGAAGTGAATGGATCACTCTGTAAGTTTAGCTTTCAATCGATCGGGAGAGAAATTCTATTGCTTCATCGCAATCTTTTTGTCTCAGGAGAAAATCAAACTGATGCTGAGGAACGGGAAGTATCTCAAGCCAACGCTGGCTCACCCAGCTTGCATCGTCAAAGAAGCGTTGGTCGTACAATTCTCCAAGTTGAGGGAACTGCTTGTACACGGTACGCAATTGCTCGCTCAAATATTTGTGCTGCTCAGACAATTGAGAAAATTCCCAGCTTGTACGCCATTCGACACGCGCTTTTCGCAACCCATCGAATTCCGTTCTAACTCTCTTTATTTCAAAGCATTTAAGTCCAACAACTGTCACCCCTAAAAGCCCGTCATCCAGCAATTCAAAGTCGACTATCTTCGCTAGCGATCCAACCGACGACAGTCGAGGAATGGAGGACAACTCATCCTGCTCAACTAAGCAAATACCGAACGTACCATCGGACTGACTCGCTTCTTTTATTAGTCTTTTGTACCTAGGTTCAAAAATTCGGAGCTTCATTTTCCCTTCAGGGAGAAGAATTGAACCTAGAGGAAACAGCATAATCTCAGACACTATTAATCACCCTTAATCAGTTTAAAATTAATTACGTGAAAAGTGAGAGTTCGATCAATCACCAAACGTGTTGATTATTTGACAAGCATAAAAATCAGCGCAAGCGCTTGCGTAAACGATACCCATATCACTTTCTGTGCAAAAAAATTATAGTTCCGTTACATTCCCGAAAAATGATCGTTAATGAGATCTCAGTCACTAGTTTTATGTATTTTTACACTCCGTATCACTATTAATTGAGATTTTTATCGTTATTATGCGCTCCAGTAAAAGCACAACGCAGATTGTGCAACAACGGCTATATGAATAAGTTTTGGTATTGAATAAACATAGAGAGTCCCACTATGCGTAAATCACTTTTAGCTCTTGGTGTTGTAGCAGCAATGTCTGCACCTGCAATGGCAGCTGATTACTCCGACGGCGATATCCACAAGAACGATTACAAATGGATGCAGTTCAACCTAATGGGTGCATTCAACGAAAAACCAGGTAACTCAACGCACGATTACCTTGAAATGGAATTTGGTGGTCGCTCTGGTCTATTCGACCTATACGGCTACGTAGACGTATTTAACCTAACTTCAGATCCAGGCAGCGACAAAGCTGGGAAAGAAAAGATCTTTATGAAGTTTGCGCCGCGTATGTCTCTAGATGCACTTACTGGTAAAGATTTATCTTTCGGTCCTGTTCAAGAGCTATACGTTTCTACACTGATGGAATGGGGCGGTAACTCAGGTGTAAACACTCAGAAAGCAGGTATTGGCTCTGACGTAAACGTTCCATGGTTTGGCAAAGTTGGCCTGAACCTATACGGTACTTACGATTCGAACAAAAAAGACTGGAATGGTTTTCAAGTTTCGACCAACTGGTTCAAGCCTTTCTACTTCTTCGAAAATGGTTCATTCATTTCTTACCAAGGTTACATCGATTACCAATTTGGCATGAAGAGCGAGTACTCTACGTCAAAAACTGGCGGTGCAATGTTTAACGGTATCTACTGGCACTCAGATCGCTTTGCTGTTGGTTACGGCCTAAAACTTTACCAAGATGTTTATGGTATCGAAGACACTCCTGGCTTCCGTTCATCAGGTGCAACTAACTACCTAGCGGTAACTTACAAGTTCTAAGCCACTAAAAGAACTTCATTGCCTTTAAAATGGTACCTTCGGGTACCATTTTTTATTTGCTTTCGCTCAAACGGTGATTATCCTTGTGGGAAATTATCTGTTCGGCAAATCAGTGTGAATATAGTCATTCTTGGCCCCGGTGCTATTGGTACGCTATGGGCAACTAAACTCTCGCTTTCAGGTCATAATGTTGCTGTGTGGTCAACCTCAAATGATCATAATCTGAGTCTACAGCTTGATGAATTACCGGCGATTCAATTCGATAACCGAGATATCTTTTCTATTAAGCAAGCTGACTTGTTACTAGTCACAGTAAAAGCGTGGCAAGTTGAGAGTGCACTTGAGCCGTTAAAAGCGTTTATTGCGCCAGAAACTATGATTACTCTGATGCACAATGGCATGGGGACCGCAGAATGGGCTTGCGATACTTTTCCTGGCAACCCTTTGCTCCTTGCGACAACCACGCATGGCGCCTATAAGCCCACCAAACAACAAGTCATACACACTGGCTTAGGCTTAACCAAAATAGGTGGTGTCAATCGTTTGGGGAAACAATGCCACTTTCTCCAACCAGTTTTGCAGCATGCGCTTCCAGAGGTCACTTGGTGTGACAATATTGAGCATGCTTTGTGGTCTAAGTTGGCCGTCAACTGCGCAATCAACCCGTTAACGGCTATTTTCCAAGTTAAGAACGGTGAGTTGGCTTCCGAGCAATATAAAAACCAACTTATCAATGTCATCGAAGAAGTCTTTCAAGTAATGAACGCCTGCTCCATCCCTGTTGAGAAGTCCACCTTGGAATCGACGGTTCACCAAGTGATCAGTGCCACTGCCGAAAACTTCTCTTCAATGAAGCAAGACATTCACTATCAACGCAAAACTGAAATTGATTTTATTACCGGTTACTTGCTGAAACAGGCTAAAATTCACAATATTCAAGCCCCTGAAAATCAAGCTCTCTATACCCAGATCCATCACATCGAACAAAGCTGGAAATCACAATGAATAAAAAAGTACTGGTCCCGATTGCACCGGGCACAGAAGAAATGGAAGCCGTCACCATCATAGACATGATGGTACGAGCTGGCTACGACGTTACTGTGGCCAGTGCTGATTTTGCTGGCCAGCTGACAATGAAAGCTTCCAGAGGCGTTACGCTCACTGCTGATTGTAAACTCGTCGATATCGCCGATGACGAATTCGATGCAGTGATCTTGCCTGGTGGTGTGGAAGGAGCAGAAACGTTTCGCGACAGCACAGTATTAGTTGAGATAGTTCGCCAACAAATGTACGAAGGGAAGCTAGTAGCCGCTATATGTGCCGCACCAGCGTTGGTACTGGCTCACCATAAGCTTTACCCTGACGCGTTAATGACATGTCACCCTAGTTTTGAATCTCATATCAGTAAGGAAAATTGGCGAGTTAAACGCGTCACTTACGATATTAATCACAACTTGTTGACCAGCCAAGGCCCCGGTACTGCACTAGAATTTGCTATGGAAATCATCATTAACCTTTCAGGAAAGGAACACGCTTGGACGGTTGCCGAACCCATGGTGACGATCCCAACTCTGCAATATCACAAGCTGGGTGGCCTTGAGTCATGCTAGATGTTCATGCCATCCGTTCACAGTTCCCTGCATTAACTCAAAATGTTAATGGAGAACAATTGGTGTATCTCGATAGTGCTGCAACTACACAGAAACCTGATTGCGTTATCAATGCAATTTCAGACTACTATCGCTCTCAAAACGCCAATGTTCACCGTGGTAGTCACAGCTTGACTGCGCAAGCCACCAGCTCCTTTGAAGCAGCTCGTCAAACCATCGCAACCTTCATCGGCGCGGAGAGCAGCAACGAAATCATCTGGACACGTGGCGCGACAGAAGCGCTTAACCTAATCGCACAAACCTATGCGCGTGACACGTTACAGCCCGATGATGAAATTCTGGTTAGCGAAATGGAACACCACGCCAATATCGTGCCTTGGCAAATCGTTGCAGAGCAGACTGGAGCAAGAGTCGTCAAGGTGCCAATGACTGAAGATTGCCAATGGGATATGGCGGTATTTTCATCTTTGCTATCCGATAAAACCAAACTGGTGGCGCTGGCTCATATCACCAACGTAACGGGAACACGTCTACCGATTGAGTCGGTGATAACTCAAGCGCATCAAGTAGGAGCAAAAGTGGTTGTCGATGGAGCTCAGGGGATTGTTCATGAAACTATTGATGTAAAAACGTTGGATGCGGACTTTTACGTTTTTTCTGGGCACAAGCTATACGCCCCCGCAGGTATCGGCGTCTTGTATGGCAAACTCTCACTGCTTGATGCAATGCCTCCGTGGCACGGTGGGGGGAAAATGGTCGAAAAGGTGTCGTTTTCTGGAACCACTTTCAGCGAATTGCCAGGCAAATTCGAAGCAGGCACCCCCAATGTGGCAGGTGCGATTGCGTTAGCCACAGCGATAAACTGGTATCAGAGTTTTGAGCATACCGATATAGAAAGTCACATTCGTAGCCTGGTTCAGGATGCTTATCAAAGGCTATCTCAAATCGACGATGTTAGAGTTTTAGGCTACCAAACTAATGCTTCTGTATTGTCGTTTGTCATTGATGGTGTGCACCACCAAGACCTCGCAACATTGCTTGATCAACAGGGCGTCGCCGTTCGTGCTGGCCATCACTGTGCTCACCCCCTAATGGATGCACTTGGTGTTAAGGGTACCGTGCGAGCTTCCTTTGCTATTTACAATACGCAGCAAGATGTTGACAAACTGGTCGCCGCTGTAGAGAAAGCCGCAGATATGCTTTAGCAAGAAATAAAAAAGGGTTGACGCAAAACGACAACCCTTTAAAAAGCGGAAAAAGCAGTACGAGCTTAAAGTTCGTCAAAGGCTTCGATTGCTTCTGACAACTTCTTCACACCGTGAATTTGCATCCCCTGAATACCACCTTTAGGCATATTTGCAGCCGGAACTATGGCCTTTTTAAAACCATGTTTGAACGCCTCGTTCAGCCTTTCCTGCCCACTAGGCACCGGACGAATCTCTCCAGCAAGCCCCACTTCACCAAAAATCACCACATCTTTTGGTAGTGCTCTATCTCTGAAGCTAGAAAGAAGTGCCATCACCAAAGCCAAATCGGCACTAGTTTCCGTTACTTTAACCCCACCAACCACATTCACAAACACATCCTGATCCGCCATCTGCAGACCACCATGTTTATGTAAAACGGCCAACAACAGCGACAATCTATTTTGTTCAAGACCAACGGCAACACGTCGTGGGTTGGCTAACTGGGAGTAATCCACCAGCGCCTGAATCTCCACCAGCAGTGGACGAGTGCCTTCCCATACCACCATAACGGAGCTGCCTGAGGTCTCTTCCTCACCACGAGAAAGAAAAATAGCCGAAGGGTTACTGACTTCTTTCAACCCCTGCCCTGTCATGGCAAACACGCCCAACTCATTCACAGCACCAAAACGGTTCTTGTGACTGCGAAGCGTTCTGAACCTGCTATCAGTACCGCCATCAAGCAGCACAGAACAGTCAATGATGTGCTCAAGCACTTTAGGCCCAGCCAAGGTGCCATCTTTAGTCACGTGGCCAACAATGAACACTGCGACATTATTTTGTTTAGCGTAACGGGTTAACGCAGTCGCTGACTCCCTTACTTGCGCCACACTGCCCGGCGAAGATTGAACATCTGCCACATGCATCACCTGAATCGAGTCAATCACCAAAATCTTTGGCTGTTCTTTTTCTGCAATCTGGCAAATACGATCAACATTGGTTTCTGATAGCATTTTTAGATTGTCTTTAGGCAACCCCAGGCGGGAAGCTCTCATCGCAACCTGCTGAAGCGACTCTTCACCGGTGACATACAAAGTCGGCATCTGAGATGCTAAATAGCACATGGTCTGTAACAATAACGTCGATTTACCTGCCCCAGGATTACCACCGATCAAAATCGCAGCTCCAGGAACAACGCCACCACCAAGTACTCGGTCAAGTTCCTTAAAACCACTGGTAAAGCGCGGAACTTCCTGCAGATCGATGTCAGATAACGTCTGAACCTGAGTTTCACCAGAATTTCCTGCGTAGCCAGTCAGTCGCTCGTTTCTTGCTGCCGCAGGGGATGCAGCCAACCTGACCTCACTAATCGTATTCCATGCGCCACAAGCATTACATTGTCCCTGCCAACGTGGAAAATCCGCGCCACAGTCATTACATACGTATGCTCTTTTTGCCTTTGCCATATCACCTCGGACCTGTATTTGTGACAATGCCGTTATCATTCGTCACCTATTCACCTTGATTCGGTGTAACATATCATTAAAGATCTTTATATCAAGGCCGATATTCAGAGTAAGGGACAAGCTAACAAAAATATATGCAGCAGCCAGAGATTTTATCTTTAGCAGAACGACTGATTCCTGCTTACAACTCCGATGATTTTGAATACCTTCTCGCCCAAATGACCGAAGGAGAGGCTCCATCGGTCAAAATTCTGGTTAAGATGGAACTTAACCGTGTGATGGCTCCCTGCACTAAAAGTGTTGACCTGCGCGGACGCGTCAAGGGCGAATGCCGTGAGTATGAACTCGATGGTGTCAAACATTGGCTAGACGACGTAGCTTTTAATGCTTACCACAAAAATACCCGTAAGTTTGGTGGCTATACCGAAGGCGTTTGGGAAGCACTGTGCAACACCCATAATAACTTTCGCGTCATGCAAAAACGTGGCAAACCACAAGGCATTGAGTTTTCAGAAAAAAGCACAGCCTACGATGTTGAAGCGATTAACTTGGGTTACGACCTAAAGCGACGTGAAAACCGTCTAAAACTTTCCTCTCAAATTGAATTTCAGGTCAATAAAGACCAATTAGTCCACGCAACAACCGTGGATATATCCCCGTCAGGCGCCAAATTTAAAGTACCTTCTGCCTTTAACTACAAACTTGGAGAAATCATTGCGGTTCGCTTTGTTGAGCTCGCGAGAAACAGTGAAGTAGAAGGATTGAACACTCCCATCAACTACCGAATTGTCGGTATCGATGAGTCCTATGAAAACGATGCAGTAAAATACCTACGCCTACTCAAGCTAGATGAAACAACAGTGGTCGAAGAGGTCATCGAAGACCAACTTAAAAATGACAGCCAACGTTCACGTCACGACAATCAAGACAAGGTCATCCGAGCACGTTCTAGGGGATACGAACATACCTTCCTGAAACACACCTGCAATTTACCTGTGTTCTTCAGCGGCAGTGAGCTCAAATTGGCGTTGATGACTGAAAACAACCAACCTATCTGGCACTACTGGCAGGATGAACGCAATCAACAAGCCCTGACGACCTTATTTAACAAGGAAAGAATAGAGCACCTAACCAAGCCGGGCATGCGCGGCAGCAACAACGTGTTTTATTCATTCACTCATGAACATCAGGGAAAAACCTTGTTCTTCTCGATGATGATGCCAGAAGCTACCCGTCAGGTGCGCCAACTTTTCTGGCATGTGGGGGCGAAAAAAGAAAGCTGGCGAGCATTTCGTCTGCATGTTTTTGAATTATCAGACATTGAACGAAGTGAATTAGCTAATCATTCTACTGAGTTGGATTTTGAAACTAAGTCCTTGACTCATTGCGGCATTTTGCAGGAGCTTTCCACAGAGGCCACTAATCGAGATTATTTATTAACGGAAAAGCCTCGCTTACCGAGCAGCGAGCTAAATCGCTTCCGTCATACACGTAACCCGGAAAGCAATCCGGTTTGCCTCTATTTCGATGCTAAGTCTCGCCGCAAAGAACCTCGCTTTCAATTCCGCTCACCAATAGAGATGACTTGCAATCAAAATATTGCCCATGCTGGTGTGACACTCGATATATCTAAGCGTGGTATTAGTGTTGCGCTGACTTCTCCGAGTTCACTAAAAGCAGGGGAAATGTGTTCGGTCAACTTTAAAGAACTCAGCCTTTATGACAAAAAGCTCCCTCTCGATAGTGTGCCTTACACGGTAGTTAGAATTTCCCCTGGAGGAAAACGTCTTCAGTTGGTGATGCAAGAAGACAGCAACACAATGCGTACCATCGCCTTTTTCGGCAAACTTATCGAGCATAACCAAGACAAGCTTATTGCTAAGAAAGAGCTACTGCCAAGTAACCTTTTGCTCGAAGGGCTGCATGACATACTTTTGGATAAAATTGTCAGTTCTCCAATTTTCGTCGAAAAACGCGGCAAAAACCTCAAGCCTCGAGTTATTGGAGTCAATTTCCCTCTAGCTCCACACTTGGTCGTATTGGCAAAGCTTGGACAGGAAGAAAATTTTTCTCTGGAACCTATTTATAAAGGTCACACTAATACCTTACTGGCACAACCGATGCGTCGCATAGACGGTGCACAGCCAAAATTTCAGGAAGTCTATTTGTCGATCTCTCAATTTGGCACACGGATTCAGTCATACGAGTCTAAATTGGTGAGTGAGTTTGACTCTCTCAAAGAGCGTGTGGCCTTTATTAAGAATGCGCAGTCTATGGGTGAGTTTTATGCCCTGCGGGTATGCAGTGCCCCAGTATTCGATCCTATGAGTGCCCTACTGCAAGAAGATCTTAAAGAACTGGCGCCAATCAGTATGCATCAGGCGAGAAGTTTAGAAAAAGAGATCAACGGCATAATGGGCTACGGCGAAATTACCGATATTACAGAAGAAGTGTTGATTCGCCTCGAGCTGACAAAATAGAAAAGCGAGGGTAAACCTCGCTTTTTTTATGTTTGTTATGGTGCAGGCTTGAAGCTTATCTTCTTCTGTTTCACCAATGCCGCTGAAAGGATACACAAGACGCCACCCAATCCAGAATATCTCACCGCGGTTTGTGCCTGCTGCTCTACCTTAGGTTTAGCGTGATAAGCAATGCCCAAACCAGCAGCTGACATCATAACGAGATCGTTCGCGCCATCTCCAACTGCTATGGTATTGTGTGGTTCAATCTCATACTTCTCCGCCAGCTCTTCAAGAATATCCGCTTTGGTTTGCGCAGAAACCACATCACCTAACACCTTACCAGTCAGCTTGCCGTCAGTAATTTCCAGCTGATTAGATTGAGCATGGTCGAGTTTCAACGTTTCCTTGAGGTAATCAGAGAAATAAGTAAAGCCGCCAGAAGCTATCGCCGTCTTCCAGCCAAATTGATGCAAGGTATGCACAAGCTCTGGCAAATCTGGCATCAGAGGAAGCTCATCTCGGACGCTGGATAAAATGCTTTCATCCGCTCCAGTCAGCGCCGCAACTCGCTGGCGCAGGCTTTGTTCAAAGTCGAGCTCACCCTGCATGGCTCGCTCGGTCACTTCGGAGACTTCTTCACCAACTCCCGCCAGTTTGGCGATTTCATCAATGCATTCAATCTGAATAGCGGTCGAGTCCATATCCATGACGATCAAGCCAGGTTTCGATAGATCTGGCAGATCGTTCAGCGGCGCATAATCAAGCTCAATACCTTGAAGGATTTTCTCGTGTTCCGCTGTCAACTCATCTTGCATCAGAGCTACTTCATATTGACCAACCTTCCACACATCAACGACTGCGTTATAGTAGCCTGTAAAAAAGTCGATATCTTCAAACAGCTTTGGCGACAAATATTTCGCAAACACAATCCAATTTGCTTTGGCTTTGTCGAAATTGTTCGCTAAGCGCGTTTCTGGCAGTCGGTTATAAAGTGATGTATGCCTTTGAATAGAAAGAGTCTTAAACGTTTCCATGTAAATCATTCCTAAAAAATCTCCTCACACGTTAACCTATTGCAATTTAGCAGCGCAAGTATCAATATGCTCTATAGCAAAATTAACCTCGGTTTGGGTGTGTATGGAATCCTCTCTGTTTTCATTTCGTATGGCCGTAAGAGCACTCGCCATTCTTTCCCTGATTGCCATGGTGGCAGTTATCGGCGTCAACAGCGTTAAAATTACAAAAGGTAATGAACAAATTCAGAAAAATCAGTTAGAAACGCTGATTAAAGTTCTGGTATCGCAAGCCTCATTATCTGCAGGCGATATGATCGTCAATCAAGACCAAGAGCGATTATTGAAGCTGACGAACCAGTTAGCTCAGGATAATTTGGTGTTTGATGCCACCATTTACGATGCGGAAGGTATTCGTTTAGCATCCAGCGATAAAGGCAAAAGTGTGCGCGAAATTCTTGGTTTAGATACACCGCTTGAAACCGCTCGGATCGGTAAACAGCAACTTGTCGAGCCAATTATGCACGATAACTCAGTTCTTGGGTTTGTTCGCATTACTTTTGAAACAGGTAAAGTAACCGCGTTTTCCGATCATTATTACCGCAAGAGTGATCGCTATATGTATACCATGGTTGGGATGAGTTTTATTGCGGGTTTATTGCTTGCGGTCGTCATTCGTCGAAAGCCAAAGAAAAAAGGCGAAAATCTGCTGTTAAAAGATATGTAGAGCGATAAAGAAAGGGTTGACCCATTAGGTCAACCCTTTCTTGTTCGTACGGTTGCGCTAGCTCAGATAGCCAACAGCATCTTACGCTTCATCACCAAGTAGAACCGAGTCTAGGGCAACGATCATCATGTCATTGAAAGTCGTCTGACGCTCGTCCGACGTAGTCTGCTCGCCCGTTTTGATGTGATCAGATACAGTACAGATAGTCAGAGCTTTCGCACCGTACTCAGCACAAACGCCGTAGATACCAGCCGCTTCCATTTCAACACCAACAATACCGTACTTGTCCATTACATCGAACATTTCTGGATCTGGCGTATAGAACAGTTCCGCGGAAAACAGGTTACCGACTTTCACTTCGATACCACGTGCTTTAGCCGCCTCTTCTGCTGCTCGAACCATCTTGTAGTCAGCAATAGCAGCAAAGTCATGGCCTTTAAAGCGAATGCGATTTACTTTAGAGTCAGTACAAGCGCCCATACCAATCACAACATCACGTACTTTGATGTCTTCGCTAACTGCACCACAGCTACCTACACGGATGATTTTCTTCACACCGTAGTCTTTAATCAGCTCAGTAGCATAGATTGAACAAGATGGGATACCCATACCGTGGCCCATCACAGACACTTTACGACCTTTGTAAGTGCCTGTGAAACCGAACATATTACGTACATCACAGACCTGAACGACATCTTCTAGGAAGGTTTCTGCAATGTACTTCGCGCGTAGCGGGTCACCTGGCATAAGAACGACATCTGCGAATGCACCCGTTTCAGCATTAATATGTGGAGTTGCCATGTCTGTTAATTCCTTAACTAAGTTAAATGTTGTCAGAGAGGTGGTTTACCTCTCTAACTCTCTCATTACAAAAAGTTTTTACCGTAATCCATTGGTGAAGTACCAAAGTACGTCGCCAATGATTGACCAATATCCGCAAAAGACTCACGCAGACCTAGAGAACCAGCTGGCACTTTCTGACCATAAACGATCACAGGGATGTGTTCACGTGTGTGGTCAGTACCTGGCCAAGTTGGGTCACAACCGTGGTCGGCCGTCAGGATTAGAACATCGTCCTCCTCCATCAGCTCCATCACTTCATGGATACGACCATCGAAGTACTCAAGCGCAGCAGCATAGCCAGCTACGTCACGGCGGTGACCATAGGCAGAATCAAAATCAACAAAGTTTGTGAAGACGATAGTATTGTCGCCCGCTTCTTTTATTGCCTCTTTTGTAGCTTCAAAGAGCGCTGGAATACCTGTTGCTTTAGTCTTCTTGGTGATACCACAGCCAGCGTAAATGTCAGAGATCTTACCGATCGAGTGAACTTCACCGCCCTTCTCCTCAACAAGCTTCTGTAGAATCGTCGCTGAAGGTGGCTCAACAGACAGATCGCGGCGATTACCAGTACGCTCAAACTGGCCTTTACCCGGGCCAATGAATGGGCGAGCGATAACGCGGCCGATGTTGTAGTCTTCAAGCTCTTCACGTGCGATCTGACAAAGCTCAAGCAAACGATCTAAGCCGAAGGTTTCTTCATGGCAAGCGATCTGGAATACCGAATCCGCCGACGTATAGAAGATAGGTTGCCCTGTCTTCATATGCTCTTCACCAAGATCATCCAGTACCTGAGTGCCCGACGCATGACAGTTACCAAGGAAACCGTCTAGACCAGCACGCTCGAGAATGCGATCTGTCAGCTCTTTCGGAAAGCTGTTCGCTTTGTCGGTAAAGTAGCCCCAGTCAAACAGAACCGGAACACCAGCAATTTCCCAGTGGCCTGACGGCGTGTCTTTACCTGAAGATAGCTCAGCAGCATGGCCGTAAGCACCAATGATCTCCGCCTCAGTATCCAAACCTGGCGCAAAGCGACCCGTTGACTCTTTGTGGGCCATTGCTAAACCAAGCTTTGACAGATTAGGCAAAGTCAGTGGTCCTTTACGATCAGCGTTGTCCGCTAGACCTTTATCACATTGGTCTGCGATATGGCCCAGAGTGTCTGAACCAACATCACCAAATTTCTCAGCGTCTGCTGTCTCACCGATTCCAAAAGAATCCAGTACTAATATAAATGCTCTTTTCATTGCTCTTCCTCAGGCCCACCGGTAATCATTTTTATATGGCGGGCCTTAGTGTAATTTTTGATTAAACGTCTTCTGCGCGGATCTGACGATAAACCTCAGGCGTTGGAGTATACTCACCGCCGATAGTAATAGCCTGCTTCAGCGCTTCAGCCGCTTCAAGCCATTGCTCTTCACTACGTGCATGAATCACGGCCAGTGGTTTGTCACTCGATGCTTTTTCACCAAGGCGGATAAACCCGTCAAAACCCACAGCATAGTCAATTTCGTCTGTTGCAACACGGCGACCGCCACCCATGGAGACAACCGCCATACCGATTGCACGAGTGTCCATTGCCGATACCACACCGTCCTCATCCGCGAAGACTGGTTTAATGATTTCTGCTTTTTCCAGATAGTTTTCGTAGTTTTCAACAAAATCGGCCGGGCCACCTAGGCCTGCGACCATCTTGCCAAAGCACTGAGCAGCTTTACCGTTATCCAAAACTTCCATCAGTTTGGCGCGTGCATCTTCTGTGTCGTCAGCCAGTTTAGCCAACACCAACATTTCTGCACATGACGCCATCGTAACTTCAAGTAAACGAGGGTTGCGGTATTCACCCGTCAGGAACTGAACTGCTTCACGTACTTCGACTGCGTTACCTGCAGAAGAAGCCAGAACTTGGTTCATGTCAGTTAGGATAGCTGTTGTCTTGGTACCTGCACCGTTTGCTACTGCTACGATAGATTTAGCGAGCTCTTCAGATGCTTCATAGGTTGGCATGAATGCGCCTGAACCCACTTTCACATCCATAACCAATGACTCAAGGCCAGCAGCGAGTTTCTTAGACAGGATTGAAGCCGTGATCAGTGAAATATTGTCAACCGTCGCGGTAATATCACGGGTTGCGTAAACACGCTTATCGGCTGGCGCTAAGTCGCCTGTTTGACCAATGATGGCAACACCTGCGTCTTTCGTGACATCACCAAACACTTCATTGGTTGGCGTGATGTTGTAGCCAGGAATCGACTCCAACTTATCTAGCGTACCGCCAGTATGCCCAAGACCTCGGCCAGAAATCATTGGAACAAAGCCGCCACATGCCGCGACCATTGGGCCAAGCATCAATGACGTCACGTCACCAACACCACCTGTTGAATGCTTATCTACAATTGGGCCGCCAAATTCTTTATGGCTCCAGTCGATAACCATACCGGAATCACGCATCGCACACGTCAGCGCAATACGCTCTGGCATTGTCATTTCATTGAAAAAGATAGCCATCGCAAAGGCTGCGATTTGACCTTCAGAAACGGTGTTTTTAGCCACACCTTGGATAAAGAAATTGATTTCGTCGGCAGTTAGGACTTCGCCGTCGCGTTTTTTACGAATGATTTCTTGAGGTAAATACATTAGTTCCTCCCACACAAGCAAGGTGGTTAGTAGAGTAAAAGGTAATGTGGTGAGCTTTCGCTCACCACATTCAGACTTTTAATTAGTACGCTGCAGGGTCTGCAGTTTCGTCTGTTACTTCTAATGTATTTAGTAGGTTAGTTAGCAGGCTTGACGCACCGAAACGGTAATGACGAGCATCAACCCAGTTGTCGCCCAAAATCTCATCAGCCATTGCTAGATACGCTGCTGCATCTTCAGCCGTGCGCACACCACCTGCTGGTTTGAAACCAACTGATTCTGCGACATCCATATCACGAATAACTTCTAGCATCATGCGTGCATATTCAGGTGTTGCATTGACTGGCACTTTACCCGTTGAAGTCTTAATGAAGTCAGCGCCTGCTTTGATTGAAATTTCAGAGGCTTTCTTAATTAGTGCTTCTTCTTTCAGCTCACCGGTTTCGATGATGACTTTCAGAAGAATGTCACCACACGCTGCTTTACATTGCTTAACTAGCTCGAAGCCCACTTCCTCGTTACCTGCCATTAGAGCACGGTATGGGAATACAACGTCCACTTCATCTGCACCGTAAGCAACGGCCGCTTTAGTTTCAGCAACAGCGATATCAATATCGTCATTACCGTGTGGGAAGTTCGTTACTGTCGCAATACGAACGTCTGGTGTACCTTGCTCGCGAAGTGTCTTCTTAGCAATAGGAATAAAGCGAGGATAAATACAGATCGCAGCTGTGTTTCCGACAGCCGATTTTGCGTCATGACATAGTGAGATCACTTTTGCATCAGTGTCATCATCATTTAGCGTAGTAAGATCCATAAGTTTAAGTGCACGTAGTGCTGCTGCTTTTAAATCGCTCATTTCTATCTCCGATCAATATTCATAAAAGTATCTGCTCAACCCAGTGTAGGTTGTACAGTCATTAATGAACGGACTTGGTTCCCTGAAGACTTAGGAACAAACAGCGAATTTGCCCCCAATTGCTATCCTTGTCACCGCACAGTACCAGTTTGGTCTATGGCACAACAATCTGCGATTGCGGTGTCTAACGGTATCTGTAGCCGATTGCCCAATGTTCTGACATCGCTACAACTAGCACCAATCATACTCCTTGTATTAACGGGCGCTAGCTAAAAAACTTTTCAATAATCCATTGATAAGTCACACCACCAAGATAAACCCCAACGATTCCCATGACACCAGCTAGTGCAGGCGGTGCAGGAATGGGCAACTTAATGGCAGAAAACAGGACTCCAACGACAAAGCCCGCAAGGGCTGCGAGGAAAACTTCATTCATGAGTTTTACCCTACTCTCTATATTTACATACATTATAGATATTCGTCGCAGAACTGTAGTGGCTCATAGAGCGCAAACGGTTTGTATCTCAAAAAAGATTCCGTGCAACGTTTGTTCAATCTTCATGACCGACAAACGCTATGAATCCAGTTGTCTAAATACACTCCAGACTTATCTCAAATCAAGCCAAACACTCAATATAGCTTGTATTCGAGTCTTTCCCTGCCTAAAGCCTACTAACAGGCTTAGGAAGCAATAATCAGGGAAAGAAAAACAAAAAAGCCCCGTAGCACACAGTGTGTGTCTACGGGGCTTTTTGAAACGGCGTCTATATAATCTTTCGCTTACTTAATTAGAAAGATAGGAAGAAGCCAGCGATTGTCGCCGCCATTAGGTTAGATAGCGTACCAGCACAAACCGCTTTAACACCCATACGAGCGATGTCGTGACGACGGTTTGGTGCTAGACCACCTAGACCACCTAGTAGAATCGCAATAGAAGAAAGGTTTGCGAAACCACATAGAGCGAACGAGATGATAGCTGCTGTCTTAGTAGACATTACTTCACCAGTTGCTGGAACAACTTGTGCTGCTTCACCAACGTACGGTACGAAGTTTAGGTAGGCTACGAATTCGTTAACAACCAGTTTCTGACCGATGAACGAGCCAGCAAGCGTTGCTTCTTCCCATGGCACACCGATTAGGAATGCTAGAGGCGAGAAGATGTAACCTAGTAGAATTTCAAGTGTTAGCTCAGGCATACCGAACCAACCGCCAACGCCACCTAGGATACCGTTGATAAGTGCGATTAGGCCGATGAATGCTAGTAGCATTGCACCAACGTTTAGAGCAAGCTGTAGACCTACAGAAGCACCACCAGCTGCTGCGTCGATAACGTTAGCAGGCTTGTCGTCACCACCGTCGATGTCAGCGCCTAGCTCTTCGTCTGGAGCGTCAGTTTCTGGCTTGATGATCTTAGCGAATAGTAGACCACCAGGTGCAGCCATGAATGATGCAGCAACTAGGTACTCTAGAGGAACACCCATAGAAGCGTAACCAGCTAGTACACCACCAGCAACAGAAGCTAGGCCACCACACATCACAGCGAATAGTTCAGATTGCGTCATCTTAGGAACAAACGGACGAACCACTAGAGGTGCTTCAGTTTGACCTACGAAAATGTTCGCTGCTGCAGACATAGATTCCGCACGTGAAGTGCCAAGCGCTTTTTGTAGACCGCCACCAAGAATCTTGATTACCCACTGCATAACACCTACGTAGTAAAGTACAGAGATAAGTGCAGAGAAGAAGATTAGCGTTGGAAGTACTTGGAACGCGAAAATGAAGCCAATACCGTCAACTGAGAAGTTAACTAGGCTGCCAAATAGAAAACCAGTACCGTCTTTACCGTAGTCGATTACATTCTGTACGCCAGCAGAGAAGCCAGCTAGAAGGTCACGACCCCATGGTACGTAAAGAACGAAACCACCGATGATGAATTGGATAGCAAATGCGCCACCCACAGTTCTTAGATTGATAGCTTTGCGGTTATCAGACAGTAGTAATGCAATTCCTAGCAATACTGCCATACCGACTAGGCTCATAAACAGGCTCATAGTTTATGATTTCCTTATATGTTATTTGTTGGCGTGTTACAAAATGGAGCTCTAAAGCGGAGGCAATTATACTCATCCGTCCAATGATAAAGTAATGCTGCCTTCACAGTTTCTAATAAGATTCATCATGCGTTCACTCATTTACGTGAAGAAGATCACCCTTCTCTATTCTGTAAATCATAAAAAGAACATTTTCTTTAGAAACTATTCACAAATACCGAACGCCGAATTGCTATTTTTCCAAACGTTTTCAGCAATCGTTTGCTCATTAATATCCTTCAGCTTTGCGAGACAGGACAAGGTTTGAGCTAACATTTCCGGATGATTAGGTTTGCCTTGGTGCCCGTAAAGAGGCATGTCCGGTGCGTCCGTTTCCAGTACGATACATTCCATGGGTAAGTTCATAACCGCTTGGCGCGTTTTCCGTGCTCTTGGATAAGTGATAACGCCACCGATACCAATATAAAAACCCAACTCGACAAATTGCATTGCCTGCTGATAGCTACCCGAAAAACCGTGTAAAGCTCCACCGTAAGGAAATTTATGGCGCTTCAGCAACTGAAGAACCAAATTGTGGGTTTTCCTCGCGTGGAGGATCAGCGGCAACTTGAGTGTTTTCGCCAGTTCAATCTGAGCAATGAACACCTGTCGTTGTATTTCTTCGTCAACATCGACCATCGCATCTAAGCCACACTCACCAATGGCTTTACAACCTTCAAGCTTTGTTTCAAACAAAGTGCGTAACTCAGGTAACTGTTGCTGACTATCTTTCGTTAAAAAATAGGGGTGCATACCCAGCGCAATGTAAAGAGATGAATATGAAGAAGACAGTGAGATTAATTGCTGCCAATTGGAGGGGCCAATTGCCGGAATCATGAAGCGCTCAACGCCTGCTCGCTTTGCCAGTTGCAGTTGAGCCGAAAAATCATCTGAAAAAGGGGCAAAATCGAAATGGCAGTGGGTATCAAAAAGGCGCATTATCGCTGCGCCTTTTTATTGGATTGAGAAGCTTGGTGAACGGGATCTGTGCGATAAGGAACACAGCTGCGTTTACTCTCCGGTGTCAGCCCCATCGACTGACACCACTCATCGTATCGCATAATCCACTGTTTAAACCAAGCTAGCATCTATTGATTCCTTTATTGCTCTTCGCGTTTAAAGACCAATTCGGTCGGCGAAGACTCATCCTCAACGAAATAGTAGCCTGCCGTGTCAAACTTAGTCAGGTCCGCAACGCTCTCGATACGATTCTCAATGATGTATCGTGCCATCATGCCACGCGCTTTCTTCGCATAGAAGCTGATCACTTTGTACTGACCATTTTTGCAGTCTTTGAAAATTGGCGTAATCACCTGAGCATCCAGTGATTTTGGTTTTACAGCTTTAAAGTACTCGTTTGAAGCAAGGTTAATCAGAACATTATCACCCTGTTCTGCAATGGCTTGATTAATCTTGTCAGTAATCACATTACCCCAGAACTGATACAGGTTACTGCCTTTTTCATTGGCAAGTTTCGTCCCCATTTCCAGACGGTAAGGCTGCATCAAATCAAGCGGTTTAAGTAGACCATATAAACCAGACAACATGCGTAAGTGCTGTTGAGCATAATCAAAGTCATCGTCTGACAAACTTTGAGCGTCTAAGCCAGTGTATACATCGCCTTTAAAAGCTAGAATCGCTTGACGTGAGTTCTCCGTCGTAAACGTCTCACTCCACTCCTGAAAACGACCAACGTTCAGGTCAGCGATCTTGTCACTGACTTTCATCAAGCTAGCGACATCGGCAGGCGTCAGCTTACGACAGACATCAATCAGTTGTTTTGAATACTCGATCAGTTCTGGCTGAGTAAATTTCTCTGTAGCCAGTGGAGATTCATAATCTAAGGTTTTCGCTGGTGAAACGACGATTAGCATGGCTTTACTCTATCCGTTCTGTTTTTGTTGGCTATAGGTTACAAAAAAAGCCATGCAATGTCTGCATGGCTTTTTGAATCGTTTTAATAGAGATTGGCTATTAATCTTTTTTGCTCTGATCCCAGATACCATCCTCAAGCTGAGATTTCAGCTCAGGAAAATCGTTCGAATCAAATGTTGGCACTTTACCTTCTTTTAGCTGACGGTTGTAATCTTTCGCCAGCTTAATCACGATGCCAGAAAGAAGCAGAATCGCCACCAGGTTGACAATCGCCATCATACCCATAGAAACATCTGCTAATGCCCAAACGATAGGTAGTGATGCAACAGCACCAAACATCACCATCGCCAGTACAACCAGACGGAACACGCCCAGGCCTGCTTTATGGTTATGCTCAAGGAAAATAAGGTTTGTTTCCGCGTATGAGTAGTTGGCAATGATAGACGTAAAGGCGAAGAAGAAAATCGCCACAGCAACGAAGATGCCACCCCACGAGCCCACCTGAGAGCTCAACGCTGCCTGAGTCAGTTCAATACCCGTGATCTCACCATGCGGTACGTATTCACCGGACATCAGGATAATCGCCACCGTCGCTGAACAGATCACGATAGTATCCATAAACACACCTAACATCTGAACATAACCCTGAGACGCAGGGTGTGGCGGATAAGGTGTTGCTGATGCCGCTGCGTTTGGCGCAGAACCCATACCGGCTTCGTTTGAGAACAGACCACGTTTGATTCCGTTAATCATTGCTTGTGCAATCGCGTAACCTAAACCACCCGCCGCTGCTTCTTGTAGACCAAAGGCACTCTTGAAGATCAAGCTCAGTACAGCCGGCAACTTGTCGATGTTCATAAACATAACAAACAGTGCCAGTAATAAGTAAAGCAGCGCCATTGCAGGAACAATCATTTCTGCTACGCGAGCGATACGCTTGATACCACCAAAGATAACCACAGCGGATAACAGAACAACGGCAATACCAACATAGGTTTCATCCCAACCAAATGCCGTATTCATAGCTCCAGCAATAGAGTTAGCTTGAACCGCGTTAAATACCAAACCAAAAGCGATGATCAGGAAGATAGAGAACAATACGCCCATCCAGCGCATACCCAAACCTTTCTCCATGTAGTACGCAGGACCACCACGGTAGTTACCGTCATCATCTTTGGTTTTGTATAACTGCGCCAATGTACTCTCGGCAAACGACGTTGCCATACCCAGCATGGCAATTAGCCACATCCAGAAAATTGCACCTGGGCCACCAGCCGTCAGAGCAACAGCAACACCCGCCATGTTACCTGTACCCACACGGGCAGCTAGGCTAGTACACAAAGCTTGGAATGATGAGATACCCGCTTTATCCGCTTTACGGCTGTTCTTAAGTACCGAAAACATGTGGCCAAAATGGCGGAACTGGATAAAGCCCAGTCTGAATGTGAAATACACACCGACACCGACTAGGAGATAAACAAGAATAGAGCCCCAAAGTAGGTCATTCATCAAATTAATTAAATCTGTCATAAGATCCTCGTAGTGAGTTTTCGCTGATCTCTGCTTCCCAGCCTTCCATCCAGTTGCAAACCAAGTGTCAATTCTGCTCAGTATTATTGTGTAATTATTGTGCAACTCAGATATGTAAAACGCGCCTCATGCTTCCATTTTACGTACCAGCGTATTTTTTGACGGGCGGATAATGCAATCAAGAATATCAAAAATCAATATGCAACCAAACAAATAACATTGTTATTTTTCACTATAAAATCACCATTAGTTAACACAAAAAAGAACATAAAAACCACAAGTACAGAACATTAACATCAAAATTTAACAACAATACAGAACAGGCAACTCCATATGAAATCACATAGCCTCAAATATTTGACACTCCTTTATCACCAAGGACTGAGAGAAGAGTTTGCCCAGACAATCAATTCACAAAATCTGTTACTCAACTGCTCTAAATAAATCTAATTGCATAGCAAAACGAACCGCTGTTTTTTCACACACTGCGTTAACATTCATTTCTTAAGAATTTAATCGTTTTCGGTAAGTCGTTCGAACAAAAAAACATCAATCAACGCCCATTTTTCTGTGAAGCAAAGTCTAAAACAGCGTGAAAACTTCATTAAATCGTAACAAATGAGAAACGAATCAAAGTTACTCTCCAAACGGAATGGTATTTAAACAGTACCCCTTCAAAGAGTAATAATTAAAAGAGGTAGCTTATGGAAGGCTTAAACTTTGAAGAAATCATGGAAATGGATTTTCCAAAAACTCGGGCAACACGCTCAAAACCTGCAAAGCGTAAATGGCGTGAAATCGAAGCAATAAAGGACAGGCAGAGACTTCAACGCGAATTAAAAGATATGGACATCGGATTCGACGATATCGACAACCTAGATTACTGACATTAAAAAGAGGCGCTCATGCGCCTCTTTTTGTTTGCTGATATCTAGGGTGTCAGACACACTCTTGATCGACTTGCCTAACGCGTTGCGCTAATTGCTGATACTGCTCTGCAATGGTGTCACCAAAAACAGGGTCGTCTTCAGTGACGCTCCAACGTTTTTCGACGGCTTGCCAATCGTGCAAGGTAAATCTCTTATTAATGAGAGGTAATATAGACTGCTCTTCAAGATCCAAGTGGCGTTTTTGCGTCAGGATAAAATCTTCGAGTTGCTGCACAAACAGGTCTTGAGGAACCACTGCATCTTGGAGGATCATATCAACAGTATCGAGAAAAGCATGAGTCCTTTGTGATAATGTCTCATGCTCTAGTTCAAGATTCTCGATATCCGTGTGATGGCCATAATGCTCTAGGTAATAGTGGTAGAGAATATCCTCTTTAGGGTGATGGACACGCTCAGAGTGGTGAGCCAGATAGTCCACGATTTCTCTCACTAAACTGTAATTGATGGTCTGTTCTTCCTTTAGTAGGGCAATCTTTTGCCTCAATACTGCCAGCAAACGAACCATGTAACCATGCTCTCGCCTTATCCTTTCAATCATCATAGCGCTTCTCCTTAACACCTACTTTTAGTAAGTGTATAAAAGAAGTGCCATTCAAGTCTTGATGTTGCTCGAAAATTGGGCAATTAGCCTTGGCAAGAGCTAAACACTAACCTGAGTTGGCAGATGCCAATCGATCGTTGCTTTACCTTGGGCGTTAAGAATTTGATTTGCTTGTGAAAAGTGTCGGCACCCGAAAAATCCACGATGCGCTGACAACGGAGAAGGGTGTGGCGCAGCTAATACATGGTGCTTATTGCGGTCGATGAAACGCCCCTTCTTTTGCGCATGAGAGCCCCAAAGCAAAAACACCACGCCAGACTGATGCTGATTAACCGCTTCAATGACTTTGTCTGTAAAGGTTTCCCAACCGGTTTTAGAATGCGAATGGGCTTTTCCCTGTTCGACCGTAAGAACAGTGTTAAGTAACAGAACACCTTGCTCAGCCCAGCTTTGAAGGTAACCATGCGCCGGAATCTGAAAACCATCAATGTCCTGTGCTAACTCTTTATACATATTGACTAAAGAGGGAGGAGTCTTGATACCTGGTAATACAGAGAAACACAGACCATGAGCCTGTCGAGGGCCGTGATAAGGATCCTGTCCCAGAATCACGACTTTCACATCATTGAACTCAGTCGCCCGAAAGGCATTAAACACATCTTTTGCCGGAGGAAAGATCGCTTTACCTGCTGCCCTTTCCGATTCAACAAAATTCAACGTCTGCTGAAAATAGTCCTGCTGCTTTTCAGCCCCAATGACGTCTTGCCATGTCAGTGACGGGTTCATGTTTTGTTCCTTCTGCTATTTACGCTCAAGCAATTGTCGCAAAAAGTCATGAAGGAACAAAGCGATAAAGTGAACTAGCTTTTTTGTGGGATCCGATAATGCCCCTGCCCCGTCACATGGCGATTAGGAACAGGAAGACGTGTCGAACGTGCGGTAGTATAAAAAGAAGTGTAAGGCATAATGGCATCCTTATTTGTCTGAGTACCTACACTCACTATGAAAAATTAATGCCACTTTTAAATAGTTAGACCATTTCCTTGAGCTGAGTAACATGATGCTGACGTATAAACTCAATTTCGTCAGGCCAAATTTCCGGTTCTATTGTTTCTAGAATCAATGGGATATGGTCAAATCGAGGATCTTTGGCGATATACTCAAAACACGACCAACCAATTTCTCCTTTGCCTAATGCGTGGTGACGGTCGACCTTCCCACCTAGGGCGATCTTTGAATCATTAATGTGCATTGCCCTTAAGTAAGGCATACCAACAACACGCTCAAATTCAGCAAAAGTAGCCTCACAAGCATCAAAGCTGCTCAAGTCATACCCTGCTGCGAAGGTATGGCAGGTATCAATGCATACACCAACTCGAGATTTATCCTTAACTTGTTGAATGATTTCAGCTAAATGTTCAAATCGCCAACCTAGATTGGTACCCTGACCCGCGGTGTTTTCGATCACTGCGATCACGTTTGGTACCGCTTGGTGGGCAATATTGATCGATTCCGCGATTCGAGCTAAGCACTCCTTCTCAGAAATTTTCTTTAAATGACTCCCAGGATGAAAATTGAGCAAGGTTAGTCCAAGTTGATGGCAACGATGCATTTCATCTATAAATGCAGCGCGGGATTTCTCAAGCTTTTCTTCTTCTGGAGCGCCAAGATTAATCAAATACGAATCGTGTGGGAGTATCTTATCAGCGGTGAAGCCTAGCTTTATACAATTAGACTTAAATGCGGCGATGGTTGTTTCATCAAGCGGTTTGGCACTCCACTGGCGCTGATTTTTAGTAAATAGGGCAAACGCATTTGCTCCTATCTCTTTTGCCCTCAGTGGTGCCTGATCAACACCACCTGCTGCGGAAACATGAGCACCGATAAACTTGTTACCGTACGACTTTTCTAACATGTTGCTTTATCACTTTTTACTTTCAATATATGGCACGAATTACAGCAAGTTATTGGGCTCACCTCAACAACCACATCACTTTTGTAGTAAAATTACAACAAAAATAAAAATCCAAATCTATCGACAAGACCACAAATCATTGATATATATGATGTTATTGATTCAAATCAACATATTAACCACCAAATTAATAATGATATTGGTAGTTATTTGACTTAAATCAAAACCATCAAAGTAATTTCGGGTTATATAATACGCAGCTCGACGAAATTCGGAAATTAACACCAATAAAACCATTAATGTGGATAGGAGACTGTGATGATTCAAGGCATTCAAATTACTAAAGCAGCAAACGATGCACTACTGAACTCTATTTGGTTACTTGATAGTGAAAAAAATGAAGCACGCTGCGTGGCTGCAAACTCAGGTTTTGAAACTGACCAAGTTGTAGCAATCAACGAACTTGGCGAATACGAAAGCCGCGAAGTTGCGATCGAGAAAGCACCTCGCATCGAAGGTGGTCAACACCTGAACGTTAACGTTCTTAAGCGTGAAACTCTAGAAGATGCAGTTGCAAACCCTGAGAAATACCCTCAGCTAACTATCCGCGTTTCTGGCTACGCTGTTCGTTTCAACTCACTAACGACTGAACAACAACGAGACGTAATTGCGCGTACATTTACTGAGTCTCTATAATTCAGTGAGTGGTACATTGAACATGACGACGGCGCCTTAATGGCGTCGTTTTTTATGACTTTAGAAAGAAGCAGTGCAAGCGAGCTTTTTTTCCGTTACATTGATTGACCCATTCCTAGTTTTCATCAGTAGCTATGTTACTTGAAGGCATCGAAACTTTATTAGTTCTTAGTAAAGCGAAAACCATGAGCCGAACTGGCAGCTTACTGTATATCAGTCAATCAGCAGTCAGTAAACGAATCGCCAACCTGGAAAAAAAACTCGGTAAGAAATTGATCGAACCTTCTGGCCGTTCAATCAAACTAACACCCGATGGGCAAGCTCTGATTGACAACATAGGTCCTTCTTTTAACGAGCTGCGAGGTCTGATCTATGAACAACAAGAGTTGGAAGATACCTCCCTCATCAAACTCGATAGCTCAAAGTCTTTGATTGCAGGGTACCTAGGCAAGACCCTTGGCAACTACATTAAAAGCGATCAGTACATTACTATCACGACCAACCATACACCTCGTATTGTAGAACATGTTCAATCAGGTAAAGCAACGCTGGGCCTCTGCGCGGGTTTACTGCCAGCCCACCATGGCTTGATGACCTTTCACTTATTTGATGAGCCTTTCGCTGTCGTAAACGATGCACCTTTAAAGCAATTACCCGACAAAATCATCACCAACGATTTGACCAATCCCGCCAACAGCTACCAACTCATCACACTAGAAAAGCTCGGTATCAAGCCAATAATGGAAATGGATGCTTACACCGCTGCAGCTCAGCTGGCATTAGGCGGAACAGCGCCAGCGTTGATCCCTCACTCAATCATTAAAGCGCTCAATATTCCCGATAGACATTGCTTTCATTTCAAACAATTACAACACCTAATCCGACCTATCCATATTTGCGTCAGACAGAGTGTGTATCAGTCTCCTCGGGTTAAAAAGCTGATAGCAACCATTGTTGATGCTGTTCCCAAAGCAGTTTAAATGCCATCGCCATCGACATCACGATCACTAGGGGACGGATCCATTTTTGGCCTTTGGTCACGACCACTTTCGCTCCCATACGAGCCCCAAAGAACCCACCGACCGCCATCACTAATCCTAATTCCCAGATCGGTAATCCTGCCAGCACAAAAAACAGTAATGCAGCGATGTTAGAAGTAAAGTTCAGAACCTTAGTACGAGCGGTCGCATCGACCAACGAAAAATGCCCAATGGCAACAAAACACACTGTAAAAATGGAGCCTGTTCCCGGGCCGAAGAAGCCATCATAAAACCCAACCCCACCGCCTACGGACAAAGCAAACATCGCTTCTGACAGCTTGGCTTGCCCCGAGTGTTGTTTCGTTTTTGGCATCAGCAAAAAGTAAAGCGAGATAGCTACAAGAAGAAGGGGAATAAGACTGGTCAGGGTACTTGCGTCAATATACTGCACTGCTTCTGCGCCAATCGCCGAACCGATGAAAGTACACAGGATGGCTAAGCGCATCTCTTTAATGCTGACAATACCGTTACGCACGAAATACCAGCTAGCAGAAAAACTCCCAAATGAGCTTTGCAACTTGTTTGTCGCTAAGGCTTGAGTCGGGGGAACACCCGCCGCTAGTAGCGCAGGTAGCGTTAATAAACCACCGCCACCAGCCATGGCATCGATAAAGCCTGCAGCAGTAGCAACAAAGAAAAGTATGGTCAGTATTTCGAGGGAGATTTCCATGACGTATGTCTAAACAGCGAAACAATGGCCATAACCATAACACTGAGCTTTCCAGTCGGATAAGGAAAGCATCGAAATTGACCTATTCCATTTTTTCATCATTCTAATACACCGCATAAAAAAGCCCGCTCAAAAGAGCGGGCAATGAGGTTGTCATATAGGCTCTGTTGCGAGCCTACTGGTTTTTATTACGCTTCGTTCTGTGCCACTTTAGCGTGCAGCTCTTGAACTGAAGTCACTGACGTTTTAGCGTCAGCCGTATGTGCCATACACACTGCAAACGCTGCATTCAGTGTCGTTGTGTAGTTCACTTTCTCAGCCAATGCGCCACGACGTAGTACTTTAGAGTCCTCAATCGCTTGACGACCTGCCGCGGTGTTGACGATGTAGGTGTACTCGTTGTTCTTGATACGGTCAAGAATGTGTGGACGACCTTCGTGTACCTTGTTCACTAGACGTGGATTGATACCTGCTTCGCCTAGGATTACTGCTGTACCGTGCGTTGCATCCAGTTGGTAACCAAGCTTAGTTAGCTTAGATGCCAGGTCTACAACACGCTGCTTGTCGCCTTCACGAACTGACAGCAGTGCACGACCACCTTCTGGGTAAACTGCGCCACAACCAAGTTCTGCTTTCGCATAAGCTTCTGCGAACGTTGCACCTACCCCCATTACCTCACCAGTAGAGCGCATCTCTGGACCTAACAGTGGGTCAACACCAGGGAACTTGTTGAACGGAAGTACCACTTCTTTCACTGAGTAATAAGGTGGGATAATTTCTTTAGTAAAGCCCTGAGACTCTAGAGATTGACCCGCCATAACACGTGCAGCGATTTTCGCTAGTGGAGCACCCGTTGCTTTAGATACGAATGGTACTGTACGAGCAGCACGAGGGTTTACTTCGATTAGGTAAACTTCGTTATCTTTTACAGCAAACTGAGTGTTCATCAGACCGCGTACACCAAGCTCGAAAGCTAGCTTCTCTACTTGCTCACGCATCTTATCCTGGATTTCCTGACTTAGTGTGTAAGCAGGTAGTGAACATGCCGAGTCACCAGAGTGAACACCCGCTTGCTCAATGTGCTCCATGATACCGCCGATAACTACGCGCTCACCGTCACAGATAGCATCAATATCAACTTCAGTTGCGTCGTCTAGGAAACGGTCCAGAAGCACTGGTGACTCGTTCGATACGCTCACCGCTTCGTTAAAGTAACGGCGTAGGTCTTGCTCGTCGTAGACGATTTCCATTGCGCGACCACCGAGTACGTATGAAGGACGTACAACCAGTGGGAAGCCAATTTCTTTCGATTTCTCTACCGCTTGCTCAATTGTCGTTACTGTTGCGTTTTCTGGCTGTAGAAGACCCAGACGGTCAACGGCAGCTTGGAAACGCTCACGGTCTTCAGCGCGGTCGATGGCATCAGGGCTAGTACCGATGATTGGTACACCTGCTGCTTCTAGAGCACGAGCCAGCTTAAGTGGAGTTTGACCACCGTACTGAACGATAACCCCTTTTGGCTTCTCAACACGTACGATTGAAAGCACATCTTCAAGCGTAACTGGTTCGAAGTACAGACGGTCTGACGTGTCGTAGTCAGTAGAAACTGTCTCTGGGTTACAGTTAACCATGATAGTTTCATAACCATCTTCACGCAGAGCTAGTGAAGCGTGTACACAACAGTAATCAAATTCGATACCTTGGCCGATACGGTTTGGACCACCACCAAGAACCATGATCTTGTCTTTGTCTGTCGGCTGCGCTTCACACTCTTCATCGTAAGATGAGTACATGTAAGCGGTGTCAGAAGAGAACTCAGCCGCACAAGTATCAACGCGTTTGTATACTGGGTGGATATCGTACTGGTCACGCAGGCGACGAATTTCGTTCTCAGATACACCAAGAATTGAAGATAGACGAGCATCAGAGAAACCTTTACGCTTCATCTTACGTAGTACATCTTCAGTCAAGCCAGCAAAACCGCCTGCCTTAACTTGGTTTTCCAGGTTAACCAGTTCTTCAATCTGAACTAGGAACCAACGGTCAATTGCCGTTAGATTGAATACGCCATCTACTGACATACCAGCACGGAATGCGTCTGCGATGTACCAGATACGCTCTGCGCCAGCTTCTTTTAGTTCATGACGAATTGTTGTTAGTGCGTCAGGCGCATCCAGATCAACCATTTCGTCAAAACCGTTGGCACCAACTTCAAGGCCACGAAGCGCTTTTTGTAGAGATTCTTGTTGGTTACGGCCGATAGCCATAACCTCACCAACGGACTTCATCTGAGTTGTCAGGCGGTCATTAGCACCTGCAAATTTCTCGAAGTTAAAGCGAGGAATCTTAGTTACTACGTAGTCGATTGTTGGTTCGAATGACGCAGGAGTCGCGCCACCCGTGATGTCGTTCTGTAGCTCATCAAGAGTGAACCCAACGGCCAATTTCGCTGCAATCTTAGCGATTGGGAAACCTGTTGCTTTAGAAGCAAGAGCAGAAGAGCGAGATACACGTGGGTTCATCTCGATGATAACCATGCGGCCATCTTTCGGATTAATACCAAACTGTACGTTTGAACCACCGGTCTCAACACCGATTTCGCGCAGTACTGCTAGCGATGCATTACGCATCAACTGGTACTCTTTGTCAGTCAGCGTTTGGGCTGGTGCCACTGTAATTGAGTCACCAGTGTGGATACCCATTGGGTCGAAGTTTTCGATAGAACATACGATGATACAGTTGTCCGCTTTGTCACGAACCACTTCCATCTCATACTCTTTCCAACCGATTAGTGATTCATCGATTAGAAGCTCGTTGGTCGGAGAAAGGTCCAAACCACGACGACAGATCTCTTCGAACTCTTCTTTGTTGTAAGCGATGCCACCACCAGTGCCACCCATAGTGAATGAAGGACGAATGATACAGGGGAAGCCAACCATATCGAGAACTTTGTAAGCTTCTTCCATCGTCTTAGCCGTATCCGCACGCGGACACTCTAGGCCGATTGACTTCATCGCTTTATCAAAACGAGAACGGTCTTCTGCTTTGTCGATGGCATCAGCAGTTGCACCGATCATCTCTACGCCGAACTCTTCAAGTACGCCGTGCTTCTCAAGGTCTAGAGCACAGTTAAGAGCCGTCTGGCCACCCATAGTAGGCAGTACTGCGTCTGGACGTTCTTTCTCAATGATCTTGCGAACCACTTCCCACTGGATTGGTTCGATGTAAGTCGCATCCGCCATGTCTGGGTCAGTCATGATGGTTGCAGGGTTAGAGTTTACAAGGATAACTCGATAACCCTCTTCGCGCAGTGCTTTACATGCTTGAGCACCAGAGTAGTCAAACTCACATGCCTGACCAATAACAATCGGGCCTGCACCTAGAATTAGAATACTTTTTAAGTCAGTACGTTTTGGCATTCTCTACTACTCCGAATTAAGCGCTGTGTTGTTTGATTAGTTCGATAAAGTGGTCAAATAGTGGTGCTGCGTCATGTGGACCAGGACTTGCTTCAGGGTGACCTTGGAAGCTAAATGCTGGCTTATCTGTACGGTGGATACCTTGTAGAGAGCCATCAAATAGTGACACGTGAGTTGCACGTAGGTTCTCAGGCAATGTTGCTTCATCAGCAGCAAAACCGTGGTTCTGAGAAGTAATCATCACAACATTACGATCTAGGTCTTTAACTGGGTGGTTAGCACCGTGGTGGCCAAATTTCATCTTAACGGTTTGCGCACCAGACGCTAACGCAAGGATTTGGTGACCTAAACAGATACCAAAGATTGGCAAACCTTTATCCAAGAACACTTTGGTCGCTTCGATAGCGTAGGTACATGGTTCAGGGTCACCAGGGCCGTTTGACAAGAACACGCCGTCAGGGTTAAGCGCCAAAACTTCTTCTGCACTGGTTTCAGCAGGAACCACTGTTAAGCGGCAACCTCGGTCAACAAGCATACGCAGGATGTTTCGTTTTGCACCGAAGTCATAGGCAACAACGTGATATGGCAATTCTCTGTCGTCTTGCGCCTCAGGAAGTCCACCCTCGAGCGTCCACGAACCTTGTTTCCATTGATACGCTTCTTTTGTTGTAACTTCTTTCGCAAGGTCCATACCTTTTAGGCCAGGGAATTCTTTTGCTTTAGCCAGCGCTAGAGCCTCGTCTAAGTTGTTACCCGCAACGATACAACCGTTTTGTGCACCTTTTTCACGCAGAATGCGAGTCAGCTTGCGCGTATCAATATCAGCGATGCCAACGATGTTTTGCGATTTGAGGTAATCAGAAAGGGATTGTTCGTTACGGAAGTTAGAAGCGATTAGAGGGAGATCGCGAATCACAAGGCCTTGTGCATGAATGGAAGAGGATTCTTCGTCTTCGGAATTGGTTCCGGTATTGCCTATGTGAGGATAAGTAAGTGTTACGATTTGTTGGGAATAGGAAGGATCAGTGAGGATTTCTTGGTACCCCGTCATCGAGGTATTAAAAACAACTTCACCAACGGACGACCCATCTGCTCCAATGGAAACTCCGCGGAACACTGTCCCATCTTCTAGGACTAACAGTGCTGATTTACTCAAGATAACCTCCAGAATAAAAATGCAAAAATAATAAATTAAACTGCAAACTTGCCTTCCTTCACGCAATAAAAAAGCGCTTTCAGGTTATTTAGACAAATTGGCGGTATTCTAATGAGGCGATAAAGAAGTGTCAACAGAGACGCAAAAATAAATTTAATATTTAGAGCAGTTAAAACAAAAAATGTTTTTAGATGGCTAAAATATACAGTTTAGTCCCGCCAACAAGGAGACAAGGTGAACAAATTATGAAATGGAGTATTTTCAACATATCCGAGATCACGGTTTTTATTATCATTTTCGCGCAAACGTTGAACAACACATAGTTACTACTACTTTTAAGCAACTAAACAAAAATTAACACACAAACAACCAAAATAAGCAATAAACTTAGATGCAGATATCGTACTTCAACTAGTTTATTGGATTGCCAATTTAAGCCAGATACAAAAAGCGCCGGGCAAGCCCAGCGCATAATTATTTACTTTTAGTTTCTAGCTTCATTTTAATACTAAGAAGCCGGACAAATCCCTACAAACTAAAGCTCGTTTAGACCCAATACATCTGTCATAGTGTAAAAGCCCGCTGGCTTCTCATTAAGCCAAACCGCTGCCTTAATTGCACCATTAGCAAAAGTCATACGATCTGTGGCTTTATGGGTCACTTCTACACGTTCGCCAATATCAGCGAACATTGCTGTATGCTCACCAATGATGTCACCGGCGCGGATGGTCGCGAAGCCAATTTCATCTTTAGTACGCTCACCTGTGATGCCTTCACGTGCGTAGACTGCCACATCACTTAGCTTGTTGCCCATAGCATCAGCAATCGCTTCTCCCATACCAATTGCAGTACCTGATGGTGCATCTACTTTATGACGATGGTGTGCTTCAACAATTTCAATATCGCAATAATCGCCCATCACCTTGGCGGCTTTTTCGAGGAGCTTAAAGACCAGGTTCACACCCACAGAGTAGTTTGGTGCCATAACCACAGGCACGTACTGAGCATACGCGTCAATTTGTTCACGTTCTTGCTCGGTAAACCCCGTCGTACCAATAATGATGCCCTTTGAGTGTTGCTTGCAGAGCTCAAGGTTGGCAAGCGTGCTTGAAGGTGCAGTAAAGTCGACGATCACATCAAAGTTATCGATGTCTTTTGTTAGATCATCAGTAAGTACGATGTCAAACTTCCCTTCACCACACAGTTCACCAATATCCACACCGACTAAAGATGACTCTGGTCTCTCGGAGCCTGCACCTACCTGAGCCTGCTGGTTCAAATAAGTGGCTTTAACTAAGTTTCGGCCCATACGGCCCGCAGCTCCTGCAATTGCAATACGTACCATTGCATCTCTCCATTATTATCATTACTTGTGCTTAGTGGATTAAAACTACCAACATTAAGCACTGCTGGCTAGGGTCGGATGATCTTTCATGACTAAATTTTTCTCAAAACGATCAACCCTTAGCTATCTCTAAGCAAACTCGTTCATCACGCGACGTAAAATAGGCATGTTAGCTTCTGGGAATGCATAGTCAGCAAGCTCACAGACTGGAACCCAAACCCCTTGTTGCCCTTCTTTACCATAAGGAGTGTTGTCAAATCTGGTCACGCTGATGAAATCAAACTTGAGTGATTTTTCCGGGTAGTCATACTCAAGGTGCTCAAACAAACTCTGCGCTCTCACCTGAATTCCGACTTCTTCATCCAGCTCACGAACAATCGCTTGCTCTATGGTTTCGCCCGACTCCACTTTGCCACCAGGAAACTCCCAAAAGCCTCCTTTATGCTTGTCGTCTGGTCTCTTGGTAATGAACACTTCCGATTGGTCGGAATTAAAAATGATGGCAGCAACAATATGAATACGTTTCATAGTAATTTTCCTTAAAAAAAGAGCCGCCTAAGCGACTCTTTACTTTTCATTGACGATTTCAAATTAGCTATTAATTTGACCGTGACACTGTTTGTATTTCTTACCGCTACCACAAGGGCATGGCTCGTTTCGGCCAACTTTGCGTTCTTCACGCACCATTGGCTGATGTGCACTTTCATTGCTCTCTTCATCAGAAAGTTGATTCTCAGCTGATGCATGTTGAGCTTGAGCACGACGAGCCGCTTCTTCCGCTTGGGCACGGCGCTGTGCTTCCATACGTTCAACTTCTTCTTGTTGCTGAACTCGCACTTTCGACAGAATAGTAATGACGTCTGACTTAAGCGCATCTAGAAGACCTTCAAACAACTCAAACGACTCACGCTTGTACTCTTGTTTCGGGTTCTTCTGCGCGTAGCCGCGTAGGTGGATGCCTTGACGTAAATGATCCATTGCTGCCAAGTGCTCTTTCCAAAGCGTATCCAGCGTTTGTAGCATGACGGATTTTTCAAAGTTACGCAGTACCTGCTCACCCACCACTGCTTCTTTCTCTTTGTAAACAGCAACAGACGTATCAAGGATCTTCTCACGCAGTGCCTCTTCGTACAGCTTGTCGTCTTCTTCGAGCCACTGTTTAACTGGCGCATCCAAATCGAAGTCGTTTTTCAGACGCTCTTGAAGGCCTTCTACATCCCACATATCTTCCAGAGATTGTGGCGGAATGTACTCATCAATCACAGCGCTGATTACATCAGCACGGTTTTGCTCAATCATTTCGCTGATGTCTTCTACACTCATCAGCTCATCGCGAAGCTCATACACGACTTTACGTTGATCGTTCGCTACATCATCGTATTCAAGCAGTTGTTTACGGATATCGAAGTTACGGCCTTCCACCTTACGTTGTGCTTTTTCGATGGAGCGAGATAGCATCTTAGATTCAATCGCTTCCCCTTCTTCCATACCACTCTGGATAAGGCTAGCCATGCGATCAGACGTAAAGATGCGCAATAGTGAATCTTCCATTGATAGATAGAAACGCGAAGAACCTGCATCACCCTGACGACCAGAACGGCCTCGTAACTGGTTATCAATACGGCGAGATTCGTGACGTTCAGTACCTATGATGTGCAGACCACCGGCCTCAAGAACTTTGTCGTGTACTCCTTTCCAATCTGCTTTGATAGCTTCGATCTGCTCTTGCGTTGGATTCTGCATTGAATCCACTTTCGCCTGCCAGCTTCCGCCTAGCACAATATCAGTACCACGACCTGCCATGTTCGTAGCGATTGTCACCGCACCCGGTGTACCCGCTTCAGCAACAATTTCCGCTTCACGTTCGTGGAATTTCGCGTTCAAGACGTTGTGTTTGATCTTCGCTTTTTTCAGTGCGTTGGATAGCAATTCAGACTTTTCGATCGAAACCGTACCCACTAGAGAAGGTTGACCTTTGGCTACACGCTCTTTGATATCTTCAATGATCGCATTGAATTTATCTGCTTCAGTACGATAAACCACATCTGGCATATCGTTACGAATCATTGGTTTGTTGGTTGGGATAACAACCGTTTCAAGACCATAAATAGATTGGAATTCAAACGCTTCCGTATCTGCAGTACCCGTCATACCAGATAATTTTTCATACAAACGGAAGAAATTCTGGAAGGTAATAGATGCGAGCGTTTGGTTTTCGTTCTGAATCTTCACGCCTTCTTTAGCTTCAACAGCTTGGTGAAGACCTTCTGACCAACGACGACCAGGCATAGTACGACCAGTATGTTCGTCAACGATCACCACTTCGCCATCTTCATTGACGATATAGTCAACGTTCTTTTCAAACAGAACATGCGCACGTAGAGCTGCATTTACGTGATGTAACAGGCTAATGTTTGCCGGAGAGTATAGCGTATCCCCTTCTTCCATTAGACCATTCTTGATCATCAGCTCTTCAACAAATTCTTGACCAGTCTCTGTCAGGTGGACCTGTTTCGACTTCTCATCAACCGTGTAATGACCATCACCACGATACTCTTCTGAGTCTTCCTGATCTTGTTTCTGAAGATGTGGAATAAGGGTATTGATGCGCGTGTATAGTTCAGAACTGTCTTCTGCTGGACCTGAGATAATCAAAGGTGTACGTGCTTCATCGATAAGAATCGAGTCAACTTCATCCACTACCGCAAAGAAGCGAGCACGCTGTACACGATCCTCAGCACGGAAGGCCATATTGTCGCGAAGGTAATCAAAACCAAACTCATTGTTGGTTCCGTATAGAATATCCGCTAGATAAGCTTGTTTCTTTTCTGGTGGCGGCATATTTGGCACGTTTACGCCAACTGTCATGCCAAGGAATTCGAAAAGAGGACGGTTTGTCTCAGCGTCACGCTTTGCTAGGTAGTCGTTCACGGTAACAACATGTACGCCCTTTCCTGCTAGAGCATTAAGATAAGCGGGCAGCGTCGCTGTCAGAGTCTTACCTTCACCAGTACGCATTTCAGCAATCTGACCTGCGTTGAGCACCATACCACCAATAAGCTGGACATCGAAGTGACGCATACCATAAACACGCTTTGATGCTTCACGTACTGTCGCAAACGCTTCTGGTAACAGTTTATCTAAGGTTTCACCCTGTTCAAGACGCTGGCGGAACTCAACCGTTTTGGCTTTCAATTCTTCATCAGAAAGCGCTTCGAAGGTTGGCTCATAATTATTAATTTCTTTTACAATTTTTCTAAGGCGACGTAACGTGCGGTCGTTGCGACTGCCAATTACCTTTGTCAGTAGCTTAGTTATCATTTGCTATGCATCTCTCTTTACTTAGATCGGGCCCGATCTACATTCTATGCCTTCAGTCTCTAACAGTTTTGAACTAAGAATACTGAGATAAATCACTTTACTCAGATATTGCGATGAGAACTATAGATTTCAAGGCTTAAGTGGCGGTTAGTTTAAGGAATTTTGCCTCTAACGACCAATAACAAGGTGATTTGTTTGAAGCATTCTTTATTTTTGTTCGTTATATGATGGATGTTTATCCGCTGAGAATAAAAATATACCCGCCAAACCGAATATATTTGTCGACTGGACCTAAAAACTCACTTTGATCGGCAAGATCTTTTGAAGCGCTCTGGGCAGATCTTTGCCACGCGGCAAACACCGAAAACAAAAAAACCAGGCTTTCGCCTGGCTTTTCAAATTTTATGCTTTTTACGCTACAACCATACTTGGTTCTGCGAAAGCGACCGGTGAAACCGCTTCTTCTTCAAACGTAACCCACTCCCACGCTTCTTGATCTGCTAGAACAGAACGCAACAATTGGTTGTTTAAACCATGGCCAGATTTAAACGCACGGAACTCACCAATTATTGGGTGCCCACACATGTAAAGGTCACCAATAGCATCCAATACTTTATGAGTCACAAATTCGTTTTCGAATCTCAAACCTTCTTCATTAAGAATACGGTATTCATCCAACACGATAGCGTTATCAAAACTACCGCCTAACACCAAATTCTGCGATTGTAAATATTCGATATCACGCATAAAGCCAAAGGTACGAGCTCGAGATATTTCCTTCACAAAGCCTTGCGAAGAGAAGTCAAACAATAAATGCTGCTCATCAGAATCAATCGCTGGGTGATTGAATTCGATTTCAAAGTCCATACGGAAGCCGTTGAATGGAACAAACTCCGCCCACTTATCGTCGTCTTCAAAACGTACAGGTTTTTTGATACGAATAAATCGCTTCGGCGCGTTTTGCTCTTCAATTCCTGCTTGTTGCAGAAGGAACACAAAAGGGCTAGCACTACCATCCATGATTGGAATTTCAGGGGCGTCTACTTCAACAATAATGTTGTCCACCCCCATACCAGCAAGTGCGGCATTTAAGTGTTCAACCGTTGAAATACGCACACCTTCGTCGTTAACCAATGCGGTACAAAGCATAGTGTCACGAACGGATTCAGGATCTGCTGGAAAGTCGACAGGTGGATTTACATCCGTACGGCGGTAAATAATACCTGTGTTTGCAGCCGCTGGGCGAAGAGTAAGTGTAACTTTACGACCAGAGTGGAGACCCACACCAGTTGTTTTCACCATTTCTTTCAGAGTACGTTGTCTGATCATCTGCTTGCCTCAGTACTAATTGCTACAAAACACGGTCAATAAGCAATATTGACCGCGAATCGTACCATAATTTTGAACAGTGTCAAATTATGATTTAATTTTAGTCAGCCTGACGACGTAAGAATGCTGGAATATCCAGATACCCAGTGTCCTTATCAGCTTTCGGTGCAGCACTTTGTTGACCAGCACCGGAGCTCGAAGGAGCAGAACTTGTCGGCTGAGGAGTCACCTGAGGTTTCTCTTGCAAACTTGGTGCCGGTTTTTCTTCCACTTTATTGACAGCTGGCTGCTGAGTAGGTGCTGCTGGCTGAGTTTGTGGCTGAGCAACAGAGGCAACTTTCGTTTTTCCACCAGCCACCAATGTGATGTCAGGTTTCTTCTCTGTACCAATACCAGTAGCAACAACAGTCACACGAATTTCATCAGCCATATCAGGGTCTAACGAAGTACCAATAACAACTGTAGCATTATCTGAAGCAAATGCTTTCACTGTGTTACCGACTGTTTCAAACTCATCCAGACGCATATCAAGACCAGCTGTAATGTTAACCAGAACACCACGAGCACCAGCGAGATCGATATCTTCTAGAAGTGGGCTTGAGATAGCCATCTCAGCTGCTTCTTCAGCACGGTCTTCGCCTTTGGCAACGCCGCTACCCATCATTGCATGACCCATTTCCGACATCACGGTACGAACATCCGCAAAGTCGACGTTAATCATGCCAGGACGAGTAATAAGCTCTGCAATACCTTGTACTGCATTCTTAAGTACGTCATTCGCGCTAGCAAAAGCTTCAAGTAGAGTGATACCACGACCCAGTACTTTCAGTAGCTTTTCGTTTGGAATTGTAATTAATGAGTCTACATGTTTAGACAGCTCTTCAATTCCTTGCTCAGCAAAAGCCAAACGCTTTTTGCCTTCAAAGCTAAATGGCTTAGTGACAACAGCGACAGTAAGAATGCCCAGCTCTTTTGCTACTTCTGCAATAACTGGAGCAGCTCCTGTACCTGTACCGCCACCCATGCCAGCTGCGATAAATACCATATCGGCACCATCGAGCTCTTCTTTAATTCTATCTCGATCTTCGAGAGCAGCGTCACGCCCAACCTGAGGGTTAGCGCCTGCACCCAGACCTTTGGTCATGTCACCACCAATCTGGATTACGCTATTAACGCTTGTTTTACGAAGCGCTTGCGCATCAGTGTTGATGCTAATGAACTCCACGCCTTCGATGGATTCACGTACCATGTGTTCAACGGCATTACCACCACCGCCACCAACCCCAACGACTTTAATTACTGCGTCGTCAGACATTTCCATCATCGGTTCAAACATGTGTTATCTCCGTTTATCCTGCTGCTCAGGTTAAAATTCTTTTTGTATCCAGTTACGCAAGCGTCCAAATAATGTCGTTACAGATTGGCGTTTCGGCTCATTGTATTCTGCATCGTCATTGATTTGGCTGTCTCTTGCATAATGAAGTAAACCCACCGCCGTCGAGTGATACGGCTCTTTTACATAATCTGTTAGCCCACTAACCTCAAGAGGCTTGCCGACTCGCACTTGATTGCGGAATACGCGTTCCGCACACTCTACCAATCCTTCAATCTGTGCAGCACCACCAGTCAGTACCACACCAGCTGCAAGGTGATGTTTAATCCCTTCTTCACGCAACTTTCCCTGAACGGTATCGATAGTTTGGTTAACTAGTCCCATCAACTCAGTATAACGAGGTTCAATCACCTCAGACAAAGTTTGTCTTTGTAAACTGCGCGATGGTCGACCTCCTACACTAGGAACGTTAACCGTGTCATCCTTGCTGACTAGCTCACTGAGAGCACAGCCGTATTTAACTTTTATTTCTTCAGCATCACTGACTGGCGTACCAAAAGCAAAGGCAATATCGCTTGTTACAGCATTGCCTGCATAGGAAAAGACTTCCGTATGCCTCAGTGCACCACCAGTCCAAATCGATACATCCATAGTGCCAGCACCGATATCAACAACGCAAACACCCAGTTCACGTTCATCTTCAGTGATCACAGCATTACTCGCCGCTAAACCAGAATAAACCAGATGCTCAACCTTCAAACCGCAACGTTCAACAGCTTTGATGATGTTTCTTGCCATATCATTGTGGCAAGAGATCAAGTGAACGCTAACTTCCATTCTTACTCCTGATAAACCTAGCGGATTTTTAATCCCTTCTTGGTAATCAATCGTAAATTCTTGTGGAATTACATGCAGAATGCGCTGTTCGTCACTTATTTTGATAGATTTAGCAGTATGAATCGCACGGTCCATATCTTCTTGAGAAACTTCTTCGTCAGAAATAGTTCCCATGCCTTTTTCTATACGGCTAGCAATATGTCTACCAGAGATAGAAATAAATACATTACTGATTTGGCACTCTGCCATCAGTTCGGCTTGGTCAACGGCTCGTTGGACCGATTTCACTACCGACTCAAGGTCGTTAACACCACCTTTGTCCATGCCGCGAGAAGGACTACTTCCAGCGCCAATAATATTTATCTGACCATCAGGCAATACTTCTCCAACCAGAGCCGATACGGTTGCAGTGCCTATATCAAGACCAACAATAATGTTGTCATCAGCGGTCTTAGTCATCTGTACTCTCTTGTTCTAACTCTTGCTCAGGGAACCAACCAACTGAAGCTCCCGTATCATACCTGAGGTCAATATAGCTGACTCTTTGCGAGTCACTACCTAAGTTTTTGTATAAAGAGAGGAGTCTTTCCACCCTCTCTTCTAAAGATTCTTTGCCCAGCTCAAGTCGGATACCGTTATCAAGAATGATTTGCCAAGCTCGGCGATCATTCAGCAGCAGCGAGGAAATCTTCAGATTCAGCGCCGCAAACTCCGGGCTGATTTTTCGCCAAACCGCCAGTACTTCCTGACTTGTTTCAGCAGGGCCATAGAGCTTTACACGCTCTTCTGCCAACTTGCCAATATCACCGTTAAACACTTGTCCCTGACTATTAAGCAACTCGTTTCCATTCCAGATAGCGACAGCTTTATATTCAGTCAGGAATACTTTCACAGTATCGGGCCATTGCTTGCGAATTGAAGCATGAGAAACCCAAGGGATCGCTTCGACTGTATCTTGGAGCACCTTTACATCCTGAGACATAAAGGTCCCAACATGCTGCAATGTAGCAAAAGCACGTTGCACATCCAGAGCTGAAACGTACTTCAACTCTCCTTCAAGGACGATTTTGGAAAGCGGTAAACGCTGGTCATCCCACATCCAAGACAAAGTAGAGTGGAGGATTGAGCCTATCAACAGCAAAACCACCAGCAAAAATGCACCCCCCAAGGTATGCTTTTTAACTAGTGGTGAATCAGTAAAACGACGGCTTTCATTTAATGCGCTTTCAATCAAGTCCGTTGTCCCTGCTAGTCGCTCGCAACTCTAATCCCTATCTCATTTTTCGTAAAAAAGGCAAAAGCAATTACTTTAACCTTCGGATTATACTGGCGTCATTGAAAGTATCAAACACTGAAATTGAGAAATCGCACTTTAATTGCATTAATTCGTTCAAATAATCGAAATCTCACGTTTTCAATCAAGCCTTATGCATCTTATCGATATTTAACTCAAAAGCCGCCAATTGTTTTGCTACTTTGCCAATATCACCAGCGCCTTGAGTTAGAACTAAGTCACCATCTTGCAAAACATTCGCTAAAACAGAGGGTAAGGTCGTGCTATCTGAAACAAAAATAGGATCAATTTTGCCTCGACTACGAATGGTTCGGCATAACGCCCGTCCATCAGCACCAGCAATTGGCTTTTCGCCTGCAGAGTAGACATCCAACATTAACAACACATCCACTTGCTCTAGTACATTGGCAAAATCATCGTATAAATCACGAGTTCGGCTGTAGCGGTGTGGCTGAAAGATCATAACGAGTCGTTTGTCTTGCCATCCGTTGCGAGCAGCATGAATGGTCACATCCACTTCGGTAGGATGATGACCGTAGTCATCGACCAACATGGCACTGCCATTACCGGTATCAAACTCGCCTAGGTGCTCAAAACGACGTCCTGTGCCTTGCGTGCCTGCCATCGCACGTAAGATAGACTCATCGTCAATATCGTCTTCTGTCGCTACCGCAATGGCTGCAGCTGCATTCAGCGCGTTGTGTCGGCCAGGAATATTCAAGGTGATATCGAGATTCGCACGCCCCTGACGTACCACAGTAAATTTGCCTTGCTGCCCCTCTTGGCAATAATTTTCAATTCGCACATCAGCATCTTCAGCAAAGCCATAAGTAATCACTTGGCGGCTGATACGAGGAATGAGCTCACGAACCACCGGGTCGTCAATACATACAATCGCCTGTCCATAGAACGGCAAGTTATGCAGAAAATCGATAAAGGTTTGCTTCAGCGTTTCAAAATCACCACCATAGGTATCCATATGATCCGCTTCAATGTTGGTCACAATGCTGACCATCGGCTGCAAGTGAAGGAAAGAAGCATCACTTTCATCTGCTTCAGCAATCAGAATACGGCTAGAGCCCAAGCGAGCATTAGTTCCTGCGCTTTTAACTAGGCCGCCATTGACAAAGGTTGGATCAAGCTCCGCTTCCGAGTAAATCTGTGTCACAAGGGCCGTTGTAGTGGTTTTGCCATGTGTTCCCGCTACAGCAATCCCATGCCTGAAACGCATCAACTCTGCCAACATTTCCGCTCGACGGACAACAGGAACTCGAGCCGCTCTTGCCGCTTTGATCTCAGGGTTTTCTTCGTTGATAGCCGTCGAGACAACCACAACACTGGCTTGCTGAACATTGTTTTCAGCATGACCAATAAAGATGGTCGCGCCTTTTTTAGCTAACCGCTCTGTGACAGGGTTTTCAGCTAAGTCAGAACCGGTAATTTGGTAACCTTCATTAAGTAGGACCTCGGCAATCCCACTCATTCCTGCGCCACCGATACCGATGAAATGGATACATTTAACACGGCGCATTTCTGGCACCATGGCGCGAATTTGCGCTAAGTCTTGAGTATGTTGAATTGTCATGAATCTATCTCGTTAATTCGTTAGCGCTATGATGGCATCAGCCACTTTAGTATCTGCGTCTAATTTTGCTGCTGCTCTTGCTTTGTTCGCCATTTCGAGCAGCTTAGTTCGATCTAATTGCTGAATCTGATCCACCAACTTATCGACGGTCAAATCTGGCTGCTCGATCATTTTCGCTGCGCCACACTCCACTAAATGATCAGCGTTCAACGCTTGTTGCCTGTCTTTGTGCATAAAGGGGATAAATACCGCGCCGATACCTGCAGCAGACACTTCAGAGACGGTTAAAGCACCGGAACGACAAACGATGAGATCTGCCCATGCGTAAGCCTCTGCGACATTATCGATAAACTCTGTTGTGTCAGCATTATCTACACCAACCGCTTGATATGCAGCAGACACATCAATCTGATTTTTTTTGCCTGCCTGATGGCGCACTTCGTAACCTTCACCAAGTTTCGACATTGCTTCTGGCATAGTGCGGTTGAGAATTTGCGCGCCTTGACTCCCTCCCATCACTAGGATGCGGATTGTATCTTTGCGCTCGACCATTCTTTGTTCTGGTTCAGGCAAAGCGACGACATCTTCACGAACAGGGTTTCCGACCACCTCTGCGTTGGGAAAAGCACCGGGAAACGCTTGAAAAACCTTCGATGCGATACGGGATAGCCACTGGTTGGTTAATCCTGCCACCGCATTTTGCTCATGTAGAACAACTGGAACCCCCAGCATCTTAGCCGCGATACCGCCAGGGCCGCTGACGTACCCCCCCATACCGAGTACGGCATCAGGTTGCCATTGCTGCATATGTTTCTTTGCTTGCAGTATAGCATTCGCAATTTGAAACGGTGCTTTGATAAGGCGACTTAGCCCTTGACCACGTAATCCTTTGACTTTAATAAAGTCAATGTCGATACCATGCTTAGGTACCAGTTCCGCTTCCATACGATCAGCAGTACCTAGCCAACGGATTTCCCATCCTTGTTGCTGAAGCTTCTTGGCAACCGCCAAACCCGGAAATACGTGACCACCGGTACCTCCGGCCATCACCATTAATCTCTTATTCTTTTTCATCTTCATCTTTCTGTTGCAGCTCACTATGCGATGCGATCAATCGACATTCATGATCAATGCGGAGCAATATCGCAACGGCGGTCGACATTATAATCAGACTCGAACCACCGTAGCTAATCAAAGGTAACGTTAGGCCTTTTGTCGGCACCATACCGGCCGCCGCGCCTACGTTGACCAAGGTCTGAAAAGCAAACCAAATACCAATGCCAAATGCTAGGTACCCACCGAACAACAAATCATGATCAAACGCTTTTCGCCCAATCAAAATCGCTTTAACCACCAGACTAAATATCAGTATTAACACCAATACCACGCCGACAAAGCCAAGCTCTTCGGCTAATACGGCAAAAACGAAGTCTGTATGCGCTTCCGGCAAGTATTCTAGTTTTTGAATAGAGTTACCTAGCCCCTGACCAAACCACTCACCGCGACCAAAAGCCATCAGTGACTGAGTTAACTGGTAACCACTACCAAACGGGTCTTCCCAAGGGTCAAGAAATGACGTCACACGGCGCATTCGGTAAGGTTCGACCAAGATAAGGCCGACAACCGAGGCAATCCCGACCACCATCAATGCCAAGAATTGGGTGAGCTTGGCTCCAGCAATAAACAACATACCGAATAAGGTCACCAACATAACGATGACAGTACCTAGATCGGGTTGAAGCAGTAGCAAGCTTGCTAAGGTTCCAAATACAATAATGGGCTTAATAAAACCGCCAAAGAAGCTAGAGCGCACTTCTTCATGCTTACGCACTAAATAGCCCGACATGAAAATGAATAGTGACAGTTTGGCGACTTCAGCAGGCTGAAGGTTAAACAGCCCGAGAGGTATCCAGCGCGAAGCACCGTTCACCGATTTACCCGCAACAAGTACCACGACAAGCAGGAAAAACGACAGCCCAAGTAATAAAGTGCTGTACTGCGACCATTTCTTCAGTGGCACCTGGAGGATCACACTTGCCGTCGATAACGCTAACACTAAAAATATCGCGTGGCGGAACATAAAGTGGAAAGGTTGATCAGTTAAGCGCGAACTGATTGGAAACGAAGCGGATGTCACCATGACTAAGCCCGTCAACATCAATCCTAAAGAGATCCACACCAGTTGACGGTCGAATAAAGCCTCTGGTGACGAAGTGGTCATCCAGTGTTTAGTATTCGCTAGCAAGTGTCGTATCTGCATTCCCGTTGGCTTATCTACGCATAATGTTTGGCTAGCGCAGTGAAAGCATCGCCGCGCACCATAAAGTTCTTAAATTGGTCAAAGCTGGCACAAGCTGGAGATAACATAATCATGTCACCGGCTTCCATTCTTGGGCTGGCCCATTTCACTATGTCTTCCATAGTCTCGAAACGTTTTGCATCGCGGTGCAAAGGAAGAAACTTGTCGCCATCAGCGCCAAAGCAGCATAGTTGAACATCCAATTGGTCCAAAACGGGCTGTAACTCGGAAAAATCAGCACCTTTACCATCTCCGCCAACCAACAAGTAGAGTTTACCGGAGAGAGATAAGCCTGACAGCGCAGCTAAAGTGCTGGCGACATTGGTTGCTTTCGAGTCATTGACCCATTTAACACCGTTATTATCCGCAACGACCTGACAACGATGTGTCAGGCCGTTGTAAGACTTAAGTGCATCTATTCCAAGAGAAATATCAACACCTGCTTGTTCGAGTAGAGCGAGTACGACCAGCGCATTAGCAACATTATGTCTTCCTACTAGGCTTAGCTCGTCAGAGGCCAATATTTTTGCATCTTGGTGACACAAGTACTCTCTTCCTTCCACTACTTTGACATGGAAGTCGCAACTTTTTTCTAGGCTAAATTCGACTAGAGGGGCATCTGTCTTATCTGGGTAGGTCGCAGGATCATCCGCATTGACGATGCACGCCTGTGCTTGCTCAAAAATGCGAAGCTTTGCCTGACGGTATCCTTCCATATCGTCATAGCGATCCATATGATCTTCCGATAAATTCAGGAATGCCGCGGCTTTTAGAGAAAGGCTAGAAGTAGTTTCTAGTTGGAAGCTGGAGAGTTCGAGCACATATAACTCAGCATCTTGATCCAACAGATCCAGCGCAGGCACTCCGATATTGCCGCCAATCCCTGTCTTCACGCCAGCAGCATTGGCGACGACACCCGTCAAGTCCGTAACCGTGCTTTTCCCATTCGAACCAGTAATGGCCACAACTGGCTTATCCACCTGCCAAGCAAACAGCTCGATGTCTCCAACCACTTGTACACCTGCGTTGAGCGCCTGTTGAATTTCAGTAGTAGCAAGCGCGATACCTGGGTTTGCCACCACTAAATCCGCATTTAGCAACCAGTCGCTGTTCCAGCCGCCAGCATGTAACTCAACACTTTGAGGTAGAGCTTCGCTTCCCGGTGGATTTTCACGGGTATCGATGACGCGAATGGTGAGGTTGTAAGGCAATTTTGCTAAGTATTTAACGACTGAGAGCCCGGTAATACCGAGCCCTACAACGACAACACTCTCTATGTTCTGCCAACGATCCATAGTCAAATTCCGTTTTCCTTAACGTACTTTCAGTGTTGCTAAACCAACTAAAACCAGAACAATGGAAATGATCCAAAAACGCACAATCACACGAGGCTCAGGCCAACCTTTTAGCTCGTAGTGGTGGTGAATAGGCGCCATACGGAAAATACGTTGACCACGTAACTTGTAGGAACCAACCTGAAGAATCACCGACAGAGTTTCCATCACAAATACACCGCCCATGATCACCAAAACAAACTCTTGACGAACAAGAACTGCAATTGTGCCCAGTGCGCCGCCTAGGGCAAGCGAACCAACATCGCCCATAAAGACTTGGGCTGGATAGGTGTTAAACCATAAGAATCCTAAACCCGCACCGACTATTGCCGTACAGACGACCACCAGCTCGGAAGCATGAGGAACATAAGGAATGTGCAGGTAGTTGGCGAAGTTAACATTACCGGTTGCCCAAGCAATCGCCGCAAAGCCTGCCGCCACCAAGACTGTTGGCATAATGGCCAAACCATCAAGACCATCGGTCAAGTTAACTGCATTACTGGTGCCGACAATAACGAAGTAAGTCAATACGATGTACATCAGGCCAAGCTGAGGCATGATGTCTTTAAAGAAAGGCACAACCAGTTGAGTCGCCGAGGTGTCTTTACCATGCGCATACAAAGCAAAGGCCACAACCAAAGCAATCGCCGATTGCCAGAAATATTTCCAACGCGCGATCAGACCATCGGTATTTTTGCGCACGACTTTCCGATAATCATCAACAAAACCGACCGCACCATAGCCAATCAGGACAGCCAGCACCGCCCAAACGTAAGGATTGGAAAGATCGGTCCAAAGTAAAACGGTTGTTACAATCGCCGTCAGGATCATGATCCCCCCCATTGTCGGGGTACCACGCTTACTAAAGTGTGACTCTGGACCTTCGTTACGTACAACCTGACCGATTTGCAGCATCTGCAAACGACGGATCATGCGCGGCCCCATCCATAACGATATGCCTAATGCGGTCAAAACACTTACGATGGCACGAAACGATAGGTACTCGAACAAACGGAAGAATGAAAAGTATGGCTGTAGAAGCTCTGCAAGCCAAATGATCATGTATACATCTCCTTCAAAGCAGCGGCGATCTTGCTCATTCCTGCACTGTTTGCCCCTTTTACAAGTAATGTGTGAGGGCCAGTTTGCTGGCTGAGCTGCTGCTCAATAAACTCAATCATATGGTCATGAGTATCAAAGTGCATTCCCTGACAAACGTCGCTGATCGCTTTAGTATCAGCACCAAAGGTAAGCACATGTTCAAATTTAAATGGGGCAGCATGTTCACCGACTTGGCGATGAAGTGCAAGACTTTCTTCCCCCAACTCAGCCATATTGCCTAAAACAAGCCAGCGCACTCCATCAAAGCTATTCAGCAGATCTGCAGCCGCTTTCATAGCAGGAACACTGGCATTATAACTGTCGTCAATCAGTCTAATGCTATCGGTTAGATCGACAGTTTCAACTCGACCTTTCACTTTTGATAAGTTGGCAAGGCCTGAGGCGATCATTTCTGGTGTTGCACCCAATTCCAGTGACAACGCTGTCGCCGCCAATGCATTCGATACATTGTGTTGACCAATAATGCCAAGTTTGACGTCGAAAGACGTCTCTGGCGTCTGGATGGTAAAAGACGCTTCACCATTCACGTTAAGAGTTACATTACGCGCATTATATTCCGCACTGTTATCAGACAGTGAAAATGTCTTCACTGTTTTGTCAGACAGCACTTCTCGCCAGTAATCTCCACCATTGCTGTCCAGGTTTACAATCGCAACAGAACCAGGTTTAAGCCCCTGATAAATTTCACCTTTAGCACGTTTAACACCATCTATTGAGCCGAAGCCTTCCAAATGTGCTGCCGCAACGTTATTAACCAATGCGACATCCGGGTTAACCAGTTGTGTCGTATAAGCGATTTCTCCAACATGGTTGGCTCCGAGCTCAATGACTGCAAAGTCATCTTCCGGTTGGGAACGTAACAAAGTCAGTGGAACACCGATATCATTGTTAAAGTTGCCAGCGGTATACAGCACTTGGCCTTTCTGAGTCATGATACTGGCAACCATCTCTTTCACTGTGGTTTTGCCACAGCTCCCCGTAATCGCAACAGTTGGCGTTTGACACACTTGATGAACAAACTGACCCAACTTACCCAGTGCGATTTTGGTATCTTCGACTAATAGCTGAGGCACCTGAACGTCAACGGCTTTGCTGACCAGCAAAGCGCTCGCTCCAGACGTAGCAGCCTGCCCTGCAAAGTCATGAGCATCAAATCGTTCACCCACCAATGCGACAAACAGAGAACCCGACTCAATCGTTCTCGTATCCGTTGAGACCGATTGGATAGCGGCATCATCACCGATGAGCTGTGCGTCCAGTACATCAACAAGCTGAGACAGCATCAAAGTAATCATAATGTAAGCTCCAGTAGTCGTTGGGCTGATTCTCGATCAGAGTAATGAACCGTTTCATTAGCCAGCACCTGGTAGTCTTCATGGCCTTTACCAGCGAGCAAAATAATATCGTCGCCGCTACTGTGCTTTAGTGCATGTGCCAAAGCTTTATAGCGGTCATGTTCAACAATGGCATTTTCAGGTGAAGCCATACCCGCCAACATATCTTTTACTATCACTGACGAGGATTCACTGCGAGGGTTGTCATCGGTCAGGATCACCACGTCAGCTAACCTTTCGCCGATAGAAGCCATCATCGGGCGCTTACCAGTGTCTCTGTCCCCACCGCAACCAAAGATGGCCCAAAGTCGTCCATTACAATGTACTTTCAGAGCTAATAGCGCTTTTTCCAATGCATCTGGTGTATGGGCATAATCCACCACAACCTTGGCTTTGCCTTGTGCATGAAACAGCTCCATACGCCCCAAGACTGGTTTAAGTTGGCTGGCACTTTCAACCAATATTTGCTTATCGATACCCAGTGACAACAAGGCAGCAAAAGCCACCAGCACATTGCTAGCGTTGAACTCTCCGATCAAAGGAACGGTGAAACTACCGTCACCATACTGACCAGAAAAATTCAGAGTAATACCCGCTTCAGAATATTGAACTTGTGTAGCGAAGACCCCTTTACCCGCTTGAATCGGAGACAAAGAAACAGGAGTACAATCATCAAGCAGTTCAACCCACGACGCACCGACCACATCATCAATATTGATCACTGCTTTAGCGCAATCATGCGCGGTAAACAGTGATAGTTTAGCTCGGGCGTATTCTTCCATCGTGCCATGATAATCAAGATGATCTCGACTCAGGTTTGAGAACACCCCTACCGAAAAGCTGAGAGCCTTAACTCTATTTTGCACGAGGCCATGAGAGGAAATTTCCATCGCCGTGTATTGTGCGCCTTGGTCTTCTAATTCAGACAAGGTTTGCTGAATTTCAAGCGCATTACCTGTGGTGTTCAATGCAGGCATCAACGACTCAAGAAAGCCATTGCCTGTTGTACCTAATACTGCTGCACGCTGGCCGGATAACTCCAACCACTGAGCAATTAGCTGTGTGATGGTGGTTTTGCCATTGGTTCCAGTCACTGCGATCAACTGGTTATGGCTGAGTGGTTGCAAACGACTCGCCAGTTGAGACAAGTTCTGGCTCAAATCCGCAATATAAACCACAGGAACGCTGCCTAACTGCTCCACTTTGCCATGCACGTTTTGTTCATCTGCTTCAGCGATAATTGCGTTCGCACCTTGCTGAATTGCAGCATGAATAAATTGTCGACCATCTACCGTATGGCCTTTAATCGCAACAAACGTCGAGCCCGTCTTTATTTTACGGCTATCGAGCTCTAGCCTTTGAATAGCAACATCATTGCCGACTTGGTGTGAAAGAGATACCCAAGGTGCAAGCAGATGAGTCAGTGTGAGTTCTTTGGACATTTAACGTCTCACTTATTCTTCTTTAAATCGGTTTTCATCAGGCGCTACATTCAATATCTGTAGTGTGCCTTTTAAAATCTCGGAAAACACAGGGCCAGCAACCGAACCACCGTAATAGTTATCCCCTTGTGGCTCGTTGACTACCACCACTACAGCAACTCGCGGATTGCTTACTGGAGCAACTCCCGCTGTATAGGCAAAGTATTCATCGCCATAGCCACCCGCAATTGCTTTACGAGATGTACCTGTTTTTGCCGCCACACGATAACCGGGAACGGCGGCCTTGGTCGCGGTGCCTCCGGGCTGAGTCACGGTTTCCAACATGTTCAGCACCATATGGGCATTATTTTCGTCAATCACCTGACGTGACAAGTCTTGCTGATTGTTTTCGATAATGTGGATAGGTTGGTATTTACCGTAGTTGCCTAGCGTCGCATAAGCATGTGCCAATTGAAGAGGCGTAATTGTCAGACCATAACCGAACGCTAAGGTCGCAATCTCAAACTTAGACCACCGACGTCGGTTGGGGAATATCCCCGGGGTTTCACCCACTAGGTTAAGTCCAGACATTTCACCGAACCCGACAGAACTGTACATACCAAGCAGGGCTTCTAAAGGCATGTCGAGCGCTAGTTTAGCGACACCGATGTTACTCGATTTCTTCAAAATCGTAGTCAGATCCGCTTTCCCTACTTTGGATGTATCACGCACTCTCTGGCCACCTATTGGCATAATGCCGTTGCCAGTATCAATGACGGTGTCTTTATCAGCGACACCGTTATCCAACGCAGCTAAGACCACAAAAGGTTTCACCGTTGAACCAGGTTCAAACGCATCGGTGATGGCTCGGTTTCTCATTTTCGCCGATTGGAGGTCAGAACGGTTATTTGGGTTGTAAGACGGCGCGTTAACCATAGCTAGTACAGCGCCGGTTTTCACATCCAATATTACCGCAGTGCCCGAGGTAGCTCGGTAATCCGCCACGGCTTGTTTGATAGAACGATAGGCAATGGCCTGAATACGCTGATCAATTGTCAGCTCGAGCGGTTTGCCTTCTTCTCGCTCTTCCAACGAAATGTTTTCAACTACCCTGCCATATCTGTCTTTACGAATGATGCGTTTACCCGCTTCACCCGTCAGCCATTTATCATAACTACGCTCAACACCTTCTAATCCGTGTCCATCAATTCCGGTTACACCGACTAAGTGAGCACTAACCTCACCTGTCGGGTAATAGCGGCGAGATTCCGCTTTCAACCCCACACCTGCAAGCTTAAGCTCGCGGATATAGTTGGCCATTGCAGGGCTAACTTGGCGCTGAAGATAGACAAAACGGCGGGATTTATTGCTGCGGATTTTGTCGACCATTTCTTTACGGTCGAGACCAAGTACATCAGCCAGCGCATACCAGCGATCCATATTAGCAAAGCCATTGCGTTTAAAGATGGTCGCAGGGTCTGCCCACACCGCTTCTACGGGCACACTGACCGCCAACGGCTCACCATTGCGATCGGAAACAATACCTCGTGCAGAGTGAATGGTTTTGGCACGAACTGAGCGCAAATCCCCCTGCTGGATTAGATTATCGGGCTCAACAATCTGGATGTAAGCAATGCGGGTGACCAGCGCAGCGAAGGCACTAAAGACAAAAAATAACACCAGGTAAAAACGCCAGCGGATCAAACTCGGCGGCTCAACAACCGCTTTTTTCTTAGGCGCAGAGGAGGCTTTATTTTTACTCATGGGAGATCAATCACCACTTCTTTATCTGAGTCCGGACGTTTCATTTGCAGCTCGTCTTTGGCAATTTCTTGCACTCGGCTGTGCTCAGCTAATGCCGTTTCCTCAATCAGCAAATTGCGCCACTCGTTATCCAGCCTTTCTCGCTCCTGCAAGGCTTGATCTTTCTCGGTAATGGCCTGTCGCGTGTGGTGTGTGGTGAAAACCACTCCCATGGCTGATGCAAAGATCAAAATCAGCACCAGCAAAGGCACTCGCCCCACAGTAAGTAGGTCGAGAGCGATCAATTTGGCGAGATTAGGAGTGGGTTTGCTCATTACTATTAAAGTTTTTCCGCAATACGTAGCACAGAGCTGCGAGAGCGAGTATTGATATCAACTTCTTGCTTGGAAGGCTTAATCGCTTTACCGATCGGTTTTAAGTTAGCGCTGCCCAGTGCTTTAATTTGCGCTTCCGTCATTGGAATACCATGAGGCACTTCAGGACCTTTGCTCTCTTTGCGAATAAAACGCTTCACCATGCGATCTTCAAGGGAGTGGAAACTGATCACGGATAAACGACCTTCCGGAGCCAAAATACTGGCTGCGCCTTTTAACGCGGTGTCGATTTCTTCTAACTCACTGTTGATGTAAATACGGAACGCCTGGAATGAACGCGTGGCTGGGTGCTTTTTCTCTTTAAAACTCTTTGGCGCCGCGTCAGAAATAAGCTTTGCAAGTTGACCTGTACGCGTCAGCGGCTCGTTTTCTTCATTTTCACGGTAAGCAACTATCGCTTTAGCAATGCGACGAGCATGCTTATCTTCACCAAACTCACGGATAACCCATGTGATGTCATCAAGATCGGCTTCCATCAGCCACTGCGAGACAGGAATACCCGATGTCGGATCCATGCGCATATCCAGTGGGCCATCTTTCATAAAACTGAAGCCGCGTTCAGCATCATCAAGCTGAGGTGAGGAAACACCAAGATCAAGCAAGACACCATCTACTTGGCCGACTAAACCTCTTTCTTCTGCATACTTAGCCATACCTGAGAAAGGACCATGAATAATCGTAAATCTAGGGTCATCAATCGTTTGAGCTTCAGCAATGGCTTGCGGGTCGCGATCAATACTAAAAAGACGACCCTGTTCACCCAGTTGGGAAAGAATTTGGCGACTGTGACCACCACGACCAAAGGTTCCGTCAATGTAGGTACCATCAGGCTTAATCGCTAAGCCATCGATAGACTCATGCAGTAATACAGAAATGTGCTTAAATTCTTCGGTCATGATTTTTTATCTCGCTCTCGCACCGACGCGCTCAAACTCTCCAGTGTACTGATTTAGAAGGTGATCGCCACCCATAGCGAACTGGAACACGTGATATTGCGCTAAGTTTAGTGCTTGCAGAATTAATTTCGTCAATAAAAAGCAAAAAACCCATCATAACGCTGAGGTTACGATGGGTCTCGAATAGGTGGAGCCGACATGTAAGCCGGGTTCTGTTCCGCTTGCGCGGTGGTAGCCATTCGTCTAGGCCAGCAATCGCTCACTGGCTCGAGCAACCTACCCGCCTCCTTACGCGAGCAACGCAATGTGGAAGCCTATTTGGTCTTGCTCCGGGTGGAGTTTACCCTGCAACGAACTGTTGCCAGTCGTCCGGTGCGCTCTTACCGCACCCTTTCACCCTTACCTGTGCTCTTACGAGCCATCGGCGGTCTTCTCTCTGCTGCACTTGTCGTAGGCTTGCGCCCCCCAGGCGTTACCTGGCACCCTGCTCTATGGAGCCCGGACTTTCCTCCCCTTCATCAGTCTCCCCAGCACAAGGCTAAAGGACATCAATGAAGCAGCGACTACCCAGTCAACTCCGAGGCGGATTGTATAGAGATTGAATCAAAGTGTCTAGCGAGATCACAGATTTGCTGTAAACGAGAGACTGAGTGGTGAAGAAATACACAGAAGAGCAACAAAACACAGAGTCGAGGTTACTTTCTCCCGACTCTGTCATCTAGATTCACCTACTTAATCGAGGTTATCTAGTCCCCATTTATACAGTGCATTTTTTTTGAGGTTGTAGATTTCAGCAGCCATGGCAGCGGCTTTCTTTAATGGTAACTCTTTCGTCAAAATAGCCAGCGTGCGAGTCGCTTCTTCAGGTAGAGTGTCTATTGCTGCCGCGCGGTAACCATGAATCAGCAATGCCATTTCACCTCTTTGCTGATTTTCGTCTGCTTTTACCCACTCTATCAATTCGCCAAGCGGTAAGCCCTGAATGGTTTCAAAGGTTTTCGTCAGCTCACGAGCGAGTACAACTTCACGCTCTGGGCCGAGAATATCCAGCATATCTTCGAGAGAGTCGACGATACGATGCGGAGATTCATAAAAAATACAAGTACGTTCTGCCTTTGCAATCTCAAGAAATTTATCTTTTCGACCCTTACTTTTCGCTGGCAGAAACCCTTCAAAGCTGAATCGGTCAGAAGGCAAACCAGACGCACTTAACGCAGTAATCACGGCACACGCGCCAGGAAGTGGCACAACTTTAACCCCAGCCTGACGACATTTTGTGACCAGATGATACCCTGGGTCACTGATTAATGGCGTTCCTGCATCTGAAACTAGGGCAATTGAGTGCCCAGCTAACAGTTTCTCAACCAAAACTTGCGCTTTTTGCTGCTCATTATGATCATGTAGTGCAAAAGTTTTGGTCGGAATACCAAAATGAGACAACAATTTGCCAGTATGGCGCGTATCTTCGGCAGCTATCAGATCAACATTTGTTAAAACGTCGAGCGCACGTTGAGTGATATCACCTAAATTGCCAATTGGAGTCGGGACAATATAGAGAGTTGGGACCTCAGTTGGTAAGGTTTTGTTATCTGTCATTTGTTTACCATCACTTCAACGATTAATATAGACACAATTTTATACGGAATTAGTTAATAACTCATGGCCATGAAAAACCAAAAGCGACTCAGTGTAACACGCTTACTGACTCCTGTAGCCCTTGCTGTCACACTGGCGGCCTGTTCTACTGCACCTTCAACACCGACTTATGTTGATATTACGCTTGACCCTAACCAGTCCATGCAGACTTACCTAATGCGTGCAGACAGCAGTGAAGGCAGTATTCAGAGTGATTGGTTAATCATGGCTTTAAAAGCCGCTATTGAATCAAACGATATCACTCAGGCTGAATTGTTAATAAAGCGTCTCGGCCGACAAAACTTAACCCAACTGCAGCAAGCAGAATGGCAACTGGCGCGTGCTGACGTGTTGATAAAGCAAGAGAAATACGAAGAGGCACTCAGCAAACTTAACTTCAAACCATCGTGGAATTTGGCCGATGAACAGTGGAAAGACTATCATCAGACGCGAGCAAAACTCCTGACTCAACAAGGCCAGTATTTCGAAGCAGCTCGCGAACTGACTAAGTCATCAGAGTATATTGACCAAGCGGAACAAGAGGTTATCGCCCAGGGCGTGTGGAGCAACCTCAATCAATACAGTCAGTACCAGATTACCCAATTTTCAGCTGAGCCGAATGAAGCCATCCTTGACGGTTGGTTGCAACTAGCGATATACACAAAAACCTTATCTAGCAACATTCCTCAGCTGAAAAACACGCTAGAGAAGTGGCTAGAAGAAAATCCAGAACACCCGGCTGCGGCTTATACTCCGCAAGCGATTAGCGATATTCTCGCTCTCGAAATTGTCAAACCCGTCAGTACGGCTTTACTCCTGCCTTTATCTGGTAAGTTCGCCAAACAAGCTCAGTTGATTCGTGACGGCTTCATCTTAGAAATGATGAACGATACGCAACGTGATGAGAATGCCAACCTGACTGTGATCGATACCAACACAGTGACACCAGAGCAGTTGGAGCAAACTTTAGTAGAGAAAAACATCGACTTTGTTGTTGGTCCACTGATTAAAAGCAACATTGAAAAGCTACAGCAAGCACAGGCCAGCTTTTCGCGCCCACTGCCTACCTTAGCGTTAAACATTCCAGATGACCTAGAAGCGGGCAATAACACTTGCTATTTGGCGCTCTCACCAGAGCAAGAAGTTGCTCAGGCAGCAAAACACCTATTTGCTCAAGGATATCGCTACCCGTTAATTCTCGCCCCTCAAGGCAGGCTTGGTACTCGTGTTGTCGAAGCCTTCGAAGGGGAATGGAAAAAATACAGTAAAGATAAAGTCGCGGTGAATCTATTTGGCGACAAACGCCAGCTTCAACGTGATATCAATAAAGTCTTCGGCTTACAAGAAAGCCAGCAGCATATCGCCCAGATGGAATCACTACTTGATATACCTCTCGAAAGCCAACCACGCAGCCGTCGTGATATTGATGCGGTATACATAGTAGCAGGCAGTTCAGAGCTAACACTGATCAAGCCATTTATAGAAGTGGCGGTGAACCCAGATACCGCACCACCTAAACTGTTTTCAAACTCACGCAGTAACAGTGGCCGCCAGCAATATGAAGACCTCACAGGCGTGATGTACAGTGACATCCCGCTATTAATACAGCCAAATGCAGCATTGGAAGCGCAAATGGAGCAATTGTGGCCGAAAGATTCTAATGCAGAGAAACGCCTTCAAGCGCTTGGTATGGATGCATACCTGCTAATGGAACAATTGCCACAAATGAAAGTTGTTCAAGGCCATACTTTGCAGGGCAATACCGGTGTACTGAGCATCAACGAAGACTGCGTAGTACAACGAGAAATCAGCTGGGCTGAACATGGTGTGGCTAAGTAAACGCCAAAGTGGTGAACACTACGAAACCTTGGCGGAGCAATACCTCATCCGCCAAGGCCTGTCATCGATTGAGCGAAACTTCCATTCCAAAGGTGGTGAACTCGATCTTATAATGCAGGAAGGCACGACCATAGTGTTTGTTGAAGTACGTTACCGCTCAAACCAACACTATGGCCACGCTGCAGAAACGGTTACCCAAAGCAAAATGCACAAGCTCATCAAAACAGCCAACGTCTGGTTGATGAAACAGGGTAAGTCCGCACACACAACCGATTTTCGATTTGACTTGGTGGCCTTGCATCAGCAAGGTAAGCAAATCGAGTGGATAAAAAACGCAATAACTCAAGGATAATCAATGCTAGACAGCATTAAAGACAGCTTTACAGAAAGTATTCAGATTCAAATTGCCGCCGCAGAAGCTCTGCCAGATGCGATTACCCACGCAGCGCAGGCCATGGTCGCCAGCCTACTCAATGGGAATAAGATCTTATGCTGCGGTAACGGTGGCTCTTCCTCTAATGCACAACAGTTTGTCTCGTGTCTGCTCAACCGCTTTGAAACCGAACGCCCAAGCTTACCTGCAATGGCGTTAACGGCCGACAATACCACCCTTACTGCGGTAGCCAATGATTACCATTATGAGGAAATCTTCTCAAAACAGGTCAGAGCTTTTGGCCAAACCGGAGATATTTTGCTGGCTATATCGACCAGTGGTAACAGTAAAAACATCATCAAAGCCATGGAAGCAGCAGTAACGCGCGATATGACGATCATTGCTTTCACAGGTAAGGATGGCGGCGAGATGGCGGGTTTACTGGGAGAAAACGATGTGGAAATTCGGATACCATCTCACAGAACGGCGAGAATTCATGAAGTGCATATGGTGACTCTACACTGCTTATGCGATCTTATCGATCAAGTATTGTTCCCAGCTCACGAAGAGTAAGTTATGAAACACCTTAAAGCTTTTGTCATAACCTGTATGCTACTCAGCACAACTGGCTGTGCAGGTTTGTTTGTTGCTGGCGCAGCAACGACCGTCAATGTTGTCACCGACACCCGCACGACACAAGAGATGTGGGATGACAACAATATCGAGTTTGAAGTGGCAGGCTTAGCGAATAAGCCACCTTTTCAGCGGGAGGTCAGAATTACCGCCAGTTCCTACGACGGCACCGTGGTACTAATGGGCCAAGCAAGTAATCAGGATCTGCTCAACCAGTTTGTCGCTAAAACCAAAGAGCTGAAAGGCGTAGAGAAAATTCATAACCAAGTCCGTATTAAAGCTCCACTTTCTGTTGGCCAAATCAGTCATGACAGCTGGATCACAACCAAAGTGAAATCCGCCTTACTGACAAATGGTGAGCTTAATGGCATTAAAGTGAAAGTGATTACAGAAGACAAAGAAGTCTTCTTGCTGGGCTATGTATCTCCTGAACAAGCGGATATTGCAGTGGATGTTGCACGTAACATATCCGGAGTCAAACAAGTCATCAAAGCATTCCAAACTGGAAGCTAGTCACTTCTCAAGGCACAAAAAAAGCAGCGAATTCGCTGCTTTTTTGTTTATTTGACTACTCGCAAACTTGGGCGACCTTTCGGCCTTGGCGGCTCATCATCTGGAGTCGGTTCGTCGTCATCGGATTCTGTCGCTAAGGACAGGCCTGACTCTTCTTCTACCAACTCTTCGACATCCGCCATGTCTTCTTCTTCGAAGTCATCCATGTAAGCATCTTCTGGTTCAAACATCGTACCTGCACCGTTCTCACGGGCGTAGATGGCTTGCACGGCATACAATGGAACAATGACAGAGTGAGGACGACCTGAGAAACGAGCACTAAATGTAATCGCTTCATTGCCCAACTCTAAATTCCCCACCGCTCGAGGAGCAATATTCAGAATGATCTGGCCATCCTGAACAAACTCAACCGGTACGCGAACACCAGGAAGAGTAGCAGCTACGACTAAATGCGGAGTTAAGTCGTTGTCCACCAGCCAATCATAAAAAGCACGAAGCATGTATGGTCGGCGTGGTGTCATTTTTTCTATGTCCATTTCGCTTCCAATTAGCGACTCAGACGCATTTCACGTTCAGCTTCTGTCAAAGAGGCTAGGAAAGAATCACGCTCGAATACGCGGTTCATGTAAACCTTCAGCTCTTTAGAACCAGGACCGACAAGCTCGATACCTAGCTGAGGCAAACGCCACAATAGCGGAGCTAAATAACAGTCGATCAGACTGAATTCTTCGCTCATGAAGTATTCAAATTCAGCAAAAACCGGACCTAGAGTAAGAAGGTCGTTGCGTAACTTGTTGCGTGCAGCTTCTGCTTCTTCAGCATTGCCTTTGACAACTTTCTCTGCCAGTGAATACCAGTTTTTCTCAATACGGTAAATCATCAGACGGCTGTTACCACGAGCAACTGGGTATACAGGCATCAAAGGTGGATGTGGGAAACGCTCATCCAAGTATTCCATGATAATTTTTGAGTCGTAAAGGGCAAGCTCACGATCTACCAAAGTAGGTACTGATTTATATGGGTTCAGTTCAATCAGTTCAGCAGGAAGATTTGCTTCGTCGACCAATTCAACTTCAACACTTACGCCTTTCTCAGCCAGAACAATACGTACCTGATGGCTATACATATCAGATGCACTTGAAAATAGAGTCATCACAGAACGTTTATTGGCAGCTACAGCCATGGAGCCCTCCAGCACACTTACAGATATAAAAAATAATGGAGGCTAAGCCTCCATTATCAACAATAAAATTGGGAATTAGCACAGCATGATAGCACAATTAGTGCACATCACGCCAATACTCTTTCTTGAGCAGAACAACCACGATAGTGAAGATAACGAGGAATGCCATTACCCACCAACCTAGTGCATGACGCTCTAGTTTCACAGGGTCACCCGAGTATTCTAGGAAGTTCACCAAATCACGAACTGCATCGTCGTACTCTTCTTGGTTCAACTCACCAGTGCCATCACTTTCAACACCAACCACAACTTTATGCTCTTCGCCTTCTACGACTTGAGTCTCGTAAACCGGCTTAGGAATGCCCTGAAGTTCTTCCAATACGTGCGGCATACCAACACTTGGGAAAACAACATTGTTCACTCCAAACGGACGAGATGGGTCCTCATAGAAAGAACGCAAGTATGTGTATAGCCAGTCAGAACCACGAACACGGGCAACTAGTGTTAGATCTGGTGGTGTTGCACCAAACCATTTCGCTGCTGATTTGTCCGGGATGGCATTTTCCATCAGATCACCAACTTTCGCATTAGGATCGAAAATCAGGTTTTCTTTTAGCAACTCAACTGGAATACCGATATCACGAGCAACACGCTCGTAACGTTGATACTGCGCTGAGTGACAGCCGAAACAGTAGTTCATGAACAGCTTGGCACCATTTTGCAGTGAAGCTTGGTCACTTAGGTCGTTGTTTGCTTTATCAAGCGGTACATTTGCGCCCGCTGCCATTGCCAGAGAAGGCAGCATTGCAAACAAAATTACAATCCATTTTTTCATTTGAATGTCACCCTTTCTGGTAGTGGCTTAGTCGCTTCGTTCTTGCTGTAGAAGTACAGCAGTACGAAGAACATGAAGTAAGCTAAGCTGAAGATCTGAGCTAATAGCGTATATGTTGGTGTTGCTGGTAGCGCACCAAGAACACCTAGCGCAATAAAGCTGATCGTAAACTGGATGATATTGAATAAATGGAACTTACTGCGGTAGCGGTAAGAACGAACCTTACAACGGTCTAGCCATGGTAGAACAAACAACACGACAATAGACGCGCCCATCGCGATAACACCTAGTAACTTATCAGGAACGGCACGTAGAATCGCGTAGAACGGTGTGAAGTACCATACTGGAGCAATGTGCTCTGGTGTTTTCAGTGGGTTAGCGGCTTCAAAGTTAGGCGGCTCAAGGAAGTATCCACCCATTTCTGGGTTAAAGAACAACACGTAACAGAACAGGAATAGGAAACCTGCTACACCAACCATATCCTTCACCGTACCGTAAGGATGGAAAGGAATAGAGTCAATGATGTCGTATTTCTTCGTATAATCCTTATGGAATGGGAACTGAGTTTTGTAGTCATCGCCCATCGAACCTTTAGGTAGCTTAGTTTCGATACCGTCTGGGTTGTTAGAACCTACTTCATGCAGTGCCAAGACGTGCAAAACGATAAGCAGCAGAAGTACGATAGGAAGTGCGATAACGTGCAGTGCAAAGAAACGGTTCAGGGTAGCGCCTGAGATCACGTAGTCACCACGAATCCATAGCGTTAGGTCATCACCAATAACAGGAATTGCACCAAACAATGAAATGATTACCTGTGCACCCCAGTAAGACATCTGACCCCATGGAAGTAGGTAGCCCATGAAAGCTTCAGCCATCAACACAAGGAAGATAAGCATACCGAAGATCCACAGCAGCTCACGAGGCTTCTGATAAGAGCCGTAGATCAAGCCACGGAACATGTGAAGGTAAACCACAACGAAAAACGCAGACGCGCCCGTTGAGTGCATATAACGGAGTAGCCAGCCGTACTCTACGTCACGCATGATGTATTCGATTGAAGCAAACGCGCCATCGCCAGATGGGACGTAGTTCATTGTCAGCCAGATACCTGTCAGAATCTGGTTAACCAACACAAGCATTGCTAGTGAGCCAAACAGATACCAAAAGTTAAAGTTCTTCGGCATCGGATATTCAGAAAGGTGCTTCTTGTACGCATTCATTGCGGGTATGCGTTTTTCTACCCAATCAAGTAGAGCTTGCATTATGCCTCCCCTTCTTCGTCAACACCGATGATAATCTTAGTATCACTGAGATACATGTGCTTTGGAACAACCAGGTTTAGTGGAGCAGGTACACCTTGGAACACACGACCAGCCATATCAAACTTAGAGCCGTGACAAGGACAGAAGAAACCTGATTTAACACCCTGAACCTGCTCACTAAAACTGTCTGGTAAATAAGTTGGTGAACAACCAAGGTGGGTACAGATACCTACAGCAACAAAGTACTCAGGCTTGATGGAACGGTAGGCATTTTGAGCATATGCTGGTTGCTGCTCTTCGCCTGATGCTGGGTCACGAAGCTGACCGTCGATATTTTTCAGCGCGTCTACGATCGATTGTGCACGACGGACAACCCATACAGGTTTACCACGCCATTCGACACGAACCATCTGCCCTTCTTCAAGTTTACCGATGTCAACTTCAACAGGGGCACCCGCAGCTTTTGCTTTCTCACTTGGGTTCCAAGATTTAATAAAAGGAACGGCGACAGCAGCTGCTCCGAGACCACCCACAACTGCAGTTGTAGCTGTCAAGAAACGTCTGCGACCGTTATTTAAAGGCGCATTGCTCATCCAAACATTCTCCCATTTGCTCCTTTTGGATTATTGTTATTCCGCTTAAAGAGCATGGCTAACAAAATACGAATTTAGTTGTATTTATTTGATGGCAAATGATAAATAAAACCCTACTTTTTGACAAGATAAAGCTACCTTTTTGTAACAATCGTGAAGTAAATCGCCTATGAGGTCACAAAAGGGGAATAAGTAATATAAAAGTTCGCGAAACTGGTCTGGGAGAAGGGATTTTTTTGCTTAGAAAAACAAAAAGCCTGGCATGAAGCCAGGCTTTTGGGACCACATTCCGGTGAAAACACCGAAGGCCAATCTTTTCGAAAAAAGATTAACGCTTAGAGAACTGTGGACGACGACGTGCTTTACGTAGACCAACTTTCTTACGTTCAACGCAACGAGCGTCACGAGTAACGTAACCAGCTGCACGTAGAGTAGGACGTAGAGACTCATCGTATTCCATTAGAGCGCGAGTGATACCGTGACGGATAGCACCAGCTTGACCAGAAATACCGCCACCTTTAACAGTAACGTATAGGTCTAGTTTCTCAGTTAGTTCAACTAGCTCTAGAGGCTGTTTAACAACCATACGAGAAGTTGGACGACCGAAGTACTCATCAAGACTACGCTTGTTGATTACGATGTTGCCGCTGCCTGGTTTGATGAAAACACGTGCAGCTGAGCTTTTGCGACGGCCAGTGCCGTAGTATTGATTCTCTGCCATTTTCGAAATCCCCGATTAGATGTCTAGTACTTGTGGTTGTTGAGCAACATGGTTGTGCTCAGCACCAGCGTAAACTTTCAGCTTACGGTACATAGCACGGCCTAGAGGACCACGTGGTAGCATACCTTTAACTGCTAGCTCAAGCGCCATCTCTGGCTTACGATCAATTAGCTTCTCGAAGCTGATTGATTTTAGGCCGCCAGGGAATTCAGTGTGACGGTAGTAAATCTTACCTTTAGCTTTGTTACCAGTTACAGTAACTTTCTCCGCGTTTACAACGATGATGTAATCACCAGTGTCAACGTGTGGAGTGTACTCAGCTTTATGTTTGCCACGTAGGCGAGATGCAATTTCACTTGCTAGACGACCAAGAGTTTTACCTTCAGCGTCTACAACGTACCAGTCGCGTTTTACAGTTTCTGGTTTAGCAACGAAAGTTTTCATGCTAATAATAACCCGTTAATTTAAATTTACACTTCAGGAGCATTGCTCCCACTGACTAAGAGCCCAGTCATCACCCCTTCGAGTGGTTGGCACTCTCGACCCTAGATCCGCTATGGATTTGGTCTGCAGTAACGGTGGGTCGCAGGATTATAGAGAAGTCAGTTGAAAAAATCACCTCTTTTTGGGTAAAAAGTTTAATTTTTTTTCACTCCTCATAGAAACACCCAAACCCTTATGCCAAATGCTCTTTCGCCAGATAATCATGACTTTGCATTTCTATCAATCGAGACTGGCAACGTTTAAATTCAAACTCAAGCTGTCCCTGTGTGTACAACTCTTCTAGCGCTACTTCCGCTGAGATAATTAATTTGACGTTTCGCTCATAGAATTCATCCACCAGCGCAATAAAACGACGAGCCGCATCATCGATTGTCCGCCCCATTTGCTGGACGTCTGCAAGCAACACCGTATTGTAGATCCGTGATAACTCAATATAGTCATTCTGACTTCTGGCCGATTGACATAACTGAGCAAAGGTGGCGTGTAATACCCCTTCGTAAGAATTGACGACCTCTATCTGGCGATGATTAATTTCAATGTTTTTTTCACCTTGTTTGTTTTCACCGACCAGTTGTTCGAAGTAGTGACACAAATTGGTATTAGCCTGCTTATCCAGAGGAAAATGGTAAATTTCTGCTTGTTCCAACGTTCTGAGTCGGTAATCGATTCCGCTATCGACATTCAATATCAGGCAATTTGCGTTAATTAACTCAATAGCAGGAAGAAAGCGCGCTCTTTGTAAACCATTTCGGTAAAGATCTTGAGGTGGGATATTAGACGTAGCAACCAACACCACGCCACGCTTGAACAACGCTTGGAACAAGGTGCCTAAAATCATCGCATCAGTGATATCTGATACAAAAAACTCATCAAAGCAGATAATTTCCGCTTCAGATTTAAATTTATCCGCCACTAACTCAAGCGGATCATTCACATCCCCCAGCGCATTCAATTCATCATGCACCCGATACATAAATCGATGGAAGTGTACGCGCATCTTTTTGTCGCTGGGCAAGGCTTCAAAAAAGGTATCCATTAAATACGTTTTTCCACGCCCTACCCCGCCCCAAAAGTACAACCCTTTGGGCGCAGCGGGCAACGAGGCTTTTTTACCAAACCAACTCTTCCACCCGGTGACAGGCTCGACCGAGGTGTTTATGTATTGAATAAATTCATGGTAGAGATTATCCAAGGCTTTCACCGCTTGAAGCTGCGCTTCATCTTGTTGAAAGCCATGTTCTTTTACATCTTTTGTATAGATCTCTAAGGGTGTCATCACTTCACTCACGTGCTATAGAAGGATTGAAACTGCTATGCAGAGCACACGCATTTTTCTTTATCGTCTCGAATTCTCATAGTAACATGTCCGATGAGCATGTGTAACCGACCGGTAAAAAACATGTTAAATAACAATGATAAGGAGCGAATATGCCTTGGATTTATGCCCTCGTAGGTTTGCTTGTTGGCGCTGTTTTAGGAATCATCATCTCGCGCATTACCACTCCGGGATATAAAAAACAGAAGACCATCCAGAAAGACTTGGAAACCGCCAAATTCGAGCTTGAGCAACAAAAACAAGATCTTGCTGATCATTTTGCTCAGACAGCCGAAATGTTAGATTCACTGGGTAAGGAATACACTAAGCTTTACCAACACATGACGAAAACGTCTGCAGAATTGTTGCCAAACATTCCTGAACAAGACAATCCGTTCAATAAAAAAGTCGCTGAGCAATCTCAAACAGAAGAGCCTGCTGAGACTGAACATCCATCAGCGGTGCTAAGCGAAGCGCCTAAAGATTACGCGTCAGGTGCAACTGGCATGCTAGTCGAAGAGAAAAAGGAAGTGCTCAACTCAGCTCAAGCGGTGACTGCTAAAGCGTCGTAACTCTATTTTACCTCTTGGTGAACTTTGCAAAGGTTTTTGAGTCATAACTCCCATAAGCGTCGATTGATTTCTTATTTTTCAAACAAATATTGAATCTCAGGCCTTAACTTAACTAGGAGTTATCAGATGAAAAAACCTTTGCTTGCTTTAACCGTCCTGTCTTTAAGCTTAAGTTCAATCATCACCCCCATACAAGCCACAGCGGCTCTTCCTCTGTCTGTAAACGGAGAGCAGTTGCCTAGCCTCGCCCCTATGCTAGAAAAAGTCACACCTGCGGTAGTGAGTATTTCTGTAGAAGGCACTCAGGTATCAAAGCAACGTATTCCTGAGCAGTTTCGTTTCTTCTTCGGTCCTGAATTTCCGACCGAACAGCTACAAGAACGTCCATTCAGAGGCCTCGGTTCTGGCGTCATCGTCAATGCTGATAAAGGCTATATAGTCACTAACTATCATGTCATCAATGGCGCGGAAAAAATTCGCGTGAAACTACATGATGGCCGAGAGTATGATGCTGAGCTAGTTGGCGGAGACCAGATGTCGGATGTGGCTCTGTTGAAGCTGGAGAAAGCCAAAAACTTAACGGAAATTAAGATTGCAGATTCTGATGCATTACGTGTCGGTGATTTTGCTGTCGCGATTGGTAACCCATTCGGTTTAGGCCAGACTGTCACTTCAGGTATTGTCTCTGCATTAGGTCGAAGTGGTTTGAATATCGAAAACTTCGAGAACTTTATCCAGACTGACGCTGCGATTAACAGCGGTAACTCGGGCGGTGCTCTAGTTAACCTAAAAGGTGAACTGATTGGTATTAATACTGCGATTCTAGGGCCAAATGGCGGTAACGTCGGCATCGGTTTCGCGATTCCATCCAATATGATGACTAACCTAACCGCACAAATCTTAGAGTTTGGTGAAGTTAAACGCGGCATGCTGGGTGTGCAAGGCGGTGAAATTACTTCAGAGCTTGCAGAGGCGCTCGGCTATGAGTCAAGTAAGGGTGCTTTTGTTAGCCAAGTGGTTCCGGACAGCGCGGCAGACAAAGCTGGTCTTAAAGCTGGTGACGTGATTGTGTCAGTCAACGGCAAAGATATTCACTCGTTCAGTGAGCTGCGCGCTAAGGTGGCGACACTTGGTGCTGGCAAAAAGGTCTCACTCGGCATTATCCGTGATGGTAAGAAAGATAGCTTTGATGTCACTTTAGGTGAACAGCAAAACGTGAAAGCGTCAGCAGATAAACTGCATGAAGGTCTAGCGGGTGCAGAGCTGACCAACACCACTTCAAGTGATTCCGTACAAGGCGTGAAAGTCGCTTCCGTTGAGAAAGGGTCGAAGGCCGAAGCTTATCAACTGGCGAAAGGCGATATCATCATTGGTGTGAACCGCAAGCGAGTCAAGAACCTTGCAGAGTTTAGAAAAGTGCTAGAAAAACAACCTGGCGTACTGGCTCTGAATATTCAACGTGGTGAACGTACCATTTATCTAGTCGTGCGTTAAAAACGCGAGGTCAATGTCAAAGGATGGTAGGATCTCCTGCCGTCCTTTTGTTATTTTCTCATCTAATGCTATTCTTTCGCCACTTGTCTGAATTTTGAAGTGGTTAGGAAGATATGCTGCAATTCTTATTGCGTTCAATAGGTTTAGGGTTGGCGACAGCTGCGTTGTTGCTATTAGCTATCCCCTCTCTACGTTCCACTATTCTTCCTCAGAATTTCCGCGACGAAATCAACATTACTTCCGCACAAGAAATCTCATTTAATAGTGCCGTCCGTAAAGCCGCCCCTGCGGTAGTGAACATTTACAGCCGAAAGTACAAAGAAGATGACCGTTCAAAGCTACTGACTCAAGGATTAGGCTCAGGTGTCATCGTCAGTGATAAAGGCTATATCATTACCAACTACCACGTTGTCGCTCAGGCCGATCAAATTGTCGTCGCACTACAGGATGGTCGCGTCGCCGCAGCGCAATTAGTTGGGACAGACAGACGTACGGATATCGCCATTCTGCGTGTTGAAGGCAACAACCTTCCCGTGATCCCGCTCAACCCTAACTACTCACCAACTGTCGGCGATGTGGTACTGGCGATCGGCAACCCATACAACTTAGGTCAAACAACCACTTTCGGTATCGTGTCCGCAACAGGCCGCTCTTCAATCAGTGCCGGCGGCCGACAAGCCTTTATTCAGACAGATGCTGCCATCAATGAAGGAAACTCTGGTGGGGCACTGGTGAATACACGAGGTGAACTGGTTGGTATCAACACTGCGTCTTTCCAGCAAGCGACAGAGCTTGAAACTTACGGTATTTCTTTCGCGATCCCTTACACTCTCGCCAATAAAATCATGCAGAAGATCATTGCCGACGGTCGTGTTATCCGAGGCTATATAGGTATCGACGGCCAAGATATTAATTCGGTAACTTCTCGTTTATTGGGTAATGAGCATTTAGGCGGCATTGTGGTACTGGGCGTTGATCCTAACGGACCGGGTGCTGAAGCAGGATTTCAGGCCCAGGATATTATTCTTAAAATTGATGGGCAAAAAATCAATGGTCGTCAAAGTGTAATGGATATTGTCACTGAATTGAGACCGGGAACAACCGTCGATGTGCTCATCCTACGTAAGGGCAAAGAACAAACCCTTAGCGTCACGATCGCAGAAGATACCCGAGAAATTTAACCACTGAATGATAAAAAATCCCATGCTCTTTGGCATGGGATTTTTGTTTTATTCGCTTTCTTGCTCTGTCGCAGAGCTTTCTATTTCTATACGCGTCACTCGCTGCAACCCTCTCGGTAGTAAACTGCCTCGACGGCCACGCTCACCACGGAAATTGTCCAGATCTGCCGGTTTCAAACCTAGCTTACGCTTACCTGCATAAAGGGTTACTGAAGCCCCCTGAGGCAACGACATCAGATGTGATACCACTTCTTCGCGTTCTTTCGCTTTGGCTGCTGGGATATTGATAATCTTATTACCCTTACCTTTACCCAATTGAGGAAGATCCTTAATCGGGAACAGCAGCATTCGGCCTTGGTTGGTAATCGCTAAGATTTCATCATTATCTAGGTTACTAATGGTGTCAGGAGTCATCACTTCCGAATTTTGTGGGAGTGTGACCAATGCTTTACCACTGCGGTTTTTCGATAAAAGATCACTGCCTTTACAAACGAAACCATAGCCCGCGTCAGAACCCACTAGCCATAATTGATCTTCTTCGCCCATTACCACATGACGAATGTTAGTCCCTGCATTAATGTTCAGACGTCCAGTGATCGGCTCCCCCTGACTACGCGCAGACGGCAGAGAATGCGACTCAAGCGAGTAACTTCGACCATCACTGCCGAGGAATACTGCTTGCTGATTACTCTTACCACGAGCATGGGCCAGATATTTATCACCAGACTTATAGTTAAGTCCTTCGGCGTCGACATCATGACCTTTAGCGTGACGAATCCAGCCTTTGTCTGAAAGCACAACGGTAATTGGTTCACTCGGGACAAGGTCTCGTTCAGTCAAGGCTTTAGCTTCAGCACGCTCAACAAGAGGAGAGCGGCGATCATCACCGTATTTCTCTGCATCCGCTTTGATTTCTTTCTTCAATAGCGTATTCAGACGGCGCTCAGAGCCCAGTAACTGTTCAAGCTTTTCACGCTCTTTTTCTAGCTCTTCCTGCTCACCACGGATTTTCATCTCTTCCAACTTGGCAAGATGACGAAGTTTGGTGTCAAGAATCGCGTCAGCCTGAATATCCGTAATGCCGAAACGAGCCATCAGTACGGCTTTTGGATCGTCTTCAGTGCGGATGATCTCAATCACTTCATCCAGATTGAGGTAGGCAACCAATAAACCTTCAAGAATATGCAGGCGCGCAAGGACTTTATCTAAACGATGCTGCAAACGGCGGCGCACAGTTGCACGACGGAACTCAATCCACTCAGATAAGATCTGAACCAGACCTTTCACCTGTGGGCGGTTATCGAGACCGATCATGTTGAGGTTAACGCGGAAGTTTTTCTCCAGATCTGTCGAAGCAAACAGGTGGTTCATCAATTGATCGCAATCGATTCGATTTGAACGAGGAACAACAACAATACGTGTCGGGTTTTCATGATCCGATTCATCACGCAGGTCATCGACCATTGGCAGTTTCTTCGCTCGCATCTGGCTGGCAATTTGCTCAAGCAGCTTAGCGCCTGAAACCTGGTGTGGCAGCGCCGTAATAACAATATCACCGCCCTCTTTATGCCAGACTGCGCGCATTTTAATGCTGCCACGACCCGTGCGATAGATCTTCTCCAGCTCAGCTTTCGGCGAGATAATCTCTGCTTCTGTCGGGTAATCTGGCCCCTGAACAAAGTTCATCACATCGGCTAATTCTGATTTTGGATTGTCGATCAGATGAATGGTTGCCTCGGCAATTTCACGCACATTGTGTGGTGGGATATCAGTCGCCATGCCAACCGCAATACCCGTCACACCGTTAAGTAAAATGTGAGGAAGGCGAGCAGGCAGCATTTGAGGCTCTTTCATTGTGCCATCAAAGTTCGGCTGCCATTCAACCGTGCCCTGACCAAGTTCACCAAGCAAAACCTCTGCGAACTTTGACAATTTCGCTTCGGTATAACGCATCGCGGCGAAAGACTTAGGATCGTCCGGCGCACCCCAGTTCCCCTGACCGTCAACCAATGGGTAACGATAAGAGAACGGCTGAGCCATTAACACCATAGCTTCGTAACACGCCGAGTCTCCATGTGGGTGGTATTTACCCAACACATCACCAACCGTACGTGCCGATTTCTTATACTTTGCCGCTGCCGAAAGACCAAGCTCCGACATTGCATAAATGATTCGTCGTTGAACCGGTTTTAAGCCATCGCCAATGTATGGCAAGGCGCGGTCCATGATGACGTACATTGAGTAATTAAGATAAGCGTCTTCAGTGAACTTGCGCATTGGCAACTGTTCAACGCCATCGTATGTAATTTCCGTAGACATTCGTTAAACCTCTGCCAAATCACCGTTGTTCTGTAACCACGAGCGTCGGTCATCCGCGCGTTTCTTACCGAGCAGCATATCCATCATTTCCATGGTCGCTTGAGAATCGTCAATGGTTAACTGAACCAGTCGACGTGTATTCGGATCCATCGTGGTTTCACGCAGCTGAAGTGGGTTCATTTCACCCAAACCTTTAAATCGCTGAACGTTAATCTTGGCTTTCTTCTTCGATAAGCGCTCTAGAACGCCCTCTTTCTCATCGTCATCAAGCGCGTAAAAAACTTCTTTACCGCAATCGATTCGATACAGAGGAGGCATCGCCACATAGATATGGCCAGCTTCGACTAACGCTTTAAAGTGACGGGTAAACAGCGCGCACAAGAGCGTCGCAATGTGCAAACCATCCGAGTCCGCATCGGCTAAGATACAGATCTTGCCGTAGCGTAGGCTCTCTAGATTGTCGCTGTCAGGGTCAATACCCAAAGCAACGGAAATATCATGAACTTCTTGGGACGCAAGCACCTGATCTGCAGACACTTCCCAAGTGTTAAGGATCTTACCACGCAGTGGCATTACCGCCTGAAACTCGCGATCACGGGCCTGTTTTGCCGAGCCACCTGCCGAGTCACCCTCGACGAAGAAGATTTCGGTACGATTCAGATCTTGCACCGAGCAATCCGTCAGCTTACCGGGCAGTGCTGGGCCTGAAGCTACTTTTTTACGTACCACCTTTTTGCTGGCACGCATGCGGCGGTGAGCATTGGCAATACACACTTCCGCAAGGAGTTCAGCAAGCTGTGGTTTCTCATTCAGCCATAGACTGAATGCATCTTTCACCACACCAGAAACGAACGCTGCAGTTTGGCGAGAAGAAAGACGCTCTTTAGTCTGACCAGCGAATTGAGGATCTTGCATCTTTACCGACAAAACGTAAGAACAACGATCGAAAACATCATCGCCAGTCAGCTTAACACCACGAGGCAGCAGGTTACGGAACTCACAGAACTCACGCATAGCATCAAGCAGGCCCTGACGCAGACCATTCACGTGCGTACCGCCCTGTGCAGTAGGAATGAGGTTAACGTAACTTTCGGTGATCATCTCACCACCTTCTGGCTGCCAGATCACGGCCCAGTTTGCGGCTTCTGTTTCAGCCGAAAACTCGCCAGTAAATGGCTCTTCAGGCAAGACGGTATAGCCTTTCACGCCTTCCGCAAGGTAGTCTTTAAGACCATCTTCATACAGCCACTTGTGCTCGTTACCATTGACCTTATCAGAGAAGGTGATTTCCAATCCCGGACAAAGTACGGCTTTAGCACGAAGGTTGTTAATCAGACGCGTTACTGAGAAATTGGCCGAATCAAAATACTTAGCATCAGGCCAAAAATGGACGCTGGTACCTTTGTTACGACGCCCACAAGTACCCGTCACCGTTAAGTCAGATACCTTGTCGCCATGCTCAAAGGCAATTTCATATACCTGACCATCTCGGCGCACCGTTACTTCAACACGTTTTGATAAGGCGTTTACAACCGAAATACCTACACCGTGAAGACCACCAGAGAATTGGTAGTTTTTATTGGAAAACTTACCACCAGCGTGGAGTTTACAAAGAATAAGTTCAACACCGGAGACCTTCTCTTCCGGGTGAATATCAACAGGCATGCCTCGACCATCATCGATCACTTCCAGAGATTGATCGGCATGCAGAATTACTTGAACTTTTGAAGCGTGTCCGGCTAGCGCTTCATCGACACTGTTATCGATGACTTCTTGTCCCAAGTGGTTAGGACGCGCTGTATCCGTATACATCCCTGGTCGGCGACGTACTGGCTCCAAACCATTAAGAACCTCAATGGCCCCAGCATTATATTGTTCAGTCATAATACGGAATATCGTTATATAGAATAAATGGGTTACTGAGCCGGCAAGCTTTTGTTCTTTTTATTAATTAGTCTAAAAAGTAGCAAAAACGACCAAACTCTCGTCGTTCTGAATCCAGCTCAGTACAGGTGAAACATAGTCTGGAAGAGAGGGAATGATGTCAAGCGAGATAACTAAGTAACCGCTAAAATTATGACTCTTCCCTCAATGAATACTAGAGCTGAAGGAATTCGATAATTTGTTGAGGGTAACGCTCAAAGTTAACAAAACTATGGTCGCCTCCCTCTTCAACAGTCTGCTTAGCACCTGAAAATTTCTCAACCGCCTGACGATAATCAAGCACTTCATCTTCAGTTTGTTGCAACAGCCAAAAGTCTTTAGCTTGTTTAATGATGGGCGTATCTAACGCTTTCAGCTCATCAATATGGACGCTTTCCAGGACATAGCGCTGGTGTGTATAAGGGTTTTCCTGCTCACCTAGATAATCAGCTAACAACTCATATGGCTTAACTGCAGGGTTTACCAAAACCGCTTTAAAACCAAACTGCCTATTGAGCCACATTGACAAATAGCCGCCTAAAGAGCTGCCTATCAAGCCAATTTGATAGTCATCTTTATGTTGTTCGATTATGTTGAGCAAACATTCAGCGGCTTTCTGTGGAAAACAGGGAAGTTGTGGGACTACAACTTTGATATCCGGCCTATGCTGTTGGCAGTACTCTTTCATAACATTGGCTTTGTGAGACAAGGGGGAGCTGTTAAAGCCATGGATATAAAGAAGCAAAGAAGGTCGCATAGCAGTCCTTAATGTAGGTGAATTCGAAATCAATAACCCGCAGAGTTAAAGTCTGGTTGGAAACAACCAGCCGGTAAGCGTTTTACCTGTGTTTCTACCTCTCCGTTATCTCTTAGCAGCAACTCACGCCAACCTGGTGACTGATAATCTAGCGCAAAATCATCAGAGTTAGGTTTGAACTGCACGCAAGTAGAAGGTGTAGCCATCACACGTACGTCATTTCTCATGACATTCATGTCTTGGTGCACGTGACCACACAGCACCGCTTTAACATTATTATGCTGGTCAACCACCTGCCAAAAATCATCTGAATCTTTCAAGGTATGCTGATCCAACCATGCACTACCTACCAGCAACGGATGGTGATGCAACAAAATCAAGGTATATCGCTCAGGGTACTGCGATAATTTTTCTTCCAGTAAGTTCAGCTGCTTATCACTTAACCTGCCATGTGGGACGCCCACAACTTGGGAGTCCAACATGATCATTTGCCATGTATCACCCAATAAGACATGGTCAATTTGCTGAATTTGCTGAGAAGGGATCACCGAATTCATACTCGGTTTAAAATCATGATTACCTGGTAACCAGAAGCATTTTTTCTTAAGAGGTACGATGCCCTGCTCGAAACGCTGGTAGGACACTTCGCTATGATCTTGGGAGATATCCCCCGTTGCCAACACTGCATCATAAGCGGGACTCTCTTCGACAATAGCGTCAACCACCGCATTAAAGCTGTCAGCAGTATTTACACTCAACAAGCTGCCATCTGTTGCTTCAAACAGGTGCGTATCTGTAATCTGTAGCAGTCTAATGCTGCCATCGGATGAGCATGACGTTACTTTCAAAACTAAAAACCTAAATATTGATCGGCGTCCGGCTGATACCATGCCTTAAACAAAAAGATAACCAATCCCCTAAAAAGCGATTCAGTTGCACTTTTTCATCTTGTTGAACCATCTTGTCATTGGGGTACTCGTATCGAGCGTTGACTCTTTTTAGGTGCTCACATTCACACACTTCTGCAACGCGAGCATCGTGGTAGAGCCTGACAGACATTTTTGGTAATGGAAATACCGGGATATCATCACTTTGACAAATATCGACCAAAGTTGTGTACTTTGTGACTTCGCCCACTTGAATTTGATAGGTCATATTGGCGGCCTGATAGCAGCACACGTCACCCACCTTTGCCCGATGAGGAAGCAAAGCATTGAGCTTGGCGTAATTGGTTTCATAAGTCCGCATCAAATCTGATAAATCAACATGATACGGCTTTTTTACTGCTACTTGTGCCATTGTTCTCTTAACGATTGGTGGTTTAGCTGCAACCATTGCAGTGCAATAATCGAAGCGCCATTTTCAAATTTACCTTCAACAACCCATTGATAAGCGGTCTCACGACTCACCACATGAACTCGAATATCCTCACCTTCATAGTCTAAACCATGAATTCCGTGAGCGGTTGAAGCATCCACTTTTCCCACGTACACATCCAGCTTTTCTGAGCACCCACCTGAGGACGGATAATAAGATGTGACTTTAGCTAACTCATCAACCGAAATACCCGCCTCTTCAGAGGCTTCACGGCGCACTACTTGCTCTGGTGATTCATCGGTATCAATAATGCCCGCAACGATTTCCAGCTGCCATGGATGGGCGTGCTCCAAAGCACCGACACGGATTTGCTCAATCAGCACGACCTGATCACTCACCGGGTCATACGGTAGCAACGCAGCAGCATGACCACGCTCAAACATCTCCCGCTCAATCACCTCACTCCAACCGCCTTCGAACAATTTATGTCGGAAGCGATACTTAATCATCCTAAAAAAGCCCTTAAATAGAATTTCTTTTGAGATAATTTCTACATCTTGTGGAGTAAATTCACTTTGTTGATTGTCAGATAGTTGCATTTGGCACCTCAGTGAGTGAATCTTATAGTTTACTCAGACAAAAGCTTAACTTCCAAGGACATGGCTCAACTTTTTATACAAATTTTGTATTCTGAGTTAAATTGATGAATGAAATATATTGCACAAGTGGATAGTTAAGTGTAAAAATTTGCAAAGTTTTGCGTGAATTAGCATCAGTATGAGTTAAACTCTCGATGAGTCACCTTTTTCATATTTTGGCAGGAATAGGACCTATGAAAAAACTGCTTCCACTATTTATCAGTGCAGCATTAGGCAGCTTAAGCACCAACGCTTTTGCTGACACACTGACGGAAATTTATAACCAAGCAAAAGAAAACGACCCAACATTACTTAGCGCAGCAGCTACCCGCGATTCTGCATTTGAAGCGGTGACTTCTAGCCGTGCCACTTTGCTACCTCAAATTAGCTTAACGGCTGCTTATGACGTAAACCGTGGCGAACGTAGCGACGTAACAAAGGACTCTGAAGCCTGGAATGCAGCAGTTGGCTTTACCCAAGAGCTGTACAAGCGTTCAAGCTGGATCACGCTAGATACCGCTGAGAAAACCGCACGCCAAGCTGATGCGACCTACGCAGCAGCCCAGCAAGATCTCATTCTTCGAGTTGCAACGGCATATTTTGAAGTGCTGAGAGCACAGGATAATTTGGTTTTTGTTCAGGCAGAGAAAGCGGCTGTTGGCCGTCAGCTGGAACAAACCAAACAACGTTTTGAAGTCGGCCTTTCTGCCATTACTGACGTACATGATGCACAGGCACAGTATGACTCAGTTTTAGCTGACGAGGTACTAGCTGAAAATAGTTTGGTTAACAGCTATGAAGGTTTACGTGAGATCACAGGCCTAGAACACGCCGACCTGAACGTATTAGACATTACTCGTTTCTCAGCGACGAAGACTCAAACACCAGTCGACGCTTTAGTTGAAGAAGCTCAACAGAAAAACCTAAGCCTACTATCTTCGCGTATCGCACAAGATATCGCCAAAGATAACATTTCACTACAGAGTTCTGGTCACTTACCTTCATTGACGTTGGATGGTAGCTACAGCCTTGCTGAACAAATGAATAGTACATCAGTCAATGATGATTTTGATTCAGACGGCTTTAATATCGGGCTAAATTTATCCGTACCTCTTTACACGGGTGGTTCGACAACTTCTCTAACTAAGCAAGCTGAGTTTGATTACGTAGCAGCAAGCCAAGATTTAGAAGCGACTTACCGCGGCGTAGTGAAAAATGTACGTGCCTTCAATAATGATATCAGCGCTTCAATTGGTGCGCTGCGCGCGTACGAACAAACCGTTGTGTCGACCCAGTCTGCTTTAGAAGCGACGGAGGCTGGCTTTGACGTAGGTACTCGTACTATCGTTGATGTTCTTGATTCGACTCGTAACTTGTACGATGCGAACAAGAACTTATCTAACGCACGTTACGATTACATTCTGAGCGTACTAAAACTGCGTCAAGCAGTCGGAACATTAAGCGAGCAAGATGTCCTAGATATCAACGCGGGCTTAAAAAAAGCGCCAGCTAACAGCTAACAGCTAACAGCTAACAGCTAACAGCTAACAGCTAACAGCTAACACGAAAAAGTAAAAAGGTTGATGCTTTCGCATCAACCTTTTTTCATTCTTGGCTAACTCAGTAACTAGTATACGGTGTCTATCACTACATCTTTTTCTACTAGCCACTCTACTTTGTCGCCGTTCTTAAGCATCAAGACGACATCGACTGGCTTGTCTGCATCCACCGCGAATTGCCACACAAAGGCAACTTCCCAATGGCTTTGATTATGAGTGCGTAAGTCGAGTAAATCACCATCAATAATCCAGCTATCTTCTCCCTGCTTAATTGAGATGCTCTCCACTTCCAGAGTCGCTGGCAACACTTTGTCTGACTGCAGATACAGGGCACCATGGAGCGTTTGATCTTGCACTTCACCTAAGGTCGGCATTTTATTCAGCCAAAGATTACTCTTTAAACTAACCGTCGCGTCTTCAACCTTGGTCTGGTTATCTTGCTCCCAACCGACTGGCGCGGTTGAACACCCTGCTAAAAGCGCTGCGCCCAGCGCTACTAATGCTATTTTTTTCATTGTTATCACCTTTGAGCCAACCACTCTTTCAGAGTTTGAATATCATTCTGATATTCATTCTTTATTTCTTCAACCCAGTCATCGATGTTTTCCCACCAAGCGGGTAAATCCGGTGACTGTGCTTTCTGAGCAACTTTCTGAATGTGCTTAAGACCAATAGAACCCGCTGCACCTTTAATCTTGTGCGCTTCAGAAACAATGCCTTCTTGATGTTTTGCCGTCATATTGGAATTCAGCACTTCGACGTATTCAGGCATCATATTTTCAAACATTTCAATGCTATCCAGCACAGGCTGTGAGCCGACGATCCCTACGTAGGACTCCAACATATCCAGATCTAGAACTCGACTAAACAAGTCATTGCCTTCTGAACTTTCCACCACAGTGATAGGCTCTGGCTGTTGGTAATCTTCATCCGAAGTAAACTTGGCAATCACTTCCTGAACCGCGGTCACCGATAGTGGTTTGCTAATCGCATCGTCCATGCCTTTTTCAAGATACTCATTTTTATTCTTCAGTACATTGGCTGTAAGGGCGACCAAAGGCGGCAAATCTTTATAAGTTTTACGATAAAATTCAGCAACATCAAAACCTGTCATATCTGGAAGCTGTATATCGAGGAAAGCCAGGTCATAGATCTCTGGATCAAACATTTCGATAGCATCTTGCCCCGTCATTGCCACGCTAACTTCATGCCCCATACTCTCAAGTAACGAACGAGCGACAGTAATATTCAGCTCAATATCTTCAACCATGAAGATATTGAGTTCCTTACGCTCAGCCGGAGACACTTCGGGCTCTTCCTCGACCACAGAGAGTGGGACGTGAATGGTCACGGTAAAGGTACTGCCAAAGCCTTCTTCACTACTGACCGTAATATCCCCATCCATCATCTTGATCAGCTGCTTAGACACCGCAAGACCAATCCCAGTACCAACGGCATGTAGATTATCTTTGCCCGATTTAACCTGATAATACATGGCAAAGATCTTGTCTAATTCCGCTTCTGGTATCCCAATACCACTGTCTTCGATTTCCATCGTGATGTTGGCATACTCTTCGTCGACTTCAGCTTCAACTGTCATCACGACGCCACCTTCTTTGGTGAATTTCATCGCATTACTGATCAGATTCCACAGCACCTGACGTAACCTTGTGGCATCGACATCAATTGCAGTAGGGAGATCGCTTAATCGTTCCAGATCAAATCGCAGCCCCTTCTGAGAGGCCATTAGCGCAGAAATGCTTTCCATTTCCGCGACAAACTCTTCAAAATTCAGCGAAGATGGGAACAGCTCCAGTTTACGGCGATCAAACTTATCCATATCAATAATATCGTTGAAGATATTACCTAGGGTAATCGCGCTGACATTAATAGTTTGCATGTGATTGCGCTGCTCATCCGTCATCTGAGTATCCAACAGCATGCGGCTCAATCCGACAATTCCATTAAGCGGTGTGCGCAGTTCGTGGCTAATGGTTGAAATAAAGGTGGTCTTATCGCGACTGGTTTTTTTCAACGATTCTTCGTGGCGTTTGCGCTCAGTGATATCGCGGCCGAAGCCAACTAGCCCAAGGTGGCGACCATCTTTGCTATAGAAAGGCACTTTGCGTAACTCAAAATAATTTTTGTGCCCATCTGGATATTCAAGCCACTGTTCGTATGTTAATGCTTGATTATCGGCAAAGACTTTTTCATCCGTATCGACAATCTGTTGAGCGACTTCTTTACTGTAAACATCCCATGGTGTCAGACCGACAAGCTGGTTCTCTTTTTTACCAGTTAACTCTTCCATTGCGCGGTTACAGCCTGAGAAAACACCATCTGCGTTACGGTAATAGATAAGATCCGGAGAGGCATCAATGAAAGATCGTAGTAAAGCCGTTCGCTCAGCTAGCTCTAGCTGAGTTCGCTCACGCTGATAAACCTCATTCTCGAGATCTTTCATCGCTTCTTCACGGGCTTCTTCTGCCTTAATCCTTTCTTCAATCTCTTGGTTCAGCTTTGAGATGTTCTGCTGCAGTTTATGGTTCAGCTCCTGATCTCGTGAGCGCATATCTTTGAGCTTGGAGACTAACTTAGATAATCGCTGGCGGGATTCCTCAAGCTGATCAACCACGACAGAAAGGAAGTACACAGCCCATGGCGTAATCAATAGACCGAAAAACACTGAGCGAACAATGTCTATGTCATCGACATGACCACTTAGCACCAAGGTAATGCCAACCTGAACCACAACGGCCAATGCGACAAGAGCCAAAGCAAGAAGAATAGAGAAACGCAAAATGCCAAGCTTGACCAAAAGATCGACATAATACTGAGCGAGGTTTTTTATAGGTTTCATTAGGCGCTCCGTGCGATAAGAATAGGTAAATATTACCTGTTTTCGATACGCGCGGCTAAGAGAACCGAAAGTCTTGGCGGGTTAATTCTCGGATGTGTGATGAACACAAGTCTGATTGCGCCCATTGGCCTTAGCTTGATACAACGCACTGTCGGCTAGAGCAATGAGACTCTCGCTATTGTCATAAGGCTGCGGGATCATGGTTACTAGGCCAATACTCACGGTTAAGACCGTTGAGACTTCAGAAGCTTTGTGCTCCAGAGCCAAACTAGCGATTTCATCATGAATCTTATCCGCCACTTGCTGTGCACCTTCTGCCGTTGTGTTCGGCAAAATAAAACCAAATTCTTCGCCGCCATACCGAGCGACACAGTCACTGGTTCGTGATAAAACCGCTTTAAAGACACCTGCGACTTTCATCAACGCTTCATCACCCTCCTGATGACCATAGAAGTCATTAAAGCCTTTAAAGTAATCGATATCGCAGAGCATAATACTCAGAGGCTGACGTTCACGGACATGCAAAGGCCACAGAGTAGAGAGTTGTTCGTCAAAACGGCGTCGATTAGAAATTTGCGTCAAGCTGTCAATAAAGCTCAGGCGCTCTAGCTCTAGGTTTGCCTCTTCCAGTTTTTGTGCGGCAAGATAACGTTCAGAGACATCCCTCGCCATAATTAACACGCCATTAGTTCCTGAAGCAGGATCGCGGAAAGGAGATTTAACAACGTCATACCAAGTAAATTCGCCATTGCTGTTAATTGCTTTATCGATATAGCGCAATGACTTTCCTTCGTATAGCACCTTTTGATCCGTTTCCGACAAACGGCTATATACATCATCGGGGATGACATCTTGCAGTCGTTTACCAATAAGCTCATCAACATCGGAAATACCGAGCGCTCGGACAAAAGGCTGATTACACGCTTGATACACCATGTTTTCATTGAAGATACCGATAGAATCAGGGCTCGACTCGAGGATATTCTGCAAAATAGTATCGCGCTGAGCCAAAGCAACCTCAGTATCACGACGTTTTTCCATTTCATCGCGCAAGTTTTGCTGCATGTTGTGCCAATCCGTCACATCATGACTGATGCCGATACTACCCATTGTTTCCCCAGTAGAGGAAATCAATATATTCTGATAGGTTTCAAGTAAACAGCTACGGCCATCGGCGTCCGTTGTCCAACGGCGTTTGTTTGCCCGTCCTTTCACAACACCTTTGATATCCGCACTCCCCTCTTGCGCACGCTCCCCCCAAAAACGTTCGAAGGCTCGGTTTGTCGAAATCAGTTCGCCTTCATTATTTTTGATGAAAACCAGCTCAGCTAAGTTATCCAAAGCACTGCGCACTACAGAAAGTGATTGAATTTCACGTACCATTTCATCGTGAGATGCTTGGTGAGAGGAAACATACAGTAGCCAGGAAATGCGCCCTCGATAAACGGTTTTACGCCCACTAATATCCACTTTTATTCGGGTATTTTTAGAGATGCTCCACTCTATCGGGAAACGATTGAACCCTTCCCCTGCAAACTGACTAATAGTGGACAACAAAAACTCTCGCGAAACCGTATCTGGCAAAAGAAAGGACTTACCTACTCGTCGGATAGCCAACAACTGCATTGCGTTCTTGTTAGAAAGAAGGAGTTTCCCGGACTGCGCTTCAACCAGAATCAAAGCTGTAGGTGCATCTTGAACCAACAACTCTATGTGTTTTTGCAATTGTGAGTAAACAAGCGCAGACAGCACGACAAAGAGTAAAATGACTACAAGGTCAAAACCATGTCCATGGGATGTATCCCATAACCAGTAAAACACCTGCTCCATTCTAATGCTCTATATCTATTAACCTAATACTAAGGTTACAAAAGATATCAGCTTATTGATGAGTTTTCTGTATTTATTGTTGGTTTTACATACACAAAAGGACGACCGATGGATGAACCTTGTGCACCTTCATGCTTAAGCACATCGCCAATTTTCGTCATTGCTAACCAACGATTTTCACACCATAAAGGGGCAAGCAGAGTTGGGCGCCGGGCTGCCGATGAAACCCGATGAAACACAATCTCGAGTGGTGTCATGCGGATCATTGCGCTAGCAGTATCCACATATTGCTGCAGAGAGGGAGCATTAAGCTTGCCTGCCTTCCAAGCTTTAGCCATGGTACTACCTTCAACAATGTGCAAACTGTGAAGTTTGATCCCATCAGTTCCAACATCAATAACTTTACGCATCGTATCAATGTTATCTTGGTGAGTTTCTTTCGGTAGGCCAACTATCAAGTGGGTACAGACTTTAATACCTAAAGCTCTCGCTCGTTTGGCGATGCTAGCATAACAATTAAAATCATGGCCGCGATTTATACGCTTCAGGGTATCATTGTTCGCAGTCTGAAGACCGAGCTCTAGCCAGATCTCGAAACCTTCTCGTACATAACCAGACAGCAACTCCAATACAGCATCTGGCACACAATCTGGCCGTGTACCAACACACAGCCCCACAATATCGGCCGCTTTTATTGCCTGTTCATACATACTCTTCAGAGTCTGAACTTCAGCATACGTACTGGTATATGCTTGAAAGTAAGCTAAATACTTCTTAGCCCTATGTACTTCCCCTGCACGATCTTTAAGTTGTTCAAGAATACTCTTTGTCTGAGTTTCTTCGTCTGCAAACGAGGCAACATTACAGAAAGTACATCCCCCTCGACCTATAGTGCCATCTCTATTTGGGCAGCTAAAACCGCCATGTAACGTCAGTTTGTGGACTCTCTCGCCATAACGACGCTGAAGATCTTGTCCAATCGTATTAACCAGCTCATGTAACTGCATAGTTTTTTCACAACACAAACAATAATGAATATCATTTCCATTAATGTAATTAAATTACAGCAATGAAAAATTTGGAGGTGGAAATCTAGCGATTTAAAACAGAAAGGAAGTTATTTAAAGTCAATAAACATGCACAAAATGGAGAACAAAAACCAATTGTTAAGCAAAAGTTAAACATAATACCTATAAAAACGGCTAAAAAAGTACTCTACTAACTCGAATTTTGATTGCAATTCATCCTGACAAAATTGTAGGATAATTTCAGATTTTAGTTTTATTTGTGTAATAAATTACATATTTAGTTGCTAAAACATCGGTGTTTTCCAGCTCCCACCTATATAAATCACTAGATTGTGATACAAAAAACATGGATTTCACCAAGGATTGTTTTTCTCGCAATATTTTTCCTGCGAGATACGGAATGGAATCAAAGTCGCCAACCTAGGCAGGCTGCGAATCATAAAAATAAAGGACTGGACGCAAAACTAGTATCGGCTAGTACATTTGCGTCTACTGAACTGGAAGGATGTATCTATGGTAGATAGAGAGCAAAGTTCACAGGGTCTGTATACTCCTGAACTGGAGCATGACGCTTGTGGTATCGGTTTTGTTGCTCACCTCAAAAACCGTAAATCGCACGAAGTAGTAACTCAGGCATTGGATATGCTGGCACGAATGGAACACCGTGGTGGTCAAGGTTGTGACCCATGCAGCGGTGATGGTGCGGGTATCTTGCTACAAAAACCTCATGAATTCCTATTAGAAGAAGCCGTTAAGCTAGGCATTAAACTGCCTTCGTTTGAAAAGTATGGTGTTGGTGTCGTTCTTTTCCCGAAAGACGAGTACAAACGCGAACAATGCCGTGACATTCTAGAACGTAACGCACAACGTCTAGACCTTGAAGTTATCGGCTACCGCGTATTGCCAACCGATAACTCTATGATCGGTGCAGACCCACTAAGCACAGAACCTCAGTTTGAGCATGTGTTTATCTCTGGTGGTCCTGGCATCACACCTGAAGAGCTTGAGCGCAAACTGTACGTACTTCGTAACTACACTGTACGTGTTTGCCTAGAGAGCGTTTCGAACATTGGTGACGACTTCTACATTAACTCAATGTCTTACAAGACATTGGTGTATAAAGGTCAGTTAACGACCGAGCAAGTACCTCAGTATTTCCTTGATCTGCAAAACCCGACCATGGTGACAGCACTGGCACTGGTACACTCTCGTTTCTCTACTAATACCTTCCCGAAATGGCGTCTTGCACAGCCTTTCCGTTACATTGCCCACAACGGTGAAATCAATACAGTTCGCGGTAACTTGAACTGGATGAAAGCCCGTGAAGCAATCCTAGAATCAGACCTGTTTACTCAGGCTGAAATCGACATGCTTCTTCCAATCTGTCAGGAAGGCAGCTCGGATTCATCTAACTTTGACATGGCACTTGAGCTCCTAGTTCTCTCTGGTCGCAGCCTGCCACACGCATTGATGATGTTGATCCCGGAAGCATGGCAAGAAAACAAAAACATGGATCCTAAACGTCGCGCGTTCTATCAGTACCACGCGAACATCATGGAACCATGGGATGGTCCTGCTTCAGTATGTTTTACTGATGGTGTTCAAGTTGGTGCGACACTAGACCGTAACGGTCTGCGCCCTTCTCGCTACACAGTGACCAAAGACAACTTCCTAGTAATGGCATCAGAATCCGGTGTTGTGGATATTGAGCCAGAGAACGTAGAGTTCCGCGGTCGTCTACAACCAGGTCGTATTTTCGTTGCAGACCTAGAGCAAGGTCGCATCATCTCTGATGAAGAAGTGAAAGACACCATCGCAACAGCGCAGCCTTACGAGAAGTGGGTAGAAGAAAACCTACTGAGCTTGAAGAAGCTGCCAGATGCGAGCAACCAGTTCAGCCAACCTTCTCCAGAACGTTTGCTACACCGTCAACAAGCTTTCGGTGTGAGCACTGAAGAAGTGAACGAAATCATCGTTCCAATGGCGAATGATGCGAAAGAGCCATTATCAGCAATGGGTGCCGACTGGCCTCTTGCGGTTCTATCTCATCAGTCTCAGCACCTTTCAAACTACTTCAAGCAACTGTTCGCACAGGTAACCAACCCGCCGATCGACCCGATCCGTGAGCGCATGGTTATGTCGCTGAACACTTACTTGGGTAAAGACCAAAACCTTCTGACTGAAACACCACTTCACTGTCAGAAAGTTGAATTGGAATCGCCTGTTCTGGCGAACTCTGAGCTCGAGAAATTGCGTGCGATCGATAACGAGCACCTACAAGCGAAGACACTGGATATCGTGTTCCAAGCCAATGAAGATCAAGGCAAGCTTGAGCGCGCACTAAAACGTATCTGCCAATACGCAGAAGACGCGGTTATCGATGGTTACTCAATCATCCTACTAACTGACCGTGCAGTGAACTCAAACCATGCGGCGATCCCAGCAATGCTGGCAGTTGGTGCAGTGCACCACCACTTGATCCGTAAAGGCCTACGTGCGAAGTGTGACATCGTGGTTGAAACCGGTGACGCACGCGAAACGCACCACTTTGCAACGCTACTTGGTTACGGTGCGAATGCGGTTAACCCTTACCTAGTGATTGAAACCATCATTGAACTTCAACGTACGAAGAAGTTGGATCCAGAAGCGAACCCTCGCGATCTGTTCAACAACTACCGTAAAGCGATCAATGGCGGTCTTCTGAAGATCTTCTCGAAGATGGGTATTTCTACGCTACAGTCGTACCATGGTGCGCAAATCTTCGAAGCCTTGGGTATCCATAAGTCTGTTGTAGACAAATACTTCACAGGTACGGTTTCTCGTATCCAAGGTCTCACCCTTGATGATATCGCCAAAGAAGTGCTGATCCGTCACCGCATCGGTTACCCACAACGTGAAATCCCAATTCAAATGCTGGATGTTGGTGGTGTTTACCAATGGAAACAGCGTGGTGAGAAGCACCTATTCAACCCAGAAACCATTTCTCTACTGCAAGAGTCTACGCGCAACAAGAACTACGATCAGTTCAAACAGTACGCGACAGCAGTAGATAAGCAAGGCGACAACGCGGTAACCCTTCGTAGCCAACTTGAGTTCATTAAGAACCCAGCCGGTTCTATCTCTATCGACGAAGTCGAGCCAATTGAAAGCATCGTGAAACGCTTCGCGACGGGTGCAATGTCATTCGGTTCTATTTCTTACGAAGCACACTCCACACTGGCTGTTGCGATGAACCGCCTTGGCGCGAAATCGAACTCTGGTGAAGGTGGTGAAGACCCAATGCGTTTCGAGCGCAAAGACAACGGCGATTGGGAACGCTCTGCAATCAAGCAGGTGGCTTCAGGTCGTTTCGGCGTAACCTCTTACTACCTAACCAACGCTGATGAGCTACAAATCAAGATGGCTCAAGGTGCGAAACCAGGTGAAGGTGGTCAGCTACCAGGCGATAAAGTAGACGACTGGATCGGTGCAACGCGTCACTCAACTCCGGGCGTCGGTCTTATCTCTCCACCGCCACACCACGATATCTACTCAATCGAAGATTTGGCTCAGCTTATCTACGACTTGAAGAACGCGAACCGCGCGGGCCGCGTAAACGTGAAACTGGTATCGGAAGCAGGCGTAGGTACGATCGCTTCTGGTGTAGCGAAAGCGAAAGCGGACGTTGTACTAATCGCAGGTTTCGACGGTGGTACTGGTGCATCACCAATGTCTTCAATCCGTCATACAGGTCTACCTTGGGAACTTGGTTTGGCAGAAACACACCAAACGCTACTGAAGAACGGTCTGCGTAACCGTATCGTGGTTCAAGCGGATGGTCAGATGAAGACACCTCGCGACCTTGCAGTGGCAACACTACTTGGTGCAGAAGAATGGGGCGTGGCAACCGCAGCATTGGTGGTTGAAGGTTGTATCATGATGCGTAAGTGTCATAAGAACACCTGTCCTGTCGGTATCGCGACTCAAAACAAGACGCTTCGTGAGCGCTTTGATGGTCGCGTAGAAGACGTAGTAACCTTCTTCCAATACATGGCACAAGGTCTGCGTGAAATCATGGCTGAACTTGGCTTCCGCACCATCGATGAGATGGTCGGTCAAGGTCAGAAGCTGAAGATTCGCCAAGATGTATCTCACTGGAAATACAAGAATCTAGATCTGTCTCCTGTTCTGCACGTGGAGCAAGCTCGCGAAGCCGATGGCGTATTCAACCAAGCTCAGCAGAACCACAATCTAGAAGAAGTTCTAGACCGCAAGCTGATTCAAGCAGCGATTCCTGCTCTCGAGAAAGGCGAAGCGGTAAATGCCAAATTCCCTATCGTCAACACGGACCGCTCTGCAGGTACCATGTTGTCGAACGAAATCTCGAAAGTGTACAAAGATGCTGGTCTACCTAAGCCAATGAACGTGAAGTTCAACGGTTCTGCGGGTCAGTCATTCGGCGCATTCCTAGCTAAGGGTGTGAAGTTCGAAGTGGAAGGTGATGCTAACGACTACTGGGGTAAAGGTCTGTCTGGCGGTACCTTAGTGCTCTACCCAGACGCGAAATCGAGCATTGTCGCGGAAGACAACATCGTAGTTGGTAACGTGTGTTTCTACGGTGCAACTTCGGGTGAGTCTTTCATTCGCGGTATGGCTGGTGAACGTTTCTGTGTTCGTAACTCAGGCGCGAAAGTCGTAGTAGAAGGCGTCGGTGACCACGGTTGTGAATACATGACTGGCGGTGCAGCAATTATCCTTGGTTCAACAGGTCGTAACTTTGCCGCAGGTATGAGTGGCGGCGTGGCTTACGTATGGGATAAATCAGGTGACTTTGAGTCAAAGCTGAACCCAGAGCTAGTAGACCTAGATCCAATCGAGCAAGAAGACAGAGATCTCTTACTCGACATGCTAACTAAGCATGTTCAATTCACAGGAAGTGAAGTCGCTCAGTCTTTCCTAGACAACTTTGAAGCAAGCCTAGCCTCTATGGTTAAGGTAATGCCGCGTGACTACAAAGCGGTTCTTCAAAAGCGTAAAGCTGAAGCACAGTCTCAAGGAAACGAAACTCAAGTGGAGGCCGTATAATGGGTAAGCCTACTGGATTTTTAGAGCATGGTCGTGAACTACCACAGAAGATCGACCCAGCTGAACGCATCAAGAACAACAAAGAGTTCGTTCTTAACGAGGAGTTTGGTGACAAGATCAATACTCAAGCTTCTCGTTGTATGGATTGTGGTGTGCCGTTTTGTCATAACGGCTGCCCTATCGGTAACATCATCCCAGAATTTAACGATGCGGTTTATCGTGATAGCTGGGAAGAAGCATGGAACATTCTAAGCTCAACCAATAACTTCCCAGAGTTTACTGGTCGTGTTTGCCCTGCTCCATGTGAAAGTGCTTGTGTGCTTGGCATCAACCAAGACCCAATCACTATCTGTAATATCGAGAAAACCATCGTAGAAACGGCGTATCGTGAAGGATACGCTAAACCAAAAACACCGCGTTCTCGCACAGGCAAAACCGTTGCGATCATCGGTTCGGGCCCTGCTGGTCTTGCGGCTGCTGAGCAGCTAAACAGCGCTGGTCATACCGTTACCGTATTCGAACGTGACGAAAAAGTCGGTGGTCTTCTGCGCTTTGGTATCCCAGATTTCAAACTGGGCATGGACGTGATTGATCGTAAGATCAACTTGATGGCAGACGCTGGCATCGAGTTCAGAGTAAACCAACATGTTGGTGTTGATGTGAATGCCCAACAACTACGTCAAGAGTTTGATGTGGTTTTACTGACTGGTGGCTCGACAGTGCCACGTGATTTACCCGTTCCAGGTCGTGAGCTAAAAGGCGTTCATTTCGCGATGGAATTCCTAGGTCAAAACAACCGACGCGCCAACAACATGGATCTTAAAACCGAAGAGATCCACGCGAAAGGCAAACACGTTGTCGTCATTGGTGGTGGTGATACTGGTTCTGACTGCGTGGGTACCTCTAACCGTCATGGCGCAGCGAGCATTACTCAAGTTGAAATCATGCCGATTCCACCTGAGAAACGCCCAGCAAACATGCCTTGGCCACAATACCCAATGATTATGCGCACCTCAACATCACACGAAGAAGGTGTCGATCGCCATTGGAATATCTTGACCAAAGAATTCATCGGCAACGACCAAGGTCAGGTAACAGGTCTACGTATTGCAGACATCGTATGGCAAGATGCGAAACCAGGCGAGCGTCCAAACTTCAAAGAAGTAGAAGGCAGCGAGCGTGTGATCCCATGTGATATGGCATTCCTAGCGATGGGTTTCCTGCATCCAGAACCAACAGGCGTAATTGCTCAACTGGATATCGCACTAGATGATCGCGGTAACGTAGCAACTCAAGGTTTTGCTACTAACCAAGAAGGTGTATTTGCTGCTGGTGATATGCGAACAGGCCAATCTTTGGTGGTTCGTTGTATCAACGAAGGTCGCGAATGTGCCCGTGCTATCGATGATTTCTTAATGGGTGGAACTCATCTTGAAGCTAAAGCCGATTCACTGATGTTATCAGCGTAAACCGGATGAAACCCAGAATCAGGTAGCAATGAATGATTCTGGGTCTCAAGCGAATAACTAATCAATCCTTCCAAACTTTCTAACTTGACCAGCACATTGTGCTGGTCTTTTTTATATCCACCGAACTCAATTGTTTCAAAAATGTAACAATCAAAAACCTATACATATGATATATAAGTACTTTTCTAGGTTATTGCTTGGTAAATCGAACATTGACGTGATATTTCACCAAAAACTTGACCTTTTCTATCATAAGCTATACGTTGTGAAGTCGACGAAAATGATTTCGTCTTATTTTGTAAAATAATAACAAAAGATTTTGTGTATATTTATGCGAAATTTAACAATTTGAAAGCATAGTTAGTCATAAATACCAACCCTTTAAATGTTGGTAGTTCTGTCTGGAAGACAGAGAAGCAAAGGGAGAATTGCAATGGCTTTATATGATCCTAGTCTTGAAAAAGACAACTGCGGATTTGGTTTGATCGCCCACATGGAAGGACAACCAAGTCACAAACTGGTTCGTACAGCAATTTCGGCATTGGATCGCATGACTCACCGAGGCGGTATCGCTGCTGATGGTAAAACCGGTGATGGTTGTGGTCTTCTATTACAAAAGCCCGACTCATATTTACGCCTCATCGCTGAAGAAAACGGCTTCAACCTCGGTAAACAATACGCCGTAGGTATGATGTTTTTCAGCCAAGACCCAGTCAAAGCCCAATCCGCTAAAGACATCATCAATAAAGAGTTAGCTCAAGAAACACTTACCGTTTCAGGTTGGCGAGACGTGCCGACCAACTCAGATGTTTTAGGCCCGATCGCACTGGATTCGTTACCTAACATTCAACAAGTGTTCATTTCAGCTCCAGCAGGCTGGCGTGAGCGCGACATTGAGCGTCGTTTGTATATCGCACGCCGCCGCATAGAAAAGCAAATCACACAAGACAGTGATTTTTATATCTGCAGCTTGTCCACACAGGTGATTGTATATAAAGGTCTGTGTATGCCTGCAGACTTACCACGCTTTTACCTGGATCTTGCAGATTTACGCATGGAATCAGCTATTTGCTTGTTCCACCAGCGTTTTTCAACAAATACCCAACCACGTTGGCCGCTGGCTCAACCGTTCCGCTACCTGGCACACAATGGTGAAATCAACACCATTGAAGGCAACCGCCAATGGGCACGCGCTCGTGCATACAAATTCGCTTCGCCACTACTGCCTGATCTGCAAACGGCAGCTCCATTTGTTAACGAAACAGGCTCTGATTCTTCCAGTCTGGACAATATGCTCGATCTTTTCCTCGCGGGGGGGATGGACGTCTTCCGCGCGATGAGAATGCTGGTGCCGCCTGCATGGCAGAACCACCCGGATATGGATCCGGACTTGCGTGCGTTCTATGACTTCAACTCTAAACACATGGAGCCATGGGATGGCCCTGCCGGCATCGTATTGTCTGATGGTCGTTATGCAGCGTGTAACCTAGATCGTAATGGCCTGCGCCCAGCTCGTTATGTGATCACCAAAGATCAGCTCATCACGCTGGCGTCAGAAGTGGGGATCTGGGATTACGCCCCCGACGAAGTGGCAGAAAAAGGCCGTGTTGGACCGGGCGAATTGTTGGTCGTTGACACACGCCGCGGGAAATTATGGCAATCAAGTGAAATTGATAACGATCTAAAAGGTCGCCACCCATATAAAGAGTGGATGGACAACAACGTCCATAAGCTCACACCATTTGCTCAATTGCCTGAAGATCAGGTAGGTGAGCGCAATTTTGACAGCGATTTGCTCAAGACCTATCAGAAGCAATTCGCTATGACCAACGAAGAAGTCGATCAAGTCCTTCGCGTGCTTGGTGATATGGGTCAAGAAGCCGTTGGCTCTATGGGAGATGATACCCCGATGGCCGTTCTTTCTTCTAAAGAACGCCTAGTTACCGACTACTTCCGTCAGAAATTTGCTCAGGTCACCAACCCACCGATTGACCCGTTGCGTGAAAAACACGTCATGTCATTGGCGACCAGTGTTGGCCAAGAAATGAACGTGTTCTGCGAAACCGATGGACACGCTCATCGCGTAACTTTTGATTCGCCGGTACTGCTTTATTCAGACATGCAGCAACTGCTCGAACTGGCTGATGCGCACTACCGTAACACCATCTTAGATATCAATTACGATCCTGAGAGCAAAGACCTACAACAAGCTATCAACGACTTATGTGACCAAGCAGTCGATGTTGTGCGTGAAGGGACTGTATTGGTGGTTTTATCTGATCGCGCGTTAGTGAAAGGCAAGCTGCCGATTCCTGCTGCGATGGCAGTAGGCGCGGTGCAAACACGTTTGATTGAAGAGAATCTTCGTTGTGATGCCAACATTATTGTCGAGACAGCCACTGCTCGCGATCCACATCAGTTTGCTGTACTACTTGGATTTGGTGCAACAGCGGTTTACCCATATTTGGCTTATGAAGCCTTAGGTAAACTGATTGATGATGGTGCGCTTGAAAAAAGCTACCGCGATGTGATGCAAAACTATCAATATGGCATCAACAAAGGCCTCTACAAGATCATGTCCAAAATGGGCATATCCACCGTCGCCTCTTACCGTTGCTCGCAACTGTTTGAAGCAGTGGGTCTAAGTGAAGATGTCGTCGAACTTTGCTTCCGCGGGGTCACGACTCGTATCCAAGGCGCCAGCTTCGACGACTTCCAGCAAGATTTGTTTAATCTTTCACGTAAAGCTTGGGCCAAACGTAAAGCCATCGAACATGGTGGTTTACTGAAATATGTTCATGGCGGTGAGTATCATGCCTATAACCCGGATGTCGTTGGCACACTGCAACAAGCCGTCAAATCCGGTGAGAGTGGTGATTATCAAAGTTTTGCCAAACAAGTAAACCAACGTCCGGTTGCGATGTTGCGAGACTTGATGACGCTGAAAAAATCTGCGAAGCCGCTACCACTAGAACAAGTCGAACCAAGCACTGAACTATTTAAACGCTTTGACTCTGCCGCAATGTCCATTGGCGCTCTAAGCCCAGAAGCTCATGAAGCTTTGGCAACTGCGATGAACCGCCTCGGTGGCTATTCAAATTCAGGTGAAGGTGGCGAAGATCCATGTCGCTTCGGTACAGAGCGTAACTCTCGTATTAAACAGATTGCCTCGGGTCGATTTGGTGTGACCCCGCATTACCTAACCAATGCCGACGTACTGCAAATCAAGGTCGCGCAGGGTGCAAAACCGGGTGAAGGTGGTCAGCTTCCAGGGCATAAGGTTACAGCGGAAATCGCTAAGCTACGTTATTCGGTACAAGGCGTCACGCTGATCTCTCCGCCGCCGCACCACGATATCTATTCGATTGAAGATTTAGCTCAGCTGATCTTCGACCTAAAACAGGTCAATCCAAACGCCTTAGTATCAGTCAAACTGGTTTCTGAACCTGGTGTTGGCACTATTGCCACTGGTGTGGCAAAAGCGTATGCAGACTTGATCACCATCTCAGGCTATGACGGGGGGACTGCTGCCAGCCCACTGACATCGGTAAAATACGCAGGTTGTCCTTGGGAGCTAGGCCTTGCCGAAACTCAACAAGCACTGGTGGCTAACGGGCTTCGTCACAAGATTCGCCTTCAAGTGGATGGCGGTCTAAAAACAGGTTTAGACGTTGTAAAAGCCGCGATACTCGGCGCTGAAAGCTTCGGCTTTGGAACAGCACCTATGGTAGCGATGGGCTGTAAGTTCCTGCGCATTTGTCACCTCAATAACTGTGCAACTGGCGTCGCCACTCAAGACGAAATGCTACGCAAAGAATTCTTTAAAGGTTTACCTGAGCAAGTGATGAATTACTTTGTCGGTTTGGCTGATGAAGTACGTGCTTTGCTAGCAGAACTGGAAGTGGAAAAGCTCACTGACCTCATCGGTCGTACTGAACTGCTTGAGACAGTAGAAGGCATGACCGCCAAGCAAACCAAGCTCGACTTAAGCAATATTCTTGAAGCGCCTGTATCACCGGAAGGTCATCCACTATTTTGGACAGAACCTAACACACCGTTTGATAAGGCCGAGTTGAACCAGAAGATCATTGATGATGCCCTTTCAGCCGTCGAAGCACGCGAGTCCGCAAGCTTCTTCTATAACGTCATTAATACCGATCGCTCGATTGGTGCGCGTCTATCAGGTGAAATTGCTAAGCGTTATGGAAACCAAGGCATGGCGGCAACCCCCATTAAGCTCCACCTTGATGGCACCGCTGGACAATCATTTGGTGTCTGGAATGCCGGTGGCGTAGAGCAGTATCTCACTGGTGATGCCAATGACTATGTTGGTAAAGGCATGGCTGGGGGCAAGTTGGTCATCAAACCACACTTAGGGACAGCATTCCGCTGTAATGAAGCTACCATCATTGGTAACACCTGCTTGTACGGTGCAACCGGGGGCAAACTGTTTGCTGCTGGTACGGCTGGCGAGCGCTTTGGCGTACGCAACTCAGGAACCATCGCGGTTATAGAAGGCGCAGGCGACAACGCTTGTGAATATATGACTGGTGGAATTGTGGCAATTCTTGGCGCAACCGGAGTCAATTTTGGCGCAGGTATGACAGGCGGATTTGCCTACGTTCTTGATAAGAACGAAGACTTCCAAGGCCGAGTGAACAATGAATCAGTCGAGGCACTGGCTCTGTCTGATCTCTATATCCATCAGGAGCATCTACGCGGCCTTATCGCAGAGCATCTTGAAGAGACAAACTCAGTTCACGCTGAAGATATTCTGGCGAACTTTGATGAATGGATTCCAAAGTTCTATCTGGTGAAACCTAAAGCCGCGGATCTTCGTACCCTGCTTGGTCACCAAAGTCGTAGTGCCGCAGAACTTCGCGTTCAAGCGCAGTAATCATGGAGGATGTTTGAATCATGAGCCAGAACGTATACCAATTTATTGACGTACAACGTGTCGATCCTGCGAAGAAACCGATTAAAGTTCGCAAGATTGAATTCGTTGAAATCTACGAACCCTTTACCAAGCAACAAGCGACTGCGCAGGCGGATCGCTGCTTGGATTGTGGTAACCCATATTGTGAATGGAAGTGCCCAGTACACAACTACATCCCACAATGGCTAAAGCTTGCCAATGAGGGGCGTATTCTTGAAGCAGTGGAACTATCCCATCAGACAAATAGCCTGCCAGAAGTATGCGGCCGAGTCTGCCCACAGGATCGATTGTGTGAGGGTTCTTGTACCCTCAATAACGATTTCGGTGCTGTCACGATTGGTAATATAGAGAAGTACATTACCGACAAAGCGTTTGAAATGGGCTGGAAGCCCGACATGTCACAAGTCGAATGGACAGACAAAAAGGTGGCCATTATCGGCGCAGGCCCAGCCGGACTTGCTGCTGCAGATATCTTGGTGCGCAATGGCGTCAAACCTGTTGTTTTTGATCGCTACCCTGAAATCGGTGGCCTACTCACTTTTGGCATCCCATCGTTCAAACTGGAAAAAGGCGTGATGGAAAATCGCCGCCGCATCTTCACTGATATGGGCGTTGAATTTCGCCTCAACGTTGAAGTCGGTCAGGATATAACAATGCAGCAACTGCTCGATGATTATGATGCTGTTTTTCTGGGGGTCGGAACATACAAGTCTATGCGAGCTGGATTAGAAAACGAAGACGCGCCGGGCGTATACGACGCACTGCCGTTTTTGATTTCCAACACTTACAAAGTCATGAACTTAGAAGACACACAACCCTTCGTAGATATGGCGGGTAAAAAAGTGGTCGTACTCGGGGGTGGCGATACCGCAATGGACTGTGTTCGCACATCAATCCGACAAGGCGCCTCTAACGTCATTTGTGCCTATCGACGTGATGAAGCCAATATGCCGGGCTCTCGTCGAGAAGTAAAAAATGCCAAAGAGGAAGGCGTCGACTTTAAGTTTAACCTTCAACCTTTGGGTGTTGAAGTGGATGTCTCTGGCAAAGTGTCGGGTGTGAAAGTGGTTAAAACGGCCCTTGGAGAACCCGATGAAGCCGGACGTCGTCGCCCAGAACCAGTTGAAGGGAGTGAACATGTTCTGCCAGCAGACGCTGTAATTATGGCGTTTGGATTCCAGCCGCATAAGATGGAATGGTTAGCGCCTTATGATGTGGAACTCGATCAGTGGGGAAGGATCAAAGCCCCTTCTGAGCAAGAGTTTCAGTATCAGACCAGCAACGAGAAAATCTTCGCAGGTGGGGATGCTGTGCGAGGCTCGGACTTAGTCGTGACCGCGATTGATGAAGGGCGCAAAGCGGCAGAAGGAATCCTTGATTACCTTGAAGTCTGATAAATGACCATTGATATAAAATTAGGGTTGACGTTTGTGCGTCAGCCCTTTTTTATAGAAGTTCTTTAACTAATACACTTAGACTATAACAATAAGGACATTGTGAATGAAAAGGCACGCGCTCTTAATCACTGCCGTGATGCTACTATCCGCTTGCAGCCAAGGAGTCCAAACTATGACAGATCGCACCTCATCACCATGTGGTGATAAACCGAACTGTGTTTCCACGCAAGACGACAGAGAAAAACACCAACTCGCCCCGTTCACTCTCACCAGCCATGCCAGTATCGACGCAATTGAAAATGCGGCACTTCAATTACCCGGTGCAAAAACAGCGGTAAAAGAAGAAGGCTATTTGAGGATAGAATGCACATCAAAAATCATGCGCTTTGTTGATGATCTTGAATTACGCATAGAAGGAAACACCTTATTGGTTCGTTCTGAATCCCGCACGGGATACTCAGATTTCGGCGTCAATCGAAAACGTGCCGAACAACTGAGAGCATTATTGCGTAGCGCGGAGCAGGTTCAGTAACCAGACATAAAAAAACCGAAGCGAACGCTTCGGTTTTTACTGTGCTGCGCTATTTAATCGCGAAAAACAACCAGGCGCTTAGGCGCGACCTTTCCATCATCGTTCAATTCCGCAACACCAATAAAGGTACGCTCATCACCCGAGGTCATGCGCAGCGTTCCTTCTGGTACACCAAGAACATACACTGGCTGTCCGTGCTGAACTAAGTCTGTCTGCTCCGCATTTAGGTTCACTTCCGGTAAATCTTCCACCGCAGTGTCCATTGGCAACAGCAATGGGTCGAGTACCTCACGTGGCGCCACTTCATCAGAATGAGCTTGCTCCAGCAATTCATTAAGTTGCTCAAGCGTCACCATTTTTTCGTAAGGATAGTTAGCGACTGCCGTACGACGAAGCATAGTCACGTGTGCACCACAACCAAGCATTTCACCAAGATCATCAACTATCGTGCGGATATAAGTGCCTTTTGAACAATGCACTTCCATCTCAACTTCGTCACCTTCAAAACGGTGTAAGATGATTTCATAAACCGTGATCTTGCGAGCTTCACGCGGGACTTCAATACCTTGACGAGCGTATTCGTATAAAGGCTTACCTTGATACTTGAGCGCGGAAAACATCGATGGTACCTGCTCCGACTCACCACGGAACTTGTCAATACATGCTTCCAGTTTCGTCGTATCGACATCAACAGGGCGAGTTTCGACAACCTCACCATCCGAGTCCGACGTATTGGTGCGCTCGCCTAGTTTGGCGATAACACGATAACGCTTATCTGAATCGAGGAGGAACTGCGAAAACTTCGTGGCTTCTCCAAGACAAATTGGCAGCATGCCAGTCGCAAGCGGATCCAGAGCGCCAGTATGCCCGGCTTTCTCTGCAAAATAGATGCGTTTGACTTTCTGTAACGCATCGTTGGATGAAATACCTGTCGGTTTATCTAACAGGATGACTCCATCAATTGGACGACCTTTACGACGGCGAGCCATTATGCGTTATCCTCTTCCGAGTTTTCGCCATCACGGCCAGCGTCTTGCTGCTTACGTTTGTCTTCACTTACCACTTCGCTGACAAGGTTAGACATACGCATACCTTCAACCAAAGTGTTGTCGTATTCGAAACGAATTTCAGGCGTCAGGCGCAGGCGAATGCGCTTACCTAGCATCATGCGGATATGAACTTCATGTTCACGAAGCGCTTTTAAGCATGACTCAGGTGTTTGTTCACCTACACATAAGAAGGTCACGAACACCTTTGCATACGCAAGGTCACGAGACACTTCTACGTCTGAGATAGTAACCATGCCCAAGCGTGAATCACGAACTTCACGCTGTAGGATCATGGCCAGTTCTTTTTGCAGCTGCTGCGATACTCGCTGCGTGCGGCTAAATTCTTTTGACATATCTTTTCTCTTATTAGAAAGAATGGGGGGATGGATAAATTCCAGCCCCCCATGGCGTATTCAACAACCTATTACCGACACTCACTGCCGGTAAAGTTAGTCAATTAGTCTAGAGTACGTTTAACTTCAACAACTTCGAAGACTTCGATTTGGTCACCAACGCGAACATCATTGTAGTTCTTAACGCCGATACCACATTCGTAGCCGTTCTTAACTTCTTGAACGTCGTCTTTAAAGCGACGTAGTGACTCTAGCTCACCTTCGTAGATAACCACGTTCTCACGTAGTACACGAATAGGGTTATTACGCTTAATAGTACCTTCAGTAACCATACAACCCGCGATAGCGCCAAGTTTAGGTGACTTAAATACATCACGTACTTCTGCAAGGCCGATGATTTCTTGCTTGAATTCTGGAGCAAGCATACCGCCCATTGCTTGTTTCACTTCGTCAATCAATTGATAAATGATTGAGTAGTAACGCAGGTCTAGGTTTTCCGTTTCGACTGCACGACGAGCTGTTGCATCAGCACGAACGTTAAAGCCAAGGATGATAGCGTTAGACGCAGCTGCTAGAACGGCATCTGTTTCCGTAATACCACCAACACCAGAACCAACGATGTTCACTTTCACTTCTTCAGTAGAAAGTTTACGTAGCGAGTCTGCGATAGCTTCCACAGAACCTTGAACGTCTGCTTTAAGTACCACGTTAAGTTCAGCCACTTCACCAGCAGCCATGTTAGAGAACATGTTCTCTAGTTTCGCTTTTTGCTGACGTGCTAGTTTAACATCGCGGAATTTACCTTGACGGTAGTTTGCAACTTCACGTGCTTTACGCTCATCACGAACAACAGTCGCTTCGTCACCAGATGCAGGCACACCAGACAGACCAATGATTTCTACTGGGATAGAAGGACCCGCAGTGAAGATCTCTTGACCATTCTCGTCACGCATTGCACGAACACGGCCGTACTCTTGACCACAAAGAAGGATATCACCTTTGTTTAGAGTACCAGACTGAACCAGTACAGTGGCAACAGGACCGCGACCTTTATCTAGGCGAGATTCAACAACCACACCAGACGCCATGCCTTCTTCTACCGCTGTCAGCTCAAGAACTTCAGATTGTAGAAGGATAGTTTCTAGCAGGCCTTCAATGTTTGTACCCTGTTTCGCAGAGATGTGAACGAACATGTTCTCACCGCCCCACTCCTCAGGAATAACATCGTACTGAGCTAGCTCATTCTTAACGTTATCTGGGTTCGCGTCTTCTTTATCGATCTTGTTCACTGCAACAATCAGAGGTACACCCGCCGCTTTCGCGTGCTGGATTGCTTCGATTGTCTGTGGCATTACGCCATCGTCTGCTGCGACAACAAGAACAACGATATCTGTTGCCTGAGCACCACGAGCACGCATTGCAGTAAACGCCGCGTGTCCAGGAGTATCCAGGAAGGTGATCATGCCGTTTTCAGTTTCAACGTGGTATGCACCGATGTGCTGTGTAATACCACCAGCTTCACCTGAAGCAACGTGTGCTTTACGGATGTAGTCAAGTGTCGATGTCTTACCATGGTCAACGTGACCCATGATGGTAACAACCGGAGCACGAGGAACTGCTTCAGCATTGCTGTCACGATCTGACAGTACTGCTTCTTCTAGCTCATTCTCTTTACGCAGAATTACCTTGTGACCCATTTCTTCAGCAACAAGTTGTGCTGTTTCTTGGTCGATAACCTGGTTGATCGTCGCCATTGCGCCCATCTTCATCATTACTTTGATAACTTCTGTGCCTTTTACAGACATCTTGTTAGCAAGTTCTGATACAACGATGGTTTCACCGATAACAACGTCAGCTTTCGCAACAGTAGCTGTCTTGTCGAAGCCTTGCTGCATTGATGCAGGCTTCGCCAGTTTACCTTTGTTGCGGCCTTTACCACCACGCTGGTTACGGCCGCCGCGGTTTTGATCATCGTTAGTAGAAGTTTTCTTCTTCTTCTTGCGACGACCACCTTCTTCTTTGCGGTCTGCAGCGTCTTCCGCTTCACGTGCGTATGATGAAGTCGTTACATGGTAGTCAGAGTTTTCCAACTCTTTCTTCTTCTGTTCCGCTTCAGTCCAACGAGCTTCATTTTCTTCCGCTAGTTTACGCGCTTCTTCAACAAGCTTAGCCGCTTCTTGTTCCGCTTTACGTTGGGCTTCTTCTTCCTGACGACGTTTAAGTTCGTCAGCTTCTTTTTTCGCTTGCGTGTTCACTTCCGCATTTTTTGCATTCATGTCTTTCTTAGCCTTATCAGCTTGTACGCGTTTGGCTTTTTCTTCAGCGTCACGTTTTGCGTCCGCTTCTCGCTTCGCTTTTTCTTCGGCCTCGCGTTGTGCTTTCTCTGCAGCTTCACGTTTTGCTAGCTCTTCAGCCTCACGCTTCGCAAGCTCTTCAGCTTCACGCTTTGCTGCTTCCTCAGCCTCGCGGTTTGCGTCGTCTTCGATAATGCTGCGCTTCACATAAGTTCGCTTCTTGCGAACTTCTACTTGAACATCCTTACTCTTGCCGCCACCCGCGTTTACGCTGAGTGTGCTGCGAGTTTTACGCTGTAGAGTTAAGCGAGTAGGCTCAGCTTCACCAGAAGTGTCGCCGTGCTCTTTCTTAAGGTGAGTCAGAAGCTTCTGCTTCTCTTCTTCAGAAACCTGATCTGTACCCGCTTTCGTCATACCGGCATCAGCAAGTTGCTCTAATAAGCGGTCCACTGGTGTACCAATTTCTTCACTCAGTGCCTTAACAGTAATTTTTGTCATGCCGCTTTCTCCTTGCTGAAAATTATGCGTCTTCGCCGAACCAACAGATGTTACGTGCTGCCATGATTAGCTCACCCGCATATTCTTCGGTTAGACCTTCAATACCTTCGAGATCATCGATACCCTGGTCAGCTAAATCTTCCAGTGTTGCTACACCTTTCGCTGCCAGTTTAAATGCCATTTCACGCTCTAGGCCTTCTAGAGCAAGTAGGTCTTCTGCAGGCTCTAAGCCTTCAAAAGATTCTTCCTGAGCCAGAGCCAGTGTCGTTAGGGCATCTTTTGCACGATTACGTAGTTCTTCGACAAGATCTTCGTCTAGACCATCGACTTCAAGCAGTTCGTTTACTGGTACGTAAGCTACCTCTTCAAGAGAAGAGAAGCCTTCTTCAACTAACAGCTGAGCGAAATCTTCTTCGATATCTAGGTACTTCATGAAGTTTTCAATTGACGCTTGAGACTCTTCTGCGTGTTTCTTCTGCAGATCTTCAACCGTCATTACGTTCAGTTCCCAACCTGTTAGTTGAGAAGCTAGACGTACGTTTTGACCGTTACGGCCAATCGCTTGTGCGAGGTTATCGGCTTCAACCGCGATATCCATTGCGTGAGCATCTTCATCAACGATGATAGAAGCCACATCTGCTGGCGCCATTGCATTGATAACAAACTGAGCTGGGTTATCATCCCAAAGCACGATATCAATACGCTCACCGCCAAGCTCGCCAGAGACTGCCTGTACACGTGCACCACGCATACCAACACACGCACCCACTGGGTCGATACGCTTGTCGTTAGTCTTCACAGCAATCTTCGCACGAGAACCAGGATCACGAGCCGCACCTTTCAGTTCGATGATCTCCTCTGCAATTTCCGGCACTTCAACACGGAATAGTTCCGCCAACATTTCTGGCTTAGAACGTGTGATGAATAGTTGGAAACCACGCGCTTCTGGTGCTACGCGGTACAGAAGACCACGAACACGGTCACCCGGACGGTGGTTTTCACGAGGAAGCTGGTCATCACGTAGGATTACCGCTTCAGCATTGTTACCTAGGTCAAGTACGATAGTTTCGCGGTTAACTTTCTTAACCACGCCAGTAACCAACTCACCTTCATTGTCGATGAACTGCTCAACGATCTGTGCACGTTCAGCTTCACGAACTTTCTGTACGATAACCTGCTTCGCTGTTTGCGTAGTAATACGGTCAAACGTTACTGATTCGATTTCATCTTCTACGTAGTCACCAAGCTCAATCGTCTCATCATCAAACTGTGCAGCTTCAAGAGAGATTTCTTTTGTTGGGCTTTCTACTTCTTCAACTACTAACCAACGACGGAAAGTATCGAACTCACCCGTTTTACGGTCAATTTCAACACGAACATCGATTTCGATTTCGTGTTTCTTCTTTGTAGATGTAGCTAGAGCAATCTCTAGGGCTTCAAAGATGCGCTCACGAGGTACCCCTTTTTCGTTCGATACCGCTTCTGCTACCGCTAAAATTTCTTTACTCATTTTAAATAGCCTCTAAGACCTTAATTAAAATTTAGGGATCAGGTTAGCTTTTGAAATGTTGCTTAGAGCAAACTCTTCTGCGTTGCCGTCCACAGTAACTGTTACTGTTTCACCTTCGATTGCGTGGATAACACCTTTCCACTTACGACGGTTACCAACAGCCATTTTCAAAACGATGCTTACCTCGTGACCAATAAATTGTTCATAGTGTGCTGCTTTGAAAAGTGGTCTTTCTAAACCTGGAGAAGACACTTCTAGGTTGTAAGCCACGGTGATTGGATCTTCAACGTCCATTACTGCACTAACCTGACGGCTAACTTCTGCACAGTCATCCACAGAGATGCCATTTTCATGGTCAATAAAGATACGTAGCGTTGAATGTTCGCCTGCGCGAATAAATTCTAATCCAACTAACTCATAACCTGATGCTGCTACTGGCGCTTCAAGCATTTCAGTAAGTTGTCTTTCTAAACCAGTCATTTAAACCACTCCAGAAACAAAAAAAGGGCTCAGAGCCCAATTTAAATTCCAAGCAATGTCTGAACTTCTGCAATACAGAAATTCAGATAACAAAAAACCCCGAAAGTCGGGGTTTTTTGATGCTGGACCCTGATGTGTTAAGCAATCAAAGTTTGCTTAACTCACAGTTGCTATTGCGACTGTGCAAACTTGTCCACATCCAGTAAAGGATTGGTTGCGGGGGCCGGATTTGAACCGACGACCTTCGGGTTATGAGCCCGACGAGCTACCAAGCTGCTCCACCCCGCGTCCGACTTGTCGAGCATTATACGCTCTCCAAGGTGTTTTACAAGTTTGT